>JAESFR010000003.1_pt1 | contig 1017702 bp, 923 predicted proteins | sample 9266191 | NCBI WGS metagenome assembly JAESFR01 (sample SAMN14503063, study PRJNA617104) | algae metagenome | isolation source: Pleurocapsa minor HA4230-MV1 and co-occurring heterotrophs from cement on... | place: USA: Nuuanu Pali Lookout, Hawaii | collected 2009-07-20 | reverse complement strand
CTGATCGGCTTCGACGTGGTGACGGGCTCGATCGTGGGCTCGCTCATCGCCGCGGCGCTGATCGGATGGCTGGGCGCGCGCGCCCGCGACCGCAATTCGATCATCGGCGTGCTCATGCCGTTCGGCCTCGGCCTCGGCATCCTGTTCCTCTCCCTCTACAGCGGGCGGAGCGCGAACCGCTTCAGCCTGCTCACCGGGCAGATCGTGTCGGTGCAGTCCGGCCAGCTCGGCTGGCTGATCGGCATCAGTCTCATCGTGCTCGCGGGGATCGTCGTGATCTGGCGCCCGCTGCGCTTCGACTCGCTGGATCCACAGGCGGCGGCGGCGCGCGGCGTGCCGACGACGGCCGTCTCACTCGGCTTCATGCTGCTGCTCGGCCTCATCGTCGCCGTCGCCGTGCACATCATCGGCGCGCTGCTCGTGATGGCGCTCCTCGTCACCCCCGCCGCCGCGGCGATGCGCGTCGCGTCGGGTCCGGTGTCGGTGCCTGTGCTGTCGGCGACGTTCGGGTTCGTCTCCGCGGTCGGCGGCATCCTGCTCGCGATCGCCGGCACCCTCCCGGTGAGCCCGTACATCACGACGATCTCGTTCGCGATCTACGTCGTGTGCCGCATCATCGGAGCCCGCAGGGGCCGGGTGACGGTGGGGCTGTCAAAGCCTGGGGAGAAACCGGTGCCTTTCACCGCCTGAAAGCCCGGAAGTGTCGAAATCACCCCGCGCTTTCACGCGAACCCCCGGTACTGCCCCCCAGGCCGCCCTCCCAGGGGCTTCGGAGGGCCCGCGTTCTAGACTCGGACCCATGGCCCAGCGGAACACGTGGCAGCGCGACCGTGTGCGCGAGGCCCTCGCCGACGCTCCCGGCTTCGTGAGCGCGCAGACCCTGCACGCCACTCTGCGCGACGAGAACACCGGCATCGGCCTGGCCACGGTGTACCGCGCGCTCGCCGGTCTGGCGGCCCAGGGCGAGGCCGATTCGCTGCAGAGCCCCGAGGGCGAAGCCCTCTATCGGGCGTGCTCGAGCACGGGCCACCACCACCACCTGATCTGCCGCTCCTGCGGACTGACCGTCGAGATCGAGGCTACGGACGTCGAGCAGTGGGCGCGGTCGACCGCTGAGCGCCACGGTTTCACCGAGGCCGAGCACATCGTCGACATCTTCGGACTCTGCACGGCGTGCGCGCGCGCCCGGGCACTCGAGCATGGCGCGGACTGAGTCCCCCGGCAACGGCGCGCCGGCGACGGCGCGGCTCGAGCCGTCGCCCGCCCGTCGCGCTGCCGTCGCCCTCGGCATCGGCGCGGCGGTCATCGCCGCCCTGTTCCTGATCGACGCGCTCGCGCCGACGCTGTTCCCGGCCTCCCTTCCCACCCGTGCCCAGGATGGACTCACCCTCGCGATCAGCGTGCTGATCGAATCGCTGCCGTTCGTCGCCCTCGGGGTCGTGCTGTCGATCGTCGTGCAGGTGTGGGTCCCGCCCGGAATGATCGAGCGATGGATGCCGCGGCGGGCATGGGCCCGACGGGCCGTGCTGTCGCTGCTCGGGATGTTCATCCCGGTGTGCGAATGCGGCAACGTCCCGTTCGCACGAGGCCTGCTCATGCGCGGGTTCACGGTGCCCGACACCCTCACGTTCCTCATCGCCGCGCCGATCGTGAACCCGATCGTGATCATCACGACCCACCAGGCGTTCGGGTTCGACGACGGCATCCTCATCGCGCGGCTCCTCGGGGGCTACGCGATCGCCAACCTGATCGGATGGCTCTACAGCCGGCATCCCGACCCGGACGGCCTGCTGACCGACCGCTTCCGCGACACGTGCGAGCTCGTCGTCCACGAGCCGGGCGGGCGCGGGCGCCGCAGCCTCGCGCAGTTCGTGATCGAGCTCCGTGCCGTCATGCCCGCCCTCGTGATCGGCTCGGCGCTCGCCGGTGCGGTGCAGGTCCTCATCCCGCGCGAAGCGCTGCTCGCGATCGGCTCCAACCCCGCTCTGTCGATCGTCGCGATGATCGCGCTCGCGATGGTCGTCTCGATCTGCTCCAACGTCGACGCGTTCTTCGCGCTGTCGTTCGCCTCGACCTTCACCCCGGGGTCGATCGTCGCGTTCCTGCTCGTCGGCCCCCTGGTCGACATCAAGATGCTCGCGCTGCTGCGCACGACGTTCACCACCCGCACACTCGCGGGGATCGTCGTCGTCGTGATCCTGTCGGCGTTCGCGATCGGGACGGCGGTGAACCTCCTTGCGTAGCACGGCGGGTTTCATCGGCACGCGCTGGCTGGGCGTCGGTCTGGCCTCGGTGCTCGCCGTCGTCACGCTCGGACTGGCGATCACGGGGCGACTCGGGCTGTACATCAACCCGGACTCGTCGTGGTTCGCGATCTCGATGGCGATCGTCGTCCTCATCGGCGCCGCCCTGAGCTTCCTCCTGCCGCTCGGCGCGGAGGCCGACCACGGGCACGACCACGGCGCCGGTGCGACCGCAGGCGGGCACGAGACCGTCGGAGTGACGGAACCCGCGGTGGCGGCATCCCGCGGTCGGAGGAACGCGCGGGAGTCGGAGGATCCGGCGCCCATCCTCCGACGCTCGACGTACTCTCCGACCCCGGTCGACCGCGACGCCCTCGCGCACGAGCCCATTGCTGCTCCCGCGCCCGAACGTCGCCGAAGCGCGCGAAGCTCGCAGGATTCCGCGCAGATCGTGCGAAGTCGGCGCGATCCTGTGGGTTCCGTGTCGCACGACCACACCGAAGCGCATGCCCCGGCACATCCGGTCGCGCTCGCCGCGACGGTCGCCGGGGGAATCGCCGCGAGCGGGGTCGTGCTGCTCACGCTCCTGCTGCCTCCCGCCTCGCTGTCGGCCGAACTCGCGATGGCGCGTGACGTCGGTGCTCCGCCGTTGTTCGCGGGCGCGGATGCCGTCACCCTCGCCGCGACGGGAGACACGGCATCGTTCGGGGTCGGGGAGTGGGCCGCGGTGTTCGCGACCGCGACGAACCCCGAGGCGTTCGACGGCGATGCCGTCACGCTCACGGGGTTCGTGACCCCGGGCGAAGGCGGCGCGTTCGACCTCACGCGCCTGGTGATCACGCACTGCGTGATCGACGCGCAGCCGGCGAGTATTCCGGTGGCGGCATCCGGTCCCGCGCTCGAGACCGGGCAGTGGGTGACGATCAACGGCACTGTGAGCTCGACCGCCGACGGACGGCTCGAGATCGACGCGACCTCGGTCGAGCCGATCGCCGAGCCCGAGGACCCGTATGAGTACTGACGTCCCCACGCGCGCAGGACGGGCGCGCTCGCGGCGCGGTCGCGCGTTCCTGGTGAGCTTCGCGGCCGTCGTCGCGCTGCTCGCCGTCGCGGGGCTCACCGGTGCGGCCGCGCTCGTCGCGCAGGGACCCCGCGTGACCGCGGTGCAGGTCGATCCCGACGCGGCGGCCGCGGCATCCGGCTCGCGGTTGATCGTCACCACGACGCAGGCGCTCGCCGACGTGGACGCCGATCAGGTGACGATCTCGCCCGAGACGCCGTTCTCGGTCGACACCTCCGGCCGCAGCGTCGGGGTGCGGTTCGGGCTGCCGCTTTTCGACGACACCGAGTACACCGTGACCTTCAGCGACGTGCAGGGGATCGGCGGGGGACCGCCCGTCACGATCACTGAGACGTTCCGCACTCCGCCGGCGGAGGTGTTCCTGCTGCAGCGCACCGAGGGCGGCGACACGATCTTCCGCACCGATCTCGGCGGCGAGGAGGCCGTGCCGGTGTTCACGGACGACCACATCGAGGACTTCCGCGCCACGTCGTCGCACCTGGTCGTGTCGGTCCTCGACGGCGACACCGCCGAGCTGATCGTCACGGACCTGGACGGGGGCGACGAGCGCACCCTGCCGCTCCCCGGCGAGGGCTTCGTCACGAATCTGCAGAGCGCCGACCGCGGCGATCTCATCGGCTACACCTTCTCGGATGCCGACCTCGGCGCGGGCGGAGAGCTCGAGAGCGCGCTGTTCACGGCGTCGCTGAAGGACAGCGAGGCGGATGCCGAGCCGACGCAGGTCGAGGTCACGGGGGCGGAGCCGCGCGTGGCGGAGTGGCGGTTCGTTCCCGACACCGACAGCATCCTGCTGCTCACGTTCGACAGCTCGCTGCTGCTGACCGACGCGTCCGGCGACAACGCGACCTCGCTTGGTGCGGCGATCGCGATCGAGGGCATCGCGCGCGGGTCGTCGACGGCGATCGTCAAGCGCGTCGACGGCCTCGACCAGATCGACCTCTCCGACGCCTCCGAGTCTCCGCTCGTCGGCCCCGACGTGGAGCTCGGGCTGCTCGGGCCGATCACCCCCGTGCCGGGCGGGACCGTCCGCCTCGCCTCTCCGGTGGATGAGACCGGGCTTCCGATCGGGACGACCGTCGCGTTCGTCGCGGACGACGGCGCGACGGAGATCCTCGCCGACGTGCCCTCCGCGGACGCCGTCCTGCAGACGTGCGTGTCGCCGAGCGGTCGCTACGTGGCCGTGCTCGTCGCGCCGGATGCCGTCGACAACCCGTACGACCTCTATCAGCTGCCCATGCCGGAGCGGGTCGAGACGCGTATCATCCAGATCTCCGACGCGGCGGAGGTCGTCGCCCTTTCGGGCTTCGACGTCTCGTGGTGTCAGCTGCCCCCGCGATGAGCGTCGCCGACCGGTCGGGACTGCGTCCCGCGACGCGCACCGACCTCGTCGGGCTCCCGCTCGAGGTCGCACCGCGCCTCCTCGGCGGCGTCCTCACGACCGTGATCGCGGGGGAGCGCGTCGCGGTGCGGCTCACCGAGGTCGAGGCTTATCACGGTGCCGGCACGGGCGAGATCGCCGACCCGGGATCGCACGCCCGGATGGGGCGGACGCGCCGCAACGAGACGATGTGGGGCGAACCCGGCCACCTGTACGTGTACCTGAGCCACGGCATCCACTCGTGCGTCAACATCGTGTGCGGACCCGACGGCGTGGCGGGCGGAGTGCTGCTGCGCGCCGGTGAAGTGATCGAAGGACGGGATGCCGCCACGCGGCGTCGCACCGCGAAGCGCGGTGTCGTGCGCGCGGAGCGCGACCTCGCTCGCGGGCCGGGGCGGTTCGGTGACGCGGTGGGTCTGCGGCATCCCGTGCACGACGGCATCGACGCGATCGCCGGCGGCGAGGTGGCCGGAGCGGTGGCGCGCCTGCACGTGCGTGCGGAACCGCTTGCCGACGTCGCCCGCGGACCGCGGGTGGGGGTCGCGGGCGTCGGGGGGACGGACGCGTTCCCCTGGCGCTTCTGGATCACCGGCGACCCGACGGTGTCGCCCTTCCGCTGGGGGCGCGGAGCCGGCCCCTCGGCCGGCTGAGTCCGCGCGGTCACCGCAGCGACGACACCGCGGTGAAGCCGGTGCGCAGTGCGCGCATGTTCTTCTCGTAGCGTGCGGCGAGGAAGATCAGCAGCGCGCCGCCGATTCCGAGCCACAGCCACCAGGGAACGTCCTCGTACGCGGTCGAGATCCACGGCCACAGCTGCGCCGTCGCATGCACGAGCAGCACCACCGATCCGAGGACGAGCGGCGCCTGCAGCCGCCGGACGGCCCCGACGACGACGAGTCCGACGGCGACGACACCCAGCGCGACGACGCGCCACAGTTCGCTCTCGCCGAAGAGGTCGTACGCGAGCGAGGGCAGTGTGAGAAGGGCGAGTCCCGGCCCGAGGGTCGGCCACGTGCGCGCCCGCGGATCGCGGCGGAGGGTGCGCGTCCCGAGCGCGACCAGGCCGATCGCGGGCGGCGCGGTCACGAGCTCGACCGGCGAGACAGCGAACACCATCAGCGCGACCACCCCGAATCCGGCGGTGGCGACGGCGGCCGTGATCGCCGGTGCGAGTCCCAGGCGGTCGCGCAGCACAACGCCGCCGACGCCCGCGACGCTCAGGGCGGTCATCGTGACGACGGTGCGCAGCTCTTCGCCCGCGCCAAAGCCGAGCAGCAGCAGCTCCGCCGCCGCGAACAGCACGAGGGCCACCGAGAAACCGACGCCGACGGTGGTGGCGACGGTCTGCGCGACCGGCGTCGCGGCTGTGGCGCGCAGGGCCATGATGCCGATCGCGGCGATCACGCCGACCGCGAGAGCGGCCCACAGATCGGGCTCGATCGACGTGTCCGCGGACGGGGCGACGACGACGAAGCGCGCGCCGATCGCGGCGAGGGCGGCGACGGTCCCGGCGACCGCGAGGGTCGCACCGACACCGCGCCAGCGCGGCAGGCCGAGGAGCGCGGCACCGCCGACCGCGAGCGTCGCCGCGGTGATCGAGGTGATCGCGGTGCGCGGCGTCGCGCCGTCGCCGAAGACCACGACGGTCGCGACGAGGACGGCGGCGCCGCCCGCCGCGATGAGCGTCGCGAGCGGCATCGGACGGGAAGATCGCCAGACCATCGCGACCGCGACGACCAGCGCTCCCGCGCCGGCGGTGATCGCCGCAGTTTCGGCGAGTCCGGCATCCCCCGACGTCGACATGACCCGAACTGCCATCGCGAGCGCGCCGATCGTGAGCAGCGCCGCCGACGATGCCCGTAGCGTGTGCAGGCCCCGCGTCGGCAGCAGGACGGCGAGGAGCGCAGCCGCGAGCGGCACGACGATCACGAGCCACGTGCGCACCGGCTCCACGGGTGCGACGACACTCGGCGCGATCGCGACCACGAGGCCGGCGAGCCAGACGAGGAGTTCCGCGTCCGATCGCGTATCGGTGCGCTCCGAGCCGCCGCTGCGCAACCGCGCCTGCAGCCGCCCCCGTGCGACCGCCGACCCGGCGAGGATCGTCCCTGCGACCGGCAGGCTCACGAGCTCGACGACGGCCACGCCGTCCACCGTCGCCGCTCCGCTCACGAAGCCGGCGACCGCGAAGGCCGCCGCCGCGATCACCGTCGTTGCGCGCGTCACCGGGCCGAACGGGTCGCGGTCGAGTGCCGCCGCAGCGATGTGCAGCGCCGCGAGCAGCGCAAGGGCGACCGCCACGACGATCCGGCTGTCGGCCGCGAAGATTCCGGCGATGGATGCCGCCACCACCGCGACGGCCGGAACAACGGCCGCGAAGATCGAGCGGTGTGCGCCGCCCCGGAGGGGACGCGCGGCGCCGAGCGCGGCCGTGTACGCGGCGCCGACCAGCAGGACGAGCCACGCGGCGCCGGGCGGTGCGTCGGAGATCGCGCGCTCGAGGCAGACGAGCGCGACGGCGAGCAGCGCGGTGACCGCGCCGGCGCGCGCCGGGATGCGGACGCGGGCAGCCGGCGTCCACAAGAGCAGGACGGCGACAGCCGCGCTGACGAAGGCGACGACCGTCCCGCGCACGGGCGATCCCGACCAGCCGGCGAGAGCGGGCGCGGCGAGCCCGAAGAGCAGTGACAGCGTGAGTGCGACGGCCGATTCGCCCTCTCGGCGCAGCCAGACCAGCAGCACGGCGAACGCCAGCAGCGCCAGGGCCGGCGGGAGGACGAACGCCTCGACCGGCAGCGACGCGGCGTCGGGTCTCTGACCGAGCGCGCTCCACAGCGCGGCGGTGGCGAACGCGAGGGCGGGCCAGGCGAGGAGTCGCCGCGGTGCCCGCGCGGTCGGGACGCCGACGGCTCGGGTGGAGGGAAGTCGCAGGGGTGCGGAGGCTGTGGCGGCGACCGATGCGGCGGGGACTGATCCGGCGGGTCCGGCGGTCGCCGCCCACCCGCGCGACGCCGACCCGGCCGCGAGGCCGACGGCCACCACAGCGAGCATCATCCCGCGGAAGTCCTGGCCGACTCCCCACACCAGGGTGAGCGCGGTGACGGCGGCTCCCGCATCCACGAGGGCGCGCGGGCTCGGGAGCGACATCGGTTTCGCAACACCCGGATCGGCCGCGGGCGAAGCCGCGGCGGTGGCGGGGCGCACGATCGACCAGACCGCGGCGATCACGGTCACCGTCGCCGCCGCCCCGACGGTCGCGACCGCGCTCGCCCCATGCTCCTCGAGCCGGGCGACCTGCAGCACGGCGGACGTCGTCGCGGCCGCGAGCGGCGCCACGAGCAGCGCACCGGTGAGGGAGGCAGCGGCCGGAACGCGGGTACGCCGAAGCGCGATCAGGGACAGCAGCGCAAGCAGCGCGGACGAGCGCACGATCGCGAGGAGCGGCTCGCCGAACTCGGTGGCGACCTGGCTCGCGCCGACGGGGAATCCGTCGATGACTGCGATCGCATCGCGCGCGCCCTCAACGAGGGACGCGACCCAGAGTGAATAACCGGAGAACGCGAGGGTGCTGCGCGTGATGTCGACGGCCGGGAGCGCGACGGCGCACGCGACGGCGGCGAGTGCGAGCCACTGCAGCAGCACGGGGGTGACCGCGGGGTTCGCGGGGGTGTCGAGAGCAGCCCCGAGCGCCGCGGGGGCGAGCAGTGTCGCGACGGCGGCGACGCCGACCGCGGTGAGTGGAAGCGCGGCCGCTCCACCGGCCCTCGGCCGCACGATGACCTGTGCCCCGACCGGCACCCCGATCGCCACGACGACGCCGATCAGCCACAGCCAGGGCGTCGTCGTTCCCACCGTGAAGGCGGTGACGGCGGCGACACCCGCTGTCACAGCCGCACCGGTGCGCAGCGGGCTGCGCGTCAGCGCGAGGGTCGACACGACCGCGACGAGCGCGGCTGCCGCGACCAGCAGCGCGGGGACCGCGAGCACCGCGACGCCGACGAGCAGCACGACGCCCGCCACCGGCATCCGTGCGCCGCGCCAGCCCGGTCTGCGGAGCGTCGGCGCGAGGAAGAGCAGAACGGCGATCAGCGCTCCGCCGATCGCGGCGAAGACCGCCCCGTCGACCTGGCCCGAGGGTGCGGCGAACGCGTCGGACTGCCACACCGCCCACCCGCCGACGATCGCCCGGCCGGCCGAGGCCACCCAGATCACAAGGGCTGCGACGAGGCTGAGGGCTGCGACGACGGCTGCGGTGATGCGCGCGGCGACGAGGGCGCCGAGCCGCGCGGGCCGGCGATCGAGGAGCACGGCGACTGCGACCGCGACGACCGGGCCCGCCAGGAGCGGGAAGATCGGCTCGTCGGAGCGGAGCGCGATCTGCCAGCCGACAGACGCGGCGACCGCGGCGGCGGTGCTCGACGCGACGGCGAAGATCACGCCGGATGCCGCCGGCGGGGTCTGCTCCGCCCGAGGGCGGAGGAGGAACCCGTGCGCGGCGCCGAGCGCCACGATCGCGCCGCCGGACCACAGCGGCAGGAGCGGATCGTCGAGCGACGCGAACGCGGCCACGATCGCGGCCGGCAGCAGAGACACGACGCCGATCACCGCGAGCGTGATCCGCTCGGGCTCGGCGTCCGGGCGGGCGCGCGCCGCCGACCAGGGCGCGGGAAGCGCGTGCGCGAGCCCGCCGACCGATGCCCCGAGCAGGCCGACGACGATCGCTTCGGCAGGGGGCAGGGCCGTCAGCCCGGCGATGAGCAGCCCGAGCCCGATCGGGAGTGCGATGACCGCGGCGATGTCGGGGCTGCGCAGCCGCGAGAGCCGTGCCCACACGCGGCAGAGCACCCCCACCGCAAGGCTGCCGATCCCGGCATAGAGGGTGGCCGACATCTGCCCCGTGCCGAAGAAGTCGTTCGCGCGGACCGCCCACGCATCGAGCCCCAGCAGGATCACGCCCAGCACGGCGAGCCCCTCCGCGGTCGCGGTGAGGGAGCGCCGGCGCAGGAGCGAGGCGAGCCCGATCGTCGCCACCGTGATCGCGCCGATGATGAGCGCCCGCACGGCGATGCCCCACGTGAACCAGGCGTAGACGAGGAAGAACACGGCGGCAACGCCCACGAGCGACACCCCCACGATCAGCAGCAGGATCGGCACGCTGAGGCGGCGCCGCGGCGGGCGGTGCTCGCGGGGCGGGAGGGGCGGTCGAGGCGGTGCGGGGGCGGCGGGGGTTGGCGCCGTGGGCGCTGTGGGCGCAGCAGGTGCAGTGGGTGCAGGTCCGGCAGCCGTGGATGCCGGGAGCGGCGGTGCCGGGATCGCGGGCGCGGACGTCGGCACCGAGGCGGGCGCGGGCGGAGGTGCGGCGAGTTCGCCCACCCACCACGGCGTGCGCTCGGCCGTCGGCACCGGTGTGATCGAGGCGGCGATCGAGTCGGGGGCGGCGGGCCCGGTCGCAAGGGACTCGGCGGCGGCGGTCTCGGCAGGGGCGGACGAAGCGGCGGTCCCGTACGCGAGCCGCACCTGCTCGATCAGGGCCTGACGTTCCGCCTCGCGGGCGACGATGCTCCGACCCAGCGCGAGCACGTCCGCCGCGCGCGGGTCGGTGAGCACGAACCCGCAGACGGGACAGACGGGCACGGAGACCACGGTGAAGCACCCGGGGCACTTGTGGACATCTTCGAGGACGTCGGGGGACGCGGGCCAGGAGCGGATGCCGTCGGGTGAAGCTGCCATGATCCCCCTCGCGATGCGGGTCCTCATCGTCCCACCCGTGCGATGTCCGTGTCGGCATATGCACGCGCGTCCGGGGATGCGGCCGGTCGATCGGAGGGTGGGGAGGAGCGGATGCCGCGGAGGCGGCATCCGTCGGGATGCATGCCCGCTCCGTGCTAAACTGACTCTTTGTCTGCGCGCACTCCAGCACGCAGTTCGTACCCATCACCGGTTCCGGCCCGAAAAAGGGCCTCGTTCCGCGTGGGTGCAGACAAGGGATCTTGGGTGGGACCGTCCGGTCCCACGGTATTCAGGAGGAGACAACCATGGCAGCAGTGTGCCAGGTGACCGGAGCGGTTCCCGGCTTCGGTCACAACATTTCGCACTCGCACCGCCGGACGAAGCGCCGCTTCGACCCGAACGTGCAGAAGAAGACCTATTTCGTTCCGTCGCTGGGCCGCAACATCAAGCTCAACGTGTCGGCCAAGGGGATCAAGGTCATCGACGCCCGAGGCATCGAGGCCGTCGTCCGTGACATGCAGGCGAGGGGTGTGAAGCTCTGATGGCGAAGAAGGCTCAGGACGTACGTCCGATCATCAAGCTCCGTTCGACCGCCGGCACGGGTTACACCTACGTCACGCGCAAGAACCGCCGCAACAACCCCGACCGCATCGTGCTCAAGAAGTACGACCCGGTCATCCGCAAGCACGTCGACTTCCGAGAGGAGCGCTGATCACATGGCCAAGAAGAGCAAGATCGCGCGCAACGAGCAGCGCAAGGTGGTCGTCGACCGCTACGCCGCGAAGCGCGCCGAACTGAAGAAGGCCCTCGTCGACCCGACGAGCACCGACGAGCAGCGCGAAGCCGCTCGTATCGGCCTGCAGAAGCTGCCCCGCAACGCGTCGCCCGTGCGTCTGCGTTCGCGCGACGTCATCGACGGTCGCCCCCGCGGCGTCCTCACGAAGTTCGGCATCTCGCGTGTCCGCTTCCGTGACATGGCGCACCGCGGCGAGCTGCCCGGCGTCACGAAGTCCAGCTGGTAGGCACCGTTGTCCAGCTGGTAGGCACCCGCTGCACGCGAAGGCCCGGAGTTCCTCGGAACTCCGGGCCTTTCCGCATCCCCTCTCCCTCCCTCCCTCTTTCCCCGAGACGACAACTGCGCGCCGAGACCGGGGGGAATCCCCACCGTTTCGGCGTGCAGTTGACGTTTCACGGATAGGGGAGGGCGGATGGCGCACGCGCGCGGCGGCGGGGGATGCGGCGGCGGAGCGGGAGCAGACCAACGAGGCGGGACCGGACGGATGCCGTCACTCCAGTCACATGCGTCACTCCAGTCCCATGCGTCACGCCTGGGCCATAGACACACCGGCCGATTACGTCAAGGGGTGCCGAGATCCGCGTGATTCCGCGGAATGTGGGTATATTCGGGCACGGTCGATCCGACCAGCCGGGCGCATCGTGCACCCGGGTTCCGAGCAATGAAAGGCGGCACACACGCCGCCTTGGAGGACAACCACATGGCTGACAAGTCCATCACCAAGACCGAACTCGTCGCGAGCATCGCCAGCGCCACCGGCCAGAGCCAGGCTGCGGTCTCGGGCGTGCTCGACTCCCTCTTCTCCACGGTCTCCGAGGCCGTCGCCAAGGGCAGCAAGGTCTCGATCCCGGGCTGGATCTCGTTCGAGCAGGTCGCGACCTCCGCACGCACGGGCCGCAACCCCCAGACCGGCGCCGAGATCAAGATCCCGGCCGGCAAGCGCGTCAAGGTCACCGCGGGCTCGAAGCTCAAGGCGGCTGTGAAGTAACACCCGCTTTCGCAGATGGGGGATGCCGCACCCGCGGCATCCCCCATCTGCACGTCCGGCAGCCGGCGAGCAGCGTGTCCGTTAGCCGGGGCCTACACGTGCGGCAGCCGAGGGTCGCCTGTCCGTCAGTCGGCGCGCGCGTGTCCGGCAGAACGTCGTCTCGGGCCCGCGCAACAGCCAAGTTCCGGACATCCGCCCGTCACGCGGGCCCACCTGCCGCTCCGGCCCATCTGCCGCGCTGCACCCCCCAGGCCGGTCGCACAGGCCGGGAGCCTAGGCTGGAGGGGTGACCGCCACGTCGTCCCCGCCCGCCGCGCCGCCCCGCGCGCCGTCGGGGGCCGACGACCGTGCGCGGACCCTGCGGGTCGCCGGCCCGGTGATCCTCGTCGCGGTCGCGCTCGTCACCCTCGTCTGGGGCCTCGTGATCGGCGGCGGTGCCGCGCCGTTCGCGATCGGCGACCCGGGTCCGGTCGTCCGCTGGGGCCTCCCTGTCTCGAAGCTCGTCGTCAACCTCGCAGCGGCCGGCATGGTCGGTGCGCTCGTGACGGCGCTGTTCACCCTGCGGGCCGGTGAGCGCGAGTTCGACGTCGCGCTGGACACGGCATCCATCTCCGCCGCGATCTTCACGCTCGCCGCCGCCACGACCGGGTTCTTCACGTTCGTCAACACGTTCAACCCCGCGTTCGACCTCGGTCCGGCCTTCGGCGCTCAGCTCGGCCGCTACCTCGTCGAGACCGAGGGCGGCCGCACCTGGCTCCTCACGGCGATCGTCGGTGCCGTCATCACGGTGCTCGCCTTCGCGGTGCGCACGTGGACGCCCACGTTGTTCGTCGCGATCCTCGCGATCGCGGCGCTCGTGCCGATGGGCACCCAGGGCCACTCGGGCGAGGAGGCGAACCACGACGCGGCCGTCATGGCGCTCATCCTGCATATCATCGCCGCCGCGGTCTGGCTCGGCGGGCTGCTGCTCATGGTCGTGATCCGGCCGCTCGTGCCGCGGGGGGCGATCGCGACCGCGCTGTCGCGCTACTCGAGCATCGCGCTGGCGGCGTTCGTGGTCGTGACGATCTCGGGAACCGTCCGTGCCGTGGTCGGCGTCGGCGCGTGGGACAACCTCTTCTCGCCCTACGGCGCGATCCTCGCTGTCAAAGTCGGCGCCCTCCTCGCACTCGGCGTGCTCGGCGCGTGGTACCGCCGCCGCCTGATCGGACGGATGGCCGAGGAGGAGACCTCCCGGCGGTTCTGGGGACTCGTGACACTCGAGCTCGGATTCATGGGTCTCGCCAGCGGCGCCGCGGCTGCCCTCGCACGGACGGCGCCCCCGACGACCTCCAACGTCCCCGCGGTGCGCACTCCCGCCGAGATCCTGACCGGCTCGGCACTGCCGCCCGAACTCACCGTCACGCAGTGGTTCACGTCGTGGAGCGTCGACCTGCTGTGGGCGTTCGCGGCCGGCTTCGGCGTCTTCCTCTACCTCGCGGGCGTGTGGCGGCTGCATCGGCGCGGCGATCGGTGGCCGGTCTACCGCACCGTGTTGTGGGTGGCAGGTCTCGCGCTGCTGTTCTGGGTGACGTGCGGACCGGTCAACGCGTACCAGGACTACTTGTTCAGCGTGCACATGGTCGGTCACATGCTGCTGACGATGGCGATACCGCTCCTCCTCGTGGCGGGCGCGCCGATCACGCTCGCCGCTCGCGCGATCCGCAAGCGCGACGACGGCACGCGCGGAGGGCGCGAGTGGCTGCTGTGGGCCGTGCATTCGCCGGTCGCACGCGTGCTCACGAATCCGTTCGTCGCCGCGGGCCTCTTCGTCGGGTCGCTGTGGGTCTTCTACTTCACGGACCTGTTCCGCTGGTCGCTGTACGACCACCTCGGGCACGAGTGGATGACGGCGCACTTCCTGATCACCGGCTACCTCTTCGTCCTCACCCTCATCGGAATCGACCCGGTGGAGTACCGACTGCCGTACGCGGGTCGCCTCGTGCTGCTGATCTCCGTCATGGCGATCCACGCGTTCTTCGGCATCGCGATCATGAGCCAGTCCGGGCTGATGATCGCCGAGTGGTTCGGGTCGATGGGGCGCACGTGGGGGCCGACGCCGCTCGAGGATCAGTACATCGGCGGCGGCGTCGCGTGGTCGATCGGTGAGCTCCCGACGCTGATCCTCGCGATCACCGTCGCGATCCAGTGGTCCCGCAACGACGACCGGGCGCAGAAGCGCGCGGACCGGCACGCTGACCGCACCGGCGACGCCGAGCTCGAGGCCTACAACGCGCAGCTCGCCGAGCTCGCCGCCCGCGACGCGCGCGCACGCTGACCGGCGGACCCGGCCCGACTCCGCCCCCCCGTCGCCTTCAGCCCGTCCTGCTCAGGCCGGATCGCGCGGAGCGTCGGGCTCGGGCTCGTCACGATCCGGATCCCATCTCGTGCCGTCGAGGTCGCCGCGCAGGGTACCGGTGACGTCGTCGACAGCCGCGCCGACCGTCGCCGCGAAGCGGTCGGGGGTGAAGCGCTCGGTCAGCCCGTACCGACGCAGCACGTCGATCACGGGGTCCTTCATCTCCGCCAGGATGAGGCGGATGCCGTGCTTCGCGAGATAGTCGTCGAGTTCGACGAGCTCATCCATCGCGGTCGTGTCGATGTCGGTGATGGGCTCCGCGGCGAGGATCACGGTCTTCACCCCGGGACCGGCCGCGTCCACGCGGGAGCGCACGTAGTCGTCGAAGATCGCGCCGTTCGCGAAGAACAGGGGAGCGTCGAACCGCACGATCACGATCCCCGGCAGGCGTCGCCCGTCCGGGTAGCGGGAGAGATCGTGGTAGCCGCGCAGCCCGGCGACCCGCCCGAGCTCCGCCTTGTACGGCCGCCACGAGTGCTGCACGAACGCGAGGAGCGACAGCGCGATCGTCACGACGATGCCCTCGAGGACCCCGAATACGAGCACCCCGAGGAAGGCGGCGAACGACAGTGCGGCATCCACCCGGTCCATGCGGACGAGGCGGACGACACCGCGCACGTCGATCAGGCTGAACGCCGCGCTGATCACCACGGCGGCGAGGGTGGCGGACGGCAGGTACGCCGTCACCCCGGGCGCCAGCAGGATGAACGCCAGCAGCAGCACGGCCCCCACCACGCCGGTGAGCTGCGTGCGCGACCCCGCCTGCTCGGCGACGGGCGTGCGCGACGCCGACGACGTGACGGGGAAGCCGCCCAGCAATCCGCTCGCGACGTTGGCGAGGCCGATGCCCGACATCTCCTGACTGCCGTCGACGCTGTCGCCCCGCCGTGCGGCCAGAGTGCGCGACAGCACGGCGCTGTCGGCGAAGGCGACGAGCGCGATGCCCGCGGCAGGGAGGGCGAGCGACCACACGTCGGCCCATGAGAGCCCGCCGAGCGCGGGCGCCGGGAGGCCCTGCGGCAGTGCGCCGACCACGGGGAGGGTCCCTGCGAGGCCGAAGATCGCCGTGATCGCGGTCGCGACCACCACGACGATCAGCACGCCGGGGACGGGGGAGCGCAGCCACCGCAGGACGAAGATCACCACGAGCGACCCGATGCCGAACGCGGCGGCGAGCGGCAGGACCTCGCCGGCGGCGATCCCCTCGACGATGGCCGTCACGTCGGCCAGAGGCGAGACCCCGTCGATCGAGAACCCGAGGAGCCGGGGGATCTGCGAGATGATCACGAGCAGGGCGACCGCGTTGAGATAGCCGACCCGGATCGGCTTGGAGAGCAGCTCGGTCACGAACCCCAGACGCAGGATGCCGCCCAGCACGAGCAGCACGCCCACCATGATCGCGAGCAGTCCGGCCAGTGCCACCGCCCGGCTGTCGCTGCCGAGCGCGAGCGGGAGGATCGCCGCCGCGATGATCGGCGCGAGCGCGGAATCGGGGCCGAGGACGAGGATGCGCGAGGGGCCGAACACGGCATACGCGAGGAGCGGCACGATCGTGGCGTACAGGCCCGTCTCGGGCGGGAGCCCCGCCGCGACCGCGTAGCCCATTCCGGCGGGGATCAGGAGGGCCGTCACGACGATGCCGGCGCGGACATCGGGCCAGAGCCACGCGCGACGATACTCCCGGAGCACCGCGACACCCGGCACCCACCGGGCGATGCCTGTGCCGCTCATCGGGCCACCTCCGCTCCACATCATGGCGGAACGGCGCAGCGAACGGGCGGCGTCAGCGGGTGTCGGGTCCGCTCACGGTGATGGACGCGGTGCCGTCCGGGAGGATCGCGATCGAGCCGGTGACGATGAAGGGCACGTCCTCGACGACGGAGTCCACAGTGCCGTCGAACAGCGACTGGATGTCGACCGCGATGCGCGCGACCGCGTCGGCGGCGGGGATGCGCCACCCCGCGCCGTCGGGGAGCACCGAGACCTTCGGCTGCTCGACGATCGACCAGACCGGCGGCGAGACGATGCGGTCCTGCACCACGTAGCCGAACGGGCACGCGGTCGGCTGCAGCACGTCCTGCGTCGCGCACGCCGTGAGGAACTCCTCCACGCGTGTCTGCACGATCTCGACGAAGCCGGGCGTCGCGAACGCCTGCAGTTCGACCGGCACGTCGGCCAGGGGGCTGTCGGAGAGCACCGCCACGCCGCGCGTCGCGGCGATCGCGTTGTCGACCGACACCGAGTAGATGCCCGGCGAGAAGACCAGGAGCGACACGGGGGCGAGCGGATCGGCATCCACGCCTTCGGGTGAGACCTGCCGCTTGTCGATCTCGAAGCCGTTGACGTCGAACGTCATCGAGCCGTTCACCGTCAGGCGCATGAGGGCGAGCGGCGTCGTCGCGAACCGCCAGGTGGGGGCGACGCCGACCCATCCGTCACGCTCCACCTCGAACGTCGTCGTGCCGGGGAAGGCGCCCGCGGAGTAGCGGACGCTCACGAGCACGGTGCCGTCCTCGGTCTGCTCTTCGCCCGTGATCTCGATGTCGGTGAGGGTCGCGAGGGCGTCGCGTCGCAGCAGCGCCTCGGATGAGGCGGCAGGCAGCCCCGCCGCCTCGAGCTGCGCCGAGTCGACCGCGACGCCGGGGACGGCGAGCGCATCAGCCGCGCGCCCCTCCGCCAGCATCCCGAGGTACCGTTCGACGAACGCGGTGGGGCTGTAGAACTCGCGGTAGAGGGTCGCCGCCCCGGCCGCGACGGCGGCGATGAGCAGCACCCCGACGATCCCGAGGAGCGTCAGGTCGCGGCCCAGCCGCGGGCGACGCGCGGATGCCGGTGCCGCGGCACCCTCACCCGTGGGGCGGTCCGGTGCGAGGCCGTCGTCGGCGCCGGCGCGGTGGTCGGGGACGCGCGCGGGTGCGATCGGAGCGGCGTCCGCCCCACCCGTCGTCGTCGTGCCCCTGGCCCCGTGGTCCACTCGGCCAGTCTAAGAAGTCGCGTCTGGGAGATCGCGGATGCCGTCACCCCGCGTCACCCGGGTCGTCCGTCGGCGCCGGTGCTGTCCACCGGTGCAGGCGCGGGGCGCCGCGGTGCGGCATCCCCTCGTAACATGAACCGGTGACCACCCCCGCGCTCTCGCCCGAGCAGGAGGCGCTGTTCCGGCTGATCGAAGACACGCGGGAGCACGTGTTCGTCACCGGACGGGCGGGGACCGGCAAATCCACCCTCCTGCAGCACCTCGCGTGGAACACGTCGAAGCAGATCGCGGTGTGCGCGCCGACCGGCGTCGCCGCACTCAACGTCGAGGGGCAGACGATCCACTCGCTGTTCCGCCTGCCGATCGGGCTGATCGCGAACGGCCAGATCGAGCAGACCGACGCGACGCGCAAGATCCTCAACGCGATCGACACGCTCGTGATCGACGAGATCTCGATGGTCAACGCCGACCTGATGGACGCGATCGACCGGTCGCTCCGCCAGGCGCGCGGCCGCCGCGCCGAGCCGTTCGGCGGCGTGCAGATCGTGATGTTCGGAGACCCGTACCAGCTGGCCCCCGTGCCGCCCCGCGGCGACGAGGCCCGCTACATCCGCGACCACTACCGGTCGTTCTGGTTCTTCGACGCGAAGGTCTGGGTGGGCAGCGTCGGCGGGGACGGCCTGATGGACATCGGCGCGTACGGTGCCGATCTGCACATCCGAGAGCTCGTCGAGATCCACCGGCAGGCGGACCCGGCGTTCAAGGCGATGCTCAACGCGGTGCGGTACGGCCGGGTGACGGCCGACATCGCGCAGATCCTCAACGACACCGGTGCGCGCACGCCGCCCGACCCCGCGGACGGCGAGCACCCGATCATCACGCTCGCCACGCGCAACGACATCGTGAACAACATCAACCGGCGCCACCTGGCCGAGCTGGTCGGTCGTGAGCAGACGGCATCCGCCGAGATCAGCGGCGACTTCGGCCGCGGTGAGGCGTCGTATCCCGCCGACGTCGACCTGAAGCTGAAGGTCGGCGCGCAGGTCATGTTCCTGCGCAACGACACCGCATCGTTCGGCGAGGCCCCGCGCTGGGTCAACGGCACGATCGGGACGGTCGTGCGCATCGCGGGCGGTACGGTGCGCGTCGAGGTCGACGGCGAGAAGTTCGACGTCGAGCCGGCGGTGTGGGAGCGGTTCCGCTACGCGTACGACCCCGGGTCCAAGCAGCTCACGCGCGAGATCGTCGCGGAGTTCACCCAGTTTCCGCTGCGGCTGGCCTGGGCGGTCACGATCCACAAGAGCCAGGGCAAGACGTACGACCGCGCGATCGTCGATCTGGGGTCGGGGGCGTTCGCGCCGGGCCAGACCTACGTCGCGCTGTCGCGGCTCACCTCGCTCGATGGTCTGTATCTCAGCAGGCCGCTGCGGCCGAGCGACATCCGCGTCGACCCCGACGTGCAGCGTTTCATGTCGAGCAGGAACGGATCACCGCGCGCGTAGCGCGGATCTTATACACCACGGGCGGCCGTGACCGAAGCGTGATTCCCGTGTGTTTGAATTCAATGCAGACACACCGGGGGGTGAAGCAATGCGGGTCCGTTCCACACGAGGGCGTGTCACGTCCGCGCTCGCCTCTGTCGCCGCTGCCGCGCTCCTGCTCTCCGCGTGTGCGGCGGATGAGAGCGTCCAGATCGACGTGCCGGCTCAGGTCGATGCGGCGTTCCCCGAGGCCACGGCCCAGCAGCTGACGGATGCCGTCACGCACGCCATGGCCGCCTCGGGCGCGTCCGGAGCCATCGTGGGGGTGTGGGCACCCTGGAGCGGCAGCCTTGTCACCGGAGTGGGCACCGCATCACCGACGGACGACGCGGCGGTCTCTGACGACATGGAATTCCGCATCGCACAGGTCACGCGTGCGATGACATGCGACGTGCTGTACGCCGTCGCGCAAGAGGGCACCGTGCGTCTCGACGACCCCGTCACGAAGTGGGTGTCGGGCTCGCCGGACCTCGGCGACGTCACGCTCGACCAGCTGTGCGACAGCACGTCGGGGATCGGGTCGTACGCGTCTCAGCTGTCCGGACTGTTCTTCTCGAATCCCGGGCGTGTGTGGAATCCGCGCGAGCTCGCCAGCTACGGGCTCGGGCAGCCGCGCACCGGCGAGCCCGGCGCGGCCTACCGCGACTCGGATGCCGGCTACGTCCTGCTCGGCGTCGCGCTCGAGCGCGCGACGGGCAAGACCGCCGCGCAGCTCTTGCAGGAGTACGTCGTCGACCCGCTCGATCTGACCGACACCTCGCTTCCCGGCCGTACCGCCGCCCCCGCATCGACGACCGGTCCGGTGCTGACCGGCCTGCACTCCACGCGGGACGCGGCGGGAGTCATGAACTGCGCCGAGCCGCTCGACGTGACCTCTCTGTCGGCGAGCTCGGGGTACACGGACTCGGGTGTCGTCTCGAACATCCGCGATCTCGGACGGTACGCCCAGGCACTCGCGACCGGCGCGCTCCTGCCGGAGGGCGTCGACCGGTACGACCGTCCGCTCGCCGTGTACGGCGGAGCGCCGTCGTGGTACACCGCGAGCGGAGGGACGGTCCAGGCGGGATCGCTGATCGGCCAGTTCGGCTCCGTCCCCGGGTACTCCACGGCTGCGTTCTCCGACCCGGGCTCGGGGTTGACGGTCGCCGTCGTGCTCAACAACTCCGCCGGCGGGGGCGGCTTCGCCCAATTCCTCGCGTGGGAGCTCGCCGCGATCGCCTCCAAGGCACCCGCCGCGCAGGGAGCCTCGGCTCCCGAGGCGGGCCTGCCGTGGACGGCCCAGCAGTATCACGACCAGATCGCCGCCGCCGCGATCTGCCCGATCCCCGCCCCGTGACCCGCCGGCCGTGACCGCACGGGCGGGCACCACTCCCGCGATCCTGCTCGTCGTGGTGGGTCTGGCGTGCCAGGAGGTCGGGGCGTCGCTGGCCGTGCTGCTGTTCCCGCAGGTCGGGCCGCTCGGGATGGTCATGCTCCGGCTGGTGTTCTCGGCCGTGCTGCTGATGCTGATCGCCCGACCCGCCCTCCGCGGGCACTCCCGCGACGGCTGGAGGGCAGTGATCGGCTTCGGGGTCGTGCTCGCGGTGATGAACGGACTGTTCTACCTCGCGCTCGAGCGTCTGCCGCTCGGGGTGACCGTCACGATCGAGGTGCTCGGACCCCTCGTGCTCTCGATCGTCGCGAGCCGCCGTCGGTCCGCCTGGCTGTGGGCGCTCCTCGCGCTCGTCGGCGTCGTCGCGCTCGGCGGTGGCGGATGGGACCGTCTGGATCCGCTCGGCGTGCTGTTCGCGCTCGGAGCCGCGGCCAGCTGGGCCTTCTACATCCTCGCGTCGGCCCGGGTCGGCCGTGAGTTCCCCCGGCTCGACGGACTCGCGCTCGCGATGACGGTGGGCGCCCTCATCGCCCTGCCGTTCGGCATCCTGTCGGCGGGGTCCGCGCTGCTGCGCCCCGACCTGCTGGCGCTCGGCGCGGCGGTCGCGGTGCTGTCGTCGACGATCCCGTACGCCCTCGAGCTCATCGCGCTGCGCCGCCTGCCCGCGTCGGCGTTCGCGATCCTGATGAGCCTCGCGCCGGCGACCGCCGCGCTCGCAGGCTGGCTGCTCCTCGGCCAGGAGCTCTCGTGGCTCGAGATCGTGGGCATCGCGCTCGTGATCGCGGCGAGCATCGGCGCGGTCCGCGCGGCGGCCGCGAGCCCAGCGGTGACCGGGACGGATGCCGCGGCATCCCCCGCTGACGACGAGAAGGTCGACGGCCCCGGCGCCGACCGCGACGAACCCTTCGCCGAGCCCGTCGCGTGACGCGCCCGGTCGTGGCACCCTTTGATCAGCCGACGAAGGGGTGCCGTTGTCCGGGAGGCCCGCACGCTCGCGCGCGAACGCGCACGACGGCTTCGGCGCCGTGCCCCCGCCGAAGCCCGCCGACGCGTACCGGCTGACCGAGGACGATGTGCTCGAGCGCTTCGACACGCGGCGTGAAGGACTGACCACCGCCGAGGTCGAGCGCCGGCGCCGCACGTTCGGCGACAACGTGATCGTCCGCGTGCACCGCGAGTCGCTCGTGCGGCGCTTCCTCCGCCAGTTCCAGGACTGGATCATCGTGCTGCTGCTGATCTGCGCGGCGATCACCGCCTACCTGGGGGATGCGGTCACATCCGCGGTGCTCGTCGTGCTCGTCCTGCTCAACACATCGATCGGGTTCTTCCAGGAGTACCGCTCGGGCAAGACGATGGAGGCCCTGCAGCACCTCTCGGTCTCGCTGAGTCAGGTCATGCGCGACGGGACGCTCACCGAGCTCGACTCGACCGAGCTCGTCGTCGGCGACGTCGTGCGGCTCACGGAGGGTGCGGCGGTGCCCGCGGACATCCGCCTCATCGAGGCGAGCGCGTTCTCGACGAACGAGTTCGCCCTCACCGGCGAGAGCGACCCGACCCGCAAGTACACGCACGCGATCGTGACCGATGTCATGGTGGCGGAACGTCACAACACGGCGCACGCCGGCACGACGGTGGCGACCGGTGAGGCGGTCGGCGTGGTCGTGGCGACCGGCATCCATTCCGAGCTGGGCCGCATCGCCCAGCTCGCCGGCTCCGCGCCGCAGAGTCCGAGCCCGCTGCAGCGCGAGATGGAGCGCCTGGGAAAGGTCATCACCTACGCCGCCGTCGTGCTCGCCCTTGCGCTGCTGGTCGTCGCGGTCTGGGCGAAGCTCCCGTTCCGCGAGGCCGTCCTCTTCGCCGTCGGGTTCGCGAGTGCCGTCATCCCGCAGGGCCTGCCCGCCGAGGTGAACACCGCGCTCGCCGACGCGGCGGCGGCCCTGGCGAAGCGCATGGCGCTCATCAAGCGGCTGAGCGCCGTCGAGACGCTCGGCTCGACGCAGGTGATCTGCACCGACAAGACCGGGACGCTCACGAAGAACGAGATGACCGTCACCGGCCTCATCGTCGGCGGCCGCGAGTACGACGTGGACGGCATCGGGTACGAGCCCGTGGGCGGCATCCATCCCGTCGATGGGGAGGAGCCCGGCGCGCCCCTGGTCGCGTTCCTGCGTGTCGGGCTGCTCGCGAGTACGGCCCGGCTGCTGCCGCCCGACGACACGCATCCCGGATGGCACGTCCTCGGCGATCCGACCGAGGGAGCGCTGCTGACCGTCGCCGCGAAGGCGGGCATCGAGCTCGCCGCCGCGCGCCTCGACGAGCGCAAGGTGCGGGAGTTCCCCTTCGATTCGGCGCGCAAGCTCATGACCGCGATCCGCGAGCGAGACGACGGCACCTTGACCGCGTACGTGAAGGGCGCGCCCGAATCGGTCGTCGCCCGCGCGGACCGCATCGACGACGGCGGCGGCGTCCGACCGATCACGGATGCCGACCGGGCGGCCTTCCTCGCGATGCACACCGCCCGATCCGCGCGCGGACTGCGCAACCTCGCGTACGCCGTCCGACCGGCGACGCGCGACGACGCCGCGGCGATCGACCCGGCCGCGGTCGAGCGCGACCTCATCCTGCTCGGGCTCGTCTCGATGGTCGATCCGATCCGCGACGACGTGCCCGACGCGATGCGGCGCGCGCTGGATGCCCGCATCAGGGTCAACATCGTCACGGGCGACTTCTCGCGCACGGCGGAGGCGATCGCGCGGCAGGCGGGGCTGGACCGCGCCGGCACGATGACGATCGTCACAGGCGAGGATCTGCGCACGATGACCGACGCCGATGTGCTCGCACACGCCGTCGCAGGCGGCACGATCTTCAGCCGCGTCGACCCGGAGGACAAGACGCGCATCGTCGAGCTCGTGAAGCACTCCGGCCGTGTCGTCGCGGTCACCGGCGACGGCATCAACGACGCTCCGGCGCTGCGGCACGCCGACATCGGCGTCGCGATGGGCGTGTCGGGGACCGACGTGGCGAAGGAGGCCGCCGAGATCGTTCTGCTCGATGACAGCTTCTCGACCCTCGTCCGCGCGGTCGAGCAGGGCCGGGTCATCTACGCCAACATCTCCAAGGGCGTCCTGGGGTGTCTGACCTCCAACGCCGCCGAGCTCGTCGTGAACATCGTGAGCCTGATCCTCGCGACGGTCGCGGGGCTCCCGCTCGCGATCAACGTCCTGCAGATCCTCGCGATCGACCTGCTCGGCGAACTCCTGCCGATCGCCGCGCTCGGTCGCGACCCCGAAGAGGGGCGGGTCATGAAGCGCGCCCCCCGCGACCCGAGGGTGCACATCGTCAACGGGCGCAGCATCGGTGACGTGCTGTACGCCGGGTCGATCATCGGCGTGCTGGCGATCGCGAACTTCCTGCTCGTGTTCGAAAGGGCGGGGGAGGCGCCGTTCGCGGGTGGAGCCGAATTCGATCCGGCCCTCATCGCCCAGGCGACGACCATGACATACGTGACCATCCTCGTCTGCCAGCTCTGCAGCATCGCGCAGCGCCGCAGCGAAGGCGGGTTGTTCTCGCGCTACACCCTCACCAACCCGACCTACTGGATCGCGTGCGCGGCGGCCGTGACCATCATGCTCACGATCGTCTACGTGCCGTGGGTGCAGGCGGTGTTCGGCACCGCCGGGCTCGGCATCCTGGACTGGCTCTTCGTTCTTGCGGCTGCGGTGATCTTCGTCGCGATCCGCGAGATCACCCGTCTCGTGCGGCGGGCGCGTGTGTCCGGAAGAATGCACCCCCGCGTCCGGAAAGAGGTCGCGAGCGACGCATGAGACGACCATCTGCCGGACATGCGGCCGCCGGCCGTCTGGGCGACGGGACCTTGGCCCTGCCGTTCGGGCTCGTCGGGCTCTAGCCTGACCTCGCACGCACCGCCGCTGTCTGCGTCCACACGCGTGCGCCGATATCGAGGAGACGTCCATGTGCCGCTGGCTCGCTTACCGCGGAGAACCGCTCCAGCCCTCCCTGCTGATCCTGGATGCCGAGCACTCGCTCGTCGCGCAGTCGCTGAACTCGCCGCTCGGGGCAGAGACCGTGAACGGCGACGGGTTCGGATTCGGCTGGTACCCCGCGGATGCCGCGGGTGACGGCATCCCGGCGACGTTCCACAGCATCGAACCCGCGTGGCACGACCAGAACCTGCGCGAGATCACACGGGCGGTGCGCAGCCCGCTGTTCTTCGGGCACGTGCGGGCGGCGGGCGGACCGCCGATCCAGCAGACGAACTGCCACCCGTTCCGACACGAGAAGTGGCTCTTCATGCACAACGGCTTCCTCGGTGACTTCGGCGAGGTCAAGCGCGATCTGACGTTCGCGATCGACCCGTCGCTCTACCCGCACGTGCGGGGCACGACGGATTCGGAGGTGCTGTTCCACCTGGCGCTCACGTTCGGCCTGCAGGACGACCCGGTGGCCGCGATGCGCGAGACCGTGCGTCTCGTGGAGTCGACCGGGCACGCGCACGGTGTGACGTTTCCGATGCAGGGCACGATCGCGGTGTCGGACGGCGAGACGCTGTGGGCGTTCCGCTACTCGACGCAGGGGCGCTCGCGCACGCTGTTCCACTCGGTCGACATCCCCGCGATCCGTGCCCTCTACCCGGATGCCGAGCGGCTGTCGCTGTTCGGCGACGACGCCCATGTCGTCGTGTCGGAGCCGCTGAACGACATGCCCGGCACGTTCGTCGAGGTGCCCGAGGCGACCGTGGCGGTGCTGGACCCGGACGGATACCGGCACGAGGCGTTCGTGCCCTGACCCTTGTTCGATCGGGCGGGGCGTGGTGCGGGGCGTGCACGGAATCGGGGGCTCGCACCGACACGCCGGTGGCGGATGCCGCGGCCCGGTGTGTCGGCGATGATCTCCGATGTCGTGCTCGGCGGACCGCCGGGGCTCAGTCGAAGCGGGTCGTGGCGAGCCGGTGCAGCGCGAGCGCGAGCGAGATGCGGACGCGCCCGCGCGGCGAACGGATGTCGAAGCCGAGTGCCGTGGAGTACTGCTCCGCGCGGGCCTGCACGGTCGAGTGGTGCAGCCCCGTCTCCACGCCCGCGGCCCGCAGGCTCTCGGTTCCTGCGATCGCGTCGAGCAGGGCCTCTGCTCCGGGGTGCGAAGCGGCGAGGTCCGAGAGCGCCTCGACGTCCGGCATCCCGTGCGGCGACGCGTCGGCCGCGCGCGCGAGCGGCAGCAGGGCGCCGAGGTCGGCGGCGTCGAGGACGGGTTCGCGCGGCGACGACAGGCGCAGTGCGACGAGGGCGGACGCCCACGACTCCGGCAGCGACGCGGGCGTCGACGGGATGCCGATCCCCGCGCGTCGCCGGCTCGAGGTCTCATCGGTGAGCACGGCACGCACGGGGCCGTACGCGGTGCCCACGACGACGGCGGGCACCCGATCCGCAGGTTCCCCGGGATCGGGATCCGGGGTCGCCACGATGCGATAACGAGCCTGCGGGTCGAGGTGGAGCCGCTTCGCGGCATCCGATCGGGCCTCCGCCGATGCCTGGTCGTCGATGATCGTCTCGAGGGCTCGCCGTGAAGCGGCCGCAGGGGAAGTGCGCTCGTACGCGATGCCCGCCGCGATCGCGAGTCGCTCGAGGATCATCTCGTCGTTCGCGTGCGGCGCGCCGGTCCGTTCGATCCAGACGACACCGCCGTCCTCGAACGAGCGTGACGGCCAGTCGCCGGGTGGGGCGGCGGCGCGGGCACCCGTGGCGTCGACCCGCATGGTCTTGCCGCCGACCGTCTGCCCCGCGGCGCAGCCGCTCAGGATCGCAGCTCCCCGCAGCAGCACCTCGGTGGTGGCGTGACCGTTGATGAGCGCGTCGAAGTACGCGATGACCTTGAGTGTCTCGGTGGCCTCGGCGTCAACCGCCGTGAGGCGCCCTACGAGTTCCTGCATCTTCGCCGCCGCCTCGAGTGGACTTCTGCCCTACCCTAGCCCGTGCCGCGAGGGCGGGGCAGGGTGGGGCAGCGGGGGGCGTCACGCGCCGAGGATGCGGCGCAGCCAGTCCAGGCGCGCCGCGCGGGCCCGGAGCGAGAGTGCCGCCTGGGGCGCCATCGCGTCGAAACCGTGGAAGCCGCCGGGCCAGACGTGCAGTTCGGCGACACCGCCCTGCTCCCAGATCTTCATCGCGTACGCGACGTCCTCGTCGCGGAACACCTCGGCGCTCGCGACGTCGATGAACGCCGGCGGCAGGTTCGTGAGGTCGGTCGCGCGGGCGGGGGCGGCGTAGATCGAGACGGCATCCGTCTTGCGGCGATCGCCGAGGAGGGCATCCCAACCGGTGTCGTTGCTCCCGCGATCCCACACGCCGAACCCGTCGACCTGGTGGCTCGACGGCGTCTCGTTGCGGTCGTCGATCATGGGGTAGATCAGCAGCTGTCCCGCCAGTGCCGGGCCGCCGAGGTCGCGCGCCTTGAGGGTGACGCCCGCCGCGAGCCCGCCGCCGGCGCTGCCGCCGCCGATCACGAGCCGCGCCGGGTCGATGCCGAGCTCCTCGGCGTGCGCCGCGGTCCACACGAGGCCCGCGTAGCAGTCATCCACCGGAGCGGGGTCGGGGTTCTCGGGCGCGAGCCTGTACTCGACCGACACGACGACGGCGTCGAGCTCCATGACCCAGTTCAGGTACTCCTCGGCCCCGGTGAAGCGGTCGCCGATGATCATCCCGCCGCCGTGGGTGTGGAAGATGCCCGGGCCGGGCGCGACGTGGTCGGTGCGCGTGGAGATCGACAGCGTGATGTCGGGGGCGCCGTCGGGGCCGGGCACGGTGCGCTCCACGTGGCGGATCGGCCGGTCGCCGATGAGCTCGTCGATCGGCGTCGCGAGCAGTCCGCCGTTGCGCATCGGGCCGATCATCTCCGGCGTCAGCGTCGGGGGCAGCATCTCGCCGACGACGGCGAGGACGGCGCCGAGTTCGACGTCGAACGGCGGGCACGGGTGAGTGGTCTTCATGGTGAGCTCCATCGGTCGGGTCGTTCGGGTCACGGCTCTGTGACCTGAGTCCATGATCGAGGCGGCGACGGCCGGGGTGAACCGCCACCGGGGCGCAGATTCGGCGGGCGTGCCGCCAGGTGGCGGGTGGGGGATGCCGGGGTGCGGCGTGGCGCCTCGTCGACCCGGCTGCGTGAAAGGGTGAGGCGGTGAAACTGTATTCCGATTACGCGCCCCGTCGCTCCCGCCAGGTGCTCGCCGACGTCACCGCACTCATCCTCATCGTGGGCTGGATCTGGTTCGGTGCGACGGTCTACTCGCTGATCGCCGAACTCGCGACGTTCGGCAAGCAGATGGAGGATGCAGGCGCGGGGTTTCGGGCGACCATGACGGAGGTGGGCGACAACCTCGGCAGTGTCGTCCTGATCGGGCCGGCGATCCGGGCTCCGTTCGAGGGTGCGAGCGGAGCAGGAGCGGCGTTGGAGGACGCCGGGCGGAGTCAGCAGGAGCTGACGGTGCAGCTGGCACTGACCGTCGGTCTGGGTGTGGCCGTGCTGCCGATCCTCATGATCGTGGCGGTGTGGCTTCTGACGCGCGGCCGCTTCGTGCGCCGGGCAGGGAACGCCAAGGCGCTGGTGCGGGCGGGTGTCGGCATCGATCTGCTGGCGCTGCGCGCACTGACGAATCAGAAGATCACCACGATCGTGAAGATCGACTCCGACGCCATGGGGGCGTGGCGCCGCGGGGACCAAGCGGTCATGCGGAAACTCGCAGGACTCGAGCTGGAGTCCGCGGGTATCCGCCTTCCGACCTGAGCGCCGAGATTCGGCGGTCACGGGTCACATGACGCCGACCGCGATGGCGTGCACGCAACCGGGAGCCCACGGTGACACGCCGGTGAGGGATGCCGCCGCACGGCGTGTCGGCCATCGTCTCCGACGATGTGCACGAAGCTCTCACGGGCACGGCGCCGCGGTCGCGGCATCCGACCCCGTATCCGAGGTGAGCGACTCGACGACCGCGACAGCGGACGGCCAGTAGCGCGCATAGTGCTGCGGGTCGTCGTTCACCTGGGTGCGGTGCGCGACGAGCGTGGGTTCGAGGCGGTCGCGCTCGGGCTGCGGCACGCGCTCCAGCATGGCGCGGTAGAAGAGCGCCGCCGCGGTGGGCGGGTCCATCCGCTGGTCGCGGCTGCCCCACCCGTCCTGCTGCTGGAAAAGCCCGACCGACGTCGTGGGCGAGCCGTCGGGATTGCGCTCGCCGCTGGTCTCCCAATCGCCGTACGGGATGTTCCGCAGCGATGACTCGCCCATCGCCGTCATGACCGCGATCGTCTGGTCCCGCGTCGACAAGCCGAGGCCGGCGCCGACCTCGATGATCGTCGACGCGTGGCAGAGCTGTTCGCTGTCATACCGATCGGCGATGCCTGACGCACGGTCGGCGCCCGAGAATGCGCTACTCAGGATCCAGACGACGGCGACGATGAGCACACCGAAGGTCGCGGTCCACCCGAGGCCGGCGCGACGCGTCATGCCGCCATCGTGGCAGTCGCCGCTGGGAGGGCGGTGAGGGGTCGACTAACGTCGTGCGGCCCGGTCGTGGCGTACGCGTGCGTAGACCGTCCCGACGATGATGAGGGCGACAGCGACGAGGGCGGCGATCGCGGTGGTGGGTGAGTAGGGCTCGTCGGTGAACCGGGCCACGGCCACCCAAGAGATGCCCCAGCACAGCGACAGGGCGGGTGCGATCCGGCCACCGCCCCAGAGGGCGAGGCTGATGCCGATGGCTGCGGCGACGCCCAGCACCAGCACGGCCCACACTTCCGGCGCGATGCCGAATCCGTCGAAGCCCGCCGCGACGAGGATCGCGGTCGCGTTGGCGGCGGTGGCGATGATGACCCAGCCGAGGTAGAGGCCGATCGCGCCGTCGGCGACGACGGCCTCGACCCTGTTCTTCGGGCGCGTGCGGCGCAGGATCACGAAGATGCGGCACAGCACGGCGAGCAGGGCGACGATGACGGGCAGGCTGAGGTAGAGCAGATCGGCCTGGACGACGCCGATCCATACCGCGTTGAGGATGAGCGAGGCGGCGACCCACCATCCGATCCGGATCTGGCGCGCATCGTCGCGCTGGGCCGGAAGCGCTTGCCAGATCGCGTAGGCGAGCATGCCGGTGTAGATCACGCTCCAGATACGGAAGGCGCCAGTTCCGGGGGCGATGAGCGTCGAATCGGCGTCGAGGAATCCGCCGGCCGCCTCCTGGATGGGCGTCCCGAAGAACGCCCCCGAGCCGATGAAGGCGGCGACGATCGCGAGCACAGAGCTCACCAGGATCGAGATCTGCCTCGTGAGACCACGACCGCGGGTGCTTTGGGGGACGGTGGATGCGGCGGTTGCGGTCATGGGGGTCTCCTCGGGGTGACGGCGGAAGCAGGACCCGCTTGCTGAGTGATTCCGACTTTAGGCGGCCGGTGGATGCAGCGCCCGTGGTCTCGTGAGCGATGCGCGTGGCTGACGTGACGGCTTGGAGGGGATGACGGGAATCGTCCCTCCGCCTCTCCACACGCGGCTGCGCCGCGCGGAGCCTCGGGCGGAGCGGGGCCGCCCGGAGCGTGTCGGTTCCGACGGCATCCACGCGAATGCCCTCCCGCGCGACCTGCGGTCTCACGTGAGGGCATTGGAGGGGATGACGGGAATCGTCCACTCCGCCTCTCCACACGCGGCTGCGCCGCGCGCGGAGCCTCGGGCGGAGCGGGGCCGCCCGGAGAGGGTCGGTTCGGACGGCATCCACGCGAATGCCCCATCCGCACCGACTTCGTCGGTACGACTGGGGCATTGGAGGGGATGACGGGAATCGAACCCGCGCTATCAGCTTGGGAAGCTGAAGTTCTGCCATTGAACTACATCCCCGTGGCGCCCTGAGGCGTCTGGACCAGCATAACAACAACCCGCCACCGCCCATCCGAGCGGTTCTACACTGACCCTGTGAGCCGCCCTGAAGGCGTCGGCGCCCGCGGGCGCCGCATCCCGATCCCGACGCCCGGCACGTCGCGCCCGGCGAGCCGAGTGACGACGTTCGAGCTGTTCTTCGACCTCGTCTACGTCTTCGCGTTCACGCAGGTATCGCGCCTCATGGCCGATTCGCACAGCGCGATCGGCATCCTTCAGGCGCTGATCATCCTGTCGCTGATGTGGTGGACCTGGGTCGGGTTCAGCTGGATCTCGAACCAAGCCTCCGCGGACCAGCCGTTCCTGCGCACGGTGATGACGCTCGCGATGATCGCCGTCTTCATCGCGGCCCTCACGATCCCCGAGGCGTACGAAGACCTCGAGGGCGGCTGGAACGGCCCGCTCGTGTTCGCCGGCGCCTACGCCGCGGTGCGCACCATCCACATCGGGCTGTACCTCGTCGTGGCGCGCAGCGACCCCGCGATGCGGCGTCAGGTGCTGATCTTCATGGCGGCGATGCTCCCCGCCGTCACCCTCATCTTCGTGGGCGCGGCGGTCGGCGGCGACGCGCAGCTGTGGATCTGGCTCGGAGCCATGATCTACGACGTGGCCGCGACGCGCGTGGGCTCCGTGCTCGGCCGCGGTTGGCGGCTTCCGTCCGCGGAGCACTGGGCCGAGCGCCACGGACTCGTGGTCATCCTCGCGCTGGGTGAGTCGATCGTCGCGATCGGTGTGGGCGTCGCCCGCGAGCCCATCGACCTGGCGATCATGCTGGGAGCAGCGGCATCCGTCGTCATCTCCGTCCTGTTGTGGTGGTCGTACTTCGCGCGACTCGCCGCTTTCGGCGAGCACGCGCTCGCGCGACGGGACGGCCAGGCGCGCGCGATCCTCGGCGCGGACGCGTACTCCTACGCGCACTTCGTGATCATCGCCGGCATCATCGTCACCGCTCTCGGAATCGAAGACGCGATGAAGCACGTCGCCGACGTCGAGCCGTTCGGCTGGTTCGGCGCGATCGCACTCGGGGCGGGGATCGCGATGTTCGCGGCGGGCACGGTGATCTTCGCGCTGATGGTCGGCATGCGCCGCCCGTACATGCGTGCGGTCGAGGCGGTGCTGCTAATCGCGGCCATTCCACTCCTCGCGGTGGTCGCGCCGCTGGTCGCGCTGATCGCGGCGGTGACCCTCACCGGCGTCGTCGCGGTCGTCGAGAGCGCCGTGCACCGCCGAGCGGATGCCGCGTACGGCGGTCACGAGCCGGAATCGGTCGAATCCGCCCCCTAGGCTGGTCGCGTGCTGCTCTCAGATCGCGACATCCGGGCCGAAATCGCCGCGAACCGCATCGGATTGGACCCGTGGGATTCCGCGATGGTGCAGCCCTCGAGCGTCGACGTGCGGCTCGACCGGTACTTCCGGCTCTTCGACAACCACAAGTACCCGTTCATCGATCCGGCCGAGGACCAGCCCGAGCTGACGCACCTCATCGAGACCCCGGCGAACGAGCCGTTCATCCTGCACCCGGGCGAGTTCGTCCTCGGCAGCACGTTCGAGCTCATCACGCTGCCCGACGACATCGCCGCGCGCCTGGAGGGCAAGTCCTCGCTCGGCCGCCTCGGACTGCTCACGCACTCCACGGCGGGCTTCATCGACCCCGGCTTCTCGGGGCACGTGACCCTCGAACTCTCGAACGTCGCGACGCTGCCGATCAAGCTGTGGCCCGGCATGAAGATCGGGCAGCTGTGCTTCTTCCGGCTGTCCTCGCCCACCGAGAACCCCTACGGCTCCGGCCCGTACGGCAACCGGTATCAGGGTCAGCGCGGGCCGACGGCATCCCGGTCGTTCCAGAATTTCCACCGCACCGACGTCGGCACGACGGATGCCGGAGCACCGGGTGCCTGATACGACGGCGGACGCGACCGCGGCGATCCTCCGCGCGAAGTATGTACTGCTGACGACGTTCAAACGCGACGGGTCGGCGGTGCCCACGCCGGTGTGGGCGGTGCCCGACGGCAGCGGCCTGCTGATCTGGACGCCGCGCAACAGCGGCAAGGTGAAGCGCATCCGCAATTCCGGACGCGTGACGGTCGCGCCCTGCACGATGCGCGGGAAGCTGACGGGTGCGGCGCTCGAAGCGACGGCGTCACTTCTCGACACCGCCGGCACGATGCGGGCGCAGGACGCGATCGGTCGCAAGTACGGATGGCTCGGGCGGACGTGGCTCCGCTCTGCGGTCAAGAAGGCCGGCCAGGACGCGGTGATCGGCATCCGGGTGGATCTCGCGCGCGGCTGACGCGCGAACGCCGCTGCGTGGCCGTCGCCCAGCGGCCTGTTAGCATTCGCTGATGCCCTCGGGCAGCGCTTGCTCGCCGCCCTGGAGATCGCCCGTGCACATCCGTCGCCTGTTCGTGGCCGCCGCAGCGGCCCTCGCCCTTCTTTTCGCTCCCGCTACGGCAGCGAACGCCTCGCAGACGGCGGAGGGCTCGATCTCCGGCAGTGCGCGGGTCGAGACGGCGGCGGGCGTGGCGACGCCCTACGTCGGATACGTGACGCTGGTCGACACGGACGACCTTTACGGCGGCCAACTCACCTATACGTCCGACGGCACCTACGTCTTCGCTGGTGTGAAGGCCGGAGACTATCGGGTCCATTTCGGCGGCGAGCCCGCGCTGGTGCCGACCACCTACTGGCCGGGATCACGTAACGAGACCCCTGAGGGTCTGATCACGGTCGGAGAGGGCGAGGATCGGTCGCTCGGCGAGATCACCCTCCGCCAGGGCGGGATGCTCGGGGGCAAGATTCTGATGGACAACGGCCAGGGTGCGCTCGTCGCCGCACCGGCGCACGTCTCGCTCTTCAAGCTCGACGAGAACGCGGGCGTCTACGAGTACTACTCCGAGAACGGCGTGGACACCGGCGGAAACTATTCGGCGTACGTCGTCGAAGACGGTACCTACGCCGTGAAGGCGCGTCCCACGATGGAGAGCGGGCTCGGCTCCGAGTGGCACGTCGACGCCCGGTACTTCGCCGACAGCACAGACATCGTGGTCGGTCAGGGCGAGAGGGTGCAGTTCACCGACATGGTGCTCGAGCCGCGGTATTTCGACATCGACCGCTTGGCGGGACCCGATCGCTTCGGGACGGCCGTCGAGATCACCCGCGCGCTGTTCGAGGATGCCGCCGCACCCGACGTGCTCTACCTGACGAACGCCTACAACTACCCCGATGCGCTCGCGGCCGGGCCGGCGGCGATCCAGCAGGGAGGGGCGATTCTCCCGGTCGCGCAGGGATACGCCCCGGCGGTCGTCCTCGACGAGATCGAGCGCCTCGAACCCCGACGCATCGTCGTCCTCGGGCAGCAGAACGCCGTCTCGCAGAACGTCGTCGACCAGGTGGATGCCCGCCTCGGCGGTTCGGTGCAGATCGCGCGTATCGGCGAGGCCGACCGATACGCGACGGCCGCCGCGGTCGTCCGTGCCGCGTTCCCGGAGGGGAGCCGGTACGCGTTCGTCGTGACCGGTCGCAATTACCCGGACGCCCTGGCCGCGGGCGCGGCCGCCGGCCATCTGGGTGCCCCGGTGATCCTCGTGCCCGGCAGCGGGTCGGACCTTCCGACCGCGACGGCCACGCTGCTGGCTGACCTCGGAGTCACCGATGTCCTGATCGCCGGTGGCCCGACGACGGTGAGCCCCGGGATCGAGTCCGATCTGCGGAACCTTCCCGGCATCGCGACCGTGGAGCGTTTCGCGGGGGTGGACCGCTACCAGACCGCGGCGATGATCAACCAGGCCGTCTTCGCCGGTTCGGAGTTCGCTCTGCTCGCGTCGGGTTCCGGTTTCGCCGACGCGCTCGCCGGCAGCCCGCTCGCGGGTGCGCTCGGCGCGCCGATGTACCTCACGCCCCGTCATTGCGTGCCCGACGATCCCTACTTCCAGCTGTGGGACCAGGACGTTCTGGGCGTCACGCTTCTCGGCGGGCTTCCGACCCTCGGGGTGGGAGTCGAGGAGCTCGCCGCCTGCTGACCGAGGCGCTCTTCAGAGCCCCACGACGAGTGCGAGCGACGTGTCACCGCACGCGATCACCTCGGCACCGTCCGCCAGGCGGGTGCTGATCGACGGCGGCACGGGCTCGCGCAACGGGGCGAGGGCTTCGTGCAGTCCGTCGAGGCGCAGCATCGAGCCGGGCTCGCGACGCGTGTCGGTCGACGTCACGATGCGCCCCGAGGCGTTCACGACGGCGATCGGCGAGCCCGCGACGCGGAGGAGGGGGAGCAGCTCCTGCTCCAGCCGGTCGACGAGCACGTCCATCCCGACGACCCCGAGCAGCCGGCCGTCGACCGTGACGGGCGTCGTGATGGTCACCGTGTAGTCGTCCGTGCACACGTAGTCCACGTAGGGGCCGGTGACGTGGCGCGTGCCGGTGCGGGCGGGGTACCGCCACCACTCGAGCGTCGTGTAGTCGCGGAACTGGTCGCTCGACGGGTCGTCGATCGTCGCGAGGCGGCGGATGCCGGCCGCACCGCCGAGCCACCAGGCGAGGTGCCACTGCGCATCCGAGAGCAGCCCGGGCGCGGCGACGAAGCCCGACCCGGTGATGAGCCCGTCATCTGCGAGGGCCGAGACCGCCGTGGCTTCGACGACCGGATCGAGGGTCTCGGCGGAGGGGGCGGCATCCGACGAGAGGTGATCCTGCAGGCGATCGCGCCAGTCGTCGATCGTCGCGAAGAGCTCGTCGAACGTCGCGGCGACGCGCTCGGCGATCTCGGCGGGGGCGCGGGTGACGGGCGCGATCGCGCCGCCTCGGGACACGGGATTCATCTCACTCCTCGCGCGGTCATGTCGGCGGATGCGTCGAGCCGCGCCTTCTCATCGACCAGCCACTCCAGCGCGGAGGTGGCCTGTGCGATCGTCGCCGTTCGGGCCGCTGCGGGGTCGACGGCTTCGATCGCCTCGATCACGCGCATCCGTGCGGTGCCGCTGCGGTCACGGTGCTCCTGCTCGCGCAGGCAGAGCCAGAGGAGGGGACCCGCGTCGCTCTGCAGGCGCACCTCTTCGCGCACGAGTCGCGGGGACTGGCTGATCGCGGCGACTTCGAGCTGGAACCGGCCGAGTGCACGCCGGGCACCGCCCGCGGTGGAGAGGTCGGCCGAGTCGTGGATCGCGCGCAGCGCGTCGGTGTCGTCGCGGCTCGCACGGTCGGCGGCGATCTCGGCGGCCGTGCCGGCGATCGCAGACACGTGCAGGGCGAGATCGCGCAGTTCGATGCGGGAGTGCCCGCGGACGCGGGACTCCAGCATGCGGGCGGCTGCCTCGCGGTCGTACGTGACGAAGCTGCCGCCGTCGCGCCCGCGACGGGTCATCACGAGTCCCCGATCGCGCATCCCTTCGAGCGCCTCGCGCGCCGTGACGAGCGCGACACCCAGGCTTCGCGAGAGCTCTGACTCGCTCGGCAGCCGCTCGCCGTCGCGGAGGACGCCGCTCACGATCGCGTCCGTCAGGCGCTGCTCCACGAGTTCGGCGCGGCCGGTGCCGTCCAGCGGAGCGAAGACGACCGATCTCGCGGCATCGCGATGGCCCGTCGAGTTCGGCATGAGTGCGGCGCTCCCTCGCGTCTCCCTGTGGCCATCGACCCGGGTCCATCGAATCCGTGACAGAACCGTAACACGCGTGCCCTGTAGATGACATATGGTTCCATATGATTTAGTAGCACCGACGTCGAAGGGGACGGTCGAATGACGCAACAGCCAGCCATCCGGCTTTCGGGGCTCACCAAGGAATTCACTTCCGCCAAGGGGGGAGCCCTCACCGCCGTCGATCACGTCGATCTCGAGATCGCGGCCGGTGAGTTCTTCTCCATGCTCGGCCCGTCCGGCTCGGGCAAGACCACGGTCCTCCGCCTGATCGCCGGCTTCGAGCGTCCGACGAGCGGCACGATCGAACTGTTCGGCCAGGACGTGACGGCGAAGGCGCCGTTCGACCGCGACGTCAACACCGTCTTCCAGGACTACGCGCTCTTCCCCCACATGAGCGTGCTCGACAACGTCGCCTACGGTCTGCGGGTGCGCGGGATGGGGCGCAAGGAGCGGCGGGAGCGCGCGGCGAAGGCGCTCGCCGCCGTCCGTCTCGAGAGCCTCGCCGACCGCAAGCCGTCCCAGCTCTCGGGCGGCCAGCGTCAGCGGGTCGCCCTCGCGCGCGCGACGGTCGTCGAGCCCAAGGTGCTGCTGCTGGACGAGCCGCTCGGTGCGCTCGACCTCAAGCTCCGCGAGCAGATGCAGGTCGAGCTCAAGCAGATCCAGCGCGAGATCGGCATCACGTTCATCTTCGTGACGCACGACCAGGAGGAGGCGCTGACCCTCTCCGATCGCATCGCGGTCTTCAACGCCGGGCGCATCGAACAGCTCGGCACCCCGCGCGAACTCTACGAGGCACCGGCATCCCGCTTCGTCGCCGACTTCGTCGGGACGTCGAACCTGTTCGACCCCGACCGGTCGCATGTGCTGATCGGCCGCGCCGGTGAGCACACGATCCGCCCCGAGAAGCTCACCCTCTCGACCGAGCCCGGGTCGGGTGAGGGCATCCGGTCGGCACCCGGCACCGTCGTCGAATCGATTTACGTCGGCAACGCGATCCGTCGTGTGGTCGATCTGGATGCCGGGATGCGGGTCACCGTGCTCGAGCCGAACGACCGGTCGCGCACCGCAGACCAGGACCGCGGCGACCGCGTCCACGTGAACTGGCACGACGAGGACGTCGTCGCCCTCATACCCCCGGGAACCTGACCCGGGACACCGCCGAGGGCGCCCGCCCCGGCTCACAGCACCGAGAGGAAGAACAATGAAGTACTTCACACGGGGTGCGCGCGGCACGGCCGTCGCGACCCTCGCGATCGGCGCGGTCATCGCGCTGACCGCCTGCGGGACGAGCTCGGGCGGCAGCGCGGAGCCGAGCGAAGCCGCCGACGAGCTCGGCGAGATGGAGGGCTCGGTCTCGATCCTCGCGTGGCCCGGCTACGTCGAGGACGGCAGCAACGATCCCGCCGTCGACTGGGTGTCCGGCTTCGAAGAGGAGACCGGGTGCATGGTCGAGTCCAAGACCTACGGCACGTCCGACGAGGCTGTCAACCTCATGAAGACGGGCGAGTACGACGTGGTGGCGGCATCCGGCGACGCCACACTGCGCCTGATCGCCGGCGGTGACGTCGCCCCGGTGAACACGGATCTCATCCCCAGTTACGAGGGGGTGTTCGACTTCCTCAAGGACAAGGAGTGGAACTCCGTCGACGGCGTCTCGTACGGTGTCCCGCACGGCTACGGAGCCAACCTGCTGCTGTACAACACGGAGGTCGTGAGCCCGGCGCCCACGTCGTGGGACATCGTGTTCGACAAGGCGAGCGAGTACAGCGGCAAGATCACCGCGTACGACTCGCCGATCTACATCGCCGACGCCGCGGTCTACCTGATGGCCCACCAGCCCGAGCTCGGCATCGAGAACCCGTACGCGCTGGACGAGGAGCAGTTCCAGGCGGCGGTCGACCTGCTGAAGGAGCAGCGCCCGCACATCAGCGAGTACTGGTCGGACTACCTGAAGGAGATCTCGGCGTTCGAGACCGGCGACTCGGTCGCGGGCACGACGTGGCAGGTCATCCAGAACGTGCTCGCCGGCGGAGGCGCCACGACGGACGTCGTGCTCCCCGAAGAGGGTGCGACCGGATGGTCGGACACCTGGATGATCGCCTCCGAGGCCGCGAGCCCGAACTGCGCGTACGCGTGGCTCGATTGGATCGCCAGCCCCGAGGTCAACGCGCAGGCGACCGCCTACTTCGGTGAGGCGCCGTCGAGCATCGAGGCGTGCGACTACCGCGACGACTGCGAGGCGTACCACGCGGGCGACGAGGAGTACGCATCCCAGATCTGGTACTGGACCACGCCGATCGCCGAGTGCGTCGACGGTCGCACCGACGTGGAGTGCGTCGACTACGCGCAGTGGACCGAAGCCTGGGCTGAGATCAAGGGCTGACCCGACCGAGCGTCCCGGGGCGGCGGACACGCGCCGTCGCCCCGGGATCCCCCTCCACCGGAGAACACATGACTGCGACACCCGTCGCCCCCGACCGCACGTCGCGCGCCGTCGCGGCGCCCCGCGACACGCCGTCGCGCCGTCTCTCGTCGTTCCTCACCACGCATCCGCGCACGAGGCTCGCCCTGCTGCTGTCGGCGCCGCTGTTCTGGCTCGTGGTCGTCTACATCGTCGCGCTGGTCCTCCTGCTGGTCACCGCGTTCTGGTCGGTCGACTCGTTCACGGGCGAGATCACGACGGAGTGGACGCTCGACAACATCGTGACGGTGCTCACGGGCGCGCTGTACCAGACCGTCACATTGCGCACCCTCGGGGTCGCCCTGCTGGTGACGCTCATCGACGTCGCACTCGCTCTGCCGATCGCGTTCTACATGGCGAAGGTCGCCTCGCCGCGTGCGCAGCGCATCCTGCTGATCGCGGTGCTGATGCCGCTCTGGGCGAGCTACCTCGTGAAGGCGTACGCGTGGCGATCGGTCCTCTCGCAGGACGGCATCCTCGAATGGATGCTCGCGCCGCTGGGTCTGCACACGCCGGGCTACGGTCTGACCGCGACGATCATCACGCTGTCCTACCTCTGGCTGCCCTACGTGATCCTGCCCATCTACGCGGGGCTGGAGCGGGTGCCCGACTCGCTGCTGGAGGCATCCGCCGATCTGGGCGGGAAGACGTGGCGCACCCTCGGCAGCGTCGTGCTGCCCCTCGTGTTCCCGGCGATCATCGCCGGCACGATCTTCAGCTTCTCGCTGTCACTGGGGGACTACATCACCGTCAACATCGTGGGCGGTGCCAATCAGATGCTCGGCAACCTCGTGTACACGAACGTGGGCGCCGCCAACAACCTGCCGCTCGCGGCGGCGATCGCGCTCATCCCGATCGTGATCATCTTCGGCTACCTCGCGATCGTCCGCCGCACGGGCGCGCTCAACAACCTCTAGGACGACGCATGCAACTCGGTCGGACCGCACGCATCGTGCTCGCCGTCGTCACGGGCGTGATCCTCGTGGCGATCTATGTGCCGCTCGGCGTGGTGCTCGTGAACTCGTTCTCGACCTCGACGTCGCTCACGTGGCCGCCCCCGGGGTTCACGCTCGAATGGTGGGGCAAAGCGTTCGAGAGCGCGGGCGCGCGCGAGGCGGTGCTCACGAGCGTGCAGGTCGCGCTGATCTCCACCGTGATCGCGCTCGTGCTCGGCACGCTCATCTCGATCGCGCTGCAGCGCTTCGAGTTCTTCGGTCGCGACGCGATCAGCCTGCTGATCATCCTCCCCATCGCGCTGCCGGGCATCATCACCGGCATCGCGCTGAACAACTTCTTCCGCACGATCATGGGCGTGCCGCTCTCGATCTGGACCGTGGTGATCGCGCATGCGACGTTCTGCATCGTCACGGTGTTCAACAACGTGATCGCGCGTCTGCGGCGCACGGGGACCTCGCTCGAAGAGGCCTCGGCCGACCTCGGCGCCGGCGTGTGGACGACGTTCCGGCTCGTGACGTTCCCGCAGCTGCGCTCGGCGCTCCTCGCCGGCGGGCTGCTCGCGTTCGCCCTGAGCTTCGACGAGATCATCGTGACGACCTTCACGGCGGGGTCGGGGGTCACGACACTCCCGATCTTCATCCTGAACAACATGTTCCGGCCGTCGCAGGCGCCGATCGTCGCGGTGATCGCCGTCGTGCTCGTGGTCGTCTCGATCGTCCCGATCTACCTCGCCCAGCGGCTCTCCGGCTCGGAGCAGACCAGGCGCTGACCCCGGCGCGGAAGCGCCCGCTTCAGTGTGCGGTGCGGACGCCGACCGAATCGTGGATGAGCACGGCCGCGGCGCGCGCACCCTGACCGGCGGCGACGATGAGCTGCTGCGGGCCGGGGGCGGCGGCATCCCCCGCGCCGTACAGCCCCGCGACGGACGTGCGGCCCGACCGGTCGACGAGGAGGTGACCCTCGTGGTCGCGGTCGACGGCGAGGTCGTCGAGGAAGTCCAGGGCGGTGTCCCAGCGCGGGCGGATGAAGCCCCCCTCGATCGGGATGCGCGCCCCGCCCGCGAGCCGCACGGCCGACACGGCGCCGCGGTCGCCTTCGAGGTCGTCGATGCGACGCCGCTCGACGACGATTCCGGATGCCGCCAGCTCGGCCTCTTCGACGGTGTCGACCACGTCGGCCGCGTTCGTGAAGACCGTGAGGCGATCGGTCCAGCGCGCGATGAGGCGTGCGCGGTCGGCGAGGTCGTCCGTCTCGCCGATGAGGGCGAGGGGACGGTCCTGCAGCTCCCACGCGTCGCACGCGGCGCAGCTGAACAGGCTCATTCCGTAGAAGCCGCGCAGGCTCGGGACGTCGGGGAGCGTCTCGCGCAACCCCGTCGCGACGAGCACGGAGCGCGCCGAGACCACGGAGGAATCGCCGGCGCGGTGGCCCTGCAGCTGTGCGCGGAAGCGTATGCCGTTCTCGGCATCCCCCGGCGAAGCCGTGGAGAGCGCGACCACGTTCGTGCGGTCGAGCAGGCGCACCGTCGGGTAGGCGGCGATCTCGGCCCGCGCGAGCTTGCGCAGCTCGAGCGGCGAAATGCCGTCGCGCGTGAGGAAGCCGTGCGACCGCAGCGTCGCGGCATTGCGCGGCCGGCCCGCATCGATCACGAGCACGCTCGCGCGCGCGCGGGCGAGGTTGAGCGCGGCCGACAGGCCCGCGGGCCCCCCGCCGATGATCAGCGCATCGACGACTCCGCCGTCCACGGTCAGACGCCCGTCACTCATGGCCCTGCGGCGGCAGCGCGGCGATCAGCGGGTGGTCCTTCGCGTAGACGCCGACCTTCGCGGCGCCGCCGGGTGAGCCGATGTCGTCGAAGAACTCGACGTTCGCGGTGTAGTAGTCGCGCCACTCGTCGGGCACGTCGTCCTCGTAGTAGATCGCCTCGACGGGGCACACGGGTTCGCAGGCCCCGCAGTCGACGCACTCGTCGGGGTGGATGTACAGCGACCGCTCACCCTCGTAGATGCAGTCCACCGGACATTCGTCGATGCACGCGCGGTCCTTCACGTCGACGCACGGCAGCGCGATGACGTAGGTCACGACAGTGCGAGGCTGTCGGCGCGTGAGATCTCGACCTGCTCGTCGCGCGGCACGACCTTGACGCGCTCACGCGTGTGCTGATGCGTCGCGCCGAGCTCGCGCTCGTGGGCGTCGAGCGCGAGCCAGCCGTCCCACGTCGTGTACGCGACGTCGCGCTCGTCGAGCAGCGCCAGCACGTCACCGTCGACGGTGGGCGAAGGCAGCAAACCGGCCTGCGCGTCGGCGACGAGGTGGGCGACCGTCTCCATCGCATCGGACTTGGTGTGGCCGATGAGCCCCACGGGCCCGCGCTTGATCCAGCCCGTCGCGTACAGGCCGGTGATCGGCGCAGCGGCGCCGGATGCCGCACCCTGCGTCGATGCGGGGATGACCCGCCCCTCGACGTTCGGGATGACTCCGCGGGCCGCGTCGAACGGCGCGTCGACGACGGGCGTGCCGTAGTACCCGACCGCGCGGTACACGGCCTGGACGGGGATGTCGCGGAGCTCGCCGGTGCCGCGGACCGCGCCGTCGGCATCCCGAGTCGTGCGCTCGAAGCGCAGGCCCTCGACGCGCTCATCGCCGAGGACGGCGACGGGGGCGTGCCAGAAGTGCAGGTGCAGGCGGCGGCTCGCGCCGGTCGTGCCGCGAGCGCGCCACGCCTGGAACGTGCGGAGGATCACCTTGAGCTGGTTGCTCGAGCCCGCGGCGAGCTCGAGGCTCTCGAAGTCCTCGTCGGCGAGCACGATGTCGACGTCGGGCACCTCGCCGAGTTCGCGCAGTTCGATCGGCGTGAACTTGACGTCGAGGGGCCCGCGGCGGCCGAAGACGTGCACGTCGGTGACGGCGGAGGACTCCAGGCCCGCGAGCACGTTGTCGGGGACTTCGGTCGAGCGCAGGTCGACGGCGTGCTTCGCGAGCACGCGGGCGACGTCGAGTGCGACGTTGCCGTTGCCGATCACCGCGACCGCGGCGGCATCCAGCGGCCACTCGCGCGGGACGTCGGGGTGGCCGTCGAACCAGGCGACGAAGTCCGCGGCACCGTATGAGCCGGGCAGGTCGATGCCGGGAATGTCGAGCGCGGCATCCCGGATCGCCCCCGTCGCGAGGATCACGGCGTCGTAGCGCTCCTGCAGGTCGTCGATCGCGATGTCGCGGCCGACCTCGACGTTCCCGATGAAGCGGATCACGCGCCGGTCGCCGCTGTCGGCGGTGGCGTCGAGCATCTCGTGCAGGGAGCCTACGATGCCCTTGATGCGCGGGTGGTCGGGCGCGACTCCGTACCGGATGAGGCCGTAGGGGGCGGGCAGCGAGTCGAACAGGTCGATCTCGACGGCACCGCCGGCCTCGCGGACCGAGTTCGCGAGGATGTTTCCCGCGTAGATGCCGGCGGGGCCCGCGCCGACGATCGCGACGCGGAGGTTCAGAGAGGTCACAGGGGGCCTTTCGGTTTCAGAGGGAGTATCAAGGGGTCAGTCGGTGCCGCTACGCGGAGCGCGATGCGGCACGAGCTGACCCTTCGGCACAGAGCCGGGGCGCGAAGGTGGCAGTTCTTGTCGTGAATCGGCGGTCGAAGCGGCGCGAGCTGCCACATCGGCGCCGGCTGTGCCGCTGTGCTGCGCGGCCAGGCGAGCGGAGAGTTCTTCGGAGACCTCGAGCGCGTCGACGGCGAGCTCTGCGGGGCAGTACGGGCTGACCCGCACGACGTCGCCGACCACGACGACGGCGGGCGAGCGGATGCCGCGCTCGGCGGCCTGGTGGGCGATCGTGTCGAGCGTGCCCACGGTGACGCGCTGGCGCGCCCCGAAGCCGTCCTCGATCACGGCGACGGGGCACTCTGCGCCGCGTGCGCCGTGCGCGAGGATCATCGCCGAGTGGGCGAGCGTGCCGACGCCCATGAGCAGCACGACGGTGTGGTCGCGTCCGCCGCCGAGCGCCTCGATCTGGTCGTGACCGGTCACGACCGTGAACGCGGTCGCCAGCCCCCGGTGGGTGAGCGGGATGCCGGCGATCGCGGGCACCGAGATCGCGCTGGTGATGCCCGCGACGACCTCGACCTCGACCCCCTCCTCGCGGCAGAACGCGAGCTCTTCGCCGCCGCGGCCGAACACGTACGGATCGCCGCCCTTGAGCCGGACGACGTGCTTGCCCTCGCGGGCGAGGTGCACGAGGAGTGCGTTGATGCCGTCCTGCGGCACGGCGTGGTGTCCGGGCCGCTTACCCACGTCGACGACCTCGGCCCGCAGCTGCACGCCGTCCGCCGCGAGTCCGTCGAGCACGCCGCGCGCGCCGAGGCGGTCGGCGACGATGACGTCGGCGGCCTCGAGCGCGCGGAGCCCCCGCAGGGTCAGCAGCCCGGCATCGCCGGGTCCGGCGCCGACGAGCGTCACCCGCCCGGTCTGAACAGCCCTCGTCATCGCGCACCTCCCGCGAGGAGGAGACCGCGACGCTGCAGCATCCGCCGCTCGAGCGGGCCGAAGAAGAGCAGTTCGATCAGGATGCCGATGAAGAGGATCACCAGGATCGTGCCGAGCACGCCCGCGAGGTCGGCGAGCTCGCGGGACTGCTGCAGCATCGAGCCGAGGCCGAAGCCGATCGTGCCGCCGACCGCGATGATCTCGGCGGCCATGAGCGAGCGCCACGAGAACGCCCAGCCCTGCTTGAGGCCGGCGAGATAGCCGGGGAGTGCGGCGGGGAGGATCACGGCGGTCGCGAGCTGCAGCTTGGTCGCACCGAGCACGGTGCCGACGCGCCGCAGCTGCGGGGGCACCTGGTCGACGCCCGCGATGAGTCCGTTCACGATCGAGGGGATCGCGCCCATCAGGATCACGAAGTACACCGTGGCGTCCGAGAGCCCGAACCAGATGATCGCGGCGGGCACCCACGCGACCGAGGGCAGCACCTGCAGGCCCGAGATGATCGGGCCGACGGCCCGGCGGATCGGCCGCACTTCGGCCAGCAGCAGCCCGATCGGCGTGCCGACGACGATCGCGATCAGGAAGCCGACGATGCCGCGCTCGAGGCTCGTGAGCACGGCCTCCTGCAGGCGCCCGCTCTCCCAGGCCGACCCGAGCGCACCGAGCACATCCAGCGGGCCGGGGATGATGTCGGGTCGGGGCTGGGCGATCACGACGTACAGCTGCCAGATCACGATCAGGACGGCGACGAAGATCACCGGCGGCAGGACGCTCGCCGTGACGCGTCGCCACTTGCTCGCGGGGCGGTCGGCGGAGGTCTGCAGGCGGTCGAGGCCGGCTTCGAGGCTCCGGAGGTCATCGGAGTGACCGGATGCCGCGGCATCCGTCTTCGGGGAGGTGAGCGTCTCATGCGGCATTGCGGCGGATCTCCTCTCGCAGCTGCTCGGTGATCTCGACCGACAGGGCGGCGACTTCGGGCGACTCGATGCGGCGCCCGGTCGTCTTCGCGATCCGCCACTCCTGGACGACCCGCCCGGGCCGGCTTCCGAGGAGGATCACGCGCTGGCCGAGGCGCGCAGCCTCGCGCACGTTGTGCGTCACGAAGACGATCGTGCGGCCGGTCGCACGCCACACGCGCTCGAGCTCCTCGTGCAGCAGGTCGCGGGTGATCGCATCCAGCGCGGCGAACGGCTCGTCCATGAGCAGGACCGGGCGATCCTGAGCGAGCGCCCGCGCGAGGGCGACGCGCTGGCGCATGCCGCCGGAGAGCTCGTGCGGACGCTTTTCGGCGGCATCCGCGAGGTTGACCGTGTCGAGCAGCGCCAGGGCCTTCTCGCGACGCTCGGCCCGCGGCACTCCGCGCAGGCGCAGCGCCAGCTCGACGTTGCGACGCGCGGTGAGCCACGGCATGAGGGCGGACTCCTGGAACATGACCGCCGCGCCTTCGGCGGGGGTCTCGATGCTTCCCGACGTCGGTCGGTCCAACCCCGCGATGAGGTTCAACAGCGTCGACTTGCCGCATCCGGACGCCCCCAGCAGGCAGACGAACTCGCCGGGTGCGATGTCGAGCGTGATGTCGTCGAGCACGACGGGTCCGTCGCCGAAGCGCTTGCCGACGCGGTCGATGCGCACGGCGGGCGCGGGCGCGGCGGCCGGCGCGCGCAGCGGCATGACGCCGTCGAAGCTGGGGAACAGCGGCGGCGAGACGGCGCTCCCGCCCGCCGCATCCTCCGGGGAGGAGGACGCGGCGGGCGAGGAGCGCGGCGCGGGGGCGGTCATCTCAGTCCTCGCCGAGCCCTGCGGCCGAGACCGGTTCCGCCCCGGCGTCCGCGAGGATGTCGTTGAGCAGCCGCAGGTCGAACAGGCCCTCGATCGATCCGTCCTTCTGGGTTCCCGCCTCGAGTCCGTTCGCGACGAGCGTCTCGAACGTGTCGGCGTGCGGGTCGACCGAGAACGTGACGTGTTCGAGCGCGCGGGTGATCACGGCGTCGTCGAGGCGTTTTCCGGTCTCGGCCTCGAGCGCGTCGTTGACGACCGTGGGCACCTCGGCGGGGTTGTCGGCGATCCACTGCACGGCCGCGACATGGCCTTCGAGCAGCTTCTCGACGACATCCGGATGCTGCTCGAGGAAGTCGGCGCGGACGAGGAGCACCGTCGTCGGGAACTCGCCGTCCTCCCACAGATCGGCCTCGTCGACGAGCACGGTCGCGCCCGCGTCGAGGATCAGCCGCGACACCCACGGCTCCGGCAGCCAGGCGCCGTCGAGCTCGCCCTGCTGGAAGAGTGTGAGGGTCTGCGCGTTCTCGGTCGGGGTGATCGAGACGTCGCCGCCGCCGGACGTGTCGGTCTCGAACCCCTCGTCGGCGAGCCAGCTGCGCAGCGCGACGTCCTGCGTGTTGCCCAGCTGCGGCGTCGCGAGCGTCGTGCCCTCGAGGTCGGCGACCGAGTCGATGCCGTCGCGCACGACGAGCGCGGCGCCTCCGGTGGCCGCACCCGCGACGACGTGCGCCGACTTGCCGCCGGACTGGATGAAGGTGTTGATCGACGGGTTCGGTCCGATGTAGGTCGCGTCGATCGCGCCGGCCGAGAGCGCCTCGATCGCCGCGGGCCCGGCGTTGAAGACCGAGGTCGTGACGTCGACGCCGCCGAGCGCGTCCTCGAACAGCCCTTCTTCGAGGCCCACGAGCACGGGCGCGTGCGTGACGTTCGCGAAGTAGCCGAGGCGCAGTTCGGTGACCGGCTCGGGAGTGCTGCCCGCCGCGGAGGCGCAGCCGGCCATCATCATGCCTACGAGTCCCAGAGTGGTGATCGTCGTCGCGGTGCGGATGTTGTTCACGGTGTCGCCTCCTTCAGCGTGGTGTTCTTCGGATGGGTGCGCGACGGTCAGTCGCGCACGATGCCGGCGGCGAGAGTCGCGCCGTCGGACGGATGGATGACGAGGAACGAGCCGCCCTCGCGGTTGGCGCTGTAGCGCTCGATCGGCAGGTCGGCGGCGAGCCGCACGCGCGCCCGACCGATGTCGTTCGCCGCGAGCGTGTCGGCCGACTCGTGCGTGAGGGCGTCGAGGTCGTAGCGCGATTCGATCTGCGCCACGACGGCCTGCACGGTCGATGTGCCGTGCTTCACGAGCACGCGGGCGCCGGTGACGAGGGGGCGCCCGTCGAGCTGGAAGAGCTCGGCGTCGATCTCGCGGCTCGGCTCGGGAAGAGTGCCCTCCGCGGCGATGACCGCCCCGCGGGCGGCATCCACGTCGTCGGCGAGCTGGACCGCGACCGACTGCGGCGCGATCGCGCTCTCGACCGGCTCGCCCGCCGCCGTGATCGCGGCGACGGTCGTGCGGATGCCCGACGGGAAGACCCGCACGGCATCGCCGACGCGCACGCTCCCCGACGCGATGCGTCCGGCGGCGGCGCGGTAGTCGCGCAGCGCCTCGGCGTCCTCCGCGGGGATCTCGGGTGAGAGGCCGCCCTGCGGCCGGAGCACGAGCTGGACGGGCAGGCGGAACGGCTCGAGCGCCGACACGCTGTCGTCGATGCCCGGAAGCGCCTCGAGCAGCTCGAGCAGCGCGGGGCCGCCGTACCAGGGCGTGCGGGCCGAGCGCTCGACGACGTTGTCGCCCTCGAGCGCCGAGACCGGGAGGACGTGCACATCCGGGATGCCGAGCTCCGTGGTCACGGCCGCGACCTGGTCGGCGACGCCGGCGAACGCGGCCTCGGAGAAGTCGAGGAGGTCGATCTTGTTGACCGCGACGATCACGTGCGGCACCCGCAGGAGCGCGAGGACCGCGAGGTGCCGGCGGGTCTGCTCGAGCACACCCTTGCGGCCGTCGACGAGCACGATGACGGCGTCCGCGGTCGTGGCGCCCGTCACCATGTTGCGCGTGTACTGCACGTGGCCGGGGCAGTCGGCGAGGATGAAGCTGCGGTGGCCGGTGGCGAAGTAGCGGTACGCGACGTCGATCGTGATGCCCTGCTCGCGCTCGGCGCGCAGGCCGTCGGTGAGCAGCGCGAAGTCGAAGTCGCCGTGCGCGAACCCGCGCTCGGCCGACGTCCGCGCGACCTGCTCGAGCTGGTCGGCGAGGATCGCCTTCGAGTCGTGCAGCAGGCGTCCGACGAGCGTGGACTTGCCGTCGTCGACCGAGCCGGCGGTCGCGAAGCGGAACAGCGTCCCCGCAGGGACAGCGGTTTCTGCGGTGAGGGTCGACATCAGAAGTACCCGTCCTTCTTGCGGTCTTCCATCGCGGCCTCCGAGATGCGGTCGTCCGCGCGGGTGGCGCCGCGCTCGGTCAGGGTCGACACGGCGATCTCGGCGACGATCGCCGGCAGGTCCGCGGCATCCGATTCGACGGCGCCCGTGCAGCTCATGTCGCCCACCGTGCGGTAGCGCACCGTGCGGCGCTCGACGGTCTCGTGCGGGAGCGGCGGCGAGAACTCGCCGACCGCGCGCCACATGCCGTCGCGGGCATACACCTCGCGCTCGTGCGCGAAGTACAGCGGCGGCAGCGGGATGCCCTCGCGCTCGATGTAGCGCCAGACGTCGAGCTCGGTCCAGTTCGAGATCGGGAACGCGCGCACGTGCTGGCCGGGGGTGTGGCGGCCGTTGTACAGGCTCCAGAGTTCCGGGCGCTGGTTGCGCGGGTCCCACTGGCCGAACTCGTCGCGGAGCGAGATGATCCGCTCCTTCGCGCGCGCTTTGTCTTCGTCGCGCCGCGCGCCGCCAAAGACCGCATCGTGCTTGCCGGCCGCGATCGCGTCGAGGAGCGGCAGCGTCTGCAGCGGGTTGCGCGTGCCGTCGGCCCGCTCCTGCAGGCGACCGTCGTCGATGTAGTCCTGCACCCGCGCCACTTCGAGGCGGATGCCGAGGCGCTCCACGGTCTCGTCGCGGAACGCGAGCACCTCGGGGAAGTTGTGCCCGGTGTCGACGTGCAGGACCGGGAACGGCACGCGCCCCGGGTGGAACGCCTTCGCCGCGAGGTGGAGGACGACCACGGAGTCCTTGCCGCCGGAGAACAGCAGGACGGGCCGCTCGAACTCGGCGACCACCTCGCGGATGATGTGGATCGCCTCCGCCTCGAGCAGGGCGAGGGTGTCGAGGCGCGTCAGTGTCTCGCTCATAGGTGCAGCCCGCATTCCGTCTTCGAGAGCCCCGCCCAGCGGCCGGAGCGGGGGTCGGCGCCCGGCTCGACGCGGGCCGTGCACGGCTCGCAGCCGATCGAGGGGTAGCCGTTGCGGACGAGGAGGTTGACCGGCACCTGGTGTGCGCCGGCGTAGTCGAGCAGGTCGTCGAACGTCCAGGCCGCGACCGGGTTGACCTTCACGAGCCCGTTGCGCTCGTCCCACGTGACGAGAGGCGTGTTCGCGCGGGTCGGCGCCTCTTCTCGGCGGACGCCGGTGAACCACACCTCGTAGCCGCCGAGGGCGTCCTGCAGCGGGGCGACTTTGCGCCGCGCGCAGCACAGGCCCGGGTCGCGGGAGTACAGCTGCGCGCCGAATTCGGCATCCTGCTCAGCGACGGTCTGCTCGGGCAGGACGTCCACGATCCGAACGTCGAGCGCGCGACCGACCTCGTCCCGCGTGAACCGCGTCTCGGCGAAGTGGTAGCCCGTGTCGAGGAAGAGCACGTCGACCCCCGGAAGCTGCTCGGCCACGAGGTGGGGGAGCGCCGCGTCGGCCATCGAGCAGGCGACGGCGGCGGCATCTGCTCCGAAGTGGCGCGCGACCCACGCGACGACCTCGGTGGGCGAGGCCTCGCGGTCGGTCAGGCTGCCGAGTTCGACGTTGCCGCCCTCGGCGAGCTCCCGCAGCTCGTCGCGCGATCGCGTCCGCACGGCGCGGGGCGCGAGCGAAACGGTCATACGAGGGCCTCCTCGTCCGCGCGGTGCGCCCACTGGGCGAAGGTCTCGTCCGTGGCGGCATCCCTGTCCTGAAGGAAGCGGCGGATGACCCGCTCGGTGTAGTCGGCGATGCCGTCGGCGCTCACCTTGAGCCCGCGGACGGTGCGACCGAGGCCGGCTTCATCGCGATCCTGCGACGCAAGGCCGCCGCCGAGGTGCACCTGATAGCCCGGTACCTGCTCGCCGTCGATCGTGACGAGCTGGCCCTTGAGCCCGATGTCAGCGGTCTGAATGCGGGCGCACGAGTTCGGGCATCCGTTCACGTGCAGCGAGATCGGATGCGGCAGCTCGAACTGCTCCAGACGCTTCTCGAGCGCGAGCACGGCGTCGGTGGCGTACGCCTTGGTCTCGACGATCGCGAGCTTGCAGAACTCGATGCCGGTGCACGCGATCGTGCCGCGGCGGATGAGGCTCGGACGCGCCTGCAGGCCGAGCGCGTCGAGCTCGGCGATGAGCGGCTCGACGTTCTCTTCGGGGATGTCGAGGATGACGAGCTTCTGGTGCGGCGTCGTGCGCAGCCGCGTGGAGCCGTGCGCCTCGATGAGGTCGGCGAGCTTGGCGAGCGTGGGGCCTGAGACGCGCCCCACGATCGGGGTGACCCCGATGTAGAAGCGTCCGTCCTTCTGGCGGTGCACGCCGACGTGGTCGCCCTTCGCCGGCGGTTTCGGGGCGGCCGGCCCGTCGGGCAGCGCGTAGCCGAGGTACTCGTCCTGCAGCACCTGCCGGAACTTCTCCGTGCCCCACTCGGCGAGGAGGAACTTCAGGCGCGCTTTGTTGCGCAGGCGCCGGTAGCCGTAGTCGCGGAAGATCTGTGCGACGCCGTGCCAGGCATCCGCCACGCGTTCGGGCGACACGAAGACCCCCAGGCGCTCGCCGAGTCGCGGCGCCGTCGACAGGCCGCCGCCGACCCACAGGTCGTAGCCGATGCCGAGCTCGGGGTGGTCGACGGCGACGAACGCGACGTCGTTGATCTCGTGCACGACGTCCTGGCTCGGGTGGCCCGTGATCGCGGACTTGAACTTGCGGGGCAGGTTCGCCAGCGACTCGTCGCCGATGAAGCGTGACGTGATCTCGTCGATCTGCGGCGTGGGGTCGATGAGCTCGTCCGCGGCGATGCCGGCGACCGGCGATCCGAGCACGACGCGCGGCACGTCGCCGCACGCCTCGGTCGTGCCGAGACCGACGGCCTCGAGGCGCCGCCAGATCTCGGGCATCGACTCGACCTCGATCCAGTGCAGCTGGATGTTCTGGCGGTCGGTGAGGTCGGCGGTGTCGCGGCCGAACTCCTGCGAGATGCCGGCGATCACGCGCAGCTGCTCGGTGGTGAGCTGACCGCCGTCGATGCGCACCCGGAGCATGAAGAACTCGTCCTCGAGCTCGTGCGGCTCGAGCGTCGCGGTGCGGCCGCCGTCGATCCCGGGCTTGCGCTGCGTGTACAGCCCCCACACCCGGAAGCGGCCGTGCAGGTCGGTCGGGTCGATGCTCGCGAAGCCGCCCTTCGAGTAGGTCTTCTCGATGCGCTCGCGGACGGCGAGGCCGTTGTCGACCTGCTTCCACTCCTCGTTGCCGTTGAGGGGCGTCTTGCCGTCGATCTTCCACTGTCCGTTGGGCTTGGCGGAGGGGCGCGGCGCGCGGGCCCGCGCACCCTCGGCGGCGATGCGCGCGGCGCGGTCGGCGGCGGGGGTCGGCGCGGCGCCGTCGATGGCGCTGTTCGTGTCGGCACCGTTCGTGTCGGCACCGTTCGTGTCGGCACCGTTCGTGTCGGCGCTGTCGCTGATGGTCGCGTGTGTGTCGTCCACGGTGGCCTCCCGGATCCCCGGGCGTCCCCGGGTGCGGGCGCGGTCGTGCCCACCCTGCGAAGCTATGGGCGGGTGCGGCGTGCGTGAAATGTGACGTCAAGCACCGTTACCGGGCGTCACACGGCGTCATGGAGTTGACGCGGCGGGCTCCCCGGCATCCGAGCGGTAGCGGTCGACGACGAGGTCGACGAGGGATGCCGGCGGTGCGTCGTCGTCCAGGAGCGGACGGGCGACGGGGCTGCCGTCCGCGAGCCGGACGGCGAGGTCGTGGAAGTAGCCGGGCGCGAGCAGGTAGTTCGCGACCACCGCGCGGCCGTGGGCGTCTCGGGCCGCCTGGACGGCCGGGCCGAGGCGGGGCTCCGCCGCCGCGAGGAAGCCGATCGCCACCTCGCGACCGAGGCGCTCGCCCAGCATCCGCGCGGTCACCCGGCAGTCCTCGTTCGCACGGTCGTCGCTCGACCCGGCGACGGCGAGCACGATCGCGTCCTCCGGTGCGGGGGCGAGTACGTGCAGACGGTCTACGAGCACGTCGACGAGCCGGTCGTCGGGGCCGAGGGCCGAGGAGATCACGACCCCCTCGTGCGCGGCCGACTGCTCGCGCAGGTCGACGCGCACGTGGTAGCCGGCCGACAGCAGCAGGGGCACGATCACGGCACGCTGGTCGGGTTCGAGGGCGGCGAGGGATGCCGCGACATCCGGCTGCTGCACGTCCACGTGCCCGAGCCGGACCGTGACATCGGGCAGCCGCTCCGCGACGGCGTCGACGAGCGCGGCGACGGCGGCCTGCCCCGCCGGGGATCCGGTGCCGTGGGAGATGGCGAGGAGCGCGGGAGGTGCGGTGTACGGCGGCTGCTCGGAGTGCGGCGGGTGCGGCATCCCCCCATTGTGCCCGCCGGGTCGTCCGCCCTGACCCGGCCGGTGAAACGCCGGGGAGAAATCGGGGCTTTCGAGCCTTGGGCGGGCTCTTCGGGTCGAAATCTCCCCGGCGTTTCACGCTCGCCGGCCGGGAGACCGGCGAGCGGAGTCAGGCGACGTCGGCCGCGCGACCGTGCGCGCCGTGCGCACCCGCACCGCACCGCCCGTGGTCGTGCGGGCCCCGGCTGCGCCCGTCGTGTCCGTGGTGGGGGGGCGCGCTGTGGCCGTCGTGCCCGGAGTCCCCGTGCTCGCCGTGCCGGTGGCGCCGCCGGCAGCCGCCGCGCCCCGGCCCGAACTCGCCGCCGGGCCCGAACCCGGCCTCCGGCCCGAACCCGCCGCCGGGCCTGAACCCGCGGCCCGAGCCGCGGCGCGGCATCCGCTGCCCTTCCTCCCAGCCGAAGTCGCGCGCGATCGCCTCGAGCGAGGCCATCGTGGTCGCGTAGTCGGCGGGGGAGACCGCGGACGAGACCTGCGAGCGGATGCCGTCCACAATGCCGCTCAGGCGCTCGCGCGCCGCGCGGCCGTCGTCCGTGAGCACCCAGGTGCCGTCGCCGGACTCTTCGGCCCAGCCGCGGTCGGCGAGGCCCCGCAGGCGCTTGCCCTTACGGGCGAGGCGTTCGGCGAGACCCGGCACGGCGACGTCGCCGGACAGCGCGTTGAGGAGCATCCAGTCCCGCCGGTCGATCCCGGCGCCCGCGAACGCCTCGGCGAACGCACGGGTGAGGAGTCCGTCGACCGTGCGCAGCCAGAAGCCGAGCGGTCGACGGTCTGCCGGCACGCGATCGCGCGCCGGGTCGGTGCCCTCATCCGAGGGCGGGGTGAAGTCTGTGTCTTCGGTGTTCATGGGAATCCTTTCGGGTGATGGCGTCGCGGGCGGAGGTGTTCTCGCGGGCGGAGGTTCCTGGAGGCGGAATCCCCCTCCTTTCGCGAGATGACCTCCGCACAGCGGAATGGTGAGCCGTCCCGTGTTGCTGCGTGCCATCGCGTGTTACATGTCTAAGTGCATGTGTATGTAGTGTGACATGGTTGTCGAGAACATGTCAAGTCGCATGTAAATTCGGAGAATGACCGACTCGCCCCCAGACCCCGCCGACGCGATCGCCGCGGCACTCGCTCGACTGCGCGGTCGACGGATGCCGCGGCCGCCGTGGGAGGGCGGACCGGCGCACCCGCATCACCACGGCGAACCGGGGTGGACTCGCGGAGGACCGCGCGGCGGAATGGGCGGACCTCCACCGTGGGGTGCCGGCCCCCGGCTGGGCGGACCCGCGCGGCTCCGGCTTCTCGAAGCGCTCGACGCGGCGGCGACGCCGCTGTCGGTGAGTGCGATCGGCGAGGCCGTCGGGGTGGATCAGCCCCGCGCGTCCCGCCTCGTGCAGCAGGCCGTGCACCTGGGTCTCGTGCGCCGCGAAGCCGACCCCGACGACGCGCGCCGCACCCGGGTCGCGCTGACCGACGAGGGGCGCGCGGTCGTACGCGGGTTCCGTGGCGAGCGGCGCACGGCGATCCACGCGGCGCTCGGCTCGTTCACCGACGCCGAGCGTGCCGAGCTCGCGCGCCTGCTCACGAAGCTCGCCGACGCCTGGCCCACCTGATCGTCAGCGCGGGGCCCCGCCGGCGCTCAGCGCGGCTCGCGCACGTGCGGCGGGAGCTTGACGAGAAGCAGGAGCGCCAGGCCGATCGCGAGCACGATCACGATGCCGAGGATGCCGAAGTGCGTCGCGCCGAACACGCCGATGAACAGGGCCCACAGCAGGGGTGAGAGGAAGCTCATGACCCGGCCGGTCGTCGCGTACAGGCCGAACACCTCGCCCTGCATGTTGCGCGGGGTCACGCGGGCCAGGAGTGAGCGGCTCGATGCCTGGGCCGGACCCACGGCGGCGGAGAGGATGATGCCGCCGATCCAGAAGATCGCCTTGCCCTGCTCGCGGAACACGAACACGAACAGTGCGCTGAGGATGAGGATCGTCAAGGCCGTGATGATGACCGCGCGGGCGCCGAATCGGTCGTCCAGTCGCCCGGCGATGATCGTCGAGACACCGGCCACGAGGTTGAGGGCGATGCCGAACAGGATGACCTCGTTCGGCGAGAACCCGAACGACACCGCGGCGAGCACCCCGCCGAACGCGAAGACCCCCGCGAGGCCGTCGCGGTAGACGGCGCTGGCGATCAGGAACCAGAAGGTCGCGCGGTGGTTGCGGAACAGGGCGGCGATGTCGTGCACGAGCACGGCGTAGCTGCGGAAGAAGCCGACTTTCGGCCGATCGTCCCGTGCGGGTGTCTCGGGCACGTTGAACACGAACGGCAGCGCGAAGACGACGGTCCACACCGCGGCGCCGACCGCGATCAGGCGGTAGGCGAGACCGTCCGAGACGTCGAGCCCGAACCAGCTCACCGCGTTGAGCGCCACCACGATCACGAGTGCGAGGATCCCGCCGATGTAGCCGAGTCCCCACCCGAGGCCGCTCACGCGGCCGATCGTGCGCGGCGTCGAGACCTGCACGAGCATCGCGTTGTAGTTGACGCCCGCGATCTCGGAGGCGACCGAGCCGAGTGCGACCAGGATCGCGCCGAGCCAGAAGTACACCGGCTCGGAGTACACGAAGAACAGCGCGAACTGCACGAGCGCCAGGGCTGCGGTGCCGCCCATGACCCAGCGCTTCTTGTTGCCGCGCGCGTCGGCGCGCTGACCCAGCACCGGCGCGAGCAGCAGCACGAGGATGCCGGCGGCGAACGCCACCCACCCGTACCACTCCGCGAGGTCGGACAGCCCCTGGCAGTACGCCGAGGCCGCGTCGGCCGTCCGCGAGCACACGAGCGAACCGTCCGCGTTCTGCGCGGCGACGTCGTCGGCGAGGAAGCTGTCGGAGACGAGGTAGAGCGAGACGAAGACGAACGTGAGGATCACGGAGTTGAACGGCTGCGTCGCCCAGTCCCACATCGCCCACGAGACGACCTGACGGCGCGGCACGGGGGTGTCATCGACCTGCTCCGTCCGCAGCGCCGCGGTGTTCAGCACCGGCTCGGGCACCGCGCGGGGGACGTCGGGATCGCTCATGTCGGCCATGCTGAAGCCCTTCGGTGAACAGCGGGTGCATCGGTGCTTCTCGACGACGCGCCCGTGCGCCGCGGCGATGCGGTTCGGGGCCAGGCTACAGCGGCGGCGGCATCCCTTCGGGACGGACACCGGATGCCGCGGCATCCGGTGTCATGATGGACGCATGCCCGCCCACGTTGAGCGCGCCGAGCTGCCCGGCATCGGCGTCCGTCACGACATCGTCACCGATGAGGGCCGACGCCTGTCGGTCCTCAATCTGCGCGACGGAGGACGTGAGCTCGCGCTCGCCGACGAGGACGACCCCGACCGTGCGAGCGAGACGATCGCCCTGAGCGACGACGAGGCGATCGCGCTGTCGGAGGTGCTCGGCGGCTCGCTCATCCTGACCCAGCTCGCCGGGCTGCGCGAGCAGGCGGCCGGGCTGTCGATCGAGCAGATCCCGCTCCGGGCCGACTCGCCGTTCGTCGGCCACCCGCTGGGCGACACGAGGGCCCGCACCCGCACGCGGTGCTCGATCGTCGCGATCGTCCGCGACTCCGAGGTGCTGCCCGCCCCCGGTCCCGCCGACCTGCTGCACAGCGGCGACATGATCGTCGCGGTCGGCACGCGCGACGGGCTCGACCACCTCGTCCGCATCATCTCCGGAAGCTGACCTCAGCGGATGGACCACGGCGCGCTCGTCCTGATCGAGATCGGCGCCCTGATCCTCGGGATCGGCCTGCTGAGCCGGCTCGCCGCGTGGCTCGGCATCTCGCCGATCCCGCTGATCCTCATCGGCGGCCTCGCGTTCGGTGAAGGCGGCCTGCTTCCGTTCACGCAGGGCGAGGAGTTCATCGAGATCGGCGCCGAGATCGGGGTGATCCTGCTGCTGCTCATGCTCGGGCTGGAGTACACGGCGCAGGAGCTCGTGGGGAACCTGAAGGCGTCGAAGGCCGCGGGCCTGATCGACATGCTGCTCAACGCGATCCCGGGGGCGCTCATCGCGCTCGTGCTCGGCTGGGGCCCCGCGGCGGCGGTCGTGATGGCCGGCATCACGTGGATCTCGTCGTCGGGCGTGATCGCGAAGCTGCTGCAGGACCTCGGGCGACTCACGAACCGCGAGACGCCCGTCGTGCTGTCGATCCTCGTGATCGAAGACCTCGCGATGGCCTTCTACCTGCCGGTGCTGACCGCGCTCCTGATCGGCATGGATCTGGGCGCGGGAATGATCTCGGTCGTCGTGGCGCTCGCCGCGGTCGTCCTGATCCTGTACGTCGCGCTCCGGCACGGCAAGCTCGTCTCGCGGCTCGTGTGGTCGAAGGAGGCCGACGTGCTGCTGCTGTCGGTGCTCGGCCTCACACTGCTGGTCGCGGGCCTCGCCGCCGGAGCGAACATCTCGTCGGCGGTCGGTGCGTTCCTCGTCGGTATCGCGATCTCGGGCCCCGCCGCCAAGCACGCCCAGCGCGTGCTGACACCGCTGCGCGATCTGTTCGCGGCCGTGTTCTTTCTCTTCTTCGGACTGTCGACCGATCCCGCCGACCTCGTGCCGATGCTGCTGCCGGCCGTCGTGCTCGCGGTCATCACGATCGGCACGAAGGTGCTCACCGGGTATCTCGCGGCCCGGCGCGCCGGGATCGGCGAGGCCGGCCGATGGCGCGCGGGCTTCGCGCTGACCCCGCGAGGGGAGTTCTCGATCGTGATCGCCGGACTCGCCGTCGCCGCCGGGATCGACCGGTCGCTCGCGGCCCTCGCCACCGCCTACGTGCTGATCACGATGATCGCCGGACCCCTGTTGGCCCGCATCCCCGATTCGCAACGGTTCAAGGCCGAGACCAAGCGCATCCAGGCGAACCGCCGTGCGCGCCAGGCCGCCTGAATGCCGCACGTCGCTCCCGGCCCGGCCCGACGCTCGCGGCCCGCGATCGAGTGAGTGCCGCGGGCGCCGACGAGAGCCGCGAGCGGGTCGTGCGTGCGTCGCAGGTCAGTGCCGCGTGGCCTGCTCGAGCAGTTCGAGGATGTGCCGGTAGTCCTTGCCCGTCGCGCGGGTCATGCCGATCTCGCACGTGCGGTTGCACGACGCGTGGGCGTCGGCATCCATCCCGCGCACTTCCGCGGCTTCGTCGGCGGTGGCCGACGCGGTCAGTTCGGGATGCAGCATCCCGCGGTCTCCGGCGAACGCGCAGCACCCCCACGCGTCGGGGACGGTGGCCGAGACGGCGACGGCGTCGGCCAGTAGTCGGAGCGCCGGATCGAGACCCATCTGCGTGGAGGAGCACGTCGGATGCAGCACGAGCGCGTCCACGACGGGCGTGATGTCGCCGAGTGCGGGGAGCACCGCGCGGGCGACGAACGCGACGGCGTCCTCGGTGCGGACCGGCGACGCCGTGCCCGGCTCCGAGGGGTCTGAGGCCGAGGGGTCCGAAGCCGTGTCGTCGAAGAGGTGCGCGAAGCCCTCGGTGCAGCTCGCGGCGTCGCTGACGACCGGGAGCCTGCCCCCGTCGGACGCGGCGAGCACCGCCGCGCGCACGCGTTCGGCCATGACCTCGCGGCCGCCCGTGAAGCCCTTCGAGGTCCACGGCGTGCTGCAGCACAGCGACTCGATGCCCTCGGGCACGATCACCCGCACCCCGGCGCGGTCGAGCAGCCGCACGAACGCCTCGCTCGCGCCGATGCCGTCGCCCGCCGCGCCGAACATGCTGTTGACACACGCCGGCAGGTACACGGCCACCGGCTCCTCCGTGCCCGACCCGATCACGCCCGCCCTCGGGCGGCGCGCCGGCCCGCCCCCGGGGAGGTCGGCGGAGTACGCGGGCACGGTGTCGGTGCCCAGCACCGCCCGGCCCGCCGAGGTGGCGGCCTTCACGAGTCCTGCCGGGACGTGATCGGCGACCGTGAGCGCGAGCGATCCGGCGCGGGTCACGGGACCCCACGCCGTCGCGGCGGCCTTCCAGCCGGCGGCCGCGACGGGGTTCTGGTTCTCGCGGCGCAGCCGCTTCACGAGCTGCCCGGTGTTGATGAGCACGGGGCACGCCGTGACGCACATTCCGTCCACGGCGCACGTCTGCACGCCCTCGTAGTCGTAGCCGTCCTCGAGTTCACGGGCGAGCGCGTCGTCGCCGTGCGCGCGGGCACGCTCGATGCCGCGCCGCACGACGATGCGCTGGCGCGGCGTGAGCGTGAGGTCCTTCGACGGGCAGACCGGCTCGCAGTACCCGCACTCGACGCAGCGGTCGGCTTCGACCTCGATCGGCTGCGGGTGCTTGAAGTTCTGCAGATGCGCGTCGGGGTCCTCGTCGATCAGGACGCCGGGATTGAGGATGCCGTGCGGATCGCACAGCCGCTTAAGCTCGCGCATGACCTCGTAGAGCTCGTCGCCGTACTGCCGGCGCACATACGGCGCCATGACCCGGCCCGTGCCGTGCTCGGCCTTGAGGTTGCCGCCCGCGCCGAGGACGAGGTCGACCATGGCCTCGGTGAATCCGGTGAACCGCCCCATCGCGGCGTCACCTTCGAACCGGTCGGTGAGCATGAAGTGGATGTTGCCGTCCTTCGCGTGCCCGAAGATCACGCTGTCGCCGTAGCCGTACTGCGCGAACAACTCCTGAAGGGACTCGCACGTCGGCGCGAGGGCGGGCACCGGCACGACGATGTCTTCGAGCAGGGCGGTCGTCCCGCTCGGCCGCGCGCCGGCGACAGAGGTGTAGAGGCCCTTGCGGAGCTTCCACGCGAGAGCCCGCTCGGTCGCGTCCTCCGACAGCGCGGCGGGTGCGCGCAACGCGAGCTCCGCGAGCAGCCGCGCGCCGGGCGCGACGAGGGCGTCCAGTTCGTCCTGTTCTTCGGCCTGGTACTCGATCAGCAGCGCCGCCTCGGCGTCGACGGCGAACCCCAGGATCTGCGGGGGTGCGTCGGCGAGGGTCTGGCCGACGCGGAGGCTCGCGGCATCCATCAGCTCGAGCGTGGTCGCGCCGGTCTCGACGAGGGCGGGGAGGGCGCGCGCGGCGTCGTCGAGCGTCGGGAAGACGGCGAGGGTCGTCGCGATCCTGGCCTTGAGCGGCACAGTCACGTAGGTCGCCTCCGCCACGAACGCGAGGGTGCCCTCGCTGCCGATGATGAGGTGGGCGAGCACGTCGACCGGGGTTTCGAAATCGAGGAACGCGTTCACGGCGTAGCCCATCGTGTTCTTCATCGAGAATCGCCGGCGGATCGTCGCGACCGACTCCGGGTTCGCCAGGACGCGGCGGCGGAGGCGCTCGAGCCCTTCGAACAGCGCGGGCTCGGCATCCTTCAGGCGGGTGTTCGCCCCGGGGTCGGCCGTGTCGATCACCGTGCCGGACGGCAGCACGAACACCATCGACTGAAGCGTGCGATACGTGTTCTCGACGATGCCGCACGCCATGCCGCTGGAGTTGTTCGCCACGACCCCGCCGATCGTGCAGGCCACTTCGCTCGCGGGGTCCGGGCCGAGCCGGTGCCCGTGCCGCGCGAGACGCGCGTTGACCTGGCGCACCGTGGCGCCGGGCTGGGCGCGCACGCGCCGTCCGTCGTCGAGCACGTCGATGCGGCGGAACGCCTGACGGGTGTCGATCAGGATGCCGTCGGTCGAGGCCTGACCCGACAGGCTCGTGCCGCCCGACCGGAACGTGACGGGCGAGCCCGACGCGGATGCCGCGCGGAGGATCGCCGCGACCTCCGCGGTGTCGGACGCCGTCACGACCGCCGCCGGCGTCAGGAGGAAGTGCGAGGCGTCCGACGCCGCGGCGACCCGGTCGATCGCGCGGGTGCTGATGCGGGAGGGGTCTGCGACGGCCGCGGTGATCTCGGGGCTCACGCCGGTCGGTCCGCTCACAGGGCTCGCCGTGCTGACGCGGCTCACGGGGCGACCGGGACCATCCAGCCGAGCACCGGCGTGGACTGCAGGAAGATGAACACCGTGAAGACGGCGAGGAGGCCGAGGCTCCACCAGATGAGCTTGCGGAAGAGGTCGCCCTCCTTGCCCGCCATGCCCGCGGCCGCCGCGGCCACCGCGAGGTTCTGCGGCGACAGCATCTTGCCGAGTACGCCGGCCGACGAGTTCGCCGCCGCGGTCAGGACCGGGTTGATGCCGACCTGCTCGGCGGTCGTGGCCTGGAGGAGGCCGAACAGGGCGTTCGACGATGTGTCGGAGCCCGTGATCGCGACGCCCAGCCAGCCGATCATGGGCGAGAGGATCGCGAAGAACGCGCCGCTGGCGGCGAGCGCCGAACCGAGACTCTGCGTCTGACCCGACAGGTTCATCACATACGCGAGGGCGAGCACCGCCGTGACGGTGAGGATCGTGAACCGCAGCTGATGCAGCGTCGCGCCGTACGCACGGACGGCTTCGCGGGCGGGGAGGCGGTAAAGGAGGGCGACGATGATGCCCGAGAGGAGGAGGAGCGTTCCTCCGGTGCCCACGATGTTGAGCTTGTAAGCCGTGTTGACCGCATTTCCGGCGGCATCCGTGATCGACAGGCCCGGCCAGGGGAACGTGACGGTCGTGGCGTGGGCGAGGAAGTCCTTCACCACGGGGATCTGCGAGATCGAGAACACGATGATGATCACGACGTACGGCATGACGGCGTTCCAGGTCAGATTCGCCGTCGTGCGCGTGGACTGGTCGACCTTGCGACCCTCGAGCACCTGCACGCCCGCGGGGCCGGCGGCGCCTCCGACGGGGGCGTCGATGCCCTCGGACGCGGATGCGGTCTCGAACGCCACCGTGTGGGCGGGCTTCCAGACGCGGAGCATCAGCAGCACGACGATCACCGTCACGACGGATGCGACGACGTCGGTGATCTCGACGGCGATGAAGTTCGAGGTGATGAACTGCGAGACCGCGAACGCCACGCCGGCGACGACGGCGACCGGCCAGGTCTGCTTCAGGCCCCGAACCCCGTCCACGATGAAGACGAGGATGAGCGGCACGAACATCGCGAGGAACGGCGTCTGGCGACCGGCCATCTGCGACAGCAGGTGGATGTCGATGCCGGTGACCCCCGAAAGCGCGATGATCGGTGCCGCCATGGCCCCGAACGCGACCGGTGCGGTGTTGGCGAGGAGAGAGACGACCGCGGCCTTCACGGGCTTCATGCCCGCCGCCATGAGCATCGCGATCGAGATCGCCACCGGAGCGCCGAACCCGGCGAGGGACTCGAGCAGCGCCCCGAAGCAGAACGCGATGAGGATCGCGAGGATGCGCTGATCGTCGCTGATCGATCGGATGCGCTGGCCGAGCACCTCGAACCAGCCGGTCACGACAGTGAGCCGGTACAGCCACAGGGCGTTCACGAGGATCCACAGGATGGGGACGATGCCGTACAGCGCGCCCTCGAAGGTCGCGCTCAGGGTCTGCACGGGCGGCATCCGCCACACGAGCACCGCGAGGAGGATCGACAGCGCGAGACCGATGAGAGACGCCTTCCACGCCTTCACGCGGAACACGCCCAGGAGCACGAAGAGCGTCGCGAGCGGGATCACGGCGACCAGCGCGGACAGGAAGAGGGATCCGAAGACGGGATCCAGAATCTGTTGGAACACAGGTCACTCCACTCGGCATCGAGTCGGCGGGAGCAGCGGTGCTGCGCCGTCACCGCATTCAGCGCGGTAGTTAGATTGTCAGACAAGTTGACATGTATGTCAAGCATTTCTGTCAGTCACTCGGCGTAGACTGCTCTCAGGCCGACTCTCCCACGCCGGCCGCCCGAATTGTGGGGAGGGCGCCGATGCCGAAGATCTCCGTCGTCTCGATCATCGATGCGGTGACCGACGACCTGCGCCGGCGCGTGCTCGCGGGCGAGCTCGAGCCGGGCACCCCGCTCGCCGAGGTGGATGTGGCCGAGCAGTACGACGTCGCCCGGCCGACCGCGAAGGCGGCGATCGAGAATCTCGTGCGCGAGCGGCTGTGCGAGCGCAGCGCGCACAAGACGGCGCGCGTCGTCCGGCTCACACCGGAGGATGCGCGCGACATCTACCGCACGCGCCACATCGTCGAATCCGAGGTCATCCGCACGCTCGCGCGCGAGCGCCGGGTGCCGGATGCCGCCCGCGCGGCGAACCGCGAGATCGCCGGACTCGTCGACGCCTCGCCGCGCGACGTGGTCGACCCCGACATGCGCTTCCACAAGAGCCTCGTCGACGCACTCGGCAGCGAGCGCACGAGCCGGTTGTACGGCGCGCTGGTCTCGGAGGTCGTGTTCTGCATGTCGCAGATCCAGGGCGCCGCGCTGCTGTCGACCGAGGTGATCGCCCACGAGCACGAAGAGCTGCTGCGCCTGATCGAGCGCGGAGATGCGGATGCCGCAGCCGCGCTCCTCGACACGCATATCGGCCGTGCGCGCGAGAAGCTCGCCGAGCGGCTGGGCGGCGAGGCCGGTCCCGAGGCGTCCGCGCCGGACGCCGCTTTGTGAGGGCACGGACGCGCTGCGCGTCGGGGCGTGCTCTCCGTGTCGCGGCACGGGATGACGTGCGGGCCGTGAGCATGAACCCGGGCCGCGAGGCGCGGTGCGCCGCCCGGTCGAGCTCGCCGCGGGTGCTCAGCGCCGCCACTCGTGCTCGAGGATCGCGTAGATGCCCGTGTCGGCCCAGTCCCCCTTGAACCACATGTGCTCGCGGAAGTGCGCTTCGTGCCGCATCCCGAGCCGGAGGCACAGCGCGACCGACGCGTCGTTGCGTGGATCGAGTTCGGCCGATACCCGGTGCAGGCCGAGCTCGCTGAACGCGAGGTCCAGCAGGAGCCCCGCAGCTTCGGCGGCGTAGCCGCGCCCCTGGAAGCGCGGCGCGAGCAGCCAGCCGATCTCCGCGCTCTTGTCGTCGAGGCTCGCGATCCTGAAGTACATCGTGCCGATCAGCGTCCCCGAGGCGTCGCGGATCGCGGGCTGGACGTAGTCGTCCGCCTCCGCGAGGCGTGTGGCGGCGGCATCCCGCGCGAGCACCTCGCGCACCTTCTCGGCCGAACGCGGTTCGTACAGCAGGTAGCGGCAGACGTCGGGATCGGACTGGATCGCGTACAGGGCCTCGAAGTCGTCGGGCCGGAGCACGTCGAGGGTGACACGCGGGCCCTCGAGGGGGCGGAACTCCCACGGCAATGCCATGCCCTCATCCTCGCAGGCTCACTAGGCTCGCGGACATGAGCGACGACACGCCGCAATCCGAACCGGCACCGACCCGGCGCCGCGGCCGGCTGGAGCGCCGGTCGGAGGAGCTCGCCGAACTCGGCGGCACCGATGCGATCGCGGTCTACTTCAAAGAGCGCGTGTACGCGACGTTCACCGGACTGGCGATCGTCCTCGTCGTGCTGGGCAATGGGCAGGCGGATGCCGCGCATGCGCTGTCGGCGCTCGTGCTCGGCGTCCTCGGCATCGCCGCGGCGGGTTTCGTGTCCGACGTGATCTCACACCTCGCCGCGCACCGGGCCTTCCCCACGCGCCGCGAAGTCGCCTTGATGCTGCGGGTCGCCGCCGGAGCGCTCGGGACGCTCGTGATCCCGGTCGTGCTCCTCGCGCTCGCAGCCTTCGGTGTGCTGGGCCTCGACACGGCGCTCCGGGCTGCGAGTGCGGTGTACATCGCGACGCTCGGTCTGGTCGGATGGGTCGCGGTGCGGCGGTCGAGGATCGAATGGTGGAAGCAGCTGCTCGCCCTCGCGCTCCTCATGGCGCTCGGTCTCGCGGTCGTGGGACTTCAGATCCTCGCGCACAGCGCGTGATCCTCTGCGGCGCACGGCGCCGCAGAGGAGGGCCGTCCCCGAGGACCAAGGTCCTTTCGCCCGGACCGCCGGTCGTGGTTGGCTGAGCCATGGCGACCGACAGCCCACAGCCGGCGTTCAACGGCAGACTCGCGATCCTGCTCGCGATGGCGATGTTCGTGCTCGTCTTCGACACGTCTCTCATGAACGTCTCGATCTCCGCCGTGGTCGCCGATCTCGACACCACCGCGAGCGGCGTGCAGGGCGCGATCGCGCTCGAGGCCCTCGTCTCGGCGGCATTCATCCTCATCGGCGGCAAGACGGGCGATCTGATCGGCCGCAAACTCGCCTACATCCTGGGTCTCCTCGGCTACGCCATCGGCGCGGTCGCGATGACCCTCGCGCAGGACCTGAGCGCGATCATCATCTTCTGGGCGGTGATCGGCGGGCTCGGCGCCTCCCTGCTCCTGCCGTCGATGCAGTCGCTCATCCACGGCAACTTCCAAGGCGCCCACCAGAAGCGCGTCTACGCGCTCGTCGGGGCTTCGGCCGCGATCGCGGCGGCCGTCGGCCCCCTTCTCGGAGGATTCATCACGACGTTCCTGTCCTGGCGGGTGGGGTTCCTGCTCGAGGCGGTCATCATCGCGGTCGTTCTGGCCGGCATCAAGCTCGTGAAGGACGTGCCCTTCAAGGGCGATCGCTCGATCGACCTCGTCGGCTCTGCGCTGTCGGTCATCGGCATGGGCGGCGTGGTGCTCGGCATCCTGGTCTGGCAGGAGGGCGGCGGTTACGTCGTGCTCATCATCGCGCTGGGCGTCGCGGCACTCGGGGGCTTCGTGTTCTGGCTCGACTCCCGAAAGAAGCGCGGCAAGCCGACGCTGATCGATCCCGTCCTGTTCACCCTGAAGCCCTTCCGCGCGGGAGTGAGCGGTCAGCTGCTGCAGCAGATCGCCCTCGGCGGAACGATGATCGTGCTGCCGCTCTATCTGCAGATGGTGCTCGAGTACAACGCGCTGCAGGCGGGACTGTCGATCGCGCCGCTGTCGCTCAGCATGTTCGCCGTCGCACTGATCGCGGGGCGGAAGGCCCAGGGCCGACCGGCGAATCTCGTGCTGTGGGGGTTCGTCCTCACCGTCATCGGGCTCGTCGTCATCGTGCCGCTCGTGCCGATCGCCGACTCGGGCTGGTACCTCGCGATCCCGCTTCTGATCAGCGGATCGGGTCTCGGTCTGCTCGTCTCGCAGCTGAACAACTACACGCTCTCGCCGATCACCGACGAGCGGGTGAGCGAAGCGGCCGGCGTGAACTCCGCCGCCGGTTCGTTCGGCCTCTCTTTCGGCCTCGCGTTCGCGGGAGCCGTGATGCTCGCCACGCTCGCGGCCGGCTTCACGGCGCTCGCGGATGCGTCGACGGTGCTCTCGGCCGAGCAGAAGCAGCAGGTCTCGGTCGTGCTCGAGGACGACGCCGAACTGATGTCGAACTCGGGGCTCGAAGAGCTGCTCGCAGACGAAACCCCCGAGGTCTCGGCGGAGATGATCCGGATCAACACCGAAGCCCGGCACCTCGCGCTGCAGGTGGCGCTGCTGATCCCGATCCTCGCCGGCGCGGCGGGTGTGCTGAACGGCCTCCGGATGCGGCGACTGCCCGATCCCGTGGCGGCCGGATCGGGCGAGACGGTGCTCGGCTGACCCTCTGCCGAACTTGAGCCGAGTCGTATCAACTTCATTTGACACGTTCCGCGCTCCCCGGTAGGGTTGAGTCATCGCGGCTCAACCACTCGTGCAAGCGAGGCGAGAGCGGCCCCCAGACATCACCCGCAACCCGGGGTCCGGCATCCGTCCGGCCCCTGAACAAGGAGAAGACACATGGCCCGTGCTGTTGGAATCGACCTCGGAACCACGAACTCCGTCGTGAGCGTGCTCGAGGGCGGCGAGCCCAAGGTCATCGCGAACGCCGAAGGCTTCCGCACGACCCCGTCGGTGGTCGCCTACACGAAGGACGGCGAGGTGCTCGTCGGCGAGACCGCGAAGCGCCAGGCCGTCACGAACGTCGAGCGGACGATCTCGTCGGTCAAGCGCCACATGGGCACCGACTGGAAGTTCGACGTCGACGGCAAGAAGTGGACGCCGCAGGAGATCTCCGCGCGCATCCTGGGCAAGCTCAAGCGCGACGCAGAGGAGTACCTCGGCGACACCGTGACGGATGCCGTCATCACCGTTCCCGCGTACTTCAACGACGCCGAGCGTCAGGCGACGAAGGAGGCCGGCGAGATCGCGGGCCTGAACGTCCTGCGCATCATCAACGAGCCCACCGCCGCCGCGCTGGCCTACGGCCTGGACAAGGGCAAGGAGGACGAGCTCATCCTCGTCTTCGACCTCGGTGGCGGAACGTTCGACGTGTCGCTGCTCGAAGTGGGCAAGGACGACGACTTCTCGACGATCCAGGTGCGCTCGACCGCCGGCGACAACCGCCTCGGCGGCGACGACTGGGACCAGCGCCTCGTCGACTACTTCATCAAGCAGTTCAAGGACACCACCGGTGTCGACGTCTCGGGCGACAAGATCGCCCTGCAGCGCCTCAAGGAGGCCGCGGAGCAGGCGAAGAAGGAGCTTTCGAGCTCGATGTCGACCAGCGTGAACCTGCCGTACCTGTCGCTGACCGACAGTGGCCCCGTGTCGCTGTCCGAGACGATCACGCGTGCGAAGTTCGAGGACCTCACGAAGGACCTGCTGGACCGCACGAAGAAGCCGTTCGAGGACGTCATCCGCGAGGCCGGCATCAGGGTGTCCGACATCGACCACGTCGTGCTCGTCGGCGGATCGACCCGTATGCCCGCCGTCGCGGAGCTCGTCAAGCAGGAAGCCGGCAAGGAGGCGAACAAGGGCGTCAACCCCGATGAGGTCGTCGCCGTGGGCGCCGCACTTCAGGCGGGTGTCCTCAAGGGCGAGCGCAAGGACGTCCTCCTGATCGACGTCACCCCCCTGAGCCTCGGCATCGAGACCAAGGGCGGCATCATGACGAAACTCATCGAGCGCAACACCGCGATCCCGACCAAGCGCAGCGAGACCTTCACGACCGCCGACGACAACCAGCCGTCGGTCGCGATCCAGGTCTTCCAGGGCGAGCGCGACTTCACGCGCGACAACAAGCCGCTCGGCACGTTCGAGCTCACCGGCATCGCGCCCGCGCCGCGCGGCATCCCGCAGGTCGAGGTCACGTTCGACATCGACGCGAACGGCATCGTGCACGTGTCCGCGAAGGACAAGGGCACGGGCAAGGAGCAGTCGATGACGATCACCGGCGGCTCGTCGCTGCCGAAGGACGACATCGAGCGCATGGTGCGCGAGGCCGAGGAGCACGCGGCAGAGGACAAGAAGCGCCGCGAGTCCGCTGAGACCCGCAACCAGGCGGAGACCCTCGCGTACTCGATCGACAAGCTCATCAAGGAGAACGACGACAAGCTGCCCGCCGAGGTCAAGACCGAGGTCCAGGGCGATGTCGACGCACTCAAGGCCGCTCTCGCGGGCGACGACGACGACGCGGTCAAGACCGCGTTCGACAAGCTCAACGCGAGCCAGGGCAAGCTCGGCGAGGCCATCTACGCCTCGAGCCAGGCGTCCCAGGCGGCGCCGGATGCCGGTGCCGAGGCCCCCGCGGACGACGCCGGCACGGCATCCTCCGATGAGGACGTCGTCGACGCCGAGGTCGTCGAAGACGAGGACGAGAAGAAGTAATCATGACGGACAAGAACTTCGATGAGCCCGGTTCCGAGCAGGTTCCCGGCGACGAGGTTCGACCGGACGGCGAGGGGTCGGAGGCGCAGGTCTCCGACCCCGAGTCGCAGGACGAACTGACCGTGGACGACATCCTCGGCGCCGAGCAGAACGTCGATGCCGCGGCGGAGGACGCCGTGCTCGCCGACCTCGAGTCGGCGCTGCTGAACGACCTCAAGCGGCTCCAGGCCGAGTACGCCAACTACCGTCGGCGCACCGAAGATCAGCGTGAGCGCGAGATCGAGCGTGCGAAGGGCGAGGCCGTCAAGGGCCTGCTGCCCGTGCTCGACGACCTCGACCGTGCCGAGAAGCACGGCGACCTGGTCGAGGGCACCGCGTTCGCGGCGATCGGCGACAAGGTCCGTGCGGTCGCCGAGAAGCTCGGTGTCGTTTCCTACGGCGAGGCCGGCGAGGCGTTCGACCCGCAGCAGCACGAGGCGATCTTCCAGGCACCGACCCCCGGCGTGACCGAGCCGACCGTGCTCGAGGTCGTCGAGGTCGGCTACCGGCTCGGCTCTGTCGAGCTGCGACCCGCCAAGGTGGTCGTCGCCGTCCCGGCCGAGTAGTCCGAAGGAGCACCGCATGGCGAGTCAGGACTGGTTCGACAAGGACTTCTACAAGACGCTCGGCGTCGACAAGAACGTCAGCGCCGCCGAGCTGAAGAAGGTGTACCGCAAGCTCGCCCGCACGCATCACCCCGACTCCAATCAGGGCGACGCGAAGGCCGAGGAGAAGTTCAAAGAGGTCAGCGAGGCGTACGCGGTGCTCTCGGACCCCGAGCAGCGCAAGGAGTACGACCAGATCCGCGCGATGGGCTCGGGTGCACCGCGATTCACGGCGGGCGACCAGCCCGGCGGCTTCGAAGACGTCTTCAGCATGTTCGGTCAGGGCCGGGGAGGTCGTCAGTCCCCGCAGGACTTCGACGACATCTTCTCGATGTTCAACCAGCAGCAGGGCGGCGGGTTCGGCTCGGGACGCTTCGGTCAGTCCACCGGCGGCTTCCGCGGGTTCGGGGGGCCGCAGCGCGGTGCCGACGTGACGGCTCGCACCACGATCGACTTCATCACGGCCACCAAGGGCGAGACGATCACCCTGCAGGGCGATGACGGCAAGCCGTTCAAGGTCAAGATCCCCGCGGGGGTCGCCGACGGACAGAAGATCCGCCTGCGCGGTCGCGGGCGCCCGTCGCCCGACGGCGGCGAGCCCGGCGACATCGTGGTTCAGGTCGCCGTCCGCCCGCATCCGGCGTTCGTCCGCGAAGGGTTGAATCTGCGCGTCACTGTGCCGGTGACTTTCACCGAGGCGGCGCTGGGGGCGACGATCGAGGTCCCGACACTGGGTGGTGACCCGGTCAAGCTCCGCGTCGCGCCGGGCACACCGTCGGGTCGCGTGCTGCGGGTCAAGGGTCGGGGCGTCGAGACCGCGAAGGGCACCGGGGACCTCCTCGCCGAAGTGCAGGTCGCGGTGCCGTCGCACCTCGACGCCGCCGCGCGCGAAGCGCTCGAGCGCTTCCACGAGCTCGAGCCGAAGGACAACCCCCGCGCCGACCTCATGGCGCGGGCGCGCGGGTAGGAGCCGTCATGTCGCGGAATCGGGAGATACGGCGAGATCAGGACGTTTCCGCGAGGATTCTCCTGTGCTCGCGACATCGCCTGATCTCGCGGCGGGAGTCAGGACGAGAGACGAGGTGAGGACGGATGCCGGAACGAGAGATCGATGAGGACGCGCCGATCTTCGCGATCGCTGTGGCGGCCGAACTCGCCGGGATGCACCCGCAGACGCTCCGCCAGTACGACCGCCTCGGTCTCGTCGTGCCCGCTCGCACCCAGGGCGGATCGCGGCGTTACTCCACCCGTCACGTCGAGCAGCTCCGAGAAGTCGCCCGGCTCTCGGCCGACGGCATGAGCCTTCCGGCGATCGCGCGGATCATCGAGCTCGAGAACCACGTGCAGGAGCTGCGCGTGCGCGTGCGCGACCTCGAGGCGCGCGTGCGCGCCGAACTCGAGAACCGCCCCGGTGCGCGCGTGTTCGCCGCCGGCGCCACCGGCTCGGTCATCACACTCCGCCAGGGGCGCCGCGTGCGCCGCGCGACCGACATCGTGGTCTGGCGTCCGCGCCTGGCGATCGAAGACGAGCCGTCGTCCGCGCCGCGGGCCGCGGCATCCGAGTCCGACGCCTGAGCCGCCGTCGCGCCCGCGCGTCGCGCCCTCGCGTCGCGCCCTCGGGTCGTGAAACTGCATCTGCACGCCGAGACTGTGGGGAATCCCCAAGGTTTCGGCGTGCAGATGCAGTCTCGCGGTCGATGGCGTTTCACGGGGGGAGAGGATGCCGGTGAGGGGCGGGGCGGCGGGGCTAGGGTGGAGGATCGTGGCGTGAGGAGAGCGGATGCCGGTGAAGAAGGCCCTCATCGTCCGAGGCGGCTGGGAGGGACACCGGCCCGTCGAGGCGACGGAGCTGTTCGTGCCGTTCCTCCGAGGCAGTGGTTACGACGTGCGCATCGAGGAATCCCCGGCGGTCTACGCGGATGCAGATGCGATGGCCGCGACCGACCTCATCGTGCAGTGCGTCACGATGTCGACGATCGAGCGTGACGAGGTCGCCGGGCTCCGCGCGGCGGTCGAGGCCGGCACCGGTCTCACCGGCTGGCACGGCGGCATCGCCGACTCGTTTCGCGGTTCGTCCGACTACCTCCAGCTCATCGGCGGACAGTTCGCGACCCATCCGAGCAGGCACCCCGACATGTGCGTCGGCGACGAGAGCGACAACTTCCTCGAGCACACACTCGAGATCACCGAGCTCGGGCGTGCGCATCCGATCACCGCGGGCCTCGACGACATCACGCTGACGACCGAGCAGTACTGGGTGCTGCGCGACGATCTGATCGACGTGCTCGCGACGACGACCCACCCGGCGCAACCCTGGCAGCCGTGGCACCGGCCGATCACCTCGCCGGCGATCTGGACGCGCGAGTGGGGCGCCGGACGCATCGTCGTCACGACCCCCGGGCACAGCCTCGACGTACTGGAGAACCCCGCCGTGCGCACGGTGGTCGAAAGGGGGATGCTGTGGGCGACGCGCCGCGCATAGGAATCGTCGGAGTCGGCGTGATCTCGAAGGTCTACCTCGAGACGCTCGCCGCCCGATCCGACGCCAGGATCACGGCGATCGCCGACCTCGACATGACCCGGGCGACCGCCGTCGCCGCGACGATCCCGGGTGCGCGCGCCCTCGAGGTGTCGGCGCTGCTCGCGTCGCCGGACGTCGATGTCGTGCTGAACCTCACCATCCCCGCCGCGCACGCCGACATCGCCCTCGCGGCGATCGCGAACGGAAAGCACGTCTACGGCGAGAAGCCGCTCGCGATCGACCTCGCGAGTGGGCGTCGGGTCATGGATGCCGCGACCGTCGCGGGCGTACGGCTGGGCTCCGCGCCCGACACCGTTCTCGGGACCGGCACCCAGACCGCGCGCGCCGTGATCGACGAGGGGCGCATCGGCCGGCCGATCGCGGCCACGGCGACGATGGCGTCCGCGGGGCCCGAGCCGTGGCACCCCAATCCGGACTTCTACTACCTGCCGGGCGGCGGTCCGCTCATGGACATGGGCCCGTACTACATCTCGGCTCTCGTCCACCTGCTCGGGCCGATCACCGCGGTCGTCGGATCGGCCAGTCGTCTGCGCGACGAGCGTGTGATCGGCTCGGGGCCGCGCGCCGGCGAGCGGATTCCCGTCGATGTCGACACGCACGTCACCGGCATCCTCGAGCATGCGAACGGCGCGCTCTCGACGCTCACCACGAGCTTCGACAGCGTCAAGAGCAGCGCGTCGCCCATCGAGGTCCACGGCGAGGCGGGTTCGCTCTCGGTGCCCGACCCGAACATGTTCTCGGGTGACGTGTCGTTCTGCGCCCTCGGCTCGCGCGAGTGGGAGCCGGTCGATCCGGCGGCGGGCTACGTCGACGCCGCACGGGGGATCGGCCTGCTCGACATGCTCGCCGCGCCGACGGATGCCGCCGTGCGCGCGTCGGGACGCCTCGCGCTGCACACGCTCGAGGTCATGACCGCCGTGCTCGAATCCGCGCACTCGGGCTCGCGTGTGACGCTCGAGACCACCGTGGAGCGGCCCGCTCTCGTGCCGCTCGGGAGCTCGTTCTCCCTCACCGAGCTGTAGTGACGTCGACCGCGTCGTCGGTCCGCGCCCGCTGACGGCGAGGCACCCCGAACCGGACGAGCGCTCGCCCTAGAGTTCGGGGCATGAGCGGGCGGGACACCACCGAGCGGGGCATGACCGAGGACCGCTGGCGGCAGATGACGTACTGGCCGCTCGTGGTCGCCTCTGCGGCGTTCATCGTCGCGTACTCCTGGCAGGTGATCGCCGACCTGCAGGGGCCCGCCCACACGTCGGCCCGGCTCGTCATGACCGTGACGTGGGTCGTGTTCGCGGTGGACTACCTGGTGCGGCTGTCGATCGCCTATCCGCGAGGTCCGTGGTTCCGCAAGCACTTCTTCGATCTGCTCGTCGTGATCCTCCCTGCGCTCAAACCGCTGCGCCTGCTGAAGGCCCTCACGGTCATCCACGTACTGCACCGGACCGCGGGGACGGCGTTGAGGTCGCGCATCGCGATCTACGGGGCCGGGGCGGCGACGATCCTCATCTGGATCGCGGCGCTCTCCGTCCTCGACGCCGAGCGGGGCGCCCCCGGCGCGAACATCGAGAACTTCGGCGATGCGATCTGGTGGGCGTTCGTGACGATCACCACGGTGGGCTACGGCGACTTCTATCCCGTCACCCTCTGGGGGCGCATCGTGGCAGTGCTGCTGATGTGCGGCGGTGTGGCCGTCGTCGGAGTGGTCACGGCGACGCTCGCGTCGTGGGTCATGGAGCGTGCGGCGACAGGGCGTGACGACGACGAGCCCGCGACGCGGGGCCAGCTGCGCAAAGTCGCGGCTCAGCTCGACGACATCAGCGACCGCCTCGGGCGCCCTCCGGGCTCCGCCGAGAAGGCTGACGCGCGGTGAGCCTGTTCCGGCGTGCGAAGCCGACCGCGTCGGCCCCGCCGCCCGCGCCGCCGCCGGCGCTTTCCCCCACCCTGAAGGTGCTCATCGGCCTCGCGACCGCCGTGATCGCCCTCGCCGGCCTCTTCTTCGCGCGGGAGCTGGTCGGCCCGCTCGTGCTCGCGGCCGTCATCGTCATCATCTGCCACCCGGTGCGGCATCCGCTCGAGCGCTGGGGCTGGCCGCGCTGGGCCGGCACGACCGGCGTGATCGTGGTCGCCTACCTCATCCTCCTGGTGCTGGGGCTGCTGCTGTTCTTCGCGGGGACGCAGTTCGTGCGTCTCGTCGGCGACTACGCCGATGAGCTGCAGGCGACGGCCCAGAACGTGATCGCCTGGCTGAGTTCGTTCGGTCTGGACGAGCAGGCATCGGATGCCGCGGCCTCCCTCCTGCAGCCGTCGACGATCGTGTCGTTCGTGACTTCGCTCAGCGGCACCGCGGTCGGCATCCTCACGGCGTTGTTCTTCGTGCTCGCGTACGTGATCTTCATGGCGGCGGACGGTGCGCGCTACGCGCGGGCGGAGCAGACGTTCGGCCCCGTGGCCGGTACGGCGCTGCAGCGCTTCCAGCGGTTCAACACCGGGGTGCGGCGCTACTACGTCGTGAACGCCAGTTTCGGCGCGGTCGTCGCGATCATCGACGGGCTCGCGCTGTGGGCCCTCGGCATCCCGGCCCCCGCCGTCTGGGCGATCCTCGCGTTCGTGACGAACTTCATCCCGAACATCGGCTTCGTGATCGGACTGATCCCGCCCGCGCTCCTCGCGCTCGTCGTCGGCGGCTGGCCGCTCATGCTCGCGGTGATCGCGGTCTACTGCGTCGTGAACGTCACGCTGCAGGTGTTGATCCAGCCGAAGTTCGTCAGCGATGCGGTGAACCTGAGCCTCACGCTGAGCTTCTTCTCGGTCATCTTCTGGACCTTCATCATCGGCCCGCTCGGCGCGATCCTCTCGATTCCGCTCACCCTCGCGGTCCGCGCCCTCGTGCTCGAGGGCGATCCGGACTCGCGCTGGCTGCGCTGGCTGTCGGGGGATGCCGTCACCGCGGAGCCCGACCGCGCGAGCCCCGAACCGCCCGGCCTCTGACCCCGGCCCGCCGAGATGGTGGGTCTCGCGGGCGTGGCGGTGCGGTTCACCCTCGCCGCATGATGTCGCGGCGGCCGAGGCGGGGCTATCGTTCGGGCATGCCCGAACCTCTCGACGACGTCCCCGCACCGGCATCCCCCGCACCCCGGAACGCGGCCCCGCGCCGGAGCGTGCTCGCGCTCGCCGATCGCCCGCTCGTGGTCGCGTTCATCGCGACCCTCGGCGTGCTCGGCGGACTGGTCCTCGGGTCGGCGATCGCCTCGATCACGACGATCATCGTCTACATCGTGCTCGCCCTGTTCGTCTCGCTCGGGCTCGACCCGATCGTGCGGCTGCTCGAGCGGCGGGGGATGTCGCGCGGCGGCGGCATCGCGATCGTGTTCGGGGTGTTCGCGCTCCTCGCGGTCGGCTTCTTCGTGTTCGTGCTGCCGCCGATCCTCGCGCAGGTGGGTCAGTTCGTCACCGCCTTCCCCCAGGCCGTGCAGGACGCCGTAACGTCGGAGTGGTTCCTCGCCCTCCCCATCGATCTGCAGGACGCGATCACCGCGGCACTGGTCGAACTCTCCGACCTCCTCGCGCAGCCCGAGACGATCGCGGCGATCGGCGGGGGAGCGCTCGCCGTCGGCATCGGCATCGTGAACGGCATCACCGCGAGCTTCATCGTGATCGCGCTGACGCTCTACTTCCTGGCCTCGCTCACGGGGATGAAGGAGGCGCTCTACAGCCTCGCGCCGGCGCGCGATCGCCCCACGCTCTCCGACATGACCGAGCGCATCACCGCCTCTGTCGGCAGTTCGCTGATCGGCTCGGTGACGCTGTCGTCGATCAACGCGGCCGTCGTCTTCGTGCTGCACGTGGTGATCGGGCTGCCGTTCGCGGCGCTGATGGCGTTCATCGCGTTCGTCATCACGCTCATCCCGCTGTTCGGCTCGGTGATCTTCTGGCTGCTCGCGTCCGGCGTGGCCCTCTTCTCCAGCCCGACGCAGGCGCTGATCTTCTTCGTCGCCTACCTGATCTACATCCAGATCGAGTCGTACGTCGTGAGCCCTCGCGTCATGAACCGCGCCGTGTCGATCCCCGCCGCGCTCGTCCTGATCGGCGCGCTCGTCGGCGGCGCGCTCATGGGGGTGATCGGTGTGCTCGTGGCGCTTCCGATCATGGCGTCGCTGCTGCTGATCATCCGCGAGATCGTCGTGCCGAAGCAGGACCTCAAGATCTGAGCGTCACGCGCCGTTCTGCGACGCCGACCGTGCTTCGCGGCTGCGCTGCACCGCGCCGACGAACACGCGGATGCCGGCACCGAGGATCAGCAGGTTCAGGATCATCTGCACCGTGACGAGCGCCCGGGCCGTCTGGCTCAGCGCCGAGATGTCGCCGAAGCCGACGGAACTGAACACGGTCACGGTGAAGTACAGCGTGTCCAGACGCGTCAATCCGCCCACGTCGAACGCGTCGGCATCCTGCGTCGCCATGCCGTAGTACGCGGAGGCGAACAGCAGGATGTACAGCGGCACGGTGATCGCGAGTGCTTCGATCGCGCGAAGTGCGGGATACGGCGACGTGGCGATCCCGCGGATCTCCCACGCGCCGATCGCGACGAGGATGCTGCACGCGATGGTGAGCGAGATCCACAGCGGCACGATGCGCAGGCCGTCCAGTGGGGCGACGAAGTACAGCACGATCAGCACCGCCATCGTCAACAGGGCCCGGATCAGGCCCCATGCGACCACCGCGCGCCGACGCCCGACGCCGACGCCCGGCGTGGCAGGGTCTTCCGTCATGCGCTCACGGTACTCGGGGGAAGGGAGTCCGGCGCGTCACCTCACGGGGGTGATGCGCAGCGCCGTCGCGCGCGGGCATCCTGGCCGCATGGATCAGCACGACATCGATCGCACCCACCTGCCCATCCGCGACGCGGTCTTCGCCGGCACGATCGGTCGCACGCTCGACGCGTCGGTGCCCGACTGGGGGATCGTGCAGGACGTGCTGCCGCCCGCGGGCGCGCCGAACGTCCTGGTGGTCCTGATCGACGATGCCGGCTACGGTCAGGCGTCGACGTTCGGCGGGCCGATCGCGACGCCGAACATGACGCGGGTGGCCGATGAGGGCCTGCGCTACACCGGGCTGCACACCGCCGCCCTGTGCTCGCCCACCCGCGCGTCGCTGCTGACCGGCCGCAACCACCACCGCGTCGGCTTCGGGTCGATCGGCGAACTCGCAGGTCCGTTCCCGGGGTATTCGGGTGTGGTGCCGAAGGATTGCGCGCCGTTCCCCAAGATCCTGCAGCAGAACGGGTACTCCACGGCCGCGATCGGCAAATGGCACCTGACCCCGAGCCGCGCCCAGGGGCCCGCCGGACCATTCGACCGCTGGCCGAGCGGCTGGGGCTTCGACTAGTTCTGGGGCTTCCTTTCGGGCGAGTCCGGCCAGTACGACCCGATGATCTACGAGAACGACGCGGTCGACCAGGCCTACGGCGGACCGAACGACCGGGACTTCTACCTGCCCGATGCCCTCACCGACCGCGCGATCGCGTGGCTGCACGGCACCCGGGCGCACAAGGCGGACAAACCGTGGTTCATGTACTACTCGACCGGCTGCGCGCACGCGCCGCACCACGTTCCCGAGGAGTGGTCGGCGGCGTACAAGGGCATGTTCGACGACGGCTGGGATCGCTATCGCGAGCTCACGTTCGAGCGCCAGAAGGAGCTCGGGGTGATTCCGCCCGATGCTGAACTCACGCCGCGCGACGATGCCTTCCCCGCGTGGGACTCGCTCGGCGAGGATGAGCGGCGCCTGTACGCCCGCCAGATGGAGGTCTACGCGGGCTACCAGGAGAACGCCGATCACAACGTCGGCCGCCTGTTCGACGAGATCGAGCGGATGGGCGAGTGGGACGACACGCTCGTGATCTACATCTGGGGCGACAACGGCGCCTCGATGGAGGGCACGCTCACCGGGTCGTTCAATGAGCTCACGATGCAGAACGGCATCCCGCTCACCGGAGAGCAGCAGCGCGCCCTGATCGACGCGCACGGCGGGCTCGACGCGTGGGGCGGTCCCGACACCGCGCCGCACTGCTCGGCGGCCTGGGCCTGGGCGGGCAACACGCCGTTCCAGTGGGGCAAGCAGGTCGCCTCGCACCTCGGCGGCACGCGCAACCCCATGGTCGTCCGCTGGCCCGGGCGGATCACGGATGCCGGAGCCGTGCGCGCGCACTTCGCCCATGTCAACGACATCGGGCCGACCGTGCTCGATGTGGCCGGCATCCCGGTTCCCGAGACGGTCGACGGCATCGCGCAGGTGCCGATGGGACGGGTCGAGCTTCGCGGGGTCCTTCGCCGCCGCAGGCGCACCGGAGCACCACCGGCAGCAGTACTTCGAGATCTACGGCAACCGCGGCATGTACAGGGACGGCTGGTGGGCCGCCTGCATGCTCCCGCGCATCCCGTGGGACGCGACACCCGACACGATCCGCCGGTTCGCGCCGGGGGTGTTCGACCCCGATGCGCTCGAGTGGGAGCTCTACCACCTGCCGGAGGACTTCTCGCAGGCGCGGAACGTCGCGGCGGAGCATCCCGACCTCGTGCGCGAGTTGGCCGACCTCTGGTGGCAGGAGGCGGAGCAGAACAAGGTCCTTCCGCTCTTGGGCGGTATGTCGGCGTTCTTCGGCATCGTCCCACCGCTGCGCGAGCAGACCCGGTGGACCTACTGGGGCGCCGACGTGCAGAATTCGCCCGCGGGCATCATGCCGCCGATCATGAACCGGTCGTACTCGATCACCGCCCAGCTGACCGTGCCGTCGGAGGGCGCCGACGGTGTGATCGTCGCGGCGTTCGACCACCTGGGCGGCTTCAGCCTGTACGTCGACGGCGGCATCCTGCGCCACACCTACAGCTTCATGGGCGTCGAGGTGTACCACCAGCGGGCCGACCGCCCGCTGCCGACCGGCGAGGTCACCGTCCGGCTCGATTTCGACGCGGATGCCGCCGTCATGGCACCGGCGGGTGCGCTGACCCTGTGGATCGACGACCAGCTCGTCGGTGAGGGGCGTCTGGAGCACACCGTGCCCATCATGTTCAACGGGTACTCCGGCATGGACATCGGCCGTGACAACGGAGAGGTCGTCGACCCGATCTATGCCGACCGCGCCCCGTTCGCGTTCGGCGGCACGATCCACCGGGTCGACTTCGACGTGCGCCAGCCCGGTCGCCGCGAGGAGGCGGCGCTGCACCACGCGGAGGTCGCCGGGCAGCACGCCCGCCACATCGAGTCCTGACCGCGCGCGGCCGCCGGGCCTGCGCAGACCCTCCTGACCGCGAGACTGCAACCGGAAGCCGAAACCGAGGGGGAACCCCTACGTCTCGGCGCGGGGATGCAGTCTCGCGGGTACGGGGCGCGGGACGCCGGAGCGCGGGTCAGGAGCGCACGAGGCCGAGCTGCGTCGCGTGCTGAACGGCCTCGGACCGCGAGGTCACGCCGAGCTTGCGGTACACCGACCGCGCCTGGGTCTTGATCGTGTTGCGCGACACGTGCAGCCGGTCGCCGATCTCCTCGAACGACAAATGGCTGGGCAGCAGGGGCAGGAGGCGCAGCTCGGCGCTCGTGAGCACGTTCGCACCGACGGCGTCCGCCCCGCCGAGGGGCCGCAGCGCGGCGGCGAGGTCCGCGGCCTGCTTCTTCAGCACGCCGCTCTCGGACATGCCCCGCAGGATCTCCTCGGCTTCAGCCAGCACGCTGCGCGCGCCCGCGGTATCCCCGAGCGCGGCGGTCGCCCGCGCGACGTGCAGTCGCACCTGCACCGCGAGCCACGGCAGCTCGCGACCCAGCGAGGCACGGTAGCCGTGCGCCCTCGCGAGGTCGCGGGATGCGGCATCCCGGTCACCCGCGATCGCCGCGGTCTCCGCCCGCAGCGCATACCCGAGCGCCGCGTGGGGATAGTGCGCGAAGGGCCCACTCTCCGCTGCCTCGACGGCCTGTTCGATCCGCTCGGCGGGGGGATGCTCGTCGAACTCGAGCCGCTCCGAGAGCGCGAGGATGAGCGCGGGCGTCGCGCGCAGTTCCGCGCTCACGTGCGCGGCCTCCTCGAGCAGCCGGTGCGCAGTGCGGGCGTCGCAGCACAGCCCCGCCGCGATGCCGCACAGCATCAGGACCGGCGCGCGCCAAGGACTCGATTCCTTCACCCGCACCCGCGCGGCCTCGGCGTCGCGTCGCATCCGCTGCACGCCGTCGGCGCACAGGTGCGCGCGCAGCGCCAGGAAGGCGACCTGCTCGTCGACGTCGCCGAACGAGTGGGCGTGGTAGAAGTCGGTCGCCGCCTTCGTCCACCGACGCGCGCAGACGTCGTCGCCGGTCATCATGCCCGCGTACGCGAACATCGTGGCGAGGTAGCCGTGCGTGATCGCGATGTCGGGTCCGATGTCGTGGATGATCCCTACGATCTGCTCGAGCTGCCCGCTGTAGAACATCGGCAGGACCACGTCCGACAGCAGAGGCAGCGCCTGCTCGCGGTCGCCGTTCGCGAGTCGGAGAGCCAGCGCCGTTCGCGCGTCGCCGTGGACGGCGAGCCAGTCCGCCCCGGCGGTGCGCACGCGCCGTGCTTCGTCGCGCTCGCGGCGGTCGAGTTCCGCCGCGAACGCCTCGCGCACGACGGGAAGCCAGCGGAACGCGCGTCCCTCGCGGTCCACGGCCGACACGAACAGGCGCCGACGGTCGAGCTGCTCGAGGAGCTCCTGCGAATCGGATGCCACGCGCACGGCGTCGCACAGCGGCCCGGTCAGCTCCTCGAACGGCGCGCAGCGCAGCAGGAACGCGGTCAGATCGGCATCCAGGTCCTCCAGGACCTCGGACTGCAGATAGTCCCGCACGACGCGATCCGCGCCTGTGAACTCCGGACCATCCTCGTCGGAGCGCCGGCTCAGCGCGACGCGGGCCAGCTGCAGACCCGCCGGCCAGCCCTGAGTCCGACGCAGCAGACGACGCAGCTCCTCGCCCTCGACCAGATCGCCCAGTACCTCTCGCGCCGCGGCCTCGTCGAGCGCCAGGTCGGCGTCGGAGAGGGCGGTCAGCTCGGGTCGCAGTCGCAGCGCCGAGAGCGACCGCCGGTCGATGCCGCGTCCCGACACCGCGACCGCGACGCCGGGAGGAAGCGTCATGGCGGCCAGGGCGCGGATCGCAGACGCCGCGGCGTCGGGATGCCGATGCGCGTCGTCCAGGACGATGACGAGCGGTCCGGTCTCACCCGCCGCGACACCGTCCACGAGGGTCGGGGCATCCGCCGCGTCGGCGGGGGCGAGCCACACGAAGGGACGCGCGTCGGCGGCATCCCACTGACGGAGCACGGTGGTCTTGCCCGCCCCGGCCGCAGCCAGCAGGGTGACGAAGCCGTCCCGGCCGACGAGCCCCTCCGTGAGCGCGGGCCGCTCGATCATGGAGCGGAGCATGGCGATCCCTCCCCCGGAAGCGCGCGACGGCTGCGGCGTTAGTGCGCCGCAGCCATAGATTAGTGCCCGCTCCTATGGCTCGATGCGCAGGACGTTCGGCGTCTCACCGAGCGCGACATCGTCGCTCACGCGCAGGCTCCGAGCGATCTCGTCCACCGCGCCGATCACGGTGCCGAAGCGCTCGCGGTCGCTGCACACGGCGGTGACCGTCACGAAGTGCGTGCCGGTGTCCCACGTGTACGTCGCGAACGGGGGAGTGCGCGGATCGGAAGGGAGCGGCATCGCGAGCTTCTCGCCCACTCCGAGGTAGGTCCCGCGGAAAGTCTCGGTGTCGTCGTGCTCCATCGGCATGCTCGCTCGCGAGACGCGCAGCTGCGGCGTCGCTTCCTGAATCTGCGCCATGACGACGAGCAGCTCGGGGTCCGCCTTCCACACCCACACGAGCACCCGGCCCGCGGCCTTGCGCATGAGGAACGGCGTCGCCTGGCTCATCGCCCACGCGGCCAGGCCGTTCGCGGGCTTCGGCTCGCCGCCCAGGGCGGTGTTCGCCTGGCTCAGCAGCATCCGGATGGCGGCCTTGCGGTGCCGGCGGCCCCCGAAGCCGAGGGAGTCGGTGACGGGCACCCAGCGCGTCGCGTCGGCGTCGGCCTGCAGTCGGGGCATGCCTCCAGGGTACGAGACGCGCCTTTGCGCGGGCTGGACGGCGTCGGGAGTCGGGGGCTCAGAGGTCGCGTGCGCAGCGGAAGCCGATGTGCGACATCCCGGTGTCCTCGGCCTGCGGCGAGCGGGCGGCCGGGCGGAAGCGCAGGCAGTATTCCGGGCTGCACAGCTGCGAGCCGCCTTTGAGGACCCGACGGGGGATCGTCGAGCCGCGCTCAGGGCTCGCGGCGGCGAGAAGGTTCGCGCGCTTGCCGGCGTCGACGGGCTGATCCGACAGGCGCAGGTGGCGGGGCGTGTAGTAGTCGGTCGTCCACTCCCACACGTTGCCGATGACGTCGTACAGGCCGAACCCGTTCGCCGGGTAAGAGCCGACCGGCGCCGTGCCGCCGCCGTACGGTCCGCGCGCGTCGTACGGAAAGTGCCCGAACCACGTGTGGGCCTGCGGCACCCCGTCCGGGAACGGCTCGTCGCCCCACGCGAACTCGGTGCCCGTGCCGCCTCGGGCGGCGTATTCGTGCTCCGCCTCGGTGGGCAGGCGCGCGCCCGCCCACGCCGCGTAGGCCGCGGCGTCCTCGTACGCGACATGCACGACGGGATGCCGCATCCGCTCGTCGATGCCCGATCCGGGCCCGTGCGGGTGGCGCCACGAGGCCCCGGGCTGCCAGCGCCACCACGCGCGCCAGTCGTCCAGGGAGACCGGGCCGCGGGTCGGTGTGAAGACCATCGAACCCGGTGCCAGCTCGTCGGGGGAGAGGTCGGGGAACGCCGCCGGGTCGAGGGGCCGCTCGGCGACCGTCGTATACCCGGTGTCGGCGACGAAGATCGCGAAGTCCGCGTTCGTGACCGGGTAGCGGTCGAGCGCGAAGGCGGCGACCGTGCGTTCGTGCACCGGTCGTTCGTCGGGGTAGAAGGCGTCCGAGCCCATCAGGAACGTGCCGGCGGGCAGGCGCACCATGTCTTCGGAGGGGCGCGTCGCGGGCATGGCCCCAGGGTATCCGTGGGGCGACGCGTCAGTGTGCGCCGCTGTCCCGGTGAAGGCGCGGGGAGAAATCGGCCCTCGGCGCGCTCCGGCCCACGGGAACGGCCGGAATCTCCCCGGGGTTTCACGGCGCGGGTGCGCGCCGGGTGGCGGTGGGGATACCGCAGGTGCGGGTGCACGCCGAGGCCGTGCGGCGAGATCGGACGGGCGGAGGAGAGGGCGCGAGGGCCGCCCCGGGGGTCTCGGAGGGTGCTCGGGTACAGTTGGGTGCGCACATGACCGTCCCCGTGCGACCCGCCCCCGCGCAGAGATAGGCAACCAGCATCCCGTGACCCCGTCCGAGACGCCCGACGATCCCCGCGCCGCCGAGCAGCCGAACGAGCGGCGACCCCTCACGGTCCTCATCGGCGCCGACACGTTCTCGCCGCACGTCAACGGCGCCGCCCGGTTCGCCGAGCGGCTGGCCGCCGGCCTTGTGGCCCGCGGACACGACGTGCACGTGCTCGCGCCGAGCGCGCCGCACAGCAAGCACGGCACGTTCACCGAAGTCATCGAAGACCAGCCGATGACGATGCACCGGCTGCCGTCCCACCGCTACCTGCCGCACGACTGGCTGACGTTCGTGTTCCCCTGGATGTCCAAGCACTACGCCCGCACGGCGCTGGACTCGGTCAAGCCCGACGTCGTGCACATCCAGTCGCACATCGTGATCGGACGCGGCCTCGCTCGCGAGGCGCGAAAACGCGGCATCCCGGTCATCGCCACCAATCACGTCATGGCCGAGAACATCCTCGACTTCACCACGCTCCCCGACGCCCTCAACAAGGTCATGCTCGACCTCGCGTGGGCCGACGCGAAGCGCACGTTCGACCTGACGCGCGCGGTGACCACGCCGACGCGCAAGGCGGCGGACTTCCTCGAGTCGACGATCGACATCACCGGCGTCATCCCGATCAGCTGCGGCATCGACCGATCGAACTACCGGCCCGACCTCACCCCGCGCGACGCGAACCGCATCCTGTTCGTCGGAAGGCTGACGACCGAGAAGCACATCGACGTGCTGCTCAAGGCGGTGGCTCGCCTCGACCCGGCGCTCGACGTGCACGTCGACCTCGTCGGCGGCGGTGATCAGCGCAAGAACCTCGAGGCGCTCGCCCACTCGCTGGGCCTCGACGGCCGCGTCACCTTCCACGGCCATGCACCGGAAGAAGAGCTGCGGACGCTGTACAGCCGCGCGAGCCTGTTCGCGATCGCCTCCATCGCCGAACTGCAGTCCATCGCCACGATGGAGGCCATGGCCTCGGGTCTACCCATCGTCGCGGCGAACGCGGTCGCACTCCCGCATCTCGTGCACGACGGCGACAACGGCTACCTCTTCGAACCCGGAAACGTCGAGGAGATGGCCGCGCGCCTCACCGACGTGCTGACGGCCTCGCCCGAAGAGCGCCTGCGCATGCAGCAGGCCTCGCTCGACGGCGTCGCGATCCACGACATCAACCGCACCCTCGACACGTTCGAGGCGCTGTACCGCGGCGAATCGCTCCCCGGCTAGGCCCCTGTGCACGTCGTGATGTTCGGCGACCAGCACGTCGAATCCCTCGGCGGTGCCCAGGTCTCGATGCGGCTGCAGCGCCGCTTCCTCGAGCGCGCGGGGCACACCGTCACGATCGTGGCGCCTCGCATGCACGGTGCGCGCGCGGCCGCGATCGCGCCCGATGACGCGTACGTCGATCTGCCGTCGGTGCCGATCACACCCGACCGCGAGTACGCGCTGTCGTGGCCCGGGCGCCGGACGGACAGATTCGTGGATGCCGCGCTCGCCGTCCGCGGCCCCGTCGACGTCGTGCACGTGCAGGCCGACTTCTGGGGTGCCTACACCGGACACCGCTTCGCCGCGCGGCACGGGCTGCCGGTCGTGCACACGATGCACAACCGCGTGGACGTCGGCATCGAGGCGACCGCGCCGTTCCCGCGGCTCGTGCTGCGGGTGCTGAACGCGTGGCAGCGCCGCGCGCTGCGCGACGTGCCCGGACCCGCCGACGCCGGCCGCGACGGCTGGTCGTATCTGCGGCGCTTCGCCGCGCGGTCGGCGGCGGTCACCGCTCCGTCCGCGCACTTCGCGCGGCGCCTGCAGGACCACGGGGCCGTGAGTGCGACGGGCGAGACTGTGATCGACGTGTGGAACGGCATCGAGGACGACGTGCTGGATGCCGCCCTCGCCGCTCCGGAACAGCCCCGTTCCCCGGGCGGCAGGGCGCGGTTCGTGTGGCTCGGCCGGATGAGCCCGGAGAAGAGACTCCTCCCGTTCCTCGACGCGGTCGCGTTGTCGGGGATCGACGCGGACGTCGAGGTCATCGGCGGTGGCGGGCAGGAGCGAGCCGCGCGTCGACTGGTCGAGAGGCTGCGGCCGACGGCATCCGTCGTCTTCGCCGGTCGTCTGCCCTACGCCGAGACGCTGCGCCGCATCGCGGCCGCCGATGCGGTCGTGCAGACCTCGGTCGGCTTCGAGACGCAGGGCATGACGGTGTTCGAGGCCGCGTCGCTCGGCACCCCCGCCGTCGTCAGCGACCCCGACATCGCCGAGGAGCTCGGCTCGGGGCTGTGGCCGGTGGCCGACGACTCGGTCGCCGCGCTGGCCACGACGCTGCGGATCGCCGCCGCCGAGATCGCGGCCGGGACGGCACCGGTGCCCGATCCGTCGGTGCGCGACCGGTTCCGGCAGTCGTCGCGGACGGCGGCGATGGTCGAGGTGTACGACCGAGCCCGCGGGGCCTGAGCCTCCCCGGCGCGGCACCCGCAGGTGCCGGCGCATCACTCCTGCGCCGGGGTACCGCGGTCGGCGGCGAACCGCGGAATTCCGCGGCTGTCGCGCGAGCGTGCGTCCGATGTGCAGGAGCTGTGCGCCGAGGGCAGCGCGATTCGCTCGGCGCGCGGTCCTCCGCCGACAAGGGCGAGCCTCGTGGACGGGCGCAGGTCAGGGGAGGCGCGTGCGGTCGAACGGAACCGGACGGTATCCGTCGGTGCGGAGGGCGGCGAGCGAGCCGCCGACGGCGACGACGGCGATGGCGGAGATCACGATGAGCATCAACATGGCAGAAACGCTACGCTTGACGTGATTCGGCCACGAGTGGCAGGATGGACACGCATCGTAGGAAAACTGCCACCCACGTCGGGCGCGGCAGGCCCGCTCGGATGCCGCACCGGCGGCATCCGACATACCACCGAGGAGCACCGATGAAGACCGTCGCCGTCATCGTCCAGCACGGATTCGCGCCGTTCGAGTTCGGCGTCGCCTGTGAGGCCTTCGGTCTCGATCGCTCCAGTGACGGCATCCCGAACTTCGACTTCCGGGTGGTGACGCCGGAGCCGGGAGTGGTGCAGTCGCGGATGGGATTCTCGCTCAATGTCGACAACGACTTGTCGTTCGCGGACGAGGCCGACCTCGTCGTGGTCTCGCCGATTCCGCGCGAAGAGTGGGATCGTGTCGACCCGCGCGTCCTCGACGTCGTGCGCCGCGCGGCCGACCGCGGCGCCTGGTTGCTGAGCGTGTGCAGCGGCTCGTTCATCCTGGCGGCGTCGGGCGTGCTCGACGGACGCCGCGCGACGACGCACTGGATGTACGCCGACACGATGGCGCGGATGCATCCCTCGATCGACGTGGATCCCGACGTGCTGTACGTGCAGGACGGCCGCATCATCACGAGTGCCGGCACGGCGGCGGGCCTCGACGCGTGCCTGCACCTGCTGCGGCAGGAGCTCGGCGCCGAGATGACGAACACGATCGCGCGGCGCATGGTGGTGCCGCCGCAACGCGACGGCGGCCAGGCGCAGTTCATCGCGCGGCCGCTCCCCGATGTCGCGAGCCTGTCGCTCTCACCCGTCACCGACTGGATGCTGGAGAACCTGCGCAGCGACCTGAGCGTGGATCAGCTCGCCGCGAAGGCCCACATGTCGCCCCGCACGTTCGCGCGGCGCTTCAAGGCCGATTACGGCACGACGCCGGCGGCGTGGCTGGGGCGCCAGCGCATCATCCACGCGCAGCGACTGCTCGAGCAGACCGACCTCGGCCTCGACCGCATCGCCTACGAGTGCGGGTTCGGCTCGGCATCCGTCCTGCGTCAGAATTTCGCGCGTGTGCTGGGGACCACCCCGACGGCGTACCGCGCGACGTTCTGCTGCGAGGTCGGGGGAGTCGGCGGGGCGGCGAGGGAGGCTGAGCGCGAGGCGATCCCCGCGGCCTGAGGCCCGGTCGCGTCCCGGGACGCCGAGTGCGTCACCCGAGAGCCGGTGAGGGCCACAGCGCACGCCGGAGTTCTCGCACCGCGCGCGCATCGGGCCGGGAGAGTGAGGACTCCGCGCGGCGGGCGGCACGCTCGGCGGCGTCGCGGAACACGCGCGCGTCAGACGGCGAAGCCGCTGCCAGGGCGGCGAGGACCTTCTGCTGGCGCAGGGCGACCTCGAGCATCCCCGCGCCGTCGCGGGCGATCGCGCGGAAGCCGTCCTCGACCAGGTCCCGCAGGGCGACCGGCGTCACCCACACGTGGGGATGGACCACCTCGTCGTCGACGGGTTGTTCGAGCAGCGCGGTGAACACGCGCTCGAGTGACAGCAGCACCTCGATGGCGGTTCCCGGGTCGTTCGTGGACGGCGACAGAGCCCGACTGGCGATCTCCGAAAGTGCGATCACCGCGATCCGCGGGTCCTGGTCGAAGCTGCGATGCCCCTCGACGCGGAAGGCGCGGCGGATCGCCGCTCGCGTGTCATCGTCCATGACTCCGATCACACGTGCCAGAGGTGTGCGTGCGTCCGTCACCCGACCCGGCGTCGCCCCCACGTGGATGTCGAGGTTCGTTGCATCACCGACCCGTTCGAGGGCGGCCAGATCGACGTGGGTGACGTAGCCGGGCTCGTCGGCGAACACCGGGATGCCGGCATGCGTGATCTCCCGCTGCAGGCGGGCACCCAGAGCGGGGCGCTCCGCGTAGGCCGTCAGCGTCTCGCGCGCCGCTTTCTCGACCCTGTCGATGATGTCGGCCATCCTCCCGAAATCGGCGAGGTAAGCGATCCAGCGCAGGAGGGTGATGACGATCAGCAGGATCACGACGAGCGTGCCGAGGAAGAGCAGCGTCCGGCCTTGGTCGGTGTAGTAGCCGGTCGACAGCGCGATGATCCCGACGAGCGAGAACGAGAAGGCGCCGATGAACGTCGAGAGCACGTTCTGCGACGTCCGGTCCTCGACGAGCAGCTGGGTGGCCCGCGGCGTCGCGATCCTCGACGCCGACGAGTAGACCGTCACCATCGTCGCGAGCGAGAACGTGGTCACCGCCAGCATCGAGGATGCGACGATCTGCAGGAGCGAGTCGACCGACCCCTGGCCGAGGTCCAGCGAGGGCGAGAACGGCAGCCACGGGGCGACGACGCCCGCGATCAGCGCGAAGACGATAGCCGCCACGGTGAACGCGGCCGCGCGGAACCAGACACGCCGCATGAGACGGCGGAGGAAGACGGTCGCTCCGGTCGTGGCGCACCTCCAGGGTTGTCCACCCTACCCGTGGCGGCGGCCCCTGACCCGGCTCACCTGATCCGGGCGAGGCGCACGCGCGCGTCTCCCCGATAGCGTGTGACCGTGCGCGCGGCCCTCACGAAGCTGTTCTCCCGCAAGACGATCGGCAAGGATGCCGCGTCCGGGCTCGTCCTGGGCATCGAGGCGGTGCCCGACGGGCTCGCCGCCGGGCTGCTGGCGGGCCTCAACCCCCTCGCCGGGCTGTACGCCTACCTGTTCGGAATGGTCGGCGCGACGTTCTTCACGAGCAGTGCGTTCATGGCGGTGCAGGCGACGGGTGCGATGGCGCTCATCGTCTCGGACTCAGACCTGCAGAGCCTCGACGACCCCGATCGGGCGCTGTTCACCCTCGCGATCATGACGGGCATCATCATGATCATCGCGGGGCTGCTCGGCGGGGGGCGCCTCGTGCGGTTCGTCCCGACCGCCGTGATGACCGGGTTCGTGACGGCCGTGGGCGTCAACATCATCCTCGGGCAGCTGTCGAACTTCACCGGCTACGCGTCGGACGGCGCGAATCGCCTCCTGAAGCTCATCGACCTGATCGTGCACGCACCACAGTGGATCGTCTCGTCGCTCGTCGTCGGGCTCTTCGTCATCGTGCTCATCTACGCGTTCCGGTTGACGCCGTTCGGCTCGCTCGGGCTCGTCGTCGCCGTCGTGCTCGGGTCGGGTCTCGCGGTGCTGTTCAACCAGTGGCTTCCCACGCCGGTGCTGCTGCTGAATGACATCGTGGACGTGCCGAGCGGCCTGCCCGCCCCCGTGCTCCCGAACGTCGATGACGTGGTGTTCCTGCTGCTGCCCGCGTTCTCGCTCGCCTTCGTGGGGCTCGTGCAGGGTGCTGCGGTCTCGGCCGGGCTCCCGACGCCCGACGGCAAACCGGCGAACACGTCCCGCGACTTCATCGGACAGGGTGCCGGAAACATCGCCGCGGGGCTCTTCCAGGGGATGCCGGTCGGTGGGTCCATGTCGGGCTCGTCGCTCATCGTCGCTGCGGGAGCGAAGACCCGTCTCGCGTTCATCGTGGCGGGCATCGTGATGACGCTCGTGATCTTCTTCGCCGCCGACCTCGTGAGCTACGTGGCGATGCCCGCGCTCGCAGGGCTCCTGATCGTGATCGGCATCGGCGCGATCAAGCCCAGTCGCATCTTCTCGGTCATAAAGAGCGGACCTCTTCCGACCGCGATCATGGCGGTGACGTTCGGCCTCACGCTCGTCGTGCCCCTGCAGTTCGCCGTGCTCGTCGGAGTCGGCATGGGCATAATCCTCTTCGTCGCCCAGCAGTCGAACCACGTGCGGGTTCGGCAGGTGCAGTTCCTGGAGGGCGGACGGATGCGTGAGACCGCACCGCCGCCCACGATCCCGGCGGGCGAGATCGTCGTTCTGCAGCCCTACGGCAGCCTGTTCTTCGCAAGCGCGCCGGTGTTCGAGAGCCAGTTGCCGGCGGTCAGTCGCGCGTCGAAGGGTGCGGTCGTCATCATGCGGCTGCGGGGAACCGACCAGATCGGGCTCTCCCTCATCGACGTGCTGCGGCGGTACGCGGGCGCGCTGCGAGACGCCGATGCGTCGCTCAAGCTCGTGATCAGCGAGCAGCGCGTGCTCGATCAGATCGAGCTGAGCGGTCTCGCCGACGAGCTCGGCACGCGCAACGTGTATCGCAGCAGCGAGTGGATCGGCGAGACCGTGCGCCGGGCCTACGCCGACGCCCTGGCCGAGCAGCGCGCCTGACCCCGGCCCCGACCCGCTCGGTGCGCCCGTCGCGGGTCGTCTGGCGGCGGGGGCGCCGCACCGCGAGACTGCACGCGCGCGCCGAAACAGAGGGGAATGCCCTACGTCTCGGCGTCAGGTTGCAGTCTCGTGGGATGAGGGGCGTGGGGATGGGGGCGTGGGGATGAAGGGCCGGGCGCGCGGGCGGGGCCGTTGCCGCGGCATCCTGGGTCTGCTAAAGTTGAGTCTAGGCGGCTCAAGTTTTACGAAGACCCCGTCATGACCCAGGAGACATCATGAACGCACAGCCCCAGCCCGGGCAGGAGGAGCAGCAGAGCGCCCTCGAGCAGTTCGGCATCAACCTCACCGACCGTGCTCGGCAGGGCAAGCTCGACCCCGTGATCGGGCGCGACAGCGAGATCCGGCGCGTGAGCCAGGTGCTGACCCGCCGCACGAAGAACAACCCCGTCCTGATCGGCGAGCCCGGCGTCGGCAAGACCGCCGTCGTCGAAGGCCTCGCCCAGCGGATCGTCGCAGGCGACGTCGCCGAGTCGCTCAAGGACAAAGAGCTCGTCACGCTCGACATCTCCGCCCTCGTGGCCGGCGCGATGTACCGCGGACAGTTCGAAGAGCGCCTCAAGAGCGTGCTCAAGGAGATCACCGAGTCCGACGGCCGCGTCATCACGTTCATCGACGAGTTGCACGTGCTCATGGGCGCGGGCGGCGGCGAGGGCTCGGTCGCGGCATCCAACATGCTCAAGCCCATGCTCGCCCGCGGCGAGCTGCGCATGATCGGCGCGACGACGCTCAACGAGTACCGCGAATTCATCGAGAAGGATGCCGCCCTCGAGCGCCGCTTCCAGCAGGTGTACGTCGGCGAGCCGACCGTCGAGGACACGGTCGCGATCCTCCGCGGACTCAAGGAGCGCTACGAAGCGCACCACAAGGTCGCGATCGCGGATGCCGCGCTCGTGGCCGCGGCATCTCTCAGCAACCGGTACATCCCGTCGCGGCAGCTGCCCGACAAGGCGATCGACCTGATCGACGAGGCGGCATCCCGCCTGCGCATGGAGATCGACTCGGCGCCGCTCGAGATCGACGAGCTTCGCCGTCACGTCGACCGCCTCAAGCTCGAAGAGCTCGCACTGAAGAAGGAGAAGGACGCGGCATCCAAGGAGCGCCTCGCCGCCCTCCGCGACACCCTCGCGAAGGAGCAGGACAAGCTCGGCGAGCTGCAGGCCCGGTGGGAGCGCGAGCGTGCGTCGCTCAACCGCGTCGGCGACCTGAAGACGCAGCTCGACACGGCCCGCATGGCGGCCGAGCGCGCGCAGCGCGAAGGCAACCTCGAAAAGGCGTCGCGGCTGCTGTACGCCGAGATCCCGGCGCTCGAGCGACAGCTGATCGCCGCCGAGCGCGACGAGCCGGCCGGTGACCGCATGGTCAACGACCAGGTGACCGACGAGGACATCGCCGCGGTGATCGCCGCCTGGACCGGCATCCCGGTCGGGCGTCTGCTGCAGGGCGAGACCGAGAAGCTCGTACACCTCGAGGCCGAGCTCGGCAAGCGCCTGATCGGGCAGAAGGAGGCCGTCAAGGCGGTCTCCGATGCGGTGCGGCGCTCGCGTGCGGGCATCAGCGACCCCGACCGGCCGACCGGATCGTTCCTGTTCCTCGGCCCGACCGGCGTCGGCAAGACCGAGCTCGCGAAGTCGCTCGCGGACTTCCTGTTCGACGACGAGCACGCCATGGTGCGCATCGACATGTCGGAGTACGGCGAGAAGCACTCCGTGTCGCGGCTCGTCGGCGCCCCTCCGGGGTACATCGGCTACGAGCAGGGCGGTCAGCTCACCGAGGCGGTGCGGCGCCGGCCCTACTCGGTCGTGCTGCTCGACGAGGTCGAGAAGGCGCACCCCGAGGTGTTCGACGTGCTGCTGCAGGTCATGGACGACGGGCGTCTGACCGACGGTCAGGGGCGCACGGTCGACTTCAAGAACGTCATTCTCGTGCTGACGTCGAACCTGGGCTCGCCGATCCTGATCGACCCGACGCTGTCGCTCGAGCAGAAGCGGGAAGCCGTGAACGGGCTGGTCCGCCAGGCCTTCAAGCCCGAGTTCGTCAACCGGCTCGACGACATCGTGATCTTCCAGGCCCTCACCGAAGACGATCTCGCGCAGATCGTCGAGCTCGCGGTGTTCGCGCTGCAGCGCCGGCTGCGCGATCGCCGGCTCACGCTCGCCGTCACGCCGGATGCCCGCGCGTGGCTCTCCGAGCGCGGCTACGACCCCGCCTTCGGCGCGCGGCCGCTCCGCCGCCTCATCCAGTCCGAGATCCAGGACCGCCTCGCGATGGCGATCCTCTCGGGCGGTGTCCACGACGGCGACCTCGTCCGCGTCGACGTCGCGGCCGATGGGTCGAGCCTCGTGCTCACCAGCGGCGGTCCCGCCGCGGCCGAACCGGTGCCCGGCGACGACGAGGTGATCGAGGCGGAGCTGCTCGAGGACTGAGCGGAAGCCGGACCCCGCGACGCGCGTCGCGCTGAGCGCGCTGCGCCGGCGAGGTCGGCGGTACGGTCGGGTCATGCGCATCGCACGATCCGGCCGCTTCGTCTTCGTCGCCCAGTGGGTCGCCGCGGTGCTGCTGCCGGTGTTCTTCTTCCTCGGGCGCGGCCTCGTCGGAGCGCAGCTCGGCTGGCTGTCGGTGGTCGGGTTCGTGTACGGCCTCTTCGTGATCGCCCTGCTGCTCGTGCCGCCGATCATGACGCTGTTCGACCGCACGGTGCGCCGTGGCAAGGCCACCCGCATCGGCTACGACGTCTCGAGCTTCGTCCTGTGGGGCGCGTTCGTCCTCGCGGCCCTGACGGTTCCCGACGCCGCGGACGGCCCTCCGCTGGATTCGGCGCTCACGGTGTGGACGGGCGGCGCGATCAGCCAGGACGCCTCGGCCGTCATCTGCGCGGTCGCCGGAGTGGTGGTCGGTCTCGCATACCTCGCGGTGCTCGTGTTCGCGATCGTCGGCATCGCGCGCTGGCGTCGCCCCGTCGGCGCGTGATCGGACGGTCGCCGATGCGGCATCCCTCGCCCGTCCTCGCCCTCTGGCGCTCGTCGCACCCCGGGCCGAGCCTCGTCGTGACGGCGGTCGCGGTCACCCTGGGCTTCGCCGCGGGACTCGAACCGTGGCGCATCGCGGTGCTGGGCGCGGCGATCCTGTGCGGTCAGCTCTCCGTCGGCATCTCGAACGACGCGATCGACGCGGCGCGCGACCGGACGACCGGGCGACACGACAAGCCCCTCGCGCGGGGCGACGTGTCGGTGCGTGCGGCGTGGGTGGCGGCATACGGCGCGGTCGTCGTCGCGCTGGCGTTGTCGCTCGTGCTCAGCGGGTGGATGGCGCTCGCGCACCTGGTGGCCCTGGCCTCGGCCTGGGGGTACAACGCGGGGCTCAAGTCCACGCCGATCTCGGTGCTGCCGTTCATCGTGAGCTTCGGGCTGCTGCCGTCGCTCGTGACCCTCTCGGCGACCGAGCCGAGCCTCGCCCCGGGGTGGGCGTGGGTCGCGGGCGGCGCGCTCGGCGTCGCCATCCACCTCACGAACGTGCTGCCCGACCTCGACGACGACGCCCTCACCGGCGTGCGGGGCCTGCCGCATCGCCTCGGCCGCCGGGTCTCGGCGGTCATCGCGGGGGTTGCGCTGGTCGTCGGCGCCGTCGCGGTGCTCATCGGACCGGATGCCGGCATCAGCGCCTTCGCCGCGATCGCGTTCGCGGGGGTCGTGGTGATCGCCCTCGCGGGACTCGTGTTCGCGCTCGTGCGGCCGCCGGGGCGCGGGGTGTTCCGCCTCGTGATGCTGGCCGCCCTGTTGCTGTGCGTGCAGCTCGCCGCGACCGGGCAGGCCCTCGCGGGCTGACCCGCCTGCTGACCGCCTGATCGGGCACAGCCGTCGGGCCGGCCATCGCCCGGCCGGCACTCCCGTCACTTCTGATCACACTCGTACCGCGGGTCTGACGGATGGGCCGGTGAGGCGTCGTCACACTCCCGCGTCGAGGCCCATCGAGTACGCCGACGCGAAGCTGCGGTCCAGCGGCGGCGTCAGCATCCCGCGCACGAGCGTGCGGCGCGCGAGGTCCGCAGCGCCGCTGCGCGGCCGCCCGAGCACCGTGTTGACGGCGGCGAGCCTGCCGGCCCGCACGGCGGAGCGCACGCGGCGGCGCTCCCAGTCCGCGAGCTCGGGCTCGGGCGCGACGCGCTCGTGCACCCACCGCGCGAGCAGCGGCGCAAGGCCGACCGCGTCCAGCAGCCCCAGGTTCATGCCCTGCCCGCCGATCGGGCTGACCTCGTGCGCGGTGTCGCCGATCACGAACAGCCGGCCGTTGCGCAGGCGCGGCGCGCACACCCGGCGGATGCCGAACGCCGTCGCCGTCTCGACCGCATCGGCGACCGCGGCCTCACCCCGGGCCCGCAGTGCCGCCCGCAGGCGCGCGACGCGCTGTGCGGCGGCCGCGCCGTCGTCGGCACCCGCACCCCCGGCATCCCGCTCCGCGCCGGCGAAGGGCACCACCGCGTCCCACGCCACCACACGCCGCATCGAGCCCGGCAGGGGGAAGGATTCGAGCACGCCGTCGGGCGTCAGGTTCACGATCGCGGTGTCGGCATCCGGCCGGTCGGGCACCGCGATATCCGACATGAGGTATCGGTCGGGGTACGCCGTCGTCGGGACGCGCCCGTCGCGGTAGACGAGCGAGCGAGCGCCCCACCCGCCCGCGAGCACCACGATCGGGGCGGAGATGTATCGCGCGTCACCGTCGGCCGCGCCCCCGCGCACCGTGGCCTCGAGTCGCACCTCCGCGCCGCCCGTCCGCACCGCGGTCACCTCGACCCCGCGCTCGGGCGCGGGCGAGGCGTCGGCGAGTACCCCCTCGGTGTCGGCCTGGGGCAGTGTCGCGACGAACGGAAAGCGCGCCGACAGGCGGTCGAAGCGCACGACGCCGAGCACGCGGTCGCCCGCGCGGGCCACCCCCCGGGGGACGCGCACGGCCCGTGCCAGCAGTCGCTCCGTGATGCCCGAGGGTTCGAGGGCGGCGAGGACGGGCGCGTGGATGCCGATGGCCCGCGTCCCCGTCCCGGCCGTCGGCCGTCGTTCGAGCACGCGTACGTCGACGCCGCGACGCACGAGCTCGACGGCGAGGAGGGTGCCGACCGGGCCGGCGCCCACGATGACGACGTCAGTCACCTGCGGTCCCCGCTGCCGTCGCCAGCACCCGGAACCGCGCCGGACGCTCGACGTGCCACGCGTGTCCGAGCACGTCGGCGAGTTCGGACACGCGGTAGCTGCGTCGGATCGAGCGGAGCCCGTCGGTGCGGAGGAACGTGCCGGGGGCCAGGGGCGTCACCCCGACCGCGTAGAGCCCGTACGCGAGTCGTCCGCGTTCGATGTCGCCGTGCATCACACGCCCGCGCGACAGGCGACGGGAGTCCCCGATGAACCCGTCGAGCTCGTCCGCGTCGAGGTGGTGCAGCACGTGGTTGGAGAGCACGAGGTCGAACCGCTCCCCGGCGGCCAGCAGCGCGGAGCTGTCGGTGCGGACGAACCGCACGCTCGTGGGCGCGTCGCGCGCGGCCGCGACCTCGATCGCCCGCGCGTCGGGGTCGACGCCCACCCACTCGACCTCGATGCCGTCGCGCTCTGCGCGGCGCGCGAGATGCGTGATGACGTCACCGCCGCCGCAGCCGAGGTCGAGCACGCGCCCCGGCCGGTCGAGGTCGGACAGGAACGGCCGGATGCGGGAGCGGTAGACCCCGGCCCATCCCGAGACCAGACGGTTGACCGTGTCGAATCGCCGCAGGGTCGTGCGCAGCAGTTCGGGATCGCAGTCGGGGTCGTCCATGAGCTCGCGCAGGGCGACGTCGCGCTCGGCGAGACTCACCCCGCGACCGCCAGGTGCCGGTCGCGGTCCGCGGCAGGCGCGACCGGCGACGTGCGCTTCGTGAGCAGCGCCGACTCCACCGTCAATCCCGGACCGAACGCGAGGCCGGCGATCGTCGCCCCCGCCGCGATCGTGTCGTCGTGCAGCAGCGTGCGCAGGATGAACATCACGGTCGCGCTCGACATGTTGCCGTAGTCGCGGAGCACGTCGCGCGAGGCCCGCAGGGCGGCGGGCTCGAGTTCCAGGCCCGACTGCACGCGATCCAGGATGCTGCGACCGCCGGGGTGGACGGCCCACGCGTCCGGCTGATCGCCCGCGAGGAACGCGTCGACGGCCCCGCGGATCTCGCGACCGATCACGCGCGGCACTTCGGCCGTCAGCACCATCTCGAAGCCGTCGTCGCCGATCGTCCAGGCCATGTCCTGTTCGCCCTCGGCCGTGAGGGTCGTGCCGAAACGCTCCAGATCAAGGCCCGCCCGGTCGCCGGCATCCGCCGTCACGATCGCGGCCGCCGAGCCGTCGGCGAACACGGACGATGAGACGATCTGGTCGGGTGACGTGCTCGGGCGGATGTGCAGGCTGCACAGCTCGGTGCACACGACGAGCACGACCGCGTGCGGCCGGGCGGCGCAGAACCGCTCCGCGGCGCGCAGTGCGGGAAAAGCCGCGGCGCAGCCGATGAAGCCCAAGTGGTAGCGCTCGGTCGAGGCGGCCAGCCCCAGATCGCGGACGAGGCGGAAGTCGGGGCCGGGGGCGAAGCATCCCGTGCACGAGACCGTCACGACGTGCGTGATGTCGGACGCCGTCATCCCGGCTTCATCCAGGGCGCTCTGCGCAGCCTGACGCGACAGTTCGGGTGCCTGGCGGATGTATTCGGCGTTGCGCAGCGCCGTGCCGGGCGCGCGCAGCACACCCTGGGCATCGACGAACACGCCTGCGCGCCCGCCCTCGCCGAGGTCGGGGATCACGGTGTGGCGCCGCTCGATCTCGGCGGCGTCGAACGTCGCGCGGATCAGCCGCTGGGTCAGGCGGTCGGTGCCGGGCTGCTGCGCGAAGAAGTCGCGGATGCGGTCCTGCGAGATCGTCGTCGGCGGTGTCGCGGTGCCGATCGACAGGATGCGTGCGGTCATGCTTCACGATAAGCCGCGCGGGCCGTCCGTGGGATGGGGTTGCGCGCACGGATGATGCCGGACGGCCGGCCGGCTACGTGCGCGTGGTGGTGTCGGTGCCGGGTGACGCGGCGTCGGATTCCGAGACGCCGAGTTCGGCCGGCGCGTCCGGAAGGTCGCGCATCGCCCAGAACGGGCCGATGATCACGAACAGTCCGGCGAACAGCTCGAGCACCGCGGCGATCCAGAGGGTCGGCACGACACCGATCCACGTGCCGAGTGCGCCGGCCGCGAGCGCGCCGATCGGCATGACGCCCCAGACGCAGAAGCGGATCGACGCGTTCATGCGTCCCAGCAGTCGTGGCGGCGTGATGCGCTGGCGGAACGTGACCTGGGTGATGTTGTACAGCAGCACGGTGAAGCTCATGATGAACGACTGCGCGACCAGGAACGGGAACGCGATCTGCGGCACGAGCGAGGCGACCGGCAGGAGGAGCGGCGCGACGCAGAAGCCGATCACGCTGATCGGGAGCGTCCGCGCTTCGCCGATGCGCTTCACGATGCGCGGGGTCACGATCGCACCGACGAGGCCGCCGACCGCGCCGAGAGAGAAGATCACGCCCATCTCGGCGGGGGAGAGCTCGAGCACGCGCAGCAGATAGATCGGCAGCAACGTCATCGAGATCGTGCCGAAGAGGTTCGCGAAGCCCGTGGTCGCCACGATGCGCTTCAGATAGCGGTTGCCGAACACCCATCGCAGTCCCTCGCCGATCTCGGTGAGGATCGGCTGGTGATCCTCGGGCGCGCGGCGCACCTCGTGATCGCGCGTGAAGATCAGGGCGACGAGCGAGGCGACGTACGTGAAGACGGTCGCGACGATCGCGAACGGTGCGGTGATCGCTCCGATGAGCCACCCGCCGATGCCCGGCCCGGTGATGTTCGCGATCTCGTAGGTCGCCTGCAGCTTGCCGTTCGCCTCGGCGATCTGCCGCGGCCGCACGAGCGAGGGGATGATGCTCTGATACGACACGTCGAAGAACACCGTCGCGACGCCCATGACGAGGGCGACGACGATCAGGTGCCAGATCTGCAGCGTGCCGGCGAGCCACAGGAGCGGCACGGCCGAGAGTGCGACGGCGCGCACGGCATCTGCCCAGATCATCACGTGCCTCTTGCGCATGCGGTCGATCCACGCGCCGGCGGGGAGCCCGACGACGAGGAACGCTGCGACATTCGCGGCGGTCAGCACACCGACTTCGAACTCGGTGGCGTTCAGGAGCAGGACAGCGAGCACGGGGACGGCGAGTTCGGTGATCTGCGCGCCGAACTGGCTGAAGGTCTGGCCGCCCCACAGGGTCAGGAAGTTGCGGTCGCGCCAGAGCGATCCGCGCGGCTCGGACGTGGCCCCGTCGTCGTTCCCGCGCTCGCGGTCCTGGTCGGCCTCGACCGCGTCGTCGAGGCTGGGCTGCTGACCGGGGAAGGATGCTTCCGCCCGCGCCTCGGCGACCTCGGCCGCACCGGGTCGGGCGGAGGGACGTGTTTCGGCAGCACCGGTGGCGGCATCCGTCGCGTCTGATTGAGACATGTCAATCAGTGTCCGTCACTGATTGAGGGTTGTCAATCAGTGACCTAGACTGAGCGCGTGAACGATGAGCGGCTCGTGCTGGACGAAGACGACCCCGTCGCGCAGGCGCGCATCCGTGCGCTGAGCTCGGCGACGCGGCTGCGGGTGCTGCGGCTGTGCGCGTTCGAGTCGCGGACGAACAAGGAGCTCGCCCAGCTGCTCGAGGTGAACCCGGGGACGATGCTCCACCACGTGCGCACACTGGTGCAGACCGGCTTCCTCGCGGCGGAGGCCGAACGCACCGGCGCGCAGGGCGCCCGCGAAGTGCCGTACCGGGCGACGGGCCTGTCGTGGCGGATGCCGATGCCGGGCGGCTCCCTCGTCATGGTCGAGACGTTCCTGCAGCAGATCGCAGGGCTGCCGCCCGACGACGTCGAGACGACGTGGCTCGGCCTCAAGCTCAACGCCGAGCACAAGGAGGAGCTCGAGCGCAGGCTGTTCGAACTCGCGCAGGAGTTCAAGGAGCGCGGTCCGGATGCCGATGGCGCGCCGTACTCGCTCTTCACCGCCCTGCACCCCGACCTCAACCCGCCCGCCGCGCACTGAGGTCTGCAGCACTCCACAGATCCGGACGCTCCACGACCTCGGAATCTTCTGCGGGCGCGAAATCCGGCCGAAGTTGTGGAGTTCAGCCGCGGGTCGCGCCGCCACCGGCGCCCGTAGCGTGGGGCAATGAGCATCGCCACAGCCGACCTGTACGACGAGCGCGGGGACGCGCTGGACTCCCTCAGCCTGCAGCTGTACGATTTCGGGGGCGTGACCGCGTTCGACGGGCCGGTGCGCACGGTCCGCTGCGCGCGCGACAACGCCCTGGTGAAAGCCGTGCTCGCGACGCCCGGCGGGGGAGCGGTGCTCGTCGTCGACGGTGGCGGGTCGCTCGAATCGGCGCTCGTCGGCGACCTGATCGCGGCCTCGGCGGTCGAGAACGGCTGGGCCGGGGTCATCGTGCACGGCGCGATCCGCGACCGCGAGGCGATGCGGGCACTGCCGCTCGGCGTGAAAGCCCTCGGGACGAACCCGCGCAAGAGCGCGAAGGACGGCACCGGCGAGGTCGACGTCGAGGTCGTGATCGCCGGCGTGCGCTTCAGTCCTGGTCGTCACGTCTGGGCGGATGCCGACGGCGTGCTCGTCGAGCGGTGATCCCGCCGCGCCTCGGCGTCACTGATTCTGCGTGAGCACCACCCACGGCTCGCCCGGATGCTCGCTCGCCAAGAAAGCTGACAGCCGCGCCTGGAGGGTGGCGAGGTCGCGGTCGCCCTGGCCCCACCCCGTCCACTGCATCCCGTCTACCGTGTGCACGTAGGAGAACGGCAGGTCGGTGGGCTCGCTGGTCACGACCCACCACAGCACGCTGTTCGGCGAGTCGGACGCATCGTCGGGAAAGCCGACGTAGGTCGGCCGGATGAGCGCCACTTTCGCGCCGAGCTGCGACGCCGCGTAGGCGGCGAGCGCGTCGGTCCGGGCAGACCGTTCGCTGTTGCGGGCCGGGTCGTCGCCCGCGGCATCCGGTCCGATGCCGTCGAGCTCCACCTGTGCATCCGCCGGCGAGTAGGGGGGCGAAGGCGCCTCGGTCTGGGGCGGCGGGGTCGTCGGCGACGGCGTCGGCGACGGCGTCGGCGTGGGCGTCGGCGTCGGGGTGGGACTGGGTGTGCGCGTCGGGGTCGACGTGGCCGACGGGGTCGGGCTGGGGGCCGCGACTTCCGGGGCCCTCCAGAGCTGAGTGCTCAGGACGGCCGTCGCGATCCCCGCGACCAGGACGACCCCGACCGTGACGGCACCGATCCGTCCGCGCCGTGCACGCGCGGCGGCGAGGCGCTCCGCGCCCCCCACGACCCGGTCGGTCATGTCCCGCAGCTCGTCGGCGCCGAGTTCGTCGTCGTTCGCCATCTCAGACCTCCTGCAGGTGTGCGAGTTCGCCGCGCAGTCGTGCCTTCGCGCGTGCGAGTCGGGATTTCACGGTGCCCACCGGAACGCCCAGTGCGGTGGCCGCCTCGCGCTCGGTGAATCCGGCAAGGACCGTCAGCACGATGACGCTGCGCTCGCGCGCGGTCAGCCGGTCGAGGGCGGCCAGGGCGCCGGACTCATCGGCGGCATCGACCGGATCGACAGTGTCCGGTCGGGGCTCCGCCCGATCGAGCAGCGCACGATAGCGTCGCGCCGAACGCTCGAGATTGCGGGCCGAGTTCGTGACGGTGTTCACGAGCCACGGAAGTGGGGAGCCGTCGACGAGGCGCACCGTTCGGCGGTGCCGCCACAGTTCGAAGAACGCGATCGTGACGGCATCCTTCGCGTCTTCGCGCGTGCTCAGAAAGCGCGACGCGTGACGGAACAGCCGCGGACCGTGGCGTTGCAGAAGCATGCCCAGCGCGGCGGAATCGCCCGCCAGCACGCGTCTCCAGTCGTCGGCGTCGTCATCGCTCATACTCTGTAGTGTCCACGAACGCGGCAGAAGGTTCGGTGGCTCGACGATCACGTGTGAGTCTGGACAACCCGCCGGGGGGAGCGGATGCTTGCAGCAGAGATCCGACGGGCCCCAGGAGGAGAGATGCTCACCCACTCCGCCGCGTTCAGCGGCTTCGCCGTGACCGACATCGACGCCGCGCAGGCCTTCTATGCCGAAACGCTCGGCCTTCCGGTCGAGCGCAACGACATGGGAATCCTCGAGATCACGCTGGGATCGGGCGCTCATGTCATCGCATATCCGAAGCCGGACCATGAGCCCGCGGGGTTCACGATCCTGAACTTCCCGGTGGACGACGTCGAGGCGGCGGTCGACGAGCTCAATGCCCGCGGAGTCGTCACGAAGATCTACGACGGACCGTACGGTGGGGATGCGAAGGGGATCTCCCGCGGGAACGGCCCGGACATCGCGTGGTTCCGCGATCCGTCCGGCAACGTGCTGTCGGTGCTGAGCGGGTGAGTCGCTCGCCTAGACGCTGACGAGCACCGACTCGTCGAGGCTGCGGCGCACGCGCGGGGCGTTCTCTCGCTCCTGCAGTTCGGCGGATGCCTCGCGGATGTCGCCGAGCGCGCCGACGGCCATGACCGTGACGGGCGTGAAGTCCTCGCCCAGCCAGAACTCCGCGGCGATCGCGTCGCGGTCGAAACCGCCCATCTGATGGGTGGCGAGGCCATCGGCGTGCGCCTGGATCGTGAAGTGCGCAGCCACCTGGCCGGTGTCGTACAGCGCCCACGTCATGGGCTTGCCGTCACGGGCGGTCTCGGCGACGAAGACGATCAGGGCGGCGGCATCTCCGGCCCAGGCGCTGTTGAACCCCGCGAGCGCGGCGACGATCTTGTCGTGCTCCGCCGTGCCCCGGCGGGCGACGATGACCCGCCACGGCTGCGTGTTCGCGGCGGTGGGTGCCCATCGCGCCGCCTCGAGGGCGCTCGCGAGGGCGGCTTCGTCGATCGGTGCGGCCGCGTCGAAGATGCGGGTGCTCCAGCGATCCGTGAGGACGTCGAGGATGGGGAAGTCGGTGGCCGCGCGGCGGTCGGTGAGGGTGCTCATGAGGACTCCTGACAGAGATGGTGCGGATGGCAGGGACTCCGTCGGCCCGATCGGTGCAACCGCATTCGCGCGCATGTATTCCCGGTCCCGAGCAACCGTGTCCCACTTTTCACCGCTCCGAGCCTTCCGAAGCGGTGAAAAGTGGGACACGGAGGACGGGGGTCAGCCGCGCAGAGCCTCGCCCAGCTTGACGCGCGCGCCCATCCGCAGCAGCGAGTTCTGGTAGATCTTCGCGCCCACGAGGATCGCGCCCACGCACGTCGCGATCAGGATCGCGAGCGAGACGAGCGGCTCCCACCACTGCGCCTCCCCGAGGAACAGGCGCATCGGCATCCCGACCGGGGCCGAGAACGGCACGTACGACATGATCGTGAGCACGACGGGGTTGTCGTTGAAGAAGATCACGAGGAAGTACGGCGCCATGATGAGCAGCGTCAGCGGGAAGGTCGTCGACCCGATGTCCTCCTGACGCGAGACCATCGCGGCCGCGGCGGCGAACAGGGCTGCGAGCAGCACGAATCCGAACAGGAAGAACACCGCGAACCACAGGATCGGAGCGCCCAGGATGCCCAGCAGCTCGGTCTGACCGATGATCGTGAGGCCGACGACGGCGATCGCGGCCAGCGCGAGGATCTGTCCCATCGCGAGCACGGTGTTGCCGATCACCTTGCCGGCCAGGAGCGACCGGGGTCGGATCGCCGAGAGGAGGATCTCCACGACGCGCGTCTGCTTCTCCTCGACGACACTCTGGGCGATCGTGGACCCGAACAGGCTCGCCGCCATGAGGAAGACGATGCCGAATCCGATCGCGACCAGGTAGCGCAGCGCGTCGTCGGTCTCCGCAGGGTTCAGGACCTCGACCTGCGGCACCTGTGCGAACTGCAGCAGCAGCGAGGTGGGCGCGGAAGACTCGGCGACGATCACGAACCCGAAGGGTTCGGCCGAAGGGTCGGCGACGATCGCGGCCTCGACGGTCCCGTCGGTCACGAGTGCTTCGGCGGCCGCGCGATCGGCGACCTCCGTGACCTCCAGCCCGCCGTCGGACGGGAGGAGGGATGCCGCGTCCGCGGTCACCGCGACGGGCGTGCCGCTCTGATTCTGGGCGGCGAAGCCGCCGATGACCAGGCCCGCGAGGGCGAGGACGAACAGGATCGCGGTCGAGATGAGGAACGCCTTGCTGCGCAGCTTCGAGGCGATCTCACGCTCGGCGACGAGCCAGACGGCGCCTGCCTCGGTGGGGGCGGCGGGCCGTGGCGCCTGCGCGCCGCCGGCACCGGCGGAGGAGGTGCGGACGGTGCTCATCGGACGACCTCCCGGAAGATCTGGGCGAGGGTGGGATGCTGCGGCGCGAAGCTGCCGACGTCGCCGCGGGCGACGGCCTCCCGCAGGATGCGCTGCGCGGTCTGCTCGGAATCGACGTCGAACACGGCGTACCCGCCCTCGAAGTCGACGATCTCGACGCCGCTCTCGGCGCGCAGCCAGCCGGCGTCGCCCGCCGAGACGAGTTCGTAGCGCTTGGCGGAGTGCTGGGAGCGCAGGGCTTCACGCTCGCCGGAGGCGCGGATCGCCCCGTCGGCGATGATCACGAGGTCATCGCACAGCCGCTCGACGAGGTCGAGCTGGTGGGAGGAGAAGAGCACGGCGGTGCCGGCTGCCGCGCGCTCCTGCAGCACGCCGGCGACGGCATCCACCGCGAGGGGATCCAGACCCGAGAACGGCTCGTCGAGGATGAGGACGTCGGGACCGTGCACGAGGGCCGCCGCGATCTGCGCGCGCTGCTGGTTGCCGAGCGACAGGGTCTCGACGTTGTCGTTCAGGCGCTCGCCGAGCCCCAGCCGCTCCAGGAGGGAGGTGGCGGCCTGCGTCGCCGCCGGCTTGGAGAAGCCGTGCAGGCGCGCAAGGTAGACGATCTGCTCGAGCACCTTCATCTTCGGATACAGCCCGCGCTCCTCGGGCATATAGCCGAATCGGCGGCGGTCGTCGGCGCCGACCGGTCCGCCGTCGAGCGTGACGGTTCCCGCGTCGGCGGCGAGCACGCCCAGCACGATGCGCATCGTCGTGGTCTTGCCGGCGCCGTTGCCGCCGACGAAGCCGGTGAGGCGTCCGGGAAGCACGTCGAACGAGACGTGCTTCAGCACATGATGGGTGCCGTAGCTCTTGTCGAGGTTTCGCAGTTGCAGCATGGGATCCACGCTAGGGATGCCGCGCGTCGTGCGGATCCCCCGTGCGGGGGAGATCCGCACCCCCCGTTCAGGCGAGCCCGTGCTGGTGCGCGAGGACGGCGGCGTGCACGCGGTCGCGCGCACCGAGCTTCTGCAGCACGTTCGACACGTGCGTCTTCACGGTGGCTTCTCCGATGTAGAGCTCGCGGGCGATCTCGGCATTGCTGAGCGCCTGGGCGACGAGCCGGAGCACGTCCCGCTCGCGATCGGTGAGGGCCTCCGCCGCCGCCCAGTCGAGTGGTGTCGGCGCGGGCCGCGATGACGGCTCCGGTGGCGCGGACGTCCGGCCGCCGGATGCCGTGGCGTACCTCTCGATCACGCGCCGCGTCACTTCGGGCGCGAGCAGCGCGTCACCGGTCGCGACCACCCGTACCGCCGCGACGAGCTCGTCGGCGCCGGCGTTCTTGAGCAGGAAGCCGCTGGCTCCGGCATCCAGTGCCGCGAAGAGGTAGTCGTCGCGGTCGAACGTGGTCACGATGATCACGGCTGCGTCGATCGCCGGATCGGCGACGATGAGCCGCGTGGCCTCGAGGCCGTCCATTCCGGGCATCTGCACGTCCATGCAGATCACGTCGGGACGGAGGACGGATGCCGCCTCGACCGCCTCGGCGCCGGTCGCGGCCTCGCCGGCGACGGTGATGTCGCCGGCGGACTCGAGGATCGTGCGGAATCCGGCGCGCAGCACCGCGTGGTCATCGACCAGGAGCACCCCGATCATCGGGCGGTGCCGACCGCGGTCGTCTCGCTCGAGCCGCTCCCGTCGGGGGCCGAGGTGAGAGGGACGGAGACGCGGACGCGGAAGCCGCCGCGCTCGCGCGGACCGATCTCGCCGCCGCGCTCGCGCGGACCGATCTCGATCGTGCCGCCCGACGCCGCTGCGCGCTCCCGCATGCCCAGCTGCCCGAGACCCGCGCGCGTTTCGGGCACGACGCGGCCCGTGTTCACGACCTCGAGCTCGACGAGGCGGTCGTCGGTGTAGCGCAGGCGCACGTCGGCCGTCGCGCCCGGGCCCCCGTGGCGGCGCGCGTTCGTCAGCGCCTCCTGCGCGATGCGGTACAGGTTCACCTGCGTGAGCTGGGGAACAGGAACAGCGTCGCCGACCACGGTGAACGTGGTCGGCAGCCCCGCGGCATCGGAGGCCGCGACGAGCGCGGGGAGCGCGTCGAGGTCCACGGTCGACGCGGACGCGTCGTCGGGCTCGCCCGGCGTGCGGAGCGTGTCGAGCAGACGGTGCAGCTCGTCGATCGCCTCGCGGGCCGACCCCTCGATGCCCGCGAGCAGGCTGCGGCTCGCGTCGGGGTCGGTGCCGATCACGGCGCGGGCCGCGCCGGCCTGCACGCCCATGACCGAGACGTGGTGCGCGACGACGTCGTGCAGCTCGCGCGCGATCCGCACGCGATCGAGCGCGACCGCCTGCGCGGCGGTCACCTCGCGTTCGCGTTCGAGCTCGACGGTGCGCTGCTGCAGCGTCGCGAACTGCACGGCGGAGGCCCAGGCGCGTTCGCCGAAGTAGTACGCGCCGCCGAAGTACAGCGCGTTGACGAGAAGGGTGAGCATGACCTGCGCGACGTAGGGCGAGAACGCCCCGGCGATCACGTCGGCGTCGTCGGCCTGCTCCAGGGCGTCGCGATACAGCACGATCACGAGCCACGCGAACATGCCGATGATGATCGCAACCCGCACGATGAGCGCGCGGCGCCGATCGCTCGACCAGGCGCCGACCGTGTACAGCGCGATGAACATCGCGATGTTGCCGACGTAGATCTCGGGGATGCGCAGCGTCACGGCGGTGAAGTAGGCGACCGAGATGATGACGGCGACCGTGGCGGGCCGGCGGCGGCGCACGGCGAGCGGCGCAGCGAGCACCACGGCGTACGCGAGGGCGAGCGCGAACGAGCCCTGCTCGTCGCCGTAGAGCCCCGCGACCGCGCTCAGCGCCGCACTGAGCACCGCGCCGACGAGGATCACGAGCGCGAGGTAGACGTCTCCCCGCAGTTCGCGCGGTGTCGGCCCGGGACGGACGCCCGGCAGATCGGCGGAGCCCGTCGCGCCGGGGCTCACCCGGGAGGGGCTCGGGTCGGCGGTCATCCCTCCACGCTACGGCCGCGCCCGGGCGCCGGCATCCCCCGCCAGACGGACTTTGCTTGCTCTTGACAAGTCTGCTTGCTATTTGCAAGTCTTCTTGCAGAGGCGAATCCGTCGGCTGACCAGCGAACGGACGCCGGAGTGCAGAGGAGCACGATCATGACGCACATCTTCGTCAACATCCCGACGGGCGATCTCGATCGCGCGAAGGAGTTCTACACCGGCCTCGGCTTCGGCATCAATCCGCTCTTCACCGACGAGAACGCGGCCTGCATCGTGATCGACGACAACATCTTCTTCATGGTCCTCACGAAGGAGTTCTTCGCGACGTTCACCGACAAGGCCGTCGCCGACACCGCGACCACGGCGCAGGCGCTCATCGCGATCAGTCGCGACTCGCGCGACGAGGTCGACAGTGTCATCGCGGCGGGACTGGCGAAGGGCGGCGCCGAGCCGCGGCCCGCGCAGGACTACGGCTTCATGTACAGCCGCGACCTCGAAGACCCCGACGGCAACATCCTGGAGTTCCTCTACATGGATCCCGAAGCCGCCGAGAAGGGGCCCGAGGCGTACATGGCGGAGCACGCGCAGGCCTGACGCCCCGTGGCTGCACGCACGTACGGACAGTACTGCGGGGTGACGACGGCCGTCGAGCTCATCGGCGAGCGGTGGGCCCTGCTGATCGTCCGCGACCTCCTCGTCGGACCTCGTCGTTACACCGACCTCAAGCAAGGGCTGCCGAGGATCCCCACGAACATCCTGTCCGCGCGGCTCAAGGAGCTGCAGGAGGGGGGCGTCGTCCGGCGCGTCCCCCTGATGAACTGCGGTCTCGTCTACGAACTGACGCCGTACGGCCGCGAACTCGAGCCGATCGTGCTCGCGCTCTGCCGATGGGGATCCGCCCGGATGGGCGAGCCCGGACCCGACGACGTCGTGACGGCCGACTCCCTCACCGTCACGCTGCGGGCGGCCTTCCGTCCGGATGCCGCGGCCGGCCTCCCCGCGGCCGACTACGAACTGCGCGCCGGCGATGTCGCCCTGCGGGTCCAGGTGAAGGACGGTGGGCTGAGTATCGCCCCGCTCACCGCGGTGGCACCGGTCGGGGGGCGACCGCCGTCGGGCGACCCCGACGTGATCGTGTCCACGGGGCTCGGGATCCACCGCGTGCTCAGCGGCGAGCTGAGCCCGGGCGCGGCGATCGACCTCGGCGTGATGACCGTCGTCAGCGGCGACGCCGGACTGCTCGAACGCTTCGCGGAGACGTTCCGGATGCCGAGCCGGATCCGGCCCGGAGCGGGTGCCTCGGTCGGCTCGTGATCCGGGGTCCGCTCAGCCGAAGATCATCGGGCGGTCGTCATCTTCGTCGTCCGAGCTGAAGTCGAGGTCCACGACGACCGGCACGTGGTCGCTCGGCGCCTCGCCCTTGCGCTCGTCGCGGTGGATCGCCGCGCCCGTGACCGCGGCCGCGAGGGCGTGCGAGCCGAGGATGAAGTCGATGCGCATGCCCTCGTTCTTCGGGAACCGCAAGCGCTTGTAATCCCAGTACGTGTAGCCGGCGGGAACGAGCGGGCGCACGACATCCTGCAGGCCGGCACCCTCGAGCGCGGCGAACGCCGCCCGCTCGGGCTCGGACACGTGGGTCGAGAATCCGGGCACGACGGCGGGGTCGCCGTTGTCGGCATCCGTCGGCGCGATGTTGAAGTCGCCGACGAGCGCGAGCGGCAGGTCGGGGTCTGCCGCAAGGGAGTCCGAGGTGTACTGCTGCAACGCGCTCAGCCACTCGAGCTTGTAGTGGTAGTGCGGGTCCTCGAGCGCGCGCCCGTTCGGCACGTACAGGCTCCACACGCGCACGCCGCCGACCAGGGCCCCGATCGCCCGGGCCTCCAGTGGGGCGTCGGGACCGTCGTGGTCCTTCGCGAAGCCGGGCATGCCAGGAAAGGCATATTCCACGTCGGTGAGGGGCTCGCGACTGGCGATCGCGACGCCGTTCCACTGCGAGAAGCCGTGCGCCTCGACGTGGAATCCGGCGTCCTCGAACGCGGAGAACGGGAACTGCTCGGCTTTGCACTTGATCTCCTGCATCGCCAGCACGTCGATGTGCTCGCGCACCGCGAACTCGACGGTGCGCTCGACGCGGGCGCGGATGGAGTTGACGTTCCACGTGGCAAGACGCATGAGGACCAGCCTAGGCCGAGCGGACGACGCTCCCCGAGGTGAAGAGCGTGTAACGCCCCGGTCACGGCTCTTGCCGAACCGGGGTGCCATATGTGTGAATGGCGGTTAACCCAACGAAAGAGGTCCCCATGCGCCACAAAGCGCTCGCCACGGCCATCGCCGCCATCGCCCTCATCGGACTCACCGCGCCGCCGGCGTCCGCGATCACCGACGGTGTTCCGGACGGCAACGGCCACCCCAACGTCGGTCTCATGGTCGCCTTCGTCGACGGCGCACCCGCCTGGCGATGCAGTGGAACGCTCATCTCGCCCGAGCTGTACCTCACCGCCGGTCACTGCACGTACGGGGCCGACCACGTCGAGATCTGGTTCGACTCCGACGTGCGCGACGCCGCGGCGAACGACTACCCGAACGTCGGCGACGTGAGCGGGACGCCCTACTCGCACCCCGAGTACGACGACGCCGCGTTCTATCTGCACGACCTCGGCGTCGTGGTGCTCGACGAGCCGTACCAGGTGCCGGTCTACGGCGCGCTGCCCGCGCTGGACCAGCTCGACGGATTCACCAAGAACGGCAAGAAGGACGCGACCTTCACGGCGGTCGGCTACGGCCTGCAGAAGAGCTTCCCCGACGCTGCGTCGTGGAAGACGCAGGCCGAGCGCCTGCGCATGGTGTCGTACCCGAAGCTCAACTCGATCAACACCGGGTACACGGGTGACGGATCGCTCATCCTGTCGAACAACGCGCACACCGGCGGCACGTGCTCGGGCGACTCGGGCGGCCCGAACTTCATCGGCTCCACCAACGTCATCGCGGGCGTCACGTCGTTCGGCAAGAACAGCACGTGCGCCGGAACGGGCGGCGTCTACCGCGTCGACCGCGCCGACGACCTCGACTGGCTGAAGACCTTCACCGGCTAGTCGCCCTCCCGGGTTCCCTCCGACGCCCCGTCCCTCCGCACATGAATCGGAGGGGCGGGGCGGTCGTTCCGGCCCGGGCGAGCGGCATCCGTAGACTCGACGGCATGACCGCCAGCACCGCCGAGCTCGAAGCCGACCGCCAGGCACTCATCGCCCTCATCACCGCCGAGGCCGTCTTCCACGGCGACTTCACGCTCTCGAGCGGCAAGAAGGCGACGTACTACGTCGACATGCGCAAGCTCACGCTCGACCATCGCGCCGCGCCGGCGATCGGGCGGATCATGCTCGACCTCGTCCGTGGCGTCGACGGCATCGTCGCGGTGGGCGGGCTCACGCTCGGCGCCGATCCGATCGCGAACGCGGTCATGCACGAATCGGCGCGGACGGATGCCCCCCTCGACGCGTTCGTCGTGCGCAAGGAGCCGAAGGACCACGGCCGCGGCCGTCAGGTCGAGGGCGCCGACGTCGCGGGCAAGCGCGTCGTCGTGCTCGAGGACACCTCGACCACCGGGCAGTCCGCACTCAAGGCCGTCGAGGCGCTGCGCCGCGAAGGCGCCGAGCCGGTTGCGGTCGCCGTCATCGTCGACCGGAAGACGGGGGCGCAGGCCGCCGTCGAGGCGGAGGGCCTGCAGTGGCTCGCTGCGATCGACCTCGACGACCTCGGGCTCGACCCGCAGTAGCGACGCGTCAGTCGCGGCCGCGGGAGCGGAAGTACTGCCAGACGAACACGACGAGCGTGCCCACCAGGACGACCGTGGTCGCGGCGAACAGCAGGGTCTGCTCGAACTCGGTCACTCGTATCTCCGCTCGTCCGGGTCCATCATGACGCATCGCCGGGCGGGGCGCCGTCGCTTCCGCACCGCGCCGTCGTCCCCCACCGCCGCGGAGGCGCCGGTCACCCCGGACGCCTGCCGTCCTCGGCATCCGCCACGATCTTCGCGATACGGGCCGCGCGCGTCTCGGACCGTCGCGCGGCGTCGACCGCGCCGATGCCGAACTTGCGCGACGAGGGAGGGAACCCGTCCCATGCCGCGCGCGCCGCGGGCACGGCGTCGAGGGCCGCCGCGAGGTCATCGGGTTCGCGCAGCGCCTCGGCGTTGTCGAGCATCGTCCACGAGCCGTTCGCCTTCGCGACCTCGACCGCGCGGATGCCGGCCTCGGCCATGAGCCCACGCTCCTCCAGCAGCACGAGCCGCGCCTTGTTGGTCGCGGCCCAGCCGCTCGACGGGCGGCGCGGCGCGAACCACAGGCCGCCGAGCCGCTCGTCGAAACTGCGCACCGGGCCGTCGATCCAGCCGAAGCACAGCGCCTGCATGATCGCGTCCTCGTATTCGACGACCACGACGTCGGACCCGGGGCGCGCCCGCAGCAGCCATGCGCCCTTCGAGGTCGCGTGGTTCGCCTCGAGCCAGGCGCGCCAGCTGGCGGCATCCGGTGCGAGCACCCGCTCGCCGTCGTCGAGGACTCCCATCACCGCTCCTGCTGAGTCAGCCACTCCCGCGCGGCCGCGACGTCGTCGGCGCCCACCCCGTGCCCGCCGCCGCGGCGGAACCGCTGCACGCGGGCCCCGTGCTGCGCCGCGACCGCGGCCAGGCGGTCGACGCTCGCTGCCGGCGCCATCGGGTCGGCGTCGCCGTTCGCGAGCAGCATCGACACCGCCGAGACGTCGCCGATCGGGTCGCGGTCGGCGAACGGGTACATGCCGCTGAGCGCGACGACCCGGTCGAGCGCGTCGGGGTGCAGCAGCGCGGTGGCGAGGGCGACATTCGCGCCGTTGGAGAACCCGACGGCGATGAGCGGGGAATCCTGGATGCCGTACCCGGCGCGCGCGGCGCGGAGGAAGTCCGCGAGCTGCCCCGCGCGGACGATCACGTCGTCGACGTCGAACACCCCTTCGCGCAGGCGCCGGAACCATCGGGTGGCACCGCCCTCGCGGACGAGCCCGCGCGGAGCCAGCACGCCGGCTCCGGCATCCAGGTGTGCCGCCAGGGGAGCGATGCCGGCTTCGGTGTCGCCGGTGCCGTGCAGCAGGAGCAGGACCGGGTGCCCGGGCTCGCCGGGCCGGAACAGATGCGGCCACTCCTCCAGCGACGGGGCCGCGCCCGCCGGCGCTTCCGCGCCGGTGCTCACGCCGCGACCTCGGGATTGTTCTCGCGCGGGAGTTCGACCGGGATCACGCGCGCCTCGATCGCCTCGCGGGACGGCTCGAGCCACGGCGGCAGCTTGAGCGCGCGGCCCAGTTCGAGGAGTGGCTCGTCGATGTCGAAGCCCGGGGTGTCGGTCGCGATCTCGAACAGCACGCCGCCCGGCTCGCGGAAGTAGATGCTCGTGAAGTACTGCCGGTCGAGGATCTCGGTGACCTGATGGCCCTTGCTCACGAGCTCGTCGCGCCACAGCTGCTGCGTCGCCTGGTCGGGCACGCGGAACGCGATGTGGTGGACCGTGCCGCCGGCGGTGAGGCCGGCGGGCGCGAGACCCGAGGCGTGCACGTCGACGAGCGCCCCGGGGGCGCCGTCGCCCGCAGCGAGGCGCGTGCGGCTGCCCTGCTGCTCGACGACCCTCATGCCGAGGTCGTCGACCATGAGGCCGATCGTCCGCTCGGCATCCCGCACCGTGAGCACGCTGGAGTGCTGCCCGCGGATCGCGTACTCGGCCGGAACGCTCGCGGAGTCCCACGGGTCGCGTGGGTCGTCGGCGTGCGTCGCGACGAGCTCGATCTGCAGGCCGTCCGGGTCGGCGACGAGCAGGCGCTCCTCCGTGCTGGAGGTCGAGGTGATCCGGGGCGCGGCGCCGAGGTCGGTGAAGTGCTGGTGCCACCAGCCGAGCGTGCCGGCGGGCACGCTGAACGCCGTCGAGGTCGACTGGCCCGCTCCGATGCGGCCGGGGGCGATGCCCCGCCACGGGAAGAACGTCATCAGGCTGCCGGGGCGACCCGACTCGTCGCCGTAGTACAGGTGGTACGTGCCCGGGTCGTCGAAGTTCACCGTCTTCTTGACCAGGCGCAGACCGAGCCCGTGGATGTAGAAGTCGATGTTCTTCTGCGGGTCGCCGGCGATCGCGGTGACGTGGTGCAGGCCTTGCGTGGCGGCGGTCATGGGAGCCCCCTCCTGAGGGATTCGGAATATCTATTCAAACGCATTGATCTGCCGGATATTCCATGACGCCCGCGAGGTGCTCCGACTCCGCGGCGGGCTACAGCACGTCGGACTCGGGCAGATCCGTTTCGATCGGACCGTCGACGAGCAGGTCGGCGACCGAGTCGAGCACTTCGTCGGGACGGAACGGGAAGCGCTCGATCTCGGCGGTGTCGCTGATGCCGGTCAGTACGAGCACGGTGTGCAGTCCCGCCTCGATGCCGGCGACGATGTCGGTGTCCATGCGGTCGCCGATCATGCCGGTGTTCTCCGAGTGCGCGCCGATGCGGTTCAGTGCAGACCGGAACATCATCGGGTTCGGCTTGCCGACGACGTACGGCTCCTTGCCGATCGCCTTCGTGATGAGCGCGCTGATCGCGCCCGTCGCCGGCAGGACGCCGTCGACGGAGGGTCCGGTTGCGTCGGGGTTCGTCGCGATGAAGCGCGCGCCCTCCGCGATGAAGCGGATCGCCTTCGTGATCGCCTCGAACGAGTAGTTGCGGGTCTCGCCCACCACGACGTAGTCGGGGTCGGTCTCGGTCATGATGAAGCCGGCTTCGTGCAGGGCCGTCGTGAGGCCCGCCTCGCCGATCACGAACGCACTGGCGCCGGGCGCTTGGCTGCGCAGGAAGTCGGCGGTCGCGAGCGCGGACGTCCAGATCGACCCTTCGGGCACGACCAGCCCGGATGCCCGAAGTCGGGCGCTGAGATCTCGAGGGGTGAAGATCGAGTTGTTCGTCAACACGAGGAACGGCGTCCCGGTGTCGCGCCACTGCTGCAGCAGTTCGGACGCGCCCGGGATCGGGGTGTTCTCGTGGACGAGTACGCCGTCCATGTCGGTCAGCCAGCATTCGATGTCGGCGCGGGTCCGCATGCGCCCAGCCTATCCGCGGGATGGTGTGACGTGACCGACGCCCGCGCGGGAATCCTGAGGGTCTCCGATGCGTCGCGCGCAAGCCTGTGCGCGAATCCGCAGCGCGGCCTATGGTCGAACCTGTGGCGCGAGAGCAGGCGTGGGACCCCGGACACCTCCCCGACCTGACGGGTCGTCGGTATCTGGTGACCGGCGCGAATGCCGGGCTGGGCTTCTTCGCCTCCGAGCAGCTCGTGCGGGCCGGGGCGCGCGTGTTCCTCACCGGCCGCAGCCCGAACCGACTGATGGCCGCGCGCGCGGCCGTGCGGCGTCGAGTGCCGGGCGCCGACGACCGCGTCGAGACGCTCCTGCTCGACACGAGCAACCTCGGTTCGGTGCGCGCGGCGGCCGCGACGGTGAGCGGCCGGGGCGGGCTCGACGGTCTCCTGCTGAACGCCGGGATCGTCCATCCCCCGAAGCAGCGCGAGACGACCCGCGACGGCCACGAACTCGTGTTCGCGACGAACGTGCTCGGCCATTTCGCCCTCGCCGGTGAGCTGCTGGGGCCGCTGGCGGCGGCATCCGGCCGGATGGTCTGGGTGGGCAGCATGTCGACCTCGCTGTGGAAGTACGACCCCGTCGACCCGCAGCTCGTCGAGGGCTACACGGGATGGCGTGCCTACGTGCAGTCCAAAGTCGCGACCGGCGCCCTCGGACTCGAGGCCGACCGGCGCCTCCGCGCCGCCGGGATGCCGGTCGCGAGCGTCGTCGCGCACCCGGGCTACTCGACAAGTGGACGCACGCCCGGCATCGTCGGCGTGAACGCGCCGAGCCGTCTGACGCGCTTCGCCGACAACCTGCAGGTCGCGATCACGCAGTCCAAGGAGCATGGCGCGTGGCCGCTCGTGCGGGCGCTCGTCGATCCCGCGGTCGAGGGCGGCGAGTTCTGGGGGCCGAAGAACATCGTCCGCGGAGAGCCGCGACGCGCGAAGCCCGCCGCGCTCTGGAGCGACCCGGAGATCGGCGCCCGGCTGTGGAGCGTGTGCGAGGACGCGACGGGAGTGCACTGGCGGCTGACGAACCCGGCGCGCCGGTGACGGGCGGTGGTGTCGGCCGTCGGCGGGCCGGCGCGCTCCTCTGATGGACCGAACGGAGGAGAAGCGCGAAGCGGAGGATCGAACCCGGCCTTCCGGCCCTCCGGGTTGCGCATCTCCTCCGCCGGGCGCCCAGCAGCGCCCTCTCGTGCACCTCGATGCCGCCGCCCGGGCACCCCCGCACGTCAGGCGCTGAGCCAGATGCCGTCCGCGGCGCCCGAGGGCAGCGCCACCTCCGCGACGAGGCCGCCGGTCTTCAGGAGGCGGAGGGACGCGGCATCCGTCACGGTCACCGTCGCACCCACCCCGACGCCGGCCGACTCCACCGCACGCAGCAGGTCGGGGTCGCGGTCGCTCACCCGCAGCACCCGGCCGGTGTGCCCGGGACGGGCAGCGGAGAGCAGGACGAAGGGCTCGCGGTGCACCTCGCCCGCGGCATCCGGGATCGCATCGCCGTGCGGGTCGAACCGCGGCCGTCCGAGGCGCTCGTCGATGCCCTCCAGCAGGCGGTCGCTCAGCGCATGCTCGAGGACTTCGGCTTCGTCGTGCACCTCGTCCCAGGCGTAACCGAACTCGCTCACAAGCCACGTCTCGATCAGCCGGTGGCGGCGGATGATCGCGGCGGCGCGGTGCTCACCGGCCGGCGTCAGCGAGATCGGGCCGTACGGGCGGTGGGTCACGAGGCCCTGGGCCGCGAGCTTCTGCACCATCTCGGTGACACTCGACGGGGCGAGTCCGAGCTCGGCGGCGAGCTGCGACGGCGTGATGCGGTCGTCCTGCCACTCGGTGTGGTGGTAGATCGTCTTCAGGTAGTCGTCGATGGCGGGCGAGGGCACGCGTTCAGGCTACCCGGGTGTGCGCGCCGACCGAGAGCGGGTGGCTGCCGTGAAACGGCGGGGACGAATCGGCCCGCAGGGCGCCGCGGAGGCCGCGAAGTGTCGGATTCTCCCCGTGCTTTCACACCCGCGCGCTGTGCCGCAACGCGGGCGCGCCCGGCCGGCGCGCCCGGCTGATCGCTCAGGCGCCGGTGAGCACGAGCCACAGCAGCACGCCGTTCAGCGTGATGAGGAACAGGGACGCCGCGACCCCGGCCGCGGTCGTGAGCACCCGATTGCGGAACGCACCGAGCGTGCGGCGCTGAGCCGTGAGCGCCACGAGCGGGATGAGCGCGAACGGGATGCCGAACGACAGCACGACCTGGCTCAGCACGAGTGCGAGCGTGGGGTCGACGCCGAGGGCGAGGATCGCCAGCGCCGGAAGGAGTGTCACGAGTCGGCGGGCCAGGAGCGGGATCCGCACGCGCAGCAGTCCGTGCATGATCTCGGCGCCCGCGTAGGCACCCACGCTCGTGGACGCGAGGCCGCTCGCGAGCAGTCCGACCGCGAACAGCGTCGCGACCACCGGGCCGATGCCCGCGCTCAGCGCCGCGTACGCGCCCTCGAGCGTGTCGGTGCCCTCCACGCCCGCCAGGTTGGCCGCCGCCAGCAGCAGGATGCAGAGGTTCACCGTCCCGGCGATGAGCATCGCGATGCTGACGTCCCATTTCGTCGCCCGCAGGAGCCGCGCGGTCGAGATGCCGCGGAGGGCTTCGAGGGGGGCGGGCGTGCGGGATCCGGGGCCGCGGTCCGCGGCATCCGCTCGTCGTCTGTCGTCGGCGGTCGGGGCGAAGCGGTCGCGGGCGAGCGCGCTGTGCGCGTAGATCGCGTGCGGCATGATCGTCGCGCCGAGGATGGATGCCGCCAGCAGCACCGATCCGGTGTCTTCGAATCGCGGCACGAGGCCTGCGACGACGGAGCCTGCTTCAGGCGGGGCGATGAAGACGCCGAACGTGAAGCCGATCGCGATGATCGCGACGAGTCCGATCACGACGAACTCGAACGTCTTCGGACCCCGTCGGGACTGCAGGAGCAGGAGGGCGATCGAGACGACGCCCGTGATCACCCCTCCCCACAGCAGCGGGATGCCGAACAGCAGGTTCAGCGCGACCGCACCGCCGATCACCTCGGCGATGTCGGTTGCCATGGCCACGAGCTCGGCCTGCAGCCAGTAGGCGCGGCGCGACCAGCGGTTGCCGATGCGCTCGCCGAGCATCTCGGGGAGGCTCTTGCCGGTGACGATTCCGAGCTTCGCCGAGAGGTACTGGATGAGCCAGGCCATGATGTTGCCGAGCACGACGACCCAGACCAGCAGGTACCCGTACTTCGCGCCGGCGGTCATGTTGCTCGCGACGTTGCCGGGGTCGAGGTAGGCGACGCCCGCGACGAGCGCGGGTCCGATCAGCCACGCGAGGCGCGCGGTGGAACGAGGGGCGCGGCGGGGGAGATCGACGGCGATGTCGATGTCGGACTCGGGCGATTTCGGCACACCGAAACCCTAGCGCTGTTTTCGGTGTACCGAAATATCCGTCTCATCTCAGGCGGTTCCGCACGTGGGGAGCGGTTCGGGTGTGTGACGGGAGGAGATGCGCACTCCGGAGGATCGGAAGCTCCGAGCCCGTCCTCCGGTCTGCACATCTCCTCCCTTCGGCCGCCCCGCAGCCGACGTCGGCATCCGCGAGCCGGGTAGCCTGAGCCGGTGACCGAGGAGACCGACGGGACAGCGCCCGGCGATGGCCCGCAGGCACAGGTCGAATCGACGCACGGGGTCGGCCCGTGGCCGGGTGGGCCGGATGCCTGGCCCGACGACCCGCGCCTCGACCCTGAGCTGCTGGCGCAGGGCGACACCCGCAACGTCGTCGATGCCTACCGCTACTGGCGCATGGGCGCGATCGTGGCCGATCTCGACGCGAAGCGGCATCCGTTCCATGTCGCGATCGAGAACTGGCAGCACGACATGAACATCGGCTCGATCGTCCGGAGCGCCAACGCGTTCCTGGCGGCCGAAGTGCACATCATCGGCAAGCGTCGCTGGAACAAGCGGGGGGCGATGGTCACCGACCGCTACCAGCACGTCCGTCACCACGAGGACGTCTCCGCGTTCACCGCATGGGCGAGGGATGCCGGCATCCCCGTCATCGCGGTCGACAACCTTCCCGGCGCGGTGCCCGTCGACCGCGCGGAGCTTCCCGAGAGGTGCGTGCTCCTTTTCGGGCAGGAGGGGCCGGGGCTGTCGGAGGAGGCGCTGGAGGCGGCATCCGCGCATGTCGAGATCACGCAGTACGGGTCGACCCGCTCGATCAACGCTTCGGCGGCCGCCGCGGTCGTGATGTACGAGTGGTGCCGCCGCTGGGCGTGAGCCCGCTGCTCGAGCCCGCGTCCCTGTGCGCGCTCAGTCGAGCAGGAACCACCCCCGGACTTCCGCCTCGTGGTCGACGAAGCGCTCACCCGACACGTCGACGACGACCTTGTCGATCGTGCCACCGGTGAAGCGATACGGAGCGGTGTAGGCGGGCGTCACCGGTGAGGCGTCGTCGCGCCCGACGCATAGTCCGTCCCCCACGGCGCAGAACCACCCCGGCTGGGTGACGATCTCGGACGCGCCGACGACGTCGCCGTCGATGTAGAGCGTGAGGGTGCCCCGAGGCCCGGGCATCGCCGGGTCGTCGCTGCGTCCGGCCGCGGCGAACTCGGCGGTGATCACGTGCGCGCCCGGCGCGAGGTCGCGATCGGCCGTGACGACCTGCAGCGATGTGCCCACCCAGTTGAACGCGTAGGTGACGCGGTGATCCTGGACGTAGAGGCTGTGCCCGCCCGCGACGCCGCCGTGCGCGAACACGACGCCCTCGGCATCCGGCCCCGCCTCGACGCCCGCCGCGATCGTGTACGAGCGCCCCCGGATCGACACCGCGGACTGCTCGGGCACCGACGCGCAGTTCGGGTAGTAGACGTACCGGTCGCGCTCGGGTGTGCCGCTCGGCCGTTCGGCGAGGGTCTGCTCGAGCGCGGTGCGGTCATCGAGCGGCAGACCGTTGTACAGCTCGGCGAGCTCGAACCAGCGGGCGACCATCGCCTGGAGCCGGTCGGGCTCTTCATCTGCCAGATTCGTCGACTGCGACCGGTCGACATCGACGTGGTACAGCTCCCACACGTCCTGATCGAACGCGCCCCACCCGCTCAGCGGGGGGTGCAGACTCGCGGCGAGCCAGCCGTCCTCGTAGAGCGCGCGCTGGCCGAGCATCGCGTAGAACTGCGTGCGCTTGCCGGGCGCACCGGGGTCGGTGAGGGATGCCGCGAAGCTCTCGCCCTCGATCGGGCTCTGGGTGAAGCCGTTGATCGTTTCGGGCGGAGTGATGCCGATGAGGTCGTACACCGTCGGCACGACGTCCACGGCGTGCACGTACTGCGGGCGCGGACTCTCGGACGGCGCGATCTTGGCCGGCCACGACACGACGCACATGTCGGCGATGCCGCCCTCGTAGCCCGCCCACCGCTTCCAGTAGGGGAACGGGGTGTCGAAAGCCCATGCCCACCCGGTGTTGTAGTGGTTGTACGACGTCGGCGAGCCGAGTTCGTCGATGTGCTGGAACGTCAGCTCGGTCGGCGTGGGCGCGCCGTTGAAGAACCGCCATTCGTTGAACGTGCCGTTCGGGCCGCCCTCGCCGCTCGCGCCGTTGTCGGAGACGACGACGATGAGCGTGTTCTCGAGCTGCCCCGAACTCTCGAGGAAGTCGATCACACGGCCGACCTGGTCATCGGTGTACTCGACGTACCCGGCGAAGACCTCGGCCATCCGCGCGAACAGCTTCTTCTCGTCGTCGCTCAGCGTCGCCCAGGGGCGGACGGTGTCGAGCATCGGCCAGGGCTGTCCGCCGGGGCCTGTGGCGCCCGGCTCGCCGTGCGGGTTGATGCCCGAAAGCTCGGTGTCCTCGGGCAGCAGCCCGAGCTCCTTCTGACGGGCCAGGATGCCGGCCCGGATCGCCTCGTAGCCCTCGTCGAACGCGCCCTTGTACTTGTCGGCCCACTCCGCGAACACGTGATGGGGCGCGTGCGCGGCATCCAACGAGAAATAGAGGAAGAACGGCTTGTCGGGTTCGATGGACTTCGCGTCCTGGATGAACTCGATCGCACGATCCGACAGGTCCTTCGCGATGTGGTATCCCTCATCGGGGGTCGCGGGCGGGTCCACCGGGTGGTTGTCATGGATCAGATCGGGGTACCAGCCGCTGGATTCCCCGCCCAGGAATCCATAGAACCGCTCGAAGCCGCGGCCGAGAGGCCACCGCTTCTTCCACGCCGCCATCCCGGTCTCCTCGCCGGGAGTGAGGTGCCACTTGCCGACGCAGTATGTGTTGTAGCCGTTCTCGACGAGCACTTCGGAGATGAATCCGTTCTCGAACGGGATGCGCGTGGAGATTCCCGGGAAGCCCGAGGAGAACTCGGCGATCGTCGCCATGCCGTTGGAGGTGGCGTTGCGGCCGGTCAGCAGAGAGGCGCGTGTGGGCGAGCACAGCGCGGTCGTGTGGAAGTTGGCGTACTTCACGCCCTGATCGGCGATGCGGGTCATCGTGGGCGTGCGCACCGGACCGCCGAAGCTGTCCATCGTGCCGTAGCCGACGTCGTCCCAGACGATGAACACGACGTTGGGGGCGCCGGCCGGTGCCTTCGGCGCGAGGTACGGCTCCCAATCGGGCACCGAGTCGCGGATGTCGAGTGCGATCTTTCCTGAGAATCTCTGTGCCACGATGCCGCTCTCTCCTGGGTGCCCCCGCACCCGCTCTTCCGAACCTACGGATGCCGCGCTGCCGCCGAATCATCCGGACCGGATGAGAACCCGAGTGTCAGAGCTCCGCGCCCGCGCTCATCCAGGCAGCTCCCCGCACGCGCCACCCCAGGGTCACGAGCCGCGCGAGCATGTACACGCCGAAGAAGGCGACCGCGAGCCAGGTGAGCCCGGCGGCTCCGCCCGCGCCGATCACGGCGATGATCACGAGGGCCGGGACGAACGGCACGAGGTTGAGCACTCCGACGATCGCGAGGTACTTCGCGTCGCCCGCGCCGATGAGCACGCCGTCGAGCACGAAGACCACCCCGCACACGGGCTGCGCCACCGCGAGCACGAGCAGGGCCGGCTGGATCAACGCGGCGAGCGCGGGGTCACCGGTGAAGAGCAGTCCGATGGCTCCCGAGAAGGCCGCGATGGCCGCGCCGACGATCACGCCGAACCACACACCCCACGCCACCGTGCGCCCGAGCGTGCGCTGCACCTCGCGAAGGTCGCCCGCGCCGAGCCCCTTGCCGATGAGCGCCTGCGCGGCGATCGCGAGCGCGTCGAGCGCGAAGGCGGCGGTCGAGAAGATCGTGAAGGCGACCTGCCAGCCGGCGAGCTCCTCGGTCCCGAGACCGGTGGCGACCGCGACGGTCGCGAGCAGCGCGACGCGCAGCGACACCGTGCGCAGGAACAGCCAGCCGCCCGAGCGCGCCGATCCGCGCACGCCGTCGCGCTGCGGCCGGATCGACGCCGAGTGGGTGCGCGCGAGGCGGCCGATCACGACGACGTACGCGGCCACCATGCCCCACTGCGCGACGACGGTGCCGAACGCGGAGCCGCCGATGCCCCAGCCGAAGCCGTAGATGAACAGCCAGTTGAGCAGCGCGTTCGCCCCGAAGCCGAGCCCGGCGATCCACAGCGGGGTCACGGTGTCCTGCATCCCGCGCAGCAGGCCGGTCGCCGCGAAGACGATGAGCATCGCCGGCAGGCCCCACATCGAGATGCCGAGGTAGATCTCCGCGTCGCGCGCGACGTCGGCGGGCGCGCCGAACAGTCCGATCAGGAACGGCGTCGCCAGATACCCGGCGAGTGCGAGCACCGCGCCCATGCCGAGTGCCAGCCACATGCCGTCGATCCCGACCGACACGGCCTTCGTCGGGTCGCCCGCGCCGAAGCGCCGCGCGACCGCGGGCGTCGTCGCATACGCGAGGAACACCATGAGCCCGACGATCGTCTGCAGTACGGCCGCGGCGATGCCGAGCGCGGCGAGGGGCGTCACGCCCAGGTGGCCGACGAGCGCCGAATCGACGATGAGGAACAGCGGCTCGGCGATCAGGGCCCCGAGCGCGGGCACGGCGAGGCGCAGGATGTCGCGGTTCAGCGGATCACCGCGCCGGGGCCGTGGGCTCGTCACCGTTCGAGCTTAGGAGCGGGCCGCGACTCCCGACCCGCTCCCCATCCCCAGGCGGTGCCGCTCGCCGCGCACCGACGCTTATCCTGGACGGATGACCGACGCTTCCCGATCCGGTCTCGCGCTCGACGAGCTCAGTGCTGAGATCCGCCCGCAGGATGACCTCTTCCGCCACGTCAACGGCGCGTGGCTGGAGCGCACCGAGATCCCCGAGGACAAAGCCCGCTGGGGCTCGTTCCACCTCATCGCCGAGCAGGCGGAGAAGGACGTCCACGCGATCGTCGAAGAGACGCGGGATGCCGAACCCGGCAGCGAGTCGCGCAAGATCGGCGACCTCTACGCGAGCTTCATGGACATCCAGCGCATCGAAAGGCTCGGCGCCGAGCCGCTGCACGAGCAGCTCGGCCGCGCCGACGCGATCGACTCGATCCCGACGCTGCTGCGCACGCTCGGCGAACTCGAGCGCGACGGCATCGGCGGCCTGATCGGCCTCTACGTCGAGCCCGACCCCGGCAACCCGCAGCGCTACGTGCCGTTCCTGGTCCAGGGCGGACTGTCGCTGCCCGACGAGAGCTACTACCGCCTCGAGAACTTCGAGACGGTGCGCACGGCCTACCGCGCCCACATCGAGCGGATGCTCGACCTGGCGTCGGTGCCCGAGGCGGCGGCATCCGCGGACCGGATCTTCGCGCTCGAGACCGAGGTCGCCTCCCACCACTGGGACAACGTCCGCAGCCGCGACGCCGTCGCGACATACAACCTGCTGCCGTGGGAGAAGGTCACCGAGCTCGCGGGCGTCGACCTGCGCCCATGGCTCGAGGGCACCGCTCCCGGCCGCGAAGAGGCGTTCGCCGAGGCGAACGTGTACCAGCCGAGCTTCATCGAGGGACTCGGTTCACTCCTGGTCGAGGAGAGGCTCGAGGACTGGAAGGCGTGGGTGCGCTGGCGCATCGTGCACGGTGCCGCGGCCTTCCTCTCCGACGACTTCGTCGACGAGAACTTCGCCTTCTACGGCACGCAGCTCACGGGCGTGCCGGTCAACCGCGAGCGCTGGAAGCGCGGCGTCGGGCTCACCGAGGCGGCGATGGGTGAGGCGATCGGACGCGTCTACGTCGAGCGCCACTTTCCGCCCGCGGCGAAGGAGGCGATGGACGAGCTCGTGGCGAACCTCATCGAGGCCTATCGCCAGAGCATCACGAACCTCGAGTGGATGACGGCCGAGACCCGTGAGCGCGCGCTCGCCAAGCTCGACGCGTTCACGCCGAAGATCGGCTACCCGGTGAAATGGCGGGACTACTCCGCGCTCGAGATCGACGCCGAGGACCTCGTCGGCAACGTGCGCCGCGCGCACATCCACGAGCACGACCGGCAGATCGGGCGCATCGGCGGACCCGTCGACCGCGATGAGTGGTACATGACGCCACAGACGGTCAACGCGTACTACAACCCGCTCATGAACGAGATCGTCTTCCCGGCGGCGATCCTGCAGCATCCCTTCTTCGAAGCCGACCGCGACGCGGCGGCCAACTACGGCGGGATCGGCGCGGTGATCGGCCACGAGATCGGCCACGGCTTCGACGACCAGGGCAGCCGCTTCGACGGCGATGGGTCGCTGCGCGACTGGTGGACGGATGCCGACCGCGCCGCGTTCGAAGAACGCACGAGCGTGCTGATCGAGCAGTACAACGAGCTCGTCCCCCGCGGCCTGCCCGCGGAGAACAAGGTCAACGGCGCGCTCACGATCGGCGAGAACATCGGCGACCTCGGCGGACTCGGCATCGCGATCAAGGCGTACGAGCTGTCGCTGGACGGTGCAGAGGCGCCGGTGATCGACGGCTACACGGGCATCCAGCGCCTCCTGCTGTCGTGGGCGCAGATCTGGCAGCAGAAGGGGCGGGATGCCGAGACCATCCGCCTGCTGACGATCGACCCGCACTCGCCGAACGAGTTCCGCTGCAACCAGATCGTCCGCAACATCGACGCGTTCTATGACGCGTTCGATGTGACGGAGTCGGATGAGCTCTGGCTCGACGCCGACAAACGTGTCACCATCTGGTGAGGCGCTCGCAGTAAGATCGCCGCGTCTGTCACCCGACCGTGCGCGGCACCCCTCGACTCAGCATCAAACGGAACGTCGCCCGAACGACGTCGGTTCCGCGCGCAACGACGGCGCACTCTTTGGTCCCCCTCACACTGGAAGGAACACCGGTGGGCATTGCCCCTGAGCCCAAGCGGGATGCGGAATCGCTGCGGGGGTCGCGGCGAAGCAGCAGACGTCTCCCCCGGCGGGCGGCCGTCGGACGGCGATCGTTCACCTCGACGCTGAAGGCGCTCGATGAGCTCGCCGCCTCGGGCGCGCGCGTGTCGGTGCGCATCACCGACCTCGACCGCGGCACATCGGTTCTCGCCGGCGACGACTTCGTGACGCTGCCGGTCGCGGGACTCGGGGTGGTTCCGCTGCTCATCGAGGTCGCCGCGGGGTTCGAGTCCGGGGCGCTCGATCCTCGCGAGATCATCGACAAGTCCACGATCGGGCCCGTGGGTGTCGCGGGGATCTGGCAGCACCTCAAGGCGCCGGCCCTGCCGCTGGCCGACCTGGCCGTGCTGACCGCGGCGACCGGCGACGCGCTCGCGGCGAACGCGCTGATCGACCGCGTCGGGCTTCCGGCGGTGCGAGCGCGCATCGAGCAGCTGGGGCTGACCCATCTCGCCCTGCTCGACCGGTTCCGCGACGAGCGCGGCCCCGACGATGCCCCGCAGGTCGCGCTCGGCTCGGCACGCGAGCTCGCGGAGCTGTTCGCCGCGCTCGTGAACTCCACCGCAGTCTCGCCCGGCGTGAGCGCCCAGGTCGCCGAGTGGCTGAGCCTGAACCACGACCTCTCGCTCGTGGCGTCCGCGACCGGACTCGACCCGTTCGGCCACGAGAACGACGAGCACGGGCTGCTCTTCATCAACAAGACGGGCCGGGATGCCGGCATCCGCGTCGAGGCGGGCGTGCTGGCGGGTCCGCGGGCAGGTGTCGCCTACGCCCTCATCGTGTGTTTCGACGATCTGTCGATCGCGCATCGCCTGCGCGCGCACGACGCGTTCCGCACGCTCGGCACGGACCTCATGGAGTACGTGCACTGACCCGCGCGCCGGGTGTCCGCCCGTGTGCCCGCCTGCGCGGGGCGCCTGCGCTGTCGCGGCATCCCGCGAGACGGCGTCGGTGCGCCGAAACGCAGGGGATTCCCCTCGGTCTCGGCGACCGGTTGCAGTCTCGCGCGCAGTCGGGGTGCCCGCGGGGGCGGCCGCGGGGCGGGGGCGTCATCTCGGTGCGGGGGTCTGGACGGCGGGGGGAGCCGCTCGATATCCTGAAGACTCACAAAAACCGTGTGATCACTCGGTTTTAGGACAAAGGAGTTCGAATGAAGGTCCCTTCGCACCCGTACACGCGCGGACTGCTCGCCGTCGGTCTGTCACTCACCCTGGCGGCATCCGCCGTCGTCGCCGCCGCGCCGGCATCCGCCGCCGAAGGGCCCGCAGCAGCGTCCGGGGGCTGTGCGCGGACGCTGCCGGCCGGCACGTCCACGCTCGCCGTCCCCTTCGCGGGGGAGTCGTACGACGTGATCGTCCATGTGCCGTCCGCGCCGCAGCGTCGCGAGCTTCCGCTCGTGGTCGACCTGCACGGCTCGAACTCCAACGGCGGTGCGCAGGCGCAGATCTCGGCGCTGCAGACCGTCGCCGATGCGAACGGCTTCATGGTCGTGAACCCCACCGGAGACATCGAGTTCCCGCAGACCCTGCCCGACGGCAACTGGGCGTGGAACGTGCCCGGCGTGCCCCTCACGTCGGGGACGTATCCGCCGGTGGGTTCGCGTGATGACGTCGCCTTCCTGCGGGCGGTCGTCGACGCGGTGGATGCCGCCGGATGCGTCGACGAACGTCGTGTGTACGCCACCGGGTTCTCGGGCGGCGGCCGCATGTCCTCGGCGCTCGCGTGCGAGGCATCCGACGTGTTCGCCGCGATCGCACCGGTCGCGGGTCTGCGCGCGGGTCGCCCCGATCCCGCCGACCTCACGCAGCCCGAGTTCGGCACGTGCGAACCCGAGTTCCCGGTCGCGGTGGCGACGTTCCACGGCACGGCGGACTTCGTGAACCCTTACCCGGGCAACACGGATCCGCGGTGGGGCTACACGGTGCAGACTGCGGCCACGACGTGGGCGGAGATCAACGGATGCCGCGTGGGGCCGGTGACCTCGACGTACTCGCCGAGCATCAAGGCCTACACGTGGTCGAAGTGCGACAAGCAGGCCGACGTCGTGCTGTACGAAGTCGCCGGTGGCGGGCACACGTGGCCCGGAACCGAGGTCGACCTCTCCCCGCTCGGCGCCACGACACAGGAGATCGACGCGTCCGAGACGATGTGGAGCTTCTTCGCGTCGCACCAGCGCCGCGGCTGAGCATCCCCTCGGCATCCTCTCGCTGAGACGACGACTGCACGCCGAGACGGTGGGGTTCTCCCATGGTCTCGGCGTGCAGATGTCGTCTCAGCGTCGGAGAGCGTCTGAGCGTCGAAGCGCGGCGCCGGGGTCAGGGGCGGTCGGAGAAGACGATCGTGTGGTTGCCGTGCCGGATGACGCGGTCCTGCGCGTGCCACTGCACCGCCCGGGAGAGCACCGCGCGCTCGACGTCGGCGCCGCGGGCCTGCAGGTCGGCGGCGGTCATCGAATGGTCGACGCGGGCGACGTCCTGTTCGATGATCGGGCCCTCATCGAGATCCTTCGTGACGTAGTGCGACGTCGCGCCGATGAGCTTCACGCCGCGCTCCTTGGCCTTCCGGTACGGCGCTGCCCCGACGAAGGCGGGCAGGAACGAATGGTGGATGTTGATGACCGGCACCCCGACCTGATCGAGGAAGTCCTCGGAGATGATCTGCATGTAGCGGGCGAGGACGATGAAGTCGACATTTCCCTTCACGAGCTCGAGGATGCGCGCCTCGGCCGCGGACTTGTCGGGACCTTGCGACGGCACGTGGAAGAACGGGATGCCGAAGGACCGCACGTCTTCGGCGGTGTTGGTGTGGTTGGAGATCACCATCGGGATGCTCACCGGGAGTTCGCCACGGCGGTGCCGCCACAGAAGTTCGAGCAGACAGTGATCGGATGTCGAGGCCAGGATGGCCATGCGCTTCGGGATCGACTGATCGGTGAGCGTCCATTCGAGGCCGAGCGGAGTGACCGTCTCGGCGAGATCGGCCTCGATCTCGGGCATCGCCGCGGCGAGGTCTGCCCGGTGGAACACGACGCGCTGGAAGAAGTTGCCCCCGTCGGCGTCGTCGGAGTACTGGTCGAGCTGGACGATGTTCCCCTGATTGCGGGTGATCAGCGCCGTCACGGCGGCGACGATTCCGGGCCGGTCGGGTCCGTGGACGATCAGACAGGCGTGGTCGCGCAGGGCTTCGGTGTGGACGCTCATGAGAAAAGCTTCTCAGGAGTCGGCGGGGAGAGAGGATTCCGGGCTCGACCGCTGCGATTGCGCGCCGTGCTCCCATCGGCTCCGGGAGTGCAATAGCGTGTCATCGTCCGTGGCATTGGGGCCCGCGGAAGGGCGAACTGGGGGAGCCTCCTGTCGTCCGCGCTGGTCCACCCGGGAGAACCACGATGATCCGTCGGCATCCGCTCACCGCCTACGTCCTGATCGCTTTCGCCTTCTCGTGGATCATCGAGGCGCCGGTCGCGCTGGCGGCGCAGGGGATCATCCCCGTCGAACTGCCCGCGCCGACGGTGGCGATCGCGGTGATCGTCGCGACCTTCGGGCCGACGGTCGGCGCGTTCGCCGTGACGGCCGCGATCGAGGGCAGGAGGGGCGTGCTCCGGATGCTGCGCCGCTACGTCCAGTGGCGGGCGGGCATCGGGTGGTACCTGTTCGTCCTGGTCGGCATCCCCGCGATCATCATCCTCGCCACGCTCGTCGTGCCGGGCGCCGTGGCGTCGTACCAGCCGATCCTCGGATCGCTGCTCGCGGCGTATCCGATGGCGTTCCTGCTGACGGTCTTCCTGGGCGGCCCCCTCGGAGAGGAACCCGGATGGCGCGGTTTCGCACTGCCGCGCCTGCAGGACCGGTTCGGGCCCCTCCGCGGCAGCCTCCTGCTCGGCGTCGTGTGGGCGGCGTGGCACCTGCCGCTGTTCTGGAGCGGGGTCTGGACGCCGCCGACCGTCGCGAACGTCGTGACGTTCACCGTCATGATCGTGGCGCTCACCGTGATCATGACGTGGGTCTACAACCACACCGCCGGGAGCCTGTTGATCATGATCCTGATGCACGCGTCGTTCAACACTTTCGCGAACCGCGTCGCGGCGCCTCTCTTCCCAGCCCCGATCCTGGACGAGTACGGGCTGCTCCCCGTGCTCATCGGCTTCACTGTGACTGCGCTCGTACTGATCGCGGTCACGCGCGGGCGGCTGGGCGCGGCGCAGACCCCCGCGCCCGTCGAGAGTCTTCGCTAGAGAGCGAGGACGTCGTACGACGCGATCGGCACGATGCCTTCGGCGGATGCCGCGAGCACGGCGTCGTCGGTCACGAACGCATCCGCCTGCAGCGAGGCCACCGCGAGGTATTCTGCGGCGCCGATGTCGTCCCAGCCGAGCGACGCAGCGATCTTCCACGCCGTCGCGCGCGAGACGCGGTCGCCGAGCAGGCGGATCTTGAGCGCGGCGAGCGCCTCGAGCTGCTCTCGTGCATCGGCCTCGTCGAGCGCGCCGGTGCGTGCGAGGCGGTACAGCTCGCCGAGGGCGTGCGATCTCAGGACGGACGGGCCGACGAGCTGATGCCGGCGATCGGCATCCGACCGCTCGCGGATGAGTCGGAGCGCGACGGCGGCGTCGATGGCGTACCGGGTCATGCGGGGGATTCTGGCACGCGCGACCGACACGGTCATGCCCGGCTGCGTCGCCGGCGCAGCAGCCGTGCTGAACGGAGGAGATGTGCAGAGCGGAGGAGCGAATCCCCGGTCTCGGTCCTCCGGGTTGCGAGTCTCCTCCGCGGCGCACGCCGGACGCGGGCCGCGGTGAACCGCGCGCTCGGCGACTACCGGCCCTGGCGCTTCTTGAAGGGCTTGGGCTGACCCTTGACGACCGGCGCGCGCCCCTTGCCTTTCGACGCCTTGGCCTTGCCGCCGGCCGAGGCGGTGGGCTTTGCGACGGGCGGCGGTGCCGCGGCGAGTCGCTCCTTCGCCTCGACGAGCAGGAGTGCACCGGCCTTCGTCAGCCGCGTCGGCCCCTCATCGCGGACGAACAGCGGCTGACCGACGTCGGCCTCGAGCTTGTCGATCGAAGAGTAGAGCGACGCGAGCGGGATGCCGAGGCTCTGCGCTGCGCGCGGAAAGTGCAGCTCTTCGGCCACCACGACGAATCGCGCGAGCTGTGCGTTCTTCATGTGCGTCCTCCTCCGCCCAGGATAGGCGGCCCGACCGGAGCGACCGGGCCGGCATCCCCTCGAGAGAGGCCGCAGGATGCCGTCATCGCACGCGTCGCACGAGCACCACCCCGTCCTCGAGCTGGGCCCGCGATCCGTCGGGCGCGACGGCGTCGCGCGTGCGCACGTCGGCGATCTCAGTCGTCCAGGCCCGCGGATCGAGCGCGAGCGCGGCCAGGTCGTCGGCGGGTGAGATGAACACATGGCCGCGGACATGCTCGGCGGATGCCCACGGTGGCGGCGCCGCGTGGGTGATGACCAGCAGCCGCCCGCCGACGGCGACGCGCTCGGCAGCGCGACGAAGTGCGTCCGCGCGGTCGAGCGCGACCGGGGAATGCAGGAAGCTCGCCGTCACGAGGTCGAACAGCTCGTCGGTGGCGAAGGTCGCGAGGTCCGCCGCGAGGAAGCGCGCGTCGAGGCCCGCCGCGTGCGCGGCGTCAACGGCCCGGGCCACGGCGGTGGGCGAGATGTCCACTCCCGTCACGTCCCACCCCCGGCCCGCGAGCCAGATCGCGTCCGCGCCCTCACCGCAGCCGAGGTCGAGCGCACGCCCCGGCGGCAGGGCGCCGGCGACATCGACGAGGGTCGCGTTCGGTCGACCCGACCAGACGCGGTCGGCGTCGGCGTACCGCTGCTCCCAGAACGTCGCCGGCGCGGAGTCGGCCGCGTCGTCCGCCGGGTGTGCCGGCACGGCGCCGGCTGCACCATGGACCGGCACCACATCGTGCACCCTCGCCGCCCCGTGACCCGCGTGACGCCCGTGCGCCTCCTCCGCCCGGTCGAAGTCCTCCTCGACGAGCGCCGCGTTCAGCGTCGCCCCGGCCATCGCCCCGGCGCCCATCGACAGGGGTACGTTCGCACCCGGAGCGACGACGTTGCCGGCCGCCCAGATGCGCGGGTGGCTCGTGCGTCCCGCCTGGTCGACCGCGAGGAACGACCCGGCAGGGTTCTCCGCGCGTTCGAGACCGAGATGGGCGATGAAGCCGTCGAGCGGCCGGCTCACGCCCGCGGTGAAGAGCGCGTCGATCGCGACGACGCGCCCGTCGCCGAGCCGCACGCCCGTGACCTCGGAGCCTTCGCCGAGCACTTCGACCACGGGCTCGGTCACGATCTCGACGTCGCGGGCGGCGAGCCGCCGGGCGACGTCCGGATCGAGCGGGTGGACCGCCGCGGCGAACACGACCACCGTCTCGCTCCACTGGCGGACGAGCTGCGCCTGGTGCAGCCCGACCGGCGAGGTCAGGAGCACGCCGAGGCGGCGTCCGCGCACCTCCCAGCCGTGGCAGTACGGGCAGTGCAGGACGCCGCTGCCCCATCTTCCGGCGAGACCGGGGATGCCGGGCAGGTCGTCCACGAGTCCGGTCGCGACGATGACCGCCCGCGTCGTCTGGACCGCTCCACTGTCGGGGACACCGCGGAGGGCGCCGTCGAGGACGACGTCGAGGTGGGCGCCGCGGTCGTCGACCCTGGCGACGGATTCGGCCCTGACCTCGACCCCGTAGGCCTCGACCTCGCGGCGTCCCTGTGCCAGGAGCTCGCGCGGGGGGCGACCGTCCTGGCCGAGCACACCGTGCATGTGCGCGGCGAAACGGTTGCGGGGCATCCCGGCGTCGATCACGAGCGTGCGACGCTGCGCGCGGCCCAGCATCTGCGCGGCGCTGAGCCCCGCGGGTCCGGCGCCGATCACGACGGCATCCCACGAATGTTCTGTCATCTGAAGAGCGTGCGACAGTCGGTGCATGTATGGCAAGCTGGTTTGCACAATCGGCAACGAGGTGGACGATGACATCGGAGTTCGCGCACATCGGCCCCCGCCTGCGGGCCGCGCGCCAGGCGAAGGGCCTCACGCTCGAGGACGTCGCGGGCAGCGCCGGCATGTCGGTGAGCACCCTGTCGCGGCTGGAGTCCGGCAAGAGGCAGGCGAGCCTCGAGCTTCTCGTGCCGGTGACCCGCCGTCTCGGCATCCGTCTGGACGATCTCGTGCGGCCCGAGTCACCCGATCCGCGGGTGCGTCGACCGTCGATCCGACGGGGAGGGCTCGTGATCGCACCGCTCGCGCCGGAGGACTCGCCGATCAGCACGTACAAGATCACCTACCCGCCGGTCGATGACCTGCCCCCGCTGCGCGTGCACGACGGATTCGAGTGGGTGTACGTGCTCACCGGCAAGCTGCGGCTGCGGCTCGGCGACCAGGATCTCGTGCTCGGCCGCGGCGAAGCCGCCGAGTTCGACACGCGCACGCCCCACGCCATGAGCGCGGCCGGCGCGCGACCGGTCGAGGTGCTGAGCATCTTCAACGCCGACGGCGAGCGGATGCACACGCACGGTGGCACAGAAGAAGGCGAGGCGATTCCACCCCGCGCCGACCGGCCTGCCGGCGCGCGTCCCGGCGTGTCATGATCGGCCGGTGAGCACCGGTCAGGATCTCGGCACCCTCGTGCTGCTGCGCCGCGTGCGTGATCGCATGGACCGCGACTACGCGCAGCCCCTCGACGTGGAGTCGCTCGCCCGCGGCGTGCACATGTCGGCGGGTCATCTGAGCCGCCAGTTCAAGCTCGCGTACGGCGAATCGCCCTACTCGTACCTCATGACGCGGCGGGTCGAGCGCGCGATGACGCTCCTGCGCCGGGGCGATCTGTCGGTGACCGACGTGTGCTTCCAGGTGGGGTACCAGTCGCTCGGCACGTTCAGCAGCCGGTTCACCGAGCTGGTCGGCGTGCCCCCGAGCGTCTACCGCGAGCAAGGTGCCCCGTTCGTCCCCGGCATGCTCCCGTGCATCGCCAAGCAGGTCACGAGACCGATCAGGAATCAAGAAGCGCAGGCCGCGCGCCGCGCCTAGCGTGGTGGCCATGACGATCACCATCCACTCGAGCTTCCTGCCGCACACCGACCCTGAGGCGTCCCTCGCGTTCTACCGCGACGTGCTCGGCTTCGAGGTGCGGCTCGATGTCGGCTACGAAGACATGCGCTGGATCACGGTCGGGCCCGTGGGGCAGCCCGACACCGCGATCGTGCTGCATCCGCCCGCCGTCGGCTACGACGTCAGCGACGACGAGCGCGCGCTGCTCCTCGAGCTGATCGCGAAGGGCAGCTACTTCGGCGTCAACCTCGCCACCGCCGACCTCGACGGCGATTTCGCGCGCATCGAGGCCGCCGGCGCCGACATCGTGCAGGAGCCGATCGAACAGGACTACGGCGTGCGGGATGCCGCCTTCCGCGACCCGGCCGGCAACCTGATCCGCATGCAGCAGGTCCGCACCACCACCGAAGGGAACTGAGATGAGCGACACCAAGAGCGGATTCAGCGACGAGGAGCGCGCGGCGATGCAGCAGCGCGCCGCCGAGCTCAAGGCGATGAAGGGCGTGAAGGGATCGGCGAAGAAGGCGAAGGAGCTCGAGGCGTGCCTCGAGGCGATCGCCTCGTTGGAGGGCACCGACCGCGTCATCGCGGAGCGCCTGCACGTGATCGTCTCGGACGTCGCACCGCACCTCGACCCGAAGACCTGGTACGGGTTCCCCACGTACGCGAAGGACGGCAAGAACATCGTGTTCTTCCAGCCGGCATCGAAGTTCAAGGCCCGCTACGGCAGCATCGGCTTCGAGGAGCACGCCGCGCTCGACGACGGTGAGATGTGGCCCGTCGCCTACGCCGTGATCGAGATGACGGATGCCGCCGAGAAGAAGCTTCGGGCCCTCGTGAAGAAGGCCGCCGGCTAGCGGCATCCGCCCGCCCCCTTCCCACCCACTCGCCGAGACTGCATCGGTGCGCCGAGACGTAGGCGATGCCCCTCGGTCTCGGCGTCCGGTTGCCGTCTCGCGGTGGGGCGACAGGGAGGGGAGCGCTCAGCCCGCCTCGAGCAGGGCCCGGGCGCGCTGCAGCCCCGTCGCGAGCGTCGAGCGGACGGACTCGACGATCATGGGCTCGGCGAGCCGCAGCATCCCGGTCGGGCTGCCGTCGATCGTCGCGCTCGCATGGCACCCGCCGCTGCGTTCCGTGAAGCTGAACAGCAGCGAGGTCGGGAAGAGCCCTGCGGTGCTCACGATCGCCATGCGGGTCGGCTTCGCGAACTCGGTGACGCGCCACTCGAAATCGCTCTCGCGGCCCATCGTGCGCATGCGGGTGTGGATCGTGCTGCCCACGCCGACCGGGCCGGGGGAGGTGAGCCGCTCGAAGACCACCGTCGAGTCCCAGCGAGGGCGGTTCTCGCCGTCGATGAAGAACGCGAAGACGTCTTCGGGCGCGCGCGCGACCGTGACGGACTCAGTGACGGTGAACATCGGACTCCTCCCGCTCGGCGACCGGTTCTGCCCGCGGGGTCCTGCGGGATCGCCACGCCCGCCACGCGCCGGTCGACCAGAGCGCCCAGATCACGAGCAGAGGCTGGAAGAGCAGGCGGATGCCGCGCGCGAGGTCGGTGTCGAGCCCGAAGGCGTCGGTGCCGCTGACGAACTGCTCGACGTTTCCGGGGAAGATCGCGACGAAGAACGCCGCAGTGATCCAGCCGACGATCACGCGCCGACGTGTCAGGACGATGAGCGCGAGGCCGAGGGCGATCTCGACGACGCCGGAGGCGACGACCACGGCGTCCGCCGGCAGCGGGAGCCACCCCGGGACCTGCGCGACGAACGTCTCGCGCGCGAACGTGAGGTGGCCGATGCCCGCGAAGACGAGGCCGCCGCCGAGAGCCCAGCGGGCGATCGTCCGGGGAAGGCTCATGTCTCGAATCGTAAGTCACCCCGCGAGCGGGACGGCCGTCCGTCCGAGCTCCGCGCGCGTGGATGCCGGTGACCGACGAACCCGACCGGCTCGAGCCCCGTGCGCCACGAGCGCCGCACGTGAGCGCCGCGCCGGGGTGGCGGTAGGGTCGCGGAATGGCCAGACGCAGAACCGGACTCCTGGTCGGCTGGACCGTCGCGGCCGTGCTCGTCGTCGTGGGTGCGATCGTGACCGTGGTGGGACTGATGACGCCGGTGTCGTACGGGTGGTTCGCCTACCAGCCGCTCGCCGACGCGACGTTCACGCCGGGCGGCGACGGCGTGTGGCTCGCGCGCGCGACGGTCGTCGGGCTGACTCTTCTCGCCCTCGGCCTGATCGCACTGGCGTTCCTGATCGGTCGGCGGGTGGGTACTTCGCGCGGGAGCTGACCTGTCCACGCCCATCGCCGTGGCCCCCTGCGATGGGCCTTGACGCTCCGGCGACCTCGTGCGAGCCTGTCAGGACCCAGATGTGGACAGCGTTCACATCTGGGTGAGAGCGAAAGGTGACCCCATGGACTCCACGACGACCACTCCGCTCCCGCCGGTCGTCGACGCTGAACAGTGGCGTCGAGATCTCGACGAACTGCGGGTGCGTGAGAAGGCCGCCACGCGCGAACTCGACGCCATCGCCGCGCAGCGGCGGCGACTGCCGATGGTCGAGATGCCCGAGTACGAGCTGCAGAGCGAGCACGGACCCGTCCGTCTCGTCGACCTGTTCGAAGGCCGGCGGCAGCTGATCACCTACCATCACATGTGGTCGCCGGGGCAGGAGTGGCAGTGCCCCGGCTGCACCGGGTTCACGGCGCAGTTCACGCGTCTGGACTTCCTCGATGAATACGACGCCCGCTTCGTGATCGTCACGCAGGGCGAGATCGGCGAAGCACTCGCCTACCGCGATAAGGTCGGCAATCGCATGACGTGGTACTCCACCGCCGGCAGCCCGTTCGGCGCGGATGTCGACGCGCCGCCGGACGGCGGCTTCGCCGTGAACGTCTTCCTGCGCGACGGCGACCGCGTCTATCGGACGTGGCACACGAACGGCCGCGGCACCGAGCAACTCACCCACACGTTCCCGCTGATCGACCTGCTTCCGTACGGACGGCAGGAGGAGTGGCAGGACTCGCCAGAGGGGTGGCCGCAGCATCCCACGTACGAGGGATGGCGGGACTCGCTCGACATCGCACGGCTCTACGGGCCCCGCCGAGCCGACTGAGCCCGCCTCGACGGCATCCGGGTCACGGCATGCGGATGACGGTCACGCCGTGACCCGGGGCCGGCGTGCTCATCGCCGCGAGCGCATCCCCGGCCTCGGCGAGTCCGATGACGTCGCCGACGAGGCGCTCCGGACGCAGGATGCCGGACGCGACGAGCTCGAGCATCGCCGGGTAGTCGCGCGCGGCCATCCCGTGCGAGCCGTGGATCTCGAGCTCGTGCGCGATCACACGACCCATCGGCAGGCCGGGGGTGGCATCCGCGCCCAGGAGGAGCCCGACCTGCACGTGACGCCCGCGCGGGCGAAGCGAGGCGATCGACGCGCTCGCGGTCGTGGCGGATCCGACGGCGTCGAGCGAGACGTGCGCGCCCCCGCCGGTCGCCGCGACGATCCGCTCCGGGGTGTCGTCGGCGGCGTCGAACGTGAGCCCGGCACCGAAGTCCCGCGCGAGGGCGAGCGCCGCGGGCGAGCGGTCGACCGCGACGACCCGCGCGCCGAGCGCCGCGGCGATCATGACGGCGGAGAGTCCGACGCCGCCGCATCCGTACACCGCGACCTCGTCACCGGGCTGCACGCGGCCGTGCACCGTCAGGGCGCGGAACGCGGTGGCGAAACGGCAGCCGAGGGATGCCGCCGCGACGAAGTCGAGGTCGTCCGGCAGGAGCACGACGTTGAAGTCCGCCGCGGGGATCGCGACGAGCTCGGCGAACGACCCCGGCATCGTGAAGCCCGGCTGCGACTGGTCGGGGCAGATCTGCGCGTCGCCCCGCAGGCACCATGTGCAGCGCCCGCATCCGCACACGAACGGCGCGGTCACCCGGTCGCCGACGGCGAGGGTCGTGACGTCGGGGCCGATCGCGGCGATGACACCCGCGAACTCGTGGCCCGGAATCTGCGGGAGCGGCACCGGGTCATGGCCTTGCCACGCGTGCCAGTCCGAGCGGCACACCCCCGTCGCGCGCACCTCGATGAGCACACCGTCCGCGGGGCACGCCGGCGCCGCGGTGTCGATCAGGGAGGGGAGGGCGCCGTAAGCGTCGTAGCGGATGGCCTGCACCCTGCGATCGTAGACGCGGATCTTCGTCGCACCCGCCGTGAAAGCCCGGGGAGATTCCGGCCTTTCCGGGTCGGGCGATAGCTCAGAACGTCGATTTCGCCCCGTGCTTTCACACGGTTCCGGTGCGTCGTGCGTCCCCGGCCCGCGCAGGCCGTCAGTCGGTGGGTCGCCGCCGCAGCTGCTTGACGTCGGTGCGCCGCTGTTTCTCCTTGAGCCGGCGCTCGTGCGAGCCGCGCGTCGCCTTCGTCGCCCGTCGCGGCGGCGCCGGCGGGCGCAGCGCATCGGCGACGAGGCTCGCCAGGCGCTCGCGCGCCGCTTCGCGGTTGCGCAGCTGCGCGCGGTGCTCGGATGCTGCGATCGTCAGCACGCCGTCGACGAGGCGGCCCCGCATACGCTCGAGCAGTCGCTGACGCTGCACCGGCGACAGGGCGCTCGAGCCGGCGGCATCCCACACGAGCTCCACGCGGGAATCCGCGGTGTTCACTCCCTGGCCGCCCGGACCCGACGACCGCGAGAACCGCCACGAGAGCTCGGACTCGGGGATCGTGACCCCCGCCGCGATCCGCAGGCCGGGACGATGGGCGGAAGGCATGCGACCATCATCCACCGACCCGGCGCGGGTCGCTCAGTCGCGACGTGCGCGGCGTCGTCAGCGTCGCGCGGTGGGCCGTTACTTCGCGCCGCGTCCCGAGATCCAGCGCTGCTGCTCGCGTGCGAACAGGACCGCGAAGATCCCCCACAGCCCGATGTCGTCGACGAACCCGAGCGGCCCGAGAACGAGCTCGGGGATCAGGTCGATCGGCATGAGCGTGTAGACGACGGCGGCGATGGCGGCGATCCATGTCGTCGGAGCGACGCGATGCTGCCGGTCCTTGACCGCTTTCAGGAATTTCCACCACATCCCTCCAGTGTGCGCGCGGTCCGGCGTCCCGACCGTCCGGCGCAGGGGCTTGGGGGCACCTTCACGGCGATCGTCAAGCATCGGATGCCGTGGCGCAGGGTCGGTGGCCCTGCTGAGAGTCGTGTCGCCGCCCGTATCGCATGGAGTTCCCGGCGTCGATGTGAAAGCACGGGGTTATTCCGGGTCCAAAGGGTCAGCAGCGGCGTCGAGGCGCCGGTTTCTCCCCGCGCTTTCACGCGGCGCGGGTGCGTCCTCGCGCGTCAGGCCTCGGGGAACGGCCAGCCGGTGTAGGCCTCGGCGAGGTACGTCATGCCGGCCTCCGACTCGACGACCGAGCGCAGTTCGCCGAGCTGCCGGCGGCGGTCGAAGTCCGAGGCCTCCGGGGTCACGTGCAGCATGCTCGTCATCCACCACGAGAAGTGCTGCGCCTTCCAGATGCGCTGGAGGGCGGCCTCCGCGAACCCGTCGATCGGGCGCTCATCTCCCTCGAGCAGCAGCGCCTGCAGTGCGCGGTTCAGCAGGATCACGTCGGCGACGGCGAGGTTCATGCCCTTCGCGCCGGTCGGCGGAACCGTGTGGGCGGCGTCGCCCACGATCGCGAGGCGGCCTCTGCGCAGCTCGTGCGCGACGAAGCTGCGGAAGCGCAGCACGTCGCGCTGGAAGATCGGCCCCTCCTCGAGCGTCGTCCCGGGGACGCGCTTCTGCAGCTCGTCCCACAGCTGCGCCTCGCTGAACGCCGCCGTGTCGGTGTCGGGGTCGCACTGGAAGTACATGCGCTGCACGGTGGCACTGCGCTGGCTGATGAGCGCGAACCCGTCGGGCGAGTTGCTGTAGATGAGCTCGTGCGCGCTCGGCGGTGCCTCGGTCAGGATGCCGAACCACGCGAACGGGTACTCACGGAAGTAGCCGCCCGTCGACGAGCCGGTGACCGCCGCCCGCACGACGCTGCGCGAGCCGTCCGCGCCGACCACGAAGTCGGCCTCGATCGCGAGGTCTTCGCCGTCGGCATCCCGCGCGATCACACGGGGGCGGGCGGTGTCGGCATCGTCCACGCGTTCGACCGTCACGCCGAAGCGCAGGTCCTGGCCGCCGGCCAGGCGTGCGGCGATGAGGTCCTTGAGCGCTTCGTGCTGCGGGTAGAGCCAGACGCTGCGACCCACGAGGATCGGGAAGTCGATGCGGTGTCCGGCGCCATCGAAGCGCAGCTCGATGCCGTCGTGGCGCTGCCCGACCGTGCGGGCGCGGCTGAACTCTCCGAGTCCGTCGAGCACGTCGACCGTGCCCTGTTCGAGGATGCCGGCGCGGATCGTCGACTCGATCTGCTCACGCGTGCGCAGGTCGACCACGACCGACTCGATGCCGGCATCCGCGAGCAGGTGCGACAGCAGCAGGCCGGCGGGTCCGGCGCCGACGATGGCGACACGGGTGCGGACGGTGGTGGTCATGGCGTCTCCTTCGACGGCGAATGCTGTCCGCCCAGTGTCCGGTGCGCCCTCCTCGCTCCGCTTCACTTCTCCCGTTCAACGGGAACTCTTCTCGCAGTCGGGCCGCGAGTGCGCGCTCGACGTCGGGGGGCGGGATCTCAGCCCCGGAAACCCAGCGCCTGCTCGATCTCGCGCTTGCCGGCGTGCAGCTCGCGCAGCGCCGGCTCGATCGGTGCGTCGCGGGGCAGCACGACCGAGAGGGCGGCAGTGACGCGGCCGGTCTCGTCGCGCACCGGCACGGCGACGCCGGTCGACACCGTCTCGATGAAGCCGCGGGCGACGGCGTGACCGAGCGCGCGGACCTCGGCGAGCTTGCGGCGGAGCATCGCCGGGTCGGTGATCGTCTCGCGGGTGAGGGCGATCAGAGGTTCCGCGAGCACGCGCTCCTGCAGGTCGCGGTCGCCGAACGCGAGCAGCACGAGGCCGGACGACGACGCGTGCAGCGGGAGGCGCCCCGCGATCCGCGTGATGTTCGCGCCGGAGTCGGGAGCGCTCAGCCGCTCGAGGAAGAGCGCCTCGTCCTGCTCGAGGATCGCGAGCTGTGTGTGCTCGCGGACGCGCGCCTGCACGCGCTCCATCGCCGGCATCGCCACCTGACGCAGACGCAGTGCCTGCGACGAGCGGGTCGCCAGCTCCCACAGCCGCACGCCGATGCGGATGCGCCGGTCATCATCGCGCTCGAGCAGTCCGGCGTCGACGAGCTCGCCGACGATGCGGTGCGCGCTCGATCCCGGAAGCCCCGCGCGGCGGCCGATCTCGGCCGCGGTCTGCACTGTCCGGGTGGGGGTGAAGGTTTCGAGCACCCGCACGAGCCGGTCGGTGACCGAGTCGCCCGACGGGGAGTTCGCCATGCCGCCAGCATCCCATGACTCCCATTGAGTGGGAAACGCCCGTCCGCAGTACCCTCGGGGGATGGCCGATGAACCCTGGTCTCCCCTCGAGCCGCGCGCGGTCGCCGAGCTTTTCGACGGGACCGCTGCGCGCTGGTGGATCTCGGGCGGCGTCGCGCTCGACATCTTCGTGGGCAGGGAGATCCGGGAGCGTCCGAACATCGACATCAGCACGATCCCGACGGACGTGCCCCTCCTGATCGCCGCGCTGCCGCGGGAGTGGAGCCCGTGGGTCGTGCAGGACGAGACGCTGGTCGCCCTCGGAGAGGTCCCCTCCGACGCCGATGTGCAGATCATCCAGGTCCGCGACGACAGCCGGGGCGCGTGGGTCCTGCGGCTGAACGTCGAAGACGGCACGGAACGGGCGTGGCTCTATCGCCGCGACCCCCGGCTGCAGCTGCCGTGGGACCGCGCGGTGCGCGAGGTCGACGGCATCCCGATCGGCGTGCCCGAGGTGCAGCTCGTCTGGAAGGCCCTGCGTCCGCGGCCGCAGGACGACCTCGACAAGGATGCCGTGCTGCCCCTGCTCGACGAGGAGGCGCGCGCGTGGTGGGAGCGGGCGATCCTGTCGATCCATCCGCACTCGTCCTGGTCGATCCCGGTGCGGACGCCCCGCTTTCCGGCGAAGGCCAGCTGGAACCGCCCCGGGCGCTAGCGGTACTCCTCGGCCGCGACGGCGTCGATCACGACGGAGCGGAACCAGCGCTGCGGCGGTGTGAGGCTCGTCTCGCTGCGCGTGTACACCGAGACCGGCGTGCTGCTGCCCGGCCACGGCAGCTCGGCGATCTGCAGGTCGGGGAACCACCCGCAGAACACTTCGGCGACGTGCCGAGGCAGCAGCACGACGAGGTCCGTCGCCTGCAGCACCGCCGGGACACTCGCGTACTCCTCGACCGACAGTGCCACCTGCGGCATCAGCCCATGCTCGATGAGCGCCTGCAGGGGGAACACGTGCCCGCCGCGCGCCGACACGCGCACGAACCGGCGCTCTGCGAACATGTCGGCGCCCGTCGGCGGCAGCGGGTGGGCGGATGCCGAGAGCGCGACGTACTCGACGCTGCGAACGGGCGTCCGCCATAGCCGTGGCGTGGCCAACAGCGAGACGGTGATCGCGAGGTCGATCGTTCCGCGGATCAGGCCGTCCTCCACCAAGTCCGCGTCCAGCCTCTGCACCTGCAGGTGCACTCCGGATGCCGCTCCGGCCAGAGCCGACATGAGCGGGGGGAGGAACGTCTGCTCGCCGATCGAGGTGAGCGCCAGCGCGATCTCGCCGCCGAAGCTCGCCGGGTCGAACTCCCTGGGGTCGCTCACGGTCGCGTCGATCTGGGCGAGCGCTTCGTGCAGCGGACCGAAGAGGCGCGTGGCGTGGGCGGTCGGCACCATGACGTTGCCCTCGCGGCGGAACAGATCGTCGCCGAACCTCTCGCGCAGGCGCCCGAGCGTGTAGCTCACGGTCGGCTGGGTCACGTGCAGCCGGGCGGCGGCGGCTGAGACGCTGCGCAGTTCGTAGAGCACGACGAACGTGCGCAGCTGGTTCAGATCGGTCATGGCCACCCATCGATCGTATCTATGGGCGCGACCGATGGAATCTATTGGACTGAAGTCCGCGGGTCGACTTACCCTCGACAGGAGCGCACGCAGCGACGCATGACGAAGGACTCGCGATGATCATCGACATCCACGGCCACTACACGACGGCGCCCGCGCAGCTCGGCGCGTGGCGCGACCTGCAGGTCGCGTTCGCCGAGGGTGCCGGAGACGAGCCGTCGCCCTCCGATCTGCACATCAGCGACGACGACATCCGCGAGACGATCGAGGCCAACCAGCTCCGGCTCATGGACGAGCGCGGCAGCGACGTCACGGTCTTCAGCCCGCGGGCCTCCTTCATGGCGCACCACATCGGCGACTTCGCCGTGAGCGCGACGTGGGCGCGCATCTGCAACGACCTCGTCGCGCGCGTCTCGCAGCTGTTCCCCGACCGGTTCCTGCCCGGCGCGATGCTGCCCCAGTCGCCGGGCGTCGACCCGAAGACCACGCTCGCTGAGCTCGACCGGGCCGTGAACGAGCTCGGCGTCGTCACGGTCAACATCAACCCTGATCCCTCGGGGGGTCTGTGGACGGCGCCGCTGCTGACCGACCGCAGCTGGTACCCGCTCTACGAGAAGCTCGTCGAGTACGAGCTGCCGGCGATGATCCACGTCAGCACGTCGTGCAAGCCGCAGTTCCACACGACCGGTGACCACTACCTCGGTGCGGACACCACGGCGTTCATGCAGCTGCTCAAGGGCGATCTGTTCCGCGACTTCCCCGACCTGAAGCTCGTCATCCCCCACGGCGGCGGCGCGGTGCCGTACCACTGGGGGCGTTTCCGCGGGCTCGCGATGGCGCTCGGCAAGCCCGAGCTCGAGGAGCACCTGCTCGGCAACGTGTACTTCGACACCTGCGTGTACCACCAGCCGGGCATCGACCTGCTCACGCAGGTCATCCCGACCGAGAACATCCTGTTCGCGAGCGAGATGATCGGCGCGGTCCGCGACATCGACCCCCGTACCGGTCACTACTTCGACGACACGAAGCGGTACGTCGACGCGACCGCGAACCTCGACGACGCGAAGCGCCGGCAGGTCTTCGAGGGCAACGCTCGTCGCGTCTACCCGCGCCTCGACCGTGCCCTTCACAAGCGCGCCCTGACCGCCCCCGGACTCTGAGCACCAGGAGGAACACCGTGACCCAGCGCCTGAACGATCTCGGCATCGTCCGCACCGGCATCCGGCGGCCCGACCCCGCCGACGTCGCGCGCCTGTCGGCGTTCGGCGTCGCCACGATCCACGAGGCCATGGGCCGGGTGGGACTGCTCCGCCCCTACATCCGCCCGGCGTACACGGGCGCGAGACTGTGCGGACCCGCCGTGACCGTGCTGCTGCAGCCGGGCGACAACTGGATGTTCCACGTCGCCGCCGAGCAGGTGCAGGAGGGTGACGTCATCGTCGCCGGCTGCACGACCGAGAGCGAGGACGGCTTCTTCGGCGAGCTCCTCGCGACCTCGCTCACCGCCCGTGGGTGCAAGGGCCTCGTGATCGACGGCGGCGTCCGCGACGTCGCCGACCTCGAGAAGATGGACTTTCCCGTGTTCTCCCGCGCGATCAACGCCAAGGGCACCGTGAAGGCGACGCTCGGCTCGGTCAACATCCCGGTCGTCGTCGCGAACGCGCTCGTGAACCCGGGCGACGTCGTCGTGGCCGACGTCGACGGCGTCGTCGTCGTGCCGCGCGACCTCGTCGGCGCCGTCGCGGACGCCTCGGCCGCCCGCGAGGCGAACGAGGAGGCCAAGCGCGAGAGGTTCCGCGCGGGCGTGCTCGGCCTGGACATCTACGGGATGCGCGAGCCGCTCGCGGAGGCGGGCCTCACGTACGTGGAGGACGCATCATGACCGCACCGGAATCGACCGCGGCCGGCACGGTCGCGCACGGCGAGACCACGGGCGGCTTCGAGAAGACCCCGGGCTGGCTCGACTGGTACGACGGCCCGAGCGTGCCGACGTTCCGCGTGCCGGCCGGCGCGGTCGACGCGCACTGCCACGTGTTCGGCCCGGGTGCGGAGTTCCCGTACGCCCCCGAGCGCAAGTACACGCCGTGCGATGCATCCGCGGATCAGCTGTTCGCCCTGCGCGACCGGCTCGGGTTCGACCGCAACGTCATCGTGCAGGCGACGTGCCACGGCGCGGACAACCGCGCGCTCGTGGATGCCCTCCGCCGGAGCGGCGGGCGGGCACGCGGAGTCGCGACCGTGCGGAAGGACGTGACGGATGCCGAGCTCGCCGACCTGCACGACGCGGGCGTCCGCGGCGTGCGGTTCAACTTCGTGAAGCGTCTCGTGGACCGCCTCGACACCGCGTCGCTCGAGGAGATCGTGACGAAGATCGCGCCGCTCGGCTGGCACGTCGTGATCTACTTCGAGGCCGAGGACCTGCCCGAGCTCTACGACTTCTTCTCCGGCATCCCGACCGACGTCGTCGTGGACCACATGGGCCGCCCCGATGTCACGAAGGACCCCGACGGACCCGAGTTCGGGCTGTTCCTGCGATTCCTCCGCGAGAACCCGAACGTGTGGAGCAAGGTCTCGTGCCCGGAGCGGCTGTCTCTCAGCGGCCCCCGGGCGCTCGACGGTGAGCAGCACGCGTACACCGACGTCGTGCCGTTCGCCCGTCGCGTGGTCGAGGAGTTCCCCGACCGCGTGCTGTGGGGCACGGACTGGCCCCACCCGAACCTCAAGGACCACATGCCCGATGACGGGCTGCTGGTCGACTACATCCCCCAGATCGCGACGACGGCGGAACTGCAGCACAAGCTGCTCGTCGAGAACCCGCTTCGCCTCTACTGGCCCGAAGGAGCATGACATGGCACTGGACAAGCCGTACAAGAACATCCCCGGCACGACGATCTTCGACGCCGACCAGGCCCGCAAGGGGTATCACCTCAACCAGTTCTCGATGTCGCTCATGAAGCCGGAGAACCGCGAGCGCTACCTCGCCGACCGCGAGGCGTACCTCGATGAGTGGCCCCTCACCCCGGTGCAGCGTCAGGCCGTGCTCGACCTCGACCTGAACACGTGCATCGCCGAAGGCGGCAACATCTACTTCCTGAGCAAGATCGGCGCCACGCACGGGCTGAGCTTCCAGCAGATGGCCGGGTCGATGACGGGCATGAGCGAGGCCGCCTACCGCGACATGATGGTCTCGGGCGGTCGCCGTCCCGAAGGGAACCGCCTGAAGGATCTGGACGGCTGGGCGCCGCCGTCGACCGAGAAGGCGACGACCATGCGTCCGGACGCGCCGGCGAAGTTCACCTCCGCGCTGTTCACGTCGCATGTGCCCGCGATCGGCGCCGCGATGGATCACGGCAAGACCCAGGAGCCGTACTGGAAGAAGGTCTTCGACGGCTATGAGTGGACGCGGACCTGGGCGAAGGAGAACACGCCCGACGTCGTGATCCTCGTCTACAACGACCACGCGACCGCGTTCGACTCCAACATCATCCCCACGTTCGTGCTCGGCACCGGCGAGCACTACCCGGTCGCCGACGAGGGCTACGGCCCGCGCCCCGTGCCGGATGTGAAGGGATACCCCGAGCTCGCCGCCCACATCGCCCAGTCCGTCATCCAGGACGACTTCGACCTGACCCTCGTGAACGAGATGGTCGTCGACCACGGCCTGACCGTGCCGCTCTCGCTCGTGTTCGGCGAGGTCGACGAATGGCCCTGCCGGGTGATCCCGCTCCCCGTGAACGTCGTGCAGTACCCCGTGCCGTCGGGTAGGCGCTGCTACGAGCTCGGCAAGGCGATCCGCCGGGCCCTCGACAAGTGGGAGGGGCCCGAGCTCAACGTCCAGATCTGGGGCACCGGCGGCATGAGCCACCAGCTGCAGGGCCCCCGTGCGGGCCTGATCAACGAGGAATGGGACAACGCGTTCCTGGACCACCTGATCGCCGACCCGCTCGGACTCACCGAGTGGTCGCACATGGAGTACGTCGACGAAGCGGGCTCGGAGGGCATCGAGCTCGTGGACTGGCTGATCGCCCGCGGCGCGATGGACGACCAGTTCGGCGGCGGCGCCCCCGAGGTGAACCACCGGTTCTACCATGTGCCGGCATCCAACACCGCCGTCGGTCACCTCGTGATCAGCAACCCGGTCGCTCCCGAGGTCGCGCCCGCCGACGCCGTGAGCGTCACCGTCCCCGAGGATGTCACCGTATGAGTGAGAAGGTCCGGGTCGCCGTCGTCGGCGCCGCCGGCGCGTTCGGCATGAAGCATCTCGACGGTCTCGCTGAGATCGACGGCGCCGAGGTCACTGTCGTGAGCGGCACGCGCCCCGAGCCGACGCAGGCGGTCGCCGAGAAGTACGGCGTGCCGGCCGCGGTCGTGGGGCTGGATGCCGTCCTCGAGCGCGACGACGTCGACGCGGTGATCCTCGCCACGCCGACCCAGATGCACGCGGCGCAGACTCAGGCGGTGCTCGCCGCGGGCAAGCACGTGCAGGTGGAGATCCCGCTCGCGGACTCCCTCGCCGACGCCCAGGCGACCCTCGCGGCGGCGGAGGCGTCGGACCGCGTGTCGATGGTCGGGCACACCCGCCGCTTCAACCCCTCGCACCAGTGGGTGCACCAGCGGGTGACGGGGGGCGAGTTCGCCGTGCAGCAGATGGACGTGCAGACGTACTTCTTCCGCCGCACGAACACGAACGCGAAGGGCGAGCCGCGCTCGTGGACCGACCACCTGCTCTGGCACCACGCCGCGCACACGGTCGACCTGTTCGCGTACCAGGCGGGGCGCATCGTGCAGGCGAACGCGCTGCAGGGTCCTATCCACCCCGTGCTGGGGATCGCGATGGACATGTCGATCCAGCTCAAGAGCGAGACCGGCGCGATCTGCACGCTGTCGCTGTCGTTCAACAACGAGGGCCCGTTCGGCACGTTCTTCCGCTACATCGGCGACACCGGCACCTACATCGCCCGCTACGACGACCTCGTCGACGGCGCGGAGAACCCGATCGACGTGTCGCAGGTCGCGGTGAGCATGAACGGGATCGAACTGCAGGACCGTGAGTTCATCGCCGCGATCCGCGAGGGCCGCGAGCCCAACTCGTCCCTCCGGCAGGTCATGGACTGCTACCGCGTGCTCGCCGGACTCGAGGAACAGCTCGCGTGATCCTGCCCCGGCTCGGACTCGGCTGCATGTCGCTGAGCCACGCGTACGGCATCCCGCCCTCGCCGGAGGAGGGGCTGGCCGTGTTGCGCGCCGCGCTGGATGAGGGCGTCGGGATGCTGGACAGCGCGACCCTGTACGGCGGCGGCCGCAATGAGGAGCTCGTCGGGCGCGCGCTCGCGGCTCTCGGCTCGGCGCGCCGCGATGAGGTCGTGCTCGCGAGCAAGGGAGGGATGGCCCTCGTCGACGGCGTGAAGACGATCGACGGGAGGCCCGAGACGCTGCGCGCGCAGGTGGATGCGTCGCTGCGGAGGCTCGGTGTCGAGCACATCGACCTGTACTACCTGCACCGCTGGGACCGGAGCGTCCCGATCGGCGAGAGCGTCGGCGCGCTCGCCGAGCTCGTCGCCGCGGGCAAGATCGGGGCGATCGGGCTGTCGGAGGTCTCGGTCGCGCGCCTGCGCGAAGCGCTCGAGGTCGCCCCGATCGCCGCCGTGCAGAACGAGTATTCGCTGTGGAGCCGCAACGCCGAACTCGGGATGCTCGAAGAGACGCGTGCGCGCGACGTCGCGCTCGTCGCGTTCTCGCCGGTCGCCCGCGGGTTCCTCGCGGACGCCGTGGGGGATCCCGAGGAGCTGGCCCCCAAGGACATCCGCCGGGCGATGCCGCGCTTCCAGGCGCCCTTCTGGCAGGCCAACGCCGCGCTCCTTCCCGCGTGGCGCGCGCTCGCGGCGGAGGCCGGCTGCACGCCCGCGCAGCTCGCGCTGGCGTGGCTGCTCTCGCGCGGCGAACACGTCCTGCCGATCCCCGGCACCACGTCGATCGCCCACCTGCGCGAGAACCAGGCGGTCCTCGAGCTCGTCGTCGATACGGCGCTGCTCGCCCGCGCCGGCGAGCTGATCGACACCGCGACGGTCTCGGGCCCGCGGTACGGTGCCGCGCAGTCCGCCGAGGTCGACGCGGAATCCTTCGATCACGCAGCGCCGGAGGCCGAGGACGCCCCGGCGCCTGAGGGCGAGGCGGCGGCCTCGGTTTCGCCGACGGGCGAGGTCGCACGATGAGGGCGATCTCGTCGATGGCGACCCGGCACCTGCTGGGCACGCTCGCCGCGCGGGCGACGGATGCCGGTCTCGGCGCCCTCGAGATCGAATCGGTCGGCGGGGTCGACGCCGCGCGCCGAGTGGCCGGAGGCGAGGAGTTCGACCTCGTGTTCCTCGCCGCCGATGCGCTCGAGCGTCTGGCCGCCGCGGGGCACGTGGATGCGGCATCCGTCACCCCCCTCGCCGTGTCGCAGACCGCCGTCGCCGTCCCGGACGCCGGGCGCGGGGCTGTCGCCGACGGCCCGGCTTTCGCGGATGCCGCCGGGGTGCGCGCTGCGCTGCAGGCGGCCGGGCGCATCGGGTACTCCACCGGGCCGAGCGGCACGGCGCTCCTCGCGCTGATCGAGGAGTGGGGTCTGAGCGCAGAGCTCGGCGACCGGCTCGTGCAGGCTCGCGCGGGCGTGCCCGTCGCACGGCTCGTCGCGGACGGCGAGGTCGACCTCGGGTTCCAGCAGCTGAGCGAACTCGTCGGGCAGCCCGGCATCCGCATCCTCGGGGTCCTGCCGCCCGACTGTGCGATCGACACGGTGTTCGCCGGTGCGGTGGCCGCGGCGAGCACGGAGCCCGACGCCGCGCGCGAAGTGCTGGCATCGTTCGCGGCGCCCGAGGCGGCATCCGCCGTCCGCGCCCACCGTTTCGACCTGCCCGGGTGAGTCCGCCGCCCTAAGCTGGCGCCGTGACTTCGCCCGCGCCATTGGATGACCGCGTCGTCCTGCGCTTCCTCGCCACGCCCGCCGACACCGCCGCCGGTGGCCGCTCGGTCGCCGCGGGCAGCGTGATGGAGTGGATCGACAAGGCCGGCTATGCGTGCGCGGTCGGGTGGGCGGGCGCTTATTGCGTCACGGCCTACGTCGGCAACGTGCGTCATCGCCGGCCGATTCCGCCGGGGAGCCTCATCGAGGTGCAGGCGCGGCTGGTGCACACCGGGCGCTCCAGCATGCACGTCGTCGTGACGGTGTCGTCGGCCGAGGTCAGCACCCGCGCCTACACCCCCGCGACGACCTGCGTGCTGATCTTCGTGGCGAAGGGCGCCGACGGGCGGCCGATCGAGTTGCCGCCGTGGACACCCGTGTCGAGGTCGGATCAGAAGCTCGCCGACGCCGCGCTCGAGCGCATCGACACCCGCGCGCAGATCAAGCACCTCATGCTCGACGAGGAGTACACCGAAGAGTCCGAAGCGCCGCGCACGACCCTGCGGTTCCTCGCGCCGACCGGCGTGGTCAACTTCGGCGGCAAGGCGCACGGCGGGACGGTCATGCGCTGGCTCGACGAGGCCGCCTACGCGTGCGCGGTCGCGTGGATGGGCGACGCGTCTGTCGCCGACCACGCCGTCGGGGTGTACTCCGGCGGCATCCACTTCCTCGCGCCGGTGCGGATCGGCGACCTCGTCGAGGTGGACGCGCGGATCATCCTCACGGGACCGCACAGCATGCACATCAGCACGCGGGTGTCGACGGCCGACCCGCGCCGACCCGATGACCTGACCCTCACCACCCAGTGCCTCAGCGTCTTCGTCGTGCCGGGCGAGGACGGGGTCGCGCTGCCGGTGCCCGCGTGGCAGCCGACGCTGCCGGAAGACGTGCGCCTGCATGGGCACGCGCGCGATATCCTCGCGCTGCGCGAGACGATCGTGCCGCTCGCGGCCTCGCTGACGCTCGAGCCGTAGCCGCCGGGTGAGGTCTGCCCGGTCGCGTGTGGCGATTCCGGTGTGAAACCGCGGGGAGAAACCGCGGCTTTCGGCCCCCGGTGAGACCGAAACGTGCGATTTCTCCCGGGAGTTTCACGCCGCGCCGCGGGCACCGGTCCGCGTGCGCCGTAACCGCGCCGGCAATACGGTGGAAGAGCCCACCGCAGCGCTGCAGAGGAGACCCGAGATGACCGCATCCTTCGTGTACGACGCCGTCCGCACGCCGTTCGGCCGCGGTGGGGGAGCACTGTCGTCGGTGCGCCCCGACGACCTCGCAGCCGTCGTGATGCGCGCGGCCGTCGAGCGCACGGGGATCGACCCGGCGCGCATCGACGACGTGATCTTCGGGGCCGCGAACCAGACCGGCGAGGACAACCGCAACGTCGCACGGCTGGGCGCGCTGCTCGCGGGGTTCCCGTCGACGGTGCCCGGTGTGACGGTGAACCGGCTGTGCGGGTCGGCGGTGGAAGCGGTGATCCAGGGCTCGCGCGCGATCGAGGCCGGGGATGCCGAGCTCATCCTCGCCGGCGGGGTGGAGTCGATGAGTCGGGCGCCGTACGTGGTCGAGAAGGCCGCAAAGCCGTTCCCGGCGGTGGGCAACCAGACGATGTGGAACACCGCGATCGGATGGCGGATGACGAACCCGGCGCTGCGGAAGGACTGGACGATCTCGAACGGGCAGTCCGCCGAGAAGCTCGCCGGGATCCACGGCATCTCACGCGAGGAGCAGGACGCGTTCGCGCACCGCAGTCACGTGCTCGCCGCCCTCGGGTGGGATGCCGGAGCGTACGAGGACGAGATCGTGCAGGTTCCGGGGCATGAGCTCGAGATGGATGAGGGAATCCGGGTCGACACCACGATGGACAAGCTCGCGGGTCTGCGGGCGCTGTTCGCGGCGGACGGGTCGGTGACGGCGGGCAACTCGTCCTCGATCAACGACGGTGCGGCCGCGGTGCTGCTGGCCGGTGAAGGTGTGCTGGACGGGGAGCCGCTCGCGCGGATCGCGGGGCGTGCCGCGTTCGGCAACGACCCGGACGTGTTCGGTGTCGCGCCGGTCGAGGCCGCGAACCGGGCGCTCGCGCGCGCCGGGCGGACGTGGGCAGACGTCGAGGTCGTCGAGCTGAACGAGGCGTTCGCGTCGCAGAGTCTCGCGTGCCTGAAGCTCTGGCCCGCGCTGGACCCCGAGAAGGTCAACATCCACGGCGGCGCGATCGCGATCGGGCACCCACTCGGCGCGTCGGGCGGGCGGATCATCGGGCACGCGGCGCACGAGCTCGCGCGCCGCGGCGGGGGCGTCGCGGTCGCCGCGATCTGCATCGGGGTCGGTCAGGGCCTCGCCGTCGTCCTCGAACGCTGAGCGGGCAGGCAGGACTCCACCGATCCGGGCTGAGGTTCCGGGGTTTGCGAGCCGGAAATCCCCTACGCCTCGGGGGTGTACCACGGCGACGCGTGCGCCATTCATCATCCTTACGCGGTCATCACGCACACTTATGCTTGAAACAGACTGAATGGGTTAGCCTGGAGACACGGCGTGAGGATGCGCCGTCTGATCGCCTCCCGCGATCGCCCCAGACCAGAGAGCGGCCTCATGCTCCTCGAGCGCGACCTCATCCAGTCCGTCGGCTTCCGCAATGTGCGTGAAGGCGATCGGATCACCGGCTTCCAGCTGCGGCTGCGCATGCCCTCCTACCGGGGGATGGCGGCATCCCTCATCGACGGCGTCGCCGTACGTGTCGGCGATCTCGTCGACGTCCCCGCCGACGTGCCGCTGTGGACCCTGCAGGGCCGCACCCACACCCTCGCCGAGCTGTGGGAGAGCGACGACCTGCGCTGGCCGCTCGAAGACGCCGCGATCATCACCGTCCCGCACGAGGGGGGCCTCCCCGACGGCGTGCACGAGGTGTCGATCGAGCTGCGCCTGCGCATGTCGTACATCCCGGTCGAGCACCAGCCCTCGACCTACGCCGTCACGAAGCACGTCACGCTCTCCCCCGAGGCGACCGGAGCGCCGTTCCGCTACGGCGTGAGCCTGTACAGCTTCATGACCGACTACGGCACGGTCCTCGATCTCGAGACCGCGATGGCCGGCATCGCCGACCTCGGCGCGACCGGCATCGAGATCCTCGGCGAGGGGCACATCCCGAACTACCCGAACCCGTCCGAAGCGTGGGTCGCAGACTGGTTCCGCCTCCTCGAGGAATACGGCCTCGAGCCCACGAACTACGGCTCGTGGATCGACACCCGCCTGCACTCGAGCGGCCCGAACGGCCGCGACATGACGGTCGAGGAGGGCGCGAAGCAGCTCCAGCGCGATCTGCGCCTGGCGCAGCGGCTGGGTTTCCGGTTCGTTCGGCCGAAGATCGGCGTCGTCTCGAGCGACCTCGTTCCGCATCCGATCTGGACCGAGGTGGTGGAGGCGTCGCTGCCGCTGGCCGAGGAGCTCGACGTCATCATCTGCCCCGAGATCCACTCGCCCACGCCGATCAGGCACGAAGTCGTGGACGAGTACATCGAATTCATCCAGCGGACGGGGACGAAGCACTTCGGCATCCTCATCGACACCGGCATCTTCCAGGACCGTCCCATTCCCCTCCGACCCGGAGAGCTTCCCGGCCGGCGCCCCGCGTTCCTCGACGGCATCGGGGTCGACCCGGCGGACTTCGCCGCCGTCGCACCGTACGTCGTGTTCGTCCAGGCGAAGTTCCACGACATCGACGAGAACCTCGAAGACCAGCAGATCCCGTGGGAGCCGGTGCTGCGCGCGATGCGGGATGCCGGCTACACCGGCTACCTCTCCAGCGAGTACGAAGGCGAGCGCGAGCCGTGGCGCTCGATCGAGCAGGTGCGTCGCCAGCACTCGCTCATGCGCCAGGTCGCCGACGCGCTCTGAGCGCGCGGCACGTGTGCTGAGCGAGCGCAGCGAACCGAAGCATCCCGAATCGAAACGAAGGAACACGAGCATGCCCAACGGACTCATCGCCGAAGACAGCCTCCGCCCGCACCCGGACGGGCTCGCTCTCACGCTCACCCTGCCCTGGTACCGGAGCCTGTGGCTCTCGTCCGTGGGCACCCTGAGGGTGACGATCGACGGGGCCGAGGTGCCGGCATCCGATCTCGCGTTCGAGCTGAAGGGGCAGCGCTACACGCTGGACCAGCTGCCCGAGCAGAGCGAGACGCTGTGGTTCCTGCAGGAGCACCCGCTGCTGATCATCCGCAGTGAGGCGCCGATCGCGCTCGGCGAGACGCACGACGTCGAGATCTTCGGCGAGCTGCGCCTGCCGTACATGCAGATCGCGCCGGGGCAGGATGGCGGGCCGGGCATGTACGTGCCGAACATCGTCCGGCAGTCGTTCACGCTGACCGCGACCGACACGGATGCCGCACCTCTCGCCCTCGTGTCGGACATCGCCCCGCCGCCTCCGGCGACCGACGCCGATCCCTTCCAGCTCGGGCTCACGCTGTACTCCGCGAGTGCGGAGTTCCGCGCCGGCTGGTACGACTTCGACAGCCTGCTCGCCCGCGTCGCCGAACTCGGCATCGGCCCGGGCATCGAGATCGTCGCGTCGCAGGTGCTCCCGACCTATCCGCACGTGTCACCGGAGTTCATCGCCGACTGGCGGAGGGCGTTCGACACCTACGGCTTCGACGCGAGCTCGTTCGGCGCGAACCTCGACATGGGCCGTCGCCGCGACCGCGACATGACCGACGACGAGGAGTTCGCGTTCAGCGAGATCCTCTTCCGGGATGCCGCCGCCCTCGGCTTCCCGCTCGTGCGGATCCAGAGCGCCAAGCCCGCGCTGCTGCGCCGCCTGCTGCCGATCGCCGAAGAGCTGAACCTCAAGCTCGCGTACGAGATCCACGCGCCGATGGGCCCGAACGCCCCGCAGATCATGAAGGTGCGCGAGGTGTACGACGAGCTCGACTCGCCGCTCCTCGGCTTCGTGGCCGACTTCTCGTCGACGATGCACGCGATGTCGCCGACGCTGCTGCGGGCCGTGCAGCGCGCGGGCCTGGATGACGAGGCCGTGGAGCGTTTGCAGGCGATCTGGACGACGGATGCGTCGATGCAGGAGCGCCAGCAGGAGTTCATCGGCTACCTGAAGAGCCGCGACTTCGACCCGGGCCGTCTGGGCTCGTTCGCGCACCTGGCGTTCAACATGCACGGGCACGTCGCGCCGCAGGAGTGGGCCGACATCATGCCGCAGATCCTGCACGTGCACGCGAAGTTCTACGACATCGACGAGAACGGGCAGGAGCCCGCGATCGACTACCCCGAGCTCGTGCGCGTCTTCGTCGAGGGCGGCTACCGCGGCTACTGGTCGAGCGAGTGGGAGGGGCACGCGTTCGCCGAGCTCGGCGAGGTCGATCCGCTGCTGCTCGTGCGTCGGCAGCACGACCTGATCCGCCGGTCGATGCGGGAGCTGCAGCCGGCATGACCGAGACGACCGAGGCGCCCGACTTCCGCCGTATGCCGATCGCGGAGGCGGTGCGCTGGCTCGCCGAGCACGGTGAGCCGGCCGACCCGCGACCCGACATCGACACCGCCGCGCTGAAGCGCCGCTTCCCGCATCTCGCGGGCGTCGAGACCGCCGACATCCGCATCGACGGCCCGTACGGCCGGCTCGTGCCGGCGAGGCTGTATCGGGATGCCGTCGCGCCGGCATCCGGTCGCGCCCTCGTGTGGGTGCACGGCGGGGCGTTCATCGGCGGGCATCTGGACATGCCCGAGGCGAACTGGGTCGCCCTCGAGCTCGCGGCGCGCGGCGTCCCGGTGCTGTCGGTCGATTACGTCAAGTGCCTCGGCGACACGCACTTCCCCGAGCCGACCGACGAGGTGCGCACCGCGTTCGCCCATGCCGTCGCGCACGCGGATGGTCTTTTCGGCGTCGACGCGGGTGCGGTGCTGCTCGGGGGCGCGAGCGCCGGTGGCAACCTCACCGCGGGCGCAGTCGCGCAGCTGCAGGATGCCGGGCAGCCGGTACCGGCCGGATTGGTGCTCGTCTATCCGGTCGTGCATCCGAACGGCCCCGAGGCTTCGGCCGCGGTCGACCTCACGTCGCCGCACGGTCAGCTCGCGAAGAACTTCGCCGGTTCCGAGGAGGCCCTGCGCGACTCGCACGCGTTCGCCGCGCTGGGGCGGGTCGACGGCTTTCCCCCGACACTCGTCGTCGTGTGCGAGAACGACGACCTGCGCCCGTCGGGAGAAGCGTTCGCCCGTCAGCTCGAGGATGCCGGCATCCGGGTCGCCCTGCACCTTGAGGCGGCTGCGGGTCACGGCCACATCAACGAGCCGTCCGACCCGACGGCGCTGCCGACGATCGAGGCGATCGCCGCGTGGGTCAGCGCGTGAATGAGGCGACGCTCGAGCTGGTGCGCGCGAGCCTCCGCGGCGCGGTGGACGTCGAGGTGAGCCCGACCGGTTTGACCCCGCTGCGCCTGCCGGCGCGCGCACGGGCTCAGTCCGACTCGGACTGGATGCGCATCGCCTCAGAGCAGGCTTCCGGGGTTCGTCTGGAGTTCCGGACCGCCGCCACCTGGCTGGAGCTGACCGTGGAGACCACGGGGCTGTACCTGCCGTGGGTCCCCGAGCATGTGCGGTGGGCGGTGTTCTCCGCGACCGTCGACGGCGAGCCCGTGGCCGACGCGCGTGTGACCGGCGGTTCCGAACTTCATCTGGCGGAGCCCGGCGGACCGCGGTTCGTGAAGGGCGTGCCCGCCGTCGCACGGTTCGAGCTCGGCGGAACAGGTCTGGTGGAGCGCCGCGTCGTGGTGTGGCTGCCCCAGACCGACACCGTCGAGGTCCGCGGTGTTCGCGCCGACGCGCCACTCGCGCCCGCCGAACAGCTCGATCAGCTGCGCTGGTGGCACCACGGAAGTTCGATCAGTCATTGCATCGAGGCCGAGACGCCACGTGGGGTGTGGCCGGTGGCCGCCGCCGACCGGCTCGATCTCGACGTGACCAATCTCGGCTTCGCCGCGAACGCCCACCTCGACCCGTTCACCGCACGCGCGATGCGCGATTCCGGGGCGGACCTGTTCAGTCTCAAGATCGGCATCAACATCGTCGGCGGCGACACCATGAAGCGGCGGACGTTCGTCCCCGCCGTGCACGGATTCCTTGACACGATCCGAGAGGGCGCGCCCACGGCGCCGATCCTCGTGGTCTCGCCGATCCTGTGCCCCATGCACGAGGACACACCCGGCCCGACCGTCACCGATCCCGAGACCGGCGAGCGGCACGGGACGCCGAGCACGACGCCGGACTTCTTCGAGCCGCCGCTCACGCTGCGCTCGGTGCGGGAGATCCTGCGCGACATCGTCCAGTCCCGGTCGCAGGAGGATCCGGCCCTGTTCTACCTCGACGGTCTCGACCTCTTCGGGGCAGACGACATCGCCGAGTTGCCCGACGGGCTTCACCCGAGCCCTGCCGGCTACCTGCTGATCGCCGACCGGTTCGCGGCGTCTCCGGTCGTGTCCGCCTGGATCGGCCACGCCGGGGGAGCGGAGCGATGACCACCTTCACGAACCCGGTCCTGCCCGGCGACCGTCCCGACCCGGCGGTGATCAAGGTCGGGGACGAGTACTGGCTCACCTACTCGTCGTTCGAGGCCGCCCCCGGTCTTCCGCTGTATCGCTCGACGGACCTCGTGAACTGGACCTACGTGACCTCGGCGCTGCCGAACCCGGTCGGCAGCACGTTCGCGGTCGACATCGCCGAGCACGACGGGCGCTTCTTCATCTACATCCCGTTCATCCCGACGCCGTGGTCGAACCTGACGGATGCCTCGATCTTCGTGATCCACGCCGACGCGATGAGCGGCCCCTGGTCCGACCCGATCGACCTCGGCATCCGCGGGGCGATCGATCCCGGCCACGTGGTCGGCGAGGACCGACACCGGTACCTGTTCACGAACGGGGTGCGCCGCATCCGTCTCGCCGATGACGGGCTGTCGACCGTGGGCGAACTCGAGAAGGTGTACGACGGGTGGCGATACCCCGATGAGTGGATCACCGAGGCTTACGCCCTCGAGGGGCCGAAGCTCTTCCGCCGCGGGGAGTGGTTCTACCTCGTAAGCGCGGTGGGCGGCACAGCCGGCCCGCCGACCGGGCACATGGTGATCGTCGCGCGGTCGCGGTCGGTGCACGGCCCGTGGGAGAACCACCCCCGCAACCCGATCGCGCGCACGACGGATGCCGCCGAGGCGTGGTGGTCGCGCGGACACGCGACGCTCGTGGAAGGACCCGGCGGAGGCCCCGACGACTGGTGGATGGTTTCGCACGGCTACGAGAACGGCTACCGCACCCTGGGCCGGCAGATCCTGCTCGAGCCGATCCGGTGGGGCGATGACGGATGGCCCGAAGCGGTCGTCCGCGACATCGGCGGATCGATCGAGGCGCCCGCGGGAGCCGCCGAGCAGCATCCCGCGCCCGACATCTCCGACGACTTCTCCCAGCTCGAGCTCGGCAGACGCTGGACCTTCCACGCTCCCGGCCGAGGCGAGGCCGGCCGCGTGCGGGTCGACGACGGCCTGGTGCTGCGGGGCAAGGGCACCTCGCCCGCCGACACGTCGCCGCTCGCGATGCTGACCGGCGACCGTTCGTACGAGATCGAGGTCGACGTCACGATCGAGCCCGGCATGGAGGCCGGTCTGCTGCTGTTCTTCAACAGCCGGCTCTTCTGCGGCATGGGGATCGACGGCGAGCGGATGCTGAGCTATTCGGGCGGCATCCGGACGCACTGGAGAGAGCCCGCGCCTGCGACGGATCGCCTCACGCTGCGCATCCGCAACGACGAGCACATCGTCACCGGCTGGTATCGCGTTGCGGATGGCGAGTGGACACGCCACGCGATCCGCTACGAGACCTCCGGCTACCACGTCAACACCGTCGGCGACCTGTTGAGCCTGCGTCCCGCGCTGTATGCGACGGGGACGGGCGAGGCGCGGTTCCGCGACTTCACCTACCGGAGGCTCGAATGAATCCCGCACCGCGGCCGTGGACCCTGTCGACCGAAGCGCCGTTCGTGCTGCGCCGCGAAGGTGAACCCGCACTCCTCGTCGGCGGTCAGGTCTTCAATTCGGCCTCGTCGTCGCCGAAGGCGATCGCCGACTCGTTCGCGCACGTCCGCCGCGTCGGGAGCAACGTCGTGCTTTCGCCCGTGAGCTGGGCGCTGAGCGAGCCGGTCGAGGGCGCGTTCGATTTCGCACTCGTCGACGTCATGCTCGCCGAGGCTCGGAAGAACGAGCTGCGCCTCGTGCTGCTGTGGTTCGGCGCGTTCAAGAATGCGGCATCGACGTATTCGCCGACGTGGGTGCGCAGCGACCCGGCGCGGTTCCCCCGCGTCGTGGTCGAGCCGAAGGGCATGCAGGCCTTCACGTACGAAGGGGCCACGGCCAAGCCGGTGCTCTCGGCCTTCAGCCCCGAGCTGCGCGAAGCCGACGCGAAAGCCTTCGAAGCGCTCATCCGGCACCTCGTGGAGGCCGATCCCGACGGCAGGGTGGCGATGGTGCAGGTCGAGAACGAGTCGGGCCTGCTCTCCGACAGCCGCGACCGCAATGAGCTCGCCGAGGCCGCATGGGCGGGGCCTGTCCCGCGCGAGCTGATCGCTCACGTGCGCGCGACGCCCGACGGTGGCACGTCCGCCCGGCGGCTCTGGGAGGCGAGCGGCAGCGCCGACGGCGGATCGTGGTCGCAGGTCTTCGGCGACACGCCTGCCGCGGAAGAGGTGTTCATGGCGTGGACGATCGCGGGGTACGTCGAGCACCTCGCCCGTCGCGGTCGGGCGATCGCCGACATCGTGATGTACGCGAATGCGTGGCTCGGACCGCAGCCGGGGCAGGACACCCCGGGCCAGTGGCCGAGCGGTGGTCCGGCATCCACCGTGCTCGATGTCTGGCGGGCCGCGGCGCCGTCGCTCGCCTTCCTCGGCCCGGACGTCTACGTCCAGGACGCCGACGCGGCGATGAAGCAGTATGCCACCGGCATCCAGCCGTTCTTCGTCCCGGAGTGCCGTCTCAGCGCGGGTGAACTCGTCCGGGCGATCGGCGCATACGGGGCCTTCGGCTGGTCGGCCTACGGGCTCGATGCCGCCAACCCGGACGCCCAGGTCGCCGCGACGCTCGCGTTCGTCTCGGCGCTCGAAGACGAGATCAGCCAGGCTCAGCAGCGCCGCACGATCAGCGCCGTCGTCATCGAGCCGGGAGTCGAGGTCGAGACGCGGCACATCGACGGGGTCGACATCACGGCGCGGGGCGCGCTCGCGCTGTTCCAGAAGATGCTGCTGGATGCCGGGGTGCACGTTCCCGACACGCAGCTGCAGGTGCCCGACGAGACGGTGGCGGGTGCGCAGGTCACCCACCACGGCGACACGCGGCCGTTCGGCCTGATCGTCGGCACGGGCGACGGCTTCCTCATCATCGGCCGCGAGCTGATGCTCGACTTCTTCGCCGCCGATGCGCGGGTCGAGATCGACTCGGTCGTCGAATTGCTCCTCGACGGCGCGCGTGTCGTGCCGGGGCGGGTGCTCAACGGCGACGAGCGGCTGATGATCCTCCCGACCGATCGCGTCGGTGCGGCCCGCATCCGCGTCGTACGTCTCTGACCAGCTCCTGACGCCGTCTCACGGTCTGAGGCGCGGGTGAGCGGGCGGTCAGACCACCCGGAGCGGGACGGGCTGCGTGCGGTCGAGCGAGCCGCCCACGTGCAGCACGAAGCTCCCGGGCTCCACGAGCAGTGACCCATCGGCGAGTCGGAAGCCGAGCTGCTCCGGCCCGATCGTGAACGCGAACAGCGCGGTCTCGCCGGGCGCGAGCGCGCGCCGCTCGAAGGCGACGAGCCGGCGCACCGGCGGCGCGACCGACGCCACGAGGTCCTCCACATAGACCTGCACGACCTCATCGCCGGCGCGCTGCGACGTATTCGTCACGTCGACCTCGAGCGTGACCGCGCCGTCCACGCCGATCTCGGACGACGGCACGCGCGCCTCGCCGTATGAGAACGTCGCGTAGCCCGAGCCGTGGCCGAACACGAACTGCGGCCCCAGGTCGAGGTCGAGGTACTTCGAGGTGAACTTCTCGGCGACGTTCGCCGGGCCCTCGAGCGCGACGTCGACGGACTCGAGGGTCATCGTGCCGCGGACGGATGCCGGACGGCCGGTGTTCTCGTGCGCGTAGTGGATCGGCACCTGGCCCACCGAGCGGGGGAACGACATCGGCAGGCGTCCCGCGGGCTCGGCATCCCCGAACAGCAGGTCGGCGATCGCCGCAGGCGCCTCAGTGCCCCCGTGCCAGACTTCGAGCACGGCAGGGGCGTGATCGATCCAGTCGGCCACGACGAGCGGGCGTCCGTTCGCGAGCACGACGACGAACGGGATGCCGGTCCCGGCGATCGCGCGGATGAGGTCGGCCTGCCGGCCGGGGAGGCGCAGGTCGCTCCGCGACGCAGCCTCTCCGGAGAGCGACGAGGGCTCGCCGACGCACACCACGACGACGTCGGCCTCGAGGGCGGCGGTCGCGACGGCGTCGACGTCGTCGGAGCGGTCGCCGAAGAACGACACCCCTTCGCGGACGACGACCTCGACATCGCCCCGCTCCCGCAGTGCGTCGGCGATGCTGCCCGAGCGCGCGGAGAACGCCTGCGTCCACGCTCCGAGGTGGTCGGTCGAGGTCGCGTACGGGCCGGTCATCAGCACCCGCACGGGACCCGCGAGGGGGAGGGTGCCGTCGTTGCGCAGGAGCACGGCCGAGCGCGCGGCCGCCAGCCGGGCCTGCGCGCGGGTCTCGACGGTCGGCTCGACGAGCTCGGCCGCTTCGTCGACGTAGGGTCGCTCGAACAGGCCGAGTGCCTCCTTGATCCCGAGCACGCGGGCGACGGCGTCGTCGAGCCGCGCGGGGTCGATCGTGGCAGCATCCCACCCGACCGCCGTCGGCGAGCCGCCCATCTCGACGTCGAGACCGGCCGAGTACGCGAGGCGCAGGGCGTCTTCGAGCGTCTCGGCCACCCGATGCGGGAGCAGGTTGGCGACCCCATCCGCGTCGCCGACGACGAGTCCGTCGAAGCCCCACTCGTCCTTCAGGACCCCCGTGAGCAGCTCGCGGTTCGCGTGCATCGGCACACCCGACACGGTGTTGAACGAGGCCATGACCGCTGCGACCCCGGCCTGCACCGCCGCGCGGAACGGCTCGAGGTGGACGTTCCGCAGTCGGTGGGGTGACGCGTCGACGCCGTCGTAGTCGCGCCCGCCCTCGGGTTGACCGTAGGCGACATAGTGCTTCGCGGTCGCCGCGATCGTGCCCTCGCCGGCGAGGCTCGGCCCCTGATACCCGCGCACCATGGCCGCGCCCATCACGGCGCTCAGGTGCGGGTCCTCGCCGAAGCCTTCGACCACCCGGCCCCACCGCGGGTCGCGCGAGACGTCGACCATGGGCGAGAACGTCCACGTCACTCCGCCCGAGCGGGCTTCGAGCGCCGCGGTGCGGGCGAGAGCCTCGACCATGCCGGGGTCGAACGACGCCGCCTGGCCGAGCGGCACCGGAGCGATCGTGCGCTGCCCGTGGATGACGTCGAGGCCGATGAGGATCGGGATGCCCAGCCGCGTGTTCTCGACGGCTTCGCGCTGCAGCGCGTTCGACGCCGCGGCCGACTGGGGCCAGAACATCGCTCCGATCCCCGCCCGCACGAGAGCGGCGGCGTCGGCCGGGTCCGGCCGGTAGATGATCTGGAGCTGTCCGAGCTTCTCCTCGGTCGTCATCCGCGACAGCAGCTCCGTGATCCGCGCACTCCTCACGGCGCATCCTTTCCTTCTGAACGACCGCGAGACTGCATCCGCACGCCGAGACCGAGGGGAAAACCCACAGTCTCGGCGCGCAGTTGCAGTCTCGCGGAGGGGTGGTGACTGACTACCGCCGGGGGATCACTCGCCCCAGGCGGCGTCCATCGACTCGAGCACCTGGTCGACCGTGTTCTGGCCGGTCAGCAGGCCCTGGACGCCGGTTCCGAGCGCTTCGTACACGGCCGGGTTGGGCCACGTGGCGTTCGGGACGCCGACGTAGGAGCCGCTGCCGAGGAGCTCGCCGATCGGCGCGTACTGCGGAAGCAGCGTGCTCTCGTCGATGCCCGTGATCGGCACGCTGCCGGACAGCTCGGCGTACGCCTGGGCGTTCTCGGGCTGGGCGACCCAGTCCAGGAAGGCCTGGGCCGACGCCTTGACGTCGTCGTCGGACGACGCGTTGATGCCCCACGCGTAGTTCGCACCCGTGATCGTGAACGCGTCCTGACCGTCGGCCGGCGGGAAGGCCTGCACGTTGAGCTCGGCGCCGGTGGCCTCGCTGATCGACGCGGCAGCGCTGCCGGGAACAGCGGCGGTCAGCGACGTGCCGCCGCCGAGGCCCGCGGTGATGTTGTCGAACGTGCCGCCCGCGGCGCCGTCCTGGAAGCAGCCCGAGTCGTTCATCTCGACGACGTCTTCGAGCACCTCGCGCCAGCCGCTGTCGGCGAACGTGACGTCACCGGCTGCGCGCTGGGCGTTCCAGTCGGGGTCGGCGGCGTAGACGCGCGTCGCCGAAACGAGCATGGAGAACAGGCCCGTGTTGAACGGGATGCCGCCCGCGAGCACCGTGAAGGAGTCCTTGCCGCCCTCGCGTGCCGTGTTGCACGCCTCGAGGAGCTCCTCGTACGTGGCCGGATACTCCGAGACGCCCGCCTCGTCGGCGGCGGTCACGTTGAACACCATGCCGACCGGGGTCAGCGCGGTGGGCTGAGCGAAGGTCTCACCGTCGATCTGGTACTCGATCTCGCTTCCCGCGGGCAGCAGACCCGCGGACGTGTCATCGAGCGGCTCGAGGAAGCCCGCCTCGGCGAGCGTGACGACCGAGATCGGCTGGCCCGTGCCGGGCGAGAGGATCATCATGTCGGCCGCGTTGCCGGCCTGCAGCTGGGTGGTGACCTGCGTGTTGTACGCGTCGGAGGGGTAGGGGATGACCTCGACCTCAACGCCGGTCTCCTCGGAGTACTGCTCGAGGATCTGCGCGTAGAAGTCGTCCTGGTCGTTCGCCTGCGCGACCATCACCGAGAAGCCGGTGAGCGTGTCGTCGCCGGTGTCGCCGCCGGTGTCGGCGTCGTTGTCGGTTGAGCCGGAGCAACCGGCGAGGACCAGGGCACCCGCCATCGGGACCGCGAGGAGCGACCACCGGAGGCGTCGGCTGGTGAGCTGTGACATATCGAACCTTTCGTGACGTCATTGTCGTCAGCGGTGCAGCTGACTGCGGCTTCGGGGGCCGTGCTTCCACTGTCGCACCATTTGCATCTTTTCGACATAACGGTCGCTTATGCGCGCCAATCGACTCGCTGATCCGCGCCGACGGGCATCTCCCCGACCGCTGACGCTGGGAGAGGGCGGCGGCGCTCACCGTCGCCGTCGTAGCGCCGGGACTTATAGCCGATATCGCTACAACTAATGTGTGATTTCGACGCAAGAGTGTGATCATGGTGAGACACGCAGCACTCCACGCCCCTGGAGCACGCATGACGACGAGGTCAGAGAGCAGATGACAGTGACGATCGACGAGAACAGTACTCGCACCCTCACCGTGCCCCCTCGCGCCCGGCGCACCCCGGCACCCCGCAGCAAGCGCAAGCCGCTCATCAGTTACGGCCACTGGTGGTGGGCATTGCCGGCCGTCGTGCTCGTGATCGGCGTCCACTACATCGCGACGCTGACCGGCGGCTTCTTCGCCTTCACGAACTGGACCGGGCTCGGCGACTGGGAGTTCATCGGTCTCGACAACTTCGTTCGGATCTTCAACGACCCGCAGCTGCTCGGCGCCGTCTGGAACACCCTGTTCCTCGCGTTCGGCTCGGTCATCATCACCAACATCACCGGCCTGCTGTTCGCGCTCGCGATCAACCGCACGCTCAAGTCGCGCTACATCCTGCGCACGCTCCTGTTCATGCCGGTCGTGCTCAGCCCGCTCGCCGTGGCGTACGTGTGGAAGTTCATCTTCCAGTTCAACGGACCCCTGAACGGCCTGCTCGGGGTCCTGGGGCTCGAGGAGCTGCAGAAGGTGTGGCTCGCCGACCCGACGTGGTCGATCTGGGCGATCCTCGTGACGGTCTGCTGGCAGCAGACCGGGTTCGTCATGGTGATCTACCTCGCGGGCCTGGCCTCCGTGCCGGTCGAGGTCGAAGAGGCCGCCGCGCTCGACGGCGCCGGCGTCTGGGGGCGCTTCTGGCACGTGATCGTGCCCGCGATCCGCCCCTCGATCGCGATCGCCACCACGCTCGGCATCATCCAGGGCCTGCGCATCTTCGACCAGATCTTCGCGCTCACCGGCGGCGGCCCCGCCGGGGCGACCGAGACTCTGGCGACCGAGGTCTACAAGCAGGCGTTCTCGCTCGGAAAGTTCGGCTTCGGTTCCGCCCTCGCCCTCGTCCTGACGGTCATCATCCTGATCTTCGCCATCCTCCAGCAGTACGTCACCCGCGACCGCGACGCGCGAAAGGCCTGACCCGATGTTCCGCTACACGAAACTGACCGCCGTCCGCGAGGTCCTCGTCTGGATCATCACGCTGCTCGGCCTCGTGCCGCTGTACATCCTCGTGGTGACCTCGCTCAAGAGCGACCAGGAGGCGCTGACCACGAGCGCGATCGCCCCGCCGACCTCGATCGACTTCAGCGCGTTCGTCGAGGTGCTCACCTCGACCGGCCGCAACAGCATCCCGATGAGCATCGTGAACAGCGTCATCATCACGGCCGGCTCGATCTTCGGACTCGTGCTCGTGGGCTCCGTGGCGGCATACGTCATCGCGCGGCGGACGCGGCACTGGACGACCGTGACGTACTACCTCGTCCTGATCGCGATCATCCTGCCCGCGCAGCTGGGCACCGTGCCGCTGTACATCGGCGCCCGCTCGGTCGGGCTCACCGGCAACGCGATCGGCATGATCCTGCTGTGGATCGGCATCCTGCTGCCCCTGTCGGTGTTCCTGTACGCCAGCTTCTTCCGCGGTCTGTCGACCGAGTACGAAGAGGCCGCTGTGATCGACGGCGCCTCGCCGACGCAGGCGTTCTTCCGCGTCGTGCTGCCGCTCATGGCGCCGGCCACCGGCACGGTCGCGATCCTGACGGGACTGATCGTCTGGAACGATTTCTTCAACTCGCTGATCTTCCTCGGCGGGTCGAGCACCCAGACGCTGCCCGTCGCGATGTACACGTACGTCGGCGGACTCGTCTCGGCGTGGAACAAGATCTTCGCGGTCGTGATCATCTCGATGATCCCGATCCTGGCGTTCTACATGTTCGCGCAGAAGAAGTTCATCCAGGGCTTCGCCGGTGGACTCAAAGGCTGACCGCGGCGTCGCGCGGCTCGGCGGGCTCGATGTAGCGGTCGCCGGCCGCGACCGTCGCCTGCACTTCTCGGGCCGCCTCGAGGAAGAGTGTGCGCATCCACGCGTGCTCGGGATCACGGTCGTGCACGGGATGCCACCACAGGGCGTTCGCGGTCGGCGTGGCGTCGAACGGCGTCTCGAGCACGCGGATGCCGCCGAGGCCGGCCACGTGCGGTGCGAGCGCCGCCTGCACGAGGCCGAGGCGCTCGGTGCCGACGACGAAGCGTCCGAGCGCGAGGAAGCTCTCCACCACGACATCCACCCGCGGTTCGACGCCGAGCAGCTGCAGCTGTCGGCTCGCGGAGGTGAACGCGGATCGCGAGCGATACGTGAAGACCCAGGGCAGCTCGCTCAGCAGCTGCATCGTGAGTCCGCCGGCGACCCGCTCGTTGGATTCATCGGCGATCACGACCCAGCGATCGCGCCACAGGTCGACGTACGGCAGGTCGGTGAGGTAGCCGTGCGGGATCACCATCGCGTCCACCGAGCGGAGGCTGTTCGCCGCGTCGTCGACGATCGGCGTGTTGTGCAGCATGAAGCGGAAGCGCACGCCCGGTGCGGTGCGCGCCGCGATGCGCGAGACCGCCGCGCCGATCGTCGCGAAGCCGTAATCGGATCCGTAGACGGAGAACTCGCGCGTCGATTCGCTCGGGGTCCAGGTCGCCTGGCTCTCGAACACGCGGCGGGCGGCATCCAGGGCGATCGTGGTGTGCTCCGACAGTCGCAGCGCGAGCGGCGTGAGCTCGTACGCGTTGCCCCGACGGGCCAGGATCGGGTCGTTGAAGTGCGTGCGCAGGCGCGCGAGCGACGCGCTGAGTGCCGGCTGACTCAGATGCAGGCGCTCCGCGGCGCGCGTGACGCTCCGCTCGGTCAGCAGCGCATCCAGCGCCACGAGCAGGTTGAGGTCGAGTCGGGACAGCAACGGGTAGTCGGTCACGGCGATGTGATCCCTCCGGCGTCGTCGGTCCGCCCCATCCTATCGAGGCGATCTATTCCGGCTGCATCGGTCATCCGTCCGAACGATGCCGCCTGAGCCGGACGCCTCCACTCGAACCCCATCAGGAAGATCTCCCATGTATCAGCTGTCACCGAACATCGAACTCCTCTACACCGAAGCGGGCGACTACCACGACCGCGTGCGTGCCGCCGCCGCCGACGGCTTCGACGCCGTCGAGATGTGGGGGCCGACCGGCGCCGACGCGCCTTCGAAGCCGAAGGACCTCCCGGCGCTCAAGGCCGCCCTCGAGGAGACAGGCACCCAGCTCACCGCGCAGCTGTCCGAGCCGCGCACGCAGTTCATGATCCCGCCGTGGGACCACTCGGAGTTCTACCGCAAGCTCGACGAGGGTGTCGCGATCGCCCACGATCTCGGCTGCCCGCGCATCGTCGTCGGCAGCGGCACCGGCTTCGGAGGCTGGAAGCGGCAGGTACAGCTCGACAAGCTCATCGAGATCTACCAGAAGGCGATCGCGCAGATCGACGGCTCGGGCGTCACGCTCGTCCTCGAGCCGGTCAACGTGCGCGTGGACCACCCCGGCTCGCTCCTGGATCGCACCGCCGAGGGCGTGTACGTCGCGCGCGGTGTCGACTCGCCGTTCTTCGGCGTGCTGTACGACATCTACCACTCGGCCGTCGAGGGTGAGGACATGGCGGCCGAGCTCGCGAACGCGGGCTCGATCATCAAGTACGCGCAGCTCGCCGACGCGCCCGGGCGGGGTGAGCCGGGAACGGGGTCGCTCGACTGGCCGGCGACGCTCACGACGCTGCGGGCCTCGGGCTACGACGGCCCGATCGGGCTGGAGTACTACCCGCAGACGGCATCCTCCGAGTCGGTGCGCTACATCCGCGACGTCGCCGCGTCGTTCGAGGACGTGCAGGCATGAGCAGCCGCTATCCGGCATCCGTCGATGTCGCGATCGTCGGCAGTGGACCGACCGGCGCCGCGTACGCCCGCATCCTGAGCGAACAGGCGCCGCACGCGACGATCGCGATGTTCGAGGTCGGCCCGACGGTCTCGGACCCGCCCGGCGCGCACGTGAAGAACATCGCCGACCCCGAAGAGCGCGCCCGCGCGCAGGTGCGCTCCGAGGGTCCCGGAGCCCACGATGACGGCGACCGGACCGGCGGGATCGTCAAGACCGCCGCACGGCGCGCGCGCCCCGGCACCTACCTCCTCGAGGACGGCTTCCAGGTCGAGGGCGAGGACGGCCTGCCGGTCGCGGCGTTCTCGAGCAACGTCGGCGGCATGGCAGCGCACTGGACCGGCGCGTGCCCCCGGCCGAACGACAGCGAGCGCATCGGCTTCCTCGATGACGCCGGTGCACTGGACGAGCTGCTGGCCGAGGGTGAGCGGCTGCTCGGCGTCACGACCGACGCGTTCGACGCGTCGCCGCACGCGCCGATCGTGCGCGAACGCCTCGCGGCGGCCGCCGACGAGGGGCGCGAGCCGCACGAGCGCGTGCAGCGGATGCCGCTCGCCGTGCACCGGCGCGATGACGGACGCCTCGTGTGGTCGGGGTCGGACGTCGTGATGGGGGAGCGCACGCGCGAGAACCCGAACTTCGCCCTGCACGACGAGTCGCTCGTGACCCGCGTGCTGCGTGAGGACGGCCGTGCCGCCGGCGTGCAGGTCACCGACCTGCGCACGGGCGAGAGTCACGAGGTGCGGGCGCGGTTCGTCGTCGTGGCGGCGGATGCGCTGCGCACGCCGCAGCTGCTGTGGGCCTCCGGCATCCGTCCAGACGCCCTCGGGCGCTACCTCAACGACCAGGCGCAGATCGTGTTCGCGGTCCGCATCCGCGACTTCCAGCCCGCGGACGGCGCGGAAGGTGCCGCGACGACGGGTCTCAGCGAATACAGCGGTGTCACGTGGGTGCCCTTCACCGATGAGGCGCCGTTCCACGGCCAGGTGATGCAGCTCGACGCCTCGCCGGTCAAGCTCGCCGACGACGACCCGGCAGCGCCGGGTTCGATCGTCGGGCTCGGGCTGTTCTGCGCGAAGGACCTGCAGGCCTCCGACCGCGTCGAGTTCTCCGAGACGGCGGTCGACGGCTACGGGATGCCGGCCATGACGCTGCACTACACGCTGAGCGACCGCGACCAGGAGGTCATCGACCGCGCGAAGGCCGAGATCGTGCGCCTCGGAAAGGCGATCGGCGAGCCCCTCGACGACCGCCCGTTCATGATGCCGCTCGGGGCCTCGCTCCACTATCAGGGCACGACCCGCATGGGCACGGCCGACGACGGTGAGAGCGTGTGCTCGCCCGACAGCGAAGTGTGGGAAGCCCCCGGCGTGTTCGTGGCCGGCAACGGCGTCATCCCCACCGCCACCGCGTGCAACCCGACGCTCACCGGCGTCGCGCTCGCCGTCCGCGGCGCACGCGCGATCTCTGCCGCTCTCACTTGAAGACCTTGCTTCTGTCTGATTTAGACATTAGAGTGTAGAAACAATGACAAAGATGTCCGGCCGAACCTGCCGGCCCCGAACCTGGAGGTCTTCGTGATCCCCGATCGCATCATCGAGCAGGGAACGCTCACGACCACCGGCGCCCGCAGCGCCGTCGAAGTGCGTCTCCCGTGGTACCGCGCCCTTCCGGGCTCCTGCATCGCCGGGGCGACCCTGACGATCGACGGCGTCGCCGCACCCGCGGAGTCGCTGCGCTGGCGCATGAACGACCGGGAGTTCACGTTCGACGAACTCCGCACCACGACCGACGAGTGGTGGTTCCCCACCGACTCGGCGGTGCTCTCAGGCGACCTCGCGGTCGACGCGGATGCCGAGCACGAGGTGACCGTGGGGCTCACGCTCTACATCCCGTACATCATCATCTCCGACACCGAGACGCTCCACATCGACGAGTCGAACACCAAGACCATGAAGGCGGTCGCAGCATGACTGAGCTCGGCACACCGATCCAGGGCGTCACGCTCTACAGCTTCACCCGCGCGTTCCACGGTCGCGAGTACGACCTCGAAGGCCTGATCCGCAAGACTGCGGCCGAGGGCTTCGGCCCGGGTCTGGAGGTCATCGGATTCTCGAGCTTCCGCGGCTTCCCCGAGATCGACGACGCGTACGCCGAGTGGTTCACGGACCTCGTCGCCGAGGTCGGGCTCGTGACGACCTCGCTCGCGGTGAACGCCGACATCGGCATCCACCGCGATCGCCTGCTGAACCAGGACGAGCTGATCGAGTACATGACGCGGCAGATCAAGGCCGCGGCCAAGCTCGGCTTCCCGATCGCGCGCGTGCAGATCTCCATCGAACCCGACTCGATGGAGGCCCTCGCCCCGATCGCGGAAGCGCACGGGGTCACGCTCGCGCTCGAGGTGCACGCCGACCAGTACGCGTCGCACCCCCGCATCCTGGCGCTCCGCGACCGCTACGAGAAGGTCGGCTCGCCCTTCCTCGGCTTCACGATGGACTGGGGTGCGACCGTCACGGGCTTCGCGCCGTCGCTCATCGAGGCCTACCGGCGCCGTGGCGCCTCGGAGGAGCTGCTCGGCCAGGTCGTCGACCTCTGGAACACGTACTACGAGCAGGGGCCGCCCGCCGATCAGGCCGAGCACGGCCAGCGCTTCGGATCGTTCATCGGACTCGCCGCGCGCAACGGCCGCCCCGACCTCGGTATCGACTTCGGCATCAACGGCACGGGCCTTTTCGGTCCCGCGCGCGTGGACGACTGGCTCGCGATCGTCCCGTGGATCAAGCACGTGCACGGAAAGTTCTTCGGCATCGACGAGAACGGCGAAGAGCCCTCGGTGCCGGTGCGCGACCTCGTGACGCTCCTTGTCGAGAACGGCTACAAAGGCGCGATCTCGAGCGAGTACGAAGGCTGGCACTGGAACCACTGGGAGTCCCCGTTCGACATCATCCGTGCCGAGCAGGCCGTACAGCGCTCCGCTGCGACGAACGCCGGCTCGCGCATGGTCACCGACCTCGCCGAGGCGCGCGCCCAGCTCGCCGCCTGGCTCCCCACCTCAGAAGGAGTGAACGCATGACCGACGGGATCGCGGGTACCGGCATCAAGCTCGGAACCACGCTCTACTCGATGACGAGCGAGTTCGCCGCGGGGCTCTACACGCCCGAGACGCTCATCAAGGCCGTCCACGACGAGGGCATCGGCCCGGGCGTCGAGTTCAACATCGCGCAGCTGCTGCGAACGTACCCCGACGTCGACCAGGAGTTCGTGAAGCTCTGGTTCGATTCGCTGGAGAAGTACGGACTCGAGGCGAGCGCCGTGGGCACGAACCTCGACATGGGTCGCCGCAAAGAGCGCGACATGACCCCCGACGAGGAGCACGACTTCCTCGCACGGCAGCTGAAGACCGCGCACACGCTCGGGTTCAAGAAGGTCGTCATCCGCTCGCACGGCAAGGAGCTGCTGCGCAGCCTCCTGCCCCTCGCGGAGAAGTACGACCAGTACCTCGGCTACGAGATCCACGCCCCGTCGGGTCCCAACAACCCGCAGGTGCTGCAGATGCGCGAGATGTACGACGAGCTGCAGTCGGAGCGACTGGGCTTCACCGCGGACTTCTCCTCGACGATGCACTCGCTCTCGCCGACGCTGCTGACGACGCTCGCGCAGATGGGCATGGACGAGAAGCACTTCCCGGTCATGGAGGAGATCTGGCACGAGCCGACCCCCATGCACGTGCGCAACCAGAAGTTCGAGGACTACCTGGTGAGCGAGGGCGTCGACCCGCTGACGTTCGGGCCGTTCACCCGTCTCGCCTTCAACATGCACGGACTTGTTCCGCCGGAGGAATGGCTCGACATCATGCCGCAGATGTTCCACGTGCACGCGAAGTTCTACGACATCGACGCGAACGGCGACGAGCCCGCGATGGACATCCCGCGCATCGTCAAGCAGTTCGTGATCGGCGGGTACGAGGGCTACCTCTCCAGTGAGTGGGAGGGCCACGCCTTCCAGGATCTCGGCGAGGCCGACCCGATCGATCTGGTGAAGAAGCAGCACGCGCTGATGCGCAAGGCGATCGAGGACACCGTCGCCGAGCAGTCGAAGGAGACCGCGAATGTCTGACACCGCCGTCGCGCCGGCATCCCTCGAGGAGATCACCGCCGAGCTCGCACGCCTGCGCGAGGAGGTCGCCGACGCGCGCCGCCTCGCGCAGCGCGCCGAGGACCGCGGGCAGGTCGAGAACCTCTTCAACCGCTACATGTACCTGCACAACGCGTTCCAGGACGAGCAGATCATCCCGCTGTGGGTGAAGGAGGGCACGGAGGGCATCCGCGCCCGCTACACGAACGCCGGCCAGTACACGACGTGGGAGAGCGTGACCCGTTACCACCGCGGCCGGCCGACGCCCGAGGGCAAACTCATCCTGCACGCCACCACCACGCCGGTCATCGAGGTCGCCGGCGACGGCGAAACGGCGAAGGGCGTCTGGCTCATGGCCGGCACCGAATCGGGCCTCACCGCCCCCGAGGTCGCCGAGGCCTTCCCCGACATGTACTCGCCCGAGGAGGTGCTCGGCAAGAAGGTCTGGGCGCACTGGGTGTGGTGCAAGTACGCGATCGACTTCCTCAAGCAGGACGGGGAGTGGAAGATCTGGAAGTTCCGCTGCTACGAACTCGCCCGCGCGCCGTTCGAGGAGAACTGGGTCAGCTTCGGCCTGAAGAACCAGGGCGCGTTCGACCTCGACCTGATGTACTTCGGCGATGACGGCAAACCCGTCTTCATGCCCCCGGCCGACGAGCCCGTGCCCTCGACCAACCACCCCTACAGCCCGCAGACTGTCCAGAAGCTCGAGCCGGCACCGCCCGTGCCGCACGAGCACTTCACCGACACCTACGCCTGACCGCCTGAACAGCTCGGAGGAGCCATGGCCACCCACAATTCCCTTTTCGCCGACAAGGACGTCCGACGCACCGAGAACGGTCTGTCGGTCGCGCTGCAGCTGCCCTGGTACCGCAGCCTCTGGCTCTCGGCGGTCGACGGCGTCTCGGCATCCGTCAACGGCGTCGAGATCCCGACCGACAAGCTGCGCTTTGAGCTCGAAGGTCGCGTGTACCGCGTCGAGGAGCTCCCCGAGCAGTGGGACACCCTCTGGTTCGTCGCCGACCGCCCCAACGTGCTGATCGACCTCGGTCGCAAGCCCGAAGAGGGTGAGAAGCTCACCGTCGAGGTCGTGCTGACGATGCGCCTGCTGTACATGCAGATCATGCCGGGTGCCGACGGCGGCCCCGGCCGGTACGTCACCAACCGGGTCCCGGTGGAGCGAGAGGTTGTGCTCGCATGACGCTGCGTGTGGCGATGATCGGGTACGGCTTCATGGGTGCCGCCCACTCGGTGGGCTGGCGGCAGGCGCCGCGCGTGTTCGATCTGCCCGACGACGTCGAGATGACCGTCGTGGTGGGCCGCAACCCGGACGCCGTCGCGGACGCGGCCAAGAAGTGGGGCTGGGCGGAGTCGGCCACCGATTGGCGCGAGGTGATCGCGCGCGACGACATCGACGTCGTCGACATCGTGACGCCCGGGGACTCGCACGCCGAGATCGCGATCGCCGCCCTCGAGGCAGGCAAGCACGTGCTGTGCGAGAAGCCGCTCGCCAACACCGTCGCAGAAGCGGAGGCGATGACGGATGCCGCGGCCCGCGCCGCCGAGCGCGGTGTGCGCTCGATGGTCGGGTTCACCTACCGCCGCGTGCCGGCGGTCACGTTCCTGCGCGACCTCATCGCGGAGGGTGTGGTGGGCACGGTGCAGCAGGTCCGCGCCGCGTACCGCCAGGACTGGCTCGTCGACCCCGGGATGCCGCTCGCGTGGCGCCTGCAGAAGGAGCACGCCGGCTCCGGCGCGCTCGGCGACATCGGCGCGCACATCATCGACATGACCCAGTTCGTGACCGGGCAGGCCGTGACCGCGGTCGCGGGCACGCTCGAGACGATCGTGAAGGAGCGGCCGCTGCTCGGCAGCGGCTCGGGTCTCACCGGCACGGCGGCCGAGGGCTACGGCGAGGTCACCGTCGACGACCTCGCGATCTTCACCGGCCGACTGGAGGGCGGGGCGCTGGTCTCTTTCGAGGCGACGCGGTTCGCGACCGGTCGCAAGAACGGCCTCACGCTCGAGGTCTCAGGAGACAAGGGCGCGCTCGCGTTCGACCTCGAAGACCTCAACAGCCTGCAGTTCTACGACCGCACCGCGCCGGAGGACCGGCAGGGCTTCCGCAAGATCCTCGTCACCGAAGCGGCGCACCCGTACGTGGCCGCATGGTGGCCGGCCGGGCACATGCTCGGCTACGAGCACGGCTTCAGCCACCAGGTCGTCGACTTCGTCACCGCGATCCAGGGCGGCACCGACCCGCACCCCTCGTTCGCGGAGGGGCTCTCCGTGCAGCGCGTGCTCGACGCGGTCGAGCGCTCGAGCGAGAACGACTCCGCCTGGGTCCGCGTCACCGCGGACGTTCCGGCATCCACCTGAGAATCGATCCGAAGGAGTACGCGATGACGCGTCCGATCACACTGTTCACCGGTCAGTGGGCCGACCTGCCGTTCGAGGAAGTTGCACGTCTCGCGGGCGAGTGGGGCTACGACGGCCTCGAGATCGCCTGCTGGGGCGACCACCTCGACGTGTCGCGGTGGGATGACGCCGACTACGTGCAGAGCCGGCTCGACATCCTCGAGCGCAACAACCTGAAGGTCTACGCGATCTCGAACCACCTCACCGGCCAGGCCGTGTGCGACGACCCGATCGACGAGCGGCACCGCGACATCCTGTCCGACAGGGTCTGGGGCGACGGCGACCCCGAGGGCGTGCGGCAGCGCGCGGCGGAGGACATGAAGGACACCGCCCGGTTCGCGGCGAAGCTCGGCGTCACCACGGTCAACGGCTTCACGGGGTCGTCGATCTGGAAGGCCGTCGCGATGTTCCCGCCGGCCTCGGAGGAGTTCATCGCCCGCGGCTACCGGGACTTCGCCGACCGCTGGAACCCGATCCTCGACGTCTTCGAAGAGGTCGGCGTACGGTTCGCGCTCGAGGTGCACCCCTCCGAAATCGCGTACGACTACTGGACGGCGAAGGACACGCTGGAAGCGATCGGGCACCGGAAGAGCTTCGGCTTCAACTTCGACCCCTCGCACTTCGTCTGGCAGCAGCTGGACTACGTGGCGTTCGTCCTCGACTTCGCGCCGCACATCTTCCACGTGCACGTGAAGGAGTCGATCACGAACCTGGACGGCCGCAACGGCGTCATGGGCTCGCACCGCCCGTGGGCCGATCCGCGGCGCGGCTGGACGTTCGTCTCCACCGGTCACGGCGCGGTGCGCTGGGAGCCGCTGTTCCGGGCGCTCAACGCGATCGGGTACACCGGTCCCACGAGCGTCGAGTGGGAGGACGCCGGCATGGACCGCCTCGTGGGCGCGCCGGAGGCCCTCGCGATGGTCCGCGGACTCAACGCGATCACCCCGCCCGCCGCCGCGTTCGACGCCGCCTTCTCCACGAAGTCGTGACGCGTCCGATCGGGATCGGTGTCCTCGGCGCCGCCGGCATCACCGAGCGCGCGATCGCGGAGCCGGCGCGCGAGCTCGACGGGGTGCGCGTCGTCGCGATCGGGGCGCGCGATCCCGAGCGCGCCCGCGAAGCGGCAGACCGTCTCGGCGTGCCCGGCGCGGGCGACTACGCCGCGGTGCTCGCGGATCCGGACGTCGATCTCGTCTACCTTCCACTGCCGTCCACGGTGCAGGCGGAGTGGGCGGTGCGGGCGCTCGAGGCCGGCAAGGCCGTGCTGTGCGAGAAGCCTCTCTCCGCGAATGCGACGTCGGCGGGCGCGATCGCCGCTGCCGCCGACGCGACCGGTCGGCGTGCGTTCGTGGGCTTCCACTACCGCCTGCACGGCTTCACGCGCCGTCTGATGGAGGTCCTGCGCTCGGGGATGCTGGGCGAGATCCGCCGCGTGGACTTCGACTACAGCATCCCCCACTTCGTCGTGCAGCCGGGCAACATCCGCCTGGATGCCGATCTCGGCGGCGGATCGTTCATGGACGTCGGCTGCTACGCCGTCGACCTCGCCCGCGCGGTGTGGGGTGAGCCGACCGTGATGTCGGCGGACGCGGTGCGCTACGACGCGGACCCGCGGGTGGACCTGCAGACGGATGCCGTGCTCGAGCTGCCCGGAGGCGTGCCGCTCGGCATCCGCTCGTCCTTCATCGGCGACGACCAGGGCAGCATGTCACTGCGGGTCGAGGGTTCGGAGGCTTCTCTGCTCGCCACGAGCGTGATCGTGCCCCAGTGGGGTGCGGTGCTGACCGTGACGGCGGGGGATGACGTGCTGCTCGAGGAGAAGGCCGTCGAGGGCGAGAACAGCTACGCCCGCCAGCTCGAGCACGTGGTCGCCGCGCTGCGCTCGGGTGAGGCGAGCGAACTCGATGCGTCGCTCGGCGTCGGCACGATGGCCGTGGTCGACGAGGTCTACCGCGCCGCGGGCCTGCAGCCGCGCTGAGAGAGAGCGGTGTGCGGTTCAGCGCCGTCCGGAAATCCCGCACCTGCCGGGTGATGTCGTCGCCGCACGGCGATCTCAGAACGGCGCGAGCTCGTACTCGCACTCCGGGTCAGGTGCGAATGCGACGGTGCTGACCGGCCGGTCTGTGTAGGTCGAACCCGTCGGACTGGTCCATTCGAGCACGCCGCCGGAGCGCTGCACGACCGTCCACGCGGTCTGGTGTTTCAGCGTGTGATGTCTTCGGCACAGGTTCGCCAGGTTCTCGATCGTCGTCTCACCGCCGAGTGCGAAGTCGATCGTATGGTCGGCGTCGCACCGCCTCGTGCGCATGCGACACCCGGGAAATCGGCAGTGCTGATCGCGCACGCGCAGATGTCGGCGCATCTCTTCGCTCGGTCTGTACCGGTCGACGGCCAAGACCGCTCCGGTGATCGGGTGCGTGAGGATGCGGTCCCAACCCGGGGCGTCCGCGGTCAGCATCCGCGCGGTGTCGATGTCGACCGGGGCGTGACCGTCCAGCATGATCGCCTCGAACGGGTCACGGACGGTGGCGTCGATGAGCGCCAGCACCGGGACGGTGATGCTGACCGAGGCGCGGATCGCGCTGAGTCCTGTGTCGTGACCGACCGGGTCGGCGGCGAGGAGCAGGTCGAGCAGGATGTCGGCGCGCAGCTGATCGGCGTTACGGGCGTCGACAGGACTCTCCGCACCGTCAGCGGTGCCGTCCGCGATGTCGTCCGGTGCGGCATCCGCCGCCGGTCGCCCCTTGACGGCGTGTGCCAGTTGAGACAGGCGATCGTGTGCCGCGTGGACGAGGACCGCGGGGCCGACGACGTGCAGTTCGCCCATTCCGTCGTCGAGGTCGTCGACCCACACGCGCCGGCTGCTTCGCGCCAGACGGTGGCGCTCGTCGATCGTGACGCCGGCGAACCACTCCGCGCGCCGCTTGGCAAGCGGAGTGAACCGCGCTGCGGACTCGGACATCGCGTAGTCGAGCACGGATGCCTCGAACTCGGCCCTCAGCTCAGGGCGGTCGATGATCTGTCCGGCGGCGACGATGACACGCGCGTGAGCCGCCGTGATGGTGCCGGAAGCCAGCGCGGCGTGCGTCTCGGGATAGTCCTCCACCAGCGATGCCGCATCGTTCAGCTGGCGCTGCACGGTGCGATCGCTGACCTGCCACGCGACCGCGATCTCGGCGGCGACCGATCGGTGCGGTAACTCTGCCGTACTCGTCGCGCCGAGCTCGGCATCCGTCGCCCACTCCTCGGCGATCGCCCGCGCTTCGGCGAGCAGTTCGGCCTCTTGGGCATGCAACCGCGACATGGCGCGTCGGGTCCCGACGAGCTTCGGCAGCAGCCGTGCCATCCGCGCCGAAGCCCGCTGCGCGGCGGCGACGGATGCGGTGCTCATGCTTCGATTCTGCCGAGGGCCTCCGACATTCCGGGAGCGAATCATGCCCGGTCACGCGACGAAAACCATGCCTTCCCCGAGTGCACGCCGAGTGCACGACTCACGCGCGAGTGCACGACCTGCATGCCGCGGGCAAGCCGTGCACTCGGAACCAACCCGTGCACTCGTGCAAGGGGCGAGCACGAGCCCCGGCGGGCAGCCTCAGCCCTCGTGGTTGTAGTAGGGCCAGGGGAGGAAGCGGCGCTCGCCGCGCCGGTCGGGTCCTTCGAGCGACACGGCGCCGGTCGCGGCCCACTCGACGCCGCGCGGGAACATGCGGATGAACTCGATGCGCCGGAACGTGTCGATGTCGTGCCCGATCGTGATCGTGAACGACCGTCCCGCGCCGTACTCGTTGATCCACGCGATCGGCTGGTCGGTGTTCATGCCGTTGAGCTCGGCGATGCCGTCCTCCGGTATCACGACCGGGTAGTGCGACATCGGCCACACCGGGGCCTTCTCGTACGCCTCGAGGTCGTCGAACGTCGTGAGCAGCACCTGCGCGCCCTCGTACAGGTCGACCCCGGTGAGGATGTCGTCTCCGGTGACGGTCCAGGTGGCGTTGATCCCCTCGGTGATGGGATGCCGCGGCTCGGCGGTCTTGAGCAGCGCTTCGCCCCACGGTCGAGGGCGCAGCCCGGTCTCGTACGCGCTGAGCTTCGCCCCGCGCATGACGTTGTACTCCTCGGGGTAGCCCCAGGAGTCCTCCTGCGCGGCCGAGCCGTGGAACCATACGATGCCCTTGCCGTCGTCGTGGACGAAGCGCAGGAGCGCGGCATCCGTCTCCGCTCCGAACCCGACGGCCTTGTCGAAGTAGCCGTCCCGGCCCTCGAACACGACGATCACGACGTCGTACTTGTCGATGATCTCGGCGCCGAGGCCCCGCGGGTCCTCGACGACGCGCACGCGGAAGCGCCCGGTGTCCTCGAGCAGCGTGGTGATCCACTGGTTGTGCTGGCGGAAGCTGCGGTGCTCGTTGTCGTGCTCGATCGTCATGTGTCCGGACAGGATCAGGACGTTCAGGATGCCGGTCATCGGGTCTCTCCGATCAGCGCCCGCCGGGCGAGCGCGAGGTGGTCGCGGGTCATGGTCGTCGGGTCGTCATCCAGCCACTCGTGGCCGCCCCATTCGCTGCAGAAGGTCCCGGCGAACTCCCCGCTGGTGACTGCACTGCCGCGCAGGAGCGCACCGAGGTCGCGGATCGGCGCGCTGACGCGCCCGTCGGCGTCGTCGAGGTCCCAGAACTTCAGGTGGAAGGCGCCGACCCAGGGCAGCACGTCGGCGATCACCGACGCGTCGGATCGCCCGAAGCGCACGAGCAGGTCCATGTAGAGCGTGTGGACGGATGCCGGCACCCCGCCGGACCGCAACAGCCCGACGATCGCGCCCACGGTCGCCGGGTCGCGCCAGTCGTGTCGCAGCGTGTGGATCAGCTTCGACGGCACGCCGCCTGCCTCCAGGCGCTCGAGGTAGCTCTCCGGCACGGCCGGCATGAGCATCGAGATGTCCACCAGCAGCCGGATGTGAGGGTCGTCCAGACCGACGATCCGGTCGATCGCCTCGCCCGCCTGCGGCGATCCGGGTGTCTGCGAGCCCTGGATCTCCTCGAACAGCACCAGTCCGGTCTCGTGCAGGAGCGGGCGCACGCGCTCGACGAGCGCGGGTCCGGCCTGCCCGATCGGCAGGCGGAGGCCACGGGCGCCGAGCTGGTGCGCGATCTCGATCTGCGGCAGGAGGAACGCGAACCGCTCGTCTTCGGAGCGATGTCGTCCGTCCGGCGACCAGTCGTCGATGCTCGCCCCGAGGATGCTGACCCGACCGCCGGCCGCGGCGAGTCGGGCGCCGAAGGCGGCGGCATCCGCTTCGCTGCGCCCGGGGAACGAGCGCCACAGCTGGCCGGGTTCGGCCTCGATCTCGACCGCAAGACCCTGCTCGACGATCCCGATCGCGATGTCGTCCGCGCTGCGCTCAGCCGCGATCATGTCGGGTGTGAAGTTGAACGCGCTCGCGCTCAACACCCATCCGTCGGTCAGCGCACCGTCATCGGAGGCGCCGTGCGCGGCATCCCGACGGGCCCTCGTCGAGGCCGGGGCGACATGCGGTGCGTCGAGCACCAGGTGCCGCTCTTCGCGGAACGCCAGCACGAGCGGACCGTCGGGGCTCACCTGCAGATAGGGGATGCGCAGCCCGAACGCAACGGAGACCTCGTGCGGACCGGCCGCGAGCGTCGCCGGCAGGGCGAGCGTCACGCGGTCCTGCTGGAACCACCAGCCGTCGGCCTCCGTGAGGTGCTCGGCCGGGATGCGGCGGCCGTCGAGGTCGACGGTCACCCCCGCGACGGTCGTGCCGTCGACGATCACGACCGGGTCGACGAGCGAAGCGAGCGGCAGGGAGCGGATCCACGGCAGCGACACGCGCACGCCGGCTCCGTCGGAGAGGGAGATCAGCGCATCGTCGCGCAGAAGGGGCAGCGTCATGGGCACGTCCTCGTGTCGCACCGCCGAGCGTCGACGGCTTATGACGCCAACCTACATGGTTATGTAGAAAACAGGAAGAAGTTACGCTGTGCTCCGAATGCCCTCGATCGAGGGCTGACCGACCGCGAACCAGCGCGGGAACGTGACGTCGAACAGCTGCTCCCGCACCATCTCCGCCCCGCCCCGCAGAGGCTCGCGCGCGTCGTTCAGAGACTGGACGATGCTGAGATCGCGCGTCGCGAGCGGCAGGGACAGTTCGTACACCCGCTGCCGCACCTCGGCGAGGAACACCTCGCCCGCGCCCACCACCGCGCCGCCGATCACGATCGTGCCGGGGTTGAACATGTTGACCAGCGCGGCGATCGATTCGCCGACGACGCGCGCGCAGTGCTGCACGAGCGAGATCGCGAGGGCGTCGCCGTCCTCGGCGGCGCGCGCGATCGCCTCGGGGCTCAGCGGCTCGCCGGCGCGCGTGCGCTCCGCGAGGCCCCCGGCCGCGCCCTCCGCGACCGCGATCTCCGCATCGCGCACCAGCGCCCACCCGCCGGCGACCGCTTCGAGGCATCCGACCTTGCCGCACCGGCACACGGCGTCCGAGCCGGCCACCCGGACGTGCCCGATGTCGCCGGCCGCGCCGTTCGCCCCGCGGTGGATGCGCCCCTGCGAGAGAAGTCCGGCGCCGATGCCCGAGCCGACCTTGCAGTAGATGAGATCGAGGTGGTCTTCGTGCCGGCGCGCGCGCTCGTTGAGCGCGAGAAGGTTCACGTCGTTGTCGACCCACACGGGTGCGTCGTAGCGCTGCTCGAAGCGGCGGCGCACGTCGAAGCCGTTCCAGCCGGGCATGATCGGCGGGGCGACGGGTCGCCCGGTCGCGAAGTCGACGGGTCCGGGCACGCCGACCGAGATGCCCCATACCGGTACATCGGGGGTGCGGGCGAGGACGTCGTCGATCATCGCGAGCGCGGCGTCGAGGGTCTCGGCGGGACCGCGGGCGATGTCCCATGTTCGGTGCTCGTCTTCGAGGATGTCCCCCTCGAGCATCGCGACCCCGACGTGGATGTGCAGGGCGCCGAGCGCGCACACGACGATGCGCCCGCGGTCGCCTCGGAAGCGCAGGGTGCGCGGGGCGCGTCCACCCGAAGACGGCCCGAACTCGCCGTCCTCGAGATAGCCCATCGCGATCGCCTGGTCGACGCGCTGCGTCACGACGCCCCGGCCGAGTCCGGTGACCCTGCCGATCTCGGGTCGCGTCGTCGCGTCGCCGCTGCGCACCATGTTGACGATGCGCAGGAGGCTCGTCACTTCGTCGGTCTGAGCGCCGAAGCGCAGGGTGGACTCCTTGGCCATGGTCGATTTTCGCATAACCTCGGCGTTCTTCGGAGCATTGCGTCGCGGCTATAGTCATGTTCCAGATTACTTAGGTACTGTTCACGCATAAGATAGCCGTGGCTCGAGAGGCGCCGGCAGTCAGGATCGGAGGGCGCGATGCCCCATGGCGTCGGCATCATCGGCGCGGGACCGGGGGTCTCGGCGCTGCACCTGCCCACCCTCGCGCGTCTGAAGGACGAGTTCGCGGTCGTCCACATCGCCGACGCGGGCAGCGGACGCGCCGGGACACTCGCGAAGCGTGTGGGCGCCCGCTCCTCGTCGGGCATCGCCGACCTGCTGGCGGACGAGCGCGTCTCGGTCGTCGTCCTCGCGAGCCCTCCTGCCGAGCACGCCGCGCAGATCCTCGCCGCGGTCGCGGCCGGAAAGCGCGCGATCCTGTGCGAGAAGCCGCTCGCGACGACGGTGGCGGATGCCGAGGCCGCGGTGACCGCGTGCCGGGAGGCCGGCGTCGCGCTCGTGGTCGGCACGAACCATCTCTACGATCCCGCGTGGGGCCGCGCGAAGCACCACCTCCTCGCGGGTGGACACGTGGTCCACGCCCTTTCGGTGACCCTGTGCCTCCCGCCGAACGGCAGGTACCACGACGTCGTCACCGAGCTCGATGCACCTGCCGCTTCACCACGCGGCGGCCCCGACCTCTCCGTGCCGCCGATCGCGGCATCCGTCGTGCGACAGCTCATCACAGGACTCGCGGTGCACGATCTGCCGATGCTGCGCGACCTCGCGCCCACGATCGAGGAGGTCGTGTTCGCCCGCGCCGTGGCGCCGATCGGCTTCACGCTCGGCTACCGGGCATCCGGCATCCCGGTGCGACTGGCGACCGTCATGCTCCCGGACGGCGCGGACGCCGTCTGGCGCCTCGACATCACGACAGACACGGACCGCGTCGAGGTGCGCTTCCCGCCGGCGTTCGTGCATGCCGGCAGCGCGGTGGTCCACGTATCGGCCGGCAACGGGCGGGAGATGACCTTCCCGGTGGATCGCGAGGACGGTTACCTCGCGGAGTGGCGCGCGCTCGGGGGCGCTCTGGACGATCCCACCACGGTCGAATACGACGAGATGCTCGATGACGCCCGCTACGCGATCTCGCTCGCGGATGCCGCGGCGGAGCTCATCCTGAAGGGGCGTGCCGCATGACCTCCGCGCACGGCGTGAGCTCTGAGCCCGGCGTGACCACAGACCGCGTGAGCCTGCGCGCCGGGGTGGTGCCCGTCTGGACGCATGACACCCGCTACCGGGTCGCTGTCGCCGAACTTCCCCTGCGCACCATGCGCGCCGATGGGCCGGCCGGAGCGATCGTGGTCGTGGGCGGGGGAGCGGGCGGGTCGGCAGGGTGGATCGCCGGGGCGCGTGACGCCGCCGCCGGCGGCGCGCGCGGCATCGTCATCGCCGAGCCCGCCGACGCGGCGGCCTCCGACGTGCGTGCGCTCGCGGCATCCCTCGCCGTGCCGGTGGTCGTCGAGCGGACCTTCCTCCGGGCCGACATCGCCGCGGATGCCGTTGCGGCGCGGTCGGACGGCTCCGGCGACACCCGCGCGCCCGCCCTCGTCGTCGTCGACGGTGGCGCGCCCGCCGCCGCGCTCGGTGTGCTCACGCGCGACGCCGTGGGATGGGCCCGCACGCTCGCGGGCGGTGCGCTGACGCTCGTCGGCGAGGAAGACGGTCCGGTGCTCCTGCAGACGGACGCCAGGATGTGCGCCGCCCTGACCGTGGTCGCGACCGACCGACCCGGGGCGGGATGGCTGCGGGCGTCGGCGCTGGGCGACCCCGTCGTCGATGTCGAGATCGAGGGGGCGGCAATGCGGACCACGCGCTCCGACGCCGCCGGCCGGCTCATCCTTCCGCCGCGCTGGGAATCGTCCGCGCGCGCCGCACTTCGCCGCGTGCTCGACCCGCTCGAGGAGCCCACGACCGGCCCGGCACCCGACGACCTGTCCATGCTCGCCGACGACAGCGACCTCAGTCGACGGATTCTCGCGCATAGACGCGGGTGATCCCGGGCATAGAAGATCCGGCATTCCGGATATGCCTGTTTGCGGCGAAAGTGGTGTGAGACTCACCCGCTTCGTGGGCGGTCCGGCGACCGTCGGGCCGCTCACGAGACCATGCACGACGCACCACGGACGGAACCGACGATGACGACGCACCACCTCGACGCCCCCTACGCCCTCGCCCGCTTCCGCGACGGGGACGAGGTGGCGCTCGGCGTGGTGGTGGGTGACCGTATCCGGCGCGTGGGTGCCGACGAGCTGGGCGCCCCGAACCTGAACGCGTTCCTCGCGGCCGGCTCGTGGGACGCGGTCGCCGCGCTCGCCGCGAAGGCGGACGGGTGGACGCCGCTCGCCGACGTCACCCTGACCGCTCCGGTCGAGCCCCGGCAGGTGCTGCAGACCGGTGCGAACTACCGCCAGCACGTGATCGAACTCGTCGCGGCCGGCCTGACGAACAACACCGACCGCACGCCGGACGAGGCGCGCGCGTTCGCGGCCACCATGATGGACGACCGCGCCGCGAACGGCGAGCCGTACTTCTTCATCGGGCTGCCCTCGTGCGTCGTCGGGGATGACGTGCCGCTCGTGCTCCCCGCCTACAGCGACGTGCACGACTGGGAGCTCGAGCTCGCCGTCGTGATCGGCCGCGAGGCGTTCCGTGTGTCGCGCGAGGAGGCGATGGATCACGTCGCGGGCTACACGATCGTGAACGACATCACGACGCGCGACCTCGTCTTCCGCAAGGACATGAAGGAGATCGGCACCGACTGGTATGCCTCGAAGAACGCCCCCGGCTTCCTGCCGACGGGCCCGTTCCTCGTTCCCGCGACCTTCGTCGACCCTTCCGACGCGCACGTGCGGCTCGAGCTCAACGGCGACGTGATGCAGGACGCGTCCACGAGCGATCTGCTGTTCGATCTGCCGGCGCTCATCTCCGGCGCGTCGCAGATCTCCCCGCTCCTGCCCGGCGACCTGCTCCTCACCGGCAGCCCTGCCGGCAACGGCCAGCACTGGAAGCGGTTCCTCCGGGACGGCGATGTCATGACGGGCACGATCGCGAACCTCGGCACCCAGGTCGTGCGCTGCGTGGGGGCGTCATGAGCCTCCCGTCCGAGAACCCGGCCGACCTCGACCGCACGGACCCCGAGGCCGAGATCGCCGCGCGCGCGGCGGCGTACCGCAACTGGGGGCGCTGGGGTGACGACGACGCGCTCGGCACGCTCAACCTCATCGAGCCGGCGCATCGCGTCGCGGCGGCGGCGCTCGTCCGCGATGGGCGCGTGATCTCGCTTGCGCAGTCGTTCGACACGAACGGGCCGCAGAAGGGCTGGCGGCGGCGGACGAACCCCGTGCACACCATGACCGACACCGGCACGGATGCCGAGCGGGGCAACCAGGGGTTCCCGCACGGCATCGGCGGCGCCGACGACGTGATCTCGATGCCGCTGCAGTGCTCGACCCAGTGGGACGGCCTCGGCCACATCTTCGACCACGGCGACGCGTGGAACGGCCGCCGCGCCGGCGACGTCGTCACGAGCGAGGGAGACCTCGTCACGGGCATCGAGCACGCGGCATCCGTCATCGTCTCGCGCGGCGTGCTGCTCGACGTCGCCCGGCACCTCGCGCCCGAGACCGGCGAGCTCGCCGACGGCCACGCGATCACGGCGGCCGACCTCGACGCGACCGCCGCCGCGCAGGGCGTCACCGTCGGCACCGGCGACATCGTCCTCGTCCGCACCGGACAGCTCAGCCGCGCCCGCCGCGAGGGCTGGGGTGACTACGCCGGGGGGCCGGCGCCGGGGCTCTCGCTCACGACCGCGGGGTGGCTGCACCGCACCGGGATCGCCGCGATCGCGACCGACACGTGGGGCTTCGAGGTGCGCCCCAACGAGTTCGACGTCCCCGCGTTCCAGCCGCTGCACCAGGTCGTGATCCCCAACCTCGGCCTCACGATCGGCGAGATGTGGGACCTCGACGAGCTCGGTGCCGCGTGCGCGGCATCCGGCCGGTACGCCTTCCTCCTCTCCGCCGCGCCGCTGCCGATCACCGGTGCGGTCGGCTCGCCCCTCAACCCCGTCGCGATCCTCTAGATCCCCGACCCCATCCAGACCAACGGAGGTTCTGACATGACCGCAGTCCACAACGTCGCGATCGCCGGCGGAGGCGTCGCCGGCCTCGCCGCCGCGATCCAGCTCGCCAAGGCGGGAGTGAGGGTCGAGGTCTTCGAGAGAGGACCCGAGCTCACCGCGCTGGGATCGGGCATCACCCTCCAGGGCAACGCGCTGCGCGTGTTCGACGCGCTCGGCGCGTGGGAGGACATCCAAGCCGCGGGCTACCCCTTCGTGGGCCTGAACCTGCGGGCCCCGGGTCCTGACGCGACCGTCGTCGCGCGCATGCCCGACGTCAAGTCCGGCGGTCCCGATTACCCCTCCACGATGGGGATGCCGCGCCCCGAGCTCGCCCGCATCCTCTTCGACCACGCCGTGAAGGCGGGCGCCCACGTCCGCTTCGACGCGAAGATCACCGGCCTCGAGCAGCGTGCGGACGGCGTCGAGGTCTTCGTCGGCGACGAGTCCGCCGGCGTGTTCGATCTGCTGATCGGCGCGGACGGCCTGAACTCGACGGTCCGCGAGCTCATCGGCATCCAGACCAAGCCCGAGCCCAACGGCATGGGCATCTGGCGCACGTTCGTCTCGCGGCCGGCTGAGGTCGAGAGCAGCGAGCTGTACTACGGCGGTCCGGTGTACATCGCCGGCTACACGCCGACCGGCGAGGACTCGATGTACGCGTTCCTGGTCGAGAAGGCCCAAGACCGCGTCGGGCTCTCCGACGAGGAGGCCTCGCAGATCATGCTCGAGGAGTCGCGCGCCTACGGCGGCCCCTGGAACGCGATCCGCGCCGACCTGGAGAAGGGCGCGCACACGAACTACACGTGGTTCACGAAGCACGTCGTCGACGCGCCGTGGAACCGCGGCCGGGTCGTCATCATCGGCGACGCGGCCCACTCGTGCCCTCCCACGATCGCGCAGGGCGCCGCGCAGGGGCTCGAGGACGCCCTCGTGCTGACCGAGCTCCTCGTCGAGCGGGATGAGCTCGACCAGCAGCTCTGGGACGACTTCCACGCCCGGCGTCTGCCGCGCGCCATGGCGGTCGTCGAGGCCTCGAGCCAGCTCGCGCAGTGGCAGATCGACGGCGATCGCGACGCGGACGCCGGCGGACTCATCTTCGGCATCGCGAAGAAGATGGCAGAACCGGCATGACCGATCCACGCCCTGTCGTCACCGACGTCCACGCGCACATCCTGCTGCCCTCCTTGCACGCCGAGATCGAACGGCGTGCGCCCGAGGGCGTGCGCGCGGCCGCCGCGCTCGAGCTGACGCGCAACGGCGCGGAGAGCCTCGCGGTGTCCGGGCCCATGGTGGGCTCGCGCGTCCCGAAGCTCACCGACGTCACCGTGCGCCTGGCCGACATGGACGCACAGGGCGTGGACCGCCAGTGGGTGAGCGCGTCGCCGAACCACTTCTACCCGTGGGCCGATGAGGAGCTCGCGGTGTGGGCGGCGCGCGAGTCGAACCGCCTGATCGCCGCGCACGTGGCCCTCGCCCCGGAGCGCCTGACCGGTCTCGGCCTCGTCCCGCTGCAGCATCCCGACCGCATCGTCGAGTGCCTCGACGACGCCGTCGTCGACCACGGGCTCGCCGGGGTCGAGATCTCGTCGTTCGCCGGCGACGTCGAACTCTCCGACCCGAGGCTCGAGCCGTTCTGGGCTCGAGCGGCCGAGCTCGGCGCCGTCGTCTTCCTGCACCCGTTCGGCTGCAGCCTCGACGAGCGGCTCGACCGCTTCTACCTCTCCAACACGGTGGGGCAGCCGACCGAGAACGCCGTCGCGCTCTCGCACCTCATCTTCTCGGGGGTGCTCGACCGGCATCCCGATCTCACGCTCGTCGTCGCGCACGGCGGCGGCTACCTCCCGACCGCGATCGGCCGCAGCGACCACGCGTGGCGCGTGCGTCCCGAAGCGCGCGGGTGCGCGCACGCGCCGTCGAGCTACCTCCGGAAGATCTGGTTCGACACCGTCGTGCACGACGCGCTCGCCCTGCGCCACCTCGTCGAGAACGCGGGGGCATCGCAGGTCGTGCTCGGCAGCGACTACCCGTTCGACATGGGCCTGGACGACCCGATCGCGTTCGTCCGCGGCGCGGGCCTGCCCGCCGAGGTCGAGCGCCGCATCCTCGCCGGCAACGCCGACGCCCTCCTGCGGGAGCGGGCGCGCGCATGAGGATCGCACGCTGGTCGGGCGCCGACGGCGCCGTCGCGGAGGGCTTCGTGATCGGTGACCGCGTCGTTCCGTTCCCGGACGGCGCAACCGTCGCCGGCGTGCTCGGGCGGGGTCTGGATGCCGCGCTCGCGCTCGCCGGACGTGTCGACGCCGCGGGGGGCGAGGTGCTCGCCGACGTGCAGCTGCTGGCGCCGCTCGTGCCGGCATCCGTCCGCGATTTCGTCGCGTTCGAAGAGCACGTCGAAGGTGTGAGTGCGTCGGTCGACGGAAAGAGCGAAGTGGTGCCCGAGTGGTACCAGGCCCCCACGTTCTACTTCACGAACCCGCACACGATCCTCGGCCCCGGCGAGCCGGTGCGCCCGCCCGTGACCGCGCGGCTCGACTTCGAACTCGAGCTCGCGGCCGTCATCGGCGGCGTCGACGGGTCGAACGGAGCGAACCTGACGCCCGAGGATGCGGCATCCCACATCTTCGGCTACACGATCATGAACGACTGGTCCGCGCGCGACCTTCAGTCCCGCGAGATGAAGGTGCGCCTCGGCCCCGCGAAGGGCAAGGACTTCGGCACGTCGCTCGGGCCGTGGATCGTCACCGCCGACGAGTTCGCGCTCGATGCGGAGGGTTTTCTGCCGGTGCGCGCCGAGGTGTACGTGAACGACGAGCTCATCGGCGAGGACCTCGTCTCGAACATGGGCTGGCCGTTCCCGGTGCTCGTCGCCTACGCCTCGCGCAACTCGCGCGTCGTTCCCGGCGACGTGCTCGGCTCGGGGACCGTCGGCAACGGCGGGTGCCTCGGCGAGCTGTGGGGCCGCGCCGGGAGCCTGACCCCGCCGCCCCTCGCGGAGGGCGATGTCGTCCGCATGGTCGTGGACGGCATCGGCGAGCTGACCGGCGCCGTCGGGCCCGCCGTCGCCGCCCCCGAACTCCCGGCGGCCCGCCCCCGCCCCCGCGCGCGATACGCGAAGACCGAAGAGTAAGGAACACGAACATGACCGAAAGACTCGTCTCCCACCTGCGCTATGCCGCGCTCGCGGTACCCGAGTTCCAGACCGAGCGCGACTTCTTCGTGGACTACTGGGGCCTGACCGAAGTGCACGCCGAAGACGGCCTGTCCTACCTCGCGGCGGAGGGCTCGAGCGAGCCGTTCATCCTGCGCCTGCGACAGGACGACAAGCGCATCGACCTCGTCGGCTTCGCCGTCGCTTCGCGGGCCGACGTGCACGCGCTCGCCGACAAGCTGCGCGCCGAGGGGGTGCAGTTCGTGCACGAGCCGCAGGACCTCACCGGGTTCAGCGGCGGCTACGGCTTCCGCGTGTTCGACGGCGACGGGCGGGTGCTGGAGTTCTCCACCGGCTACCAGACCCGCGAGGCGCGCAAGATCCGCGAGCGCGAGCCGATCCCCGCGAAGCTGTCGCACGTCGTGTTCAACTCCGCGAACCTCGAGCAGTCCGCGCAGTGGTACATCGACCACCTCGACTTCTCGATCTCGGACTCCCTCACGCGGCCCGACGGGGCGAGCATGATGCACTTCATGCGCTGCAACCCCACGCACCACTCGGTCGCGATCGCGATGGGCCCGCACCACTCGCTGCACCACCTGTCGTTCGAGATGCGCGGCATCGAGGAATGGATGCGCGGAGCCGGCAAGATCCTGCGCTCGGGCGCGCGCATGATCTGGGGTCCGGGTCGGCACAACGCCGGCGACAACACGTTCGCGTACTTCCTGAGTCCGGCCGGCAACACGATCGAGTACACCACCGAGCTCTCGGTGATCGACGAGGAGACGTGGGAGCCGCACCGGCTCAACATCAAGGACGTCTCCAACCAGGACCAGTGGGGGACTGCGCAGGAGATGAGCGAGCTCATCGCGCGCGAGTCCTTCAACGACATCGACAAGGGCCTGTTCGTCGCACCTCCGGTGTGACGCGGCGCATCAGGAGGAGACGGTCATGACACGCATCCACTTCGCCGCCGATCACGGCGGCTACGAGCTCGGCCGGGCCCTGCAGGCGCGCGCCGAGGCCGCGGGGCACGAGGTCGTCTGGCACGGCGCCGAGCAGCTGGACCCGGGCGATGACTACCCGGTCTTCGCGATCGCGGTCGGCGCCGCGGTCGTGAAAGACCAGGACGCCGGCGTCGACGCGTTCGGCGTGCTCGTCCTCGACGAAGGCGCCGCCGGCGTCGTCGCGGCGAACAAGGTCAACGGCGCCCGTGCGGTGGCGGCGGCGTCGCCGCGCGCGGCCGCGAACACGCGCGAGGTCGTCGACGCGAACGTCCTCGTCCTCGAGGGCATCGCGTACGAGGAGAACGCGTGGCTCACGATCAGCGCGTTCGTGACGACGTCGCTGCCGCACGACGTCTCGCGCGGCCGCCAGATCCTGCAGATCGAGGAGTACGAGAACGCCGGGACGATCGAGGGCTGGGCGATCCAGCTTGAGCCCGAGCAGGTCCCGGTCAGCCGCGAGTAACCCTCCGCCCCCGCATCCCGCGCCCGGGCTCGCTCGCCGCCTGTCGACCGCGAGACTGCAACCGGACGCCGAGACAGAGGGGAATCCCCTACGTCTCGGCGTACCACTGCAGTCTCGCGAAGGAAGTGCAGAGAGGGACAGCCGCGGACGCGCGGGATGCCGAGGTGCGTTAGGTTGCTTTTCGACATAAGTGAGCTTAGGATGGACATGACGTCGGGGCCCTCCGGGTCCGTTCGGCACCGTGATGCGGCGGTGCCGGCACACTCCGTCGCGTCGACGACCCGATCGTTCGGGTGACCCGCACATGCCGCTCTCCCCCTGGAGGCTCCGCCTCCTCATCGTCTCCCTGCTCACCGTGTCGTTCCTCGGCGCGCTCGACCACACCGTCGTCGCGACGTCGCTCGCGACCATCACCGGCGAACTCGGCGCCGTCGAGCAGATGAGCTGGGTGATCGTCTCCTACACGCTCGCCAGCACGGTGCTCCTCCCCGTCCTCGGCAAACTCGCCGACCTCGTCGGCGCGCGGCTGATCTTCCTCGCGAGCCTCGCGCTGTTCATCGTCGCGTCACTGTTCTGCGGCCTCGCGCAGGACATCACCCAGCTCGCGATCGCGCGCGTCGCGCAGGGCATCGGCTCGGCCGGGCTGCACCTCATGCCCCAGACGATCGTCGGGGAGGTCACGACGCCGCGCGAGCGCCCGAAGGTCATGTCGTGGATCGGCGTCGCCTTCCCGATCGCGATCCTGGTCGGCCCCCTCGCCGGCGGACTCATCACCGACGCGTGGGGCTGGCGCTGGATCTTCTGGATCAACATCCCGATCGGCCTGATCGCGCTTGCGCTCGCCGTCGTCGCCGTGCCGCACATCGCCGGACGCTCAGGTCGCCGCTTCGACGTCGCGGGCGCCGTCGTCCTCGGGGTCACGGTCACCGCGTTCGTGCTCGCGGCCGGATGGGCGAGTGCGGGCACGCCGGGGACCGGCATCCCCCTCCTCGTCGCCGCCGCGATCGCGGCGATCGGGCTCGCGGTCTTCATCGCGATCGAGCTGCGCGTCTCCGAGCCGGTCGTGCCGCTGCGCCACTTCGCGAACCGCACGGTGCTCGTCTGCATCGTCCTGTCCACCGTGATCGGCGTCGGGCTCTTCTCGGTCGTCTCCTACGTCCCGACGTACATCCAGATGGCGTACCGCACGTCGGCGACGGTGTCGGGACTCGTGCCGATCGCGACCGTGTTCGGGATGCTGGTCTCGAGCCTCCTGACGGGCTGGCTGGCCAGCCGTTCGGGGCGCTACCGGCTCTACCCGGTGCTCGGCACCGCGCTGGCCGCGGTCGGGCTGCTGATCATGGCGCTGCTGCCGGCCGGGATGCCGCTCTGGGTGCCCATGGCCGCGATGGGACTCGTCGGCATCGGCACGGGGGCGTTCATGAACATCATCGTCGCGGTCGCGCAGAGTGCGGCCCCCCGGTCGGACACCGGGAGCGTCACCGCCACGATCTCGCTCGTGCGCCAGATCGGCTCGACGGCGGCGACCGCGATCGTCGGCGGTGTGATCGGCGTCGGCGTCACGCTCGGCCTGCCGGCGACGCTGGATGCCGCGACGCTCACCCCCGACGCTGTGCATGCCTCGTCCGCCGCCGTCCAGGCGCAGGTCGCCGCGCTGTACTCGAGCGTGATGGCGCCGATCTTCCTCGGCCTCGCCGCCGCGTACGCCGTCGGCGTCGTCGCGGCGCTGCTCCTGCCCGCGGGCCGGCTCTCCGATGAGCGGGCCGTCGAGGCCCGCACGACCGCCGAGCCCGCGATCGCCTGAGACCCGACCCTCCCCACCCGAACCTGAAACCCGCACTCGAAGAGGAGATGCCCATGTCGCAGCATCCACACCCCACGATCGCCGTCGTCGGCTCCGGACCCATCGGGTCCGCCTACGCCCGCCTGCTCCTGGAAGGACTCCCCGACGCGCGCGTCGTCATGTTCGAGGCGGGTCCGCAGCTGACCGCGATCCCGGGAGAGAGCGTCCGCAACATCGCCGATCCCGACGAGAAGGCCCGCGCGCGCGAGATGTCGCAGGGGCCGCAGGCGGGTGCGTTCCGCGAGACGCTCGGCATCCCGGCCGGCGCGGTCGTCGAGGGCATGTTCACCGCGCGGCAGGGCACGCACCTCATCGACTTCGGGGGAGAGGGCTCGGGGCACGCGCCGACGTTCCCGGCGGCGGCGGCAGCGACGAACGTCGGCGGGCAGGGCGCGCATTGGACGTGCGCGATCCCGCGCCCGCACGGCAGCGAGCGGGTCGACTTCATCGACGACGGCGAGTGGGATGAGCTGATCGAGGTCTCGGAGGGGCTGCTGCACGCGCAGAGCGCCGCGTTCGCCGACTCGCCGATCGGCGCGGCGATCCGCGATCTGCTCGAGGAGGAGTACGCCGGAGAGCTCCCCGACGACCGCGGCGTGAGCACGCTGCCGGTCGCCGGCGACCCGCAGCCCGACGGCTCGATGCGCTGGACGGGCGCCGACATGGTGCTCGGTCCGCTGATCGACCCGGCCTCGCCGCTGTCACAGCGCTTCGAACTGCGCGACCTGTCGCTCGTCCGCCGCGTCGAGACCGACGGATCGAGGGCGACCGGCGTCATCGTGGAAGACCTGCGCTCGCGCGAGACCTCCTTCTTCCCCGCGGATGCCGTCGTCGTCGCCGCGGACGCCTTCCGGTCTCCGCAGCTGCTGTGGGCCTCCGGCATCCGTCCCGCGGCCCTCGGCCGGTATCTCACCGAACACCACGTCGTCATCACGACCGTCGCGCTCGACGGCGAGCGTATGGCCGAACGCGTGAGCGACGACGAGCTCGCCGCCGAGCTCGAACGCCGGTCGCACAACCCGGCCGATCCGGTCGCGGCGGTGAACCGCATCCCGTTCTCCGAACCCGACCACCCGTACTCGCTGCAGGTCATGTACGCCGAGACGCCGCCGTTCCAGCTGGACCCCGACCACCCCGCGGCGGGCAACAAGTGGGGCTACGTGAACATGGGATACGGGGTGCGCAAGTTCCCCCGCGCCGAGGACGGCGTGAGCTTCGACGATGACGAGCTCGACTACCGCGGGTTCCCGAACATGACGATCGAGTACGCGCTGACCGAGCGCGAGGAGGCCGAGATCGAGCGCGCGACCGTGCTGCTGCGGCGCGCGGCCGGAGCCCTCGGCCCGTTCGTCGCCGAGCCGCGGCTGTTGCCGAACGGCTCGAGCCTGCACTACATGGGCACGATGCGCATGGGCACGGCGGACGACGACACGTCGGTCGCCGACCCGTACTCGCGCGTGTGGGGCTTCGAGAACCTCGTCGTGGGCGGCAATGCGCTCATCCCGACGGCGAACACGATGAACCCGACGCTCATGTCGATGGCGATCGCGGTGCGCGGCGCCCGCGCGCTGATCTCCGAGCTGAGCGCCTGACCCGCCCGGCGCGCTTCCGCGCTGCGGCATGCCGCGCCGCTCAGTCCCCGCGAGACGGCAACGGAGCGCCGAAACGTAGGGGATCCCCCTCGGTCTCGGCGTGCAGTTGCCGTCTCGCGTGCTGCGCCTCCGGCGGACGTCGGCGCGCGGTGCGGGTCGGATAGGGTGCAGGCATCCACCCTCCCTTCGCATCTGTGCCGGAGACGCATGAGGACGACTGATCACGACGCGGGCCGCGCAGCCGGTGCAGCTCTGTCGCTCCCGGCGACCCGACGACGCAGCGACATACAGGGCCTCCGCGCGGTGGCGGTGCTCATGGTGGTGGCGTTCCACGCCGGGCTCCCAGTCCCCGGTGGCTTCGTCGGCGTCGACGTGTTCTTCGTCATCTCGGGCTTCGTCATCACCGGGATGCTGCTGCGGGAGTGGGCGGCCACGGGGCGTATCCGCTTCGCCCGCTTCTATCGGCGTCGCTTCACTCGACTGACGCCGGCCCTCGCGTTGATGATCACCGTCACGATGATCCTGACCGCCGTCGTGATCTCGCCCCTCGGCCCGCAGGAGAACGCGGCGTTCACGGCCATCGGGGCGATGTTCCTGTCGGCCAACATCGTGATCGCGAACGTGACCGGCGGATACTTCTCCGTCCTCGCGGAGACGAACCCCCTTCTCAACGTGTGGTCGCTGTCGGTCGAGGAGCAGTTCTACCTCGGATTCCCCTTCGTCCTCGTCCTCGGCTGGGTCGTTGCGCGCGGTCGTCCAGCCCGGCGCTTCGTCCCCGTGGCCGTCGTGCTCGCGGTGCTCGCCGGATCGTTCCTGCTCGCCCTCGTGGACGAGGGCGGCCTCGCGTTCCCCGGGTCGCAGGACGCGCTCGGCTTCTACAGTCCGGTTCCGCGGGCGTGGGAGTTCGCGATCGGAGCCGCGGCGGCACTCGTGCTCGCCCATCGACGGGTGGTGGCCCCGCGTGTCGCCCTGCTCTCAGGTCTTGCCGGAGTCGTCGGGCTCGCGGCATCCCTGTTCCTGATCACGGAGGCGACCCCGTTCCCGGGGGTGTGGACCCTGCTTCCCACCCTCTCCACCCTGCTGCTGATCGTCGCCGGTTGGCTCAGCGGAGACAACATCGTCACCAGGAGCCTGGAAACGCGCCCCATGGTCCGCATCGGTGACTGGTCGTACTCGATCTATCTGTGGCACTGGCCGTTCATCGTGCTCGCAACCGCGATGTGGCCGGGGGTGTGGTGGGTTCCGCTGGCGGCCGCCATCGCCTCGCTCGTCGCGGCGATCCTTTCCTACCGCTTCGTCGAAGAGCCCTTGCGCACGCGCCGCTACGACCGTCGCGCCTTGCTCGTACTCTGCGCCGCCGTCGTCGCGCCGCCCCTCCTCGCAGCCGCATTCGTCCTCGTCGGAAATGCGACGGCCTACGGGAACCCGCTGATCCGCGCCTATCAGGACGCAAGCCGCCCTCACATCGGCACGTCGTGCGGGGATGCCGGGGGAGAAGCCGGAGCGACGATCTCGTGCTCGTTCCATGACGAGGCGCGCGGAGCGCCGGTCTATCTCGTGGGCGACTCGCACGCCGATCACGTCAGCGACGGCGTCGTCGGGGCCGCGGAGAGCACCGATCGACCGGTGTGGGCCCGGATCGCTCCGGGATGCCAGTTCTTCGCGGGCGCCATCGGCTCCGTGGGGCAGGAGCCCCTCCGCCGCTGCGGCGAGTACTTCGCGAGCACGATGGCATGGCTGACCGAGGCTGAGCCCGGAACCGTGGTGATCTCCACGGCCGCGAAGCCCTACTGGGATGCGGCGATCCAGCTCGGACCCGACGAGGCGTCGATGTCCACGTCCGAGCGGGAGAAGCTCGCCTATCTGCAGCGCGAACTCACGCAGAGCGTTTCCGCCCTGATCGCCGCCGATCACTCGGTCATCCTGGTCGACGACGTGCCCACGTTCGTCGACCCGTTCCCGTACGCGCCGACGGAGTGCTCGCTCCCCCCACTGCTGGCGGGGGACTGCGATCAAGTGCTTCCGTGGGAAGTCGCAGTGGCGCAGCAGGAGGGTGTCCGCGAGGCCCTCGACACTGTCGCGTCCACCACGGGTGCCACGATCATCGACCTGCGTCCGCGCGTGTGCGGCGAGGACGGGTGTCCGTCCCGCCGCGACGATCTCGTCGTGTACTCCGACGCCGGTCACATCTCGGCGGCCCAGTCGAGACTCCTCATCGGCGACTTCGCAGCCCTCCTCTCCCGCTGATCTGCTTCCGAGCCGCGGTCCCGCGAGTCGCTCTTCCCCGCGTCCCGCGGGAGAGGGGGAAGCCGGAGCGGGGGCGGGGGCCGGGGTCAGGCGCGGGCGATGCGGTCCGACATGTACTTCACGCCCGCCGAGCTCGTCGCCCCGCCGTCCACCGGGAGCTCGGCGCCGGTGACGTAGGCCGCGGCATCCGACAGCAGGAAGACCACGACCCGCGCGACCTCCTGCGGGTCGCCGAAGCGCTCGAGCGGCGTCAGTGCGAGCTGCGCCTCGCGCATCGCGCCCGGCGCCTTCGCGGTCATCGGCGTCTCGATGAAGCCCGGATGCACGATGTTGACCCGGATGCCGCGGGGCCCGTACTCGGTCGCCGCGACGTGCGTGAGTCCGCGCAGCCCCCACTTCGACGCGGTGTAGGCGACCGGGTAGTGCGCGTTCAGCGCCGCAGCCGAGCCGATGTTCACGATCGACGACCCCTCTGCCATGAGCGGCGCGAGGGCCTGGATGCCGAGCATCGGGCCCGTGAGGTTCACGGCGAGCACGCGATCCCAGTCCTCCCGCGCGGTCTGACCGAGACGGGTCCGATGCGTGATCCCGGCGTTGTTGACGAGTCCGCGCAGGGGCTCATCGCCGAGCTCCGCCGCGAGTTCCGAACGGAGCGCGCGCCAGTCGCCCTCGTCGGCGACGTCGAGCCGCCGGTACGCGATCGCCGTGTCGGCCAGCGCGGGGGCGGCATCTGCGATGTCCGTCGCGATCACGCGCGCTCCTGCGCCGTGCAGGAGGAGCGCGGTGGCCAGGCCCTGCCCGCCCGCGGCGCCGGTCACGACGACCGTGCGGTCGCGGAGTCCTTCGTACGTCATGGCGGCTCCTGTGTCGGCGGGCGTCGTCGCGCTTCGACGCTAGCCGCGGCGTCCGCCCGGGGGAATGCGGGTTCGGTGATGTCGTGCATCAGAGATCAGAGCCTGTGCCCGCAGAACTCCACGGATACGGTCGACCCGCGGGCACCTCGGTCCTCGCGAGCTGACACTCAGCCCGAGTCCGTGGAGTTCTGCAGCGCCCCCCGACAGCGCAGGCCAGGATGGAGTGATGAACCTCGCACCCGCTTCGCTCTTCTCGTGCACGGGACAGGTCGCGATCGTCACGGGCGCCGGCACCGGGATCGGCCGCGCGTGCGCCGAGGCCCTCGCCGCGGCGGGCGCGCGCGTCGTGCTGGCGGGTCTGCCCGAGAGCGACCCGCAGCGATCGGCCGACGAGCTGGCGGCGCAGGGCTTCGAGGCGGCCGGCGCAGCGTGCGACGTGACGGATGCCGCGCAGCTGTCCGCGCTCGTCGCGGCGACGGTCGAACGGTGGGGCCGCATCGACACGGTGCTCGCGAATGCCGGCGCAGCCCTCGACCTGCCGGGCGCCGACGACGCGCTCGACCGCATGGACCGCATGTACGCGCTGCACGTACGCGCGGTCGCCGCTCTCGCCGAACTCACCCTGCCGGTGATGGCGGAGGGCGGCGGGGGAGCGTTCCTCATCATGTCGAGCCTCGCGGGTCTGCGCGGCAATCGCTCACTCGGCGGTTACGGCGTGACGAAGGCCGCGAACGCGCAGCTCGCGCGGAATCTCGCCGTGCAGTGGGGTTCTCGGGGGGTGCGCGCCAACGCGATCTCTCCCGGCGTGATCGCGACGGAGTTTGCAGCGCCGATCACCGCTGTACCGGATGCCGCGGCCGCCCGACTCGCGAAGACGCCGCTCAGCCGCTTCGGAACGCCGGACGAGGTGGCCGGGGCCGTGGTCTGGCTGGCCTCCCGCGCCGGGGCGTTCGTCACCGGACAGAACATCGTGATCGACGGCGGCACGCTCGTCTCGGACTGACGACACCGCGCCGTCGGTCCCCGGCCGGCGCACGCCGGGCCGACGGACGCATGGCCGGCGCACGCGCTGCTCATCACCGGCGCAAAGGTCGGGGCGCTGTCCTTGGATCATGACCTCGCATCACCGCCGCTTCCTTGCCGTGGGCCTCACGGTCGCCGTCACGTTGGCCGGCACCACGGCCTGCGCCGCGACGAACGCGACTCTCGCCACCGATACGGCGCAGCAGGTCGACACCTCCGACCCGTCTGCGCTCTGGGATCAATCGGCCGTCCACTCGATCTCCCTGACGTACGACCAGGGCGACTACGACGATCTGATCGCGACCTACCTCGACACGGGCGAGAAGGTGTGGATCACGGCCACCGCGGTGATCGACGGCGTGAGCTACGAGGAGGTCGGCCTCAAGCTCAAGGGCAACTCCACCCTCCGCGGGCTGTCGACGGATGCCGATGCCGCGGTCAGTGCGGCGCACCCCGAAGACCTTCCGTGGATCATCGACCTCGACAGGGACGTCGACGGGCAGAACGCCGAAGGCACGAGTGAACTCGTCCTGCGCGGAAACAGCTCGCAGACGGCGCTGAACGAGGCCGTTGCACTCGACCTGCTCGCCGCGACGGGACTCGCGGCCGAAGAGGCGATCGCGGCCCGCGTCGAGGTGAACGGCGCGACGTCGCTGCGGCTCGTGGTGGAGAACCCCGACGATCCCTTCCTCGAGCGCGAGTTCGAGCAAGGGACCGCGCTCTACAAAGCCGAGTCCGGCGGCGACTACTCGTATCGGGGCGACGACCCCGCCGCCTACGCCGATGTCTTCGACCAGGAGGCGGGTGAGGACGACCTGACGCCGCTCATCGATTTCCTGCGCTTCATCAACGAGGCGGACGACGCGACGTTCGAGGCGGAGCTGTCGTCGTGGCTCGACGTCGACGCGTTCGCGACCTACCTCGCATTCCAGGAGCTCGTCGACAACTTCGACGACATCGACGGCCCCGGCAACAACTCGTACCTCGCGTACGACGCAGGCACCGGGCTCATGACGGTCGTCTCGTGGGACCTGAACCTCGCCTTCGGCGCGTCGCCGGGGGGCGCCGGGGGCGCGGGCGGGGGGATGCCGGGAGCCGGCGACCTGCCGGACGCCGGTGCGGGCATGCCGGGAGGCGGGGGTTTCGGCGGGGATGGCCAGGCTCCGTCGCGCGGAGAGACGGCCGATGACGCCGACCCGGGCGCCGGCGTCGAGCAGGGCGGGGGGATGCCGGGCGAGGGGATGGCGGGCGGCGGCGGACAGGGCGGGGGCGCCCCCGGAGGGGGCGGCAACATCCTGTCGGAGCGGTTCCTCGCCTCGGATGAGTTCGCCGCGCTGTGCGAGGCCGAGCTCGACCGCCTGACCGAGGTGCTGTACGGCTCGGGTCTCGCGGAGGACGCGCTCGACGCGTGGGTGCAGACGCTCGAGGCGGGAGCATCCGACCTCGTGTCGGCATCCGTCATCGAGAGCGAGGCGGACGCGCTCTCGGGCAGCTTCCCCGAGTAGCGGGATCTCTCTTCCCCTTCCCGCCGCGTACGCTCGACGCAGCAGCGCGGCCCGGCGGACGGTGCCGCCTCGACGCCGCCGGCAGGAAGCAGGAACCGTGAGTCTCGACATCTCCGCGCTGCGCGCGCAGTTCCCGTCGCTCGCATCGGGCATTGCGCACTTCGACGGGCCCGGCGGCACGCAGACGCCCGCGGTCGTCGGCGAGGCCATCGCGCGCACCCTCACCGGCCCGCTGTCCAACCGCGGCACGTCGGTCGCAAGCGAGCGCAACGCGGATGACGCGGTCACGGAATTCCGCGCGGCGATGGCCGACCTGCTCGCCGCTGACCCGCGCGGCATCGTGTACGGCCGCAGCGCGACGCAGCTCACGTACGACTTCTCGCGCGCGCTCGCAAAGACGTGGGAGCCGGGCGATGAGATCGTCATCTCCGAGCTCGACCACGACGCCAACGTCCGCCCGTGGATCCAGGCGGCGCAGGCGCGCGGCATCGCCGTCCGCCGGATGCCGCTCGACCCGGCGACCGGGGAACTCGACCTCACCGACCTCGATGCGATCGTGAACGAGCGCACGCGTCTGGTCGCCGTGACGGCGGCATCCAATCTGCTCGGCACGATCCCCCCGGTGGCGCGCATCGCGGCACGGGCGCACGCGGTCGGCGCGCTCGTGTACGTCGACGGCGTGCACTACGCGGCGCACGCGGCCGTCGACGTCGCCGCCATCGGGGCGGACTTCTTCGTCTGCTCGCCCTACAAGTTCTTCGGCCCGCACTGCGCGGCGCTCGCCGCCGACCCCGCACTGCTCGAGACGCTGCGCCCCGACAAGCTCCTGCCGTCGACGGACGACGTGCCCGAGCGGTTCGAGCTCGGCACCCTGCCGTACGAGATCATGGCGGGCGTCACGGCCGCGGTCGATTTCATCGCCGGAATCGCACCGGATGCCGGCACCCGGCGCGAACGACTCGTCGCCGCGGGCCGGGCGGTCGACGAGCATGAACTGGCGCTCCGCCGCGAGGTCGAGGAGGGGCTGCGCGGGTTCGGCGACCGCGTGACGCTGCACTCCCGCGCCGCCGAGCGCACCCCGACGCTGTACTTCACGTTCGCCGACCGCGACGCGGCGCAGGTGTCGGCGCTCCTCGCCGACCGCGGGGTGCTCGCGCCGTCCGGCAGCTTCTACGCGTACGAGCCCTTCCGCGCGCTGCGCCTGCCGGTCGACGCGGGCATGCGCGTCGGACTCGCGGCCTACAGCGACCGCAGCGACGTCGACCGCCTGCTCGAAGGGCTCGCCGCCGCCCTCTGACCGCCGGTGCGTGCACAGAACTCCACAGATCCGGGCCGGAGATCCCCGATATCGGCTGAATCCGGCCGCTGACGCCGCAGATCTGAGGAGTTCTGCACGTCCGCCGTCCGAGACCGCGCCGCGGCAGCCGTCAGGCCGAGTCGCGCACCACGAGTTCGACCGGCAGCACGATCCGGTCCACACCCCGCACGTCCGGGATGCCGTCGCCCGGCCCCCGCACCAGTTCGGGGCGTGCGATCGACAAAAGCAGACGCGCCATCGCGCGTCCCTGCAGCACGGTCTGCTGACGCACCGTCGTGAGCGGCGGTTCGGCGGCCGCGGCGAGCGGGATGTCGTCGAAACCGACGACGGCCACGTCGTCCGGCACGCGGCGTCCGGCGCGACGCAGGGCGCGGAGCGCGCCGAACGCCATGAGATCGGATGCCGCGAACACGCCGTCGATGTCGGGGGCGCGATCGAGCAGCTTCTGCATCGCCAGCTCACCGCCGGTCTGGGTGAAGTCGCCGTGCTCGACGAGCTCCGGATCGAACGCCCCGCCGAGTGCCGCGCGGAACCCGTCGAGGCGGTCGGTCGCGGCCGACATGTCCGCGGGCCCGGCGACCGTCGCGATGCGGTGGCATCCGCGCGCGATCAGGTGCGCCGTGGCGAGCTGGGCGCCGCCGACGTTGTCGTTGTCGACGTAGGGCACCGCGAGATCGGCCTGCACGGGGCGACCGCCGATCACGAGCGGCACGTCCGCTGCCACCATCGCCGCGGGGATCGGGTCGTGGTCGGCGTGCTCCGAGATCAGGAGAACACCGTCGAGCGGAGCGCTGCGGAGGTAGCGCTCGATGCGGTCGAGATCGGGGTAGGACTGCGCCATCAGCAGGGTGGTCTGCAGGCCGGCATCCATGAGTTCCTGGCTGACGCCGCGGATGATCGCGGAGAAGAACGGGTCGCCGAACACTCGGGGATCCGGTTCGGCGGCGACGAGCGCGATCGTGTCGGTGCGGCGGGTGACGAGGCTGCGCGCCGCGTGGTTGGGGACGTACCCCATCTCGTCTATCGCCTTCTCGACGCGCGCGCGGGTCTCGGGATCGACCGAGGTGAACCCGTTCACGACGCGTGACACCGTCGCTCGAGAGACCCCCGCGACCGCGGCGACCTGCTCGAGATTGGGCCGTCCGGTGCTGCGGGCGGCGGGCTTGGCGGGCGTGACCATGCGGACGCCCTCCTTCCCCCCGAGACTGCGACCGCGGGCGATGCGGTCGCAGTGATGCTACTCCGCCGCGACGCCCGGTGCGCGTGCGTGTCCTCGCGCGGCGGACCGGCACCGAGCGCTCAGACCAGGCCCTCGCGCTCCGGGGCGACGTCGATCGAACCCACGGCGGCGAACGCCCGCGCCATCGCCCGCGCCGGCTCGGTGAACAGGCTGTCGTGCACGCGGGCAGCGGTGATGCGCAGCGATTCCTCGCGGGTCAGGGCGAACCATCCGCATACGATCTGGATGCCGTGCGGGGTGACCCGCCAGAGCTTGTCCGCATCCTTCACCACGGCGTCGTCGGTCGACAGCGCGACCAGTCGCGAGTCGTGTCCGTCGATGATCTCGACGACGCGGGCGATCACGTCGGCCGGTCGTCCGAGCTCGGTCAGCACCTCGGTCGCGATCCGCGCCCCCTCCTTCTCGTGCTGGAGCACGAGGTCGGGCCGACCGCCACCCGGGGCGATCGCCTCGAGGATCAGCTCGTCGTCCACGGTCGACCATCCGGTGTCGTGCAGCAGGATCGCCGGGAGGACGATGTCGGGGTCGGCATCCGCGATACCGGCGAGCAGCGCGCGGGCGAGCCCGTACGCGTACAGGGTGTGGGTGTCGTTGTTGCGCACGGCGAGGTACGGGGCCGCGCGCTCCCACACGGCGGCGTCCTCGTCGCGCAGCCGGATCACTCCGGGCACGGCGGAGGCGGGCGGGATGTGTGCGCGGATGTCGCGCCCGAGGCGCGTGCTCGTCGGCGAGCTCATGCCTCGAACCTTCTCACCATGCGCCCTCCGCGCCAACTACGCTTCCACTCATCGGAAGCGTAACCGCGAGGAGGCGGGCCATGGCCGGTGGAGTGAGCAGTCCCGGGCAGTCGGTGGCGGGGCGGATGCTGTCGATCCTGGCGGTGTTCGAGAAGAGCCTCGCGCCGCGCAGCCTCACGGAGATCAGCGAAGAGACCGGCATCCCGTTGAGCACGACGCACCGCCTGCTCGCCGAACTCGATGACTGGGGGGCGCTGCAGCGCGACGAGAACGGCCGGTACCAGATCGGCCTCCGCCTGTGGGAGCTGGGCCAGCACGCCGGCCGCCAGGTGCGCGACATCGCGCGGCCGCTCCTGCAGGACCTCTACAGTCTCACGCAGGAGACGGTGCACATCGCCGTCCGCGAGCACACGGACGCGCTGTACATCGACCGCGTGTACGGCTCTCGGCGCGTGCCGCAGGCTTCGCGCGTGGGCGGGCGTCTGCCGCTTCACGCGACCGCGGTGGGCAAGGTCCTGCTTGCGCACGAGGAGTCCTGGCTGCGCGAAGCGGTGCTCGCCCAGCCGCTCGAGAGCCGCACCCCGAAGACGCACGTCGACCCCGACGCACTCCGCGTCGAGCTCGACGTGATCCGCGCCCGGGGCTACGCCCTCACGGCCGATGAGGTGCGGCTCGGGTCCGCGTCGATCGCCGTGCCGGTCTTCCAGTACGACGGCAGCATCGGCGCAGCGCTGGGGCTCGTGACCTCCGCCGACACCGCCGACGGACTGGAGCGGCACCTGCCCGCGCTCCGGGGCATCGCGCACCGCATCCAGAACAGCGTCGGCCCGTTCCCGCTGCGCACTCTCGTCCCGGCCCAGAGCAGGCGGTCCACAGAACTCACTTCCACTGAGCGGAAGAAGGCTACCGCGGTCGACAAGCGCGGACGTTGAATGTGACTGCCGCTTGCGAGTGGCACCACAGCCCGGACAACGAAGGAGTCGTCATGGTGGCCTCACGCACCGATCTGCACGACGTACACGCACAGGATGCCGCCGCCGCGGCAGCCTGCCCGGTCGACCACTCCGCCTTCACCGGGAGCACCACCGGCACCACCGCTCCCGCCGCCCACCACGGGTACGAGCCGTTCGACATGACCGACCCGTTCCCCGCATACGAGCGCCTCCGCCGGGAGGAGCCCGTCATGTACGACGAGCGCATCGGCTATTGGGTCGTGACGCGCTGGGCGGATGTGCGCGCGGTCTTCGACGACTGGGAGACCTTCTCGAGCGAGAACGCGCAGGCCCCGGTGCGCGAGCGCGGCCCGGAAGCGACGCGGATCATGAAGGAGGGGGGCTTCACGGCGTACTCCGGCCTGTCGGCCCGCATCCCGCCGGACCACACCCGCATCCGCGCGATCGCCCAGCGGGCCTTCACCCCCCGCCGGTTCAAGGCGCTCGAGCCGACGATCCGCGAGAACACCCGTCAGGCGCTGCAGCGCATGCTCGCCCAGCCCGACGGGCAGGGCGACTTCCTGCGCGACATCGCGTTCGACATCCCCACGATCACGATCCTCACGCTCCTCGGCGTCGATCCCGCGATGGTGCCGACGTACAAGCGATGGTCGGACTCCCGCGGAGCGATGACGTGGGGCGACCTCAGCGACGAGCAGCAGATCCCGCACGCGCACAACCTCGTCGAGTACTGGCAGGAGTGCCAGCGGCTGGTCGTCGAGGCCCACCAGCAGGGCGGCGACAGCCTGATCGCCGATCTCGTCGAGGCGCAGGGCGCCGGCGCCGAGATCACCGACCACGAGATCGCCTCGCTCTGCTACAGCCTGCTGTTCGCGGGCCACGAGACGACCACGACCCTGATCGCGAACTCGATCCGCGTGCTCCTCGGGCACCGCGAGGCGTGGGAGGCGATCGTCGCCGACCCGTCGCGCATCCCGGCCGCGATCGACGAGGTGCTGCGCTACAGCGGCTCGATCGTCGCGTGGCGCCGCAAGGCTCTCCGCGACACCGAGATCGGGGGAGTGCAGATCCCCGAGGGTGCCGGCATCCTGCTCGTGATGGGGTCGGCCAACCGCGACGAAGAGGTCTTCGCGCACCCTGACATGTTCGACATCGACCGCACCGACGCGCGCAACCACATGTCGTTCGGATACGGCATCCACTACTGCCTCGGCAACATGCTCGCCAAGCTCCAGGACCGCATCGTCCTCGAAGAGACGGCAGCCGCCGTGCCGAGCCTGCGCCTGACCGGCGCACCCATCGCGTTCGGCGAGAACCTCTCGTTCCGCGTCCCCACTTCCGTCCCCGTCACCTGGGAGGCCTGACGTGTCAGAAACGACGCCCTCGCACCGCCTGTTCATCCGCTTCTTCGACGAGACCGGCCCCGCGCCGATCGAGCTGCTCGGCGGCAAGTGCGCCTCGCTCGTCGCGCTCACGACAGCCGGGATGCCGGTGCCCCCCGGCTTCGCGATCACCACCGACGCCTACACGGCGTTCATCGAGAGCTCCGGCATCGCCGATGACATCCACCGTCTGCTCGAGAGCATCGACCCCGACGACGTCGAGAGCATCGACCGGGTCTCGGCGCAGATCCGCGACGAGATCCTGAAGCGTCCGGTGCCGAAGGAGATCCACGACGAGTTCTCCGACGCCTACGCCGCGCTGCAGTCCCGGTTCGCGAGCGAGACGCCGGTCGCGGTGCGCTCGTCCGCGACGGCCGAAGACCTGCCCGACGCGAGCTTCGCCGGGCAGCAGGACACGTACCTCTGGCTCACCGGGCGCGACGAGGTCGCCGAGCACGTGCGCCGGTGCTGGGCGTCGCTGTACACGTCCCGCGCGATCGTCTACCGCCTGCGGGCCGGCATCCCGAACGAGGGTCTGTCGATGGCCGTCGCCGTCCAGAAGATGGTCGACGCGAAGACCGCCGGGGTCGCGATGACCGTCGATCCGTCCAACGGCGACCGCTCCACGATCGTGATCGACGCTGCCTGGGGCCTCGGCGAACTCGTCGTCTCGGGGCTCGTGACCCCCGACAACCTGCACGTCGACAAGGTCATGCTCACGATCTCGGCCGAGCACCTGGGCGACAAGCACATCGAGCTGGTTCCGGATGCCGATGCCAAGGGCATCCGCGAACGCGAGGTCGAGCCCGAGCGACGCAGCATCCGTTCGCTCACCGATGCGGAGGTCACGGCGGTCGCCACGATGGCCAAGCGCGCCGAGAAGCACTTCGGCTCGCCGCAGGACATCGAGTGGGCGATCGACCGGGGCCTCCCCGAGGGCGAGAACCTGCTGCTCCTGCAGTCCCGCCCCGAAACGGTCTGGGCATCGAAGGCGAGCGAGACCGCGCCGGCCACCTCCGGCTTCGGCATCGCGAGCATCACGCAGTCCCTCATGGCCCAGATCGGCCGCTGACCGGCGGCCCCATCCAGGACGCCCGTACCCGCGTCACCCATCACTCACCTCCGAACCAGCACACCCGAACGCACCACGAAAGGACCCGACATGTCACAGGCGACCGCTGTCATGGCACCCGCGAAGAACTCCTTCCCGAGCCCGTACGAGCAGCCGGCCCCGGCCGGCGCCGAGGGGTGGAAGGACCTCTACGCCTACAACCTCGTCTTCCAGGAGAACCGCCGCGAGGTCGAGGAGGCGAAGTTCTGGTTCTGCGACAGCCAGCACTGGCCCACCGTCACGAAGCCGTTCGAGACGATCGGGTTCGAATTCGCCGTCGGCTGTCTCGGCCAGTACAACTCGCGGCAGCTGCTCATCCCCACCGCGAACGGCATCGAGTACCGCATCCACAACGGCTACGTCTTCATGTCGCCCGTCGCGGTCGACCCGCAGCACATCGAGGCGCGCGTGCCGCAGTTCATGGAGCGCGCCGGCCACTACTTCCAGAACTGGGAGAGCCTGCTGGCCAACTGGCACACGAAGCTCACGGCCACGATCGACGAGCTCGAGTCGCTCGAGTTCATCGCGCTCCCCGAGGCGATCGCCCTCGAGGACGTGCTGAGCGGCAAGGGCACCGGCCCCTCGACCGAGCTGCTCGCCGATTACGACCGCCTCATCGCGCTGGCGTACCGCGCGTGGCAGTACCACTTCGAGTTCCTGAACCTCGGCTACGTCGCATACCTCGACCTGTTCATGTTCTGCAAGCAGGTGTTCCCGCGCATCCCCGACCAGGCGATCGCGACGATGGTGCAGGGCGTCGACATGGAGCTGTTCCGCCCCGACGACGAGCTGAAGAACCTCGCGAAGATCGCGGTGCGCGACGGGCTCGTGGCGCATTTCGCCGACACGACGGATGCCGTCTCCCTGCTCGCCGCGATCGCCGCCGATCCCGCGGGCGGTGCCTGGACCACGGCCTGGCACGACGCGCAGGACCCGTGGTTCAACTTCACGACCGGCAACGGCTTCTACGCGCACGACGAGTACTGGCGCGACGTGCCCGAGACCCCGCTCGCGTTCATCAAGGGCTACATCGAGCGGCTGCAGAACGGCGCCGACATCGACCGTCACGTCGACGAGCTCGTCGCCGAGCGCGACCGCATCACCGACGAGTACGCCGAGCTGCTGGACGGCGAGGCGCTCGAGACGTTCCGCGGCAAGCTGGGCCTGGCGCGCACGGTCTACCCGTACGTGGAGAACCACAACTTCTACATCGAGCACTGGACGATGGGCGTGTTCTGGCGCAAGGCCCGGCAGCTGTCGGCCGTGCTGCACGCGCAGGGCTTCTGGCCGCGGGCGAACGACATGTTCTACCTCCGCCGCGACGAGGTGCGCGAGGCGCTGTTCGACTACGTGAACGCGTGGATGGTCGGCGCGCCTGCGATCGGGCCGGACTACTGGCCCGCCGAGGTCGAGCGCCGCCGCGGCATCGTCGACGCGCTGTCGACCGCGCGCCCGCAGCCGGCCCTCAACACGCCGCCCGCGGTGATCACCGAGCCCTTCACCCTCATGCTCTGGGGCATCACCGATGACCAGATCCAGAACTGGCTCGGCAAGGGCAACGTGCCCGAGGGGACCCTCAAGGGCATGGCGGCATCCCCCGGCATCGCGGAGGGCCGCGCACGCGTCATCTCCAGCGCCGACCAGCTCTCCGACGTGCAGGACGGCGAGATCCTCGTCGCTCCCGTCACGGCGCCCAGCTGGGGGCCGATCTTCGGCAAGATCCGCGCGACCGTCACCGACATCGGCGGCATGATGAGCCACGCGGCGATCGTCTGCCGCGAATACGGCATGCCCGCCGTCACCGGCACCGGAACGGCGTCGACCGAGATCCGCACCGGGCAGATGCTGCGCGTCGACGGCAACTCCGGCACCGTCACGGTCCTGGACTGAGGCGCGCGACCATGACCGACACCACGACATCGCCCGACGGCACGCCCGCGCGCACGGCGCCGCGCACCGTGATCGTCACGGGTGCGGCGGGAGGGCTCGGCCGCGCGTTCGCCGAGGCCTTCGCGCGCCGGGGCGATGTCGTGGTGATCGCCGACATCGACGGGGCCGGTGCGGAGCGCGCGGCCGCCGAGCTCTCGGCCGACGGTCTCGCCGTCGTCGGGACGCGCGTGGACGTGACGGATGCCGAGTCGTCGGCCGCCCTCGCGGCCCTGGCAGCGGCATCCGGTCGTGGGGGGATCGACGTCGTGGTCAACAACGCGGCGATCTACGCGACCCTCACCCGATCGCCGTTCGAAGACATCGACGAGGGCGAGTGGGACCGCGTGATGGCCGTGAACCTCAAGGGGCCGTGGCAGATCGCACGCGCGTGCTCGCCGCACCTGAACGAGGACGGCCGCATCGTGAACGTGTCCTCCGCCACGGTCATGAGCGGATCCGCGCAGTGGGCGCACTACGTCGCCTCGAAGGCCGGCGTCATCGGCCTCACGCGCGTGCTCGCGAAAGAGCTCGGCGCGCGGGGGATCACCGTCAACGCCGTGGCCCCGGGCTTCACGCTCACCGAGGCGAGCCACGCGCTCATCGAGGATGCCGGGTCGTACGGCATCGAGCGCGGATCGATCAAGCGACCGATCCAGCCCGACGACATCGTCGGCGCGGTCCTCTTCCTCGCCGGCCCCGACGCCGCGTTCGTCACCGGCCAGACGCTCGTCGTCGACGGCGGCCGGCAGTTCATCTAGACCTTCCAAGGAGCAGCAATGAGCACAGTCGTCTACACCGCCGACGACGGCAGCGTCACGACGATCGACGGGCGCCCCGGCGACTCCGTCATGGAGACCGCCGTGCGCAACGGCGTCCCCGGAATCGTCGGCGAATGCGGCGGCAGCCTGTCGTGCGCCACGTGCCACGTGTTCGTCGCGCCCGAGACCCTCGACCTCGTCGGCGGCCCCGGCGACCTCGAGGACGAGATGCTCGACGGCACCGCCGTCGATCGCCGCGACAACTCGCGGCTGTCCTGCCAGATCAAGCTCGTCGACGGGTGCGAGTACCACGTCACGACGCCGAGCGAGCAACTCTGATGGAGACGACTCTCATCGTCGGCGCGTGCCAGGCGGGCGTGCAGCTCGCCGCCACGCTGCGCGACCTCGGCGACACCGATCCGATCGTCATGATCGGCGAAGAGGCCCACCGTCCGTACCAGCGCCCGCCGCTGTCGAAGGGATGGCTCAAGGGCGAGCTCGAGCCGGACGACGTCATCCTGCGCACCCGGCAGTGGTTCGCGGACCGCGAGATCGAGCTCATCGCGGGCGACCGCGTCGTCACGATCCACCGCGAGGCCTCCGGCTCCGGTGTCGCGCACACGCTCGGCGGCCGGCAGATCGCGTTCACCCGTCTCGCCCTCACGACCGGCGCCTCCGTGCGCCGCCTGACCCTTCCCGGCACGGACTACCGCGGCGTGCACTATCTGCGCGACGCGGACGACGCGATCGCGCTCGGCCCGGCGCTCGCCGAGCCCGGTGCGGAGCGCGTCGTCGTGATCGGCGGCGGGTTCATCGGGCTCGAGGCGGCCGCCGCCGCCCGGCAGCTCGGCAAGAAGGTCACGCTCGTCGAGGGGACCGGTCGCCTGATCGGCCGGGTCGTGGCCGAGCCCACGAGCGACTTCTACCTCGCCGCCCACCGGCGCCGGGGCACCGATGTCATCCTCGGCGCGCGGCTCGCACGCATCCTCGGAGAGGACGCCTCCGCCGCGGGCCGCCGCGGCTCGGTCACCGGCGTCGAGCTCGACGACGGTCGCGTGATCCCCGCCGACCTCGTCGTGATCGGCATCGGCGTGATCCCGCGCGTCGAGCTCGCCGTGCAGCTCGGCCTCGACGTCGCCGGCGGCATCGTCGTCGACGACGCGTGCCGCGCCTCGGACGGGCGCACCGTCGCCGCGGGCGACTGCGCGATCATGCCGAACCCGTACCCCGCGGGAATGGGCGGCATGGTCCGCATCGAGAGCGTCAACAACGCGCTCGAGCAGGCGAAGATCGCCGCCGCGACCCTGCTCGGGCTGGACGCGTCCTACTCGACGGTGCCGTGGTTCTGGTCGGATCAGGCCGACCTCAAGCTGCAGATCGCCGGGCTCTCGGCCGGCTACGACGACGTCGTCGTCCGCGGCGACCCGGATGCCGAGCGCTTCGCCGTCCTGTACTACCGCGACGGGCGGCTGATCGCCGCCGACTGCGTCAACCAGCCTGCAGAGTTCCTCGCGATCAAACAGGCGCTCTCGAAGGGCAAAACCATCCCCCCGCTCGCCGCCGCCGACACGGGTGTGCCGCTGAAGCAATCCGTCGTCGACGCCCCCGTGGCGCTCGCATCCTGAGGTGAGACCATGACCGTCCAGACCACCCATCCCGTCGACATCTCCCCGATCCACGCCGACGAGCGGGACCGCGACCTCGACCCCATCTGGCGGGCGATCGTCGCCGAATCGCGCACGCGCGCGAACGACATCCACCTGCCGATCTCGTTCGCGTTCGCCGAGCGGCTGTGCGACGCATACCCGGATGCCGACGCCCTCGTCGTCCGCGTCGCGATCCTTCTGCACGACACAGGCTGGGCCCGGGTCGACGAGACCCGCATCCTGAGCGAGGGGTTCACCGGCGACTGGCGCAAGGCCGACGTGCGATACGAACACGAGCGGCACGGGTGCGACATCGCGCGTGAGGTTCTGCCGCCTCTCGGTTACGACGAGGCGTTCGTGACGCGCGTGACCGACATCATCGACGGGCACGACACCCGCCCCGAGTCGCACTCGCTCGAAGACAGCCTCGTCCGCGACGCCGACCGCCTGTGGCGGTTCACGCCGGCCGGCATCGCGCTCGCATCGGGCTGGTTCGGCCTGACCCCGGCGGAGTACTGCCGGCGGCTGCGGTCCGAGATCGTGCCCGAGCTGCTCACCGAGGCCGGCGTGCAGATGGCGGAGGCCGAGCTCGCGCGCTCCGAGGTGCTGCTCAAGACGGAGCAGCTGTCGTGAGCACGGTGGTGGATGTCGAATCCGCCGTCGGCGCGATGCGGGATCGGCACGCCGCCGCTGCGGCCGACGCCCCGTACGCCGAGGTCCGCACCCTCCGGATCGGGAGCGAGGAGGTCGTCTCCGCCGGTCCGAGCTCGCCCGTGACCGATCCGGCGACGGGGCAGCAGTGGGGGTCGGTGCCCGAAGCGACCTCCGACGAGGTGGATGCCGCCGTCCGCGCCGCGCGCGCGGCCTTCCCCGCGTGGGCGGCGCTCGCACCCGCGGCCCGCGCCGACGCGCTCCGGCGCATGGCCGACGCGATCGAGCGCAGTGCCGAGCCCCTCGCGCTCACCAACACGCTCGAGAACGGTTCGCCGATCTCCGAGACCTCCGGTGCGGCCGGGAATGCGGCATCCATTCTGCGGGTGTTCGCGGGGATGGCCGAGTTCCTCGAAGAGCCCGACATCCGCCCCTTCCCCGGCGGGGTCAACGAGACCCTCGTGGCCCGCGATCCGATCGGGGTGTGCGCGCTCATCGCCCCGTGGAACTTCCCGATCAACCTCGTCGTGATCAAGCTCGCGCCCGCGCTGCTGGCCGGGTGCTCCGTCGTGATCAAGCCCGCCTCGCCCACGCCGCTGTCGGTGCGCTTCCTGCTCGAGGCGGCCGACGAAGCCGGCATCCCGCCGGGTGTGATCAATCTCGTGACCGGGGGCGCGGCGACCGGCGACGCGCTCGTGCGGCATCCCGACGTCGACAAAGTGGCCTTCACCGGTTCCACCCCCGTCGGTCGCCGCATCGCCGCCGCGTGCGGCGAGCTGCTGCGTCCGGTCACGCTCGAACTCGGCGGCAAGTCGGCCGCGATCGTGCTGCCGGATGCCGACCTCGACGCGATGTCGGGCGTGCTGCTGCGCAGCTGCATCCGCAACACGGGGCAGACGTGCTACATCTCGACGCGCCTCATCGCGACACCGGAGCGCTACGACGACCTCGTCGAGATGGTGACCGGCGTCGTGGGCGGCGCGGTGGTCGGCGATCCGCTGGATCCGGCGACCGTGTTCGGCCCGGTCGCGACCGCCGCGCAGCAGGCTTCTGTGCGCGGACTGGTCCGAGCCGGCGTCGCGGAGGGCGCGCGCGTCACGGTCGGGGGTGATGTCGCACCCCCGCTGCCGGGCGGTTCGTTCGTGGCGCCCACCGTGTTCGCCGACGTCCGACCCGACATGCGCATCGCGCAGGAGGAGATCTTCGGGCCGGTCGTCACGATCCTGCGCGCCGTCGACGTCGACGACGCCGTCGCGATCGCCAACAGCACGCGGTTCGGGCTCGGTGGCATCGTGTTCGGCGCCGACGAGGACGCCGCGCTGCGGGTCGCGCGGCGCGTCGACACCGGGTCGATCGGCATCAACTTCTTCGCCTCGAACCATCACGCGCCGTTCGGCGGCCGTCACGATTCCGGTCTGGGACTCGAATACGGCCTCGAGGGACTCTCGGCCTACCTCACCCCGCAGTCCGTGCACCGCCGGGCCCGCTGAGCGGGCACAGGTCCTTCGCAGAACTCCACTGATCGGAGCCCGCCGGGACGCTGAATCGCCTTTCGGACCGCAAGAGGCGACGAATCCGTGGAGTTCTGCAGACCCTGCCTCTGTCCCTACTCGGGGAGGGAGGGATGCCGCTCCTGCGGCGCCCGCTGCGCGGGGATGAACAGCGCCACCACGAGCGCGACGATCGCGGCGGCCCCACCGAGGATCAGCGAGATCGTGAAGCCCTGCGGCGTCGGGACCGGCACTCCCTCGAAGTCGATCGCATAGGTCGCGAGCACGGCCCCGATCACGGCGGCGGCCGTCGACGTGCCGAGCGAGCGGAACAGCGCGTTGAGCCCGTTCGAGGCACCGGTCTCGCTCTGCGGCACCGAACGCATGATGAGCATCGGCATCGACGCGTACCCGAACCCGATGCCCGCGCCGATCAGGATGTTCGCCACGAGGATGTGCCACACCTCCGACGAGAACAGCAGGGTGAAGCCGTACGCCGCGATGAGCGAGATCGCGCCGAGCAGCAGCAGGAGCTTCGGCCCGGTGCGCGACGCGATGCGCCCCGCGACGGGCGAGAGCACCATCATCACCAGGCCCGACGGCATGACGATCAGGCTCGCCACGAGCAGCGAGAGCCCGAAGCCGGCGCCGGTCGCGACCGGAAGCTCGAGCATCTGCGGATACACGACGTTCGAGGCGAAGAGCGAGAACCCCATCGCGATCGAGGCGATGTTCGTCAGCAGCACCGCAGGCCGCGCGGCGACGCGCAGATCCAGCAGCGGCTCGTCGATGCGCAGCTCGAACCAGCCCCACAGCACGAGCACGGCGAGGCCGCCGAGGCCGAGCGACAGGATCGCCGGCGACCCCCACCCCCACTCGTTGCCGCGCGAGATCGCGAGCAGGATGCCGATCAGGCCGATCGCGAGCCCGGCGGCGCCGACGAAGTCGAAGCGGCCCGCCGTGCGCAGCACGCTCACCGGCACGACCCACAGCACCGCGACGAACACCGCGACACCGAGCCCGGCCGCCATCCAGAACAGCACGTGCCAGTCGCTGCGCTCGGTCACCAGCGCGCTGATCGGCAGCCCGAGTGCGCCGCCGACGCCGAGGGTCGCGCTCATGAACGCGATCGCCGAGTCGACGCGGTCCTCGTGCAGCACGTCGCGCATGATCGAGATGCCGAGGGGTACGACGCCGACGATCGCCCCCTGCAGGGCGCGCCCGACGATGATGCCCACGATGCCGGGCGACAGGGCCGCCACGATCGAGCCGACGACCATGACCGCGACGAGAACGAGCACGATGCGCCGCTTGCCGTACATGTCGCCGAGGCGCCCCGAGATCGGGGTGATCACGGCCGCTGCCAGCAGCGTCGCGGTCACGACCCACGCGGTGTCCTCGCGGCTCGCGTCCAGCAGCTCGGGCAGCTTCGACTGGATGGGCACCATGAGCGTGAACATGAACGACGAGCACAGGCCGGCGAAGGCCAGCACGGCCACGATCGCGCCCTGCGGCGGCATCCGGGTGAGGCGCCTGCGATCGTCCTCGTCCCGTGAGCCCATCCGTTCAGGCTAACCGCACGGTTGTCGTGTCGGCTCCGGCGCACAACTCCTGCAATCCGCGCGCCCCGCTCCGCGCACGCCGCGCGATCGCGCACCCGACGGATCACCGTCCCGCGAAGATGCAGGAGTACTGTGCCGGGCTCCGGTGCCAGACTGGGCGCATGGCCGACACGTCCCCTCCTCCGGGCATCGCGATCCGCCCGCTCACGACCGTCGCCCAGATCCACGAGGCCGCCGCCGTCCTGCGCGAGGTCTGGGCCGGCGACCGCGACGCGATGCCGCCGAACCTCATGCGCGCGCTCGCGCACGCGGGCAACTACGTCGTCGGCCTGTACGACGCGGACCGCATGGTGGGGGCATCCATCGCGTTCTTCGCCCCGCCGGCCGAGCGGTCGATGCACTCGCACATCACCGGAGTGCTGCCCGGGCTGCAGAGCCGCGGACTCGGGCGCCTCCTCAAGCAGCACCAGCGGGAATGGGCCTTCGCGCGCGACGTCGGGCACATCACCTGGACGTTCGACCCCCTCGTCGCCCGCAACGCCCACTTCAACCTGCACGTGCTCGGCACGCGCGCCACCGAGTACCTCGTCGACCACTACGGACCGATGGACGACGGCGTCAACCGCGGCGACGAGACCGACCGCCTCATGGTGACCTGGGCGCTCGCCGCGCCGCCCGCGGCCACCCCGGCCGACGACCGCGTGGTGGCGACGGTGGCGGTGCCGCCCGACATCGAGACGATGCGGCGCGAATCACCGACGGATGCCGCGGCGTGGCGCCTCCGGGTGCGCGCAGAGTTCCTCGCCCGGCTCTCGGAAGGCCTCGTCGTCGGCGGTTTCGACGAGCGCGGTTATCTGTTCGTCCGACCCTGACCCGCGCGAACGCGCCGACCGCGCCCGTGCGCGCGCCCGCCGCCCCGCGTGCAATCTCGATGTATCAGCCGCGCCGCCGCGCGCTCCTCCCCGGTGACCGCCCCGAGATGCGACACGAGGAGTCCACCATGCGCGCACACATCGACCGATTCGTCGCCGGCCTCACCCGAGACCTCCACCGGAGAGCCCGCCACGGCTCGGGCGTCCGCCTCGTGCCCGGACCGGGACGCCCGCGCCGGGCCCGCACGACCTTCATCGCCGCCGACGCGGGCGCCGCGGCGGCCCATTGACACCGACGCGGGCGCCGCTGCGTCCCATTGACACCGACGCGGGCGCCGCTGCGGCCCATTGACGCCGGGCGTAGCCTGGGCGCATGCCCATCGCCCGCCCCGCGGCAGCCGTGACGCTCGACGGCATCGAACTCCGTGTCCTGCAGATCCCCCTCGTCTCCCCGTTCACGACGAGCTTCGGCACCGAGACCGTGCGCGAGGTCATCGTGGCCCGCGCCCTCACCGCTGACGGCGACGGGTGGGGCGAGATCGTGACCGGCGCGGCACCGCTGTACTCGAGCGAGTACACGCAGGGCGCGTGGGATGTCGCCCTGCGCTTCCTGATCCCCGCGCTGCTCGACCGGCACACGCTCGCGCCCGAAGACGTGGCCCGGACACTCGCGCCCTTCATCGGTCACCGCATGGCGAAGGCCGGGCTCGAGCTCGCCGTCCTCGACGCGGCGCTCCGCGCCGAGGGCCGGCCGCTGGGGGAGTACCTCGGCGCCGTACGCGACCGCGTGCCGAGCGGCGTGAGTGTCGGCATCCAGCGCGATCCCGCCGCCCTCGTCGACGTCGTGCGCGGATACCTCGACGAGGGCTACGTGCGCATCAAGATCAAGATCAAGCCCGGGCGCGACATCGCCGAGACCGCCGCGGTGCGGGACGCGTTCGGCGGCATCCCGCTGCAGGTCGACGCGAACTCGGCGTACACACTGGCGGATGCCGACACCCTCGCCGAACTGGACCGCTTCGACCTGCTGCTCATCGAGCAGCCGCTGCAGGAGGACGACCTCGTCGATCACGCGACGCTCGCCCGACGCCTGCGCACGCCCGTGTGCCTCGACGAGTCGGTCGTCTCGCGCAAGGCGGCGCTCGACGCGCTCGCGCTCGGCGCGGCATCGGTCGTCAACGTCAAGGCCGGCCGCGTGGGCGGCTACCTCGAGGCGGTCGCGATCCACGATGTGTGCCGGGATGCCGGCATCCCGGTCTGGTGCGGCGGGATGCTCGAGACCGGCATCGGCCGCGCGGCGAACGCGGCGCTCGCGGCGCTGCCCGGGTTCACCCTCCCGGGCGATGTGTCGGCGTCGAGCCGGTTCTACGCGCGCGACATCGTGACCGAGCCGGCGGTGCTCGAGGACGGCCATGTGCGCGTTCCGACGGGCCCCGGACTCGGCGTAGAGATCGACCCGGTCGCGCTCGAGGACGTCACCGTCGCGCGGGAGACCGTGCGGCGGTGATCGGTCGTGCCGCCCCCGAAGCCCGCAGCATGCGCGCGGCGTCGGTCCTCGCGATCGTGCTCGCGCTGGTGACGGCCTGCAGCGCGCCGCCCGCGCCCGCGCCGAGCACGCCGATCCTGCCCGACGGCGTGAGCGTCGCGATCGTGCAGTTGCGCGGCGACGTCGCCCTCCGCCAGGCGCAGGTGCAGGTGACGAACGGATCGGACGAGGCCGTCGTCGTGGCCGGCGTCGCGGTGGAGGATCCGCGGTTCGACGGACCCGCGACCCGCGTCGTCGACCGCGTCAGCACCATCCGGGCCGGCGGCCGCGTCGACATCAAGGTGCAGCTGCCGCCCGTCGCGTGCCCGGAGGGCGACGATCCGCCCGCCGACGCGGCACTCGAGGTCGTCCTGGAGGTCGGCGACGCGACCGGCGGCGCGGAATCGACCACGTCCGTGCGCACGGTCGCGGACGATCCCCTCGCATTCATCGCGCCGCTGTACGAGCGCGAGTGCCGCGCGCAGGCGCTGTCGGATGCCGCCACGCTCGCGTTCACGGACTTCGCTCCGTCTCCGGCGGGCGAACCCGCCGCGCTCGAGCTCACGGTGACCCCGAGTGGCGCAGGCCGCGCGACGATCGTGGCGGTGCAGGCGACGAACCTGCTGGACTTCGGCCCGGCATCCGTCGACGGCGCGTTCCCCCTCGACATCGTGGTCGACGAAGACGGCGGCACCGAGCCGCTGGTCATCGCGCTGCCGATCGTGCCGTTCCGGTGCGATCCGCACGCCGTCCAGGAGGACAAGCGCGGGACGATCTTCGACATCCGGCTCGACCTCGACGGCGAACCGGGCGAGATCGAGCTCTTCGTGGGTGACGAGCTGCGCGGCCGCATCCTCACGTGGGTCGCGGAGTGGTGCGACTTCGGCGGTGGGGCCTGATCACGCGCCCTGCGTGAGGCGAACGCGACGCCGGGAGACGCGCGTCAGACCACGGGGTCGCGCGGGTTCACCCGCTCGACGATCAGCGGGTCGATCGGCGTGAAAGGCAGGCGCGGCAGTGCCCGCTCGGGCACGCCGAACGCCGCGGAGAGCACTTCGCGCGAGAAGGCCGACGCCGTCGCGCGGTAGCCGATGTCGCCCGGGGTCGGCTGGTCGAAGAAGATCAGGAAGTGGATGCCGTCATCCTCGAGCGCCTCGATGTGGTGGGGGTAGGCGCGGGGGATGAAGTACGCCTCGCCCGGACGAAGCTCGTACGTGTCGAGCGTGCCGTCCGGCGCGAGCACCGTCATGCGCCCGTGGCCGCGGTGCACGTAGCCGAGCTCGGCGGTGACGGGGTGCCAGTGCGGCTCTCGCATGCCGGTGCCGCCGATCGTGAGCGAGTACATCGACAGGTCCTCCAGCGCCGCCCAGTACTGCTTGCGCGCGAGCTTCGCGCTGCCGAACGGATACGACAGCGGCGCGAGCTGGCCGCCGAGGTCGAACAGCCGGGCGTTCGGCAGACCGGCGGTGTCGGGGATCCGCGCGGCGCCGTCCCGCCGCACGAGCTGCGTCGCGCCGTGTCGGTCGAACGCCGCGAACGCGGATGCGGGCAGGTCGTAGGTGTTGCCGAGGACGGCATCCGTCATCGCGTTGACGCTGTTCTGCAGCGAGAAGTGCTCGGGACGCTCGTGGCGGAGCGCGGCGATGATCTCGGCCGTCCCGTCGCCGACGTTCTCGATGTGATACACCGCGCCCGACTCCACGTGGTACATCTGCCCCGGGCCGACGACGAACGACGAGAAGGCGTCGGCGTTGCCGAGCAGCGAGACCAGGACCGTCCCCGACACGACGTACGCCAGCTGATTGGCGTTCACGTTCCACTGCGGCTCGCGGATCGCGTCCGGCTCGAGGACGATGCGTTTGATCGACATCCGCCGGAGGATGGGGAACGCGTCGGCGGTCAGCTGGCGGACGCTGCCCAACTCGCTCTCGAAGGCGGGCGCGGCTCCGACGAGCGACGCGACGTGGGGCGAGTGGGTGGGCATCGGGACCTCCACGATCGGGTGCGGCGTGACGCTCCTGCTCACGTTAGCCGGGCAGGTCGAAGCGAGGGGAGCCCGAATCCCCGGAATCCCGTCCGCAGAACGGGGGATATCCCCCGCGTGTCACGGGCGGCCCGCCCCCTAGGCTGGGCGCATGACCACCCCTCCATACTCCCCGCCGCCCTCGAACGACGGCGCGCTCGCCCCCTCCGACGAGAAGCTCTGGGCGACCCTGGTTCACCTGGGCGGCCTCTTCTTCGGCTTCCTCGCTCCGCTCATCGGGTACCTGATCCTCAAGGACCGCGGACAGTTCGTCCGCGCGCACACCGCCACGGCCCTCAACTTCCAGCTGACCCTGATCATCGCGTACGTCGTCGGCGGCATCCTGTCGATCGTCGTCGTCGGCCTGTTCATCATCATCGCGGCCTACGTGCTGAACATCGTGTTCTGCATCATCGCGGCCGTGAAGGCGAACAAGGGCGAGTGGTACAAGTACCCGCTCACGATCCCCTTCGTCAGCTGACGCCCGTTCGTCGGTGCACGGCGCTCGCGGCGGCGTGAGGGCGCGGCATCCGCTGACCTAGAATCGGTGGATGCCGCGAACCGCGGCTTCCTGCGGAATCCCGCGACCCACACCCGACCATTGGAGCCACCGTGGCCGAGCAGTCCCGCCTCGACAAAGTCATCGCCCTCGCCCGTCACCGCGGGTTCGTCTTCCAGGCGGGAGAGATCTACGGCGGCTCGCGGTCGGCATGGGACTACGGTCCCCTCGGCACCGAGCTCAAGGAGAACATCCGCCGCCAGTGGTGGCAGTCGTTCGTGCGCGGCCGCGGCGACATGGTGGGCCTGGACTCGTCGATCATCCTGCCCAAGCGGGTCTGGGAGGCCTCGGGCCACGTCGCGACCTTCACCGACCCGCTCGTGGAATGCCTGCAGTGCCACAAGCGGTTCCGTGCCGACAACCTCATCGAGGACTTCGAGGCGCGCAAGGGGCGCCCGGCCGAGAACGGTCTCGCCGACATCCCGTGCCCGAACTGCGGCACGAAGGGCCAGTACACCGAGCCGAAGGCGTTCTCGGGCCTCGTGAAGACCTACCTCGGCGTCGTCGACGACGAGTCGGGCCTGCACTACCTGCGTCCCGAGACCGCGCAGGGCATCTTCGTGAACTTCTCGAACGTGCTCACCGCGTCGCGCAAGAAGCCGCCGTTCGGCATCGGCCAGGTCGGCAAGGCGTTCCGCAACGAGATCACGCCCGGCAACTTCATCTTCCGCACCCGCGAGTTCGAGCAGATGGAGATCGAGTTCTTCGTGCCGCCCGCCGACGCGCAGGAGTGGTTCGAGCACTGGGTCGACGCGTGCTGGGACTGGTTCGTCGACCTCGGCATCGACCCCGCGCACATGCGCCGGTACGACGTGCCCGAAGAAGACCGCGCGCACTACTCCGACGGCACGATCGACGTCGAGTACGAGTTCGGCTTCCCGGGCAAGCAGTGGGGCGAGCTCATGGGCATCGCCAACCGCACCGACTACGACCTCTCCAGCCACACCGAGGCGTCGGGTCAGAGTCTGTCGTACTTCGACCAGGCCAGCGGCGAGCGGTACACGCCGTACGTGATCGAGCCGTCGTTCGGTCTGACCCGCGCGATGATGGCGTTCCTCGTCGACGCGTACCGCGAGGAGGAGGTGCCCAATGCCAAGGGCGGCACCGACACGCGCACGGTCCTCAAGCTCGACCCGCGGCTCGCGCCGGTGAAGGTCGCCGTGCTGCCGCTCTCGCGCAACGAGCAGCTCTCGCCGATCGCCCGCGAGGTCGCGGCCGACCTCCGCGGCGAGTGGAACGTCGATTTCGACGACGCCGGCGCGATCGGTCGCCGCTACCGTCGGCAGGACGAGATCGGCACGCCGTTCTGCGTCACGATCGACTTCGACTCGCTCGAGGACCGCGCGGTGACCGTGCGCGACCGCGACACGATGGCGCAGGAGCGCGTTCCGCTCGAGACCCTGCACGCGTACCTCGCCGAGCGCCTGCGCGGAGCCTGAGCCCGCCGGCGTTCCCTGCGGGGGCGGCCCGGCGGTCGGCGCTCGACGTTTCGGGCGGGCGGGGATCGAGGTTTCGGAGGAAATCGAGGTTTCGGAGGAGCCGTTCCCGGCATCCGTCCTCCGAATCCTCGATCCCCGCAGAACGGATGCCGTCCCTCGGTCCCCTCATGACCCGGTGGACCCGGTTTCTCGGTGACTCAGTGACTCGGTGACTCGGTGACCCAGCGCCGCCGGCGCCCGGAGGGTGGAGCAGGCGGCGATCCGGCGCGAGAATGGGGCGATGAGCGAGATCAAGACGCAGCCCACGGATGCCGATGTGCAGGCTTTCCTCGAAGCGGCGACACCCCGCCGGCGGCGGGAAGACGGGCTCGTGCTCGCGGACGTCTTCCGCGAGGTCACCGGTGCCGAACCCGTGCTGTGGGGGCCGTCCATGGTCGGGTACGGCAGCTACCGCTACGTCTCGCCGTCCGATCCGAAGCGGCAGGGCGACTGGCCCAAGACCGGTTTCTCGCCGCGCAAGGCGCAGCTGTCGCTGTACGGGCTGAAGGACCTGCCCGAGGGCGCCGCGCTCCTGCCGCAGCTGGGGACCTACACCGAGGGCGCCGGCTGCCTGTACGTGAAGAACCTCGACGACATCGATCTCGACGTCCTCCGGCGGCTGATCGGCATCGCCTGGGGACGCGGCGACGATCCGGGCGCGGACCGTACGACGTCGTGAACGCCGCGGCCGCCGAGTCGTGGCGGAGCCTGATCGCCACTCTCGCGAACGACACGGCGCGGAGGGTGTACGCCGAGTTCGTGACGGCGGGGACGAGCGCGACGCTCACGGGCCTGTCGCCGTCCCGACGGCGGCGGGTGCGGGACGCCCTCACCGGCGCCGGCCTGCTCGAGGTCGATCCGGATGCGGATCAGGGCGGCGGTCCCGCATCCGACGGCGTGGCCCTCCGCGTCGCACCCGGTGTCTTCGCGGCGGCGCTCGCCGCGTCGCCCGGTCGCCCCCGCCCGCAGGGCCTCGAGCGGTTCCTCGACGCGGACGGCCGCATCCTCGTCTACCCGTCCGACCGGCGGGAGCGCGCCGAGCTGCTCGCCCTCGTCGCGTCGCGCGCTGTGCGTCCGGGCGAGGTGCTCGCGGAGCCCGAGGTCAACGCGCGGCTCGAGGCCTTCACCGACGACGTCGCGGTGCTGCGCCGGTACCTCGTCGACCACGGCGAGCTCGCGCGGACGCGATCGGGGTCGGAGTACGCGCGCCCCTGAGTCGCTCGGCGTGCAGAACTCCACAGATCCGAACGTTCCGCGCGCACAAGGGCCGTGATCCAGCTCGAAGCGCGGCGTATGTGTGGAGTTCTGCACCCGCCGGTCCCGGTCAGTCCTTCTTCGCGGCGGCCTTCATCGCGCGCTTGTGCTCGCGGACCTTCGCGAGCGACTCGGGCGAGACGATGTCGGCCACCGAGCGGAAGGATCCCTCCTCGCCGTAGGCGCCGGCGGCCTCGCGCCAGCCCGCGCCGGTGAAGCCGTACTGCTTGCCCAGCAGCGCGAGGAAGATCTTCGCCTTCTGCTCGCCGAATCCCGGCAGCGCCTTGAGGCGCTTCAGCACGGTGGGTCCGTCGGGGTCGTCCTTCGTCCAGATCGCGGCGGCCTCGCCGCCCCACTCCTGTTCGATCGCCGTGCACAGCGATTGCACGCGACCGGCCATCGAACCCGGATACCGGTGCACGGCCGGGGTCTCCTTGAACACCTCGACCAGTGCGTCCGGTTCGTAGGAGGCGAGGGTCGCTGCATCCACCGACCCGACGCGCTCGCGGATCTTGAGCGGGCCGGCGAACGCGGTCTCCATCGCGACCTGCTGGTCCAGCAGCATGCCGATCAGCAGGGCGAGCGGGTCGTCGGTCAGCAGGCGGTCGGCGTCCGTGTCGCCGGTGATGTGCAGCGTCATGCCGCCAGTCTTCCACCCCGCCCCGCCCCGCGGCCGGCCCCATCGACGCTGAAACACCAACTGCACGCCGAGACGGTGGGGATACCCCATGGTCTCGGCGTGCAGTTGGCGTCTCACGGTCGAGGGCGGGCAGGCGGGTTAGGTTGAGAGAGGCGCGAGGCGGCGCCGAACCCACCCCCGGAGGACGCACCATGCTCGCACGCGGCGACCGCGCGCTGCGCACGGGGCGACTCGTGCGGGCCCGCGCGCTCGCGCGCCGCGGACTGCTGCTCAGCACGGCCGCGACGATGTCGGTCGCCGTCGGCACGGTGTGCGCGATCCTCGCGTCGCTCGCGGTCGCGGTGGAACGGGCGGGGGATGCCGCGCCTCCGGGCGTCCCGGTCGACGAGGTGGCCGCGCAGGTGCGCGCCGGCGTGATCGCTCTGCTCTCGGCCGCGCCGGCGCTCGTCGTGCTCGTGCTGCTCATCGCCGGCACCGCGGTGTCGCAGCTCGGCCGACTCCTGGCGGCGGCGCGCGAGCAGGACACCGCGAACCTCCGCGCGCGCGGTCTGTCCGGACTGCAGGCCACGGCCCTGGATGCCGTCGAGGCGGCGGCGGTCGCGCTCGTGGCCGCGATGCTCGGGTTCGTGCTCGGCGTCGCGCTGTCGGCGTTGCTCTCCGGGCCCGACGCTGCGGTCCCGGCCCTGCGGCTGGGATGGGCCGCGCCCGTGACCGCACTGCTGCTCGCAGGCGTCCTCATCCTCGCCGAGCGGCGCCGCTCGGACTCCCGCGGTCGCGGCACCCGCATCGCGACCGCGGCGGTCGTGACCGTCGTCGCGCTGACGGCGGCGTTCGCGGTGTGGCAGCTGCCGCGGGCGCGCCCCGGCGGCTTCGACCCGATCGTCGCGATCGCGCCGAGCGCCGTGCTGCTGGCAGGCGCTCTCATCGCCCTCGGGGTCTTCGCCGCGCTCGCGACAGCGGCCTCCCGGGCGGCCGCCGCCGGCACCGGCACGGCTCTGGCGCCTCGGCAGGTCGCGCGCCGTCTTCCGGTGTACGCCGTCGCGGTGCTCCTGGTCGCGCTGACGTTCGCCCAGGTCCTCTTCGCGTCCGCCTACAGCGCGACCTGGACGGCCGCGGCGACCGATTCCGCGGCCGTCCGCGCGGGCGCGGACCTGCGCGTGGACCTTCCGCCGCAGACCGCGACCCCCGCCGTGGTCGCCGACGCCGCGGCGGTGGACGCGGTGGATGCCGCCGCCGGCGCCCTCGTCGCGCCCATCGAGATCGGCAGCACGACGGCGCAGGTCATCGCGCTTCCCGCCGCCGCGATCCCCGTCGTCGTCTCACCCGCGGGCGGGGCCGTCGACCCCGTGGCGCTCGCCGCCGCGCTCGCCCCGACCGACGCGACGGTCGCCGCGGCGCCCGTCGGACTCGGCGACGCCGCGACCGGCATCCGGGTCACCGTCGAGGTGCGCTCCGGACGAGCGAACGCGGCAGTCGACCTCCAGCTGACCGCGACGTTCGTCGACGGGCTCGGCACGCCGACCTCGGCACGGCTCGTGCTCGCACCGGGGGCGACGGCCGACGGCGCGGTGCCCGCGACCGCCGAGGGCGGGGTGCTCGTGACCGCCGACGGTGCCGTCCCCGCCGGCACCGGGCCGTGGAGTCTCCTCGCCCTGTCCGCGGCGATCCCGCCGACGCTCGCGACGTCCGACGTCGAGGTGCGGATCGCCGACGTCCGACCGCTGCTCGACGGCGCGGACGGCGCCCCCGGCGACCCGCTCGACGTCACCGGCGAGGTCCTGCTCGGGGAGACCGCAGAGGCGGTCCTCTGGCTCGCCGCCGACCCGGTCGCAGACGACCCCGCGCCGGTCCGCGCCGCGATCGGGACCGATCTCGCGAACCGGCTCGGGCTCGGCGCCGGCGACGCGGTCGAGTTCCGGTACGCCGGCACCGGTCGCCGCGGCGAGATCGAGGTCGCCGCTGTGATCCCCGCGGTTCCGGGCGCGGCATCCGGGCTCGCGGTCTTCGTGCCGCTCGAGCCGCTCACGGCCTCGGCACTGCAGCGCGGCACGTCCTTCGTCCCGCCGAACGCCGTGTGGGCGGCGGGGGATCCGGATGCCGCCGCGGCGTTCAGCGCCGCCCTCGGGGACCGCCCGGTGGCCACGGCCGCGCCGGGGGTCACGGCATCCATCGTCGGCGCACTCGTGCCCGGGTGGTGGATCGCGGCGGCAGGCTCGGCGGCGCTCGCGCTCCTCGCGGCGTTCGCGATCGTCCAGACGCTGAGCCTGGACCGCCGCCGTGATCTCGGCGTGCTGCGCGCCCTCGGACTCACCCCGCGCGCGCAGGGGCGGTCGCGGGCCGGTGAGCTGGCCGGCGTGCTGGGGGCGGCGGCCGTGCTCGGCGCGGCGGCCGGGATGGCGGTCGCGTGGCTCGTCGTGCCCGCGCTCGTCGCGGCCGTGACCCCCGGCATCCTGCCCCTCGGCGCAGGCGTCACGGCCGCCTGGCCGCCGCTCGCGCTCGCGGCTCTCGGCCTTCTCGGTGGACTCGCGGTCGTCGTGGCGCTCGCCGCGCTCGACGTGGGCCGGGCGGCGACCGGTGCGACCGTGGGGGAGGAGGCCCGATGAGCGCCCGTCGCACTCCCGCGCTCCTCGGGCGCCACCTGCGCGCCCGCTCGGGCGGGTCCACCGTCGCCGCGCTCGTCCTCGTCCTCTCACTCGTCGCGACCCTCACCCCCCTCGCGCTCGCGACCCTCGCCGACACCGCGATGCGCGATCGCCTGTCGAGCCTCGGCCCCCTCGACCGCGATGTCGAGACGATCGTCGCGGGACTCCCGCAGGCCGCCGCACAGCCCGTGGACCCGAACCTGTCGACCGGGGACGTGTGGGGCGGCTTCCAGGAGAGCGTGGAGGCGATCCGCGCGGAAGCGGATCCGCCGTTGCCCGCGCTGCTGGCGCCGGCGCGCACCGTGGCGGCGAGTCTGGACCTCCCGCTCGCCGAGATGCCGCAGACCGGGCTCGTCACGATCGCCTTCGACCCCGCGTACGCCGACGAGATCCGGATCCTCGACGGCCGCCTGCCGGAGCCCGCGGTGACGGGCGCCGCGTCGCAGGACGGAGAGACCGACGCCACGGTCGAGATCGTGCTGTCCGCCGACACCGCGGCCGAGATGCAGTGGCCGGTCGGCGAGGCCCGCACCACCGCGCTCGCCGGCGTCCGCACCGCGATCGTCCTGAGCGGGACGTTCGAGGCGGTGGATGCCGCGAGCGACTACTGGCAGCACGTGCCGTCGGTCCTGCAGCCGAACATCTTCGACGACGGCAACCGGCCGCGCAGCGTCACGGGCACCGGATTCGCCGCGCCCGCGTCGCTCCCGATCGCCTTCTCGCTCCCCGGCCGGCAGCAGACCACCGTGTGGTTCCCGTTCGACACCCGCTCGATCGACGCAGCGTCCGCGCCCGAAACGACCGCGGCGCTCCGCGGGTTCACGGCGGTCTCGCACACGATCGGGTCGTCCGCGGACGGCATCGGCATCCTGAGCCTGCGCTTCACCGCCGACGTCACCGCGACGATCGAGCGGGCGATCGCACAGGAGGCCGCGACCACGGGCCTCATCGCGATGATCGTCGCGGGGCCGGTCGGAGTCGCCGCCGCCGTGCTCGTCCTCGGCTGCCGGCTCGTGCTCGAGCGACGGCGCGCGGCGCTCCGCCTGCTCTCGGCCCGAGGCGCCTCGCCCCCGCAGCTGCGTGCCGTCCTCGGTCTGGAGGGCGTCCTGCTCGGGGTCGTCCCCGCGATCCTCGGCGCGCTCGGCGCTGCAGCGATCGCAGCGGTCCTCTGGGGCGCGTCGCCCGCGCCCGCCATGCTCGGGCCCGCGATCCTGCTCGCACTGGCGCCGCCGGTCATCCTCGCGGTGCTCGCGGGAGCGGCATCCGAGCGTCCCGTCCGCACGGATCTCGGCCGCCGCGGCTCGCGCGTGCGCCTCATCGTCGAGGGTGCGGTGGTCGCGCTCGCCGCCGCCGCGGTGTCGCTGCTGTTCCTGCGTGGCGCGACCGCGGCGCAGGGCGTCGATCTCCTGCAGGCGGCCACTCCGCTGCTGCTCGCCCTGGTCGCGTGCCTGGTCACCCTGCGGGTGTACCCGCTGCCGCTCGGACGGGTGCTCGAATCCGCACGGCGCGCTCCCGATCTCGGTCCCTTCCTCGGTGCGGCACGCGCGCTGCGCGAACCGTCGATCGGACTCACCCCCGTTCTCGCGCTCGTCGTGGGCGTGTCGGTCGCCGTGTCGTCCGGCGTGCTGCTGTCGTCGCTGCAGGAGGGGGTGGCCCGATCCGCCCAGGCGCAGGTCGGCGCCGACCTCAAGGTCACCGGCGGCTCCTTCACGGCCGAGCAGCTCGCGGTCCTGCGCGGGATCGACGGTGTGGATGCCGCCACGGGTGTCTCGGGAGCCGAGACGGCGACGCTCGATGTCAACGGCCGGAAGCGACCGACGTCGGTCTTCGTGGTGGATGCCGCCGACCTGCGCCTCGTGCAGGGCGACGCCCCCGGGCTGCTCCCGGCCGGTGCCTCGCTCGAACCCGCGGACGGTGCGGCGCCCGTGGTCGTCGCCGCCGCGACCGCCGATGTGATCGGCGGCGAGACCGACGTGCAGGTCAACGCGGTCGACGTCGCGGTCGTCGGGGTCTCCAGCGGGCCGAGCCCGATCGGCACGCGCGAGAACTGGGTCGCGATCGACGCGTCGTACGCCGACGATGTCGTGGGGCGCGACCCGTCGGACCGCACGCTCCTGCTGCGCCTGGCACCCGCCGCATCCGTCGACGAGGTCTCCGCCGCCGTGCGGGCGGAGCTCGGCGAAGCGGTGCGCATCGAGTCGGCCGACCGCATCGTCGCCGGCATCCAGTCGAGTCCGTCCGTGCAGGGCGTGCGCGTCGCGCTCCTCGCGGCGACCACGCTCGCGGCGCTGCTCAGCGCCCTTGCGATCGTGATGACCCTCACGCTCGCGGCGCGGCCGCGCGCCCGCGTGCTCGCGCTCCTGCGCACGCTCGGTGCTCCGCCGGGCGCGTCGACGTCGCTCGCGCTGTGGGAGATCGGACCGCCGGCGATCGCCGCGATCGTGGCCGGCACGCTGTTCGGCGCGCTCGTGCCGCTCGTCGTGCTCGCGGGCGTGGACCTGCGCTCGTTCACCGGCTCGACCGTCCAGCCGGGGTATCACGTGGATGCCGTCACCCTCGCCGTCACGCTCGGCGGCTTCGTTCTGCTGGCCGCGGTGTTCACCGCGATCGCCCTGTGGGTGTCCCGTCGCGCCCGCGCCGCGAGCGCGCTGCGCACCGTGGAGGAAGGATAGGACCATGGCTCGGATCGCAGCCGTCGGCGACGCGGGGGCGGACATCCTCTGCGTCGACCTCGTGCGCATCTTCAAGGTGCTCACGGGCAACGGGCAGGGCATCGAGGTGCAGGCGCTGCAGGGCCTCAACCTGCGCGTCGACCCGGGCGAGCTCGTCGCCGTGGTCGGCGCGTCGGGATCGGGCAAGTCGACGCTCCTGTCGATCCTGTCGAGCCTCGATCAGCCCACCGCGGGTGTCGCCTGGGTCGCCGGACACGACCTGCTCACGATGAAGGAGAAGGAGCGCGTCGCGTTCCGTCGCCGCAGCGTCGGCTTCGTCTGGCAGCAGACCTCCCGCAACCTCCTGCCCTACCTCGACGCGAGCGAGAACGTCGCCGCCGCCCTCGCGATCACCGGCGAGCAGAAGGGCGCCGGTCGCCGTGCGCGGGTGGAGGAGCTGCTCGACCTGCTGGAGGTCTCGCACTGCGCGACCCGGCGCCCCGCCGAGATGTCGGGCGGCGAACAGCAGCGGGTCGCGATCGCGGTCGGCATCGCGAACAGCCCGCGCGTGCTGCTGGCAGACGAGCCGACCGGCGAACTGGACGACGCGACGAGTGCGCACGTGCTCGAGGCGATGCGGTCGGTCAACCGCGAGCTCGGTGTGACGACCCTGATCGTCACGCACGATCCGAGCGTGTCCGACCACGTCGCCCGCACCGTGCAGATCCGCGACGGGCGCACCTCGACCGAAGTGCTGCGCTCCACGCGCGTCGACGAGCACGGCGCGGAGGAGCACGTGGCCGAGGAGTACGCGGTGCTCGACCGGGTCGGACGGCTGCAGCTCCCCGACGACTTCGTGCAGGCCCTCGACCTCCGCGAGCGCGTCCGGCTCGCGCTCGAACCCGACCATGTCGGGGTGTGGCCAGGTGCGACGGCGGGTCGAGCGCCCGGGGCGGCGGGCGCAGACGCAGACGCAGGCGAGGAGCGGGCATGAACGCGGGTGAAGAGCTTCCGGGTGAAGCGTTCCCGGTCGAACGGCTGCCGGGTGAGGAGTCGCCGGGCGCCGCGCTTCGAGGTGACGGCCTGAGCCGCACGTTCGCGACGGCCGCGGGGGACGTGCACGCGTGCGCCGACATCGACATCGTCGTCCGTCCCGGCGAGCTCGTCGTGGTCCGGGGGGCGTCGGGGGCGGGGAAGACGACCCTGCTCAACCTCCTCGGCGGACTCGACCGTCCGACCGCGGGGCGCGTGTGGATCGGCGAGACCGAGGCGACCGCGCTCGACGAGGACGCCCTCGCGCGACTGCGGCGCGAGCGGCTGGGTTTCGTGTTCCAGTCCTTCGGGCTGATCCCCGTGCTCTCGGCCGCCGAGAACGTCGAGCTGCCGCTGCGGATCGCCGGTGTCGCGGCGAAGGAGCGTGACGAGCGGGTCGCCGAGGCGCTGAGTCTCGTCGGGCTCGCCGACCACGCCGCGCAGCGTCCGTCCGAGCTCTCCGGGGGCCAGCAGCAGCGCGTCGGCATCGCGCGTGCGATCGTCGCGCGGCCGCACGTCCTCATCGCCGACGAGCCCACGGGCCAGCTCGATTCGCGCACCGCCGCGGTCGTGATGGACCTGATCGGCGACCTCGTGCACACCCAGGGGATCGCCGCCGTGGTCTCCACGCACGATCCGCTCCTCGTGCAGCGCGCCGATCGCCTGATCGAGCTGCACGACGGCCGCGTGACTTCGGCGGCTTCCGCGGGCGCGGCCCCTGCAGCGCCCGCCGACTCCGGCGCAGCGGCATCCCCTGCCCCCGCATCCCCTGCCCCGGCCTCCGCTCCGGCGGCGACCGCCCGCCCGCGAACCCGCGCCGAAGCCCGCGCCCGCCGCGGCTGACGACGCGCCCTTCCCCCAACGCTGAAACGACATCTGCACGCCGAGACGGTGGGGAAACCCCGTGGTTTCGGCGTGCAGATGGCGTCTCACGGTCGGGGGCGCCGAAGACCGCGCGCGAGTGGAGAGTCCACGGGCGAGGATAGAGGGGTGGATGCCGAACCCTCAGCCCTGGATCGCCTCGCCGCCCATGCCCACGACGCGCACGTCGTCGTGGTGGGCGGCGGCATCGGCGGACTCGTCGCCGCCCTCGAGTGCGCGAAGGTCGGCATCCGGGTCACCCTGATCGAGGCCGGCACGCGGCTCGGCGGCGCCGTCCGCACCGTCGACCTCGGCGGACTCCGCGTCGACCTCGGCGCGGAGGGGTACGCCACCCGCGGCGGCGCGGTGCGCCGGCTCGTCGACGAACTCGGGCTCAGCGACGCCGTCGTGCCCACGGCGCCGCGTGCGGAGTGGATCGCAGGCCTGCCCGGCGGCCCCGTTCCGGTGCCGGAGGCGACGCTCCGCGGCATCCCGGAGAATCCGTGGGATGAGAGCGTGCGTCGCCTGATCGGCTGGCGCGGCGCCTGGCGCGCGTATCTCGACCGCATCCGCCCGCCGCTGACGATCGGCCAGGAGCGCAGCCTCGGCAGACTCGTCCGCACGCGTATGGGCGACCTGGTCCTCGATCGGATCGTGGCGCCCCTGAGCGTCGGCGGCTTCGCGATCGACCCCGACGACGTCGACGTCGAAGCGGTCGTCCCGGGCCTGAACGCCGCCCTCACGCGCACCGGATCCCTCGCGGGCGCCGTGATGCAGCTGCGCGCCGATCGGGCCCGCGACCGCCGGAAGAGCTCCGAGCGCGACGCCGGCACGATCCGATCGGATGCCGGACTCGAGAGCCTGGACGGCGGGATGAGCGTGCTCGTCGAGGCGCTCGAACAGCGCCTGCGCGCCCTCGACGTCCGGATCGTGACGGGCGCGAGGGTCGCGGGCCTCGAGCGCCGCGACGAGCACTGGATCGTCGAGCTCGATGCCGGGCCGGACCCCGCCGCCGATGCCGATACCGCCGACATCGAGGCCGACTCCGCCGCGGCGAACGTCGACCCCGCCGCGGCCCCCGGCCCGCTCGTCTCCGCCGACCAGGTCGTGATCGCGACGGGCGTGGCCGACGCGCATCGGCTCCTCCGCGACCACGTTCCCGACCTCGAAGCGACCCGGACGACCGCGCTCGAGGTCGTCACGCTCGTCGTCCGCTCGCCCGCGCTCTCCGCAGCGCCGCCGGCGACCGCCGTCTATTCGATCGCGGGGGCCGCGGCCGCGGCATCCGTCACCGACTCCACCGCGCGGTGGTCGTGGATGCGGCCAGAACCCGACGTCCACGTGCTCAAGGTGACGTTCGGCGGCCCCGGCAGCTCGACGACGACCGCCGACCTCGACGACGACGGCGCTGCCGCGCAGGCCCTCGCCGCAGCCGCGGCGCTGCGCGGTGTCGCGCTCGACGGGTCGACGATGCTCGCCGCGCACCGGGAGCGCTACCTGCAGCCCGATCCGGCGTCCGCGCTGGGGCACGCCGAGCGCACCGGGACCGCCCGCGCGGCGATCCACCGCGTCGACGGCCTCGCGGTCGTCGGCGCGTGGCTCGCGGGCACCGGGCTGGCGCAGGTCGTTCCGGATGCCGTCGGCGAGGCCGAGCGCGTGCGCCGCACCGCACTGTGGGGCTCCGCCGACGAGCACCCCGCCGGCTGATCCGGCGTCACGCCTCGCCGGGGCGCGGAAGCCGCACGGTCCAGCCGACGCGCTCGAGCGCGTCGGCGAGCCGCGCCGCCGCCTGCTGCGCGTGCAGGATCGACTCGTCGGAGCACACGTCCACGGCGAACGGCGGCGGATCGCCGAACATCGGGATCTGCACCTCCGCCCAGGCGTTGCGCTCGAGGGGCACACGCGGGAATGCCGTGCCGGCGTGCTCGACGGCACTGTCGGCGACGAACGCGATCACCTCGAGGGCGTCGGGCTTCGGAATCGGCAGGTCCACGACGAGGGTCGCCACGAAGGGCCCGCTCGCAGTGTCGCGGCCACGGATGCTCACCGATCCAGTCTCCCAAACCGCCGGCCGTCCAGGGCCGCGCGACCTAGCACAGGGTCCCGCGGATGACCACCGGATGTCGGAATCGGCATACGGCGATAGCCTGGTCGCAGACAACAGGATCCATCCATCGTGAGGAGACCCCATGAGGGGCAAAGTAGGGCTCGTCATCGGACTGGCCGCCGGTTACGTTCTCGGTGCACGCGCCGGCCGCGAGCGGTACGAGCAGATCAAGGCGCAGGCCGAGAAGGTGTGGAACCTCGACCCGGTGCAGCACCAGGTCGCCAAGGCGAAGGACTTCGCGAAATCGACCGCGATGGCCCTGCCCAGCACGCTGTGGGACAGCGCGGTCAAGGTCACGAAGTCGGCGACGTCAAAGGGCACGCCCGGACAGAAGCTCGACGCCGTCATCAAGACGGGCCGGGAGCAGGTCGATGACGTGAGCTCGGCTGCCGGCACGTCGGCCGCCGCCGTGCGCGATGCCGCCGAAGACGCCTTCGACGACATCTCGAAGGCCGCCGGCGAGCACCGCAACGGAGCCTGACGTGACGACTCCGCGCGGCTACCGCGATCGGAACGACGACAGTCTCTTCACGCTGATCGGCGAGATCCCGGAGCTCATCCGCAATCTCGTGATCGCCGAGGTGGATGCCGGCAAGGCCTGGGTGCGTCGCGCGTCCAAGGACTCCGGCATCGGCGCCGCCTGGTTCGCGGTCGCGATCTTCTTCCTCTTCTGGGCCGTCGGCGTGCTCGTGGCGTTCGCGATCATCGGGCTGGGCAGCTGGATGCCGTACTGGCTGTCCGCGCTGATCGTGCTGATCGTCCTCCTGGTGGCGGCAGCCGTGTTCATCCTGCTGGGCGTGCGACGCTTCCAGAAGGTCATGAAGGCGCAGAACCCCGTCCAGTCGATCGTCCAGGATGTCAAGGAGGTGCGCGATGAGTTCTAACTCACCCGTCCCCGTTTCCCGCACCCCCGTCCCCGTTCCGCGCACAGCCGTCCCGATCGGCATCGCCGATCCCGTCGAGCAGGCGCGTGCCGAGTTGAAGGCGGCGCTCGCGGCGATCGAGGAGAAGGCGAACGTCCCCAAGCGCGTCGCGGTGCGGGCCGACGAGGCGATCGTCAAAGCCCGCGCGTTCACGCAGCGCAACCCCTCGGCGGCCACGGCGGCCGTCGTCGCCGGAGCGGTGGCGGTGGGCACGATCGTGTGGGCGGCGGTCCGTCTCTACACGCGCTGACGGTCCTCGCCCGACGCAAAAGCCCGTGCCCCCCGACCGTGACCTCGACTCCCGCCCGACGGCGGTCGCGAGCCCGGGGAGGGGGAGCGCGCGACGGACGGGCCGGGGGTATGCTCGGTTACCAGGCAGTGCGACGGTGCGGATGCTGCCGACGGCGCGAACCGTTTCTCCCGAAGGTTCGAGACCGCTTGTCGGCTGCTCGAACTCTTGGGGCGGCTGACTGCGCACCATGAGAGCAACCCGATGAACCACGCCCCCCAGCAGACGAGCAAGCCCCTCGCGGGCTGGCGCGTCCTCGTGCCCCGAGGCGGGCCGTGGGGCGACGGTGTCGCGGCGACGCTCCGGCACCAGGGAGCGATCCCGGTCGTCGCGCCGCTGATCAACTTCGCCCCGACGAACGACCAGGCGACGCTCGACCAGGCTCTCGCCGACCTCGAAGCCGGGGCGTTCGACTGGCTCACCGTCACGAGCGCGACCACCGTCGACGTGCTGTTCGCCCACCGCGCCACGATTCCCGGCGCGACGAAGGTCGCGGCCGTCGGCGAGACCACCGCCGCGGCCCTGCAAGCGGTCGGCTATCGGGTCGACCTCGTGCCCGAGCGCGACAATTCGGCCGCGGGCATGGCCGAGCAGATGATCGCCCTCGAGCCCGAGCCGCGCGACATCCTGACGCTGCGCAGCGAGATCGCCAAGCCGGTGCTCACCCGTCTTCTCATCGAGGCGGGGCACCGGGTGCGCAGCGTCGTCGCCTACCGGACGGTCGGTGTCCCCGTCACCGAGCGCATCGCCGAAGACGTCCGCAGCGGCCGCATCAACGCGATCCTCGTGACGAGCGGCTCGGTCGCCGAGCAGGTGCAGCAGCAGTTCCCCGACATCCCGTCCTCGACCGTGATCGCCGCGATCGGGCCGCGGACCGCGAAGGACGCCCGGCGCGCCGGCCTCTCGGTCGACGTGATCGCGGCGACGCAGACGGTCGACGCGCTCATCGATGCGGTCGCGCGCTTCACGCTCCCGCACGCCGCGGACGAATTCGCACCTTGACCGGCGGGTCTCCGCGCGTCGTCGTGCTGGCCGGAGGGGTCGGCGGCTCGCGCTTCTGCCTCGGTGTGCGCGCGGCGCTCGCGCGTCGAGCGGATGCCGCCGCTGCGGCATCCGACCCGTTCACCGTCATCGTGAACACGGGCGATGACCTGTGGCTCTCGGGCGTGCGGCTGCAGCCGGACGTCGACTCGATCGTCTACGCGCTCGCCGGCGTCAACGACAGCGAGCGGGGGTGGGGCCGCGCGGGTGACAGCGAGCGCGTGAACCACGAGCTGCAGGAGTGGGGGGCCGGCTGGCCCTGGTTCACGCTCGGCGACCTCGACCTCGGCACGCACCTCGCGCGCACCGGCTGGCTGCGTGAGGGCCTCACGCCGACCGAGGTCCTCGCCCGGATGTCGCGACGCTGGCCGCTCGGCGCCCGCCTGCTGCCCATGACCGACGCCGAGGTCGACACGATCGTGACGGTCGCCGCCCCTGACGCATCCGACGCGTCCGTGGCCGACCCCGGCGCAGGGCGCGAGATGCACTTCCAGGAGTGGTGGACACGGTACCGCGCATCGCTGGAACCCGTGCGGTTCGACAACCCCGGGATCGAGCACTCCGCGCCCGCGCCCGGCGTCCTCGAGGCGATCGCCGCAGCCGACGTCGTGCTGCTCGCCCCCTCCAACCCCGTCGTCTCGATCGGGCCGATCCTCGCCGTGCCGGGCATCCGCGAGGCGCTGCGCCGCAGCCCCGGCCGCGTCGTCGGGGTGTCACCCATCATCGGCGGACGCGTCGTGCGCGGCATGGCCGACGTGTGCCTCGAGACGATCGGCGTCGACACCGACGCGGCCGCCGTCGCGGCGCACTACGGTGCCCGCTCAGACGGCGCGCGCGCTGATGGTGGGCTGCTCGACGCTTGGCTCCTCGCGGTGGAGGATGCCGCATCCGCCGACCGGGTCGCCGAGCTCGGCATCCGGCCCGTCGTCACGCCGCTGTGGATGAGGGATGCCGCCACGTCGGCCGCGCTCGCGGATGCGGCGATCCGGGCGGCCGGTCTCTGACGTGACGGAGCTCGCCTGGTACGCATGGGCCCTGCTCGGCGTGGCGGCCCTCGTGATCGGCCTGTCGAAGACGGCGGTGCCCGGTGCCGGCACGGTCGCGGTCGCGATCTTCGCGGCCGTGCTGCCCGCGCGGCAGTCGACCGGCACGATCCTGCTGCTGCTGATCGTCGCGGACGTCTTCGCCGTGCTCGCCTACCGGCGGCACACGAACTGGAAGGCGCTGCTGAGGTTGGCGCCGGCGGTGGTGGCGGGCATCCTGCTCGGCGTGGTGTTCCTCGCGTTCGCGGACGACGCGTGGGTCAAGCGCACGATCGGGGTCATCCTGCTCGTCGTGATCGCGATCACGCTGTTCCGCCGCCGGATGACGGCACCCGTCGTCGACGCACGACCGCACCGGCTCGCCGCGGCGACCTACGGCACGCTGAGCGGCTTCACGACGATGGTCGCGAACGCGGCCGGACCGGTCATGTCGATGTACTTCCTCGCGATGCGCTTTCCGGTGAAGGAGTTCCTCGGCACCGCCGCGTGGTTCTTCGCGATCGTGAACGTGAGCAAGCTGCCGTTCTCGATCGGGTTGGGGCTCATCACGGTGCCGGGCCTGCTGATCGACCTCGTGCTCGTGCCGCTCGTGGTCGGCGGAGCGCTGTTCGGCCGGTGGCTCGCGGGGCGCCTCAACCAGGTCGTGTTCGAGCGGCTCGTGATCGTCTTCACGATCGTGGGCGCGGTCTACCTGCTGATCTGAGGTCGCGGTCTCGGCCGAAGTGACGGCTGAGGTCGCTACGCGTGCGCGGAGCCGACCCCGGACGACCCTTCCGTCAGCGCGTGGAGAGCACCCGCTTCGTCCGCGGACCGACGCCGAGTCCGGTCGCGGTCATGAGCTGATCGGCGGTGTCGACATCGCGCCGCAGCGTCGAGGATGCCGCGATCTCCAGCGGAGCGCACCCGAGACCGACGTGCCGGGCGAACGAGTCAGACCCGAATGCGGTGACGAGCGGAACCCCCGCACGCGCCGTGACGAGCGTCGACCCGGTGCCCTCCGCGTCGGCGACGACGGCACGATCCACCTCGGATGCCGCGGCCAGCGCGGCCCGCAGATCGTCCGGGCGCAGCGCGGGGACATCGCCGAGGAGCGCCGCGCGCGGCATCCCCTCGCCCGCGGTCTTCGCGCCGGCCGCGACGGCCGCGTCGATCCCTCGCGCGGCGCCCGACCCGTCGTCCTCGGGGACGAAGCGCAGGCCGGGGATGTCGAACGCCGAGGCCACGAGCGCTCCGTCGTCGGTCACGACGTACACCTGGGCGACGGCGTCACACGCGGCCGCGGCCGCGATCGTGTCGAGCGCGATCGCCCGCGCGAGGGTCACGCGGTCGACGCCGCGGATCTCGAGCCGGGACTTGCCGATCGCGCTCGGCTTGACCGGGATGACGACGGCCCAGCCGCCGTGCGCGCCTCCGTCGGCGGCCGATCCGGCTCCCGTCACGCCCCGAACCGCGCGCGCAGCCGCGGCAGGATCTCGGCGCCGTACGTCCGCAGGAACTGCTCCTGGTCGTGTCCCGGGTCGTGGAACACGAGGTGGCGGAAGCCCATGTCGACGTAGCGCGCGATCTGCTCGACGTGCTCGTCGGGGTCGGTCGAGACGATGAACCGCGAGGCCGCGCGCTCGATCGGCAGCTGCTCGCCCAGACGCTGCATCTCGATCGGGTCGTCGATTCCCATCTTCTCGTCGGCGCTCAGCGCGAGCGGCGCCCAGAACCGGGTCTTCTCCAGCGCAACCGCCGGGTCGGGGTGGAACGAGACCTTGACCTCCATGAGCGTGTCGATCGCGTCCGCCGGGCGCCCGGCCTTCTCGAGTCCCTCGTTCAGTGCGGGCAGGAGCGTGTCGGTGTACAGGGTCTGCGCCTTGCCCGAGGTCGTGATGAAGCCGTCCGCGATGCGGCCCGCCAGTCGGGTCGCGGCGGGTCCGGCGGCGCCGATGTAGATCGGCACCGGCTGGTCGAGCTTGTCGTAGATCGTGACGTTGCGCGTCGTGTAGAACGTCCCCTCGTGCGTGACGCGCTCTTCGGACCACAGACGCTGGATCAGCCCGATCGCTTCCTTGAGGCGCTGGAACCGCTCGGGCGGGTCGGGCCAGGGGAAGCCGAGGTTGGCTTCGTTGAGCGCCTCGCCGGTACCGACGCCGAGGATCACGCGGCCCGGATACATCACGCCGAGCGTCGCGAAGTCCTGCGCGATCACGGTGGGGTTGTAGCGGAACGTCGGTGTCAGCACCGACGTGCCGATCAGCACACGCGACGTGCGGGCGCCGAGCGCGCCGAGCCACGGGACGGATGCCGGGGCGTGGCCTCCCTCGTGCAGCCAGGGCTGCAGGTGGTCCGAGACGAAGACCGAGTCGAACCCCATCTCCTCGGCGAGCACGCCGAATTCGCACAGCTCGTTCGGTCCGAACTGCTCGGCCGAGGCCTTGTAGCCGAAGCGCAGGGGAAACGTCATGATGCTGCTCCTCTCGGCACGCCCTGCAGGGGCGTGGATGTGGCGGGGGTGCCGCCCGGTGAAGGTTGGAACTCCGACCCGTCGGCGCGTGCGAGCCGCGCACGGAATGCGTCGACCGTGCCGGGCCACAGCAGTGTGAGCCGGCCCGAGCGCTCGTCGACGTACCAGTTGCGGCATCCGCCGGTCATCCAGCGGGTGGATGCCGCCGCCCGCGCGATCTCGTCGGTGTACGCACGCTCGGCCGCTGGGTCGACGCGCATCACGCGGCCGCTGCGCGCGTCGAGGACGCGGGTGGCGTACGCCGCCTGCTCCTCGATCATGAGCACCGACGACGAGTGGCCGAGCGAGGCGTTCGGGCCGTTCAGCACGAACATGTTCGGAAAGCCTGAGACCACGGTGGAGGCGAACGAGGTCATGCCCTGCGACCAGTGCGCGGCGAGCGTGACCCCGCCCTCGCCGGCGACGAGGTCGGCGTAGGGCTGGCGCGTCGACGCGAAGCCGGTGGCGAGCACGAGCGCGTCGACCTCGTGCCGCGAGCCGTCGGAGGCGACGAGCGTCGAGCCCTCGACCGCAGAGAGGGCACCGCGCACGAGGGTGACGGCCTCCGACGCCACGGCCGGATAGAAGTCGTCCGACAGCAGGACGCGCTTGCAGCCGAACGCGTAGTCGGGGGTGAGCGCGGCGCGCAGGGTCGGGTCGGGCACCTGCCGCTCCAGGTGGGCGCGTGCGACGGCCTCCGCCTCGGCCGCGGCGTCGGAGTCGCCGGCGCGCGAGGCGAACCGCGCCTCGCCCTCGGCGTAGAGGTCGGCGCGCAGCGCTTCGAGGGCCTGCGGCGTCGCGGCGAAGCGGGCGCGGTCGGCGTCGGAGTACGCATCGCCGCCGCGCGGCACGATCCACGCGGGCGTGCGCTGGAACAGCGTGACGTGTGCCGCCGTGCGCGCGAGTTCGGGCACGATCTGGATCGCGCTCGCCCCCGTGCCGACGACGCCCACGCGCAGGCCCGAGAGATCGGCGGAGTGATCCCAGCGGGCCGAGTGGAACAAGGGGCCGGGAAAGCTCTCGAGCCCGGCGATCCGGGGGATCGACGGCTCGGTGAGGCGTCCGCACGCGAGCACGAGCACATCGGCGACGATGAGGTCGTCCTCGCCAGGGGCGGCGCCGGGGGCGCCGGTGCGGATGCGCCACACCTCGCCGGCGGCATCCCACTCCGCCGCGCGCATCGCGGAGCGCAGTCGCAGCCGGCCGCGGAGGTCCTCCGCGTCGGTGACGCGCTCGAGATACGACCGGATCTCGTCACCCCGCGCATACGTGCCCGACCACGACGGGTTCGGGTGCGCGGCCAGGCCGTAGAGGTGGCTCGGCACGTCGCACGCGACGCCCGGGTACGTGTTGTCGCGCCACGTGCCCCCGACGGATGCCGCACGCTCGAGGATCACGAAGTGCTCGCGCCCCGCCCGGCGCAGGGCGATCGCCATGCCGAGGCCGGCGAACCCGGCGCCGACGATCGCCACCTCCACGCGGGTCACGCCGTGGCCCCCTGGTCCGCGCCCCGGTCGGTGCGCTCGTCGGTGCGGTAGTCGGTCGTGCGCAGGCGGAACGGCCGGAACAGGCGGGCGGCGATGCGGGCGGCATCCGCGACCGGCAGTTCGAGGCCGTGCTCGATGCCCGCCTCGGGGAGTGCGCGCCCATCCAGCAGCGTGCCGCCGAGATCATCGCCGCCCGACTGCAGGAGCGTCGCCGCGGCGTCGCGGCCGACGCGGGTCCACGGGATCTGGATGTGCGGGATGCTGCCGCTCAGCATCAGCCGCGACACCGCCACCATCGCGCGGTGCTCGTCGAGCGCCTCGCGCTCGGGAACGAGCGCGACTCCGCCCTGAGGGCCGGGCAACGGGATCGGCACGAACTCGGTGAACCCGCTCGTCTCGTCTTGGATCGTGCGGAGGCCGCGGAGGTGCGCGATGCGCTCCTCGGCGGTCTCGACGTGGCCGTAGAACAGCACCGACGTGGACCGGAACCCCGCGTGATGTGCCGCGGTGATGCCCTCGATCCACCGGTCGATCTCGAGGTCGCCGGGTGCGACGAGCGCGCGGACGCGCTCGCTCAGGACCTTGACCCCCGTGCCCGGGACGGTGTTCACCCCGGCGTCGCGCAGGGCGGCGAGGGCGCCCTGCAAGCCCAGGCCGCCGCGGTCGGCGAGGTCCCGCACGTCCTGCGGGCGGTAGGCGTGCAGGTGCACGGCGGGGGTCTTCGCGCGGATCGCGCGGGCGATCTCGAGGTAGGCCTGCGGGTCCTCGGTCGGGGGCACGAGCCCCTGCACGCAGATCTCCGTGACGCCGAGGTCGGCGGCATCCGCCGCGATCGCCGCGACGTCATCGAGCCCGAACGTGCCGGGTTCGCCGGTCGGGGCGCTCCGGAAGCCGCTCGAGGTGAGGTTCCGGTTCACGACGAGTGTCACGGCCTCGCCGACCGTGTAGCGGCGCACGTCGTCGGCCGTCGCGGTCAGAGCCTCCAGATCAGGTCCCGTCGCCCGCAGCAGCCGCACCCATTCGGCGTCGTCGAGGCTCAGCGGGTCACCCGCCGCGCGCTCGGCGAGTCCCGCGCGGCTGGGGCGTGGAGAACGCGGGATGAAACGCGGGGCTGATGCTCCTCCGGCCGTCGAGGCGCCGGATTCTCCCGCGTTCTTCACGGCAGCCAGACCCGTCTCGGGGTCTGCGAGCCCCGACACCGCGGGCCGCAGACCCGGATCGATCCATGTGTCGGCGCCGAGGACGTACTCCGGCTGCGCGGTCAGGCGCTCGCGGAGCTCGAATCCGAGCTCTGCGGTGCGGGCCGCGAGGTCGGACAGGTGCGGCCACGGCCGCTCGGGGTTCACGTGGTCGGCGGTGAGCGGCGAGACCCCGCCCCAATCGTCCGCGCCCGCGCGCAGCAGCAGCGCGAACTCGGCCGGGTCGGAGAGGTTCGGGGGCACCTGCACCCGCATGTGAGGCCCGAGCACGAGCCGCGCCACGGCGACGGCGGCGACGTACTCGAGAACGTCGGCGTCGGGCGCGGACTGCATCGCCGTGCGGGGCTTCGCGCGGAAGTTCTGCACGATGACCTCCTGCACGTGCGCGTGCCGTTCATGCGCGTCGCGGATCGCGACGAGCGACTCGGCACGGTCGCGCACCGTCTCGCCGATGCCGACCAGGATGCCGGTGGTGAACGGCACGTGCTCCCGCCCGGCGTCCTCGATCACCGCGAGCCGCACGTCGGGGTCCTTGTCGGGGGAGCCGAAGTGCACCTGGCCGGGCTCCTCGTACAGCCGCCGCGACGTCGTCTCGAGCATCATCCCCATCGACGGGGCGGTGGGGCGCAGCATCCGCAGCTCGTCGCGGGTCATCACACCCGGGTTGAGGTGGGCGAGCAGGCCCGTCTCGGCGGTGATGAGCCGCGCCATCGCCCCGACGTAGTCCAGGGTCGAGGCGTAGCCGTGCTCGTCGAGCCACCCGCGTGCCTCGGGCCACCGTTCCTCCGGGCGGTCGCCGAGCGTGAGCAGCGCTTCTTTGCAGCCGAGCGCCGCCCCCTGCCGGGCGACCGTGAGCACCTGCTCGGGACTCATGTACGTCGGCTTGTGGAGCTTCTGCAGCTGCGCGGGGGTGTCGACGAAGACGCAGTAGTGGCAGCGATCACGGCACAGCGTCGTCAGCGGGATGAACACCTTGCGCGAGTAGGTGACCGTCCGCGGCGCATCGCCGGCGTCCCGCGTCTCACCGGCGAGCGCGAGCAGCCGCTCGAAGTCGGCGCCGCGCGCCCACAGGAGGGCTTCGGCGTCGTCGACGCCCAGACGGGAGCCCGTTGCCGCACGGTCGAGCGCGGCGTCGATCACATCAGCGGCGATCACGGTCTCGTCGACGGCTCGCGCGGGTTCGAGCAGGGTCACCGTCCCAGTCTTGCACCGCGGACGCGGCCCAGCCCCCGCGATCGTTGTCCGTCCGTAAGCAAAAAGGACAGGTGCGCGCCGACGGCCGCTGGCAGACTGGAACCATGGTCACGCTCCTGCTCGACTCGACGCAGCTCGAGATCGTGCTGTCGGGCACCGAGCGGGCGATGGCATTCCGCAAGGGGAATGTGGCCGTGGAGCGGTCGACGATCACGAAGGTGCAGCTCACCGACGACGCGTGGACCTGGTTGCGCGGTGTCCCGAGCCCGGGAACCCACCTGCGCGGCGTCGTCGCCATGGGGGTCTGGAAGTCCGCGGGCGCCGACGATTTCGTCATCATCCGGCGTCGCCGGCCGAGCGTGGTCATCGACCTCGAGGGGCACCCGGAGTTCGCGCGCCTCATCCTCACGACCCGCCACGGCCTCGCGCTCGTCCAGGCGCTGAACCTGGAGGTCGACGCGGGGGATGAGCCCGCCGACGTCGTCGACATCGCGACCGGCGCGATCCCCGTTGCACCGGTGCGCGAGAAGAAGCCGCGCGTCCGGACCCCGAAGCCCGCGCCGGCGACCTGACGCCGCGCGCCGAATCACGCCGCGCGGCGGCCTCGCCGAGCTCGTCCTGCCGCGTTCCCGCTCAGGTGACGTCGCGGCGCCAGCTGAGCAGGTGCCCGAGCACGACGAAGACCACGGCGTACGCCAGCAGGACGATGCCGCCCACCCACCACTCGAGGGTCTCCGCCGCAGCCATGCCGGGCGTGGCGGACGTGAACAGGCTCGCCCCGACGAGCGCGTCGCTCGCGGCGCCCGGGAGGAAGCGCGTAATGTCGCCGAGCCCCTCGACGAAGCCCGCCGCGGTGCGCCCGACCGGCTCGAGGAACTGCGTGAACACGAGCACCCCGACGATCGCGCCGACCTGGTTGCGCACGAGCGCGCCGACGCCGATGCCGACGAGGACCCAGATGACGAAAGCGAGGATCATCCGGCCGAACAGGGCCCATGTGTCGGAGGAGGCGAGGTCGGTCTCGAACCCGTAGCCGGCGAGGAACGCGGCGGACGGCGCGACGGACGAGACCACACCGAGCACGCCGAACAGGATGCCCAGCGCGATGCCGACGATCATCTTGCCCCACAGCACGACGCCGCGCTTCGGGGTCGCCAGGAACGTCGGGGTGAGCGTCTTGTGACGGAACTCCGTCGTCACCATGAGCGTGCCGATCAGCAGGGGGAAGACATACCCGACCGCCGTGGCTGTGCTGTACAGCGTCGCCGCCAGTCCCTCCGCGGGCAGCGGCGGAGCGTCACCGGGCAGGGACCCGCTGGCTGCGGCGGCGAACACGAAGCCCAGCACCGCGGCCGTGAAGCCGATGTACACGACGAGCACGAGCGCGAGGATCCACCACATCGAGGTGCTGAACTGCTTCGTCGCCTCGGATCGCGTGGCGTTCACGAGGCTCATCGCCGATCACCGCCCTCGTCGTCTCGGGGAGTATGCTCCCCGCCGGCCTCGTCCGCATCCGGCGTGTGCTCGTCGGCGTGCTCAGCGACCTGCGCGGCATCGGTGAAGGCCGCGAAGAACGCGTCGGCCTCGTCGTCGGCGTCGGTCCGCACGTACGTCTCCCACGGCCGGTCCGTCGATCTCGCCGCGTCGTCCGGGGCGTCCGACTCCGCGCTGTCCGCGCCGGCCGCGCCGGCCGCGTCAGGTGCTCCGGGCTCCGCACCCTCCGCTTCGGTGAGTTCGTCGTCGATCGCGCCGAGAGCCTCCACGTCGGCGTCCGCATCGAGCGGTAGACCGTCCTCGTACGCATCGGTCTCGGGATCGCCGCCGAACGGGATGATGTCGATCACTCCGGTGCTCGCGACCGCGAACGACGCGGTCGGAGTCGGGTCGACCGCCGGCTCGACGGGAGGTTCGGCATCCGCTTCGTCTTCCTGCTCGGGCTCCGCCTCGAGATCCGGCGCGCCGGCGACGGCGAGCGCGGCGTCCGGGGTGTCTGTTCTCTCTGTTTCGGGCTCGGTGCCCGCCGTCGCAGGCGCCTCGGCGTCGGCATCCGGCCCCACGTCCTCCGGCTCGACCGCAGCCGCGGCGGCCGGCCCAGCGGCCCCCGCCGCAGCCGCGGCGGCCACATCCGCCCCGGATTCGCCGTCGGCGTCCTCGCGCGCAACGTGCACGCGCGCGCCGCTCACCAGGTCGAGGAACACCTCCTCGAGCGCCGGTCCGCGCCGCTGCAGGGCGGAGAGGGCGACACCGGCGGATGCCGCGATCGCGCCGACCGCGGCGGCGTCGAGACCCCGCACGGTCAGTCCCGAGCGCAGCAGATCGAACGGGACGTCCGCCGCGGTCAGTGCGGCGGCCAGCCCGGCGCGATCGGGGGAGTCGACGACCGTCGCGTACTCGGACGGGTCGGCGAGCCCCTCCAGGGTGCCGTCGTACACGAGGCGTCCCTGCGCGATGATGAGCACCGAATCGACGGTCTGCTGCACCTCGGCGAGCAGGTGGGAAGAGACGAAGACCGTACGGCCCTCGCGGGCGAGCTGCCGGAGGAATCCGCGCATCCACTTGATGCCCTCGGGGTCGAGACCGTTCGCGGGCTCGTCGAGCACGAGCACACCGGGATCGCCCAGCAGCGCGTACGCGAGCCCGAGCCGCTGGCGCATGCCGAGCGAGAATCCGCCGACCTTGCGGCCCCCGGCGTCCGAGAGGCCGACGAGCTCGAGCGTCTCATCGACCCTGCGGAGGGGGAGCCCCGCAGCCTGGGCGTACACCTTGAGGTGGTTCGCGGCGCTGCGGCCGGGGTGGAAGCTCGACGCCTCCAGCACGGCGCCGACGGTCTGCAGCGGATGGGTGAGCGAGGCGTAGGGCCGGCCGCCGATCGTGGCGGTGCCGGCGGTGGCGCGGACGAGGCCGAGCAGGATGCGGAGGCTGGTGGTCTTGCCGGCCCCGTTCGGCCCGAGGAACCCGGTCACGCGGCCCGGTTCGACGCGCGCGGAGAAGTCGGAGACCGCGGCGACGGCACCGAAGCGCTTCGTGATCCCGGAGAACTCCAGCACCTGTCCTTCGGGCATGCCGAACCTCTCGTCGTCGTGTGGCGGTCCTCCCCATCCTGGCGGAAAGTCGCCGCGGATCGCACGAAGGGCCCCGCTCGTCGCGCGATTGCCGCGACGTGGAAAGCGGTCTGCGCGCCTCCCCGACGCTGCCGGTAGCCTTGCGCTCGTGACCGAACCCGCCCCGAGCGAAGAGCCGCGCGTCCTCGTACGGGCGGAGGGCGGCCTCGGCCACCTGACGCTCAACCGCCCCCGGGCGCTCAACGCCCTCGATCTCGGCATGATCGGCCTCCTCGCCGACGCACTCGACGCGTGGGAGCACGACCCCGACGTCGGGATCGTGCTGCTGGACGGCGCCGGCGGCCGCGGCCTGTGCGCCGGCGGCGACGTGCGGGGCCTCTACGACCAGATCTCGGCGGACGACCCGGAGGCCGCCGCCGGCTTCTTCCGGGCGGAGTACGCGCTCAACGCCCGGATCGCCGAGTATCCCAAGCCCTTCGTCGTCTTCGCGGACGGCATCACGATGGGCGGCGGCATCGGGCTCGCGGGTCACGCCGCGATCCGCGTCGTGACCGAACGGTCGCAGCTCGCGATGCCCGAGACCCGCATCGGCTTCACCCCCGACGTCGGCGGCACGTGGCTGCTGGCCCACGCGCCCGGGCGTCTCGGTGAGTACCTCGCGCTCACGGGCGCGCCGATCGGCGCGGCGGACGCGATCCACGTCGGCCTCGCCGACCACTTCGTCCCCTCCGCGAACCTCGAAGACCTGCGGGACGCCCTGCAGACGCGCGCCGACCCGGGCACTCCCACCGAACTCGTGCTGCTGTTCGACGAGACTCCCGACGAAGCACCGCTCGCGGCATCCCGGGCGTGGATCGACGAGGCGTTCGCCGCCCCCACCGTGCCCGAGATCGTCGAGCGCCTGCGCGCCCGGCCGGAGCCCGAGGCCGCCGCCGCGGCCGATGTGCTCGGCGAGCTGTCGCCCACCGGTCTGACGGTCACGCTCGAGGCCGTGCGTCGCGCGCGCGGGCTGCCCGATCTGCGCGCGACGCTCGCGCAGGAGTACGGACTCGTCCTGTGGTTCGCCACGACGCAGCCCGACCTCGTGGAGGGCATCCGTGCGCAGCTCGTCGACAAGGACCGCTCACCCCGCTGGCGGCCTGCGACGCTCGCGGACGTGGCTCCGGATGCCGCGGCCGCCGCCTTCGACTTCCGTCCGACCGTTCCGCTGTGGGAGTGAGGGGGAGCACGTGGCACGACCCGAGGCGGCGGACGCCGCCGAGAGCGTCGCGAAAGAACCGGCCCGCCGCCGCCGCTGGTCGGCCGGCGTCGCGATCGACTGGTTCTTCTTCGTCTTCGCCGGTCTCGCCTCGATCTGGCTCGCCTACCTGAGCTTCACCGAGAGCTTCAACGTCGGCTGGTGGGGCGTGGTGTTCGGCATCGCGTTCTGGGTGCTGCTGGCCTACCTCGTGCTGCCCCGGCTGCACCGCATCCTCACGACGGTCTACGTGCCCGACTACTTCATCGGCCGCGCCCGCACGAGCGACGGACTGCTCGGCGACCCGGTCAACCTCGCCTTCCTCGGCGAGGCCGATCAGATCCACACCGCGATGCGCGAAGCGGGGTGGACGCAGGCCGACCCGGTCACCCTGGCGACGTCCTGGCGGATCATCACCTCGACGCTCACGCGTCGCAGCTACGACGAGGCGCCGGTCAGCCCGCTGTTCCTGTTCAGCCGTCAGCAGGACTTCGCGTATCAGCAGGAGGTCGACGGCAACCCGGCGCAGCGCCATCACGTGCGGTTCTGGAAGTGCCCCGACGGGTGGCTGCTGCCCGGCGGCAGCCGGGTGGACTGGCTTGCGGCCGGCACGTTCGACACCGCCGTCGGTCTGTCGCTGTTCACGCTCCAGGTGACCCACCGCATCGACGCCGACACCGACATCGAGCGCGACCACATCGTCCGCACGGTGAGCGAAGCCGATCCCCGCGTCGTCGTCACCGTGCTCGAGGACTTCTCGACCGGCTATCACGCCCGCAACGGCGGCGGTGACAGCATCCGCACCGACGGGGATCTGCCGATCGTCGACGTGCGCGCCGTGCAGGAGGTGAACGCATGACCGCGACGCCGAACAAGCGCCCGGCGTTCGAGCCCGCCGCGGAGCTGCTCAAACCGATCAGCCACGACCCCGACATGAAGCGGCCGCTCTCCACGGTCGCCGGAGCTCTGCTGGTGTACCTGCGGGTCGCAGCGGGTCTGCTCTGGATCGCCGCGGTGCTGTTCAACCTGCCCAGCTGGCTGCGCGAGATCGATGTGTCGTTCGACGACGCCGCCGAGATTCCCGGACTCGCGGAGATCTCGCTCAGCGTGCTGCTCGGGGTCGTCGGGTTGTTCCTCCTGGCAGACGCGGTGCTCGCGTTCTTCATCCTGCGCGGGCACAACTGGGCGCGTGTGGCGGTCATGACGTTCTCGGTGATCTCGATCACGGTGTCGTTCCTGCAGTGGTGGGGCGACGAGCTCGAGATCCGCATCAACACGACGCTGCTTTCGCTGGGGCTGGACATCCTGATCCTGCTCGCGCTGTCGAGCCGCAGCGCGGCGGCGTACGCGCGGCGCAACGAGCGCGACTGACGCGGCCGCGCGCCATCCGTCCGCCGATGGGGCTCGGGACGGCGTCGCGCCGTCGATGCGGCGCAGCGATTAGCCTGGATGCCGCCGCACGTGCGGCGCGGGAGGAGCGCGAGTGTTCGACAGTCCGCTGTCCGCGTCCGCGTACGAGGTGCTCGGCGTCGACCCCACGGTCGACGAGGAGGCGCTGCGCAAGGCCTATCGGCTGCGCCTGCGGCAGACCCACCCCGACACCGGCGGTGATGCTGCCGTGTTCGTCCAGGTGCAGCGCGCCTGGGAGCTGGTGGGCACGGCGGAGGCCCGCGCAGCCTATGACCGCGGCCACGGGTTCGGCGACGCGCCGGCAGCGGAGTGGTCGGGTTGGCGGGCGACGCCGCGGCCTGCCGACACGCGCCCGCGCGCGAAGTCGTTCGGCCAGCCGGGAGGCTGGCGCCGCGAGCGCTACCTCGACCTGATCCGCGAGTGGGTGGGCCGCGGGGTGACGGTCGAAGACCCTTACGATCCGGCCCTCGTGCGTTCGGCGCCGCGACACTTGCGGCGGATGCTCGCCGACGCGCTCGCCGAGGAGGCCACCGCGCGTGTGGTGGCGGACCTCGGCATGGGGTACACCGTGTGGCACGACGTCGCGGCACCCGTGCGCGGCGGCACCGGTGACGACAAGCTCGACCACATCGTGCTGGGCCCGTCGGGTCTGTACGTGGTGCTGTCGGAGGACTTCGGCGGACCCGTCGGGGTGCGCCGGGGGGAGCTCACGGGCGATGCGGTGGCCGGTGCGCCGGTCGCCGACCTCCTCGCCCGCACCCGCACGGTCGCGCGCGCGGCCGGAGTGAGGTTCGGCGGTGCGATCGTCGTGCTGCCCGACGAGGATCTGCTGCAGCCCGTCACGGAACTGGGCGAGGTGCGCGGCATCCCGGTCGTGCTCGTCGCTCGTGGCGCGCTGTCGAACGTGCTGCGGCAGGGGGTGCCCGGCGCGCGGTCGATCGGCGGCAACGAGATCTTCGACATCCGCACCCGGCTGCAGCAGGCCGTGCGCTTCGTCTGACCCGCCCCCCGCTCCCCGCCCCGCCCTCCCCGCTCCTTCTCCTCCGCGAGACGACGGAAACTGCGCGATGAGCGCCCACAGGGGACGCTTTGCGTCGTTTCGAATGCGTGAGCAGCGGGTCCTCCACAGACGTCGCCGGCGCGGGCGGCATCCACAAGCGTGCTTCGGGCGGGATGCCGGCGGCGCGCGGGGCGGTGAGGTGAAGGATGCGCCGTCCCGGCCCGCTTCCTCAGCCCCTGCGCGACAGACCCTTCAGCGTTTCCGACGCGCGCGCACGCGGCGTGACCACCGGTCGACTTCGAGGCGACGACCTGGCGAGGCCGTTCCACGGAGTGAGAGCCGGCATTCCTCCCCGGAGCCACCTCGACGCGTGCCGCGCGTACGCCGTCAAGATGCGTCCCGCGGAGCACTTCAGTCACTCGTCAGCGGCGATCGTGCACGGACTCGCACTGCCGTGGCGCCTGTTCGACGAGCCCGTCCATGTCACGGCGGTGATCCCCTCCGGTCGACCTCGGGGCCGCGGTGTGGTGGGGCACTCCGTCGCACCGACGCTCGCGCGGGTGGTGTCGCGCGGGGGGATGCGGGTGTCGCACCCGGTCGAGGCGTGGTGCGAGCTGGCGTCCTCTCTGTCGCTCTCCGAGCTGATCGCCGTCGGCGACGGGCTCGTGCGCCGACAGCATCCATTGGCCACCCTCGACGATCTCGCGGATGCCGTGGACCGGTGGCGCGGCCGGCGCGGGTGCAGCGCGCTGGCGAGGGCACTTCCGCTCATCCGCCCACGGACGGATTCATGGGAGGAGACGGTGCTGCGGCTCGACCTCGCCGCCGCCGGCCTTCCCGAGCCCGAGGTGAACGGCGAGATCCGCATCACGGGCGGCGGGATCGTGGCCATCGGAGACCTGGTCTACCGCCGCTACGGAGTGCTGGCCGAGTACGACGGCGAGCAGCATCGTACGGACTCGGTGCAGTACGGCCGCGACGTCGATCGGTTGGATGACCTCGCTCGTCTCGGGTGGCGTGTCGTCCGATTCACCGGCCGCCACCGCGACGCCGCCCGGCAGGAGCGGATCGAACGGGTCCGGTCGGCCCTGATGGCGAGAGGCTGGCGTCCCGACTGACGCCGAAACGACGCAGGATGCTCTTTCCCTCGCGCCGCCATGACGCTTTGCGTCTTTTCAGCACCCGTCGCTGCGGCTCGTGCCGTCCTCAGCATCCGGCGCCAGAGAAGGTTCCGCCCTCAGCGGACACGGCGAAACCGGGGGCGACGGTGTCCGTGGACCGTGGCAGGGTGGAGCGGTGGCGCCGTCGCGCCCGTCGTTCGACCTTCTTCGGAGACCCCGTGCTCGGCAAACTCCTGTTCCGCTATCTGAAGACGTACCGGTGGCTCCTGCTCGGCGTGCTGGTCTTCCAGTTCACCTCGGCGATGGCATCGCTGTTCCTCCCGCGCCTGAACGCGGACATCATCGACCAGGGCGTCGCCCGCGGCGACACGGCCTACATCTGGTCGACGGGCTCGATCATGCTCGCGATCTCGTTCCTGCAGATCACCGCGGCGATCATCGCGACGTACTTCGCGGCGCGCGCCGCCATGAGCGCCGGCCGCGACATCCGCCGTGACGTGTTCGAGAAGGTGAGCGGCTTCTCGGAGCGCGAAGTGTCGCAGTTCGGCCCCGGATCGCTCATCACGCGCAACACGAACGACGTGCAGCAGGTGCAGATGCTCGCGATGATGGGCGCGACCGTGCTGGTGAGCGCGCCGCTCCTGGCGATCGGCGGCATCGTGATGGCGCTGCAGCAGGACGTCGGGCTCAGCTGGCTCATCGCCGTCGCGGTGCCGGCGCTGCTGATCTTCGCCGTCCTCATCGTCAGCCGGATGGTGCCGCTGTTCCGCACGTTCCAGACGAAGCTCGACGCCGTGAACCGCATCCTCCGCGAGCAGCTCACCGGTGTGCGCGTCGTGCGGGCGTTCGTGCGCGAAGACATCGAGGAGAAGCGCTTCCGCGGCGCGAACACCGACATCATGGTGATCGGCCGCCGGGTCGGCTCGCTGTTCGTCCTCCTCTTCCCCGTCGCGATGCTCGTGCTGAACGTCACGGTGGTGGGCGTGATCTGGTTCGGCGCGATCCAGGTGGATGCCGGAACCATCCAGATCGGCACGCTGTTCGCGTTCATGCAGTACGTCGCGCAGATCCTCATGGGCGTGCTCATGGCGAGCTTCATGACGATCATGATCCCGAGGGCGGCCGTCTCGGCCGACCGCATCAGCGAAGTGCTCGCGAGCGAGTCGACCCTCGTGCGCGCCGAAGTCGGGGTGACGGACTTCCCGGCGCCGGGCGAGGTCGCGTTCGAGGACGTCGAGTTCACCTATCCCGGGGCCGAGTCGCCGGTCCTGCACGGAGTCACGTTCCAGGCGAAGCGCGGTGAGACCGTCGCGATCGTCGGCTCCACCGGATCGGGCAAGACGACGCTCGTCTCGCTGATCCCGCGACTGTTCGACGTGACGGGCGGCACGGTGCGCGTGGGCGGCGTCGACGTGCGCGAAGCCGACATGGACCACTTGTGGACCGGCATCGGCCTCGTTCCGCAGCGACCGTTCCTGTTCACCGGCACCGTGGCCTCCAACCTCCGCTTCGGGCGCGAGGAGGCGACCGACGACGAGCTGTGGAAGGCGCTCGAGATCGCGCAGGGCAAGGACTTCGTCGAGGAGATGGACGGGCAGCTCGACGCCCGCATCGCCCAGGGCGGCACGAACGTCTCGGGAGGTCAGCGTCAGCGCCTCGCGATCGCCCGCGCGATCATCCATCAGCCCGACATCCTCGTGTTCGACGACTCGTTCTCCGCGCTCGACCTGTCGACGGATGCGCGGCTGCGGCAGGCGCTCTGGCGTGAGCTGCCACAAGTGACCAAGATCGTCGTCGCGCAGCGCGTGTCGACGATCACCGACGCGGACCGCATCGTGGTCCTCGAGGACGGGCGCATGGCCGGCGTAGGCACGCACGACGAGCTCCTGGCATCGAGTCCGACCTACCGCGAGATCGTCGAGTCGCAGCTGGGGGTGGAAGCGTGAGCGCGCCGGACCTCCTGACCGAAGAGGAGCGCGACGAGGCCGAGCTCGCCGAGCAGGCGCGGCAGAGCTCCGGCAGCTGGAACAGTGTCAAGGCCGGCAAGGCCGAGAACTTCGGCGCGAGCTTCGGCCGGCTGATCGGGCTGCTGAAGCCGCACGCCGTCGCGTTCGTGCTCGTCTCGCTCCTCGGCGCGCTCGGCGTCTTCCTCGCGGTGATCGCGCCCAAGATCCTCGGCGAGGCCACGAACATCATCTTCGAGGGCGTCGCCTCCAACGCGCTCGCTGAGCAGTTCCCCGCGGGTACGAGCCAGCAGACCGTCGTCGACGCGCTCAACGGTGCGGGGCAGACCGAGCTGGCCGACATGATCGGCGCGATGGGCGACTTCGTCGTGGGTGCCGGGGTCGACTTCGATGCGCTCCGCGTCGTGATCGTCGCCGTCCTGGCGATCTACGTGGCCTCGTCGTTCCTCAGCTGGCTGCAGGGCTACGTCATCAACGTGATCATGGTGCGCACGATGTGGCGCCTGCGCGAATCCGTCGAGGCGAAGATCAACCGGCTGCCCCTGTCGTACTTCGACAAGGTGCAGCGCGGCGACCTCATCTCGCGCGTGACGAACGACATCGACAACATCACGCAGATGATGCAGCAGTCGCTCTCGAGCGTCGTGACCTCCGTGCTCACCGTGGTCGGCGTGCTCATCATGATGTTCTCGATCTCGTGGCAGCTCACGATCGTGGCGCTCGTCTCGCTCCCGCTCATGGCGATCATCTTCGGCATCATCGGTCCGAAGTCGCAGAAGGCCTTCGGCATCCAATGGCGAAAGGTGGGCCGTCTGAACGCCCGCGTCGAGGAGTCGTTCTCGGGCCACGCGCTCGTGAAGGTCTACGGACGCGAGAAGGACGCGCGCGAGAAGTTCCAGATCGAGAATGAGGAGCTGTACCAGGCGAGCTTCTCGGCCCAGTTCCTCTCCGGCATGATCATGCCGGGCATGATGTTCATCGGCAATCTGACGTACGTCGGGATCGCGGTGCTCGGCGGGCTCATGGTGGCGGGCGGCCAGCTGCGCCTCGGCGACGTGCAGGCCTTCATCCAGTACTCGCAGCAGTTCACGCAGCCGCTGTCGCAGCTCGGCGGCATGGTCGCGGTCATCCAGTCGGGCACGGCATCCGCTGAGCGCGTGTTCGAGCTGCTGGATGCCGACGAGCAGGAGCCCGACGCGGTCGATGCCCCGAAGCCTGTCGGCGGCGAAGGCGTCATCGAGTTCGAGAACGTGCGCTTCTCGTACACGCCCGACCGCCCGCTGATCACGGATCTGTCGTTCCGGGTTGAGCCCGGGCAGACTGTGGCGATCGTCGGACCCACGGGAGCGGGCAAGACGACCCTGGTCAACCTGATCATGCGGTTCTACGAACTCGACGGCGGCCGCATCCTGCTCGACGGGCAGGACATCGCCGAACTCACCCGCGACGACGTCCGCTCGCGCACCGGCATGGTGCTGCAGGACCCGTGGCTGTTCGCGGGCACGATCCGTGACAACATCCGCTACGGCCGCGAGTCGGCGACGGACCAGGAGATCGTGGATGCCGCGACCGCGACGCGCGTCGACCGCTTCGTGCACTCGCTGCCGGAGGGATACGACACGGTCCTCGACGAGGACGCATCGAACGTCTCGGCCGGCGAGAAGCAGCTCATCACGATCGCTCGCGCGTTCGTGGCGCAGCCTTCCGTGCTGATCCTCGATGAGGCGACGTCCTCCGTCGACACCCGCACCGAGCTTCTGCTGCAGCACGCGATGGCGGCGCTGCGTGAAGGGCGCACGTCGTTCGTGATCGCGCATCGCCTCTCGACGATCCGGGATGCCGACCTCATCCTCGTGATGGAGCACGGCGACATCGTCGAGAAGGGTACGCACGACGAGCTCATCGCCGCTCGCGGCGCCTACTGGCGGCTGTACCAGTCGCAGTTCGAGCAGGCCGCGACCGACACCGACATCGCTGTCGAGGACCAGCCCGCCGAGTCCTGACGCACACGGCGCTGCAGCGCCGCGTGCGCGGGCGTCGCGCCGGTGCGCGGGTGCGTTCGCGGCACGCTTTCGCGCTCCCGGCCCGCCTTTCCGGCAGGGCCGGGAGCCGCAACATGTGCCGCGAGCAGCGCAACGCACCGCGCGGAGCGCTCAGCCGAGCAGCTTCGCCTTCGCGGCGGCGAACTCGTCGTCGCTCAGGATTCCGGCATCCTTCAACGACGCGAGCTTCTGCAGCTCCGCGACGAGGTCGGTGCCGCCGGCCGGAGCCGCCGGTGCCGGCGCGGCGGGCTGCGCGTACTTCGCCGCCGCAGCCGCCGCAGCGGCGTCGATCTGCGCCTGCTGCTGAGCGGCTTCGTACTGCTGCTGCTCGTACTGGCCCTGCGCCTTCTCCTGCTGATGGCGCTGCACGCTACCGCTCACGGCGGTGGCGGTTCCTGCGACGACCGCGGTGCGCGCGGCCATGCCGATGAGGCCGGGACGGCCCATTCTGCGTAGGGGCATGCTGTTCTCCTAGTTCTCTTCTGCGGCTTCGAGCACCGCGTTGACGACGGGTGCGGGGATGCGCTCCGAACGGAGCACGACTCCGCCCGATGCGGCCACCTGTTCGGCGAGCGCGCGGGCGTAGACCAGCTCGAGGGCGACGAGCGCCGCGGACGAGCCCGGCGGGATGAGCTCGGCGAACTCCTCGATGTCTTCGTCGCCGGCGATGCCGGCAGCGAGGATCTCGACGTCGACCAGTCCGTAGGCCTCGGCCTCGGCCTCGATCTCCGTGACGGTGATCTCGCCGTCCTCCGACTTCGCGACGATCACGAAGTCGAGGAGCCGGACGATGCCCTGCCCCACCAGATCGAGCAGCGCGCCCATGACTCCCGGTGAGGGGCGTTCGCCCTCGAACCCGACGAGGTACAGCTCCACAGGGCCGAACGTGAAATCTGCCATCTGCCTTCCTTTCTTCTCGGATCACCGCGTCGGCACCGCGCCGGCGCGTCGTCAGAAGTTCGCGATGCCCTTGCCGATCACCACGAACCCGATCACGACCAGCAAGACGGCCATGACCGTGGCGTTGTTGTGCACGAGCCACGCGCGCAACGACTCGAGCGGTCCTCTCATGCGCTCGGATGCGATGAGGTACGCGATGACCGGCAGCGCGACCGAAGCAGCGGCGATCACCGTGAACACGCCGATCACGACCGCGGCCGACGCGATCGGGAGGTCCGCGCCGCCGATGGTCACACCGGCGCCGGCGCCGAGCAGGAGGTTCTTCGGATTGACCGCGGCCAGCAGGAAGCCGAGCCCGAACCCCTTGCCCGCGTTCATCGTGTCGATCGCCGACATCCACTTCGGCAGCGTGGGCTCCACACCCGGCTCGGGCCGCGAGCGCCACTGCCTCAGGGCGAGCACCAGCAGGGCGGCGCCGAGGACGATCTGGATGATGCCGTGCACCGGGCTCGACGCGTCGGAGTCGCCTCTCGGGAGCACGGAGGACAGCAGCGTGAAGATCGTGACGGCCACGAGGATCCCGACCACCCAGCCCAGGAGGAAGCCGATGCCGGTGCGCGTGGCCCGGGGCGACAGCAGCATGAGGATCGCGGCGATGATCGGAATGGGACTGATCGCGATGCCGATCGCGAGCGGAAGGATCTCTCCGATGACGCTGGTCATGCTCGTCCTGTCTGCTCCATTGAGCCGAACCTACCGTCGTTCCGCGGTGAGGCGCACCCCCGGGGTGCCGGAGAAAACACCCGGCACATCTGCGCGGCGCCTACCCTAGCGATCATGGAGCAGACCGCCCGTTCGCCGCGCGATCACACCGAGGCGCACGAGCTAGTCGCCGTGATCCTCCTCTCGCTCGTCGCCGTCCTCACCGCGTGGTGCGGCTTCGAGTCCGCGAAGTGGGGCGGTGACTCCTCGGTGGCCTTCAGCGAAGCATCCGTCGCCCGCATCGAGGCGTCCGACTACGAGAGCCAGGCGAGGGACGCCCGCAGCGTCGACCTCGCGGTGTACACGCAGTGGATCCTCGCCGGGGCGAATGACGATTCCGCGCTCGCTGCCTACATCGAGGAGAGGTTCTCGCCCGAATTCGCGGTCGCATTCGATGCGTGGCAGGCGGACGGGATGCGGGAGCAGGGGCCTTTCGCGATGGACGAATACGTCCCGCCGGGCACCGTCGAGGGTGCGGAGGCAACGGATCGCGCGAACGCCCTGCAGGCGCAGGCGCTGGATTTCAACGAGAAGGGCGACAACTACTCGCTCATGACGGTGCTGTTCGCGCTCGTGCTGTTCCTGGCGGCGATCGCGCAGCGCGGCATCTCGCTGCTCGCGTCGCGCGTCGTCCTGGGACTCGCGGGCACGATCGCGCTCGGCGGCCTCATCGTGCTGCTGACCTTCCCGATCCGCCTGTAGAACCGTGCCGGATGCCGCCGTCCGGACGCGTCACAACCCCTGGAGCGCCTCGAGCCGACCGCTCTCGATCGCTGATGTGAAAGCGTTGTAGTCGGCCTCGTTCTGGTCGGCGTATCCGGAGGCGAACTCGGCGATCGCCTGATCGAACGTGTCGGACCTGCCGAGGTAGGACGCGATCTCGACGCGGTCGCCCGAGCGGGCGTTCGCGCGGGCGAGCGTCTCGCCGCACAGGCGCGCGTACAGGGCCATCCCCCGTGGAACGGCTTTGTCGGCCTCGAAGGAGCCCTTCCAGTCGCGCAGTTGGCGCATGTAGAAGTCGCGCTCGATGCCGCCCTCGCCGCGCACCCGCTGCCAGCCCAGGAAGATGTCGCTCGAGCCCTGCATGAGCCGTTGGCCGCGCACGACGCGCTCGCCCTGGTTCTCGTACGCGCACGGCTCGAGGAACCGCTCGAGCACGGACGCCTGCGCCTCCTTCGCCTGCAGGAACAGCGGGTCGGCGTCGTCGCGGCCGCGCAGGAGCACGATCCACGCGCGGGTGCCGACGCTGCCGACGCCGACGACCTTGCGCGCCATGTGCACGTACGTGAACTCGTCGAGAGGATGCCGAGAGAGCGGGAGCGTCTGTCGGTACGCCGCGAGGATGTCGCGCATACCCGCGACGGTCTCCTGCGCGCCGATGCCGTCCGGGAAGAGGTCCTCGACGGGGACGATGAGCGGCGGGTCGGCGATGATGCGCATCCGGCCGTCCTCGTTCGAGACGAGCTTCGAGAACGCCTGCAGGCTGTCCCTCGTCCGGGCCTTCGCGACCACCGCGTTGAACGTCTTGAGCTGACGCTTGCCCGCGAGGTCCTCGGCCTGCAGGCTCTCCAGCCATGACTGCATCGTCGCGGCGTCGAGGTGGTCGTACCATGCTTCCAGCACGCCGGATTCGGCCGCGCGCAGCATCCGCTCGCGGTAGCCGCGGACGGACGCGAGCACCGCGTCGCGCCGCTCGTCGTCCGTGAACCCGAGATGCCGGCCGGCGATCTCGAAACTGGCGGCGAGGCGCTTGACGTCCCATTCGAACGGACCGGGATGCGTCTCGTCGAAGTCGTTGATGTCGAAGACGAGGTTGCGCTCCGCGCTCGCGAAGAGTCCGAAGTTCGACAGGTGCGCGTCGCCGCACAGCTGCACGTTCAGTCCGCTGCTCGGCGTGCGGGCGAGGTCGGCGGCCATGAGCAGCGCGGCGCCTCGGTAGAACGTGAACGGCGAGACCATCATGCGCCCGTGCCGGATCGGCACCAGATCGGCGACGCGCGTCGTCGCCTGCTCCTCCAGGAGAGACACCGGATCGGTGCGGTCTTCGGGAGGTGTCCACCCGGCGTGGCTCGAGCGTGGCGCGGCGGCGCGCGCGGCGCGACCGAACGCGCGACGGCCCTCGAAGTCCGCGCGATCCGGCTGCGTGAGCGTGCTGGTCTGGTTCTCGTCGGACATGGATCCCCCGATCGCTTCGGCCCCGTCGTCGGGGCTCGCCGAGTCCTGGGCACAGTCTGCCAAGTCGTCTCAAGAGGGGGAATACTGGCGGGGTCATCGATCCGCAAGATCACCCGAAAGGGGTGTCTCATGTCCGAGGTCACCACCCCGCCCGCCCGCAGGCTCAGCTCGCCGCGAGCGGCGGCGCTCGCCGGGGTGCTGTTCGCCGTACTGTTCACCACGGCGCTCGCGCTTCTGCGCTCCGCGCTGCCCGAGACGCTCACCGCCGACACCGACTGGGTGGAGTCGGGCACGACGACGCGCGTGAGCATCGGGCTCTCCCTCGTGCCGTTCGCCGGCATCGCCTTCCTGTGGTTCATGGGAGTGGTCCGTGATCGCTTCAAAGACGCCGAGGACCAGCTCTTCAGCTCGGTGTTCATCGGCAGCGGACTCCTGTTCCTCGCGATGCTGTTCGTCTCGTCCGCGATCGCCGGCGGACTCATCACGACCGCCCCGCTCCTGACGGACGAGCAGAGCCGGAGCGAGATCACGACATTCGGACGTGCGGTCATGCTCCAGGTCACCAACATCTACGCCCTGCGGATGGCCGGGGTCATGCTGATCTCGCTGGCGACGATGTGGCTGCGCACCGGTGTCATGCCGAAGTGGCTGGCCTTCGCGACCTACGCGGTGGCGATCGTGCTGCTGTTCGTGACGACGCTCAGCCTGTGGGCGACGCTCATCTTCCCGCTGTGGGTGCTGGCGGTCAGCATCCTGATCCTCGTCTTCAACTACCGCCGGACACGCGACCGGTCCGGCTGAGCGGGCTCGCCGCGATCAGCTCAGGCCGAACAGATCCAGCGGGTGCGTGAGCCGCCACCACGCGCTCGGCGGCTCGATGTCGGCGGCGAGCGTGAGCGGCACCTCGGTCGCATCGAGGGGGCCCTGCACGGCGAGTGTGCCCACGTCGGCGCCTTCGGTGCGGGCGTCGCCGAGCGCGAAGTCCGTGGCGACCGTCCCCGCGGCACCGTTCCACAGGATCACCGCGGCGTCATCGGCCGTGACGATCGCGACGTCCTCGCCCCACTCCGTCGTGACGCGCCCCGCCACTGTCCCCTGCGCGACGGAGGGGACCGGCTGCAGACCCAGTTCGACCTCGGAGTACAGCAGGCGGGATGCCGCGAGCCGGGTCTCGTCGTCGGGCTGGCCCAGCACCGAGCTGTAGACGCGGACGGTGGTGTCGCCGACGGCGATGTCCTTCGCCGACAGCAGGTTCCACGTGTCGAGCGTGCCGGTCTTGATGCCGACGACCCCGGGGTCGGCCAGCAACGCGTTCGTGTTGGTCACGAGTCCCGCCCCGGGCAGCTCGACCGAGGGCTTCGCGACGATCTCGGCGATAACGGGGTCCGCCATCGCCCGACGGGCCAGCGCGATGAGCGCGTCGGGGCTCGCGGTGTTGCGCGGGTCGAGTCCGGTGGGCTCGACCACGGTGACACCCGGGATGCCGTGCGTGGCGAGCCACGTGTTCGCGGCGTCGGCGAACACCCGGTCGGTGGGCCACAGATTGCCGGCGAGCCGGTCGGCGTAGTTGTTCGCCGAGCCGATCAGCATCCCCTCCAGCAGTTGATACTGCGTGAGCGATCCGCCGACGGGCACGTCGAGGGCGGATTCGCCGTTGGCGCGGTACCCCCAGTACGCGATGTTGTCGCGGGCGGTGAAGCGGAACTCCGGCCCCTGTTCGCCGACGGCGAGGGGCATCTGCTCGAGGACGACGAGCGCCGTCACGACCTTCGTGATGCTCGCGATCGGGACCGCGTCGGCGGCGGACGAGACCACGCCGTCGATTCCGGCGACCGAGACCGCGGCGCTTCCGGACGCGGGCCACGTCAGGGCGGCCGGTGCGGCAGGGACCGGATCGACCTGCACCGCTTCGACGGTCGGGGGGACGGCGTGCAGGGGCCACAGGAGCGTCGTCGCGGAGTACGCGCCCACGAGCAGGGCGACGATCACGATCGGCACGATCACCCCCGCGCGCCACAGCGACCGGCGCGGGGGAGTGGCGAGCAGATCGGGAGCGGCAGGGAGGTACGGTGTGCGCACGCCGTCCAGCGTGCGCACGGCCGGGCCGGTGTGCGCGATCCGGTCTTCGTCGACCCAGGCGATCGCGACGCGGTCGCCGGGCCGCCCGCCGGCGTCCTGCAGCGTGGTCGACAGCGTCGCGGACGGCTCGCCCGCGGCCCCGGCCGACATCGTGAGCACGCCGACCGCGGGGACCGGTGTGGTCGAGGATCCCGTCGCAGGCCCGCCCGCGGACGCCGACGCGCGGTCCATTCCGTCGCGCGCGTCGCGTCGCGTCGGCGGAGCCGCCTCATCCCCGGTCATCCGCCCAAAATACCCGGTCCCGCGCGGGGGTATGATCATTGCGTCAACACGGGAGTCCGGTAGGCCGGGCTGAGAGGAAGCGCACACGCTTCGACCGTCGAACCTGATCTGGGTCATGCCAGCGCAGGAAGGAGATCGCAATGAGCACGTCCGCGTCCACATCGACGTCCACCCCGGTCCCGGGGTCCACGCCGCCGCGCACCTCTCGATGGCGGGTCGTCGACATCGTCGTCGCCAGCGTCATCGGCGTCGCTTCGGGCCTCATCTTCCTGGCCTGGAACGTCCTCTACCGTGGCCCGAGCGAGCTGCTCTCGCCGCTGCTGCCCGGCCTGCAGGGCCTCCTCGACGGACCCTGGCTGTTCGCCGGCGTTCTCGGCGCCCTCATCATCCGCAAGCCCGGGGCGGCGGTCTACACCGAGCTGCTCGCGGCGGCGGTCTCGGCGCTGACCCTCGTGGGCAACACGTGGGGCGCGGTCCTCACCCTCGAGGCGGGGCTCGTCCAGGGGCTCGGGGCCGAACTCGTGTTCCTGCTGTTCTTCTACCGCCGCTGGAGCCTGCCGGTCGCGATCCTCGCCGGGGTCGGCGCTGCGCTCGCGGGCGGGGTGAACAACCTGATCCTCTGGTACGCCGGCGCCGACATCACGTTCGTCGTGGTGTACCTGATCAGCACGATGCTGTCGGGGGCGGTCGTCGCGGGGGCGCTGTCGTGGCTGCTCGCGCGCGGATTGGCGGCGACGGGAGCGCTCGACCGGTTCGCGTCGGGCCGCGAAGCCCGCGCCCGCGTCTGACGGCGGTGCTCGAGACCACCCCGCGGCCGGCCGCCGTCGAGGCACGCAGCTGGGGCTGGCGCCACGCCGGCCGGTCGGCCTGGGCACTGAGCGACGTGTCGCTGCGGATCGAGCCGGGGGAGCGCGTGCTGCTGCTCGGCGCGTCGGGGTCGGGCAAGTCCACGCTGCTGCACGGCCTCGCCGGCGTGCTCGGCGGCGATGAGGAGGGCGACCAGGTCGGCGAGCTGCTGATCGACGGGATGCCGGCCGCGGGCGCGCGGGGCCGTGCCGGGCTCGTTCTGCAGGACCCCGACGCGCAGGTCATCCTCGCCCGGGTCGGCGACGACGTCGCCTTCGGGTGCGAGAACCTCGGCATCCCGCGGGAGGAGATCTGGCTGCGCGTGCGCGACGCCCTCGACCGCGTGGGCCTGGACGTCGCCCTCGACCGATCGACGAGCGCGCTGTCGGGCGGGCAGAAGCAGCGTCTCGCGCTTGCGGGCGTGATCGCGATGCGGCCCGGGCTCGTGCTGCTCGACGAGCCCACGGCGAACCTCGACCCGGTCGGAGTCGCTGAAGTGCGGACCGCGGTCGCCGCGATGGCGGACGCCGAGGGCTCGACCCTCGTCGTCGTCGAGCACCGCGTGGAGGTGTGGCTGCCGCTGGTCGACCGCGTCATCGTGCTGGGCCGCGGAGGGGTCGTCGCGGACGGTACCCCCGATGCCGTCCTGGGGGCGCGCGGTGCAGAGCTCGCCGCGCACGGAGTCTGGGTGCCCGGCATCCCGCCCGCGATGCCGCCGGCGCCGCTGCGAGTGCCGTCCGAGACGCTCGTGGAGGCGCGCCGGCTGGCGATCGAACGCCGACGTGGCGAGCCGGTCGCGAGCGGCATCGACCTCGACGTGCGCGCGGGCGCGGCGCTCGCCGTGACCGGGCCGAACGGCGCCGGCAAGTCCACGCTCGGCCTGACGCTCGCGGGACTTCTCCCTCCGGCCTCCGGAGCGCTCGTGGCGACGCCGGCGCTCGCGGCCGGAGCAGGTGACGAGCCGATCCGGTGGCGCTCGCGCGAGCTGCTGACCCGCATCGGCACGGTGTTCCAGGACCCCGAGCACCAGCTCCTCGCCCGCACGGTGCGCGAAGAGCTCGAGGTCGGTCCGACCGCCCTCGGCCTGCCCCCGACCGAGACGGCGTCACGCGTCGACGAGCTGCTCGTCCGCCTGCGGCTCGACCACCTCGCCCGCGCGAACCCGTTCACCCTCTCGGGCGGCGAGAAGCGGCGCCTCACGGTCGCCGCGATGCTCGCGACCCGGCCGCGGATGCTCGTGCTCGACGAGCCGACGTTCGGACAGGACGCGCGCACGTGGGCCGAGCTCGTCGCACTCCTCGCCGAGCTGCGCGACGAGGGTTCGGCCGTCGTCGTCGTCACGCACGACGCCGACGTCGTGACCGCGCTGCACGCCGAGCGCGTCGAGCTGGGGGCGAGGTGACGTCGGTGGGGACGGCGACCGGAGCGAGGGTGCGCGGTGGGGTCGTCGCGCGCATCAACCCGGTCGCGAAGCTCGGAGCCGCCGTCCTCATCACGGTCCCGCTCGTGCTGACGCTCGACGTCGTCTCGGCCGCGGTCGCGCTCGGTCTCGAGCTGCTGCTCATGCCGTTCGCGGGCCTCCGCTGGCGGGAGTTCTGGCGGCGCACCTGGCTCGTCTGGGTGCTCGCGCCGCTCACGGGTCTCACGATCGCCCTCTACGGGCGGACGTCCGGGCAGGTGTACGTCGAGTGGCTCGCGGTCCGGGTCAGCGACGGCTCGCTCGAGCTCGCGCTGGCCACGACGCTGCGGGTGCTCGCGATCGCGCTGCCGTCGGTCGTGCTGTTCGCGACCGTCGACCCCACCGACCTCGCGGACGGGCTGTCGCAGATCCTGCGACTGCCGTCGCGCTTCGTGCTCGGCGCGCTCGCGGGGCTCCGGATGGTCGGGCTCTTCCTCGACGACTGGCGCGCCCTCGAGCTCGCCCGCCGGGCGCGGGGTGTGGCGGATCGCGGGCGCGTGCGGCGCTTCCTCGGGATGGCGTTCGCCCTTCTCGTCCTGTCGATCCGCCGCGGCTCGAAGCTCGCGACCGCGATGGAGGCCCGCGGCTTCGGGGCGCCGGGTGCGCGCACGTGGGCGCGCGTGTCGACCTTCGGCGGCCCCGAGTGGGTGCTCATGGCGATCGGCGCGGCGATCGCGTCGACGGCCGTCGCCGTCGCCCTGGCGACCGGCTCGTGGAACTTCATCCTCGGGCCCGCCTGACGCCCGCTCTTCCTTCTCGCTGAGACGCCATCTGCACGTCGAGACCATGGGCTTTACCCGCACTCTCGACGTGCAGATGCGGTCTCACGGAAGTGGTAGACAGGAGCGCGAAGGGAGCGCGCCGAAGCCCTGTGGGCAAGGGTTGGCGCGCACAGGCTGCAGATGGCTGATCGGGTCGCATTCGTCCTGGGCGGTGGCGGGGTTCGAGGCGCCGTGCAGATCGGCATGCTGCGTGCGCTGCTCGAGCGGGGCGTGACTCCCGACCTCATCGTCGGCACGTCGATCGGCGCGATCAACGGCGCGATCGTGGCGAAGACCCCCACCCCGGATGCCGTCGACGACCTCTTCGCGGCCTGGACGTCACACGAAGCCGCCGCGGTCTACGGCGATTCGATCCTGAGTCAGGCCACACGGCTGGTGCGCACCCGCACACACCTGTATTCACCGGCACCGCTGCGCCGGATGTTCGAGCGCTTCCTCGGCGCCGACACGACGTTTGAAGACCTGGCCGTCCCCCTGCGGGTGGTCGCGGCCAGTATCGAGCGGGCCGCCGAGAAGGTGTTCGACTCCGGTCCGCTCATCCCCGCGGTCCTCGCGTCGTCGTCGGTGCCCGGCCTGCTGCCGGCCACGCGCATCGGAGGTGAGACGTTCGTCGACGGCGGCATCGTCAACTCGATACCGATCAGCCCGGCGATCGAGGCCGGGGCGACGACGGTGTTCGTCCTGCAGGTGGGCCGGGTGGAGACGCCGCTCGAACCGCCGCGGACGGCGATCCAGGCCGCCCAGGTCGCTTTCGAGATCGCCCGACGGCATCGCTTCGCCCGCGATCTGGCGACACTGCCCTCGGGCGTGGATCTTCATGTGCTCCCGAGCGGCGGAGCGCTCGAGGGCGACGCCTCGCTGCTGTCGTACCGCCGCATCGACACCGTCCGCGCGCGCATCGATCTCGCCTACGCGGCGACCGTGACGTACCTGGACGAACGCTTTCCCGCGCAGGCGTCGCGCACATGAGGCGGATTCCTCCGGTCTGGGTGCGGCGCGTGGTGATCGCGCCGCTCGTCGTGGTTCTGGGGCCGCTGCTGATCGGCTTCACCCCGCTGATCCTCCTTGCGATCATCATCGTCGCGTCGCTCGTGCCGCACCGGTTCCGCTGGCCCCGCGCCCTGCTGATGCTGTTCGTCTATCTGCTGTGGGAATCGGTCCTCCTCATCGTCCTGTTCGCCCTCTGGATCGCGTCGGGATTCGGCTGGAAGATCCGCTCGGCCGGTTTCGTCCGGGCGCACTATGCGACGGCCGCCGTCGCGCTGCGGGTGCTGTTCTGGTTCTGCCGCTACATCCTGGCGGTGCGGATCCTGACGGACGCGACCGAGGAGTCGCCGGAGGGCACGATTCCGGCATCCTTCGAGCGCCTGGTCCGGCCGGGCGCGCCGCTCGTGGTGGCCAGCAGGCACGCCGGCCCCGGGGACTCCTTCATCCTCATGCACGCCCTCCTCAATCACGTGCACCGGATGCCGCGGGTGGTCGTCAAGGACACGATGCAGTGGGACCCTGCGGTCGACGTGCTCCTGCACCGGGTGCCGGCGCGGTTCATCACCCCCACCGGCTTCACCTCACCCGTGCGCCCGAGCGAGGGAGAGCGCGGCGGCGAGACGGTGAGCGGTCAGGCGCACGGACGAGCCGCCGAGGTGCTCATCGAAGATCTCGCCACCGGGCTCGGACCGGACGACGCGTTCGTGATCTTCCCCGAGGGCGGCAACTTCACCGATCGGCGCCGCACGGCCCGCATCGAGCGACTCCGCGACGGAGGCAACGAACCACTCGCCGCGCGCGCCGAAGCGCTTCACCACGTCCTGGCGCCGCAACCCGGCGGCCTCCATGCGGCGCTCGGCGCGGCGCCGGATGCCGATGTGGTGTTCATCGCGCACTCGGGGCTGGACGAGCTCGCCACCGTGAGGGACGTGTGGCGTGCGCTCCCGGTCGAGAAGAGGATCACCCTGCACGCGTGGCGCGTGCCGCGCTCCGAGGTGCCGGTCGATCGCGCCGAGCAGGTGCTGTGGCTCTTCGAGTGGTTCGGGCGCATCGACGGCTGGATCGACGACGGTGCCGCCCCGAGCGCGGCGGAGCGGTGACGCGCGTTCGGCCGACACGGTAGTTTCGTCACGGGTGACGCCTGGTTTGCGTGATACTCAGTCCCACCTAAGCTGGGATGCGGTCGCACGTTCGAAGGAGAGCACATGGACATCAGCGGCGCTTCCGCCCTCGTCACCGGCGGCGCGAGCGGCCTCGGTCTCGCCACGGCCCGACGACTCGCGGCCTCCGGAGCAGCCGTCACGATCATCGATCTGCCGAATTCCGCCGGCGCCGACGTCGCGGAGGAACTCGGCGGCACGTTCGCCCCCGCCGACGTCACGAGTCCGGAACAGGTCGCCGACGCGGTGCGCCGGGCGGCTGCATCCGGCCCCCTGCGGGTCGTCGTGAACTGCGCCGGCATCGCCCCGCCTGCCAAGGTCCTCGACCGCGAGGGCGACCCGACTCCTCTCGACGCGTTCGAGCGCATCGTCCGGGTCAACCTCATCGGCACGTACAACGTGATCGCGCAGGCCTCCGCGGTCATGGCCCGCACCGAGCCCGACGCCGAGAGCGGTGATCGCGGGCTCATCGTCAACACCGCGAGCGTCGCCGCGTTCGATGGTCAGATCGGTCAGCCGGCGTATTCCGCGAGCAAAGGCGGCGTGCACGCGATGACGCTGCCCGTCGCCCGCGAACTCGCCCGGTACGGCATCCGCGTCATCACGATCGCTCCCGGCATCATGGAGACCCCCATGCTCGCCGGGCTTCCACAGGCCGCACAGGACTCGCTCGGTGAGCAGGTGCCCTACCCCGCCCGGCTCGGCCGGCCCGACGAATACGCGTCGCTCGTGCTCGAGGCGGTGCGCAACGGCTACCTCAACGGCGAGACGATCCGGCTCGACGGTGCGATCCGCATGGCGCCGAAGTAAGGAGACCCCATGACCGAATCGATCATCGTCACGCGTGACGGCGCGCTCGCGCGTGTCACGTTCAATCGTCCGGCATCCCTCAACGCGATGGATTTCGAGATGGGCACGCGGTGGCGCGATGTCGCGCGCGCGGTCACGTCCGACCCGACGGTCGGAGCGGTGATCCTGGATGCCACCGGCCCGGCGTTCTGCGCGGGCGGCGATGTCGTCGCGATGGCCTCCTCGCCCGCGGGCGGGACGGATGTCACGGCGATGGCCCACGTCATCCACGACGGCATCCGGGAGTGGGTGCACTCCGACAAGCCCATCGTCGCCGCCGTCCAGGGCGCGGTCGCCGGCGGTGGACTCGGTCTGATGCTGTGCGCCGACTACATCGTGGCGTCGGATGCCGCGAAGTTCGTGAGCAAGTACGCCAACATCGGGCTCACTCCCGACCTGGGCGTTTCGACGCTCCTGCCCGCCGCGATCGGCCAGCGCCGCGCGCTGCAGCTCCTGCTGCAGGACCGCACGATCGACGCGGAGACCGCGCTGGACTGGGGGCTCGTGGCCGAAGTCGTGCCGGGCGCCGAGCTTGCGGGCCGCGCCGAGGAGGTCGCCCGCTTCTGGCTCGAGAACGCCACCGCGGCGTTCGGCCAGGCCAAGCGCCTCGTCCGGCGCGGGGTCGACCGCACGTTCGAGCAGAACCTGGCCGACGAGGCGGCGACGATCGGCGCGCGCTTCGACACCGAGGAATCCCGGATGCGCATCGCGGCCTTCGCCGCGGCATCCCGCAAGCACGCCGCCCCGAAGCCCTGACCCCTCACCCCGGCACCATGTCCCACATCTGCCCGTTTGCCGGCGTCGCAAGCGGGACATTTCGGGACATGAGTGAAGATTCCGGGACGTGACGCTTACCCGCCTCGCCCCTCAACCGGAAGGATCCCCGATGACCGACAAGCCCCTGGCCGGCAAGACCATCCTGATGTCGGGCGGCAGCCGCGGCATCGGCCTCGCGATCGCCCTTCGCGCCGCCGCCGACGGCGCGAACATCGCGCTGCTCGCCAAGACCGACGCGCCGCATCCGAAGCTCGAGGGCACGGTGCACTCGGCCGCCGAGCAGATCCGCGCGGCGGGCGGCAACGCGCTGCCGATCGTCGGCGACGTGCGCAACGACGACGACATCACCGAGGCGGTGTTGAAGACCCAGGGCGAGTTCGGCGGCATCGACATCGTCGTCAACAACGCCTCGGTGATCGACCTGTCGCCGTCGCTGCAGCTCGCGGCGAAGAAGTACGACCTCATGCAGGATGTGAACGTCCGCGGAACGTTCATGCTTTCGCAGGCCGCCGTGCCCATGCTGCGGGATGCCGAGAACCCGCACATCCTGTCCCTCTCGCCGCCGCTGAACCTCGACCCGAAGTGGCTCGGGGCGCACACCGGGTACACGCTCGCGAAGTACGGCATGACGATGGTGACGCTCGGCTTCGCGGCGGAGTTCGCCAAGGACGGCATCGCCGCGAACACCCTGTGGCCGCGCACGACGATCGCGACCGCGGCGGTGCAGAACCTGCTCGGCGGCGACCGCGTGATGGCGGCGAGCCGCACACCCGAGATCTACGCCGACGCGGCGTACGAGGTGCTGACGCGCCCGTCGCGCGAGTACACGGGGCAGACCCTCATCGTCGAGGACGTGCTGACGGCTGCCGGCATGACGGACTTCTCGCGCTACGCGGCGGTGCCCGGAACGCCCGACGACCGGCTGTTCCCCGACATCTTCCTCTGACCCGGCGGTCCGGTCGGTCGAACCCGGGGAGGCGCCGCGCCGAGACGGGGGATCCTGTCGACGCAGGGTCGCCGCCACCCCGGTCTCGGCGGCATCCCCTGTCTCGCCGAGGAGACCGCGCTCGGGGGTTACCCAGGCGGCGTCGCTTTGACTTACGGGATGTCTTTCTCCGTTCACCGGCCCGGCCGCATGGGCTCAGACGGCCGCATCGAGTTCGATGTCGCGGACCAGGACGAGCCCCAGTACCTGAGCGACCTCGTCTCCGAACCCGCCCGACCCGCCGACTCCGCCGAGCCCGTCGCCCCCGCCGCGCAGGCCGATGCCGCCCCCGCGTCGGCCACCACCCCCGCACCCGTGCAGCCGCCTGTCGTCGACGCTGAGCCGACGACCCCACCGCCGGTGGGCCCCACCCGCGCCGGGCGCGCGGGCCGCCGCATCCGCCGTCGTCTTCCGCTCTCGACGCAGCTCGCCGTACACGGTGGCGCCGATGCGGACGTGCTCGAAGCCGTTCCCGAAGAGACGTCGCGCTTCGTGCAGATGTTCTTCGTGCTCGCGGGCACGGCGCTCGTCTCGGCGCTGTCGATGATGTTCGCCCTGATCACCGGTGTCCGCATCTCGATCTGGATCGCGGTGCCGCTCGCCCTGGTCTGGGCGCTCATCATCTTCAACCTCGACCGGTTCCTCACCTCGACGATGCGCTCGACGCGCAACGTCTGGAAGCTCGTGGGTCTCGCGATCCCCCGCATCTTCCTCGCCGCGCTCATCGGCATCGTCGTCGCCGAGCCGCTCGTGCTCCAGGCGTTCCAGAACGACATCGCGCGCGAGATCAATGCGACGAACGTCGTGCAGGCGCAAGCCGATCAGGATGCTGTCACGAACGGCCCGGAGAAGCAGGCGCTGGATGCCGCAGCGGAGCGGGTCGCGACCCTGGAGGAGCAGGCCGCGACGGGCATCGTCGAGGGCACGTCCTCGACGTCGGCCGAGACCGTCGCCGCGCAGCAGACCGTCGACCAGCTCACGGCGCAGCTCGCCGAGCAGCAGGCCGTGATCGATCAGGCACGTGCGGTCTACCAGTGCGAGCTCACCGGCGAGGGCGTCGGGACGGTGCCCGGCTGCACCGGCGTGACCGGCGAGGGTGCGAGTTCTCAGGCCGCACAGGCGCAGCTGGCCCAGGCGCAGGCGGGCTACGACGCGCTTGCGGTCCAGCTGCAGGACGCGACGGCGGAGCTCACCGCCGCGAACGCCGCGGGGACGGATGCCGCCGCCTCGTCCGCCGCGCAGAACAAGCAGCTCGCCGCGGACCAGCTGCCCGGCGCACGCGCGCAGTACGAGTCCGCGCTCGCGGCGTACGACGCCCGAGCGGCGCAGGTCGCGGACGGCAACGCCGAGGCGATGGGTCTGCTGTCGCAGATGAGCGCGATGGAGCGGCTCGCCGAACGCGAGCCCGCACTCGCGATGGCGCACTGGCTCATCGCGCTGCTGTTCTTCATGATCGAGTTGCTGCCGGTGCTCGTGAAGGTGCTCACGAGCTACGGCGACCCGTCGCTGTACGAGCGGGCGGACGCCATGAAGCGGCAGGTGGCGCTGGACCGCGTGACCGCGTCGACGTGGCGCGAACGCGCGGCGATCGTCCGCGCCTGACCAGGTGCCTCACGCCTGACACTGAAACGTCAACTGCACGCCGAGACCGCGGGGAAGCCCCACCGTTTCGGCGTGCAGTTGGCGTCTCACGGGAAGGGCGGTGGGTCAGTGCTTGCTCCCCGTGAACAGCAGGATGCCGCCCAGGCCGATCATCAGTCCGCCGCCCGTCGCCGACAGCACCGCGATCCGCTTCGGCGACCGGCCGAACCAGGTGCGTGCGCCGGCGGCGGCGAGCGCCCAGATGCCGTCCGAGATCAGCGCGATCACGAAGAACACGAGCCCGAGCTGGATCATCTGCAGCGGCACCGCACCCGAGTCGAGGTCGACGAACTGCGGCAGCACCGCGACGAAGAACGCGATCGTCTTCGGGTTCGTGACGCCCACGACGAACCCCTCGCCGAGCTGGCGCCAGTGAGAGCGGGGGAGCGCGCCCGAGGTCGCCGCCTCCGCGGCGCGGTTGCGGTGACGGATCGCCTGCACGCCGAGATACATCAGGTAGAGCGCTCCGGCGACCTTCACGATCGTGAACAGCACGACCGAGCGGGCGACGATGCCGCCGACGCCGAGCGCGACGAGCGCGATGACCGGAAGCAGCCCCAGGGCGTTGCCGAGCACGCTGAGGAGTCCTCCGGCGCGGCCGAGCGCGAGGGCCCGACCGATCGTGAACAGCACGCTCGGCCCCGGGATCACGATCAGCACGAGCGCCGCGAGCGCGAAGGCGAGCAGATTCTCGGGCGGGACCACACCGAAACGATAGCGCCGCCGCGTCGCGCCGCGCGGCGCGACCGGCGGCCGTCCAGGCTGATCGCCTACCCTGAGAGCATGACGACCAGGCCCGAGGGAACGCCCGTGCGACAGGTGCGCCCGAAGACCGAAGGATGGCAGCAGAAGAAGGATGCCGAGGGCAGGCCCCTGCTGCAGTTCGCCTCCCCCAAGCGGGGCAAGCCACCTGTGCACCTGGCCGACCTCACGCCCGAAGAGCGGGTCGCGAAGGTGAAGGAACTGGGCATGCCCGGATTCCGCGCGAAGCAGCTCGAGAAGCACTACTTCGAGCACTGGACCCACGATCCCGCCGCGATGACCGACCTGCCGGCATCCGGCCGGGAGGAGTTCGTCCACGGGATGCTGCCACCGCTGCTGACCGAGGTGCGCCGGCTCGAGACCGATCGCGGCGACACGATCAAGTTCCTGTGGAAGCTGCACGACGGTGCGCTCGTCGAGTCGGTGCTCATGCGCTACCCGGGTCGGATCACGCTGTGCGTGTCGAGTCAGGCCGGGTGCGGCATGAACTGCCCGTTCTGCGCGACCGGACAGGCGGGGCTCACCCGCAACATGTCGGCCGCCGAGATCATCGAGCAGATCGTCCGCGCGAACCGCCTGATCGCCGACGGCGGCTTGGGTGGGAAGAAACGCGACGACCACAGCGCCGATCGCGTGAGCAACATCGTGTTCATGGGCATGGGCGAGCCGCTCGCGAACTACTCCCGCGTCATGCAGGCGGTGCGCGTCATGACCGACAAGCAGCATGGACTCGGCATGAGCGCGCGCGGGATCACCGTCTCGACCGTCGGCCTCGTGCCGGCGATCACGAAGCTCGCGAACGAAGACATCCCCGTCACGTTCGCGCTGTCGCTGCACGCCCCCGACGACCGCCTCCGCGACGAGCTCATCCCGGTGAACTCCCGCTGGAAGGTCGACGAGGCGCTGGATGCCGCGCGCGCGTACTTCGACAAGACCGGGCGCCGCGTCTCGATCGAGTACGCCCTGATCAAGGACATGAACGACCACGCCTGGCGCGCCGATCTGCTGGCCGAGAAGCTCAACGCCCGCGGTCGCGGGTGGGTGCACGTGAACCCGATCCCGCTCAACCCGACGCCGGGGTCGATCTGGACGGCGTCCGAGGTGTCGGTGCAGAACGAATTCGTCCGCCGGCTCAACGATGCGGGCATCCCGACGACCCTCCGTGACACGCGCGGCAAGGAGATCGACGGGGCGTGCGGGCAGCTGGTCGCGACGACCGAGGACGAAGCCGCCGCCGCGGCCACCCCGACCGAGGTCTGACCCCGGGAGTCCCGACGGAGGGAACCCGCCCCGAAGCCGCACCGGCGCCAAGAAGCGGCGCGGCGGGCAGAATCCGCACCGCACCCTGGAGCGGCAAGCCTGACAGAATCGGCACATGCCGAACTGGCTCGTGGTCGCCCTCGTCGCCCTCGCGTTCTCGGTGGTCGCCGCGTGGATCGTGCGGCGGCTGCTCGACGTCGAGGTCGGCTGGCTTCGCGCGTGGGTGACGGCGGTCGTGGTCTTCGTGATCGCCTCGCCGGTCGCGATCTGGTCGCTCACGCAGGCCGAGGTCTACCGGGACGGCCGCGTCGTCGCCGATGGCGCGGTGGCGATCGCGTTCGTCGCGCTCACGATCGGGTGGATGCTGGCGGCCGTCGTCGTCGCGGTGTTGACGCTCGAGTTCCTGTGGCCGTCGCGGCGCTGGCGCAACCCGATCTCGGTTGTCCGCGACGCGATACGGCGGCGCGACCGTGCGCGGCGGTACGTGCAGATCCTCACGATCGGCTCCCGCCACGGCCTCACGTTCTATGAGAGCCGGCGGCACGGCGAAGAGGACGAGCTGCCGACCGCTCTCGTGGCCGCGATGAACGAAGCCGGCGTCACGTTCGTCAAGCTCGGACAGGTGCTGTCCTCGCGCGAAGACGTGCTGCCGCCGTCGTTCATCGAGGCGTTCTCGACCCTGCAGATGGACTCGACGCCAATTCCGTGGCCGGAGGCGGAGTCCGCGATCGCGGCGCAGCTCGGGCGCCCGATCGCCGATGTCTTCGCAGAGATCGATCACACGCCTCTCGCCGCGGCATCCGTCGCGCAGGTGCACGCCGCACGGCTCGTGACGGGCGAGGAGGTCGTGGTGAAGATCCAGCGGCCGCGCGCCCGGTCGCAGGTGACGACGGATCTCGACATCCTCGAGCGGCTCGCGCGCGAAGCGGAGAAGCGCACCGACTGGGCGAAGGCGTACGGCGCGGTCGCGCTCGTGGAGGAGTTCTCGCGGGCGCTGCGCGAAGAGCTCGACTACCGCATCGAAGTGAGCAACACCGAGATGCTGCGCGCGGCGATCGCCGCCTCCGGCGCCGAGTGGCTGCATCTGCCCACGGTGTACACCGAGTACTCGACCTCGCGCATGATCGTGCAGGAGCGGGTCGGTGGCACGCCGTTCAGCCGACTCGCCCCGGGCGCCCTCCCGCCCGACGAAGCGAAGCGGATCGCCGACCGACTGCTCGACGCGGTCTTCGACCAGATCGCGCTGCGCGGCATCTTCCACGCCGACCTCCACGCCGGCAACGTGATCCTCGGGGAGGACGGCGAGGTCACGCTGATCGACTTCGGCGCGGTCGGCGTGCTCGAGCGCAGCATGCGCCGCCTCCTGCTGCCCCTGCTGATCGGCATGGCGAACGAAGACGACGTCGCGGTCACCGACGTCGCGCTCCTCATCTGCGGGCCCCCGTCCGACGAGTTCGGCGGCGAGCCCTTCAACGCCACGGCACTGCAGCGCGACATCGGCGTGATCCTCACGCGCCTGCACAACGCCCGCGCCGACGAGAACATCTTCCGGTTGTTCGTCGACGTGCTGCGCCGCAACCGGATGGCGCTGCCGCCTTCGCTGCTCCTGGTCTTCCGCACGCTCGCGTCGCTCGAAGGCACGCTCCGCAAGCTCGTGCCCGACTACGACATGGTCGCCCGTGCCCTTGAGATCGCCCCCCGCATGGCGCTCTCGCTCGTCTCGCCCCGCGGCGCGATGCTGAGCGCACAGACGTGGACGGCTCTGCTCGCCGAGCAGACGCTGCGGCTTCCGCGCCGGCTCGAGAGCCTCACCCGCTCTCTCGACGACGGCACGCTCGAAGTGCGACTGCGCGCTTTCGAGAGCGAGAACGAGCGCAGCTGGGTCGACAGCATCATGGGGCGCATCACCACGACCGTCATCGGCATCACGCTCGTGATCGCCGGCATCATGCTCACGGTCGACGAGGGCGGACCGATGGTGACCGGCGATGTGCCGGCGTTCTCCTTCCTCGGCAGCATCGTCGGGCTCGGGGGCCTGCTGCTGCTGCTGCGGAGCCTCCGCACCGCGCTGCGCCGCCGCTGACGCTCGGTCGCCGCCGACGGCGGCACGGACGACGGATGCCGCGGTCCGCGTCAAGCCCGGGCCCGGTGTCCACCCGCGCGAGTAGCGTTGAGGGATGGTCAATTATCGATATCTCGGAAACAGCGGACTCAAGGTCTCGGAGATCACCTACGGCAACTGGGTGACCCACGGATCGCAGGTGGGCGACTCCGACGCGATCGCCACGGTGCACGCGGCGCTGGATGCCGGCATCACGACGTTCGACACCGCCGACGCGTACGCGAACACCGAAGCGGAGACCGTGCTCGGCAAGGCGATCGCCGGTCAGCGCCGCGAATCGCTCGAGATCTTCACGAAGGTGTACTGGCCGACCGGGCCCGGTGGTGCGAACGACAGCGGGCTGAGCCGCAAGCACATCATGGAGTCGATCAACGGTTCGCTGAAGCGACTCGGCACGGACTACGTCGAGCTGTACCAGGCGCACCGGTTCGACTACGAGACCCCGATCGAGGAGACGTTCACGGCGTTCGCCGACATCGTCCGCCAGGGCAAGGCGCTGTACATCGGTGTCTCGGAGTGGACGGCCGAGCAGCTGCGCGATGGTCACGCGCTCGCGAAGGAGCTCAACTTCCAGCTCATCTCGAACCAGCCCCAGTACTCGATGCTGTGGCGCGTGATCGAGGAGAAGGTCGTGCCGGCATCCGAAGAGCTCGGCATCTCGCAGATCGTCTGGTCGCCGATGGCGCAGGGTGTGCTGAGCGGCAAGTACCTGCCGGGTCAGCCGGCACCGGCCGGGTCACGCGCGACCGACGAGAAGAGCGGCGCGAACTTCATCAAGCGCTTCATGGACGACGACGTGCTCACCGCCGTGCAGAAGCTCAAGCCGATCGCCGACGAGGCCGGCCTGTCCATGCCGCAGCTCGCGATCGCGTGGGTGCTGCAGAACCCGAACGTCGCGGCCGCGCTCGTCGGGGCCTCGCGTCCCGAGCAGATCGCGTCCAACGTCGCCGCGTCGGGTGTCACGCTCGACGCCGACACGATGAAGGCGATCGACGACGCCGTGGGCGGGGTCGCGGTGACCGACGCGGAGGAGACGTACTCCGTGTCGCCCAAGACGCGTCCCTGAGCATCCGGGCATGCCCGTCACGAGCGCCGGCATCCTCCTCTACCGACTGGTGGACGAGGGTGGCGGCGCTCGCGTCGTGCCCGAGGTGCTGATCGCGCACATGGGCGGTCCCTACTGGGCGGCGAAGGACGACGGAGCGTGGTCGATCCCGAAGGGCGAGTACGACCCCGACCACGAGACGGCGCTGGATGCCGCGCTCCGCGAATTCGGGGAGGAACTCGGCGTCACGGCGCCGGACGTCCCGTACGCCGAGCTCGGCACGTTCGCGTACGCGTCGGGCAAGCGCGTGACCGTGTTCGTCGCGGACGGTGCGGAACTCTCGCTCGAAGGGCTGGCGTTCGGCGAGTTCGAGCTGGAGTGGCCGCCCCGCTCGGGTCGGACAGCGATGTTCCCCGAGGTCGACCGGGTGGAGTGGACGACGATGGATGCCGCCCGTGAGCGTCTGGTGAAGGGGCAACGTCCTGCACTCGAGGCGCTGCAGGAGCGGCTCGCCGACGCTGCGCGCTGAGCGCTCCCGCGTGTCAGCGGCCGACGCGCAGGAGCGCGCCGGCCGCGGCGATGCCCGCGACGATCGCGAGCGCGCACACGGCGACGACGACGACACCGTCGATCACCCCGTAGCGGCCCTCCGCGCTCTCGGATCCATCGAGGGCGCGGCTGCCGAGAACCGAGCGCGGCCACCAGATGAAGAGCATCGGCGCGGCGCCGAGCGCGAGGGCGACGAAGATCCAGCCGCACAGGTGCCACGCCCAGACGTCCTCTCGCAGGCCCGCCTCGAAGAACGCCGCCGCGCCCGCGCCGAACAGTGCGGCCCAGCCGTAGCCCCAGGCGGGCACGCCGAAGCCGCGCTGGCCGAACAGACTCAGGAGCGATCCGGCCATGAACGCGATGATCCCCACGCTCGTCAGGAGCGCGGTCTGCCCCGGGCAGGGCACCGCGATCACGTAGGGACCGCCCTCGGCGCACGAGCCCCCGACGGCGAGCACGGCGCGCGCGGACGGGAAGACGAGGGCCACGCCGAAGGCGATCAGCATCCAGCTCAGCGGGAAGGCGATCCACTCCACCGGTCCCAGGCTCGCCGAGCGTGATCGTCCCGGGATGGGTCGGCGGCGCGTCGACCCCGCCATCACTGCCATCCCGGCGGGGGGACGGCGGTCGGCTGGGGTGCGGGCGTCGGGGGCGCAGCGTCGATTTCGGTCACGGCGTCATTCTCGACCACCGGGACGTCGGCATCCACTGCCGCATCCGCCGCCGTCGCCGGGTCGGCCGGCTCGGCGATCACGCTGCCGCCCGGCATGAGCGTGTACGCCACGAGCTCGCCGAGCCCGGTGAACAGATCGCTGTCGGCATCCGAGTACCAGGCGGGAAGCGCCACAGTGACGGGGTTGGCGTATGCGTTCTCGACCGGGATGCAGGTCACGGACGCCGAGGGGAGGTCGGCGATGATCATGCAGAACTTGTGATCGGTCGTCGGCCCGACCGCGACCGTCCGGCCGTACAGGATGCCGTAGGGCCGGAGGCTCGCTCGGATCATCCGGTCCGCGACCTCCTCGCCGCCGGGGAGTGAAAGGGCCTCGTCGCGCAGGCCGTCGAGGTAGATCCGATAGCTCGCCCGATACGCGGCGTCGCGCTCGCTGTTGAGCTCTGCCGCCGACGCCGCGATCTCCGCCGCGGTGTCGCCCGCGACCGGCGCGCGGGCGGTGCTCCACGCCGCACCACCCAGGAGCAGCGCGATCGCGGCGGTGGCCGCGACGAGCGTCACGTGCCAGCGGGGTGCGCGCGTCGCTGAGATCGCGACGATCTCGGCCGCAGCGGGCGTCGGCGCGGGCGGGGCGGTCGTCGACGGTTCCGTGGACGCGTCGCCCGCGGCATCCCGAGCGGGCTCTTCGGAGAGCGCGGAGCGCTCGCGGCGCCGCTGCTCCTCGAGTTCGGCCAGCCGAGCGAGAGCGTCCGGGTCGGCGAAGATGTCGGCGTCGGGGCCGTAGGCGCGACGGCGCAGCGCGTCGAGCTCGCTGACCCCGTCGCGTCCGCCGTCTTCGAGCGGCTGGCCCACTGCTTCAGGGTACGACCGTCACGGGCGCCCGGGGTCGGACGTCGGAGGCGCACCGAGGCCGCGTTCGGCCTCCCACTCGTCGACGAGCGAGGGGAGGCGTTCGGCGAGATACCGCAGGAAGTCGGCGATGTTGCGCGCGCGGGTGACGGACTGGGGGGCGGACGTGTTCTCATCCGCGATGCGGTCCATGTGGTCGGCGAGGCGCGCGTACAGCGGGGCGTTCGCGGTCAGCATCCCGTGCCAGGCGTCGTCGGTGAGGTCGTAGCGGTCGCGCCGATCGCCCGGTCGCGAGACGCGGTGGATGAGCCGCATCGACTGCAGGTAGCGCACGGCGCCCGAGACCGCCGCCGCCGAGACGCCCAGGCGTTCGCCGAGTTCGGCGGCGGTGTAGCCCTGATCGGGGGAGCCGACGAGCGCCATCATGACGCGGGCGGGCATGCGGGCCATGCCCGCCGTGGTCAGCATCGCCGCCGCCTGCTCCGCGGGCTCGAGCCCCGGATGGTGCGCGCGGGTCACCCGCCCGCCGCCAATTCGCGACGGCGCATGAGCCCGAGGGCCCCGACGGTCGCCGCGACGATCGCGCCCAGCAGCCACCAGAGTCCGTTCATCTCGACGCCGTCCCCCACCGGCACCGGTGCCGCGGCCACGGGCGAGAGCCACGTCACCTGCTCGGGCAGGCCGAAGATCGGGCCGAAGAGCCCCAGGATCGCGGCCAGCACGATGATGCCCCAGCCGACCGCGATCGTCGCGCGCGGAACCAGCACGAACACGAGCGCGGTGACAGCGAGGAAGACGGTCGCCGCGGCCACCTGGCCGAGCGCCGCGGTCACGGCCGATCGATACAGGTCGGCATCGCCGCCGTTCGCGGCGATGCCGACGGAGGCGCCCGCGAGCCCTGCGGCGAGGGTGATGACGATGGCGGCGAACCCGACCAGGACGAAGTCGGCCAGCCATCGCACCCGGTCGATCGGCGTCGCGAGGACGATCTCGGCCGTCCCGTGCGTCTCCTCCTGCCGCGCCCGGGCGACCGTCTGCACGCCCGCGCACGCGGCCAGGATGCCGATCATCACGAAGAACGTCGTCAGAACGCCCTGCTCGATGGAGCCCTCGCGCGCGATCTGCTGGATGATCGCCTCGAGAGCCGGATTGTCCGCCCCGACATCCTCGACGATCGAGGCGAGCGTGGTCGACAGGAGGCCGGAGAGGGCACCGCCGATCGCCCAGCCGATGATCGATCCGGCCGCAAGGCGCCAGATGAGGCTCGTCGTCGACCGCAGCGCCGGGTGCGCGTCCACGCGGCCGGTGCGCTCGGCGAGGAAGCTCGAGCCGACGTCGCGGATGCTCTGCAGCGCGACCGCACCGATCGCGAGGGCGATGCCCACGATCTTGCACAGGACGAGGGGCCACAGGTTGTCGTCCGAGAACGCCCGCGAGTTCTCCGCCCATCCGAACGGAGAGAGCCACGTCAACCACGAGCTCTCCATACGCTGCAGGTCGTCGCTCGGCGTGCCGAGCGCATTGCCGATGCCCGCGAGGAGGTAGGTGACGAGCAGCACGGTGACCGAGACGGTGTTCGCGCCCCGTGAGGTGCGCAGGAACTGCGCGGCGAAGAGCCCGAGGCCGAGGAAGAACACTCCCACCACGCCGGCCGCCGCACCCACCACGAATGACCCCGCGGCGGCGAGTCCGGCGGCGATCAGAGCCAGAGCGACGAGCAGGGCGAACACCAGGTTCGCGACCAGCCCGTGCACGATCGTGACCACGGTCGGCAGCATCCTGCCCGCAGGAGTGCCTCCCACGAGTTCGGCTCGCCCCGTCTCTTCGTCCATGCGGGTGTGACGCACGGCGAGGAACGAGCTCATGAACGCCGCGAGCATGCTGAGGAAGGGGACGATCAGGAACGCGATGAACGCGCCCTCGTCGGCGCCGGACGGAAGTCCGCGGAACAGGAGGATCACCGGGTTGGCGATTGCGGCGACGAGGAGGCCCTGCCTGTCCTGCGCGGTGCCGAAGGAGTTCGCGACCCCCGCGTAGGAGGCGGATGCCAGCAGTGCGGCGCTGCCGATCCACAAGACCAGCTGCAGCCAGTCGCGTCGCAGTCGCTGGTGGAAGAGGGCGGTGAACCTGCTCATGACGACCGCGATCGCGTCGTGGATACTGTGTCCGAGGCGATCAGATCGTCGCCGTAGTGGCGTAGAAACAGCTCCTCGAGCGACGGCGGTTCGACCCGCAGCCCCTGCACGCCGAGCGCGCTCAACGCCGGGAGAGTCGCCGTGACGGCATCGCTGTCGACGGTCAGGTGCACGCGCCCGTTCTCCAGACGCAGGTCGTGCGCTCCCGGGATGCCGGTCGGCGGATGCCCGTCGGTCGCGGTGAACGAGACCTCGGTGCGGGTCAGGTGCCGCAGGTCGGCAAGGGTGCCGGATTCGACGATGCGGCCGGCGCGGATGATGCTGACGCGGTCGCACAGCTGCTCGACCTCGGAGAGGATGTGGCTCGACAGGAGCACCGTGGCACCGGCATCCCGCACGCGTGCGATCTCACGCTGGAACACGACCTCCATGAGCGGATCGAGCCCGCTCGTGGGCTCGTCAAGGATGTAGAGGTCGGCCGGGACGGCGAACGCGGCGATCAGGGCGACCTTCTGGCGGTTGCCCTTCGAGTACGCGCGACCCTTCTTGCGCGGATCGAACTGGAACGCCTCCATGAGGCGGGCCTTCGAGTCGCGGTAGGCGGGGTCCTTGCGGTGAGCTCCGCGCAGTCGGGACAGCAGGTCGATCGCCTCGCCACCGGACAGATTCGGCCAGACGCTGACGTCGCCGGGCACGGTCGCGATGCGACGGTGAAGCGCGACGGCATCGCGCCAGGGATCCTGCCCGAACACCGTCGCCTCGCCGCCGGTCGCCCGCGCCAGGCCGAGGAGGATGCGGATGGTGGTGGACTTGCCCGACCCGTTGGGTCCCAGGAAGCCGTGCACCTGGCCCGGCCCGACCTGGAGGTCGAGTCCGTCCAAGGCGTGGACGCGGCCGTAGTGCTTCGTGAGGCCGCTCGTGTGGATGACACTGGTCATGGCGGTGAGGCTACGCCTGTTTCATGAATTTGTGAATACTGGTCGCGGACGGTCGTGCGGCGTCTTTCCTGTATACGTACGTCCCCCCCAAGACCATTCTTGCCGCGCTGCGGCGCCGTTTGTGTATACAATGATTCGGATGCGGTGAGGAGGTGCGACGGTGCGGGCCAGTGATCGGGCGTACGCCGAGCTCCTCGAGCAGATCCAGACCGGTGCCCTCGCGCCGGGAACCGTGCTCGGCGAGGTCGAGCAGGCGGCGCGCCTCGGCGTGAGCCGCACACCGCTGCGCGAAGCGCTCGGTCGCCTGGCCGCCGACGGCCTCGTGGTGCAGCAGTCACCGCGCGTCACCGTCGTGAGCGACGTCGACGTCGACGACATCCGCGCGCTGTTCGAACTGCGCCGCGCGCTCGAGGAGTCCGCCGCACGCCTGGCCGCGATCCGCGGAGACTCCGCCGCGTTCGCGGCTCTCGCGGACGACTTCGCGGGTTCGAGCGTCACCGGCGACGACGGGAGGGACGCCTACTACGCGCTGATCGCCCGGTTCGACGCGGAGCTCGACGCCTCCGTCGGCAACGACTACCTCACCGCCGCCCTGCGCACCGTCCGTACCCACCTCGTGCGCGTGCGCCGGATGGCCCGCGACATCCCCGAGCGCCTGGCCGCTTCCGTGTCGGAGCACCGCGTCATCGCCGCCGCGATCGCCGATCGGGATGCCGACCTCGCCGCCCACGCGACCCACGTGCACCTGCACAACGCTCTCACCACGATCCTCGCGTCGCTCGACGCCCCCCGCGCAGAAGCTCATCCCGAGATCTCGACGCCACCCTCGCACAGCGGCGAAGCCGCACATCCGGACACCCTCACCGAAGGAGCAGCATGACCGTCACCCACCACCTCCGCGTCCACCGCAGCGACGAGCACCTCGCCCGCGAAGGTCAGCTCGCGTGGCGCATCGCCGAGATCGCCACCGATCCCGTCGAGGTCGAACCCGAGGTCGTCGACATGATCATCAACCGCGTGATCGACAATGCGGCCGTGGCGGCGGCATCCCTCACGCGCGCCCCGGTGAGCGCGGCCCGCCAGCAGGCGCTCGACCACGCCGTCTCGGTGAGCGGCAAGGGCGCGACGGTGTTCGGATGCGGCGTCGATCGCCGTACCTCGCCGGAATGGGCCGCGTGGGCGAACGGCGTCGCGGTGCGCGAACTCGATTACCACGACACGTTCCTCGCGGCCGACTACTCGCACCCCGGCGACAACATCCCGCCGATCGTCGCGGTCGCCCAGCACGTCGGCGCCGACGGGCGCGCGCTCGTGCGCGGCATCGCGACCGGCTACGAGATCCAGATCGACCTCGTGCGGGCGATCTGCCTGCACAAGCACAAGATCGACCACGTCGCCCACCTCGGCCCGTCGGCCGCGGCCGGCATCGGCACGCTTCTGGGCCTGGACACCGAGACGATCTACCAGGCCGTCGGCCAGGCGCTGCACACCACGACGGCGACCCGCCAGTCGCGCAAGGGCGAGATCTCGACGTGGAAGGCGCACGCGCCCGCCTTCGCCGGGAAGATGGCGGTCGAGGCCGTCGACCGGGCGATGCGCGGCGAGACCTCGCCGTCGCCGATCTACGAAGGCGAAGACGGCGTGATCGCCTGGATGCTCGACGGTCCGGATGCCGCCTACGAGGTGCCGCTGCCCGCGCCCGGGGAGCCCAAGCGCGGCATCCTCGATTCGTACACGAAGGAGCACTCGGCCGAGTACCAGGCCCAGGCGTGGATCGACCTCGCACGCAAGCTGCACAACGAGCACCCTGACGCGTTCGACCCCGAGAACGTGGAGTCGATCGTGCTGCACACGAGCCACCACACGCACTACGTGATCGGTTCGGGGGCGAACGACCCGCAGAAGTACGACCCGAAGGCCTCACGCGAGACGCTCGACCACTCGATTCCGTACATCTTCACCGTCGCCCTCCAGGACGGCACGTGGCACCACGTGGACTCGTACGCCGCCGAGCGGGCCGGCCGCGACGACACCGTGGCGCTCTGGCACAAGGTGACGACCGCCGAGGACGAGGAGTGGACGCGCCGGTACCACTCGGACGACCCGAACGAGAAGGCGTTCGGCGGCCGTGTCGTCATCCGCTTCGCGGACGGCAGCGAGCTGACCGACGAGATCGCGGTCGCCGACGCGCACCCGCTCGGCGCCCGGCCTTTCGCGCGCGAAGACTACATCCGCAAGTTCCGCATCCTCGCCGAGCCGGTGCTGGCGCCGGAGGAGATCGAACGCTTCCTGGCGCTCGTGCAGCGGCTGCCCGAACTGACCGCCGAAGAGGTCGGACAGCTCACGATCGTCGCCAAGCCGGGCGTCCTGGCCACCGCGCCGGCGCCCAAGGGGCTGTTCTGATGCGCCGTATCGAGGCGGCTCGCGGCTCGGACGTGAAAGCGCGGGGAGAAATCGACCTCGCGGGGCCTCTCGCACCGGTTTCGTGCCGAAACCTCCCCGGGGTTTCACGCCGGCTCGCCGAGGGGAGCCTCTGATGCTGTACGCGCAGACCCCGGCGGCCGAGAAGCGCCGATTGTTCCGCGAGCGGCTCGCAAGCGGCGAGCTGCTGCGCTTTCCCGGCGCGTTCAACCCGCTGAGCGCCAAGCTCATCGAGCGCAAGGGCTTCGAGGGCGTCTACATCTCGGGCGCGGTGCTCGCCGCCGATCTCGGACTCCCCGACATCGGCCTCACGACCCTCACCGAGGTCGCCGGGCGCGGGCAGCAGATCGCCCGCATGACCGAGCTGCCCGCGATCATCGACGCCGACACCGGGTTCGGTGAGCCGATGAACGTCGCGCGCACGATCCAGACGCTCGAGGACGCGGGGCTCGCGGGCACGCACATCGAGGATCAGATCAACCCCAAGCGCTGCGGGCACCTCGACGGCAAGGCCGTCGTCGACGAGGACACCGCGATCAAGCGCATCCGCGCGGCGGTCGACGCGCGCAGGGACCCGAACTTCCTGATCATGGCGCGCACCGACATCCGCGCGGTGGAGGGTCTCGACGCTGCCGTGGACCGCGCGAAAGCGCTGGTGGATGCCGGAGCGGATGCGGTCTTCCCCGAGGCGATGCGCACCCTCGACGAGTTCGCGGCGATGCGCGCGGCGCTGGACGTGCCGATCCTCGCGAACATGACCGAGTTCGGGAAGTCCGACCTGTTCTCGGTCGACCAGCTGCGGGACGTCGGCGTGAACATGGTGATCTGGCCGGTGTCACTCCTGAGGATCGCGATGGGGGCATCCGGACGCGCTCTGGATACGCTGATCGACGAAGGCCACCTCACGAGCCGGCTCGGCGAGATGCAGCACCGCGCCGACCTGTACGACCTGATCGACTACGAGGACTACAACCACTTCGATACGTCGGTGTTCAACTTCCAGATCGCCCGCTGATCGACCGTGTCCCACAATCACGCCAACGTGTCCCACACTTCGTCGGATGGACCAGTCCCATCCGACGAAGTGTGGGACATGAAGTACCTCGAAGGAGAGAAATGACCGAGCCGGACATCAAGAAGGGCCTCGCGGGGGTCACCGTCGACTACACCGCGGTCTCGAAGGTCAACCCCGAGACGAACAGCCTGCTCTACCGGGGGTACCCGGTGCAGGAGCTCGCCGCGACGCAGTCCTTCGAGGCCGTCGCGTACCTGCTCTGGAACGGCGAGCTGCCGGATGCCGATCAGCTGGCGGCGTTCGTCGCCGAGGAGCGGGCGAACCGGGCGCTGGATGACAACGTCCGAGAGGCGATCGACCTCACCCCGCTGGATGCCCACCCCATGGACGTGCTCCGCACGGCGGTGTCGCTCGTCGGCGCGTGCGACCCCGCCGCGTTCGACAACTCGCGCGAGTCCGACCTGGCGAAGTCGCGCCGGCTGCTGGCGAAGCTGCCGGCGATGGTCGCGTACGACCAGCGGCGCCGCCACGGGCTCGGCATCCTGGATCCTCGTGAAGACCTCGACTACGCGCAGAACTTCCTGTGGATGACATTCGGCGAAGAGCCCGACCCCGTCGTCACGCGGGCGTTCAACGTGTCGATGATCCTGTACGCGGAGCACTCGTTCAACGCCTCGACGTTCACGGCGCGCGTGATCACCAGCACGATGGCCGACCTGTACTCGGCAGTCGTCGGAGCGATCGGCGCGCTCAAGGGACCGCTGCACGGCGGGGCGAACGAAGCCGTCATGCACATCTTCGACGAGATCGGCAGCGCCGAGAACGTCGGACCCTGGCTCGACAAGGCGCTCGCTGAGAAACGCAAGATCATGGGCTTCGGTCACCGGGTGTACAAGCACGGCGACTCGCGCGTGCCGACCATGAAGGCCGCGCTGGACACCCTCGTCGAGCACTATTCGGCGCAGGGCGACAGCGCGAAGGACCTCGCGGCGCTGTACGACGCACTCGAGTCGGACTTCGTCGCCCGCAAGGGCATCTACCCGAACCTCGACTACCCGTCGGGTCCGGCGTACAACCTCATGGGCTTCGACACCCTGACCTTCACGCCGCTGTTCGTCGCGGCGCGTGTCACCGGCTGGACGGCGCACATCATGGAGCAGGCCGCGTCGAACGCGCTGATCCGCCCGCTGTCGGCGTACAACGGACCCGACGAGCGGCACATCGAGGGCTATGTCGCGGTGGGTGCCGAAGCCACGGTGGACCGTCCGGCCGAAGCCGCGGACTGACGCGCGCCATGACACGCACCGCCGTCATCGTCGACGTCGTCCGCACCCCGTCGGGTCGCGGCAAGCCCGGGGGAGCCCTCGCGGGCGTGCATCCCGTCGACCTCGCCGCGGGGGTGCTGCGCGCCGTGCTCGAGCGCAATGGACTCGAGTCGACGCAGATCGACGACGTGCTGCTCGGGTGCGTGAGCCAGGTGGGCGATCAGGCGATGAACGTCGCGCGGCAGGCTGTTCTCGCCGCGGGCTTCGACGAGTCGGTCGCCGCGACGACGATCGACCGCCAGTGCGGCTCGAGCCAGCAGGCCGCGCACTTCGCCGCGCAGGGCGTGATCGCCGGCGCGTACGACATCGCGATCGCCGGAGGCGTCGAATCGATGAGCCGCGTGCCGCTCGGTTCCTCGCGCACGGGCGGGTCGCGCTCGCCGCTCCTGGATGCACGGTATCCCGAGGGCCTCGTGAATCAGGGCGTCTCGGCCGAGCTGATCGCCCACAAGTGGGGGCTCTCCCGCGCGGTGCTCGATGCATATGCGGTCGAGTCGCATCTGCGGGCGGCGGATGCGGCATCCCGTGGTCTGTTCTCCTCGCAACTGCTGCCGGTCGAGGTGGACGGCGGCGTGGTCGACACGGATGAGACCGTGCGGGCGGGCACGACTCTGGAAGGGCTCGGCGCGCTGTCGCCGGCGTTCCGCACCGACGAGATGGCCGAGCGCTTTCCCGAGGTGGACTGGCGGATCACGCCGGGCAACTCGTCGCCGCTCACCGACGGCGCCTCGGCGGCGCTCATCATGAGCGAGGACATGGCGGCCTCGCTCGGGCTGACGCCGCGGGCCCGCTTCGTGTCGTTCGCCGTCGTGGGGGACGATCCGCTCTTCATGCTGACCGGGCCGATCCCGGCGACGCGGCGTCTGCTGGAGCGGAGCGGGCTCACGATCGACGACCTCGACGCGTACGAGGTGAACGAGGCGTTCGCCTCCGTGCCGCTCGCGTGGGCGCACGACCTGCGCGCCGACCCTGCTCGCCTGAATGCGTGGGGCGGGGCGATCGCGCTCGGGCACGCGCTGGGCTCGTCGGGGACGCGTCTGCTCGGCACCCTGCTGGCGACGCTCGAGGCGACCGGTGGCCGCTACGGGCTGCAGACGATGTGCGAGGGCGGCGGCATGGCCAACGCGACGCTGATCGAGAGGCTGTAGGGAGCGCGCCCGTCTGGCGGCGAGCGCGAGCGGCGCCGCGCCGCGCCGCGCCGCGGTGGCGCGCTACCCCGTCAGGCGGCGAAATCGTACCTCAAGCGGCCACCGAGTCGCGGTGTGCGGGCCGGATCGACATGGGGCGGCGGGATGAACCGGACTGCGCTGCGGGAGGCCGCTCGTAGGCTTCTGTGATGGCTTCCTGGGACGACGGTGCACTCACGCCCGGGCAGCGCGCCGTGGTGGAGGCGGTGCTCGGTACCGTCGAGCTCGTCGAGGACATGTCGTGGCACCAGGTCGACACCCGCGTCCTGCGCGTGCGGACGGAACGCGGGGAGTTCGTCGTCAAGGCGGCCGGCGAGGGCAATCACCACATCGGTCGTGAGATCGCAGCCCACGAGAGCGTGACGGCCCCGCTCGTGCGGCTCGGCGCGTGCGGCATCCTCGTCGTCGCCGACCGTGCGCACAACGTCCTCGTCACGACGTACCTGCCCGGGATGCTCGTCGAGGGCACCGCCGTCGAACACTCGCCCGAGTTGCACTTGCAGGCAGGGCGCCTGCTCCACACCCTGCACGATCAGACCGCGCGAGTGGACGACGGTTACGAGGCGCGCGCGACCGGGCGGGCTCTGGAGCGTCTCGATCAGCCGCACCGCATCGAGACCGAGACCGCCGAGCGTACGCGCGAGATCCTGCACGGGTCATCGCCGCGCCCCGTCGTGGTCGTGCCGACGCACGGGGACTGGCAGCCGCGCAACTGGCTCGTCTTTGACGCCCGCGTTCGCGTGATCGACTTCGGCCGGTTCGACTACCGCCCCGCGGCGACGGATCTGTGCCGGCTCGCTTCGCAGCAGTGGCGCACCGAGCCGGCACTCGAGGAGGCGTTCCTCGCCGGGTACGGCGGCGATCCGCGGGATCCGGACGCGTGGCGGCTCGAGATGCTGCGCGAGGCCGTCGGCACCGCCGTGTGGGCCTTCCAGGTCGGCGACGAGCCGTTCGAACGGCAGGGGCACCGGATGCTGGCCGAGGCGCTCGCGCAGTTCGCCTGAGCGCCCGCGCCCGCTCCTTACCGCGAAACGACATCTGCACGCCGAGACCGTGGGGTCACCCCACCGTCTCGGCGTGCAGATGTCGTCTCAGCGTCCGAGCGGTGTCCGCTCGGCCTGCTCAACGCCCGGATGCCGAGGCAGGGGTCGTCGCCGAGACAGGGGTGCACGCCCCCGGGTTTTGACGGCGTCCCCCGTCTCGGCGCGCAGCCGCGACACCACGCGGCCCCACACGCGACCGCTGCAATTTCCTGTGACCGCTGCGTCGCGCGATGGCGCGCTTGCAGGTAAATGCCGCGCTCGGCCGAAGAACGTCTGCAAGCGCTTGCAACCCCGCGGCTGTAAGCGCTTGCAATCCGCCGCGGCGCCTGTTACGTTCGCTGAATCGCGCCGGGCACGTCGCCGTGCCTCTCCATCCCCCCAGGAGCCCCCGTGTCGAAGACGACCACCCTCACACGCGCACGCCGCGTCATCGCCAGCCTCGCCTCCGCGGCCCTCGTGCTCACCGGCGCGGTCGCGGTCCCGGCGATCGTCGCGGCCCCCGCCGTCGCGGCCGAGCGCACGTTCGCGCTCGTCGGCAGCCTCCAGAACGAGCTCGGCTGCGCCGACGACTGGAAGCCCGACTGCCCGCAGACCGAGCTCGGGCCGACCGACACCGCCGGTGTCTACGCGGCCGAGTTCGAGGTGCCCGCGGGCACGTACGCCTACAAGGTCGCGGTGAACGACGCGTGGGACGAGTCCTACGGCCTGAACGGCGGGGGTGACGACATCCCGCTGACGATCGCGGGCCCGTCCACCCTGCGGTTCGTGTTCGACGACAACACCAAGCGCGTGGGGGTCGAGGTCAAGAGCCTCGCGGGCGGGTACACCGACGGCGACGCCGCACTCGTGAGCGCCCCGGTGCGCCAGCCGGGCAGCGACGAGCAGTTCTACTTCGTGATGACCGACCGGTTCGCGAACGGCGACCCGTCGAACGACCTCGGTGGACTCGAGGGCGACCGGCTCACGACCGGGTTCGACCCGGCCGACAAGGGCTTCTACCAGGGCGGCGACATCGCGGGCCTCCGATCGAAGCTCGACTACATCGAGGGGCTCGGCACGACGGCGATCTGGCTCACCCCGAGCTTCAAGAACCGCCCGGTGCAGGGTGAGGGTGCGAACGCGAGCGCCGGCTACCACGGCTACTGGATCACCGACTTCACGCAGATCGACCCGCACCTCGGCACGAACGAAGAGCTCGCGGCCCTCATCGACGAGGCGCACGCGAAGGGCATCAAGGTCTACTTCGACATCATCACGAACCACACGGCCGACGTGATCGACTACACGCAGAAGCAGTATTCGTACATCGACCAGGCGACGCGCCCGTACACGGATGCCGCCGGAACCGCCTTCGACCCGGCCACGTACGCCGGCACCGACACGTTCCCCGCGCTCGACCCCGTGACGTCGTTCCCCTACACCCCGGTCGTCGCCGAGGCGGATGCCGCGGTCAAGGTCCCCGCGTGGCTCAACGACACGACGCTGTACCACAACCGCGGTGACTCGACCTGGGCGGGCGAATCGGTCACGTACGGCGACTTCGTCGGCCTGGACGACCTGATGACGGAGCACCCGACGGTCGTCGACGGCTTCATCGACGTGTACCAGGACTGGATCGACCTCGGCATCGACGGCTTCCGCATCGACACGGCGAAGCACGTGAACTTCGAGTTCTGGGAGAAGTGGTCGGCCGAAGTGCTCGACTACGCGCGCACCACCGCGAACAAGCCCGACTTCTTCATGTTCGGCGAGGTGTACGAGGCCGACCCCGCCAAGCTCTCGCCCTACGTGCGCAACAGCGACATGAACTCGGTGCTCGACTTCGCGTTCCAGTCGAACGCGACCTCGTACGCCAAGGGCGGCTCGGCGAAGACGCTGCAGGCGCTGTTCGCCGGCGACGACCTCTACACGACGCCCGACTCATCGGCCACCGCTCTGCCGACGTTCCTCGGCAACCACGACATGGGCCGCATCGGCTACTTCCTGGCGGGCGCCGACGCGCTCCAGCGCGACGAGCTCGCACACGAGCTGATGTACCTCACCCGGGGCCAGCCCGTCGTCTACTACGGCGACGAGCAGGGCTTCGCCGGCACGGGCGGCGACAAGGACGCCCGCCAGTCGCTGTTCGCGACCCAGACGGCCGAGTACGCGAACCAGCCGCTCGTCACCGGCGGGCAGCTGGGCAGCCAGGATCGCTTCGACGCGTCGGCGCCGCTCTACCAGCACATCGCGGGGCTCGCCGAGCTGCGTCAGACCCACCCCGCGCTCGCGACGGGCGCGCAGATCGAGCGCTACGTCGAGGACGGTTCCGGGGTCTACGCGTTCAGCCGCGTCGACCGCGACGACAAGGTCGAGTACCTCGTCGCGACGAACAACTCCACAACTGAGAAGACGGTCTCCGTCCCGACCCTGACCGCGGATGCCGCCTTCGCGCCGCTGTACGGTGGGGGAGCATCCTTCACGACGGGTGCGGACGGCGTCGCATCGGTGACGGTTCCGGCCCTGTCGGCGCTCGTCTACACGGCCGACAAGACCGTGACCGCGCCCGCCGAGGCGCAACCGCTCACGGTCGCCGTGCCCGCCGCGGGCGCGGGGCTCTCCGGCGTCTCGCCGGTGCAGGCCGATGTCGCCGACTCGACGTGGGCGGAGACGAGCTTCGCCTGGCGCGTCGTCGGCGACGACGAGTGGACGCCGCTCGGCACCGCTGAAGACACTTCGCCGCGCGTGTTCCACGACGTGAGCGGCCTCACGACGGGCACGCTCGTCGAGTACCGGGCGATCACGACGGATGCCGCGGGCAACCGCGCCGCCGCATCGACGTACGCGTCGGTCGGCAACCGCGTGTCGACGACCGCAGCCGAAGAGCCCGAGGGACCGGAGTCGCCGGTCGAGCCCGAGCCGCAGGAAGCGACCGTGTACGGCGCGGTGAGTGTGCCCGGCAGCTTCAACAGCGAGGCGGGATGCCCGGGCGACTGGCAGCCCGATTGCGAGAACGTGCAGATGACCCTCGTGAACGGCATCTGGGCGCTGACCCTCGACGACCTCGCGGCCGGCACGTACGCGTACAAGATCGCGACCGAGAAGACCTGGGACGAGAACTACGGCGCCGGCGGCGCCCCGGGCGGCAGCGACATCACGCTCACGCACGCCGGGGGGAAGATCACCTTCTACTTCGACCCCCGCACCAAGAACATCCGCTCGACGGCCGACGGCCCGATCATCACGCTCGCAGGCTCGTTCCAGAGCGAGTTGGGCTGTGAGGGAGCGAACGACGGCGACTGGCTGCCCTCGTGCCTCGCGGCCATGATGTTCGACCGCAACGCGGACGGCGTCTTCCAGTTCACGACCGACGACCTGCCCACCGGCTCGTACGAGGTCAAGGTCACGCACGGCCTGAGCTGGGACGAGAACTACGGCGTCGGCGGCGCCCCCAACGGCGGCAACATCGCGTTCACCGCGACCGAGGGTGAGATCGTCGCGTTCCTCTACGACATCGAGACGCACGTGCTCACGGTGCAGACCGCCAACCCGCCGCTCGCCGGCACGGGTGAGCTGCGCGCGCACTGGATCGACGCCGAGACGATCGCGTGGCCGGCCGACCTCGGCTCGTCCGCGGCGGACGTGACCTGGCAGCTGTACGCCTCGGCCGACGCCTCGCTCGCCGTCGCGGACGGTGTCGTCACCGGCGCCGACCCGATCGATCTCACCGTGATCGAGGGCGGGCTGACGGACGCGCAGAAGGACGCGTTCCCGGCGCTGTCGTCGTACGTCGCCCTGCGCGTGGCGGACGGCACGGATGCCGCATCCCTCGTGAAGGGTCAGCTCGCGGTCGCACAGCGCAAGGGCGACACCCTCACCGGCTTCACCGGCGTCCAGATCCCGGGAGTGCTCGACGACCTCTACGCGGCCGCGCTCGCAGACGTCCCGCTCGGGGTGTCGTTCCGCGGCAGCAACCCCACGTTCCGACTGTGGGCCCCGACCGCGCAGAGCGCGACGCTCTTGACCTGGGATGCCGGTGCCACCGGAGAACCCCAGCGTCATGACGCGACGTGGGACGCGGCATCCGGCACGTGGACGGTCGCCGGCAAGAAGGCGCTCAAGGGTGACGAGTACCTGTGGGAGGTCGTCGTGTACGCCCCGACCACCGGGGCGATCGAGACCAACACGGTCACCGATCCCTACTCCGTCGCGCTCACGCTGAACTCCGAGCGGTCGGTCGCGATCGACCTCTCCGACAAGGCGCACAAGCCGAAGGCGTGGGAGAAGACCCCGGCGCCGGTGATCGAGCGCCCGGTCGACCGCTCGATCTACGAGCTGCACATCCGCGACTTCTCGATCACCGACACCACGGTGCCCGAGAGCGACCGCGGCACGTACCTCGCGTTCACCCACAAGAAGAGCGCGGGAATGACCCAGCTCGCCGAACTGGCCGATGCCGGCATCAACACGGTGCACCTGCTGCCCTCGTTCGACATCGCCACGATCGAGGAGGACCGAGCCGCGCAGGCCGTGCCCGACTGCGACCTGGCGTCGTTCGGACCGGACTCGCCCGAGCAGCAGGCCTGCATCAACGCGATCCGCGACGCCGACGGCTTCAACTGGGGCTACGACCCGTTCCACTTCTTCGCGCCCGAAGGCTCGTACGCGGTGGACGCGAACGGCGGCGCGCGCGTCGCGGAGTTCCGCTCGATGGTCGGCGCCCTGCACCAGACGGGTCTGCAGGTCGTGCTGGACGAGGTGTTCAACCACACCGCCCAGGCGGGTCAGGGGGAGCGGTCCGTTCTCGACAAGGTCGTCCCCGGTTACTACCACCGCCTCAACAAGGCGGGAGCGGTCGAGACCTCGACGTGCTGCCAGAACGTGGCGACCGAGCACGCCGCGGCCGAGAAGCTCATGGTCGACTCGGTCGTGACGTGGGCGCGCGACTACAAGGTCGACGGCTTCCGCTTCGACCTCATGGGACACCACTCGAAGGACAACATGCTCGCGGTGCGCGAAGCGCTCGACGCACTGACCGTGAAGAAGGACGGCGTCGACGGCTCCGCGATCTACCTGTACGGCGAGGGCTGGAACTTCGGCGAGGTCGCGAACAACGCGCTGTTCGAGCAGGCGACGCAGGGTCAGCTCGGCGGCACCGGCATCGGGACGTTCAACGATCGCCTCCGCGACGGCGTGCACGGCGGCAGCCCGGTCGACGGTTCATCGACCTTCGAGCAGGGCTTCGGTACGGGCCTCGGCACCGACCCGAACGGCTCGCCCGTCGACCCGGCCGACCGCACGCTCGGTGAGCAGACCGACCTCGTCAAGCTGGGGCTCGCGGGCAACCTGCGCGCGTTCGAGTTCGAGACGTCGGACGGCACCGTCAAGCGCGGCGACGAAGTGAGCTACAACGGGTCGCCGGCCGGCTACGCCGACCAGCCCGAAGAGGTCATCAACTACGTCGATGCGCACGACAACGAGACGCTGTACGACCTGTCGGTCTTCAAGCTGCCGACCGACACGTCGATGGCCGACCGCGTCCGCATGAACACGGTGTCGCTCGCCACGGTCACCCTGTCGCAGTCGCTGTCGTTCTGGCACGCCGGCACCGAGCTGCTGCGCTCGAAGTCGCTCGATCGCAACAGCTACAACTCCGGCGACTGGTTCAACCGCATCGACTGGACCGGTCAGGACTCCACGTTCGGCTCCGGGCTGCCGATGGAGGCCGACAACGGCGAGAAGTGGCCCATCATGGCGCCGCTCCTGGCGAACCCGGCGCTCAAGCCGGCGGCATCCGACATCGCGTCGGCCGAAGACGCGGCGCTCGACCTGCTGCGGGTCCGCTCCGAGGTCGACCTGCTGCGCCTCGGCTCGGCGGAGCTGATCCAGCAGAAGGTCTCGTTCCCGAACGGGGGGACGGATGCCGCCCCCGGCGTGATCACCATGGTGATCGACGACCTTCTCGGTGAGAACGTCGATCCTGAGCTCGAGGGCGCGCTGGTCGTGTTCAACGCGTCGCCCGACGCCGTGACCCAAACGGTCGACTCGCTGGAGGGCCGCTCGTTCGCCCTGACCCCGGCGCTCGCGAACGGTGCCGACCCGGTCGTGAAGACGACCACGTGGGTTGCCGAGACCGGCACGGTCACCGTCCCCGCGCGCTCGGTCGCGGTGCTCGTGGACGTCGAAGACGTCGCGACCGCCGTCGCGGCGGCGCCGAACAAGGTGCTCGCGAAGGCCGGCACGCCCGTCAAGGTCACGGGTCGTGTCGTCGCGTCGGACGGCAGTGCGCCGGTCGGCACGGTGACCGTCACCGACGGCGGAAAGGTCGTCGCGACCGTGGAGCTGACCGCTGCCGCGAAGGGCAAGATCGACATCGCCCTCCCGTCGCTCGGCCGCGGCATCCACCTGCTGCGGACGTCGTTCGACGGCGCCGACGGCTGGCGCGACTCGCGGTCGCTCTTCCCGGTGCCGGTGGTGGTGTACTGACCGACGGCGTCCCCCGGATGCCGAGACAGGGGTTCTCGCCGAGACCGAGTGACATGCCGACCGGTCTCGGCGAGCGCCCCTGTCTCGCGCAGGGAGAGCCGACGACACGTGAGGAAGCGGCCCCCGCCTGGACCCGAACCGGGCGGGGGCCGCTCTGCGCGGCGGATCGCCGCGTGCGGGGCGCCGAGAAGGGCGCATCCCGCGGGGCGACGTGTGACGCGCGCCCCGGAACTGCGGCTAAGGCGTCGTGCCGACGACGGAGAACAGCGTCGTCGTGCCTGACACCTCGTTCGCGACGGCGAGCAGGGGCTCACCCGTGGGCGATGACGCCGCCGGGATGAACGCGAGGCCCTCGGGGCCCAGGTCTCCGGCCTGCCCCAGCACCGAGGCCGGGTCGTCCGCATCTTCCACCGAGACCGAGAAGTCGCGGTTGTTGACGTAGGTCACGAAACGGGATGCCGTCGGCTCGGTGATGTCGAACACCGCCACGCCTCCGACCCGCTCGAATCCGACGAATGCGTACGTGCGACCGTCGATCTCGCCGATCGTGAGGTTCTCGGGCTCGGGACCCTTGTCGTCGCTGCGGCCCTCGAGGTTGGACTCCGTGTGGTTCGAGTTGAAGAACGCCGGGACGGCGGCCGCGACGATCCGCTCGAACGCGTCACCTGAGTCGAACACCTGCTCGCCGTCGGTCGACCAGACCGAGAACGACCGCGCACCGAACGAGTACAGCTCGTCATAGCAGCCCTTCGCGGCATCGAACCCGTTCTCGATCGTGACGTTGAGGCGGCCGAGGTTCGCGTTGCCGGTGAGCGCCGCGAGCGGGCTGTCGGCGCACACCGGACCGTAGCCGTTCGAGGCCAGGGCGCTGACGCGCGACACCTCCGAGTAGTCTCCCCACTCGCGGGCGTCGCCCTCGTTCGCGGTGACGAGGTAGGTCTCGCCGCCAGCGCGGTAGAGGTTGAGGCCGTCCGGCATGTAGACGCCCTTCAGCCCGTCGAACGTGCGGATCGAGACACCCCCGTCACGGTCGGACGGGTCGAGCCCCTGCCCGTCGACGCCGTGGTCCTTGAATCCGAGCGGCATGATCTCGGTGACGGCGGCGCGGTTGAGGTCGACGACGGCGACCGCGTTCGCCTCCTGCAGAGCGACGTACGCCGTGCGCCCGTCGATCGCGACGTACTCGGGCTCGAGGTTGCGCGAGACGGGCTTGTCGTCGCCCGCGGGCGTCGGCCCGAAGACGCGCACGTCTTCGGGAAGACTCATCGAACCGCCGGCCTCGAACGCGTGGAACGTCGCCGTCCGCACATCCTTCTGACGCGGAGCCCACTTCTGCGCGGGGTTGAGCTTCACGACGCTCACCGACCCCTCCGGATCCGAAGAGAAGTCGTCGGCGGGCTCGCCCTCGTTCGCCGACACGGCGAACTTGCCGTCGGCGCTGATGGACACCATGTCGGGCAGTGCCCCGACCGTGACGCTGCCGAGCGTCGCGGAGGCGGCGGTCGCGGCATCCGCGTCGAAGAAGACGAGCGTGCCGGGATCCGTCTTCACCGGAGCCTCGAACGCGATGACCCCGAGCCCGTCCGGACGGACCGCGACGGAGTTCGCCGTGCCCGACGAGGAGATCGAGAACTCGAAGACCGGCGCCGTGGGGTCGGAATAGTCCAGGACCGAGACGCTGCCGGCGGCGGCGCTCACGACGAACAGGCGGTCGCCGTACGCCGTGACGATCTCGGCGGCGGACTCGTCGAACACGCCGGTCTCGAACGTGCCGATCGGGCTGAGCGCGAGCGCGGCGTCCTCGGCGGCGTACGTGATCGGGTCGGGCACGACGGCAGCGGATGCCGCGACCGGCGTCAGAGCGAGTATGCAGGCGGCGACGGTCGACGTGGCGATCGCGGCGCGCCGGTGGGGGCGGGAGGCGGGGGAGAGCGAAGGCATCGGTGTCCTCAGGCGGGCAGGGAGGTGCGCGCGAGCGCGCGCCTCCCTTTCGTAGCCCCGGCCGGTGACGGACGGGTGAACGGCGCGGGAACGATGCGACCCACGAAGAAGGGTGGGCCCGCCTCCGCTTCCGCGGTGACGGACCCACCCTCGGTGGTGGTCGACGATCAGCCCGAGTGACCGAAGCGTCGGCGCAGCACCAGGATCAGGCCCCCGGCGCCCACCAGCCCGGCGGCCGCCAGGGCGACGCCCCAGCCGATCTCCGTGCCCGTCGCGGCGAGCGAGCCGTCGCGGACGTCGGTGTCGCTCCCGCCGGAGCCCGCGGGTGCACCGTCGCCGGCATTGTCACCGTCGCCGGCACCGTCACCGTCACCGGGGTCGGTGCCCGGGTTGGTCCCGCCGTCGCCGTCGCCGTCACCGTCACCGTCACCCGGGTCGGTGCCGGGGTCGGTTCCGCCGTCGCCGTCGCCGTCGCCCGGGTCGGTGCCGGGGTCGGTTCCGCCGTCGCCGTCGCCGTCGCCGTCACCCGGGTCCGTGCCGCCGTCACCGGGGTCGGTCGACCCGTCGTCGACGCGCAGCTCGCCGAACGGCACCCGCACCGTCGAGGTCGCGAGGTCGACCGTGGCCGGAGACGTGCCGAGCACGTTCCAGATCTCGACCTTGATCGAGCCGTCGGTCATGTTCGCGAGCGTGCCGTCCGCGACCTCGATCGGCCGGTTGGCCGAGGTGTAGCGCTCGAACCCGACGATCGGGTCGGTCGCGAAGTACCCGTGCGTCTCGACGCGGTCCCACGTGCCGTCGCCCTCGAGGTCGTACGAGATGCGCATGCGCGTGCCGTTGCCGACCCCCGCACCCGCGTCGATGCCGACGTCGAAGCTCGTGCGCAGACCGCCGAAGCGACCCGTGAGGTTCTCCGCGATCGCGACGTAACCCGTGGTCGGGTCGCCGACGGCGTCCGCCCCCGTGCGCGGGGCGATCTCGGCGACGCCCGTTCCCGGTTCCGTCGCGAGTCCTTCCGCCGTCAGGTGCAGCACGGTCGCCGCGGGTGCCGGCGGCTCGGTCGGCGTCGTCGGGTCCTCGGTGCCGCTCGGCGCCGCTCCACCGCTCCACGTGTTCGCCCCCGACGTCGCCGTCTGGCCGGCCGCCACATCGAGCACGGTGCCGTCGGAGAAGGTGACGCGCTGCGCCTGCGCCGTGACGTTCGAGGCGACGTACGTCTTCGCGCCGTCCTTGTCGAACACCGTGGCCAGCGGGCTGTCCGCCGTGATGGCGGCATCCAGCGTGCCGAGGCGGGCGAGGTTCGCGATCCAGTGATACGTGTGCGCGCGGCTCTCACCCTCTTCGATCGGGTACTCGCGGTCCCCGTCGAGCTCGCTCAGCGCGCGGTCGCCGTCGCCGAGGGCGAGGTAGGACCACAGGATGTCCTGCCACACGGTGGGGTTTCCCCGGTTGACCGCGACCATCTCGTCGAAGTTGTCGACGACATCGTCGGGCCGCAGCCCGAGGTAGAGGTGTCCGCCGGTGATCGGCAGGGTGTTGATGCCCTGGATCATCTCCGCCTCGGCGCTGAACCACGTCGCGTACGCGCCGCCGCTGCCCCAGATCATGCCGACCGTCGAGTGGCCGAAGCCGTCGGGCATCGCGCCCGCCTCGTCGAACCAGTACTGCTGGATCGCGGCGGTCTGCGTCGCGTAGAGGTAGATGCCGGCATCCCGCGTCGCGGTGTCGCCCGTCGCCGAACCCCACTGGATGAGGCCGTTGGCGAAGTTCTGCCCTTCCGAGCTCGACTCCTGATTGTTGCCGTTCACGAAGGCGCCGTGGCCGGATGCCCAGTCGTGGCCCGCGTAGATGTCGAAGTCGCGCAGGTAGGGGTAGCGCGTGTCGGTGCGGTCGAAGTTGTTCGCGTCCGCGATGAGCTCGTCGACCATGCCGCCGTACGCTGCGTCCTCGGCCCAGGCGGGGTCGAAGCGCGCGAGCGTCGCCGCCGCGAGGATGAAGTAGCCGTAGTGGAAGTGGTGGTCGTTCAGCTCCTTGTCGGATCCGTACGACGCCGGGAAGCCCACGAGCGTGCCCCAGTTCTCGTTGTACGCGAAGACCTGCTCGGTCTCGCCCGCGTCCGCGGTGAACCAGTCCGTGAGGGTCGCCTCGATCTGCTCGAGCGCGGTGTCGCGCACCGCGGTGCGGTCGAGCTGATCGGCGATCTCGACGATGCGGACGGCGCGGCCGAGCGCCTTGCCGGTCCAGTACGTGTCGTCGGCGTCGATGCTCATCGGGTCGGCGGCTTCGGCATCCAGCAGCGCGTCCAGGCGTGCGTTCGCGTCGCCCTCGGCGGTCGCGACGGACGGCAGCTCGGGGAGCACACCCGTGAACGGCGTGTCGGTCGTGAACGACGTGGCGCCCACGAGGGTCGTCATCGGTCCGCGGGCCGAGGCGAACGTGCGATCGGATGCCGCACCTGCGGCCGGCCCGTCGCCGGTGGCTCCGGCGAGATACGCGCTCTGGTGCGGGTACAGCGCGACGACGGTTCCGGCGTTCGCGCCCTCGTGCGTCTCGGTCTCGAACGAGTACACGGTGCGGACGTTGCGGGTGGCCTCGTCGTAGGAGTAGTCGGCGCGCGTTCCGGTCACCTCTGTGTGCGCGTACGGTGCGAACGCGTCGGCCTGTGCACTGCGGGCGGCGTCGGTGTCGGCGGGCGTGGTCGGCAGCGTGGCGACCGAGAGATGGCCGGCACCGTTGAGGGTGCTGCGCAGCGTCGCGCCCGTAGCGCTCCACGTCGAACCGCTCGGGGCGAACGCGACGTAGTCGGCGCCGCCGGTGCTGAAGCCGATGCGGGCGCCGTCGTTCAGCCAGACCCGCAGGTCGGCGCTGCCCGAGATCAGGGCGTCGCCGCCGGCCATCTCGAACCACGTGAACGGCATGCCGTGGCCGATCGTGGCGCGCATCGAACGCGCGCCGTCGGTCCAGGAGGGTGTGACGGTCCAGTCGCTCCAGTCGGCGACCTCGACGGTGCCCGCGTTCATGCCGTCCACGCCGACCACGAGGTCCTGCGCGTATGGGTAGTGGAACTCGCCGATGCCTCCGGGCGTGCCGTACAGCGTCGGGGTCTGCGTGTACGAGAGCCCGAGTCCGCCCGAGGTGGGCTTGTACGAGACGGGGTGCGCGTGCAGTGGCTCGCTCATCGTGCAGTTGAACTTCTTGAACGACAGCGAGGACCACCAGTCGTTCGTCGGCACCGCGCCGCCCGGCGCGTCATCGGTGAGGAACGCGCGAGCGTCGGTGCCCAGGGGGCCGCAGCCTTCGGGAGCGGGCCCGACCTGGTCGGTCGTGAAGCTGCCCGATCCGACCGGAATCGTGTCGGCCTGCGCGGGCGACGCGCTGATCATCGACAGCGCCAGCACCCCCGCGGTCACCGCCGCAGCGGCCAGTTTCGTCGGTCGTCCTCGCGACGGGTGTCTCTGCCCCGAGGAGCGCAATGCTCCGGTCGAGGCGTCTGTCAGAAGGGCCATCGGCTTCCTCTCGCGGGCGGCCGCTTCTGTGTGGCCGTCCGTGGTCGCGCCCGCGACGGACCCTCATGGGCGCGGCGGACTCGCACTCGTCCGCGTCGGCCCTCGTCGGCCGATCTCCATGAGAGCGCTCTCACGAGAATCGCATGAGAGCGCTCTCACGTCAAGTGCCATTTCGGGATCCGCCTTCACGGGGTGTGTGGCGGCGGGCTGTTCGGATCCCCGTTCAGATACGAGGAATTCCATGTAAAATGAGCACGTTGCCTCGACGGAGAAGCACACGTTGATCACGGTGCGAAGTGAGCGAGGTCCTGACGACGAACGGAGCAGCGGTGTCGATGACGATGACCCCACAGCAGAGCACAGGACTGACCGCCGATGAGCGGTCGGCGATCCTCGACGCGGTGCGTGATTTCGCACGGAGTGAGATCGCGCCGCACGCCCTCGAGTGGGACGAGCGCAAGCACTTCCCGCGCGAGACGCTCGCGATGGCGGGCGAACTCGGCCTCGGCGGACTGTACGTCCGGGAGGACGTCGGCGGCTCCGCGTTCACGCGCTCGGACGCCGTGGCGATCGTCGAGGAGCTCGCGCAGGCCGACCCGTCGATCGCCGCGTTCATCACGATCCACAACATGGTCGCCTGGATGATCGACTCGTACGGTTCCGAAGAGCAGCGGCAGCAGTGGCTGCCCCGGTTGACGGCGATGAGCGGCTTCGGCAGCTACTGCCTCACCGAGCCGGGTGCGGGGTCGGATGCCGCCGCGATCACGACCAGCGCGATCAAGGCCGCCGACCACTACGTGCTCACCGGGGTCAAGCAGTTCATCTCGGGCGGCGGCGAGGCATCCGTGTACGTCGTCATGGCACGGACAGGCGAGCCCGGCGCCCGCGGGATCACCGCGTTCCTCGTCCCGGCGGATGCGGAGGGCCTGTCGTTCGGTCAGAACGAGAAGAAGATGGGGTGGAACGCCCAGCCCACGCGCCAGGTCATCCTCGACGAGGTGCGGGTTCCGGCATCCGCGATCCTCGGCGTGGAGGGACAGGGCTTCAAGATCGCGATGTCCGCCCTCAACGGCGGACGCATCAACATCGCGGCGTGCTCGCTCGGCGGCGCGCAGTGGGCCCTGGACCGTGCGGTGCAGTACGTGCACGAGCGCTTCACTTTCGGCGAGCCCCTCGCCGAGAAGCAGTCCGTCGTCTTCACGCTCGCCGACATGGCCACGGAGCTGAGGGCCGCGCGGGCGCTCGTGCGCGACGCGGCTCGAGCGATCGACGAAAAGGCCCCCGACGTCGCCCTGCAGTGCGCGATGGCCAAGCGCTTCGCGACCGACGCCGGCTTCCGCATCGCGAACGAGGCACTGCAGCTGCACGGCGGCTACGGCTACCTGCACGAGTACGGCATCGAGAAGGTCGTCCGCGATCTGCGCGTGCACCAGATCCTCGAGGGCACGAACGAGATCATGCGCGTGATCATCGGACGCGAGCTGCTGGGGGGCGGGCGATGAGGATCGCGTTCTTGGGATTGGGCCACATGGGGTTGCCGATGGCGGTCAACCTCGCCAAGGCCGGACACGACGTGATCGGCTTCGACGTCGTCCCGGCGGCCCTCGAGGCGGCGCGGGCGGCCGGCGTCGCCGTGGCCGAATCGGGGCCCGCGGCCGCGGCATCCGCCCATGTCGTGCTCACGATGTTCCCGAGCGGCCGGCACGTGATCGACGCGTATCGCGGAACGGAGGGCACCCCGGGCCTGCTCGCCGTCGCCGCGCCCGGCACGCTCTTCATCGATTCGTCGACGATCGCGGTCGACGAGGCGCGCGAAGCGCACGCGCTCGCCGAGGCCGCCGGACACCGCAGTGTCGACGCCCCCGTGTCGGGGGGTGTGGTGGGCGCCGAGAATGCGACCCTCGCCTTCATGGTCGGCGGGTCGGACGCCGACTTCGAGGCCGCCCGGCCGCTGCTGGAGGCGATGGGTCGTCGCGTGGTGCACTGCGGTGGCGCGGGCCTCGGGCAGGCGGCGAAGGTCTGCAACAACATGATCCTCGCGGTGTCGCAGATCGCCGTCGCCGAGGCGTTCGTGCTCGGGGAGCGCCTCGGACTCAGTCATCAGGCGCTCTTCGATGTCGCTTCGAACGCGTCGGGGCAGTGCTGGGCGCTCACCACGAACTGCCCCGTGCCGGGGCCCGTGCCGACGAGCCCGGCGAACCGCGACTACCAGCCGGGCTTCGCCGGGGCGCTCATGTCGAAGGACCTGGGGCTCGCCGAACAGGCGATCGGCCTCACCGGCGTGGAGGCCCGCATGGGTCGCCTCGCGCGCGAGATCTACAAGGAGTTCGCGGACGGGCCCGGAGCCGGGCAGGATTTCTCGGGGATCATCCACACGATCCGCGCCGAGAGCACCGGAGGGGCATCCGCATGACGAGCTACACGTACGAGACGATCCTGGTCGAGACCCGCGGGCGCGTCGGCTGGATCACGCTCAACCGCCCCGAGGCGCTCAACGCGCTGAACTCGCAGATGATGCGCGACATCGTCGCCGCGGCATCCGTGTTCGACGCCGATCCGCGCATCGGCGCGATCGTCGTGACGGGCTCGGAGCGGGCGTTCGCCGCGGGTGCCGACATCAAGGAGATGGAGTCCAAGTCCGGCCTCGACATGGTGATGGACGACCACTTCGGCGGATGGGCGCACTTCGCGGCCGTCCGCACTCCCGTGATCGCGGCCGTGTCGGGCTATGCCCTCGGCGGAGGGTGCGAGCTCGCGATGATGTGCGACGTCATCCTCGCCGCCGACACGGCGAAATTCGGGCAGCCCGAGATCAACCTGGGGGTGATCCCCGGGATGGGCGGATCGCAGCGTCTCGTGCGGGCGGTCGGCTACTACAAGGCCGCCGAGCTCGTGCTCACCGGCCGCATGATGGGTGCCGAAGAGGCCGAGCGCGCCGGACTCGTCTCGCGCGTCGTGCCCGCCGCCGATCTGCTCGAAGAGGCCGGTGCGGTCGCCGACACGATCGCCGCGAAGTCGCTGCCGTCGGTGTACGCCGCCAAGGCTGTGCTGGATGCCGCGCTGGAGTCCTCGCTCGCCGAGGGCCTGCGCTTCGAGAAGCACGCGTTCGCGGCGCTGTTCGACACGGCCGATCAGAAGGAGGGGATGGCGGCGTTCCGCGAGAAGCGCTCTCCCGACTTCACGAACCGCTGACCCGCCCTGCCCGACCGCAATGCCCCCCGACCGCGAGCTCCCCCGACCGCGAGACTGCAACCGCACGCCGAGACATTGGGGATTCCCCTCAGTCTCGGCGTCCCGTTGCAGACTCGCGGGAGTGGGCGGCGGAGTGGGCGGCGGAGTGGGCGCGGGTGCGGCCGGTGCGGGCTACAGGGGGTCAGGGAGCGGGCGCGGGTCGGCGAAGTCGCCGGCGTCCTTTCGGAACCGCGCGAGGATCCGCACGAGCTCGACCGTGTCGTCGTCCGAGAGGCCGGGGTCGGCGAACACCTCGGCGTTGAGCGCGTCGGTAGCCCGCTCCACGAGCTCGCGCCCCGCCGCGGTGAGCACGAGCATCGCTGCGCGTCCGTCCGCGGGATGCGGCTCGCGCTCGACCAGCCCGTCGCGCACGAGGCGGTCGACCGTGTTCGTCACGCTCGTGGGGTGCACCTGCAGCCGCGCGATCGCGCTCGCCATCGGCATCCGCCCCTCCCGGGTGAAGCCGAGGAGCCGGAGCATCTCGTACCGCGCGAACGACAGCCGGAACGGCTTGAGCGCCGCGTCGATGCGCGCGAGCATGAGCTGCTGGGCGCGGATGATCGAAGTGACAGCGGACATTCCCGGCGCGGCATCTTTCCACCCGTGCGCCGTCCACTGCCGTTTCGCCTCGGCGATCGGGTCGACGGGAAGCGGTCCTGACCTGGCCATCGTCCGCCTCCGTTCTGCCGTCTTCCACGGTAGTCGGTCCGCGCCGCGCGAGAGCGGTCGCACGCGCCGAGACGGTGTCGGGCGCGCCATAGACTCGATGGGACGAAGGAGCGGAGCGCAATGAAGATCGTCGTCTTGGTCAAGGAAGTCCCGGACACGTGGGGCGACCGCAAACTGAACCTCGAGACCGGGCTGGCTGATCGTGCCGCCAGTGAGACGGTTCTCGATGAGATCGGCGAGCGGGCCCTCGAGGTCGCGCTGAGTCATGCGGACAAGAATGCGGATGCCGAGGTCGTCGTGCTGTCGATGGCGCCGGCGGATTCTGCCGCCACGGTCCGCAAGGGTCTCGCGATGGGCGCCCACTCGGCCGTGCACGTCGCGGACGAAGGGCTCGTGGGTGCGGACCTGGGCCTCACGGCGGAGGTGCTCGCCGCGGCGATCCGCCGCACGGGATTCGACCTGGTGATCGCCGGCAACCTATCCACGGACGGTTCGGGCGGAGTGATGGGCGCGATGGTCGCCGAGCTGCTGGACGTGCCGAATCTCACGGCGCTGACGTCTGTGCAGATCGGTGACGGGACGGTGTCGGGAGAGCGGGCGAGCGACGGGGCGACGATGCAGGTCTCCGCCGACCTGCCGGCGGTGATCTCGATCACCGAAGCGCTGCCGGACGCACGCTTCCCGAACTTCAAGGGCATCATGGCGGCGAAGAAGAAGCCGTTCGAGACCCTGACGCTGGACGACCTCGGGATCGAGCCGGAGGACACGAGCGCCTCGCGGTCGATCGTGCTCGCGCTTTCCGAGAAGCCGCCGCGCCAGGCGGGAACCAAGATCGTGGACGAGGGCGACGCAGGCGAGAAGCTCGCCGACTTCCTCGTGCAGAACCGGCTCGTGTGATGGGGGACGCCATGACTTTCGCTGATGATTCGATCCTCGTCCTGCTCGATGTGACGCCCGCCGGCGAGCTCGCCAAGAGTTCCGCCGCGCTTCTGGGCGCGGCCGCATCGGTCGGCACGCCCGTGGCGGTCGTCGTCGGGGATGAGAAGCTCGCGACGGATGCCGGGGCCCTGGGCGCAGCATCCGTGCTCGTCGCCGCGCCGCACGCGGAACGGCTGACCGTGCCGCTCGTCGACGCGCTGGCAGCTGCGGCGGACCTCGTGCGGCCGGACGCGATCCTGATCTCGAACTCGATCGAGGGGCGCGATGTGGCCGGTCGCTACGCCGCGCGCACCCGGTCGGGGATGTGCGTCGATGCGGTCGGCGTCTCGCGCGACCCGGAGGGCGTGGTCGCGCAGCACTCCGTCTACGGCGGCGCGTACAACGTCGACGCCGCGGTCACGTGGGGTGCGCCGGTCATCACGGTGAGGCAGGGCGCGATCGACGCGCGGGCGGATGCCGTCGCCTCGCCGTCGGTCCAGACGCTTCAGGTCACGGCCTCCGGCAAACGCGCCGCGCAGGTCGGCGCGGTCGAGGCGGCCGTCGTGACCTCCTCACGGCCGGAACTCCGGGGAGCTGCGAAGGTCGTCTCGGGCGGTCGCGGGCTCGGCTCGGCCGAGAAGTTCGCGCTCGTCGATGAGCTCGCCGATGCGCTCGGCGCCGCGGTCGGCGCGTCGCGCGCCGCGGTCGACGCCGGGTACGTGCCACAGTCGTACCAGGTCGGCCAGACCGGCGTCTCGGTGTCGCCCCAGTTGTATGTCGCTCTCGGCATATCCGGCGCGATCCAGCACAAGGCCGGCATGCAGACCGCGAAGACCATCGTCGCGATCAACAAGGACGGCGATGCGCCCATCTTCGAGATCGCGGACTTCGGCGTGGTCGGCGACGTCTTCACCGTCGTCCCGCAGCTGATCGCCGCGCTCGAGGCGCGGAAGGCCTAGCCCGGATGGCGACGTACGCGCGGACGCTCCGACGCGGGCTGCCCCGCCGCCCCGGCGGCGAGCCCTGGCCGCCCGCGGGTGAACCTCCCCTCGCCGCCGAGAGTGGTCTCGATTCTGCGGAGAGCGGTCTCGATTCTGCCGAGAGTGCTGACGTTGCGGGCGACACGGATGCCGCAGCCGTGGCGTCGGGAGCAGCCGTCGTCGCGCCGGTGGTGCTGCCCGCCGCGGTGACCGAGGAGCCCTCGGGCCTGCCGATCGCCGCCGACTCTTCCGAGCCGATCACGCCCGCGCAGCCCGCCTCGCCTGCTGCGCGCGGTGGGGCGCGGCAGATCCGCCGGGGGCTGCCGCGAACACCGGGCGGCGAGCCCCGGCCACCCGCCGGCCGCGCGCCCGCGGGCGCGGGAGCGTCCGCGGAACCGGCGGCGTCCGCGGAGTCGGCCGCACCGGCAGCGGCCCCGATCGCCGCGGCTTCCGCCGCAGAATCCGTTCATCCGTCACCTCCGTACGCGAGAGTGCCTGATCTGAGTACACCGGTGACGGGGGAGTCGGGCTCCCCGGCCGCGGATGCCGCGCCGGCCACCGTCGCCGCGCCCGCAGCCGCGGCATCCGATGCCCGCCCGCTCCGCCGCGGACTGCCCCGCACTTCTGGCGGGGACCCGTGGCCGCCGGCCGGCTTCGCGCCCGCCGCATCGAGTGCCGCCGCATCCGCACCCACGGAAGCCGCGCCGGCCGACGCCGAAGTGGCGGTCGCTGCCGCCACGCCCGCCGAGATGCGAGACGAACCGACCCCTTCAGCGACCGCGGCAGCCTCCGCGTCGAGCGAGGTGGCGGCTGCTGCCCCATCCGCGTCGCCGAACCGACACGAGCCGACCCTTCCGCATGCCGCGCCCGACACGTCGGTGCCCCTGCCGTTCCGCCGGACGGTGTTCCCCGGTGCGGCCGCGCAGGCGTTCGAGCGGCAGCGGCTCTCGGGTGCCCGCGCGCAGGCGCCCGAGCCCGCGCGCATCGGACCTTTCACGAAGCTGCAGTGGGCCGGCGCGGTCATCATCGGCGGTGCCGGGCTGCTCATCGCCGCGGCGATGACGGTGGTCGCGGTGCGGTTCCTGCTCAGTCTCGAGCCGATGCAGGAGTTCCTGGCCATGTACCCGGGGGAGTACCACCTGCCGGAGGGCGCGCCGGTCGGCATCCCGCCGTGGCTGGGCTGGCAGCACTTCTTCAATGTGTTCCTGATGGTGCTCATCATCCGCACCGGCCTGCAGGTGCGCACGGAGAAGCGGCCGAGCGTGTTCTGGTCGCCGCGCAACAACAACCGCCGCAAGATCAGTCTCAACCTGTGGTTCCACCAGTCACTCGACCTGCTGTGGGTGATCAACGGTGTCATCTTCGTCACGCTGCTGTTCGTGACCGGGCAGTGGATGAAGATCGTGCCGACCTCGTGGGAGGTCTTCCCCAACGCGATCTCGGCCGCGCTGCAGTACATCTCGCTGGACTGGCCGACCGAGAACGGCTGGGTCAACTACAACTCGCTGCAGCAGCTCGCGTACTTCACGACGGTCTTCCTCGCCGCGCCGCTCGCGATCGTCACAGGTGTGCGCATGTCGGGCATCTGGCCGAAGAACGCCACCGCGTTGAACAAGGCCTACCCGGTCGAGTGGGCACGCAAGGTCCACTTCCCGGTGATGCTCTACTTCGTGCTGTTCATCATCGCCCACGTCACGCTCGTGCTGGCGACAGGGGCGCTGCGGAACCTCAACCACATGTACGCGTCGCAGGATGCCGTCAACTGGACGGGCTTCTGGATCTTCGTCGCGTCGCTCGTCGTGATCGCCGCCGGCTGGATCGCCGCCCGGCCCCTCGTCCTCGCCCCCATCGCGAGGCTGTTCGGCAGGGTCAGCGGACGCTGACCCTCCCGAACACGGTTGTCGAGCAGGCGCGGAGCGCCGTGTCGAGACACGGGAAGGTCAGCGGTCGCTGACCTCGCCCGTCTCCGCGGCAGCGGATGCGGCGCCCGCGGCGAACCCGTCGGCGTAGGCCTCATCCGCCCCGCGGGAGAACATGTCGCGCTCGGCTTCGCGGACGATCGAGCGGGCTCCGGGCAGATCGATCGCGCCCACGAGGTCGGCACGACCGCGCACCACCGCGACGGGGCGCCGCGACGCCTTGCCCTTCACGAGGTCCGCGGCGGCGGCGAGCTCGTCCGCGACGCAGGGCATCGTGACGACGAGGGGCCTGCCCTCGGCATCCGTCCCTCCGCGGAGATCCTCGAAGACGTGCACGCCCCCGGCGCCGATCGCGCTGTCGGTCTGGCCTTCGCGCCACGCGCGGCCGAGGGTGTCGGAGACGATCACGCCGACCTCGACGCCCAATTCGGCGCGGAGCCCGGCCGCGATTGCTCGCGCCGACGCATCGGGGTCGACCGGCAGCAGCAGCACGGTGCCGTGCGGCGTGTTCGAGGCGTCGACCCCCGCGGCGGCTGAGACGATGCCGAGGCGGTTCTCGACGATGCGCGTGGTGTGTCCACCCGGGGATGTGCGGGTCGCGACGACGCGGACGGTCTCGGCGGTGATCGCGTCCTCGCGGTCGTCGGCGGCCACGATGCGCCCCTCGGCCTTCGAGACGATCTTCGAGGTCACGACGAGGATGTCGCCGTCCTCGAGCGTCGCGCCCGCTGCCTCCGCGATCAGAACGACGAGATCGGTGCCCGGTGTGATCTCGGGGATGCCGTCGAGCGCCCAGACCTGCAGCACGTCAGCCGTCTACGCGCTGCTCAGCGGACGAACCGCACCTCGGTGAGCGTCTCACCGAGGAAGGGCTCGGTGTGCGCGGCGCCGTCGAGCGTGAAGCCGTTGCGCGTGTAGAAGCGGTGCGCGCGCGGGTTGTCCTCCGCGACCCACAGGTACACCTCTTCTTCACCGCCGACGACGGCGTCGAACAGGCGCTGGCCGATGCCCGTGCCGTGGAACGCGTCGAGCAGGTAGATGAAGTACAGCTCGCGGAACCGCGGGGCATCCTTGTCGCGCGCCGGTCCGGAACCGGCGAAGCCGACGATCTCGCCGTTCACGAGAGCGGCGAACATCTTGAAGTCCGGACCCTGGACGGCCCAGTGCGTCCACAGTTCGGCCATGCGCCGCGGCGAGATCTTCTCCAGCGCGGCCTTGCTGATGAGGTGGTCGTAGGTCTCGTGCCAGCAGGTCGCGTGCACGCGGCCGAGGGCCTCGGCATCCACATCCCGCACCGGACGGACGACGACGTCGGTCTGCAGTTCGGCTTCCATGGGGCGACTCTACGCTCGGCTCTGCGACGAGGGAAATCGACGGGAACCCTTGACTCCGACTGCTCTTGCGGGGGTGGATGCCGCCCTCTGCGGCACCGACGCGCACTGTGGGGGGAGCACAACGGAATCTGCACGACGCGCACGAAAGGCTACGATCGCTCCTCGTGAACGTGATCTGGCGGACCCTGCTGACGATCTGGCGTGCGAAGGTGCAGCTGCGCCGCCACGGCACGATCGAGCCGACCGCCGTCGGGCGGGTGCGGGTGCGGACGCTGCCGACCGACATCGACCTGCTCGGACACATGAACAACGGGCGCTACGGGTCGCTGTTCGACCTGGGTCGCTTCGACCTGCTCATCCGCACCGGAATCTGGGACGTCTTCCAGAAGCGCGGCTGGTACGCCGTCGTCGCGAGCGAGACGATCACGTTCCGCAAGTCGCTCGAGCTGTGGCAGGTGTTCACGGTCGAGTCGCGGCTGCTCGGCCACGACGACAAGTCGGCCTATCTCATGCACCGTGCCGTCGTGGACGGCGAGGTGTACGCCGAGATGATCGTCCGCGCGCGCTTCCTCCGCCGCTCGGGCGGCATCGTGCCGCACGAGGAGCTCTTCCAGGCGCTGCACCGCCCCGACAACCTGCCCGAGCTCGCGCCGTGGGTCACGGAGTGGGCGGCGGCGTCCGCCCTGCCGTCCACGCGCGCGACGGCTCCCAGCGTCTGGGCCTGACCGCCGTTCGGGGTCGACCGGGCTAGCGTGGACGGGTGATCGACGTCCTCCGGGTCGCCGGGCGACTGCTGTGGAGGCATTGGCCGGCCCTTCTCGCGCTCTACCTCGCGGGCACCCTCGGCCGTTACGTCGCGATCGAGGTCGCCGGCTTCGTGGGGGCGTACAGCGCCGTCGGTGGGGCGCTGCTCTTCCCTCTCGCGATCCTCTCCCGCCTCGTGGCGCTCGTCGCGATGCTGCTCGTACTGCGCGACGGGATGGTGCGGCTCGGAGTGATCGCCGCGATCCCGGCCGAGCCTGCACAGCGACGCCGCGCGTTCGTGGATGCGCTGCTCGCCGGCATCCTGCCGTTCGTCGCGTTCTACGCGGCGTGGGGATACCTGCGAGAGGATGCGGCGGCGTACTTCAGTCGTCTGCTGGAGGTCAACAGCGGACTGATCGCCGACGAGATCCTCAGCGGCGGCGAGCGCGCCGGTGACGCGGCCGTCGGCGAGCTGAGCTTCGGTCCCGCGACGATCGCGATCATCATCGCGGCGTTCGCGGGTCGGTGGCTGTGGAAGAGGTATCGCGCCAGGTTGCCCGCCATCTTCGCGGCGGGCGCGGTGTACCTCGAGGTGCTGTGGGTCTACCTGTCGGTCACGCTGATCGCCGACGCGCTGAACATCGTGACCGCGTGGGTGCAGGACCGGCAGGCGATCGTGTGGCTCGGCGACATCCGCCAGTGGGTGGGCGAGCAGCTCGCGCCTGTCGCCTGGGTGTGGGATGCCGCCGAGTGGGCGCTCGGCGAGGTCGGGGGCATCGTTCTGCTGCCGATCGCGTGGCTCACGATCGCCGGGGTCATCTACGGGCAGGTGGTCGCGCCGCAGTCGGCCCGGTTGGGCGGCCCCGTCGTCACGCGTGCCCGGGCGCGGTTCGACACGCTGCCCTCTCGGCTGCGCGCGCGGCTGCGGGACGTCTGGAGCGATCTGATCGCGCGCTTCCAGCCCATCGGGCGCGCGCTGCTGCTCATGTGGCGGGCGGGCCCCGTGCTGATCGGGTCGTACGTCCTGCTCTTCACCCTCCTTCTGGCACTGGATGCCGCCCTCGAGGTCGCCCTCACTCGCGCGATAGGCCCGGAGGATCTCCGCGGGTTCTGGATGGTCAATGCGCCGCTGATCTTCCTGTTCATCCCGTTGGTGATCGAACCCCTGCGCGTCGTGCTCGTCGCGTCGGCGTACGACGCCGTGATCGGGCGCCTGAGTGCTCCGTACCCGAAGGACGGCGGTGAAGGCTCGGCGGCCCAGGCCCCGGCCGGCCGGGGTTCAGCTGCTCAGGGTTCGACGACGAGGCGCACGAACCGGGGGAATTCGTCGGCGGATTCGAGCTCGATCACGAACGGACCGGTCGCGTCGTCCGGCACGAGGTACGACAGCGTGAGCGAATAGCGGATCGGCAGATCCGGCGCGCACGAGGTGCGGCTGTCGTCGCTGAGCTCGCTCGAGAGCTCGAGCGAGGCCTCGTTCCACTGACGGCCCTGTCCTCCCGCTTCGCGCAGGCGCGGGCTTCCGCAGCTGAGCGGATCGTCGCCGGGGGTGATCAGCACGTTCGCACGGACGACGTGGGTTCCCGCCGGAGCCTCCTCGTCCACCGTGAAGGAGGACGTCGCCGGGCCGATCAGCGCACCGCCGTACGATGCCGACGCGCCGGGCTCGACCGTCACGGGACGCGAGGGATGCGCCTGATCCCACGCCGCCCACTCGTTGACCGCGACGACGCCCACGGTGACAGGCAGGAGCACGGCGATCGCCGCGAGCGGAACGGCATTGCGGCGCCACCATCCGCGGGTCATGGTGTGCTCCGCCTGGAGGCGGCGAAGGCGACAGGGGTCAGTTCCACCTCGTCCTCGACAGCGAGGTCGTCGAGGACGAGGTCGATCTCGACGACCGAATCCAGACGCGGGTCCGCCGCCTCGCCGAGGGTCAGCACCGCGGCCCCGCCCTCGACGTCGGCGGGGAGCTCGAATGCCAGACCGCCCGACACGGGCACCCCCACCGACAGCGGCGCGCGCAGCAGTGAATCGGGGCGCTCGCTCGCGCCGAACGTACGGCCGTCCACCTCGAGCGTCGCGAGTTCGAGGAGCGCCCCGTATTCGGAGAGGACGGCCTCGGCATCCAGATCGACGACGACCCAGTTGCCGTCCGCGCTCCAGTCACCGGACCGCACGGACTCCGTCCGCGTGACGCCGTGCACCGTGACCGCGATGTTGCGACCCGCCGCGCGCTCGCCGATCTCGGCCGCGACGACGAACGGACTCTCCTCCGCCCCGTCGGGAGGGGTGATCGCGGCGACGCCCCACGCGGCGGCGACGAGGGCCGCGCCGACGGCCCACGTCGCACCGCGGCGCCACACGATCGTCGACCGTGGAGCGCCGTTCACACGCCCGCCCCGACGTCTTCGACCGGCACGACGACCGTCGCGGCGGGCACGGGATCGGTCCACCACTGCCCGTCGGCGACGAACGACCCGGTGTGCAGCGTCATGTCGTTCACCGTGACGGCGACGTCGTCTCCGTCCGCGAACGCGTCCGCGTCGACCGCCCAGGTGAGGACGATCTGCGCGGGCACGCCGGGCTGCAGCCAAGGGCCGATCGTGGCGTCGTCGTAGCGGGCGACCGAATCCGGCGGGGTATCGCCGAGCCCTTCGACCGAGAAGGTCTGCGTGACGCTGCTGCCGCCGGAGGCGCGAAGCGGCTGGATCCATTCATTGCGGGCGGTCACGACCAGCGCCAGGACGCGCTCGCCGCCTTCGACGTACACGCCAGCTTCCGGGAACTCGTCGATCAGGACGACCCGGTCGACCGTGACCGAGACCTGGTCATTCGTATGCTCCGCCCCGAGCGCGAGCTCGGCCACGGGGGTTTCGGCCGCGGTCGCGAGGCCGCCGAACGCCGCGGTCGCGAGGAGGAAGAGCCCGGTGCCGATTGCCGCGAACCATCTCGTCGGCACGCGATCGGAGGCCGCGCGGATCCACCCGAGACCCGGGCGGCGGCGCGGCCGGGAGCCCTCGCCGTCCGCCGTCATCCCTTCACCCTACGTGCGCTACCTCACCGGATGCGCCCACGCAAGGCGTTGTCGCGCGACCGGGCGTGGGGTTGCGTGGACCGTGCGATCGCCCGACCCCGGGGCGGTCCGTCACACGAAGGAGTGAGCCCGTGAACACCGCCACGCTCATCTGGATCATCGTCGGCATCATCGTCGTCGCGATCGTCATCGTCGCGATCATCATGGTCGCGCGCCGCAGCTCGGCCAGGAGGCTCGAAGCCCAGCACGCCAAGGCCGAGGAGATGCGCGAAGACGCCCGCCGCACCGAGATGGCCGCGCGCGAGCGCGAGGCACAGGCTGCGCAGGCCCGCGCCGACGCCGCGACGGCCGCTGCCGAAGCGGAGCAGGCCAAAGCCCGTGCGGCCGCAGCGAGCATCGAGGCCGAGCGCACCGCCGCGACCATCGCCGACCACCAGTCGGATGCCGAACGCCTGCGCGCCGAGCAGGCTGAGAAGCTGCGCCGCGCCGACGAGCTCGACCCCGCGGTCCGCGTGGACGCCGACGGCCGTGCGGCGCGGCAGGATGCTGCGGTGAGTCAGGACGCAGCGGTGCGTGCGGACGACGTGCGTCACGATGATCGCCGCACGTCGGACGCGGCGCCGGCCGGCTCAACGCCCGCGCCGCGTGAGGAGGGCGCGGATACCCGTGCGGTGCAGGACGAGAGCGACGTGCCCGCCGGCTACACGCCCGCGCCGGGTCGGTCCGCCGACGGCGTGCCGCCCGCCCGCGACGGCGTGGCGGGCGACCCCGACGCGGTCCGGGCCGCGCGGGAGCAGCATCCCCCCACCGACCGCGTCTGATCCCTCCCGCCGGCCTCCGGAACGGCGGGGATCAGCGGCCGCGCGCGGCGAACGCGTCGCCGAGCGCAGCGCGGACGGCGCGGATGCCGCTGCGCGACGCGGAGGAGCGCCGCGCGGCCGTGAAGATCTCGCGCACCGGGTCGCCGGGGAGCGACAGGAGTCGCACCGGCGGGTCGAGGTCGGCCCACACGAGATCGGGCAGCACCCCGACTGCCCGGCCGGCCGTGATCAGGCGCACCTGAGCGGTGAGGTCGGCGAGCTCGAAGCGGATGTCGGGCTCGAAACCGGCGGCGCGGCACTGCTGCACCGCCCACTGTCGGGCTGCGGTGCCCGCCGGCTCCATGACCCAGGGGCGTTCCGTCAGCTCTCCGAGCGATGCGGCGGGGTCGTCGGGCGGAAGGGCGAGCCGGATCGGATCGCTGCCGAGGGTCTCCCGCTCCAAGCCCGTCCGATGCGCACGCGTGTGGCCCGGATACTGTTCGGCGATCACGAGGTCGAACCCGCGCGCCGACAGCTCGAACAGGCCCTCTTCGGGCGGGACCTCGGCGATCTCGACGCGGAGCGCGGGCTCTCGCTCCGCCAGCAGCGTGAGGGCGTGCGGCAGGATCGCCTGCGCCGCGGTCTGCAGCACCGCGACCCGCACCGGGGCGATGCCGGGCTGGAGCGCTTCGAGCTCACCGCGGATCTGCTCCTCGAGTTCGAGGGCGCGCGCGGCGTGCGCGGCGAGCGCGACACCGTGCTCGGTGAGCCGCACCCGACGACCGTCGGCGGTGAGGAGCGGCACCCCGGCGTCCTTCTCGAGCTGGGCGAGCTGCTGCGAGATCGTCGAGGGGCTGTACGACAGGGCTTCGGCCACCGCGGCGAGCGTGCCGCGCAGTGCGAGCTCGTGCAGAAGGCGCAACCGCCGCAATTCGAACACGGACACCTCTCCCGACCGCAGCGGCACGGTTGAAATCATCGAAGATCTCGAATGGTAAAGATCATAGATCATCGCTTTTGCTGAATGATCGGATGCCGCATGCTGGAAGCATGCCGTCGACACCCACGTCCTCCAGCGCTCCCGTGGACACCCTCGCCGCGCAGGCGATCGACCTCGCCCGCCGGTGGGTCGCCGAAAGCGCGCAGACAGAGGTGGATCCTTCCGCCGCGCGCCTGGCCGGCGTGCTCAAAGACCCGAACGGCCTGCCGTTCACGATCGGCTTCGTCGACGGCGTCATGCGTCCGGAGAGCCTCGCGGCCGCGGCATCCAATCTCCACCGCGTCGCTCCGCTCGTGCCGACGTTCCTGCCGTGGTACCTGCGCGGCGCGGTGCAGGTCGGCGGCGCGATGGCACCGGTGCTGCCCGCCCCCGTCGTGCCCATCGCGCGGCGGGTGCTGCGCGAGATGGTCGGGCACCTCGTGGTCGACGCGCGGCCCGACAAGCTCGGACCTGCGATCGCGAAGATCCGCGAGAGCGGCGCGAAGCTCAACCTCAACCTGCTCGGCGAGGCCGTGCTCGGCGAGAAGGAGGCACTGCGCAGGCTGGAGGGCATCCACGACCTCATCCGCCGCGACGACGTCGACTACGTGTCGGTCAAGGTCTCGGCGATCGCGAGCCACATATCGATGTGGGCGTTCGACGAGGTCGTCGATCGGGTCGTCGAGCGCCTGATGCCGCTGTACCTCACCGCCGCGTCGGACGGTACGTTCATCAACCTCGACATGGAGGAGTACCGCGACCTCGACCTCACGATCGCGGTGTTCACCCGCATCCTCGAAGATCCGCGCCTGCGCGGACTCGAGGCCGGCATCGTGCTGCAGGCCTACCTGCCCGACGCGCTGCCGGCGCTGCAGGAACTCACGGCGTGGGCCGGGGGTCGCGTCGCGGACGGCGGCGCGCGCATCAAGGTGCGGCTCGTGAAGGGTGCGAACCTCGCGATGGAGCGCGTCGACGCCGTGATGCACGACTGGTCGCTCGCGACGTACGACACGAAGCTCGACTCGGACGCCAACTACGTGCGCTGCCTCGACGCCGCGCTCGACCCCGAGAGCACCGCGGCGGTCCGGATCGGCGTCGCCGGGCACAACCTCTTCGACATCGCGTACGCGTGGCTGCTGGCCGGCGAGCGGGATGTCCGCGATGACATCGAATTCGAGATGCTGCTGGGGATGGCGCAGGGCCAGGTCGAGGCCGTCGCCCGCGAGGTCGGCCACGTGCTGCTCTACGTGCCGGTCGTGCGTCCCGACGAGTTCGACGTGGCGATCAGCTACCTCGTCCGTCGGCTCGAGGAGAACGCGTCGAGCGAGAACTTCCTCTCCGCCGCCTTCGAGCTCGCCGACGAGCCCGCGCTGTTCGATCGGGAGCGCGACCGCTTCCTCGCCTCGATCGAGCGGGCGCACGACCCCGCGCTCCCCACCGGGCCGAACCGCCGCCAGGACCGTCGCGCCGAGACGGCCACCGAGCCGCTCGTGCGACCGGGTGTCGGTCAACCCGCCGGCGGTCTCCCCGGTGTCGGTGAAACGGCGGGGAGAAAAGCGCCCGGCGATTCCTCGGGCGACGCCGATGATGCGGATTCTCCCCAGGGTTTGACGCAGGCCGTGCTCGGCATAGCGCGCTCGGCCGCGGCCGATGCCCCGGGCGATACGGTTCCGGTCGAGCCGGTGGCCGCGGAGGTGATGTTCGGCGGGCAGTCGTTCGTCGAGACCGCCGTCTTCGCGACGCGTCAGGCCGACACCCGCGCGGCCGGCGCCCCCGGGTTCCGCAACGCCGCCGACACCGACCCTTCGCTCCCGGCGAACCGCGCGTGGGCGCGCCGCATCCTGGAGGGCATCGACCGCTCCACCGCGGGCGACGCGACGATCGACGCCGCTCTCGTGAGCGACGCCGCGACACTCGAGTCGATCGTGGGCCGCGTGCGGCATGCCGCGGACGCGTGGGGCGCGCTGCCGGCCGCGGAGCGCGCCGCCGTGCTCCAGGCCGCCGGTCGCGCGCTCGAGGCGCGGCGCGGCGAGCTCATCGAGGCCGCGGCATCCGAAACGGGCAAGGTCTTCGCCGAGGCCGACGTCGAGGTGAGCGAGGCGGTCGACTTCGCGAACTACTACGCCGCCACCGCGCGCGAGCTCGACCGTGTGAGCGGGGCGGTCTTCGTCCCCGCGAAGCTCACCGTCGTGACCCCGCCCTGGAACTTCCCGGTCGCGATCCCCGCCGGCGGTGTGCTCGCCGCCCTCGCCGCCGGATCGGGTGTGATCTTCAAGCCCGCCCCGCAGGCGCGCCGCTGCGCCGCCGTCGTCGCCGAAGCGCTGTGGGAGGCGGGCGTGCCCCGCGGCGTGCTCGCCCTCGTCGACATCGACGAAGGCGCGCTCGGTCAGCAGCTCGTCAGCCACCCCGACGTCGACCGGGTCATCCTGACCGGGTCGTGGGAGACCGCGGCGCTCTTCCGCTCGTGGCGCCCCGACCTGCCGCTCCTCGCGGAGACGAGCGGCAAGAACGCCATGATCGTGATGCCGTCCGCCGACCTCGACCTCGCGGCATCCGATCTCGTCAAGAGCGCGTTCGGCCACGCCGGGCAGAAGTGCTCCGCCGCGTCGCTCGCGATCCTCGTGGGGCCGGTCGGGCGCTCTCAGCGCTTCGCGCGACAGCTCGTGGATGCCGCGACCTCGCTGCGCGTCGGACCCCCGAGCGATCCGCTCGCCGAAGTCGGACCCGTGATCGAACCGCCGCAGGGCAAGCTCGCGTGGGCGCTGTCGACCCTGGAAGACGGCGAGAAGTGGCTCGTCGAGCCGCGACCGCTCGATCGCGGCTCGGAGTATGCGGGCCGGTTCTGGAGTCCCGGCATCCGGACGGGCGTCCAGCCCGGGTCGCGGTTCCACCGTGAGGAGTTCTTCGGTCCCGTGCTCGGAGTGATGCACGCACACTCGCTCGCGCACGCGATCGAGCTGCAGAACGCCGTCGCCTACGGACTGACCGCCGGGCTGTACACGCAGAACCCCGACGACCTCGCCACGTGGCTCGAAAGCGTCCAGGCGGGCAACCTGTACGTGAACCGCGGCATCACCGGTGCGATCGTGCAGCGCCAGCCGTTCGGCGGCTGGAAGCGCTCCTCGGTCGGCGCGGGCACGAAAGCGGGCGGACCCAACTACCTCATCGGCCTCGGCTCGTGGCGGGCCTCGTCGGGCGCGCCGTCGTCGGCGACGCTGCATCTGCGGGGGCTCGACTCCCGCATCTCCACCGTGATCGAGGCCGCGCAGCCGTCGCTGGACTACGAGTCCTTCGACTGGCTGCGGCGCGGCGCGCTGTCGGACGCGCTCGTGTGGGACCGCGAGTTCGGCCAGGTGCGCGACGTCTCGCAGCTCGGCGTCGAGCGGAACCTCTTCCGCTACCGACCGGTCGACGTGTCTGTGCGCGCCACGGGGGATGCGTCGTGGCAGTCGCTCCTGAGGGTTGTGATGGCCGGCATCCGCTCGGGTTCGGACTTCACCGTCAGCGCTCCCGTCGGCCTTCCGGGCGCCGTGCGTCGCGCGCTCGGCGATCAGGGCGTCGCCGTGTTCGTCGAGACCGAGGACGAGTGGATGCAGCGCATCGCGGCCCGCGGCGACGGTGCGGTCGATGCCGGGTACACGCGCCCGTCGCGGGTGCGGCTCATCGGCTCGGAGGCGTCGGTGGCGGCGCTGCACGCCGCACTCGCTCGGGCCGTCGACGGCGACCCCGATCTCGCGGTGTACGCGAACGAGGTGACGACCGCGGGGCGGCTCGAGCTGCTGCCGTTCCTGCACGAGCAGTCCATCACGATCACCGCGCACCGCTTCGGCAACCCCGACGACTGGAGCCGCGCCGTCATCTGACGCGCGCCGTCCGCGGGCGGCGGCCGTGTGCACAGAATCGGACCCGACGCCGGAAACGCCGCGCATGCAGCATCCCGGATCGGCGTGTCGGTCGCGCGCTCCGATTCCGTGCACGCCCCCGGGGCCTGGGCGAAGAGAAAGAACTTATCTTTCTAGCCCTGTGCGGAATCGCCGGTGACGATGGAACAGGGGGACGGAACGCAGTCGCCGAGTTTCGGGCCTCGTGTGACGCGTTCTCATCGCTGGGGGTCAGCGATCCCGGTCGGCGGGCCACGGCTCGTCGGCCGGGTCCAGCCCCGTCACCTCCGCGTCGGGAGCCTGGTACCTCGCGCCGCCCGGCTCAGCTGTCTTCGGGCTCGGGGTCCGTCACGGGGATCGTCATCGCGCTGACCAGACCCAGGATGCCGATCCCGAAGAGCGTCCACGGCCCGCTCGGAATCTCGGCGCCCTCGGGGATGTCGTACGTCGGGTGTCCGAGACCCTCGGCGGCGCGGATGGCGAATCCTTCGCCGAGGGCGGCCATCGCCTCGGTGAAGTCGACGATCGTGAGGGGCTCGCGTACACGGCGTCCGTAGCGCTCGAGCAGTTCGGCGTAGAACTCCGCGAACGCGGCGATCGATTCCCGGTGGCGCTCGGCGCCGGCCTCCCGAAGCTCGGGCCACGCCCCCGCCGCCGTGCGCAGGGCGAGCGCCGTGATGAACGCGTACGAGTCGCGCGATTCGGGTTCGAGGTGGAACTTCGAGGTGTAGGTGACGTGGTCCAGCGCGGCTGCGCGCGCGACGTCGTCCAGTGAGCCGCCGGAATCGAGCACGTCCGTGATCGCGCGCGCCGCGCTCGCCGCAGGCGGCGCGAAGCGCAGACCCACCATCTCGACGGCCAGGTCGCGGTGGAACTCGTCCTGATCGCCCCAGATCCGGTAGGCCGCGCCGGTGGTCAACCCGACGGAGCGGAGCACCTCCTGCAGCCGGATGTGCTGCACGCCGGCGGTGACCCCGCGCTCGAGGAGCATCTGGATACCGGCCTCGAGGATGAGGCGGCGGGTCTCTTCGGCTGTCCGGCGAACCATGCTCCCAGCCTGGCAGGAACGGGCGATCGAGCCAAAGTAAAGAATATTTGACATCCACGTTCGCACCGCGTACGTTCGCAGTGTCAAACATTTCAGACATCGGAGCGGTGATGGTCTACGAAGAACGCAACACCTGGGTGGGTCTGGTCGTGAGTGCGATCGCGATGGCGGTCTATGTGATCGTGATCCTGCAGCAGGCGGCCGGCGGACCGGTAACCGAGGTCGTCTGGTGGCCGGTCATGCTGTGGACGATCATCCTGAGCATCGTCGTGTCGATCGGTGTCAGCATCCTGTGGGGGATCTTCGCCGGCACGCGCGACCCGGACGGGGTGGGAAGATCCGACGAGCGCGACCGCGACATCGCCCGGATGGGCAGCCGGGTGGGGCAGGCGTTCCTCGTGATCGCCGGGGTGGTGGTCATCGTGCTGTGCGCCCTCGCGGCAGACCTGTTCTGGATCGCGCACACGATGTTCTTCGGCTTCTTCGTCTCGGCGTTCATCGGCGGCATCGCGAGCGCGATCGCGTACCGTCGCGGACTGGTCTGAGCACGGTGGTGCACGCATGGTGAAGCCCACGAAGGTCACGAACTCCATCCGACCGCTCCGCGAGGTCGCCGGACTCACGCAGGTCGAGCTCGCCCGTCGCGTCGGCGTGACGCGCCAGACCCTCATCGCGATCGAGCAGGGCCGCTACTCGCCCACGCTCGAGCTCGCCTTCCAGATCGCGCGCGTCTTCGGCGTCGGCCTCGACGACGTCTTCCAATACCCGCAGAACCCTTCCGAGGAGAACCCATGAGCACGCAGACCCTTCCGCGCACGATGACCGCGTGGCGCCAGCATCGCTACGGCGAGGCGGATGCCGTGACCGCCGAGCAGATCCCGGTGCCGGTGCCCGCGAAAGGCGAGGTGCTCGTGCGCGTCGCGGCGGTGTCGGTCAACTCCGGCGACATCCACCTGATGCGCGGCGAGCCGCGCATGGTGCGGCTGTTCTTCGGGCTGCGCCGCCCGCGGATCGCGGGCCGCGGCATGGATCTGGCCGGCACGGTCGTCGCGCGCGGACCCGGCGTGACCGACCTCGCCGTCGGCGATCGGGTGGTCGGCGCCCACCGCGACACCCTCGCCGCGTTCGCCGCGGTGCCCGTGAAACGGCTCTCCCGCGTGCCCGACGCGGTCTCGATGACGGATGCCGCAAGCCTCCCGATCGCCGGCAACACCGCCGTCGCGATCCTGGACCGCTGTGGCGTCGCCGCCGGCTCGCGCGTCCTCGTGATCGGAGCGGGCGGGGGAGTCGGCACGCTCACGGTGCAGCTCGCGGCCGCGCGCGGCGCGGAGGTCTGGGCGACGTGCGGCTCCCGCGCCGAAGAAACGCTGCGCGGCCTGGGCGCCCAGCGGACCTTCGACTACCGGACGACCGACCTGTCCTCCCTCCCGGCCGGCACGTTCGACGCGGTCGTGGACATCGCCGGCGAACCGCCCCTCCCGCTCCTGCGTGCGCTCCTCACCGACGGCGGCGTCGTCGCGCTCGTCGGGGGTGAGGGCGGTCGCGTGCTCGGGCCGCTGCCGCGCATCCTGCGGTCGATGTTCGCGACCCGTCGGGGGCGCGCGTTCCGATCGATCGCCGCCGTGACGCGGACGCCCGTCACCGACGGGCTGCTCGAGGCGGCGGCATCCGGTCGACTCACCCCGGCGATCGAGCGGACGTTCGCGCTCGATGACGCCGGTGCGGCGCTCGCGCACGTCGCCGCCGGGCACACGGTCGGCAAGGTCGTCGTCATCGCGTGATCCGTGTCGACGCGGGCCATGCGGCTGCTGCGTGATTCGGAGGAAGCGGGGATGGACGTGCGAGAATGGGACCCGGCGTGCCCGAGTCGCACCCTCCGTCGCTGCGATCACTGAGAGCGCAGGGACTCGGAGGGCCGCCGGGCCCCTGGACAGCGTCCGCCGCCCCTTCTCGAGGAGCAAGTGTCCATGAGCAACTCCGCGCCGACCACCGAAACGACGAGCGCCCCCACCCGCGTCGCGCACCGCCGCCGCTACCTGATGTGCCGCCCCGAGCACTTCACGGTGAGCTACACGATCAACCCGTGGATGGTGCCCGCGAACCCCACCGACACCGCGACCGCAGTGCGGCAATGGCAGTCCCTGTACGACACCTACATCGCGCTCGGTCACGAGATCGAGCTCATCGACCCGATCGAGGGTCTGCCCGACATGGTCTACACCGCGAACGGCGGCTTCCTGATCGACGGGATCGCGTACGGCCCGAAGTTCCGCTTCGCCGAGCGCGCCGGCGAAGCGGGTCCGTTCATCGAGTGGTTCCGGGCCGCCGGCTTCGACACGCGCGAGCCCGTCGAGGTGAACGAGGGCGAAGGCGATTTCCTCCTGGTCGGCGACACGATCCTCGCGGGCACCGGCTTCCGCTCGACGGGCGACAGCCACCGCGAGGTCGGCGAGGTGTTCGGTCGCGAGGTCATCTCCCTCACCCTGACCGACCCGCGCTTCTACCACCTCGACACCGCGCTCGCCGTGCTCGATCCGGTCGAGGGCGCGCACCGCGGCGGCCCCGAGCGCGCGAACATCGCCTACCTGCCGTCGGCCTTCGACGAGCGCAGCCAGGCGATCCTCGCGGAGCGCTACCCCGACGCGATCCACGTCTCGGACGAGGACGGCGCGGTGTTCGGACTCAACTCCGCGAGCGACGGCTACAACGTCATCATCTCGCCGCGCGCGAAGGGCTTCGAACAGCAGCTGCGCGAGCGCGGCTACAACCCGGTGCTCGTCGACCTCTCCGAGTTGCTGCTCGGCGGCGGCGGGATCAAGTGCTGCACGCTCGAGCTCCGCGGAGCGGACTCATGAGCACGTCCCCGCTGCTCGAGCAGTCGGCATCCGCGAGCACGGCCGCACTGATCGCGGCCGAGGACTCGCACGTCGCCCACAACTACCACCCGCTCCCCGTCGTGATCTCCAAGGGCGAGGGGGCGTGGGTCACCGACGTCGAGGGCAAGCGCTACCTCGACCTGCTGGCCGCGTACTCGGCGCTGAACTTCGGCCACGGGCATCCCGCGATCCTCGCCGCGGCGCAGGAGCAGCTCGGGCGGCTCACGCTGACGAGTCGGGCGTACCACAACGATCGGCTCGGGACCTTTGCGGCGGCGCTCGCCGAGCTGTGCCGCAAAGACCTCGTGCTGCCGATGAACACGGGCGCCGAGGCCGTCGAGACCGGCATCAAGGTCGCGCGCGCGTGGGGATACCGCGTGAAAGGCATCCCGGCCGACAGGGCGAAGATCATCGTCGCGTCGGAGAATTTCCACGGCCGAACGACCACGATCGTGGGCTTCAGCGACGACCCGCAGTCGCGCGATGACTTCGGGCCGTACGCGCCCGGCTTCGTCACGGTGCCGTTCGGGGATGCCGCGGCCGTCGAGGCCGCGATCGACGACGAGACCGCCGCCGTGCTCATCGAGCCCATCCAGGGCGAGGCCGGCGTCGTGCTGCCGCCCGACGGCTACCTCGCGGCGGTGCGGGAGATCACGCAGCGGCGCGGCGTGCTCTTCATCGCCGATGAGATCCAGTCGGGCCTCGGGCGCGTGGGCGAGACGTTCGCGTGCGACCGCGAGGGCGTCGTGCCCGACGTCTATCTGCTGGGCAAGGCGCTCGGAGGCGGCATCCTCCCCGTCTCGGCCGTCGTCGCGGACCGCGACGTGCTCGGCGTGATCCGTCCGGGCGAGCACGGCTCGACGTTCGGCGGCAACCCGCTCGCGGCGGCCGTCGGCACGCGCGTCGTCGAGATGCTCGCGACCGGGGAGTTCCAGGAGCGCTCGAAGGCACTCGGCGAGCACCTCGCCGCGAAGCTCGACGACCTCGTCGGCCACGGTGTGATCGCCGTGCGCATCGCGGGACTCTGGGCGGGCGTCGACATCGACCCGGCGAGGGGGACCGGGCGTCAGATCGCCGAGAAGCTCCTCGCGCGCGGCGTGCTCGTGAAGGACACGCACGGCCAGACGATCCGCATCGCTCCGCCCCTCGTGATCCGCGCCACCGAGCTCGATTGGGCCGTGGAGCAGCTCAAGGTCGTCCTCGCGGACTGAGCCCCCGGCGCACGTGCTGCGCCGTGGACCCCGCCCGCGCGGGCTCCGCGCTGCCCGCACATTTTCCGTTGACAGTTCGGACGTGCGCCGTCTACTCTGTGAGAGCGCTCTCTGAGAGCGCTCCCACGCGCAACCCGAACACTGACGAGGAAGTCTGTCTTGACCGGAACACATCTGGCCCGCCGCGGAGTCGCCGCGGCAACGCTGACGGCGCTGGTCGCCGTCTCGCTCGTACCCGCCGTGGCGGCCGCCGCCGCAGACGAGACCGTGAACACCCTGTACGACTTCGAGGACGGCAACACCACGCACATCCAGTGGGGCGCCGCGGGCGCTGGTGTGCAGTCCGTGGCCGACTCGGGCGTCGGGTCGTGGTCGGACTCGGTGCCGAACGCGAACGTGCTGTCGTACGGTTTCGACCTCACCGCCGATCCCTTCTACGGCGGCATCGGCTTCGAGTTCACCGGCGGGCAGCCCGCGCAGGACTGGAGCGCGTTCGACGGCGTGCAGTTCTGGATGTACAGCGACGGCAGCGCGTCCTCGGTGCAGGTCGAGCTCCTCGACGCGGTCGCCGCCGATTCGACGGTGCACGACCGCTGGGATGTCGTGGTGCCGCTCGGCCCCGCGGGCTGGAATCTCGTGAAGCTCCCGTTCTCGAGCTTCGGCTACGCCACCGACTACCAGGACGGCGGAGCGCCGAACGACGGCTCGCTCGACCTCGATTTCGTGCGCGGAATCCTCTTCCCGGCGAACGCGGGCAAGGCCGTCGTCAAGCTCGACGAGATCGGCCTCTACGCCGGCACGGTCGTCGCCCCCTCCGTCGGCGTCACGACGACGGCGCTCGATGTGGTCGAAGGCTCCGACGCGGTGATCCCCGTGCGCCTGTCCACCGCACCTGCGAGCGACGTGACCGTCGACTTCGCCACGGCCGACGGCACGGCGGCCGCCGGAACCGACTACACCGCGACCAGCGGCACCCTCACGTTCGCCGCCGGTGTGCGCGACGCGCAGATCGTCGTCCCGACGACCGCGGACGACACCGTCGACGGCAACCGCACGTTCACCGTCGCGCTCTCCGGAGCGGCGGGAGCCACGCTGGGCGCAGCGACGACGACCGTCACGGTGCGCGACGACGACTCCGCGCCGGCCGGTGCGATCGGCGTGCTGACCGACACCGTCGAGGACTTCGAGGCGGAGCTGGTGCTGGGCGATCCTGCGGCGACGCCGCCGGTGGGCTGGTTCGCGGCGCAGGGTGCGGGCAACGTCCCGTCGTTCGAGCGGGTGGCGGATGCTTCGCGTCCGGGTGCTGCGGACGGCAACGATTCGCTGGCGCTGGGTTTCGACACGTCGTCGTGGGCGGTCGTGATCGACAACTTCACCACGGACGGCTCGACGTGGGAGCCGCAGGACTGGTCGGCGTACCGCGGTGTCGGGTTCTGGATGCGCGGATCGAACTCGGGTGCTCCGATGTTCGTGGACGTGCTGGACAACCGCACGCCGGGATCGACCGTCGATGACGCCGAGCGGATGTCGGTGCGGTTCACCGATGACTGGACCGGCTGGAGGTTCGTGGAGTTCGCGTTCTCGGACTTCACCCGCAAGAACATCGGCAACGGCGCCCCGGACGACGGCTTCACCCTGACCGAGGTCCACGGCATCGGCATCGGTGTCGAGCAGACCTCCACCCCCGTCCAGCCCGACCTCCTCATCGACGACATCTCGCTCGTGAAGTACCAGGACGTCGTCGAGGACTTCGAGGCGGAGCTGGTGCTGGGCGATCCTGCGGCGACGCCGCCGGTGGGCTGGTTCGCGGCGCAGGGTGCGGGCAACGTCCCGTCGTTCGAGCGGGTGGCGGATGCTTCGCGTCCGGGTGCTGCGGACGGCAACGATTCGCTGGCGCTGGGTTTCGACACGTCGTCGTGGGCGGTCGTGATCGACAACTTCACCACGGACGGCTCGACGTGGGAGCCGCAGGACTGGTCGGCGTACCGCGGTGTCGGGTTCTGGATGCGCGGATCGAACTCGGGTGCTCCGATGTTCGTGGACGTGCTGGACAACCGCACGCCGGGATCGACCGTCGATGACGCCGAGCGGATGTCGGTGCGGTTCACCGATGACTGGACCGGCTGGAGGTTCGTGGAGTTCGCGTTCTCGGACTTCACCCGCAAGAACATCGGCAACGGCGCCCCGGACGACGGGTTCACCCTGACCGAGGTCCACGGCATCGGCATCGGTGTCGAGCAGACCTCCACCCCCGTCCAGCCCGACCTCCTCATCGACGACATCACCCTCGTCGGTCAGGCGGACACCAACCGGCCGCTCGTGATCAACACGGCCCGCGCGATCTTCACGGTCGCCGAAGGTGATGACGCCGAGGTTCTCGTGCGCCTGACCCGTGCCGCCGACCAGGACGTCACGGTCGGGTACCGCACCGAGGAGGCGGTGGACCGCACGTCCACCGAGGACCTTCCGGCCACGGCCGACGTCGACTACGTCAGCACGAGCGGGACCGTCACCTTCACGGCGGGCTCACGCGACGCGGTCATCACGGTCCCGACCATCGCCGACGGCAAGGCCGAGGTCGACGAGACCTTCCTGGTGCGCCTCTCCGACCCGGTCGGCGCCGAGCTCAACCCGCTCGCGGTCGCCCGTGTCAGCATCCAGGACAGCGACGCTGCGCTCCCGGGTCTGCTGGACGACTTCGAGAACGGCACCGCAGGTCTGGACCCGATCGGCGACGCCGCGCTGACGACGCGCCTCGTGGCGGCATCCGATGCCGACGCGTACGAGGGGCAGGACCTCTTCGACAACGTGCTCCACATCGACGGGGACGGCGGCTACGCCCGCTCGTTCGCTCAGCCGCAGGACTGGAGCGCCCAGGAGGGCATCGGGTTCTGGTACGAGGGCGAAGGCGACGGACGCGACGTGACGCTCCGCGTGCACGACGCGACGCCGGTCGAGGCCGCGCCCGAGGACTGGACGCTCGCCTGGTCGGACGAGTTCGACGCTCCGGCCGGCACGGCCGCAGACCCCCGCAACTGGACGTACGAGACCGGCGGCTGGGGCTGGGGCAACGACGAGCTGCAGTACTACAGCGACTCGACCGACAACGCCGCGCACGACGGCGAGGGCAACATGGTGATCACGACCCGCGCGGTCGAGGACCCTGCCGCGGCGGGCCTGGAGTGCTGGTACGGACCGTGCGAGTACACGTCGGCGCGCCTGATCACCGAGGGCAAGGTCGAGGTGCTCCACGGCCGCATGGAAGCGCGTGCGCAGATGCCGGACGGTGAAGCGGGCATCTGGCCGGCGATCTGGTCGCTGGGCAACGACTTCCGTGACGTCGGCTGGCCGCGCACCGGCGAGATCGACATCATGGAGTACGTCGGAAAGCTGCCCGAGGAGATCTTCGGCACGATCCACGGCCCCGGCTACAGCGGCGGGTCGGCGTACGGCGACACGTACGACTTCGGCGAGGACCTCAGCAATGAGTGGCTGACCTTCGCGGTCGAGTGGGAAGAGGGCGAGATCCGCTGGTACGTCCAGCGCGACGGCGGCGAAGAGATCCTGTTCCACACCGCCACGCCGCAGGACATCGCCCCGAACGACTGGGTGTACGAGCACCCGTTCACGCTGCTGATGAACATGGCGGTGGGCGGCAACTTCGGTGGTCCGCTCGCGGACACGCTGACGTTCCCGCAGGAGCTGAAGGTCGACTACATCCGCGTCTACCAGGCGCCGGATGCAGAGGAGAAGTTCGAGACGACCTTCACCGACGATGAGGCAGGGTGGCGCTTCGTGCAGCTGCCGTTCAGCGACTTCGAGCGTTCGGCGGACCAGCCCCAGGGTGCGGCCGACGACGGCTTCGGCCGCACGGCGGTCACGGGGTACGAGATCGAGGTCTCGGGCGGTGCGGCTTCCACACTCTCGGCACCCTCGATCACGCCGTCGCTCGCGATCTTCGCGACCGATGACGGAGTGGTCAGCCTCGACAAGGTGCAGGTGCTCGCCGAGGTCACCGACCCCGGAACGGGTGGCGGTGACGGCGATGGCGACGGTGGTGACGGCGACGGCGGTGACGGCGACGGCGGTACCGGTGGTTCCGACGGCGGTGCCGGCGGCGGTTCGGACGGCGGCGGCACGACGACCGGCTCGGGCGGCCAGGGCGGCCTCGCCGCCACGGGTGGCACGGACCTCACGCCGATCGCGGCTCTGGCACTCCTCCTGATGGGGCTCGGTGCAGCGCTGCTCCGGCGCCGTCGATGGGGAGTCCGCGCCGAACGCTGACCTCAGCCCGGCGCGCCGTGCGCGGCATCCGCTCTCTCCCCCCGGAGAGCGGATGCCGCGCACTCGTGCGTGCGGCCGCCTCCCGCGCGGTCACTCCCGCGCGCGCGTCAGGCGAAGACGCTGATGAACCGCTCGTGCCAGCCCGTCGCACCGTCGGGAGCGACGTTCGCACGGTCGGAGGTCTGCACTTCGCCGGACTTGCTCGTCGCCCGGCACCGGATCAGGTGGTCGCCGACCGTCGCGGTCCACGGCAGGCTCCACTGCACCCACGTGTCGTCCGAGATCGCCGGCGCGAGGGTGGCCTGTTGCCACTCGCCCTCGTCGATCTGCACCTCGACCGCGGCGATGCCGACGGTGGGCTGCCATGCCATCCCCGCGATCACCTTCTCGCCGGCGCTCAGTCCCTGCTGTCGGCGCGGCACGTCGATGCGCGACTGCAGCTTGATCGGCCCACGCTCCGACCACCCGCGCGTCGACCAGTACGCCTTCGCGGCGTCGAAGCGCGTGACCTCGAGCTCGGTGACCCACTTCGTGGCCGAGACGTAGCCGTACAGACCGGGCACGACCATCCGCACGGGGAAGCCGTGCTCGGGCGGGAGGGGCTCGCCGTTCATCCCGACCGCGAGGATCGCGTTGCGCGCATCGGTGAGCGCTTCGAGGGGCGAGCTCGCGGTGAAGCCGTCGATCGATCTCGAGAGCACCATGTCGGCATCCGCCGTCGGGACGGCCCGCGCGAGCAGCTCGCGGATCGGGTAGCCGAGCCACAGGGCGTTGCCGATCAGCTCGCCGCCGACCTCGTTCGAGACGCACGTGAGGGTGGTGATGCTCTCCTCGAGCGGCAGCGCGAGCAGCTCGTCCCACGTGATCGTCACCTCGTTCTCGACGAGACCGTGGATGCGCAGGCTCCAGTCCGCCGGATCGACCTGCGGCACGACCAGGGCGGTGTCGATGCGGTAGAACTGGTCGCTCGGCGTGATGACGGGCGCGAGGCCCGGGACCCCCAGCTCCGCTCCGGCCGGCACGGCGGGACCGGCGACGGCCGCGGTCGGCAGCCGCAGCGCGTCGCGCACGGCGGTGACCGCCTGCGCTCCCGCGCGCGCGAACGTCGAGCCCACCGCCGCGAGCACGCCGACGGCGGCCGTCCCGGCCGTCCAGAGCAGGAACGTGCGTCGCTCGACCGCGCCGCGCGAACGCTCGGCGGGTCCCGCCTCTTCAGCGACCGGGGCGGCGGATTCGGCCGTGGGGGAGACAGGGTCGGTGCGTGTCGGGGGCCGTGGCGCCGAGGGGGTGAGCGACCCCGCGTGCGCGCGTCTGGGCAGCCGCCCCATCAGGAGGCCGAGGGCCGCGGCGGCGGTCACGCCGGCGACGACGGAGGGCACCCAGTCGAGCTGGCCGGCGTTCGCCCGGGTCATCGCCGCGAGCACGCCGACCCCGCCGAGGATCACCAGGAGCGCGAGACCCATGGGCGGCCACCGCAGCTCGACGAGCCCGGCAACGGCCGCGACCCCGATCAGGACGATCCCGATCCCCACCAGCAGCGCGACTTTGTCGTTCGTGCCGAACAGCGCGATCGCGGCATCCTTCGCCCACGGCGGGGCGAGGTCGATCAGCGCCGAGCCGATCGCGGCGAACGGGCTCGCACCCGGCGCGACGAGCGCCGCGGTGAGCTCTCCGAGTCCCGCCCCCAGCACGACCGCCGCCACGCCGGCTCCCGCCGCGGCGAATCGCGTGCCCCTGCTCGCCCTGGTCACGGGACGAGCCTACGTCCGCCGGACCATCGAAGGGCGCGGAGGATGTGACGAAAGGGTGACGTCCGCGCACTGCTCCTCGCTGTCCGCAGTTCGCACCTTCACAGGCGGGAAAGCCGAAACATGCGGGCAACACGCCCCCGACTAGAGTCGTCGCATGGGCGATCTCTTCGACGGTTACGGCTCCACTCTGGCGCCGCGCAAGACCGCATCCGGCATCCCCGCTTACGACGAGATGTTCGGCGATCCGCGGCATCCCGGCGACCCCGCCGAGTCCCGCGCCGCCTACCGCGAGCTGTACCAGGCGCTCGCGCAGATGACGCAGGAGGAGCTGCGCGGCCGCACCGAATCGCTCGCCAGCTCGTACCTCGCGCAGGGCGTCACGTTCGACTTCGCGGGTGAGGAACGGCCCTTCCCGCTGGATGCCGTCCCCCGCGTGATCGAGTACGACGAGTGGTCGCACGTCGAGTCGGGGGTCAAACAGCGTGTGAAGGCGCTCGAGGCCTTCCTCGACGATGCGTACGGACGCCAGCACTGCGTTCGTGACGGCGTGCTGCCCGCCGGGCTCATCGCCTCGTCGCAGTACTTCTACCGTCAGGCCGCCGGCATCCACAGCGCGAACGGCGTGCGCATCCAGGTGTCGGGGATCGATCTGATCCGCGATGAGCACGGCGAGATGCGGGTGCTCGAAGACAACGTCCGCGTGCCGAGTGGCGTGAGCTACGTCATCTCGAACCGCCGGGTCATGGCGCAGACGCTGCCCGAGCTGTTCGTCTCGATGCGGGTGCGGCCGGTCGGCGACTACCCGAACAAGCTCCTCGCGGCGCTGCGTGCGTCGGCTCCGGCGGGCATCGACGACCCCAACGTCGTCGTGCTGACGCCGGGCGTCTACAACTCGGCGTACTTCGAGCACACGCTGCTCGCCCGCCTGATGGGTGTCGAGCTCGTCGAAGGTCGCGACCTGCTGTGCGTGGGCGGCAAAGTCTTCATGCGCACGACCCGCGGTCCGCAGCGCGTCGACGTGATCTACCGTCGCGTGGACGACGAGTTCCTCGACCCGCTGCAGTTCCGCGCCGATTCGATGCTCGGCGCGCCGGGCCTCATGCTCGCCGCGCGCCTGGGCAACGTCACGATCGCGAACGCGGTCGGCAACGGCGTCGCGGATGACAAGCTCCTCTACACGTACGTGCCGGACCTCATCCGGTACTACCTCGCCGAGGAGCCCATCCTCAAGAACGTTGACACGTGGCGGCTCGAAGACCCGGGTGCTCTCGAGGAGGTGCTCGACCGCCTGCCCGAGCTCGTGGTCAAGCCCGTCGACGGATCGGGCGGCAAGGGTCTCGTCGTGGGTCCGGATGCGTCTCCCGCCGAACTCGAGGCGCTGCGGCAGCGACTGCTCGCCGATCCGCGCGGGTGGATCGCGCAACCGGTCGTGATGCTGTCGACGATCCCGACGCTCGTCGAGGACGGCATGCGTCCACGGCACGCCGACCTCCGGCCCTTCGCCGTGAATGACGGCGAAGACGTCTGGGTGCTGCCCGGTGGCCTCACGCGCGTCGCGCTGCCGGAGGGGCAGCTCGTCGTGAACTCCAGCCAGGGCGGCGGCTCGAAGGACACCTGGATCGTCGGCGGCTCCGCGCCGAGCCACGTGGAGTACGGCCAGGGCAACGGTCTCGCGGGCCTCGTCGCCGATCAGGCCGCCACGGTCACCGCCGCGATCCCGATCATCTACGACGGGCAGCCCGCGCCGTCGCATTCGCCGCAGGACCGCCCGCGTTCGCACACCGAGCAGCAGGAGCAGCAACAGCAGCAGCAGGCCGTGGGCCCGGCATCCGTTCCTTCCGACCGTGTCCCATCTTGTCCGCTTCATGTCCCGGAGTTCACCGGTTCCACCGCCGCCAACCGGCGAAGTTCGGGACATGGTGCGAGCGGAGAGGACCGCTCATGCTGAGTCGCATCGCAGAGAGCCTCTTCTGGATCGGGCGCTACATCGAGCGCGCCGACGGCACCGCCCGCATCCTCGACGTGCACCTGCAGCTGCTGCTGGAGGATCCGTGGATCGACGAAGACACCGCGTGCCGGTCGCTGCTGCTCGTCATGGGGTCGATCCCGCCGGCCCCTGGAGAGATCGTGCGCCGGGAGGACGTGCTCTCCAAGCTCGCCGTGGACCGCATGAATCCGGCATCCATCGCCTACTCGCTCACGTCTGCGCGAGAGAACGCGCGACGCGCGCGCGAGATCGTCTCGACCGAACTGTGGGAGACGCTCAACACCACCAATTCGCGGATGCCGCGGCGCCTGCAGACCGACAAGGTGCACGGCTTCTTCCAGTGGGTGCGCGAGCGCTCGGCCCTGGCCGTCGGCATCGTCGACTCGTCGACGAGCCGCGACGAGGCGTGGCAGTTCTTCACGCTGGGGCGCAGCATCGAACGCGCCGACATGACCGCGCGGCTGCTCGCGACCCGCTCGCTCACCGAGGCGTCCGGCCCGTCGTGGACGACGATCCTGCGCTCGTGCGGTGCGTACGAGGCGTACCTCCGGACGTACCGGGGGATGCCGAGCGCGACGAACGCCGCGGAGTTCCTGCTGCTGGACCGCCTCTTCCCGCGGTCGATCATCTACTCGATCTCGCGCGCCGAGGACTGCATGAGCGCGATCGATCCGCGCGCCGACCGTGTCGGCCACTCGAACACGGTGCTGCGCGCGCTCGGACGCATCCGCAACGACCTGGAGTACCGCCCGGTGAGCGAGATCCTGAACGAGCTGCCCGAGCACATGGAGAGCGTGCAGAAAGTGACGCGCGAGGCGTCCGAGGCGATCAAGGCCCGCTTCTTCCCGACGCAGGCCGAGCCGAGCTGGATCGGAGAGATCTCATGAAGCGCCTGCGCATCGAGCACACGACCGGTTTCTCCTACCAGGGCGACGTCTCGGCGTCGTACAACGAGGCGCGCATGCTGCCGAACTCGACCGACAGCCAATTCGTGCTCAGTTCGTCGCTCGACATCGAGCCCTCGACGTCGGTCAACCAGTACGTCGACTATTTCGGCACCCGCGTGGCGGCGTTCGACGTGCTCTCGCCGCACGCCGCGCTCACGATCTCGGCACGCTCGCTCGTCGAGGTGCGCCCGCGCCCGATGGCGCACCCCGACATCACGTGGGACCAGCTGCGGGCCGAGGCCTCGCGCTCGATCGAGACGGTCGAGCAGATGGGGCAGAGCGCCCGCACCCGTCCGCATCCCGAGGTCGCCGAGATCGCGAAGGCCATCGCGTCGCAGTACGACCGGCCCGGTGTCGCGGCGCACGAGATCGCGATGGCGATCGGCAACGCGGTGGAGTACATGCACGGCATCACCGGCGTGCACTCGACCGCCGCGGAGGCCTGGGAGGCCCGCAAGGGCGTGTGCCAGGACATCGCGCACATCACGCTCGGCGCGCTCCGCGAGGTCGGCATCCCGGCCCGTTACGTCTCGGGATATCTCCACCCGCGACCGGATGCCGATGTCGGCGTGCCGGTGACGGGGGAGTCCCACGCCTGGGTCGAATGGTTCGCGGGCGACTGGCAGGGCTTCGACCCCACGAACAACATCGACATCGGCGACCGGCACGTGCTCGTCGGGCGGGGGCGCGACTACAACGACGTGCCGCCGCTGCGGGGCGTGTACGCCGGCCCCTTCAAGTCCCAGCTGCACGTGAAGGTGACGATCACGAGAGAGGCGTGAGCCTCACGCGGCATCCGATTTCCGAAGCGCTCCGAATAGTCAGGGGATGAACTGACAAGGGAGCAATTCGATGAAGAAGACACTTTCGCTCGGAGTCGCCGTCACCGCTGTGGCGGCGGCGATCATGTTCGGTTCGGCGGGTGCGGCATCCGCTGCCCACTGCGTCGACGGCGCGGGCACGACGCCCGGCTTCTCGTACTTCGGCACCGTGCACGTCAAGGTCGCCGATCACGCCGAAGGCGGCAACCCCGGCCCGCACATGGGCACGAGCGGGGCCTCGAACTGCCTCGACACGTCGGGCAACCCGTCCGAGCGCGCGCCCGGCAAGCGCTGACCCGGCACTGACCTGACCTGACCACCCGGCGGTCCGCGGCGCAGCCTGGGCATCGCGGACCGCCGGGGAGCATCTCGGTGCGCGTCCGGCGTGGCACACTGTCCCGGTGTCGGACATCGAGATGGCGAAGATCGCAGGCGGAACCGTCGCTCTGCACGATGCGCGGACGAAGCGGCGATGGAGCGTCGAGCTCGAGGCGTTCGAGATCGGCGTGTACCCGGTCACCCAGGCGCAGCTGGCCGAGCTGATCGGGGAATCGGCGAACCATCCGCGACGCCCCGCCGCCGACGTCAGCTGGCTGCGGGCGATCCGCTTCTGCAACGCGGCGTCGGAGTGGGAGGGCCTCGATTCCGCGTACTCGTTCGAGGGTGAAGAGGTCACGTGGCACGTCGACGTCGACGGCTACCGGCTGCCCACGGAGGCCGAGTGGGAGTTCGCGTGCCGTGCAGGTTCGACCGGGCCGCAGTACGGACCCCTCGCCGAGGTCGCGTGGACGAGCGCGGACGGCGTGACGTCCCCGCAGGACGTCGGCGGGCGGATGCCGAACCTCAACGGCCTCTTCGACACCCTCGGCAACGTCTGGGAATGGTGCTGGGACCTGCTCGACCCGGCGCGCTACGGCGACTACCGCGTGTTCCGCGGCGGTGGATTCGCCGATGACGCGTGGAGCGTGCGGGCGTCGACGCGGCGCGGAGGCGGCCCGCGGATGCACCACGACGACGTCGGCTTCCGGGTGGCGCGCGGCGGGTTCGAGGCAGTGGATGCCGCGCAGGGCTGGTCCGCCGCGGCGGATCGTGAGCGCGCGGAGCAGGACGGCCCGCTGCCGCCGGGGTGGACGCCGCGGCGCTGACACGGAAGCCGACGCCGGGTGCGTCGCGGCGCAGAGCGCGGTCGCCAGGTGCCGTCGACTCAGGCCTGGGTGCCGTCGAGCTCGCGGCGCAGATACCGCGGAGCCTGCACCCGCCACCCCTCTGTGACGAGCTCGGCGAGGTGGTCGAGGTCGATGAGGGAGAGGCGGAACGCGACTTTCGGCTCGCCCCAGCTCGTCGTGGTCCGCAGGAACACCTCGGGTGCCATCTCGACGAGCGCGAGCGCATCGACCCGATCGGCGACCTTCACTCCGACGACGGGCTCGGCCGCGATCACGGCGCGGACGTCGGCGGGGATGCTCGGCCAGGGGTGGCACTCCCACGCGAAGGGCTTGCGTCGCACGAACCAGGAGGCGCCGCCCGTCGTGGCGCGCTCCTCGCTGCCGGGCAGCGCGGCCGCGACGCGGCGGACATCGTCGAGGGTCGGCACGCCGAAAGCGTACGACCGACCTGCGACAGGGCCGGCGTCCGCGGGGTTCAGGTCAGCCCGCGTTGGCCTGCAACCACGCCCACGGGTCGACGACGCCGCCGTTGATGTGGGTCTCGAAGTGGAGGTGGCACGCGGTCGAGCTGCCGGTGCTGCCGACGAGCCCGATCAGTTGGCCGGCCGCGACGGGCTGACCCGCCGCGACCTGACGGCTGCCGTAGGTCATGTGCCCGTACAGCGTGCTGACCTGCTGGCCGCCCAGGACGTGGTCGATCGTGACCGCGACGCCGTAGCCGCCGAAGCTCTCCTGCGAAACCCGCACGACACCGGCCGCCGCCGCGTAGAGCGGAGTGCCGCACGACGCGAGCAGGTCGACGCCCTGGTGGTAGCCGGAGTCCCAAAGACCGCGGCCCTTCGTGAAGTTCAGGATCGGCCAGCGGACCTCGCCGCTGCCGGGCGAGACGAGCATGATGTTCGTCGGCACCGACCCCGATGAGCCCGAGCTGCTCACCCGCGCGCGTGCCGCGGCTGCTTCCGCTGCCGCGGCGGCCGCTGCTGCCGCGGCCGCGGCAGCGGCCTCTTCGTCCTTCTTCTTCTGGATCTCCTCGGGCGTCGTGGCGGAGTAGCTCTCGCGTCCGAGTTCGGCCGTCTCGGCATCCGATCCGACGAGGAGCGACTGGGCGTCGTCGGCGGCGACCTGCTGCAGCGTGACGGCCTCCGCGGCCGCCTCGGGGCGGAAGGCGGCCAGTGCGGGAAGGGCGACGGTCGCGACGAGACCGCCCACCATCGTGAGGATCACGAGATTGCGCAGCGGTCGCGAGGTCTTCTGTGCGGGGCGGGATGCCGGCCGGCCGGCACTCGTCGCAGGCGCTACCGCGCCGCGACGGGGCGGGCGCGCGGCGACAGCGCTCTTGCGGTCCGACGCGCGTGCGTCACGGGAGGTCGGGGCGGTGCGGCGCCGCGCTCGGCGCGAGGAGTCCGCTCCCGGGAGCAGGTGGCCGTTCGGGAGCGGCTCTACGTCGTCGGTCAATCGCTTCTCCAGCGCCTCCGCGCCGAAGCACGGGCTCGTCAGCACTCGGTGTCGGGGCACATCGTGCGGGCCGACCACACGGACGACGAGCCAGGAGGCGTCTCGTGTGGGGTTGTGCGGCGGGGTGCCGCCTGCGGGTGGTTCGACGCTACCCGAAGGTAACGAATATGTCACGGGTCGGAGCCCGATTCGTTGAAATCGCTCTCACGGCCTGCTCGCGACCGCCCTCACGCGAGGGCTGTCACCGTCGCCGCAGCTGAGTCCCACCGCCGGAGCGCGACGGCTGACCCGGAGTGCTCGGCGCCGATCAGGCGCAGGGCGTCCGGAAGGGACTCCAGCCGCAGCCGGCGGGCGAGGGTGACGTGGGGCACCCAGTCTCCGGGGGCCGTGTGCGCGGCATCCGGACCCGGCGGAGCCTCATCATGGACGGCGCGGTGCAGCCGCAGGAGCTCTTCACTCGGGACGACGTGGCGGGCGAGCACACCGCGGTCGCCGTGGCGGAACACGATCGGCGCCCCGAGCGTGACGCGCAGCGGCAGGAGTCGGATCGCATCCGCGAAGGCGATGGGGGCCAGTTCGGGGCGGACGAGCAGCGTGACGTGCGGCCGATTGCTCGGCGACGTGTGGGCCGCGAGGCTCGAGTGCCCGGCCGCGGCGAGAGCGTCCCAGTCGGCGCGCACGCGGGCTTCCGTGTCGGGGTCGAACAGCAGCTCGATGCTGACGACGTGGCGGGCGGGTGCCGGGCGCTCGGGGCTCGTGGTCGTGCCCTCGCTCATGGCGTCCACCGTATCCGGCCCGCGGGGCGGGGCGGCCGGTCAGGCCCCTCGTGCGCGGGATATGTTGTGAGCGGCGGCTCCCGTGTGCACCGTCCCTCGCGGCCCCGGCGACTGCCGGCTGGGCTGTTCGGCGGTGCCGGGCTTGTTCCGACCGTTCACCCGCCACACCCCGCCGTATCCCGGCACGCGAAAGGACCCGCACATGCCCCGCAACTGGGCCGGAACCCACGAGTACACCGCCCCCCGCATCGTCGCGGCGTCCACGGTCGAGCAGGTGCGGGCCGTGCTGGCGCAGGCCGGACGCGTTCATGCGCTCGGCACCCGCCACTCGTTCACCGACCTTCCCGACACGGCGGGCACCCTGATCGACCTCGCCGGGCTGAGCGGCGACTTCGCCCTCGACGTGGATGCACGGACCGTCACGGTCGCCGCGGGCACCCGCTACGGCGAGCTCGCGCTGTGGCTCGACGAGCGCGGCTGGGCGCTGCACAACCTCGGCTCGCTTCCGCACATCTCGGTGGGCGGGGCGACCGCGACCGCGACCCACGGCTCGGGAGACGCCAACGGCGTGCTCACGAGCGCGGTGCGCGGCATCCGCTACGTCGGCGCCGACGGGGACGTGCACGAGGTGCGGCAGGACGACCCCGATTTCGCAGCGCTCGCGGTCGGCCTCGGCGCGTTCGGCGTGGTCGTGTCGCTGACCCTCGCGGTGCAGCCCACCTACCGTGCGCGGCAGGACGTCTACCGCGACGTGACGTGGGATGCCGCCCTCGACCGCTTCGACGCGATCACGGGCGCCGGCTACAGCGTGTCGGTCTTCACGCGGTGGGAGTCCGAGCTCCTCGGCGACGTGTGGGTCAAGACGCGTCTCGCATCGGACGAGGACCCGGTTCCGGACGTGCTGCTGGACGGCACGCGGGTCGTCGAGGCGAACCCGCTCGAGGGCCTCCCCGACCTCACGGTGCTCGGCGGTGTTCCGGGCCCGTGGATGGAGCGTCTGCCCCACTTCCGCCTGGATGGCACGCCGTCGTTCGGCGATGAGATCCAGAGCGAGTACTTCGTGCCCCGGGCGGACGCGGCGGCCGCGCTGACCGCGATGCGCGCGCTCGCCGCGGACATCCGGCCGGTGCTCTTCGTGAGCGAACTGCGCACGGCGGCCGCAGACGACCTGTGGCTGAGCGGCGCCTACGAGCGGGACTTCCTCGCGATCCACTTCACGTGGCACAACGACCCCGTGGGCGTCCGCGCCGTCCTGCCGCTGATCGAGGAGGCGCTCGCCCCGTTCGCCGCGCGACCGCACTGGGGCAAGCTGCACCTGTTCGACGCGGACGCGATGGCGCGTGTGCATCCGCGTCTGGGCGATGCCCGCGCGGTGTTCGAGCGGCTCGACCCGGAAGGGCGCTTCACGAACGCGCACCTGGAGCGCGTGGGGGCGCGCGCTCCGCGCGCCTGACGACCCGAGGCGCAGCGGCTCGGGTGCCGCTTAGCCCCGCACCCGAGAGGGGATGACCGCGCCGGGGCTCAGACGGCGCGGCGGAGGGGCTTCGGGGGGTCCGGCAGGCGCAGGGGCGTGGTCGAGGCGACCTCTTCCGAGAACTCCGCGCGTGCGGGGGTGACGATGCTGATCGGCAGCGTCTCATCGAGCGTCAGCCGGAAGCGACGTTCTTTGCTCCGGTGCAGCCGGCCCGACACGATGATCCACGTCATGCCGATCGTGAAGGCGACGAGCGCGGCGGCGGCTCCGAGCAGGATCGCCATGCGCGGCCCGAACTCCGCCGCCACCCAGCCGACGATCGGGGCGCCGATCGGCGTGCCGCCCATGAGGATCGCCATGTACAGCGCCAGCACGCGCCCGCGCAGGGCGGGGTCCGTCGTGGTCTGCACGTAGCCGTTCGCCGTCGTCAGCATCGTCACGACCGCGAAGCCCGTGAACATGAGCGTCGCGGCGTACGTCCAGTAGCCGGGCATGACCGACGAGACGGCGGCGGCCACGGCGAACATCAGGGTGCCGCCGATCACGACGCGGATGCGCGCACGGTCGCGGCGGGCGGCGAGGAGGGCGCCGGCGAGCGAGCCGATCGCGAGGATCGAGCTCAGCAGGCCGAACCCGTCGGCGTCGCGGCCGAACTCGATCGCCATCGTCGAGGCGAAGATCGGGAAGTTCATGCCGAACGCGCCGACGAGGAACACCATCGCGAACGTCACGATCAGATCGGGACGGCGACCGACGTAGCGGAAGCCGTCCGCGAGCCGCGACGCACCCGCCGTGCTGACGCGGGGGAGAAGCTCGTGCGGACGGATGAGCATGAGCGCGATGATCATGCCGAAGAACGTCACGGCGTTCAGGAGGAACACCCAGCCGGTGCCCACGGCCACGATGACCACGCCGGCGACGGCGGGTCCGATCATGCGTGCGCCGTTGAAGGATGCCGCGTTCAGCGCGACGGCGTTCGAGGCGTTCTCGCGTGTGACGACGTCGGAGACGAACGCCTGGCGGGCAGGGTTGTCGAAGGCGGAGACGACGCCGAGCGCCAGCGCGAAGCCGTACATGATCATCAGCGTCATCTGCCCGGTGAGGATCATGATGCCCAGGGCGATCGCGAGCGCGAACAGCACGCCCTGCGTGACCATGAGGAGCTTCCGCCGCTCGAAGCGGTCGGCGACCCATCCGGTGACGCCCACGAGCAGCAGCGGGGGAGCGAACTGCAGCGCCATCGTGATGCCCATCGCGGCCGCGTCGTTGTCGGTGAGCTCGGTCAGCACGACCCAGTTCTGCGCGGTCGCCTGCATCCAGGCGCCGATGTTCGACACGAGGGCGCCGATGAACCACACGCGGTAGTTGAAGACCGAGAAGGAACGGAACATGGCGCTCACCGGTTCACCATCCGTCCCATGATCTCGGCGGCTCTCGCGAGGGTCTCGCGCTCCTCGGGCTCGAGTTCGGCCAGCGCCTCCTCGACCCAGGCATCCCGCCGCCGGGCCGTCTCGTCGACGACCGCGCGGCCGGCATCGGTCAGGTCGATCACGACTTTGCGGCCGTCGCTCTCGTCGGCGCTGCGGCTCGTGTAGCCGGCATCCTGCAGGCAGTTCACGGTGCGGTTCATCGCCGGGGCCGAGACGCGCTCGCGGTCGGCAAGTTCGCTCAAGGTGTGGGGGCCGTGGATGAACAGCGCCGCCAGGACGGCGAACTGTCCGTCGCTCATCGAGTCCACTGCGCGCTGGGTGCGCATGCGGCGGGCGAGGCGGAAGGTCGCGATACGCAGGTCCGAGGCCTCTCGGGAGAGGTCGTGAGTCGTCTGGGTCGTCGTGTCCGCGCTGCCTGTCATCGATCCTTAGCTTAGTTCATTATCTTTGTTAAGCAAATTCGAGGATGCCGGCGGAGGGTCGGTCGTGCCGGAGGCTCCGTTGCTGAGGGCGGCCTCTCCGGCGACCCGCGCATCGGCATCCTGCTGCTCCTTCGTCCGGTGCGCGCCACCGAGAGAGAAGGTCGCGAAGAGACCGATCACGAGGAATCCCGTGGCGGCGAAGGCCGACAGTCGCGTGCCGTCCGAGAAGGCCGCCTTGGCGGCATCCGCGATGTCGGCCGTCTGCGGATTCGCCTCGAGGCCGGCGATCGCGCCTCCCGCAGAATCGACGACCGCGCTGACGACCTGGTCGATCTGGTCGGCGGGGAGATTCTGCTCCTCGAGCTGGGATGTCAGGATGCCGGCGGTGCTCGTGAACAGCACGGTGCCGAGGATCGCGACACCCAGCGCGGAACCGACCTGGCGCGCGGTCGACTGCGTACCGGAGCCTTGCCCCGACATCTCGACCGGCACGTCCTGCAGGATGACGCCGGTGAGCTGCGCCGTGGCCAGTCCCACGCCGAATCCGTAGACGAACAGCGCCGGGATGAGCCACCCCCAGACGGCATCCGGGCCGATGATCAGCCCGACCGCGCCGACGCCGATGATCTCGGCGACCAGGCCGACGCGCACGATCGTGACCGGTGAGATCCTGCCGGAGGTCGCCCCCGCGAATCCGCTCGCCATGAAGGAGCCGATCGCCAGGGCCAGAAGCAGGAAGCCGGTCTGGAGGGCATCGAAGCCCAGGACGAACTGCAGCCACAGCGGCAGGGTGAGGATGATACCGAACTCGCCGAGCGAGATGAGCATCGCGGCGATGTTGCCGTTGCGGAACGACGAGATCCGGAAGAGGGAGAACTCCAGCAGCACGGACTTGCCGGAGCGCTTGCGGTGCAGCTCCCACGCGACGAAACCGACGAGCGCGAGGAGCGAGATCGCGAACGCGACCGGGACGGGGGAGAGGGCGAACGGCCACGTGAAGGCGCCGATCTCCATCGGCTTGTCGGTCAGCCACCAGCCGTACGTGCGGCCCTCGATGAGCCCGAAGACGAGGGGGCCGAACACCAGCACGGAAAGGGCCGCCCCGAGGAAGTCGATCTTGCCGTACTTCTCTTCGCGCGATTCGGCGACCGTCAGCAGGACGCCGATGAAGATCAGGATGCCCAGCGGCACGTTGATGCCGAACGCCCACCGCCACGAGAACGCGGTGGTGAGCCAGCCGCCCAGGAGCGGACCGACGGCGACCATACCGCCGATCGTCGACCCCCACACCGCGAAGGCGATGCCCCGCTCGCGTCCGCGGAAGGTCGCGTTGATGAGCGACAGCGTCGTCGGCAGCACCATGGCGCCGCCGACCCCCTGGATCAGTCGGGCGAGGATCAGCAGGTCGCCGTCGGGCGCGAGACCGGCGAGCACCGAAGCCACCGTGAAGATCACGATGCCGAGAAGCATCATGCGGCGCCTGCCGAACTTGTCGGCGAGGCTGCCGAACAGCAGCAGCAGGGCGGCGAACACGAGGGTGTACGCCTCCTGCACCCACTGCACCTGCGTCGAGGTGAGACCGATGTCGTCGACGATCGCGGGGATCGCGACGTTGACGATCGTCGAGTCGACGATGATCAGCGCCACGCCGAGGCTGATGAAGACGAGTCCGAACCAGCGGCGGGAGGATGAAGCTGTCATTTCGCTAGGTTATCTAGCGAAGGGTTTTTTCGCTAGGTTGTCTAGCGAACTTCCCAACGGCGTGCACCTGACGTTCGACGCCGCGGCGAACCTAGACTCGCACCATGCCCGAGTTCACCGATGCGCACGGCATCGCGATCGTCTACGACGTCCACCCCGCCGCCGGCGTGCCGCGGGGGGTGGTCCAGCTCGCGCACGGCGTCGGCGAGCACGCCGGCCGCTACGGCGCGCTCATCGCCGCGCTCACCGCGGCGGGGTACGCCGTCTACGCCGATGACCACCGCGGTCACGGGCGCACCGGAGCGAAGCAGCACGGCGACGATCCGGCGAAGCTCGGCCGGCTCGGTCCCGGCGGGCTGCCGGCCACCGTCGATGCGGTCTGGATGTTCACCGAACTGATCCGGGCCGAGAACCCCGGCCTGCCGCTCATCCTCCTGGGGCACTCGTGGGGCTCCTTCCTCGCCCAGATGCTCGTGAACGACCACCCCGAGGCGTACGACGCCCTCGTGCTCAGCGGCTCGGCGCTGCGCTGGCCCGGCTCGCTCAACTCGGGTGACCTCAACGCGCCGTGGAAGCACGAGGACCCGACCGGGACGATGTGGCTCTCGACCGACGCCGCCGTCGGCCAGGCCTTCCTCGATGACCCGCTCACGACCACGACGCCCCTCCTGAAGCTCTTCGGCCCGATCGACGCGGCCCGGCTCATGGGCAAGCCGAAGAAGAACCTCGGCCGCGACATCCCGACACTCCTCATGGTCGGGCGCGACGACACCGTCGGCGGCCCGGTCAGCGTGCACAAGCTCGCGGATGCCTACCGCACGCGCTCCGGCTTCACCGACGTCACGACGCTCGTCTATCCCGGCATGCGGCACGAGATCTTCAACGAGGTGGGGCAGGCCGAGGTCCGCGCCGACCTGCTCGCCTGGCTCGACGCGCGCTTCCCCGCCCGGGGCTGACCGCTCGGCATCCGCCCGCGCCTTGTCCGTGACCGGCGTGGACCGGCATCCGCCTTCCGCCTGCCCGCGTGCGGGCCGCCGTAAGCTGAGCGGATGCACGGCGAATACAAGGTGCCCGGAGGAAAACTGGTCGTCGTCGACCTCGAGGAGCGCGACGGGCGGATCGCGCAGTTCCGCCTCGCCGGCGACTTCTTCCTCGAGCCCGACAGTGCGCTGGACGACATCAACCGCGCGATCGAGGGACTCCCGGTCGAGACGGATGCCGCGGCGATCGCCGCCGCCGTGCGTGCGGCGCTGCCGGACGGGGCGCAGCTGCTCGGTTTCACCCCCGAGGCGGTCGGCACGGCCGTCCGCCGCGCGCTCGTGACGGCTCCCGGGTGGCGGGACTTCGACTGGGAGGTCGTGCACGACCACCCCGTCTCGCCGCGGATGAACCTCGCGCTGGACGAAGTGCTCACGACGCGCGTCGGCGACGGACGCCGCCGCCCCACGCTCCGCCTCTGGGAGTGGAACGAGTCGGCCGTCGTCATCGGGTCGTTCCAGTCGTACCGCAACGAAGTCGACCCGGAGGGTGCGGCGCGGCACGGCTACGACGTCGTCCGCCGCATCTCAGGCGGGGGCGCCATGATGATGGGCGCGAACTCGATCGTGACGTACTCGCTGTACGTTCCGGCATCCCTCGTCGCGGGGATGACGTTCGCGGACTCGTACGCCTTTCTCGACGACTGGGTGCTGCAGGCGCTGCGCTCGCTCGGAGTCGAGGCGACCTACCAGCCGCTCAACGACATCGCCTCGCCGCAGGGCAAGATCGGCGGGGCGGCGCAGAAGCGCCTCGCGAACGGCGGCGTGCTGCACCACGCGACGCTCAGCTACGACATGGACGGTCAGGTCATGACCGAAGTGCTGCGGATCGGGCGGGAGAAGCTGAGCGACAAGGGCACGGTCTCGGCCGCGAAGCGCGTCGATCCGCTGCGGCGCCAGACCGGACTGCCGCGCGAGGCGATCATCGCGCGGTTCATCGAGACCTTCTCGAAGCTGTACGGCGCGGTGCCCGGCAGCGTCACCGAGGACGAGTACGCCGAGGCGGAGGCCCTCGTGGAGTCGAAGTTCGCCACCGAGCCGTGGCTGCACCGGGTGCCGTGACCGACCCGGCGACGCGAGGCTCGGAACCGCAGGGCCCGTCGGCGCGGGGCTCGGACGTGCGGGGGGCGGTCACGATCCATCACGGCGACAACCTCGCGGTCGCGGCGGGCCTGCCGGACGCGTCGTTCACCCTGATCTACCTCGATCCGCCGTTCAACACCGGCCGGGTGCAGGGCAGGGCGCTCGAGACCGCGCTCTCGACGACGCGCGTCCCGGCCGAGCCGCCGGCGGCCACCCCCGGCGCGGGGGCCGTCGCGGAGGCAGGTCGCCGGGGACCGGCATCCGGGGTCGTCCGGAAGGGTTTCCACGGACGCGAGTACGAGCGGCTGCGCGGCGATCTGCGCACGTACGACGATCGGTTCGACGACTACTGGGGCTTCCTCGAGCCGCGGCTCGCCGAGGCGTGGCGGCTGCTCGCCGACGACGGCACGCTGTACCTGCACCTCGACTACCGCGAGGCGCACTACGCGAAAGTTCTCATGGACGCGATGTTCGGGCGCGAGCGATTCCTGAACGAGCTCATATGGGCGTACGACTACGGCGCGAAGACCCGCAGGCGCTGGCCGACCAAGCACGACACGATCCTCGTGTACGTCAAGAACCCCGACGCCTACTGGTTCGACTCGGATGCCGTCGACCGCGAGCCCTACATGGCGCCCGGCCTCGTCACCGCCGAGAAGGCCGCGAGGGGCAAGCTGCCGACCGACGTGTGGTGGCACACGATCGTCCCCACGACCGGGCGTGAGAAGACGGGGTATCCGACACAGAAGCCCGAAGGGGTGGTGCGGCGCATCGTGCAGGCCTCGAGCAGGCCGGGCGACCGCGTGCTCGACCTGTTCGCCGGCAGCGGCACGACCGGCGCGGTGGCCGCGGCGCTCGGCCGCGATGCCGTGCTCGTCGACGCGAACCCCGAGGCGATCGAGGTCATGGGCAGACGCATCCCCGACGCCGTCGTGGTCGCCTGAGCCCGGCGCCGCCGCCGACCCTAGGCTGGGACGATGCGATTCGGAACCTTCATCCCCCAGGGCTGGCGTCTCGATCTGGTCGGCATCGACCCGGCCGAGCAGTGGTCGGTCATGAACGGCCTGGCGCAGCACGCGGACTCCGGACCCTGGGATTCGCTCTGGGTCTACGACCACTTCCACACCGTGCCGCTGCCGACCGAAGAGGCCACACACGAGGCGTGGACCCTCATGGCCGCGTTCGCCGCGTCGACGAGCCGCATCCGTCTGGGGCAGATGTGCACGTCGATGGGCTACCGCAATCCGGCGTACCTCGCGAAGGTCGCGGCGACCGTCGACCTGATCTCGGGCGGCCGTGCCGAGATGGGCATCGGTGGCGGCTGGTACGAGCACGAGTGGCGCGCGTACGGATACGGCTTCCCCGCGATCAAGGACCGGCTGGGGCGGCTGCGCGAAGGCGTGGAGATCATGCACCAGGCGTGGACGACGGGTTCCGCGACGCTCGACGGCACGTACTACCAGGTGGATGGCGCGATCGTGCAGCCGCGGCCGCTCCAGGAGGGCGGAATCCCGCTGTGGATCGCCGGAGGCGGCGAGAAGGTCACGCTGAAGATCGCGGCGAAGCGTGCCGCGTACACGAACTTCGCCGGGTCGCTCGAGGAGTTCGACCACAAGAGTGCGGTGCTCCGCGGGCACTGCGACGCGATCGGGCGGGACTTCTCCTCGATCACGCGGAGCTCGAACTTCAACACGATCGTGGGCGCGACCGAGGCGGAGGCCGAGGACCGTCTCGCGGCCGTCGTCGCGCGTCTGCGGCCGCACGTGGGCGACGAGCGGGCCGCGGCGATCGAGGCGGACTACCGGGCATCCGACGGGTTCGGCACGGTCTCGCAGATCGTGGAGCGCCTCGCCCGGCGGGCCGAACACGGCCTCGGCTACGCGATCCATTACTTCCCCGAGGCGGCCTACGACCGGTCGGGCATCGAGCTGTTCGAGCGCGAGGTCATCCCGGCGCTGGCGTGAGCCAGCCGCTGCGCCCCGCCGCTGCGCCCACGTTCGCCGCGGTGCGCCGCTGCACGGCGTCCGGACTCCCACGGTGAAGGCCTGGGGAGAAATCGACGTTCCGGGCCCTCCGTGGTGCTCGGAGTGCCGATTTCTCCCCGGCGTTTCACGGGCGAGCCTGCGCGTTGCGTGCCGGCGCTTCGCGCAGGCGGCGGCCGGTGGCGGCTGATGGCTGCTCGCCTCCTCCTCAGGAGCGGCGGGACACCTGCAGTGCACAGATTCTTCCGGCGGTACGCGGTGCGGCTTCGCGCCCGAAGACGCTGGCTGGATGCGCGCCCCGACTCCGCCCCAGCTGTTCCTCCGCCGCGGCGACCTCCGAGCTCAGGGGTGGACCGACCGTGCGCTCGGCGCAGCTGTGGCGGACGGCCGGATTCTGCGTCCTCGCCCGGGCGCTTACCTGCCGCCGGGCGCGCCGACCGACGTGGTCGACGCGCTCGCCCTCGGCGGCCGTCTCACGTGCGTCTCCGCGCTGGTCGACCATGGCGTCTTCGTGCTCGACGCTTCCACGCTGCACGTGCACCTGCACACTCGGCGGCCTTCGGCGCCGCGTCCGGCTCGGCTGCTGCGCCGACACTGGGGGACGCTGCACCGTACGCCGCACCCGTGCGCCACCGCCGTCGAGGCGATCGACGCGCTCGCGTGCGCGATCCGCTGCCAGCCACCGCGCGCGGCGCTGGCCACTCTCGATTCGGCGCTCCATCATGGCGTCATCCGCGCGGACGAGCTCGACGAGCTCTTCCGGCTGCTGCCCCGACGGCACCGTGTGCTGCGACGGCTCATCGATGCGCGCGCCGAGTCCGGACCCGAGACGCTCGTGCGCCTGATCCTGCGGACGCTCGGAGCCCGGTTCGACGTGCAGGTCGTCCTCCTCGGGGTCGGCCGCGTGGACTTCGTCGTCGACGGGTGGCTCATCATCGAGTGCGACAGCGAGGAGTTCCACTCCGGCTGGGACGCCCAGCGGCGAGATCGTCGCCGCGATCAGGCCGCTGCCGCGCTCGGCTACGCCACCTTCCGTCCGATCGCGGAGGACATCCTCTGGCATCCGGACCTCGTGCGTGCGGCCCTGCAGGGACTTCTGGCATCACGGCGCGGCGCCGCCGGACGCGGGCAACGGGCATCGGCGTGAAACCGCGGGGTGATTCCGACACCGAGCGCCCTCCGGACGGTCCGAATGCGCGAAATCGCCCCGGCGTTTCACACTCTGGTCTTCAGAGCCGCGCCGGATGGACCGGGGCAGGCTCAGACGAGGGCGCGGACGCTCGCGTAGCCGTCCGGGATCACGTCGGGACGGGATGCCGCTCCGCCGAAGACGCGGGTCGCGCCCGGCGCCGCACTCCAGGCGGGCCACCCCGGGGCACCGTCGCGGACGAACGCGACCGCGGACCCGTGCAGCGCGGCCGCGAGCGCCGGTGGTGGTTCGTCGCCCGCGAGGGCCTCGACGCCCTCCGCGTCGAGGAGGTCGAACCAGAACGGCACGTCGAGGCAATGGCACGCCCAGCCGATCACCGGCGACACCCAGGCGAAGCGGTAGACCCACGTGGGCGCATCCTGCCGCGCTTCGGCGACGCGCACGATGCCCGAGCGGAACACCGCGTCGCTCACGTATCGCCCGAGCACGGCGGCTGTGCCCTTGCGCCGCTGCGGGCCGTTCGCCGCGAGATAGGCCTTGCGTGTCTCACCATCGACCCTGAGGTGTCCGAGCGCGAGTCCTGCCGGCACGAGCCGCAGCTTGTTCTTCACGCCGTCGGTCGCCATCGTGAACTCGTCGTCGGTCGCGCCGAGCACGAGCGGCACGCCGCTGCCTTCGCCGGCGCGCAGGGACTCCACTGTCGGGCGGGTGATCAGGTCGCCGTCGATCATCGGCCCCCAGCTGAGGCCGTCCTCGAGCATGACGTGGATCGCCGCGAGGGGGTCTTTCGACTCGGGTTCGACCGCGGCCTCCTGGAGTCCGGTGAGCACGTCCTCGGGCACCCCGGCGAAGCCGTCGCGCGTCGGGGCGACACCGGCGAGGTTCGCGAGCTTGGCCGACAGCGTGCGCGCGCGTTCGGCCGCCACGTCGGCGAGCGCCGGCGACAGCGCCCAGGCGGCGTGGAAGAGACCGCGGGCAGCCGGCATCCCGAGCAGTGTCAACACGGCGCCGCCGCCCGCGGACTGCCCGGCGATCGTGACGCGGCCGGGGTCGCCGCCGAACGCGCGGATGTTCTGCTGCACCCACTCCAGCGCCGCGAGCCAGTCGCGGACGCCGCGGTTGCTCGGCGCACCGGCGATGTGACCGAATCCGTCGAAGCCGAGCCGGTACGACAGGGTCACCGTCACGACGCCGTCGCGGTTGAAGGACGCGCCGTCGTACCAGGGGCTCGCGGGGGAGCCCTCGGTGTAGCCGCCGCCGTGGATGTAGACGAGCACCGGGAGTGCGGCATCCGCCTCGCCCGGTGCCGGCGTGAAGACGTTGACGTTCAACGTCGACGCGCCCGGCACCGCCGGCTCGGGGATGAGGGTCTTCTCGCCCGGCTTCTCGCGCTTGGCCGTCGCGCCGTACGTGAGTGCGTCGCGCACGCCGCCCCACGGCTCGGGCGGAACGGGCGCGGCGAACCGCAGGTCGTCGACGGGGGCTTGTGCGAACGGGATGCCGAGGAAGGCCGCCGACCCGCCGCGCCACGCACCGCGCACCTGTCCGGGGGCGATCGTCACGATCGGGTCGGGATGCGGCGTCATGAGGCTCCGTCCTTCTGCTCGGTGTCCGTCGGTTCGGTGTTGCGCGGGTCCGTGTCCGCCACCGCGCGGGAGACGGGAGCGACCGCTTCGAACAGCGCGTCCACCGTGTCGGCCATGTCGAAGGACGGGTCCATCATCCACTGCAGCTGAACGCCGTCGGCGACCGCCTGCACGATGCGCGCCAGGGTCTCGGGGGCGACGGCCGTCGTGAGCTCGCCGGCTGCCTGCTGCTGGGCGAAGAGGGCGGCGAAGCCCTCGCGCAGCTTCTCGCTGCGGGCGACGAAGTATTCGTGGGCGGGATGCTGAGGGTCGGCGCCGTCCACCGACAGGCGGGAGAACAGCTGCACGACGCCCGGCACGTCGCGGTTGTGGCCCATGATCCGCCGCAGTCCCGCGCGGATGTCGGCCAGGTGCACCTGCTCGCCGTCGAACGTGCCGTAATGATCCACGTCGAGCTCGTCGCGCTTGCGGAGGATCTCGGTGAAGAGCTCTTCCTTGCTGTCGAAATAGTGCAGGAGTCCCGCCTGGCTCAATCCCACCGCCTCGGCGAGTTCCTTGACGGACGCGCCGCGGTAGCCCTCCCGCGCGATCACCTCGAGCGCGCGCTCGAGGATCTCTTCGCGCTTCGCGACGCCCTTCGCGTAGGAACCTCTTCGTGCCATGCCTCCAGGCTAAACCCGAACGGCACTTGTCATTGAAGGGTCAGGGGATCGCGCGGGCAAGGCGCGTCTGCCGCCGCTCGCGCATCGCGAGGAAGAGCGGGAACGTGAACGCGAACGCCGTGAGCCCCGACGCGAGCACGTAGAGCCACCCGAAGCGCATCCGGAGCCGGCGGGCCTCGATGATGATGAAGATGCTCCCCGCGACTGCCACGACGAGCAGGTCGACCGTGATCGACGACACCGCGGGCCCGCTGTTCGTCAGATCGCCGAGGAAGTCGACCATCTGCACGATCGCGAGGGCGTTGAACCACCATGTCCCGATGAGTCCCGCCACGGCGAGCAGCAGGTAGACGACAGCAAGGGGAGTCCAGTCGCGGGTCATGGCGCCATGATGCCAGCCGCAGCGTGCGCTGCGGCGAGTCGTGTCAAGCCCGCCCCGTTCGGGCCGGGTGCCCGTAGCGTGGGCAGTGTGACGGATTCGACGCGAACGCAGAAGAGGGATGCCGCGGCATCCTGGACCGGAAAAGACGTGGCGCGACAGATCGCGGTGATCTCCGCGCTGGGCTTCACGCTCGTCGCCGTCGCCTTCGGGGTCGGCGGATTCGGCGGCACCGAGGTCGAGAACTCGCAGGGCGGTCAGCTCTCGGCACAGGGGTCGTACCTCGCCCCGGCCGGGCCGGCGTTCAGCATCTGGTCGGTCATCTACACCGGGCTCATCGCCTACGCGATCTGGCAGGCGCTGCCGAGTCAGCGGGCGTCGGAGCGTCAGCGCGCTCTCGGATGGTGGATCGCGCTCACGATCGTGCTGAACGGACTGTGGCTCGTCGCCGCGCAGGTGCTGACGATCGTGTGGACCGTCGTGGTGATCGCGCTCCTGGCCATCGCGCTGAGCATCACGTTCCGCATCGCCGTCAAGACGCGCGTGCCCCGCGGCGGATGGGTCGACGCCCTGCTCATCGACGGAGTGACCGGGCTGCACCTGGGCTGGGTCACGCTCGCGACCGTCGCGAACACGACCGCGTGGCTCACGGGCATCGCACCGGCGTCATGGGAGAGCTACGCCTCGGTGATCGGCGTCGTGGTCCTCGCGGTCGTGCTCGTGATCGGGCTCGCGATCTCGTGGCGCAGCGGCTGGCGCGTCGCGCCGGCGCTCGCGATCGCGTGGGGTCTGTCGTGGCTCGCGGTCGGCCGCCTCACGGATGAGCCCCAGAGCCAGCCGATCGGCATCGCGGCGATCGTCGTCGCCGTGATCGTGCTCGTCGTGCCGCTCGCGGTCGCCGGCCTGCGGATGCTGCGCCCCGAGCACGACTGACCGGACGGCGTCCCCACTCCCGCGCCCCTTCCTCGTCCTTCCGCGAGACTGCAACGGGGCGCCGAGACGTAGGGAATCCCCTTAGTCTCGGCGTCCAGATGCAGTCTCGGCGAAACACCGACGTGCCGTTGTCGTCTCAGCGTCGATGGGTGCGGCGCACGCCGCGGCGGGTCAGGTCGCCAGGAACGCCAGGAGCGCCTCGTTCACCTCGTCGGCGTGGGTCCACAGCATCCCGTGCGGTGCGCCCTCGATCTCGACATACGTCGCGTCGGGCAGCATCTTCGCGAACCGGCGGCCGGTCGCGTCGATCGGCAGGATGTTGTCGGCCGTGCCGTGCACGATGAGGGCCGGCACGTCGATCTTCGCGATGTCGGCGCGGAAGTCGGTCGGCCACGTGAGCGGCGCCGCCGCGATCGCGGTGTTGCCGGCGCGGTTCGCCGTCTGGATGCTTGCGTCGACGGCCTCCTGCGAGATGCGCGTCCCGAGATTGTCGTCGAGGTTGTAGAAGTCTTTGAAGAAGCCGGTGAGGAACGCGTACCGGTCCTCGCGCACCGACGCCGCGATGCCGTCGAAGAACTCCTGCGGTCCGGCGCCGTCGGGGTTGTCGTCGTCCTTGAGCAGGAACGGCTCGAGCGACCCGAGGAACACGGCCTTCTCGACGCGCTCGCTGCCGTACCGCGTGAAGTACCGGGCGACTTCGCCGGTGCCCATCGAGAAGCCGACGAGCACCGCCTTCTCGAGATCGAGCGTGTGCATCAGGGCGCCGAGGTCGTCGGTGAACGTGTCGTAGTCCGATCCCGCCCGCGTCTTCGTCGAGCCGCCGAAACCGCGGCGGTCGTACGTGATCACCCGGTAGCCGGCATCCAGCAGCGCCGCCTCCTGCTTGCCCCAGGACTCCCCGTCGAGCGGGAAGCCGTGGATCAGGACGACCGTCTGGCCCTTGCCGTGATCGGTGTAGTGCAACTTGATGTCAGCCGAATTCTCGGTGCCGACGGTGATAAATGCCACGCTGTCATCCCCTTCTGCCGAGGTGGTGGGGTCCCCCGGCATCCTTCGACCGTAGGGTGATCGGTCGGTCGGCGACAGGGGTTGCGGCCCGTCGCGGAGGCGGCTACGGGAAAACTTTTATCGATCGCGGTCGGCGCCCGCGGACGGCGCGACGGTGAAGATCGTCGGGCCCGCGAATCGGGATGCCGCGAACGCCGCGACCGCGGCGTCGCGGACGTTCCGCACCCGCTCGTTCTCGACGAGCGCGATCGCGGCGCCGCCGAAGCCGCCGCCGGTCATGCGGGCGCCGATCGCGCCGGCCGACATCGCGGCCTCGACCGCCGTGTCGAGCTCGGGCACCGAGATCTCGAAGTCGTCGCGCATCGAGGCGTGCGAAGCGAGAAGCAGGTCGCCGATCGCACGCGGGCCGTGCTCGCCGAGGGTCTGCACCGTGTCGAGCACGCGCTGGTTCTCGGTCACGATGTGCCGCACGCGGCGGAAGGTGACGTCGTCCATCAGCTCGGCCGCGCGCGGCAGGTCGGCGACCGACACGTCTCGCAGGGCAGCGACGCCCATGATCTCGGCGCCGCGCTCGCATGCCGCCCGGCGCTCGCCGTAGCCGCCGGTCGCGTGCGAGTGCTTCACGCCCGTGTCGATCACGACGAGCTGAAGGCCGGCATCCGCGAAGCCCAGGTCGACGATCGCGGCATCGAGCGAGCGGCAGTCGAGGAAGATCGCCGCATCGGTGCGCCCGAGCATGGAAGCCATCTGGTCCATGATGCCCGTCGGCGCGCCCACCGCCTCGTTCTCGGCGATCCGCCCGACCTGCGCGAGCGCGACGCGGTCGAGTCCGAGCCCCCAGGTCTCATCGAGCGCGGTCGCGACGGCGCCCTCGATCGCGGCGGAGGAGGACAGCCCCGCGCCGATCGGCACGTCGGAGGCGATCGCGAGGTCGACGCCGGTGACGTCCGCGGCGCTGCGGCCGCTCGCGCGCAGGAGCGCCCACGCGACGCCGAGCGGATACGCGGCCCACTCGGGCACGTCCCCGCGCTTCGCCGGGAACAGCACCTCGAGCTCGTCGAGACCGACCTCGACGGCATCCGCGTCGAACGTCGAGACGACGCGGATGCGGCCGTCGGGGCGCGCGCCGAGCGCGACGTGCGTGCGCTGCTGGATCGCGAACGGCAGCACGAAGCCGTCGTTGTAGTCGGTGTGCTCGCCGATGAGGTTGACGCGTCCGGGAGCGGACCACGTCCCGACGGGCTCCCCGGCCGTGGTCCGGACGAACAGGGCGCGGGCGGCCGCCGCGGCGGAGTTCTTGTCCACAGGAGCGTTGTTCACAGAGGCGTCGGTCACAGGTCCGTTGTTCACAGGGTCACTTCCGGGATGGAGTCGATCGCGGCGCGCAGGCGGGCGGCGGCGGCTTCGGGCGGGACGTCGCCGATCCAGGCGCCCATCGCGGCCTCGGATCCGGCGAGGAACTTGAGCTTGTCGGCTGCACGGCGCGGCGAGGTCAGCTCGAGGCGCAGGCGCACGGCTTCACGCCCGATGTGCACGGGCGCCTGGTGCCACGCGGCGATGTACGGGGTGGGCGAGTCGTAGAGGGCGTCGACCCCGCGCAGGAGGCGGAGGTACAGCGGGGCGAGTTCGTCGCGCTCGGCATCCGTCGTCCCGGCGATGTCCGTGACGTGCCTGTGCGGCATGAGGTGCACCTCGAGCGGCCACCGGGCGGCGAAGGGCACGAAGGCCGTCCAGTGTTCGCCCCGCAGGATCACCCGCTCGGAGTCTTGCTCGAACGCGAGGATACGGGCGAAGAGGTCGGTGCCCTCGCGGTCGATCGCCTCGAGCAGGCGCCGCGTGCGCGGGGTGACGTAGGGGTAGGCGTAGATCTGTCCGTGCGGGTGCGCGAGGGTCACTCCGATCGCCTCGCCGCGATTCTCGAACGGGAACACCTGCTGGATGCCGGGAAGCGCCGCAAGTGCGGCCGAGCGGTCCGCCCACGCCTCGATCACGGTGCGCGCCCGCGTCGGCGTCTGCGTGCCGAAGGAGCCCTCGTGCGCGGGGCTGAAGCACACGACCTCGCACCGGCCGACGCTCGTGCGGGTGCGGCCGAGGCCCGGGGCGTCCAGGTCGTCGAGACCCGTCGGGGGGTCGATCGCCGCGGGGGCTTCGCCGTGCGCCTCGGCGAGGGCCGGGCCGAACGAGGGGGAGCGGTTCTCGAACACCGCGACGTCGTAGGCCGAGGGGATCTCGGAGGGGTTGGTCGGCGTCTGCGGGGCGAGCGGATCGAGCTCGGCGGGCGGCAGGAACGCGCGGTTCTGCCGAGCTGCGGCCACCGAGATCCAGTCGCCGGTCAGCACGTCGCGGCGCATCGTCGCTGTTTCGCCGCGCGGGTCGAGCGTGCGGGCGTCGACGTTGCGCTCGGCGGCGAGCGTCGTGGCGGGGTCGTCGTAGTAGATCAGCTCGCGGCCGTCGGCGAGGCGGGTCGCGCGCTTCACGACGCCGGCGCCGAGGGTCTCGGTCGAAACGATGGGCGTGTTCACGTCAACACGGTAACAGTCGCGGCGTGATAACGTCAACATGCCCGCGATTTTCACGCGAACACCAGGGGAGAGGCCGATGACACGCAATCGGGATGCTGATATGGCGGCCTTCGAGCGCCTGGAACGCGCCCAAGCCGCCGTGAACCGTCGCTCGACGGCGGCCAAGCGCGTGTCGATGGCCGACGTCGCGCTGCGCGCGGGCGTCTCCGGTCAGACGGTGTCGCGCGTCGTGAACGGCAGTCCGCGCGTGGATCCGGCGACCCGCGCGCGCGTCGAGGCCGCGATGGCGGAGCTCGGCTACCGCCCGCACCGCGCCGCGCGGGCGTTGCGCACGGGTCGCAGCCACACGATCGGTCTCGTCGTCTCGACCCTCGCCACCGTCGGCAACTCGCGCATGCTCCAGGCGGTCGCGGATGCCGCGGCCCGGCGCGGCTACGCCCTCACCGTCGTCACGGCGGCCGATGCCGGCGGACTCGTCGGCGCCTTCGAGCACCTGCGCGACCAGGGCGTCGACGGGGCCATCGTGCTCAACGAGGCGACCGCGGCCGCCCGCAGGTCGGACGCGCCCGCCGGGCTCGCGCTCGTCGTGGTCGATTCGCCCCCCGACGAGAGGTTCGGGGTGGTCCAGTCCGATCACGAGGCCGGGGCGCGCGCGGCGACCGAGCACCTCATCGCACGCGGCGTTCCGACCGTCTGGCACCTCGCCGGACCGGCCGATTCGTACGCGGCGGCGGAGCGCGAGCGCGGCTGGCGCGCGGCGCTCGAGGGCGCCGGCCTGGTCGCTCCTCCCGTGGTGCGGGGCGACTGGACGGCGGCATCCGGTCATGAAGAGGGCGCCGCGCTCGCCGCGCGCCCCGACGTGTCGGCGGTCTTCGCCGCGAACGACCAGATGGCGCTCGGACTTCTGCGCGCGCTCGCCGAGGCCGGCCGCGCGGTACCCGACGACGTCGCCGTCGTCGGCTTCGACGACATCGCGGATGCCGCCGACTACCTTCCGCCGCTCACGACCGTGCGCCAGGACTTCGACGAGCTGGGCGAGCGGACGGTGACCGCCCTCATCAGCGCGATCGACGGCGGGACGGCGAAGTCCGAACTCGTGCCGACGCGACTCGTCGTGCGGCGCAGCAGCGCGCGGGGCTGAGCTCCCCGCGGACGGAGCGACGCGTCGCCCGCGCATCGCGGAGGAGATGCGCGGGGCGGAGGGTCAGAAGCGGTGTTTCGGTCCTCCGTTCTGCCTTTCTCCTCCGCGATGAGCACGCCCACCCCGCGGTCCTCGCGCGGGGCACGCATCGCAGACGACTCCGGGGCTACCCCGACCCCACGTCGCGCCAGCGTCCGCGCGACACGACCCGCACCGCATCCAGCGCGAGAAGCGGGCCGGGCGCGGAGGCCCGGCGCGCGGCGGCCACGGCGGGGACCCAGACGGTGGATGCCGCCGCCAGCGGCAGCAGATGGAGAGTCACGTCCCCGGCCGTGAGGTCCATGTCGTGCACGCTGACGGACCACCGGGAGCCGTCCCCGTACCGGTCGTCCACGATGCGGCCGTCGACCCGCAGCTGCCCCACGTCGCCCGCCCAGTCGATCTCGAGAACGGCGTCGTGCGCGGGGTCGAGGGCCCACGCGGGGAGATCGAGCCGGTGGATCGCGGCGAGGTCGTCGATGTCGTCGGGGGTCGGCGCCGAATGCCGCTCCCCGGCGAAGCCGTAGTCGTCCGGAATGTGCGCGAACTCGGCCTCGGCGAGCAGTGTCACCGCGACCGCCTCGCTCCGCGCCGACGCCGACCGCGGGGCCACCGGGAGCCTCGTCCAGGTGCGCGTGCCCGGGTCGTACGCGTGCACCTCCGCGTCGTCGCGGCGGCCGCGCACCCGAAGACCCGCACCGGCCGCACCTCCCGCGCGCACGCCGTCCGGACTCCCCGCGCCGGTGCCCCACGCGAGCTCGTCCGCGCTGTGCAGCAGCATCCGCTCCGCCCCGACGGAGTGCACCCAGATGTCCGGCGCGGCTTCGGCGGGCAGGACGAGCACGTCGGCGCCGCCGAGCGCGACCGGCGACCATGACGGCTCGACCAGCCGCGGCTCCTCACCCTCGATCGCGAGTTCGACCGGCACGCCCGCATCGGCGATGAGGACGAGGGTCGGCACCGTTCCCGGCAGGACGGTGAGGGCGGATGCCGTGGCCCACCGCACCGCGCACGCACCGACGGTCAGCCCGAAGGGCCAGCGGGCGAGAGTGCCCGCGGGCACGCTGACCGGCGACGACGGGAACAGCACCCCCTCGCCGATGCGGAACCGTACCGGCGCGCTGTCGCCGAGGGGGATGTGGGGCTGGTGCCGACTGAGGAAGACGAAGCCCGAGGAGCCGTCCGATCGCACGGCCCACCGCAGCGTGTCGGTGTCGTCGAGCCCGCTCGGCGCCGTGTCGGGCAATGTCGAGGGCAGCGCGCTCAGCTGCGCGCCGAACGCCTCGAGGAACGCGTGCTGCGCGCGAAGCAGCGCAGATGTCGGTGAAAGGTCGCCGGACTGCCCGATCGCGGCGTGGAAGTCGTAGCTCAGCCGGGTCATGTCGTTCGGGTAGCCGGTGGCATGCGACTCTTCGAGGTCCAGGCCCGGGTTCGTGCCCCCGGCGTACATGTAATAGCCCTGCCACGCCGATCCGTTGCCGATCTTGATGTGGGCGAGCGCGGCGACATCGAGCGCCGACGGCCGCGGACGCCGATGGTAGGCGGTGGCCATGCCGCCGGCCAGTTCGCAGGTCGCGGGCGGGAATCCGGAGGGCGCGGCATCCCGGGTCGTGTCGCCGAACCCCTGCGTCGCCCGGACGTCGGCGCCGACGCCGGGGTCGTCCCACACGTGCGAGAAGAAGTAGTGCGCGCGGAACGTGTCGTCCCACGGCGCGTCCGGTTCGGTCCAGAAGCCGTCGCCGTAGCCGCCGTACAGCGGAAACACCTCACCGCGCGGCAGCTCGGCTCCTCCCCACGCCGTCGCGGTCCACAGGGGCGCGGAGATCCCCGTCTCGCGCGCGAGCCGCTTCAGCGTCAGCAGATGCTCGGGTCGGTCGTAGAGCTCGTTCTCGAGCTGGATCGCGACGATCGGGCCTCCCGGCTGCGCGCGGCCGTCCAGCGCGCCGGCGAGCGCAGCGAACCACTCCGCCACGAGCGCGAGGTAGGACGGGTCGTCGGTGCGGTGCGCGATCGGCATCTCCTGCACCCAGTCGGGGAGGCCGCCGTTGCGCACCTCCCCGTGCGCCCAGGGCCCGATGCGCAGCGCGACCTCGAGTCCGGCATCCGCGCACTCGTCGATGAACGCCGCGACGTCCAGGTTCCCGTCGAAGCGCGCAGCGTCGGGCTCGGGCTGATGGTGGATCCAGAAGACATAGGTCGAGGCGATGCTGACGCCGCCGGCGCGCAGCTGCCGCGCACGCTCGCCCCATCGCTCTCGCGGCAGGCGGCTGTAGTGCAGTTCGCCTGAGACGGGGATCCAGGGGATGCCGTCGCGGAGGACGGCGCGGTCGGTCACGCTGATGCCGCGCGCGTCCTCGCCGGGCGCGGGCATCGGCGCCGGTCGTGCGGGTTGCGGCCACGGACGGGGGGCGATGAAGAGCGGATCGGTCGCGCGAGCCACGTCAGAGCCCGCCGATGACCGCGTTGTTGAGGCGGTCGGTGTCGAGGTCGGGCAGGGAGGCGTTCGTCAGGAAGACGTAGGCCACGCCGGCTGAGGGATGCACCCAGAACTCCGCTCCCGACCACCCGCCGTGCCCGAATGCGTCGCGATCGATCAGTCCCGCCGCCCGCGTGGGCAGGTTCCAGGTGAAGCCCCAGTCCTGGCCGCGTTCGGCGGGATATGGGTCGAGGCGGTGGATGCCGTCGGTGAGCGGGCGTCGCGTCATGGCGAGTGTCGCCGGCCGCACGATCCCGGCGCCGTCCCCCGCACCTGTGCCCTCACCCGCACCCGCCCGCAGGAGCGCCGCGCCGATCGCGAGCAGATCCTGCGCGCGGCCGATGAGGCCCGCACCGGGATGCCGCTTGCGCGCGAAGGCCGTGACGTCCAGGCCCGCCTCGGCGGCGCCGACGACCGGACGCGGATCGGAGGCCTCGTCGAGGGTCAGGCCACCCGCACCCACACCCTCTGCCCACGCGGCGAGCTCGGCATCCCACGTGTTGCCCGTCGCGTGCGCGATGAGCGCCGCGATGCCCTCGAAGGCGAGGGTCGAATAGCGCGAGACCGTGCCGGCGGCGAAGTCGCGGCCGGCCGACAGGATCTCTTCGCGCAGCGGCGGCGCGGAGTCCATGAGGGGTTCGGTGATGCCCGACGTGTGACTCGCGAGGTGGCGCAGCCGCACGACGTCGTCGCGCCGCGCTCCGAAGCCCGGCAGGGCGTCGGAGAGCGGTGTCTCGGTGCCGAGCAGTCCGCGCTCGATCGCGCGGGCCGCGGTCAGCCCGACGAGGGGCTTGGTGACCGAGAAGAGCCGGTAGTGGTCGTCGACGCGTGCCGGGCGCGCGGCGTCGCCGCCGAAGGCATCGAGCGCGGCCGTGCCCTCGGCCGTCGCGATGCCGAGCACCGCGGTGGGCAGGGTTCCGTCTGCGACCTGGTGCCGGGCCCAGTCGAATGCCGCGGTGAATCCGGTCATCTCACTCGACCTCGTGTCCGAGATCGGGGCGCGGGACGAACCGCGCGGTGGGGTCGGTGAGGGCTTCGAGTTCGACGATCGCGACGACGTTCTCGCCGGCGCGGGTCACAGGGCCGGGCACGTAGAGCGTGCGTTGCGGGCCGCGGCGCCAGTACCTGCCGAGGAAGAACCCGTTGATCCACGCGTAGCCCTTGCCCCATCCGCGGGAGTCGAGGAAGAGATCGGCGGGCGCGTCGAGCGTGAAGGATCCCCGCAGGCCGACCGGCCCGACCGCGCGGCCGTCGGCGACCGCGGAGGCGGCGGGGGCGGCATCCACCACCGCCTGACCGAGCGCAGGCACGTCGAACGTGCGCACGCGCCAGGGCCCCGGCACCTCGACGCCGTCGGCGCGGACGCGGTCGATCACGCCCTTGGGCTCGCCGATCTTCGTGTCGTAGTTCACGCGCCCGGTCTCTTCGACCCGCAGCAGCACCTCGGCGCCGGCGGGGATCGCGAGCGCATGCTCGAAGGTCGTGCGCTGCAGCGTGCCCACGGGGCGGTCGTCCACGTGCACCCAGGCGAGGTCGCGCACTTCGCCGACCTCGAGCACGGTGGGCCCCGTCGCGGCGGGTGTGCCGTGCAGGGATGCCGCGAACTCGGCGAGGACGACGTCAGGCCCGAGCTCGTCGAGCGTGGGCGGCGCGGCGAACGCGCCGCGGTCGTTCGCGACGAGCGGGAGCGGGTCGCCGACGGCCTCGAGCGCGACCTCGAACGCGGGAGCGTCGACCGGCTCGGGCAGCGTTTCGTCGGGCACGGGCGCGTGCCGGGCGATCACGTCGCGGAACGCGCGGAACTTCTCGGTGATGTCGCCCGACTCGCTGATCGGGGCGTCGTAGTCGTACGACGTGACCATCGGCAGATACCGGCCCGAGTCGTTCGCCCCGGCGGTCAGGCCGAAGTTCGTGCCGCCGTGCACCATGTAGATGTTCACCGACGCGCCCGCCGACAGCAGCGCATCGAGGTCGGCGGCGCTGTCGGCATAGGCCGTCGTGTGGTGCTTCTCGCCCCAGTGGTCGAACCAGCCGCACCAGAACTCCATGCACATGAGCGGCCCGGTGCTCTGGTGCGCGCGCAGCGCGGCGAGCCGCTCCGGGATGCGGGACCCGAACGATCCCGTCGTGTGCAGGGCCTCGTGCGCCCCGTTCTGAAGCATGTGCGGAATGGGCTGATCGACCTGCGTGAGCGGGACGGTGATCCCGGCATCCCGCGTGAGCCGGATGAGCTCGGCCAGATACGCCTTGTCGGAGCCGTACGCGCCGTACTCGTTCTCGATCTGCACCAGGATCACCGATCCGCCCCGATCGATCTGCCGGGGCGCGATGATCTCGTTCACCCGGGCGAGATAGTCGGTGACGGCCGCGAGATAGCGAGGGTCGGAGCTGCGCAGCCTCATCGTGGGATCGGCGGTCAGCCACGTCGGCAGGCCGCCGTTGTGCCACTCGGCGCACACGTACGGCCCCGGTCGCACGATCGCGTGCATCCCCTCCTCCGCGATGAGGTCGAGGAACCGGCCGAGATCGACCGTCCCTTCCTGTGACCACTGGCCCCGGACCGGCTCGTGCGCGTTCCACGCGACATAGGTCTCGATGGCGTTCAGACCCATCAGCCGCGCCTTGCGGATGCGGTCGCGCCAGTGCCCGGGATGCACGCGCGGATAGTGCATCGCCCCTGAGATGATGCGGTGCGGCTCCCCGTCGAGGAGGAAGTCGGTCTCACCGATCTGGAAGCGGGAAAGAGGAGGCGTGCGGGACGACAGGGTCTCGACCATGGGAGCAAGTATAGGCGGATAGCGCTTTCCCGATGCACCGCCTATCGTGGACACGATGCGTCCCGAACCCCGCTGCGGAGGCGAAGCCACGATGCATGTCCACGACGACCACGGTCGGCTGTTCGTGCGTGACGGTGCCGTGACCCTTGCCGAATACGTCTATGAGCCGACCGAGGCGACGCGCGAGTCACCGCGACCGTACGCGCTGCTGCGCAGCCGCAGCGACGTGTCGGTGACCGCCTACCGGCCGTCCGATCATGTGTGGCACAAGGGCCTCTCGCTCGCTCTCCCCGTCGTGGGTCCGCACAACTTCTGGGGCGGGCCCACATACGTCCACGGCGACGGGTACGTGCAACTGCCCAACAACGGCACGCAGCGCCACAAGGGCGCCGAGGTGCGGGTCGACGCAGACGGGGTCGCGCGCGTCGAGGAGGCACTGGACTGGATCGCCGAGTCGGGCGAACTCGTCCTCGAGGAGGAGCGCACGCTGACCGCGCGCATCGTCGATGACACGACGTGGGCACTGACGTGGCGCAGCGCGCTGCGCAACGTCTCGCGGGCGCCGCTGGGCTTCGGGTCGCCGACATCCAAGGGTCGCGAGAACGCCGGCTACGCCGGAATCTTCTGGCGCGGCCCGGTCGATTTCACCGGCGGGGAGATCGTCTCCCCGGTCGGGGGCGGAGGCGACGGCATCCGGGGTGAGCCCGGGCCCTGGCTCGCGTTCATCGCTCCTGACCGGGATGCCGGCATCCTCATGATCGATGCGTCAGATCCTGTGACCGGGACCGGCAACCCGTGGTTCGCGCGGAGCGAGGAATACGCGGGACTCAACCCGAGTCCTTTCTTCCACACCGATACGTTGCTGCCCGCCGGTGAGACCCTCGTGCTGGCGGCAGCGCTGGTCGTCGGCGACGTCGACGTGGCGGATCTCGCTCCGACGGTCGGTGCAGCCCTGGTGGCCGAGGTCCGCGCCCACCTTCACTCGCGCCTCGAGGAGACACCCGCATGACAGGCACCCTCCGTTGCGCCATCGTCGGAACCGGCGCTGTCGCCCACTTGCACGCAGGCGCTGTCGACGCGCACGCGAACGCCGAACTCGTCGCCGTCACGGACCAGACGCGGGGCAGGGCCGAGGAGTTCGCCGCGTCGTGGCACGGGCCGACGGTCTACGACACCCTGGCGGATCTCCTGGCAGCCGAATCGCCCGATGTGGTCCTGATCTGCACGCCGCCGGCCGCGCACCGCGCCCAGACGCTCGCGTGTTTCGCCGCCGGCGCCCATGTCGTCGTCGAGAAACCGCCGGCGCCGTCGCTCGAAGAGCTCGACGACATGCGGTCCGCCGCTCGCGCGGCGGGCCGCCGACTGGCCGTCGTGTTCCAGCAGCGCACCGGGACCGCGGCTGCGCACGTGCGGGCGCTGCTTCAGACGGGAGCCCTCGGCCGCCCACTGCTGGCCGTCTGCCAGACGCTCTGGTACCGCGACGCCGACTACTTCGCGGTGCCGTGGCGCGGGAAGTGGGAGACCGAAGGCGGCGGCACCACTCTGGGTCACGGCATCCATCAGCTCGATCTCCTCGCCCACCTCCTCGGAGAATGGGCCAGCGTCCAGGGTCGACTGTGGCGCCTCGATCGGGAGACGGAGACGGAGGACGCCTCGACCGCGACCGTGACGTTCGCGAACGGGGTGGTCGCCCAGGTGGTCTCGAGCGCGGTCTCGCCGCGTCAGGTCAGTGCGGTGCGGATCGACACCCAGAAGGCGACCATCACCGTCGAGCACCTCTACGGCCACGGGCATGAGAACTGGAGCATCACTCCGGCGCCCGGGTTCGAGGACGAGTCCGCCGACTGGGTGTTCCCCGATGTCGAGGAGCGGAGCGACCATGCGCCGCTGCTTCGCGGCGTCTTCGACGCGCTGCTGTCAGGCGAGCAATTGCCGTCGACGGCGGACGAGTCGGCCCGGTCGTTCGAACTCGTCACCGCGATCTACGCCTCGGCAGCCGCCGATGGTGCCGTGATCACGTCGGCCGACCTCGCTGCGCACCCCACGCACCGCTCCGGACTGGCCAGTCCTGTGACCGACATGCGGCCGGATGCGCGCTGATGCGGCTCGCGGATCACGCCGAGCCGCATCGGAAAGCGATTTCCCCGTATCGCTTGCAAAACGTTTCATCGCATAGTACCGTCATCGGCAAGCGCTTTCCCATGGAGCACCAGCGCGCCGCACACATACGGACAACGATCGTTCGCGCCACACTCGGAACGCGGACGTTCGAGGAAGAGGACAAGGATGTTCACCACTAAGCGGGCACTGGCCGCCGTCGCCTTCGCGACCGGCGCCGCCATCGCACTCGCCGGCTGCGCCGGCGCCAGCACCGAACCGGCCGCGGAGTTCGACCCGGACGAGGAAGTCACGCTCAACTTCACCTGGTGGGGCAACGACGACCGCGCTGCGCGCTACGACGCGCTCATCGAGGCGTTCAACGAGGAGTACCCGAACATCACCATCAACGGTCAGTTCACCGACTTCCCGAGCTACTGGGAGAAGCGGCAGACCGAGGCGGCCGGTGGCGGCCTCCCCGACGTGTGGCAGTTCTCGGACAGCTACCTGCGCCAGTACGGCGAGCCCGGTTACGTGCTCGACCTCGCCACGGTCGCCGACTACATCGACTTCTCGACCTTCGAGGACTCCCTGCTCGGCACCGGCCAGCTCGACGGCGTCCAGTATTCGCTGCCGACCGGCTACAGCGCGTGGGCCAATTTCGTCAACGACGACCTGCTCGCGGCCAACGGACTCGAAGCCCCGGAGGGCGGGACGTCGTTCGACGACTTCCAGGTCTGGATGGCCGACGTCACCGACGCCACCGGGGGCGCCGTCTACGGCGGAACCGACCTCACCCAGCGCATCCAGACCTTCGAACTGGTCCTTCGTGCCGACGGCAAGAACCTGTACACCGCGGACGGCGAGCTCGGCTTCACCGAAGAAGAGCTCACGGACTTCTGGGAGTCCGGTCAGCAGATGCGCGACGGCATCACGATCCCGCAGAGCACGCTCGAGGAGATCACTCCGAAGTCGGGCTTCGGTGCCGGTCTGACCGCGACCGAGACCAGCTGGAGCAACTTCCTCGGCGGCTACCTCGCGGATTCCGGCGCGTCGTCCATCTCCCTCGTCGCGCCGCCCACGGCTGCCGAAGGGTCTCAGGACCTCTACCGCCAAGCCGGATTGCAGATGGCGATCTCCGCCGACACCGAGCACCCGGAGGCTGCGGCGATCTTCCTGGACTTCGTCGTCAACAGCCCGGAGGCCGGCGAGATCTTCGGCACGACGCTCGGCTTCCCCGCTTCGTCGTCCAAGCTCGAAGGTGCTGTCCTCGAAGGTGCGGACAAGCAGGTCGCGGACTACCTCGACTCGGTCGCCGATCGCATCGGTGACGCCCCGCCTGTTCCCGTGGTCGGCTACGGTGCCCTCGAGCAGAAGTTCTGGGATCTCGGCAAAGCACTCGGCCTCGGTGCGGTCACGGTCGACGACGCCGTCAAGCAGTTCTTCGACGAAGCCGACGTGGTCCTGCAGGGCTGATACCCGCGCACGAGCAAGGAGAGATCATGGCAACGGATTCGGGCGCACTCACGGCGCATCGCGATGCGGCCGAACCGGCCCTCCGCCCGGCGGGAGACCGTCGGGCGGAGGGAGCCCCTCGCCGCAGCACGCGACTGCAGCGCCGAGAGAACGCGGCGGGGTACTTCTTCCTCTCGCCCTGGCTCATCGGATTCTTCCTGCTCACCGCGGGCCCGATGGTCTTCTCGCTCTACCTGGCCTTCACCGACTACAACATCTTCAGCCCGCCGGAGTGGATCGGTCTGGGCAACTTCGAGCGGATGCTCCAGGACGACGTGTGGTGGGACTCGGTCCGCATCACCCTCATCTACGTCCTGATCGGCACCCCCATCAAGCTCGCTGCGGCCCTCGCCGTCGCGATGCTGCTGAACTACCGCAGTCGCGGGACGGGGTTCTTCCGGTCGGCGTTCTACGCTCCCTCGCTCATCGGAGCGAGCGTCAGCATCGCGATCGTGTGGCGTGCGATGTTCTCCACGGGAGGGCCCGTCGATTCGACCCTCAGCGTCTTCGGCGTCGAGATCGGCGGGTGGGTCGGGGTCCCCGCGCTCATCCTGCCGATGATGATCCTCCTCGCGGTCTGGCAGTTCGGGGCCCCGATGGTCATCTTCCTCGCCGGCCTCAAGCAGGTGCCGCAGGAGCTGTGCGAAGCGGCAGCCGTCGACGGCGCCGGTCCCGTCCGCAAGTTCCGCAGCGTGACGCTGCCGATGCTGTCGCCGGTCATCTTCTTCAATCTCCTGCTCGAGATGATCAACGCCTTCCAGATCTTCGCGTCGGCGTACATCATCGGCTCCGGGACCGGTGGCCCCGCGGGGGCGACCAACTTCTACACGGTGTACCTCTACACGCGGGCCTTCACGAACGCCCAGATGGGGTACGCGTCGGCGATGGCGTGGGCCCTGCTCGTGGTCGTCGCGCTGATCGCCTTCGTCATGTTCCGCACCTCCAACAACTGGGTGCACTACGCGGGAGACAACCGATGAGCACCTCCGTCCAACCCGCCGTGGGGCTCGATACCATCACCGCCGTGCTGCCCAAGGGCAAGAACCCGCCACGGCGCCGCGTCGGCAAGCGCAAGACGTGGCAGACCGTCGCCTGGATCGCGGTGATGATCGTGCTGACCGCGATCGTGCTGTACCCCCTGGCCTGGATGGTCTCGGCGTCGTTCAAGCCGACGGCCGAGTTCGGCGCGAACCAGGGATTCTTCCCGGAGAACCCGACCGTCGCCAACTACTTCAAGGTCCTCGAGGGAGTCGGCGGAGTGCCGCTGTGGCAGTTCTTCGCGAACTCGTTCATCCTGGCGATCGGCTCGGTCATCGGCACGGTGATCTCGGCATCGCTGGCCGCGTACGCGTTCGCGCGCATCTCGTTCAAGGGCAGCGCGACGTGGTTCGCCATCATGATCGGCACGCTTCTGCTGCCCTTCCACGTGCTGATCATCCCGCAGTACATGCTCTTCCGGAATCTGGATCTCGTCGACACCTTCGTGCCGCTGCTGCTGGGCAAGTTCCTGGCGACCGAGGCGTTCTTCGTCTTCCTCATCGTGCAGTTCATCCGTGCCCTCCCGCGCGACATGGACGAAGCGGCGCGGATCGACGGGTGCGGCCACTGGCGCATCTACTGGTCGATCATCCTTCCGCTGATCAAGCCGGCGCTGGTGACGGCATCCATCTTCGCCTTCATCTGGAGCTGGAACGACTTCCTGGGGCCGCTGCTCTATCTCAATTCGACCGAGCTGTATCCGTTGCCACTGGCGCTGCGCGTCTTCAACGATCAGACATCGACGTCGGACTACGGAGCGACCGTGGCGGTGTCGGTGCTGGCCCTGTTGCCGATCCTCCTGTTCTTCATCGTGTTCCAGCGCTTCCTCGTCGAGGGTGTCTCCACGCAGGGGCTGAAGGGATGACCCGGCCACCGCGCGCGCGCCGCGTGCGCCCCGACGTCGACGGCAGCACGCTGCGGTGGCCGGGCGCCGCGCAGCGGTTCGCCCTCTTCGGCGAGGTGCTCTGGGTGGGCGTGCTCATGGCCGTCGTGTGCATCCCGATCGTCACGTGGCCCGCGGCCGTCGCGGCGGGTGCCGCGCATCTCCGTCGATTCCTGAACGCCGAGGCCACTCCGGTCTCCCTGTTCCTCGGTGATGTGCGTGCGGCTGCGCCGGGCGCGATCGCTTCGGGGGCTGCGACGGTGATCCTCGCGGCGGTCGCGGTGGTCGACGTCGTGCTCGTGACCGCCGGCGTCATCCCGGGCGGCCTGGTGGTCGCCGTCGTCGCGACCGCCGTCGCCGCCGTCGCGGTGATCGCGACCGTCCTGGCGGCGAGCGTGTGGTCGCGGGGCGTCTCGTGGCGGATGCTGCTAGCCGTCGCCCCTCGAATCGCCCGCGCCGACCTTTCGGGCACGGCGTACATCGTCGTCGCGCTCACGCTCGCCGCGGTCATCGCCTGGCAGTTCCTCCCCCTTGTCATCCCCGCCCTCGGGGTCCTGGCGTTCGCGCTCGTCGCGATCGGCGAGCGTCGCCTGCTCCGACTGAGCGCGAGGAACGCATGAGGGTGGCGGCCGAGGCGGCGATGGCGAGCCGATAGCCCACGGAGGATTGCGGAAAGCGCATTCCCATGGCACCATCAAAGGACGGAAAGCGCTTACCTCTCGGGAGCGATCGAACAGAAGGATTGACCGTGTCACAGACGACCACCCTCCCCGTCGCCCTCGCGGCGCCCGCCGCCCGGCCCGCGGTCCGAGAGATCGGCATCATCATGAACGGCGTCTCGGGCCGTATGGGCTACCGCCAGCACCTCGTCCGCTCGATCCTGGCGATCCGCGACCAGGGCGGGGTCGAGCTGCCCGACGGCACGCGGGTGACGGTCAAGCCGATCCTCGTCGGACGCAGCGAAGCCAAGCTCGCCGAGCTCGCCGCGAAGCACGGCATCGAGGACTACACGAGTGATCTGGATGCCGCGCTCGCCGACCCGCGCTGGGAGATCTACGCCGACTTCCTGGTGACGAAGGCCCGCTCGTCGGCGCTGCGCAAGGCGATCGCCGCCGGCAAGACGATCTACACCGAGAAGCCCACCGCCGAGACCGCGGCCGAAGCGCTCGAACTCGCGAAGCTCGCCGCCGCGGCGGGGGTGAAGACCGGTGTCGTCCACGACAAGCTCTACCTGCCCGGCCTGCAGAAGCTCAAGCGACTGATCGACTCCGGCTTCTTCGGCCGCATCCTCTCGGTGCGCGGCGAGTTCGGCTACTGGGTGTTCGAGGGCGACTGGCAGCCCGCGCAGCGACCGAGCTGGAACTACCGGGTCGAGGACGGCGGCGGCATCATCGTCGACATGTTCCCGCACTGGAACTACGTGCTCGAGAACCTCTTCGGCACGATCGAGACCGTGTACGCGCAGGCCGCCACCCACATCCCGACCCGCTGGGACGAGAACGGCGAGCCGTACCCGGCGACCGCCGAAGACGCGGCGTACGGCATCTTCGAGATCGACGGGGGACCCCAGAACGGACCGATCGTCGCGCAGATCAACTCCTCGTGGACCGTGCGCGTCCACCGCGACGAACTCGTCGAGTTCCACGTCGACGGCACGCACGGCTCTGCGGTCGTCGGCTTGTTCGGCGCGAAGATCCAGCACCGCAACGCGACACCGAAGCCGGTGTGGAACCCGGACCTCGCCGACGATCACGACTACGACGCCGACTGGGCGGAGCTGCCCGTCAACGACGTGTTCCAGAACGGCTTCAAGCAGCAGTGGGAGGAGTTCCTGACCTCCTACGCGCTCGGCACGCCCTACGAGTTCGACCTGCTCTCGGGCGCCCGCGGCGTGCTGCTGGCCGAAGCCGGTCTCGAATCCAGCCGCGAGGGGCGCAAGGTCGCCCTCCGCGCGCTCACGCTGGACTGACCGTGCTGCGCCACCGCACCGCGATCGACGAACTCGTCGTCCTCGATCCCGCCGGCGCCCTCACCTCTGTCGACCTCGCCGAGGCGCCGGCGTTCGCGCGTCCGACCGGGCCGCTGCGCAGCCGCGTCGCGTACGCCGCCGCGCACGTCGTGCCGAAGACCTGGGCCGACAACACCCCCGGGCAGCCCGCCGACATCGACTGGGACGCGACGCTCGCCTTCCGCCGATCGGTGTACGCGTGGGGATTGGGCGTTGCGGACGCGATGGACACCGCTCAGCGCAACATGGGCCTGGACGCGGCGGCGACACGCGAGCTCATCGTCCGCTCGGCGGAGGTCGCGCGCGAAGAGGGCGGCTCGGTCGTGGTTGGCGTCAACACCGACCACGTCGCGCAGGAGGCGATCGGTCTCGACGAGATCGCCGACGCGTACAAGTCCCAGCTGCACTTCACCGAGGAGCAGGGGGCCGGTCCGGTGCTGATGGCCTCGCGTCACCTCGCCCGCACGGCATCGTCCGCCGAGGACTACCGCCGGGTCTACCGCGAGGTGCTCGGCGCCGCGACGACCCCGGTCGTGCTGCACTGGCTGGGCATGGCCTTCGACCCGTCGCTCGAGGGCTATTTCGGCTCGACCGATCAGGCCGCGGCATCCGATGTCCTGCTGGAGATCATCGGCGAGCACGTCGACAAGGTCGCCGGGGTCAAGATGAGTCTGCTGGATGCCGACGCCGAGGTCTCGGTCCGCGAGCGGCTCCCGGCCGGAGTGCGCATGTTCACCGGGGATGACTTCAACTACGTCGGCCTCATCGGCGGCGACACCGTCGGGCAGGGCACGGGGCACTCCGACGCGCTGCTCGGGGCGTTCGCGGCGATCACCCCCGTCGCCTCGGCGGCGATCCAGGCGCTCGATGCCGACGACCCGGCGCGGTACCTCGAGATCCTCGGGCCCACCGAGGCCCTCAGTCGGCAGGTGTTCGCCGCGCCGACGTTCTACTACAAGACCGGCGTCGCGTTCCTGTCGTGGCTGAACGGCCACCAGTCCGCGTTCCAGATGGTGGGTGGGCTGCATTCGGCACGGAGCCTCACGCACCTGTCCCGCATCGTCGAGCTCGCGAACGCCGCGCACGCCCTCGAGAAGCCCGAGCTGGCCGCCGAGCGGTGGCACGGGATGCTCCGCCTGAACGGGCTGGACGCATGAGCGCGCCCGATCCCCGCCTGTCGATCAACCAGGCCACGATCAAGCACGCCGATCTCGCGACCGCGCTGCGGACGACGGCGGAGGTGGGGGTCGAGGCGATCGGGCTGTGGCGGGAGTCGGTGCACGAGGTGGGCCTCGAAACGGCCGCGCGGATGCTGACCGACTCGGGTCTGCGTTTCACGACGCACTGCCGCGGAGGCTTCTTCACGCTGGCCGAGGGCGCCGCGCGTCGCGCCGCGATCGAGGACAACCGCGTCGCGATCGACGAGGCCGCGACCCTCGCCGCCGCCGGAGCCGCCGGTTCCACGGCGATCCTCGTGCTCGTGGCGGGCGGCATCCCCGAGGGTTCGCGTGATCTGATCGGGGCGCGGGAGCGCGTGCGCGACGCGGTCGGCGAACTCGCTCCGCACGCGGCAGCGGCGGGGGTGACCCTCGCGATCGAACCGCTGCATCCGATGTACGCGTCCGACCGCGCGGTCGTCTCGACGCTCGGGCAGGCGCTCGACATCGCGGCCGACTTCGCTCCCGACGTCGTCGGCGTGGCGGTCGACACGTTCCACATCTGGTGGGATCCCGACGTGCTCGGGCAGATCTCCCGCGCCGGTCGCGAAGGACGCATCGCGACCTACCAGGTGTGCGACTGGAAGACGCCGCTCCCGGCGGATGTCCTGCTCAGCCGGCATTACCCGGGCGAGGGCGTGATCGACTTCGCTTCGCTCACCGGCGCCGTCCTCGACACGGGGTATCGCGGCGACATCGAGGTCGAGATCTTCAACGCGCAGATCTGGGCCGACACCCCCGAGAACGTCGTGCGCCGCACGGCGGAGACCTTCGGCTCGGCGATCTCGCCGCACCTGCGCACCCCCGTAGACTCGCCGTCGTGAGCCAGACCTCGACGGAGCGGGCGCGTGTCTCGGCGCCGACGCTGCACGATGTGGCCCGGGCCGCGGGCGTCTCGCTCGCGACCGCTTCGCGCGTGCTGAACGGCTCGACCCGCAAGGTGGCCGAGACGTACCGCGAACGTGTCGAGGCGGCCGCCGCGGAGCTCGGCTACACCGCGAACCTGTCGGCGCAGGCCACCGCACGGGGGACGTCCGCGATCATCGCGCTCCTCGTCGCCGACATCGCCGACCCCTACTTCGGCCAGATCGCGGCGGGCGTCGCCCGCGGCGCGGACGAAGCCGGGCTCGTCGTCACGATCGCGATCACCGAGCGCGACCCGCAGCGTGAAGCGCGGCTCGTCCGGGCGCTCCGCGGACAGCGGCCCCGCGGGCTCATCCTCGCGGCGTCGCGCACGACGGAGTCCTCCGACCCCGTCGTGCAGGCCGAGCTCGACGCCCTGTCGGCCAACGGCGGACGCGTGGTCGCACTCGGCCCGGGCGCCGGATCGGTGCGCTCGGTCATCGTCGACAACGTCGCGGGCGCCCGCGATCTCGGCGCGGCCCTCGGAGCGCGCGGATACCGGCGGGCGATCGTGCTCGCGGCCGAAGAAGGCGTCCTCACGAGCGACGACCGCACGCGCGGCTTCACCGAGGGATTCACCGCCGCGGGCGGCACGGTCGACCGCACGTACCGCGGCGGCTTCACGCGCGAGTCGGGCTCCGACCTCACGCAGCAGGCTCTGCGAGACGGCATCGAACCCGGAACGCTCGTCTTCGCGATCAGCGACGTCGTCGCGATCGGCGCGATGTCGGCGATCCGCGAGGCGGGGCGCGTGATCGGCGACGACATCGCGCTGTGCGGGTTCGACGACATCCCCGCCGGGCGCGACGTCACGCCGGGGCTGTCGACCGTCCACATCCCGCTCGAAGACGTCGGCTACCTGGCGCTGCGCGCCGCCGTCGATGAGGAGTGGGACGCGACGCAGGGTCCGCTGCCGCTCGAGGTCGTGCTTCGCGAGAGCACGCCGCCGCGTCCGGCGGCCTGACCTCGTGACGGCGTGGCACCGCGCATGAGGGTCGTCCTGGCTCCCGACAGCTTCAAGGGCTCGATCACCGCGGCCGAGGTCGCCGCCGCGCTCGCCGAGGGCTGGCGCGACGTCGATCCCGATGCCGACATCGCCGCGCGCCCGATGGCCGACGGCGGAGAGGGCACGCTCGACGCGTTCGCGGCCGCGATCCCCGGGAGTACGCGGATGCCGGTGACCGTCACGGGTCCGCACGGGCGGCCCGTCCCGGCATCCTGGCTGCTGCTCCCTCCGACGTCGGACGCGCCGCACGGCACCGCGGTCGTCGAGCTCGCGGGCACTTCCGGCATCGAACTGCTCGGCGACGACCTGCGGCCGTTCGACGCGCACTCGCTCGGGTTCGGCGAGGCGATCGCCGCGGCGCTGGACCACCGTGTCGAGGGGGCGCGCGTCTCGCGACTCGTGCTCGGCATCGGCGGCAGCGCCTCGACCGACGGCGGGATCGGGATGCTGACCGCGCTCGGCGCGCGGTTCAGGGATGCCGCCGGCGCGGCGGTCCCGTTCGGCGCCCGCGGCCTCGATGCCGTCGTCGCGGCCGATCTCTCCGCCCTGCGCAGTCCGCCCGAGGGCGGTGTGCTCGTCCTGACGGACGTGACGAATCCGCTGCTCGGATCCGTCGGCTCGGCGGCGGTCTTCGGACCGCAGAAGGGCCTGGACCCGCACGGCGTCGCGCGCGCCGATGCGGGTCTCGCACGCCTCGCGACCCTCCTCCCGGCCGATCCCAGCGCACCGGGTGCCGGAGCGGCGGGCGGCGTCGGCTTCGGCCTGCTGGCGTGGGGCGCCCGGCTCGTTCCCGGAGCGGTCGAGGTGGCCGAGCTCGTGGGCCTGCGCGACGCGCTGAGGGCGGCATCCGTCGTCGTGACGGGGGAAGGCTCGTTCGACGGGCAGTCCGCCGCGGGCAAAGCGCCCACGCGCGTCGCCGCGCTCGCCGCCGAGGCGGGTGTGCCGGTCGCGCTCGTCGCGGGGCGGATCGCGCCGGACGCCGATGCGTCGGCGTTCGCCGCAGCCGTCTCCCTCACCGCGCTCGCCGGGAGCGGGGCGGCCGCGATGGCCACCCCGTACCGCTGGCTGCGTGCTGCGGGCGCCGAACTCGCGGGCGCGCTCGAGGCCTGACACCTCGTCGAAGGGCGCGGGAACTGGCTGGGAGACGTCTCATCCGCGTCCGTTACAACGTTAGAAGAATTATCTTGACATCCCCACGGCATCTGCCACAGCATGGGGGCGAGCGCAATTACGACGTTGTAAATCCCCCTCGGCTCCACTGATTCGCGACGATCGCCGCGCTCATCGCACGCGCCGTCCGACCGGACGGCGGACCGCTTCACGCGCACTGTGTCGTGCGCAAAAGAGAGGATCGACGATGACGATGGTTCACCATGAGGCGCGCGCAGGGCGCGGCTCTCGACGGAGATGGGCGGCGTTGGCGACCGTCGTGGCGGTGGGGGCGGGTTCGCTCCTGGCGGCGCAGCCGGCGGCGGCCGAGGAGGATCCCTGGGTCGCCGAGGTGGTCCAGAACAACGGCGTCGAGGACGTCTATCGCTTCACGGTGCCGAACGCCGCGATCCAGCCGGCCACCGGCATCACCGGGTCGGTCGTCGCGGTGGAGGGCAACTTCGCGCCCGGCAAGACCTGGACGACGCTCAACATGGGCTCGGGTGGCGGGAACTGGACCTCCACGATCGGACCCCTCGAGCCGGGGCTGTACTACTACCAGTACTCGGCTCGTCCGGCGTGGAACCAGGATGCGGTCGCGTTCCGCAATCCCGCGAGTCCGCAGGAGGTGACCTCGAAGCCCACGTGGAACACGCTGTTCGTCGACGGTCCGGGTGCGGAGTGGCTCGCGGACGCGCCGAACGGCGGCGCCCTCGAACCGCTCACCTACACGAGCGATGTCACGGGCGCCGAGCGCTCGGCCCTGGTGTGGACGCCGCCGGGCTATGACGAAAACCGCGCCGAAGCCTACCCGGTGCTCTACCTGCTGCAGGACGAGGGCCAGAGCCACCGCGAGTGGGTCGAGCTCGGCCGGCTGCAGCAGATCCTCGACAACCTGACCCTCGACGGGAACGCCGAGCCGATGGTCGTCGTGATGGGTGACGGCGAGGTCGATGACATCAGCCGTGAGCTCGTCAAGAACCTGCTGCCGGCTGCCGAGGATGCGTTCCACATCTCGACCGACGGTGAGGATCGCGCGATCGCCGGCATCGGACGTGGCGCGGAGCAGGCCCTCAGCCTCCTGATCAGCGACACGAAGGCGTTCGCGAACGTCGGCTCGTTCTCGACCGACGACGCGACCGACCTCGGCAACGGCGCGGGCAAGATCAGCAACGGCAAGGCGAAGCAGATCAACCGGGAGACCGACCTCATCCGGCTGTACGTCGGCAACGTCACCGACCCGAACCACAACGCGACGGTCGAATTGGCCGACACGCTCGGTGCCGCCGGCGTCGAGTATCAGTCGGACGGCTCCGACCCCGAGACGGGAGGCACGTGGGACACGTGGCAGAAGAGCCTGCACGACTTCGCGCAGCGCGTGTTCCAGGACTCGAGCGATCCCGCACCGAGCGAGGGACACCTCCCGCTCGAACCGCACTCGCTGCCGGACGCCGGGACCACCCCGACACCCTGGATCGACGAGAACGGCGCCGTCACCTTCGAGACGGGCGTCGACTTCGCGAATGCGAACAACGTCACGGTGTGGGGCAACTTCGGCCCGGCCGGAAGCTGGCCGCGCACTCCGATGGTCAAGCAGGACGACGGGCGCTGGCGTCTGACGATGCCGGTCGAGGCGGGTTCGTACTACTACAAGTTCGTGGTGGAGGGTTCCGACCGCAAGGACGTGACCAACCCCACCACGGTGCTGTCCGAGCCCAACTGGAGCACGTTCCAGGTGCCCGGCGACGAGACACTCCGCGGTGAGTACACGACCCCCGTCGCGCCCGAAGCGCGCGGCGAGGTCACGGTCATGAACTATACGAGCGTCGCAGGCGGCAACCCGACGCGCTCCGCGTACGTCTGGACACCCCCGGGCTTCGACCCGGATCGCGCCGAGGCCTATCCCGTGTTCTACCTGCAGCACGGTGGCGGGCAGACGTGGACCGACTGGATCGAGGTGGGCTTCGCCGCCCAGATCCTGGACAACCACTTCGCGAAGGGCGACATCGTCCCGATGGTCGTCGTGATGGCCAACGGCAACGGGGTGAACTTCCAGAACGAGCTGTTCCAGCGGATCATTCCGGCGACCGAGGCGGGGTACAACACGAGCTCCGACCCGGCGGACCGCGCGATCGCAGGGCTGTCGATGGGATCGGGGCTGGCGCTCAACACGCTGTACCAGTACCCGGGTGAGTTCGCCTACGTAGGCGCGATGTCGGCGTTCAGCAACCCGCCGGCGAGCGCGAACGTCCAGGCGATCAACGACGGCACAGAGCTCCTGCGCATCTACACGGGTGACATCCAGGACTTCACGTACCAGAACACCCTGGGCCTGGTGAACGCGCTGAACACTCGCGGGATCGAGCACGAGTTCGCTCCGATCATCCCCGGTCCGCACAGCTGGGATGTCTGGCAGAAGTCCCTGATCGACTTCCTGCCGCGCCTGTTCCAGGGCTGACCCCGGCATCGATCGCCGGGTGCGGGGCGTCGCCTCCGCACCCGGCGATCGCGGGCTTCGGCTCAGGCCGTTCGGGTGGCTTCGACGAGCGCTGCGGAGCCGTCCGCGACATCGGCGCTCTCTGCGCCGTCGGTTTCGTCCGCGACGTAGGGGAAGCCGGTCGACTCCCGCCCGACGATGCGGAAGTCCGGCTTGATCCGACGGGGCGGCATCCGCTCGCCCTTCTCGGCGATGCGCTCGGCGAGCATCTCGACGGCGATCTCTGCGATCTCTTCGCGACCGGGGTCGACGCTCGAGAGCGAGGGCATGGAGTATCGGGTCCCGTCGATGTTGTCGAAGCCGATGACCGCCACGTCGTCCGGGACGCGCACGCCCGCTTCGCCGAGAGCGCGGAGGGCGCCGATCGCGAGCGAGTCGTTCATCGCGAACAGACCGTCGAAGGGGATGCCGGACGCGATCAGGCGGCGCGTCGCGGCGGCGCCGGTGTCGTGATGCCAGAGGCCCGCGGGGCGGACGAGCGCGGGATCCGCCGGGATGCCCGCCGCCTGGAGGGCCTGGTGGTAGCCGCGCACCCGGAGGGTCGCGGAGCCGAAGGAATTCGCCTCCTCGTCGTCGACCGCGCCGATCACCGCGATGCGGCGGCGGCCGATGCCCAGGAGATGCTCGGTCGCGGCTTTCGCCGACGACACGTTGTGCATCGTGACGTGGTCGGTCGGGCCGCCGAAGATGCTCTCGCCCAAGATCACGAGGGGGAAGGGGACGTTCAGGAGATCGGCATCCGATTCGTCGATCGTCACGGGGCTGAACACGATGCCGTCCGTGAGGCGCAGCCGCCGACCCGCGACGACGTCGAGCTCGTGCTGGCGCACCTGGTTCGTCTGGTCCACGACGACTCCGAGTCCGCGCTTCTCCGCGGCGCGGATGATCGAGTCGGCGAGTTCGGCGAAGTACGCCTCGCGCACGGAGGGGATCGCCAAGCCGATGACGCCGGTCTTGCCCGAACGCAGGCCGCGGGCCGAGAGGTTGGGCTGGTAGCCGAGTTCCTTGATCGCCACGAGGACGCGGTCGCGCGTGGCGGCCCGCACGTGCGGGTAGTCGTTGATGACGTTGGAGACCGTCTTGATCGACACCCCGGCGACGCGCGCGACGTCGTGCATCGTGGCATTCATCCGCGCCCTCCCGTGTGCCGTGCCGTTGAATGTGCCGCAAGCTTATCCCCGCGGGCGACCTCGGCCGGGCAGGACCGGGTACGGGTGCGGTGCGCGTCGACGCCGTGGACGCGAGGATGCGGTCGGCACGCCGGGTAGCGCACATGGCGCCTGATTTACAACGTTGTGTTTTCGTGTATCGTGCTCGATACGTGATTCAAGGAGGATGTCCGTGGCCCTCACCGCCGCAACGTGGCCGATCGCCGCGTCGCTCCTGCCGTTCGCCCCCGAAGCACTGCGTGGCGACGAGCGCGACGACGAAGCCGAGGCGCGATGGGATCGCGTGCTCATGACCGTCGCCGATGCGGGGTTCGACGTGATCGACCTCACCGACACCTGGGTGCCGTTCGGCGACCTGTCCGCGGCGCAGCGCGCCGCCATGAAGGAGCGGATCGATGCGAACGGCCTCGACCCGGCATCCCTGTCGGTCATCCGCCGCAGCGTGACGGACGAGGTCTCGGGGGATGAGAACCTCGCCTACAGCCACCGCTGCATCGACCTCGCGGCGCAGTGGGGCGTCGGAGTCGTGTCGGTCGGACTGCACCGGCCGCTGAGCGACGCGCAGCGGAGCCGGCTGTGGTTCTGGACGGTGGAAGGACACCGCGACCCCGACCCGACCGAAGACCCGGCGCCGTGGAACCTCGCCGTGCGCCGATTCCGCGAGCTCGGAGCGCACGCCGCCGATGTCGGGGTGCTGCTGTCGCTCGAGATGTACGAGCACACGTACCTCGGCTCCGCGGCCTCGGCGGTGCGGCTCGTCGAGGACATCGGCATGGACGTCGTCGGCCTCAACCCGGACTTCGGCAACCTGATCCGCCTGCACGAGCCGATCGAGGACTGGCGGGACGTCGCCCGGCAGACCCTGCCGTATGCCAACTACTGGCACGTCAAGAACTACACACGCGACGAGGATGCCGTCACGGGCGCCGTCTCGAGCAGCCCGACGTACCTCGAGAGCGGCCTGATCGACTACCGCTCCGCGGTGCAGTGGGCGATCGAGGGCGGCTTCCAGGGTGTCATCTGCACCGAGCACTACGGCGGAGACGGCCTCAGCATGAGCGCCGCCAATCGTGACTACCTGCGCGAGCGGATCCTTCCCCGGCGCGCTTACGACCCGCCTCCGAGCCGCGTGCGGCAGCAGTTCCCGCAGAGCGCAGGAGCGGCGCGATGACCCGAATCTTCGCCGACCCGGAGGCGTTCGTCGACGACGCGCTCGAGGGCTTCGCGCGCGTGCACGGTGATCTCGTCCACCGCGTCGACGGCGGGATCGTGCGCGCCCGTCCGCTCGCGGCCGGGCGCGTGGCGGTCGTGATCGGCGGCGGATCGGGGCACTATCCGGCGTTCGCGGGCCTCGTCGGCGCCGGCGTGGCGGCGGGGGCGGTCTGCGGCAACATCTTCTCCTCTCCCTCGGCCCGCCAGGTGGCGAGCGTCGCGCGTGCCGCCGACGCCGGGGGCGGCATCCTGTTCGGCTACGGCAACTACGCGGGCGACGTGATCCACTTCGGGGCGGCCGAGCGGGAACTCCGCGCATCGGGGGTCGACGTGCGCACCGTCCTCGTGACCGACGACATCGCGAGCGCTCCCGTCGACGTGCGGCACGCGCGTCGGGGGATCGCCGGCGATCTGTGTGTCTTCCGCATCGCGGGAGCCGCCGCCGAAGAGGGCGCCGACATCGACGAGGTCGAGCGTCTCGCCCGCCGGGCGAACGACCGCACGCGCACCCTCGGCGTCGCTTTCGGCGGGTGCACGCTCCCGGGTGCCCCGGGACCGCTGTTCACGGTGCCCGACGGAATGATGTCGGTCGGGCTCGGCATCCACGGTGAACCCGGCGTGCGCGACGTGCCGATGCAGCGTGCACCCGAACTCGCCCGGACGCTCCTCGATCCTCTCCTGGCGGAGCGACCCGAGGGTGCGGGCTCGCGCGCCGTACTGATCGTCAACGGGCTCGGCACCGTCAAGCATGAAGAGCTCTTCGTGCTGTACCGGCACCTGACCGACATCCTCGTCGCGGAAGGCGTCGAGGTCGTCAGTCCCCTCTGCGGAGAACTCGTGACGAGCCTCGACATGGCGGGGGTGTCGGTGACGGTGCTCTGGGTCGACGACGAGCTCGAACGGCTGTGGAACGCTCCGGCTTCCACACCCGCCTTCGCGCGGGGGAGCATGGGCGTGCAGTCACCTGTCTCGTCGCCGGGTCCGGATGCCGCCGATGTCGTGCCGTCGGTGCCCGCGGGCGGGGCGACCGGAACGCCCGACGACCCCGTTCGCCCGGACGCGTCGCCCGCCTCGCGCGCGGCCGCGGCGCTCAGCGCCGGGCTCTTCGCCCGGGCCCGCACCGTCATCGCCGAGAACGCGGCCGAACTCGGTGACCTCGACGCGATCGCCGGCGACGGCGACCACGGGGTCGGGATGCTGCGGGGGATCGATGCGGCGACGGCCGCGGCGATCGACAGCGACGTGCGACTCGGTGTCGGCGAGCAGCTGCGTTGCGCCGGGGCGGGATGGGCCGACCGCGCGGGCGGCACATCCGGCGCGCTGTGGGGAGCCGCTCTCGAGGCCATGGGCGACGCGCTCGCACGCACCGACCCGGATGCCGCCGCGGTTGCGGACGCGATCCACGCCGGGCGGACGAGGATCGAGCAGCTCGGCGGTGCCCAGCTCGGCGACAAGACGCTCGTGGACGCCCTCATCCCCTTCGACGACGAGTTCCGCCGGAAGGTCGGGCTCGGTGCGACCCTCGCCGACGCGATGCGGGATGCCGCAGCCGCCGCCGCGGCGGCCGCCGAGGCCACCGCGACGCTCACGCCACGCAAGGGACGTGCACGACCGCTCGCCGAACGCAGCATCGGGCATCCCGATCCGGGAGCCGTGTCGTTCGCCATGATCGTCGGCGCGCTCGTGCCACAGGACGGCGCGCGTGTGCCGCAGGAGGAGGAGTCCTGACATGGGGTGGAAGATCGCGATCGGCGCTGATGACGCCGGCTTCGCCTACAAGCAGGTGCTCGGCGAGCATCTGCGTGCGCATCCCCGAGTCGATGCCGTGGTGGACGTCGGCGTGACGGCCCACGACACGACGCCGTACCCGCGGGTCGCGGGCGACGCCGCTCGCCTGGTCGCCGCAGGGACCGTCGATCGCGCCCTCCTGGTGTGCGGCACCGGACTCGGGGTGGCGATCGCGGCGAACAAGGTCCGCGGCATCCGCGCGGTGACCGCGCACGACAGCTATTCGGTCGAACGGGCGGTGCTGAGCAACGATGCGCAGGTGCTCGCCCTGGGAGCGCGGGTGATCGGGCTCGAACTGGCGAAGAAGCTCGTCGACGAGTGGCTCACCCATACGTTCGACCCGGCATCCGCGTCGGCGGCGAAAGTGGCGCTCATCGGGCAGATCGAAGCAGAGGAGAAGAGATGATCGGTCGGATCGCCGTCGTCGGTTCGGGGTACATGGGGGGCGGCATCGCGCAGGTGCTCGCCCTGGCGGGGCACGACGTGAGGCTCGCCGACGTGAGCGCCGAACACGCGGCGCGCAGCAGGGAGCGGATCGTCGCCGAGGCGGCCGACTACGCGCAGCGCGGCCTGTTCCCCGAGGACGCCGCGGAGCGCGTCGCCGCACGCGTCGCAGCCGCGGCATCGATCGAGGATGCGGTGGAGGATGCGGATTTCATCGAGGAGGCCGTTCCCGAGATCCTCACGCTCAAACACGAGACCCTCGCACGGGTGAGCGCGGCTGCACGGGCCGACGCCCTCATCGGCAGCAACACCTCCACGATCTCGATCGGCACGCTCGCTGAAGCGGTGGAGAGGCCCGACCGGTTCCTCGGTGTGCACTTCAGCAACCCGGCCCCGTTCATCCCGGGTGTCGAGGTCATCCCGCACGCGGGGACGCGCGCCGACGCCGCGGCCGAGGTGATCGCCCTGCTGGCGGCGGCCGGCAAGCTCGGCGTCGAGGTCGCCGACGTCACCGGATTCGTCCTCAATCGCCTGCAGTACGCGCTCTTCAGCGAAGCGTCGAGACTCGTCGAGGAGGGGGTCGCGACGGCGGAGGCGGTCGACACGATCACCCGGACGACGTTCGGCTACCGATTGCCGTTCTTCGGCCCGTTCGCGATCGCCGACATGGCGGGGCTCGACGTGTACGCGTTCTGCTACCGATCGCTCTCCGAGGGGTACCCCGACCGCTTCGCCGCCCCGGATGCCCTCACCGAACGCGTCGCGGACGGTGCTCTCGGGGTCAAGAGCGGGCGGGGATTCCTCGCGACCCCACCCGAGCAGCTGCCGGATCTGGTCGCCCACCGGGACGCCGCCTACGCGGCGATGCGCCGGCTCCTCGATGAGCTCGGAGATGCCCCCGTCACGTACTGACGATCCCCGACGACGTCGCCCCCGCCTCTCGACGGGGGCGACGTCGTGCGTGATGTCGGCGTTTCGGCAGGAAGTTTTCGGAAGGGTCTTGACACCCGCGCGAGCATCGGGAATAGTCAGTTTGCAACGTTGAAAGTACAACGTTGCAAACGCGATCGAACAGAGAACCTCGCCCCCCGGGCGGACCCGCAGCGCCCTGTCCCAGGGCGGTCTGTCACGATCGCGGGCGCTCTGACAAAGATGTCCAGCATCCGAAAGGAAACACAGTGAAGACGAAAGCGGTCATCGCTGGAGCAGCAACACTGGTGCTCGCCGGCGCCCTCGTGTCCTGTTCCGCAGGTGGAGACGACAGCGGCGACGGCGGTGGTGGCGGCGGAAGCGACGCCAGCAACTGCACCAACACGATCACGAAGACCGACCTGCCCGTGGTCACCATGTGGGCGTGGTACCCGAACATGGAGACGGTCGTCGACAACTTCAACGAGGCGAGCGACGACGTCCAGGTCTGCTGGACGAACGCCGGCGCCGGTGGAGACGCGTACGACAAGTTCCAGACCGCCATCTCGGCCGGGAGCGGCGCCCCCGACGTCATGATGGTCGAGGCCGACCGCATCCCGACCTTCCAGGTCCAGGAAGCGCTCGTCGACCTGAGCGACCTCGGCTATGAAGACGTCAAGGACAACTTCAGCGAAGGCGCCTGGAAGGACGTCTCGGTCGGCGACGGCATCTACGGCGCTCCGGTCGACGGCGGCCCGATGGGCATGATCTACCGCACCGACATCTTCGAGCAGTACGGCCTCACGGCTCCCACGACGTGGGAAGAGCTCGAGAGCACCGCTCAGGCGCTCAAGGATGCCGGCGGCCCGGTGTTCGCGAGCTTCGCGGCGAACCAGCCCGCGACGACCACGGCGTACTTCTACGGCAACGGCGCCGAGCCGTTCACGTACGACCCGGCGAACGAGGGCGAGATCGGGATCAACCTGAACAGCCCCGAGATCAAGGAGGTCCTGGACTACTGGGACGGCCTCGTGGACAAGGGCCTGGTCGGCACCGAGGACCAGTTCACCCCCGAGTACATCGCGGGTGTGATCGGCGGCGACTACGCCACCTACCTCTCGGCCGCGTGGGCCCCGGGCTACCTCCAGGGCGCGGGCGTCGGCGAGGGTGCGGACGCCGGTGTGTGGGGCGTGGCTCCCATGCCGCAGTGGGATCCGGCGAACCCGATCTCGATCAACTGGGGCGGCTCGGCCTTCGTGGTGAGCAGCCAGGCGTCCGACCCCGAACTCGCCGCCAAGGTCGCGTTCGGCGTCTACGCCGACCAGGCATCGCTGGACGAGGGCTGGCAGCAGCAGATCATCTTCCCGCTGAACGCCAACGTGCTCTCCTCGGCCGAGTTCCAGGACTACGAGGTCCCGTTCTTCAGCGGCCAGCAGGCCAACAAGGAGGTGTACGTGCCGGCGGCCGATGCCTACACCGGCATGACGTACACGCCCCTCGGGCAGTACTACTACACCGCGCTGACGAACCAGATCGCCGCCATCATCGATGGCTCGGCGACCGGCTCCGAAGCGGCGGACGCCCTCCAGGCGGACGTGGTGGCCTACGCCGAGGAACAGGGGTTCACTGTCGTCGAGTGACCTGAGCCGGGGGTCGGTCCGTCTCACGCGGGCCGACCCCCGGTCATTCCCTCCCCAGACCCGGAGAAACCATGACCACCACGCTCGAAAACGTCGACATCCCGACGAAGCGCCGCAGGTCCGTGTCAGCTCGTCAGAACCTGATGGGCTGGCTCTTCGTCGGACCGTTCGGCATCATCTTCATCGCACTCCTCATCGTCCCGATCTTCTACGCGCTCTACCTGAGCCTCTTCCAGAAGTCGATGATCGGCGGCACGCGGTTCGTGCTGTTCGGCAACTACGCGAAGGCCTTCACCGACCCGTCGTTCCTGGACGGCGTCTGGTTCGTGATCAGGTTCTCGCTGGTGCTGATCCCGCTGCAGATGGCGGTCTCGCTCGCGATCGCGCTCATCCTCGACATCGTGATCACGCGGTACGCCCGCTTCTCGCGGCTCATGATCTTCATGCCGTACGCGATCCCGACCGTGATCGGCGCCCTGATGTGGGGCTTCCTCTACAGCGACAACTTCGGTCCGCTGGCGGAGATCTTCGAGGCCTTCGGTCAGCAGGCCCCCGACTTCCTCAGCTCGAGCCTCATCTTCTACGGACTGCTCAACATCGTCACGTGGCAATGGGCCGGCTACTACATGATCATCATCTACGCGGCACTGCAGGGGATCGACCCGACCCTGTACGAAGCCGCACGCATCGACGGTGCCTCGCAGTGGCAGATCGTCCTGCGGATCAAGATCCCGCTCCTCACGCCCGCGCTGCTGCTGATCCTCGTCTTCGCACTCATCGGCACCCTGCAGTTCTTCAACGAGCCGCAGATCCTCCAGCAGCTCGCCGCGGGTGCGATCCCGAACGACTTCACCCCCAACATGTACGCGTACCAGCAGGCGTTCTCGCTCGCGAACTACAACTACGGCGCGACGATCTCGTTCGCCCTGGGTGCCGTGGTGTTCGTTTGCGTCTACATCTTCCTGTTCGCGACCCGCAAGCGAGGGAGCTTCACCTCATGAGCGTCACACCCGTCGAGAGCAAGAGCGAGCGCCGCACCTCTCGGAACACCATCGAGCGCCGCACGATGCCGCGCGCGCCCGGCCGCGTGCCCCTGAACATCGTGCTCGGACTGTTGATGGTGTACTTCCTCGTCCCGTTCTGGTGGCTCATCGTCAACAGCTCGAAGAGTTCGGCGGGCCTGTTCGGCGGCGGCAGCTCGCTCTGGTTCGCGGACGACATCAACTACGTCCAGAACTTCATCGATCTGTTCACCTACGGCGGCGGCATCTACGCGCGCTGGCTGGCCAACTCGGCGCTCTATGCGATCGTCGGCGGCATCGGCGCGACGGCGCTCGCCGTGCTGGCCGGCTACGGACTGGCCAAGTACACGTTCGCCGGCCGGCGGTTCTCGTTCGCGATCCTCCTCGGTGCCGTCATGGTGCCGACCACGGCGCTCGTGATCCCGACGTTCGTGCTGTTCGCGCAGGTGGGCTGGACGAACACGATCTGGGCCGTCATCTTCCCGACGCTGCTGAACCCGTTCGGGGTGTACCTCATGAACGTCTATGCGCGGGATGCCGTCCCCGACGAGCTCCTCGATGCCGCACGCGTCGACGGAGCGGGCGAGTTCCGGACGTTCTTCACGGTGGCCCTGCCGCTCCTGCGCCCCGCGATCGTGACGGTGCTGCTCCTGTCTGTCGTCGCCTCGTGGAACAACTACTTCCTTCCGCTCGTGATGCTCTCCGACAACCGGCTCTTCCCGGTGACGGTGGGTATCGGCCTCTGGCAGTCGACCGCGTCGACCTACGGGGCGGCGGGTGGGCAGAGCCTGTGGAGCATCATCGTGCTCGGCTCGCTCGTCTCGGTGATCCCGCTGATCATCGCGTTCCTGACCCTCCAGCGATACTGGCGAGGCGGCCTCGCCATCGGCAGCCTCAAGTAGCCCGCGCCCCTCCATCCGGAATCTCCCCAAGAAGAGGACCATGATCCCCGCACGCCTCGTCATCGACCCGCACTTCGTCGTCGGGCCCATCAACCGCCGTCTGTTCGGCTCGTTCGTCGAGCATCTCGGCAGGTGCGTGTACGACGGCATCTACGAGCCCGCGCATCCCGCTGCCGACGAGCAGGGCTACCGCACCGACGTGATCGAGCTCGTCCGCGAGCTCGGCGTCTCCGCGATCCGCTACCCGGGCGGCAACTTCGTCTCGGGCTACCGGTGGGAGGACGGCGTGGGCCCGCGCGACCAGCGCCCCCGCCGGCTCGACCTCGCATGGCACTCCACCGAGACGAACGAAATCGGTCTCGACGAGTTCGCCGTCTGGCTCGAGAAGGTCGGCAGCGAGCTCATGTACGCCGTCAACCTCGGCACCCGCGGTGTGCAGGAGGCGCTCGATGTCCTCGAGTACGCGAACATCCGCTCCGGCACGGCGCTGTCCGACCAGCGCGTCGCCAACGGGACCACCGAGCCGCACAACGTGCGCATGTGGTGTCTCGGCAATGAGATGGACGGGCCCTGGCAGCTCGGCCACGGCACGGCCCAGGGCTATGCCGAACTCGCCGCGAAGACCGCCCGCGCGATGCGCCAGATCGACCCCGACCTCGAGCTGGTCGTGTGCGGAAGCTCGAGCGCGCACATGCCGACGTTCGGCACGTGGGAGCGCGTCGTGCTCGAGGAGACGTACGACGACATCGACTTCATCTCGTGCCACGCGTACTACGAGCCGGTCGACCAGGACTACGAGAGCTTCCTGGCTTCCGCCGTCGACATGGACCGCTTCATCGACTCCGTCGTCGCGACCGCCGATCACGTGAAGGCGCTGCGGGGGAGCGCCAAGACCATCAACATCTCGTTCGACGAATGGAACGTCTGGTACCAGAGCCGGTATCACGACGTCGAGCGGATCACGGCGGTCGACGAGTGGCCCGTCGCGCCCCGTCTGCTGGAGGACTCGTACTCCGTGATGGATGCCGTCGTGTTCGGCAATCTGCTCATCTCGTTGATCCGGCACGCGAACCGCGTGACGGCGGCGAGCCTCGCGCAGCTCGTGAACGTGATCGCGCCGATCATGACCGAGCCCGGCGGCCCGGCGTGGCGCCAGACGACGTTCTTCCCGTTCTCGACGACCTCACGTCTCGCGCGCGGAGTGACGCTCGAGCTCAAGCTCGACTGCCCGACGTACGACACCGGCCGCTACGGCGAGGTGCCGGTGGTCGACGCGGTGGCGACGTGCGACGCGGCGACGGGGACGACGGCGGTGTTCCTGGTGAATCGGAGTCTGGAGGAGGAGGTCACGATCGACATCGACGTGCGCCTGCTGGGAGATGTGCAGCTGCTGGAGGTCGAGTCGCTGCACGACGACGACATCCACGCCGCCAACACCCTCACCGATCCGGATCGCGTGCGACCGCGTGCGAACGATTCCGCGCGGCTCGAGGGAGGGACGGTGAGCATCACGCTGCCGCCGGTCTCGTGGACCGCGATGACGCTCGGATAGGGGCGGCGATGACCTCGATACTGCGAGTGGAAGGCAGTCGGATCCTGGCGGGCTCGGACCCGGTGCTCCTGCGGGGCTTCGGCCTCGGCGGGTGGATGAACATGGAGAACTTCATCACCGGATACGCCGGAACGGAGTCGCAGATGCGTCGGGCGCTGCGCGGCGTCCTCGGCGATGACGGCTACGAGCGCTTCTTCGAACGGTTCCTCTCGGTGTTCTTCACGGATCGTGATGCGGCCTTCCTGAAGAGCCTCGGCCTGAACTCCGTGCGGATCCCCTTCAACTACCGGCACTTCGAGAGCGACGATGCGCCGTTCGAGATCCGGCAGGAGGGCTTCCGCCTGCTCGACTCGGTCGTCGACGCGTGCGCCCGGCACGGCATCCACGTGATCCTCGATCTGCACGCCCTGCCCGGCGCGCAGAACCAGCACTGGCACAGCGACAATCCGACGCAGTGGGCGCACTTCTGGTCCCAGCGGCAATTCCAGGATCGGGTCGTCAATCTGTGGGAGCACATCGCCGAGCACTATCGCGGCAATGGATGGGTGGCCGGCTACAACCCGATCAACGAACCGGCCGACGCCGAGGGGTCGACGCTCGGGCCGTTCTACCGCCGTCTCGAGGCGGCGATCCGAGCGGTGGACCCCGACCACATCCTCTTCCTCGACGGCAACCGCTACTCCACGCAGTTCGATCAGCTCGGCGATCCGCTGCTCAATTGCGTCTACACCGCACACGACTACGCGCTGCCCGGATTCGTCGACGGCGGCCCCTACCCGGGCGTCAGCCGCGGGCAGTACGTCGACCGCGACGTCGTCGAGCAGACCTTCCTCGCGCGCACCGCATACATGCGCGAGACGGGCACGCCCATCTGGGTCGGCGAGTTCGGTCCGGTCTACACCGGCGACGCGGAACGCGACGAGCAGCGCCTGAGCCTCCTCGAAGACCAGCTCGAGATCTTCGACGCGCACGACGCGAGCTGGGCGCTGTGGACGTTCAAGGACATCGGCCTCCAGGGCGTGCTGACCGCCGATCCCACGTCGGCGTACATGACCCGGATCGCGCCGTTCCTCGAGAAGAAGGCCCGGCTCGGCGTCGATTCGTGGGGATCGACGGACGCCGGTGTGCGTCACATCCTGGATCCGATCGAGACCCTGTTCCGCGAAGAGTTCCCCGACTTCCAGCCCTACCCGTGGGGCGCGCACCGGTGGATCCACGGGCATGTACGCCACGTGATGCTCGCCGAGGCGATGGTGGGCGAGTACGCGCGGTGCTTCGCGGGGGTCGACCCGGACGAAGCCACGCAGCTCGCGGACGCGTTCGCCTTCGAGAACTGCCGTGTCAGGGAGCCGCTCGCGGCCGTCCTCCGTCGCTCGGTGGACGCGACGCCGCGCTGAGAACCTCCAATCGAGACGGCATGGTTGATTCCAAGCGCGTGACGCTCGCGACGATCGCGGCGGAGACGGGCGTATCGGTGACGACCATCTCGAAGGTCCTCAACGGGCGGGGCGACGTCGCGGCCGCCACCCGCGCGCGCGTGGAGGCGCAGCTCCAGCGCCGCGGCTACGCGCGCCGCGGCGAGACCCGCAGCGACTTCCTCGAGATCGTGCTGCATCAGCTGGATACGAACTGGTCGCTGGAAGTGATCGAGGGCGTCCGCGAGATCGCGGCAGCGGCCGGTCTCACGGTCTCGCTCTCGGTCAACGGCAACCGCCACGCGCCGGCGGCGGAGTGGCTCACCGACGTTCTGCGCCGGCGGCCGGCGGCCGTGGTGCTCGTCTTCGCGGGGTTGCCGCCGGCGGGTCGTCGCAAGCTGCGAGCGCGCGGCATCCCGTTCGTCATCCTCGATCCGAGCGGCGATCCGGCGCCGGGCGTCCCGGCGATCGGATCCGCGAACTGGCACGGCGGGGTCTTGGCGACCCGGCACCTGATCGACCTCGGGCACCGGGCGATCGCGGCCATCGCGGGTCCTGACGACGTGATGGCCGCCCAGGCCCGCATCGACGGCTTCCGCTCGGCCATGCGGTCCGCCGATCTCGCTGTGCCTGCCGAGCGCATCCGGCACGGCGATTTCCGTCAGCGCAGCGGCGAGCGTCACGCGGAGGCACTGCTCGAACAGGACGCGCCGCCCACCGCCATCGTGGCCGGCAGCGATCTGCAGGCGCTCGGTGTGCTCCGCGCCGCCAAGCGCCGCGGCCTCGACGTCCCGCGGGACCTCTCCGTGGTCGGGTACGACGACATCCCGCTCGCACAGTTGACGACCCCGCCGCTCACGACGATCCATCAGCCGCTGCGGGCGATGGCCGAGGAGGCGGCGCGGCTCGTGCTCAAACTGCGGGACGGAGTCGCTGTCGAGGCGACCCGGCTGGACCTTGCGACCTCACTGGTCGTCCGGGAGTCCACGGCTGCGCCGCCTGTGCCGTGACCCGCCGGCGGACCGGTGGGACCGAAGTCCTATGCGCTCCGCCGGCGAGGGCGTAGACCGGACCCGTGGGGAACACACGTTCAGCGGACGTGCGCGTGACAGGGGGGTTCGTCCGCGGTGTCCGAGAAGGCGGCACGGTCGCGTGGCGCGGCATTCCGTACGCTGCGCCGCCGATCGGTCGGCTGCGCTTCCGGGCGCCTCAGCGGGTCGTCTCGTGGGAGGGCCTGCGTGAGGTGGGCGCCTTCGGCCCCGCCGCCCCGCAGGCGTACAAAGGGCAGTTCGCGGGCGTCGGCCCGGAGATACCGTCGGGCGAGGACTGTCTGACCGTCAACGTCGTTGCACCCGAGTCCCGGCCGGCCGACGGCCCGCTCCTGCCGGTCATCGTCTTCATCCACGGCGGCGGCTACAGCACGGGGTCCTCCCGCGATTTCAGCGGCGAGGGTCTCGCCTTCGTGCGCACGGGCAGGGTCGTCTACGTCAGCTTCAACTACCGACTCGGCGCGCTGGGCTATCTGGACTTCTCCCGCTACTCGACGCTGCGGCGCCCCATGGATTCGAATCTGGGTCTTCGCGATCAGGTCGCCGCCCTGCGGTGGGTGCGTCGCAACATCCGCGCCTTCGGCGGGGACCCCGATCGGGTGACGATCGCCGGTGAATCCGCCGGCGCGAACGCCGTGACCACGCTCATGGCGACTCCCTCCGCTCGTGGCCTCTTCTCCGGAGCCATCGCCCAGAGCGCGCCGCCGAACGCGGTGTACTCGCGGCAGATGTCCGCCACGTGGGCCGCGCAGTTCGTGGAGATCCTGCGCCGACGGCAGTCGGGTGCGGACAGCTCGCTCGGAGACTCCGATGACCCGCTCGATGCATCCGCGGCGGTCGCGCTGCTCACGAGCGCTCCCGCGGCCGAGCTGGTCGCCGCAGCGCTGGTCCTGCAGACCCGCGCGCCCGACGAGACGCCGGGGCTGTACTGCCTCGCGCCTGTCGTGGACGGCCGGCTCCTTCCGAAGCATCCGATCGCCGCCTTCCGCAGCGGCGCGGCGCATCGCGTTCCGCTCATCATCGGCACGAACGATCGCGAGGGGACGATCTTCCGCGGGCGCCTGGACATCCTGCCCCGCTCGGCCCCCCGGATCGACGCGGTCCTCGCCCGCGGCCCGCGCGACGCCCACGCTCTGATCGCGCAGGCCTACCCTCGTCTGACGCGCGCCGGCAGATCGGCGGACTTCGGGGGCGACTACGCGTTCTGGTACCCGAGCGTCGGAGTCGCCGAGAGCCATTCGCGCTACGCACCGGTGTACTTCTACCGCTTCGACGTGGCTCCGCGGTTGCTGAAGTGGGCGGGTCTGGATGCCACTCACGGACTGGAGATGATCGCGCTGTTCGAGCAGACCGACGCGCCGCTCGGGCGCACCGTGACCTCTCTGGGGGGCAGGAAGGTGTTCAGCGATGCGGGCGGGCGGATGCGCGACGCGTGGCTGAACTTCGTCGCGACGGGTGAGCCGCCCTCCGGGTGGCCTCGTTACGACGAACAGCACCGGCTGACGTTCATCATCGCCGACCGGGATCGCGTCGAATCCGATCCGCGCGCAGACCGACGTCGCGCGTGGAGCGCGCTGCTGCCGCTCGGCTGAGCTCAGGCGGTGCCCAGAGCGGCGGCCACGACCGCGCGTGCCTCCTCCTGCACCTCACGGAGGTGCTCCTCGCCGCGCAGCGACTCGGCGTACAGCTTGTACACGTCCTCGGTGCCGGAGGGGCGTGCGGCGAACCACGCGTGCTCGGTCTGGACCTTGAGGCCCCCGATCGCGGCGCCGTTGCCCGGCGCGTGCGACAGCTTCGCGGTGATCTGCTCGCCGGCGAGCTCGGTCGCGGTGACCGCCTCGGGGGAGAGCTTGGCGAGCGCCGCCTTCTGGGCGGGCGATGCCGGAGCATCCACGCGCTGATACGCCGAAGAGCCGAACGTGTCCTCGAGTTCGGCGTAGCGCTGCGACGGGGTCTTGCCCGTCACGGCCAGGATCTCCGCGGCCAGCAGGCACAGCAGGATGCCGTCCTTGTCGGTCGTCCACACCGTGCCGTCCTTGCGCAGGAACGACGCTCCGGCGGACTCCTCGCCGCCGAAGGCGACCGAGCCGTCGAGCAGGCCGGGGACGAACCACTTGAAGCCGACCGGAACCTCGATGAGCCGGCGCCCGAGCGACTCCGCCACCCGGTCGATGATCATCGAGCTCACGAGGGTCTTGCCCACGGCGGCATCCGTCGGCCAGCCCGGGCGGTGCGCGTACAGGTAGTCGATCGCGACCGCGAGGTAGTGATTCGGGTTCATGAGCCCCGCGTCCGGGGTGACGATGCCGTGGCGGTCGGCGTCCGCGTCGTTGCCGGTCAGGATGTCGTAATCGTGCCGCTTCGCGACGAGCGAGGCCATCGCGCTCGGCGAGGACGGATCCATGCGGATCTTCTCGTCCCAGTCGAGCGTCATGAACTTCCAGGTCGGGTCGACGTCGGGGTTCACGACCGTGAGGTCCAGGCCGTAGTGCTCCGCGATGAGCGCCCAGTACTCGACCGACGCGCCGCCGAGCGGATCGGCGCCGATGCGCACACCGGCCTTCTTGATCGCCTCGACGTCGATGATGTCTTCGAGGTCGCGCACGTACGCCTCGCGGAAGTCGTACTCCCCGAGTGCGTCGGCATCGATGTCCTTGAACGGCGTGCGGCGCACGCCCTCGAGCCCGCCCGCGATGAGCTCGTTCGCACGGTCCGCGATCCATCCCGTCGCGTCGGTGTCGGCGGGGCCGCCGTTCGGCGGGTTGTACTTGAAGCCGCCGTCGCGCGGAGGGTTGTGGCTCGGGGTCACCACGATGCCGTCGGAGCGGCCCGGGTCGTCCAGGGTCCGGCCGCGGTTGTACGCGAGGATCGCGTGGCTGAGCGCCGGAGTCGGCACCCAGGAGTCGCGGGCGTCGACGCGCACGTCGACGCCGTTCGCGACGAGCACCTCGATCGCGCTGCGCTCGGCCGGCAGCGACAGGCCGTGCGTGTCACGGCCGAGGAACAGCGGGCCGGCGATCCCCTGCGCGGTGCGGTAGTCCACGATCGCCTGCGTCGTGGCGAGGATGTGGTCTTCGTTGAAGCTCGTGCTCAGCGACGAGCCGCGGTGGCCGCTCGTGCCGAAGGCCACGCGCTGCTCGGGGATGCCGGCATCCGGCTTGCGGTCGTAGTAGGCGTTGATCAGCTCGTCGATGTCGATGAGGTCTGATGCTTCTGCGGGCTGTCCGGCACGGCTGCTCATTGGACCAGTCTGCCGGTTCGCCCGCGCGCGCGACAGTTCCGCGAAGGTTCTGTGTCACACGCCGTGGCGCGCGTGGCGGGCGATCGCCTCCAGCGCGACCTGCAGTGCGGGCGAGTCCGCCTGGGTGCGGCGGTGCACCGTGAGCACGTCGCGGGTCGATGCGGGATCCGCTGTGGGCACCGCCACGAGGTCGGGGCCGAGTTCTCCTCGGCCCAGGCGCGGCACGAGTGCGAGCGCGAGGCCCGCCCGGGCGAGTTCGAGATGGTTCTGGAACTCCATCGACTCGTGCACGATGCGCGGGGCGTTCGGCACGCCGTCGAACAGCCGCCGCAGCCACTGTCGGCAGATCGTCGCCTCGAACGTCGCGACGAAGGGCTCGGCGGCGAGGTCGGCGGGATGCAGCACCGCGCGCCCGGCGAGCGGGTGGTCCCGATGAAGGATGATGTCCGCGACATCGGTGAACAGCGGCGTGGCGACGAGGTGATCGGGCATCGCCAGGGCGACGCCGCCCCACCGGTGCACGATGCCGAGATCTCGCTGCCCGGACGCCACGAGTGCGATCGTCTCCCATGGTTCGCTCTCGCGCAGGGGGAGGCAAAGGCCGGGATGCTGCTCGGCGAGCTCTGCCAGCACCGGGGTGACCAGGCCGCGGACGACGGTCGAGAACGCCGCGAGCCGGATCTCGCCGGTCACCCCGCCGTCGGTGGCGGCCGTCAGCTGCAGGTCGGCCCGGAGGCGCTCGACGTCGGCGAGGATCGGGGTCGAGGCGACCACGAGGCGGGTTCCCGCTTCGGTGAGGACGACACCGCGGCCGACCCGCTCAAGCAGGGCCACCCCCGTATCGCGCTCCAGGCGCTTGACCTGCTGCGAGACCGCGGAGGGGGTGAAGCCCAGCGACACCGCAGCCGCGGCGACGCTGCCCTGCGTCGCGACCGCGCGCAGCGCGATGACGGCATCCAGATCGATCATGCAGAGATGCTACCGATTCTGTGGGAGATATCATCGCTTGTGCTTCATCCGCGAGGGCGATGGGGTGGAGTGGTGAGCAGACGCGACATGATCCTCGCCGCGACGGTGGCGAGCCTGTGGGGCTTCAACTTCGTCGTCATCGAGTGGGGCATGCGCGACGTGCCGCCGCTCCTGTTCGTCGCGATCCGATTCCTCGTCGTGGCGGCCGCGGTCGTGGTGGTGCCGCGACCGGCCGCGTCGTGGCGGACGATCGTCGGCGTCGGCCTGTTCATGAGCCTCGGTCAGTTCGGCCTGCTCTACACCTCGATGGCACTCGGACTGCAGCCGGGACTTGCGGCTCTGCTCCTGCAGGCGCAGGCGGTGTTCACGATCGTGATCGCGACCGGGGTCCTGCGGGAGCGTCCGACCACGGCGCAGGTCGTCGGCGTCGGGGTCGGCGTCGTCGGGCTCGTGGTCGTCGCGACCGGACGCGGCGGCGATGCGCCGGCCCTCGCCGTCGTGCTCGCGCTCGCCGCGGCGGTGTCGTGGGCGATCGGCAACGTGATCTCGCGCCGTGCCGGCGTCGTCACCGGACCCGGCCGGCTGGGCGCGCTGTCGCTCACCGTGTGGTCGGCGCTCGTCGTCCCGGTTCCGGCGCTCGGACTGTCGCTCGCAATGGAGGGGCCCGCGGCGATCGGTGAAGCCCTGGCGGGTTTCGGCTGGCAGCCCGTGCTGTCGACCCTCTACACCGCGGTGCTGTGCACGATCATCGGCTACGCGATCTTCAACGGCCTGCTGGGCCGCAACCGCTCCGCGGCCGTCGTGCCCTGGGTGCTGCTCGCACCCGTCGTCGCGATGGCCTCGGCTGCGGCGCTGCTGGGGCAGATCCCCACGGCGGCCGAGGTCGTCGGTGGCCTGCTTTTGGTCGCCGGGGTGCTGGTCACCGGCCTCCGGCTTCCGACGGTCCGGAGGACGGCCGCCCTGAGCGCCGCGCGCCCGGGAACGGCTGCTTGTGAAGACGGGCGGGGTGCGTCCGCGGAATCCCGCGGTCGCGGTCGGCCCCGGGTGCGGCTCAGCAGTCGTTCGGCGCGCGGATAGGCTGACACCCGTGATCACCGAGCCCGCACCCGCCTCGGCGCCGTCGGAGGATTCCGACGCGCAGGCGCCCGTCCGACGCACCTACAGCTACCTCGGGCCGGCCGGAACGTTCACCGAGGCCGCCCTCGCGCAGGTGCCCGAGGCGCGCAATCAGCAGTGGCGGCCGGTGCGCAACGTCGGCGAAGCCCTCGCCGACGTCGTCGAAGGCCGCTCGGATGCCGCGATGATCGCGATCGAGAACTCGATCGACGGCGGGGTGTCCACGGCGCAGGACGCCCTGGCCACCATGCCGGGCCTGCGCATCATCGGCGAGTACCTCGTGCCGGTCGACTTCGTCCTCGTCGCGCGCCCGGGCACGAAGCTCGAGGATGTCTCGCTCATCGCCGCGCACCCCGTCGCCTACGCCCAGTGTCTGCAGTGGCTCTCGAAGGCGCTCCCCGCGCACGCGCACCTTCCGGCCGCGAGCAATGTCGCGAGCGCGGTCGGGCTCCTCGACGGCACGAGCGATGCGGATGCCGCGATCTCCCCGCCCGGCATCCTGGAGCACCACGAACTCGACCTGCTCGCCGAGAAGATCGGCGACAACCCGGATGCCGTCACCCGGTTCGTCCTCGTCGGGCGCACGGTCGCGCCGCCCGCGCCCACGGGCGCCGACAAGACCTCCCTGATCGCGGAGCTGCCCGAAGACCACCCGGGGGCGCTGCTGGAGATGCTCGAGCAGTTCGCGACGCGCGGCATCAACCTCTCGCTCCTCGCCTCGCGGCCGATCGGCGACGCGCTCGGCCGGTACCGCTTCGTGATCGACGCCGACGGCCACATCGAGGACGAGCGGATGGCCGACGCTCTCCTGGGCCTGCGCCGCTTCAGCCCGAAGGTGATCTTCCTCGGGTCGTACCCGCGGGCCGATCGCGCGATCGTCCACTACCCCGAGCGCTACTCCGACGACGTGTTCGTCGAGGCCCGCGACTGGCTGCGGGGTCTGCTCAGCGGTGAGCCGGAGGCCTGACGGTGCCGATCGGAGACGCCCCCTTCACGTTCGACCCCGCGAACGGTGTGCACGCCCGCGCGCTCTCCCGGCTCGAGTCCGAACAGATCGCCTGGATCGGCACGACCGGACGTGACGGATACCCGCACGCGGTTCCGATCTGGTTCCTCTGGCACGACGGCCGCGCGCTGATCTTCAGCGAGCCCCGTACCGCGAAGGTCCGCAACCTGCAGAACGACGCCCGTGTCGCGCTGCACCTCGAGGCCGGTGATGACCACGAGCAGCTCACGGTGCTGCGGGGCACGGCCGTGCTCTCGGACCGGCCGACGACAGCGTGGCTCGACAGCGTCGGCGAGGCCTACGAGCGCAAGTACCGGGGCGGGCTCGCAGGGCTGGGGCTCACGCTCCCCGACATGGCTGCGCGCTACAGCGTCGTGATCGAGATCACGCCGCTGCAGCTGATCGCCTGGTAGCACCGGCACCGGCGGGGGCCGGGCACGGAATCGGATCTGCCGGCCGACACGCCGGGGTGGGGATGCCGCGCCCAGGCGCGCCGCGGGCGCGCTCCGATTCTGTGCTCTCGCGCGCTTCAGGCGGCGAGCAGCTCCAGCGTCTGCGTGCGCGCGGCGGCGGCATCCATCGGCTCGCCGTCGAACGCGCCCGCGACCGGCGAGATCATGACCTCGTCGACGTCGTACCGGCTCGCGAACGCGGCGAGCTCGGCGGTCACGTCGGGGCCGGTGCCCACGAGCCAGCGCCGGCGGGCGGCGGCCATGATCGACTCCGCCTGCGCGTCGGCCTCGGCGGCGAGACCCGCGCGCGCCTGCTCGACGGTCTCGAGCGCGGTGAGCGGCTTTCCCGTGCGCAGCCGCGCCATCATGCGCAGCTGCGGCAGCGCGCGGGCCTCCGCCTCGTCGGCGGTCGGCGCGGCGACGGCGTTGATCGTGAGGAACGTCCGCGGCTCGGGGTGCGCGTCCGACGGCCGGAAGCCGCCGCGGTACAGCTCGAGCGCGCGCTCGAGGCCTTCGCCCGAGAAGTGGTTCGCGAACACGTAGGGCAGGCCGAGGGATGCCGCCAGCTGCGCCGAATAGTCGCTCGAGCCCAGCAGCCAGACCTCGGGCGCGCCCGTCGCAGCCGGAGTGGCGTGAATGTCGTACGTGCCGCCGCTCGTGTACCGCACGGTCGCGCCGTCGGGGGACATGAGGCCGAGGATGTCGCGGATGTGCTCGGGGAAACGCTCCACATCGGAGGTCGTGCCCGACATCCGCAGCAGCTGGGTGATCACCGGGTCGCTGCCGGGGGCGCGGCCGATCCCCAAGTCGATGCGGCCGGGGGCGATCGCCTCGAGCGCGGCGAACTGCTCCGCCACGACGAGCGGGGAGTGGTTCGGAAGCATCACCCCGCCCGAGCCGACCCGGATGCGGCTGCTGCGCGCGGCGGCCGCAGCGATCAGCACCGGCGGGCTGGTCGAGGCGACGGCAGGCATGTTGTGGTGCTCGGCGAACCAGTAGCGGCGGTAGCCGAGCTCATCCGCTCGCGCGACGAGGGCGAGTGAGGCGGCGACCGCCTGAGCGCTGGACTGGCCGGTGCGCACCGGCACCAGGTCGAGGACGGACAGGGCGGGGGCTGCGGGGGAGGACATCCCCCTCACCAACCGGCTGCGGCGGGCGTCTATTCCACCGACCAGGCCCGCTGGGGACTCCTCGCTCACCGGCGGCCGCCGTGAAACGCCGGGGAGAAATCGACACTTCGGGTGCTTGTGAGGGCCGAAACCCCCGGAATCTCCCCGCGCTTTCACCGCGCCCGCGCGAGCCCGCCCGCGCGAGCCCCGCCGGGCAGACGAGGGCGGGGACGCGCGACGTCAGCGCGGGGTCCGGCGCATCTCCTCGTACGCGCCGAGCGCGCGCTTGCGCGTTTCGCCGAGATCGACGATCGCGTCTTCGCTCGCCTCGCCGCCGGAGTACTCCGGCGCCCACTGCCGGATGTACTCCGACCGGGGATCGAACTTCTTCGCCTGCAGCTCGGGGTTGAAGACCCTGAAGTACGGCGCCGCATCTGCGCCCGACCCGGCGACCCACTGCCAGTTGAAGGGGTTGCTCGCGCCGTCGGCGTCCACGAGCGTGTCCCAGAACCACTGCTCGCCGTGCCGCCAGTCGATCAGCAGGTTCTTGATGAGGAAGGATGCCGTCACCATCCGGATCCGGTTGTGCATCACCCCGGTGTGCCAGAGTTCGCGCATGCCGGCATCCACGAGCGGGATGCCGGTCTCGCCCTTCTGCCACGCCTCGAGCTGCGTCGGCTTGAGCCGCGGCCACGGGAACGCGTCGAACTCGGACCGCAGGTTCTTCGTCGCGAGGTCGGGGAAGTGGAAGAGCGTGTGCGTCGCGAACTCGCGCCACCCGATCTCGGAGAGGAAGCGTCCGGCCGACGAGGCCCGCCCACCGGTCCCGCGGGCGGCGACGGTCTCGTGCCAGACCGTGTAGGGGCTGATCTCACCCCAGCGCAGGTGGGGCGAGAGCCGGGAGGTCGATCCGGTCGCCGGTTCGTCGCGCGAGCTGTCGTAGTCGCCGAGGTCATCCTTGAGGAACTCCCGCAACCGGGCGCGGGCGGCGGGCTCGCCCGGCTCCCACGTGTCGCGGAGTCCGCCGGCCCAGTCCGGGGAGGTCGGCAGCAGCGCCCAGTCGCCGAGGTCGTCGCTCTGCGGGAGCGCAGCCGGCGCCGCGACCTCGCGCGGCTCGGGGAGCGGCTCGCGGGGGGCGGGCATCGCCTGGCACGCCCGCCAGAACGGCGTGAACACGGCATAGGGCGTCCCCGCCCCGGTCGTGATCGTCCACGGCTCGAACAGCACGGATGCTGCGAACGACTCGACGGTCAGCCCGTCGCTGCGCAACCCGTCCTTGAGATCGGCGTCGACCTCGCGCTCCGCGCCGCCGTAGCGACGGTTCCAGTAGACGGCGCCGGCGTCGGCATCCCTCACGATTTGACGGACGACCTCGCCGGCGGGTCCCCGCCGCAGCACGAGCGCGCCGCCGCGCTCGGCCAGGCGCTCCGACAGCGAGGTCAGGCTCCCATGCAGCCACCATTTCGCGGCGCCGCCGAGGGGGCGGATGCCGTCGGACTCCTCGTCGAGCACGAACAGGCCGATGACCGGTTCGCCGCGATCGAGGGCGGCACGCAGGGCGGGGTTGTCCGCGAGCCGGAGGTCATCGCGGAACCAGACGATCGAGGGCTGACTCACCCTCGGATCGTATCCGCGCCCGGGAGCATGGGGATCGGATTCCGCAGGGCTTGACAGGGAACGCTCCGGCCCTGCGAGGGGGTGCATCACGGCGATATCCTGATCGCCTCAAGCCACCGGTGGCCGGAGGGACGAGGGCCTTCATGCGCGATTCACAGCGGATCCGAGTGACGGCGATCCACGCGGTCGCCGTGGTGGCGGTCGCGCTGCTGCTCGGGGGCTGCACGGCCACTCCGCCCGGCACGAGCGCGACCCCCACGATCACGACGAGCCCGGATGCCGGTGGCTCGACGGCCGATACGGCAGAGGCTGCCGGCATCGATGAGGCTCTCCGGAATGCGATGGCGGAGAACCATGCGCGCGCCGCCATCGTTCGCGTCACGCGCGGCGACGAGGTCGTCTTCATGGGGGCGGTGGGTGAGTCGATGAGCGGCGTGGAAGCCACCACGGACATGCATTTCCGCAGCGGCGCGGTGTCGATACCGCAGGTGTCGACGGTGCTGTTCCAGCTCATCGACGAGGGCACCGTCAGCCTTGATGACAAGCTCGCGAACTGGCTGCCCCGCGTCCCGAACGCCGATGAGGTCACGCTCGGCCAGCTCGCCCAGATGACGTCGGGCTACGCCGACTACGTCCAGGACCCGGAGTTCCTCGAGGCCTTCCTGCGCAACCCGTTCCGGCAGTGGCGGCCCGAAGAGCTGTTCATCTACGGCACCCGGCAGCCGCTCCTGTTCGAGCCCGGGACCAATTGGAGCTACTCGCACACGAACTACGTCCTGCTCGGGCTCGCGCTCGAGGAGATCACGGCTCAGCCGCTGACCGAGGTGATCCAGGAGCGCATCCTCGACCCCTTGGGAATGACGCAGACCGCCGACCCCGGCACGCCCGAGATCCTTCAGCCGGTGCTGCACGCCTTCGACAGCGAGCGCCGGGAGTTCTTCCGCATACCCGACGAGAAGCCGTTCATCGAGGACTCGACCTACTGGAACCCGTCGTGGTCTCTGGGCCCCGGAATGGTGCAGAACACCGACATCACCGACATGGCGACCGTCATCCGGGCGATCGGCCGCGGCGAGATGGTGAGCGAGGAGTCTTTCGCGCAGATGATCGCGCCGACCCTCCGAGGCAAGACCACGGCGCTCGACGCCTGCCCCAACACCTGCTTCGTGCAGAACGAGTTCTACACCTACGGCTACGGCATCGTGCTGTCCGGGGACTGGCTGCTGCAGAATCCGCAGTATCACGGCTTCGCCGGCGTGGCCGCCTACCTGCCGTCGGAAGACGTCACGATCGCGGTCGCAGCGACGTACACCGACTTCGCTTTCGATCGCGCGACCGGAGCGCCGGTTCCGGCGAACATCGCGAACCCGTTGTTCACCGCGATCGCCGAGGTGGTCGCCCCGGACGCAGCGACACCGGGGACCTGAGCGCGGTCACAGCCGCGCCGTGTGGTGCCCCTTCGGCACCATCGCGATCACGCCGCCCTCCACGACGCGGCAGCGCATGCGCACGGCATCCCCGAACTGATCGCCGTCGAGCTGGATCGGCTGAGCGGGCGTCGTGGCGACGTCGAGGCCCTTGCCCCGGGCGTACAGCACCGAGTTGTCCTTCGTTCGCAGGGCGAGCACCTGGCGCCCGGCGCGGAACCTCCGCAGCACGCTGTTGTCCCATGCGACGCGCCGCCACACCAGGACCCAGCCGAGGGCGTTCTTGGGCTGGAAGATCGCGACGTCGAGCTCGCCGTCCATCACCGATGCGTCGGGGATGAGCTCGAGCCCGGCCGGCAGCGAGCCGCAGTTGGCGACCAGCACGCTCTGCACCTTCGCGGAGTGCAGGCGCCGGCCCGGCACCTGGTACATGATGCGGAATGGCTGGGCGTTCACGAGCGACCGCGCCGCACCGTCGACGTAGGCGATCCATCCGACGCGCTTCTTCAGGTCGCCGCTCGTGTTCGCGATCATCGCGGCATCCAGCCCCATGCCGCCCATCACGACGAACGCGCGCTCTTCGCTCGTGCCGTCCTCCCGGCGGATCGCGGCGAACCCGACGTCGACCGGCAGCCGGTCGCCGTCGAACGTCGCCTGGATCATCGCGGCGGGATCCGTGAGGGGCAGCAGCAGGTTGCGGGCGAGCAGGTTGCCCGTCCCGCTCGGGACGATCGTGAGCGGCACGCCGGTGCTCGTCATCGCCTCGGCGACCGCCCGCACCGTGCCGTCGCCGCCCGACACCAGCACCGCGTCCGCCCCGTCCGCGAGGGCCTGCCGAGTGACCCCGGCGCCGAGGTCCTCAACGGTCGTCTCGTAGAACGACGGCGCATCCCATCCCGCCGCGGCGGAGAGCCTGCTGACCGTCGCGCGCAGGGTGACGGCATCCCCCTTGATGGGGTTGTAGACGAAAGCCGCCCTGCGTCGGGGCGCGGGTCCGGTCGGAGCGGGACTGGCCGGCGCGGTCCCGGGTGAGGGAACGGCGGGGTCGGTCATGGTCACACGATAGTGCGGGATGCCGTGGGCCCGAGCCCGGGCTGGCCCGGGGCGCCGCTGACTAGACTTGTCGGGTGATCGATCTGACGCTCCTCCGCGAGAATCCCGGGCTGGTCAAGCGTTCGCAGGAAGCGCGTGGCGAATCGCCGAGCACGGTCGACCTCGCGCTTGCGGCCGACCGCGAGCGCCGCGCCGCGATCACGTACTTCGAAGAGCTCCGCGCCTCCCAGAACGCGCTCGGCAAGCAGGTCGCCCAGGCGCCGAAGTCCGAGAAGGCCGAACTCGTGGCCGCCGCGAAGACGCTCAGCGATCAGGTGAAGGCCGCGCAGCACGCCGTGACCGTCGCCGAAGAGGTGGCCGACGCGGCGCTGTCGAAGATCGAGAACATCGTGATCGAGGGCGTGCCCGCCGGCGGCGAAGACAACTTCGTCACGATCCGCACGCACGGCGAGGTGCCGACGTTCGACTTCGAGCCGCGCGATCACCTCGAGCTCGGCGAGATGCTCGACGCGATCGACATGGAGCGCGGCACGAAGGTGTCGGGCAGCCGCTTCTACTTCCTGAAGGGCGTGGGGGCGCGTCTGGAGTTCGCGCTCATGATGCTCGCGCTCGACCGTGCACTGCAGGCCGGGTTCGTCCCGCTCATCCCGCCGACCCTCGTGCGTCCGGAGGTCATGCGCGGCACCGGGTTCCTCGGTCAGCACGCCGACGAGATCTACCGTCTCGAAGAGGACGACCTCTACCTCGTCGGCACGAGCGAGGTGCCGCTCGCCGGCTATCACATGGACGAGATCATCGACCTGTCGGGCGGCGCGAAGCGCTACGCGGGCTGGTCGACGTGCTACCGGCGCGAGGCGGGCTCGTACGGCAAGGACACGCGCGGCATCATCCGCGTGCACCAGTTCAACAAGCTCGAGATGTTCGTCTACACGACCCCGGAGGATGCCGAGGCCGAGCACCTGCGTCTCGTCGGCATGCAGGAGTCGATGCTGCAGGACCTCGGGCTCGCGTACCGGCTCATCGACGTCGCCGCCGGCGATCTCGGTTCGAGCGCGGCGCGCAAGTACGACATCGAGGCGTGGGTGCCCACGCAGGGCGCGTACCGCGAGCTCACCTCCACGTCGAACTGCACGACCTACCAGGCGCGGCGGCTCGACATCCGCCATCGTCCTCCGGTCGACGGCGGAGCGCCCGGAAAGACCCAGCACGTCGCGACCCTCAACGGCACGCTCGCCACGACGCGCTGGATCGTCGCGATCCTCGAGACCCACCAGCGCGCGGACGGCTCGGTCGTCGTGCCCGAGGTGCTGCGGCCCTACCTCGGCGGCCTCGAGGCCTTGGAGCCCGTCGCGTGACGGACGGCGCGCTGCCCGAGACCGGCTCGATCGAGGTCGTGGCGCCGAGCGAGGCCGCCGAGATCGTCGAAGACATCGCGGACGACGGTTCTTCGTCGCGGGATGCCGTGGCTGCCGCCGAGCGGATGCTCATCGTGCTCGACATCGACGGCACGATCCTGCTCGAGGACGAGACGCTCAGCCCCGGCGTCGTCGAGGCCGTCGCGCACGCGCAGCGCGCCGGGCACGAGGTCATGCTCGCGACCGGGCGCAGCTGGGAAGGCACCGAGGCGACGCTCCGCGCCCTGCACATCGCCCCCGAGTTCGTCGTCTGCTCCAACGGCGCGGTCATCCTCCGTCGAGACGAGGCGCCCGACGAGTCCGACTACGAGCGCTTCTCCTACGTGCGTTTCCACACCGAGACCTTCGATCCGTCCGAAGTGCTGACGCTGCTGCGCGAGCATCTGCCGCACGCGAAGTACATGGTGGAGCTGCCCGACGGGCGCCGGCTCTACACCGAGCGCCTCGAAGACTGGAATCTCGCGGATGCCGCCCACGTGCCCTTCGAAGAGCTGAGCGCCGTGCCGGTCTGCCGCATCGTGGTCGTCTCGCCCGGCGACACCGAGAGCGACTTCGTCGAGCTCGTCGAACGCATCGGTCTCAACGAGGTCTCGTACGCCGTCGGCTGGACCGCGTGGCTCGACATCGCGCCGCAGGGCGTCGACAAGGGCACCGCGCTGGAGCGGGTGCGCGCGTGGCTCGGCATCGACCCCTCTCGGGTTCTCGTGATGGGCGACGGCCGCAACGACGTCGGCATGTTCCGGTGGGCCCTCGAGAAGGGCGGCCGCGCCGTCGCGATGGAGCAGGGCCCGCAGGAGGTGCGCGACGAGGCCGGTGAGGTCACGACCTCGGTGCAGGCCGGCGGCGTCGCCGCGATCCTCCGCGCGCTCTGAGCTTGCGTCACCGCCGCCGCGGGTCGCCGAACGCGGGTACAGCACCCGCTCAGGCGTCGCTGGGACAATGGGTGAACAGTGCTGTCGGTTAGACTCGACGACGTTCGGCGTGTGCTTCGGCATCCGTCGGGAGGGTTGTCCGAGCGGCCGATGGACCTGGTCTTGAAAACCAGTGGGCAGCAATGTCCCGTGGGTTCGAATCCCACACCCTCCGCGGTAGGTCACACCCTCCGCTTCGTCGTGGGTGTGCTCTCGAGCCCCGCACCCCGAAGCATCCCGAGAGGACCCGAGTGACCCAGTCGACCAAGCCCGCCACACGTGGCCGTCGCACGATCGCGCGCCACGGTGAGCTGAAGTCGCCGCATCCGTTCTCGATGATCATGAAGATCCTCGGGATCGTGGTGGCGGTCGGGCTCGTCTCGGGCGCGGGTGTCGCGGCATATGCCGCCTACGACATCACCGCGAGCTTCACCGAAGGTGCCGTCGACCTCGAGGGTCAGGACGCCGTTCCGCCGGACATCGGGGCGATCGAGGGTGGCGTGAACATGCTCGTGACCGGCACCGACGAGTGCCTCCCCGAGTTCGCCGCCTACTTCGGCGACCGCTGCACCGGGCCCGACGCCGAGGGCGAGCTCAACGACGTCAACCTGCTCGTGCACATCTCGGATGCACCCCGCCGCGTGACCGTGATCTCCTTCCCCCGCGACCTCATGGCGCCCGTGCCGTCGTGCACGCGCGAGGACGGCTCCGAGACCTCCGGATCGAGCAAGCAGCAGATCAACTCCGTCTTCATGGACGGCGGGCTCAACTGCGTCGCCAAGACCGTCTCGCAGCTGAGCGGCATGAACATCCCCTTCGCCGCGAAGGTCAACTTCGGCGGCGTCATCAACATCACGGACGCGATCGGCGGCGTCGAGGTCTGCATCGGCAACGGCGGCATCCGCGACTTCTACACGGGCATCGACTGGCCGGCCGGCAACCGCACGGTCCAGGGCATCGAGGCGCTGCAGTTCCTCCGCACGCGGCACGGCCTCGAGAACGGCTCGGACCTCGCCCGCATCTCGAACCAGCAGCAGTACATGTCGCGTCTCGCGCGCAAGCTCGTGAGCGAAGAAGTCCTCACGAACCCGGCGACCCTGCTCAAGCTCGCGACCACCGCCGTCGACAACACGACGCCTTCGAAGAGCCTCACCAACCCGGTGACGCTCGTGCAGATCGCGCTCGCGGTCAAGAGCGTGCCGTTCGAAGAGATCGTCTTCGTGCAGTACCCCGTGTTCGCCGACCCGGCCGACGAGAACCGCGTCGTGCCGAACTACGAAGCGGCCGACCAGCTGTGGACGGCGCTCGCGGCCAACCAGCCCGTGCAGCTGACGAGCGACCCGAACCTCAGCGGCGGTGTCATCACGGTGGAGCCGACGCCGGGGGAGACCACGGCCCCCGATCCGTCCGCGACAGCGGATCCGTCTGCGACACCCGCGCCGACCGAAACGGCGGTCGTCCTCCCCGACTCGATCTCGGGCACGACCGCGGCGCAGGAGACCTGCTCGGCCGGCAACCTGCGCGGCTGATCCGCGGCGGCGTCGCCTGAACTCTTGCTCGCTGCGACGATCGACGCGATCCGGCGCACGCAGGGCACGGGACCTTCGGCACTGCCGTCGGGTCCGTCCCCGATGTGGACTCGATGTGCCTAGGGCGAGGGTCCTGGGAGCAGGAGGTGCATCATGGGACGTTCATCCGATGACGCGGGGCCGCGGGTGCCCGACCGTCCGCCCGAAAGCGCCCCGGACTCGCGGCGGGGAGTCCGGATCGCGCTCGGGGCGATCATCGCGTCGGCGGGGGTGCTCCTCCTGATCGAAGCCGCGTCGAACTACCGGGCTCCGGACCTGCTGTGGTCCGGCCTCCTCGTGCTGGCATCCGCCGCGTTCGGGTACGCGTTCGTCGCCTCCCCGTCATGGTGGTGGGCCGCGATTCCGGCCGGTGCTCTCCTGGGAGCCGCGATGGTCCCGGTCATGGAGCTCGATCCCGCAGGATTCGGGCAGTGGACGGAAGTGCCGTTCCTCGCGGCGCTCGGCGCGGGATTCTGGGCGGTGTACCTCAAGGAGCACCGGCGTTGGTGGGCGGTGATTCCGGGCGGTGCCCTGCTGACACTGTCGATCGCGTCGGCCGTCACAGGGACGATCGACGGACAGATGACCGGAGCGGTCGTGCTGTCGGGCCTTGCGGTGACGTTCGCGCTCGTCGCGCTTCTTCCCAGCCGGGGCGCCCGCAGATGGTGGGCGTGGATCGTGGCCGGGGCGCTCGCGCTGGCCGCCGTGATCGTGCTCATCCAGGATGCCGGGATGCTGAGCCTTCTCGGCTACCTCTGGCCGTTGGCGATCATCGCCGGTGGCGTCTACCTGTTCTGGAGCGCGTGGCGCCGTCGCCCCGAGGTGGACGAGTCGGCGGAGAACAGGCGCGTATCATCGGGCCGGCCACACCTTCGTTGACGCCGGCGCGTCCTTGAGCGCCGCGCACATCGTCGGCCGTGCTTTGGGTCGGTGCAACGACAGGTATGATTGCCAGGTGCATCCTCGCGCTCGCGCGACCGGATGCCTGGAGACGTCGCATAGTCCGGCCTAGTGCACCACCCTGCTAAGGTGGAGTCCCCTTATGGGGACCGAGGGTTCAAATCCCTCCGTCTCCGCCGAACTTCCAGCTACTTTCGCGCCTTTTCCGAGCGGTCCACGCGGAGGCTCGTGGAAATTTGGGGGAACTCGCGGGATTCACGGCGGTTCGCGGCGTTCGCAACTCTTTCCCGGATCAGGCGGCACTCCTGACGCGACTCCGGTCGCGACGCTCTGAATCGCGTGCTGCGGCGGCTGGCCCAGCAATACGTTGAACTCGTGATGGGTTTGGCATGCAGATCGCCGTTTGAGAAGAAACTGCGAAAGAGTGAGACGGAGGGCCGGGATCCCTCCGCCACGCGTCGGTCGCTTCCGCCCGTGGCGGACCCTGTATTCGAAAGGGACGCGTCGCTGGGCATTGCGCCGCTGAGGTCAATTGCTCTCGTCTTCAGCCCTTTGCGTCAGTTCCGCGTCAACGGCGCGGTGCACGTTGCCGTGCACATGGTCGACGCCGATGCGGTCGATCACGCCCTGGGCGCGGAGCACTGTCAGCACGTGGGGCTTGACCCGCGCGAGCCGCACGGTGACCCCGTTCGTGTCGGTCAGGTCGAGGAGCTCGGTGACTTTCGCAGCTCCCTGCGAGTCGACGAATCCCACGCCTTCCAAGTCGAGAATGAGCGTGGTGGCTGAGGGGTCGCCGGTCAGGAGCCCGCGTACGCGCTCGTCGAACGCCTCGGCGGTGGCGAAGAACAACCCACCGTCCAGGCGCAGTACCACGATGCCCGGGACCGTCTCGTCTGCGGGATTCGACTCGACGTCTCGGAACACCTGGGTGCCGGGTTCGCGACCCAGGAGCGGCATCGCCGGCCGGGTCGAAACGTACACGAGCCACCCGAGCGAGAGGACGATTCCGATGACGATGCCGAACAGCACGCCCGCCGAGAGCACTCCGACGACGGCCGCCAACGCGATCCAGAAGTCGAAGCGCGACACCCGCCGCAGCCGGGCAAACTCCTTCAGATCGATCATGCCGAACACGACCGCGTCGATGATGATCGCACCGAGCACGGCTTTCGGAAGCTCGGAGAAGAGTGGTGCGAGCAGGATCAGCGTGAGGATCACGAGTGTTCCCGTGGTGAGCGAGGCCAGCGGCGTGCGCGCACCCGCCGACTCGTTGAGCGAACTGGCCGACAGGCTGGTGGAGACCGGCATCCCTTGAACGAGCCCGGCGCCGACGTTCGCCATGCCCTGAGCGACCGCCTCCTGATTCTCGTCGATGCGGTAGCGATGGCGGGTGGCGAACGACCGCGCATCACCGGCCGTCTGCGAGAACCCGATCAGAAGCAGGGCGAGTGCCGCGACTGCGACCTCCGGAACATTGGCCAATGCGACGTCGAGGCTCGGCATCTGGGGAAGGGGCAATCCGCTGGGCACCGGTCCGACGAGTGCCACACCGCGCTCGCCCAGGTCCAGGAGGTAGGACGCCAGCAATCCTCCGCAGACGAGAACGAGCGCTCCAGGAACCTTCGGTGCCCAGAAGCGCAGCGCGAGGATCGCGGCCAGAGCGACAGCGCCGATCACCAGCGTCGGCACATGCAGGGCTCCGAGCCCGAGCACCCATGATGCGAACTCCCGCCACACGTTGTCGCCGTCGCCGGAGGTTCCGGTCAGTTTGGGCAGCTCGCCGACGACGACATCCACGGCGGCGCCGGCGAGGAACCCGGTGACCACCGCTCGGGAGAGGAACTGAGCGATCCATCCGAGCTTGAGGAGGGCCATGAGAAGGAACAGCACGCCGGTCGCGAGGGTGATCGCCGCGACGAGCTGCGCGGCATCGCCTCCGGTGACGCCGGCGACGATCACGGCTCCTCCGGCGACCGTCGCCAACGAGGAGCTCGGGCCGGTCGAGATGTGGCGAGACGTGCAGAAGAGCGCGTAGATGATCGCGCCGGCTGCCGCGGCGTAGAGGCCGTTCTGCACGGGTACGCCGGCGATCTCGGCGTACCCGAGGTTCTTGGGTACGATCATGGCGGCCACTGCGATGCCAGCGATGACATCTGCGCGCAGCCATTGGCGTTCGTACCGCGGCAGCCACGCGGTGATCGGGACCAGCCGATCGACGCGCCTTCTCGTCCGGGGTTCCATGCTCACCTCCGACGATCGCCAGGTCGTTGTCGCAAGTCTCGCCGTGGTCGGTGGATCCTCGCACTACCCAACCGGCGCCGAAATCATCCTGGCCGCATGATATGCCGGCGCGAGATCGGTCGTAGCCTCTCGGCACGAGCGGGCCTTCGCGCCGCGAGTTCGCGACGAGTCGAACCATCGCTCTCGCGGCGTGCCGATGCGCGCTTCGGATGCGGGGAAGGAGTGGCCGTGGAGTATTTCGTCGTCGCGCTTCAGGCAGCGGTGGTGATCGGCGCAATCGTGCTGGGCGTGCGAACCGGCGGTCTCGGTCTGGGCCTGTGGGGAGTCGTCGGCACCGTGGTTCTTGTGTTCGCCTTCAACCTCCCACCCGGGTCCATCCCGGTGGATGCCTTCTTCATCATCATCGCGGTGATCACAGCGTCCTCTGCGATGCAGGCGGCGGGCGGTATCGACTACCTCGTCTCGATCGCGTCAAGGATCATCCAGCGAAACCCGAAGCGGCTCACCTACGTCGCCCCCCTGGTTGCGTTCGTGTTCACGCTCCTCGCGGGTACGTCGAACATCTACCTCGCTTTGATCCCGGTGATCTACGAGACGGCCTACCGTAACGGTCAGCGCCCGGAGCGGGCCCTGGCCGCATCCACGGTCACCTCAGCGCTGGGTATCACGTCGAGTCCTGTCTCGGCGGCTATGGCGGCGTTTCTGGTGTTGATGGAGGGCACCGGCTACGGCCTTCCGCAGATCCTGCTGATCACGATCCCCGCCGCCATCGTCGCCTGCATCGTTGCGGCGTTCGTCCAGCAGCGCATCGGGAAGGATCTGCTCGACGATCCGAAGTTCCTCAAGCGGGTCGAAGAGGGAACCGTCGAGGTCCCTGAGGTACTCACGGCGAAGTACGCGGCGGTGGTGGGCGGTTCTTCGCCCCTCGCCCCCGCTGCGTCGATGCCGTCGAGGGGCGGAACCGGGTCTGACGCCCCGGCTGATGCGGTCGCGAAGCCCGCATTGATAGAGCACCCGGTGCCGAAGGGGGGCAAGACCGCCGCGATGATCTTCGTCGCGGGGACGTTCCTCATCGTGCTGTTCGGGCTGTTCCCCGGTCTGCGTCCGTCCTTCCCCGACGAGAACGGCGAACTCGCGCCGATCGGCATGACGACAATCATCGAGATGGTCATGTTCACCGCGGCCCTCGCCATCATCCTTGTGCGCCGCGTCAAGCCGTCGGTCGTGGTGGAGCAGCCTCTGCTGCGCGCCGGCTTCACCGCTGCGGTGGCGTTGTTCGGCATCGCATGGATGGCGGACACGTTCATCTCTGCGAACGAGGAGACGATCATCGAGCCGCTCGGAGAGCTGATCAAGAACAATCCGCTGTGGCTGGCCGTCGCCCTCTTCATCGTGGCCGGTCTGACCACCAGCCAGTCCGCCACGACTAACACGCTGATCCCCATCGCCTTGGCGGCCGGCCTCGCGCCCGGCATCGTCGTCGCGATGTGGCCTTCGCTCGTCGGCGTGTGGCTGTTCCCGGCCAACGGCTCGCAGATCGCGGCCGTCGAGACCGACCTGACCGGGTCGACGAAGCTGACGCAGGTGCCGGTCTGGCACTCGTTCACGATCCCGATGCTCGTGTCGTGGGTTGCGGTGGTTCTGGCAGGCCTGCTGATCCAGCTCGTCATCCCCGCGTGATCCGCACCGGCATCGACCAGCCCGCAAGTCCACGCAAGAGAGGCAGAATCATGACCGACTCCGCAGCACTCGAGAACTCGGTGGCCGCACTGATGCCGGACGTCCTTCAGCGGCTCGACGCACTCGTGCGCATCCCCTCGATCGCCTTTCCCGGGTTCGACGCCGCGCCCGTTCACGCGATGGGGGCGGCGGTCGTCAACCTCTTCGAGGCCGCCGGCGTCGCGGGAGTGAAGCTCCTCGACGTTCCGGACGGATACCCCTGCGTCTACGCCGATATCCCCGGCCCGGACGGATCGCCCACGGTGCTCCTGTACGCGCACTACGACGTGCAGCCCGCGCCGGAAAGTCAGAACTGGACGAGCGAGCCGTTCGAGCCGGTGACGAAGGAGGACGGCCGCATCTACGGACGCGGTGCGGCGGATGACAAGTCCGGGCTGGTCATCCACTACGGCACGCTGAAGATGCTCGGTGCCGACGTGCCATGCAACCTGAAGATCCTCGTGGAGGGCGAGGAAGAGACGATCTCGCACCTGGAGGCCTTCGTCGAAGACAACCCCGGACTGTTCGGGGCGGATGCGTATGTGATCGCCGACATCGGGCCACAGCGCGTCGGCCGCCCGGGTCTGACCACCGCGTTGCGCGGCGACGTCGCCTGCACCGTGACCGTGCGTACCCTGGCCAACCCCGTGCACTCGGGCATGTTCGGCGGTGCCGCCCCCGACGCGATGACCGCGATTATCCGCATACTTGACACGCTCCACGACGAGAACGGAGACACGATCATCCCCGGGGTGGACAGTTCCCGGTGGGAGGGCGCCGACATGGACGAGGCTGTATACCGGGAGGGTTCGGCGATCCTTCCCGGCGTGGATTTCCTCGGGACGGGGTCGCTGTCCGATCGCATCTGGGCGAAGCCGTCGGTCACCGTGTTGGGGATGGACCTGCCGAACACCGCGGAGGCGTCGAACGTCCTGCTCCCGGAGGTGACGGCGAAGCTGTCGATGCGCATCGTGCCCGGCTCGGACGGCGACCAGCAGCTCGAAGCGCTCATGGCGCATCTTCGCGCACAGCGCCCCTGGAATTGCGAGGTGGAGGTGGCGAAGGTGAAAGTGGGGCACGCATTCGAAGTCGACGCGTCTCACCCGGCAGTGATCGCGGCGAAAGATGCCCTTGAGGAGGCGTACTCCGCGCACGTGGAGGACATCGGCAGTGGCGCGTCGATCCCGCTCGTGGCATCGCTCAAGAAGGTTTCGCCTGACGCGGCGATCCTGTTGTGGGGGGCTGAAGACACGGCACAGTCCCGCATTCACGCGTCCGACGAATCGGTCGATCCCGCCGAGATCGAGCGGATGATCGTCGCGCAGACACTCTTCATCCGCAACCTCGCCGCGTCCGGTCGAGGATGAGGGGCAAACGAGACGGCAGGAGCAGGGTGATGACCGCGCCTCAGGCCGAGAAGCGCATGACCGTCCTGCAGGCGACCTTCATCGGCGTCGGCTCGATGGTCGGGGCCGGAATCTTCGCCCTCCTCGGTGCGGCAGGCGCCGTTGCCGGGTCGGCCGTCTGGGTCTCGTTCCTGATCGCTGGCATCATCGCCGCTTTGCAGGGGTACTCGTTCGCGAAGCTCGGGGCAACCTACCCTTCGGGAGGGGGAATCCTCACCTTCCTGTCGAAGGGGTTCGGTGAGGGACACGTGGCCGGCATTGGCTCGTGGCTGTTCTTTACCGCGGGCTCGATTGTCGTCGCGATGATCGCCACCTCTTTCGGCGGCTACGCCAGCGCCGTCCTCACCGATGACGATGCCCTCTGGGCCAAGGTGTTCGCGGTCGTGCTCATCGTCGTGATGTCGGGGTTGAACACTGTCGGGTCGACAGCCGTGGCCCGGGTGCAGTCTGTCATCGTGGTCATCGTGCTCGTGATCCTCGTGCTGTTCGCCGTCGTCACGATCGCGAACTGGGATCCCAGCCTGCTCTCGCCGACGGGCTATCCCGGCGTTCGCGAGATCATCGCCAGCGTCGCACTGACGTTCTTCGCCTTCCTCGGTTTCGGTGTCATCACCTTCACCGCGAAGGACCTCCCGAATCCCGCGCGGCAACTCCCGAAGGCCATCTACTTCGCCCTCGCGATCGCCACGACGATCTACGTCGCGGTTTCGCTCGGAGTCTTCGGTACGCTCACCGCAGATCAGGTCGTCGAATACGGAACCACCGCTCTCGCGGAAGCGGCGAAGCCCACACTCGGCGAGGCCGGGTATGTCCTGATGGTGATCACGGCCCTGTTCTCCACGACGGGTGCCGTCAATGCCGGTCTTTATCCGTCGATCGGGATGTCGGCCCATCTCGCGTCCGTGGGGCAGTTCCCGGCGGTCTTCGGTCGATTCATCGGCCGGTTCCCGGTCGGGCTGATCGTCATGGCGATGCTGGCGATCATCCTCGTCATCGGGTTCGACCTGAACAAGATCGCTTCTATAGGCAGCGCGGTGGCACTCCTCGTCTTCTCGGCGGTCTCCGTCGCGCATCTTCGGCTCTTCCGAAAGACCGGAGCGAGTGTGATCGTCCTGGTGATCGGGTTGATCGCCACCCTCGGGACATTCGTCGTGTTCTGCACGACGACGCTCGTCGACGAGCCGGCGACCGCGGTTGCGCTGGTGGTGATCATCGCTCTCGCCGTCGTACTGGACTTCGGCTGGAAGGCGGCCGCTCGACGGAGAGCGACCTAACCTCGCTCGCCGGCACGAGCCCCCTCACTCCACCGTTTTGACCGACACCACTTCGACGTTCAGATCGCTGAACATCTGCATGAGACCGAGGAGCTCAGACTGGTCGGCGATGGTGCCCAGAATCGTCGTGAGGCCGTCCGCGCTCGTCTCGACGTCGAAGTCGACGAGAGCTCCGGCAACCGACTGCCCCAGCCGCCCGCGCACCACCAGTTCGATCAGATGAACCGGCATGAGAGCCCTCCTCGGTGGGCATCGACGCCGCACGCGACACATGATCGTCCGATCCCGACTCCGTGAGGTCATACAGGCAGGGTGATTCTGGCGCGTCAGCGCCCCGTGTGTAGGCTTCGAAGACGATGACCCCCACGCATCGCACCCCCCGCCACGCCGTCGATCGGCCCGCTCTGAGGGCACGACTGGATGCCGGGATCGCCGCGCCGCTGACGCTGATCGTCGCTCCCGCGGGGTCAGGCAAGACGGTACTCCTCTCCCAATGGGCGAGCGCTCGGCCTGACCTCACGATCGCATGGGTCGACGTCTCGGCCACCGACGCGGATCCCCTGGTTTTCGCGGAGCGGCTGGTCGACTCGCTCGCCCGGGTCGGTGTGAGCCTCGGCCCGCTCGACGTGCCGGTGGGGACCGCGGATCGAGGGCTCGGCGCCCCGTTCGTCGACGCATTCCTCGCCGAGCTGGACAATGTGAAGCCGATCGTCGTCATCTTCGACGACCTCCACAACCTCGCGGGAAGCGCGATCGCCTCGGATCTGTGGGAGATGGTCGAACGACTTCCCGACAGCACCCGGTTCATCTTCGCTTCCCGTGTGGATCTGAACCTCGCGTGGCGTCGCCATCGTCTGACGCACGGGCTGGTCGAAGTGCGCCAGTCGGACCTCGCCTTCGACACCGACCTGACGACCCGGGCGCTGGAGAAGATCGTCGGCGAGAAGGTCCCGCTCGCCACCGCCGACGCGATCGCAGCGCACACCGAGGGCTGGGCCGCGGGCGTCCAGCTCAGCGCGCTGTCGATCCGATTCGCCACGCACCCTGAGAAGCTCACGGACCAGCTGGCCGATACGGACCGCATCATCACCGAGTACCTCACCGAAGAGGTCTTCGACGCGCAGACGAGCGAACGCCAACGGGCGTTGCTCGACCTGTCGGTCCTCGATGAGATGTCCGCCGGCCTCGTCGAGGAAGTCACGCAGTTGCCCGACGGCCGTGCCGTGTTGGCGGATCTCGAACGCGAGTCGCTTTTCATCGTCCCGGTTCCCGAGCGCGTCGGATGGTACCGATTCCACAACGTGTTCCGCGACCTGCTTCGCTACCGCCTCCGCGCCGCGGAACCGACACGGGAACGGGACCTCCTGATTCGAGCAGCCCGATGGAGCGCCGACACGGGCGACACGTCCACGGCAGTCGAGTATCTCCTCCGTGCGCGCGCCTGGGCGCGGGTATGTGCCGTTTTGCTAGCGAGCACGCGGGAGGATTACGAGAAGCTGCGGACCACAACCATCGCCCGCTGGCTCTCGCTGGTGCCGAGAGAAGCGCGCCTGACCGACCCCCGGGCAGAAGTGTTATACGGCATCGTCAGCGGGATGAGTGGCCGAGGTGCGCGCTGCATCGAGATCATGCGCGGACTGCTCGCCGACGGCGTGCTGGATGACGGTGGCCGACAAGTCGCGCTCACCTACATCGCCGCCTGCGTCTACCACCAACCGCACCCCGACAACTTCGTGGCTGCGGCTCGCCGTTCGCTCGCCCACCTGGAAGCTCATCCCGATGCGACACCTCCCGACCTGCTCGGGGTGACTGCTCGGCCGATACTCGAGGTGGTGACGTACGCTTCGCTCAGCCGCGCCCAATTTCTCCTCGGCGACCTCGACGCAGCGCGGACAGCAGCCGAGACGGCTCTCGCCGACTGCGATTACGGCCCCTACCGTGTGCACATCAGCGGCACGCTGGCATTGATCGAAGCGTGGGCCGGCCGTCTCCACCGGGCGAGCGCACTCGCCGACGGTGCGCTCGACCTGGCGCGCGAGCTCGGTCTGCTCGCCCACCCGTCGCCCGCGGACGCTCATCTGGCCCGCGCGATCGTGTCCATCCAGCGCGGGGAAGCTGAGATCGGTGCGCATTCGCTGCACGAGGGGGGAATCCGTGCAGCCGTGAACCAGCGGACGCAGCTCATGTGGGTCGCGCATGCGGCGTCCTCGCTGATCGACCCGCAAGGCACCGATCCCTCCGCCATCGAGCCGCACGGTAGCCCGCCGCCGATCGTGGCCCGCGCTATGACCGCCCTCCAATGGCGGAGCGACCGACTCTCGGGTGCACCTCGCTCGGTACCGCCTCAGCGGGAGCCGGTATGGTCGACACTGGCTTTCGAACACGTCGCCGCCCACCTCGAACACCGGGCGATCGGCGAGGCGCGTGCGGTGATCACAGAGGCCCGGTTCCGACGCGACGCCCAGCGACCGGCCGAGGCAGTCGAACATGATCTCGCCTGGGCATGGCTCGAGGCCGCGGCAGGACACACCCTCGCTTCGCGTGATCACCTGCAGCGAGCGCTCCACCTCGCCGAAGGAGAGGGGCTGGCCTACCCGATCCTCGCCGCCGGGCCGGCGGTTGTGAAGCTCGTCGACGCACTGCCGGGGCCCCCGACGGCGTTCCGTCGAGCCATCGTCCGCTCGGCGAAACCACTGGCCGGAAACGAACCGGTGAGCCCCTTGACCTCAAGGGAGCGAGAGCTCCTGCAATACCTGCCCACGCACATGAACAACATTGACATCGCTGCCAAGTGCTACATCTCGGTCAACACTGTCAAGACGCACATGGCCCATCTATACCGCAAACTCGGCGTGTCCGACCGCAGAGCGGCCGTCGAAAGGGCCCGCGAGCTCGGCCTCGTGCGATAGTCCCGGCCGCTGCTGCCGCGGCAGCTCGGCTCGTGTGGGCTTGTCATCCTGTCCGGATGACGTGGACCGCGCGCCTCCGCCCTTGAATGCCATCAGACGCCTACACCGTCGGACCGGCCGACGGTGCGAGGCGCGAGGGAAAGGAAATCGCATGAGCACCGTCACCAAGACCGGCTGGACCGGTTGGATCGTCTTTGCGGGCGTGATCTTGATGATCAGCGGCATCTTCAGTGCCGTGCAAGGCCTCGTTGCAGTGATCGGACCCGACGCATACTACGTCGTGACGTCAGGGTCGCTGTGGTTGTTCGACGTCGCGGGCTGGGGATGGTGGAACCTCATCATCGGTATCCTTCTGGTGCTCGTCGCCCTCGCTCTGTTCGCCGGGCAGACCTGGGCGCGCGTCGTCGCGGTCATCCTCGTCATCCTTGGTGCTGTCGGGCAGCTGCTGCTGATCCCCGCGCAGCCCTGGTGGTCGCTCATCGTCATCGCGATCGACGTGCTCATCATCTATGCGCTCATCGTTCATGGTCGTGAGCTTCGCGACGACTCATGACGGCGACGCCCTTGAAGATCAGTCGAGTCGAGCGATCACCTCGCCGCGTATCGGCATCCGCCGCCGCTCTCGTGATCGCCGTCGCGATCACCGGGTGTTCCGGCGAAGTGAGCGAGCTCGACCGTGCGCAGGCATCCGTCACCACCAAAGAGAAGGCGGTGACGGATGCCGCCGCCGCTGCGACCGCCGCGGCGGACGCGTTCTGCAGCGCAAGCGAGGAGTACATCCGTGCGCTCGACGTGTATGGGGACGTGCTGAATGACTCGGCTCCCACCGTCGGGGACGTGAGAAATGCGGGTGCCGACCTGGAAGCTCCTCGCGACGAGGCGCAGGATGCGGCGCAAACCGCTGTCGACACGCGGCAGGACCTCGCGGATGCCGAGAAGGAGCTCGCCGCGGCCCGGGCCGAGCTCAAGGCACTTCAGAGCGGGTCGCCCGCGCCCGTCGCTGTCGACACTCCGACACCTTCGCCGACTGTGGCGCCCGCCACCATCGAACGTGTCACCCAAGCCGAGGAAGAGCTAGCGGACGCCCAGAACGCCCTGGACGATGAGACGCCATTGACGGATGCCTCCGAGGTCTTCAACAGTGCCGCGGTCGCCCTGGAGTGGGCATGGCTGCGGCTGTTCGCCGACGCCGGATGCCTCTCAGATCAAGACCTGCTTCAGGCTCAGGCTGCGATGAGCGCGTACACCACCTCCCTGCAGCAGGATCTCGCGACCGCCGGGTACTACCAGGGAGACGTTGATGGCGTCTACGGCCCGCAGACCGTCCAGGCGGTCGAGGACCTGCAGTCCGCGAACGCTCTTCCGGTGACCGGCGCCGTCGACCGGGCCACCGCTGACGCACTGGCGGCTCAGCTCGCGGCGATCGGTGGGGCGGCTGCGCAGGTCTCGATGACTACAACAGCTGCGGTCCAGCAGACCCTGAAGCTCGCAGGGTTCTGGGACGGAGCGGTAGATGGAGTGTGGACTCCGGAGCTGACCGAAGCCGTGAAAGCACTGCAAACCGAACTCGGTGTCGAGCCGACGGGGACGGTCGACGCTGCCACGGTGACCGCCTTCACAGACGCGCTCTCTCGCCTGCCGGCGGATCCGTCCCCCACCCCATCGCCCACTGCGTAGATTTCGTCAGTCGGCGGTTTCACGTTCAATCAGAAGAGTATGGTGCCCGTGGATGGCTCCAGATCGGGGTCAGGGGTCCCGCGCCGAAATCCGCTCACCTGCGCGCCAATCGCTCCGCGTGATCACGCCTCTGGTCCTCGCCCCGAACGTGTTCGTAGACGGCGAGGACGGTGCGAGGCTAAAGCTCGCCCTCGTCGCGATCGGCAGGTCCAGCGTTGTCGTGGCGCTCAGCCTCCCGGCCCGGCGACCGATCGCGGGACTGAACCCTGAACGAGCGCGTCCGGAGCGCCGATTGACCCGACGCTCCTGTTCGACCCTTCGAACGACGTGATCAACACCGCTGGTCCGCTGCCGATGTGGCAGTCGCACCTCGACCTGGACGACGGCCCGCAGCATTGCGCGGGCCGAGGTTCCGCGTTGGTGCGCCGAAATCTCGAATACTGGTTGCGAGTCAACGGAGTCGACACCCCGCCGGCGATCGCGATCCGTGGAGTGGACAACTTCGCGTTCTACCGGGACGCACACGCGGACGTCGTTTCCGCGACGTGCGCAACCGCGATCACGGTCAGACATTCGACGATGCAGAACCGGTGCGGGATCACTTCGTCTCGGGGTGAGGCGGCTGCCGGACGGTACGCTCCTCTGCGGCCGCCCCGAGCTCGATCGGATAGGCGATGCCGTCGCCGTGGCGATCGCGGTCGGGCGCGCGCAGGTGTGGGTTCACGGGAAGAGAGTGCCGCTTCCGCTGCCGGTGTTCGTGTGGGAAGCCGCGCGATACCACGGCCGTGGTGGCGAGCGGCTTGGCAGAGGGGCATACCCATATGTGCCGCTTTCGCTCCTGGTCCACGCCTTCGACGCGGTGATCGCAACAAGCGAGGCCGGAGCGGTCGCCACGCTTCGCTTGACGGATGAACGCGTGCTGCAGTTTGCCCGCGGCAACGTCGGGTGCATCGTCGACGGTCGCGTGACTGCGATGTACGCCGAAGCCGCCCTACGGGAAGGGGAGCTCTGGATCTCCTCGAACGGTTCGCAGCAGCGGTCAGCAATCTGCACGTGTCGGAGCGAAACGGCGTGCTCTCTGTGACGGACCACCACGCTCAGCTCGCCAGCAACATGGCCACACTGATCGACGATCTGTTGCGGGACCGACAACTCCTTGGCGCAGCGCATGTGGGCGAGGTCGCGTCTGAACGTGGCCGAACTCGGCGATGAATCGCATCGACGAGATGCGACAGGAGTCGCTCCGGCGGCCATCGGTCACCCGACTTCGATTTCTGTCGCGGTGAGACCACGGGGCGGGATCGCCGAACCGATGTTACGGGAGGCGTAGCTATAGCTTTCTTCGACTGAATGCTCGAGAAGGAGTTGGTCGGATCGAGGGCGGAAGTTCACATGGAGATGAATGGCTCGAAGGTGAGGGGGGCTAGATGAACAAGACGGCGAGCTGGAGCAAGGTCCGCGCCACGGGTGAGCCGAGCGAGAGGTCTATCGCGCGCCATCGTGAGCGGTTCGACGCGGAGGAGCGGGCATGCCGCCTGCGAGAGGTGCGCGAGGAGCAGGACGTCACGCAGAAGGAGCTCGCCGGGCGGATGGTGCTGACGCAGCCCACCGTCTCGGCCCTCGAGTCCGGCGATCTCGACCGGTCGGGGCTTGCCACTCTCCGTGCCTACGTCGAAGCGCTCGCCGGTTCCGCGGAGATCACCGCGCCGCTCGGAGAACGCAAGGTGATCCTGTCGGATGGGCACCACTCGGCTGAGTAAGAATCGCGTAAACCTGAACTTCCGCGAATGCCTCTGAACCTCCCCTTACGCCGCCGCTAACCCAGTCGTATCAACGCAAGCGTCCTTGAACGTCGACGAACTCTTGCCTAGGTTCCGGGTTCAAATCCCTCCGTCTCCGCCACGTTTGGATATTTCGCGCCCTCTATGCGGCTCAATAGTTGCGTGGATCTCCAGGAACGCGGATGGCGGCGCGCAGCGCGGCTCCCACCCTTCGAACGTCGTGAGCCGGCGCGGGTGCGATCAGGCGAGGTCGGCGAGGGTGTCGATCAGTTCGCCGATGGTGTGGGCGGCGTTCGCGGGATGCCGGAGGGGGCGTTCGGGGTGCAACACGTAGTGGTTGCGTCGGCCCTGCCGGTGCCGTTCGAGGTAGCCGTCCGCTTCGAGGTCGTTGAGGATCTTCACCGCTGAGCGGGTGGAGATCCCCACGACTGCGGCGATCTCCTGCACGGTCGCGTCCGGATCCTGCGCCACCTGGATGAGGACGTGCGCGTGATGGGTGAGGAACGTCCACGTCGCCATGACTCCATTCTCGCCGTCCGCGACAGTCTCGCGCCGCTCCCGGCACGCACACGTCTCGGCGGCTGGCAGGACCCGAGTCATTCGGTGAACTCTACTTCATGTATTCTTCGATGGGTGAACTTTGGTTCACGTATTGGGGGAGACATGGAATCAGTCGTCATGACGAGTCTGCTGAGCGCGCCCGTGCTCGCGTTCGTGCTGGGGGTGGTCGCGGTCGCGGTGCGATCGGACCTGAAGGTGCCGGACGCGATCACCCAGGTGCTGTCGATCTACCTGCTTCTGGCGATCGGGCTGAAGGGCGGGGTCGCATTGGCCGACACCGATCCGGCATCCCTCGCCGTCCCGCTCGGGCTGGCGATCGCGTTCGGTCTCATCACTCCGGTGCTGGCCTACCTCGCCCTGCGGGTGCTGACCCCGCTCGGACCCGTCGACCGAGGGTCGGTCGCCGCCCACTACGGGTCCACCTCCCTGGTCACCTTCACCGCGGCGCTGGTCGCGCTGGAATCCGCACGCATCGCCGTACCCGGCTACGCCGCGACCATGCTCACCGTGCTCGAGGTTCCGGGCATCCTCATCGGACTGCTCCTCGCCCGCCGGCACACCGCACGCCACGCCGGCTGGGGCACGACCGTGCACGAGATCCTCACCGGCAAGTCGATCCTCCTGCTGGTCGGCGGGCTGACGATCGGCGCCATCATCGGCGAGACCGGCTACGCGAGCGTCGAACCGTTCTTCGACGACCCTTTCCGCGGCATCCTCGTGCTGTTCCTCCTCGCCCTCGGCATCGACGCCGCCCAGAAGTTCGGAGCGCTCCGCACCGGCGCGGTCGGCCTGATCGCCTTCGCGATCCTCTTCCCCCTCCTCGTCGGATCCGCCGCCGTCCTCGCCGGCACGCTCGCCGGACTCGACACCGGCGGAGCCGCGATCCTCGGGGTCCTCTGCGCGAGCGCCTCCTACATCGCGGCCCCCGCAGCCGTCCGCATGTCGTTGCCCGACGCCAACCTCGCCTACCCCCTCGCCGCCAGCCTCGGTGTCACCTTCCCCGTCAACCTCACCATCGGCATCCCCCTCTTCACCTGGCTCGCCGTCGCCCTCTGACCCGAGGACGGCGCCGCGACGCCCGGCAGTGAAACGGAGAGCGCAAATCCTGACCGTCGCACCTCGCGACCGAGTAGCCGGCGGCGACGTCACCAATCCTTAAGGATTGCCGGGGCCGCGACGGGTGGGCGCTCTGTACCGTGAGTCTCGAAGGTGCAGACGGCGCGTTCGGAATCGAGGTCCCCGATGAAGGCATCCCGCAGCGCGATCGCGGTGCTCGCTCTCGCCGGCGCGCTCGCGCTGACGTCCTGCGCGACGGCGACCGGCACCGCGGCTCCCGGCCCGACGGCGAGCGTTTCGGACGCGAGTCCGCAGACGCCCGCCCCGATGGAGACCACCGACCAGGCCACCTCCAGCGCGACCCCTGACGAGGCTGCGGCGCCGACGCCCGGGGCCTACGTGGACTACACCGACGGCGCGATCGAGGCGACCGCGGGGCCGAAGGCCCTGTTCTTCCACGCGCCGTGGTGTCCGAAGTGCCGCGCGCTCGACGAGGACCTCCAGGCGTCGGGTCCCCCCGACGGGCTGACGATCTTCAAGGTCGACTACGACAGCCGCGGCGATCTCCGCCAGAAGTACGGGGTCACGCTGCAGACCACGATCGTGTTCCTCGACGATGCCGGCGAGGTGCTCTCCTCGGTCGTGCTGTACGACGACCCGTCGGTCGACTCGCTCGTCGCCGCCATCCCCTGATGCTCCGTCGATGACCGCGTCGCTGATCGGTGCGCTCGCCGCGGGGATCCTCACCGTTGCGGCGCCGTGCGTCCTGCCTCTGCTGCCGGTCATCGTGGGTGGCTCGGTCGTGCGGGGTGGAGACGAACGACGGGTGCGATGGCGCCCGTACGTCATCGCGGCATCCCTCGCCGTCAGCGTCGTCGCCTTCACCCTGGCGTTGAAGGCGACGACCGCACTCCTCGGCATCCCCCCGCAGGTGTGGCAGTTCGTCTCGGGGGCGATCGTGATCCTCCTGGGGATCGATCTGCTCTTTCCGGCGATCTGGGACCGGATCTCCACGCGGTCCGGACTCCAGTCCCGGACGAACACGGCGCTGGACCGCTCGGTCTCGCGGCAGAGTTTCGGCGGAGACATCCTCACCGGCGCGGCGCTGGGCCCCGTGTTCTCCAGCTGCAGTCCGACCTACGCCCTGATCGTCGCCGTCGTGCTGCCGGTCTCGTTCGCGGAGGGCGTGGCGTATGTCGTCGCATATGCGCTGGGCCTCGCGGGGATGCTCCTCCTGATCGCACTTCTCGGCCGGAAGCTCGTCACACGCCTGGGGTGGCTCGCCGACCCCGACGGGTGGTTCCGTCGAACCGTGGGAGCCTTGTTCATCCTCGTGGGGATCGCGGTCATAACCGGATTCGACAAGCAGCTGCAGACGTGGATTCTGGATGCCGGTCTCTACGATCCGATCGCGGCGTTCGAGGAGTGGATCGGTGCCGGCTGAACAACGACCGCCGTCATCCGGCCCCGCTGATCCGCTCCTGGCCGGCCGGAGCGTCCTGCTCGTCGACGACGACCCGACCGTGCGGGAGGTCGCCCGCGCCTACCTGGAGCACGACGGATTCGCCGTCCACACCGCCGCCGATGCGTTCGAGGCGTTGAGTCGGGCGGACGCGCTGCACCCCGACATCCTCGTGCTCGACCGGATGCTGCCGGGCATCGACGGGCTCGAAGTGTGTCGAAGGGTCCGGGCGGCCCGCCCCGAGGTTCCCGTGATCATGCTCACCGCGCTCGGGGCGGAGGACGACCGCATCGAAGGCCTGGAGGCCGGCGTCGATGACTATCTCGTCAAGCCGTTCTCGCCGCGCGAACTCGCCCTGCGGGTGCGCACGGTCCTGCGCCGCACGCTCGCCGTCGAGCAGGTACCGCCCGCGGTGTCCTCGGCGCCGCTGATCGAGCGCGGGTCGCTGAGCATCGACACCGGCGCCCGAGTCGTCCAGCGGGCGGGCATCCCTCTTCCGCTGACCGCGCGCGAGTTCGATCTTCTCGTGTTCTTCGCTCGGCGGCCCGGTCGCGTCTTCACACGCGAGGACCTTCTGAGCGGCGTCTGGGGCTGGTCTCACGGTGACCTCTCCACGGTGACGGTGCACGTGCGGCGTCTTCGCGAGAAGATCGAGGACGACGCGGCGGCGCCCCGGATGCTGGTCACCGTGTGGGGCTTCGGCTATCGCTTCGACGCTGCGGAGACGGCGACGGAGACGGATCGGGGTGGGGTGGAATGACCGTCCCCGATGTCCTCTTCGTCGTGGCCTGCGCCGCCGGCGTCGCGGCGATCGTCGGTGCCGTCGCCTGGGCGCTCCTTCGGATCTTCTCCGGCGCCAAGCTCATGGTGCACGTGATCACCCTCGTCGCCGCGGCCGTCCTCGCGGTCGTGGGGGGTGTGCTCGTCGCCGCGCAGGCGATGTATCTGTCGGAGACCGATGTGCAGCTCGCGCTCGCCATCGCGATCACCAGCGGCGTCGTGGCGATCGCGGTGGCGGTGCTGCTGGGCGCGCGGGTGGCCCGCGCCGCGGGCACTCTCCGCGATGCCGCGCGCAATCTCGGAGCCGGGCAGCCCGTTGCGCCGGCGACGAGGTCCGACCTTCCGATCGGAGAGTTCCGCGATGTGCTGGACGAACTCTCGGCGACGGATGCCCGTCTGCGCAGCGCGAGCGAGAAGATCCACCGGCAGCAGACGGCCCGGCAGGAGCTCGTCGTCCGCATCGCTCATGACCTCCGGCTTCCCCTTGCCGGCATCCGCGCCCAGGCGGAGGCCCTGCAAGACGGCCTCGCCGCCGACCCCGACCGGTTCCTCACGCAGATCGTCGGTCAGGTCGATCGGGTGAACCGGCTCGTCGATGATCTCTTCGCGATCTCGAGAATCGACGCGGGAGAGCTCACGCTGCGCCGTCAGCCGGTCTCGCTCGGAGACCTCGCGAGCGACACCGCAGCGGACATGCGGGCGATCGCCGACGCCCAAGGGATCGGACTGGACGTCGAGGTCCGCGCCGACGCCACCGTGACCGCTGATCCGCTCCAGCTCGGGCGGGCCATCGGGAATCTGCTGGCGAACGCGCTGCAGCACACGCCCGAGGGCGGTCGGATCCTCTTGCGTGTGGATGCCGATGCCGAACGGGCCGAAGTGTCGGTCGCGGACGACGGCGACGGTATCGCGACGGACGACCTGGGGAGCCTTTTCGATGCGGGCTGGCGCGGAACGGCGGCGCGCTCACCGCACGCGGTCGACATCAGCGGCGGTGCGGGACTCGGTCTCGCGATCGCGCGAGGGATCGCGCGAGCGCACGGGGGAGATGTCACAGCCGCGAACCCGCCGGGCGGGGGAGCGATCTTCACGATCAGTGTGCCCGTCGCGACGGACGGCGCGCTCGAGGTGGAGTGACGGCCCCGATCCCTGCGGTGGACGCCTGCGTGAGCCGGCGCCGTCAGATTCCGCTGCGGAGGTCGGCCAGCGTCTCGCGGGTGAAGCGCACGTCCGAGAAAGCCACGTCGCACCCGTCGCCCGTGGGGCTCTGCGCCTCGAAGCCCACCTTCAGATCACCGAGATCGCAGTCGAGGGAGAACGCGCGCACGAAGTCCCACGTGCGCCCGTCGACGCTCGCGTGGTAAGCGAACACACGGCCGATCTTCGAGACCCGCAGATGGATCGACGCCCCTTCGACGACCCGGGCGTTCGCGTCGTCGGACACGCCCCGGGTGACGACCGAGACGACCATGCGCTCGCCGGCGGGGGAGAGCTCGAAGCACAGCTTCGCCCAGTGCGTCTTATCGACCCAGAGGAAGAGCACGCCCGCGTCGAACGTCGCCGCGAAATCGACCGAGACGGATGCCGAGAACTGCCAGTCGCCGTCCGGTGCGGGCGCCAGCAGGCGGACGGCGTTCGCGAGGGACTCGGCGGCCGTCGAGGCATCACGGCTCGGGTCGATGAAGTAGTCGGTGTGCGCACGGGCGCGGACCGTGATCGCCGATTCGCGCTCCGCCCACCCGCCGTCATCGAGGTCGTGGAACGTGAGGCCGGTGTTCGCGGGTTCGATCATGAGGGTGCTTTCGTGGGATGCGGCGGATGCGGAGCGTGTCACCGTGGTCAGTCGAGGTCGGCGACGGTGCGCAGCAGCGCGCCGAGCGTGACGCGATCCTGATCAGTGAGTGCGGAGTGCTGTTCCCGTTCGGCGCTGCGCAGCGCGGCGCGGGCCTCAGTGAGGAGGCGGACGCCGTCGGCCGTCGTGGCGATGACGTTCGCGCGCCGATCTGCGGGATCGGGTTCGCGCACGACCAGACCCAGCTTCTGCAGGTCGTCGACGAGCGCCACGACCTGGCTCGGATCCAGCCGCAGGAACTCGGCGATCTCGCGCTGCGACGGGTGCGACCGCTCGGCGGCGAGGGCGAGGACGGAGTACGAGCGCACCTTGAGTCCGAAGCGGGCGAGGGCGGTGTTGCCGGCCGCGTTCGCGAGCGCGCTCGCCCGTGCGAGCAGAAAGCTCAGGTCGTCCGAAAGCGATTCGGCGGGGCCGAGGTCAGAGGCGTCGGTCACTCTGGCGATGCTAGCGGAGCGTGAGCGTCTCAATCGTTGGAATCGTCCACGAAAGGCCCGCGGACATCACGTCACGCGGTACGCCGTGTAGCGCACGCGGTGGGCTTCGCGCACATACGAGGCGACGAACACCGACCGCTCGAGATCGGGTCGGCTCGCGCATTCGAGGGTCAGCGCCGCGCGGAAGTAGTAGTCCTGGGGATCGACGTCCTCTCCGCGCAGCAGGGCTTCGAGCACGACCGGATCACCGCTGCGCACGCCCTGTGCGCGGATGTACAGGAGGGCGCCGTCGTCGCTCTGAGCGGTGTAGCGCCCGTCGATCTCGATCGAGCCGTCGGCACGGACGGTCTGCCAGTCCGCGCCTCCGGCGAGGAGAGTGCCCTCGAATGTTCCGGTGATCGTGCCGCCGACCACGGGGATGACTCGGCGGTGGCCCACGCGGGTCATGCCGTGGTCCTGCAGCGGACCGAGATCGGCGACGCACGCGAACGCCTGTTCGAGCGCGGGGATCGGCGGCTGGGTGCGCACGGGGTTACTCCTGGTCCGGTCGGGTGGACGCACGCTCGCGATAGATCAGGTCGAACCGCTCGACCGCCTCCGGGGGATGCTCGCCGTCCTCGATCAGGGTCATGAGCAGCTCTCCGGTCCGCGAGCCCGCGTCGCGCGCACGCAGATCGAGCGCCGAGATCGGCGGTTGCACGATCTCCAGCGTGGGGCCGTCGACGTACGAGACGAGCTGGATGTCGTCGGGCACGGAGCGTCCGAACTCCCGGAGGGTGGACAGGATGCCGACGGCGAGCCCCTCGGGCAGGCATACGATCGCGTCGACGGAGGGATGCTGCGTCAGCAGCCGCTCGAGGAGGGCGCGGAGCTCATCGGCCGACGGTGCGTCGGTCAAGTCGACGAACGCGAGCTGCGCTCCGTTTTCGCCGGCCCATTCCTCGGCGGCGGTGACGGCTTCGCAGACCCAGGTCTGATCCACGTGGGGCCGGACGATCGCGAAGGACCGCGACCCGCTCCTTCGCAGTCGATCGAGCAGTCCGCGCATCGCGGTCGAGTGGTCGGCGGCGACGGTCACCGGGGGAGTCGGCATCCCCTCGGGGACGAGTTCGGAGGCGACGACCGGCTTGCCCGTCGCGAGGATCGCGCGCGCGAGCGCATCGCCCCCGACGACGTCGGCCATGACGAAGCCGTCGACGTGCAGGCTCCCCGCTTTCGCGGCCGGGAAGTCGCCCGGAATGAGGGTGACGGTGGTCTCGCGATCCTTCGTGCTCTCGACCACGCCCGCCGCGAACCTCATGTAGTACTCCATGAAGGTCATGCCCGCGGGCAGCCAGAGCCCGATCGAGCCGGCACGGGCGCGGCGGAGGTTGCGGGCGCCGCTGTTGGTCGAGTATCGCAGCGCGGCTGCGGCCTCGAGGACGCGGGTCCTCGTCTCGGGCGAGACCCTGCCGCCGCCGGTCAGGGCGCGGGATGCCGTGCCGCGGGAGATGCCGCACAGGTCGGCCACATCCTGCAGCGTCGCCGGACGCGTCGACGGCATGGTCACCTCCCTCCGAGTGATCCTAGGTCGTGCACCATCGCACACCTCGGTGCGACCAATATTGCACAATCGATTGCGCATCGTGGGAATCTGCGGCACACTCTCGTGAAACGGTCCGTGTGCAAGGGAGCCAGGGCCGCACCCGATGAAGGAGTTGCCATGACCCTCGACTCGTCCCTCCTCGACGAGGAGCCGCGGACCGGCGGATTGAAGAAGGCCGCGCTGGGCACCTGGGGAGTCGTCTTCCTGGTGGTCTCGGCGGCCGCACCCCTGAGCGTGCTTGCCGGCATCGGCCCGCTCGCGGTGCTGATCGGAGGGGTCTCGGCGCCGGTCGTGTACGCCGTCGCCGGCATCGTGCTGGGGGTCTTCGCGATCGGCTTCCTGTTCATGGCCCGCAATCTCAAGCCGATGGGCGGGTTCTACACGTACATCTCGGTCGGCCTCGGCAGGGTCGTCGGTCTCGCCGCCGGGTTCCTCGCCTGGGTGTCGTACAACCTGCTGCAGATCGGGTTGTGGGGTCTGTTCGGCGTGATGGCGCAGGGCATGTTCGCGACGGTGTTCGGCATCGACATCGCATGGTGGGTGCTCGCGCTCATCGGCGCTGTGCTCGTGTTCGGCCTCGCCGCCGCGGGTGTCGACGTCGGCGCGAAGGTGCTCGGCGTCCTGCTCGTGCTCGAGACGGCCCTGCTCGTGGTGCTCGCGATCGCGATCCTCAGTCAGCGAGCAGGTCAGCTGCAGTTCGGCACGTTCGCGCCCGAGAACATCTTCACGCCGAGCATGTTCGCGATCCTCGGCTTCGGCTTCGCCGCGTTCATGGGCTTCGAGTCGACGGTGCTGTACCGCAGCGAAACCCGGCACCCCGATCGTTCCATCCCGCGGGCGACCTACATCGCGGTCGCGTTCCTGGCGATCTTCTACACCGCGACCCTGTGGCTCGTGATCCAGGCGTTCGGCGATGCCGAGGTGCAGGGCGTCATCGCGCAGGACCCCGCCGCATTCTTCTTCGTGGCGATGGGCACGTACGTCGGGGAGTGGGGCGTGTCGGTGATGTTCGTGCTGATCGTCTCGAGCATCTTCGCCGGCCAGCTGGCCTTCCACAATGCGATCAACCGCTACAGCTTCGCGCTCGCCCGTGACGGCATCCTGCCCGCGTTCTTCCATCGCACCAACCGCACCGGCGCGCCGTGGGTCGCCGGTCTCATCCAGAGCATCGTCGCGATCGCCGTCGTGATCGCGTTCGGTGTCGCGGGGCTCGACCCGCTCACCCAGCTGGTGATCCTGATCAACTCGCCGGGCGTCTACGGCATCATCACCCTGCAGCTGCTGGCGTCGATCTCGGTCGTGGTGTTCCTGCTGCGCAACCGCGACCTGCCGCGACGGTGGTACGTGCTCCCGGCGGCGGTCTTCTCGCTCGTCGCGATGGCGGTGCTGCTTGTGATCCTCGTGATCACGATCGACTTCCTCACCGCCGCCGGCCCCGCGATCAACGCCGTCATCCTCGCCGTCGTGCCCGTCGTCCTCATCGCCGGCGCGATCTACGCGGTCGTGCTCCGCTCGCGCCGGCCCGAGGTCTTCGCGCGGATCGGCGGCGCGGATCCCGAGCGGGTCCACGCCGAGACGGTGGGCGCGCGATGACGGCCGTCGCGCCCGCCGACCTCGTGATCATCGGGGGTGCCGTCGTCAGCATGGCGGAAGACATGTCGATGACCTCGCCGGAACCCCATGCCATCGCGGTGCGCGACGGCAGAGTGGCGGCTATCGGCGGTCGCGCCGACATGGCGGCGCTGGTCGGAGACGGGACGCGCGTCCTCGAACTCGCGGGCGCCACGATCCTGCCGGGGTTCGTGGACAGTCACATCCACCCCGTGTTCGGCATCGAGCTCACGCGCGGCGCGGATCTGAGTGGATGCCGCACGCTCGACGACGTCGAGTCCGCCCTCCGCTGCGAGGCGGCGGGCCTGAGTGAGGCGGACTGGCTCCTCGGCTGGGGACTCGACCCGAACGTGTTCGGCGACGAGCCCGTGGGCAATGCCCTTCTCGACCGGGTCGCCGGCGACCGACCGGCCTTCGTCCGGCTGTTCGACGCGCACGCCGCCCTCGCCTCGAGCCGTGCACTCGCCGTCGGCGGCGTCACGGGCGCCGAGACGTTCACCGACGCCTCCCGCGTGGTGACCGACGCGGACGGGCGGCCGACCGGCTATCTCCTCGAGATTCAGGCGATCCACCTGGTGGAGTCGGTGGTGCCTCCGCTTGAGGCCGACGAGCGCGTCGAGGCCCTGTACGCCGTCCTCCGACGGATGGCCGAAGCGGGGTTCACCTCCGGCCAGGTGCAGGATCTCGCGCCCGACGCGATCGAGCTCCTCACGCAGATCGAGACGACCCGCGACCTGCCGATCCGGCTGCGGATGTCGCCGTGGTACGAGCCGGGCGATCCGATCGAGGTCGTCTCGCGCCTCGTCGGCCTGCAGGGCACGAGCGGGCGGCGCTGGATCGTCGAGGGGGTGAAGCTCATGATCGACGGCACGATCGACAACGGCACCGCGTGGCTGCACGAGCCGGACTGCCTGGGCGAGTCGACGGCGTCGCTGTGGCTGGACCCCGCGCAGTACCGTTCCGCTCTCGCCGAGCTCGACCGGCACGGGGTTCCGACCACCACGCACGCGATCGGCGACGCCGGCATCGACTTCGTCGTGCGCGCGATCGACGGTCTCTCGGACCGCCGGGCGACGCATCGCGTCGAGCACATCGAGACCATGACGGATGCCGCGCTCGGCGTCTTCGTCGCCTCCGGCGCCACCGCGAGCATGCAGCCGACGCACTGCACGCTGTTCACGCGCGCCGACGGCACCGACAACTGGTCGCGGCGGCTGGGCGAGGTCCGGGCCGCGCGCGGGTTCCGTGCGGGCGATCTCGTGCGCGCCGGTGTGCCGCTCGCCCTCGGATCGGACTGGCCGGTCGCGCCGAGCGATGCGGTCGGCATCCTCGCCGATGCGCAGCTGCGTCGCTCGCACGACGATCCGGGCGCGACGCCGATCCGTCCCGAGCAGGCGATCGACGCCCTGCAGGCGCTGCGCGGACTCACGGTGGAGCCGTACCGCACGATCGGCGCCCGCGGGGGAGTACTCGAGGTGGGGGCGGTCGCGGACCTCACCGTCCTCGACGGCGACCCTCGGACGATCGCGCCGGGGGCGCTCGGCGAGGTCGCGGTGCTGCTGACGGTCGTGGACGGCGAGATCGTCGTCGAGGCGCCCGCACGCGTCGCCTTGACCGGCCCACCGCGCCGGCTGAGTCGCCGAGGCCCACAGCCCCCGACTCAGCCGGCCGCGATCGTCACGACGGCCGCGTGTCCGCCGGCGGAGACCACGCGCGACACGCAGCAGCACATCTTCTCGCGGGCGTTGCGCTGCCGTTCGCTGTAGAACACGTCGCGGTGGTCGATCTCTCCGTCGAGCCCGACGATCCGCACCTCGCACAGTCCGCATTCGCCCTTGCGGCAGTCGTACATCATGTCGGCTCCGGCGGCGTCGAGCGCTTCGAGCATCGACTGGTCGGGCCTGACCACGGTCTCGATCCCCAGCGCGGGGATGCGCACCGTGAACGGCTCCGGATCGAACCATCCGCTGTTCCCGAATGTCTCCATGCGCAGATTGGCGATCGGGAGCCCCGCCGCGATCCACGCCCGGCGCACGGCATCCATGAGGCGGATCGGCCCGCACACGTAGAGCTCGGTGTCGGCATCCATGCCTGCGATGAACGCGGGCACCGACAGTGTCGTGCCGTCCTCGCGCGTGTGCACCGACAGTCGATCACGGTGCCGCTCGCTCAGCTCGTCGACGTACGCCATGACGCCGCGCCCCCGGCCCGCGTACACGAAGCGATAGTCGGCGCCCGCGTCGCGCAGTCGCGCCGCCATGCCGATCATCGCCGTGATGCCGACGCCGCCCGCGAGAAGGACGTAGCGCGTCGCGCCGAGCCGCAGGGGGAAGTCGTTGAGCGGCTGCGTGATCGCGAGCCGGTCGCCCGGCATGAGGGCGTTCATCACGGCGGCACCGCCCCGGCTGACCGGTGAGGTGTAGACGCTCAGGCTGATGCGCGCGCCGTCGGGCGAGGCGTCGACGATCGAGTACGAGCGCTTCTCCTCCTGTCCGCCGATCCTCAGGCGCACGTCCACGTGCGCTCCGGGGTCGACGCGCGCGGGCGACTCGACGTCGATCTCGATGCGCCGGATCTCGGGGGTGAGGGCCGCGACCTGGACGACCGTCCCGGTCTGCCAGACCTCGCGGTGCGTGGCCGCCACGTCAGACCGCCGGTTCCGCGGTGCGAGGGCGTCCTTCGGCGGCCAGCATCCGCTCCAGGATGCGGCGGACCCACATGCCGCCCGCGTCGATGTTCAGGCTGTAGAACTCGTAGTCCGGGTTCGCGTCGATCGCGGCCTGCTGCGCGGCTAGCATCGCCTCGTCTTCGCCGAACACGCCGTGCACCCCCTCGCGCAACTGCGTCGTGATCAGCTGACTGTCCAGGCGGTAGTTGCGCTGGAACGACCAGAAGTAGTGGCTGGAGCGGTCGGTTTCGGGGGTGATCGTGTTCATGACGTAGCCGTTCACGCCCTGGGAGCGGTCACCCGCGGGTGCGCCGGTGCCCGCTTTCGCCACACCGACGTCGATGCAGATCGTGCTCGGCGCCTCGAAGTGGATGATCTGCCACCGGTCGACCCGACCGGAGAAACCGGGGAACCGGTCGCGCATGTTCTTGAGCCAGAAGGGCGGCGGCTCGATGTCGAGCATCCACCGTTCGACCTTCACGGTGTCCTCCGTGTGGGTCGTGACGAAGTCGGACTCGCTGAGCTCCTTCTGCCCGATGGTCGAGCTGTGGACGAACTCCTCGTGCGTGAGGTCCATCAGGTTGTCGAGGATCAGCTGGTAGTTGCACGGCGCATGGATCGTGAGGCCGTCACCGGTCCAGGCGGCATCCGTCATCTGGTGCATGTCGGGGATCGTGGCGGGGTCGGCGAGGGCGGGATCGCCCACCCACACCCAGACGTAGCGGTAGCGGTCGACGACCGGGAAGGAGGGGACGTAGGCGCTCGGGTTCACCGTCTCCTGCGCGGGCATCGACGTGCAGCGTCCTCGCGCGTTGTACGTGATGCCGTGGTACGGACACCGGATGTCCTCCGGGCCGACGAGCGCGCCGAGCGACAGCGGGGCGAGGCGGTGCCAGCAGGCGTCCGCGAGGGCCACCGGGCGACCGTCCTCCGTGCGGTAGAGCGCGAGAGGGCGCCCTGCCACCGTGCGGGCGAGGACCTTCTTGCGGCCGACCTCGTGATCCCACGCGGCGACGTACCAGGCGTTGCGCGGGTAGGCGAGCAGCTTCGCCGCGGTGGTGTCCCGGACCAGACCCGTCCCGTGAGCGGGTGCTGTCCCGGCTGCGGACGCCGTCTGCTCCATGTCGCTCTCCTTCATCGCAGAACTCAACTAACTATCGTGATAGGTATTCACACGAAGATAGTGTGAGCGGATGCCGCACGCAACCTTCCGGAGTCCGGTCCGATGAGTCTGCGCTACGCGCTGCTGGCGCTTCTGACCGCCCAGCCGATGACGGGGTACGACCTCGCCAAGGCGTTCCACGTCTCGGTGGGGCATGTCTGGCACGCGCCCGACTCGCAGATCTATCCCGAGCTGAAGCGCATGAGCGCCGACGGCCTCATCGAGGCCGAGACCGTGCCGTGGGGTCCGCGGTCGACGAAGACCCGCTACGCGATCACGGATGCCGGCATCGAGGCCTTCACCCACTGGATGAACGAACCGGTCGAGTACCCCGCCGAGCGGGATCCGGCGCACCTGCGCGCCGCGTACTTCGAGTGGGCGGACCCCGACGCCGCGCGGGCGCGCCTCCAAGACCACATCCGGCACTACCGTGAGCGCCGCGCGCAGTGGCAGGAGCAGCTCGACGCGATCCGCGCGCGCACGCACCCCATCGTGGCGCGCCGGATCGCCTCCGACGGACTCCACTCGGCGGAGCAGATCGTCGCCTTCAAGGTCTTCACCTACGAGGGTTTCATCGAGCGCGCCGATCACGAGATCGGGTGGGCGGAGCGCGGGCTCGAACTGCTCGACCGATTCGCGTCGCCGCTGCCTCCCCGCGCCCCATCTGATTGAGTATGGAAATGATTGAAAACTTCAATCACTTTTGCTAGAGTGAGGGCCGACCCCGCAGCGAAGGAGTGGTCATGTCACTGGACGGCAAAGTCGCCATCGTCACCGGATCGGGCCGCGGCCTCGGACTGGCCTACGCGCAGGAGCTCGCCCGCCAGGGCGCGGCGGTCGTGGTCAACGACGTCGACCCCGGCACCGCGGCCGAAGCGGTCGCATCGATCGAGGCGCTCGGGGGCCGGGCGGTCGCCGTCGTGGCTCCGGTCGGCCCGACCGAGACCGCGCAGCAGCTCGTGCGTACGGCGGTCGAGCAGTTCGGACGCGTCGACATCCTCGTCACGAACGCCGGGGTCCTTCGCGACACCGTGCTGTGGAAGATGAGCGACGATGACTTCGACACGGTGATCGACGTCCACCTCCGCGGCACCTTCACGTGCGTGCGCGAGGCGGCGACGTGGATGCGCGAGAACGACGTGGCGGGGCGGATCATCTGCATCGGGTCGCCCACCGGCCAGCGCGGCAACTTCGGTCAGACCAATTACGCCGCCGCGAAGGCGGGCATCGTCGGCATGGTGCGCACGTGGGCGCTCGAACTGCGCCGCGCGGGCATCACCGTCAATGCGGTCATCCCCGTCGCCGCGACCGCCATGACGGCGACCGTGCCCTACTTCGCCGCGGCCGTCGAGGCTGACAGCGCCGGCGAGCCGATGCCCGCGTTCTTCCGCCACGACCTCGGTTTCGGCACGTCGGATGACGTGTCGGGGCTCGTCGCGTACCTCGCCTCCGACGAGGCCGCCGCAGTGTCGGGTCAGGCGATCGGCATCGGCGGCGACCGGCTGCAGGTGTGGTCGCACCCCGAGCCCGTCATCACGGCGTACCACGACGGCGGCTGGTCGTACGAGGCGCTCGGTGCCGAGTTCGGCCAGGTCATCGACGGCGGCCTGCAGTCGGTGGGCGAGACCTTCCCGCCGCTCCCGGAGGATCTGCAGCGATGAGCGCGGTCCTGCGCACCCGGCGCGGGGGTTCGGCATGACGGTGCGCTACGAATCGCGGATCGACCTCGCGACGATCACGGCGATCGACATGCACGTCCACATCGAGGTCGATCACCACGGGCACGCGTCACTGCCGGACGACCTCGCCGAAGCGGCATCCCGGTACTTCTCCACCGACGGTCCTCGACCCGACCTCGATTCCGTCGCCGCGTACTACCGCGAACGCCGCATGGCAGCGGTCGTGTTCACGGTCGATGCCGAAACCCAGCTCGGCCACTCCCCGCTCTCCAGCGCCGAGATCGCCGAGGGCGCGCAGCGCAACAACGACGTGCTCATCCCTTTCGGCTCGGTCGATCCGCGCCGTCCTGACGCCGTCGAGCGGGTGCGCAGGCTCGTCGACGACCACGGCGTGCGCGGCTTCAAGTTCCACCCGACCGTCCAGGGCTTCGACCCGTCCGACGAGGCGCACTTCGCGCTGTACGAGACGCTGCAGGACGCCGGGGTCGTCGCGCTCTTCCACACCGGCCAGACCGGCATCGGTGCGGGGCTGCCGGGCGGACGCGGCCTGCTGCTGGGCCTGTCGAACCCGATGCTGCTCGACCCGGTCGCGGCGCGCTTTCCGGATCTGCAGATCATCATGGCCCACCCCTCCGTGCCGTGGCAGGACGAGGCGCTCTCCGTCGCCACGCACAAGCACAACACGTGGATCGACCTGTCGGGCTGGAGCCCGAAGTACTTCCCCGAGGCGCTCGTGCGCGCCGCCAACTCTTACCTGAAGAAGCGCGTCCTGTTCGGCTCCGACTTCCCGCTCCTCACTCCGGACCGCTGGACGAGGGATGCCGAGACCGCCGGGGCCCTGAAGCCCGAAGTGATGCCCGGCATCCTCAAGGACAACGCCGCGCGCCTCCTGGGACTCGGCTGACTCAAGAAAGGCATGACATGACCACCACCGTCGACTACGCCGACGTCGCAGGACTCGCCGGCACCGACCTCGGCCACACCGAGTGGTTCGAGATCACGCAAGATCGCGTGAACCTCTTCGCCGACGCCACGGACGACCACCAGTGGATCCACGTCGACCCGACCCGCGCCGCGGAGGGACCGTTCGGCGGCCCGATCGCCCACGGGTTCCTGACGCTGTCGCTCGCCGTGAAGTTCTGGTCCGAGCTGTTCGATGTCACCGGCGTCACGACACGGGTGAACTACGGCCTCGACAAGGTGCGGTTCGTCTCACCCGTCGCGGTGGGCGCGCGGGTGCGCATGACCGCCGTGATCGACGAGGTCACCGAGGTGCGCGGCGGCTACCAGTTCGCGGTCGACCAGACGATCGAGATCGAGGGCGCTGAGAAGCCCGCCGTCGTGGCCCGGGGCCTGTACCGCTTCTACGCCTGACCTCTCGTCGGAAATCCGTGGCGGGCACGTCACGCAACACCTCATCACTGCGAAGGAGCCGTCGATGAAGAACCAGGGACTCGGGTCGTGGATCGCCCGCCGTCGGGCGAAGTCCGAGGGCGACATCGCGATCGTGCACGCCGGCCGGTCGTACCGCTACGAGGAGTTCGCCGATCGCATCGACCGCCTCGCCGCAGCGCTGCGCGCCGGCGGTGCGGCCAAGGGCGACCGCATCGTCTACCTCGGCAACAACCACCCCGACTTCCTGACGACGTTCTTCGCGTGCGGCGCGATCGGAGGGATCTTCGTGCCGCTCAACACGCGTCTCGCACCGCGTGAGCTGGAGTACATGATCGAGGACTGCGCCGCCCGCGTGCTCATCCTCCACGAGGAAGTGCGCGAGCTCGCCCGGGCGGCGGCGTGGTCGAGCGGCATCACCCGCAGGATCGTCGTCGACGGGCCCGCCGAAACCCCAGCGGTCGAGTCCCTCGACGACCTGCTCGCTGCCACCCCGCCTCTAGATGTCGAGATCGAGGTCGGGCACGACGATCCGGCGATGATCCTCTACACGTCCGGCACCACGGGCCGACCCAAGGGTGCCGTCCTCACGCACGGCAACCTCACCTGGAACGCCCTCAACGTCCTCGTCGACTACGACGTGACCTCCCACGAGCGGGCACTCATGATCGCGCCGATGTTCCACGTCGCGGCACTCGGCATGGGCGCGCTCCCCACTCTCCTCAAGGGCGGGATGCTGGTCCTGCAGGAGCGCGTGGAGCCGGGGGAGGTCCTGGCGGCGATCGAGCGGCATCGCATCACGAGCCTGTCGGGCGTGCCCACGACCTTCCAGATGCTCGCCGAGCATCCGGACTGGGCGACGACCGACCTGTCGTCACTGGGCAAGCTCACGTGCGGCGGGTCGAGCGTGCCGACGCGCGTCGCCGACGCCTACGAGGAGCGCGGACTCAGCTTCTCATCGGGCTACGGCATGACCGAGACCTCGCCCGGCGCGACCTCGCTGCCGGCCCGCAAGGCCCGCGCGCACAGCGGCTCCTCGGGTCTGCCGCACTTCTTCACCGACGTGCGGATCGTGGGGCCGGACGGCGAGCCGCTGCCGGCGGGCCAGGACGGTGAGATCGAGATCGCCGGGCCGAACGTGTCGAGGGAGTACTGGCTCCGCCCCGACGCCACCCGAGACTCGCATCACGGGGAGTGGTTCCGCTCGGGCGACATCGGTCGCGTGGACGCGGACGGCTACCTCACGATCAGCGACCGGCTCAAGGACCTCATCATCTCGGGCGGTGAGAACATCTACCCGGCCGAGGTGGAGCAGCTGATCATGGAGCGTCCCGAGATCGCCTCGGTCGCCGTGATCGGCGTCCCCGACGAGCGCTGGGGCGAAGTGCCCCTCGCGATCGTCGTTGCGCGGTCCGAGATCACGGCGGACGACGTGCTCACCCACCTCACGGGGCGCATCGCCAAGTACAAGATCCCGCGCGCGGTGATCTTCGTCGACGAGCTGCCCCGCACGGCGAGCGGCAAGGTGCGCAAGACCGATCTGCGCGGCCGCTACACGCTCGCGGACGCCGGGTAGCCGGGAGCGCCTCGGCCGAGGGTGCGTCGGTCGAGGGTCGTCTCGGCCCACGACAGGGCGGGCAGGACGACGGATGCCGTCCCGATCGGCGTCTCGATCGTGAGGGCGCGCTCGCGCAGGTCGATGTTCGCGACGAGCACGGTGGCCGGTCGGCTCGCCTCGGTCGGCCGGTCGCTCACGACGCCGATCGCCCAGACGAGCCCATCGGGGCTGTCGCCGGTGAGCAGTCGCCCTCCGTCGAGCGCGTCCAGCGCGCGCAGCGCGTGGGCGGTGGGGAGCGGAGCGCCGGACGACGAGTGGATGCCGCGGGGCCCCCACTCCTCGAAGAAGATCAGCGACGCGACGCCGGGCACGGCGAGGGCCGCGGCGCTCGCGACGGTCCAGGCCGCGAGCTCCTGCGTCGGCTGCCGCTCATCGACCGCTCCCGTGAACTCCGCCCCGTAGCCGTCGCGGAGATCCGCCCGGTCGGGAGCGGGCTGAGGTCCGGTGGCGACGTCGTTGAAGCGGGGCCGGAGGGTGATCGGGCCGATGTGCACCGGCATCCCGTGCGCCAGCTCGACGCTCTGCCGCGCGACCAGGCGCTGCATCGCGACGGACTCCCGCAGCTGCTCGCTGCCGAGCGCGTGGAAGAGCGGGGTGACGGTCACGGCGAGTCCGTCGAGATCGTCCGGGATGCGGTGGCGCTCGCGGTTCAGTTCGGTGAAGTGCGAGCGCGAGCCGCCGACGACGGGTGCATCGATGCCCGCCGCGGCGAGGGCGGCGCGCAGCTCGGTGACCACGGCGGCGTCGGAGACGTGACGGGCGTCGCTGACCTGGTGGAAGGCGGCGACTCGGATGACGTCATGCCCGACGAGTGCCGCGGCTCCGGCCTGCAGGGTGGTCTCCGCGGTGGGGTCCACGACGAAGCGGACGTCGAGGGGCAGGCCCGCCGAGGTCGCGCGCGCCAGTGCGGCGCGCCAGTTGGGGCTGGTCAGGTCGAGTTCCACGAGCACGTGCGAGCCGATCGGCGCGTGCACGGGAGCGGGGTCCGGCGCGGACGCCGCGCCCACCCCGATCTGCGGAAAGCCGCCGTCGGCGCGGAGGACGATGCGGTCGGGCGTCGCGCTCGCCGTGGCCGGTGCGGACGTCCGTCGAGCGCGGAGCGAGACCGACTGGCGCACACGCTCGCCGGCGGTGATGTCATAGGGGAAGGGCAGGTCGAGCGGCCGGGAGTAGGTCTTGTAGGACGCATCCGTCCAATTGCGCTGGTCTTCCATCTCGAACACGTCGCCGTCGAACGTCGTCGAGACCTCGAGATCGTCGTCGAGCCACGCGAGACCTGCGATGTCGAAGACCGGCTGATGCGGGCTGATCGCGCGGGGGAACGCGGTGCGGGTGACCCGCCCGCCGGCATGCGCCACGCGCAGTGGGGCATCGGCGAGGTGCGGCGGATGCAGGACGATCAGCCCGGTGCGGTTCGTCGCGAACGCCTGTCGGGATTCGAGGTCGCACACGATGTCGAGCCGGTCGACGCCCCGGGCCTCCACGCGCACGATGCCCGCGAACGACGAGCCGAGGCCGGACGAGCGCACGTGCAGCGTGAGGGTCGACGGGGTCTCACTCGCTCGGTCCACGACGAGGGTCGCGGTGTCCCAGTCGCGGTCGCGGACGACGGCGCGCACCGATCGCAGCACCGTGCGCCCCTCGAACGCGATGTCGGCGAACTCGTCGCCGCGCAGGGCGAGCGACCACGGGCCGCTCGCCCACACGCGGGACGGCGTGTGCCAGCTCGTCATCGGTGCCCGCTCATCGTCACAGGGAGGTCATGCCGCCGTCGACCTGGAACACCGCGCCCGTCGCGAACGAGCCGTCGTCGCTCGCGAGGTACACCATGATGCCCGCGACGTCGTCGGGGGTGCCGGCCCGTCCGATCGGGATGCGGCCGATGATCGCCGCGCGCGAGGCGGGGTCTTCGCTGATCGCGGCGACCAGAGGGGTTTCGGTGTACGCCGGCTGCACGGTGTTCACGCGGATGCCCTTATCGGCATATGCCGCGGCGACCGTGCGGCCGAGACCGTGGATGCCGGCCTTCGACGCGCTGTAGGCCGTGAAGTCGCGGCCCTCGCCGTTGACGCCGGTGGGACTGCCGGTGAGGATGATCGACCCGCCGGCGGGGCCGGATGCCGCCCCGCTGCGGAGCATCGACTGCACGGCGTGCTTGACGGTGAGGAACGTGCCGGTGAGGTTGATGTCGATCGTTCGCCGCCAGACGTCGAGGTCGAGGTCGGCCGCGGGGGCGTCCTGCCCGAACAGCTGCACGCCGGCATTCGCGACCACGACGTCGGGAGCCCAGCCGTCCGCCTCGAGCTCGGCGAACGCCGCGGCGACGGCATCCTCATCGGAGATGTCCATCGTGACGGCGCGCGCCGCGTCGCCGATCGCGGCGGCCGCCGCGACCGCACCCTCGCCGTTCCGGTCGGCGAGCACGACACGCGCGCCTTCCCGCGCGAAGCGCTGTGCGACGGCGAGGCCGATGCCGAGCGCTCCGCCCGTCACGAGGGCGGTCTTGCCTTCGAGCTGACCCATGGTGCCTACCTGTCGATCCGGTCGAGGTGGAGCATGCGCGCGAGGTTCTTGTCGAGCTCGTCGTCGCGGAAGATCTTCTTCCAGTCCTCCTTGATGATGCTCTCGCGACCGTAGTCCATCGCGATGAGGCACGCGTCGCTGAAGGGGTTGTCACCGCGCAGACCGTTCGCGAGCGCGACCTGCGTGTGGCCGTAGAGGATGCTGCGGGCCGCGGCCTCCGGCACACCCATCGTGTGGATCGCCTCGTCGAGCGCCTCGTTCAGGAGCGCGCCGATCATGCACGCGACGGTCTCGACGAGGGTCGGCTCGAGCTGCGCGAGCTGCTTCACAGTCACGAAGTGCACGTCGATCACGGGGGCGTAGATCGCGCGGACCGTCGCCTCGACGATCTGCTTGTGGGCGGGGTCGTCGCTCTCGACGGCGGCGATCGCGTCCTGCGGGGCGGCGATGCCGCCGAACGTGTCGGCCCACTCCTCCTTCGTCGTGCGCTCGAGGAACACCGACGGGTGGCACGGGTGGGCGACGGCCTGCACGATGTCCTCGCGCGTCGTGAGGAGGCCCGCGTACGCGGCGGCCGGGTCGAGCGTCAGGACGATCGCGCCGCTCTTGAGCTGCGGCACGAGGTCGGCGGTCACCGGGCCGAGGGCGAGGTCGGGGACGGCGAGCACGACGATGTCGGCGTCGGCGACCGCGGTGGCGGCATCCGTCAGCTCGCGTCCCGCGTCGAGCGTGCGCTGCTGCCCGGCGGGGGAGTTCTCGACGTACCGGACGGTGTGGTTCGTCTTCACGAGGTTGTTCGAGACGCGCATGCCCATCTTGCCGCCGGCGCCGACGACGGCGATCTTGTAGGTGTCGGTTGTCGTGCTCACGGAGTGCTCCTCAGATATTCGATGGTGCGGCGGGTCCATTCCCGCTCGGTGCGGACAGTGGTCTCGGGATCCCCCTGCCAGGAGAGCCAGTGCTCGACGACCTCGCTGACCCCGCGCTCGCGGGGACGGACGGTCCCGAGCAGGTGCGTGTAGTCGTGCAGGCCCTCGCCCATGGGCGCGCCGCCGTACGTGAAGCCGACCCAGCCGGGCCGGCGTGCGAAGGCGAAGTCCTTGACGTGCACGTTCTTGACGTGCGGTGCGGCCTGCTCGACGCAATCGCGGGGGAGCTCGAGCCGGGCGACGACGTTCGCCGGGTCGAGGCAGATGCCCAGGCGCGGGCTGCCGATGCGCGCGACGAGGCCCGTGAGGTCGGCGGTCGCGACCTGCTCGTAGGTCTCGAGCGCGAGGTCGACCCCGGCCGCCTCGTAGGCGGGCAGCGCTTCGCCCAGCCACGACTCGGCCTGCGCGAGGGACGGCATGCCGACGGCGGAGGACAGCATGCTGCGCACGAGCGCAGCGTCGAAGAGCTCCGCGAGCCGCAGGAAGCGACTCAGCCGATCGGGTTCGACGCCCTTCGTGCCGAGCTCGATCGTGAGGCCGAGGTCACGGGCTGTCGACGCGGCGTCGCGGAGCGCGGCATCCGTCATGTGCTCGAGCGGCGCGTAGTCGCAGATCTGGAACAGGTCGACGCCGAGGTCCTTCGTCGCCTCGAACGCGCCGATCAGGCTGAGGGGTTCCGGCGCGCGGTCGGAGTGCTGCCAGAAGAACGCGTAGGTCCCGAGCCCGATCATGCGCCCGGGCCCCCCTCTGCGCCTGTTCCGCGAGACTGCACGTGCGCGCCGAGACGTAGGGGATTCCCCTCTGCTTCGGCGTGCGGTTGCAGTCTCGCGGGGTGGGAGGAGGAGGAGGCGAGGGCGGCGGCCTCGTCGAGAACGGCGACGAGGGCGTCCGGGTCGTGCGCGAAGCGCCCGAGGAAGAGGCCGTCGACCGCGTCGCCGAGACGCGTGAGCAGGCCGGGGCCGGCCGAGCCGCCGTAGATCACGACGCTGCCTGCGCGTGCGGGGTCGGCGTCGACGGCGGCACGGAGCGCGCGGGTGACGGCGGCGATGTGCGCGTCGGGGGCGGGCTCTGCGGCGCCGATCGCCCACACCGGCTCGTACGCGACGATCACGGGTCCGGCGGGCGCACCCGCGAGGTTCGCGGCGAGCTGCTCGACGACTGCGGCAGCGGCATCCGCACCGTCCTGCGGCGTGGATTCGCCGATGCACAGCACAGGGGTGAGGCCGTGGGCGAGCGCCGCGGTGGCCTTCGCGGCTGTGACCGCATCGGTCTCTGCGAACAGGCGCCGCCGCTCGGCGTGGCCGATCTCGGCGACCGCGACGCCGATCTCGGCGAGCTCGGCGGCGGTCACCTCGCCCGTGTAGGCGCCCGGGTCGTACGCCGAGACGTCCTGCGCGCCGACGAGCACCCGCGTGCCGGTGAATGCGGCCAGTGCCGCGGGGATCTGCGGGTACGTGGGGATCACGAAGAACCGCACGGCACCGCTCGCCACGGCCGGATGCGCGGCGGCGCGGCGCGCGACGTCGGCGAACCACGCGCGCGCCCGCTCGTGGCCGAAGTACGTCTTGAGGCTCACGCCGACCGTGACCGGTCCAGGTGCGACTTCGGCGCGCGCGAACTCCGCGGGGTCGCGCGAACCTCGCGGTTCCACGGCGGAATCCTGCGAGATCGGCGCGTTCCTGCGAGGTTCGTGGTCGGGCATCAGCAGCTTCCGGTGGTCTCGAACTCGTCGATCACGGCGACCTTCTCCGCGGATGCCGACGTCGTGTCGAACCGGTAGGTGAGCCACTCCCGCACGAGGCGGCGGGCGAGCTCGATGCCGACGACGCGCTGGCCCATCGTCAGCACCTGCGCGTTGTTCGACAGCACCCCGCGCTCGACCGAGAACGAGTCGTGGGCGGTCACGGCGCGGATGCCGGGGACCTTGTTCGCGGCGATCGCGACGCCCAGCCCCGTGCCGCAGATCAGCAGCGCGCGGTCGGCGCGGCCCTCGGCCACTTCCTGCGCCGCGGCGATCGCGACCTTCGGGTACGGCGTGTGTCCGTCGGCATCCACGCCCACGTCGACGACGGACGCGACGCCCGTGTTCTGCTCGAGGTCCTTCCTCAGGATCTCCTTGTAGTCGTAGCCGGCGTCGTCGCAGCCGATCACGATGCGCAGGGGCTGCGCGGCCTCGGGCTCAGGCACGGGTGTCCTCCTTCGGGTTCTCGTCGGTCGCGCGCAGCTCTGCTGCGAGCGTCTCGCCGACGGCGGTCACGATGAGCGCGAGGGAGATCGCGCCCGGGTCGGGGGTGCCCACGCTGTTCTGCCCGTGCGTGCGGGCGCGGCCCATGCGGGGGAGCAGGTCGGCGGTCGCGGCGGCCGCGCGGCTCGCGGCATCCGCTGCGGTGTTCCACGCAGCGCTCAGCCCGGCGCCCGCGTCGACGGCCTGGGTGAGCCTCGTGCTGAACGGGACGAGTGCGTCGACCAGGGTCTTGTCGCCGATCTCGGCCTTGCCGTAGTCGGTGACCCCGCGCGAGCCCGCGGCGACGCCGGCGGCGACCGCGGCGGCGTCGGGCCGGCCGGTGTCGCCCAGCTTCGCGGCGACCGCGCCGAGGATCACGCCCCACAGTGCGCCGGAGGTGCCGCCGGCCCTGTCGCTCCACGCATCCGCGGCGCGCGCGAGGGTCGTCCCCGCACCGGCGCCGGCCTCGACGGCAGCGGTCGCCGCGGCGAGGGCCGCGTGCGCGCCGCGCTGCATGCCGATGCCGTGGTCGCCGTCCCCGGCGATCGCGTCGAGGCGGCCGAGCTCGTCCACGTGCGCGTCCACCGTCTCGGCGATCGTCCGCGCCGCCGCGAGGACCGCGCCGGCGACGATGCGTGAGGCGTCGTCGCTCGGCGCGAAGGCGTCGTCCGTCACAGCGGCGGCGTCGGCGGCATCCGTCCGCTCCTGCGGGGCAACGGAGCCCCGACGGTACGCGGGCGTGTCGACCGGTGTCTCCCACAGCATCTCGAGTTCACGGTCATCATCGGCACTGCCGAGCCAGAAGAGCGTGAGCGAGGTGCCCGCCATGTCGAAGCTCGTGCAGTATTCGCCGACGTGCGGGTCGACGATCTCGACACCCGCCGCCTCGAGCAGCTGGGCGATCCGCCGATAGACGACGAACATCTCCTCGTATTTGAGTGATCCGAGTCCGTTCAGGATCGGCACGGCCCGGGCACCCGCGACATCGACACCGGCGGGCACCTCCGCGAGCAGCTTCTCCACCAGCAGCTGCGCGAGACCGTCGGCGGAGGGGATGTCGGTCTCATCGATGCCGGGTTCGCCGTGGATGCCGAGCCCGATCGCCATGCGACCGTCCGGGACGCCGAACAGGGGGTTCGCGGCACCGGGCAGCGTGCAGCCCGAGAACGCGACGCCGAACGAGCGGGTGCGTTCGTTCGCACGGCGGGCCAGACGGGTGACCTCGGTGAGGTCCGCGCCCGAAGCCGCCGCGGCGCCGGCGATGCGGAAGACCGTGAGGTCGCCCGCGATGCCGCGGCGCCGGTGCTTCTCGTCGGCGCTCGCCGACATGATGTCGTCCGTGACGGTGACCGTCTCGCACGCGATGCCCTCGGCGCGCAGCCGGTCCTGCGCGGCGTCGAAGTTCAAGACGTCGCCGGCGTAGTTCCCGTAGCTGAAGAACACCCCGCCGCCGAGCTCGGCGGCTTTCGCGACGGCGTACACCTGCTGGGCCGACGGCGAGGCGAAGAGGTTGCCCATCGCCGCACCGTGTGCGAGGCCCGGACCCACGAGTCCGCCGAAAGCGGGGTAGTGGCCCGAGCCGCCGCCGACCACGACCGCGACCTGGCCGGACGGGGAGCTCGTCGAGCGCACGACACCGCCCGTGACGCGGCGCACGTGACGCCTGTTCGCCGCAACGAAGCCCTCGATCATCTCGTCGGCGAAATCTGCCGGATCGTTCCACAGGCGCGTCATCGCGTCTCTCCTCGTGCGGTGGGGTGCGGGCTTTCCGTCCATTGTGACAAACCGGTTGACCAATTGCAAGAACCGGTTGACCGGTGATGGAATCGTGGATGCCCCGACGGTACCGTGTCTGCATGCCCGCATACCCCGGTGACCGCGCGACCGAGATCTCCGCCGCCCTCGGAACGCTCCCGTCCGGAACACCGGTGTCCGAAGTCGCCCGGCGGTTGATGGACCTGTTCACGAGCGGCTCGATCGAGGCCGGCACACGTCTTCCCCCCGAGCGACAGCTCGCCACGACGCTGGGCGTCGGCCGCTCCGCCGTCCGCGAAGCGCTGGCCGCGCTCGAGATCCTCGGCATCGTCGATGTGCGCCCGGGGTCGGGGACGTACCTGCGCGGCACGGCGAGCGATCTTCTGCCGCAGACGTTGCGCTGGGGACTGCTCATCGGGGAGAAGAGCACCTCCGACCTGCTCGACGTGCGCTCGGGCCTGGAGATCTACGTCGCCCGGCTCGCCGCAGCGCGTGCGTCGGCATCCGATCTCGACGCGCTCGATGAGTCGCTCGAGAGGATGCGCGCCGCGTCCGGCGACCTCAAGAGCTTCGCGCGGGCCGACTCGGACTTCCATGCCGCGCTCGCCGCGGCTGCGGGCAACGGCACGCTCGTCGACCTGCTGCACGTGGTCCGCTCGCTCCTGCAGGTGTACGCCGACCGCGCCGTGCATGACGAGGGGGAGGCCCTCACGGCGATCGGCGAGCACGAGAAGATCCTGCTTGCCGTGAAGGGACGCGACGAGGATGCCGCCGCCTCGGCGATGGCCGGGCATATGGCCACCGCTGCCGAGCGCCTGCGCGAGGACGCGAAGCGCGACGCCGCCCGGTAGGGCTCACCGCGCTCCGGCCAGGAGCAATTGGTCAACCGGTGTTACAATTGCGTGCCCGTTGCACCCGTCTGGAGGTCGCCGATGACCAGGATCCCGCTGTCGACCGAACCGCAGGCCCGGCATCCGCGCATATGGCGACTCGGTGACGCGCCCTGGCAGGCGATCGCCCCGGCCTCGACCGGCCGTGCGCGGGTGATCATCGACAACGACTTCTCCGGCGACCCCGACGATCTGTTCCAGCTCGTCCACCACCTCCTGTCGCCGAGCGTCGACGTCCGCATCGTCGTGGCCTCGCACCTGCGCGCCGACGACCCGTTCGATCCGTCCGGCCGCAGCGCCGAGAACGCCGCGCTCGTCGCGCGCGACGTGTTCGCGCGCATGGGCCTGGACGCGGAGGACGTGATCGTCACCGGCTCGAACGAGGCACTTGTCGACCGCCGCACACCCCGGGCGTCGGCCGCCGTCGACGCGGTCATCGCCGAGGCGCTCCGCGACGACCCGCGTCCGCTGTTCTACGTCGCCGGCGGCGGGCTCACCGACCTCGCCTCCGCGTGGCTGCTCGAGCCCCGCATCGCCGAGCGCCTGACGGTCGTCTGGATCGGCGGCGCCGAGCATGAGGGTCTCGCCGTGCCGCCGCCGAACGCGATGCCGACCGAGTACAACCTGCTGATCGACGTCGTGGCGGGGCAGGTCGTCTTCGGCGACTCCCCCCTCACGCTCTGGCAGGTGCCGCGCGACGTCTACCGGCAGTGCCTCGTGTCGGATGCCGAGCTGCGGCTTCGGGTCGCCGTCGCCGGTCCGCTCGGCCGGTACCTGTACGACGAGATCGCGCACGTGGTCGAGATGGTCGGCGCGCACCTGGGCGGTGCGTCCGAGACGTACGCGCTCGGCGACTCGCCGCTCGTCCTCCTGACCGCTCTCCAGTCGATCTTCGAGCCCGATCCCGCGTCCAGCAGGTACGTCGAGCTGCCGACCCCCGCGCTCGCCGATGACGGCTCGTACATCGCCGTCGAGGGGGCGCGCCCCATGCGCGTCTACACGTGGGTCGACACCCGCCTGATGTTCGAGGACTTCCATCTGAAGCTCGCGGAATTCGCCGCGTGGCAGACCTCGACGACCGAAGGGGTCACGCGATGACCGACGAGCAGACGGCGAGCGGGGCGGCATCCACGATCTCTGCGATCCCGCGACCGCGCACGATCGTGACCGCCGATCCCGAGCTCGACGACCTGAACTCGATGATCCGCTTCCTGCTCTACAGCAACGAGGTCGAAGTCGAAGGGCTCGTGTACGCGTCGAGCCGGTTCCACTGGCGTGGCGACGGGGCCGGCACCGAGTTCTTCCTGCCCGAACGCGAGTACGACCGGCCGCAGACGTCGTGGCGCTGGGCGCCGCGGGAGCGGTTCATCGACGATGCGGTGGATGCCTACGCCGAGGTGTACGACAACCTCCGGGCGCACGACCCGCGTTACCCGGCACCCGGCGCGCTGCGCGCGCGGATCCGCGAGGGCAACGTCGCGTTCGAAGGCGATATGTCCGCGGAGTCGCCGGGGTCGCAGCTCATCGCCGATGTGCTCCTGGATGACCGGCCCGGCCCGGTGTTCCTCCAGCTGTGGGCGGGCCCGAGCACGGTCGCGCGCGCGCTCCTGTCGATCGAGGAGCGGTACGCCGACCGCCCCGAGTGGCACGCGGTGCACGACGCGGTGTCGTCGAAGGCGGTCGTCACGAAGTTCGCCTCGCAGGACGCGACGTACGACGAGTACATCGCGCGCGTCTGGCCCGGCATCCGCGTGATCGAGGTCGCGACCCTCGCTTGGGGGTACATGGCGCGCAAGTCCATCCGCCCAGAGGATCAGCACCTGCTGAGTGCCGAGTGGACGCGCGAGAACGTCACGGGCCGCGGCGCTCTGGGCGCGCTCTACCGCGTGTGGGGTGACGGGCGGCAGATGGTGCCCGGCGACATGACCGACTACTTCCACCTGTCGGGCCTGAGCGCCGACGAACTCCGCGCCCAGGGCTACGCCGTGTGGATGCCGCCTCAGCCGCCCGGCGAATGGATCTCGGAGGGCGACACCACGAACATGCTGAACCTCATCGTGCCCGGACTGCGCGCGCACGAGCATCCGTCGTACGGCGGGTGGGGCGGGCGTTACGAGCCCACAGCCGACGGGCCCGACGCATGGGGGCTCGTGGATGCCGCCTTCCGACCCGGCGGCGCGGAATGGGCGTCCGGTGCGCCGTCCGGCGACGAGGGGTCGGTCGTGCGGTGGTTCGCCGACGCGCAAGCGGACTTCGCGGCGCGGCTGCGGTGGTCGGTGACGCCCGCGTTCGCCGGCGCGAACCACCATCCCGCGCTGACCGTGCGGCCCGGGCTGGACCTCGACGTCGCGCCCGGAGAGTCCGTCGCACTCGCGGCGGAGGTCTCGGACCCGGACGGTGACGCGGTCGCCGTGCACTGGTGGGTGTACGCCGAGGCCGGCACCTGCGCCGGCGACGTCGGCCTCAGTACGCACGAGGGTCTGGGTACGACAGTCGCCGTGCCCGCCGACGCGCAACCGGGCGACACGATCCACGTGATCGTCGAGGCGTGCGACGACGCCCCGCTGCCGCTGAAGACCTACCGGCGCGTGATCCTCACGGTGCGCTGACGGGTCTGCGGAGCTCACCCGTCGGATCGCTGGGGCGCATGAGCACACCCGCGACGGATGTGACTCGCCGCGAGCAGTCGGCCCGACGAACGGGCCCGTGAAGGAAGGTCAGGCGGTCGCCGTGCGGATCGCGGCGTCGACGTCCGCGAGCACGTGCGGCGGCACGAACATGAGCGCGGTGCCGACCGTGCGGTTCGCGCCCCACAGCGTCTCCGCGCGCACGGCCTCGGCGCGACCCGCGTCGAACCCGGCGACGGTTTCCAGCAGTGCCCGATACGCGCGGGGGTCGTCGATCACGTCCGCGAGGGACGCCTCCAGCCCGTCCAGCGGCGGACGAGCGGATGCCGGCGCCGACGGCATCCGCCATTCGTGCGTTCCCGAGCCGACCTCGAACGGGTCGCGCCCGGGGAGGTCGACGACCGCGGTGGTGTTCGCGGGCACGACGGCGCGGACCACGACCTCGGCGCCCTCGCGGGCCCAGGCGACGGACGCCTCGCCGTACGGCGTGAGGTGCCGCGCCTCGGCATGCGCGAGCGCGGTGAGGGGGCGCGGCGCGATGCGGATCGCACGGTAGCCCGGCGCCTCCGGAGCGAGCCCCGCCACGACACGGTGCAGCCAGTCCGCCACCGCGCCGAGCGCGTAGTGGTTGAACGACGTCATCTCTCCGGGATTGACCGAGCCGTCCGGCAGCAGGGAGTCCCAGCGCTCCCACACGGTGGTCGCGCCCATCGTGACCGGGTACAGCCACGACGGGTTCTCGGTCTGCAACAGCAAACGCTCCGCGGCCTCGAGGTGTCCGCCCGCCGTGAGAGCGTCGGTCACGAGCGGCGTGCCGACGAAGCCGGTCGCGATGCGGTAACCGCCTTCGCGGACGACCGCGGCGAGCCGATCGGCGAGCGCCTGGCGCAGGGCGGGCTCGCGTACGAGGTCGAACTCGAGGGCCAGCGCGTACGCGGTCGGGGCGTCGCTCATCATCCGGCCCGCAGGCGTGACGTACTCCGCGACGAAGGCGTCGCGACTGCGCTCCGCGAGTGCGGCGTAGGCCGCGGCATCCGCGTCGTTCCCGAGCACCGCGGCGGCATCCGCGACCTGCCGGAGCGACCGGGCCAGATACGCGGTCGCGACGATGTCGCCGTCGACCTTCGCCTGCCCGGGCTTGTCGGGCGGGGCGGCCGGGTCGAGCCAGTCGCCGAGCTGCATCCGCCCGGCCCACAGGCCGCTGTCTCCGGCATCCCGGAGCACCGCATCGACCCACGCGCGCATGCTCTCGTACTGCGCGGCGAGCACGCCGGTGTCGCCGAAGCGGGCGTGGAGCACGCTCGGGACGACGGTCGCGGCATCCCCCCACGCGGCCACCGGCCCGCCTCCGCCGAACGACGGGAGCGCGGCCGGCACCACAAGAGGAACGACCCCGTCCTCGCGCGCCTGCTCGTGCGAGAGGTCGCGCAGCCACGAAACGAGGAAGCCGTCGCAGTCGTACAGGAAGCTCGCGGTCGGCGTGAAGACCTGGATGTCACCGGTCCACCCGAGGCGCTCGTCGCGCTGCGGGCAGTCGGTGGGGATCGACAGGAAGTTGCCCCGCATGCCCCACACGACGTTCGCGTGCAGGCGGTCGAGCATGTCGTGCGACGAGGCGAACCAGCCGGTCCGCGTCATGTCGGTGTGCAGGACGATGGCTTCGACGTCGCCGGCGTCGACCTGCAGACCGGTGATCTCGGCGTAACGGAAGCCGTAGAACGAGAAGCGCGATTCGAGCTCGTCGTCACCGCCGCTCAGGTCGAACGTCGCGGTCGCCGCCGCATTGCGGAGGGGCCGGATGCTCAGCTCGCCGTCCTCGAGCACCTCCGCGTGCCGGATCACGACGCGCTGCCCGGCGGCGCCGCGCGCGCGGACCCGCAGCCGCCCGACGAGGTTCTGGCCGAAGTCGAGGATCGTCCCGCCCGAGGGCGTGGGGATCGTGGCCGCGACCGGAAGGGACTGGACGCGGCGCACCGGCGGTGCGATGCGCGCCTCGGGCACGGGCACGTGCTCGTAGCCCGGGTTCGCGGCGGCGCCGACCCGCGCGGGAGTCCACCTGGTGTCCGCGACACTGCGGCGCAGATCCTGGTGCTCGCCGGCGTAGATCCCGCTGTCGACGACGGGGCCGCCTCCGGATGCCGCCCACCCGGCGCCCGTGGGGGCGAGGGTCTCGACGCCGCCGTCGGCGTATGTGACCCGCAGTTGGGCGAGGAACGACGGCTGCGTGCCGTAGAGGCGGCGCGCGAAGTCGAAGAAGCCGTACTTCTCGGTGTACCAGGCGCCCGCGATGCTCGCGCCCAGCACGTTCTCGCCCTCGCGCACGAGCGCGGTGACGTCGACGGTCTCGTGCACGAGGCGGTCGCGGTACGCGGTCCACCCGGGAGAGAGCACGTCGTCCGAAACCGCCATGCCGTTCAGCTCGGGCTCGGCGACGCCGAGCGCGGTCCAGAACAGCAGTGCCCGCTGCACGGGCCGCTCGATCGCGAAGGTCGTCCGCACGAGCGCGGGCTGCGCCTCGCGCTCGGGGTCGACGAGGCCGATCGGCTCGGCGACCCACTCGCCCTCCGCGAGGAAGCCCGCGTCGACGCGCAGGGGCGCGCTCCATTCCGTCTCGGCGCCGTCGGTGGAGCGCGCGCGAACGGCGACCTCGCGGCTCTCTCCCGCGTCGAGTGCGCGGAAAGGCCAGTCGACGAGCACGCTGTCGCGTCCCGTCAGGGTCACCGTCTCGAGACCGTCGGTGAGATCGACGGATGCCTGCATCCACGCGTGCGCGCTGCTTTCGACCGTCCAGGTGAGGCGTGGGGCGGGAGTCGCGACGAACGCGGTGTCATCCCGCCGTTCAGCGCGCAGCGACGTGATGCGGGCGGTCGTCGTCATTCATCGTCCCCTTCGGCGATCCATCGATGAAACGATACAACACCCGTCACGGCGTACACGCCGATCACTCGTCCGGTGAAGGATTCGGTCACTTCCGACGACAGGAAGCGGCCGTCGACCTGTGCGAGCTCGACGCGCTCGCCGTCGACCGTGGCGCCGAGATGGAAGACATCGCTCGTCGAGACCATGCCACCTCCGGCCGCGGCCGGCGGGCGGGAGGCGATGTGCAGGTCGAGCACCTCGCCGGCGAAGGGCCGCGACCACTCCTGGCGGAGCCCTCCGAGCTCCGCGCGCGCCACGATCCGCCCGTCGCCCGCCTCGATCCCGACGTGGAACCGCTCGTCGTAGCGCACGGCGAGTCCGCCGACGCCGGCCGAGACGTCGACCGCGACCGTGACCTCGTTCGTGAGGTGCTCCTGGCGGCGCCCCACGAACACAGGCTGCGGCTCGGCGAGCGTGCTCCCGTCGGCGGCGAGCACGAGACGGCCGTCCTCGATCCGCGACACCTCCTGGGGCAGGCGGCGCACCGCGATCCACTCGGCATCCAGCGGCGCGTCGAACGACACCTCGACACGCGTACCCGGGCGGGGGTTCAGTGCGACCGGGGCGATCGCCGGCCAGCCGTCCTCCCACGTGACCGGCGACACGAACGTCTCGCGGCCGAGCGCCGAGAACGCGCGCGTGCCGCTGCGCGGACGCACACCGAGCAGGACGCACAGCCACTGCCCGCCGGGGCCTTCCACGAGGTCGCCGTGCCCGGTGTTCTGGATCGGCCGCGGCGTCGACCGCGCCGAGACGAGCGGATTGCCGGGTGCCCCCTCGAACGGCCCCTCGGGCGAGGATGCCCGCGCGACCGACGCAGAGTGTCCGCGCTCGGTGCCGCCCTCGGCGATCAGCAGGTACCAGGCGCCGTCGATCTCGTACACGTGCGGCGCTTCGGGGAACATCAGTCCCGTGCCCGACCACAGCGAACGGGGCTCTTCGAGGGCGCGGTGGGTCTCGAGGTCGACCTTCACCTGCTGGATGCCGAGGTGCGTGGGCGCGTTCGGGTCGAGGTCGCCGCTGAGCAGCAGGCCGGAGAACGTGATGTAGCACGCGCCCTCGGCATCCCACACGATGTCGGGATCGATGCCCGCGATGCTCTCCGAGCCGTCCTGCACGAGCAGGACGTCGCCATCCGACCAGGGGCCGGCGGCGTCCTCGGCGGTGAAGTGCAGCATCCCCCGACCCATCGCGTCGGTGACGACGAGGTGGAACAGCCCGTCGCGGTGACGGATCGTCGGTGCCCACGCCCCGCCGGCCGTCGGCACGGTCGCCACCCCGAGCTGCCCCGGACGCGTCGCGACGTGGCCGATGAGCTCCCAGGTCTCGAAATCGCGCGAGCGGTGGATCGGGATGCCGGGAAGGTACTCGAACGTCGAGGTCGCGAGGAACCACTCGTCGCCCACCTTCACGACCGAAGGGTCGGGGTGGAAGCCGTTCAGGAGGGGGTTGTGGAGCGTCGTCATCAGACGGTCCACTCCGCCGACAGCGGCAGGTCGACGACCGATGCGCCGGCGCGGAGCGTGTAGGTGCCCGGCTCGACCGACCACTCGCCGGTCCAGTGCGCGAAGCGGCGCTCAGGCAGCGGAATCGACGCCGTGACGGTCTGGCCGGCTCCGGCGCGCACGGCCGCGAAGCCGACGAGCCAGCGCTCGGCACGCTCCACGTCCGAGTCGGCGCGCTCGGCGTACACCTGCACGACCTGCTTTCCGGCGCGGGCGCCGGTGTTCGCGAGGGTCACCTCGAGCGTGTCGCCGACACGGGATGCCGCACCCCACGACCACGTCGTGTAGCCGAGACCATGCCCGAACGGGAACGCCGGCTCGGCATCCGCCCGGAGCCACGCACGGTAGCCGATGTGCAGGCCCTCGGTGTAGCGGAGGACCCCGTCGTCGGGGGTGACGTCGGTCACCGGCACGTCGCCGAGCGCGGCGGGCCACGTCGTGGGCAGGCGCCCGCCGGGCTCGGCGGCGCCGCTCAGGACCGCGGCGAGCGCCGAGCCGAACTCCTGGCCGCCGAAGTAGCCCTGGATGACCGCCGCGACCTCACCGGCCCACGGCAGGACCACGGGGGAGCCGGCGTTGACGACGACGACCGTCGGGGTTCCGGTCGCGGCGACCGCGCGGACGAGATCGTCCTGCCGGCCCGGAAGATCGAGGTCGGTGCGGTCGTAGCCCTCGGACTCGACCTTCGAGTTCGTGCCGACCACGACGATCGCGACCTCGGCCGCCTCCGCCGACGCCACGGCGCGCGCGATGAGACCGTCGGGGTCCGAGTCGTCGGGGGCGATCCCCACAGTGAGCGACAGGGCGCCGGCGAGCGCACCCTCCTGAGCCGTGATGAACTCGGCGCGGATGCGCAGCGTGCGTCCTTCGACGACCTCGACCGGTGCGGTGAGCGACGGCGGGTTCAGGAACGCGGCGCCGAGGTCGGTGCCCTCGATGACCGGGCTATCGTCGATGACGAGTTCCTCGTCGACGTACAGGCGGCCGGGGTTGGCACCCGCGAAGCCGAGCAGGATGCTGCCCGACGCCGCGGGAAGATAGTCGCCCTCGACGACGACGCGGCGGCTGGCCGCGATGGGGGCGTCGCCGCCGAACCACACGAGCGCGGTCGCCCGGCGGTCTTCGGTGAACAGCTCGGTCCCATCGCCGTCGAAGAACGTCACGCGCACGCCCGGTTCGCCGGTGACGGGGTTGATGAGCTGCTCGACGGGGATCTCGGCGACGCCCTCCTGCACGACCGCGCCGCGCTCGTACGACACGCGCGCTGCAGGGAACGCCGCGCGGATGCCTTCGAGGGGTGACGTCACGTGCGAGGGGAGCACCGTCGCGCTTCCGCCGCCCTGCGTGCGCGCCTCGAGCGCGTTGTGGCCGATGACCGCGATCGAGCCGAGGGTCGACGCGTCGAGAGGGAGAACCCCGTCGTTCGCGAGGAGCACGGTGCCGGCGATGCCGGCCTCCCGTGTGAACGGCACGCCGTCCACGTGCGCGGGCTCGCGGGGTGCGGCATCCCCGAGGGCGCCCACGCGCTCGGCGAGGAGCAGCAGGCGGAGGACCTTGCGGTCGAGGTCGGCCTCCGAGACGCGACCGTCGCGGACCGCCTCGACGAGCTCGGCGAACGCGGGCGCGGGGCCGGGCATCGCGAGGTCCTGGGCGGCGGGGATCGCGTCGAGCGAGCGCACCGCGGTCCAGTCGCTGATCACGACGCCGTCGAATCCCCACTCGGAGTTCAGCGGGGTCTCGAGCAGGTCGTTCTCGGTCATCGTGACGCCGTCCACGGAGTTGTACGCGCTCATGATCGTCCACGCGCCGCCCTCCTCGACCGCGCGCTCGAAGGGCGCGAGGTAGAGCTCGCGGAGCGGCCGCTCGTCGACCTGCACGTCGACCGTGAACCGGTCGGTCTCGCTGTCATTCGCGATGTAGTGCTTGGGGCACGCGCCCACACCGTTGTCCTGCATCCCGCGCACGTATGCCGCGGCGAGTTCGGCCGATAGCTCGGGGTCCTCGCTGAAGCACTCGAAGTGGCGGCCGCCGAGCGGGGAGCGGTGCAGGTTGATCGTCGGGCCGAGCACGACGTCGACGCCCTTGCGGCGGGCTTCGGATGCCGCGGCCGCACCGTACCGGTAGGCCAACTCGACATCCCACGACGCGGCGAGCGCGGAGCCCGACGGCAGGTTGAGCGACGGTTCGCGCTCATCCCACCGCGGTCCGCGGACGCCGGCGGGTCCGTCCGACAGCGTCATCGCGCGGAGCCCGATCTCAGGCAGCGGCACGGTCGTCCAGAAGTCGGCGCCCTGCACGAGTGCGGCCTTCTGCTCGAGGGTGAGCTTGTCGAGCAGCGGCACGAGGTGCGCGACGGAGGCGGGCTGGGTCGCGGTGATCGGAGAGGTCACAGGGGGATCCTTCGGTAGCGAGAGGTCAGTGGTGCGGGCGAGGTCAGGCGGCGTCGGTGGCCTGGGCGTCCAGGAGCGCGCGTCGGGCAACGCGCCGCTCCTGCTGGTGATCGGGGTTCGGCACCGGTGCGGCCAGGAACAGTCGCTGCGTGTAGGGATGTGCGGGCGCGGAGGTGACCTGGTCGCCGTCGCCGGTCTCGACGAGCTCACCCCGGTACATCACCGCGACGCGATGGCTGATGTGCCGCACCACCGCGAGGTCGTGCGTGATGAAGAGGTAGGCGACACCCGTGCGCTCCTGGATCTCGATGAACAGGTCGAGCACCCGGGCCTGCGTCGACAGGTCCAGCGCCGAGACCGGCTCGTCGCACACGATGAGTTTCGGGTCCAGTGCCAGCGCCCGCGCGATCGCGATGCGCTGGCGCTGGCCGCCGGAGAACTCGCGGGGGAGCCGCCGTGCGGCATCCGCCGGCAGACCCACGCGGTCGAGCAGGTCGCCGACCCGGCCGCGTGCCGTCTTCGCGTCCGTGCCGGATGCGGTGAGGGGCTCCGCGAGGATCTGCTCGATCGTGAGGTTGGGGTTCAGCGACGAGTACGGGTCCTGGAAAACGACTTGGATGTCCGCGGCGAGGGCGCGGCGCTCGCGCTTGCCCAGGTGTGAGATGTCCCGCCCGTCGTAGGTGATCTTCCCTTCGGTGACCGGCGCGAGTCCGAGCACGGCACGGCCGAGGGTCGTCTTGCCCGAGCCCGATTCGCCGACCAGGCCCACGGTCTCGCCGGGCCGGATGTCGAGCGAGACGCCTTTGAGGGCACGGAACGGCTGCGCGCGGAACCCCTTGCCCGGGTACTCCACGACGAGGTCGTCGATCGTCAGCAGCGGATCGGTCATGATCGTGCTCCTTCGGCATAGGCGGGACGGGCCGGACCCTCGTCGAGGATCGCGTCCAGCAGGGACTGCGTATACGGGTGGCTGGGTTTGCCGAGGATGGTGCGGACGGGGCCCTGCTCGACGAACAGACCCTGCTGCATCACGCTGACCCGGTCGCACAGGTCGGCGACGACGCCGAAGTTGTGCGTCACGAGCAGCATCGCCATCTGGCGCTCCGCCTGCAGGTCGCGGAGCAGATCGAGGACCTCCGCCTGCACGGTGACATCGAGCGCCGTGGTGGGCTCGTCGGCGATGATCAGGTCGGGGTCTGTCGAGACGGCGCCGGCGATCAGCACGCGCTGGGCCATGCCGCCCGAGACCTCGAACGGGTACGCGTCGAACGTGCGCTTCGGGTTCGGGATGCCGACCCGCTCGAGCAGCGTGAGTGCCTTCTCTGTCGCATCCTTCTTCGACAGGCCGAGGTTGCGACGCAGCGGCTCGACGAGCTGGGACCCGATCTTGAAGGACGGATCGAGGTTCGACATCGGCTCCTGAGGGATGTACCCGATGCGCTTGCCGCGGATGCCGGCGTAGGCGCTCTCGGACGCGTCAGCGAGCGCCGTGCCTTCGTAGTCGATCGTGCCGCCCGAGACGTGACCGCCGCGGGGGAGCAGTCCCAGCACGGCGAACGCGGTCTGGGTTTTGCCCGACCCGGATTCGCCGATGAGTCCGTGGATCTCGCCCATGCGCACATCGAGCGAGACGCCGTGGACCACTTCGATGTCTGCGCCGTCGCGCTGCTGATAGGCGACCTTCAGATCTCTGATGCGCAGGACGGCGTTCTGGGGCCGGTCGGCGGCGAAGGCGTCGTCGTCGTGCACGATCGTCGCGCCCGCGACCACGGGAAGCTCCGTGGAGTCCTCGAGGCCCGCAGCGTCGGCGCCGCTCGTCGACAGCGACGTCGTGACCGCGGCGATGGAACCGGTGGCGGTGGTCACGGCGCGCTTGCGACGGCGGCGGATCGTGACGGTGCGCTCGAGTACATCGCGCATCGCATTGGCGAGAAGCGTCAGCGCGATACAGGTGAGCCCGATCGCGAGCGACGGCCAGAGCATGAGCAGCGGTTGCCGGTAGATCATCGCGAAGCCTTCGCTGAGCATCGAGCCCCAGGTCGGCACGGACTGGTCGCCGAGGCCGAGGAACTCCAGCCCCGCCTGGATCGCGATCGCGATGCCGGCGATGATGGCGGACTGCAGGATGATCGGCGCGCGCACCACTGAGAGCACGTGCCGCCCGATGATGCGGGTGTCGGACAGACCCGAGACCCGCGCCGCGTCGACGTAGAGTTCGCCGCGCACGGCCGTGACCGCGGCATAGACGAGGCGGTAGTAGGCCGGGGAGAGGATGACGCCGAAGATGAGCATCGCCCACCACACCGAGGGGCCGAGCACGCTGCGTGCCGCGATCAGCACGACGATGCCGGGGAGGGCCATGACCAGCGAGGTGGTCCACGACGCGACCGAGTCGAACCAGCCGCGGTAGTAGCCGGCGATCAGGCCTGAGATCACGCCGATGAGGAGGGATGTCACGACCGCGACGGCGGCGGCGGCCAGGGTGATCTGGGTCGCTGCGAGCAGACGCGACAGCACGTCGCGCCCGGCGCTGTCGGTGCCGAGGGGATGCTCGGCGCTCGGCGGCTGCAGGATGAGTTGCAGCGACGCCTGGTTGGGGTCGTACGGTGCGATCCACGGCCCGATGATCGCGATGAGGATCGCGAACCCGAGGAAGATCAGCGACGCGAGACCGAGCGGGCGCTTCACGAGCTGTCGGAACAGCGACGTGCGCACCTGCGGAGTGGGGATCGCAGAGGGGATGTCGACGGCGGTGGTCATGAGAGTCGCACCTTCGGGTTGAGCGCGGCCTGCGCGAGGTCGATGGCGAGGTTGACGATGACGACGATGACGGCGAACGCCATCACGAGGCCCATCACGACGGGGATGTCGTTCTGCGCCGCGGCAGAGACGGTCAGCTGACCCATGCCGGGCAGGGCGAAGATCTGCTCGACGATCACGGCACCGCCGAGAAGCCCGACGAACTGCACCGCGAGGATCGCGAGCGCGGGGCCGCCGGCGTTGCGGAGAACGTGCTTGTAGACCACAGAGCGCATCGGCAGGCCGCGACTGCGGAGCGTGCGCACGTAGTCGCGGGAGAGGGCATCGATGACCGACCCGCGGATCTGCTGTGTGACGGCGGCGATTGCACCGATCGACAGCGCGACGATCGGGAGGGTCACCGACGACAGCCACCCCGTGAACGATTGAGTGATCGGAATGTATCCGGTCGCCTTGAACCAGCCGAGATTGATCGAGAAGATCAGTACGAGGTAGAGCGCGATCAGGAAGCCGGGGATGGCGAATCCGAGGACGCTGAAGACCTGCACGGTGGCGTCCACCGCGCCGCCGCGGCGTGCGGCGAGGACTCCCAGGATCACCGAGATGATCGCCGTGACGATGGTCGTGCCGATGACGAGCGACAGTGTGACGGCGATGCGTCCGGAGAGGCTGACGGTGACGAGCTGGCCGTTGAACCAGGAGCGGCCCAGATCGCCCGTGAGGGCGGATGTCAGCCAATCCCAATACTGCACGATCAGCGGTCGGTCCAGACCGAGTTCGGTCGTCCGCTGCGCGACCTGCTCCTGAGTGGCGGTCTGGCCGAGGATGCGCCGTGCGACGTTCGCGCTGTCGAGGTAGAGGAGGCTGAACGTGATGACCGAGATCACGAACAGCAGGAAGACGCCGCCCAGAAGGCGTCGTGCGATGAACATGAGCATGGGGTGCGCTCCTGAGGGTGAGTGAGGTTCCGGCCCGCCCGCGGGAGCGGACGGGCCGGAAGGCCGGTGCTACTGCTTCGGCTGGAAGTCGTAGAGGGCGGGGTAGGCGTTCGTCGGGAGCATCTCGACGGTCGTGTTCGCGTCCGTCGCGACGCTGCCCTGAACCCGGAAGAACGGGGCGAACCACGCCTGTTCGACGATGTAGCGGTTGAGCTCACCGGCGACTTCGGCCTGCGTCGCCTCGTCGCCGAACTGGATCTGCTCGATGTACTCGTTGACCTGCGCGTCTTCGTACTTGTACGGGTTGAACACCGCGGTGGGGGAGATCATGAACTGGATGAGCTGCCAGTCGGGATTCTGCTCCAGCGCCATGAACGATGCCGGGTACTTCGGGGCCAGCAGGTCGGCGATGAAGTTGCCGATCGGCACGTCGGTGTACTCGACGGTGATCCCGATGTCCTCGAGCTGCTGCTTGATGAGCGTCGGGCCGGTGGTGCCGAACACATTCACCGACGGCATGCTGAGGGTGAACCCGTCGGGGTAGCCCGCTTCGGCCAGCAGTTCCTTGGCTTTCTCGGGGTCGTACGTGTAGTACTCGTCGAGTTCCGGGTCGAAGGCTTCGCTCGCGGCGTTGAAGACCTGCGTGGTGACGGTGCCTTTGTCGGCGCCGATCGCGGTGAGCAGGCCCTCGCGGTCGAACGCGTAGTTGATCGCCTGGCGCACCTTGACATCGGCGAGCTCGGGAGCCGTCGTGCCGGCGCGGTCGAGCAGCAGCAGGCCCTGGAAGTCGAGCTCGTTGGCGTTGATCGTCCAGCCCGCTCCCTCGATCTCGGCCAGCGCGTCGTTGTTGACGAGCTTGACGCCGTTCGCCTCACCGGCCTTGATCGCGTTCACCGCCGCGGTGGGGTCTGAGAGCACGTTGATCGTGACACCGTCGTAGTGCTGTGCGTCGGGGTTCCAGTAGTCCGGGTTCTTCGTGTAGACGTAGCTCGTGTCGGTGACCGTCGCGGCGGTGTCGAGCACGTACGGACCCGATCCCACCGGGGTGGTCGCAAGGTCGGGGCTCTCCAGTGACTCCGAAGCGGCTACGAGTCCGGCGGTGCGGGTGAGGTAGCTCAGCAGCGCCGGGTCGGGTGCGCTCAAGGTGAGGACGACGGTCTGGGCGTCGGGTGCCTCGATCGTGGCGACGTTGCGGAAGTAGCCGGCGTCCGGGCCGGTGCCGTTCTTCGAGCGCTCCATTGTGGCCACGACGTCGGCCGAGTCCAGCTCGGAGCCGTCGCTGAAGGTGACATCGTCACGGAGGGTGAGTGTGAGGACCGTGCTGTCCTCGTTGTAGGACCATTCGGTCGCGAGCCAGGGCTCGATCGTCCCCTCGGGCGTTGCGAGCAGGAGCGTGTCGTACACCGCCTGGTAGAACGGCGACCGGTTTCCCCACTCCGAGCCGGCGGGGTCGAACGTCGTCGGGGCGAGGATCGCACCCAGTGTGAGCGTGCCTCCCGATCCACCGTCGGCTCCGCCGCCCGAGTCGGTGCCGCCGCCGGCGCATCCCGTGAGTGCGAGTGCGGCGATCGCGACGGTGGCTGCTGTGGCCTTCCATCGGAACATACTTTGTCCCTTTCGTCGTGGCGATGCCCCTGCGGATCGCCTCTGGACGCCGACCGTAACAGCAATTCCGAGCAGCCGCTAGGTTTTTACGTCAAAAATCTAGCGATCGCTTGGATTTCGTTATAGAACTGTCGTGAGAGGCCGTTCGTGCGCACCGAAGGCGGTGCGTCGCAACGGGTACGGTGAAGCGATGACGGACACCATGACGGGCGCCGCGGGAAACGCAGAGAAGACGGGTGGCCGCAAGCCGCGCGGCGAGTACGCGAAGACCGAGGCGAAGCGGCTGGCGATCCTGGATGCCGCGCTGGAGGTGTTCGCCGAATCGGGCTTCCGTGCGGGGTCGCTCCGCGAGGTCGCGCAGCGGGTCGGGATGAGCGAAGCCGGCCTGCTCCATCACTTCCGCAACAAGAGCACGCTTCTGCAGGCGGTGCTCGACCACCGCGATGATCTCGCGCGCACGATCGTGGACTTCGAAGAGGCCGACGGGGTCGAGGCGCTCCGAGGACTCGTGCGCCTCGCACAGGTGAACGCCGCAAGCCCCGGGGTCGTGGAACTCTACTGCGTGCTCTCCGCCGAGGCGACCGCCCCCGATCACCCGGCCCACGCGTACTTCGTGCGCCGCTACGAATACGTGCGCGAGGTGATCGGCGCCGCGTTCCGGCGCATCGCCGACAGCGGGCGCCTGCTGCCCGGGGTCGATCCCGGGCGGGCGGCCGTCACCACGATCGCGCTCATGGACGGCCTGCAGGTGCAGTGGCTGCTCGAACCGAGCTCCACCGACATGGCCGAAGCGCTGTCGGAGTTCTTCCGCGGGTTCGTCACGGGCTTCGACCTCACCGCCCTCGAGCAGGCGCTCGATGCCGCCGAGGGGAGCGCGACGCCGTGATCCGCGTCCCTCTCCACGACGGGTGGACCGTCGGCCCCAAACTCGGCGCCTTCGAGGCGGCCACCGACGCCACCGCCCCGCGGTCGGTGGCCCTTCCGCACGACGCCCTCAGAGATCTCCCGCGCTCGCCCGACAGCGACCAGGGCGTCCACGCCGCGTACTACCCGGGCGGCGTCTTCGAGTACTCCCGAGAGCTCGAGGCGCCCGCGGAGTGGCGTGACAAGACGGTGATCCTCGAGTTCGAGGGCGTCTACCGCGACGCGACCGTGAACATCAACGGCGACTTCGTCGCGCACGAGCCGAACGGCTACAACGCGTTCGCCGTCACGCTCGACCCGTTCCTGCGCTTCGGTGAGACCAACCGCATCACGGTCGAGGCGCGCGCACACAAGGACAGCCGCTGGTATACCGGCGCGGGCATCTACCGCCCGGTGCACCTCATCGTCGCCGAGCCGCTGCACTTCGCCCTCGACAGCCTCCGGGTGACCGCCACCGACATCGACGCCGAGCGCGCCGTCGTCGCTGCGACCGCCACGGTCGTCAACGACACGCGCCACACGCGCCGCACTCGCGTCACGTGGTCGATCACCGCGCCCGACGGGCGCCAGGTCGCGACCGACTCCGCCCCCGTCACTGTGCCCGCCGGCGCTTCGGCGACGGCCCGCACGCGTCTGGCCGTGCCTGCCCCCGAGCTGTGGAGCGTCGAGAGCCCCGCGCTCTACGACGTGCGTATCAGGCTGCACGACGAGACCGGAGCGCGGATCGACGAGGATTCTGCTGCGTTCGGCATCCGTCGTCTGCAGGTCGACCCTCAGCATGGACTCCGCATCAACGGCGAGGTCGTGAAGCTCCGCGGCGCGTGCGTGCATCACGACAACGGGCCGCTCGGTGCCGCGACGTTCGCCGCGGCGGAGGAGCGGCGCGTGCGGCTGCTCAAGGAGGCGGGGTTCAACGCGCTGCGCAGCGCCCACAACCCGATGAGCCGCGCGATGCTCGACGCGTGCGACCGCCACGGCGTGCTCGTGATGGATGAGCTCACCGACGTCTGGACGCGGTCGAAGACGTCCTTCGACGGTGCGCCGACGTTCGCCGACCGGTGGGAGAACGACGTCGCCGCGCTCGTGGCGAAGGACGTCAACCACCCGAGCGTCGTGCTGTACTCGATCGGCAACGAGATCCTCGAGCTCGGTGCGCCGGGCGGCGCGGTGTGGAGCCGGCGTCTCGCGGAGCGCTTCCGTGCGCTCGACGACACGCGCTTCGTCACGAACGGGATCAACGGCATCATCGCGAATCTCGACCGCATGGCCGACGCGATGGCCGAACTCGAAGCGGCCGACCCCAACACGATGATGGCCGAGATGGGCGAGCAGATGGCCCTCATGAACGCCTCGACCCTCGTCACCGAGTCCACGGAGGAGGCGGCCGCGTCGCTCGACATCGTCGGCTTCAACTACGCCGATTCCCGCTACGAGATGGATGCCGCGCTCTTCCCGCATCGGGTGATCGTGGGCTCCGAGACCTTCCCGGCGAAGATCGACGTGATGTGGGACCTCGTCACGCGCTTCCCGCATGTGATCGGCGACTTCACCTGGACCGGCTGGGACTACCTCGGCGAGGCCGGCATCGGCCGCATCGACTACACCGACGAGCCCGGCTACCAGCCGACGGGCACGGCCGGCCCGTACCCGTACCTCACCGCCGAGTGCGGCGACCTCGACATCACCGGGCACCGCCGCACGATCTCGTACTGGCGCGAGATCGTCTTCGGCCTGCGCACCGATCCGTATCTCGCGGTGCACCGCCCGCAGCATCACGGCCGACCCACCGCGACGACGCCGTGGTCGTGGGATGACACCGTCGCGTCGTGGTCGTGGGATGCCGCGCCCGGCGCGCCCGTCACGGTCGACGTCTACGCCGCCGCGGACGAGGTCGAGCTCTTCGTCGACGGAGACTCGGTCGGGGTCGCACCCGTGGGCGCCGAGAAGGCGTTCCGTGCGCGCTTCGAGACGGTGTACCGCCCCGGCACGATCCTCGCCGTCGCCCGTCGCGGAGGCGCCGAGGTCGGCCGCCACGAGTTGCGCACCGCCGGTGCGGTCGCGCTGATCGCGGCCGCGGAGGATGCCGAGATCGGCATCGACGGACTCGCCTACGTCTCGCTTGTTCTCGCGGATGCCGAGGGTGTCGTGCCGTGCGACCGCGATCGGCCGGTGACGCTGTCGATCGACGGCCCCGGCGAGCTCGCGGGACTCGGCACCGGGCGCGCCCGCACGGAGGAGTCCTTCGCGGGCCCGTCGGTCACGACCTACGACGGCCGGGCACTCGCGATCGTGCGCCCGAACGGGCCGGGGGAGATCACCGTGACGGTCTCCGCGGAGGGCCTCGCCCCGGCATCCGCGTCGATCGTCGTGACCGCCTGAGTCACCTCGACCATCCGCGTGCTGCGCGCGACGGAGGAGATGGGCATAGTGGAGGATCAGAATCCTGATCCCGATCCTCCAGGTTGTGCATCCCCTCCCGTGTGCACGTGGCAACGCTGCGCGCGACGGAGGAGATGTGCGGGGCGGAGGATCAGATTCCCGGTTGAGATCCTCCGGGTCGCACATCTCCTCCCGTGTGCGCCGGAATCGCCCGAAGCGCACGCGATCGCACGCGGCTCAGGCCCGACCCGAGAGGATCAGATTCCAGTAGACCCACGGCAGCACGTGCTTGTCGATGAGGAACGACAGCCGCCTGCTCCGGTACAGGCTCTTCCAACCGGGAACGGTGGGGGCGAGGTGGCCGCGGCGGTCGAACTCGGCGAAGACGAGCGAGTGTCGGCTGACGGTGATCGGGCATACCGAGTACCCGTCGTAGGATGCGTCGAGCGGTGTGCCTCGCAACGCGGACCCGATGTTCCGCACGAGCACTTTCGCCTGCGGGCGGATACCTCCTCCCGAGCGCAGCGTGTCCACCGAGGCGGCATCCCCCACCCCCCACACGTTGTCGAAGCGGCGCGACCGCAGTGTGCGCGGGTCGACGTCGACGAATCCGTGCGGGTCGTCCGCGCGTGAAAGACCGGACGCCGCGATGAAGGCCGGCGGTGACTGCGGCGGTGCGGCGTGCAGCAGGTCGTAGCCGATGACGCTCAGGTCGCCGCCCGTGTTCAGGACGATCTCTCGGGAGTCCGGCCGTACCTCGGTCACCGCGGTGCCGAAGTGCGTCTCGATTCCGTAGTCATCCAGCGCGCGCTGCAGCTCGTCGGCGATCGCCGGGATGCCGAACGCCGCCGGTTCCGGCGAGACGAAGACCACGCGGATGTCGTCGAGGACGCCCCGCGATCGCCACCAGTCGCACGCGAGGTACATCGGCTTCTGCGACACTCCGGCGGCGGATGCCGGCTCGGGCTGCTGGACGAACACGACCGTGCCGCGGCGGAGATCCCGGAGCGCGGGTGAGGCTTTCGCCGCGAGGTCGAGCGTGTAGCTCGACACCCCGTGCGGCGTCGCCATCGCATCCTCGAGTCCGGGGACGGCGTCATACCGGGTTTCGAGGCCGACCGCGACGATGAGGTGGTCGTAGCCGACGCGTGTGCCCGAGGCCAGCATGACGGCGGATGCTGCCGGATCGACGTGGGCGACGCGGTCGCGGATCCACGTGACGCCACGCGGCGTGACGGTGGCCCGCGGGCGCCCGGCCTGTGAGGCCCGGGCGAGTCCACCGGCGACGTAGGACTGAAGGGGAGCGAACACGTGCTGCGTACGCGGCTCCACGACGGCGATGTCCTCGATGCCGGAGCGGCGGAGGCGACCGGCGACCGACAGTCCTCCGTTCCCGCCGCCGATGATGAGGATGCGGTGATGTCGGGAGGGGGAGGGCATGCTCCCACTCCACACCGCGTGCCGTCGCACGGCAATGGGTTGACACGCCGTGGCCGTGGTGCCGAGGCGTTGCGGCGCGGGGCTCAGGACAGCGCGAGGACGAGAGTGAGCAGCGCCAGGGCGACACACATCGGCGTCATCGTGAGGCGCTCCGCTCGGCTGCGGGAGGCGAGGTTGGCCAGGATGCCGAGCACGAAGTACCCGAAGAGGATCCACGTCGCCACATCGACGAGGACGGATCCGCCGGGGATCACGTCGGCGCGCGCCAGCAGGACCCCCGCGAATGCCGCGTAGAGGAGGACCGAGAACGCGCTCGCGATGCGCAGTCGTCGGGGCAGGACGCGGTGCTGTCCGCCCCACACGAGCCGCCCCCACGGCGCCCCGCACGCGACGCAGACCTGCAGCACCGCGAGGGCCGCGAGCAGCAGGGTCGCAGACCCGGCCGCCACAGCGGGGGAGAGGGCCGTGCTCACCTCCACACGAACACCGCGATGAGGAAGACCGCGTACAGGATGCCGGCCGCCACGGCGAAACCGTTCGAGACGCGACCCCACCGCCCGCGCACCGCCGCGATCGCGAAGGCGACGGTCAGCAGTGCCCAGACCGCGGTGTGTCCGCCGTCGACGACGACCGCGCGCAGGCCCGCCGCGTCGGGCACCTCGACACCGTCGCCGATCGTGGCGAACACGACCGTCACCACGAGCGCGACCGCGGCCGCGAGTGAGAACGCCACGCGTCGCCGTCCGGACGGCTCGGGCGCGTTCATCGGCCGGCCTCCGTGCTGATCGCACGCTCTTCGGCCCGCAATTCGTCGATCCAGCGGAGCGCGAGGCCGTGGCTGCGCACGCCGTAGTCGAGTGTCGCCCGCTGGTACCCGGCGACGAGCCGCAGATCATCCGGGATGCCGGAGGCCGACGCGTCGATGAGGGCCGAGAGGTCTTCGAGCTCGGCGGCCGACGCGGCCGCGCGCTCGCGGACCAGGTCGAGCACCGCGCGGCGGTCGGCGGCGTCGTCCAGGCGGCCGAGCAGGTAGACCTTCGCGAGGACGAGGGTCTCGGCATCCGCGCCCGCCGCGATCGGCTCGAGCATCCACGCGCGCCAGCGCGCACGACCCTCGGTGGTCACGGTGTGCAGCTTCCGGCGCCGCGCGTGGCCGGGCTCGTCCGCCACGGTCACCGCGCCGCTGTCGACCAGGCCCTGCAGGGCGCGCTGGATGCTGCCGAAGCTCGCGCGGTAGAACAGCGAGATGCCCGCGCGGAAGCGCTTGTGGACGTCGTAGAGCGAGAGCGGCCCGTCCAGGAGCAGGCCGAGGATGACGAACTGCATCGATACCTCCATATTCCTCTGAGATATATGTATATCACTCAGGGAGATATGACGCCAGAAGTTCGGAGCAGACGGAACGTGTCGGGCGACGGAACTCGCCACGAGCGGGCGCTGGGCTACGGCTCCTCCGGCGTCCGCTCGCGCGCGGTCGCGAGTGCGGCGATCACCTCGTCGTCGGTCGTCTGCCCGAAGTCGCGGTAGTACGCGCCGACCGCCTGGAATCCGGGCGGCTGCAGGAGGCAGATGACCGCGTCGGCGCCGTGGACCCGGCGCGCGGCGTCCGGCCCGCCGACAGGGGCGGCGACGATGACGCGCGCCGCGCCGAGGTCGCGGGCGATCCCGCAGGCGACGGAGGCCGTGGCGCCCGTCGCGATGCCGTCGTCCACGATGAGCGCGGTCTTGCCGGTGAGGTCGCGGCGGGAATGGCCTCCTCGGAAGAGCTCCGAGCGCGCGGCGAGGACCGCACGCTCGCGCTGCTCCACGGCCGCAAGCTGATCGGCAGTGACACCGAGCCGTGCGATGAGGTCGGCATCGAGCACCCGCGCCGAGCCCTCGCCGATCGCGCCCATCGCGACCTCGGGCTGCCAGGGGACGCCGAGTTTGCGCACGACGATGACATCCAGCGGCAGGGAGAGCCGGTCGGCGACCTCGGCCGCCACCGGAACTCCGCCGCGCGGCAGCCCCAGGACGACCGCGTCTTCGCGCGGCAGATGCTCGAGGCGTGCGGCGAGCCGCACCCCGGCGTCGGTCCGATCGCGGAACATGGTGCACCCCTTTTGCCCGCCGACACTCGGCTGACGGCTGCTCCCCTATCGTCCGTCGCGCGGCGATCGCCGAGCCAGGGCCGATGGTCCCGCGTGTGCGCGGGCGCCGTGCGAGCGGGTCAGGCCCCGGCGACGTCGCGGGTGCGCACGCGGAACCACAGACTGAGCTCCTGCGTCGCGCGGATCACGCCGTCGGAGTCATCCGCGTCGTCCAGATCGTCGAACGTGCTGCGGAACCCGGGCGGAGGGGGCGCGGCGGGTTCTCTGACGGGCTCGTAGCCCATCGTCCAATCGGCGAACTGCCGATGATCGGGTCGTCCCTCGTTCAGGATGCGGGGCGCCACGTGCCGGGGATCGGTACGGATCTTCGCGTAGAGCGCGCGCACCTCGTCTTCCGGACCCTCGAGGAACTGGACGAACCGGCCCCTGCGGTACAGCAGAAGACCGCTGATCCCCCGAGCGTCGTTGCGCTCGCGGGCCTGACGGAGCAGGGCCTCGAGGTCTGCGTCGTCGAACGCAGAGGCCGCGGTGCTCGCGTACACCAGAGAGTAGAGCCCGCTGTCGCGGCCGTTGGTGAGCGCGCCGTCGTCGCTCTCCTCCGCGGTCACCGCGACTCCTCCTGGCTCGCGGAGATGACCGCGTGCATCGCCTCGGGGAGGCTCTCGCGGGTGCCGATCGGCTGGGTGCGCGCGTCGAGGGCGGCGAACCGCCCGTCCGGCAGGACGTCGATGCAACCGAGGAACACGCCGTCGCGGCTTCCGACGTAGAAGCCGTCGTCGACCCGCGCCCATGTCGCCTCGGCGATGTCCGTCATCGTGCGCCCCGCTTTCCCATGCCTTCCACTCAACACGCGCGCGCACGACGCCGCAAAGGCTTGACACGGCGGGCCGTCCGCCGCCACACGAAGAGCGGATCAGAACAGCTGGTAGAGCTGAGAGGCGATCGCGCCGATGTCGTTGTTGGCCTGGAGGACCGCCGACACTTCCTCGATCGGCACGTCGTTGACGAAGACCGCGAAGGCGAGGCGCGCGCCGCTCGCGGCATCCAGATATCCGGCAAGAGCCTTCGTCTCGAGGATGAACGGCGTCTGGACACCGGCGGTGACCAGTGTGCCGGTCTTGGCGTGCGCTGCCCCGATCGCGGGATCGCCTTCGGGCAGGACGCTCGCGAGGGAACCGTCGACGCCGAGGATCGGGGTGGAGTCGAAGAAGGTCTCGAACGTGTCGGTGCCGGTGAGGTAGCGCAGGTACGTCGTCATGCCCGCGGGGGTGATGCTGTTGCCGGGGAGTCCCTGACCGTCGGCGATCTCCACGTCCGCTGAGGTCAGTCCGCCCTCCTCGAGCGCGGCCATCTCGATCGCGAGTCCGTCCTCGAGCGTCGTCAGGCCCTCCCGTGCCGCCAGGATCAGCGGCAGCTGGTTGGCGCCGAGGTTGTGGCTCACCTTGTTGATCAGCCGCGCCGTCTCGGAGAAGGGTGGCGAGGTGAAGGTCGCGACCGGCGTGAGGGCATCGAGGTCGGCGGCAGGGGGGAGCGTCCCCTCTGCGGCGACGAGCGGATCGGTGTCGACGGTGACCCCGGCGCGTGCGAGCGCCTCGACGAACAGCACGCGCGCCCACTGCGCGGGGTCGGGCACCTGGTAGGTCCACACGACCGGGTCGGCACCCAGGGGCACGCTGCCGGTGACCGACAGGATGCCGTCCCCGGACTCTTCGACCGTGAGGTCGATCGCGCTGTCGGCGGCACCGGTCGTGACGTCGACCGCCGGGGTGTACGCCGCGGTCTGCGGACGCCACTCGAACGTCGCGGGGTCACCGACGGCGGCGCCCGGGGTGAGCAGGAAGTCGACGAGGTTGTCGTTGACCACGATCGGTGAGATCGGCACCTCGTCGAGGACGACCGGGTCCCACAGTCGGTCGTCGACGAGCACGTCGCCCGCGACGCGGGTGATGCCGGCGTCGGCGACCTGTCGGGCGAGGTCGTCGAGGCCCGTGAGCGGGTCTTCGGGCGTGAGGGTCGCGACGCCCGGCAGCACGTTCGCGTCGTAGTGGTCGAAGATCGGCACGTCGATAGTGCCGTCCGCCATCGTCCGCCCACCGAGCGTGAGGTCGCCGACGCCGCGCAGCACGAGGTCGCCCTCGAGCGTGCCGTCCGAGACCTCGCCGACCGCCACGACGGGCGTCGTGAACGTGGCGTCCGCGCCGAGCTGCTCCAGCGCGGCCGTGACCGAGAGGATCTTCGCGACCGAGCCGGTGAGGAACTTCTCGTCGGGGTTGAGCGAGACGAGCGTCTCGCCGGTCTCCACGTCGACGACCGACAGCCCCCACCGGCCGTCGGCGTACACCGGCTGATCCATGATCTCCTGCACGGATGCCGGCACACCCGTGTCGGCATCCTCCGGGGGCGACGCGGTGCACCCCGACACCACGAGGGCGAGCACGGTGAGGGAGAGGAACGACGCGAGGCGAGTGCGCATGAGACCGACTGTAGCCACGCGGCGCGCGCGTGTCAGGCGTCGCTGACCTCGGCGCAGGCGACCGCGCCTCCTGTCCTCACACCATCGCCGGCACCGGGCGATCGGGGTAGAGCTCCCGCATCGCGCGCTCGTAGCGACGTTTCATGAGCAGCAGATAGAGCACCCGGACGGGTGCCGGGACGTTCGTGCGGAACCACTCGTCGCGCTCGTCCTCGGGGACGCTCGCCAGGAGCAGGCCCACCTGGAGCGACATGACGTCTCTCGGCAGCTCTCTGCGGTGCGCGAGAAGCGCTGTGCGGGTGTGCTCCTCGAGCTCGTCCCACTCCTGCTGTGAGAGGACCGCGCCCGCGACCGGCATGATGTCGTCCTCCTCCTGCCCCAGGTGCACGAGCAGCGTGTCGCGCAGGCTCTCGATGTCGTGGGCGAACGCGTCCCGCAACCCGGCGTCGGCGGTCGCGACCCAGGGCGAGAGCTGCGGTTCGATGCGGGCCAGCTGCGCCGCGACGTCGGCGTGCTGCGCGCGCATCCGATCGACGTGCGCGACGCACGCCGGATCGCGGGTCGTCAACCGGTCCCAGAGGACCGTGTCCTCCGTCTCGTGATGGAGATGGAGAGCGAAGAAGTCGAGCGTCGCGTAATCCCCGACGACCGCGGCGCGGTCGAGATCGCCGGCATCGACCTCGCGCACGAGCAGGGGCAGCTCCCGAAACAGCCAGCGGAAGATGCGATGGACCAGGATGAGGCCCGAGGTGTCGCATCCGGGCTCCTGGCCTTCGGGCAGCGCGCCGGACGACGGCAGCCTGGTGGCCATGGCGATCCCCCGATCTCGCCGCGGATCCCGACCCCCGGTGCCCCCGGTCGCGGCGGACAGCGGCATCCTACGCCGGTCGAGCCGCCCTCGAAACGGCCCCCGCGAGCGGGGACCCGACCGCCCTTGCCGACCTCGGCGGGGGCGCCGTACGCTCGGCACCGTGGAGACCCACGCTCCTGGGGGGAGCGACCTCGACGATGCAGCGGCGCGCTCCGGATCGCGTGCGAAGGCGACCGGGCGCCCCTGGGAGCGCCGCGTGGTGGTCGACGCCATCGTCGGGCACCCCGTCGCTGCGGTGTTCCCTTACCTGTCCGACCCCACGCGCTGGCACGACTTCGCCCCGGCCGTGGTGTTCCGTCGGCAGATGGATGCCGGGCCTCCGCGCGTCGGAACCAGATGGATGGCCACCGACCGCATCGGCCCGTTCCGGGCGCACTTCATCGATCTTCTCGCCGAGATCGAGGAGGACCGGCGCGTGGTGTGGCTGTCGTCCGCGCCGTGGAACTCCCGTGTCGAATACGCCTGCGAAGAGGTGGGGGATCACACGCGGATCCGGGCCACGTATGAAGGCGTGCTGAGCGATTCGCTGCGCTGGCAGGTCGGGTGGCTCCCCGACCGCACGACGCACTGGATCCTCGCCCAGGACTTCCGCCGCCTCGACAGGATCTTGACGCTCCAGTCACGCGCCGCGGGTCGCTGGCACCGACGGCAGGGGCCTCAGCCGCCTTCCTCGGAGGTCGCCACGACCGTGGCGTAGCGATCGATCAGGATCGGGATGCCGGTGCGCGCCCACCATGACACGTCGACCGTTCCCGCCGACAGGCCGTGCCCCGGGTCGAACGCCGAGACGTGCACCGCTGCGTCGCCGGCGCGGAGCGGCGCCCCGACGATCGCTTCGGCCGCGTCGACGACGACCGATCGCAGGGTGAACCAGTCCGGGGGCAGCGGCGTCTCGGCGAACTGCGCGCGCAGCGCGCGCCACAGGTACGGATCGCCGCGCATGCCCCACTGCGTGACGCCGCGGTCGAACAGGCTGCCGATCGAGCCCGCACGCGTGGTCGGGGGGAAGTGCTTCAGCACCACGGCGCTCATGTGCCCCAGTACGTCGTCGTCGAACGCGACCAGGCGCACCTCCTCGACGCGGGTCGGTGTCGCCGCGATCGTCTCCACCGCTGCGGCGACCGCATCCTTCCGCGGCCAGCCGTACACCCCGGCGCTGATGAGCGGGAAGGCGATGCGACGCGCACCCAGCTCATCGGCGATCTGCAGCGCGCGCCGGTAGCAGGATTCGAGCAGCGCGCGGTCGCGCTCTCCGGCGGTGTGGTTCGGGCCGACCGTGTGGATGACCCATGTGGCCGGAAGGTTCCCGGCCGTCGTCCACCCGGCGTCGCCGGTCGCGAGTCCGGCGGGGAAGCGCTCGATGCACTCTCGCAGCAGGCCGGGTCCGGCCGCGCGGTGGATCGCGCCGTCGACGCCTCCGCCTCCGCGCATGCGGGAGTTGGCGGCGTTGACGATCGCGTCGACGTCCTGTTCGGTGATGTCTCCGCGCACAGCCGTGAGGGTCAGCACGCGTCCAGTCTCATCCAGGCCGCCGACGCCTGCCAGATCAGCGGTGCGCGCGTCCCGGCATCCCGACGCCCGACGGCGTCGTGTCGGCCGCGTGGGCCCGGACCGCCTCTTCCAGGGCGGCCTGGTCGCGGATCGCGCTCGGCTGCGGATAGCTCGTCGTCAGGAAATGCTGCGCGTACGGGAAGCACGCGGCCTCGAAAGGCTCGTCCGCGCGGAACCGCGTGCCGAACGTGTTGCGGTGGACCTCGACAGCGTCGAGGGGGATGCGCAGGGCCTGCGTCATCTCGCCGGGATCGAAGATGAGGCCGAACGGATCGGAGCCGGCGTGCATGAGCCGACCGCCGTAGTCGACCGAGAGGTTGCCGTCGATCCACAGTCGCTGTTCCAGCGCGCTCATCGCCCCCGCCGGGACGGACGCGGTGAGCTCCAGGTCGTGCGGGCGCTCCTTGCTGCGCACGTCGATGATCACTTCGCCGGCGTGCGACGTCGTGATGACGGCACGACTCGTCGTCGCGGCGGAGAACCCCTCGCCGGGGTCGTAGTTGATCGTGTTGGACTCGTAGTCGCAGATGACCCAGGTCAGCATGCCGGTGCGGGTGTTCTCGGCGATGAGGTACAGCTCGACACGTGCTCCCCAGAAGACCGAGGTGTGGATCGTGAACGCTCCGAGGATCGCGCAGAGCCGCGGCTTCTCGTCGGCGAACATCGCGGTCTCGACGAGCCGGTAGTCCGGCGGCAGCATGCGCGCCGCGGCGTCCTCGTCGGTGATCTCGTACGACAGGAAGAAGCAGTACGGCTCGACGACGAAGCCCATGAACTCCTCACCGCGCGCGTGCGAGACGATCCAGCGCTGCAGCCCGAGCGGCATCCTGGCGAGCATCTCGGCGCGGCCGTAGAGCGCCCCGACCGCCTTGGGTGAGACGCGATCCTCCGTGTTCGTCACGAAACGTCGCCGTTCCGACGGCTCCACCCCTGATCCCCCCACCCCATGTGCCATGTGTGCCAGGGTAGAGCCCCGCGGGGCACGCACGCGCGGTCGGGTGGACGCCGCTCGCGCTCAGCGTCGGCGGATGCGGATCGGCCCGCGCGCGGTCGAGGGGTCGACGATCGCACCGCGCTGCAGGATGTCGACCTCGCCGGCGACGACCAGGCGCCGGGCCGCCCGCCGAGCCGGTTCCATGAGGTCGCGCCAGCCGTCTCCGCCGACGGCGCGCGCAGCCTCGGAGGGGCAGATGCTCGCGCTGCGGTCGCGCTGCGCGAGCAGCGACAGGATCGACCGTTCGAGTTCGCGGTCCGTGGTCGAGACACGGCGGCGGCGGCACGCGTCGCTGCAGTACTTCACGTCGTCCCAGTTCGCCGCCCACCGGGCCCGCCAGTGCATCTCCCGCCCGCACGACGCGCACGGCTTCGACTCCCGCCGTGCGTCGGCGGGCGGCGTGCCGCGATGACCCATGCCGACCATTCTCGTCGGACACCGCAGCCCTGGGGTCGGGGCGGCGCAGCCCGGGGACCCGAGCCGGTGCGACGTCCACCCCGCGGATAGTCTGGACGGATCCCCTCACCCCCGACCGTCGGATCACCGTGACCATCGCCGCACCCTCCGCTCCGTCGTGGCGGGCCTGGCTGATCTGGACGGTCGGCGCCGCCGCGTACATCCTCGCGATCACGAACCGCACGTCGCTCGCCGCGGTCGGGGTCGACACCGCCGACCGCTTCCAGATCGACGCGTCGACGCTGTCGATGTTCGCCGTGCTGCAGCTCGGCGTCTACGGGTTCATGCAGATCCCCGTCGGGGTGCTCCTCGATCGCTACGGCGCGCGCCCCATCATCACGATCGGGATGCTGCTCATGGCGGTCGGCCAGCTCGCCCTCGCCTTCTCGCCGAACGTCGGCATCGCGATCGCCGCGCGCATGCTGCTGGGCGCGGGGGACGCCGCAGTGTTCCCGAGTGTGCTCCGCCTCATCGCGACGTGGTTCCCCGCCCAGCGCGGACCCGTGATGGTGCAGCTCACGGGCATCTTCGGCCAGCTCGGCCAGATCGTCGCGATCATCCCGCTCGCGGCGCTGCTGCACGCGACGTCGTGGTCGGTGGCGTTCGGCAGCGTCGCCGGTCTCGGCGTGCTGTTCACGATCCTGGTGTTCGCCGTGATCCGCAACCACCCGCCCGACCGCACGGCCGACGTGTCGGTCGACACCGACACCGGGTCGATCCGCGTCGTCACGTCCGCGGTCGACACGCGGGTCGGCATCCGCGCGGCGTGGTCGCACCCCGGCACGCGGCTCGCCTTCTGGTCGCACTTCACGACGCCGTTCGCGGGCACGGCGTTCATCATGCTGTGGGGCATCCCGTTCCTCACGATCGGCGAGGGCCGCACACAGGCCGAGGCCGCGGCGGTCACGACCGTGCTCGTCGTGACCGGCATCGTGATCGGCCCGTTCATGGGTGCGCTGTCGAGCCGTCTCCCGCACCTGCGCTCGCGGGCGCTCGTGCTGCCGACGATCGCGCTGCAGATGCTCGTGTGGCTCATCGTCATCGCGTGGCCGACGCCCGCGCCGCTCTGGCTGCTGTTCGTGCTCGCGATCGCGCTCGCGACGGGAGGACCGGCATCCATGATCGCGTTCGACCACGCGCGCACCCACAATCCGAGCCACCGCCTTTCGACCGCGACCGGCATCACGAACTCGGGGGGATTCCTCGCGTCGCTCATCGCGATCTTCCTCATCGGCGTCGCGCTCGACGTGCAGGGCGCCGGGACCCCGTCGACCTTCACGCTCGAGGCGTTCCGCTGGGCGTTCCTCACCCAGGTGCCGCTCTGGCTCGTCGGCGCCGGCTTCATCGTGGTCGAGCGCAAGCGCACCCGCATCCATATCGGGTGGGATCAGCCGCGTCCGCGCAGGAAACGCTGAACCTCCGGGTCCCCTGCGCAGACTGTCGACGCGGAGGCCCGTCACCAGCCGCTGCGCGTGGGCGTGTGCCCCTCCCGGGCGTCGTCCGGCATCGCCATCTCGGCGCGGAGGCCGAGCAGACGCACCGGGCGGTCGGGCGCGATCTTCCCGACGAGCAGCATCGCCGCGTCGGTGACGACGGCATGATCGGAGGTCGCCCGGATCTTCTTCGTGAACGTCTTGGTCACGAACGGCGCGTACCGCACCTTCAGCCCGAGACCGACGACCGGCCGGCCTTCGGCCTCGACGTCCGTGAGCACCTGGGCGAGGAGCTCACGCGCCGCCTGCTCGATGTCGGCGCGGTCGACGAGGTCCTTCTGGAACGTCGTCTCCCTGCTGTGCCCACGCGCGATCCACGGGGTGTCATCGACCACCGCGCTGCCCTCGCCGCGCCCCAACTGCGCATACCAGGGCCCCATGCGCGGGCCGAATTCATCCACCAGCGCCGCCGGCTCGACGGCGGCGAGTTCGGCGATGGTCCGGATGCCGAGACCCGCGAGTCGCCGTGAGATCTTGGTGCCGACGCCCCACAGCTCGACCGTGGGACGCTCGCCCATCACGTCGAGCCAATTGTCGGCGGTCAGCCGGAAGACGCCGCCGGGCTTGCCGAAGCCCGTCGCGTTCTTCGCCCGAACGAGCGTGTCGCCGATGCCGACGCTGCAGTGCAGCCGCGTCCGAGCGAGCACGGCCGCCTGGAGCGCTCGGGCATAGGCCTCCGGATCGTCCGTCGCGACGCCGACGAACGCTTCGTCCCACCCGAGCACCTGGACGACGGCTCCGGGCTGCGCGCGCAGGGTCTGCATGACGTCTGCGGATGCCGCGTTGTACGCGTCGTGGTCGACGGGGAGGATCACCGCGTCGGGGACCTTGCGGGCAGCCACGCGCAACGGCATCCCCGAACCCACGCCGAAGGCCCGTGCCTCGTACGACGCCGTCGAGACCACCGCGCGCTCGGTCGGATCGCCGCGGCCGCCGACGATCACCGGGAGACCTGCCAGCTCGGGGTGCCGCAGCACCTCGACAGCGGCGATGAACTGATCGAGGTCGACGTGCAGCACCCACGCGCGACTCTCCGAACTCATCCGGTCAGTCTGGAACATCTCCCGTTCCGGCGCCACGGGCAGCACCGACCGGCGCGCGCGCCCGCCTCGCCGCGCGGGACCTTCGACTCTGATCCTCCGCGGATCGCGCGACGATCATCGAGGCATGGCGGAGATGAAAGTGGTGCAGCGGGAGGAGCAGCCGACGGTCGGGTTGCGCGAGACGGTGCCGATGGCCGGGTTGACCGACTTCTTCGGTCGCGCCTTCTCGCAGACGATGACCGCACTGCAGGCGGCCGGCGCGCGTCCTGTCGGCCCTCCGTTCGGCAAGTACTACGGCACTCCGAGCGATGTGGTGGACGTCGAAGCGGGCTTCCCCGTCGCAACGATCCCGGCCGTGTCGGGCGCGGTGGTCGCGGGGAGCCTTCCGGGCGGCAGGGTCGTCGAAGCCGTGCACGTCGGACCGTACGACACGATGGAGAAGACCTACGCGGAGATGACGGACTTCATGTCCGCAGAGGGTCTGACGCCGGCCGGGGTGATGTGGGAGACGTACCTCAGTGATCCCGACGCAGAGCCGGACCCGTCGACGTGGCGCACGCTCATCTGCTGGCCGCTCGCCTGAGCGAACCCGCCGAGGGTCAGGTGCGGCGCTGCGTGTGGAACAGGAGCGCGACCGCGAGCGAGACGGCGATGATGCCGGCCGCGAAGATCAGCCCCTGGAACGCCGTCGCGGTGAATGCGGCGCCGAAGAGCCAGAAGCCCACGAGGAACAGCACCAGATACAGAGCGAACAGTACGATCATCGCCACCCTCTCCCAAACGTCCCTCCGATCGTATCGTCACGCGTGCCAGGCTGGAGGACATGTCAACGCGTCACGCAGGCTCGGAATGGTGGCGCTCTGCCGTCGTCTACCAGGTGTATCCCCGCAGCTTCCAGGACTCCGACGGCGACGGGATCGGCGACATCCCCGGGATCATCTCGCGGCTGGACTACCTCCGAGACCTCGGCGTCGACGTCATCTGGCTCTCGCCGGTGTACCGCTCTCCGCACGATGACAACGGCTACGACATCAGCGACTACGAAGACATCGATCCGACGTTCGGCACGCTCGCCGACGTCGACGAGCTGCTCGCGCAGCTCCACGCGCGGGGCATGCGCCTGGTGATGGACCTCGTCGTCAATCACACGTCCGACGAGCACGCGTGGTTCGTCGACTCGCGTTCCGCCCGCGATTCCGCGCACGCCGACTGGTACATGTGGCGCGACCCGCGCCCGGGCACGGTCGGCGGTGAGCCCGGAGCGGAGCCCAACAACTGGGGGTCGTTCTTCTCGGGCTCGGCCTGGGAGTGGGAGCCCGCGCGGGGCCAGTACTACCTGCACCTCTTCTCGAAGAAGCAGCCCGACCTCGACTGGGAGAACCCGACGGTGCGTCAGGCGGTCCACGCCATGATGAACCGCTGGCTCGACCGTGGCGTAGACGGCTTCCGCATGGACGTCATCAACTTCATCTCGAAGGATCCCGCGCTCCCCGATGGGGCGGTCCTTCCGACCGGCTTCGGCGACGGGATGCCGTTCTTCCGCAGCGGTCCGCGGCTGCAGGAGTACCTGGCCGAGATGAAGGCCGCCGTGTTCGACGGCCGCGAGGGGGACTACCTCACCGTCGGCGAGATGCCGGATGCGACGCCCGAGCTGGCGGCGCGGCTCACGGATGCCGAGACCGGTCAGCTCAGCATGATCTTCCAGTTCGAGCATGTCTCGCTCGATCAGGTGGGCGGCAAGTGGAACGTGGGGACGCTCGACCTGCGCGACCTGAAGCGGTCGTTCGGGCGCTGGCAGGATGCGCTCGCCGACGGCGGCTGGAACAGTCTGTACTGGAACAACCACGACCAGCCGCGCATCGTCTCGCGGTGGGGCAATGACCGCGAGCACCGGCACGCGTCGGCGACCGCGCTCGCCACGGTCCTGCACCTGCACCGCGGCACGCCGTACATCTATCAGGGCGAAGAGCTCGGCATGACCAACGTGCCCTTCGACGACGTCTCGGCGCTGCGTGACATCGAATCGCTCAACCACTACGCGGCCGCGGTGTCGCTGCTCGGGCACGATCCCGACGATGTGCTCGCTGCGCTGCGGGCGATGAGCCGCGACAACGCCCGCACGCCGATGCAGTGGAGCGATGAACCCGGCGCGGGCTTCACCTCCGGCACGCCCTGGATCGGGGTGAACCCGAACGCCGCGATCGTGAACGCGGCTGCGCAGGTGGACGACCCCCGATCGGTGTACGCCCACTACCGCCGCCTCATCGCGCTGCGCCACGGCGAGCCCGTCGTGGTGCACGGCGACTTCCGGATGCTGCTCCCGGACGACCCGGCGGTGTACGCCTTCACGCGCGAGTTCGACGGAACGCGGCTGCTCGTGGTCGCGAACCTCTCCGACGAGGAGACGGCGTGCGCGCTGCTGGACGCCCCGGCCGGTGAACTGATCCTGACGAATCTCGCCGAGGCCTCGGCATCCTCCGTCCTGGCCCCGTGGGAGGCGCGCGTCTACCGGTCCTGAGCTGCCCGGGCGACGCGCAGCGGCGGCAGCCGACCGCCCATCGGCAGCAGCGACCGCGGGTCGGTCTCGTTCCAGCGCTGCCACGTCTGCAGCCACCAGAACGCGAGGAACGCCACGAGCGCGACGGCCTCGCCGACGAGGATCCACGGGATGCCGCCGGGGGCGGCATCCGCCTCGGGCCCGAGCACCGCGGCGAGCGTCGCCCCGACCACGACCAGGAGCGCGACCACGATGACACCCGCGATCACGATGTAGGCGACGCGCAGCCACGGCGGCGGCGTCTCGCTCGTGGTGCGCCAGAAGGCGTTGAGGATCGCGTCGGCCGCGATGAGTCCGAAGAACACGACCGTCGCGACGAGGTGCGCCCCCGCCAGGAAGGCCTCCGGCGCCCAGATCCCGGTGGCGAGCACCACGACGAAGACCGCGGCGCCGAGGAGAAGTGAGAATCGTGCGCCCGCGACCTCGCCGGCGCGCGAGAGCAAGATTCCGAGCACGACGACCCCGGCGAGCACGACGAGGTACGTCGCCACGCCGTTCGCGACGTCGGGACGGGTCGCCGTCGGCACGCACGGTGCGCAGCCCACGTCGAGGCCCGGAATCGCATCGGCCGCGATCACGGTGGGCACGAGCGCGACAAGCGGAGCGAAGACCGCGGCGGCATCGAGGATGGACCGTTCGACCCCGCGGCCCGACAGTGCGAGCAGCGCGAGGGATGCCGCGACGAGCGCCCCGACGAACGCGTTGCGGGCGGGGGTGTAAAAGTAGTCGCTGATCGAGGTCAGCCAGCCGGACGCCGGCACGGCGAACAGGATCGCGGCGAACACCACGATCACCGTGCCGCCGATCGCCAGGCGCAGGTAGCGGTGCGTGCGCTGCGTCGAGGTCGACGCCGATGACGATGTCGAGGTCGTGCCGGGGGACGGGACGGAACCGGTCACCGACGCTCCTTCCGGGGGAGTGGGACGCGTTCCACGCTAGGACGTGTCGGGGTGGGACCAAAGACCCTATCCCCGTGTTCCGCGAAGGAGCACACTGGCGTCGACGGGACATGAGCGGGACGGTTGCATGGCAGAGCCCCACCGGTCTCATCGGGGCAGCGATGGCTCGGGTCCATCGCCACGGCGGGGTTCTCCCGCCGCCCCGGGCCTGCGCGGCGTAGAGGGGGCTCGCACCGCGCGGGCCCCCTGCACGCCCGGCGGGGTAGCGTGATCACGTGATCGGAAGCATCGTCAGCACGGTCCTCGGCGCGGCGATCATCGTCTACGGACTGAGCGATGTGTTCCTCACCCTCGTCCATCCGCACGCGCGCGGACGCCTCACCCGCGGAATCTTCGCCGGGGTCTGGCGGCTCACGGATCGCCTCGGTCGTCGCGCGCGCGCGGCGGCCGGCCCCATCGCCGCGATCACGGTCGTGTCGACGTGGGCGGCGATGCAGGCGGTCGGCTGGGCGTTCGTCTACCTGCCGCACATCCCGGACGGATTCCTCTACACGGACGGCATCGATCCCGCGGAGTATCTCAACTTCTTCGAGGCGCTGTACTTCTCGCTCGTCTCGCTCTCGACACTGGGCTTCGGTGAGGTCGTCCCCACCGAAGCCGCACTGCGGATCGTGTCCCCGCTGCAGGCGGTGACGGGCTTCGCGCTGCTCACCGGGGCGGCCACCTGGCTGTTGCAGCTCTTCCCGACGCTCGCCCGCCGCCGCGCGGCCGCCCTCTCCCTCACGTTCCTGGGCCGCGCGGACTACCCGCGGAGACTCCACGACATGGATGCCGCCGCCGCCGCATCGGTGCTGCACGGGGTCGCCCAGCAGATGGCGGGCGTGCGCGTCGACCTCAGCCAGAATCCGGAGTCGTACTACTTCCGAGAGGGCGAATCGCCGACCTCGCTCGGGCACGCGCTGCCGATCGCGGAAGAGCTGGCCCGCGCGGCATCCACTTCACCGCACGTCGAACTGTCCGCCGCTGGTGCCGCGCTCGACGCCGCGCTCGAGGATCTCGGCGAATGCCTCCGTGACAACTTCGGCGCCCGCGGCGAATCGCGGATCGAGCTCATCGACTCGTTCGCGCGCGATCACTCCTGACGCGCGGAAGGGCCCCGGCAGCGTGGTGCCGAGGGCCCTTCCGTGGCGGCGGATGTCAGAGGCGACGCCGGCGACCCGGGGTGACGGCCGCCCCGACGACCGCGGCCTTCGCGACGGGCGACCTGCCCGGCGTCACCGCGGCACCGACGACCGCCGCCCGGGCGACGGGCGCTCCGATCACTCCCGGACGACCTACGCGTGCGGCGCGAAGCATGTCACTTTCCTTCCTCGGCGAGCTCGGCCTCGAGCTCCTGCTCGACGGCGTCCTCGATCTCCTCTTCCAGCTCGACCTCGGCGACCGCGGCGAGTGCGGCCGCGACGTCCTCCGGTGAGATGCGTCCGTCAGCGATGAGCACGCCTCCCGCGCGCCGCGCGGCGGCGGCGAAAGGTGCGGCCCAGAGGTTCTCGTAGACGAGCACGCCCGCAACGCTGCCCGGTTCCATCGCCGCAGCGAGGAAGGCGACGTCCTCCTCGGCGAGCAGGCCTGCCAGCCCCGCCTCGATCTCGGTGAGCGGACCCAGGTCCTCGGTGTCGGAGATCTCGATGGCGTCCAGGCTGCCGTCGGCTTCTTTCACGATCACGATCATGTCGAGGACGCGGATCGTCCCGGCGTCGACCAGGCGCACCAGCTCTTCGGCGAGCTCACCGGTGAAGTTCTGCGTCCCCGCCGGAAACTCGACGATCAGGTAGTCGACCGGGCCGTATCCATCCGTGTCGGCTTCGACGGATTCGTTCTCGGACATGGAGCACCTTTCCTCTGCGTGGACGAGTCGGACCGCGACTCGATGGTCACGGTACGCGCGTCGCATCGCAGGATCGTCATGCGCATCGGGTGATATCGGTCGACTCGGCGCGGCGCAGATGCGCAGGTATCTTCCGGGCGTTCGCACCCTCTTCCTGAATGTGCGCGGACGCGTACACCCGGTGTTGCCGGGATCGCCGACGCGCTATCTTGTGCTCAACCGGGCGTCATGACCGGGTGTGCTCCACAGGTGCGGTCGCAATGGGGGTGCCGGATGACCGGAGCAGAGCGGGTGCCGCTCACGGGCGCCGAGATGGACCATTGGTCCGCGCTTCCGGGCGGCCCGGGGCCGTCAGACCCGACGGCGATCGGGGTGCGCGCCGTCGCCGCGGGGATCGACCCGGCGTGGAGCACCGGACACTCGCCGACGCAGGGTCTCGTCGGCTGGAATCCGCCCGAAGGCTTCCCGTTGCCCGCGGACCACACGCTGGAGGCGCGGCTGCGGACGGCATGGCACCCCGATCAGCCCGCGCGGGCGATGGAGCCGCCGCTCCGCCTCGTGGTGCGCGGGCCGGTGCTGCCTCGCGAAGTGATCCCGAGACTCCTGCTCGCCCCGGGCATCGGGTCGGCGTTCGTGCCGGTGAGCCGCGCGCCCGGCGCGCTGCGCCGTCGACCGTGGGCGTGGCCCCTGCGTCTCGGGATCGCGGACGACGAGCTGCGCCGCGAGCTGGACGTCCTGAGCGACAGCGGAATCGTGCCGCCGGCACTCGTCGACATCAGTGACGTGCGGACCGAACCGGGCGCGGTCGACGTGCTCCTGCTGCGGGACGATCCCGAGTCGGCGTCGCGCTTCGTGAGCGCTCGCCGTCAGGTGGCGAACGCGGTGATCTGCGGAGCCGACACCGGCGCGGCGTGGCCGATCGTCGACGCGCAGCTCGCGCTCGTGCGCGCGGCGTCCGCTGCCGTCCTGACCGCCGTGACCGGGCGCGGGTCGGCCGCCGAGACGGCCCGCAGCCTGCTGCTGCTCGTACGTCATCTCTCGCACGCACACCCGATCGACGTCGCGCTCACCTCGGCGTTCGATCGACGCATCCTGATCGCCGCCGAGCCGGAGGCGATCGCGGCGGTGTCTCTGCCGGAGCTGCTGCGGGAACGCGCCGAACGGGCACGCGGCGAGATCCGCGTGCTGTCCAGGATGGCGGCACCCTCGTCGCCTCAGCCCGTGCCGCCGCCGATGCCGCCGGGGGCCGTCCCACCGCCGGCCCCGCCCCCGCCGGCGGAGCGGCCCGATTCCGGCGGAGCGCCGATGGAGTCCGCGGGCGTGCCCGAGGCGCCGGAGATGGCGGGCGCAGAACCGCCGCCCGAGATGGGCGGTTTCGAGTCGCCCCTCGAGAGCGTGCTCGACGTCCGGGTCGTCGAAGCGGCGGCGGATGAGATCGCCCACCTGTCCGAAGGGTCGTTCGACCACGAATCGAGCGAGGCTTCGCGCGCGCTCGACGTGCAGGCCACGATCGAGAGCTCACTGGACGCCGCCGACGCCGCGGTCGCCGCCGAGGCGCCGCGGCTGCTGCAGGCCTACATCGGGGCGGGCGATGCCGCGACCCGCGACAACGTGCTGCGGGCGGGTGCGAACGCGGTCGACGTGTTCGTCGGTCCGCTCGAAACGCAGGCCCTCCATGCGCTCGCCGTCCCCGACGCCGCGATCGGGTTCGACGACCCGGCGCTCACGTCGGCGCGGTTGACGGTCGTGCTCGCGCCGCTCGTGCCCGAAGGGCCTGCGGTGCGCGCCGAGCTGGACGTGCCGCGTTTCGGGCGCTCGCCCGATGCACGCCTGGAGTGGATGCTGCCCGATCGGGGTCTCGTGCAGGCGCGCCTGATGATCCTGCACCGCAACCGCATCATCCAGACCGCGCGCATCACAGGCCGGGTCGGCTCGGTGGCGCGCGTGACTGATCGCATCGTGCTGTGGGATCAGCTGGGCCGGCTCGACGAGCGGCAGCCGTTCGACCGCACGTTCGTCGTGAACCACGACGCCCGGGGTCGCGCCCGGATGGTCAGTCACGCGGACGGCGCCACCACGATCGAAGCGATGGACGAGATCGACGCGTCGACCGAACGCATCCGCCGGCACCTGATCCGGGCCACGCAGCTGCGCTCCAAGGGCGCGAAGGCGGTCGAGGACACCCGCCGCATCCTGGTGGACGTCGCCGTCGAGGGTCACGACCTCTACGACTTCCTCGCCGACCACCTCGAGCGCTTCGTCGACGCCCGGCGCATCCAGATCGTGACCGCACGGTCGGGGAGGTTCCTTCCGCTCGAGCTCGTCTACCACCGCCCGGCGCCCGATCCCGACGCCGTGATGTGCGCGAACTGGACGGCCGGGAGGGAGTGCGGCGACCACTGCTTCGTCGACGCCGACGATACGTCCGTCGTCTGCCCCTCGGTCTTCTGGGGGATGAGCCGCTTCATCGAGCGGCAGCTCGCCTCGCTGACCGATGCCGACGGCAACGCGTTCCGGGTCTCCGCTTCGCCGACACGCGGCCGGCGAACGCTCAGCGTGTCGCAGGCCCTGCTCGGGGCGAGCCGCAAGGTCCGCACCGCCGACGTCGGCAAGACGGCGGCCTCGCTCGGCCAGGCCCGCACCGCGGCGACGTGGGCGGAATGGGTCTCGCAGCTCACCCGGACCCCGACCGATCTGCTCGTGCTCATGCCGCACACGGACCCGGCGGTCGCGACCCTCGAGATCTCGGGGGTGACGCTGCGGCGGGGCAACATCGAGGCGAAGCACGTGACCGGTGCGCACGATGTGCGTCCCGTCATGGTGCTGCTGGGCTGCGACACTGCGGGCTCCGACGAGGACCCGGCGGGGTACGCGACGCGCTTCATGGCCAAGGGTGCCGCGGTCGTCTTCTCGACGCTCACGATGCTGCTGGCCGGGCACGCCGCGACGATGTCGCAGCAGCTCGCCGCGAAGCTGCACGATCCCGGACGCAAGGCCGCCTCGCTCGGCCAATTCGTGACCGAGTTCCGGCGCGAATCGATGCGTGCGGGCTTCATCAGCGCACTCGCCGTCACCGCGTACGGCGACTCGGACTGGAGGCTGTGAGATGTTCACGATCGAGATGCTCCCCGCGCAGCGTGGCGACGCCCTGTGGATCACGTACGGCACGAAGGATGCCGCGCACCACGTGCTGATCGACGCGGGGCCGGAGAACACGCTCGGAACCCTCGTTCCCGAACTCGAGCGCCGCATCAAAGCGCTGCCCGGCCGCACGAACCGGGTCGAGCTGCTCGTGGTGACCCACATCGACGCCGACCACATCCAGGGTGTCGTCGCGCTCCTGTCGGATCCGAAGCGCGTGCCGCTGTTCCGCGACATCTGGTTCAACGGCTTCCGCCATCACCAGGAGCTACTCGGCGCGCTCGACGCCGAGCGGCTCAGTGCGGTGCTCGACCAGCATCCCGATCATTGGAACGCCGCGTTCGACGGCCACGCCGTCGTCGTGCCCGACGAAGGTCCGCTCCCTGTGGTCGAACTGCCCGGGGGCCTGCGGCTCACGCTCCTCGCGCCGGACCGCGACGCGATGCTCGACCTCGTGCCGGAGTGGGAGGAGACCTGTCGCAAGGCCGGCATCGCGCCGGGCGGCGGCGCGCCGATCGTGAAGAAGGCGTTCCTGCGCGACGAACTGCTCGGCGGGTTCGATCCCGACCTGCTGGCCTCGACGCGGTTCTCCTCCGACCCGAGCAAGGCCAACGGTGCCGGCATCGCGTTCATCGCGGAGTACGGCGGCAAGCGCGCGCTGCTGCTGGCGGATTCGCCCGTGAAGCTCCTCCTGCGTTCCCTGGATCGGCTGGGTCCGCGGCCCCACCGGTTCGACGTCGTCAAGATCTCGCACCACGGGTCGCGGCGCAACACCAGCATGGAGTTCGCCGAAGCGGTGCAGGCGAAGAAATGGCTGGTCTCGACCGACGGCGCCGTGTTCGGGCATCCCGATCCGGAGTGCCTCGCGCGCATCGTCGTCGGCCAGAAGCGGCCGCCCGAGTTCGCATTCAACTACGCCACCGACCACATCGCCGACATCGTGGACGCCGCGGGCGATCGGTACAAGGTGCGGCTGCCGCGACGGGTCGGCGATGGATTCCGGGAGGGCATCACCGTCTCGGTCTGAGGCCGGGCTGGTCGTACGCGGGACAGGGCATGTGAGGAAGGAGCGGTCATGGGTCGGAACCTGGTGATGTGCCTCGACGGCACCGCGGGTCAGGTGCGCGGCAAAGGCGATTCGAACAGCGTGCGCCTCTACGAGCTTCTCGATTTCAGCGACGAGACCGCCCAGCTGGCGTATTACGACCCCGGGGTCGGCACGTTCTCGTCACCCGGGGTGTGGACCCCGTTCGCCCGATGGTTCTCGCGGATGGGCGGACTCATCTGGGGGGCGGGGCTGCGCGAGAACCTGGGGGATGCGTACCTCTGGCTCATGCGGACGTGGCAGCCCGGCGACCGCATCTACGTGTTCGGCTTCAGCCGCGGGGCGTTCACCGCCCGGGCCCTCGCCGGCATGCTGCGCCTGATCGGGCTCATGCGCCCCGGGTCGGAGAACCAGCTGCAGTATGCGATCGCGCAGTATGCGCGCCGGGGCGGCGAGAAGGCGATCGCCTGGGACGAGATCCACCGCTTCTCGGGGCTGTTCGCGCGGCAGATCGACGGCCGGAGCACGATCCCGATCGAGTTCCTCGGCGTGTGGGACACCGTGAAGGCGATGGGTCTCATCCGGACGGCACCGAAGTGGCCGTACACGCGGACGACCCCCAACGCCCTGCGCATCCGTCACGCCGTTTCGATCGACGAGCGGCGCCGGCCCTTCCGTGAGTACCTGAGCGACGTCGAGAAGCCCGAGCGGCTCGAGGAGGTGTGGTTCGCCGGTGTGCACTCCGATGTCGGCGGCACGTACCCCGATGACCCGCGGCTGTCGACGATCGCGTTGAAATGGATGCTGGACGGCGCGGTCGCCGCGGGACTCCGAGTCGACGAGACGGCCGTGCGGCGCGCATTCGAGAACGTGTCGCAGACGGATGCCGCCGCCACGGCGCACCGCAACGGCTGGGTGTGGTCGCTGCTCGTGCCGCGCACACGGCCGGTGCCGCGCGGGGCGGTCGTGCACGCGAGCGTGCGCGACCGGATGGACGCGCTGTCGGACTACGCGCCCCGGCTCACCGATGTCCGCTGGGCGGATGAGGGCTGGGCGTCTTCCCGGCCCGTGTGACGTGAGGGCCGGAGGATCATCCGAAGGTCGGAGGATCACGACGGAATCCTCCGACCGTCGCCCGATCCTCCGACTGAGGTCTGGGGGTCAGGCGGGGATCGTCGCGGTGTCGATCACGAAGCGGTAGCGCACGTCGCCGCGCACGACGCGGTCGTACGCCTCGGTGACCTCGTCGGCGCCGATCGTCTCGATGACCGACGCGATGCCGTGCTCGGCGCAGAAGTCGAGCATCTCCTGCGTCTCGCGGATGCCGCCGATGTTCGACCCGGCGAGCGAGCGGCGCCCGCCCACGAGCGAGAACACGCGGAAGCTCTGCGGGTTCTCGGGCAGGCCGACGAAGACGAGCGATCCGTTCAGGCGGAGGGTCGACAGGTAGCGGTCGACGGGGATGTCGGCCGAGACGGTGTTGATGATGAGATCGAAGCGGTTCCTCAGTGCCTTGAGCGCATCGGAGTCCTCCGTGGCGACGTACTCGTCGGCCCCGAGCGCCAGGCCCTCGTCCTTCTTCGCGAGCGTGCGCGAGAGCACCGTGACGTGCGCACCCATCGCGTGCGCGATCTGCACGGCCATGTGACCGAGGCCGCCCATGCCGATCACGGCCACGCGCTTGCCGGGACCGGCACCCCAGTGGCGCAGCGGGGAGTACGTCGTGATGCCCGCGCACAGGAGGGGAGCGGCCGCGTCAAGAGGGATGCCCTCGGGGATGCGCAGCACGTAGTTCTCGTCCGCGACGATCTGCGTGCTGTAGCCGCCGTATGTCTCGCTCCCGTCGTACTGACGGCCGTTGTAGGTCGCGACGTTGCCCTTCAGGCAGAACTGCTCCTCGCCGGCGAGGCAGTTCTCGCACTCGCGGCACGAGTCGACGAAGCATCCGATACCGACGCGGTCGCCGACCGCGTGCTTCGTGACGTCGGAGCCGATCTCGCGCACGATGCCCGCGATCTCGTGGCCGGGGACCATCGGGAAGATCGCGCGGCCCCACTCCTCACGCGCCTGGTGGATGTCGGAGTGGCAGATGCCGGCGTACGCGATGTCGATCAGCACGTCGTGCGGGCCGACGTCTCGGCGCTCGACGGTGCCGCGCTCGAAGGCCTGGCCGGCGGTGTGGACGAGAAGGGCGGGGGTCGTGAGGGGCATCCCTCCATTCTCCCAGAACGTACGCTGGAGGGATGCCGTCCGCCCCCGCTCCCGTCACCGTCATCGTGCCCTGGCGCCCGGCCCCGTCGCGGGTGCCGGCGTTCGAGTTCGTGGTCGATTGGTACGCCCGCCTCCTGCCCGAGTTCCGGGTGCAGACGATCGACACCGATGACGACGTCTTCGTGCTCGCGGCCTGCCGCAACCGCGGCATCGCGGCACACGATCCCGACGAGGTCGTCGTGGTGTGCGACGCCGACACGCTGCCGCAACCGGAGCCGCTGCGCGCTGCTGTCGCGGCGGCGCGCACGAGCGGTCTCGTGCACCTGCCGTACACCGAGTACCGGTGGCTGGGCCGCGAGGGCGACGCGCAGATCCGCGCGGGCGTGGCCCCGGAGGACTGCGATCACGAGCTCGTGATCGGCGCATGCTCGGGCGTGTACGTCACGACGCCGCGCACGTGGGAGCGCCACGGCGGGCAGGACGAGCGCTTCCGCGGGTGGGGTTTCGAGGACGCCGCGTGGAACCTCGCCCACCAGGCTCTGCTCGGCGCGCCGCCGGTGCGCCACGAGGGTCACGTGTACGCGCTTCACCACGCGGCCGAAGTGCGAGCGGGTGCGCGCTACGAGGCCAACGCCGCGCTCATGGAGCGCTATCGCGAGGCTGAGGGCGACCCGGTCGCGATGGCTCAGCTCGTCGCGGGCGCGCGGGCGGTCAGCAGCTCGTAGGCGATCTGCGGCCCGGGACGCTGCGTCTGCTTCTGCGCGATCCGGGCGAGCGCCGGCGAGCCCGACAGCTCGCGCACGACGGTGAGGGCTGCGGCGAGATCGTCGACGGTGGCGCTGTTCGGGTCGAGCGCCGTTCCGAGCCCGGTGCGTTCGATCGCCGCAGCGCCGGCGAACTGATCGGTGGAGAAGGGCAGCACGAGCAGCGGCACGCCCTGCCCGATCGCCTCGGTGACGGAGTTGTTGCCGCCGTGCGTGACCGCCAGCCGCGCCGCGGACAGCAGGCGCACCTGCGGCAGGTAGTCCCGCACGAGCCATCCGTCGGGCACAGGGCCGAGCTCGTCGGCACGGGTGGATCCGGTGGCGATCGCGGCCGGCATCCCGATGCGGGCGAGTGCTTCTGCGACGCGACGCAGCACGTCGCCGCGCACCGAGAGGAAGCTGCCGAAGCTCACGTACGCGAACCCGGGGGTCGCCGACATCCACGCCTCGACCTCGCCGTCGACGGTCTCGACACGACGCGTGGAGCCGAGGAAGGCGTGCGGGGGAAGTGCCCGGCCATCGCCGTCTGCTAGCTGCGCCGGGTAGTTGTACAGCACGAGGTCGCCGTGCTCGGCGAACGCGTCGGCGGTGCCGGGTGCGGACGGGTCCAGCGCGCGCGCCGTGCGGTTCCACTCCGCCGTGAAGCGCGCCGACACTTCGTCGCACAGTGCCCGCAGCTCGGCGAGCTCATCGGCGGCGGGGGTGAACGCGGATGGCCAGAACGGAGGACACCCGTACACCTCGCCGGCGATCGGCAAAGCCGTCGGATGCCCCAGCACGACGTCGGCGTAGGGGATGCCGGAGGTCTGGAGCGCGAGTCGCGCGCTGAAGGCCAGATGGTCGACGATGATCACGTCGGGCCGCACGGCCTCGACCGCTGCCAGGGTGCGCCGGCCGGCATCCACGGGGTTCCACATGAGGTCGGTGAGACGCTCCTGCGCCTGATAGCGGAGCGTCGGAACCATGCCGCGGCGGGTCGCATCGAAGAAGCCGCGCAGCGAGTCGGACTCCTCTTCGGGCTGGTCCTCGGCGCGGATCACCCGCGCGTTGCTGCCCCGGCCGAGCGGCAGGCCGTGCCGCTCCAGACCGAACTCCCGCACGATCGGATCGGTCGCAGGCCCCGTGGCGACGACGACGCGCTCACCGGCATCGCGCCATGCGGTCGCGAGGGTCGCGAGGGGGAGGAGGTGCGAGGCGTAGTCGGGGCTGATGACCAGCAGCGTCATGGGGAGGAGTCCTCGGGCCGGGGTGTCGAAGTGCTGTCACAGGGCAGGGCTGTCACAGGGCAGGGCTGTCACAGGGCGGCGGGGTTCATCGCGCTCGTGGCGCGCAGGAGCTCTTCCTCGTCGGCGGCGACGCCGCGGTACACCGGGCCGAGCGCGGTGGCCATCGACTGGATCGTGAAGCTCGTGCGCACCATGTCATGGGCGGCCGCGGCGCGCTCGCCGTCGGGACCGGCCGCGGCATCGAGCGCCGTGGCGACACCGGCTTCGAGCCGCGCGGCATCCCACGTCTGGGTGAGCACGCCGGTCACGCCGTCCTGCACGTACGTCGCCGGGCCCCCGCCGTCGGGGGCGACGACCATGAGACCGGTCGCCATCGCCTCCAGCAGCGCGATGCCGAACTCCTCCTTCACGCTCGCGCAGACGTACACCCCACCGGGCGCCGACAGGCCCGGCAGGCCGAAGCGCGCGGCGGCGAGCCAGAGCGCCGCCACGCCGTTCGGGCGGTGGCCGGCGAGGATCAGCCCGGCACGGTCCCGCTCGTCCGCGGGCACGGCCGCGTCGATGCGCTCGAGCTGCTCGCGCTCGTCGAGCGATGGGTGCTCGAGGTCGCCGCCGACGATCAGCAGGTTGGCGCGGTCGCGCAGCGGCCCGGATGCCCAGGCTTCGACGAGCGTCGCCATGCCCTTCACCCGGTGCATGCGGCCGAGCGAGACGATGAGCGGGAGGTGCCGGCGCTCCTCTGCGAGGTCTTCGACCAGGCGGCGCAGGTCGGCGATCGCGTCGGGCGTCGTTGCGGCGTCCGCGCCGTCAGAGGCCCGCGCGTGTGCCTGTGCGGTGACCACGGCGCGGTCGACGACATCGAGATCCACACCCTCGGCCACGATCGTGTGACGCTCGGGGTGCGACGAGAGATCGATGCCCACGAGCTGGCTCATGTCGCGCTCCAGCTCGGGCCGGGGGAACAGCACGGTGTGCGCGGCGTTCGAGGCGAGGCTCTGCACCAGCCGGATGCGGAACCAGAAGTGCTCGCGCAGATCGGTCTCACCGAAGTCCGCACGGCTGAGGGCGCCGGAGCGGTCGAGCGAGCGGATGACGGCGTGGGGGTCGGGCGCGACGGTGAACACGGTCGGGATGCCGAGCTCGCGTGCCACGTCGGCCGCGGCGAGGCTGCCCACATCGGCCATGCGCAAGTGGAGCAGATCGACGGGTCCGGCGGCGCGGAGGATGCGACGGATGCCGCGACGTGCCGCGACGCGCAGGGGCCACGCCGCCGCGGAGGGAACGGGGGCGGGCAGCAGCGGTACGCGGCCGTACACGTGGCCGGTGGTGGCCGCGCCGATCTCGAGCAGGTCCTCGGCCGCCTGTGCGACGGGTCCGCGTGACAGCGTGATCACACGCTCGACGCCCGTGGTCGGGTCCGCCACGAGAGCGTCACCGAGCCGCACGAGGAGGGTGGCGATCCCGCCGTTGTCGCCGGCGCCGACCGCCGCGAGCGACGGGTCGATGTCGGCGTGCAGGAACAGCTGCCCGATCGTGAGACCGCCGGCCCGCGCGACACGGGCGCCGGGCACCGCGTCGAGGTCGATGAGTGCGAGGCGCGCGACTTCGGCGACGCGTCCGTCTCCGCTCACGAGGTCTTCGAGCGTGTCGACGACGCCGGCGACGCCGCGGCGCTGTCCGAGCGCGGCGATCGCGGCGACGCGCACTTCGTCGTGCTCGCTCACGTCGCGGGCGACCTCGACCAGCAGGCGCGTGGCGATCGCGGGACGCACCAGGCCGAGCGTCTCGACGAGCCGCCCCCGCGCACCGGAGTCGCGCGTGGCCTGCAGAGCCGTCTCGAGGCTCACCGCGAGCGGATCCGCGACGGCGGACGACCACTTCTCGAGGGTGCGCTGGGCCAGCATCCCGGTGAATCCGCCCGCGGCGACCTGGCCGATCAGTCGACCCATGGCGTCGAGCCGGGGGAGCACCGAGGCGAGGGCCCATGCGGCGTGCTCGCGGATGTGCGCGCGGTCGTCCGACAGAAGCGAGGTCAGCATCCGACCGGCCTGCTCGTCGTACATCTCGGCGAGGGCGTGCACCGCGGCGACCGCGGCGACCTCGTCATCGCCGGTCAGGGCGGTCGAGAGCACGCGGAGCGTGCGCAGTCCGGCGTCGCGCCCGGCCTCGAACGCGAGGTCGTCCGCCAGACGTATGGCTTCTACGATTCCGGGGGCGTCACGCACCGCATCCAGCGCTGTCTGCACGCCCATCGGCATCCCCTTGTCCATCGCCGTGGTCATCGGCACGAGAAGTCGCCGCAAGAGCGCGGCGTTCGAATCGTAGCCCGCCGGGAGAGGCCCGAGGGTGGGCTAGCGTGAACGGGTTCATCCCAATATCCTGAGGAGCTTTTCATGCGGGTTGTCGCGCTCGGCGACGTCGGTGTGGTCGACGACATGATGCACATCGGCGACGAAGCGATGTTCCGCGCCGCGCGCGACGAGCTGGCCGCGCGCGGTGCGGGCCTGGTCGCCGTGTCGTCGGCGCCGTCCGAGACGGCGGAGCGCTACGGCGTCGAGGCCGTGCCGCGGATCCGGTTCGACGGACTCGACCGCGAGTCCTCCGAAGCGCGACGGGATGCCGTCCTCGCGCTCGCCGAGGGCCGAGACGCGCTCGCACCCGATGACAGCGCACGGGCCGTCGTCGACGCGGTCGCCCGCGCGGACGGCGTGCTGATCGCCGGCGGCGGCAACCTCGCCTCGACGTGGCCGCTGCACGTGTACGAGCGCGCGACGCTCGCCGGAGTCGCCGAGCGGCTGGGGAAACCCGTCGTCGTGAGCGGCCAGACGCTCGGCCCCGACCTGCGCGGGCGCGACCGTGAGCTCGTCGCGGAGCTGCTCGATCGCGCCGCGCTCGCCGGCGTGCGGGAGGCGACCTCGCAGCGCCTGGCCGCGGACCTGGGTATCACGGCGCGCCTCGGCGTGGACGACGCGTCGTTCGTCGGGCTGCCGCTCGGGGCGGCCGCACCCGTTGAGGAACACCGGTCCGCCGGGGAGGGCGTGCTCGTGAGCCTCTCGCTCTCGCTCGGTCGCGCCTCGCGCCCCGAGACCGTCGCCCGCATCGCGGCCCTCGTGGACACGGCGGCCGATCTCGTCGGCGGACCGGTGCGCTTCCACGCACACTTCGGCCCGCTCACGGGTGCCGATCCTCGCGGCGACGCCGTGCTGCACGACGAGGTCCGCGCGCGCCTGCGCACCCCCTCTAGCGTCGTGCCGACCGGAGACGTGCCGGCCGCGGCATCCCTCGCCCGTTCCACTGCCCTGCTCATCACCGGCCGCTACCACCCCGCGGTGTTCGCCGCGCCGGCCGGCGTGCCCGTGCTCGGGCTCGTGACCGACGACTACACGGCGGTCAAGCAGCGCGGCGCGCTCGCGCACTGGGGTCAAGACACGACCGTGCCGATCTCGGAGGCCGACACCGCCGGCATCCCGCGCCTGCGCGAACTGTGGAGCGGACGCGGCGAGGTCGCCGCCGAAGCCCGCGAGCGGTTCCCGCGTCACCGCGCAGACGCCGACGCGTGGTGGGATGCTGTGGCCGCGGTCTTCCGGTAGGTCACGGGCCGCCGACGAGACGACGTGTCTGGTCGCTTCGCGGTCGGCGAGCCGACACTTCGCGTCGCTTCGGGGAGTTGGTGGCGGGGGTCACGGCGCCCGAGGTGACGGATGTGGTCGCTTCTCGGCCGGCGAGGCGACACTTCGCGTCACTTCGCAGCGCTCCGGCCGATGGAGGTGCGCCGGGCGGAGGGAGAGCCGGGCGGAGGGAGAGGCGCCCCGGCGGTTGTCAAGGCCCTGCTCCCATGAGGGGCCGGCCCGTACCGTCGGACTCATGGCAACCACGCAGAAGGCCCCGTCCACCGCCCGCTCTTCGATGCGCTCCGCGCCGGGTGGCGCCGGGGCGAAGACCACCCGTCGTCAGAACGCCGAGAAGGGGTTCGTCGCGTCGAAGGAGCTGGGTGAGAACATGCAGGCCGTCCTCGTGGACCTCGTGGAGCTCGCGGGGCAGGGCAAGCAGGCGCACTGGAACGTCGTGGGCCGCAACTTCCGCGACACGCACCGCATCCTCGACGAGATCATCGAGTCCGCGCGCGAGTTCAGCGACACGGTCGCCGAGCGCATGCGCGCACTGCACGCCGTGCCGGACGGCCGCAGCGACACGGTGGCGGCCACCACGACCCTGCCGGAGTACCCGCAGGGCGAGATCGACACCGCCGAGACGGTTGACCTCATCACGGTGCGCCTGGAGAACACCGTCGGCACCATCCGCAACGTGCACGACGACGTCGACGACGAGGACCCGACGAGCGCCGACATCCTGCACGCGATCATCGAGAAGCTCGAGCAGTACGCCTGGATGGTGAGCGCGGAGAACCGCACGCCTTCCGCCGCGCGCTCCTGAGTCCTCACTCGGAGGGGTAGGGCCGCTCCTTGAGGAGGGTGGCGAGGTGCGCGGCGTTCCGGGCGAGCGTCGCAGTGGCACTCGCCACCTCCTCGGGGGTCTCGTCCAGGTCCTTGTAGTCCACCGTGTGCATCGCCTCGCCGTTCCAGTACGTCCCGCCCTGCGACGGGATCGAGAACCCCACGTCCGACAGCGCCTGGTAGACATCAGCCGTCACTTTGTGGGCACCGTCCTCATTGCCCACGACGGCGACGACACCGACCTTCCCCTCGACGACCGGTCGACCGTCGGCATCCTTCTCCGACAGCTCCGCGTCGAGTCGCTCGAGCACCCGCGAAGCCACGCTCGACATGTGCCCCATCCAGATCGGCGAGCAGATGAGCAGGATGTCGGCGGCGAGGATCTTCGCGCGGATGTGCGGCCACTCGTCGCCGCCGCCCATGTCCGTCTCGACTCCCGGCTTCACATCCCGGTCGATGACGCGGATCTGCTCGCCCTCGACCCCGAGTTCGGCCAGTGCGGCCAGCACCTGGTCTGCCAGCAGTCCGGCGCTCGACGCGGCGGGCGAGGGCTTGAGGGTGCAGTTGAGGGCGAGCGCGCGGATCATGAGGTTCCTTCCGATGGTGTGGTGCGACTTTAGGGGCGGCCGGCCGTGCCGGAGGGGGCCTTGACAAGGGACGCCGCCGGAAGGGCCTCTGGAGACGGTCGGCGCGGTCAGCCGGTGATCGGCCCGTTACGCTCGAGGGCACAGGCGGAACGGGGGAGATATGGGCGCGGTCGACACATCGGCGCTTCCTGCTCTCGTGGTGATGGGCGTGTCCGGAGCGGGCAAGTCCACGGTTGCGGCGGCCGTCGCCGCCCGGGCCGGGGCGCTCTTCCTCGACGCGGACGACTTCCACCCGGCATCCAACACCGCGAAGATGGCGGTCGGGACACCGCTGACCGACGAGGATCGCTGGCCGTGGCTCGCCGCGGTGGGGGATGAGATCGCACGTCGCACGGCCGCGGGCGACACCGTGGTCATGGCGTGCTCGGCGCTCAAGCGCTCCTATCGTCAGGTGCTGCAGGAACGCGGCGGCGACGTGTGCTTCGCGCTTCTGGACGGCACACCCGAACTCCTCGCCGAGCGCATCGGCGCACGCGCGAACCACTTCATGCCCGCGACGCTGCTGGGTTCGCAGCTGACCGCGCTCGAGCGGCTGCAGCCTGATGAGCCGGGTTTCGTCATCGACGTCGCGCAGACGCCCGATCAGGTGGCGGATGCCGTCGTCTCGTGCTGGCAGGACGTCGCGCAGCTCGCCGCACGCCGCGCGCGCGGAGACTGATCGCCCCGTGGACCTCGAATCCGTCGACCCCTCGCTGCGCGCGGCGACGCGCCGCGTGCCCGCACTCCGTCTCGAGAACGGTCTGGTGCGCCGCCTGATCGCCACGGGCATGCGGCTCGCCCCGGGTCGGCGTGTCGACGGTGTCGAGCGTCGGACCGTGCGCGAGGGTGATCTGCGCCTCCGGATCTACACGCCCGAGAACGCCGACGGCGGCGGACTGCTGTGGATCCACGGCGGCGGGCTCGTGATCGGGGCCGCGAAGATGGACGACCGCTTCTGCGGCGAAACCGCCCGGCGGACCGGCACGACGATCGTCTCGGTGGATTACCGGCTCGCACCGAAGCACGCGTTCCCCGCGGCGCTCGAGGACTGCCACGCCGCGTGGCGCTGGCTGGATGCCCATGCCGGCGAGCTCGGCATCGACGCGGGCCGCGTCGTGATCGGCGGTCAGAGCGCCGGCGGCGGGCTCGCGGCGTGCCTCGTGCAGCGCCTGCACGACGAAGGAGCGCAGGTCACGGCCCAGTGGCTGTTCTGCCCGATGCTCGACGACCGGACGGCCGCCGATCGCGCGCTCGACGCCACCCGGCACTTCGTGTGGGACAACCGGGCGAACCTCGTCGGCTGGTCGTCGTATCTGGGTGCGGCGCCGGGTGCGGCATCCGTCCCCGCATACGCCGTCGCCGCGCGACGGGATGATCTGTCCGGACTGCCGCCGACGTGGATCTACACGTCCGACATCGAGCTGTTCCACGACGAGGACGTCGCGTACGCGCGGCGGCTGCGGGAAGCGGGTGTCGAGGTCGCGCTCGAGGTCGTACACGGCGCCCCGCACGGCTTCGAGTCGTGGGCGACCGACGCGCCACTCGCGCAGGACCTGCTCGCCGAGGCCCGGGCCTGGCTCGCGGGGCGGCTCTCGACCTGAGCCGGCTTCACCGCCGGCCCGGCGCGCTGGGGAGATCCAGGATTCTCAGGTCCCCGCGGATTCTGAGGACAATCCGCGGGGATTCCCCCTCCGTGACGTCGATCTCCGCGGATGCCGTGGCCACCGTCCCCGCGGATGCCGCGGCCACCGCATCCGGCACCGCGCATCACCCCACGTGGTCGCGCCAGGAGTGCCGGGGGGCGTAGCCGAGGAGGCGCCGGGCCTTGTGGATCGACAGCAGCGTGTCGTGCGTGCCGACCTCGGACGTGACCGGCACGTCGGGGAAGACCTCGGCGATGAGCTCGTGGTTGGAGCGCGACATCACGGTGTCGGCGGCCGCGATGATGAAGGTCTCGAATCCCGGTGGGGTGACATCGAGCGCGCGCTCGATCGCCTGCGCGCCGTCGCGGGCGTCGATGTAGCCCCACAGATTCCACTTCCGTCGCAGCGGATCGGCGTCGAAGGACGGGAACTCGGCGTAGTCCTCCGGCACCATGACGTTCGAGAAGCGCAGGGCGGTGATCGACAGGTCGGGGTGCCAGCGCACGAGTTCGCGGGCGAGCTGCTCCTCGAGCACCTTCACGATCGAGTACACGCTCTCGGGCCGGGCCGTGTACTCCTCGTCGACCGGGATATACGGCGGCGGCACGTCGAACGGCAGACCCAGCACCGTCTCGCTCGACGCGTAGACGATGCGCCGGATGCCGAGCCGCACGGCCGCCCAGAACACGTTGAACGTGCTCGTCATGTTGTTGTGGAACGTCGCGACGTCGGTGCGCAGCCCCGGGGCGGGGACGGCGGCGAGATGCACGACCGCGTCGTACGCGTCCGAGCGATCGACGCCGCCGAGGGCGTCGACGACCTGGCCGTAGTCGGTGAGGTCGACCTGCACGAAACCGTCCTGCCGCGCGCCGACCATGTCGAGTGCGGTGACGTCGTGGCCGGCATCCCGGAGTTCGCGGAGGACGACGGAGCCGAGTTTGCCGGTCGAGCCGGTGAGTGCGATGCGCATGGACTCCAGCCTGTCACGCCTGCCGACGAGCGGCTTCCGCTCCTCGGTGCGGACGATGTCGACGGCTCTCAGCCTTCTCCCAGGCATCCCGGTTCCGCCGCGTGATTCCGCGGTGGGGAGGGGGTGGCGTCCGGTGTGGAAGGTGCCGATCTCCACCACGGCCGCAATCCGATTCCGGGGCTTGCCCGGATGACCCGGTGTGCGGCGGAAGCCTGCACGGTGCGAGGGAAGCTCGCACGGAACGGAAGGAAGAACCATGCGCAAGACGACACGACTCGGACTCATCAGCACCGCCGGCGCGAGTGCCGCCGCCCTGGCGATCGCCGGCTTCGCTCTGCCGGCATCTGCAGACGGCTGGGATGCCGGAGACCAGACCTCCACGACCACCGCGACGTCGGCGATGACCTCGATCGAGGGCTTCCAGGACTTCGTGCGTGACGCGATCCTCGCCAGCGGCAACGACACGACCGCCGGCAACGTCGGCATCGACGGCGGGCTGATCAACGGGCCGATCGTGAGCGACTCGCTCAACGGCCCCGTGCTGTCGGGCAACGACACCCCCGTGCTCTCGGGCAACGACGTCTCGGACAACCTGTCGGGCAACGACGTGTCGGCGCCCGTCGGCTCGGGCAACGACGTCTCCGCGCCGATCGAGGCGCCCATCGGCTCGGGCAACGAGGTCGGCTCGGGCAACGAGGTCGGCACCGACACCGGCGTCTCGCTCGGTGACGCAGGACTGTCGGTGGGCGATATCGGCGCTGAGGTCGACGACCTCGTGGGCGACGTCGGCGGCGACGTCGACGCGCTGCTGAACGGCATGCTCGACTGATCTCACCGCACGGAACGCGGCGCCCCGGCTTCGGTCGGGGCGCCGTTCCGTGTCCCGGTCCGGACGGGACGGCGCGCGACACCGGGCAGTGGAACCGGGCATACTAACGACGGGCGCCGGACTTCTGACCCCCCGGCGGACACTCTCCTCATGCGCACACTCCTCTCCGGTACTCAGCACGCGCTGCGCGCGGGCGATTACGAAGCCGTCATCGCGAGCGTGGGGGCCTCCCTGCGCTCGCTCACCTCCGACGGCCGCGACCTCACGGTGCCCTTCGACGCCGACGAGGTGCGGCCGTCGTACCGCGGTGCGACCCTCGCCCCGTGGCCGAACCGCATCGTCGACGGGAAGTTCACGTTCGACGGCGTGGAGCGGCAGGTCGCGCTCACCGAGCCCGCCCGCCACCACGCGCTGCACGGACTGGCCGGCTGGCTCGACTTCGAGGCGATCGACAAGAGCCCGAGCCACGTCACGCTCGTCGGCGTGATCACGCCCCAGACCGGCTACCCCTGGCGCATCGTGGTGACGACGACGTTCGCCCTCGACGCGAACGGACTCACGCAGACGGTCACGGCGACGAACGAGAGTCCGGATGCCGCGCCATGGGGCACCGGTCCGCACCCGTACCTGGTGGCCGGAGCGGGCCATGTCGACGACTGGACCCTCGAACTCCCCGCCGATGAGGTGCTCACCGTGACGGCGGACCGCCTGAGCCCGATCGGGCTGCGCCCGGTCGACGCCGACGATGCCAAGCGGTTCGACTTCCGCGCGGCGCGGCGCATCGGCGCGGTCGAGATCGACCACGCGTACACGGCGCTCACGCGCGACGCCGCCGGCTTCGCCACGGTGCGGCTGACGAGTGCGGGTGGTCAGGGCGTCGAGATGATGTGGGATGCCGCATGCCCGTGGGTGCAGATCCACACGTCCGACAAGGGCGTGGGAAAGCCGGGGCACCGCACGGGCCTCGCGGTGGAGCCGATGACGTGCGCACCCGACGCGTTCAACGCCGACCGCTACGACTACGACGCGGGGCTGATCGTGCTCGAGCCCGGGGCGTCGGCTTCGGCATCCTGGCGTATCGCCGCCCTCTGAACCCGACCCAGCTTCTTGCCGAGAGCGGGGAGGGAGGCGGGGGAAAGGTCAGTGGTGGCCGGGGTCGGACATCTCGCCGTGCGGGACGGCGTGCTGACCCGCTTCGGTCGCCGCCAGCGCGGGCGTGACGACACCCGCGACCAGGATCGCGGCGACGAACAGGCCGAGAAGGCGCGGCCGCCCACCGTCCGGACGTGACGACCGGGGTCGCTGCGCGCGCCGGATCCCGACCGCCGCCGCGAGCGCGACGGCGATCAGGAGGGCGGATGCCGCTGCGACGGCGAACACGCTGACCCGCGTCGGGTCCAGCGCCATCGTCGCCGCAACGAGAAGGACGCCGGCCAGGGAGCCCGCGACGCTCAGCCGGGGGACGACGATACGTCCCCGGGCGAGCGTGGCGGCTCCCCAGCCGATCGCGGCGGCGCCCATCGCGATGAGGAGGAACCCGGCCACCCGAATGGCAGGGCTCCCTCCCGCAGTCGTGACGGCGCCGGCGCCGAGCGCGAGCTGGATGAGACCTCCGCCCCACGCCGCGATCGCGGCCCACGGCGGCGCGTCGGCGTAGCCCCCCTGGGCGCCGACCTCCGTCGTGCGTGGTGCAGTCAAGGTGTCCATCTCGGCTCTCCTACCCGTCAGGCCGTACGGCTCGACAGGTCGGAGCGGACCCCGCGCTCGGTCGCCAGCCCCACGCCCAGGAGCACGATGGCGCTCGCGAGGTGCAGGAAGTGGTCGAACGTGTTGAGCGCGAGGATGTTCAGCGCCGTGCCGACCAGGAAGAACCCGACGATGCCGAGCAGCAGGTAGGTGGCTCCGATCACGATGTTCACGGTCTTGGCCGCACGCGCCGACACGATGCCGGCGATGAGGAGCGCGGCGCCGATCAGAAGGTGAGCGACATTGTGCAGCGGGTTCACCATGAAGATCCCGAGCAGCAGGCCTCCCTCTGTGGCGAGGAATCCGACACCTCCGGTGACGGCGAAGCCGAGAAGTCCGACGAGGATGTAGACCGCGCCGAAGATCGTGGCGACGAGGCGGTTCGGTGACGAGCGCATGTGCGACCTCCTGTTGATGCGCGGCCGATGCCGCGTCTTTCTGCGCGGCGGGTGCCGCGTCTTTGGGTACTTCGGAGACGAGGGTGGAACGGTTTGCGTGACACGGGGCGGGTGGTGACGACGGAGGGCCCCACGAGCACGCTCCGGGACCCCCCGCGTTCTGTCACCGGCCAGGCACCGGGACGGATCTCTGAGATCAGATGTCGCGCATCTTCTCTTTGAGCTCGTTGCGCTTCTCGACGGATTCGCGCTCAGCTTCGGCCTTCTTCACTTCGGCCTCGGCGCGCTTGACCTCCGCGTCCGCCTTCTTCTCGTCGATCTTGTCGCCGATCGCGTCGGCGGTGTCCTCGAACTTGTCCTGGATCTTGCGACCGGCGGTTTCGGCGGTCTCCTTCGCGTCTTCCATGAATCCCATGTCGCGCTCCTTTCAGGAAGGTACGTCGACGACGCTAGGGCCCGACACCGCCGCGCACGGGGGGGCTTGCGCGGCGCGTGCGGCGTTGGTAGGCCTGTGCCACACTCTTGCCATGCGCTTCGAGACCACGCTTCTCGCCGTCGGCAACAACACCGGGATCGACGTCCCGCCGGCCATGCTCGACGCGCTCGGCGGCGGCAAGCGGCCGCTCGTGAACGTCGTCGTGAACGACGGTTTCACGTACCGCAGCGCGGTCGCGTCGATGGCGGGCCGGCACCTCATCGCCTTCAGCGCCGACAAGCGCGCCGCGACCGGACTGCAGGGCGGCGAGACGATCACGGTCGGTCTGACGCTCGACACGGAGCCCCGAACGATCGAGATTCCGGATGATCTGGATGCCGCGCTCGCAGCCGCGGGCGCGCGCGGGGCCTTCGACCGGCTGGCACCGAGTCGCAGGAAGGCGCATGTCACGGCGGTCGAGGGTGCGAAGACCGCAGAGACGCGCGAGCGTCGGATCGCGGCGGCGGTCGACTCGCTCGCATAGCGGCATGGGCGGGAGGGATGCCGACTTCTAGGATGAGCGGCATGAACCTCGCCACCCTCGCCCTCACCGAAGTCATCACGCCGATCAGCGACAATCTCAACGAGTCGCTGTTCAACGTCTGGACCGGTCTGCTCGCCTTCCTCTGGTACGTCCTCGTCGCGATCGCGATGTGGATGGTGTTCGCGAAGGCGGGGTGGCCCGGCATCCTGGCACTGATCCCGATCGTGAACGTCGTGATCCTGGTCAAGATCGCCGGCTACTCGGGCTGGCTGTCGTTGCTGTACCTCATCCCGATCGTCAACATCGTGTTCTCGATCATCGTCGCGATCAAGGTGGGCGCGGCGTTCGGCAAGGGCGGCGCCTGGTCGTTCTTCCTGCTGTGGCTGATCCCCTTCATCGGCTTCTTCATCCTCGGCTTCGGCGACGCGAAGTACACCAAGCCCGCGACGGCGTAGCGTTCGAAGACGACAGAACGGCCCGAGGCGCAGTGCCTCGGGCCGTTCCGGTGATTGCTGCGACTCAGCCGCGCGGTGCGCCTGCGCGGCCGCCGCTGTGCTGTGCACGGCGCGAGCCGGTCGGGCGTGCGCCCTGCGCCGGGCGCGGGTTGTGCGCGTGCGAAGGCTGGCCGATGCCGGTTGAATACATCGGACGCGACCCGCCGGACGCCGTGGCGTTGCGCTCACGGTCGCGACGCGGCTCTGCCGCCGCACGCCCGTTGCCCGATCCGCGTCCGTTGCCCTGGCCTCGTCCGTTGCCCTGACCGCGTCCGCCGCCCTGGCCGCCCTGCGCGGTGCGCGGCTTCGCGGGACGCTGCTGCTGCGGGGCCTGCACCGGCGCCGGCTTCACGTACTCGGCGCGCTCGCCGACCAGCTCGGTGATCGGAGCGGACTCGGCCGCGACCTGCTCGAGCGGTGCCGTGATGCCCGCCTTGCGCAGCAGGTCGGCGACGTCGCGTCGCTGCGAGGGGATCGCCACGGTGACGACGGTGCCCGCGGCACCGGCGCGCGCGGTGCGCCCCGAGCGGTGCAGGTACGCCTTGTGCTCCATGGGCGGGTCGACGTGCACGACGAGTTCGACCTCGTCGACGTGCACGCCGCGTGCCGCGACGTCGGTCGCGACGAGGACGCGCACGCCGCCCTGCGCGGGGTCGGCGCCGAACGCGGCGAGGTTGCGCTCGCGCGCGGCCTGCGAGAGGTTGCCGTGCAGGTCGACCGACGGGATGCCGGCTGCCGTGAGCACCTTCGCGAGCTTCTTGGCCTGGTGCTTGGTGCGGGTGAAGAGGATGCGGCGCCCGCGACCCGATGCGAGGTGCTTCACGAGATCGGACTTCTGCTCGTCGCTCACCATGAACACGCGGTGGGTCATCTCGCCCTGCGGGACGGACTGGTCGTCGATCTCGTGGCGGACCTCGTCGCGGAGGAACTTTCGGACGAGTCCGTCGACGCCGCGGTCGAGCGTCGCGCTGAAGAGCATGCGCTGGCCGCCCTGGGGCGTGGCGGTGAGGATGCGGGTGACGCCGGGGAGGAAGCCGAGGTCGGCCATGTGGTCGGCTTCGTCGAGCACGGTGATCTCGACGCGGTCGAGGCGGACGTGACCCTGCTTCATGAGGTCTTCGAGGCGACCGGGGCACGCCACGACGATGTCGACGCCGGCGCGCAGCGCCGCCTCCTGCGGCTTCTGGCTGACGCCGCCGAAGATCGTCGTGACGGTGAGGCCGGATGCCGCTGCGAGGGGCTGGATGGTCGCCGCGATCTGGGTCGCGAGCTCACGCGTGGGGGCGAGGACGAGTCCACGGGGACGACCCGCCGTGCGTCCGGCCGCGAACGCGCCCGACAGGCGGGCGACGAGGGGAAGGGCGAAGGCGATCGTCTTGCCGCTGCCGGTGCGGCCGCGGCCCAGCACGTCACGACCCGCGAGCGAGTCGGGGAGGGTGTCGCGCTGGATGGGGAAGGCTTCGGTCTTGCCCTCACGGGCGAGGGAGGCGGCCAGGGGTGCGGGCACGCCGAGGTCGAGGAACGTAGGCATAGGGGTGCTTTCGGATGACACGCCGCAGGAAGGGCGTTGAGAGGGCGACGGCGCGGGTTCGCGCATCGGTTCGCCGTGTGAAAAGAGCCGCGGATGAGACACCGCGAAGCGTGACAACGACGCTGGGCGGATCAACCGCCTCTGCCACGGTAGCACGGCACTTTGCGCGTCGGCTGTGTGACGGGAGGCTGGGCATTCCCCGAAGACATGATGAGACTGCTATCACATTCCGGCCCGCGCATGAACCGGCGCGTAGATTGAGCGGAAGCGATCGGCATCCGCCTTTCTCTTTCGTCCGTCCCCTCCCGGGGGACGCCCCGAACAGGCAGGTGTCGCAATCACTACACTCTCTGCACCCGCGTCCACGCTGGGCCGCGTCCGCCAGACCTACGCGCGGAAGGAGAGCTTCCCGCCCATCACCCAGGCGTACACGAAGGTGTCGCAGGTGGTGCGCGAGACGGGCCTGCTCGACCGGACGCCCTGGTTCTACATCGCCGTCGCCTCCGCGATCGTCGTCGGTTTCGCCGGCGCCATCACCGGTTTCGTTCTCCTCGGCGACAGCTGGTTCCAGCTGCTGATCGCCGCGGCCTTCGGCATCCTCTTCACACAGGTCGCGTTCCTCTCCCACGAGGCCGCGCACCGCACGATCCTGAAGTCCGGTCGCGCGAACGACATGCTCGGCCTCATCATCGGCAACGGCATCGTCGGCATGAGCCGCGACTGGTGGGGCTCGAAGCACACCCGTCACCACGCGAACCCGAACCGCGTCAGCAAGGATCCCGACATCGAAGTCGACACGATCCGGTTCCTCGAGGTCGACGCCGAGAAGGTCAGCGGCCCGATGAGTCTCATCACGCGCCGCCAGGGCTGGCTGTTCTTCCCCCTGCTCACACTCGAGGGCCTCAATCTGCACTTCCTCGCGTTCCGCCACGTGCTGAACTTCCGCCAGGAGGTCAAGGGTCGCTGGCTCGAGATCGGACTGCTCGCGATGCGCTGGACGCTCGTGCTCGTCCCGGTCTTCGTCTTCCTGCCGCTCGGCATGGCGTTCGCGTTCCTCGGCGTGCAGATGGCCGTCTTCGGCATCTACATGGGTGCGGCGTTCGCGCCGAACCACAAGGGCATGCCGATCATCGACGCCGACGCGAAGCTCGACTTCTTCACCAAGCAGGTGCGCACGTCGCGCAACATCTCGGGCGGCTGGTGGGCCACGTGGCTCATGGGTGGGCTCAACTACCAGATCGAGCACCACTTGTTCCCGAGCATGCCGCGCCCGCACCTGGCGCAGGCGCGCGAGATCGTGAAGGACTACTGCGCGTCGCTCGACGTGCCCTATACCGAGACGACGCTCCTGAAGTCCTACGGCATCGTCATCCGCTACCTCAACGAGGTCGGGCTCGCCGCCCGCGACCCGTTCGAGTGCGGCATCGTCGCGAAGTTCCGCAACAAAGGATCGCTCACGAGCTGATCCGGCTCACGTCTCGACGCCGGTCGCCTGCACCCTCGAGGGTCGGGCGACCGGCGTCGTCGTTGCGGTGAACCCGGATCGATTCTCGGGGTCTCGCACGGACGGTAGCCTCTCCTGAGGGGAGGTGCGCGGATGGGGAGGACAGCGGATGCCGTCGCCGAGGGCGTCTCGATCGCCTCGGCAGCAGCCCGGCTGACGGTGCGCAATCACATCCTCGTCGAGACGATCGCGCACGACCACTCCTTCGATCCTTCGGTCTTCAGCCCCTACGCCCAGGAGACGCTCATCGCCTTGGCGGAGGAGCAGGAGGCGGCGGCCGCCCTCGCCCGCCGGCAGCGCAAATCGGCATGGGGCAAGTTCACCGATTCCGACGGCACGCACGACTACCGCGACCGCGATACGCGCAACCTGCGCCGCCGCGAGAAGCAGTACCGCGGCGTCGCGAAAGAGCTGCGCAACCGCGCTGCCGACCCGGCCGCGGTGAGCGAGCTCGTCGAGCAGGCTCGGGATGCCGCCTGGGGGGATGTCGAAGCGAACCTCCAACGTCGCCTGCGCGTCGAGGGGATGCGCGCGGACCTCGACCCCGATTACGAGACGATGCGCTCGGCGCGCATGCAGGCGCTGCGGCTCGTCGATCTGCCGCGCCTGTCGGCACATCGCCGCAAGCTCGCGAAGCAGGAGGACCGGGCGGAGGAAGCCGGGCCGGAGTAGGGTCGCGCGCATGGCGAACGAGCCGCATCCGATGAGGTTCCCGTCCGACCACCCACTCGTCGAACGGGTCCGGTCGCTCTGCATGCGATACCCCGAAGCGGCGGAGGTGATCGCCCACGGTCGGGTCACCTTCCGGGCGGGCAAGCCGCAGTTCGCGATCGTCGGCGCTGCCCACGAAGACGGGGGAGCAATCGAGTTCATCCCGGATCCGCTCGAGCGGGGGGTGCTGCTCGCGCGCGACGACGTCTTCGTCCCGCCGTATGAGGGGGCGTACGGGTGGCTGGCGATGCGCGTCGAAGCGGCATCCGGCGATTGGGGCTTGCTCGAGGAGCTGCTGGACACGTCCTATCGCCGGGTCGCACTCGTCCGTCAGCTGCGGGCTCTGGATGCCGCACCCGTCGTGCCCACGGCGGAATGAGCCTCGATTCGGCAGGAGCCGCGGCGTGGGGTATTCTGGACGCTGGCCTGCTCGCGAGGGCGGCCATGCGCCCGTAGCTCAATGGATAGAGCATCTGACTACGGATCAGAAGGTTGGGAGTTCGAGTCTCTTCGGGCGCACACTGTGTTGAGACAGTGAATGGAAGAAAGTGTCGGGATCCCGGCACTTTTTTTCATTTCCGGGTGGCATTCGCGGCGCACTTCTGTAGACCCTGGATCTCGGACGGCCCGTTCACGAAGCGACGACGACGACCAGTCCGAGAATCCCGGCGCACGCGACGATCGACGTCACGAAGAGCAGCAGTCGGCCGTCCGGTTGCGCGGCGGCATCCCCGTCCCGCAAAGCGCGGTTGTAGGCGTGATAGCGGGCGCGCGCGCCCATCCAGATTGCTCCGGAGATGACGAGTCCGACAGCGCCGGGGATGATCCAGAGCGCGTCGTCAAGCGTCGCAGGGAGAAGGCGGAGGGCGATCAGCGATCCGACGGCTGTCGCCAGCGCCGTACGCCGCCAGGCGAGTTCGGTGCGCTCGGGCTGCAGTCCAGGATCGAACAGCGCGGGCTTCATCGCAGCAGCACGCCGAGGAGGACCAGGATGCCGGAGACAGCGACGGCCCCCGCCACCGCCGGTGCCAAGGGCGAACCCGGGAGCGGATCGGCCAGACGCATGGCGCGCTCGGTGCGCATCCAGCTCACCCAGCCGAGGAGGGGGGTGAGGATCCCGGCCGTGATCAGTACGAGCGCTGCCGCGAGGCGGAGCTGCTCCTGCAGATCGACGCCCAGCAGCTCGAGCGCCACACCACCCGCGATCAGCGCCAGCCCCGTTCTGATCCACGCCAGGAAGGTCCTCTCGTTGGCGAGGGTGAATCGTGCGTCGGGCTCCGAACCGTGCCGGTAGACCGAGCGGGGGAATCTGTTCACATCGTTCCTTGCGGTGAGACGACGGCTTCACGGCTGCGCAGCCGGGGGCGAACACGATCGGTGTCGCGCGGGTAGGTCTGATACAGGATGCCCCGGGTCGACTGCGCACAGCGCGAGAAGCAGCGCGGCTCCGGGCCGCGATCACACGCGCATGAGGTCCTGCCCGGCGGTCACTTCGCCCGGATACTCACGACGGATCGCCGCGAGGTCGTCGGGTGACGCATCCGTGTAGTGAGACAGCACCACGGATCCGACCCCCGCGGCGGTGGCGAGTCGACCGACCTGCGTCGGCGAGAGATGCTCGCTGCGCATGTGCGCCTGCACCGGCGGAGGTACCTGGGCGATGTCGGCATCCGCCACCATCTCGGAGATCAGCAGGTCCGCACCGCCGGCCAGTCGCTCGACAGCCCGGCTCTCGCCCGTGTCGCCGGTGAAGACGACCGATCGGTCGGCCGCGTCGAACCGCAGAGAATACGACCTCTGCGGAGCCGCGAATTCGGTCAGCGCATAGTGCGTGTTCTCCGCCGCAGTGACGGTGAGGCCGTTCGCTGAGTGCACGACTCCCGGCTCGACGTCCACAGCGGTGAACAGGGTGGCCGCGTCGACGAGGCTTCCCTCCTGGCCGCGTATCGCCGCATTCGCCTGCATGTAGGCGAGAACGCCGTCGCGGAGGGCGGCTGTTCCGGGAGGCCCGATCAGGGTCATCGGCCCACGGCGCATCGTGTGCCGGAATGTCATCAGCGCAGGAAGCCCGGCCGTGTGGTCGTCGTGCAGGTGCGTCAGGAAGACGACGTCGATATCGCCCACAGTGAGTCCGAGGCGAGCGAGCTGGCGGACGACGCCGACGCCGGCATCCACCAGCATCCGGATGCCGTCGACCTCGACCAGGCTCGCGATGCCACTCCGCCGAGTGTGGCCGCCGGGGCCACCCGCGGTGCCGAGCAGGGTGATCGATGTCATGAAGAGGGTCCTTTCATCCGACCGAGAGGATCGGCGGCACTCACAAGACGTACCCGGACGTCGAGAGAACGGCGGCGAGCGCGCCGAGCACGACGAAGACGAGACCTGCGGGTCAGAGGCCCCGCGCTTCGCGCACCAGCTCCGCGTACACGCCGGCGCTCGGCTTGGCCGTCCGCTCGAACGTCTCGCGGTCGACCTCGTGCAGACCGAGCTTCGGGCCGTACCCGAAGACCCACTCGAAGTTGTCCATCAGCGTCCAGTGGCAGTAGCCGAGCACCGGCACGCCATCCGCGATCGCCTGCCCGAGACCCTCGAGCGACGGCGCGATGAAACCGGCACGGATGCTGTCATCCGGCGTGCTGACACCGTGCTCGCTCACGAGCACAGGCACTCCGCTGACGGCGTGCGCGTACTCGACGGCGCCGCGCAGTGAGTCGGGATCGACGGCCGTGCCCATGCCGTTGAGCACGGCGCCATCCGCCGGAGCCAGCAGTCCGTCCGGCCCGTACACCAGCCGCTCGTAGTTCTGCACGCCGACGAAATCGTCTTCCGCGGCGAGGCGCAGCCAGTAGTCGTAGACCTCCGCGCGCTTGCGGGCCACGACTTCCTCGCCGCCGGGCGCGGCGACGTCGTCGCACATCGCGAGCGACAGGCCCACGGGCAGATCGGCGCGGCGCGCCGTGATCGCCGCCTTCGCGGCCCGGTGCGCCGCGGTCATCCCCGCGCGCATCGCGGCGAAGTCCTCGTGCAGCATGACGTTGCCCGCGCGGTAGCGCTCGACACCGGCATCCCGCCCTGCCGCCTCGAGCGTCGCCCGCTCGAGGTCGACGATGAAGTCGGGCAACCCTGCCCACGTCAGCATCTCGGGCAGGTCGGGCTCGTTGAAGGTCACGGCCAGGCGGATGCGGTCGCCGAAGCGATCCATGACGACACCGCAGTAGCGGGCGAACAGGTCGGGCGCGGCGGAATCCAGCCACGCTCCGCGCGCGGCGAACCAGTGCGGCGACGTGAAGTGATTGAACGTCACGATGGGTGCGAGGCCACGGGCGACGCATCCGTCGACGAGTGCCTCGTAGTGCGCGAGCGCGTCTTCGGAGAACTCGCCCTCGACCGGCTCGATCCGGGCCCATTCGACCGAGAAGCGGTAGGCATTGAGGTTCATGCCGGCGACAAGGTCGAGGTCGGACTCCCAGAGCTCCCAGCCGTTTGCGGCTTTGCCCGAACGCTCGTGGAACACGGTCGGCGTCACGTTCTCGAGGAACCAGGTGTCGCTGTCGACGTTGTCGCCCTCGTTCTGATGGCCGGCGGTGGCGACTCCCCAGAGGAAGTCGGCGGGGAAGGATGCTGCGGGCATGAGTGGTCCTCTCTGAACTCTCCTCCATCGTCTCACACTTGTTCATTCCGTGAAAGCCTGTTTCACTGTGAACAAGGAGTCACGAAGGCACGTTAGGCGCTCACTAACGAACCACCGAGTGAATCCGAATGGCCAAACGCTGCGGAGGAAGTCACTCTGGACCGAAGGATCGCCTCCCGATTCGCGATCCGCGACCACCGAAGTCCGCACCAGCACCCGACGATCACAGGAGATCAGGATGTCTCGAATCACCACAGCACGTGGCGCCGCCGTCATCGCGGCTTTCGCCGTTTCCGCTCTCGCGCTCAGCGCCTGCACCGGATCCGGTGGCGACGGCGGGGGCGGCAGCGGCGAGCCTGCCGACACATCGACACTCATCATCGGCATCGACTCCGATCAGGCCGCGCTCGGGTATGACCCGCTGCGATATGGCAGCGGCCAGCGGATGTTCTTCGAGGGCATCTACGACTCGCTGTTCCTCCTCGACGAGAACGGCCAGGTCGTTCCCGACCTCGTGACGAACTTCGAGTACAACGAAGATCAGACCGAGCTGACGCTCGACCTCGACACGTCTGCCGAGTTCGCCGACGGCTCCACACTGACCGCCGAGCTGGTCAAGCAGAACCTCGACTTCCGCGGCGACCCCGACCTCTCCGCCTACAGCGGGTTCGCCGAGGGCGGCGAGCAGGAGATCGCCGAGGTCAGCGTGGTGGACGACGACACCGTCACGCTGACCTTCGCTGCACCGCAGCCGGGCTTCGAAGCGAACCTCGTGCTGCCGGCCGGCGCGATCGTGGGCCCCGCGGGAGTTGCAGATCGCAGCAGCCTGGATGCCACCGCGGACGGCTCCGGCCCCCTCGAGATCGACACCGACGCGACGATCAAGGGCAACTCGTACCTGCTCGTGAAGAAGGAGGGTGCGGCCGAGGCCGACGCCTACCCCTTCGACTCCTATGAGTTCCGGCCGATCCTCGACCCGCAGGCGCGCGTGAATGCGGCGATCTCGGGTGAGGTGGACGTGGCGAACGTCACCAGCGCCACCCAGGAGCAGGTCGAGGCCGCCGGTGTCGGACTCGTCGCCAACGGCGGCGTCGTGCAGAACCTGCTGCCCTTCGACAAGAACGGATCGCTGGCACCGCAGTGGGGTGACCCGCGAGTCTGGAAGGCCCTGTCGATCGCGATCGACCGCGAGTCCTACGTCGCCGCGGTGCACCCGGGCGACATCCCGACCGCGAACGCGCTGCCGGCCGAGAGCCCGGGCTACATCCCCGAGCTCGAGGACGAGTACGCGTACGATCCGGAGGCCGCGAAGGAACTCCTCGCCGAAGCCGGCTACCCCGACGGGTTCGCCTTCGACTTCGTCATCAGCCAGCAGAGCCAGCGCGACCTCGAGGCTCTTCAGCCGTACTGGGCCGAGATCGGCGTCGACGTCTCGCTCAAGAACGCGTCGTCCACCGAGGAGATCTTCGCCGCGGTGCAGACGACGCCGATGGGTGGGCCGATCGCGCTCACCTGGACGAACCCTCCCGGCAACGTGTTCGGCGTGCTGTTCGGCTTCGCGAACTTCCACGGGGCGGAGAATCCCGAAATCCAGGCTGCGGCCGGCGCGTACGGTGCCGCGGCGGGCTCGGGTGACGAAGAAGCGCAGGCCGCGGCGCTCACCGAACTCAACTCCTCCATCGTCGAGGCCGGTTGGCTGCTGCCGCTGTTCGAGCAGCTGTCACCGTGGGCGTACGACGAGTCGGTCATCGACGAGCCCACCTTCCCCGGGACGGACTCGTTCCCGATCCTCTCGACGCTCCAGCCGGCGTCCTGACACAATCCGGTGCGGCGGCTGCGCAAGCGGCCGCCGCACCGGACACCAGGGAGTGATGATGCTCACCTTCGTTCTCAAGCGGATCGCGTTCGCGATCCTCACCCTCGTGGTCGCCACCGCGCTCGCCTTCGTGCTCGTCCACCTGTCGGGGTCGACTCCCGGCGGCGTCGCGCTCGGCATGTCCGGGACGCCCGAGCAGGTCGAGGCCTACAACATCGAGGTCGGCTGGTACGACCCGTGGATCGTCCAGTACCTCGACTGGTGGGGGCAGGTCCTGCAGGGAAACCTCGGCGTCTCGCTGATCGACGGCCGACCCATCGGGCCCGACATCACCAAGCGTCTGCCGGTCACCGCGGCACTGGCCGTGCTCGGCACGCTGGTCAGCGCGCTCATCGGCATCACGATGGGAGTGGTCGCGGCCGTTCGCGGCGGTGTCGTGGACCGCGGAATCACCGCCCTCTCCGGCATCCTTCTCTCGCTTCCCGCCTTCTGGGTCGGCGTGCTGCTGGTCTACGTCTTCGCTGTGCAGATGCGGCTTCTCCCTGCAACGGGCTTCGTGCCGTTCGCCGCGAATCCCGAAGCGTGGGCGCGCTCGCTCGTGCTGCCGGTGCTCACGATCGCGATCACCTCGGCTGCGGGCCTGGCTCGACAGACCCGCGCGTCGATGGGGGAGGCGCTCACTCAGGAGCACATGCGCACACTCCGTGCCGTCGGCACCCCGACCTGGCGGATCGTCTACGTCCACGCCCTGCGCAGCGCGAGCCTGCCGATCCTTGCGAGCGTGGCGATCCAGTTCATCATCCTGTTCGGCGGCTCGGTCATCATCGAAGTGCTCTTCGCGCTCCCGGGCATCGGTCAGGCGATGCAGGCCGCTGTGGGATCGGCCGACCTTCCTTTCGTGCAGGCACTCGTGCTCGTGGCGACCCTCGTCGTGGTGGTCGTCAACCTCGCCCTCGAATTCCTCAACCGCGTCCTCGACCCGAAACTGCGTGCATCATGACCGTCGACACGACCTCGATCCTGCGCATCCGCAAGCCGCAGCGGCGGCTCGGCGGGCGCGTCCTGCGCTCTCCGGCGGCGGTGCTCTCGATCATCTGGCTCGTGGGATCGGTGATCGCCTCGCTCACCTCGCCGCTGTGGCTGCGTTACGGCCCGCTCGAGCAGGACCTCTCGGCGGTGCTGCAGGGACCCTCGTGGGCGCACCTGCTCGGCACGGACGAACTCGGCCGCGACCTGCTCTCACGCATCGTGACCGCTGCCGCCCCGACGCTGCTGATCGCCGTGATCACGCCGATCGTCGCCGTTCTGATCACAGTGCCGATCACTCTGTGGGCGGCCCGCTACGCGCGCGCCGAAGGTGTCGTCAACCGGATCAGCGAGATCGTCCTCTCGCTCCCCGGTACCGTGATCATCCTGGCGTTCATCGCCGCGGTCGGCACCAACATGCCGCTCGTGATGGTGGCGTTCGGCGTCCTGCTGTTCGGTGCGCTCTACCGGGTCTTCTTCGGCCAGGCGAAATCGCTGCACCAGCAGCTCTATGTCGAAGCGGCCGCCGTCGACGGTGTGAAGCCCATGACGGCGAGCCTGCGCCACGTGCTGCCGAACATGTCGACGACGGTCATCGTGCAGTTCGTGCTGCTGTTCGGAGCGGCCATCGGTCTGCAGGCCGGCCTCGCCTTCATCGGGCTCGGGCCGCAGCCTCCCGAGCCCACGTGGGGCGGCATGGTGCAGACCGCATCGCAATACATCTTCCAGCAGCCGTGGATGATGATCCCGACGGGCGGCGTGCTCGCGATCACGATCATCGCCGCGAACTCGCTCGCCGACGTGCTGGCGGGCGGCTCGGCGATGCCGCCGTCGCTCGTGTCGCTGAAGCGCAAGAAGGCGCCGGCGGATGCCGAGACCCCGGCGCCTGCAGCAGGAGCGCCGTCCGCTGCGCAGGCTCCGGCCGCGGCATCCGTCATCGACGTGCCCGCGGACGTGGACGGCGCGCTGCTCGTCCAGAACCTGGTCATCGGCGTCGACGACGGACCCGAGCTCGTCTCCGGCGTCTCGCTCCGGGTCGGGCGCGGCCGCGTGCTGGGTCTGGTCGGCGAGTCCGGCTGTGGCAAGAGTGTGACCTCCTACGCGATGCTCGGACTGCTCGCTCCCGGCCTGTCGGTGCGATCCGGCCGCATCCTGTGGAACGGCACCGATCTCTCCCGCGCCGACGAGAGGACTCTGCAGCGGGTGCGTGGACACGAGATCGCGTTCATCTCGCAGGAGCCGACGCGCGCGCTCGACCCGATGTTCACGGTCGGCTGGCAGCTCGCGGCATCCGTCAAGCGACTTCGCAAAGTGGGAAGCGGCGAGGCGAAGCGCATCGCGCTGCAGCTGCTGACCGACGTGGGGATCGTGGACCCGCCCCGGGTGCTGCGCAGCTACCCGCATCAGATCTCAGGCGGCATGGCGCAGCGCGTCGCCATCGCCCTGGCGCTCTCGGGCACGCCGAAGCTGCTCATCGCCGACGAGCCGACGACGGCCCTCGACGTGACCGTGCAGGCGGAGATCCTCGGCCTGCTGCGGGGGCTGATCGCCGAGCGAGACCTGTCGATCATCCTCGTCACCCACGATCTGGGCGTCGTGGCCGATCTGTGCGACGACGTCTCGGTGATGTACGCGGGCCAGATCGTCGAGTCCGGGTCGGTGCGCGACGTGCTCGTGCGTCCGGAACACCCGTACACGATGGCGCTCCTGGCCGCCGACCCGCACGCGATCATCGATGTCGAGGGCACGACCCGGCTCGCATCCATCCCGGGTCAGGTGCCCCTGCCGGGGTCGTGGACGAGCGGATGCCGATTCGCCGCGCGGTGCCGGTTCGCCCAGGACGACTGCAAGACGGCGATCCCGCTGCTGCCGCGTGCCGAGGGCGAGGGGGGCGTCCGCTGCATCCGCCGTGACGAAGTGGCGGGCAGGCAAGAGGAATGGCGCCGGCCGGTCGCGATCGGAGGAGAGCTGTGAGCATCATGGAGCCTGTCGAGATCGCACCCGACACCCCGCTGCTGGAGGTGCGCAGCCTCTCGATCCGTTACGGGAAGAAGGGTCCGCTGGCCGTCGACGACGTGTCGTTCACGATCGGCCGAGGCGAGACCCTCGGGCTGATCGGCGAGTCGGGGTCGGGCAAGACCACGATCGGGCGCGCGATCCTGGGGCTCGTGCCCGTCACGAGCGGGCAGATCATCTTCGAGGGGCGCGACATCACCCGTCTGAGCGCCTCGGATCGCCGCACGCTGCAGGGTGATCTGCGCGCCGTCTTCCAGGATCCGTTCTCCTCGCTCAACCCGCGCAAGCCGATCGGCGATGCGCTGAGCGAGCCGTTGCGCGTCGCGGGGGTGCCCCGGGCCGAGCGGACCTTCCGCGTGCAGGCGGCGCTGGATTCGGTGGGTCTGGCACCCGGATCGGAGGACCGGTACCCGCGTCAGTTCTCCGGTGGCCAGCGCCAGCGCGTCGCGATCGCCCGAGCGCTCGTCACCGACCCGCGCCTCGTCGTGTGCGACGAGGCCGTCAGCGCGCTCGACCTCTCGACGCAGGCGCAGGTGCTGAACCTGCTGTCGGACCTGCGCGCGGGCGCCGACCTCGGCTACCTCTTCATCGCGCACGACATGGCGGTCGTGGAGTTCCTCGCCCAGCGCGTCGTCGTCCTCAACCGCGGTCGGCTTGTGGAGGAGGGGCTCACGGCAGATGTGATCCGCAATCCTCAGCACCACTACACCCGCACGCTGATGGCCGCCTCTCCGGTGCCCGACCCCGATGAGCAGGCGCGCCGCCGTGAGGTGTGGAAGCGGCTTCGGGCCGAGGCGAAGGCCGCGGCGGCCTGACCCGCGGCCGAGGGCGGTCCGTAGCCCGATGCGCGACTCGCGGCACGCCGCTCATGACGGGCCGGGATGCCGGCACCCGACATCGGCTCAGGGGAAAGTCGCCGGAACCAGCGGTGACAGTGAGGACGCGGTCTCGCGGAACGTGTCGACCATCGGGTTGCGGCTGTCGGTGAGGCTGCACAGCACGATCGTCGCCGGCTCGATGTCGGCGATCGGAACGAAGGCCAGCTCCTCCCGCCGATAGTGGCGGCTCGCCGATTCGCCCGCGATGTTGACCCCCGCACCGGCGGCGACGAGCTCGAGCAGACCTTCGACGCTGTCGGCCGTCGGTCCCCGCTTCGGTCGTGTGCCGTCGGGCCGCGGGTCGACGATCCACCAGTCCACGACCTCCGGCACGCCCTTGGCGACCGAGACGAAGACCTCGTCGCCGGTCTCGAGGATCGACACCGACTCGCGGCCGGCGAGCGCATGGTCGGCCCGCACCACGAGCACCCTCGCCTCGCGCCAGAGCGGCTCCGCGCGCACGCGGGGCGGCAGTCGCATGGGCCATGGTGCGAACACGACATCGACCCGCCCGCCCTCGAGGTCTTCGGCGACGTCGAAGAAGCCCAGGCGGCGCATCTCGATGCGGGCGTTCGGGATCTCCTGCATCGTCGCGGTGATCGCGGCGGTGGTCAGCGTGCCCGCACCGGCCGCCACGACGCCCACACGCAGCATCGGCGCGTCGCGGTCGCGCTTGATCGAACGGCCCCAGGCGAGCAGCTGGTCGTGATCGTCCTGCACCCGGCGGGCGAGGGGCAGCAGCTCGCGGCCGTAGGCGGTCAGTTCGACCTTGCGAGGGCTGCGGTCGAAGAGCTTGACGTCCAGCTGCTGCTCGAGCCGGCTGATCTGCTGGCTCAACGACGGCGGGGTGATCGAGAGCCGCTCGGCTGCGCGACCGAAGTGCAGCTCTTCGGCGAGTACACAGAAATAGCGGATCACGTGGATAGGGACATCCATGGTCGCATCTTAGCCTCAGGCTAACGCCGGGTAGGAAGCTCGAACTTCCGCGACCCGCGCATCCTGGCGAGACTTGACACACCCGGAGCGGTTGCACGGAACGACCCGACGCTCCGTCTGCCTCACGGCACCCGCGTTCTTACAAGGAGGTAAGCATGACCACTTTTCCCGCTGACGACCCCGACAAGGTCCCCTTCGCCGGCATCCTTCCCGCGGCCCCGAAGCCGTTCGTGCTCGGCAACGGCGAGGGCGAGAAATCGCTGGTCTTCGACCAGCTGTTCTCGATCCTGCTGTCGGCGGACGAGACCGACGACCAGTACGGCGCCTTCACCATGGTCGGCCCGAAGGGCGACCGCATCCCGGCCCACAAGCATTTCAAGACCCACGAGATCTTCTATGTCGTCGACGGTGAGATCAGTGTGTGGATGGACGACGAGGCCGACTATCACTCCAAGACCACGCTGACGACGGGCGACTTCGCGTACATCCCCGCCAACATCGTGCACGCCTTCCAGATCCACAACACGACGAAGGTGTTCGGTGTGGGCACGGCCGGCTTCGAGCGGTTCTTCCACGCGATGGGTCAGAAGACCGATCTCACCGAGCCGCAGGGCGTGTACGTTCCCGATTACCCGACCATGCGCGCCGCGGGCGAGAAGTACTGGACGCAGTTCATGCCCGATTTCCGGTTCCGAGACTGAGGCCGTGCACGTCACCCGCGACATCGAATACTCCCAGCCGGAGGGGTTCCGCCCCCTCTCCCTCGACCTGCACACGCCCGATGTCGACAGTGCACCCCTCGTCGTGTTCCTGCACGGCGGGGGGTGGCTGCGCGGCAGCCGCAAAGTCTTCACGCCCGGCATCAGCGATGCGCAGTCGTTCGATCGCATCGTCGCCGCGGGGTTCGCGGTCGCCTCGTGCGAATACCGGCTGAGCGGCGAGGCGCACTTCCCGGCGCAGCTGGACGACGTGGATGCCGCGCTCGCGTGGCTGCACGAACACGGCATCGACCACGGGGTGGATGCCTCGCGCGTCGTGCTCTGGGGAGTCTCGGCCGGCGCAACGCTGGCCGCGCTCGCCGGCCTGTGCCGCGACGACGTGCGCGGCGTCGTGGACTGGTTCGGCCCGTCCGATCTGTTCACGATGGCCGAGGCCGCCACGGGGGAACCGCCCGAGGAGACCCGCGAGGCGCGCTGGCTCGGAGCACCCGCCGCCGAGGTGCCGGACGCCGCACGCCAGGCGAGCCCCGCACTCCAGGTGCACGCCGGCGCGCCGCCGTTCCAGATCTCGCACGGCACGGCCGACGAGCATGTGCCCTTCGCGCAGAGCGAGGCGTTCGTCGACGCACTGCGCGCCGCCGGGGCGGACGTCGAGTTCCGCCCCGTGGAAGGCGGCAGGCACTTCTGGCAGGGCCTCGACGACACCGCCCCCGTGTTCGACGCCGCCATCGACTTCGTGCGCCGCGTCACCACCCCCTGATTCCGCCCATCCCTGCCGAGAGTGCCTCGTTCCTCGCGAGAGTGTCTTCCTTCGACCCGAAAGCACAGCCATGAGCACCGCGACCATGATCGCCCCCGACCATCCGACCGAAGCGGCCCCGTTGCTGCGCCGCGAGCTCGTGCTCGACGAGGGTCACGGCGCGGTCGAGCGTGCCACTCTTCGCACGAGCGCTCTGGGTGTCGTGGAGGCGTGGGTCAACGGCATCCCGAGCTCGGAAGATCTGCTCGCGCCCGGCTGGACCAGCTACGAGTGGCGTGTTCGCGTGGCCGAGCACGACGTGACGGATGCGGTCGGCGAGAGCACCGTGATCGCCCTCCGTCTCGGCAACGGCTGGTGGCGCGGCTGGCTCGGCTTCACGGGGCAGCGAGCGGTCTACGGCGACGAACGGGCCGGCTGGGCCGAGCTCGAGATCGTCTTCGAGGACGGTCACGTGCAGATCATCGGCACCGACGAGTCCTGGCGCGCGGCCTCCGGGGAGGTGCTCGCCGACGAGCTCTACAACGGTGAGACGATCGATGCGCGGCTCCGCGACGACGCGTGGCAGCATCCGGGATTCGACGAATCGACGTGGGACGCCGTGCATGTCGTGGACTTCGATCGCGGCCGTCTGGTCGCCGCAGCGTCGCCGCCGGTCCGCCGCCTCGGCGAGCGTGCCGTCGAGCGCGTGTGGACCTCGCCCTCGGGGAAGACGCTCGTCGACTTCGGGCAGAACCTCGTCGGCTTCGTCCGCGCCCGCGTCACCGGGCCGGAAGGCACCGAGATCGTGCTGCGCCACGCGGAGGTGATCGAGCACGCAGAGCTCGGCACGCGGCCGCTGCGTCGCGCGGAGGCGACCGACCGGTTCATCCTCAGCGGCGGCGACGACGTCTTCGAGCCCACGCTCACATTCCACGGGTTCCGCTACGTCGAGGTCACCGGCTGGCCGGGGGAGCTCGACCCCGCCGCGCTCACCGCCGTCGTCGTCGGGTCCGACATCGCGCCGATCGGATCGTTCGCGTGCTCCGATCCGCTGCTCAACCAGCTGCACAGCAACGTCGTGTGGGGCATGAAGGGCAACTTCCTCAGCGTGCCCACCGACTGCCCGCAGCGCGACGAACGCCTCGGCTGGACGGGCGACCTCGCCGTTTTCGCACCGACCGCCGCGTTCCTCGGCGATGTCGAGGCGTTCCTCGCCGACTGGCTAGTCGACGCCGAGCTCGAGCGCCAGGCGACGCCCGAGCAGACCGTGCCCGTCGTCGTGCCCAACGTCATGAAGTACCTGGACACCGGGTTTCCCGAACCCGGCGCGACCGCGATCTGGGGCGACGCGGCGGTGTGGGTGCCCTGGGCGCTCTGGCAGGCGTACGGGCACGAGCAGACGCTCGGCGCCGCGTACCCGCTCATGACCGCTCACACACGCAGTGTCACCGCCGTGCTCGCCGCGGACGGCGTGTGGGACACCGGGTTCCAGTTCGGCGACTGGCTCGATCCGGATGCCCCGGCTGACGACCCCGGCAAGTCCAAGGCGCCGTCCGACGTCGTCGCGACGGCCAGCGCGTTCCGCACCGCGACGCTGATGGCCGAGGCGGCGGCGGTACTGGGCGCGCAGGCGGATGCCGCGGAGTTCGCCGCGCTGCGCGACCATATCGGCGAGGGCTTCCGGGCACGCTACGTGCGCGGCGGGCGCATCGAGAGCGACAGTGCGACCGCCTACGCTCTCGCGATCGTGTTCGGTCTGCTGTCGGATGCCGACCTGCAGGCGGCCGGTGATCGCCTGGCCGAGCTCGTGCGCGCCGCCGGTCACCGCATCAGCACCGGCTTCGCCGGCACGCCGTTCGTGAACGACGCGCTCACGATGACCGGCCACCTCGACGACGCGTACGCCCTGCTCCTGCAGCGTGACGCGCCGTCGTGGCTGTACGCGGTCACGATGGGGGCGACCACGATCTGGGAGCGCTGGGACTCGATGCTCCCCGACGGCTCGATCAACCCCGGCGAAATGACCTCGTTCAACCACTATGCGTGCGGCGCGGTCGCCGACTGGATGCACCGGACGGTCGGCGGCCTCGCCCCACTCGAGCCCGGGTATCGCCGCATCCTGATCGCGCCCCAACCGGGTGGCGGGCTGACCTGGGCGGAGACGAGTCTCGAGACGCCGCACGGTCGCTCTGCGGTGAGGTGGGACCTCGACGGCTCCGAGCTGCGCGTCGAGGTCACCGTGCCCGCGGGATCCGAGGCCGTGCTGCGGCTGCCCGGCCGCGCGGACGAGAGCGTCGGCCCCGGCATCCACGTCCGCACGACGCAAGGAGTGACCGCATGAGCGAAACCCACGACATCCGACTGAATGCCGGTGGGCACGACTTCCGGGTCCGTGTGTACCCGGCAGGAGAGCCGAACGGCGCAATGCTGGTGTGGCTGCACGGCGGCGCGTTCATGTTCGGCACGCTTGAGATGCCCGAAGCCGACCAGGTCGGCCGGCGTCTCAGCGCGGCCGGAATCACCGTGGTCTCGGTCGACTACACGCTGGCGCCGCTGGATGCGCTCGCGGCGCTCGCCCCACCCGACCCCGACGAGGGAATGCCGTCTCCCGAGCAGATTCGCGCGGAGATCGAGGCGGCGGGCCCGCGGGCGCGATTCCCGGTCGCGAGCCTGCAGATCGTCGCGGCATTCGACTGGGCTGTCGCGAACGCCCGCACGTACGGCGCGGACCCCGACCACGTGTCGCTGGGCGGCGCGAGCGCGGGTGCGAACCTGTCCGCCGGGGCCGCGATGCGACTGCGTGATCGCGGCACGACGGCGCCGCGCGTGCTCGCCCTCGTCTACCCGTCGCTCCACGACGGGATCCTCCAGCCCAACGGTGAGACCGCCGAACTGCTGAAAAGCGTCCCGCCCGCGCGGCTGTTCACCCCCGAGAGTCGGGACGCGATCAACCGCAACTATCTGCCCGACGGCGACGACCCCCACGGCTACGCCTTCGCGGGCGGCCACGACCTCGCAGGCCTCTCGGAGGTGCTGATCGTCAACGCCGAACTCGACAGCCTGCGCCCGTCCGGCGAGGCCTTCGCGGCAGAACTGGCGGCCGCCAGCGTCGACGTCCGTGTCGTGCGCGAGCGCGGAGCGATGCACGGCTACCTCAACGAGATCGGGCACCCGGCGGCAGAGCACACCCTGGAGCTGCTCGAGCAGACGGTGTCGGCCGGGTTGAGGGCTTCGTGACGTGGCGCTCTCAGGAGATATGGGCGGGGCGTGCTCGGAAAGCCCCGTGACCGCGCCATTCTTCCTGAGCGCGCCACGCCGACGCCGCGAGCTATGCCGACCGGGCGCGCCCCGCTCAGGTCGAGCGCAGCAGGCGCGAGATGTCGTCAGCCGTCGCCTGCAGGCGCGTGAGCAGCGGGCCGCGCAGCGCAGCGAGGTCATGCCGCGACGAGGCGACGGCGATGTTGATCGCGGCCGCCGGCTTCGATGCGTCGCGTCCGAACACGGGCACCGATACCGAGCGAAGACCGGCGGCGACCTCCTGGTCCTGCAGCGAGTATCCCTGTTCGCGGATCACGGCGAGCCTCTCGCGCAGCTCGTCGAGCGACGTCGCGGCGTTGGGGCCGGCATCCGCCCCGAAGTCGTGGTTCGCGAGCGTCCGGGCGAGCTCCGCATCCGGCAGATACGCGAGCAGCAGCTTGCCCATGGACGTGTACGCAGCGGGCAGCGTCGAGCCGACCTGGATGTTCGCGGTCACGAGGTCGGAGTTGCGCACCCGCGCGAGGTAGAGCACCTGATCGCCGACGAGGACCCCGAGGTTGACGGTCTCGCCCGACTCCTCCGCGAGACGGCGCAGCGGCTGCTCGCTCAGCTGCACGATGCTCGACCCGCGAAGGGCAGCCGACCCGAGCAGCAGCACCGCAACGCCGGGGCGGATGCCGCCATCCGGCAGCCGCTCGAGGTAGCCGCCCTCTTCGAGCGTCGCCACGACGCGGAATGCGGTGGGCATCGGGATGCCGGTGCGATCGCAGATCTCGCGGAGCTTGAGCGAGGTCGTCGACTCGTCGAACAGGCGAAGAACGTCGAGACCCTTCGCGAGGGCTTCGATCCGGTAGCGACTGCCGGTCTTGGCGCCGTCGTCCGCATCGGTCGTGTCATCGGCTTTCATGGAGTGAAACCGTATCAGTCAGCCGACGCGGAAGACGCGCAGTTGCAGGGCGAGGGTGGCGTAGTAGCCGATCAGCGCACTGAGTTCGTACACGCCGTCGACGCCGAGAACGGTGGATGCCGCCGTCCACGCGTCATCGCCGAGGTCGCCGTCCAGCAGCGCGACCGTCGCCCGGCCCACCACCCCCTCCACCCCGTCGAACCCCGACACATCGAGGGCGCGGATCGCCGCGAGTTCGGCGTCGCCGAAGCCGAGCGCGCGGGCGATCGCCTCGTGCGAGTCGCGCTCGAACGCGCTGTTCCATCGCGCGGCCACCAGGAGGATGGCGAGCTCGCGTGCACGGTCGGTGAAGCCCGTGCGGTAGCGGATCGCGGCGCCGAGCTCCTGCTGCGCCGTGCCGACCGCGGGGGAGCGGAGCATCGCGTCGAACGGGCCGCGCAAAGATCCGTCGGCGGCGGTCAGGCGGAAGTGCTGCGGCCCCTGCGCACGGGGACCGCCGGTGATCGCGCCGTAGAGCGCCTGCTGCTCAGGCGTGAGCTCGCTCGGCGTGAGCGGGCGGATGCGCGTCGCCATGCTTCTCTCCTCGTTCGTCGGTGGTTCGGATGCCGCCGGATTGACTCCTCCCACCCTATCGGCTAGGTTCACTTAGCGAAAGCAACTTTCGCTTAATGAACTCCGCAGATCGCAAGGACGCACCGATGTCGACGCACGACACTCTCGAGACAAGCGCTGCTGTGCGCGCGAACGCCGATTGGCTGGGCCTTCACGGCGCCCGCGTGCTGGTCGCCGGCGCCGGCGGAATCGGCGGCGCGTGCGCCCTCGCGTACGCGCAGGTCGGGGCATCCGTCGCCGTCCTCGATCGCGACCAGCGCGCACTCGATGAGATCGGTGCGGACCTCGCCGAACTCGGCGCGCTGTACGAGCTGATCCAGGCAGACCTCACCGAGCACGGCTCGGGGCAGCGCGTCGTCGCCGACGTCGTCGATCGCCTCGGCGGCTTGGACGTCATGCTGCACGCGGTCGGGATCAATGATCGTCGCCCGATCCTCGAGTTCACCGAAGACGAGTGGGACCACATCCTGCGGGTCAACCTCTCGTCGGTCTTCGGACTCGCGCAGGCCGCCGGCCGGCACATGGTCGCGCAGGGCTACGGCCGTGTCCTCGCGCTCTCGAGCGTCTCGGGCCTGCTCGCCCACCACTCGCACGGCCCGTACGCGGCATCCAAGGGCGGAATCAACCAGCTGCTGCGCGTCATGGCGCGCGAGTGGGCGGCGTCCGGTGTCACCGTCAACGCCCTCGCCCCGGGTTACATCGAAACCCCGCTGACCGCGGGCGAACTCGCCAAGCCCGGCAAGCGCGCCGACCTCGAGAGCCTGGTTCCGGCCGGACGCCTCGGCACCCCCGACGAACTGACCGGCCCCGCGCTGTTCCTGTCGTCACGTCACGCCGGCTTCGTCACCGGTCACGTGATGTACATCGACGGCGGACGCACGCTCGTCTGAGACGTGCAGAGACGAAGGAGTAGACAATGACCCAGATCTTCCCCCGCTTCGCCGGAAAGACCGTGCTCGTCACGGGCGCCGGCACCGGCTTCGGCGCCGAGATCGCGGTGCGCGCCGCGCAGGAGGGCGCCAAGGTCGCCGTCCACTATCGCTCGTCGAAGGCGGGTGCCGAGGCGACGCTGGAGCGCATCCGCGCAGCCGGCAGCGACGGCATCCTGGTACAGGCCGACATCGGCTCGTGGGACCAGATCAAGCGCATGGCCGATGAGGTGTGGGCCGCGTTCGGCACGCTCGACGTGCTGATCAACAACGTCGGCGACGTCTCGAGCGAGCAGATGAACTGGGACGAACTGACCCAGGAAGCCCTCGACGCGGTCATCGACATCGACGTCAAGGGCACGCTCCTCATGACGCACGAATTCGGCGAGCGGATGCTGAAGCAGGGGCACGGCAACATCGTGCAGGTCGGCTCCACGGTCATCGTCCGCGGCTCCGCGCGAGCGCCGCAGTACGCCGCGGCGAAGTACGCGATCCTCGGCATCACGAAGTCCTACGCGAAGGCGTTCGCCCCCGCCGTGCGCGTCAACACGTTCGCGCCGGGTTTCATGGAGACCGAGCGGCTGCTGAACCGCGAGGACTGGAAGAACGGGCGCCGTGAGGTGCTCATCTCGCAGACGCCGATGGGCGTCATCCCGCCGCCCGAGTTCGTCACCGGCGCGTGCCTCTGGCTCGCGACCGACGAGGCGGCCCACCTCACGGGTGGCTACATGCTCGCCGACGGCGGCTTCAACATGGTCGGCGCGTAAGCGCCCGGCCCTTCGACAAAGCTCGAGATCTAGGAGAAACGAACAATGAAGCTCATCACCTTCGACGGCGGCCGCGTCGGCCGTCTGGAACTCGAAGAGGGAACCGTCATCGAACTCGACGTGCCCTCGACCCGCGAGTACTTCGAGCGCGGCGGCCAGGTCACCGAGACCGGCGAGCGTCTGGCGTACGCCGACGTGAAGCTCGAGGCTCCGATCCGCCCGAAGAAGTTCTTCCACACCGCGGGCAACTTCGCCGACCACCACAACGAGCTCACCGCCGTCGACTGGTCGCACCCCGTGCACAAGGGCATCGTGTTCTTCCAGAACGTCGACGCGATCATCGGCCCCGACGACGAGATCGTCTACCCCGAAGGCCTCACCAAGGAGCTCGACTACGAGCTCGAGCTCGGCATCATCATCGGCAAGGCGGGCAAGTTCTTCGGTCCCGACGAAGCCGACGACTACATCGCCGGCTTCACCGTGTTCAACGACATCACCGCGCGCGACATCCAGCGCAAGGAGATGGAGTCGGGCGTCTTCTCCTTCAGCAAGGGCATCGACACGTTCTGCCCGATCGGCCCCTGGATCGTCACACGCGACGAGGTGCCCGACATGCACGAGCTGCCCATGCAGCTGCGCGTGAACGGCGAGGTGCGCCAGCAGGGCAACACGAACCAGACCCGCATCACGTTCCCCCACCTGGTCGCGTACCACTCCCCGCAGATCTACAGCGCGGGCGACATCATCACGACCGGGACCATCTCGGGCGTCGCCGCCGTGCAGCCGAATCCGTTCGACTTCTACCTGAAGCCGGGCGATGAGATCGAGGCCGAGATCACCGGCATCGGAACGCTGCGCAACAAGGTCATCAGCTGGGAGGACCGCTACGGCGAGCCCGCCCCGCAGCCAGTGGATTGGTGAGGGTCGACTGGTGAGGATCGCGAACCTCGGCGGCCGCGCCGTTCTGCTTCATGCGGGCGCGGCGTCAAACCTTGGGGCGATCGACGTCGAAACGGCCTCCGCGGGGCGCTTCGGTCCCGATATCTCCCCACTCTTTGACGACTGGGCAGCATTCACGGACTGGGCCTCCTCGGCGCTCGAGGACCCGACTCGATTGTCGAGCAGCGGCGCAGCCGCGTATCGAGACATCGAGGTCGAAGACCTCGGCGCCCCCGTTCCGCACCCGCGCCAGGTGTTCGCGATCGGCCTGAACTACGCCGAGCACGCGGCCGAGGCGGGCTACCCGCCCGATTCGATGCCGGTGACCTTCACGAAGTTCCCGTCGTCGATCGTCGGGCCCGATCATGTCGTGGCGCTGCCCGAGGGCAACGTCGACTGGGAGGTCGAGCTCGTCGTCGTGATCGGCCCCGAAGCGCACAAGATCGACCGCGAGAGCGCGTGGGACCACGTCGCCGGCCTCACGATCGGTCAGGACATCTCCGAGCGCATCACGCAGATGCAGGGGTCCGCGCCGCAGTTCAGCCTCGGCAAGTCGTTCCCCGGCTTCGGTCCCACCGGTCCGTGGCTCGTCACGCCCGATGAGTTCGCCGACAGGGATGACCTCGCGATCTCCTGCAGCCTGTCGGGCGAGGGCATGCAGTCCTCTCGGACCTCGATGATGCTGTACGACGTCCCCGAGCTTCTCGTGCGCCTATCGGCCGTCTGCCCGCTCCTGCCGGGTGACATCATCTTCTCGGGCACCCCGTCGGGGATCGGCAACCGCCGCACCCCGCAGCGGTTCATCGGCCCGGACGACGTGCTGGTCAGCGAGATCGAGGGTATCGGCACGCTGACGACCCGGTTCACCGCCGGCGGCTGAGCTCGGGGCGAAGCTCGTGAGCGGAGGTGATCAAGTGAGCGGAGGTCCGGAAGACCGGGGGTCCACCTCCCTTCGCGAGATGACCTCCGCTCGCAGGAGCGAAGGGGAGCCCGCGTGAGCGCACCACACGACCTGCGGGTCGAGTACCTGCACGCCCCCGCCGGCATCGGCACGCGTGCACCGCGGTTCTCGTGGATCGTCACCCACGCGCAGGACGCGTACGAGCTCGAGGTCACCGCACTCACCACGTCCGGCGACCGGGTCGTGTGGTCCACCGGAGTCGTCGAGAGCGGCGAGTCGTCGCTCGTCGAGTACGCCGGCGAACCGCTCGCGTCGAACGCTGCGCACCGGTGGCGTGTGCGCAGCCGCTGTGGCGACGCGTGGACGGGGTGGGCGGCATCCACATTCGAGACCGCCCTGCTGGATGCCGACGACTGGGTCGCGGCGTGGGTGGAGCCCGCACAGCAGGACGCCGTCGTCGAGCGGTGGAGCATCTTCGACTGGATCCGCGGATCGGGTCCGGACACGCCTCCCGAGGATCGGCTCCGCCCGCCGCAGCTGCTGCGGCAGGGCTTCGCGGTGCGCGCGGGCGTGCGGCGGGCCCGGCTGTATGCGACCGCGCGGGGCGTGTACTCGGCGTTCGTCAACGGCCGGCGCGCCGACGATCAGGTGCTTGCGCCCGGATCCGACGCGTACGAGCACCGCATCTCGGTGCAGTCGTACGACGTGACCGATGCGCTCGTCGAGGGGGAGAACGTCCTCGGCGTCGCGCTCGCCGACGGCTGGTGGGCGGGCCGGCTCGGCCTCACGGGGTCGAGCGCGCAATTCGGCACCCGCACCTCGGCGATCTGGCAGTTGCACCTCGAGTACGCCGACGGCACGGTCGAGATCATCGCCTCGGGGGAGGACGTGCGCAGTGCGCCCGGGCCCTGGGCCTACGCCGACCTCTTCGTCGGCGAGCAGTTCGACCGCCGCGCGGTGCCGGTCGGCTGGGACCGCGCCGGATTCGCCGACGACGAGTGGATGCCGGTCGCCGAGGTCGGCCACGACCACGACGTGCTGCGTCCGTTCACCGGCGAGCCGATCCGCCGGGTCATGGAGCTGCCCGCGGTCTCGGTCATCGACACCCCGGAGGGCGCGATCGCCGATTTCGGGCAGGTGATCGCGGGGCGGGTGCGTCTGCGCGTGCGCGACACGGAGCCCGGCCGGCGCACCGTGATCGAGCACACCGAGACCCTCGCGGCCGACGGGACGTGGTTCGCGAACATCGTCGGCATCAACAAGGAGCAGACCGACGTGTTCGTCGCAGCCGGCGGCGACGACGAGTGGGAGCCCGAGTTCACTTACCACGGCTTCCGCTACGCACGCGTGAGCGGGCTGGCCGACCCGCTCGACCCGGACGACATCACCGCGGTGGTGATCGCGAGCGACATCGCGCAGACCGGTTCGTTCACGGCATCCGATGCTCGTCTGGACCGCCTGCACCAGAACGTCGTGTGGAGCCAGCGCGGCAACTTCCTGTCGATCCCGACCGACTGCCCGCAGCGCGAGAAAGTCGGGTGGACCGGCGACATCCAGGCGTTCGTCGGAGCCGCGAGCAACAACGCCCAGGTCGTGCCGTTCCTCTCGCGCTGGCTCGAGAACCTGCGTGCCGACCAGCTGCCTGATGGCCGCATCCCGATCTTCTCGCCGCGGTCGCCGTTCGACGCTGAGGCCGCCGCGATCGCGCAGGGCGTCGGCTCGATCGTCTCCGCCGCGGGCTGGAGCGATGCGATCGCGACCGTGCCGTGGGTGCTGTACGAGCGGTTCGGCGACCGCCGTCTGCTCGAGGACAACTACGACGCGATGGTGCGGTGGATCGAGTACCAGCGGGCGACCGCCGCGGCAGAGCTGCCGCCGTCTCTCGCGGACATCGAGCTGCCGGACGACCGGCGACACGCGCAGGAGCTGCTGTTCAACTCGGGGCTGCACTTCGGCGACTGGCTGACCCCCTCGACGATGGAGCAGGGGCCGCTGCACGAGGCGATCATGATCGCGCCGCGACTGACCGGTGAGCTCATCGCCCCGATGTTCCAGGCGCAGACGCTCACGCTCGCGTCGCGGACCGCGGGGGTGCTCGGACGAGAGGTGGATGCCGCCGACTTCGCTGCGCGCGCGGCCGAGGTGCGCGCGGCGTTCGCTGCCGAGTACGTCGACGCTCACGGCGACCTGCCGGTGCGGCTGCAGGGGGTGTACGTCCTCGCGCTGGCGTTCGACATGGTGCCTTGCGGCGTTCGCGCGCGCACCGCCGCCCGACTCGTCGAGCTCGTGCATGAACGCGGCGACCGGCTCGACACCGGATTCCTCTCGACGCCGTTTCTGCTCGACGTCCTGTGCGACACCGGCCATCCCGAGGTCGCGCGCACCCTGCTCTGGCAGTCCGAGATGCCGTCGTGGCTCTACGAGGTCGACAACGGTGCGACGACGTTCTGGGAGATGTGGGACGCGATCTCGCCCGACGGTGCGATCCGCCCGATGTCGTTCAACCACTACGCGCCCGGAAGCGTGGACGACTGGCTGTATCGCCGGGTGGCCGGCATCCGCTCGACCTCGCCCGGGTATCGCACGGCGGTGATCGAGCCCGACTTCGAGATCGGCGTCGACCGAGTCGCGGCGCACGTCGGCACCCCCTACGGCCGCCTGGCCGTGGAGTGGACGCGAACGGGGGATGCCGCATCCATCGTCGTCGATGTGCCGTTCGGCGTCGACGCGACGCTCGTACGCGCCGGCGAGCGAATCGCCCTGCCGCCCGGTCGCTCTCGCTGGTGACCCGACCGATCGCGCCACCGCCGACGCCCCGCTCGCCCTGCTGCGCGCGTCGCGGGGTCATCACCACCCGAGGCGGGCCCGCGGACCGTCGGGCGAGCCGCCGAGGGTCTGACCTCTAAGCTCGTGAGGGCGATGGCGGGGGTGGTCAACATGGCGGACGACTCGGGATCCGGGCGGTCGAAACCGAGCATCTACGACGTCGCCCGGCGCGCCGGGGTTTCGCACATGACGGTCTCGCGTGTGCTCAACGGGCATCCTCACATCCGTGAGTCGACGCGTGCCAGGGTGAACCAGGCGATCGACGAGCTGCAGTACACGCGAAGCTCGATCGCACGGGCGCTCGCCCGCCGGCGGGCGATGCGCATCGGCGTGATCGTCGACAGTGCGGTGCAGTGGGGACCGAACAGCACGCTCCGCGCGGTCGAGAGCGCCGCGCGGGGGTTCGAGTACTCGGTGAGCTCATTCACGACCTCGGAGCGCGGCGTCGAGCAGATCGGCGTGGGGATCGCCGACCTGGTCGCCCAGGGGATCGATGCGCTCTGCGTGATCGCGCCGCGCGTGTCATCTCTCCGCATCCTCCGCGAGCACAGCACCCACATGCCGACGCTCGTGATCACCGCCGAACACGAAGCCGACCTCCACACCGCCGCGGTCGACCAGCGTGCGGGCGCCCAGGCGGTCATGACGCACCTCCTCGAGCTCGGACACCGTTCGATCGCCCACATCGCGGGGCCGTCGGACTGGCACGACTCGCGCGCCCGCGAGCAGGCGTGGCGTGACGGGCTCGCGGCGGCGGGACTGCCCGCCTCCACGCTGGTGGCGGGGGACTGGACCTCCGATCGTGGATACGAGATCGGCCGATCGCTCGACCTCGACGACGTCACCGCCGTGTTCGCCGCGAATGACCAGACGGCGCTCGGCTTCATCCACGCCTTGACGGAGCGCGGCATCCGCGTCCCCTGGGACGTGAGCGTTGTCGGCTTCGACGACCTGCCCGACGCGCGGCACTTCCTGCCTCCGCTGACCACGGTGCGCCAGGATTTCGTCGCGCTCGGCGAACTCGCGGTCCGGCAGCTCGTCGCCGCGATCGAGGGCGAGGACCCTCCCGTCCACGACGTGATCGTCCCCGAGCTGATCGTGCGCGGCTCGACTGCGGCGCCGTCGCGCTGACCGGTCCCCGACTCAGGAGGGTGGAGTCCGCGCTTGCAATGCGGAATGTTAGCGCGCACAATTGAGGCCGGGACTGACGTGAACTCACGCGTCGGCGTCGAACGGTTGGGAGAACCAGCGTGGAATTCACTGCGGAGTCGCAGGACGCGATCGACACCGTGCGCGCCGAGGTCGCCGCGCTGCACGCGGAACTCGTCCGCTACGGGCTGATCGTGTGGACCGGGGGCAACGTTTCGGGGCGCGTCCCCGGTGCCGATCTGTTCGTCATCAAGCCGTCGGGGGTCTCGTACGACGATCTCGCGCCCGAGAACATGATCCTGTGCGATCTCGACGGCAACGTCGTCCCGGGCACACCGGGAAGCGAGCGGGCGCCGTCGAGCGACACCGCGGCGCACGCGTACGTGTATCGCCACATGCCCGAGGTCGGCGGCGTCGTGCACACGCATTCGACGTTCGCGGTGGCGTGGGCCGCGCGCGGCGAGGAGATCCCCTGCGTGATCACGGCGATGGCGGACGAGTTCGGTGGCCCGATCCCGGTCGGCCCTTTCGCGATCATCGGAGACGACTCGATCGGGCAGGGCATCGTGCAGACGTTGCGGGGGCACCGCTCCCGCGCGGTGCTGATGCAGAACCACGGACCCTTCACGATCGGCACTTCCGCGAGGGACGCCGTCAAGGCCGCCGTCATGGTGGAGGACGTCGCCCGCACCGTGCACTACGCCCGCGAGGCCGGACCTCTCATCCCGATTCCGCAGGAGGCGATCGATCGCCTTTACGACCGCTATCAGAATGTCTACGGGCAATCGACGGACGAGCGGCGAGACGCAGGAGTCGCCGAGTGACCGCGGAGGCGATCCGCGCGGGACGCACCGCGCTCGGGATCGAGTTCGGCTCGACGCGCATCAAGGCGTGCCTGGTGGATGCCGACGAGCCGACGCGGGTGCTCGCGGTGGGCAGTCACCAGTGGGAGAACGAGTACCGCGACCGCGTGTGGACCTATTCGCTCGACGCGGTCTGGTCGGGCGTGCAGGCCGCGTACGCCGGACTGGTCGCCGATGCGCGGGCGCAGCACGGGGTCGCGCCCGAGACGTTCGCGGCGATCGGGGTATCGGCGATGATGCACGGCTACCTCGCCTTCGACGCCGACGGGGCGCTCCTGACGCCGTTCCGCACGTGGCGCAACACCTCGACGGGTCCCGCGGCAGAAGAGCTCACTGCGCTGTTCGGCGCCAACATCCCGCTGCGCTGGTCGATCGCGCACTTCCACCAGGCGGTGCGGGATGCCGAGCCGCATGTCGCCGACGTGGCTCACCTCACCACCCTTGCGGGCTATGTGCATTTCATGCTGACGGGTCGTCGCGTGCTCGGAGTCGGCGATGCGTCCGGCATGTTCCCGATCGACACCGCGACAGGCGATTACGACGCGCGGCTGGTCGGACTCTTCGACCGCCTGGATGCCGATGCGCTGGCGGGCCGGAGCATCACCGACCTGCTGCCCGAGGTGCTCACCGCGGGTGCGGATGCCGGGTCGCTCACCGCCGAAGGTGCCGCGCTGCTCGACCCGACCGGCACGCTGCGCCCCGGCATCCCGCTCTGCCCGCCCGAGGGCGACGCCGGGACGGGCATGGTCGCGACCAACGCGGTCGCGCCTCGCACCGGGAACGTGAGCGCCGGCACGAGCATCTTCGCGATGGTCGTCCTCGAGAAGCCGCTGACTCGTGTCCACCACGAGCTGGATCTGGTCACGACGCCGTCCGGAGACCTTGTCGCGATGGTGCACTGCAACAACGGCGCGAGCGAACTCGCAGCCTGGGCCGCGATGTTCACGCGATTCGCCGCGGCCGCCGGTGCCCCGCTCTCCCCTGACGCGGTCTTCGACGTGCTGTTCCGCGAGGCGCTCGCGGGCGATGCCGATGCGGGCGGGCTGCTCGCGTACAACCACCTCGCCGGCGAGCCGATCGCAGGCCTGGACGAGGGGCGCCCTCTTCTCGTGCGGACGCCGGAGAGCCGCTTCAGCCTCGCCAACGTGATGCGCGCGCAGCTCTACGGCGTGTTCGGCAGCCTCGCTCTGGGCATGCGGGTCCTCGACGGCGAGGGCGTGCGGCTGGACCGCATGTTCGCGCACGGCGGCATGTTCCGCACGGCCGGCGTCGCCCAGCGCTTCCTCGCCGGCGCGCTCGATGCGCCTGTCGCGGTAGGCGAGACCGCTTCGGAAGGCGGGGCGTGGGGCATGGCCGTGCTCGCCGCCTTCGCCGCCTCGGGCTCGACATCCTCTCTCCAGGCCTACCTCGATGACCGCGTCTTCGCGAACGCCGAGATCGTCACCGTGGACCCCGACCCCGCCGACGTCTCCGGCTTCGCCTCGTATCTCGACCGCTATCGTGCCGGCCTCGCCATCGAGGCCGCCGCCGTCAAGGCCCTCCCCTGACTCACCCCACTGATCTCCGCATGTCCCACTTCTGACCGCTTGCGAGCCCGCATAACGGGCAGAAGTGGGACATGCAGACGCAAGCCCGACCGAAGGACACCGACATGACCCGCACGCCGCTCTCCACCTCGCTCGATCACTACGAGGTCTGGTTCGTCACCGGCAGTCAGAACCTCTACGGCGAAGAGACCCTGCGCCAGGTCGCCGAGCAGTCGCAGGCTGTCGCGGAAGGGCTGTCCGGGCTGCCGGTCCGCGTGGTGTGGAAGCCGGTGCTGAAGGATTCGGACTCGATCCGGCGCCTCGCGCTCGAGGTGAACGCGAGGGACGACGTGATCGGGGTGGTCGCGTGGATGCACACCTTCAGCCCCGCGAAGATGTGGATCGCGGGCCTGGACGCTTTGCAGAAGCCGCTGCTGCACCTGCATACGCAGGCGAACGTCGAGCTGCCGTGGGCTGAGATCGACTTCGACTTCATGAACCTCAACCAGGCCGCGCACGGGGACCGCGAGTTCGGGTACATCCAGACTCGGCTCGGCGTCGCACGCAAGACCGTGGTCGGTCACGTGTCGAACCCCGCGGTGAGGGCTCAGGTCGAGGACTGGCAGCGGGCCGCGGCCGGCTGGGCGGCATCCCGCACCCTGAAGCTCGCCCGCTTCGGCGACAACATGCGCTACGTCGCGGTCACGGAGGGCGACAAGACCGAGGCCGAGCTGCGTTTCGGCGTGCAGGTGAACACGTGGGGTGTGAACGAACTCGCGGATGCCGTGGCCGCGGCCGCCGAAGAAGACATCGACGCGCTCGTGCAGGTCTACCTCGACGACTACGACGTGGCACCCGAGCTGCGTCCCCACGGCGATCGGCATTCCTCCCTGCGCGACGGCGCGGCGATCGAGCTCGGTCTGCGGTCGTTCCTCGAGGAGGGCGGATTCGGCGCGTTCACCACGTCGTTCGAAGACCTCGGCGCCCTGAGGCAGCTGCCGGGGCTCGCCGTGCAGCGCCTTATGGCCGAGGGCTACGGCTTCGGCGCCGAGGGGGACTGGAAGACCGCGATCCTCGTCCGCATCGCCAACGTCATGGGCGCGGGACTGCCGGGCGGGGCGAGCCTCATGGAGGACTACACATACGACCTCGTTCCGGGCAGCGAGCGCATCCTCGGCGCGCACATGCTCGAGGTGTCGCCGTCGCTGACGACGAGCAAGCCGCGGCTCGAGGTCCACCCGCTCGGCATCGGCGGCAAGGACGACCCCGTGCGGCTGGTGTTCACCGCCGACCCGGGCCCTGCGCTCGTGGTCGCGATGAGCGACATGCGCGATCGGTTCCGTCTCGTGGCGAACGTCGTCGAGAACGTCGAGGCCCCCGACCTGCCGAACCTCCCCGTCGGCCGCGCGATCTGGAAGCCGCAGCCGGACTTCGCGACCTCCGCGGCGTGCTGGCTCGCCGCCGGCGCCGCGCATCACACGGTCATGACCACGGCGGTGGGGATCGAGGTGTTCCGCGACTTCGCGGAGATCGCCCGCACGGAGCTCGTCGTGATCGACGACGAGACGACCGTGCGGGGGTTCCAGAGCGAGCTGCGCTGGAACCAGGCGTACTACCGCCTCGCCCAGGGGTTCTGAACCGGCATCTCAGCGCGGAGGGGTCCGCGCGGGACCGGACGCCGAGGGCGAAGTTGCGCGACCCCCGCGTCCCGTGTGCAATATATCGCGTGCCGATCCCTTCGAACGCCGCCGCCGTCGACCGCTCGCTCTTGCGCGATGACGTCTACGTCCGGCTGCGTGACGCGATCGTGGACGGGACGTTCGTTCCGGGGGAGCAGCTCAAGGACGGTGAGCTCGCGGCCTGGCTCGGTGTGAGCCGCACCCCCGTGCGCGAAGCGCTCCTGCGCCTGGGCGCGAGCGGGCTGGTCGTGGCCGTGCCGGGCCGCTCGACGACGGTGAGCGCGATCGACGCGCAGGCGGTGCGCGACGCGCGCGACGTCCTCGCCGCCATGCACGCGCTCGCGGTGCGCGAGACGGCCGGACGGCTTGCGGACGACGATATCGCTCACATGCGCGCGTCCAACCGGCGTTTCGCGGACGCGGTGGCGGCCGGTGACGTCGCGGCCGCTCTCGACGCCGACGAGGCGCTGCACCGTGTTCCCGTCGTGGCGCTCGGCAACCGTGCGCTGGCCGCCGTCCTCGAGCAGTTCGAGCCCGTCGTCCGCCGCGCGGAGCTGCTGCGCTTCAGCGTGGACGGGCAGGCCGCGCTCGAGCGTCACGAGCAGCTGATCGACCTGCTCGCCGCGGGTGACGCCGCGCAGGCGGCATCCGTCACGTTCGACATCTGGCACAGCCTCGCCGCGGATGAGGGTTCCGACTTCGGCGACTGACGCGCGGAGCTCGGGTGATTCTGTCAAGCCCTACCGGTCGACGTCCGCCAGGGGAGAGGCTCGGGTAAACGAACGGAGCCCCGATGACGACAGAATCCGCAGGCGCCCAGGACGGGCAGGACCAGACTCGGCACGACGAGAACCGACACGACGATCCGGAGACGCCGACGACGGGCGAGCTCGAAGAACCCAGCACCGAGAAGGCGCCGGGGGAGGAGCCGAAGGCGCCCGCGCCCGACGAGCCCGAACCGAGCCACGAAGCCGTGGGCATCGGCGTGATCGGGCGGCCGCTCGTCGAGCCCGAGCCGACGATCGTGTCGGAGCACGCATCCGACGACGACGCGTCCGAGGACCCCGCCGGAAACGCCTGACTCCTGCGCTCAGGCGCGGCGCGGCACCACTCGCAGCCACACGAAGCGGTGGGCCCCCAGCGCGAGGCCGCGCTCCAGGTCGACGTGGTCGCCCGTCACGACGTCGGTCGCGGCGCCCTCGAATCCGCTCAGGGTGAGGGGGTCGATCAGCGCCAGGTCATCGCCGACGTTCGCGAGCACGAGCACCACCGACACCGCGCCCGGGCGCTGATAGCCGAGGACGGACGGATGCTTCGCGTCGAAGCCGATCAGTTCTCCGCCGGCCAGCTCGGGGGTCCCCTGCCGTGCGCGGATGAGTTCGGTGAGGCCCGCGTAGACCCGGCCCGCCGTCGTGGTCGGATCCGTCCGCTCGTCGTAGCGCTCCGCGGGCCGGAGCGGGCGGTGCACCCAGCGGCTGTCTCCCGCGGTGGCCTCGTCGTCGACGTAGGAGTAGTCGTTCAGCTGAGCGACCTCGTCGCCGAGGTAGACGAGCGGCACCCCGCCCGTGGACATCGCGATCGCGTGCGCCAGGAGCACCCGGTCGACGCCGCCGGCGTCCCCCGCCTCGATCCCGGCGAGCGACGCGGTCGTCCCCGCGATGCGCGCGTCGCCGGTCTTCGGGTTCTCCTGGAACGGCACTCCGCGCGCGAAGCTGCCCGGAAAGCGGCCGACGTAGAAGTCGTTGAGGAAGCGGCGGTGAGGGTAGCCCTCGATGCCGAACTCGGCGGCATCCTCGTCGGCGAACGTCCAGCCGATGTCGTCGTGGCTGCGGACGTAGTTGACCCACGCCGTGCCGGCCGGCAGCGCATGGCGGCGCTCGAGCGCCTGCTGCAGCATCCGCGGGTCACGCGTCGCGAGCGCCTCCCACGTCAGCGCCATCTGCAGCGGGTTGTACGACAGCTGGCACTCCTCGAGCGAGACGTACTCGATGACCTCGTCGGGGTGCACGATCGCCTCCGACTTGAACAGCAGGCTGGGGGCGGCCATGCGCAGCACCGCGTTGAACGCACGCAGCAGCAGGTGCGCTTCCGGGAGCGACTCGCACGCGGTGCCCAGGCGCTTCCAGATGAAGGCGACGGCGTCCATACGCAGGATCTCGACGCCCTGGTTGGCGAGGAACAGCATCTCGCCCGCCATGGCGCGGAACACCGCGGGATTGGCGTAGTTGAGGTCCCACTGGAAGTGGTAGAACGTCGCCCAGATCCAGCGCCCGTCCGGAAGCTGCACGAAGGAGCCGGGGTGGTCGTCCGGGAAGATCTCCCGCACCGTCTTCTCGTACTCGTCCGGCATCGTGCGGTCGGGGAAGATCAGGTAGAAGTCCTCGTAGCCTGGTTCTCCCGCGACGGCCTTCTTCGCCCACTCGTGCTCGTTGCTCGTGTGGTTGAAGATGAAGTCCACCACGAGCGAGATGCCGGCCAGGCGCAGGTCCGCCGCGAGCGAGGCCAGGTCGTCCATCGAGCCGAGAGTGGGGTTGACGTGGCGATAGCTCGAGACGGCGTACCCTCCGTCGGAGTTGCCCTCGGGGCTCTCGAACAGCGGCATGAGGTGCAGGTAGGTCAGGCCGAGTTCTTCGAAGTACGGGATGCTGTCACGCACGCCCGCGAGCGAACCGGCGTACCGGTCGACGTAGCAGACGCCCCCCAGCATCTGGTTCGACAGATACCATCCGGGGTTCTGCTCGCGGAGATCGTCGCGCGCCCTGAGCTCGAGGGGTCGCGCATTCCACGAGGCCGACGCCTCCGCGATCACGGCGGCGAGCTGCTCGAGACCGTCTCCGCGCTCGCCGTAGAGCTGCACGAACAGAGGATGCAGCGTCGGGAAGTGCTCCGCGAAGCGACGCGCGAACGCGTCGTCGAACGCGCCTCCGCTTTCCGAGGCGATGCGCCTGACCTCTTCGATGTCGGCCGTCCACTCGGCGGTCAGACTGGGCATGGCGCTCCTCCCGGCGAACTCGGTGCCGCGGTGCGCGACAGACACATTCACAATAGGGCTGACAGACTGCAATCCTTCGGACGAGGAGGCCGCGATGGGACTTGTGCAGGTGGCGTTGCGGGCCGACGATCTCGATCGTGCGGCCGACTTCTACACGGTGCTGCTGGAATCCACGCCGATCGCGCGGTTCGATGAGGCGGGGCTCGTGTTCTTCGACCTCGATGGCGTGCGCCTCCTGATCGATCGGAACGCCCCGTCATCGCTGCTGTACGTGCACGTCGACAATGTCCACGACGCCCTCGACAGGCTCGACGGCCTGGTGGATGTCGTCTCGCGCCCGCACGTGATCTTCACGCATCACGACGACACTCTCGGGCCGGCGGGACACGACGAATGGCAGGCGTTCATCACCGACACCGAGGGCAACACCGTCGGTCTCGTGGCGTTCCAGCGACACTGACGCGCGCAGTCCGGCATCCCCGCTCTACGGGCGATTCGCTGTCGGCGAACCACTGGCACTCTCGGGGGTCGAGTGCTAATCTTGTCGTAGTTGAGTCAATTGGACTCAACTCCCTGAACACACCGCCGGGCGGCCCCGCCCGGTCCGACGACAAGGAGATGAATCATGGCCACCTACGACCCGTTCCGTGATCTCGACCGCTTCGCGTCGACCCTGTTCGATGCGCGCCGCGGACCCCGCCGCATGCCGATGGATCTGTACCGCGACGGTGATCACTACGTCCTGACCGCCGACCTTCCGGGCATCGACCCGGGCTCGGTCGACATCGACGTCGACGGCCAGCTGCTGACGATCCGCGCCGAGCGCACGCTCGCCGGGGGCGAAGGAGTGAAGTGGATCACGCGCGAACGCGAGGCCGCGAGCTTCCTCCGGCAGCTGAACCTCGGCCAGGGCATCGACACCGAGCGCATCGCCGCGAACTACAGCAACGGCGTGCTGAACGTGACGATCCCGGTCAGCGAGAAGGCGAAGCCGCGCAAGATCGAAGTCGAGACCGACAGCGCCTCGCCGGTGCTGCGGGCTCACGAGAGCAACGAGCCCCAGCCCGTCGAGCAGTGACGCGACCCGCGCGAGCCGCGCAGTGATGCGACGGGCGTGAGCCCGACGATGCCCCGGACCCCACATCCGGGGCATCGCTGTGTCGTCAGGGGGTACCTGCGACACGAAGGCGTCGCGGCCCGAGCCGCGACGCGGAAGCCCTCACAGCGCGCGTCCGTGAGGGCCCCCGTCTGTCAGGCCGTGCGACTCACTTGTCGCTGTTGAAGGCGTCCTTGACGCTCTCGCCCGCCTGCTTCACGTTCTCTCCGGCCTGCTTCGCAGCGGCCTTGGCCTGGTCGGCCTTGCCCTCCGCGACGAGCTTGTCGTTGTCGGTCGCCTTGCCGACAGCCTCCTTGGCCTTGCCGGTGAGTTCCTCGGCCTTGTTCTTGATGTCGTCTCCGATGCCCATGGCATCTCCTTCCGTGGTTACTGGTGGTCGGGATCGCGCGTGTCCGCGTGGTCCCCGGGGTGGGTCTGGTTCACGGCAGGCGCTGCTTGTCGTGGGCGAGCTTGGCGCGCAGGCCGGTGTGGATCGAGATGTACGTCGGCACGTCCTGTCCGGTCAGCTTCGCGAGGCTCTCGACGAGCGTGTCGACGTGCTCCGCGAGAGCGCGCGGATCGGTGTTCTGCCGCGGCGTCACGCTCACATGCATGACGGGCCGGCGGCGGATGTCGCCGAGCTGCACTCCGGCCGCGAGTTCCCGATCGAGCATCCCGACCCGCGGGTGCAGATCACCGTGACCGAGGGTGCGGTTGCGCATCCGGCTGACGGCGAGCGTCGCGTGGGGGATGCCGATGCAGGAGCTGTCGGCGAAGCTGCAGGAGATCGTCCGCCGGGCTCTCGCCGAGCACACCGACCTGAATGTGATCGCCGTCGATGTCGCCGTGGAGGACGTCCACGGCTTCGAGCAGATGAAGGACCGATGATGAGCGCGACCGATCCCGTTGCCTCCGAGCAGCCGCTCGATCTCGACGACGCCGTGCTCGCGGTGGAGGGCGTCGAGGGACTCTTCCCCGCGCAGGGCGCGCTGGCGCGCGTTTCGGAGCGGATCCTCGCGGCCGTGACCCGCACGGACGATCCGGCATCCGTGCGGGTGTCCGCGTCGGAGGACGCGGAGGTCGTCTCGGCCCGCATCGCGGCGTCCGCCGACGTCCCGGTGCGCGAGACGGCGCGCCGCGTCGCGGACCGCCTCGCCGAGCTGCAGCCCGGCGCCACCGGCATCCGGGTGCAGGTCGCGCGCATCCAGTAGCCGCGCGGCGTAGCCTGGAGCGTGTGAGCGCATACGTCTCGGCGTTCGAGCTGTTCTCCATCGGAGTAGGACCCTCGAGCTCCCACACGGTCGGACCCATGCGGGCGGCCCGTGATTTCGCGACCCGTCTGCGCGCGGAGGGCGTGCTCGAGCGCGTCGCGCGCGTCACATGCACGCTGTACGGCTCGCTCGGCGCGACCGGGATCGGCCACGGCACGCCCGACGCCGTGGTGGCAGGGCTCCAGGGTCTCTCGCCCGAGACCGTGGATCCGGCTGCCGTGCGCGCCGCGTGGACGGACTGGCCCGAGGGTGCGCGGCTCGGGCTGGACGGCATCCACCCCGTCACCTTCGCGAAGACGGACGTCGTCTTCGCGCCGCGGACGCGCCTGCCCGGACATCCGAACGCGATGATCCTCGAAGCGCGCGACACGGATGCCGTGCTCCTGGCCGCCGACACGTACTACTCGGTCGGGGGCGGGTTCATCCGCCGAGAGGGGGAGCCCCCGAGGATCGCCGCGCACGCGTATCCGCTCGCGTTCGACAGCGCGGACACACTGATCGCGCTCTGCGACGAGCGGGGCATCACGATCGCCGAGGCGGCGCGCATCAACGAGGAGGCGCTGCGCAGCGACGAGGAGATCGCGGAGGGGCTCGACCGCATCTGGGACACGATGTCGGCGTGCGTCGAAGCGGGCCTGCACGCGGACGGCGTCCTCCCGGGGATGCTGCGCGTCAAGCGCCGCGCAGGCGCGATCCGGGCGCAGCTCGAGGAGGCGGAGGCGACCGGGCACCGCGAGCTGCCGGGCGAATGGCTCGGCGCGTTCGCGCTCGCCGTGAACGAGGAGAACGCCGCCGGCGGGCGGGTCGTCACCGCCCCCACGAACGGCGCGGCCGGCATTCTGCCCGCCGTCGCGATGTACTGGTGGCGCTTCCTCGCGGACTCCGGACTCGGCGTCGGCAACGCCGTGACCCCGCACGGCGAGCTCGTCGGAAGCGCCCTGCTCGGCTTCCACGCCCCGGTGCCGGGGGTCGTCGCCGAGTCGCCGGAACTCGTCGCCGAGGCGAACCGCCGGCGCGGCATCCGTCGGTTCCTCCTCACCGCGACCGCGCTCGGGTCGCTCTTCAAGGCGAACGCGTCGATCTCGGGCGCCGAGGGCGGGTGCCAGGCCGAGGTCGGGTCGGCGTGTGCGATGGCGGCGGGCGGACTCACCGCCGTGATGGGCGGCACGAACCGGCAGATCGAGAACGCCGCCGAGATCGCGATGGAGCACCACCTCGGTCTCACGTGCGATCCGGTCGGCGGGCTCGTGCAGATCCCGTGCATCGAGCGCAACGCGATCGCCGCGTCGACCGCCGTGACCGCCGCGCGGCTCGCGCTGCGTGGCGACGGGAGTCATTACGTGTCGCTGGATGCCGTCGTCGAGACGATGCGCCAGACCGGCATCGACATGAGCCACAAGTACAAGGAGACGAGCGAGGGCGGTCTCGCGGTCAACGTCATCGAGTGCTGACGCGGGGCGGTGGCGTGCCGCCGGTTCGGTGGACGGATTCTGCGCTTCTCGCCACCGTACTTCGCCGAAAGTGCCCACTGAACAGTTGACGTTCTGGTTTGGTGGGCGGTTTCTGCACACTCCGCCGCGCGAAGCGACGGATGCCGCCCACTGAGCGTCGGCAGTGACAGGCGCCCTCTCCGCCGTGGCTCGCCTCGGCTTCGCTCAGCGCGGGTCACGTGCGAGGAGTGGCGGGCGCCATCCTCTGCGCAGGAGCGCGTCACGGATGCCGGTCACCGCCGCATCCGAGGACGGATAGACGTGGCGCGCCGTGAAGCGCAGCACCGTCCACCCGAGTGCCACGCAGCGCGCGTGCTTCGCGATGTCGCGATCCCACTGCGCGCGGCTCGTGCGGTGGTGGTCGCCCTCGAATTCGATGAGGATCATCCAGGTCGGGTATCCGAGCTCGGTGAAGCCGATGAGCACGCCCTCGTCGTCGAAGACGTCGATGTCGAGGTCGGGAGCGGGGAGCCCCGCGCGGAGGATCGCGAGCCGCAGTTCGGTCTCCGGCGGCGATGCGCTCCCGACTCGGATCTGGGGCAGCGCCTCTCGCAGCTTCGCGACGCCGACTCGCCGCCCTGCATGCACCGCCGCCGCGAGCTGTGGCAGGGTCGCCGCGCCCGATCCGGGCTCGGCGCGGAACCCGCCCTTGCGGCGCGGCTCGTGGACGATCGCGTCGCCCGCGACGATGAGTTCATCCACTGTGAGGAACTTCGCCAGCTGCGTCCACGTCGACGCCGGACTGGCGAGCGGCATCCCGTCCAGGGTGCGCGTGGTGACGAGGGCGGGGGCGAGCCGGTGGGTCCGGACGCCCGCCATCCGTGGGCCGCGGGCCGGGATGAGGACGGCGACATCGAGCAGGCGATCCGGTCGGGAGGCACGCGGGATGAAGGCATCGCGTGGCGGAGTCGACGCCGGACTCGTCGAGCCGGAGGTTCGCCCCGTGCTCCTCAGAAGACGCAGCGGCAACGGTATGTCCCAGAGCACCGCCGCCGTGACATGACTGAAGAAGGCGCCGGGCGACATGATCGCGCGGTAGGCGGTCGCTCTCGCCTGCATACGCATGCGTCGGGCACGCGCCTCGTATGCGATCGGTGACTCATCCTCGTCGAAGGGCTCGGCGGGCGGCATCCATCGGGTTCGAACTCCGGAGAACGGCGTGTCGAGATCGCGGTGCCGCAGGCGGGCGAGGGATACGCCCTCGGCGCGGGCGGCACGCACAGAGAACGACTCTCCGAGGGCGTCGGGCAGGGGAGCGGGTCGGCGGGGCATGCACGCCAGCATCGATGACCCCGACCAGGGTGGTGTCGCCGAACTGAGATCCGGTGGACTTCTGGTGGACGGGGTGTCCTGTGGAGGATCGGTGTCGCTCCGGCGACGTATGACCTTCCCGTCCGTGTTCGCTGGGCCGAACCCGCGACATCGTGGGCCGGTGATGGCGGATGCTGTCCACTGAGTGCGCGTGGTGAGGCTTCGGTGGGCGCGATGTGCGCTTGCGAGGTGCACGTGCGGCACATGCTGTCCACCGAGTGATTCCCGCTCCCGCGTCCCACCCGAGCGGCTCAGCCGCCGGCGCGGCGCCCGCGGCGGATGCGGCCGATGGTCTCGCCGACCGCGACGGCGGCGAGCACGAGCGCCGCCGCGACCGACTCGCCGAGCACGTCCAGCACCGGCGACAGCAGACCCAGGGCCAGGATGCCGAGGACGCCGGCGACCGGGGCGGCGACCCACCGCCGCTCGAGCACCCGGCGGAAGAGCGCGGTTCCGGCCAGGAACAGCAGCGGGCCGCCGAGCACGACGATCGTCGCGGCGAAGCTCTCGGCGTGCGGATCACCGAGGGCCTCCTTGTCGCCGACGCTCAGCAGCACGATGCCGGCGATGATCGCGAGGTGGATCCAGGTGTACGCCGTGCGGACGAGGCGCCCGGGCTGGTCGGACGCCTCGATCGCCTCGGCGCCGATGCGCTCGCCGTGGTCGAAATAGATCCACCAGCAGGATGCCGCGGCGACGAAGGCCGCGATCATCGCGACGACGCCCGCGGGGGAGGACTCCTTGTCGACGAACGCGAAACCCGTGACCAGCAGGCCTTCGCCGAGCGCGATCAGGACGAAGAGGGCGGTCCGCTCGGCGATGTGCGGACCCGAGACGTCCCACGAGGCGATCTTCACGCGTCCGAGGCCCGGCACGGGGAAGCCGAGCACGGTGCCGACGAGCTCGAGCGCGAGGGCCGCGGCCCAGAAGGGCAGCTGCAGCGACAGCGGGAGCACCGCCCCGGTGATCCACAGCACGGCGCCGGCGAGCATCCAGATCAGGATGCAGAGGAAGTCGCGCGAGGCGTCGCGATCGTGGCGCGCGGTCGCCCACACGATGAAGCCGCTGCGGCCGAGCTGCAGCGCGACGAACGCGACCGCGAACGTCCAGGCGCGATCGCCGAAGGCCTCGGCGATCGCCACGCTCATGACGAAGGACACGAAGGCGAGCGCGATCACGGCTCCGCGGACCGGCAGCTTCACCGGGTCGAGCCAGTTCGTGACCCACGTGGTCGACACCCACGCCCACCAGAGGGCGCAGATCATGATCACGCCCTCGAGCGCCCCGAGCGGCGTCTGATTGTCGTAGAGGTAGGCCGACAGCTGGGTCAGCGCGAAGACGAAGACGAGGTCGAAGAAGAGCTCGACGTACGTGACGCGATCGGCGCGCGGTGAATCGGTCGGCCTCAGCACGTCGCGGCGCATCCCGAAAGCCATGCCCCATCTTGGCACCGGAGCAGACCGCATCGGCGCGTGCGGTGGCATCGCTCTCGGGCCTACGCTGAGTCCGGGCGGATCTCGCCCGGACTCAGCGCGAAAGGGGCGGTGTATGTCGTTTCAGGCATACCTCGACAACATCGAGACCAAAACGGGCGTGACGCCACGCCGGTTCATCGCGCTCGCCGAGGAGCGCGGCTTCGGTCCGGGTACGAAGGCCGGAGAGATCGTCGCCTGGCTCGCCGAAGACTACGGACTCGGACGCGGACACGCGATGGCACTCGTCCACGTGATCACGAAGGGGGACAAGATCGACGCGAAGCACGTCGACTCCCGTGGGACCCACAGGGACGCCTCCGACACGCTCTGGCTCGACGGTCAGGCCACGAATCCGTCGCGCTGACAGACTCTCCGCACGCCCTGATCAGCAGCCGTCGGAGGTCTTGCGCAGCTTGGCCGCGAGGTCGCGCAGCTGCGCGAGCTCGTCGTCGTCGAGCACCGACATGCGCTCGGCGATCGAGCGGCCGTGGGTGGAGGCGATCTTGCGGAACGCCGCCGCGCCGTCCGCCGTCGCGCGCACGAGGGCCCCGCGGCCGTCGTCGGGATCGGGGCACTTCGTGACGAGTCCGCGCGCCGCCATGCGGTCGACCAACCGCGAGACGCTGGGCTGACTGATGAGCATGTTCGCCGTCACGTCGCGCAGGCGCGCGGTCATGCCCTCGCCGCGCGTCACGGTGAGGAGGACGTCGTATTCGGCCTGTGTGAGGGTCTTGTCGTCGAAGTCGCAGCTGATCTCGTCGAAGACCTCGTGCTGCGCACGGAACAGGCTCTCCCACGCTTCGATCGCGAGCCGCCGGTCGGTCATGCCACCACTGTAGGCCCTGCGCCCGGCCCGTAGTCTGAGGCACATGGGGACGAAGCTGCTCCGCGTCGCACTGCTCGCGCTGGTGATCATCGGGATGCCGGTCGCGGCCCTCACGGCGTGCACCGCCGGAGGCGAGACGGCCGAGATGTCGGCATCCGTGTCGACCGATGTCGACGACTTCTCGTTCGAGAGCCTCGACGTGACGTACCGGCTCGGCGCGGCTGAGGACGGCACGAGCACGCTGCTCGTGGAGGAGCGCTACGTCGCGCTCTTCCCCGAGTACGACCAGAACCGCGGCATGCGCCGGATCATCCCCGACTCGTATCTCGGCGTGCCCCTGAACCCGCAGCTGATCTCGATCACGGACGGCGAGGGGAACCCGCGCGCGGCCGAGACCGACACCGAGGACGGTGAGTACTGGATGACCTCGCGGGCGGACGACTACGTGCGCGGCGCGCAGACGTACGTGTTCACCTACACGCTCGAGAACGTCGCCCGGTTCTTCGACGACACCGGAGTGGACGAGTTCTACTGGAACGTCAACGGCTTCGCCTGGCGCCAGGACTTCAGCCGGATCACGACGCGCCTCATCGTGCCGCCCGATCTCGCGACCTCGCTAACCGGCCGACAGGCGTGCTACTTCGGATACCAGGGCTCGACCCAGACGTGCGAGATCACGCGGGATGCCGCTCCCGACGGCGGTGCGGTGTTCACGGCATCCGTCGGGCCGGTTCCTGCCGGCCAGAACGTCACGATCGCGGTCGCGTTCGAAGAGGGCACCTTCGTGCCGTTCGACTCGTCGTACCTCGCGTCGCCGTGGGGCTGGCTGCAGGCGGTCGCCGGGCTCGGCCTGCTTGCGGCGATCGTGTTCGCGGGGGTGACGCGCGCGCGTCATCTGCGCGACGAGCCGGGTCGGCCGACGATCATCGCCGAGTACACGCCGCCCCGCGAGGTCGACGCGCTCGAGAGCGCCGTGCTGCTGGGCAAGACGACGAAGGCGATCCCGGCCGAGGTGCTCGAGCAGGCGGTCGTCGGGAGCATCCGCATCGTGGAGGGCGCGCGCAAGCTCTTCGGCGGAGTGAAGCTCAAGGCGCAGCTGGTCGACCCCTCACGCGCGGACGGCGACGGGCGGCTGCTGCTCGACGGGCTCTTCGCCTCCGGGCTTCCGGGTGAGGAATACGAGTTCGGCCGCACCGACACGCGCTTCTCCTCTGCGGCGCAGAACATCCTCAAGCTCGCGAACGCCGAACTGACGAACCGCGGGCTGCGACGCAAGGTGCCCGTCGCGAAGCGCATCTGGCCCGTGCTCGCCGTGCTGGCGGCATCCGCTCTGGTGTTCTTCGCCGGGATGTTCGCGCTCGCGGCTTCCGTCGACCCCCTCATCCCGATCCTCCTCATCATCGGTTCGGTGCTGGCCGACATCGTCGTGATCGGGATGCTGGCACGCAAGCCGCTCACCGCGCTCGGCGCCGAGGTGCGCGACCATCTGAAGGGGCTCGAGCAGTTCATCGAGTGGGCCGAAGCCGACCGCATCCGCATGCTGCAGTCGCCCGCGGGCGCCGAGCGCGTGCGCATCGACCCGAACGATCCGGCGCAGATGCTGAAGCTCTACGAAGTGCTGCTGCCGTACGCCGTCGTCTTCGGGCAGGAGAAGGAGTGGGCGCGGCAGCTGGCCGCTCTGTACGGCGAGGGCAACTCTCCGGGTTGGTACTCGGGGTCGCACGGCTTCAGCGCAGGGTCGTTCTCGGCGGGCATCAGCTCGCTGTCGGCGAGTTCGGCCTCGTCGTCGTCGACCTCGGGCGGATCCGGCGGCGGCGGGTCGTCGGGCGGCGGTGGCGGAGGTGGCGGAGGCGGCGGCGTCTGAGCGCCGCGTTTCTCCGCGCGCCGTATCTTTCCGTGTCGCGACCCCTCTTCCCCAGTGAGGGGAACAGGTGGACGATCCTCTCGTGGGGGAGATCACACCGAGGGGGCTCCATCATGGGATGCGACTGCAACGACACCATCGTGACAGGCGGTGACGTCCTCCATTTCGGGGAGGACGGCGAACTCTTCACGCCGGTGGAACTGCGACCGGAACTTCGACCCGGTGGGCTCACGACGATCACCGGTCCCTGCGCGCTCGACGTGCTGGACGGCTCGTGGCTCATCGAGGTCGAGCGCAGGACCGTGGTCCAGCCGCTTGTGCGCGGGCCCCTGCGCATCGAAGTCGGCTCGTCGTCGCTGCGCGTGTCGGGCGACATCTACACCCACCGCGTCTTCGGACCCATCGAGCCGGAGGTCGTCATTTCTCCCGTGACCGGGCGCATCACGGGGGATATGCGGGACGAGGCGGCGGATGCCGCGGCGGACGCCGATCTCGACGACTTCGGCGTGCTGTTCCCGGTGCCGCGACCGTGGTACCCGAGCTTTCCGAACGCGCAGTACTCCTGGTATTTCCGCTCGAACGGCGCGACCTACGCGAACGGCGTCCTGACGGTTCAGATCGTGCGCCACCTGTGGAACAAGGCCACTCAGGAGTTCACCGGAACCGACACCGGGACGCTCACCCTGTCGTGTCGGCGCAGTCTGATCAGCGTGCGGCGATCGCCGCAGGTCATGACCGGCACCCTCGTGATCGGCGGACGCACGTCGCAGGTCACGGCGACCAAGACCTCGAGTCTGTATCGCGGATGCCGCATCGAGGTCGATGCCATGGTGAACCGCAGCTTCCCGGCGGCGGCCGTCGCAGGCTCCGGCGCGACCGTCACGCTCCGGTCGGTCTACGGCACCGCGGGCTGGGACGTCACGGTCGTCCAGGACGAGGTGAACATCCCCGACGACGCGTCGCTGACCAACGTCGAACTGCAGACGCTGCTCGCCGGGCGGCGTCAGCCGGTGACGGGTGACGCGTGGCGCCTGTGGCTCATGATCGGATCGGCGCAGGGCGGACTGTTCGGTGTCATGTTCGACGACGACACCGTGCCGCGCGAAGGGGCGGTCGGCTTTGCGGACGCGACGCTCGGCGCAGACGCGACCATCGCGGCCGGAGCGCGCAATCAGCCGCTCAACAACGTGCCGGCGGCGTTCTTGCGCACGCTGATCCACGAGGCGGGTCACGCGTTCAACCTCTTCCATCCCAAGCACGATGTGCATCTTCCGGGCATCGGAACCGAGATCATGAACCAGACCGGAGACGTCATGGGCTTCGCCACGACGACGAACACGTACCCGGGCAACGCGACGTTCGCGTTCTCCGAGCACGATCGGCTTTCGCTCATCCACTCGCCGGATCCTCAGGTCAAGCCGGGGTGGAAGAACTTCGGGTGGGGGCACGGCAGTCTCTCCTCCGGCCTGCCGACGCCGGCCGACGTGTCGGGCTACGCCGGAGACGAGGGCGATGTGGGGCTGGAGCTGCGCATCAGCCTGCCGCCGAACGCCTTCGTCGGGGAATACATCACCGCCGAGGTCACCCTCGTCAACACCGGGGACGCCCCTCGTCCCGTCACGAGCCTGCTGAGCCTCGCCGAGGGCGACCTCGTGTTCGAGCGCACCCGGCCCGACGGCAAGGTCGACCAGGTGCTCGATATCGTGGTCGGCTGCGGTCCGCGGCCCATGGTGACCTTGCAGCCCGGCGAATCCGTGAGCAATCATGTGCAGGTGTTCTTCACGAACCAGGGCGTCACCTTCACCGAGCCCGGCCGGCACACGATCGCGGCGCTCCTGTCGGCGGATCCGCACACGACCGTCACATCCGCGCCGGTGACGATCGACGTCCGCACGGCCGCGAGCGAGACCGAGGTCGCGATCAGCGCGCAGACGCTCGACACGGGCGTCGGTCGGGCGATGGCCCTCGGCGATTTCGGGGCCGACACAGCTGCGCGTGCGGCTCTCACCGCACTCGCGGAGGAGCACGCCGACACCGATACCGGTGCGGCGGGAGCGCTCGTGATGGCGAACGCGCTCGCGCGCGAGTTCACCGATCTGCTCGGCGGGGACTCGAGTCGCGGGGCGTCGGCGGACGATGCCCAGCACTATCTCGACCTGGCGATGAAGGGACGCTCGGCCGAGCGGTGCGCGGAGCTGGCGGTGACCGTCGCCAGTCCGACCGAGAAGGACGCGCCGGTGGTCGCCGACGTGATGGACCGCATCCAGAGCGGGAAGAAGGGCGGCGCACGTTCCGCATCGGGCAAGGCCGCCGCGGCGGCCGAGCGCATCGTCGCCGATTACTACGGCCCCGTGCCGCGATGAGTGCACCCGAGATGAGTGAGGGGGCGTCCGGAGGGCTGACGCTGCGGCTGACGCTCCCCGACGGCGATGAGCTCGCGCTCGGCCGCTGCCTCATCGGCGTCATCACGCTCGAGGCCACCCGCGAGACCGAGGTCGATGCGCGCCTCAACCTCATCGAGGGCGATCTGTGGGTCGAGGTGCGCGGACCATCCGGCTCCGCGCGGGTCTGCTCGCCGTGGCCCGCCGACTCAGGTCGCCGGACGGTCGCCCTCGAGGCCGGCCGATCCCTCGTCGCCGCCGTCCCCCTGTTCGCGACCGACACGAGTCACACGGCGTTCCCGTCGGTCGGCCGGTACGCGCTCGTCGCGCACTATGCGGCGCTGCCGGGCGGGGAACTGACGAGCGCAGAGGTCACGATCACCCGCACGCCGGGGGATGCCGACGCGACGCGCGCTCTGCAGGATCGCGACGTGCTGCAGAGCCTGCTGTCCGCCGGGACGCTGGGCGCGGCATCCGACGGTCTTCACGTCCTCGCGCAGAGCGATCACGCGACCACCCGCACCCTCGCCCTCCTCGCGCTCGGCGAAGCGCCCGATGAGCGATCGGATGCCGCGTTGCGGGCGGTCGCCGCGGTCCTGCCACCGCACGCCTCGCCGGAGGACCCGCGGAGGGATGCGGCCCTGTCGGCCGCGGACGGCTCGGTGGTCGCGATGCTCACGGGCTCTCCGGAGTAAGCGCTCACCGGTCTCGGCGCTGAAAGCGACGCCGCGCAGGGCGAGAGAGGGCGCCGGGCAAGAGTAAGGGCCGGTCGGAGAGGCTACCGACCGGCCCTTGTTCCTTGCACCAAGAGTGTCCTGCAATCACATGCGGTCGTTGCCACAGCAAAACAACTTCCGTACGTGAACTCTATAACGACGAGGTAACGGAAGGGAAGAGCATCCCGTTATCTTTTTGTGATTCTTTCGCGTGCGGCGGTCGGGGAGGCGTTTCGCTGCGCGCGGTCCTGACCTCCGCGTACGGGCGATCGGCCGAGGATCCGATTCACAGTCCGTCGAGCAGGGCCTCGAGGCGGCGGGCGCGCGTGGCCGCCGTCGCCGCCGCGTCGACGGGAACGAGCCGCTTGCGGCGGGTCGAAGGCGGCAGGGAGTCCCACGCGTCGCGCAGACCCGCGGCCGCGAGGGAGTCGACGAGGTCGGGCGGGACGGGCACGTGATCGGGATCGACGGGCGCCAGAAACCCCGTCACCGGGTCGCCCGCCTCCAGTCTCAGCCGGCGGAGCATCGACGACCCAGCCCACACGAACGTGTCGGGAAGCACCGGTGCGCGCGTCAAGGCGAAGTTGACCGCGATGTCCTCCAGCTCACCGCCCACGCGTTTCGTGCTGAGCGCGCGGGCGTCGTCGACGAGGGCCTGCGGCATGCGGATCACCGTGTACACCGACCGCCCCCAGGTCATCGGCTCGATGAAGGCGTCGATGCGATGCGCGGGGCCCAGGTATGGTTCGGCGAGGCCCGTCGGGCCGTGGTCGGAAGGGTCTGCGGCCGGACGATCCGGCGTATCCATCAGCCCAGCTCGCCATCGCGCGGAGGATCGGGTTCGCACCGTGCGTCGGCGTACGCCTGCACCGTGGGGCGGTACCCGGTGAGCGTCGTGGACAGACCCGGCACGCCGTGCACCGAGGTCCACTCGTGCAGGGCGATCGGGCCCTGCGATGGGCGTTCGTCGATCAGTCGCCGCATCGGCGCCCGTGCGTGCGCCGGCTGGGCGTCGTCGGCCGCGCGCCCGACAGCGGCGACGCGGTCATTCCACCCGAGTTGCACCGTCCCAGCTTGGCACTCGGTCGTGCCGGCTGGTCGCTCGGGCCCCGGTCAGTACCAGTTCACGGCCTGGGAATGGCCCCAGGCGGCGCACGGCGAGCCGTACACGGCATCGATGTAGCCGAGTCCCCAGGCGATCTGGGTTGCGGCGTTGGTCTGCCAGTCCGAGCCCGCGCTCGCCATCTTGCTGCCGGGGAGGGCCTGGGGGATGCCGGTCGCGCCGCTGGAGGCGTTGTAGGCCTGGTAGTTCCAGCTGGACTCCTTGTTCCACAGCGAGACGAGGCACGAGAATTCGCCTTCGCCCCAGCCGTAGTTCGCCGCGGCCATCTGGCGGGCCGTCGCCTGGGCGCCCTCCGGGGTGTTGCCGGCCGCGAGGGCGGCGGCTGCCGCAGCGGCGGCCTCGGCTTCGCGCTGCGCCTGCGCCGCAGCCTCGGCGGCGGCCTTCGCAGCCGCTTCCTCGGCGGCCTTGCGCTCGGCGGCCGCATCGAGCAGCGCGCGCAGGCGGTTCGCCTCGGCGAGGACGCGATGCGTCTCGGTCTGCGTCTCCTCGGTGAGATCGGCGAGGAGCAGCGCCGGCATGACATCGAAATCGGAGAGACGCCCGATCGCGTCGCGCAGCGCGGCGGTCTCGACGGTCGTGTCGTCCGTCTCCAGCTCGAGATCGGACGCCGCGATGTCGGATGCGACGCTCGCGGCGACGCCGAGGGCTGCGCGCCCGGCGCCGAGCGCAGACTGCGCGTCGGCCGAGATGTCGCTCAGCGTCACGGCATCCGATCCGGTCACGGCGACGGCCGCGGATGCGGGTGCGGCCGTCTGAGCCGCAAGGGCGGGTGCGGTGGCGCTCAGGCCGGTCAGGGCGATCAAGCTGACGGCGACGACCGCGCCGGTCGTGTGGGTGCGGCGAGCGCGGGCGGCACGCAGGGCGCGGCGGGATGCGGGGGCGTGGGGCATGCGGGTGGTTCTTCCTGACTTCTCGGCCTCACGTCGCGGCCTGCGTCTCAGCGCCGCCACGGACGACGTGCGACACCGGCCGGTCGGATGACTCGGGCGATCGCAGCGCGGCGGTGCACCATGGCGGATGCGGTGCGGCCTCGACACGACGTCGGGAGCGGCATCCGGGCGTCGCTCGGGATGCGACGCGAAGGTCCGAGTCTGCGTGCCCGGTCTGGACGAAACCCCTGTGATACCTGGCAGAACCGTGAATGCGGCGATCGCTCCGCCACTCGACCTCCCTCCGTGAAACGCCATCTGCACGTCGAGACCATGGGGAGGACCCGCGGTTTCGACGTGCAGATGACGTCTCGGTGAAGGGGGATGAGTGTGGAAGAGACCGTGTGGATCAGAACGGGACGTTGCCGGCGCTGCAGTACGAGCCGGGCGAGTGCACACCGTGCGCGATGCGCAGTTCGGCGTCGTCGTCTCCCGCGGTCGCCGGTGCGAGGGCGGGGGAGATGTTCCAGCTGAACTGCGGGTCGGTCTCGTTGCGCCGGGCGTGCTCGCGCAGCGCGACGGGGAGCAGGCGCAGTCGGCGGTCGACCCATTCGGCATCCCACGGGCCTTCGGCGGCGATCTGCTCGGCAGGGCGGAATTCGTAGTAGATCGTGCGGCGGAGGCGGTTTCCGCGCACCGCTTCGCTGCCGTGCACGATCATGACGTCATGAACGAGCACGTCGCCGGGTTCGAGTTCGACCTGGATGACGCCGGGGGCGTCCCACCCGTACTCCTCCTGCAACTGGCACACGTCGACCGGCGCCTTCTGCGAACCGGGCGCCACGCGGAGCGCTCCCTCGCCGGCGCGCGAAGCGTCGAGGTAGACGTCGATGTTGAAGATGCGACGGGTGCGGGGGTGCACGGCATCCTGGTGCCAGTCGATCGCCGCGCCGTCGCCCTCGTCCTTGAACACGAGCGACTCGTAAGTGGGGACGAGGTCGGGGCCGGCGAGGCTCTCGGCGATGCCGAGGACCGCGGGGCTTCCGAGCAGTTCGAGTGAGGCGGACCGGCCCTTGCTGTGCAGGTAGTCGACGCGGAACATCCGGCGCTCCCCACCGCGCTGGGCGTAGTGGTAGTCGGCGGATGCCGGATCACCCTCTGCGACGGCGCGGCCGTCCATGATCCATCCGTCAGCCGCCGCCTGCAGTCGAGCGAGCAGCGGCGCGGGGATGCGGTTCCTCAGCACGAGGTAGCCGTCGCGGTCGAACGCGGCGATCTGCTCCTCACTCAGGTGGTAGGGGCGCTGCGGCACCGGGCGATCGGCGGTGCCGATCACGGGTGCGGACGGGGCGGCGATGGTCATTATGCCTCCTGGGTGGTGCGCGGGCAGAGTGTCGTCGACGGTGTGCTCTCGACGGTGACTCTCACGCTACGACGCAGGATTCCGCAGTTCTTCCCCTTGGATATGACAGACTTCCGGGATCATGAGTTCCTCTTCGCCGCATTCGATCGAACGCGCGTCGTTCGGACTCGCGTGCTGGTCGGGACACCCGGGCGGGATGACGCTCGCACATCGGCACGACGACCTCGAGTTCAACCTCGCGGACGTGGATCTGGAGTACGTGATCGACGGTCGCCCGCGCCTGCTGCCGGCGGGCACGGTCGCGGTGTTCTGGGCGGCCAGGCCCCACCGGCTGACGGATGCGGCATCCCCCCGCACCGTCACGTGGCTGACCGTCCCGCTCGGTGAGGCGCTGGCGTGGCGGTTGCCGGCGGGGTTCGTGGCGCGGATGCTGAGCGGTGAGGTCCTCGGTGCGGTCGCCCGTGACGGCATCCGCCTGGATGATCTCGCGTCGCGCTGGCAGGGCGAGCTGGCCGAAGGCGGTGCCGGATTCCGCATCGCGCGAACCGAGATCGAGGCGTTCGTCCTGCGGATCGCGCGCGCCGTCGACGGGGGTGTGCAGCTCGGCGATGAGGCCGACGAGGAGTTGTCGCGGAACTCGGTGAGCCGGGGCGCGGCGGGGGAGATGGCGGGCTTCGTCTCCGAGCGGTTCGCGAGCGACATCACCGTCGCGGATGTGGCCGCGCACGTGCACCTGAACGCGCAGTATGCGATGACGCTGTTCCGGGCATCGCTCGGCATCACGATCGGGGACTATCTCGCCCATTGCCGGGTCGCGGCCGCCCAGCAGCTGCTCCTGGAGACCGATCTGCCGGTCGTCGAGGTGGGGTATGCCGCGGGATTCCGCTCGCAGAGTCAGTTCTACGACCGGTTCTCACGCTGGTGCGGGCGGTCGCCCGCGGCCTACCGCCGCAGCCTCCGCACCTTCTGATCCGCTGACACCCGCGGCGCTCCGGCGCCGAGACTGCATGTGTGCGCCGAGACGGAGGGGAATCCCCGAAGTTTCGGCGCGCGGTTGCAGTTTCGCGCAGAAGAGAGGCGGGGGCGGGATGCAGGAGACGACGGGTCAGGCGGACTCGCGCCAGATGATCTCGCACTCCAGGAGCACCTCGCGAGGGGCGGGGCCGCCGCGCAGCTGCTCGAGCACGAGCGCCGCCGCCTGGCGGCCGAGGCCCTCGGCGGGCTGTCGCACGGTCGAGAGGGCGGGGAGGGTGCGTCGGGCCCAGGCGCTGTCGTCGAAACCCACCACGCCGACATCGACCGGCACGCGCCGTCCTGCCGCCCGCAGCGCCTCCATCGCACCGGCGGCGACGGCGTCGGATGCCGCGAACACGCCGTCGATGTCGGGGGCGCGCTCGAGCAGGGCGGTCATCCCGTCGCGGCCCGCCGAGTAGGAGTACAGCGGTACGGGCTCGACGAGCTCGGCGTCGAAACGCTCGCCGAGCGCGTCGGTGAAGCCGGCGAGGCGGTCCGAGCCCGAGTCGCGATCGAGGGCGGCGGCGATCATCCCGACATGCCGCCGACCTGTCGCGAGCAGTCGCTCGGTGATCGCGCGCGCCGAGCCGCGGTTGTCGATCACGACGAACGCCGCGGACGACGCGCCCGGGGGATGCCCGACGAACGCCGCGGGAAGCTTGAGCTTCTCGACCACCCGGGCGACGGGGTCGTTCGCGCGGGCCGAGACGATGATCGCCCCGTCGACCGCGCCGCCGGACAGGTACCTCGCCACCCGGTCGGTGTCGCGGTCGGAGTCGACGATCAGCACCGCCATCTGGTGGTCGGCCTCGGAGAGAGCCGCGTTCGCACCGAGCAGGATGCCGCCGATGTTCGGGTCCTCGACGAAGAGCGAGTGGGGCTCGTGCACGATGAACGCGACCGACTCGGTGCGCTGCATGACGAGATGTCGCGCGGCCGTGTTCGGGACGTATCCGACTTCGGCGATCGCCGCCTCGATCGCTTCGCGGGCGGATGCCGAGACGTACGGGTCGCCGTTCACGTAGCGGCTGATCGTGCCGCGGGACACGCCGGCGACGACCGCCACATCGTGCACCGTGGCGCGTCGCGGACGTCCGGATGTCTTCGACACGCCCCCACCATATCGGTCGGATCGCTTGACACGATGACCGCGCGGTGCCATTCTGTGTACGTTCACAGAAGTTCAGAGCCGATCTTCGACTCTCGAGTCTGTGCACGTGCACACATCGCCGAAGACGCCGACCGGAGTTTCCTTGTGAACAGCTCACTCGCCACGACCGAGCCTCAGCTCGCCCGGCCGCGCTACGAGCACCGCGGGATCGACTTCGGCTGCGATTACAACCCCGAGCAGTGGGACCCGGCCGTATGGCGCGAAGACGTCGCGCTCATGAGTGAAGTCGGCGTCAGCCTCGTCGCGGTGAACATCTTCGGCTGGTCGGACGTGCAGGCTCCCGACGGCACCTTCGACTTCTCGCGGCTCGACGAGGTCATCTCGCTCCTGCACGACGCGGGCATCCGGGTCAACCTCGGGACGGGCACCTCTTCGCCGCCGCCGTGGCTCACGGCCCGGCATCCCGAGATGCTGCCGCTGACGATCGACGGCACCCTGCGCTACCCGGGCGGCCGGCAGGCGTGGTGCCCGAGCTCGCCGGTGTTCCGCCGCTACGCGCTCGACCTGGTCGAGGCCGTCGCGGAGCGTTACGGTCAGCACCCTGCCGTCGCCCTCTGGCACGTGTCGAACGAACTCGGCTGCCACAACGCGCACTGCTTCTGCGACGAGAGCGCGGCGTCCTTCCGGCGGTGGCTGCAGCGTCGCTACGGCTCGATCGAAGCGCTCAACCGCGCGTGGGGAACCAGCTTCTGGAGCCAGCGCTACCGGGACTGGAACGAGATCGGCACGCCGCGGCTCACTCCTTCGACGCGCAACCCCGGCCAGGTGCTCGACTTCTCGCGCTTCAGTTCGGACGAGCTGCTCGACCACTACCGCGCCGAACTCTCCGTCATCCGTCGCCACAGCAGCGTCCCGGTCACGACGAACTTCATGGTCACGGCACACATCCGCGAGATGGACTACTGGGCCTGGGCTCCCGAGATGGACGTCATCGCGAACGACCACTACCTCGACCACCGACTCGCGGACCCGACGTCCGAGCTGGCGTTCGCGGCCGATCTCACCCGCGGCCTCGCCGGCGGTGACCCGTGGATGCTGATGGAGCACTCCACCGGTTCGGTCAACTGGCAGCCGCACAACCTCGCGAAGGCCCCCGGCCAGATGCTCCGCGACTCGCTCGCGCACGTGGCGCGCGGGGCCGACTCGGTGTGCTTCTTCCAGTGGCGCGCGTCGCTGCAGGGATCGGAGAAGTTCCACTCCGCGCTCATCCCGCACGCCGGCACCGACTCCGCCCTGTGGCGCGAGGCCCTCGACCTCGGTGCGGTGCTCGGCCGCATGGGCGAGGTCGCCGGCACCCGCGTCGTCGGCGACGTCGCGATGCTCTTCAGCTGGGAAGCATGGTGGGCGACGGATGCCGAGAACCGCCCCAGCTCCGCGGTCTCGTACCTCGACCAGGTCTGGGCGACCCACCGCGCCCTGCGCGAAGCCGGCGCGACCGTCGACCTCGTCCGCCCCGGCACGGATCTGACCGGCTACCGCCTGGTCGTCGTCCCCGGCCTGCACCTCGTCCGCGACCACGAGGCCGCGACGGTGGATGCCGCCGTCCGGGCCGGCGCGCACGCCCTCGTGACCTTCTACAGCGGCGTCGTCGACGAGGACGACCGCGTGCGGCCCGGTGGCTACCCGGGAGTCTGGCGCGAGCTGCTCGGCATCCGTGTCGAGGAGTTCTCACCGGTGCTGCCCGGAGATGAGGTGCTGCTCGAGTCGGGCACGCGCGCCTCGCTGTGGACCGAGCGGCTGACCGCGACCGACGCCGACGTGATCGACCGGTTCTCGGGCGGCCCTGCCGACGCCCTTCCCGCCCTCACCCGCAGGCGCGGGACGGACGGCGCCGGCGACGCCTGGTACCTGGCCACCCTGCCGGATGCCGCCGGCCTCGCGCGCATCATCGACCAGGCGCTGACCGCCGCAGGGGTCGAGCGCGCCGTGGGAGCGCGTCCGGGCGTCGACATCGTGCGCCGTGTGGGCGAGGGGCGCACCTACCGCTTCATCATCAACCACAGCGGCGACGACGTGCTGCTGGACGCCCGGGGGCTCGACCTCGTCACGGGCGAAACCGCCACGGGTACGGTCCGCGTTCCCGCCGGCGCCGTCCGAGTGATCCGAGAGGACGCCGTCTCATGACCGCACAGACCGCCACCGAGGTCCTGGTGACCCCGAAGGACCGGAAGCGCGCACCCCGACCGCCGAAGGGGAAGGTGCACCACAAGGGCGCGATCCTCTTCTTCGTCGCGCCGTTCGTGCTGCTTTTCCTGCTCTTCTATCTGATCCCGATCGGCTACGCGATCTGGCAGTCGCTCCTCGTCGTCGAGCGCGAGGGCACCTTCGGTGAGGCGAAGGAGGTGTTCGGCGGCCTCACGCAGTACATCCTGGTCTTCCAGAACGAGGCGTTCTGGACATCGGTCGCCCGCGTGCTGCTCTTCGGCATCGTGCAGGTGCCCGTCATGCTCGGCCTCGCACTCCTGTTCGCGCTGCTGTTGGACTCCCCGCTGCTGAAGGGCAAGAAGTTCTTCCGTCTCGCGTTCTTCGTGCCGTACGCGGTGCCCGGCGTGATCGCCGCCATCATGTGGGGCTTCCTGTACTCGCCGAACCTGTCGCCGTTCACGGTGCTGACCGGCAACATCGACTTCCTCTCCGCCGAGCTCGTCCTCTGGGCCATCGCGAACGTCGTGACGTGGGTGTTCGTCGGCTACAACATGCTCATCATCTATTCGGCTCTCCTGGCGATCCCGAGCGAGATGTACGAAGCCGCGCGCCTCGACGGCGCGGGACAGTTCCGCATCGCGTGGTCGATCAAGATCCCGATGGTGCGCCCGTCGCTCGTCCTGACGGCGATCCTCTCGATCATCGGCACCCTGCAGCTTCTCGCCGAACCGCAGGTGTTCCGCTCGTTCAGCTCGGCGGTCACGAGCACCTACACCCCGAACATGACGATCTACGCCACGTCATCGATCCCGAACGTGAGCCTCGCGGCCGCCTTCTCGGTCGTCCTGGCCCTGGCCACGTTCATCCTGTCGTTCACGTTCTTGCGCATCACCCGACGGAAGGCAGACGCATGACCCGCGTGACGGATGCCGACACCCGCGCCCTGCGCGCCTCGTCGGCCGCGGCACCCCGCAGTCGCGGACCTCGCGAGAGCATCGTCTCGCGCAGCGTCGCGATGCTGATCATGGTGATCTTCACCCTCTACTTCCTGATCCCGATCTGGTGGCTGCTGGTCGCTTCGACCAAGAGCCGGGGGGACCTGTTCACGACCAACCCCCTGTGGTTCGCGGACTTCAACTTCTGGAACAACCTCGTCGCGCTGCTGAACTACGACAACGGCGTGTACGTGCGCTGGATCATCAACAGCATCGGCTACGCCGGGGTCGGCGCCTTGGTGGCGACCGTGCTGGCGGGTATGTGCGGCTACGCCCTCGCGAAGTACCGCTTCCGCGGACGCGAGCTCCTCTTCAACGTGGTGCTCGGCGGCGTGCTCGTGCCGGCGACCGCCCTCGCGCTGCCGCTGTTCCTCCTGTTCAGCCAGGTGCAGCTGACGAACACGTTCTGGGCGGTGTTCCTGCCGAGCATCGTCAGCCCGTTCGGCGTCTACCTCGCCCGCGTCTTCGCCGAGGCGAGCGTCCCCGACGAACTGCTCGAGGCCAGCCGGCTCGACGGTGCCGGCGAAGTGCGCACGTTCTTCACGGTGTCGATCCGCCTCATGCTTCCGGCGCTCATCACGATCTTCCTGTTCCAGTTCGTCGGCATCTGGAACAACTTCTTCCTGCCGCTGATCATGCTGCGCAGTGAGGAGCTGTTCCCGGTCACCTACGGCCTCTACGCGTGGAACTCCACGATCAACCAGTTCCCGGAACTGCGCAGCTTCGTGCTCATCGGGGCCCTCTTGTCGATCGTTCCGCTCATCATCACCTTCCTGCTTCTTCAGCGGTACTGGCGCACGGGCCTCGGCGCCGGTGCCCTGAAGTGAAAGACCCGACCGGGGCCCACCGGCCGGCCACCTGCAAGTCCACACACCAAGGAAAGAAAGAGACACCATGCGTCACATGAAGCGAGCAGCAGGCGTGGCGGTGATCGCGTCCGTCGCACTGACGATGGCCGCGTGCTCCGCGGGCGGCGACAGCGGAGGCGGCAGCGACGCCGCGGCATGCGAGCCGTCCGACGGAGACGTCACCCTCACGTTCACGTCGTGGATCCCCGGCATCGAAGACGCCGTCGCGATCTGGAACGACGCCAACCCCGACATCCAGGTCGAAGTGCAGACCGGCCCGTCCGGCAACGCCGGCACGTACCAGAACTTCTTCAACCAGCTCGAGGCGGGCAACGCCCCCGACCTCGGCCAGATCGAGTACGACGCCCTGCCGAACTTCCGCGTGCAGGACGGCCTCGAAAACCTCGCCGCGTGCGAAGAGGTCGTGGCGGCCGAGGACCAGTTCGTGGACTGGACCTGGGGTCAGGTCGGCCTCGGCACCGAGGACGAGGTGTACGGCATCCCGCAGGACTCCGGCCCGATGGCGCTGTTCTACCGCTCCGACCTGTTCGAGCAGAACGGCATCGAGGTTCCGACCACGTGGGACGAGTACCGCCAAGCGGCCGTGAAGATCCGCGAGCTCGGCGGCTACATCACGAACTTCTCGCAGTCCGACATCAACCAGTTCGCCGGTTTCGTCTGGCAGGCCGACGGCGAGTGGTTCACGAACAACGGCGACGAGTGGACGGTGGACCTCACCAGCGACGCGTCGATCAAGGTCGCGGACTACTGGCAGGACCTCATCGAGAACGACCTGGTCGCGGTGTACCCGCCGTGGACCGACGAGTGGAACAACGCCTACAACTCGGGTGAGGTCTGGACCTGGAACTCCGCTGTCTGGGGCGCCAACTCGATCGCGAGCGGTGCTCCCGACACGGCGGGCAACTGGTCGGTCGCGCAGGCTCCGCAGTGGGAGGCCGGCGCATCGGCCGCCGGCAACTGGGGCGGTTCGTCGATCGCGGTCTTCAAGGGCACCGACCACCTCTACGAGGCGGCGAAGTTCGCGCTGTGGCTGAACACGTCGGAGGAGGCGCTGACCTCGCTCAACGAGACCGCGGCGATCTACCCGGCGACCACGGCAGGCCTCGAGCTCCCCGTCCTGCAGGAGGGTGTCGAGTTCTACGGCGGGCAGAAGATCTACGAGGTCTTCGCCGAGGCTGCCGGTCAGGTCAACCCCGACTTCGTGTGGGGCCCGACCATGACGCAGACCTACGCCGACGTGTCGGATGGCTTCAAGGCGGCGATCGCCGGTGACGGAACCCTCGCCGACGCGCTGGCCGACGGCCAGGAGAAGACGATCGCGGCTCTCGAGGCGCAGTCGATCCCCGTCGCCGAATAAGGATGCCGGAAAGAACCGAGTGATCCATCACCTCCGTGCCGCGGGTGTCAGCCTTATGGTCGACGCCCGCGGCACGGGCATGCCCGCGGTCGTGCACTGGGGCGCCGACCTCGGCGAACTGACGGCGGGCCAGGCCGAGGCCGTGGCCGCGGCATCCGTCCCCGCCGTCCCGCCGTCCTCGATCGACGTGCCGCTGATCCTCGGCCTCGTCCCCACGTGGGGCGACGGGTGGAGCGGGCGGCCGGGACTGCAGGTTTCGCGCGACCCGAGCGGCGCGGACGGCCCGCGCGCGGCGGACCTGGCCCGCGCTCCGCGACTCACGCAGCGGACGGACGCCGTCTACGCCGTGGCCGCCGACGGCGACCAGTCGCTGCGGATCGGACTGACGGACGCCGACGCTCTCCTGGATGTCGGCGTCGCGCTCGTCCTCTCGCCGCAGGGCGTGCTGCAGGTGCGCCTGGAGGTGCAGAACCTCGGCGCGGGCGCGCTGGCCGTCGCGCGGGCGGTGCCCGTGCTGCCGATTCCGGCACGGGCGGACGAGCTTGTGGATTTCAGCGGCGTGTGGGGTCGGGAGCGGCAGCCGATCCGTCGTGCCCTCGCACACGGCGTGCACTCCCGAGAGGGGCGGCACGGTCGCGGCGGGCACGACGCTGCATTCCTGCTCGCGGCCGGCACGCCCGGTTTCGCGTTCCGCACCGGCGAGGTGTGGGCGGTGCACGCCGCGTGGAGCGGCGACACCGACGTGTGGGCCGAAGCGTCACCGCTCGGTCCGTCGGTGCTCGGCGCGGGCGAGCTCCCTGCGCCGGGCGAGATCGTGCTGGGTCCGGGGGAGCGGTACATCAGTCCGTGGTGCGTCGCGGTGTACTCGGATGCCGGTCTCGACGGGGTGTCGGACCGCGTGCATCCGTGGGTGCGGTCGTGGTCGACGATCGGTCGCGAACGGCCCGTGACCCTCAACACATGGGAGGCGGTGTACTTCGAGCACTCCCTCGAGCGGCTCGAACCGCTCGTCGCCGCGGCATCCCGTGTCGGGGTCGAGCGATTCGTCCTCGACGACGGCTGGTTCACCGGTCGCCGCGACGACCGCCGCGCCCTCGGCGATTGGACGGTCGACGCGGACGTCTGGCCCGACGGGCTCGGACCGCTCATCGACCGCGTGCACGCGGGGGGCATGCAGTTCGGGCTGTGGGTCGAGCCCGAGATGATCAGCGCGGATTCGGTGCTCGCCCGCGAGCATCCCGAGTGGATGATCGGGCGTCGTGACGCGCTCGAGTGGCGGTTCCAGCGCGTTCTCGACCTCGCGCAGCCGGCGGCATCCGCTCATGTCTTCGAGCGGCTGAGCGCCCTGCTCGACGAATACCCGATCGCCTACCTCAAGTGGGACCACAACCGCGATCTGCTCGACGGGTCGGCGCACCGCCAGACGGCGGCCGTGTACGCGATCATCGACCGACTGCGCGCCGCGCACCCGGGTGTGGAGATCGAGTCGTGCGCGTCGGGCGGCGCCCGCATCGACCTCGGGATGCTGCGCCGCGTGGACCGCGTCTGGCCGAGCGACACGAACGACCCGCTCGACCGGCAGGGCGTGCACGTGTGGACCTCGCTCCTCGTGCCGCCGGAGTACCTCGGGGCGCACCTCGGCGACTCGGTCGCTCACCTCACGGGGCGCTCGAGCGACCTCTCGTTCCGGATGGCGACCGCGCTGTTCGGCAGTGCGGGCATCGAGTGGAACCTCGCGGCCGCGGGTGCGGAGGACCTTGCCGCGATCGCGGACTGGATCGCCGCCTACCGGCGGCTGCGCCCGATGCTGCACGGAGCGGTTCCCGGGGGGTCCCGTGTCGTCCGCGGGGACGCCGCCGATCCCGCCCAGTGGGTGCACGGCGTGGTCGCCGACGATCGGTCCCGCGCCGTCTTCTCGGTCGCGATGCTCGGCGCCGCGCAGGCGGCCCTGCCGCCGCCGGTGCGGTTGCCCGGGCTCGACCCCGCGGCGGTCTACCGCGTCGCGCCGCTGCTGCTCGGCGGCCTCCCGCGCAGCGTGCAGGACGCGCCGCCGCCGTGGTTCGCGCACGGGTCGGTCGAGCTCACCGGCGCCGTGCTCTCGACGCTCGGTCTGCCGATGCCGCTCCTCTCCCCGCAGCAGGCGCTCCTGCTCGAGCTGACCGCGCTCTGAGCGCTGCGCGCCGCCCCATTCCCGTGAGACTTCATCTGGACGCCGAAACTGTGGGGTTCACCCATGGTCTCGGCGTCCAGGTGAAGTCTCACGGGAGGGGAAGCGGGGCGTCGTGCGGGGCGGCGCCGCGGCGGCGGCATCCGTCGGTCGTACGCTGGCGGGCATGGCCGTCAGTCAGACCCGCAGGGCGCGCGCGTCGCGCGAGCGCAAGCGGCGCATGGATGCCGCCGAGAACGACCTGACTGCGCTGGAGTGGTCCGAGATCCGCGCGGCGTGGGGCGGCTGCGCCTACTGCGGGGCGACCGGCTCAGCTCTGCAGAAGGACTGCGTGCTGCCGCTGTCGCGCGGCGGGCGCTACACGGTCGAGAACATCGTGCCGGCCTGCCGCTCGTGCAACGCGAGCAAGTCGAACGACGAAGTGACCGGCTGGCTCCGCCGCAAGCGCCTCGACGAACGCGCCTTCCTGCTGCGCCACCGTGCCTTCCTCGACGGGCGCCTGCCGGCGCGCGAGTGAGTCCGGCCGCGTGTGAGCACGGCTGAGGGTGAGCGGGGCCGCGGGTGAGCCCGGCCGCGCGTGAAAGCGTGGGGAGGAATCGCGCTTTCGAAGTCTCCCCAGCCCTCGAGCACGCAGAATCTCCCCGCGCTTTCACGCGACTCGCCGTTGGGGCGCGACGACGTAGCCTGGTGCGATGAGCTCCGCCCGCACCGCCCTGGAGATCGCCGACTGGCGTCGCCGCGTGTTCGCGCTGTACGACGCGCTCCGCGTGCAGGACGACCCCGAGGACGCGCACGAGCTCTGGCGCATCGAACGCGACGATCTGATGGCTCGGCATCCCGCATCTCCGCTGCTCGACGCCGACCGCGCGCTGTTCGAGGGACTCGCGATCGCCCCGTACGACGCCGCGTGGAGGTACGAGCTGCCGATCCTGGACGCCGAGCCGGCCGGGTTCGAATTCGCGACCGGCACGGATGGCATCGTGCCGTTCGAGCGCATCGGCCTCGTCGAGATCCCGGATGCCGGAACCCTCGACGTCTGGCGCCTCACGACGTACGGCGGCGGGGTGTTCATCCCCGTGCGCGATGCGCTCGCCGGCTCGCCCGGCGGAACGTACGGCGGCGGCCGCTACCTCGTCGACACGATCAAGGGCGCGGACCTGGGCTCGGATGCGGCGCGCGGCACGATCGTGCTGGACTTCAACTTCGCCTACAACCCGTCATGCGCATACGACCCCGCCTGGGCGTGCCCGCTCGCTCAGCCGGGCAACGTGCTGCCGATCGCGGTGCCGGTCGGCGAGCTGTACGGCTGAGCGCCAGTCGGCGCTGCGCTGCCGGGCTTCGGCCATGGCGTGCGGCTCGGCCCGGGCGGTGCGGACGGTCTCGGCCGTGGCGTGCGGCTGAGCGTCGGGCCGGGGGGGGGGGGGTTCAGTGGGCGGCTTCGGTCGTTCTCAGACGCGGATGGCGCACTGCGTGCCCACTCAGTGCATTTCCGTTCGGTTCAGCGGACATTTCCTGTCGCCCGGCGGGCGGGATGCGGCACTTTCCGTCCACTCGAGCTTCGTGGTCCGTCGCCCCGGCGGTTCGTGTCGCTTCGCGTGCGCGAGGGCTGCGCGGACTGGCCCCCGCGTCGGGCGGCGACGCGTGAGACTCACGCGAAGGTGGCGGTCCGTGTCGCTTCGCGCCCTCTGACGCGGCGCGACCTGACACCTTCGCGGACGACGCTGCCGCCGGGGTCACGCGAAGGTGGCGGTCCGTGTCGCTTCGCGCCCTCTGACGCGTCATGACCTGACACCTCCGCGGCAGAGGGCGCCCAACCACGGTCCTGACCCGGGCACCCGACCCCGCCCCGGCCGCCTCGACCCCGGGTCAGCCCTTGCGGTGCGCGGCGTAGTACTCCAGCAGGGCGCGGGTCGAGGCATCCTGTGCCGCGAGCGCGGCCTCGTCGCCCTCGATCGCCGGGGCGATCTGCAGCGCGAGCTGCTTGCCGAGCTCTACACCCCACTGATCGAACGAGTTGATGCCCCAGATCACGCCCTGCGTGAACGTGATGTGCTCGTAGAGCGCGACGAGCTGACCGAGCACCCGGGGGGTGAGGGCGGGCGCGAAGATCGAGGTCGTCGGACGGTTGCCGGCGAACGTGCGCGCCGCCACGAGGGCGCCCTTGGTGCCTTCGGCCGCGACTTCCTCCGCCGTCTTGCCGAACGCGAGCGCCTTGGTCTGCGCGAGGAAGTTCGCCAGGAACAGGCCGTGCACGTCGCGTCCGTCGTCCTTGAGCGGGTACGCGGGGTTCACGAACGCGATGAAGTCCGCCGGGATGAGCCGGGTGCCCTGGTGGATGAGCTGGTAGAACGCGTGCTGCCCGTTCGTGCCGGGCTCGCCCCAGAACACCTCGCCGGTGTCGGTGGTCACCGGGGTGCCGTCCCAGCGCACGGACTTGCCGTTGGATTCCATGGTGAGCTGCTGCAGGTACGCGGCGAAGCGGCTCAGCTGCTGCGCGTACGGCAGCACGGCGTGCGACTGGGCGCCGAGGAAGTTGACGTACCAGACGTTGAGCAGCCCCATCAGCACCGGCACGTTCTGCGCGAGCGGGGTCGTGCGCACGTGCTCGTCGACGTCGTGAAACCCGGCGAGCAGGTCGCGGAACACGTTGGGTCCGAGCGTGATCGCGAGCGAGAGGCCGATCGCGGAGTCGACCGAGTAGCGGCCGCCCACCCAGTCCCAGAATCCGAACGCGTTCGCCGGGTCGATGCCGAATGCGGCGACCTTGTCGAGCGCGGTCGAGACCGCGACGAAGTGGTGCGCCACGGCGTTGGTGCGCGACGTCTCGCCTCCGTCGATCGCGCCCGACGCCTGCAGGCCCGTCCACAGCCAGTTGCGGGCCAGGCGGGCGTTCGTGAGGGTCTCGAGCGTCGTGAACGTCTTGGACGCCACGATGAACAGCGTCGTCTCGGGGTCGAGGTCGGCGGTCTTCTCAGCCAGATCGGTCGGGTCGATGTTCGAGACGAACACCGCGCGGATGCCGGCATCGGCGTACGGCTTGAGCGCCTCGTAGATCATGACCGGGCCCAGGTCAGACCCGCCGATGCCGATGTTCACCACGTGCGTGACTTTCTTGCCCGTGATGCCGCGCCACTGGCCCGAGCGCACCCGCTCGGCGAACGCCGCCACCGCGTCGAGCACCTCGTGCACGTCGTGGTCGACGTCCTGCCCGTCCACGACGAGCGCGGGTGACGCGCCGGCCGGACGGCGCAGCGCGGTGTGCAGTACGGCGCGGTCCTCCGTGGTGTTGATGTGTTCGCCCGCGAGCATCGCGGCGTAGCGCTCCGCGACGCCGGTCTGCTCGGCCAGGCGCACGAGCGAGGCGACGATCTCGTCGGTGACGAGGTTCTTCGACAGGTCGACGTGCAGGTCGCCGAGCGGAAGGCTGAAGCGATCCACACGGCCCGGATCGGCGGCGAACCATCCGCGCAGATCGGGGGTGAAGGAGTCGCGGTGGGCGCGCAGCTCATTCCAGGCGGACGTGGACGTGGGGTCGATCGGAGCGGTCACCCACCCACGCTATCGCCGCCCGCCGCGCGACACGAGGCCGCCCGTCACACGAGGTCGCGGCGCACCCGAGGGGGCGCTCACGCGGCGTCGCCGGGCATGCGGTCCGTGCCGCGCACGCCGGTGATCGTCGACTCCACGACCGAGGCCGCCAGCGCGTCCACCACGTCGTCAGGCTGCCACTGCAGCGGTCCGTGGGCGGCGATGTCGGCGAAGCCGTGCACGGCCGACCAGCACATCCATTCCGCGAGGGGCCGCCGCGCGGCATCCAGAGCGCCCGTCTCGACCATGAGGTCGAGCGTCTCCAGCAGCACGCGAAACGGCGCGACGACTTCGTCGTCGAGCGTCACGATCGCCTCGCTCGGTGACGGATCCTGTGTCAGGAACGCCAGTTCGAACCACCCGCGCTCGCTGCGGGCGAAGTCGATGTACGCCAGGCCGACGCGTCGCAGTCGCTCGATCGCGGCGAGTGGGGGAGGCAGATCGGGGGATGCCGCGCGCACGCGGGTCAGGATCGCCGTCGCCAGCGCGGTCTGGGCGTCGGAGGCGGCCGCCCGCACCAGGTCGTCGCGATCCGCGAAGTGCCGGTAGGCGGCGTTGGGGGACACCCCGACCGCACGGGTCACGTCGCGCAGCGAGATCGCGGCCGGACCACCCGTGCGCGCGCGGCGCGAGGCTTCGGCGATGAGTGCATGTCGGAGGTCCCCGTGATGATAAGAGCGTGCGAGAGAGCTCATCGTTGCACCGCCTCGATCGGGTGTGTACGGTGTGAACATGCATGTGGACGGTGTCCACTCTCCACTTTATCCGCGGTCGATCCGCAAACCCGCCGACACCCGGAGGCGCTCATGACCACCCCGCACGTCGCGTCCGACCAGGAGGCGCAGCAGGAGCCACCCGGCCCGCGCACGGTCCGCAGCTTCCACCAGGTGCTCGTGAACACCGCCGTCGCGAACGTCACCTCGAGCTACCTGTGGTGGGCCCTGACGTTCTGGGCGTACCTCGAGACGCGCTCTGTGCTGGCGACATCGATCATCGGCGGGTCGTACATGCTGCTGGTCGCGGTGTTCGGCTTCGTGTTCGGCGCGATCGTCGACCACATGAAGAAGAAGGCCGTCATGGTCCTCTCGAGCTCGATCACACTCGGGACCTATGTGCTCGCGGGCGTGCTCTATCTGAGCTTCCCCGAAGACGTGCTCGTCGATTGGGGCGGTCCGTGGTTCTGGGTGTTCGCGGGGGTGATCCTCATCGGCGGCGTCGTCGAGAACCTCCGCAACATCGCGCTGTCGACGACCGTGACCCTGCTCGTCCCCGCTGACCGCCGCGACCGGGCGAACGGACTCGTCGGCACGGTGCACGGCATCGCGTTCATGGTCACGAGCGTGTTCTCGGGCCTCTCGGTGGGGCTTCTCGGCATGGGCTGGACCGTGGTGATCGCGATCGTCGCGACCGCGCTGGCGCTGCTGCACCTGCTGTTCGTCCGCATCCCCGAGCGAGGCGTCGCCCACGTCGAGGGCGCGGCGCCGGCGAAGCTCGACTTCCGGGGCATCATCCCCGCGATCATGGTCGTGCCGGGACTTCTCGCCCTCATCCTCTTCACGACGTTCAACAACCTCGTGGGCGGCGTCTTCATGGCCCTGATGGACCCGTACGGCCTCACGCTGTTCTCGGTCGAGATGTGGGGTGTGATCCTCGGGATCACGAGCATCGGCTTCATCGCCGGCGGGCTCATCGTCGCCAGGTTCGGGCTCGGTCGCAATCCGCTCCGCACGATGCTGCTCGTCAACGTCGGCATCGCGCTGCTGGGCATCGGGTTCGTGATCCGCGAGTGGTGGTGGCTCTACGCCCTCGGCATCCTGGTCTTCATGGCGCTCATGCCGATCGCCGAAGCCTCCGAGCAGACGATCATCCAGCGCGTCGTGCCGTTCGAGAAGCAGGGCCGGGTGTTCGGCTTCGCCGCGAGTGTCGAATCGGCCGCGGCGCCGATCTCGGCGTTCATCGTCGGCCCGATCGCGCAGTTCTGGCTCATTCCGTACATGGAGTCGACCGAGGGGCAGCAGTCCCTCGGCTGGTTGCTCGGCGACGGCGACGCGCGCGGCATCGCGCTCGTGTTCGTGATCGCGAGCCTCCTCCTGCTCGTCGTCGTGCTGCTCGCCTTCGTGTCGCGTCCGTACCGGGAGCTCTCCGCGGCGTACGCCTCGGCCCCGCCGTCGCTCGACATCGCCGACGAGGGAGCGGCGGCACCGGATGCCGGCCCCGCGGCCGCTGAGGCCCCCTATCCCGCGGCCGCCGACGACGCGGCATCCGCTCCGCCGGCCGTCGAGGGCGACGCGGCCTCCGTGCCCCGCCCGGGCATAGCCGACACTGCGATCGGCGAAGCGGGCGAGAGCCTGCGCGCGAGCGTGCGCTGACGGCCGCGGCATCCCCTCTGCGGGTGATGCCGCCGACGCGGTGTGGCTACCAGACTTCCGAGGAGTCGACCGCCGCACAGCCGGATGTGCCAGGCTCGCAGGATGGAGTCGCAGAACCCGTACGCCGACCGCCCCTGGCTGAACGCCTACGCACCCGGGGTGCCGGAGACGATCGACGAGGTCACCGAGACGCTGTCCGACATGATCGAGGCGAGCATCGCCCGGTACGGCACGGCGACGGCGCTGGAGTTCTTCGGGGCGACCACGACCTACCGTGACCTGGGCGAGCAGATCGAGCGTGCCGCCGAAGGGCTGCGCCGGCTCGGTGTGGGCCACGGCGACCGGGTCGCGATCGTGCTGCCGAACTGTCCCCAGCACGTCGTGGCGTTCTACGCGGTGCTGCGGCTCGGCGCGATCGTGGTCGAGCACAACCCCCTGTACACGGCGCGCGAGCTGCGCCACCAGTTCGAAGACCACCAGGCCCGCTTCGCGATCGCGTGGGACAAGGTCTACGACACGCTCGACGGCTTCCCCTCCGACCTCAAGCTCGAGCGCATCGTGAGCGTCGACATCACCGAGGCGATGCCGTGGACCACGCGGTTCGCGCTGCGGCTCCCCGTCGCGAAGGCGCGGGAGTCGCGCGCGCTGCTGACCGCGAAGCCCGCGGCCAAGAAGGTGCTCGCCTGGAGCACGCTCGTCGACGGCCGGCGGCTCGCGAAGCGGCATCCCCGTCCCGTCCTCGACGACATCGCGCTGCTGCAGTACACCAGTGGCACGACCGGCACGCCGAAGGGGGCGATCCTGACGCACCGCAACCTCCGGGCCAACGCGATGCAGGGTCGTGCGTGGGTCCCCGGACTGCACGAGGGCGAGGAGACGTTCTACGGCGTGCTCCCGCTCTTCCACGCCTACGGAATGACGCTGTGCCTGACGTTCGCGATGAGCATCGGCGCGAAGCTCGTGCTCTTCCCGAAGTACGACGTGAAACTCGTGACGGATGCCGCGAAGAAGTCTCCGCCGACCTTCCTGCCCGCGGTCCCGCCCATCTACGACCAGCTCGCCCGTGCCGCGGAGCAGGGCTCGATCGACCTGCGGAGCGTCCGCTTCGCGATCTCGGGTGCGATGAGCCTGCCGGTCGACACCGTCGCACGCTGGGAGGACGTCACCGGCGGTCTGCTCGTCGAGGGCTACGGCATGACGGAGACCTCGCCCGTCGCTCTCGGCAATCCGATCGGCCCCTCGCGGCGTCCGGGCACCGTCGGCGTGCCGTTCCCGAGCACCGACATCCGCGTCGTCGACCCCGCCGACCCGCACTCCGACCGCCCGCTCGGCCAGTCCGGCGAGCTCCTGATCCGCGGCCCGCAGGCGTTCCAGGGCTACTGGCGGCGTCCGGCCGAGACGGCGGACGCGCTGCTGCCGGGTGGTTGGGTGCGCACCGGTGACATCGTCACGGTGTCGCCCGACGGGTTCGTCACGGTGGTCGACCGGCTCAAGGAGATCATCATCACGGGAGGCTTCAACGTCGCCCCGTCCGAGGTCGAGGCCGCACTGCATGGGCATCCGGACGTGCGCGAGGCGGCGGTCGTGGCGCTGCCGCGCAAGGGCGGCGAAGAAGTCGTCGCCGCCGTCGTGCTGCGCGAGGGCGCCGAGCTCGATCCCGAGGCGCTGCGTTCGTACTGCAAGAAGCAGCTCGCGGCGTACAAGGTGCCGCGCCGGTTCTTCGCGGTCGACGAGCTGCCCCGCTCGCTCATCGGCAAGGTCCTCCGCCGCGAGGTGCGCGAACAGCTCCTGCGCGACGCATAGCGCGCCGCGAGCGTCTGGAGGCGCGCACGGCGCGGCATCCGTCGCGGCACGTGCTTTCGCTCGTGGCCCGCGGTTCGCGCCGTGCCGCGAAGCTCATCGCGTGCCGCGAGTTCCGAAGGGCGACGGCGCCTACAGCGCGGGGGTGCGTGGCGGAGCCGTGCGGCGGGGGCGCAACGACTCGAAGCCCGCCGCCCAGCGCAGCAGGTCGGAGTCCGCGTACGCCGCGCCGGCGAACGTGAGGCCGACCGGCATCCCGATGTCGGCCATCGTGCCCATCGGCACGGTCACGGTTGGGATGCCGAGATGGCGGATCGCGAGGTTGCCGTTGGCGACCCACACCCCGTTGCGCCACGCGGCGACCGCGGACTCCTCGTTCACGTCGGCGTCGGCGGGTCCGACGTCGGCGACCGCGGGAAAGACGACCGCGTCGAGGTCGAGGCGCTGCATCCACTCCTCGAGGTCGATGCGGCGCGTGCGCTCGAGCCCCTCCAGACCCGCGCGGATCAGCTCCGCGCGACCACCATTCAGTGGGTCGGTCATGCCGTTCGCCCGCGCGCGGGTGACGTACTCCGAGATGTCGATGTCGAAGCTCCCGTAGCGGTCCGGAAGGGCTCCCTCGGGATGCGGGAAGATCTTGGGGCCGTCGACCTCGGCGAGCGAGGAGAGGCCCGGCTGTCCGTTCGCCGCGAGGAAGTCGTGCCAGGACCACATCGACATGTCCCAGATCTCGACGTCGAAGTAGTCGGCCGGCACGATGCCGCGGTCGAAGACCGAGGGCGCTCCCGCACGGTCGGCCTCGTAATTGCTCACGACCGGGAAGTCGACGACGACGACCTCCGCCCCGGCCTCCTCGAGGTCGGCCTTCGCCTGCGACCACAGGTCGAGCACCGACGGGCGGGGCTCGATGCGCTGACCCGTCGAGGCTCCGATGCCGGGCCCGGTGCCGGCATCCGGATCCTCGCCGAGATACATCGACGGGATGCCGAACCTTCTGCCCGCGAGCGCAGCCGATGCTCCCTCGGCCAGCGCGGGATACGACGCCGGCCGCACCTGCGACGACCGCGGGATCGACACCCAGGGCTGCGTGCGCCAGAAGTCGCCCCGCGTGTCGGTGTCGTCGGCGACCATGACGTCGAGCACCTCGAGCAGGTCGGCCATCGTCCGGGTGTGCGGAACGACGACGTCCATCGTCGGCACGAGCGGCCAGTTGCCTCGCACCGAGATCACGCCGCGCGACGGCGTGTAGGCGCATAGTGCGTTGTTCGACGCGGGCGCGCGGCCCGACGACCAGGTCTCCTCGCCGAGGCCGAACGCCGCGAAGGATGCCGCGGTCGCGGTGCCCGACCCGTTCGACGAACCCGACCCGAACGCCGAGGTCAGGAAGTCGGCGTTGTAGGGGCTCTCGGCGCGGCCGTAGAGCCCCCGCTGCATGCCGCCGTTCGCCATCGGGGGCATGTTCGTGAGCCCGATGAACACGCATCCCGCTTCGCGCAGGCGCTCGATCGAGAACGCGTCGCGCCGCGCGACGAGGTCGGCGAACGCGGGGGAGCCGGACGCGACGGTCATGCCGCGCACCATGTAGCTGTCCTTCGCCGTGTACGGGATGCCGTCGAGGGGGCCGAGCGTCGCGCCTTCGCGCCGCCGGCGGTCGGACGCCTCGGCTTCGGCGAGGGCGTCCGGGTTCACCTCCACGAGCGCGTTGAGCCGGATGCCGCTGCGGTCGTACGCCTCGATGCGGGCGAGGTAGGCCTCCACGAGCGCGACGCTCGTCGTCGCCCCCGACTCCAGCGCGGCGCGCAGGTCGGCGATGGACGCCTCGACGACGTCGATCGGCGAGCTCATCGCGCGCCCGCCTTCGGCTGCTGCTGCGTGATGCAGTGGATGCCGCCCCCGCGCTGCAGGATCGGCCGGGCGTCGATCGTCACGACGTCGCGGCCGTAGGCCTCGCCGAGGATCCCCGCGGCGCGGCCGTCCGCCTCCGGTTCGCCGTAGCCGCACGCGATCACGCCGCCGTTGACGACGAGGTGGTTCGCGTAGTTCCAGTCCACGAAGCCGTCCTCGTCTTCCAGCGTCGCCGGTGCCGGGAGCTCCACGATCTCGAGACGGCGGCCCGCGGCATCCGTCGCCTTTTCGAGAACGGCGCGGATCTGGCGGACGACGGCGTAGTCGGGGTGCGACGGGTCGTCCTGCCAGTGCAGCAGCACGCGCCCGGGCTCGGCGAACGTCGCGACCATGTCGACGTGCCCGCGCGTGCCGGCCGACTCGTAGTCACGTGTGAGGCCGCGGGGGAGCCAGATGAAGCTCGTGGCGCCGATCGTGCGCTGCAGCTCCCACTCGACGCGCTGCTTCGTCGCGTACGGGTTGCGGCGCGGATCGAGCTGGACCGTCTCGGTGAGCAGCACCGTGCCCTCGCCGTCGACGTGGATGCCGCCGCCTTCGTTCACGAGGGGCGAGGGGAGATGCGTCGCGCCCGCGAGACCGGCGACGGTGCTGGCGATCCGGTCGTCGCGCTCCCACGTCGCCCACGCGTTCGCGCCCCAGCCATTGAAGGTCCAGTCCACGGCGCCGAGGGCGCCCTGATCGTCGAGCACGAACGTGGGGCCGATGTCGCGCATCCAGTAGTCGTCGAGCGGAGCTTCGACGATCTCGATCTCGCCGGACAGGCGCGTGCGGGCGTCATCGAGCGCCGACGGGTCGACGACCATCGTGACGGGTTCGAATCCGGCGGCGGCGTTCGCCACCGCCGCCCACGTGTCCCGCGCCTCGTCGGCCGAGGCCCGGTCGTCGCCGAGCGTGTTGCCCACGCGGGGGAAAGCCATCCAGATGCGCTCCTGCGGGGCGAACTCTGCGGGCATGGTCCAGGTCATCGGGTGCTCCTCACGGGCGTGCCGGTCGCGGCGGGCGGCGCGGCGGTGTACTCATCTTGGTCGGTGGCGGCGCTCGGCGCACCGGCGTTCTCAGCGTCCGGGGTGTGCCGATCTGAGGAGATGCGACCGGCGGAGGACCGATGCGGCCGATTCGGTCCTCCGTCCGGCAGATCTCCTCCGCTCGGCGAGTCTTCTCCACCCGGCGCGGGTGCTGCGGCGTCCACCGCCCCCGGCCGCGCGGCGGGGTCGCGGTACGGACGCGTCGTGCGCCAGAGCAGTGCGTAGAGCCCTGCCGCGAGCGCGGGACCCGCGATCGAGGACACGTCGGCGCCGTTCAGGGCGAGCGAGATGGGCCCGGTGTACAGCGTCGTGTTCACCATGAGCACCGCGACGGTGCTCGCGACCACCATCGCGACCGTGCCCGGGACGAACCATCCGCCCGTGTACCAGAACGGGCTGCGCCGACTCGTGTCGTTCAGCGCCCGGCCGTCGTACCGGCCGCGGCGCAGCACGATGTCGATCGCGTACACCGCGACGAGCGGCCCCATCACGGCGACGGCGATCTCGATCGCGTAGCTGAGGGTGTCGAGGAAGCGTGGGGCTCCGTACAGCAGGTACGCGGCCAGCAGGGCGGCGACGACGCCGACGATCATGACAGACACCGACCGGCGGATGCGCGGGGCGAAAGCCTGCGCGTACAGGCCGGTCGAATAGGAGCAGAGCACGTTGTTGGCGATCGTGCCTGCGAGGATCGCGAGCAGGAACACCGGATACAGCCATCCCGGGATGATGTCGGCGATCGCGGTCTGCGGGTCGGTCATATCGATCGACGTGCCCGCGATCGTGCCGAGGGCGGCCAGCAGCACCGAGGGGACGAAGCCGCCGAGCGCCGTCCACATCACGACGCTGCGCCGCGGGGTGGTGGCCGGGAGGTACCGCGAGTAGTCGGCGCTCGTGCCCCACGAGAGGGGGCCGGAGGCGACGACGGTCAGTCCGAGCAGCAGCACGGCCACGTGGTCGCCGAGGGGCAGCGATGCGGGCGCGTACGACCAGTCGGCGGCCGCGAAGACGAAGATCGCGACGACGGCGAAGCACGCGCCGACGGCGATCGCGAGGTAGCCGCTGAGCTTCTCGATCGTCGCGTGTCCGAAGACGCTGACGACGAGACTGAGCGCCGACACGATCGCCAGCACGAGGATGCCGAAGCCGTCGGGCAGGATCACCCCCACGCTCGCGAGCAGCGCCTCGCTCGCGAGCGTCGCGAACGCGACGTTCAGCACGATGTAGAAGAGTCCGATCAGCACGCCGAGGCCCGAGCCGAACAGCGCGTTGCCGCGCACGCCGAACATCGCGCGCATGATCATGACGCTCGGGGTGCCCGAGGCGGGTCCGCTCGTGGCGATCCAGCCGATCACGAACCACCACAGGTTGCCGAGCACGCAGATCAGCAGTGCCTCCCAGAGCCCGAGGCCGAAGAGGATCAGCAGCCCGCCGAACACGAAGTTGAGGTAAAGCACGTTGGCCGCCGCCCAGATGCCGAAGAGCGAGCGGGGCCGTCCGTGGCGCTCCGCGGCCGGGATCTGGTCGATGCCGCGCGTCTCGATGTGGCCGGCGACGTCGCCGGTCACGGCACCTGCGGGGGTGCTCGTGGGGTGTTCCGCGGTGAGGTTCACGTCATCCGCCTTCTTCTGATCTAGTATTGATCACGCGATCAATAAAGCCGAAGGTACCTACACTGGCGGAGAGATGTCAAGCACTTCGATCAAGCCCCGCACGCGCAAGTCCCCCGCGCAGCGCTCCGCCGAGATCCTCGACGCGGCCACGTCGCTCGCGCGCGAGCAGGGTCTCAGCGCCCTCACGCTGCGCGCGGTCGCGGAACGCGCGGGAGTGGCGTCCGGCCTGATCGCCCACTATCACCCGTCGATGGACGACCTCGTCGCGCGCGTGTACAGCGATCTCGTCCACGCCGAGATCGATGACGTCGAATCCCTGCTGGCGCCCCACGGATCGGCATCCACTTGCATGGGGGTTCTGATCGGCACGCTCCTGGACGGCAGCCGCGAAGACCTCACCGTCGTGTGGGTCGAGGCGTGGGCGCTCGGCCGGCGCAACCCGGCGCTCGCGGTCGCCGTGCGCGAGCAGATGGACGCCTGGCACCGCCTGGTCTCCGCAGTGATCGAGCGCGGTGGCGCGTCGGGCGAGTTCGCGACGACGAACGCGTCGGATGCCGCCTGGCAGCTGCTCGGCATGATCGACGGACTGAACGCGCAGTCCCTCGCCCGTGGCGTCGAGGGGGAGGGCTACGTCGAGAAGATGTCGCGCGCCGCCGAGATCCTGCTGGGGGCCCCCGCCGCGTCGATCCGCACCCCCTGACGGCATCCCGGCGTGTGTGTCGTGCGTGATGCGCGCGCCTTCCGCCGCGCGTGCAGGTGCGCCGCCGCGCACGCAGCGCGGAGGAGATGTGCGACTCGGAGGATCGAATGAGGGGTTCTGATCCTCCGACCTGCGCATCTCCTCCCGCATGCGCCCTTCCAACGCCCGGCACAGCGCGAGTGGCAGCAACCGGACGAGGGGGCGCTCAGTGCGTCAGTGAGTAGAAGCGGAACAGTCCGAAGCCCTCGATCGGGAGGATCTCGATGTCCGTGAATCCGGCATCCCGTGCGTACGTCCGCAGGGTGTCGGGCCGCATGACGGTGCCGGTCGCGACGCTCGGGCGATGCGACATGCTGTCGGGGAGGCAGACGAAGAGGCTGAAGCCGTACATGATGCGCTCCAGTTCGTCGCCGGGCGCGCGGAACTCGTGGGCGACGGCTTCGTCCATCACGATGACCGGACCGCCGTCGCGCACGGCCCCGCGCATCGCGCCCAGCACATCCACGGGCCGCGGCATGTCGTGGATGCACTCGAACGCGAACGCCGCGTCGAACGGGCCGAAGGCCGGGAGCCCGTCGCCGTCGGCGTTGTGGAACCGCACACGGTCCGACACCCCCGCCTGCGCGGCGTTCACCCGGGCGAGTTCGATCGACGGGTCGTCCACGTCGAATCCGTCGACCTGGAGGCCGGGATGTGCGAGCGCGAGCGCGATCGACGACCACCCCGCGCCGGTGCCCACGTCGGCGATGCGGGCACCCTCCCTCGTCAGGACCGAGTGGATGCCGTCGACGCCGGCGAACGCGCGCGGAAGCTCGCTGAACCATGGCCGGTTGAGATCCGCCTGCGACTCACGGGCATCCGCGCCGAGCTGACCCCAGCTCACCCCGCCGCCCGTGCGGTATGCGTCGAGCAGATCGGGCAGACTCGGGCCGACGGCGGCGAACATGCGCGCGAGCGGCGCCGCGTAGGCCAGGCTCGTCTCCATGGTGAGGGCCTCGGCCGCTCCGGCCGACAGGCGGAAGCGCCGGTCGGCGGCATCCCGGTTCGCCGCCTCGTCGACCAGGAGGAAGCCCGAGACCGCCTGGTGCTCGAGCCACTCGCGCGCGTACCGCGGTGAGGTGTCGGTCTGTGCCGCGAGCTCGGCGACGGTGGTCGGCCCGTTGGCGGCGAGGGCGCGGTACCACCCGAGCCGATCGCCGAGATAGACCGAGAGGATCTCGGCCGCGCCCAGCGCCGACGCGAACAGGCGCTCGGCGAACTCCTCGGCGGTCGGACCTTCGGGGGAGGCGTCGAGGGTCATGATTCCTCCTCCGTGAGCGAGCCGCTGGGCACAGTATGCAGCGACCTTCGCGCGCCCGCCAGGGGTGCGTGTACCCGGATGCCGGTCCCGCCCGCTTCGCGGCGTGCTCGGGTGCCGGCGCGTGCGGAGTGGGCAGTTCGGAGGGGATGTACGACCCGGAGGTCCGGCCCGGGGTTTCCGATCCTCCGTCCTGCGCATCTCCTCCGCCCCGGCACGCCCGCACCCCCGCACGCCCGCACGCCCGCACCCCCGCACGCCCCAGAGCACCTGCTACCGGATCAGCTGCTCCCAGCCGTCGCCGTCGGCGTGCTCGAAGATCAGGTTGGTCTCGGTGTGTGCCACGGCGGGATGCCCGGTGAGGTGTGCCAGCACGAACTCGCGGAGTTCGCCGGCATCGCGCGCGATGACGTGCAGCAGGAAGTCGTCGGCCCCCGCCATGTGGAAGAGGCTGAGCACGCCCGGCAGGCTCGGCGCCGCCCGACGGAACGCCTCGATCTCCTCCCGCGCGTGCTTGACGAGCCGGATCGCGATGAGGGCCTGCACCGTCGCGCCGAGCGCGAGCGGATCGAGATCGACGCGGTAGCGGCGGATCACGCCGCTGGTCTGGAGGCGGCGCAGGCGCAGCGAGACGGTCGACTCGGCGATGCCGAGCGTCGAGGCGAGGGAGGCCCCCGACGCCCGGGCGTTCGCGGTGAGGGCGCGCAGCAGAGCGCGGTCGGTTCGATCGAGATCAAGGATCTGCGCCATGAGAGCTCCTCTGCGGCACGAGGGTCGAAGGTTCTTCGATCTACAATACTCACGGCGCGGCATCCTGCAGGGTCCGTTGCTGAAGCGGCAAGTTTCTGCTGTCCTCGAGGGATGAACCCCACGCACCACCGGTTCGAGACCCGCGCCGTTCACGCCGGGATGGAGGGCATCCGCGAGAGCGGATCCCACGTTCCGTCGATCGACTTCTCCACGACCTTCCCCCTTCCCGACGTCGACACCGGAGGGCTCGCGTACGAAGAGCTCGCGACCGGACACGACCTGGGCCCCGACCGGAGCGCGGTCTATCAGCGGCTCTGGCAGCCGGGTGTCGCACGGTTCGAGGACGCGCTCGCCGACCTCGAGGGCACCGAGGGTGCCGTCGCGTTCGCGAGCGGCATGGCCGCGCTGTCGGCGTGCCTCATCGCGGCGGTCGCAGCCGGCACTCCCCACGTGGTCGCCGTCCGTCCGCTCTACGGTGGTACGGATCACGTGCTCGAGAACGGTCTGCTCGGCACGACCGTGACATGGGCCACGGCCGACGGGATCGCCGCGGCGATCCGCCCCGACACCGGTCTCGTGATCGTCGAGACCCCGGCCAATCCGACGCTGGAGCTCCTCGATCTCGCCGAGGTCGTCGCGGCCGCGGGTGAGGTGCCCGTCCTGGTCGACAACACGTTCGCGACGCCGGTTCTGCAGCAGCCCGCTCGTCACGGTGCCGCGCTCGTCCTCCACAGCGCGACGAAGTACCTCGGCGGGCACGGCGACGTCATGGGCGGCGTCGTTGCGACGAACACCGCGTGGGTGCAGCGCCTGCGTCAGGTGCGCGCGCTCACGGGCGGCCTGCTGCACCCCCTGGCGGCCTACCTGCTGCACCGCGGGCTGCGCACGCTCCCGTTGCGCGTGCGCGCCCAGCAGCAGACCGCGCAGATCCTCGCGGAGCGCATGAGCGCCCACCACGCGGTCGCGCGGGTGTTCTACCCGGGCCTTCCCGGCCAGGACCCCCGCGGCCTGCTCAGCCGTCAGCTCGACGGCCCCGGCTCGATCATCGCGGTCGAGCTCGCGGGAGGCTACGACGCCGCTGCGCGCTTCACCGAGTCGTGCACGCTCATCACGCACGCGGTCTCGCTCGGCGGCATCGACTCGCTCGTCCAGCATCCCGCGTCCCTCACACATCGACCCGTCGCCGGGCACGCGAAGCCGGGCGCCGGCATCGTGCGTCTCTCGATCGGACTCGAGCACGTCGACGACCTGACCGAGGACGTCCTGACGGCGCTCGCCGCGGCGGACGCGCTGACGACGACGGATGCCGCGCACGGCGCCCCGCTCACGGTGGCGGATGCCGAGACGCCGCGTCTGGCCGAGACGCGCTGAGCGCCTCCGCGGTTCGTGCCGACCGCACGCCCGCGAATTCCCGCCCCTCGAGACGAAGCACGCTCCGGCCGCCGGGTTAGCGTGGAGTCCATGGCTGCATCCCCCTTCTCCCAGCTCGACGACTACATCGCACTTCCCCGGGTCGAAGCCCTCGCCCTGTCACCGGACGGCGTACGCGCGGTACTGACCGTCGCGACGCTCAAGAAGGACGGCACCGCCTACGAGCGCTCCCTGTGGAGCATCCCGACGGACGGATCCGGCGCGCCCACCCGCCTCACGCGGTCGGCGAAGGGCGAGGCGGGCGCCGCTTTCACGGCCGACGGCGACGTCCTCTTCGTCTCGGCACGGCCGGATGCCGCGGCCGACGACGATGCCGACGCCAGCCAGCTGTGGCTGCTGCCCGTCGCGGGCGGTGAGGCCCGCCCCGTCACCCGGCTGGCCGGAGGCGTGGCGGAGATCGCGGCCGTGGCTGCGGCATCCGAGCGCGTCGTCGTCGCTGCGGAACTGCTGCCGGGTGCCGAGTCGCTCGAGGGTGACGCGCGGCTGCGGGCGCTGCGCAAGAAGAAGAAGGTCTCGGCGATCCTGCACGAGAGCTACCCGGTGCGCTACTGGGATCACGATCTCGGTCCCGCGGAGCCCCACCTGCTCGCGCTCGATCTCGATGCGCTGGCCGACACGATCGATGCCGTCGCGAGCGAATCCGACGAGCGCGCGCCCGACGAGGACGTCAGCGAGGGCGGCGAAGCGGGGGAGCCGTACCCTGCCACGCTCCCCCGGCCGGTCGATCTCACACCGCGCCCCGGACGCTCCGCCGACACCGCCGGTGCGGCGCTGACGCCCGACGGCGGCATCCTGATCGTGTCCCGCCGTGTGGCCGAGACACGGGGCGGCCGGTACGCGCTCGTCGCGATCGACGTCGCGACGGGGGCGCAGACGACGCTGTTCGACGAGCCCGATGTCGATTTCGAGGCGCCGGTCATCAGCCACGACGGATCACGCGTCGCGTATCTGCGATCTGAGCGCAGCTCGCCGGAGGGCCCGAGCGATCTGGAGCTGTGGGTGGCGGGCGTCGACGGATCAGACCCGCGTCGCGTCGCCCCGGACTGGGACAGGTGGGCCTCGGGCGTCGCATTCGACGCGGACGACGCGTCGCTCATCGCGACCGCCGACTCCGACGGCCGCGGGCCGGTGTACCGGATCCCGCTCGACGGGTCTCCCGCGGCGCAGCTCACGCGCGACGACTTCACCTACACGCACGTCGCGGTGGACCGCACGACGGGAGAGCTCGTCGCGCTGCGGTCGAACTGGATCACGCCGCCGCACCCCGTCCGCATCGCGGCGGACGGCGCGGTCACCTCGCTCGCGACGCCCGCTCCGGCGCCGTCAGCCCCCGGGACGATGACCGAGGTCGAGACCACCGCCGCGGACGGCGCGCGCGTCCGCGGGTGGATGCTGCTGCCGGAGGGCGCGTCCGACTCGGCGCCCGCACCGCTCCTGCTGTGGATCCACGGCGGCCCCCTCAACAGCTGGAACGCGTGGAGCTGGCGCTGGGCGCCGCTGCTCGCGGTCGCCCGCGGCTATGCGGTGCTGCTGCCGGACCCGGCGCTGTCGACCGGCTACGGGCTGGAGTTCATCGCGCGCGGCTGGAACAGCTGGGGCGACAAGCCCTACACCGACCTCATGACGATCACGGATGCCGCCATCGCGAGGCCCGACATCGATGAGTCCAAGACCGCGGCGATGGGCGGATCGTTCGGCGGCTACATGGCGAACTGGGTCGCCGGGCACACCGACCGGTTCCGCGCGATCGTGACGCACGCGAGCCTGTGGGCGCTCGACCAGTTCAGTGGCACGACCGACAGCTCGGACTATTGGCAGCGCATCTTCACGCCGGAGGCGATGCTCGAGCACTCTCCGCACCGCTTCGTCGAGCAGATCCGCACGCCGATGCTCGTGATCCACGGTGATCGGGACTACCGCGTGCCGATCGGCGAGAGCCTGCGGCTGTGGTCGGAGCTCGCCGAGCACCACGCCGAGCCGGACGGCTCGACCGTGCACCGGTTCTTGTTCTACCCGGACGAGAACCACTGGGTACTGAAGCCGCAGCACGCGGTGGTCTGGTACCAGACGGTGTTCGCGTTCCTCGACCAGCACGTGCACGGCGCCGACTGGCAGCGCCCCGAGCTCCTCGGCTGACCCGCCGCGCCCCGCATCCCACGTCTCCCTTGAACGGCGAGACTGCACCTGCACGCCCAGACCTAGGGGATTCCCCTCCGTCTCGGCGCCCGGTTGCAGTCTCGCGGTCATGAGACCGCGAAAAGAGTGCGGGTGTGACACGAAACGCGCGCGCAACGAATATCGGGGACACTGTGGGGATGTCCACAAAGGTCTCGCTCACGCACTTCACCGGGTACACGTTCGCCCGGCCGGTGAAGGTCACGCCTCACGTGGTGCGCCTGCGGCCCGCTCCGCACTCGCGCACGCCCATCGAGGCGTACTCGCTCGACGTGAGCCCGGCGAACCACTTCCTCAACTGGCAGCAGGATCCGTTCGGCAACTGGGTGGCGAGGCTGGTGTTCCCCGAGAAGATCGACCACCTCTCGATCACGGTGAGCCTCGTCGCCGACCTCATGGTGATCAACCCCTTCGATTTCTTCATCGAGGAGTACGCCGAGAACTTCCCGTTCGAATACGAGCCGAGCCTGAAGGCCGATCTCGCGCCGTACCTGCGCCCTGTCGATGACAGTGAGCAGACCGGACTCTGGAAGGAGTCGCTGCCCGCTCTGCCCGACGGGGGGATGCCCACCGTGCCGTTCCTCGCCGGGCTGAACTCGGCGGTGCACCGCGACGTCGCGTACGACGTGCGGATGGAGCCGGGGGTGCAGACGCCCGACGAGACGCTGAGTCGTGCGATCGGCAGCTGCCGCGACAGCGCGTGGCTGCTCGTGAGCCTGCTGCGCAAGTACGGACTCGCGGCCCGCTTCGTCTCGGGCTACCTCGTGCAGCTCGCCGCCGACCAGAAGGCCCTGGACGGGCCGAGCGGCACGGACGTCGACTTCACGGACCTGCACGCGTGGACCGAGGTGTACATCCCCGGCGCCGGCTGGGTGGGGATGGACCCGACGAGCGCGCTGTTCGCCGGCGAGGGGCACATCCCGTTGAGCGCGACGCCCCACCCCTCGAGCGCTGCACCGATCGAGGGCGCGACCGAGCCGGTCGAGGTCGCGTTCGAGTTCCGCAACGAGGTGGTGCGCATCCACGAGGATCCCCGCACGACCAAGCCCTACACCGACGACCAGTGGGTCCGGATCGACGCGCTCGGCTCCGCGGTCGACGAGCGGCTCGTCGCGGGGGATGTCCGCCTCACGATGGGCGGCGAGCCGACGTTCGTCGCGCTCGAGAGCGCGGGCGAGGACGGCGAGACCCTTCCGGAATGGAAGACGGATGCCGACGGCCCGCACAAGCGCGAACTCGCAGGTGTCCTCGCCGAGCGCCTGCGCGCGACATACGCCCTCGGCGGTGTCGTCCATCGCGGTCAGGGCAAGTGGTATCCCGGCGAAGAGCTGCCGCGGTGGAACATCGCGCTGCAGTGGCGCACCGACGGCGAGCCTCTCTGGCGCGATCCGTCTCTGCTCGCCGATCCATGGGGGAAGGATGCCGATCCGGACGCGCGCTCGAACGCCGAGGCGCTGGGCCGTGCGGTGACGGCGCTGCTCGGCATCCCGGATCGACGCCTGCTGCCCGCCTACGAGGACCCGTTCGCCGAGATCGCCGCGGAGGTCCGCGCGCCCGAAGGTCCGCGTCCCGACGTCGACGAGACCGCTCTGGACGGCGCGGCCGCCGATCCCGACGCCGCGCGCGACCATGTCGCCGCGCTCGACCGCACCGTCACGACCGAGACCGGCTGGGTGCTGCCCCTCACGACCGAAGGGGAGTGGACGAGCCCCGCCTGGAGCTTCCGCCGCGGGCGACTGGTGCTCATCCCCGGGTCCAGCGCCGTGGGCCTGCGCCTGCCGCTGGATGCCGTCTCGTGGAAGGATCCCGAGCACCCGGGGGAACCGTCCTACCTCGAGGCGGGGCCGCCCCTCACGCCCGGCATCCCGAAGGTCACCGTCGTGGATCCCGAGGACGCGCGCACGACGGCGATCACGTTCGAGGCGCGCGACGGGTACGTGCACGTGTTCCTCCCGCCGACGATCGCGCTCGAGTCCTACGGGGATCTGCTGCACGTCGTCGAGGAGGCGGCGAGGCTCACGCGCTGCCGGCTCGTGATCGAGGGTTACGGTCCGCCGCCGGACGCGCGCCTCACGCAGCTGATCGTCACCCCCGACCCCGGGGTGATCGAGGTGAACGTGCAGCCCACGTCGTCGTGGACGGACCTGCGCGACCTCACGGTCACGCTGTACGAGCAGGCGCGGCAGAGCCGGCTCGCGACGGAGAAGTTCGACCTGGACGGCCTGCACACGGGCACCGGCGGCGGCAACCACATCACGCTCGGCGGCGCCCAGCCGATCGACTCGCCGCTCCTGCGCCGGCCGGATCTCCTTGCGAGCCTCATCACGTACTGGCAACGGCACCCGAGCCTGTCGTATCTGTTCTCGGGGCGCTTCATCGGACCGACGAGTCAGGCGCCCCGCTTCGACGAGGGCCGGCCCGAAGCGGTCTACGAGATGGAGATCGCGCTCCAGGAGATCCGCCGACTGACCGAGGCGGTCCGTGAGAGCGACGAGGAGGCCTCGCCGTGGCTCGTCGACCGCGCGCTGCGTCACCTGCTGACCGACCTCACGGGGAACACGCACCGTGCGGAGTTCTGCATCGACAAGCTCTACAGTCCCGACTCCAGTCGCGGCCGGCTCGGTCTGCTCGAACTGCGCGGCTTCGAGATGCCGCCGCACGCCCGCCTCGCCCTCGTGCAGGCGCTCCTCGTGCGCAGTCTCGTCGCGATGTTCTGGGAGAAGCCGTACCGCGCGCCGCTCATCCGCTGGGGCACGCGTCTGCACGAGGACTTCCTCCTGCCGGAGGGAGCGATCGCCGACATCGGCGAGGTCGTCGCCGACCTCCGGGAGCACGGCATCGCGTTCGAAGCGGAGTGGCTCGAGGCCTTCACCGAGTTCCGCTTTCCCCGCATCGGCGTCACGCGCCTGGGCAACGGCGTCGAGATCGAGCTGCGGCAGGCGATCGAGCCGTGGAACGTCCTGGGTGAGGAGGTCGCCGAGGGCGGCACGTCGCGGTACGTGGATTCGTCCGTGGAGCGCATCCAGATCAAGGCGACCGGTCTCGATCCGCGCATGCACCTCGTGACGTGCCAGAGTGTTCCCGTGCCACTGACGTCGACCGGTCGCGCCGGCGAGTACTACGCCGGTGTGCGCTACCGCGCGTGGCAGCCCTGGTCGGCGCTGCATCCGTCCATCCCCGTGCACGCCCCGCTCGTGTTCGACGTGGTCGACATCGCCTCCGGGGTGAGCGTGGGCGGTGCCACGTACCACGTCGTGCACCCCGGCGGGCGTTCCTACGACCGGCCGCCCATCAACTCGAACGAGGCCGAGGCCCGGCGCGCGAGTCGCTTCGCACCGCACGGTCACACCGCCGGTCGGCTCGACGTCGCGGCACTGCGCGAGAAGGCGCACCGCGCGTCGAGCCCCGACTACCCGCACACGCTCGACCTGCGACGGGTGCCGTTCGAATGAGGCGGTCCCGATGAGCCTGCTCCGCGACTACGCGGCCGCGATCGCGCAGCCCACCCTGCCCCTGTCCCCCGGGTCGGGCGGTCGGTTCGATGAGGTCGTGGGGCCGGACGGCGCGCTGCGCCCGGCCTGGAAGGGCATGGCCTCGATCGCGGTCGAGCTCACCCCGGCCGAGCTCGGGCGCATCGACGGCGAGATCACGACGCTCCTCGCCGATGACGGCGCGACCTACGGCAACCCCGAGTCCGGGTCGCAGCCGTGGGAGCTCGACCCGATGCCGCTCGTGCTGGATGCCGCCACCTGGGCGCGCCTCGAGGTCGGACTGGCGCAGCGCACCGAGCTCCTCAACGCGCTCCTGGCCGACATCTACGGCGAGCAGCGACTGCTCGCCGACGGCGTGATCCCGGCCGCCGTGGTCTTCGGTCACTCCGGGTACGTGCGTCCGATCGCCCGACCGCGCGGGTTCGACCCGCACCCGCTGATCCTGTCGAGCACGGATCTCGGCCGGGACGCCGCGGGGGAGTGGCGCGTGCTCACCGACCGCGTCCAGGCGCCGTCGGGGCTCGGATACGCCATGGAGAACCGGCGCGTCCTGTCGCGTGTGCTGCCCGAGCTCTACGAAGAGGCGGGACTGCACCGCATGGAGCCGTACTTCTCGGCGCTGCGCGCGGCGCTGCTGCAGGCGGCACCGGCCGAGGTCGCCGATCCGCGCGTGGTCGTCCTGTCGCCGGGCACCCACTCCGAGACCGCGTACGACCAGGCCTTCATCGCGAACATCCTCGGCTTCCCGCTCGTGCAGGGCGAGGACCTCGTCGTGCAGGACGGCTGGGTGTGGATGAAACCCAGCGGCTATCCGCAGCACGCTCCGCACGAGCGCGTCGACGTGATCCTCCGTCGGGTGGATGCCGAGTGGTGCGACCCGCTCGAACTGCGTGCGGGCTCGCAGCTCGGCGTCGCCGGGCTCACCGAGGTCGTCCGGCGCGGTCACGTCCGCCTCGTGAACGGGTTGGGGGCCGGCGTGCTCGAGAACCCGGGCCTCATGCCGTTCATGCCCGCCGTCTGCGAGCGGCTGCTCGGCGAGCAGCTGCGGCTGCCCTCCGTGTCGACGCGGTGGTGCGGAGACCCCGCGCAGCTCGCAGAGGTGCTCGCCGAGATCGACCGCGACCCGGCGTCGATCATCGTGCGCCGCATCGACGGGCGTGCCGCCGACCTCGCGGACCTCCGTCCCGCGCAGCTGCGCGACCGGATCCGCTCGAGCCCCCACCTGTTCGTCGGACAGGAGCGGATGCCGCTCTCGCAGGCTCCCGCGTGGGGCGACACCGGCCGCAGCGCGGGCCGGGCGGACCCGCATCCGCTCGTCCTGCGCGCGTTCACCGTCCGCGACGGTGCGATCTACCGGCCGCTCGTCGGAGGGCTCGCGACGCTCGTCGACGACCGGAAGCCGGCGCCGCACACGAAGGATGTCTGGGTGCTCAAGGCCGCTCCCGGAGATCCCGACCAGGGCATCGTCGAGGTCGCTCCCCTGCCCCTCGCGCGCGCCGTGCCGGTGCTCTCGCCGCGCGCGGTCGAGGACATGTTCTGGTCGGGGCGCTACACCGAGCGCGCGGAAGACCTCGTCCGACTCGTGATCACCTCGAGCGCGTACGCCGAACAGCTCGACTACAGCTCGGTCACACAGGGCGGTGCTGCGCTCGGCTCGCTCATCGGCGTGCTGCAGCGGCTGTGCGGCACGCGGTGGCTCGATCCCGAGCTCGAGCAGCGCTCCCTGCTCCTCGACGCCGACCGGCCCGGGTCAGCCGCGCATTCGCTCGCGCGACTGCGCGATGCGCTCGAGGGCGTGCGCGACCAGCTTTCCGTCGACATCTGGCGCGCGTTCGGCAGCACAGATCGCGCGATGAAGGCGCTGCGCGGATCGAGCCGTCCGCAGATCGCCGAGTCGGCCAGTCGCATGCTGGGAGGCATCCTGTCGCTGCAGGGTGTCACCGCCAACATGATGCGCGACGACGGCTGGCACGCGATCGAGGCCGGTCGCTATCTCGAGCGCTCGCTGCAGGTGTGCACGCTGCTCGCCGCCACGGCGACGGTCTCGCTCGGAGCGGGCGTCGAGCGCGCGGTGCTGGGCGGAGTGCTCATGGCGGCGGAGAGCTCGGTCACGCACCGTCGGAGGTTCCGCGGGAACGTGCGCGTCGTCGATGTGCTCGAACTCCTGCTCGCCGACCCCGACAACCCCCGCTCGATCGCGTTCTCGCTCGAGCGCCTGCGCTTCCACCTGTCGAAGCTCTCCGCCTCGACGGGGTCGACGCGTCCCGAACGGCTGCTCGAGCACCTCGAGGACGCGCTCGAAGCCGCTGACATCGCGGCGCTCGCGTCGCGCACCGACGGCCACCGACCGCGACTGGAGGAGTTCCTGGCGGACACGCACTCCCAGCTCCACCGTCTCGGCGACGCGATCGTCGCGCTGCACTTCGCGGCCGGGCCCATGCCCCAGTCGCTGTCGGCGCTGTCGCTGACCGAAGTCATGGAGGCCCGGTCGTGAAGTACCGCGTCTCGCACCGCACCACGTACTCGTACGACGACGACGTGAGCAGCAGCTTCGGCATCGCGCACTGCCGTCCGCGTGAGCTGCCGTGGCAGCAGGTCACGTCCCGCGAGATCTCGATCGACCCCGTGCCGAGCGATCTCACCGACGACGTCGACTGCTACGGCAACGTCGTGTCGTACTTCCACGTCACCGAACCGCACGTGCGCCTCACGGTCGACGCCCTGAGCGAAGTGGACGTCGTCCCGACCGAGTACGACCCCGACGCGCTCCTCGCGCCGTGGGAGCGGGCGCGCCCGCTCCTGCACCCCGCGATCTCGCGGGGGGCGTGGGCGGCGACCGACTTCGCGCTGGAGTCCCCGAAGGCACGGCACGTGGATGCAGCCCGCGCGTACGCCGCGGCATCCCTCACTCCCGGTCGTCCGGTCGGAGAGGCCGTCACCGACCTGATGCACCGCATCAAGACCGACTTCCACTACGACAAGACCGCGACGACGGTCACGAGCACGGTGGCCGACGTCCTGGAGAAGCGCGCCGGCGTGTGCCAGGACTTCGCGCACCTCGCCCTGGCGTGCCTGCGCAGCCACGGGATGGCGGCCCGCTACGTGAGCGGCTATCTCGCCACCCGGCCCCCGGCGGGCAAGCCGCGCATGGTCGGAGCGGATGCGTCGCACGCCTGGGTCGCCGCGTGGATCCCGGGTTCGGATCAGTGGCTCGCGTTCGATCCGACGAACGACCAGTGGGCGTCGGACCGCCACGTGACGGTGGCCTGGGGTCGTGACTACGGCGACGTCCCGCCCGTGAAGGGTGTGATCTTCACCGAGGCGAAGAAGTCGACCCTGCGGGTGTCGGTCGACGTTGCACCACTCGAGGAGTATTCGCAAGGGTGACTTCCCCTCAGGCGGCCGTGCGACCCTGAGGGGTGAAATCGTATCGATGCCGCGTGTGCGGCAGTCCTCTCTACTTCGAGAATTCGATCTGCGTCGCCTGCGGCGTCGGTCTCGGCTACTCCCGCGAGGAGCGCGACATCGTGCCCGTCGGGCTCGACGGCCGGTACGTCGACGCCGCGGGCCTCGTCTGGCACGTCTGCCGCAATCTCAACCTGTCGGGATGCACGTGGCTCGCGTCGCTCGAGGGTGGCCAGTGCTTCAGCTGCACGCTCACGCGCACACGCCCGAACGACGCGGACGCGGCAGGGATCGCGAACTTCCCGGTCGCCGAGCGCGCGAAGCGCCACCTGATCGCCGAACTCGACATGCTCGGCTTCCCCGTGGTCGGCAAGGATCCGGCCGCAGGCGGCGACCCGGTCGGCGGACTGTGCTTCGACCTGCTGTCGAGCACCGACAGCAGCGTCACGATCGGCCACGACGAAGGGGTCGTCACGATCGACCTCGCCGAGAGCGATCCGGCGTACCGTGAGCGTCTCCGCGGCGAGCTCGACGAGCCGTACCGCACGATGCTGGGTCACTTCCGGCACGAAGTCGGCCACTACTACGAATGGCGCCTCGTCGAGCAGGGTGGCGACGCGCAGCGCCGGGAGCGTGCGCGCGAGCTGTTCGGCGACGAGACACAGGACTACCAGGCCGCGATCGACCGGCACTACGCCGAGGGCGCGCCGTCCGGCTGGGAGCACTCCTACCTGACGATGTACGCCACGATGCACCCGTACGAGGACTTCGCCGAGACCTGGGCGCACTACCTGCACATCTGCGACACCCTTGAGACGGCATCCGAGTACCGTCTCGCCGCGATCGCGGGCATCGACGCGTTCACGCGCTTCCGTGATCTCGTGACGGGGGTGTGGATGCCGCTGTCGACCGGGCTGAACATGATCAACCGGTCGATGGGGAAGGACGATCTCTACCCGTTCGTCATTCCGCCGCCGGTGCTCGACAAGCTCGAATTCGTCGCCTCACTGCGGGCGGTCGCGCGCGCGGCAGGCCCGCAGATCGGGTGACAGTCGCGGGGAACGCAACGGGGGCGTCGGCGGATGCGATGCACCGGCCGACGCCCCCGAGGCGTCCGACGAAGGTCAGGCCTTCTTGCGGTTGACGATCAGGCCGTAGATCAGCAGCACGATGATCGATCCGCCGATCGCGAGCAGCCAGGTCCAGAGGGAGAAGAAGTCTCCGAGCGGTGCGTTGAACAGCACGCTGCCGAGGAATCCGCCGAGCAGTGCGCCCACGACGCCGAGCAGCAGCGTGATGAGCCAGCCGCCACCCTGCTTGCCGGGGAGGATGAGCTTGGCGATCGCGCCGGCGATGAGACCGAGGATCAGGAATGCGAGGAATCCCATGGTGTGTCCATTTCTTTCGGGGGGCTCGTCCGGGGGTCCGGACGGAGCCTGCACCCTCTCGGGTGAAGGCTGAGGGAGACTGTACACTCACAGCCCACCCGCGCCTCCCTCTTGCCTCGCGGCGCGCTCGATAGGCTAGGGTTCCGCCTCGGGGCCCGCTGATCGCTCGCAAACCGGGGATGCACGCTCTCCCCGGTCCGTCAACCCCCTGTTCTCGCCCCATCCACTCCGATTCCTTCTGCGGGGAGGCCGCGTGCTCGATGTGCTCGGCGACGTGATCCCGTTCGGGGTCGGCGTCGCGCTCAGCCCCTTCCCGATCATCGCCGTCCTGCTGCTCCTCACAGCGCCTGTGGGCGTGCGCGGAGGCGCTCTCTTCCTGCTCGCACGCGCCGTGGGGCTCGTGGTGCTCACCGGGCTGTTCGCCGTCCTCGCCGAGGTGATCGACACGACGGCCGGCTCCACGCTGCCCGCCGCGATCCTGCGCATCCTGCTCGGGGTGGTGCTCGTCGTCGTCGCCGTGCGCAAATTCGTGAAGAGGCCTCCCGGCGCGACCGACGGGGATGCACCCGAGTCGGAGCTGCCGGGGTGGATGCGGTCGATCGAGGGCATGGGCGGCGGGGGGTCGATGCGCCTGGGGTTCGTCCTCACCGTCGCGAACCCGAAGGAGATCGCCTTCGCGGCCGGCGCGGGCCTCACGATCGGCGGCGCGTTCCTGCCCGTGGGGCAGGTCGCGGTGGTCGGCGCGGTGTTCGTCGTGATCGCGTGTCTCAGCGTCGCGACCCCGGTGGTCGCCGTCGCCGCGGCGGGAGAGCGCGTCGCGCCTGCGCTGAACGGCGTGCGCAACTGGCTCGTCCGCAACAACGCGATCGTGATGTCGGTCGTGCTGCTCGTGATCGGTGCGATGGTGCTCGGCGCCGGCATCTCCGGTCTGGCCGATTGAGCGCGGGTTCGGGATAGCCCGAACCGAGGTGTCGGGACGGCAGGGGGGCGCGCGGGCGACCGCGACCGTACCGTGGACGCATGACCACCCCGACTGCGATGTCCGCATCCGCCCCGCCGGTGCGGCGACCCACCGTCTCGTCCCCGTCGCGCGTCGCGGGCGCGATCGCCCAGCTCGCCGCGCTCGGCGTGGTCGGGCCCGTCGTCTTCACGATCCTGTTCACCCTCGTTGGTGTCGGCCTCGGCCTCGTCCCGGTCCTCGGCGTCGGACTCGTGCTGCTGCTCGGGTTCGTCTACGCGCTCTACGGTCTCGGCTGGCTCGAGACCGCCCGGGTGGACGGCCTCTACTCCCTCGGTCTTCCCGGCCTTCGTCCGCGCCCTCGTACCCGGCCGGGCTTCGGCGGGTTCCTGCGGATGGTGTGGCACCAGTTCATCGACCCGTCGATGTGGCGCGCCGTCGCGAGCGCCGCGATCTCGACGATCCTGGGCCTGGTCGTCCTCCCGCTCGTGTCGATCTTCGCGTCGGGTGTCGTACTCGCATTCGCCCCGCTCTTCGCCCGCAGCGGTGCCGTCCGCCTCGCCGGCACGGGCATCGACGTTCCGGTCGCGTGGGCGTCCGTCGTCGGGCTCCTGGCCGCCGTCGTCTGTCTCGCGGCGGTCGTCGGCATCGCGCTGCTGCACGGCGTGCTCTCGCGCGTGATCGTCGTCCCCACCCGCGAGGCGCAGCTCACCGAGCAGGCGCGCACGTCCGACGCTCAGCGGGCGGGAGCGATCCGCGCGTCCGAAGTGGAGCGCACGCGCATCGAGCGCGACCTGCACGACGGCGTGCAGCCACGCCTGGTCTCGGTCGGAATGACGCTCGGCCTCGCGCAGCAGAAGATCGACGACGACCCGCAGGCGGCCAAGGAGCTGCTCGCCGAGGCCCACACGTCGACGAAAGCGGCCATCACCGAACTGCGACAGCTGGCCCGCGGCATCCACGCGTCCGTCCTGGACGATCGCGGACTGGATGCCGCCCTCTCCGCTCTCGCGGGGCGCTCGCACATCCCCGTGCACCTCGACGTGCGATTGGAGACCCGCTGCGACCGCAACGCGGAGGCGGCGATGTACTTCGCGATCGCCGAGACGCTCACGAACGCCGCGAAGCACTCGCGGGCGACGGAGTGCCGGGTCATCGTCCGGCAGCGGGAGGGCGGCACGCTGTGGGCCCGCGTGGAGGACAACGGCATCGGCGGAGCCCAGGTCATCCCGGGGGGAGGGCTCGACGGCATCTCCAACCGCATCCTCGCGGCCGGCGGCACCGTCCGCCTCGACAGCCCTCAGGGCGGCCCGACGTCGCTGGAGGTGAGCGTCCCGTGCGCATCCTGATCTGCGAAGACTCCGTGCTCCTGCGCGAAGGACTCGTGCGTCTGCTCGAAGACGCCGGTCACGAGATCGTGGCTGCGCTTCCCGACGCCGCGGAGCTCGAGCGGACGGTCGCCGAGTCCGCCCCCGAGCTCTGCATCCTCGACGTGCGGCTGCCGCCGACCTTCACCGACGAGGGCATCCGGGCCGCGCTGCGACTGCGCGCCGAGCATCCCGCGCTTCCGGTGCTCGTGCTGTCGCAGTACGTCGAAGAGCGCTACGCCGCCGATCTCATCACCGCGCACGGCGGAGCGATCGGCTACCTGCTGAAGGACCGCGTGGCCGACGTCACGGACTTCCTGGCTGCGGTCGCCCGCATCGGGGAGGGGGCGACCGTGCTCGATCCCGAGGTCGTCGCGCAGCTGCTGAGCCGGCGACCGCGCGACGAGCGGATGCAGCGGCTCACGCCCCGCGAGGCCTCGACCCTCGCCCTCATCGCCGAAGGCAAGTCGAACCAGGCCATCGCCGCCGCGCTGTTCGTCTCCGAGGCGAGCGTCGAGAAGTACATCACGGCGATCTTCCAGAAGCTCGAGCTCGAACCCGACGACTCCGGCAACCGCCGGGTGCTCGCCGCCCTCGTCCACCTCGAACACGGCGGCGGGATGCCGCAGACAGGATCACCCTCATGAGCACGATCACGCCCCTCCCGCCGGTTCCCCCGGCGCCGCCGAATGCTCCGGCCTCCGCGGGCGGCACCCCGCCGCCGACGCGCAACGCCTCGCGCGTCATCGCGATCCTCACGATCGCCCTCGGCGCCGCCGTCATCCTCGGAGCGGTGGGTTCGGCGATCTGGTCGACCGTCGCGGCCGCGAGCGTGCGGACCGAGACCCGCACCGTCGACGTCGCAGGCGTGGAGAGCCTCCGCGTCGCCGTGGACGCGGCGTCGCTGCGGATCGAATTCGCCGACGTCCCCGAGGCGACCCTCGATGTGACGAGCGGACTCGGCGTCGGGCGATGGACCTTCGAGCGCACCGGTGACGAGCTCACCGTCGAGACCCCTCGCCGTTTCGGGCCCGGATGGATCTTCGGCGGCGAGGTGCGGGCGACCCTCACCCTCCCGCAGGAGCTCGAGGGTGCGGAGCTGGATGCCGCGCTGGAGCTGTCGGCCGGTGAGCTGACGGTCGACGGCGGCTTCGGCGACCTGGGTGTCGACGTCGGCGCGGGTACATTCGCGGTGGACGGCTCCGCCCGCACCCTCACGGCCGAGCTGAGCGCCGGCGGAGCCGACATCGAGCTCTCGGATGTGACCGAGGCGGACTTTTCGGTGAGCGCCGGAGCGATCGAGGCGCGACTGACCGGCACCGCGCCGCGATCGGTCACGGTCGACGTGAGCGCCGGTTCTCTCGATCTGCGGCTGCCCGATGCCGTCTACGACGTGCAGTCGGACGTCTCGGCCGGCGACTTCGAGAACGGGCTGCAGACCGAGCGCGGTGCGCGCAACGTCGTGGACGTCACGGTGTCGGCCGGCTCCGCGACGATCGTCGCGGCCCGGTAGTCCGGGCTCGTGCCTGCGGTGCGCGTCGGCGGGGAGCCGACGCGCACCTGTCACCAGGTCGCCGCGGAAGCCGCGTCGTAGTCCCGCAGGGACTGCTCCGCATACGCGGCCGACCATGCCACGACCGCGCGGGCCGCGACGTCGGATCGTCCGATGTAGCCGAGCACCTGGCCCGCGGTCGGGCTCTGCGCGTGGGCGCGTCCGAGGAGTCCCGCGCACGCCAGGACGTAGTCGTGGAACGCGTCGAGCTGCAGTCCTTCCAGGTCGACCGATCCCTTCATGTCGTGGAACTGTCGGACGTAGAAGGCGCGGCCGTTCGCCTGAAGGTGACCGAGGAACGGGTCTGAGACCGCCTGCAGAACGCGCTGCATGCCGACGACCCGGAACCCCTCGCCGTGCGCCGCGACGCCGTCGGCGATGCGCGCCGGCTGGGGGATGCGCCCGTACTGCGACAGCACCGACTCGCCGGCTTCCTTCACCTGCAGCAGGAGCGCGTCGTCGTCCGCGCCCTGCAGCAGCTGCAGGTAGCACCGCGTCCCCACGCTGCCGACGCCGACGACGCGGCGCGCGAGGTCCGTGGGCTCGTACTGCGCGAGCACCGTGTCGACGTCGATCGTGACGGTCTCGCGATAGTGGGCGAACAGGGCGTGCACCGAGTCGGCGCGATCGAACCCGTCGACGGTCGTGGCCTCGTCGAGACGGAAGCGCACCATCGTGGGCGGGTTCTCGACGAACTGCAGCTTGCTGTCCGCCTCGCGCTCGGTCGTCCGGCGGACCGCCCGCGAGGCCGTCCGGCGCTCGGCGGCGGCGAGCGTGGCCTTGAGTACGCGGCGCCCGTCGCGGCTCATCCGGCGGCGGGCGGACTCGATGTTCAGGTGCATGAAGTAGCGCTCGGTGGGACTGAGCTCGACCAGGCGGCGCAGGACCGTGACGTACTGGGCGAACGCCCGGTGCGCGATGTCCGACACTTCGGCCTCGCCGTAGCCGGCCGACCTCCCGCCGACGATCACGCTCGTGATGAGGCGCTTGACGTCCCATTCCCACGGTGCGACTGCGGCCTCGTCGAAGTCGTTGAGGTCGAAGACGAGCTGCCGCTCGGGTGAGGCGTAGAAGCCGAAGTTGCTGATGTGCGCGTCACCGCACGCGGCCACCATGATGCCGGTGTGCGGGTCGCGGCCGAGGTCGAGCGCCATGAGGCCCGCAGTGCCGCGGTAGAACGCGAACGGACTCGCGAGCATCCGCTCCATCCGCACGGGGACGAGATCGGCGACGCGCGTGGCGTTCTGCTCGCGGAGGTGCGCGACGGCGTCGCGCTCCACCGTGCGTCTCTCGGCGAGCTCCGAGCGGGCGACGACGCGCCTCAGGCTCCTTCCGAGCTCGCGGGCCTCGGCGCGGCTGAAGTGCGCGCGCTCTCGGAGAAGGTCGGGCGCATCCAGCGGCATGCCGTCATTCTGGCGCACTTCCCTCGATGCCGTGCGTCCCGCTCCTCAGCGCAGGACGAGCGCCGCCGCGCCGATGAGCGGCCCGTGACCGTCCAGTCCGGATGCCGCGACCCGCACCCGCCGCGCGTAATCGAAGACCGCGGCGACGTGCGCGGCATCCCGGACCAGATCGAGGTAGTCGTCCGCGACCTGCGCGAAGCCGCCCGCCACGACGGCGACCTCGAGGTCGAGCAGGGTCGCGACGCTCGCGATCGCCTCGCCCACGGCGGTCGCCGAGCGACGCACGGCGGCGATCGCGGTCGGATCCGACGCGGCGTAGGACTCCGCGAGCTGTTCGCCGGTCTCTCCCGCCCAGCCGTGCGCCTGTGCCCACGCGACCGTGTTCGGACCCGATGCGAGCGATTCGAGCGTGCCGTCCGTGGCGGGGGCGCCGGGGGCGCGCTCTCGCAGGCGCAGCTGTCCGATGTGTCCGGCGTTGCCCGAGACGCCCCGCACCGGCGCCCCGTCGATGATGAGGCCGCCGCCCACGCCCGTCGACACCACCATCGCGAGGGCGTTGCGGGCTCCTGCGGCGGCGCCGCGCCAGTGCTCGGCGAGCGCGATGCACGTGCCGTCGAGCGCGAGACGCACGGGGATGCCCGGCCGCAGCTCCTCGACGAGCGTGACGATCGGCAGTTCGGCGATCGCGGGGAGGTTGAGGGGCGAGATCGCTCCGGCGACCAGGTCGACGGGCCCGGCCGAGCCGATGCCGACGCCGGCGAGGCGGTCACCGGGTGCGTCGCGGAGGGCGTCGGAGACGACCCGCCGGATCGCGTCCGTGATGTCGGCTCTTGAGACCGCGCGGCCCGTCGGGGCGCGGTGGGTCACCCCGTCGATCACCGTGCCGGTCGCATCGACCACCGCGGCCTCGACCTTCGTGCCGCCGAGATCGAGCGCGAGAGCGAGAGGGCCGGAGTGCATGCGTCGATCCTGGCAGATCCGCCCCGGGCGCGACGGGCCCGGCATGCGCGAGGATGGGACGCATGCTGACGATCCCCACTGTGACCTTGAACGACGGCACCTCCTTCCCCGAGCTCGGACTCGGCACCTACAACCTGCGCGGCGCCGAGGGGGTCGCCGCGATCGTGGCGGCGGTCGCCACGGGGTATCGCCTGCTCGATTCGGCGGTGAACTACGAGAACGAGCGCGAGGTCGGCGACGCCGTGCGCGCGAGCGGCGTGGACCGGTCCGAGCTGCTCGTCACGACGAAGATCCCGGGGCGGGATCACGGATACGACGAGGCGATCCGCAGCAGCCGCGAATCGCTCGCCGCGACCGGACTCGACTACCTCGACCTGTCGCTCATCCACTGGCCCAACCCCAGCGTCGACCGGTACGTCGACACGTGGCGCGGCCTGATCGAGGCCCGCGCGCAGGGTGTCGTGCGCTCGATCGGGGTGTCGAACTTCACCGAGGCGATGCTGACGCGTCTGATCGAGGAAACCGGCGTCACCCCGGCGGTGAACCAGGTGGAGCTGCACCCGTACTTCCCGCAGGCGTCGTTGCGCGCCTTCCACGCGGCGCACGGCATCCGCACCGAGAGCTGGAGCCCGCTCGCGCGGCGCAGCGAACTGCTCCGCGAGGGGGTGCTGAACGAGCTCGCAGAGGCGCACGGTGTCACCCCCACGCAGATCGTGCTGCGCTGGCACGTGCAGCTGGGCAGCACGCCGATCCCCAAGTCGGCCGACGCCGAGCGTCAGCGCGAGAACGCCGACATCTTCGGCTTCGCCCTCGCAGACGATGAGGTCGCGGCGATCTCGGCGCTCGAGCGCGGCCGGCTGTGGGACGGCGACCCTGACACGCACGAGGAGATGTAGCTCCGCGCGCGGGGCGCCGCGGGGTGTCGCCGCCCGGGCTTCGGCTCGCGGCCCGGCTTCATCCGCGTGCCGCGACGCTCCGTGCGTGCCGCGACAGGTCGGTGCGGTGTCAGGCCGGCGCGGCGACCCACTCGGCGTACGTCTGCACGCCGCGGTCGGCATCCGGGCCCGGAAGGAGCGACCCGTCACGCTGCGCCTTCCCAGGTGCCCCGGGCAGCGGGATCGCGGGGATCCACCCGCGTGAGCCGCGCGCGTGCGCGTAGGCGCGCACCATCTCGACGAGGCGCTCTTCGCGCGGTCCGCCGAGATCCCGCGCCCGGCCCGACGGACCGGTCTCCGCGAGCGCGACGAGGCGCTCGGCGACCTCGCGGGCGGCGACCGGCTGCGTGCGCATCTTCGGCGCCACGTGCAGGGGGCCGATCTTCGCCCGTTCGAAGATCTGCGCCGCGAACTCGTGGAACTGCGTCGCGCGCAGGATCGTCCACGGCACGTCGCCCGCCGTGATGAGCCGCTCCTGCGCGATCTTGCCGGCGTAGTACCCCACGGGTGCCCGGTCGATGCCGACGATCGACAGCGCGACGTGGTGGCCGACGCCGGCCTCCTTCGCCCCGGCGAGCAGCGCCCGCGTCGTCGCCTCGAAGAACGCGGTGGACTCCGCGCCGTCGAGCGTGTCGATGCTCGCGACGTCGATCACGGCATCCGCGCCCCGCAGGGCCGATGACACCCCCGTGCCGGCGACGAGGTCGACGCCCGCGCTGCGGGTGAGGACGACCACGTCGTGCCCGCGTCCGCGTGCGACGGTGACGACATGGGTGCCGACCCGACCGGTTCCTCCGGCGACGGCGATCTTCATGGATGGACCTCTCGAAGTGGGGGATGCCGGTGTGCGGCGTCTCGGCTAGAGCTGGGCCCCGTTGTCGTCCGGATCGTCCAGACCGACGTGGCGGCCCCGCCAGGACTCGTACGCGATGAGCCAGCCGATCGACACCGCGAACGCGAGCACGAGGCCGAGCCACAGCTGCCCCCAGATCAGCCCGAAGAGCACGCCCGCGGCGAGGATGACGACCGTGCCGAGCAGCCACTGGATGCGGCCCTTGGGCCAGCCGGTGCGAGATTCTGACATGGGCTACAGCCTACGACCGCATGCCCCGATTCACTGGTCGCGCGGCCCCTCCGACGCCCACTGCGCGGCATCCGCCAACGCGTCCACCGCGAAGATCTTCAGGTCGCACGGGAACAGGAAGGCGATGCCGTGGATGATCTCGCCGATGAGCGCGTGGTCGGTCACGAGTGCGATACGTCCCCAGCTTCGCCCGGGCTTGCCCTCCAGCAGGGCGTCCTGCCACATCGCGCCGAGCGAGTAGCGCTCGAATTCGTCGCCGAGTACGAAGACGAGGTTCACCTTGCGGCCGTCGGCGATCACGGCGTCGATCGCCGGATCGACGACGTCCTGATAATCCGAGGCCTCGACGGTGTCGACGGCGCGGAATCCGATGACCCCGTCGGGGAGGTCGTGCAGCTGCTCGATCATGCGCCCATCATGGCGCGCTGCGCGTTCGAGCGCGAGCATCTCACCGCGCGCGGTGGTCTTCGGGGTGCAGACGCGGCCCGCGCCGCGGCTCGTGCACGCCGCTCGCCCCGATGAGACGGATGACCCGCTGCCGGTGTCCGGCCCACGGTGCCAGCAGCTCCAGCATCCCGTCGTCGTCGACCCGGTGCCCCGTGAGTGCGTAGCCGACCTCGTGGGCGAGGTGGTAGTCGCCGACGCTCACGGCGTCCGCGTCCCCGAAGGCGCGGATGCGCGTCTCGGCGGCTGTCCAGACGCCGACGCCGCGGAGGCTCGTGAGGACGGCATCCCGCGCGTCGCCGTCCGGTGCGCGCTCGAGCGCGCGCACGAGCGAGTCCCCGCGACGGGCCGCGTCGACGATCGTGCGCGCCTGCGGCGGCTCGAGGCCCGCTCGATGCCAGTCCCACGAGGGCACGTGGCGCCAGCCGTCGATGCTCGGGGGCGCGAACATGGGCCGCGGGGTCGGTCCCGGTGCGCGCTCGCCGTGCCGCGTGACGATGCGGCGCCACGCGGCGAACGCCTGGAGTCCGGTGACCTTCTGCTCGATGATCGCGCTCACGAGCACGTCGAAGACGAGGTCGGTGCGACCGAGGCGCAGCCCGGGGTTGCGGTGGTGCGCGTCGGCGATGAGCGGATGCCGCGACGCGTCGAATCCGTCGCCCGCATCGTCCGCGCCGCAGAGGGCCGGCAGCTGGGCGATCGCCCACTCGGCGCCGGGGCCCCACGCCGCGCCGCGGATGCGCCCGGGGCCGACCTCGCGCAGCGCGAGCGTCGCGACACCGGCGGGCGTGCGACTCGCGCGCCAGATGACCGCGCCGTCCGAGGTCATCGTCGGGTCGCCGGGCCCACGGCGCTGGAACAGCACGGTTCGTCGCAGGTCGAGCGGGCGCGCAGGTCGGTACTCGGTCTCGATCGGGCGGGTGTGCACCGGGCCCTGCTCCGAGCGGTCGACCGCCGCCGGCGGCTCCGGCCGGGTACGCTCCTGCGCCTCCGGGCGGGCGGTGGCGTGCGGGCGCGGGCGATGAGGGGAGTCCCGCGCGATCACCATGCGCTCACCCTACGCTCCGCCCACCGACACCGGCCCGAGAGCGGCAGTTCGCGGCATCCGCCGCACAAAGTTCCGCAGCGGTCGCAGGAATCTGCAGCGCTCGCACGCGCACCGATGACGCCGGACCCGGCGAGCCCGGAAAGCGGGCTCCCTCAGAAGCGGTCGGGCGAGGGGGTGCCGTGGCCGTAGCGGATCGACACGTCGGCATGACGGTCGAAGCGGTAGCCGACGCCGCGCACCGTGCGCACGATGTCCTCGTATCGACCGAGCTTGGCGCGCAGGCGGCGCACATGCACGTCGATCGTGCGCTCACCCGGGGACTCCTCCTCGGTGACACCCTGCCAGAGCGACCCGACGAGCTCGGCGCGTTCGATCGTGCGGCCCTCGCGCAGGACGAGGTACTGCAGCAGCTCGAACTCCTTGAACGTGAACGCGGCCGACTCGCCGTCGATCAGCACGCGCTTGCGCGAGATGTCGACGACCACGCCGCCGCCGGCGCGGTCGACGTCTTCGGGCTCGTCCTGCTTCGTGCGCGCGATCGCCGAGGGCTCGTGCAGGGCGAGACGCACGACATCGACGTCACGGCCGCCCGAGCCGACGGGCGCGAGGGCGACGGTCGCGTAGGTCTCGGCCTCGGGAGCCAGATCGGCGAGCGTGCGGCGGAGCGCGTCGACGAGCACGCCGAGGCTGACACCGGATGCCGCGGCCTTGGCCTCGTCGATGCCGACGTACAGCGCGAAGCCGCGGGGTGCGGTTCCCGGCGGGAGGTTGCGGGCGCCGGCGGGCGGCTCCGAGGCGGCGGCCGGCGCGGCGGGAGCCGCCGGAGCCGTCGGTTCCGCCGGTGCGGCGGAGTGCTCGGCGATCGGCGGGACGGCGCGCAGGTGACGGGTGGGGCGTTCCAGGAGGGCGGTGTTCGACATGAGGGAAGTCCTTGCGGGAGGAACCCACGCCGTGCTGCGGCGGGAGTTCGGCTGTGCTGCTGAGCGGCCGGAGGCGGCCGGGGGAGCGGCATCCGGAGGCGCGTGATCGACGCGACGACCGGGTGCTCGGGGGATTCCGCGCGGCGATTCAGAAGCTTCGCGCGAATCCGACGGGGTCACTGTGTTCAGCGACGCTGTCGTGTCAGCGACACATTCGACAACACATGACGACGCGGCCGGCCATCATCATGCCGGCAGTCCCGTTCGCCTCCAGGGCGGACAGAGAGCGCGAGTTGTCAGTCATGTGGCTGATTATGACCGATTGCGTCGTAATGCGTCAAATCGCACGGATGCCGCGGCCTGAGCGTGACGCAATGTTACAGATTGCTCAATGCCCGCCCCGCGGCCGATCGACGTCGACGGAACGGTCCCTGCGCCTTGATTTGTTGCCTGATCCATCAAAACGCTTGCGCGACGCGACGGGGTGTGTCACCATCGCAGTCGAAGCGCTTCGCGTAAGCGCTTCGACTTATCGAACGAACGACGGAGTCCGAGATGGTGAAGATCAACGAGGTGGCAGAGGCCGCCGGCGTGTCGATCAGCACCGTTTCGTACGCGTTGAGCGGCAAGCGGCCGATCTCCGCCGACACGCGTCGGCGCATCGAGGATGCGGTGCGCGAGCTCGGCTACAGCCCGAATGCGGGGGCGCGGATGCTGGCCGGAAGTCGGACGCAGATCTTCGCGCTCACCGAGCCGCTGCGCAAGGACACCCACGCGCCGACCCACATGGCCTTCGTCCTGGCGACCGCCGTCGCCGCGCGACGCAACGACTACGACATCCTTCTCCTGACCGACGAGGACGCGAAGGCGGGGATGGGGCGCGTCGCCGCGAACGGACTCGTGGACGCGATCCTCGTGCTCGACGTCGCGCCCGACGACGAGCGGGTGGCGCTCGCCCGGGCGATCTCGACGCCCACGATCTTCATCGGGGTTCCCGACGACAACGAGGGCCTCGTGTGCGTCGACCTCGATTTCGCCGCCGCGGCGTCGCTCGCCGTGGATCGGCTGGCCGAAGCGGGCCACGTCACGATCGGCCTGATCGGCCAGCCCCAGGTGACCTACGAGAAGTCCAACTTCCCGCCGCGGGTGCGCGCGTCTTTCGCGGACCGCGCCGAGGAGCGGGGGATGACCGCACACTTCCGCACGACAGGAACGAAGCACACCAGCCGTACGGCCACTCGTCGCGCCGTCGTGGAGATGCTGGAGGCCGGCGTGACCGCCTTCGTGCTGCACTGCGTCGAGGAGGCGCACGCCGTCGTCCTCGGCGAGCTCGCCGAACGCGGTCTGCGCATCCCCGCGGACGTCTCCGTGGTCTCGGTGGGCGCGTCCTTCGACACCGCCGCCCTGTCCACGCCGCTCGACTCGATCCCGCTCGTGCCGGAGGCGTCGTGCGACCTCGCGGTGAGCCTGGCGATCCGCAGTCTCGGCGACGATGCGCCCAGCCCCGGCCTGCGGCTCATCGAGCCCACCTACACCGCGCACGGCTCGGTCGGCGCGGCGCCCGCAGCGGTGCTCGCCCGCACGGAGCCGCCGTCCGACTGACGCCTGTCCTTCGAACCCTTCCGCACGCGCTTCATCGAAGCGCTTCGATAATCCAACTGAACACCCGACCCACACATCGGCCCGACGAATCGGGTCACTGAGAAAGGAATGCCACCGATGGCACGCACCGTTCGACGCACCACCCAGCGGGGGATCGCGCTCGTCAGCACGCTGACGATCGCGGGTCTCGCTCTCGCCGCCTGCTCGGGCGGATCCACCGACTCCGGCGGGGAGTCCGGAGACACCCTCAAGCTCTGGCACTACGAGGGCGCCGACAGTGCGATGGGCATCGCCTGGGCCGAGGCGATCAAGGTCTTCGAAGAAGAGACCGGGGCGACCGTCGAGTTCGAGGAGAAGAGCTTCGAGCAGATCCGCTCCACCGCGAGCCAGGTTCTCAACTCCGACGAGGCACCCGACCTCATGGAGTTCAACAAGGGCAACGCGACGGCAGGACTGCTGGCGAGCCAGGGCCTGCTGACCGACATCAGCGAAGCGGTCGCCGAATACGGCTGGGACGGTCAGCTCGCCCCTGCGCTGCAGACGACCGCGAAGTACAGCGAAGACGGCGTCATGGGCTCGGGCGCCTGGTACGGCGTGCCGAACTACGGCGAGTTCGTGACGGTCTACTACAACAAGGACGCCTTCGCCGAGGCCGGCATCGAGATCCCCACCACGTACGAGGAGTTCACCGCGGCACTGGACACCTTCGTCGACCAGGGCGTCACACCGCTGGCCGAAGCCGGCCTCGAATACCCCCTCGGCCAGCTCTGGTACCAGCTCGCCCTCAGCCAGGCCGACCGGCAGTTCGTGAACGATTACCAGCTCTACGAGAACCCCGTCGACTGGCAGGGCGAGGAGATCTCGTACGCGACCGAGACGATCCTCGACTATGTCGACAAGGGCTACATCTCGCCCGACGTCTCGGGCGTCAAGGCCGAGGATGCCGGTGTGTCGTTCATCAACGGCACGGCCCCGATCTTCGTATCGGGCAGCTGGTGGTACGGCCGCTTCGTCAACGAGATCACGGACTTCGACTTCGGCATCTTCCCCTTCCCCGACAGCGACCTGAGCCTCGGGTCGTCGGGCAACCTGTGGGTCGTGCCCGAGCGCGCCGCGAACAAGGAGCTCGCGTACGAGTTCATCGACATCACGATGCGTCCCGAGATCCAGGCGCTCATCGGCAACAACGGCGGTCTTCCGGTCGCGGCGGACACTGCGGACATCACGGATGAGAAGAGCCTCGAGCTCATCGAGGCGTTCAACGCCGTGAACGAGAAGGACGGGCTGTCGTTCTACCCCGACTGGCCGACGCCGACCTTCTACGACACGATCGTCGCCGAACTGCAGGAGCTCGTGAACGGCACCAAGACGCCGGCCGAGGTGCAGCAGGCGCTCGGTGACGAGTACGAGTCCTACGTCGCCGACTTCCGCTGACACCGCCCGGGCGGCCTCGATCGCGTCGAGGTCGGGGCCGCCCGGTCACCCCCGACGGATGCCGCAGCATCCCTCCCTTCATCCGCACGCCCCACCAGCCAGGAGCCGGCCATGACCGCTGTCCCCTTCGTCCGACCGCCAAAGGCGCCGCGGACGAAACTCCCTCCCGAGGAGCCGTTGATCCCGCAACGCGGGCGCGGCGGCTCGGCCGCCTATTGGCTGTACCTCATCCCGGGCCTCGCGCTGCTCACACTCGTCGTGATCATCCCGCTGTTCTGGAACTTCTACCTGACGTTCACCGAATGGCGCGGCATCAAGCCGCCGGAGTTCATCGGTTTCGACAACTGGATCGAGCTCATGGGCGACGCGAAGTTCTGGACGTCGTTCGGCAACAGCATCTGGATGATCGTCGCGATGGTGATCGTGCCGACCACGGTCGGCCTCATCCTCGCCGCGCTCCTGTTCGACGTGATCGGCCGCAAGTTCGGCGGGCGCTTCGCGAGCTTCCTGCGGGCGACCTACTACCTCCCGCAGATCCTCCCCGCCGTGATCGCGGGCATCGTGATCGGCTGGATCCTCCGCCCCGGTGACGGAGCGCTGAACGTGATCCTGGAGAACATCGGGCTGGGCGCGCTCACCCACAACTGGCTGGGCAGCCCCGACACCGCGCTGGCGAGCATCATGGTCGTGCTCATCTGGATCCAGATCGGCTACCCCGTCGTCGTCTTCATGGCCGCCCTTCAGCGCGTCGATCCCGAACTGTACGAAGCCGCCGAGCTCGACGGGGCCAACTGGTTCCAGCGGTTCCGCGCCATCACGGTGAGCATCATCCGCCCCGAGATCTACGTCGTCACCCTCACGTGCACGATCGCGGCTCTCAAGGTGTTCGGCCCCGTCTACGTGCTGACCCGCGGGGGCCCGGGCACGTCGACGATCGTGCCCGCGTACTACGCCTACACCGAGTTCTTCCAAGCCCAGCAGGTCGGCTACGGCGCGACGATCGCGACGGCCCTCACGATCGTGATCGCGATCGTTTCGATCCTCTTCATCCGCGCGCAGAACGCCGCGGAGCGCAAGGAAAGGGCGGGTCTGTGATGGTCGCCGGAACCGCAGTCGTCGTCGACACCCCGTCGGCCGCACCCCGCACGCCCCCACCACGTCGGCGTCGAGGCGGGATGTCGCGTCCGCGCGGCGTGGACTGGCTCATGGTCGCGTTCGTGGTCGCGGCGGCGATCCTGATCGTCGCGCCGTTCTACCTGATCATCGTGAACTCGTTCAAGTCGCCCGCCGACTACTCCAACGGCGGACCGCTCTCGTTCCCCACGAGCTTCTACGTCGACGGCATCGTGGACTTCTGGAATCGCGTGAACTTCCCCGAGAAGCTCTGGAACTCGATCTTCATCTCCGGCATGGTCGCGGTGCTGGCCGTGCTCATCTCGGTGCTCAACGCGTTCGCGATCGGGATCGGGCGCATCAAGGGCCGGTCATGGATCGTGCTGCTGTTCCTCCTCGCGAACCTGCTGCCGCAGGAAGCACTGCTGTACCCGCTGTACTACATGTTCAAAGGCCTCGGCCTCTACAACAACGTGTGGTCGGTCATCATCATCTTCACGGTGATCCAGGCGGCGTTCGGCACCTACCTGCTCTCGGCGGTGTACGGCACGTTCCCGAAGGAAGTGCTCGAGGCCGCGGCGATCGACGGCGCGAGCCGTCGCCAGATCCTCTGGCGGGTCATCTTCCCGATCAGCCGGCCGACCCTGTCGGTGCTCCTCATCTTCTTCTTCATCTGGACGTGGAACGAGTTCCTGATCCCGCTGACATTCCTGGTCTCGAACGCGAACCAGACCGTCCCGGTCGCGATCAGCGTGCTCCAGGGCGACCGCCTCATGGACGTGACGACCACGAGCGCGTCGGCGCTGCTCGGCCTCATCCCCACGCTCATCTTCTTCCTCATCTTCCAGCGCACGCTCACACGCGGCATCACGGCAGGAGCAGTCAAGTAATGAAGTTCACCGACGGATTCTGGCAGCTGCGTCCCGGGGTCACCGCGCTGTACGCACAGGAGGCGTACGACATCGTGAAGACGACCGACACGGTCGACGGCGAGGGCCTCGTGATCACCGCGCCGACGTCCGTGATCGCCAAGCGCGGCGACGTGCTCAACCGGCCGACGCTCACCGTCACGCTCTCCTCGCCGCTCGAGGGCGTCGTGCGCGTGCGGATCGCCCACCACACCGGGCGGGCATGGCACGGAGGGTTCGACCTGCCCGGCGCCGTGGAAGGCGGCGCGGGGTCGGCATCCTCCGACCCGGACGGGGGGATGCTGGTCAGCGGGCCTCTGACGGCGCGCATCGCTCCGGGAGCGCCGTGGAACCTCTCCTTCGAGATCGACGGCACGCGGGTGACCGGCAGCGGCGGCCGCGCGCAGGCGTGGGTCCAGCTCGCCGCCGACGCCCAGGTCGACACGGGGGTCGTCGGCAACGCGCGGTCGGGCACCTCCGCCCCGCACGCCGACACGTATGTGCACGAGCAGCTCGACCTCGGCGTGGGCGAACTCGTCTACGGCCTCGGCGAGCGGTTCGGTCCGCTCGTGAAGAACGGCCAGAACGTCGAGATCTGGAACGCCGACGGCGGGACGTCGAGCGAGCAGGCGTACAAGAACGTGCCGTTCTCGCTGTCGAACCGCGGCTACGGCGTGCTCGTGAACGACCCCGGTCACGTGTCGTACGAGATCGGGTCGGAGGCCGTCGAGCGCCTGCAGTTCTCCGTCGCCGGCGAAGTGCTGGAGTACTTCGTGATCGCAGGCCCCGATCCGAAGCAGGTGCTCGATCGGTACACCCGGCTCACCGGCCGTCCGCCGATCGTGCCGGCGTGGTCGTACGGACTCTGGCTGTCGACCTCGTTCACGACCGACTACGACGAGGCGACGGTCACGTCGTTCGTCGACGAGATGGCGCGGCGCGAGCTGCCGGTGTCGGTCTTCCACTTCGACTGCTTCTGGATGCGCGAATTCAACTGGTGCGATTTCGAATGGGATCCGCGCACGTTCCCGGACCCCGACGGCATGCTCGCGCGGCTGCACGAGAAGGACCTGCGGGTGTGCGTCTGGATCAACCCCTACATCGCTCAGCGTTCGCCGCTGTTCGCCGAGGCGGCGGCATCCGGGTATCTCGTCAAGCGCCCCGACGGCTCGGTGTGGCAGTGGGACCTCTGGCAGGCGGGCATGGGTCTCGTCGACTTCACGAATCCCGACGCGACCGCGTGGTACCAGGGCAAGCTCCGCACTCTCGTCGAGCAGGGTGTCGACTGCTTCAAGACCGATTTCGGCGAGCGCATCCCGCTCGAGGTCGACTACTTCGACGGCTCCGACCCGTCGCGCACCCACAACCGCTACACGCAGCTGTACAACAAGGCCGTGCACGACGTGCTCGTCGAGGCGAAGGGCGAGGGGGAGGCGGTGCTGTTCGCCCGATCCGCGACCGCCGGCGGGCAGGCGATGCCGGTGCACTGGGGCGGGGATTCGACGTCGACGTTCGTGTCGATGGCAGAGACGCTGCGCGGCGGACTCTCCCTCGCACTGAGCGGATTCGCGTACTGGAGCCACGACATCGGCGGGTTCGAAGGCACTCCGGATGCCGATGTCTTCAAGCGCTGGACGGCGTTCGGGCTCCTGGGCTCGCACAGTCGCTTCCACGGCTCCAACTCGTATCGCGTGCCGTGGGCCTTCGACGAGGAGGCCGTCGAGGTCACCCGCGTGTTCACGCACCTCAAGATGCGGCTCATGCCCTATCTGTACGCGGCGAGCCTGGAGGCGGCGGCGTCGGGAGCGCCGATCATGCGTCCGATGCAGCTCGAGTTCGCCGACGACCCCGCGGTGGCGTATCTGGATCGGCAGTACATGCTGGGCGCCGACATCCTCGTGGCGCCGGTGTTCAGCTCATCCGGCGACGTCGAGTTCTACCTGCCGTCGGGCACGTGGACGCATCTGCTGACGGGCGAAGAAGTCACCGGCGGCGGGTGGCGACGCGAGCGGCATGGTTTCACCTCGCTGCCGATCTACGCGCGCCCCGGTGCGGTCATCCCCTGGGGTGCCCGCAGTGACGCGCCGGACTACGACTACCTCGACGGTCTGAACCTGCGTGTGTTCCCGGGCGGTTCGGGCACGAAGGACGTCACGGTCACCGCACCGGACGGCCGCTCGCAGACGTTCACGGTCGACCTGTCGGAGGTGACGCGGTAGCGGGGTCTGCGCCAGCTGCACCTTCTCGGCGATCGCACAGCAGGCCTCGACGACGCCGTCCGTGATCGGACGTACCCTGTCCAGGTGACATCGATGACCTTCCACCACGAACCCGATGCGTCGCGCTACACGCTCCACCGCGGCGACTCCCTCGTGAGCGTGCTGGATTACCGCGACGACGGTCGCACGGTCGCGATGACCCGCGCGTACACCGTGCCCACGTTCCGCGGGCACGGCTACGCAGCCGAGGTCGTCGACCGCGCGGTCGCCGACCTCGAGGCACGCGGCGACCGCCAGGTGATCCCGGTGTGCTGGTACGTCGCCGACTGGTTCACGGCGCACCCCGAGCGTTCGGGCATCCTGCAGCACCGCACGCCCGCGTAGATCCCCGCGCCCACCGTGCGCGAGCCCTAGGCTGGCGCTCGTGGACATCGAGACCGTCTTCACCTTCGTCGCGATCGGCTTCGAGGCGATCGGCGCGCTTGCGATGATCGTCGGGTTCCTCATCGCCCTGATCCTCGGCTGGCGGTCGCTGCGACGCGGCGAGGGCGGCAGTGCGGCGTTCTCCGTGCTGCGTACCACCCTCGGCGCCGCGATCCTGCTCGGTCTCGAGGTGCTCGTCGCGGCGGACCTCATCCGCACCATCACTTCCAAGCCCTCGATGGAGGACGCGCTGATCCTCGGCATCATCGTGCTCATCCGGACGATCCTGTCGATGTCGATCCAGATCGAGATCGAGGGGATGCTGCCGTGGCGGCGGGCGCTCTTCACGAGTGGCGGCCAGCTGATGGGGCAGGCGATCTCGAAGGACCGCGGCGCCGCGTCCGCCGCACGCGCGCCGGGCGCATCTCCGACGGCGTAGCCGCGGCATCCCGGCGCGTCAAGCCCTATCGCCGACCTCGTCGGACCGGACAGGCTGGTGGGGTCGACAGGAGACGTCATGAGCGCTGACCGCAACAGCACCGGCTTACCGCCGAATACGACCGACGGAACGGATGCCACGGCCGATGCTCCGGTGGAGGGTGAGGCGCCGAGTCAGAATGCCGACCCCGACCTGATCACCGATGAAGACCTGAAGAAGGGCGACGAGAGATGACCGACGCACAGAGTGGCGCGGCCGCGGCGGACGCCGTCGGCGGTGCTGTCCACGAATCCGACGGCGCGCGTGCCCAGACCGACGAGAACGGTCAGCCCGTGCAGAACGAACCCGTCCTCGAACAGAATGCGGCCTCGACCGAGGACAAGCTCGAGGGCATCGCGGCGCAGACCCGCGTCGATCTCGGTGATGAATCGCACGAGCGCTATGAAGAGGTCATCCGTCAGCGTCTGACCGACGCGGGCATCCAGATCACTGACGACGAGGTCAGCTCCCTCGCACGCCGTGCGGCACCCGGTGCCGGCGGCGGCGGAGTCTGATCCCACCAGACTGCCGGCGGCGGCATCCCTGACATTTCCCTGTCGCCGCCGGCACCACCCCGCCTGCGGCGGTCGGAACCACCGGTAGGCGTCGCCGGTCAGCCCGTGGCGCAGACGGGCGTGGAGCAGTTGTCGAGGACTCCCGTCCGAGCCCACGGGACGCGCGGAGATCGGGTCGCCGTGCCGATCGGTCCGGCTGTCGGGCGTGCGTGCTGCCGAGCGCCGGCGGGGCTGGCGGCCGAGACAGCGGTTTCGCCGGCGCGGCGCTCGCGGATCGAGGCGAGCAGAGCGTCGTCGCGGGTGCGGGATTCGGACTCGTGCCGGAACTGCACGTCAGCGGCGTTGATGATGTAGAGCATGACTCCTCCGTAGGTTCCGATGGTTTCAACGGGCGGAGGGGTTCTGATATTGCCGGTCGTGAGGGCCATGGCAGGATTCCGCGCATCTCCGACCGTTCCCGACCGGTCCACCCCGGTCGCGTACAGCCCCGATCAGCTGTCCGCGATGAACGCCCGGATCAGCGTGGCGGCGGGAGCGGCATCCCGGATCATCGTCTCGTGACCGTGACCGCTCACCTCGGTGAGGCGCCCCTGCGGGAGGGATGCCGCCACGAAGCGGCACCACGCGCGGGGACACACCCGATCGGTTTCGCCCCTCACCACGAGCGCGGGCACGTCGACCCGCGGGTAGGTCGCCTCGGGCCGGTGCACGAGCATCGCGCGGAACTTGCCGCGCAGGTTCGGACCCGCCCGGAGGTATTCGCGCGCTCCGATCAGGATGACGCGTGGACTCTCCACCGCGAGGTCCTGCGCGAGTCGCAGCGCCTGCATCCCCAGGGTGCGTTCGCGACGGTTGACCGTCGGGGCGATGAGGACGACGCGGTCGACGACATCGGGATGCCGGGCTGCGAGCTCCACCGCCACCTGTGTGCCCATCGAGTGGCCGACGATGACGCTCGGGCCGACGCTCCGATCGCGCAGGAACGCCGCCACCAGATCGGCGGTGCGCTCCATCGTCAGCACACGCATCGGTTCGGGGGCCTCCCCGTACCCGGGCAGATCGATCGCGATCGTGCGCGCGCGCCCGCGTCCGGCCGGGTCTGAGGAGCCGTCAGCCACGCGCTCGTCCGGATCGACGAGGTGCGCGACGAGGTCGGCGAAGATGCTGCGGCCCATGCCGATGCCGTGGAGGAGGACATAGGTGGGTGCGCCCGCCACCGACGTTCCCGTCGTCTCGGCGACGAGGGTCGCGCCCGCGTGCGCGAAGGGCGCGATCTCGCTCACCCCTCGAGGCTAACCGTTCGATGCGGTCCGCTCCGGCGCTCGGCCCCGGTACCCGATCCTCCCGATAGCGTGGAGTCGATGTCGGATTCCCCTGCTGCGAACGCCACGGCGCGCGCCGACGCGCCGCCGGCCGGTTCGGAGGCGACGACAGCGTCGACGGGAACGGATGCCGCGCACCCGGCCACCGCCGAGATCGTGCTCTCATCCCCGCAGCGGTGGCGGGCGTTCTGGGTGTGCGTCGTCGTGGCCGGAATCACGATTCTCGACCTCTCGAAGGTCAACGTCGCCCTTCCGTCGATCGAGTCGGCGCTCGGCGCCGGATCGACCGAGCTGCAGCTGATCGTGTCGGGCTACGTCCTGACCTTCGGGCTCGTGCTCGTGCCGATGGGGCGTCTGGGTGACCAGCGTTCGCGGCGTGCGCTCTTCATCGTGGGCCTGTCGCTGTTCACCCTCACGAGCCTCGTCTGCGCGCTCGCGACGAGTCCGCTCATACTCATGGTCGGCCGTCTGCTCCAGGGCGTCGCGGCCGGTATCCAGATGCCGCAGGTGATCGGGCTGATCCAGCAGCTGTTCCGGGGCAAGGAGCGCGGTCGCGCGTTCGGCCTCTTCGGGGCGACGATCGGCATCGCCACGGCCTTCGGGCCGACGCTCGGCGGACTGCTCATCCTCCTGGGAGGCGCGAGCGACGGCTGGCGGCTCATCTTCTGGATGAACGTGCCCCTCGGCATCATCGCGATCGGCCTGGCGGCGTGGGTGCTGCCGAAGACGCGCACCGCCTCCGGCAAGCCGCTGTCGTTCGACCCGGTCGGTGTGCTCCTGTTCGGGCTGGCGGTGCTGTCGCTCATGTGGCCGTTCCTCTTCACGACCGGCTCGCCGGACGACGATCCGCGTCGGTGGTGGCTGCTGGTCGCCTTCGCGGTGTTCGCCGGCGCGTTCGTCGCGTGGGAGCGGCACTACGAGGCGCAGGGCAAGCAGCCGCTCATCCGCTTCGCCCTGTTCCGCATCTCGTCGTACCGCAACGGCACGCTGCTGATCGCGGCGTACTTCACCGCGCTGCCCGCGCTGTTCCTGCTCACGACGCTGTTCCTGCAGACCGGAGTGGGCCTGGCGCCCGTGTTCGCCGGGATGGTGACGATCGGCTTCGCGCTCAGCAGCGCGCTGTTCTCGTGGATCGGCGGCAACCTCGTCGGCACGCACGGTCGACCCGTCGTCGTGTGGGGACTCGTCGGCGTGCTCGCGTGCGTCATCGGGCTCGCGGCCGCCGCGCTGTTCGTCCCGGCGCCGGCGGTGCCCTGGGTCATGGCCGGCATCATGGTGGTCGGCGGCATGGGCGGCGGTCTCGTGATCTCGCCCAACCAGACGCTCACCCTCGCCGACATCCCCGTGAAGCAGGGCGGGGTCGCCGGATCGATCGGACAGCTCGGTCAGCGCATCGGCACCTCGGTCGGAGTCGCGATCGCGCTGTCGCTGTTCTACGCGACGATCTACCGCGAAGAAGGCAGCGCCCCCGACATCGTGGTCTACCACGACGCGTACGCCTACGGCATGGCCGCGGTCGCGCTGTTCGTCGCACTCGCGTTCACCATCTCGATCGTCGACCTGGGTTCGCGCCGCAAGCGGGCTGGCTGAGCGCCCCGGGTTCTGCGGGAATCGAGGATTTCGAGGATCGATCGGATGCCGAGGTCCTCGGAATCCTCGATCCCCTCGGAATCCGCGCTTCGCGATGGGCGAACCGCCCGCCGGCCTCGACGGCGATGTCGCACGCCGCCCGTACCGTGTGAGCATGCGCATCCTGCACACCTCCGACTGGCACATCGGGCGGTCGTTCCACGGCCACGCCACGCTCGATGCGCTGGGCGGCGTGCTCGAGACGCTCACCGTCCAGGTGCGGGAGAACGACGTCGACGTCGTGATCGTCGCGGGCGACGTGTTCGACTCCGCGGCGCCCGCGGCCGCGTGCTACGCGCTCCTCTCAGAAACCCTGAAGGCCCTCTCCGACACGGGCGCGCACATCGTCGTCACGAGCGGCAACCACGACTCCGCCGCGCGGCTGGGCTTCCAATCGGCGCTCCTGCGCGACGGCGTCCACGTCGTGACCGATCCGCTGAGCGTCGGCATCCCGATCACGATCGACGATGAGCACGGCCCGGTGCACTTCTACGGCATCCCGTTCCTCGAGCCCGCCCTCGTGCGGCACCTGTGGCCGAGTGCCGACCTGCGGTCGCAGCACGGCGCGATCGAGCACGCGATGGGCCTCGTGCGCGCAGATCTCGCGGAGCGCGGGGGCCGCTCGGTCGCGATCGCGCACTGCTTCGCCGCCGGGGTCGAGGCGACGCCGGGGGTCGAGCGCGAGATCCGGCAGGGCAGTCTCGACGTCGTGCCGCTGTCGGCGTTCGAAGGACCCGACTACGTCGCGCTCGGGCACATCCACGGTCGGCAGCGGCTCTCCGAGCGGGTGCGCTACGCGGGCGCGCCGCTGCACTACAGCTTCGGCGAGGCCGACAAACCCCGCGGTTCGTGGCTCGTCGACCTCGACGCGGCGGGCCTGGCGGCGGTCGAGTGGCTCGACCTGCCCGTGCCGCGTCGCCTCGTGACGCTGCGCGGGCCCCTCGAGGACCTGTTGACCGACGACCGGTTCTCGGATGCCGAGGACGCCTGGGTGTGCGCGCAGTACACCGACCCGACCCCGCAGCTCGATCCGATGCGCCGTCTGCAGAGCCGTTTCGCTTTCTGCGCGACCGTGATGCACACCCCCGAGGGGGTGCGCGGACCGGACGGCCTCACGTACTCGCGGCGCGTCCGGGCGGCGCGCAGCGACGCCGAGCTGGTCGATGCGTTCCTGCGTCACGTGCGCGACGGCGAAGGGGCGAGCGAGCGCGAGGTGGAGATCATCCGCGACGTCATCGCCGACCGCTCGCTCGTCGAGGCGTCGGTGTGAGCGGGGCGATCACGTGAGACTGCATCGCCTCGAACTCGAGGGATTCGGGCCGTTCCGCGAGCGCCAGGTCGTCGACTTCGACGCTTTCGCGGCGGACGGCATCTTCCTGATCGCCGGCCGCACCGGGGCCGGCAAGTCGAGCGTCCTCGACGGTGTGTGCTTCGCGCTCTACGGCGGTGCGCCCCGCTACGAAGGCGTGGAGAAGCGCCTGCGCAGCGATCACTGCGAGCCACGCGACCCCACGAGCGTCCAGGTGGAATTCAGCGCGGGCGGACGCAAGTGGCGCGTCACCCGCTCGCCCGAGTACGCGCGACCCAAACAGCGCGGCGAGGGTCTCACGACCGAACCGCATCGCGCGCAACTCGACGAGTTCGTCGACGGCGCGTGGATCGGTCGTGCCGCGCGGCCGGTCGACGTCGCCCGCGACCTCGACGAGATCCTCGGGCTCAGCCAGCAGCAGTTCCTCCAGGTGATCCTGCTCGCCCAGGGACGCTTCGCGGAGTTCCTCCTCGCCAAGAACGACGACCGGCAGCGCCTTCTGCGCAAGCTCTTCGGGACCCGCACCTACGAGGACTATCAAGGGGCTCTCGAACAGCGTCGCAAGGACGCCGAGCGCGCGCTGGCCGCCGCGAGCGACGGCGTCGCGCTGCTTCTCGGCGAAACCGAGCGACTCGTCGAGGCCGAAGGGCTGGGCGGTGAGCACACCGACGGTGCGACGCCGCCGGCGGACTCCACCGCCGCGCGATTCGGGGAGGGCGAGCGCGCGGCGCAGCGCGCGGCGTACCGTGCCGAAACCCTCGCCCGCGAACGCGCGGCCGCTGACACCGCGCACCGCGACGCCGAGGCCGCGCATCTCTCCGCGAAGGCGCTGCGCGAGAAGCAGGAGCACCGCGCGCGCTCCCGCGCCGCGCTCGCGGTTCTGGAGGCGCTCGTGCCCGCCGTGGCCGCCGACCGCGACACGCTCGAGCGCGCCGTCGCCGCCGAAGCCCTGCGCGCGCCGATCGAGCGCGCCGACGACGCGGCTCGATCCGCCGCGAAGGCGGCGGACGCCGAGACGACGGCGCGGGACGCATGGGTCGCCGTCGGCGAATCGGCGGATGCCGCGACGCTCGGCATCCGCATCGACGAACTCGCGGGCGATCTGGCCGTGGCATCCGCGGCGGTCGATGAAGAGCGTCGGCTCGCGGCCGTTGAAGCCGAACTCGCAGCCACGCGGGCGCGCATCGAGGAGTTCGAGGCGCTCGTCGGCGAGATCGACGCCGCACGTGCCGGCCTGCCGGAGCGACTCGCGGATCTCGACGACGCGCTCCGCACCCACACCGCCGCGGCGGGTGCACTGTCGTCCGCAACCGCGCACCGGGCCGACACCGCAGCGCGGCTTTCGGCAGCGCGCGAGGCGGAAAGGCTCGGCGCCGCTCTGCGGGATGCCGAGACCGCCCATGCGCACGCGCTGGACGCACTCGAGCGCGGGGTCGCGGCGGTGACCGCGCTGCTGCGGCGGCGTCTGGCCGGGCACGCCGGCGAACTCGCGGCCGCGCTGGTCGACGGTGAGCCGTGCGCCGTCTGCGGCTCGACCGTCCATCCGCACCCGGCGCCGGTGACGCCCGACGCCGTGACGGACGACGATCTCGCCGCGGCGGAGCGGGCGAAGGACGCGGCCGCCGACGGCGAACGCCTCGCCGCCGAAGCGGCGCGTGTCGCCCGCGCCGCCCACGCCGATGCGGTGGCCCGCGCGGGCGGCGAGGACGTCGCGACGCTCCTGGCCGCCGACGCGGCCGCGGAGGCCACCGTCATCGCGGCCCGGCAGGCGGCAGAGCTCCGCGACGCACTCGGCGCGGAGCGGGACGCCCTGCTCGAGACCGACGCCGCAGCCGCCGCCGAGCGCGACGGGCTCCTCATGGACCTCAACGCCGCGCGCGAAAGACTCGCCGCGCTCACCGAACAGACCTCGGCGTCGCGTCGCGCGGTGGATGCCGCCCGCGGTGCCTTCCCGACCGTCGCCGAGCGCATCGCGGATGCGACCCGTCGCCGCCGGCTCGCCCAGGCGCTCGCCGACGCCCACGCCGAGGCGACCGTGCGGGAGGCCGCGGCCGGTGACGCCGCCGTCGATCGCGACGCGCGCCTCGCGGCCTCCGCCTTCGCGCACGTCGACGATGCGCGCGCCGCCCTGCGCGGCGATGCGGACCGTGCGGCGCTCGACGAGCGGATCCGCGAGCACGACGCGGCGCTCCGGGCGGAGCGGGATCGCCTGCGCGAGCTCGAACTCGAGCTCGCCGGCGCGCCGGAAGAGCTGATCGAGCTCGCCGCCACCGCCGATGCGCTCGCTGCCGCCCGCGATCGCTGGAGCGAAGCCGTGGATGCCGCCGCCCACGCGGCACAGACCGCTGCACGCCTCGGCGAACTGCTCGACCGCGCCCGCTCCGCGCACGCCGCGATCTCCGGCCTCGCCGACGACCACGAGATCATCGCCCGGCTCGCGAACACCGTCGCGGGCAAGGCTCCCAACACCCACCGGATGACGCTGGAATCCTTCGTGCTGGCGGCCGAGCTCGAAGAGATCGTCGAAGCGGCGAACCTGCGGCTCGACGACATGTCGTCGGGGCGGTACCGGCTGCATCACACCGACGCGCGCGCCGCGCGGGGAGCGGCATCCGGTCTCGGTCTGGAGATCATGGATGCCCACACCGGGCAGTCCCGCCCGGCGCAGTCGCTCTCGGGAGGCGAGACGTTCCTCGCGTCGCTCGCCCTCGCCCTCGGCCTGGCCGAGGTCGTGACCGCGCGGGCAGGCGGGGTGAAGCTCGACACCCTGTTCATCGACGAGGGCTTCGGCTCGCTCGACGAGGACACCCTCGATCTCGCGATGCGCACGCTCGACGAGCTGCGCCAGGGCGGACGCACCGTGGGACTCATCAGCCACGTCGCCGCGATGAAGGAGCAGCTGCCCGCGCAGCTCGTCGTGGAGGCGACGCCGCAGGGCCCCAGCGTCATCCGCCAGGACGCCGTGATTCCGCTCTGATCAGGCGAACCCGGGTGATCGCCGTCGCTGATGCGGTTCTTGTAGCGGCTGATCTTCGGGTGTACTGTTCGGCCAGATCGGATCGCCCTGGGGGCGCTCGCGTTCTGCGTCACCGTCATCGACGCGCTCAACCGCCGTGCTGTTTCACCCGACCAACGTCGTTCGGAGCCACCATGCGTCTATCGATCCGTCTGCGCCGCGTCCTCTCGACGCTGGCGATCGCCGCCCTCGTCACATCGGGCACGGTGGTCACGGCGTCCGCTGCCACGGCGGCACCGCCACCGCCCGCGAAGATGGCGGCGCTGGGTGATTCGATCACCCTCGCCCTCATGAGCTGCAGCGGTCTGTCGAACTGCCAGGCGAACAGCTGGGCCACCGGCAGCACAGCCTCGGTGAACTCCCACGCGACCAGGCTCAAAGCGAACATCGCCCCTGCGCTCGTCTCGTACAACTACGCGGTGAGCGGAGCGATGTCGGGGGCGCTCAACGCCCAGGCGCAGTCGGCGTCCGCGCAGGCGGTCAACTATGTGACGATCGAGATCGGCGCGAACGACGCCTGCACCCGGACGGTGTCGGCGATGACTCCCACCACGACGTTCCGCACGAACGTCCAGACCGCACTCGCGACGCTGGCGGCCGGGCCCGGCCAGCCGGAGATCTTCGTCGCCAGCATCCCCAATCTCCTGCGGATGTACGACCTGAACAAGTCCTCCTCGTCGGCCCGCCTCACGTGGGGACTCCTGCGGATCTGCCAGTCGATGCTCGCGAACCCCACCAGCACGAAGCCCGCGGATGTGCAGCGGCGCGCCGCCGTGCAGCAGCGGGTGGACGAGTACAACCAGGTTCTCAGCGAAGTGTGTGCGGCGACCGCCAAATGCCGCTACGACGGTGGCGCCGTCGCCGCCTACGCCTTCACGAAGGCCGACATCTCGACGCGCGACTACTTCCACCCGTCGCTGGCGGGGCAGGCCACGATGGCGAACATCACGTGGGCGCGCACCCAGTGGGTGTCATAGGGTCGCCCGTTCCGTCGCGCGCACCGACGCGGGCGATCGCGCCGAGACAGGGCGTCACGTGACCCGGTCTCGGCGGCAGCCCCTGCTTCGGCGTCAGGTGGTGCGACACCGCCGCGCGGCCGGAAGCGGCGCGGGCGCTTAGGCTGGAGGGGTGAACAAGGGGACAATCTGGACCATCGTCGGCGTGATCGCGGCAGTCGTGATCGCCTGGTTCCTCGTGAACGTCCTGTTCTCGGTGCTGGCGTTCTTCTTCAAGCTCCTGGTGGTCGCCGTCGTCGCGGTGATCGTGTTCTTCGTGCTGCGCATGCTCTTCGTCCGCAGTGACACAGACGCCTGACCTCTCCGTCGGGACTCTCGGGCGTCAGACGCCGTACTCGGCGCGGACGAACTCCCGCAGGCGCTCGCTGCACGCGGTGACCGTGGCGCGCCAGTCCGTGATCGCATCGTCCTGCGCCCGGTCCGACACCGCCTTGATCACGCGGATGGGCACGCCGAACTGCTCGGCGACCCACGCGTAGGCGTACGTCTCCATGTCGACCAGGCCCGCGCCGAGTGGCCGGATGACGGCGACGGCCTCCGCGTCGTCGACGAAGTGATCGCCGGTCGCGATCGTGACGCCGTCAGCGGCGAGGTCCACCCGCTGCGGCAACGAGACGTGCTGGCCGACGATCCCGTCGATGTCGGTCACGTCATGTTGGATGGCCGCGTCGATCTCGTACAGATCCCCGTCGAGCCGCGCGTCGATCGCGCCCGCCGTCCCGACGACCAGGATCTCGTCGTAGGCGCCGGCATCCAGCGCGCGCGTGAGGGCATAGGTCGCCTGCAGCTTGCCGGGACCGGTCACGAGCCGGTCGAAACCGGTCAGCTCGGAGGGGAAGGCGGCGAGTTCGGCTTCGAGCGCCGCAACGAGGAGTTTCACCGATCCATTGTCCCAGGCTCACGGAGCGCGACGGGTCCGAGGAGGACGCGACGGCGATCGCGGTGCCACCGCGTGCCGTCACGACGGCGTTCGGCGCGCGTCGTGAAGCGGTAGCGGTAGGACACCGCCCGGACCCACCGTGGGCGCTCGCCGTCGAACGGGTCGCCGGCGAGCAGGCGGAGCGTCGGTCGGTCGGCTTCCAGCAGCCGGACGAGGAAAGTCGTGAACCACTCGTCGAGTGACCGGCCGAGCGGCAGGAACCACATGAGCCAGTCGAGCCGCAGGTGGTACGGAGCGACCTGCGGTGGGATGCGGCGCAGATCGCCCGGCTTGCCCTTGAAGGCGTATTCGCGCCAGGTGGCGGCATCCGGGTCCGCATCCGTCGTGCCCTCGACGACGATCTCGATGCGCTCCTTCGTCACGGTGCCGAACGCGCCGTAGGCGTTCGCGAGCTGCCAGCGGTTGAAGCTCGCGTTCATGAGCTGCCGGCGGGCGAACAGGTTCCGCAATGCGGGCCAACTCACGACCAGGTACAGGACCCCCACCGCCGCAGTCGCGACGAACCACGGCAGCGGAAGCGCGTCGATCGTCCACGGCGCGACCGGCTCGATCCCGGACCCCTGCCCGATGCCCGGGATGCCGATCGCCGAGAAGCCGAGGATGATCGTCGCCCAGTTGAGCCACGCGAAGTTTCCGGTGAGGACGAGCCAGGCCTGCGTGCCGATCACGATCGCCGCCGCGCACGTACCGACGATCGCGGGGGCCGGGCCGAGGATCCAGAGGCCGAGGAGCGGTGCGAACAGCAGCCAGGGCACGATGAGCTGCGCGAAGTGGTTGCCGAGCACTTCGGCCCGGTGGAACCACCGCGGCAGCAGGTGGGCCTGGCGGCTGAGCGGCCCAGGCAGGGGCTGCGTCTCGTGGTGGTACATCAGCGCCGTGAGGTCGCGCCACTCGGCGCCCCCGCGGATCTTGATCATCCCGGCGCCGAACTCGAGGCGGAACAGCAGCCACCAGAACAGCACGATCACGACGGTCGAGGGCGGCTGGGCGTCCGACCCGAGAAACGCGGCGAGGAACCCGGCTTCGAGCAGGAGCATCTCCCACCCGAATCCGTAGAAGGTCTGCCCGATGCTGACGATCGACATGTACCCGAGCCACAGGGCGAGGAACGCGAGCATCGGCACCCACGGCGGCCCGAGCTGCGGGATGCCGCACACGAGCGTCGCCGCAATCACGATGCCGCTGACGCAGAGGGCGACCAGGCGCCGGTCGGTGTAGCGCACCCATCGGAACAGCGTCGGCCGCAGCAGTCGCCCGGCGCGTTTGGATGATCGCGCCCACGCGAGCAGCTCGGGAGTCGGCAGCAGACCGTTCTCGCCGAGCAGGGGACGGAACTGGTTCAGCGTCGAGAGGAACGCGATCAGGAACAGCGCGGCGATGCCGCGCTGGAGCACCTGGCGCGCGAACTCGAAGTCGACCGCCGCGAAGCCGTCCATGCTCGTCAGTCTCGCACCGCACTTGCGTCGGTGTGGGGGCCGAAAGACCCGTGTGCGTGGGACCCGGTGCGGGCGTCAGGCGGCTCGGATCAGGGCTCCTCCGCGGGAGGCAGCGCGGCGTCGAGTTCGGCGAGCCAGACCGCGGCGTTGCCGTCCGACGGTGCACGCCAGTCCCCGCGGGGCGAGAGCGCCCCGGCAGGCGAGACCTTCGGGCCGTTCGGGATCGCCGAGCGCTTGAACTGGGCGAACGCGAAGAAGCGCTGCAGGAACACCCGCAGCCACTTCGCGACGGTCGGCAGGTCGTACGCGTAGCGGTCCTCGTCGGGGAATCCGGGTGGCCAGGCCCCGGCATCCGCGTCGCGCCAGGCGTGCTCGGCGAGGAACGCGATCTTCGACGGCCGCAACCCGTACCGCAGGATGTGGAAGAGCGCGAAGTCATGCAGCGCGTACGGCCCGATGCGGTCCTCGGTCGACTGCATCCTGCCGTCCTGACCGGCGGGGACGAGCTCGGGACTGATCTCGGTGTCGAGCACCGCCTGCAGCACCGCTTTCGCCTCCGCCGACAGCGCTGTCGTGTCGTCCGCGATCACCCAGCGGATCACGTGCTGAATCAGGGTCTTCGGCACGCCGGTGTTGACGGCGTAGTGACTCATCTGATCGCCGACGCCGTACGTCGCCCACCCGAGCGCGAGCTCGGACAGGTCGGACGTGCCGATGACCATGCCGCCGTTCTGGTTGGCGAGGCGGAAGAGGAAGTCGGTGCGCAGGCCCGCCTGCACGTTCTCGAACGTGATGTCGTGCACCGGCTCGCCGTCCGCGAAGGGATGGCCGATCTTCTCGAACATCTCGGTGGCGGCATCCCGGATGTCGATCGTCTCGATCGACGCGCCGACGGCCTGCGCGAGCGCGATCGCGTTGGACTTCGTGTGATCCGACGTCGCGAACCCGGGCATCGTGTAGGCGAGGATGTCGCTGCGCGGCCGGTTCATGCGGTCCATCGCGCGGGCGATCACCAGGAGCGCATGTGTGGAGTCGAGGCCTCCGCTGACGCCGATGACCGGCTTCGGCCCGCCGATCGCCTGCATGCGCTGCACCAGTCCCGACACCTGGATGTTGAACGCCTCGTAGCAATCCAGCGCGAGGCGCGCCGGGTCGTCGGGCACGAACGGGAAGCGGTCCAGGATCCGGTGCAGCCCGATGTCGCGCGCGGGTGGATCCAGTTCGAAGTGCACCGTCCGGAAGATCGCGTCGGCGTGCTCGGCGCGACGGTTGTCGTCGAACGTCCCCTGGCGGAAGCGATCCTGGCGCAGGCGGTCGAGGTCGACGTCGGCGATCGAGCGACGCGGGCCGTCGGGGAACCGCTCGGTCTCGGCGAGCAGCGCGCCACCCTCGTAGATGAGCGTCTGGCCGTCCCACGACAGGTCGTTGGTGGACTCGCCCTGACCGGCCGCCGCATACGCGTAGGCGGCGAGACAGCGCAGCGACTGCGACTGGCAGAGGATCTTGCGGTCCTCCGCGCGGGCGATCGTGATCGGGCTGCCCGACAGGTTCAGCAGTACGGTCGCACCCGCGAGAGCGGCCCCGGAGGACGGCGGGATCGGCACCCACACGTCTTCGCAGACCTCGGCGTGCACCACGAGGCCCGGCACGTCGAGGGCTTCGAACAGCAGGTCCGGTCCGAAGGGGGCTTCGAGGTGCGCGATGCGGATGTCCTGACCGACCTGGTCGTCGCCCGGCGCATACCAGCGCCGCTCGTAGAACTCGCGATACGTCGGAAGGTACGACTTCGGCGCGACGCCGAGCAGTTCGCCGCGGTGGATCACCACGGCGCAGTTGTAGAGGCGGTTGCGGTGTCGCAGCGGCGCCCCCACCACGATCATCGGGAAGAGATCCTCGGATGCCGCGACGAGGGTCGCGATCGCGGCCTCGACGGCGTCGAGCACGGCATCCTGCAGCACGAGATCGTCGATCGCGTAGCCGGTGAGGCAGAGTTCCGGGAAGACGGCGACGGCGACCGCATCGGCGTCGCATGCGCGGGCGGCGGACAGCACCGCCACGGCGTTGCGCGCGGGGTCGGCGATCGCGACGGGGATCGTGCAGGCCGCGATGCGGGCGAACCCGTGGCGGTACGCGCTCTCGAACGGGAGGCTCATGTGCCCAGTCTGTCAGGACGGTGCGCGGCGCGTGCGGCCGGATGTCGCGGGCTTCGCCCGCCTTGCAGGTCAGAAGGGCGGGGGATCGCCGGACGGGATGAAGCGGAGGGTGCGCACGGGGACGTCGATGTAGGTGAGCCCCGTCGGACTCGTCCACTCGAGCGTGCCGCCTCCGAGTTGCCGCACCCTCCAGTCGGTCGCGTGCTTGAGGGAGTGATGTCGGCGGCAGAGGTGCGCGAGGTTGTCGACGCGCGTTTCCCCACCGAGTGCGGCATCGTGCGTGTGGTCGACGTCGCAACGTTGCACGGGCTGACGGCAGCCCGGGAACCGGCAGTGCTCGTCCCTGACGCGCAGGGTGCGCAGGAGGTCGGCGCCAGGGCGGTAGCGGTCTACGGCGAGAACGGCGCCGGTCACCGGGTGGGTCATGACGCGGTCCCAGCCCGGTGCGTCCGCCGCCAGGCAGCGCGCGGTGTCGGGATCGATGGGGCCGTAGCCGGCGAGGGAGGCACCCGAGTCCTGCACTCCCGCGAGCGTCAGGACCGGTACCGTGACCTGCACGTGGGCGCGGATCGTCCCCGCGTCCGCGTCGATCGCAGCGGGTGTTCCGCACAGCAGCAGGTCTGCGAGGATGTCGGCCCGACGATGGTCCATCGTTCGCGCGTCGGGCGCGGCGGTCATCGGATCGATCGCCGAATCCGTCGGAACGGGGTCCGCTGCGCCGCCGCGTGCGATGTTCTGCGCGGCTTGCTCGGCCTCCCGGGCGATCCGCGTCAGGCGGTCGTGGATGCCGTGGACGATGACGGCCGGCTGCACGGTGACGAGCTCCGCCATGTCATCGGGCAGGTCGCGGACGAAGACACCGCGCGCTTTCCGGGCTTCGCGGTGCCGCTCCGCGATACCCACCGGCCGCGCGTCTTCGGCGATCTCCCGCACCACCGAGCGCAGCCGTCCCACCGTCTCGATCTGGGCGACATCGAGCGCGGAGTCCTCGAAGCGTGCCCGCGCCTCGTCGTCGGCGATGTCGGCGCCCGCCTCGAGAATCGCGGCGGCGTGCACTGAGGAGATGCGCCCCTCGCTGAGTGCGGCACAGGTTCGAGTGAATCGCATGAGCAGGGTGTTCCCGTCCGACATCCGACGCTGCACCGTGCGCTCGGTGACCCGGAGAGCCGCAGCGATCTCCGCGATCGCATCTCGGAGCGGCATGTCGCGGTCTCGACGCGCGGCGTCCGGAAGACGACGAGTCTGCAATTCGATGACTTCGGCGATCGCCGTATAGAGCGCCGCCTGGCGTGCACGGATCGCCCCGATCTGCGCTTCACTGTCGACGAGCGAGGCGATGAGGTCGCGCATCATCACGCGCTCCGACGACGACACGTCCACCGTCAGCGGCAGGTCCTCGTCGATCTCTTGCACACCTCCATTCTGGGGATCCCCTCCGACATCGAAAGCGGCCCGTCGGTCCCGCGTACGGTCCCACCCGCGACGCACCGAACGGCACAGACCTCCCGCATCGCACCGTGGCCGGTCGTGTCGTCGCCCGCGGCTAAGGTCGTCGAGGAAGGGCGGGCATGCGATACATCGAGGACGAAGGCCGGATCGTCTGGAGCGCGAGCGACCTCAAGGCGGCCGCCGAGTGCGAGTTCGCGTGGCTCCGCGGGATCGACGCCCGTCTGGGTCGCGTCGCCGCCGTCGAGGAGCCCGAGGACGCGACGCTCGAGCGCGCCGGCCGCCTCGGCGGCGAACACGAACTCCGCGTCCTCGCCGGCTACCGCGAGCGGTTCGGCGACGGCGTCGTCGAGATCGCCGCCGCGCGCTCGTCGGATGCCCAGGCGCTCGCGGCCGCCGTCGCGCACACGAACGCCGCGCTCGCCTCGGACGCCGACGTGATTTTCCAGGCGGCCTTCGCGACCGACGACTTCGTGGGGTTCGCGGACTTCCTGGCGCGTGACGACGACGGTCGGTGGATCGTGCAGGACAGCAAGCTCGCACGCCGCGCGAAGGTCACCGCGCTCATGCAGCTCGCGGCGTACGTCGACCAGCTCGACCGTCTCGGCATCCCGCGGTCGGATCGCGTCGAGCTGCTGCTCGGCGACGGCACCACGAGCGTGCACCTCGCCGACGACCTGCTCCCGGTGTTCGCGCTGCGCCGGGCACGTCTGCAGGCCCTGATCGCCGACCGCGACCTGGATGCCGGTGCCCGTGCTTCCGCGATCGCCTGGGGTGACGCGCGCGGCGAGCTCGGCGTGCTCGCGTGCGGGCGGTGCGCGACGTGCGATGCCGAAGTCGTCTCCGCGCGCGACCTCCTCCTGGTCGCCGGTATGCGCCCGGTGCAGCGCGACCGCCTGCGCGCCGCCGGGATCACGACGATCGACGATCTCGCCGACGCATCCGCCGCGCCGAAGGGGATGAATCCCGACACTTTCGCGATGTTGCAGACCCAGGCCCGGCTGCAGCTGACGGCGCCGGCCGGGACCGGCCAGACGCCGGCGGATGCCGCGGACGCACCGGCGATCCCGCCGTACGACGTCGTCGCGCCGAAAGCGCTGGGCGCACTGCCGCGCCCCGATCACGGCGATCTGTTCTTCGACTTCGAGGGCGACCCGCTGTACACCGAGGGCGACGCCACGGTCTGGGGCATCGACTACCTGTTCGGCTGGGTCGACGTCCGCGAGCAGTACACCGCCCTGTGGGCGCATTCGTTCGCTGAGGAGCGCACCGCGCTCGAGACCTTCCTCGACGTGATCGAGCTGCACCGCCGCCGGCATCCCGATTTCCACATCTACCACTACGCGCCCTACGAGCCGACCCACCTGCTGACCATGGCGGCACGCCACGGCACGCACGAGGCGCAGGTCGACCGACTGCTGCGCGACGGGGTGTTCGTCGACCTGTATCCGATCGTGCGCCGCGCGCTGCGGGTCGGCTCGCGGTCGTACTCGATCAAGAAGCTCGAGCCGCTGTACATGGGCGCCGACGTGCGCACGAGCGACGTGCAGAAGGGCGACGACTCGATCGTCCGCTACGTCGAGGCGCGCGCGCTGCAGGGCGACGGGGCGGATGCCGCAGCCCAGGCGATCCTCGACGACCTCGCCGACTACAACCGTTACGACTGCGTCTCCACCCGCCGGCTGCGCGACTGGCTCGTCGACCGCGCGCGCGATGCCGGCCTGCGGCCCACGCCGAATCAGGATCCCGACGAGCGCTCATACGAGCCGTCGCCGCGCGCGGTCGCCCTCACGGCGCTCGCCGCCGACCTGCCCGGCGACTCCGCCCCCTCTGCCTGCCTGAGGCTCGGCGCGGCGGCGATCGACTACTACCCGCGAGAGGCGAAGTCGTTCTGGGCGACGCACTTCCTGCGTCTGCGCGAACCGCTGTCGCTGTGGGAGGAGACCCGCGACGTCATGACGGTCGACGCCACGCGCTCGCGCGTCGTCGAGGACTGGCACCACCCCGACGGCAAGAGCGAGCGCCGCCGCGTCGAGCTGCGCGGCGAGCTCGCGCCCGGCACGCGACTCAGTGAGGGCTCGTCGCCGTTCGCGGTGTACGAACTGCCCGTGCCGTTCCCGTTCGACGCGAAGCCGCGATGGATCCACGGCACCCGCACGGTCGTGGTCGTCGAGGTGCTCGACGACGGAGCGGTCGTCGAAGAGCTCGCGGTCGACGGCAACACGTGGGATGACCTGCCGATCGCCCTCACACCGCAGGCTCCGCCCAGCGCGGGTCGTCAGCAGGCCGCGATCGACGACTGGGCCGACGGCGTCCTCGCCGCGACGCCCGAGCTGCCCGCCGATCCCGCGACCGACATCCTGCTGCGCCGCCCGCCGCGCACCCGCGCGGGGGTGCTCCCGGGGTCGACAGGTGACGACGTCGACGCGATCGTGCGCGCGGTTCTCGACCTCGACCGCAGCTACCTCGCCGTGCAGGGCCCTCCGGGCACCGGCAAGACCTACGTCGGCTCGCACGTGATCGCCCGGCTGGTACGCGACCACGGCTACCGCGTCGGCGTGGTCGCGCAGTCCCACGCCGTCGTCGAGCACATGCTCGGCCGGGTCGTCGCCGCCGGCGTCGAACCGAGCCTGGTCGGCAAGGCGCCGAAAGACCCCGCGGCTCCCGGCATCCCGTACACCGTGATCCCGAAGAACGGGATGGCCGCGTTCACGGGCGAGCACGCGGGCAGCGGTTTCGTCGTCGGCGGCACGGCGTGGGACTTCGCGCACGAGGCCCGCATCCCCCGGGGCAGCCTCGACCTGCTCGTGATCGACGAGGCGGGGCAGTTCTCACTCGCCTCCACGATCGCCGTCTCGCTCGCAGCCTCGCGCCTGCTGCTGCTCGGTGACCCCCAGCAGCTGCCGCAGGTGAGTCAGGGGACGCACCCCGAGCCGATCGACATGTCGGCCCTGGGGTGGGTGATGGACGGGTCCGATGTCATCCCACCCGAGTACGGCTACTTCCTCGCCCGCACATGGCGCATGCACCCGCAGGTCGCAGAGCCGGTGTCGCGCCTGTCGTACGGCGGCGAGCTCGCTGCGCACCCCTCCACCGCCCTGCGCGCGCTGGCCGGCATCCGCCCAGGCCTCATCCCGATCGCGGTGCGTCACCACGGCAACGCGACGCAATCGCCCGAAGAGGCGAAGGTCGTCGCCGATCTCGTCGCCGATCTCGTCGGCCGCGAATGGACGGACATCGCGATCGGCGAGGACGGTCATGCGTCGGTGCGGGCTCCCCGGCCGCTCGCGCAGCGCGACATCATCGTGGTGACGCCCTACAACGCGCAGCAGGTCGCCGTCGAGGAGGCGCTCGCCGCGGCCGGATTCACGGACGTGCCCGTCGGCACGGTGGACCGCTTCCAAGGGCAGGAGGCCGCGGTCGCGATCGTGTCGCTCGCGGCGTCGTCGGGCCGCGACGCCCCGCGGGGACTCGAGTTCCTGCTGCTGCGCAACCGCCTCAACGTCGCGATCTCGCGGGCGATGCACACCGCGTTCCTGATCTCCTCGCCGGGGTTGCTGGACGACCTGCCGCACACGCCCGAGGGCGTCGTGCGCCTGAGCGGATTCGCACGACTCGTCGGCGAGGCGTGAGTCTCTGCGGCGGTGCCGGGACGACACGAAGTTTTCCGCGGTGCCAGGGCGACACGAAGGCGGATGCCATGCACAAGGCTCGCGCGTAGACTCGCGCTGACCACGGAGGGGGCATCCATGTCCGACGAACGTCAGTTCGAGATCGACCTCCCTCCCGACCTCATCGCCGGGTCATACGCCGACTTCGCGAACGTCTGGCACACGCCGACGGTGTTCATCATGGACTTCCTGACGCTCGCGAAGCCGCCGGGCGAAGTCGTCGACCCCGAGACCGGGGAGCGGCGCACGATCGTGCCCGCCCGGGTCGTGAGCCGCGTGCGCATTCCGCCCGAGCAGGTGTTCGAACTCGCGAAGGCGCTCACGCAGCAGCTGGAGTTCTGGGAGCAGGAGACCGGGCGCAGGCCGCCCGCTCGGCCCGTGCTCGACGACGAGTAGCGCAGACGCGTAGACCGCCCACCGCGCCGTGTCAACCCCGTTGGGGTGGACCGCGCGCCCCCGTAGCCTGACGAGGCGCCCCACCATAGGCGCAGGCCGCGGCATCCGTTCGGCGAGGGGTGGATGCCGCGGCCATCCGCGGTATGCACCCCTCTGCGCGCGGAGCGCGCCGACGGGCATGGTGGATGCCGCGGCCATCCGCGGTATGCACCCCTCTGCGCGCGGAGCGCGCCGACGGGCATGGTGGATGCCGCGGCCATCCGCGGTATGCACCCCTCTGCGCGCGGAGCGCGCCGACGGGCATGGTGGATGCCGCGGCCATTCTCATCGGGCGCATCGTGGTCAATGGCCCGCTTGGTATCACGGCGCCCACTCGGGTCTCTCTCTTGGCGACGAGGGAGTGGACTCATGAGCACAGCAGCAGCGGAGCTGAACATCGACGCCGCGGCAGAGGCCGCGGTCGAAGCCGAGGCGCCGAAGCGGCGCGGCATCGTCTTCTGGATCGTCCGCTACCTTCCCGCCGAGATCGTCGGCACGGCCGCCATGGTGCTCGCGGGGCTCGCAGTCACGATCTGGACCTCGAATGCGGCGCTCATCGCGATCGCCGCGCTGCTGGGCGAGATCGTCGGCTTCTACCTGGTCCTCGCCATCACGATCTTCGCCGAACAAGCCGCCGTCTCGCCGACCCGGCGCCGCGCTGCCGTCCGCACGTTCTTCCTGCTGATCGCCGAGTTCGGCGCCGCCGAGGTGCTCGACACCCTGCTGATCCGGCCCGCGGCGCTCATGGCCGGTGTCTGGCTGCTGCCCGACCCCCTGTGGGGACTTCTGGCCGGCAAGGTCTTCGCCGACGTCATCTTCTACGCGATCGCCGCCGGTGCGTTCACCGTGACGGCGCGCACCGGCCTGCGCGACGGCCGACGGGCGCGGGAGCAGGCATCATGATCTTCCGTTCCAGGCGCGAGGCGCGCGACGCCCGCACCATTCGTGACATCCGGCGAGTGGAGTCCGCCGCGCTGATCTGCTCGGATGTCGCGCGGGCCGCGGTCGCTCTGCACGGCACCCCCGTGCTGCTGCTGGATCCTGAAACCGTGCGACGGCAGTACCGCCGGCTGAGCCGTGCGCTGCCGTTCGTGCGGTTCCACTACGCCGTCAAGGCGCTGGCCCACGAGACCGTGATCGCGGCGCTCGCCGACGAGGGATGCGGCTTCGATGTCGCGACGGGCGAAGAGCTCGCACTGCTCGGGGGCGTGCAGCCCGAGCGCATCATCCACACGCATCCGATCAAGAAGGCGTCCGAGATCGCCGAGGCGCTCGCGGCCGGCATCCGCACGTTCGTCGTGGACAACGAGGTCGAGCTCGACAAGTTCGCCGGTGCACCCGACGACGTGCGCCTGCTCATCCGCCTGGCCTACCGCAGCCCGCACGCCAAGAGCGACCTGTCGTCGAAGTTCGGCGTCGGTCCGTTCGAGGCGGAGCGCCTGGTGCGGCATGCGATCGGCCGCGGCATCCGCATCGGTGGGTTCAGCTTCCACGTCGGAAGCCAGCTCGACGACCCGCCGCGGTTCGCTGCGGCGATCGACGAGACGCTCGCTCTGATCGCGCACCTCGAAGCGACGCTCGGCGTGCGGTTCGAGACGGTGGACATCGGCGGGGGCTTCCCGGTCGGGTACGACTCGTCGGTCACGTCGCTGGAAGACCTCGCGGCCGTCATCCGTCCGGCACTCGAGCGGCGCCCCGCGCACGTCTCGGTCATCGCCGAGCCGGGGCGCGTGATGGTCGCCGAGTCGATGACCCTCGTCGCGAGTGTCGTCGGGATCGCCGAGCGCGGCGACGGCCGCTGGTACTACCTCGACGACGGCCTGTACGGCGCGTACTCGAACGTGCTCACCGAGGACGTGCATCCGCTCATCTTCGCCGAACGCGAGCTCGCGGGCCGAGACAACGATCAGGCGTCGCATCGGTGGGCGACGCTCGCCGGTCCGACGTGCGATTCCACCGACGTGATCGCGCACGAGGCGCTGCTGCCGCAGCTGGACGTCGGAGACCTGATCGTCAGCCCGGTCATGGGCGCGTACACGGTCGTGACCGCGACCCGCTTCAACGGCCGCAGCGTCACGCCGATCGTCGTCGTCGGTCAGGGGGCGCACACGGGCGAACTGGCGCAGGTCGACGCGCCGTCGGTCGATCCCGCGCACGCGGACGGCCCGCGCCCTCAGGGTAACCGCGAGCCGTCGGAGGTCGCTCTGGTCTGAGCGACCGGCGCGATCAGACCGTGCCGTAGAGGCGGTCGCCCGCGTCGCCGAGTCCGGGCACGATGTAGCCCTTCTCGTTCAGGCGCTCGTCGAGGGCGCCGAGCACGAGCGTGACGTCGTGACCTTCGACCTGCTTCTCGATCGCGGCGACGCCCTCGGGGGCGCCGAGCAGGCAGATCGCCGTGATGTCGCGCGCACCCCGGCGGAACAGGAACTCCATCGCCGCGCCGAGTGATCCGCCGGTCGCGAGCATCGGGTCGAGGACGAAGCACTGCCGATCGCTCAGGTCTTCGGGCAGACGCTCGGCGTACGTCGTCGGCTCGAGCGTCTCCTCGTTGCGCGCCATGCCGAGGAAGCCCACTTCGGCGCTGGGGAGCAGCTTGACCATTCCTTCGAGCATGCCGAGTCCGGCGCGCAGGATCGGGACGACGAGCGGGCGCGGCTCGCTGATCTTGACGCCCATCGTGGTCGTGACGGGGGTGCGGATCTCGTGCGGGCTGACGCGCACGTGACGTGTGGCCTCGTAGGCCAGGAGCGTGACGAGCTCCTCCGTCAGCTGGCGGAACACCTGCGACGGGGTGTTCTCGTCGCGCAGAACTGTGAGTTTGTGGGTGATGAGCGGGTGATCCGCGACGTGCAGGCGCATACCCCCAAGGCTATGGCACCCGCGGTCCGGTCGTGGGGCCGGGGCGTACGCTCGATGCGTGATCTTCGACCCCGCCGACACGGCCGCGATGGCGCGTGCGCTCGAGCTCGCGCGGCTCGCCGGGCAGACGGGCGATGTACCGGTCGGGGCGGTCGTGACGGATGCCGACGGCGTCGTCATCGGGGAGGGCCGCAATCTGCGCGAAGTGACGCATGACCCCACCGCGCACGCCGAGATCGTCGCGCTGCGGGCCGCCGCTGCGGAGATCGGCGGCTGGAACCTCGAGGGATGCACCCTCGTCGTGACACTGGAGCCGTGCCTGATGTGTGCGGGGGCCGCACTCCAGGCGCGGGTGTCGCGGGTCGTGTTCGGTGCGTGGGACGAGAAGGCGGGCGCCGCGGGCTCGATGTACGACGTCGTGCGCGACCGCCGCCTGCCGTACCGCGCCGAGGTCGTGGGCGGGATGCAGGAGGAGGAGGCGGCCGCGCTCCTCCGCCGTTTCTTCGACGACCGCCGGTAGGCCGCGCACTCCGATCCGCGCGCGGGGAGGTGCTCAGCGCGACAGGAGCGGCAGAACCTCCGCGCCGAGGTACGCCGTCTGGTCGAGGTCGCGCATGTCGACGGTCTGGAAGTAGATCCGCTGCGCGCCGAGCTCCACAAGCCGGCCGACTTTCGCCGCGATGTCGTGCGCGGTGCCGCAGATGGTATCGGCCGCGCGGAACTCCTCGAGCGAACGGCCCGTCGCCTCGGCACGTCGCCGCAGCGTGCGATCGTCGGGACCGGCGATCGTGGGGAGGGCGACGGACAGCTTCAGAGTGGCGGGATCGCGGCCGATGCGCTCGCATGCCTCGCGCGCACGGGCGAACGCCTCGCCGATCTCGGCCTCGGGACGGAACCCGATGTTGAACTCGGTGGCGTACCGCGCCGCGATCGCGGGCGTGCGGCGCGGTCCGCCGCCCCCGACGATGATCGGCACGCGCTCCTGACGGGGCTTCGGAAGCGCCGGGGAATCGGTCAGCGTGTAGTGCTCGCCGTCGAAGCCGAACGTCTCGCCGACGGGCGTGGCCCACAGGCCCGTGATGACGGCCAGCTGCTCCTCGAACAGACCGAACCGCTTGGCGGGGAAGGGGATGCCGTACGCCCGGTGCTCCTGTTCGAACCACCCGGTGCCGAGACCCAGCTCGATGCGGCCTCCCGACATCTCATCGACCTGGGCGACCTGGATCGCCAGGACGGCGGGAAGGCGGTGGGTGGCCGATGAGACGAGGGTGCCCAGGCGGATGCGCGTCGTCTCCCGTGCGAGCCCCGCCAGCGTCGTCCAGGCGTCGGTCGGCCCGGGGAGGGGGTCGCCCGCCCCCATGCGCATGAAGTGGTCCGACCGGAAGAACCCGTCGAAGCCCGCGCGCTCCGTCGCGCGGGCGAAGGCGAGCTGCTCGTCGTAGCTGAATCCCTGCTGGGGCTCGGTGAAGGTGCAGTACTCCATGTCTGCAGTCTTCCAGCGGATCGGGCCGCGTCAGTCCATCGAGCGGATGACGATCTCCTCGGTCGGCGGACTGGCGGCATCCACCGCGTGATCCACGTCCGGCTCGAAGTAGATCGCGCGGGCGTTCGGCACCGCACGCCGCACCCGCGCCTCGACGATGTCGATGTCGCCGGCCACCTCGGCCAGCTGCTTGTCGCCCGCGAAGCCGAGCTTGGCCGCCACGAGCAGCTCGTCGGGGCCGAGGTAGAGCGTTTTGATGTGGATGAGCCGCTGCACCTCGGGGCCCGCCGTGATCGCCGCGACGATCTTGCGGTGGTCGGCTTCGGTGGCGCCTTCTCCGACGAGGAGACTTTTCGTCTCCACGCCGAGCGTGATCGCGACGACGATCAGCAGCGTGCCGATCATGAGCGTGCCGATCGCGTCGAAGATCGAGTCGCCGGTCATCGCGGTCAGGGTCACGCCGAAGAGCGCGAACACGAGTCCGGTCAGGGCGGCGACGTCTTCGAGGAGCACGACGGGAAGCTCCGGAGCCTTCGCGTGGCGCACGAACGCGATCCACGACTCGTCCTTCTTGCGGACGAGGTTGCTCTCGCGGATCGCGGTGCGCAGCGAGAACGACTCGAGGCCGATCGCGATGATGAGCACGGCGATCGGGATCCACACGTTCTCGAGCTCGTGGGGATGCGTCAGCTTGTCGATGCCCTCGTAGATGGAGAACAGACCGCCCACCGAGAACAGGATGATCGAGACGACGAACGCGTACACGTACCGCTCACGGCCGTAGCCGAACGGATGCTCGCGGTCGGCCTCCTTCTTCGCCTTGCGGCCCCCGAGCAGCAGGAGGAGCTGATTGCCCGAGTCGGCGACGGAGTGGATCGCCTCCGCGAGCATCGACGCCGACCCGGAGAGGAACCAGGCGACGAATTTCGCGAGCGCGATGCCCATGTTCGCCAGGAACGCCGCGATGATCGCCTTGCCGCCACCCGATGCACTCATTCCACCGAGTGTAGGCCGGTGCGGGGCGGCGTCTCAGGGACTTGACCCGGCGCCGAAATGCCCTGTGACACCGGGATGCCCTGTGACGCGGTGCCCGGCCTCAGTCCTCGGAGCGGAGGATGATCGCCTCGGTCGGCGGCGCCGGGTCGGCCGGGGTCCCGACGTAGCCGATGACCGACAGCAGCGTGTGGCGGAACTCCGCGGGCGCCTCCAGGTGCGCGGAGTGCCCGACGCCGTGCAGTGCGACCTCGGTCACCTCGCCGCCTGCGGCGCGGTAGGCCTCGAGCACGTCGCGCGTCTGCGAGACCATCTCCTGCGCGGGCGCGACGTCGGCTCCCGGCCAGCCGGGGATGATGCCGAGCTGTCCGAGGTGGTTGAAGTCGTAGAACGAGGCATCCGAGACGATCGCGTCGGCGAGTCCGTGGATCCAGGCGATCGGCGGCTTGGGGTCGAGATCGACGATCGCCGACACGTTGTAGTGCTTCGGCACCATCGTGTTGAGCACGCCGACCGTTCCCGCGGCGAACCCGGGCCAATTCTCGCTCGGGATGCTGTCACCGGGGTAGTTGCCGGTCGCCGTCGACGTGGACAGCATCGACTCGACCCAGACGTCTTCGTGCGCCGTCTCGTAGCCGCTCGCGACGTACCCGGAGCGGAAGACGCTGCGCGGCGACGTCGGCGCCGCGTCGGTCGTGTCGCGGTCGATCAGGCGCTGGACGAAGTCGGGGTTCGCCCCGCCTCCGCCCGTGCCGGCGTCGTCGTCCGTCAGACGCGTGCCGTCGCGTCGCGTACCGCCGAAGCCGTACGGCGACACCGGCGACTGCAGCGTCAGGCTCAGCACGGGGTGGTCCAGCGCGTACTGCATGACGACGCCGCCGCCCATCGACCACCCGACGAAGTGCGCGGTCGGGATGCCGAGCTCGTCGAGAGTGGCCCGGATGTCGTCGCTGAAGTCGCGGACGCCCCGGGTCGCGTCGATGGGGGAGTGCTCCGTGCCGCCGAACCCGCGGAGGTCGATCGCGAGCACGCGCAGATCGCTCGGCAGGTCGAGCATGACCTCCTGCCAGAAGAGCGCGGAGGACACGTTGCCGTGGATGAGCACGATCGTCCGCTCCGGCGGGGTGTCGGACTCGTCGCCCGTGCGCTCGAGGATGTTGACGCTCAACCGCGGGGTGTCGATGACGCGTGCGGTGATGCCGTCGAAGAGGGTCATGAGCGGGTCCTCCGAGGTCGTGCCGGGGACGCCGATGCCCCCGTGCCATCGACTATAGCGCCGCCCGGATCCGAGGTGAACCGGCTTTCAGGTCAGCCGCCAACCGCGGACAGACGGCCCTCGCGCCGCCGACGGACGAGGGCGACGGCCGGTCGTAGGATGATCGCCATGCCTGCCGATTCCACCGCCCTTCCTCCCATCGCCATCATCGGTGCCGGCTCGATGGGCGGCGCGATCCTGCAAGGGCTCGTGCGTTCCGAGCTCGCGGCCTCGGGCATCACGGTGACCAACCGCACGCGCGCGAAGGCGGACGAACTCGACGGCCTGGAGGGCGTGACGAGCCTCGCGCTCGAAGACCGCCCCGATGCGAACGCGGCGGCCGCGGCATCCGCTCGCATCGTCCTGATCGGGGTGAAGCCGGCCATGGTGCCGGATCTGCTGCGCGAGCTCGAGCCCCACCTGGCGGACGGCGCCGTCGTGGTGAGCCTCGCCGCCGGTGTCACGGTCGCGACGTTCGAGGGGATCCTCGGGCCGCGCGTGGCGGTGCTCCGGTCCATGCCGAACACGCCCGCGGTCGTCGGGGCCGCTGTGACGGGCCTCGCGCGCGGAACGCACGCCGACGACGAGGATGTCGCCGTCGTGCGCTCGTTGTTCGAGACCGTCGGCACCGTGGTCGAGGTGCCCGAATCGCAGATCGACGCCCTGTCGACGATCTCGGGATCGGGGCCCGCCTACTTCTTCCTGCTCGTCGAGGAGTTCACGAAGGCCGCTGTCGGCAAGGGGTTCGACGCGGCGCAGGCGCGCGTGATGGCAGAGCAGACCTTCATCGGCGCGGCGGCGCTGCTGGCGGCATCCGGCGAGGAGCCGGCGGAGCTGCGGCGCCGCGTCACGAGCCCGAAGGGCACGACCGAACGGGCGATCGCCGTTTTGCAGGACGCCCGTCTCGACGCCGTCTTCACGCGGGCGACGGATGCGGCCCTCGCGCGCGCCCGGGAGCTCGCTGCCGGGGTGTGAGGGGTGTCGCGTCGCGGTCAGAGAGCCGCGACGCTCTTCGCGCCGGCGATGCGGGCGGTGTGCTCGGCGATCGCGAGAGCGACGGACTCGAGATACTCCGTGAACTCGGTGCGCTGACGCTCCGTGAGGTGCGCGGTCGCGCCGCGCACCATGTCATCGAAGTCCGCGTGGATGCGGTCCATCGCCGCGTGCGCCTTCGGCGTCAACGCGAGGAAGAGGCTTCGCCGGTCGTCCGGGTGGTCGATGCGCTGCAGCATGTCGATCTCGACGAGCCGGCGTGAGATGAGGGTGATCGCGGCGGTCGTGACGTGCATGTGCGCCGCCAGCTGCTTGGGAGTCACGCTCACGTGTTCGCCGATGTAGAAGAGGGCGCGCAACTCGCTCGCCGACAGACCCTCCTCCTCGGCGATGCGCTCGCGGTTGCGGTCGAGGGCGCGAGAGAAGCGCACCGCCGCTGCCGGGAAGGCATCGAGTCGGTGCGACCGGCTGTCCTGATCAGTCATGAGTACCTCGCAGGCAGTGAGTCTAGTCGCCGGCTCTGTCAAGAACCTGATCAAGGTCTTCATTGAATTACTTAGTTATATAGTTGCTTTACTAACCCGTCCGAGGGTTGCGTCCCACACCGCAAAGGAGCATCTCGTGATTCCCGACCTCTTGACCGCCGCGCAGTTCTCGACGGTCTACAACTCGCTGTCGCTGGTGATCGCCGCGCAGTTGTTCACCGCGATCTTCCTGCTGATCTCCCTGCCGCGGGTGCTTCCGCGCTACCGACCCGCCATCACGATCGCACTCATCGTGTGCGGCATCGCGGCCTACCACTACTTCCGCATCTTCGATTCGTTCAGTGCGGCCTTCACGACCGACTCCGCGGGCGGTGTCGGCGACTACACGATCACGGCGGGGGCGGCCTTCAACGAGGGGTACCGCTACGTCGACTGGCTGCTCACCGTTCCGCTCCTCCTCGTCGAACTCATCGCCGTGCTCGCGCTGGCGCGCGCGATGCAGAACAAGCTGCTCCTGCAGCTCGTGCCGGCCTCGATCCTCATGATCGTGCTGGGTTACCCCGGCGAAGTGAGCGATGACCTGCTCGTACGGACCGTCTTCGGAATCCTCTCCACGATCCCGTTCCTGTTCATCCTGTGGGTGCTTTTCGTCGAGCTGAGCAAGTCGCTCGCGTCGCAGCCGGAAGCCGTGCGCGGCACGATCAGCCGTCTGCGCTACCTGCTCCTTCTGAGCTGGGGCGTCTACCCGATTGCGTACCTCCTTCCGGCGCTCGATCTCGGAGCGGACGGATGGGTATGGAAGCAGGTGGGCTATTCGATCGCGGACATCGTCGCCAAGGCGGTCTACGGCATCATCATCTACCAGGTCGCCCGCAAGAAGTCCTGGCTCGAGGACCCGCAGTTCGCCGCTCAGGAGCGCTCGCACGCGGATGACCCCGTGAAGAAGGCCTGACAGTCCACCCCGTCGTGCCGGTGCCGTCCCTCACCCGCACGACGGGGCCCGGGCATCGCATCCGAGCGGGCTGGCGGCCTTGCGCCGCCCGCGCGAAGGACTAGAGTCGCTCTCCGTGTCCACTCGCACCGCGGGCGCGGTCGCGCGGCCCCGCCGCAGCATCCGCCTGCATCCCGCGCAGGCCGTCGTGCTCGGCTTCGCCGTCGCCGATCTGGTCGGCACAGGACTGCTCAGTCTTCCGATCTCGTCCCGGACGGGGGAGTGGACCGGCTTCGTCGACGCCCTGTTCACGGCGACCTCCGCCGTCTGCGTGACGGGCTTGACGGTGCTCGACACCGCCACGCACTGGAGCGGATTCGGGCTGGTCGTGATCCTCCTGCTCATCCAGCTCGGCGGCCTCGGGATCATGATCTTCGCGTCGCTGGTGGGTCTCGCGCTCGCGCGCAAGCTCACGGTGCGCTCGCGCCTGAACACCGCCGCCGAAGCGAAGGCCGTCGGCTACGACGACGTTCGCGGCCTCGTGCGCGGCATCCTGCTCATCTCGCTCGTGATCGAGGCGGTGACCTTCTGTCTCCTCGCACCGCGATTCGCGCTCGCCTACGACTACAGCCCCGGGGATGCCGCCTGGCACGCGCTGTTCCACTCGGTGTCGTCGTTCAACAACGCCGGCTTCGCGCTGTACACCGACAATCTGATCGGCTTCGCGTCGGATCCGTGGATCTGCCTCCCGTTGTGCGGCGCCATCATCCTGGGCGGCCTCGGGTTCCCCGTCATCATGCAGCTGCGCAAGGAGTTCCGCCGGCCGCTGCACTGGAGCATGAACACGAAGATCGTGCTGTGGGCGACGGGACTGCTCCTGGTGGCGGGCACCGTCTACATCACCGCTTTCGAGTGGACCAATGCCGCGACGCTCGGCGCGTACGATCCCGCGTCACGCCTGCTCATCGGCTTCTTCCACTCCGTCCAGACCCGAACCGCAGGGTTCAATTCGGTCGACATCGGGCTGATGCGCGATGAGACGTGGCTCGGGATGGACGTCCTCATGTTCATCGGCGGTGGGCCCGCGGGAACGGCCGGCGGCATCAAGGTCACGACGTTCGCCGTGCTGTTCTTCATCATGGCGACCGAGCTGCGCGGTGAGGGTGCCGTCAACATCTTCGGCAAGCGTCTGTCGCGGGCCGTGCACCGTCAGGCGATCACCGTGGTGCTGATGGCGGTCGCGGCCGTCATGGCCGCGACGATCGCGCTCATGTCCATCACCGGGATGCCGTTCGACCGCGTGCTGTTCGAGGCGGTGTCGGCATTCGGCACGGTCGGGCTGTCGACGGGCATCACGGGCCAGCTGCCGGACGCGGCGGAGATCATCCTCGTGATGCTGATGTTCCTCGGTCGGCTCGGACCCTTGACGCTCGGCAGCGCGATCGCACTGCGGCAGCGCCGCATCCTGTACGAATACCCCAAAGAGAGGCCCGCCATTGGCTAAGTTCTCGCTCTTCGGAGACACCTCCCGCCGCATCGCCGAGGCCGACTCGGTGGTCGTGATCGGTCTGGGCAGATTCGGTCAGAGTCTCGCGCTCGAGCTCATGGCGTCGGGGACAGAGGTGCTCGGCATCGACAGCGACGAGGAGATCGTCCAAGCCCTGAACGGACAGCTCACCCAGGTCGTCCGCGCGGACTCGACGAAGGACGAAGCGCTGCGCCAGCTCGCTGTGCCCGAGTTCGACCGCGTCGTCGTCGCGATCGGCGACGACGTGCAGGCCTCGATCCTCACGGCATCGCTCCTGCTGCAGCTGAAGGTCCCCGTCGTCTGGGCGAAGGCGGTCAGCGAGCAGCACGGCACGATCCTCGAGCAGCTGGGGGTGCACCACGTCATCTATCCGGAGAAGGACATGGGCCGACGGGTCGCCCACCTGGTTCGCGGTGCGGCGACCGACTACCTCGAGATCGACACCGGCTATTCGCTCGTCAAGGCGACCGCCCCGGCCGCCTTCGTCGGCATCCCGCTGGGTCAGACGCGACTGCGGCAGCAGCACGGCGTGACGATCGCCGCGTTCCGCGACAGCACCGGCTCGTGGCAGAACGCCGACAACGCGACCGTGCTCGGTGCCGGCGACGCCGTGCTGATCGTAGGCCCGACCGCCAAGGCGGAGGCTTTCGCGCAGCTGCGCTGACCACCCGCACCCTGAGACGACAACGGCACGTCGAGACGCTGGGAAAACCCCACGGTCTCGACCTGCGGATGGCGTCTCAGCGAAGAGGGGGCGGCTACCTGTCGAGGGCGGCGAAACGCTCGATGTCGCTGTTCGTGCCCGACACGATGATGAGGTCGTGGTTCGTCACGACCGTGTTGGCCTCCGCGTAGCGGAACGGCTTGCCGGGGCTCTTCACGCCCACCACGGTCACGTTGTACTTCGAGCGCACACCGGATTCGTTGAGCCCCACGCCGCGGATGAACTTCGGCGGATACATCTTGGCGATCGCGAAGTCGTCGTCGAAGCGGATGAAGTCCAGCATCCGCCCGCTCACGAGGTGCGCGACGCGCTCGCCGGCTTCGCGTTCGGGGTAGATGACGTGGTTCGCGCCGACGCGGGAGAGGATCTTGCCGTGCGACTGCGAGACGGCCTTCGCCCAGATCTGCGGCACTTTGAGGTCGACGAGGTTCGCGGTGATGAGCACGGAGGCCTCGATCGACGAGCCGACCGCGACGACCGCGACCTGGAAGTCCTGCGCGCCGACCTGCTTGAGCGCGTCGATGTTCTTGGCGTCGGCCTGCACCGTGTGCGTGACGCGCTCGGACCACTTCTGCACGAGCTCGAGGTTGTCGTCGATCGCGAGCACTTCGCGCTCGAGCCTGTCGAGTTCGCCGGCGCACGCCGCGCCGAATCGTCCGAGTCCGATCACCAGGACAGGAGCATCGCCCCTGATGCGCTCAACCAACGATCGGCCTTTCCACGGGCAGCGAATAGAGCTGCGAACGGGATGTCGCGGCCACGGCCGCGGCGAGTGTCACTGTACCAATGCGGCCCATGAAGATCGTCGCCGCCATGACGTACACCGCCGGGTCCGACAGCTCCGCGGTCAGGCCCGTCGACAGCCCGACGGTGCCGAACGCCGAGATGACGTCGAACAGCACGTCCGCCACGTCGGCCTGACTGATCTGGGCGATCGTGATCGTCGACAGTGCGCAGATAGTCGCGCCCCACGCCACGACCGAGAGCGCGACGCGCTGGACGTCGCTCGGGATGCGGCGGCCGAACGACTCGACCGACTGGCGCCCCTTCGCCTCCGAGATCACGGCGAGGGCGAGGACGGCCAGCGTGGTCACCTTGATGCCGCCGGCGGTGGATGCCGAGCCGCCGCCCACGAACATCAGCATGGATCCGACCACCAGGGACGACCCGTACAGCTCGCCGACGTCGACGACCGCGAATCCGCCCGAGCGGGTCATGGCCGAGAGGAAGAAAGCCTGGAACGTCGTGTCCCACGCGTCCATCGAGCCGAAGGTCTGCGGGTTGTTGTACTCGAGGGCGAGGAACGCCCCCGCGCCGGCGAAGAACAGCGCGACCGTCGTGATGAGCGTGAGCTTCGCGTGCAGAGTCCACCGGCGCACGTGCCAGTAATGGCGCCACAGCGTGTAGATGACCGGGAACCCGATCGAGCCGAGGAAGACGCCGACCATGAGCACCGTGAGGAGCACGTAATCGTCGGCGAACGGCTCCAGCCCGCCGACGTTGGGGGTGAAGCCCGTGTTCGTGAAGGCCATCGCCGCATAGAAGGGGGCTTCCCACAGCGCCTCGAGCGGACCGATGCCGGCGAGGACGAGCGATGGGTAAAGCAGGAGCGCGATGACGCCTTCGATCACGAGGGTCGAAAGCGCGACGGTACGCAGCAGCACGCCGACCTCTCCGAGCCGCACGGTCTGACCCTCGTTGACGGGACCGCCGTGCGAGCGCAGCGGATTGGTGTCGCTCGCGGCGATGAGCTTCGCGCGAAGCCCCAGCCGCTTGGAGATCACGAGACCCAGGATCGAGGCGAGCGTGAGCACGCCCATGCCGCCGATGTTGACGCCGATGAAGATGATGACCTTGCCGAGGGGGCTGAAGGTCGTGGCGATGTCGACGGTCGTGAGGCCGGTGACGCAGATCGTCGAGACCGCGGTGAAGAGGGCGTCGGCGATCGGGAGCGACCGACCGGACGTCGAGGCGGCCGGCAGCGAGAGCAGCGCGGTGAACAGCAGGATCAGCGTCGCGAACACGGCGACCGCGAAGCGCGCCGGCGACGAGGTCGTCCGGCTGCGGATGTAATCGAATGCGCGTCGGGGTGCACTCCGCGTGACGAACGGCGCCCGGTTCGGGGCGTCGGGCAACGAGTCGTGGCGGCCTCGGCGACCGCCGACGCGCCTGCCCTGCGACATGCACGCCTCCCCGCCACGGCCCTCTGCCGGAACGTCCATCATGGTACTCCGGCGAGTGCGCGGCTAACCTATCCACATGGCGGACATCTTCGACGTGATCGCGGACGGAACCCGTCGCGACATCCTGCAGCTCCTGCTCGATCGATCCTCCGCCGGAGAGCGCGGCACGAGCGTCTCGCACATCGTGCAGCAGCTGGGAGTCAGCCAGCCGACCGTCTCGAAGCACCTCAAGGTCCTGCGCGAGGCGCAGCTCGTCTCCGTGCGCGAAGAGGGCCAGCACCGCTACTACAGCCTGTCGGCCGCCCCCCTCGACGAGGTCGACGACTGGCTCATCCCCTTCCTCGACGACGGCTCGGATGCCGCGGCGGCGCTGGCCGGAGCATCGACGCTGCCCGATTCGGCGGCGCACGCGGCCGATGTGGTCGGCCGGGCGGCGGCATCCGCGAAGCACGCGTTCGAGTCGGCGCTCAAGAAGCTGCCCGGGCGCTGAGCCACCGGGCCGCAGTGCCGGGTCTCAGGAGTCCGGCGCGCTCGAGTCCTCGTTGTCGCCCTCGCGGCCGTGCGGGGGTGTCGCCGGGCCGCGGCCGTCGCCGTCCTCCCGTCCATGGCTGCCGCCCGGAAGACCGTGCCCGCCGGACTCCGCGGCCGGGCCGCTCCGACCGGCATCGAGGGCGAAGCCGGTCGCCACGCCACCCCCGAAGGCCAGCCCGAGGAGGAGGACGCCTCCCACGGCTGCGCCGGCGATGACCCAACCTCGCGAAGGGGATCTCCGTCGCGTCGGCTCGGCTGACGGGGCCCACGGCGCGGCCTGCGCCGTGGGCGCGGGGGCGGGGGAGGCGGCCCAGGAGGATGCCGCTGGAGGCGTTTCCGGCAGCACCGTGGTCGGCTCTTCTGGGGCCGTCGCTGTCTGCTCGACGCGGGGCGGGTTCGGGTCTGGGGCGTCGCGGGTCATAGTGCGATGATCGGGAGCCCGCTGATCACGGACCTGTGCTGTGGTGATGGATTCGCTGAGACCTCTGACCGCATCGGCACCACACTGGTCACACGGGTTTACAGGTGTCGCACGCACCCCATAGAGTGTGCTCAGCACGATCCTGGGGAAGGGGAGATCATGGCGGAACTGCCTGATGTGCGCTTCCTGACGGTCGCGGAGGTCGCCGACATCATGCGCGTGTCGAAGATGACGGTGTACCGCCTCGTGCACTCGGGCGAACTGCCCGCGGTGCGTTTCGGTCGCAGTTACCGCGTCCCCGAGTCGGCCGTGACCGAAGCCCTGCAGCGACCCATCGCCGACGTGGGCTGACGCACGATAGCTCCCCGGCGCGCCTGATAGACTTCTCCGAGGCATATTCCGTTCTTGCCGTTCCCGGGCACGACTGCACGCGAGTGCACGTAGCCCAGACCCCGACTTAGTGAGGTTTTCCGTGGGTTCAGTCATCAAGAAGCGCCGCAAGCGCATGGCGAAGAAGAAGCACCGCAAGCTGCTTCGCAAGACTCGCCACCAGCGTCGCAACAAGAAGTAGCAGCGACAGCGGGCAAGACGTCCGCACACACCGAGCGCCTGTCCTCCGGACGGGCGCTTCGTGTTGTGGGAGATGCCGAGTACTGCGGGGTGCCGGGGACGGACTCCGCGGTGCGGTGCCTCGTGGCGCCGATCCCGGCCCGGCTCCGTCAGAATGGACGGATGAGATCGATCACCGTCGAGCAGCTCCGTTCCCGGCAGGGCGTCCCCCTCATCGATGTGCGAGAACCTGACGAGTTCGCGGCCGGACGCGTCCCGGGCGCGGTCAACCTGCCGATGTCGCGCATCGGCGAACTCCTGCACGAACTTCCCGACGGCGAGTTCGATGTGATCTGTGCGCTCGGCGGCCGGTCGAGCCGAGTCGTCGACGCGCTCGAGGCGCGCGGATATGCCGCCACGAACGTCGAAGGCGGGACGAACGGCTGGATCGAGGCCGGCTACCCCGTCGAGCGATGACGCAGCTCACGCTGATCGGCAAGCCGGACTGTCACTTGTGCGACGTCGCGCATGAGATCGTCGACGGCGTGCTCGCCGACCTGCCCGATGAGGTCGCCGACGGCATCGAGGTGCGCGAGGCGTCGATCGCGGAAGACCCCGCGCTCTACGAGCTCTGGTGGGAGAAGATCCCGGTCATCCTGATCGACGGCACGCTGCACGCGCACTGGCGCGTGTCCGCCGACAGGCTCCGCGCCGCTCTGCTCGACGCGGCGCGGTGACTACTTCTCGACCTCGACGACGTCGGCGCCCGGCGCGTTGGCCCTGACCGACTCGATGCCGTTCATCGCGCTTGCCTTGGACGAATACCCCTGGCTCGTCGCGATCACCTGACCGTTCGACGCCTTCAGATTGAAGCGCCAGTCGCCGCCCTTGTCGGTCCACAGTTCGAATCTGCCTGCCATCATCCCGCCCCCTCCGCGTGATGCGACGCCGTCGTCGCAGGTGTCACGCTAGCGGCAGCGCATACCGCGCAACAGTGCCCGCGGCGGATCCGGCTTCAGGGTGCGAGACGCGTCGGACCCCGGAACAGATACGTGACCTCGCGGATCGACGACTCCCCGAGCATGAGCATCAGCACACGGGCCAGACCCATGCCGAAGCCGCCGTGCGGCGGGACGCCGTACCGGAAGAAGTCGAAGTAGAAGTCGAGGTGCTCCGGGTCCAGACCCTTCTGCTTCGCCTGCTCGATCAGGATGTCGACGCGGTGCTCGCGCTGCGCGCCCGTCGTGATCTCGACGCCGTTGTAGAGGAGGTCGTAGCTCTTGGTGAGACCCGTCTCGGCATCCCGCATGTGGTAGAACGCACGGATCTCGTGCGGGTAGTCCGTGATGAACACAAAGTCGTGCCCGTACTGCTCCTTCACATGCGCGGAGATCTGGCGCTCGCCCTCGGGGTCGAGGTCGCCGTCGGTGCGCGGGATCTCGTAGCCGCGCGCGGCGATGATCTCGCGGGCCTCGGCGAGCGGGATGCGCGGGAACGGCACGCTCGGAGCCGCGACGGTCACGCCGAACAGCTCCTCGATCTCGGCCCCGTGCTTGTCGGCGACCGCACCGATCGCGAACGCGAGCAGCTCCTCCTGCATGCGCGCGACGTCCTCGTGCGAGTCGATCCAGCTGATCTCGGCGTCGACGCTGGTGAACTCGGTCGCGTGGCGCGATGTGAACGACGGGTCGGCGCGGTACACGTCGCCGATCTCGAAGATCTTGCCGAAGCCGGCCGACTGCGCCATCTGCTTGAAGAACTGCGGGCTCTGGGCGAGGTACGCGGTCTGCTCGCCGAAGTACTCCAGCGCGAACAGCTCGGCGTTGGACTCGGATGCCGAGGCCATGAGCTTCGGGGAGTGGATCTCGATGAAGTCGCGCTCGATCCACCACGTGCGCATCGCGTGCTCGAGCGTGGTCTGCACGCGGAAGATCAGGTTGTTGCGGCGCTGGCGCAGATCGAGGAAGCGCCAGTCCATGCGCTTGTCGAGCCCGCTGTCGGCGGCGATCGGGGTCTCGGGGAGAGCGAGGGCCGCGATCTCGAGCGAGCCGACCTTGATCTCGACGCCGCCGAGCTTGACGCGTTCGTCGTGCTTGAGCTCGCCGTGCACGGTGAGGAACGTGCCGGTGGTCAGCGCGGAGATCGTGTCGGTCAGCGCGAGGGCCTCGGCGTCCTGCGGTTCGGCGCCCTCGACGGGCTCGACCGGCGGGCGGGTCGCCGGGTTGACCAGCTGCACCGCGCCGGTTTCGTCACGCAGGATGACGAACTGCACCTTCTTCTGATCGCGGACGGTTTCGACCCATCCCGAGACCGAAACGGGGCCGTCGGGGAGGGACTGCAGCTGATTCACCAGGGCGCGTGTACTCACGAGGGGACAGTCTATGGCTCCGCCCCTTCACACGACCTGTTCAGCTTCCCTTCATCACCGCTCGGTAGCGTCGACATCGGAGGCGCCGTTGCAGTCGCCCGTGATGACCATCGAGCCACCGGGAGCCCCCAATGACCGTGATCCAGATCCTCGCCGACGTGCAGACCGCCGGCGCGCACGCCGCCGCATCGGGCGACGGGTCGTGGCTCACCACGCTCGTCGATGCGGTCGTGTCGCTCATGGACGTGATCGGGCCTGCCGGTGCGGGGATCGCGATCGCGCTGGAGAACCTCTTCCCCCCGCTCCCGAGCGAAGTGATCCTCCCGATGGCCGGTCTCGCCGCGAGCCGCGGAACCTTCACGCTCGCCGAGGCGATCGTGTGGACCACGCTCGGGTCGATCGTGGGCGCGTTCGCGCTCTACGGGATCGGCGCGTGGCTGGGCGTCGACCGCCTGCGCCGCATCGCCGCGCGCGTGCCGCTCCTGCACCCCGAGGACATCGACCGCACCGTCGCCTGGTTCGGACGCCACGGCGGCAAGGCCGTCTTCTTCGGCCGCATGATCCCGATCTTCCGCAGTCTCATCTCGATCCCCGCCGGCATCACCCGGATGCGGCTGTGGAAATTCGGACTGCTGACGGCCGCCGGGAGCCTCATCTGGAACTCGATCTTCGTGCTCGCCGGCTTCTTGCTCGGCGAGGCGTGGCCGGTCGTGGAGCGGTACGCCGACATCCTCCAGTACGTCGTGATCGGCGGCACCGTGATCGGAGTGTCGTGGTTCGTGTACTCCCGCACCCGCGCGCTGCTCGCGTCGCGTCGCGACCCTTCCGCGAGCGACACCGCCTGACCGACCTCAGCCACGGCATCCGGCGCTCAGCCCGCCCACAGAACCGGCCGACGTAGACTGAAGGGGTGCCCGCCGACCGCCTTCATCTCGTGCGCCACGGAGAGGTCCACAACCCCCGGCGCGTGCTGTACGGCAGGCTTCCCGGCTACGGCCTCAGCGCCGACGGTCGCCGCATGGCCCGCCAGGCAGCCCAGTACGTCCACGGTCTCGGGCGGCCGATCGAGGCCCTGATCTCCTCGCCGCTGCAGCGCACGCGCGAGTCGGCTGAGCCGTTCACCGAGCTCACCGGGCTCGCCCCGATCATCGACGAGCGCGTCATCGAGCCGACGAACGTGTTCGAGGGCAAGCGCATGAGCCGTGCGCTCAGGAACCCTCTGAACTGGCGTCATCTCGCGCGTCCCGAGCTTCCGAGCTGGGGCGAGCCGTACGCCCAGGTCGTCGCGCGCATGGAGGGGGCCATGCGGGACGCCTGGACGAGCACCGACTCGGGAGACGTCGTCATCGTGAGCCACCAGCTGCCGATCTGGGTCACCCACCTCGCGGTCGCGGGTCTGCCGACCCGCCACGATCCGCGCCGCCGCCGCTGCGCCCTGTCGAGCGTCACGAGCTTCGAGCTCGTCGGCGACGTGTGGCGCGAGACCGACTACGCCGAGCCCGCGTCCACCGCGGACGCCGTGGATGTGGGGGCCGTCTGATGCGCGGCATCCGCTCTTCCTCCGCCCGTCGCGCCGCCTTCGCGCGGCGTGCTGCGGCGCTCGCCGTCGCGGCGGCCGTCGCTCTGCCGCTCGCCGCGTGCGCGAACGACCCGCTCGCGGAGCAGTACCGCGCCGGAGAGAACACCGGGTTCATCGCGAACGAGTTCGCGGTGCAGGAAATCGCGGTCGAAGACCGCGGCGAGCCCGTCGAATTCGCCGCGACGACCGAGAACGGCGACCCCGTCTCGAGCGCCGATTTCGCCGGCGACGTGCTCGTCGTGAACTTCTGGTACGCCGCATGCGGACCGTGCCGCGCGGAGGCCGACGACCTCGAGGCGGCGTACGGTTCGTTCGCGGGTGAGGACGTGTCCTTCCTCGGCATCAACACGATCGACTCCGCCGCCGCCGCGGCGGCGTTCGCCGAGACCTACGGAATCACCTACCCGAGCGCGATCGCCTCGGAAACGCCCGAGATCAAGCTCGCGTTCGCCGAGAAGACGCCGATCCAGGCGACGCCGACCACTCTCGTGCTGGATGCCGAGGGCCGGGTCGCCGCACGCATCATCGGGCAGCTGCCGGGCTCGTCGATCCTCGAGACCCTCGTCCGCGACACCCTCGCCGAGACGGCACGCGAGGCGGGGTCGTGAACCCGGGCGCGATCATCGCGGACGGCGCCCTGTGGGTCGCCCTCCCGATCGCCCTGCTCGCGGGCCTGGTGTCGTTCCTCTCTCCCTGTGTGCTGCCGCTCGTGCCCGGGTACCTCGGCTTCATCGGCGGGGCGGTCACGCCGCGGTCCGCCGAGGGCCGGAAGGTCGCCCCGGGTGCGGAGGCCGGACGTCTCGGAGCGTCGCACGATGCTCCGACCGCGACGGATGCCGCATCCGCCGCGACCGCGACGCTCACGGCGGCCGAGCCGTCGCGGGGACGGCTTCTCGCCGGAGTGCTCCTGTTCATCGCGGGCTTCACCGTCGTGTTCATGGCCGTCAACATCCTCGGCGGCACGGTCGGTCGTTTCTTCATCGAGTACGCCGACCCCATCACACGGGTGATGGGCGTCGTCGTCATCCTCCTCGGCCTCGTGTTCATCGGGCTGTTCGGATTCGCGCAGCGCACGTTCAAGCCCCAGGTCCGAGGCAACCTCGGCCTGATCGGCGCCCCGCTGCTCGGCCTTGCGCTCGGCATCGGGTGGGCGCCGTGCATCGGCCCGACGCTCGCGGCGATCCTCGCGATGTCGTGGAACTTCGGCGATCCCGTGCGGGCGGGGCTCCTGGGACTCGCGTACTCGCTCGGCCTCGGCATCCCGTTCGTCCTGCTCACCCTCGGGTTCGGGTGGGCGACCCGATCGGTCGGCTTCCTGCGCCGCCACATCCGCACGGTGAACATCGTCGGCGGCGTGCTGCTCGTGGTGCTCGGCATCCTCATGGTCTCGGGCGTCTGGACGGCGCTCATGGCTCAGCTGCAGGGGGTGTTCCTCAGTGTCCCGCTCCCGCTCTGACGACGCGGTCGGCGCGGAGGGCACCCTCCGTCCCGCCGACCACGCGGATGCGGCGTCTGCGTCGGCATCCGACGACGTCACGCAGCCCGCCCTCGGTCCGATCGGCTGGCTGCGCTGGGCGTGGCGTCAGCTCACGAGCATGCGCACCGCCCTCGTGCTGCTGCTCCTGCTCGCGATCGCGGCGGTGCCCGGATCGCTCGTGCCGCAGCGCAGCGCCGACCCGAACGGCGTGTCGCAGTACTTCGCGGACAACCCCGACCTCGCGCCCGTGCTCGACGGGCTGCAGCTCTTCGATGTCTACACGTCCATCTGGTTCTCGTCGATCTACATCCTGCTGTTCGTCTCGCTGATCGGATGCGTCATCCCGCGCACCAAGCACCATTGGAAGGCGCTGCGCGCACGTCCGCCGCGCACGCCCGCCCGCCTCGAGCGGCTGGGCGACTTCCGCGCGACCGAGGTCGTGCTCGCGCCGGGCGCCGACGCGACGGCCGCCGCCGGTACGGCGATCGACGTCGCGGCCGAGCAGCTGCGCCGCGGGGGATACCGCATCGAGCGCTATGACGCGCGCGGCGTGCTCTCGGTCTCGGCCGAGCGAGGATACGTGCGCGAGACCGGCAACCTCGTGTTCCACACGGCGCTGATCGGCGTCCTGGTGGCGGTGGGGGTCGGGGGCGGCTACACCTACACCGGACAGACCGTGATCATCGAAGGCAACACCTTCGTGAACACCCTGCTCGACTACACGTCGTTCAACCCGGGGCGCTTCGTCGACGAGGGCTCGATGGCGCCGTACTCGCTCACGCTCGACGAATTCAGCGTGACGTACGAGCCGCTCGGCACGCAGGGTGCAGGGCAGGCGGGCGACTTCATCGCCCACCTGACGACGCAGCGCCCGGGCTCGGCGCCCGCCGAGGGCGAGGTGCGTGTGAACCATCCGCTCGAGATGGACGGCGACCGCATCTACCTCATGGGCAACGGCTACGCGCCGACGATCACGATCACGAACGCCGAGGGCACGGTCGTCTTCTCGGAGTCGGTGCCGTTCCTGCCGCAGGACACCAACATGACCTCGCTCGGCGTCATCAAGGTTCCGGACGGCTTCCCCGAGCAGCTCGGCCTCGTGGGCTTCTTCTACCCGACCCAGGCACCGCTGACCACGGGTGCGTTCACGTCGGCGTACCCCGCGCTCATCAACCCTGTCGTCACTCTCGACGTGTACGCCGGTGATCTCGGTATCGACGACGGCACGCCCCGCTCGGTCTACACGCTCGATCCGACCGACATGACCCAGCTCACGGGCCGCGCCGTCGACGTCGACTCGATCGAGCTCGCGCCGGGCCAGACCGCGGACCTCCCGGACGGGCTGGGGACGATCACGTTCGAAGACGCGTCGCCCGCCGGTGCCGAAGGCTACGAGCAATCGGTCAAGCGCTTCGTGTCGCTGTCGATCCACCGCGACGCCGCCGCCACGTGGGTGCTGGTGTTCGCCGTGCTCGCGGTGCTCGGCCTGCTCGCGGCCCTGTTCGTCCCGCGCCGGCGGTTGTGGGTCAAGGCGACGCCCGGTACGCATACGCTCCAGCTCGAGTACGCGGGGCTCGCGAGGGGCGAGGACCCGGCGATCGCGGCGGCCCTCGATCAGTTCGTCCGGCGTCACGGCGAGTCGCTCGAGCCACTGCTGCGCGAGCAGATCGCGACGACCCACGATCCCGCCTCGGCGCCGGTCGGCGAGCCCGACCCGGCCGATCCACGCCGCGTAGACTGAGAACATGCCCGGCACCCTCACTCTCGACTCGGTCTCCGTGCTGCTCGTGTGGACCGCGATCGCGGTCTACGCGCTCGCTTTCGTCGCGTACGCGGTCGACCTCGCGCGTCGCGGCGCGCAGGCGGTGGACGCTCAGGATGCCGTCACCCGCGAGCGCGAACTCGTCGGCGTGGCCGCCACCGGGGCCGCGGCATCCGCCGGTTCGAGGGGACGCGACGCGCAGGCGCGCCTGAGCGCGCAGGAGCGTGCCGCCGAGGCGTCCTTCGAGGCAAAGCCGAGCGAGCGCCCGCGCCTGGTATGGGCCCGCATCGGCACGTCGCTGACCGTTCTGGGACTGCTGTTCCACATCGCCGGTGATGTCACCCGCGGCATCGCGGCCGGCCGCGTGCCGTGGTCGAACATGTACGAGTTCGCGCTCACCGGGACGATGCTCATCGTCGCGGTGTACCTCGTGTCGCTGCTGCGGTACGACCTGCGCTTCCTCGGAGCGTTCATCACGGGTCTGGTCGTCCTGCTGCTCGGCGGGGCCGCGCTGGCGTTCTACGTCGAGATCACTCCGCTCATGGATCCGCTCAAGAGCGTCTGGCTCGTGATCCACGTGTTCGTCGCCTCGCTTGCGACGGCGCTTCTCGCTCTCGCGTTCGGCCTGTCGGTTCTGCAGCTCATGCAGGCGCGGCGCGAGCGCAAGGTGCTCGCGGCGGCCGAGGCCTCCGACGAGGTCGCCGGTCGCACGAAGACCGGTCCGCGCTTCTTGCGGACGCTTCCGGGCAGCGACGCGCTCGAGTCCGTGGCCTACCGCTTCGCGATCCTCGGATTCATCTTCTGGACCTTCACCCTCATCGCCGGCTCGATCTGGGCCAACGACGCGTGGGGGCGCTACTGGGGGTTCGACACCAAAGAGGTGTGGACGTTCGTCATCTGGGTGCTGTACGCCGGCTACATCCACGCGCGGGCGACGCGCGGCTGGCGCGGATCGCGTTCCGCGTGGCTCTCGATCATCGGCTTCAGCGCGGTGCTGTTCAATTTCACGATCGTCAACATGTTCTTCAAGGGCCTGCACGCCTACTCCGGCTTGAGCTGAACGCCTCATTCCGCGAACGGGTCGCGGAGTGCGGGGGCGGTCGACCGCACTTCGCGATGACGCCATTGACACGGCGCCGCGGTGGGTCTAGCGTCGCACCCGGATGAAGGCACGTACTTGGGGGTCGTGTCAGTAAGCCGGTTCGGGGGAGCCGCAGTCGCGGATACGGGTGTGCCGACGCTACTCAGAGGTCCGACTTCGAGGCAGGCGCGATGATGAGCAGGGTGCAGGGCGTGATGCGCACGAGGGGCACGCGCGCAGGGGTCCGACCGGCATGCGCGTTCTCTGTGATCGGTCGTGCCGCGGGAGCGTACGTCCCTGGGGGGCCACCGCGGCGCCATCCGCGGCGATCCTGACTGGACCCGTTGTCGAGGGCGTTGGGGCGCCCTCGACAACCGTTGCGCTGATCGCCGCTTCGGTGGCGCGTCCCGAACCCGGCGCTGCGGCGGGCGGGGTGCGACGGACCGGCTACGCCGGGACGGTGGATGCCGCCAGGAGGTCGGCCGCACGCGCCGTGCGCCGGCGTGCCACGGCGATCGTCGTGGCGACGAACGCGAGCAGCGCCCAGATCAGGAGCCCCGCGATGCCCGCGCCGAGCCCTCCGGAGTCCGTGAGGGCGGAAAGCATCCCGTTGTAGGCCGGCGCGGTCGGCAGGAGCGCCGAGACGTCGGCGAGCAGGCCGGGGATCGTCGAGACCACGCCGGTCGCGACCGCGAGCACCCCCACGAGCGCCGAGAGCCAGCGTCCCGCGCCGCCGAACACGGCCACGAGCGCCTGGTTCACGGCGGCGAAGGCGACGCCGGCGACGACGCACATCGCGGCGAACAGCGACCACTGTCCGAAGTCGTATGACGCCGCGAGCTGCACGATGCCCGCCACCAGGAGCCCCTGCACCGCGCCGAGCGCCGCCGCGGGGGCGAAGCCGCGCAGCGCCAGAAGGGCCGACGGGGCGCGCGAGGTGAGTGCACGGCGCGAGGCCGCCTGCAGCGCGACGAACGTCCCGAGTCCGCCGAACCACAACGCCAGGGTCGCCAGCAGCGGCACCGCCGACGCGCCGAACAGCGACGAGCCGACGCCCGCCGTCGTGACGGGGTCCGCGACGACCGCCGCGAGGCTCGTGGCGTCGTCGTCCGAGTACGACGGCAACGCGGTCGCGGCCTGGTCGAGGCCGTCCGCGAGCGTGCTCGTGCCGTCGGCCAGCGACTGCACGCCCTCCGCGAGCGTGCCCGCACCGTCGGCGGCCTGCGTGGCGCCGTCGGCGAGGGCGGCGGCACCGCTGCCGAGTTCACGCGCGCCGGATGCCGACTGGGCGGTCGCGCCGGACAGCTGGGCGAGCCCGCCGCCGAGCTGGTCGACCCCGTCCGCGATCGTGCGGAACTGCGCGGCGAACTCGGCCGGCGCCTGAGCGGCGAACTGGTCGAGCGCGCCGTCCGCGGTGCCGGCGGCCACCGCGGAGGCCTGGGCGGACTGGGCCGCGGTGCCCGCGGCGACTGCCGCGGCGCCGGCCGAGGTCGCCAGCGTTCCCGCCTGCGCGGCCGCGGCGCCGACCTGCGCGCAGTAGTCGGGGGTCGCGGCGGCGTCGCACGTCGCCGCGAGGGTGCCGAGCGTCTGGGCGAGAGCGCCGGCGTCGGTCGCGACGGGCTGCAGGGAGACTGCGACTCCGCCGACGGCCTGGGCGGTCGCCACGGTCGAGTCGGCCGCGTCCTGCGCGAAGCCGACGATCACGCCGGGGACGATGCCGTCCTGCTCGATCGTCGCCGCGCCCTGGCGGACCCCGGCCGACAGTTGCGCCGCACCGCTCTGCGCCCCGCCGATGCCGCTCGCGATCTGCTCGAGCCCACCGGCGAGGGCGCCGGCCCCCGAGGAGAGCTGCGCGTTGCCGTCGGCGAGCTGACCGATGCCACCAGGAAGCTCCGCGGCACCGTCGGCGGCCTGCTGCGCGCCGTCCGCGAGCTCGCCCGCGCCGGAGGCGGCGTCGCCCAGCTGCTCGCCGAGCGTCGTGAACCCGAGGAACACGTTCTCGAGGTACACCTCCGACAGCTGCGTGCCCAGAATGGATGCCGCGGCCGAGGTGACCTGCGCGGTGATGGCGTCGTCGACGACCTTCGAGTCCGGGGGAGTGGTGACCTCGATCGTCGCGCGCTCGGGCGTTCCGCCGGGAGCGGTCGAGGTGGCGGCGGCCGAGAAGTTCTCGGGGATCGTCACGACGGCCTGATACGTGCCGTCGGCGAGCCCGGCGGCGGCGTCGTCGGCGTTCGAGATCGTCCAGTCGAGGTTGCTCGCGATCTCGTCCGACCCTTCGACCAGGCCCGCCGTGAGCTGGCGGCCGAGGGGGACGAGTTGGTCGTCGATCGTGACGGGCTCGTCGTCGTTCACGATCGCCGCACTCATGTTGTCGAGGCGCTCGGCCGGGTTGTACAGCGCGGCGACGAGGATGCCGCCGATGAGCACCGGCAGGAGCACGACGCCCACGAGCGTGAGCCACGTGACGGGCCGGCGCGAACGCGCGCGTTCGATGTGGAGGGTCATGCCTCGGCTCCTTCCGGGCTGCTCGAGACGAGCGCCCGTGTGTGTGTCTGTGGGCCGGTGTCGGCGGCGCCGGTGTCGGCAGCGCCGGTGAGGGTGAGGTCAAGCGCCGGCGGCTCCGGCCAGCCGGCGTCGACGAGGAGCGCCCGTGCGGCATCCGGGTGTCCGGAGGAGACGAGCACGGTCATGCCGGGCGTCGCGGCGGCGGCATCCCGCAGTGCGGCCGCGGCCTGGTCCTGCGCCGATCCGGCCGCCAGCGCGTCGACCGCGTCGACCACGACGATGCGCGGCCGACCCGCGAGCGCGCGCCGCAGGTCACGGACGGGCTGGGCGGAGCCGTCGAGAAGCGCAACACCGACGTGCGTGCGCACCCACGCCTCGCGTCCGGGCAGCAGGTGCCCGCCGACGCGGGCCTTGCCCTCGAGCGGTGCGCGACCTGCCAGCGCGAGCAGGAGCGCGCGCGGGCGACGCGGATCGTCCGCCGTGAGCACGAGCGCGGCGCCCGGCTCGACGCGCAGAGCCACATCGTCCACGAGCGCGACGTCACCGGCGTGCACGGCCAGGCCGTCCGCGACGACCGCCGCCGTCGTGTCCGGCTCGGGCCAGTCGGCGAGGGCGAGCTCGCGCTCGACCGCTTCGCCTTCGATGTCGAAGTGGGGGAGGGTCCGCTGCATCCACTTCGGCAGCCACCACGCCTTGTCGCCGAGCAGGGCCATCACGGCCGGGGTCAACGTCATGCGCACGAGGAAGGCGTCGATCAGGATGCCGACCGCGAGGCCGAGTGCGATGGGTTTGAGTGACGCGTCGCCTTCGGGGACGAACGCCGCGAACACGGCGAACATGATGAGCGCGGCCGCCGTGACCACCCGCGCCGACGACGTGAAGCCCGAGCGCACCGCGGCCAGGGCGATCGCCCGTGCCTCGGCCGTGGACGCGCCGCTCCTGCGGGAGTGCACGTAGTCCTCGCGCATGCGCGACACGAGGAACACCTCGTAGTCCATCGCGAGGCCGAACAGCACGCCCATGAGGACGATCGGCATGAAGCTGATGATCGGGCCGGTGCGCGTGACGTGCAGCGCCTCGGCGAGCCAGCCCCACTCGAAGACCGCGGCCACGACGCCGAACGCCGCCGCGACCGACAGCAGGTAGCCGAGGGCCGCCTTGATCGGGACGGCGATCGAGCGGAACACGATCGTCAGGAGCACGAGCGAGAGGCCGACGACGAAGACGCCGAAGGGGATGAGGGCAGCCCCGAGCTGGTCGGAGATGTCGATGCCCACGGCGGTGAAGCCCGTCACGCTCACGTCGATGCCGTACTCGTCGAGCCAGCGATCGTGCTGCGCGCGCAGTTCGCGCACGAGCGCCGACGTCGCCGGGTCGTCGGGCGCCGTGGTCGGGATGAGCTGCACGATGCCGGTGTCGGCGGTCTGGTTGGGCGTCGCGAGCGCGACGGTCTCGACGCCCGGGAGGTTCTCGACGTCGTCCGCGAGGTCGTTCATGAGACCCACGGGATCGGTGGAGGTCACGATCGTGCCGGTCAGGATGATCGGCCCGTTGAAGCCGGCTCCGAACTGCTCGGCCACGAGGTCGTAGCTCGTACGCGCTTCGTTGTCTTCGGGGAGCATCCCCGCGTTCGGCAGAGCGAGGGTCAGGCTCGCGGCCGGGACCGCCATCAGGCCGAGCGTGAGCACGACGGCCACCGTCGTGACGACGGGGTGGCGCGTGACGAGCTCGACCCACCGTGTGGCGAACCCGCGCTTCACCGGAGTCGCCGACGCGCCGGGCGCGTGCACGGCATCGGAGGCGGCATCCGACTCGCCGGATGGATCACCCGCTCCTGCGGCGCGCCGGGGTCGATCCCCGCCGCCCCGCACACGTGCGCGGCGCGGACGGCCGACGGCGCGGCCCTTGAGGAATCCGAGCATCGCCGGGGTGAGCGTGACCGCCACGAGCACCGCGATCGCGACGGCGACGGCCGCGGCGATGCCCATGGTCGTGAGGAAGGGGATGCGGGCGAACGAGAGTCCGATGAGCGCGATCAGCACCGTGACACCCGCGAACACGACGGCCGAGCCGGCGGTGCCGGTCGCCCGCGCGGCGGACTCCTCGGGGTCGACGCCGGCCCGCACCTGGTCCTGATGTCGCGCCGCGATGAACAGCGCGTAGTCGATGCCGACCGCGAGGCCGAGCATGAGCGCGAGCAGCGGCGTCGTCGACGAGACGCTCGCGAACGCGGTGGCGAGGAAGATGAGCGAGATCGACAGCCCGACCCCGATGATCGCGGTCAGCAGCGGGAGTCCCGCCATCACGAACGACCGGAACGTCACGATGAGGACGAGGAGGGCGATCAGCAGACCGATGGCCTCGGTGATCGTCACGCCGGGCACCGACACGGCGAACAGGTCGCCGCCGAGGGCGACCTGCGACCCTTCCGGCAGGGACTCGCGCAGCTCGGCGGCCACGTCCTGGAGCGCCGTCTTGGTGGATGCCGGAACGTCGGTCGCCTGCCCGTCGAACTGCATCCGCACGATCGCGGCCGAGCCGTCGTCCGAGACCTGTCCCTTCACGATCTCGTCGAACGGGTCCGTCACCGCGAGCATGCCGTCGAGGTCTTCGAGTTCGGCGATCGTGTCTTCGATCTGCCCGGCATACGGCTCGCCCTCGATCGGGACGCCGTCCGCGGTCACGATGATCACCTGGGCGCTCGTCCCGCTCGCCTGGGGGAACGTGCGGTTGAGCTGCTCGATGCCCGCCTGCGACTCGGTCCCCGGGATCGAGAACGAGTTGTCGGTGCCCTGGCCGAGGGTGACGGCGCCAGCGCCGCCGAGCGCGAGCAGCAGGAGCCAGGCGATGAGGACGCGCCAGGAGTGGCGGTACGACCAGCGTCCGAGTGCGTACAGGAGAGTGGACACAGCGCCTCCGTGCTACCAGGTTTCAGACGACATGGATACAGCGATGTATCGGATACATGAGTGTATCGTAGGACGGGACGCGCGGGCCAAGCTGAGTGCCGGGTGTGCGAATGAGCGTGATCGAGAGCGCGCGGCCCCTGAGAGCCCGGGAAGAGGATGAATGACCGACACCGTCGACGCGACCTCCGGCTCCACCTCGCGGCGCCGGGAGGCGACGCGCGAGAAGCTGCTGGATGCCGCGGCCCAGGTGTTCGCCGAAGAAGGACTGGACGCGGCATCCGTCGAGGCGATCTGCGAGCGCGCGGGGTTCACGCGCGGCGCGTTCTACTCGAACTTCGACTCGAAGGACGAGCTCTTCCTCGAGCTGGCGGGGCGCGTCGCGCGGGCGCGCGTCGCCTCGGTGCGCGAGCGCGTCGCCCTGCTCGAGCGTGAGGGCGGGCTGCGCATCGCGGCGACCGACCCGCTCGCGATCGTCGAACACGTGCTCGACGTGTCGGGCGACGACCGTCTCGCGATCCTGCTCATGAGCGAGATCCGCATCCACGCGCTCCGCGACACCCAGCTCGCCGCGGCGTATCTGGCCCAGGATGCCGAGATGCGCGGCAGCGTCGCGCAGATCATCACCGACATCGGTGAGGCGAAGGCCATCCGCTTCCGTCTGCCGGCCGAGGACGTCGCGCGCCTCATGCTGACGGTGTGGGAGAGCGAGTCGGTGCGTGCGACGATGGCGGGCCTGGATTATGCGGCCGTCTGCCGCCGCACGAGCGAAGAGCTCGCGCGCGTCGCGCAGCTCGTGATCGAGCAGCCCTCGGACTGAGTCCGGCTGCAGCGGGTCAGAGCGCGGCGATCACCACGCCGCCGACCGCGCCGACGATCACGACGACCCACGGCGGCGTCCGCCACGCGATGAGCAGCACGAAGCACACGAGCCCCAGACCGAAGGAGGCGGCGTCCACGATCGCCGTCACGAACACCGGATCGTAGAGGGCGGCGGCGAGGATGCCGACGACCGCGGCGTTCGCGCCCCGCATGAGCGACTGTGCGACGGGCTTCGTGCGGAAGTCGTTCCAGAACGGCAGGACGCCCACCAGGATGAGGAATCCCGGGAGGAAGACCGCGACGAGCGCGATCGCCGCCGTCCCGAGTCCCGCGAGGCCCGGTGCGGCGAGTGCGCCCAGGTATGCCGCGAATGTGAAGAGCGGGCCGGGCACGGCCTGGGCCGCGCCGTAGCCCGCGAGGAACTCCTCGGGTGTCACCCATCCGCCCGACACCGTTCCGGCCTGCAGGAGAGGCAGCACGACGTGCCCGCCGCCGAAGACGAGAGCGCCCGCGCGGTAGAACCCGTCGGCGACGTCGACGGCGATGCCCGGCAGCAGGGCCGCCGCGACGGGCAGGGCGACCAGGAGTCCCGTGAACAGGGCGAGCGAGACGACGCCCGCGCGGCGCGAGACCGGGAAGGACAGGGGTCCGGCGATCGCGCCGGTGAGGCCCCGCGTGAGCAGCAGCCCGGCGAGCGCGCCCAGGACGATGGCCGCGATCTGGCCGATCGAGCCGGAGAAGAACAGCACGAGCAGCGCCGCCCCGACGGCGATGGAGGCGCGGCGGGCATCGGGGGTCAGTGTCCGCGCCATCCCCCATACCGCCTGCGCGACGATCGCGACCGCGACGATCTTCAAGCCGGTGAGGATGCCGCTGCCGACGAGGTTGTCGAACAGGGGTGCGCTGAAGGCGAAGGCCACCATGAGGATCGCCGATGGGGCGGTGAACGCCACCCAGGCGGCGAGCGCGCCGAGCGGTCCCGCGCGCAGCAGGCCGAGGGCGAAGCCGACCTGGCTCGACGCCGGACCCGGGAGGAACTGGCTCAGGGCGACGAGGTCGGCGTACTCGCGGTCGCCGACCCAACTGCGCCGCGTCACGAGCTCGTCGCGGAAATAGCCGAGGTGCGCGACGGGGCCGCCGAACGAGGTCACGCCGAGTTTGAGGAACGCGCGGAACACCTCTCCGGGCGTGCCCTCGCGCGATCGCGGGTGCGTCCGGGCGGCGGTCACTGCACCGGATCGTCCGCGGAGCGGGCGAGCTCGGAGTGGCAGCGCGCGATGCGCGCCCGCCACCATTCCTGCCGATCGTCCGAGGCGGTGTACCGCTGCAGGTGCGCCTCGTCGGGGACGACGCGGCCGACCGGCAGCATCCCGTCCCGCGGCGTGAGACCGGGGGAGGTGACGTCTCCGGCGAGGAGCGCGGCCGTGCCGAGGCCGCAGTCGTAGTCGTGGGCGGGGAGCGCGGCCGCGAGCGCCACGCCCATCGCGAGCCCCACCGAGCTGTCGAGGGCGCTCGAGACGACCGCCGGCAGCCCCGCTTCGGCGACGATCCGCTGCGCACGACGGATGCCGCCGAGAGGCTGCGCCTTCACGATCAGGATGTCGGCGGCGCCCGCCCGGGCGACCGCGAGGGGGTCGGTGGCCTTGCGCACACTCTCATCGGCGGCGATCGGGATGCCGAGATACTTCACGCGCCGGCGCAGCTCGACGAGCTCGTCGAGCGCCAGGCACGGCTGCTCGATGTACTCGAGGTCGAACTCGGCGAGCGCGTGCGTCGCGTGCTCGGCCTCATCGAGGTTCCACGCCCCGTTCGCGTCGACGCGGATGCGGCCCTCGGGGCCCATCGCGGCGCGTACGGCGCGCACGCGGGCAACGTCGTCGGCGAGCCGCTGCCCGGGTTCGGCGACCTTGACCTTCGCGGTCCGGCACCCGTCGAAGCGCGCGAGCACGTCGGGCACCGCGGCGGCCTCGACCGCGGGGACGGTGGCGTTCACGGCGATGGTCTCGCGCCGGGCCGCCGGAGTCGGCATCCATCCGAAGTCGATCGCCCCGGCGAGCCACGCGGCGGCCTCAGCGTCGTCGTATTCGAGGAACGGGGAGAACTCCGTCCACCCTTCGGGGCCTTCGAACAGCGCGATCTCGCGGACCTCGATGCCGCGGAACCGCGTCACGAGGGGGAGGGCGAGCACGCGCACCGTGGAGAGCAGGTCGTCGAGGGACGGGAGGGGTGCGACGGCGTCGGTGCTCACCGCTCCATCATGCCCTGCACCCCCTGACCGTGAGACGCCATCTGCACGTCCAGACCGTGGGGATTCCCCATCGTCTCGACGTGCAGTCGGCGTCTCATCGGAAGAGGGAGAGAGCCGGGACGGCAATGTGCGCTTGACGATAGTGTGTGACACACAGTACAGTGTGGGACATGAGCGAGACGGAAGCACTCGACACGCACCTGCAGGAGCTGCGCCGCGGCACGGCGGTGCTCGCCTGCCTCCGGCTGCTCGAGCGGCCCGGCTACGGCTACGGACTGCTCGAAGAGCTGAGCGCGCGCGGGTTCGACACCGACGCGAACACGCTCTACCCCCTGCTGCGGAGACTCGAGAAGCAGGGGCACCTCACGAGCGAGTGGAACACCGACGAGGCCCGGCCCCGCAAGTTCTACCGCACGAGCGCCGCGGGCTCCCGTCTCGCGGCCGCCCTGACCGACGACTTCCACGCGATCGCCGCCGCGATCGCCGCCCTTCCCGGTGCCGTTCACCAACAGGAGGACTGACATGAACAACACGACCTCGCTCACGGAGCGTTACGTCGACGCCGCGATGCGCACGGTGCCGGAGAAGCAGCGCGCCGACCTCGGTGCCGAGCTGCGTGCGTCGATCGACGACCAGATCGACGCACGGGTCGAGAACGGCGAGCCGCACGAGAGCGCCGAGCGCGCCGTGCTCACAGAGCTCGGCGACCCCGACACGCTCGCCGCGGGCTACACCGATCGCCCCCTGTGGCTCGTCGGACCGCGCTACTACCTGACGTGGTGGCGCCTCACGACGCTCCTCTGGGCGATCGTGCCGGCGTGCGCGGCCTTCGGGGTGGCCCTCGCGCAGACCCTGTCGGGCGCGGGATTCGGCGAGATCGTGGGCTCGGTCACGAGCGTCGCGCTCGCGGTCGTCGTGCACATCGGCTTCTGGACGACACTCGTCTTCTTCATCGTCGAGCGCTCGGCGCGCGGAGCGGATGCCCCCGCCGTGGGCACCTGGTCGCCCGATGACCTCCCGAAGCCGCGGCAGCGCGGCGCCGGGCTCGGCGATCTCGTGGTCTCCCTCGTCTTCCTCGCCCTGGCGGCCGCGGCGATCCTGTGGGATCACTTCGTCGGCGTGGTCTACACGCCCGACACCGGCTGGCTGTCGTTCCTCGCGCCGGACCTCTGGCCGTGGTGGATCGGCGCGCTCCTGGTCCTCATGGCGCTCGAGGCGCTCCTCGCAATCTCGGTGTACGCGAAGGGCCGCTGGGATCTGGGCTCGGCGACGGTGAACCTGTTCCTCAACCTGACGATCGCCGGCGGTGCGCTGTGGCTGCTGACGCAGCAGCAGCTCATCAACCCCGCGCTCTACCCGTCGCTCATGGCGTCGGATTCCGCGGAAACAGTCGCGAGCATCGTGACCGTGATCGTCGGGTTCGCCATCGCGGCGATCGCGGTGTGGGACACGGTGGATGCCTACCTCAAGGCCGTGCGCGCGCGCCGCGCGTGACGCGGCCCGCCCCCGCGGCACCGATCTAGAGTTGTCCCATGCTCACCGATATCCCCGTCCGGCTGGGCGTCCAGCTTCAGCCCCAGCACGTCACTTATCCCCAGATGCGCGATGCCGTGCGACGGCTGGAGGACATGGGGGTGGACGTCCTGTTCAACTGGGACCACTTCTTCCCGCTGTCGGGTGACCCCGACGGTCTGCACTACGAGTCGTGGACGATGCTCGGCGCGTGGGCCGAGCAGACCGAACGCGTGGAGTTCGGTGCGCTGGTCAACTGCAACAGCTACCGCAACCCCGATCTGCAGGCCGACATGGCCCGCACGATCGACCACATGAGCGCGAAGGACGGCGGCGAGGGCCGGTTCATCTTCGGCACCGGCTCGGGCTGGTTCGAGCGCGACTACGACGAGTACGGCTACGAGTTCGGCACCCCCGGGACGCGCCTGGACGACCTCGCCGACGGCCTCGCCCGCATCCACGCGCGCTGGGACAAGCTCAATCCCGCGCCGACCCGCAAGATCCCGGTCATGATCGGCGGCAAGGGAGAGCAGAAGACCCTCCGTCTCGTGGCCCGCTACGCGGACTACTGGCACAGCTTCGTCCGCCCCGAGGAGCTCCCGCACAAGCTGTCGGTCATCCAGAAGTGGGCCGAGCGCGAAGGCCGCGACACGTCGGACCTCATCCTGTCGAACGAGCTGCAGCGCCGCGGCGAAGACGTCGCCGATGAGCTGTACGACGGCGGGGTGCGGCTGTTCACCCTCGGCTTCCCCGGTCCCGACTGGGACTACGACCACGTGCGCTCCTGGCTCGCGTGGCGCGACGCGAAGAACGGCTGACCACAGCGTTTCGGCCCGTGACGCCGCGGGCGGGCCGTGAGGGCGTCCGCGGCTAGAATCACGCGGTGACCGCCCCGCCCGCCGTGCCCCGCTTCGCCCTCGACATCGAGGGTGTGCCGCGCACCGCGCGCGCGCAGGCGCTGCTGGATGCCCTGCACACGCGCGTCGTGATCGGCGACGGCGCGATGGGCACGCAGCTGCAGGAGCACGAGCCGACGCTCGAGGACTACCGGCAGCTCGAGGGCTGCAACGAGATCCTCAACGTCACCCGGCCCGACATGATCGGCGCGATCCACGACGCCTACCTCGCGGTCGGGGTCGATGCGGTCGAGACGAACACGTTCGGGGCGAACTGGTCCAACCTCGGCGACTACGGCATCGAGGACCGCATCACCGAGCTCGCCGCGGCCGGCGCGCGGATCGCCCGCGAACGCGTCGAGGCGGCGGAGGCCGCGGACGGCCGTATGCGCTGGGTGCTCGGCTCGATGGGACCGGGCACGAAGCTCCCGAGTCTCGGACACACGACGTACGACCACCTGAAGCAGACGTTCGCCGAGCAGGCCGCCGGACTGATCGACGGCGGGGCGGATGCGTTCCTCGTGGAGACCTCGCAGGATCTGCTGCAGACCAAGGCGGCCGTCAACGGCTGCAAGCAGGCGATCGTCGAGCGCGGCATCCGTCTGCCGATCTTCGTCGAGGTGACCGTCGAGACGACCGGCACGATGCTCATGGGCAGCGAGATCGGCGCGGCGCTCACGGCGCTCGAACCGCTCGGGGTCGATGCGATCGGCCTGAACTGCGCGACCGGACCCGCCGAGATGAGCGAGCACCTGCGGCACCTGTCGAAGCACTCGAGCGTGCCCGTCGCCTGCATGCCCAACGCCGGGCTTCCGGTGCTCACCGCCGACGGCGCCCACTACCCGCTGTCGCCCGACGAGCTCGCGACCGCGCACGAGCAGTTCGTGCGCGAGTTCGGCCTCGGCCTGATCGGCGGATGCTGCGGCACGACGCCCGCGCACCTGAAGGCCGTGGTCGACAGGCTGCGGCCGGTCGGAGCGCCGGCCGATCGGCATCCGCGGTCCGAACCCGGAGTCGCCTCGCTGTACCAGCACGTGCCGTTCGCCCAGGATGCCGCCTACCTCGCCATCGGGGAGCGGACGAACGCGAACGGATCGAAGGCGTTCCGCGAGGCGATGCTCGAAGAGCGCTGGGACGACTGCGTCGAGATCGCGCGCAACCAGATCCGCGTGGGCGCGCACCTGCTGGACGTGTGCGTGGACTACGTCGGTCGCGACGGGGTGGCCGACATCCGCGAGGTCGTCTCGCGCTTCGCCTCGGCATCCACTCTTCCGCTCGTCATCGACTCGACCGAACCCGCCGTGATCCGCGCGGGCCTCGAGCTCATCGGCGGGCGGCCGGTGGTCAACTCGGTCAACTACGAGGACGGTGACGGACCTTCCTCCCGCTTCGGGCGCATCATGCCGCTCGTGAAGGAGCACGGCAGCGCGGTGATCGCGCTCACGATCGACGAGCAGGGCCAGGCCCGCACCGCCGTCGACAAGGTGCGGATCGCGTCGCGCCTCGTCGACGCGCTCGTGGGCGAGTGGGGCATGAAGGTCGACGACATCATCGTCGACTGCCTGACGTTCCCCATCGCGACCGGGCAGGAGGAGACCCGCCGCGACGCGATCGAGACGATCGAGGCGATCCGGCAGATCTCGGCGAAGTACCCGGGCATCCAGACCACGCTCGGCGTCTCGAACGTGTCGTTCGGACTCAACCCCGCCGCGCGGAGCGTGCTGAACTCGGTGTTCCTCCACGAAGCGGCGGAGGCGGGCCTGACCTCGGGCATCATCGACGCGGCCAAGATCGTGCCGCTCGCGTCCGTGCCGGAGGACCAGCGCAAAGTCGCGCTCGACCTCGTGTGGGACCGCCGCGAGTACGCGGAGGACGGCACCCTCACGTACGACCCGCTCGCGACGATGCTCGACCTGTTCGACGGCGTCGACAGCGCCGCACTCAAGGACCAGCGTGCGGCCGAGCTCGCCGCACTGCCGGTGAACGAGCGCCTCGAGCGTCGCATCATCGACGGCGAGGCCAAGGGGCTGGAGGAGGACCTCGACCTCGCGCGCGCAGGCGGGCTCAGCGCCCTGCAGATCATCAACGACCATCTGCTGGAGGGCATGAAGGTCGTCGGCGAGCGGTTCGGTTCGGGCGAGATGCAGCTGCCGTTCGTGCTGCAGTCCGCCGAGGTCATGAAGACCGCGGTCGCGCTGCTCGAACCGCACATGGAGAAGTCCTCCGCCGCGGGCAAGGGGAAGATCGTGCTCGCCACGGTGCGCGGCGACGTGCACGACATCGGCAAGAACCTCGTCGACATCATCCTCACGAACAACGGCTATGACGTGATCAACCTCGGCATCAAGCAGCCGATCGCCGACATCATCGCCGCGGCCGAGGAGCACGACGCCGACGTGATCGGCATGTCGGGGCTGCTCGTGAAGTCGACGGTCGTCATGAAGGAGAACCTGCAGGAGCTTCAGTCCCGCGGCTTCGCGAAGAAGTGGCCGGTCATCCTCGGGGGAGCGGCCCTGACGCGCGCGTACGTCGAAGACGACCTCGCCTCGCTGTTCGACGGCGAGGTGCGTTACGCGCGCGACGCGTTCGAGGGACTGGCGCTCATGGAGCCGCTCGTGAAGATCGCGCGCGGAGCCGATCCGGAGGAGGTCGGGCTGCCGGCCCTCAAGAAGCGCATCCACTCCGCCGGGGCGCGACTGACGCTCACCGAGCCCGAGGCGATGCCGGCCCGCTCGGACGTGGCATCCGACAACGCCCTTCCCACCCCGCCGTTCTGGGGCACGCGCATCGTCCGCGGTGTCGCGCTCGCCGATTACGCCGCGTTCCTCGATGAGCGCGCGACGTTCATGGGCCAGTGGGGCCTCAAGCCCGGCCGCGGCGAGGGCGGGCTCACGTACGAGCAGCTCGTCGAGCGCGAGGGCCGGCCGCGTCTGCGGTACTGGCTCGACCGCATCCTTTCGGAAGGGATGCTGGACGCCTCGGTCGCCTACGGATACTTCCCGGTCGTCTCGGAGGGCGAGGACCTCGTGGTGCTCCACCACGGCGACGACCCGACGGGTGTGCTCGGTGCCCCGGGCCTGCTTGCGCCCGACGGAGGATCGGGCGGCGCGGTCGGCGCGGACCGGCTGCGGTTCGCGTTCCCCCGGCAGCGCCGCGACCGGCACCTCTGCCTGTCGGACTTCGTGCGCTCGCGCGCGTCGGGTCAGGTCGACGTGCTGCCCGTGCAGCTCGTGACCGCGGGCGCCCACATCGACACGGTGACGGCGAAGCTCTTCGCCGAGGACCGGTACCGCGACTACTACGAGCTGAACGGCCTCGTGATGCAGCTCACCGAGTCGCTCGCGGAGTACTGGCACGCGCGCATCCGCTCCGAGCTCGGCTTCGGTGCGGAGGACCCGACCGACACGGCGGGCCTGTTCAAGCTCGAGTACCGCGGCGCGCGCTTCTCGCTCGGCTACCCCGCGTGCCCCGACATGGAGGACCGCCGCAAGGTCGTGGAGCTGCTGCGCCCCGAGCGGATGGGCGTCGAGCTCAGCGACGAACTGCAGCTGCATCCCGAGCAGTCGACGGACGCGTTCGTGTTCCACCACCCCGAGGCGAAGTACTTCTCGGTCTGAGGGATGCCGCGGCCCGGGGCATCCACTCGCCGTGGGCGCCGAGGTGACGATTCGAGCCGCTCTCGCTGCCTCGAGGCGACGTGAACCGTCACATCGTCTGACCGGGCACCCCACCGAGTGTCAGCTGAGGTCGCCTCCGCCGGGTCGAAACGGCCGATCGCGACACTCCGGCGTCAGCGCATCGCGGGCGCCGTGGGTCGCGTGGACGACCTGGGAGCGGGCGTCGCGAGGACGGGCTTCGCGCGGCGCAGAGCGCCGAGGATCGCACGCCCGACGACGAGGATGCCGATCACGGTGGTGATCGCGCGGAGGGTGTCCCACGTGAGGGTCGACGTCACCAGGGAGTAGACGAAGAAGCTCGCGAGGTTCTGGCCGAGCGGCGCGCCCGCCTCGTACGAGATGCCGGCGCCCGCCCCGACCGCGAACGGCCAGAACCACAGGTTCATCACGAGTCCGAACGCGTACGAGGCGGCGACGCCGTACGCGCACAGGAGGACGACCTCGGCAGCGCCGCGCATGCGGGGGAGGAGCCCGGCGCCCGCGCCGACCCACGCGCACGCGAACATCTGGAACGGCGTCCACGGACCGATGCCGCCCGTCACGAGCGAGGACAGCGCGATCGTCAGCATCCCGAGCAGCAACCCGAACCGCGGGCCGAACGCCCGTCCGGCGAGGATCAGCAGGATGAACACCGCCTCGACACCGCCGACCCCGGTGCCGGCGATGCGGATCGCGGCGCCGATCGCGGCGAGGGTGCCCAGAAGCGCAAGGCTGTGCGCGGAGCGCACCGTGCCGTCGAGCAGGCTCAGCACCACGAGCGCGGCGAGCGGGGCGAGGGCCAGAGCGATCACGGGCGCTGCGGCCCGCGACTGCGCCGGGAGAGCCGCGGCGACGAGCGGCCAACCGAACGCCGCGAGCGCGATAAGGTTCACCGCCGCGAGGGCGACCCGTGCTCCAGGTCGCTCTCGCGGCCGCTGCGAGCGTGCGAGCCGCGTGTCGCTCGCCCTCTCGGTATGCGCGTCGCGTTCGCCCGCGACGTCGAAGACGGGACGCGGGGGGGATGCCGCAGAGGCAGTCGCCTGATCCCGCGGATGTTCCGCGCCGCTCCCGCCGGCACGCGGCGCTCCCTTCGCGCGCACAGGCGAGAGGGCGCCGCCGAGCGTGCCGCCTTCGAGCGGGAGCACGCGGTCCGCGACGGCCGCGGCGAAGCCCGCATCGTGCGTCGCCACGAGCACCGCGGTTCCGCGCGCCGCGAGGTCAGCGAGTGCGACGGCGACGAGACGACACGCGTCCGGGTCCAGGCCTCGCGTCGGCTCGTCGATCAGGAGGACACCCGGGTCCCGCGCCGCTTGCAGGGCGAGGGCGAGAAGTCGCCGCTCACCCGCGCTCAGGTCGCGGGGATGCCGTTCCCGCAGTCGCGTGGACCGCTCGCCGCCGGCATCCTCGCCGAGGAACCCGGCGAAGCGCGCCGCCGTACTTCCGAAACGCAGGCCCGCCTGCCGATCGGCGGCGCGGCACTCCGTCTCGACGCTCTCGCGGAGGAAAAGGTCGTCGGACGCGTCGGGGACGAGCGCCACCGACCTCCCGAGGGTGTCGATCGCGCCGCGGTCCGCGGCATCGGGGAGCGCGATCGCAGTGAGGAGGCTCGATTTTCCGGCACCGTTGGGACCGACGAGGGCGACGATCTCACCCGCACGCAACTCGAGGGACGCCCGGTCGACGGCGACGCGCTCGCGATGCCGTACCGTGAGCTCGCGCACACGGAGGGTGGGGTCGCCGGCTGACGGCTCGGGGTGGACCATCGCCGCACGGTCCGTCATCGCCCCCTCGAGCGGCCCGTCGCCCCTCACCGCACCCTCGACGACCGCTCCCTCCCGGATCACGAGCACCCGGTCTGCCACGCCCGCACCACCGGCCACTCCGGTGCCCGTGAACTCCTCCACGCGGTGCTCGGCGACGAGCACGCAGATGCCCGCCTCGTGAGCGAGCGCATCGAGCAGGGCGACGATCCGTGCGCGGGCGGCGACATCGAGGTCGGCCAACGGCTCGTCGACCAGCAGCAGCACCGGCTGCTCGACGACGGCCGCGGCGATCGCGACGAGCGTCGCCTCGCCTGCCGAGAGCCCCCGCACCTCTCGGGTCAGCAGCTCGCGGATGCCGGTTCGTGCGGCGACGTCGGCGACCCGGGCTGCGACGATCGACGGCGCGACGCCCCGCAGCGCGAGCGCGAGTCCGATCTCATCGGCGACCCGTTCGCTCGTGAATCCCTCGCGCGGATGCTGCAGCACGACGCCCACGAGACGCGACATGTCGCGAGGCGGGGTGCCCGCGCGGTCGTGCCCCGCGACGTCGACCAGGCCCGCCATGCGCCCGCCGTCCAGGTGGGTGTGCAGGCCACTGAGCGCGCGCAGGACCGTGGTCTTGCCGGACCCGGTGGGGCCTGCGAGCACCGTGAGGGTGCCGGGGGCCGGCGTCAGCTCGTCGATCCGCAACACCGCCGAGCCCGGGTACCCCCACTCGGCATCCCGCACGACGACCGGTCGCGCGCAATCGCCCTCTACGGCGCAGCCCGCGAGTCCCCGCAGTTCCAGGCTTGCGGCGACCGCTCCGGCCCGCTCGAGCGTGCGCTGCAGCAGGGGGGCGAGGAGCCGCACCCCGCCCCGGAATCCGCCGGGCTCGCCGCGCAGCCGCTGGGCGGTCCGCACGGCGCGGGCGGCGTCGACGAGTGCGGGAAGCGTCGCCCACGCGACGGCGAGCGTGCGCGTGATGCCGCGCAGGGGTCCGCGATGCGACGCCCGCGCCAGCAGACGCGCGACGTCGACGATCGCGTTGAGCACGCCGAACAGGAGGATCAGCCCGGCGATCGGCAGCGCGCTCGCCGCGGCATCCCACAGCCCGTCGATCGTCGCGGGGCCGAACATCACGACGTGCGCGAACGGCGGCGGCAGGCGGAGTTCGGGGAGCGGCAGCACGACCGGCCCCGCGCCGTCCGCCCCGTGGAACAGAACGCGGTACACGACCCGCACCACGACGAACCCGGCGGCGAGGACAGCCGCCGCCTTCAGCGGCGCGGGGCGGAAGGTCATGTTCAGGGGGAGGCGGGCTCGCCGTTGAGGGTGAACAGCAGGGCGAGACTCTCGCCGGGTTCGAGCTCGAGGGTCGACAGCCCTTCTTCCGCGTACGCCCACTCGCCGGCGGCGGGGCGCACCCACAGCGACCAGTACGCGAACGCCGCGGGCATCGACGCGCAGGTCTCGAAGTACTCCTTGCCGTCCTCCGCGGTCAGCGCGAGGTCTTCGGCGGGCACGCCGTCGACGCGGCACACGACCTGGTCGCCGTACTCCTCGGTACCCTCGACGCCGATGCGGGCGAGGTCCAGCGCCTCGGACGCGAGGATCGGCTCCTCCGCGGGCACGCACCATGTCGCCGAGGCCTCGTCGGCGTCGCCGAGGGCGGAGGCGTCCACGATGACCGTGACGCCCTCGACGTCGTCGACTTCCTCGCAGGGCCCGGCGACGGCCGGGATGACGATCTCCGAGGCGGCGGGCGTCGCCGAGGTGTCGGCGGCCGGGCCCGCACACGCGGACAGGGTCACGAGCAGTGCGGCGGCGGATGTCGCGCCGAGGGCGCGCAGGATCGAGGTCACCGATCCAGGGTAGGTCGTCCGCGCGACGGCGCCCGTTCCGCGTGACACTCCGCGTCACACGCCCCCCCCCGTAGGCTGTGCGGGTGAGCGTTTCCGAACTGTTCGACGAGAACGAATGGGTGTCGGCCCCCGGGTCCGAGGACTACACCGACATCACCGCGCACGTCTCGCGTGACGGCCGCATCGCGCGCATCGCGTTCGACCGCCCCGAGGTGCGCAACGCGTTCCGCCCGCACACGGTCGACGAGCTGTACCGCGCGCTCGACATCGCCCGACAGGATGCCCGCATCGGAGTGGTCCTGCTGACGGGGAACGGACCGAGCCCGAAGGACGGCGGCTGGGCGTTCTGCTCGGGCGGCGACCAGCGCATCCGCGGGCGCTCCGGCTACCAGTACGCGGGAGACGGCGACGCGTCCGCCGCCGACCCGCGCGACCCGGCGCAGTCCGCGCTCGGGCGGCTGCACATCCTGGAGGTGCAGCGCCTCATCCGCTTCATGCCGAAGGTCGTGATCGCCGTGATCCCCGGGTGGGCGGCCGGCGGAGGGCATTCGCTGCACGTCGTGTGCGATCTGAGCATCGCCAGCGCCGAGCACGGCCGGTTCAAGCAGACCGACGCCGACGTCGGCTCGTTCGACGCCGGCTACGGGTCGGCGTACTTCGCGCGTCAGATCGGCCAGAAGTTCGCGCGCGAGGTGTTCTTCCTCGCCGAGGAGTACTCCGCACAGCGCGCTTACGAGATGGGGGCCGTGAACCGCGTCGTGGCGCACGCGGACCTCGAGCGGGAGGCGATCGCGATGGCGCGGACGATCCTCACCAAGTCGCCGACCGCGATCCGCATGCTCAAGTTCGCGTTCAACGCGGTCGATGACGGGATGGTCGGACAGCAGGTGTTCGCGGGCGAGGCCACGCGGCTCGCGTACGGCACGGACGAAGCCGTCGAGGGGCGGGACTCGTTCCTCGAGAAGCGCGACCCCGACTGGTCGCCGTACCCGTGGCACTACTGACGCCGATGAGGCTCGAACCCCTCATCGGCGACGATCCGCGCGAGATCCTCCGGGCCCTCCGCGGGGCGCTGCACGGCGCGGGTCCCGCGCTCGGCCTCGGGATGGTCCACGACCTGCCCGCGGAGGTGCGCGCGGGAACGGCGGTGGTCGTCACGACGTCCGGGTCGACCGGAGTGCCCAAGAGCGTGATCCTGAGCCGTGGCGCCCTGATCGCGAGTGCGCTCGCGACGGCGGACCGCATCGGCGACGGCGCGTGGCTCCTGGCCCTCCCGGCGACGTACGTCGCCGGGCTCCAGGTGCTCGTGCGGTCGATCGTCGCCGACCGCGAGCCGGCATGGCTCACCGGCGCGTTCACCCCGCCGGCGTTCGCGGCGGCCGCGCTCACGATGCTCTCGACCGACCGCGGGGAGCGGGTGCCGACCTACACCTCCCTCGTGCCCGCCCAGCTGTCGAAGCTGCTCGACGCCGCCGCGCACGACGACAGCGTCCTCGCGGCCCTCCGCTCGTTCGAGACGATCCTCGTCGGGGGTCAGGCGATTCCCGCCGCCACACTCGAACGGGCGCAGGATGCCGGAGCCCGCGTCGTCCGCACGTACGGCTCGACCGAGACGAGCGGGGGATGCGTCTACGACGGACGTCCGCTGCGCGGCGTCCGGGTGCGGGTCGTCGACGGCGAGGTGCGGGTCGCCGGCCCGACCCTGGCGGACGGCTATCTCGGCGACCCCGCCGCGACCGAGGCCGCATTCCCGCGGGATGCCGACGGGACGCGGTGGTACCGCACGGGCGACGCCGGGATCATCGAGGACGACCTGCTGCGGCTCCGCGGGCGCATCGACAACGTGATCGTGTCGGGCGGCATCAACGTGTCGCTCGATCGGGTCGAGCGCATCGTCCGCTCCATCGCAGGCCTCGAATCCGCCGTGGTCGTCGGCGTCGCGGATGACCGCTGGGGCGAGGCCGCCGTCGTCGTGGTCCCGCGCGGCGAGGCGCTCCGGCGGAGCGAATCGGTGCAGCTAGAAGAAGCGCGCACGGCGGTCGCCGAGGAGATCGGCGCCCACGCCCGACCGACTCGGCTCGTGCTGGTCGACGACCTCGCGACACTGCCGAGCGGCAAGCCCGACCGCGAGGCGATCCGCGCCGCCGTCGCCGCCCTGCGCTGAGCGCCGCCCTGCGACCCGACCGCCGCACCGGACCGAGCCCGCCCGGCTCACGCCGTAGGATGACTGCTCGTGGCAGGAACCCCCAGCAAGAAGCGCAAGCGCCCCGGCCCCCGCAAGCAGCCCCCGCGCGGAAACCCGCAGAAGCCGCGCGAGTCCGGCGACCCGCGGCACGTGGAGAAGGCGACCCTTCGCGACTGGATCGGTGCGGCGCGACTGCGCACCTTGCCGCTCGCGATCACGCCGATCCTGATCGGCACGGGCGCCGCGATCCTCGTCGACGGGCTCTTCCACTGGGTGATGGCGCTGTTCTGCCTCATCGTCTCGATCAGCCTGCAGATCGCCGTGAACTACGCGAACGACTACAGCGACGGGATCCGCGGCACGGACGACCATCGTGTGGGGCCGGCCCGACTCACGGCATCGCGCAGGGCGACGCCGCGCCAGGTGCTCACCGTCGCGCTGGTGTTCTTCGGCATCGCCGCGGTCGCGGGCCTCGCGCTCGTGATCCGCAGCGGCCAGTGGTGGCTCCTGCTCGTCGGCGCGGCGTGCATCGTCGCCGCGTGGTTCTACACGGGCGGCAAGCGACCCTACGGCTACTACGGCCTGGGCGAACTGTTCGTGTTCGTGTTCTTCGGACTCGTCGCGACGGTCGGCACGACGTTCGTGCAGGTGCTGACCGTTCCCCAGGAGGCCTGGTTCGGCGGTGTCGGGGCGGGCCTGCTCGCATGTGCCGTGCTGCTCGCGAACAACCTGCGCGACATCGACCAGGATCGCGCCGCGCATAAGCGCACCCTCACGGTGCTGATCGGCCGTCGCTGGACGCGCGTGCTGTTCACGGTCTTCGTTCTCGTGCCGTTCATGATCGCGGCCTATCTCGCGCTGTTCTACCCGATCGCGTGGCTCACGATGCTGGCGCTGCTGTCCGCCCTCGCGGCGATCCTCATCGTCTGGACCTACCGGCTGCCGCGCGAACTCGTGGTCGCGCTCAGCCTCACGTCGCTCACGTCGGTCGCGTACGGAGCGTTCCTGATGTGGGCCTTCGTCGGCTGACGCGCGTCACGCGTCGGGCGCGCGCTCGTCCTTCGGAAGGGAGACCGCGTCCTTCGGGAGGGCGACCGCGTCCGCCGCGGCATCCTCGGCGTCTTCGTCCGCACGTGCGTCCCGCGCCCGGGCCCGTTTGCGGCGGGTGGCGAGATCCGTCGTGACATCGCTCAGCGGACGACGCAGGAACAGCAGCGACAGGCTGAGGCCGATGAGCGCCGCGAAGATCGCGGCCAGCCAGGAGAGCTCGCGGAAGATCGGGAACAGCAGCAGGATGCCGAGCGGCACGAGGAACGCGAGCAGCCGGAGCACCGTGTAGACGAGGGCGGAGCGGGCTTTCACCCCTCAATCGTAAGCGCGGCCCCGAATGCGTCGAGCCGGGGTCTCGGTCCGGTCACGGGCGGAGCCGGACGGGCCGCGCGCGCCTAGGATGGAACCGTGCCGAGAGTACTGCTGATTCTGGCGCTGGTCCTGACCGCCTTCTGGGTCTACACCATCGTCGACTGCAGTGTGCAGCCTGCAAGCCGCCACCGCGGCGTGAGCAAGCCGATCTGGATCCTCATCGTCGTCTTCCTTCCCGTCCTCGGCGGCCTGCTCTGGCTCACCGTCGGCCGCACGCGTCGCCGCGCGATCGCCGCGCGTCGGGCGCCGGACGATGACCCCGAGTTCCTCGAGAAGATCGGCACGCTCAGCGAGCAGGACGAGCGCATCCGCCGCCTCGAGGAGGAGCTCGCAATGCTCGACGCCGAAGACGACGACCCGCGCTGGGCGAACCCGGGTGCGGCTGCCGCCGCCGGGGCCGCTCCGACGGCGGGCACGGCACCGGGTGCACCTGCGGCGGGCAAGACCGGGCCGGACGTGCCCACCCGCGGAAGTGACCGTCCGTCCGACGGTGACGACGACCCGCGCGGTCAGCGCGGCGTCGCCGGTCAGTCGTGACCGCAGCTCCGGCGACGGATGCCGCAGCCGCACTCCTGTGCGCGCTCGTGGATCTCGGCGTGCGTCATGTCGTCCTGAGTCCCGGTTCGCGCTCGCAGGCGCTCGCGCTCGTCGCCGCTGAGCTCGAAAGCCGCGGCGCCCTTCGGCTGCACGTGCGGATCGACGAGCGCGTCGCGGGATTCACCGCCCTCGGCATCGGCCGCGAGACCGGGGCGCCCGCTGTCGTGATCTGCACGTCGGGCACCGCCGCGGCGAACCTGCTGCCGGCGGCGCTCGAGGCGCACCACGCCGGCGTCCCCCTGCTGCTGCTCACCGCGGACCGCCCACCCGAACTGCGCGGAGTGGGCGCGAACCAGACGACCCGGCAGCTCGGGATGTTCACGCCCAGCACCCGGCTCGAGGCCGACCTCCCGGTGCCCGAGGCGACGGACCCGGACGGCGACGGCGAGCAGAGCCTCCTCCTGCGCGACGTCGCCGCCGAGGCGGTCGCCGCCGCGCTCGGCGCCGGCACGCGCGCGCCCGGCCCGGTGCACCTGAACGTGCCCTACCGTGAGCCGCTCGGCGGCGAGCTGCCGCGCTGGCTGGGGGTTCCGACGGCCGAGCTCACGGCGACCGACGAGATCGATCCGGACGCCGCGCCGGTCGACGAACCGGGTGACGAGGAGGTGTCGGGCGCCCTGTATCAGGGCGGCGGCGGCATCGGCGAGGCCGACCAGCCCAGCGAGCCCGATGCGCTGCCGTGCGTGCTCGAGCGCGGTCCGCGGACCGTGGTGATCGCGGGGGCCGACGCGGGTGAGGATGCCGAGTTCCTGGCGCACACCGGCGGATGGCCGCTCATCGCCGAGATCGTCAGCGGCGCGCGGTTCGGCCGCAACCTCGTGCACGGCTACCGAGGGCTGCTCGCCGACCCGCACCTCGGCGGTCGTGTCGAGCGCGCCGTCGTGCTCGGACACCCCACGCTCAGTCGCGAGGTGGCGAAGCTCCTGTCCGATCCGGAGGTCGAGGTGCTCGCCGTGCGCGGCCCCGGTGAGCCGCTGAACCTCAATGGCACGACCACGGCAGTGGATGCCGTCGCCGTAGGCCCCGGCGAGGTCGACCGTGACTGGCTCGGAGCGTGGATGCGGGCATCCCGCGACGCCGCCGTCGACCTGAGTCCTCCCGCCCCCGACGCCGACGGACTGGCGTCGACCGTTCCGGCCGAGCGACTGGGCGCGATCCAGAACGAGCTCGCCGCCATCCGGGCGCCCCTGGACCGTGCCGCGCTCGTCGACGCGGTGTGGCGTGCGACCTGGCCGCACGACCGGCTCATGTTCGGATCGTCGCGCCTCGTGCGGGTCGCCGACGCGCTGCTGCCGGGCAAGAAGGTGCCGGTCCACTCCAACCGCGGTCTCGCCGGCATCGACGGCACCGTTGCCACGGCGATGGGCATCGCGCTCGCGTCGCAGACGGAGGACCGCCCCGGGGTGACCCGCGTGCTGCTGGGCGACCTCGCCGTGCTGCACGACGTGGGCGCGCTGCTGCTGCCGCCGACGGAGGACGAGCCGCGCATCCAGGTGATCGTGGGCAACGACGGCGGCGGGACGATCTTCGACAGCCTCGAAGTGGCCGACATCGCTCCGGCCACCGCGATGGATCGCGTGCTGTACACGCCGCACACCGCCCGGCTCGAGCACCTCGCGCTCGCGTACGGGTGGGAGTACGTGCGGGTCACGACCCGCGCGGCGCTCGATCAGGCGCTCACCGCGCCGGTCGGCGGTCGGCAGCTCATCGAGGTTCCGCTGACGCGCTGAGCGCGGCATCCCCTGTCACACCGCCCGCCCGGCCGCGGTGTCGGCCATGATGGGCACCATGACCCAGAACAGCGAGAAGTACTGGTCGGGCGAGGTCGCCCAGCTGTTGCGTGCGGGGGAGGGATTCGTGCTCTCCGGCGTCGACCCCGACTCGACCCCGGGCTACGCCGACGACAAGGACGCCGCCGCGCTCGACCTCGCGGCAGGCGCGGGCGACCTCGACGAACTGCAGGAGCGGCTGTACGCGCAGAGCCGCGGCGAGGCCTCCGATGCGTCGGTGCTGCTCGTGCTGCAGGCGATGGACTCGGCGGGCAAGGGCGGCATCATCCGGCACGTGGTGGGGTCGGTCGACCCTCAGGGCATCCTGCTGACCGCGTTCAAGAAACCCACGCCCGAAGAGCTCGCGCACGACTTCCTGTGGCGCATCGAGAAGCGGGTGCCCGAGCCCGGCTACATCGGGGTCTTCGACCGGTCGCACTACGAGGACGTCCTGATCGGCCGCGTGCGCGAACTCGCGCCGCCAGAGGAGATCGAGCGACGCTACGGGGCGATCAACGACTTCGAGAATCGGCTGCACGACGCGGGGACCCGCATCGTGAAGGTCATGCTGCACATTTCGTACGACGAGCAGCGGGCCCGGCTGCAGGAGCGGCTCGACCGCCCCGACAAGCACTGGAAGTACAACCCGGGCGACGTCGACGAGCGCGCCCGCTGGCCGTACTACATGGCCGCGTACCAGACCGTGTTCGAGCGGACGTCGACCGAGCACGCGCCGTGGTTCGTCGTGCCGGCGAACCGCAAGTGGTACGCGCGGCTCGCCGTGCAGCACTTGCTGCTGGGCGCCCTGCGCGAGATCGATCCGCAGTGGCCGCTGGCGACGTTCGACGTCGAGGTGGAGAAGAAGCGGCTCGCCGCGACGTAGGAGTTCTCGCCGGCCTGTCCGGTCGCGTCGCCCCGAGTCAGCCGCGGGCCACCGCATCGGCCGCATACCGAATCGGTCCTCCACCGAATCGAACGCATAGTGTGGGGCGGTGACCCGCGCCGCCGACCCCGTCCGTCAGATCGCCGACACGTACGTCGCGGAGCTCGCAGCCCACGAACCCGACGCCGCGCAGGCCGCGGGCCTGCCGTCGCCGGGACCGCTCGCCGACATCGGACCGGAGTGGCTGCAGCGCAAGTACGACCTGCAGGGCGAGGTCCTCGCGACGCTCTCGACACTTCCTCCCGACGCCGGTGACCCGACGCTGCGCGCGGCGCTCGCCGAGCGTCTCGAGCGCGAGCGGCTGCTGTTCGACACCGGTTTCACGCCGCGCCTCGTGGCGGGCCTCGCGAGCCCGGTGCACCTCATCCGCTACGCGATCGAAGGCCTGACCGTGACGGCGGATGCCGCGGGCCGCGAGCTGATCGACCGACTCGAGGCCGTGCCGCACGGTATCGCGCAGTACATCGAGACGCTCCGCTGGGCGCGCGAGAACCCCGCGCGCTTCCGCGGCACGGCGGTCGCCCCGGTGCGTCAGCTCGACACGCTCGCCGATCAGCTCGACCTCTGGGTCCGTGCCGACTGGTTCGGCTCGGTGCCCGTCGACGACGCGGTGGATGCCGCCACCCGCGCGCGCGTGCGGGCCGCCGCCGACCGCGCGAACGTCGCGCTCGCGGAGCTGATCACCGTGCTCCGCGGCGAGCTGCGTCCCGTCGCGCCGACCCGAGACGGCGTCGGGGCGGACGTGTATCCCGATCTCGCCGCCGCGATGCTGGGCGCGCGCATCGACCTGGCCGACACGTACGCGTACGGCTGGGCCGAGCTCGAGCGCCTCGTCGCCGAGTCGCGCGCGCTCGCGGCGGACCTGGGTGGCGGCGCGGGCAGCGGCTCAGACGAAGGCGGGGACGATCCGGTCCGCCGCGCCGCCGGGCTGCTCGACGCTGATCCGCGCTATCGACTGGAGGGCGTCGAGGAGATCCGCGCCTGGCTCGAACGCCGTGTGGCCGAGACGACGGCGGCGCTCGCGCCGGCGTTCGACCTGCCGCCCGGCATCCACGACGTCGAATGCGTCGTCGCCGAAGCGTCGACCGGTGTCGTGTACTACACGCCCGCCCCACCTGACGGGTCCGTCCCGAGCCGTATCGTGTGGACGATCCCGAGCGGCGTGCCGGTCGCTGCGACCTGGCAGGAGGTGACGAGCGTTCACCACGAGGGCCTGCCCGGACACCATCTGCAGTTCGCCGTGACGGCCGCCGACCCGGACCTGCACCCGTGGCAGCGGCACTTGTGCCACATCCACGGCTATGCGGAGGGCTGGGCGCACTACGCCGAGCAGCTCGCAGACGAGCTGGGGCTGATCCGCGACCCTGCGGAGCGTCTCGGGCTGCTGCTCGGGCAGATCTGGCGGTCGGTGCGCATCGTCGCCGACATCGGCTTGCACACCGGCTGGGCGATCCCGTCGAACGCTCTCGTCAGCGAGACGGCATGGACACCCGAGCTGGCGCAGCGGATGCTCGTCGATTTCGCGCTCGTCGAACCGCACCTGGCCGGGTTCGAGGTCGACCGTTACCTCGGCTGGCCCGGGCAGGCCCTCGCGTTCAAGGTCGGTGCGCGGCTGTGGAACGACGCGCGTGCCGCGCGCGCGGCGGCGGACGGCGAGGCGTTCTCGCTGCGGGACTTCCACCGCGACGCGCTCGCACTCGGTCCGATGGGGCTCGAGCCCCTGCGCGCGGCGCTGCTGCGGAGTTCTGCCGACTAAGCGGCGACGACTTCCACGCCGTGCCAGAAGGCGACGTGGTCGGTGATCTCGGATGCCGCGGCCGAGGGAGCCGGGTAGTACCACGCAGCGTTCGGGTTGCGCCGACCGTCCACCTCGACGTGGAAGTAGCTCGCCGTGCCCTTCCACGAGCACACGGTGTGGTTGTCGCTCGGGACGAAGTGGTCGGGGTTGATCGACTCCTTCGGGAAGTAGTGATTGCCTTCCACGACGACCGTGTCGTCTGATTCGGCGAGGACTGCTCCATTCCAGATGGCCTTCATGGTTCTCCTTTTCGTCCCTGGGGCGCGCGGTCGCTGTCTGCGACCGTACGAGATGCCAACCGCGGACGAGGTGGAATCATTCCTGTGAATGCACCTCGGACGAAACGCGGCTCAGTCGGTTTGCAGCTCAGCCGCGCACCTGCGGCAGCACGTCGCGGCCGAGCAGGGCTATGCCCTCGGCCGGGACGGCGCCGTGCGGCGTACCGAACTCGATGCGGTCCACGCCCGTGTCGATGAGGCGGCCGCACTGCGCGGCGATGTCGTCGGGAGTGCCCGAGAAGGCGAACAGATCGAGCACGTCGCGCGGCACGAGCCGCCCGGCGGCCTCTTCGTCGCCGTCCGCGAGGCACGCGCGGATCGCCGGCAGCAGGTCCTCCGGAAGCTCCACGGTCGGATCCAGCGCGGCGATGACATCGAGGTACATCGCGACCTCGCGGCGGGCGAGGAGGCGGGCTGCGTCGCCGTCGCGGTCGACGACCGTCACCGCGCCGAGCACGACGCCGACGGCATCCGTGGGTCGCGCGGCGCGCTCGAGCCCGCGCGCGAGGCGGGCTCGCACGACGCCCACCATGTCCGGATTCGCGCTGCCGCCGATCTTGATCTCGTCGGCGAGTTCGCCGGCCAGCGCCATCCCGAGCGGGCCCCACGACCCGATCAGGATCGGCGCGCGCGACCTCGTCACGGGATACCGCAGCCGCACGCCCCGCTCGAGCCGGAACGCCGAGCCCGCATACCCCGCGCCCTCACCCGCGAGAAGCGCCTGGATCACTCCGACGGCGTCGCGCAGGTGCGTGATCGGCTTCGGCGCGTCGAGTCCGATCGCCTCGAGCCACGACCCCTTCGCGAGCCCGAGGTAGGCACGGCCGCCGGATGCGGCATCCACCGCGGCGAACTGCCCCGCGATCTCGTACGGATGAAGGGTGTACGGGTTCCAGCACGCGCAGCCCAGGCGGATGCGTGAGGTCGCGCCGGCCATTTCGAGGAGGGCGGCGACCGGGGGCTGGTACAGCAGATCCGAGAAGACCGACACCCCGTCGAAACCGAGCTGCTCGGCGAGCGCCGCGAGCCGCGCGTATTCGCCCGGCGCCTTGTCGGTCTGCAGACCGAGCGAGAAGCGGACGTCGCTCACGTGAGCTCGTCGGTGTCGATCGAGCGGATGCCGGTCCGCACGATCCGCATGATGAGCCGTTCGTCCGGGTCGGGGCACGCGACGAGGTCGTCGCGTTCGAGCCAGTCGCCGGGGGGAAGCCGTCGCTGCTTCGCAGGGAGGAGCGGGAGCACGGCCTGGAGCGCGTACAGACAGAAGTGCCCGCCGTCGGGGAGGCACAGCCTGCTGCTCTGCACGAGGTCGATGTGGTCGCCGACCTTCATGCCGCACACCGAGCGTCCCTCGATGCGGTCGACCACGACGCTCAGGTCGTAGAGCTCCGTGCGGTCGCCCGCGGTCGACGGGCCGTCGTCTGCGGCGCTCACGCCCGCATCCCTGCGCGCGGGCGGTCGTGGTCGTCACGCACGACGACGCCGCCCTTCATCACGAAATGGATGCCGCGGAGTGCGGCGACGTCGGCCGACGGGTCGTCGGGCATCGCGATCAGGTCGGCGAAGCGGCCGGGCGCGATCACCCCGACCCGGTCGTCGGCGTCGAGCCAGCGTGCGGGCGCGGCGGTCGCGGCGCGGACGACGTCGGATGCCGACAGGCCGCCCGTCTGCATGTGCTCGAGTTCGCGCACCACGGCGCTCGTCCCCTCGAAATCCCAGAAGGGTGGCATGTCGCTGCCGAGGAGCACTTCGACCCCGGCATCCAGTGCGCAGCGGTACGACTCGAGGTGGCGGGGACCGGCGCCGAGCGAGCGCTCCTGCATCCACGCCGGCACGCCGAGGTCGTCGAAGAACGCTCCGGCGCGCGTGACGACGAGCGTCGGCACGAGGGCGACGCCGCGCTCGGCCATGAGCCGGGCGACCTCGGGGGTCAGCTCGTAGCCGTGCTCGACGCAGTCGAGGCCGAGCTGGACGGCCTCCGCGATGATCGCCGCGGGTCCGGCGTGGGCGGTGACCTTGCGGCCCCACGCGTGGGCGGTCGAGATCGCCGCCGCCATCTCCTCGCGAGTCAGCTGCGGCGTGGTGATCTGCTCGTGCTCGCCGGCGATGCCGCCGGAGATCATGAGCTTGATGAGGTCGGCACCGGCCTTGATCTGCGTGCGGACGCCGCGGGCGAAGTCGTCGGGTCCGTCGCACTCGAGCGTGTCGTCGGCGTCGTGCCCGTGTCCGCCGGTGCAGCAGAGTCCGCGCCCGGCCGTGAAGATGCGGGGTCCGGCGACGTGACCGGCCTCGATCGCGCGGCGCAGCGCGAAGTCCGCACCGCCCTTCTCCGCGACGCACCGCACCGTGGTCACACCCGACAGCAGGGTGCGGCGTGCGCCGTCGGCCATGTGGAGGGCCAGTTCATGCGGGTCGAGGGCGCTCACCGCATCGCCGCCCGGGCCGGGGAGCGACAGCGAGAAGTGCGTGTGCATGTTGATCAGGCCGGGCATGACGTGTGCGCCACCCAGATCGATCGCGCTCTCCAGATCGATCGCGCCGTCTCCGGCATCCGCTTCGGGCACGATCGCGGCGATCACACCGTCGCGCACGACGATCGCGAGCCCTTCCTTCGGGTGCGGGTCGACGCCGTCGATCAGGCGCAGGTTCACGAGCACCGCGTCGCCGCGGGTGGGTAAGGAGTGCACGGCGCCACTCATGCGAGGGCATCCACGATCGGCCGGAACTTCACGCGCGTCTCCAGCATCTCGGCTTCGGGGTCGCTCCCGGCGACGATTCCGGCTCCGGCATGCGCCCGCAGGGGGATGCCGTCGCCCGACGTGTCGTCGAGGTCGAACTGCGCGCACCGGAGGGCGATCGCCCACTCGCCGTCGCCGTTGGCGCCCACCCAGCCGACCGGGCCCGCGTACCGCCCCCGGTCGAACGGCTCGAGCCTGCGGATGACCGCGAGGGCGGCGTCCGTGGGTGTGCCTGCCACGGCTGCGGTCGGATGCAGCGCGGCGACGAGGTCGAGCGCCGATGCGCCGCCGACGAGATCGCCCTCGACGTCGGTGGCGAGGTGGAAGACGTTGGGGAGCTTGAGGAGGAACGGCTGTTCGCTCGCCGCCAGCGCGCTCGTGTGCGGCCGGAGCGCGGCGAGCACGCTCTGCACGGCATACAGGTGCTCGTCCTGATCCTTCGCGCTCGTGGCGAGCGCGAGCGACGCGGCCGTGTCGGCGTCCGCGTCGGCGCCGCGCGGGGTCGTGCCGGCGAGGACGCGGGCCGTCACCGTTCCGCCCGACACCGTGACGAGGGTCTCGGGGCTCGCGCCGATGAGGCCGTCGACCGCGAACGTCCAGCAGTCGGGATACCCCGTCGCGAGGGCGCGCGCCAGGCGGCGGAGGTCGGATCCCGCCGGGAGGGAGCCTGCGAGGTCGCGCGCGAGGACGACTTTGCTCACTTCACCCGAGGCGATCGCCGCGAGTCCGCCGCGGACGGCGTCCTGGTATCCGCTCGGGTCGAGGGCTCCCGGGCCGAGCGTCGCCGACCAGTGCGGACCGTACTCCGTGCGCTGGGGCATCGCGTCGCTGCGGTCGTCGCCCACGTGCGTGATGCGGGTCACCCACGAGCGCCCGCCGCGTCGGGCGACCACGAGCCACGGCACGCTCAAGATGCTGCGCGCCGACGATTGCGGGTCGAACGCGAACGAGCCGAACGCGATGAGTCCCGTGCCGGGCAATCCGACCGGGTCGTCGATCTCGGCATCTGCCGCGACTGCGCGCCACCATTGCGCGACTCCGGCCTCGGCGGGGTCGCCGGTGGTGACGAACGCGGCCGCTTCGCCGTACGCGGCCATGACGTCACCGCGGCGGTTCCAGTACGTCGGATGCGACGGCGACGTGTACGAGAGCACGTCTTCGAGCGGGTCGATCTCACGGGTCACGACCCGGAGCCGCGGGGTCGGCAGCTGCTGCGGGTCGCTCACCTCTTCAGCCTAGAGTCGTGCACGGTCGTCCGGGTTCGGGCGCGTGGCGGCGGCTGCCGGATCAGGGAGGGGCCCCGGCGAACCCCGGACCCCGGTGAGCCCGCGGCGTCGCGGGCGCCGGCGTCCGACCCCGCACATAAACTGAGCGTGATGAGCACCCACCACGATCACGCGCCGCTGCGGCCTGCGCCGGGAACCAAGGTGCTGTTCCGGTGGCGCAAGTGGGACGGCGGCCCGCACTGGCTGCACGAGTGCGTGTACCTCGGCAGCGACGAGTGGGGCGACTGGTTCGGTCAGCGCGAGGGGTGGCGCAGCACGCGGCCCGAGCGCGACTACCTCGTCGGCGCCGACAACGTGACACTCATGCCGCCGGACGGCCGCTATGCGCTGACGGTCAACGTCGCGCCGCCCGCGACGTACCGCATCTACATCGACCTCGGGTGGGACGTGCGCTGGGACGAGCGCGACGGCGAGCTCGAGCCCACGGGCATCGACATGGACCTCGACGTCGTGCACGCCGTCGACGGCCGCGGCATCTGGATCGACGACCGCGACGAGTGGGACGAGCACCGCGTCGCCTACGGCTATCCGCTCGAGATCGTCGCGCAGCTCGAGAACCTCGCGATCGACCTCGAGGCCCGCGTGCGCGCCGGCCAGGCGCCGTTCGACGACGCGACGCCGGACGCCTGGCTCGCGCGTCTGGCTTCGCTCGAACCGCCTGCCGAGGCGGGGCACGAGCCTAGACTCGACGGGTGAACGCCGACCACGACAAGAACCGCGCCGACCTGCAGAAGGACCCCGCGCGGGTGAGCGGCATGTTCGACCAGGTCGCGAAGAACTACGACCGCACCAATACCGTCCTGAGCATGGGCAACGACCGCATGTGGCGGGCCGCCACAACGCGCGCCGTCGCCCCGCGCCGCGGGCAGCGCATCCTCGATCTCGCCGCCGGTACCGGTGCGAGCTCCGTCGCGCTGGCCAAGAGCGGCGCCGAGGTCGTCGCGGCGGACTTCTCGCCGGGCATGATCGCCGAGGGCGTGCGCCGTCACGGCCCGGGGTCGCCGGGGGGCGGCATCCCGAATCTCACGTTCGTGCAGGCGGATGCGACGGCGCTGCCCTTCGGCGACGACGAGTTCGACGCCGTCACGATGTCGTTCGGCCTGCGCAACGTCAACGAGCCGAAGAAGGCCCTGCGCGAGCTGCTGCGCGTCACCAAGCCCGGTGGACGCCTGGTGATCTGCGAGTTCTCGCACCCGCCGTCGCGTTCGTTCAACGGCCTGTACCGGTTCTACAACGACCGCGTGCTGCCGGTCGTCGCGAAGGCGGTCAGCTCGAACGCCGAGGCGTACGACTATCTGAACGAGTCGATCCGCGACTGGCCCGACCAGCGCCGCCTGTCGGCGTGGATCCGCGAGAGCGGATGGACCGATGTCGCGTTCCGCAACCTCTCGATGGGCATCGTGGCGCTGCATCGCGCGACGAAGCCGGCGGCGTCGTGATCGCACGGGCCACCTCGATCGCGGCCGAGGAGTCGAGGGCCTCCGACCCCGGTAGGCTGGTCAGGTGAATCCCTCAGCGTCGGGCTCGCGGGTCGCGGGCAAGCTGGGCCTCACCGACCGCACATTCGGCGGGCCGCGCTCCCGCAAGCTCGCGTCGGCCGTGAAGGCCGGGCTCGCCGAGGTCGACCGCGTGCTCGCGGACGAGCTGCGCATGACCGACCAGATCGCGGATGCCGCGAGCCGCTACCTCTACGAGGCCGGCGGCAAGCGCGTGCGCCCCATGCTCGCCCTCATCACCGCCCAGCTCGGCGAGGGCGCGAACGAGAACGTGATCCTCGGCGCGACCGCGCTCGAGATGACCCACCTCGGCACGCTGTACCACGATGACGTGATGGATGCCGCCGACAAGCGCCGCGGTGTGCCCAGCGCCCACGCGGTGTGGGGCAACAGCGTCGCGATCCTCACCGGCGACCTGCTGTTCTCCCGCGCGAGCCAGATCATGGCGCGTCAGGGCGAGCGGGCCATCCGCCTGCAGGCCGACACGTTCGAGCGGCTCGTCCTCGGGCAGATGCACGAGACCGTCGGCCCTCAGGACGGCGAGGACCGGGTCGCGTTCTACCTCAAGGTGCTCTCCGACAAGACGGGGTCGCTCATCGCGGCCGCGGCCCAGTCAGGGCTCATCTTCTCCAACGGACCGGGGGAGTACGAGAAGCCGCTCGTGACGTTCGGTGAGAAGGTCGGCGTCGCGTTCCAGCTGCTGGACGACGTGATCGACCTCTCGAACGACCCGGACGAGACCGGAAAGGTGCCGGGCACCGACCTGCGCGCCGGTGTGCCGACGATGCCGTATCTCGTCCTCGGGCAGCGCACCGATGCGGCATCCGTCGCCCTGCGTGGGCGCATCGACGAGGGCGTCGAACGCATCGCCGCGGGTGCCGACCCGGCCATCCTCGACTCCGAGCTCGCCGAACTGCGCGAGCACGATGCCACCAAGGCGACGCTCGACCTCGCACACGCCTGGTCGAACGAGGCGGTCGAGGCGATCGCCCCGCTGCCGGCCGGAGCCGTTCGGGAGGCACTGACGCGTTTCGCGCAGGCCGTCGCCGACCGCTCCAGCTGACGCCAGGCGCGCACGGGTGTCACGCGGCAGGCTCGCAGACACAGACATGAAAGGACCCTCATGACCAAGCTCAGGCTGGCCATCGTCGGTGCAGGCCCGGCGGGCATCTACGCCGCCGACATCCTCCTCAAGGCCGAGCGCAAGTTCGACGTGTCGATCGACCTGTTCGAGCAGCTGCCCGCGCCCTATGGCCTCGTCCGCTACGGCGTCGCGCCCGATCATCCGCGGATCAAGGGCATCGTCACAGCGCTGCGCGAAGTGCTCGATCGCGGCGACATCCGCCTGTTCGGCAACGTGCGCTTCGGCGAGGACATCACGCTCGAAGACCTCAAGCGCCACTACAACGCCGTGATCTTCGCGACCGGCGCCATCCGCGACGCGGGCCTGGACATCCCGGGCATCGACGCCGCCGGTTCCTACGGCGCGGCGGATTTCGTGAGCTGGTTCGACGGGCACCCCGATGTGCCCCGCGAGTGGCCGCTGGATGCCGCATCCGTCGCCGTGATCGGCAACGGCAACGTCGCGCTGGATGTGTCGCGCATGCTCGCCAAGCACGCCGAGGATCTGCTGTCGACCGAGGTCCCCGACAACGTGTACGAGGGCCTGCGCGCCAGCGCGGTCACCGACGTCCACGTGTTCGGACGCCGCGGGCCGGCGCAGGTGAAGTTCACGCCGCTCGAGCTGCGCGAGCTCGGCGAACTGCGCGACGTCGACATGGTCGTCTACGACGAGGACTTCGATTACGACGACGCGTCCAAGGCCGCGATCGCGAGCAACAAGCAGGTCATGGTCATCGACCGTGTGCTGCAGTCGTGGCGCAAGCGGCCCTCCGTGAACAACGCCGGGGGCGAGGCCTCGCGCCGGCTGCACCTGCACTTCTACGCCAAGCCGCTCGAGATCGTCACGGATGCCGACGGTCGCGTCTCCGCGTTCCGCTGGGAGCGCACGCGGCCCGACGGCGAGGGCGGTGTCACCGGAACGGGAGAGATCCGCGAGGTCGAGATCCAGGCCCTGTACCGGGCCGTCGGGTATTTCGGTTCGCCGCTGCCCGGCATCCCGTTCGACAAGCGTCACGGCGTGATTCCGAACCACGAGGGTCAGGCGCTGCGCAAGGATTCGAACGACCGTGTGCCGGGCGTGTACGCCACCGGCTGGATCAAGCGCGGTCCGGTGGGCCTGATCGGCCACACCAAGTCGGACGCGATGGAGACCATCCGCCACCTCATCAACGACCAGGGCTCGTGGTGGCAGCCCGCGGATCCGTCGGAGTCGGCGATCCCGGCCCTCCTCGCGGAGCGCGGCGTGCGTTGGACCGACCTGGACGGATGGCACCGGCTCGACGAGCACGAGGTCGCCCTGGGCGCCCCGCACGACCGCGCCCGCATCAAGGTCGTGCCCCGCGACGAGATGGTGAGCATCTCGCGCGGCGAGTGAGGGCCGGAGCTGAGCTCAGCCACCCCGCGGACCCACCACGACCCGCGAGACCTCCTCGATGCGGGGATGCCGCTCGTCACCGTCCTCGACAACGCCCTTGTGCCAGGTCAGCTCGAGTCCGGCGGCTGTGTCCTGCAGCACCGAGAGGTTGTTGTCGAACCACGGGCCCTTGACGGTGGACCACTCGAACGGAGGGTCGGGCACCTTTGCAGAGCGCGCCACGATCGCGCCGATGGGCCGCGCGAGCCCGTACGACATCACGACCGAGAACCAGCGCATCGCGATCGGCAGCGGATTGCGCACCGGCGAGCACACCGCCTGCACGATGCGGCCCCCGCCCGTGCGGTCGACCTCGGCGATGTATGAGAAGTGCACGTCGCCCGAGAGCACCATGAGCGTCTCGGGTGCGGGCCCGCGCCGCCCGTCCGCGATCTCGGTCAGCACGCGCGCGAGCGCCTGGAAGCTGTTCTGCCACGCCGCCCAGTGCTCGAGGTCGACGAGCTGCCGCAGCCGCTCGCCGACCTTCGCCGCGAAGCGCCCCCACGCGCCCTGCGAGATCGCTTCGTCCCAGGACTCGACGTGGTGCAGCCCGATCGGCAGGAGGAACGGCAGCGAGGTCGCGACGAGTAGATGACGGATGCCGCCCTCCAGCTGGGCATCCAGCCACTCCCATTCGGTCGAGTCGACGAGGGCTCGCGCGGTGGGGGTGAGGTCGCGCGCCGCGCGGGAGTCGACGACGACCAACCGGATGTCGCCGAAGTCGCGACGGTAGCTGAAGCGGTAGGTGCGGGGTTCGCGGTCGACGCGGTCGGCGAACAGGTCGAGGGCGTCACCGATGTCGAGCTCGCCGGGGCCCTCGTGGGCGAGGACCCGTCGCCAGATCTCGTCCTCGGCGCGCTCGGCCGGCGAGAGGTTGCCGATGTGCTGGTACACCCAATAGGAGGCCAGCCCGGCGACGATGCGTCCGTGCCACCACGAGGTCGCCTCCATCGATTTCTTCCAGTCCAGCGAGGCGTTCCAGTCGTCGCGCACATCGTGGTCGTCGAAGATCATCGCGCTCGGCACCGTCGAGAGCAGCCACCGGTTGGCATCGTCCGACCACGCGAGCCCGTAGAGGTGCGCGTACTCCTCGTAGTCCTTGAGCTCCTTGCCGGGCGGCTCGTCGATGTCGCGCCGGCTGCGGATGAACTCCTGCATCGGCTTCGTCGTCACGTCCGCGTACACCTGGTCGCCCAGGAGCAGCAGCAGGTCCGGCCGCAGCGATCCGTCGCCGCTGAGCGCGAGGGCGAACGTGCGCATCGCGTCGATCCCGTGCAGGCGGTTGCCCTCCGCGTCATGGTCGACGCTCGTCCGGCACGAGCCCCAGGCCATGCGCAGCCGGCGCTCCGCAGTGAGCGTCGCGATCACCGGCGCGGGGAAGTCCGACCCGGGCTCCGGCCACACCGCCGCCCCGTCGATCCGCACCTCGTACGGCAGCACCGCCCCCGGACCGAGGCCGTCCACGTCGACGAGCGCGTAGTGATGCCCGTGCACCGCGAACGTGCGCGCGCGCCACGCGCGCCCGTCGGCGTGGACGCTCACTTCGGCATCCGTCGCCGTCTCCACCCACACGGACGCGCACGTCTCGGCGGTATAGCGCAGCATCGGGCCGAGAACGAGGGGGGAGTGCGCCATGCGTCTTGTCTACCGCGCGCCGGCGCCGGGCAGAAGCATGTTGACACCGTGCGGGGTTCGGACCATGGATGCCGCCACAGCGGTACGCGCGATGAGGTGGGTGGCCCCGCGGTGGCGCGGGGGTGGGTGCTCGTGAGGCGCGCGCGGTGCGTGGCGGCGGGTGAGGGTGTTCGTGGTGTTCGCTGCGGAGGAGATGCGCGACGTGGAGGACCGATACCGGCATTCTGATCCTCCGTTCTGCGCATCCCCTCCGCCCCACCCGCCCCGCTTGCCCCGCTCCCTCGCTCGCCTCGCCCGGCACCCCCACCCACCCGCGGGCACTCCACGCCCCATCCGCGACGCACCGCCCTAGGCTGGCCCCATGGCCGCCGAGTGGGTTCCCGACGTGCTGGGGGAGCCGTTCGAGCAGCTCACCCTCCCGCTGGGCGACGACGGCGAGGGCCCCGTCGTGGCGACGCTCGTGCGTCGCAGGGCCGACCAGGGCTTTCTCGACGGCCTGTTCGGCGATCGCCGTCCGCTCCACGACGTCGATGTGCTCTACGTCCACGGCTGGTCGGACTACTTCTTCCAGCGCAGCCTCGCGAAGTACTGGACCGACCGCGGCGCGGATTTCTACGCCCTCGACCTGCGCAAGTACGGCCGCAGCCTGCGGCCCGGGCAGACGCCCGGCTACATCGCCGACCTCGACACGTACGACGAAGACATCGCCGCCGCCCTCGACGCGATGGGCCGGTCAACTGATGGGATGCCGCCGCAGCGCCGCCTCGTCCTGCTGGGCCATTCGACCGGAGGCCTCACGCTGAGCATCTGGGCGTCGCGGCATCCCGAGGTCGCCGCCGCGCTCATCCTCAACAGCCCCTGGTTGGAGTTCCAGCTGGGCGCCGTCCGTGCAGCGGTCGCACCGGTCGTCGAACTGCACTCGCGCCTGCGACCACTCGACACACTGCCCCAGGTCGACATGGGCTTCTACACGCGGGCGCAGCGCGAGGCGTGCGGGCACGATCTGGACGTGAATCCCGCGTGGCGCCCCGAACAGACGATGGCCGTGCACCACGGCTGGCTCGCGGCGATCCTCGCCGGGCACGCGCGGGTGGCCGCCGGCCTCCACGTCACCGCGCCGGTGTGTGTCCTGCTCTCCCAGCGCTCCTCGGTGCCCACGCGCTGGTCGGACGAGCTCACCCGGACCGACAGCGTGCTCGTCGTCGACGACATCGCGAGGGCGGCGCTGAAGCTCGGCGATTCGGTCACGATCGAGCGCATCCCCGGGGCCCTGCACGACGTGTTCCTCTCGCGGCCCGAGGCCCGCGACCTCGCCTACGAGCGCATGGATCGTTGGGTGATGGGCGCGCTCGGCACGAAGCGTCTCCCACTCTCGCCCGGCGCCTACGAATAATGTCAGTGCGCATGACCGACGTCTTCCACAGCGGCCGTCACTCCCGCCCGCGCGCCGGCTAGGTTGGGCATACGGAAGGACGGAGCACGATGATGGATGCCGCTCCCGCGGCCACTCCCGGCTGGTACCCCATCGTCGGGGGTGGAAAGCGATTCTGGAACGGCGTCGCCTGGACGGATGACGTCGTCGGCGCACCGAACGCGACGGCGGAGTATCGCGCGCTCGACCCGTTCCTCCCGTCACCCGACGCGCAGCCCACGCTTCCGCTGACGCCGGCCGCGATCTCGCCTCGTGCGCAGCAGCCACAGCGGCGCCCTGCGGGTTGGTACCCGGGTCCGACCGGCGTGGTCCAGTGGTGGGACGGGCATGGCTGGGGGCCCTACGTGCCGCAGGTTGCGCGTCCCCTCAAGGAGGTGGGCATCGCGTACCTGTTCTTCCTCCTGCTGGGGGGACTGGGCGCTCACCGGTTCTATCTGGGGCGCACCGGATCAGCGGTCGCCCTGCTGTGCCTGTGGACGGGCGGGTGGCTGCTCGCCCTCCTGCTGATCGGCATCCCGATGATCATCGCCGGCGGCATCTGGCTGCTGGTCGACCTCTTCCTCCTGCCCTCGATGGTGCGGGAGGAGAACGCCCGGCGACTGGGCGCGCCGTAGCGCCGGCGGCGCTGCACGTCTGCTCTACCGGTAGTTGACGAACTGCAGATCGACGTCGAGGTCGGCGGCCTTGAGCAGGCGCTGCACCTCCTGCAGGTCGTCGCGGCTCTTGGACTGCACTCGCAGCTCGTCGCCCTGGATCTGCGACTTCACGCCCTTCGGCCCCTCGTCGCGGATGATCTTGCCGATCTTCTTCGCGTTCTCCTGAGAGATGCCGTCCTTGAGCGTCGACGTGATGCGGTACTCCTTGCCGCCGGCGACCGGGTCGCCGGTCTCGAGGCTCTTGAGCGAGATGCCGCGCTTGACGAGCTTGGACTGGAACACGTCGAGAACGGCCTTGGCCCGCTCCTCGGTGTTCGCCTTGATCAGGACGGCCTCACCGCTCCACTCGATCGACGCGGCGGTGCCCTTGAAGTCGTACCGCTGCTCGACCTCCTTGCGGGCCTGCTGGAGTGCGTTGTCCGCCTCCTGGCGGTCGACCTTGCTCACGATGTCGAAGGATGAATCAGCCATGCGCGGCAGTCTAATCCAGCACATCGGTCCGGATCGGGGATGCCGTGCACTGCAAGCGCTTGCACAATGGAGCCTCCGAAGACGCCGTCACCGATGTGGCTAAGTCACAAACCGGTATCGATCACCCCCCGAAAAGGTTGCGCGACAGCGCATTCGTGGTAACAATGTAAGCGCTTGCAGTTCTGCGAGCGGAAGAACGGCCTTCGACGGTGCACTCCACCGGCCCGGGCCGGTCATACCCCAATTGCACTTGAGAGAGGCACACCGATGAAGGTGAACAGGAAGAGCGCGATCGGAGTCGGCGCGCTCATCGCAGGAAGCATGATCCTGCTGGCCGGCTGCGCCGGCGGTGGCAGCGACAGCGGAGACAGCGGAGACAGCGGCGACACCGCCGACACGACTCCCATCACCGTCTGGGTCGACATCGAGCGCAAGCCCGCCCTCGACGAGGTCGCCGCCTCCTTCACGGAGGACACCGGCATCGAGGTCGAGGTCGTCACGAAGGACTTCGCGACGGTCGACCAGGACTTCATCAGCCAGGTCCCGACCGGTGAGGGCCCCGACGTGATCGTCAGCCCCCACGACAAGCTCGGCGCGTACGTCGCGGCCGGCGTCGTGGCACCGCTCGAGCTGGGTGACGTCGCGGACGGCTTCGCCGAGGCGGCCATGCAGGCCATGACCTACGACGGCAACGTCTACGGCGTCCCGTACTCGATCGAGAACGTCGCGCTCGTGCGCAACACCGACCTCGTGGCCGAGCCCGCGGCGACCTACGACGAGGTCATCGCGAACGGTGTCGCCGCCGGCACCGAGTACCCCTTCCTCGTGGGCCTGAGCCCCGAGCAGGGTGACCCGTACCACCTGTACCCGCTGCAGACCTCCTTCGGTTCGCAGGTCTTCGCGCAGAACGCGGACGGCAGCTACGACTCGTCGCAGCTCGTCCTCGGCGACGCCGCCGGCGTCGAGTTCTCGCAGTGGCTCGCCACCCAGGGTGCGGCCGGCTCGGGTGTGCTGAACGCCAACATCGACGGCGACCGTGCGCGCGAGTTCTTCATCGCCGGTCAGTCGCCGTACTACCTCACGGGTCCGTGGAACATCCCCGCGATCGCCGAGGCCGGCATCAACTACGCGATCGACCCGCTCCCGACCGCCGGTGGCGAGGAAGCCCGTCCGTTCGTGGGCGTCAACGGCTTCTTCCTCTCGAGCAAGTCGACCAACGCGCTGGCGGCGACGAACTTCATCGTCAACTACCTCAGCACCGAGGACGCGCAGCTCGCGCTGTTCGAGGTCGGCGGGCGTCCGCCGGCACTGATCGCGGCCTACGAGACCGCTGCGGCGAACGACCCCGATGTCGCCGCCTTCGGTGAGATCGGTCAGACCGGCGCTCCGATGCCGGCCATCCCCGAGATGGGTGCGGTGTGGTCCGACTGGGGCAACGCCGAGCTGCAGATCATCAAGGGCGAGGGCGGTGACCCGGCGACGATCTGGGAGACCGCTGCGACCAACATCCAGGCCAAGATCTAAGGCCCAGTAGTACCGACGGTGGGTGGGGCTGTCGCGGCCCCACCCACCTGTCTAATGTGTTGCCAGACACTGCGATGAGGGAGCGTCCATCGATGGCCACTGCGAACCAGGGCACCGCGGAACCGAGCACGGCGAAGCCGGGCAAGAGCGCCGGATCGTCCACTCCGAACCGCTGGGGCGATGACCCCCTCTTCACTCCGAAGAAGCGCTTGACCTCCGGTGGGCTGATCGCCCTCCTCGTGAAGGTCGTGCTCCTCGGCATCATCGACGCCGTCGCGATCCTCGCCGTCTACATCCTCATCGGCAAGGGTGACTGGATCGCGGCCGTCGTGCTCGTGATCGTCGTCGCGCTCGTCAACTTCATCTACCTGCGTCGCGGGCTGCTCCCCGGCAAATACCTCACTCCCGGACTGTTCTTCCTCGCGATCTTCCAGATCTTCGTCATCGTCTACACCGGGTTCATCGCCTTCACCAATGCGGGGGACGCCCACAACAGCACCAAAGAAGACGCTGTCGCGCAGATCATCCGCACGTCGCAGGAGCGCGTGCCCGATTCGCCCTCGTACACCGTGCAGGTGCTCAAGCAGGGCGACCAGTTCGGACTCCTCGTCGCCGAGCCCGGTGGCGACCTCGCCTTCGGAACGAACGAGCAGCCTCTCCAGGACGTCAACGGTCCGCCGGACGGCTGGGACGAGCTCAGCCTCAACCAGATCATCCGGTTCCAGGACGAAGTCCTCGCGATCAACGTGCAGGTCACGGACGACATCAACGACGGCACGCTGCGCACGTCCGACGGCCAGAACGCGTTCGTCTTCACCTCGAGCCTCGAGTACGACGAGGCCGCCGACACCTTCACGAACGTCGAGACCGGTCAGGTGTTCGTCGACGACGGCGAGGGCAACTTCCGCGCTGAGGACGGGACGACCCTCACACCCGGCTGGCGCGTCTTCATCGGCATCGACAACTTCGCGAGCGTCTTCACGAACGAGCAGATCCGCGACCCCCTGCTGAGGGTCACCCTCTGGACGTTCGCGTTCGCCGCGCTGTCGACCCTCGTGTGCTTCGCGTTCGGCCTCTTCCTCGCGATCGTGCTCAACCACCCCACGCTGCGCGGCAAGAAGGTCTACCGCATCCTCGTGATCCTGCCGTACGCGTTCCCCGCGTACCTGACGGGTCTGGTGTGGGCGGGCATGCTCAACCAGGAGTTCGGCTACATCAACGAAGTCCTGCTGGGCGGTGCCAACATCCCGTGGCTCGCGGATCCCTGGCTCGCGAGGTTCAGCGTGATCTTCGTGAACATGTGGCTCGGCTACGGATACATGTTCCTCGTGTGCACCGGCGCGCTGCAGTCGCTCCCCGATGACATCGTCGAGGCGGGCAAGATGGACGGCGCGAGCGCGTGGCGCATCTTCCGCTCGATCAAGATGCCGCTCCTGTTCGTCGCGGTCGCGCCGCTTCTCATCGCGACGTTCGCCTACAACTTCAACAACTTCGGCGTCATCTACATGCTGACCCGAGGCAACCCCCGCTTCACCGACACCACGCTCGACATCGGCGCCACGGACATCATGATCACGATGGTCTACAAGGTCGCCTTCGGCGGCGGCGGCGGCCGAGATCTCGGCCTCGCGTCCGCACTCTCGATCCTGATCTTCATCATCGTGACGATCGTCGCGGTCGTGAGCTTCCGGCAGACCAAGGCACTGGAGGACATCAACTGATGAGCGAGAACCAGAACCCCGCGGGCACCCGGCGCGAGCGCGCCGCCGTCCAGGACGCGGTCGTGGGCACCTTCTCCGGACAGGGTGCCGTCGAGGGCGAGCTCGTCGGCTCCGCCCTGGCACCCGAGCCGAGCCCCGTCGTCCTGCCGCAGAACAAGCAGTCCTTCAAGCGCTGGTTCGTCGACAAGGGCTGGCGGCACATCGTCGCCTGGGCGGCGATCATCTTCGCGCTGTTCCCGCTGCTATACATCCTGTCGGCCTCGCTCAACCCGATCGGCACCTTGACCGGCTCGAACCAGCTGTTCTCGTCGATCTCGACCGCGAACTACGAGCGTCTGTTCAACGATCCGTCGGTGCCGTACGGCCGGTGGTACGTCAACACGCTCATCATCGCGACCGTGACGAGCCTGGCGACCGTCCTGCTCTGCGCACTCGGCGCGTACGCGTTCTCGCGCATGCGCTTCCGCGGTCGCCGGTTCGGGCTCGCGACGCTCCTCGTGCTGCAGATGTTCCCGCAGCTGCTCGCGATCACCGCGATCTTCCTGCTCATGATCCAGATCAGCGACGTGTTCCCCGCGATCGGCCTCGGCACGCACGCGGGCCTCATCATGATCTACCTCGGCGGGGCGCTCGGGGTGAACATCTTCCTGATGTACGGCTTCTTCAACACGATCCCGCCGGCCCTCGACGAGGCCGCGAAGATCGACGGCGCCGGACACGCCCGCGTGTTCTTCACGATCATGCTGCCGCTCGTGACCCCGATCCTCATCGTCGTGGGACTGCTCACGTTCATCGGCACGATCGGCGAGTTCGCGATCGCGAGCGTCATCCTCACGAACCCCAGCCAACAGACCGTCGCGATCGGCCTCTTCCAGCTCGTGTCAGGCTTCCAGTCGCAGAACTGGGGCGTCTTCTCGGCGGGCGCGATACTGGCCGCGATCCCCGTCATGGTGATCTTCCTGTTCTCGCAGAAGTACATCGCGGGCGGCCTGGTCTCGGGCTCGGTCAAGTAAGGAATCCACCAACCGACGGATGCCGCGGCTGCGGCATCCGTCGGATATAACTGAAGAACAATTCAAGGGCTCTGCCATGGCGTCCGGCCGTGCAACCACGTCGATTCCTCGGCGGCGTTGCCGCCTGTCTCCTCGAAAGGCACACCATGCACACCATGCACACCCTTGAACCGCACCACGACGGCTCGCCCCTCTACGTCTCGAACCCGGCTCCGGAGCTCGGCGATGAGGTGACCGTCCGCCTCCGCGTCCCCGGCGGCTATGGCCCCCTCGAGCGTGTGCTCGTGCGGTCGAACCCCGATCATGAGCCGCTGTGGGTCGAGGCCTCGCGCGACGGCGACGCCGACGGCTGGGAGTGGTGGTCGGCGCGCATCGACGTCGCCAACCCCCGCCACGGCTACCGGTGGCACCTCGTGCACGCCGGGGGTCGTGTCGAGATCCTCAGCCAGAACGGATTGAGCGAGATCGACACGCTCGACGCCGTGGACTTCGCGCTCGTCGCGGGCAACCCGCCGCCCGCGTGGACGGGCGACGTCGTGATGTACCAGATCTTCCCCGACCGCTTCGCCCGCTCGGCGGCGGCCGACGACCGTCCGACGCCGAAGTGGGCGATCCCGGCGGAGTGGGGAGACGAGCTCATGCCCGTTCCTCCGGGACGCGGCCAGCAGTTCTTCGGAGGAGACCTCGACGGCATCGTCGAGCACCTCGACCACATCGCCGGGCTCGGCGTGACGATGATCTACCACACGCCGATCTTCCCGGCGGAGTCCAACCACCGGTACGACGCCGCGAGGTTCGACGAGGTCGACCCGCTCCTCGGTGGGGATGCCGCCTACCTGCGTCTCATCGAGGCCGCGCACGCGCGGGGCATCCGCATCATGGGTGATCTGACCTCGAATCACTCCGGCTCGGCCCACGAGTGGTTCCGCGCCGCGCACCGGCACCCGGATGCGCCCGAGAGCGCGTTCTACTACTTCCTCGACGACGAGAACGAGGACTACGAGTCCTGGCTCGGTGCGCCGACCCTGCCGAAGTTCGACTGGACCTCCGAAGAGCTCCGCCGCCGCTTCATCGAGGGCCCGGACTCGATCGTGGCGAAGTGGCTCTCGCCGCCGTACCGCATCGACGGGTGGCGCATCGACGTCGCGAACATGACCGGGCGCCTCGGCGACATCGACCTCAACGAGTCGGTACGCCGGGCGATCCGCCGCACGATGATCGAGATCGAGCCCGAGACGCTCCTGGTCGCGGAGTCGACGAACGACGCCGCGAGCGACCTGCAGGGTGACGCGTGGCACGGCGCGATGACCTACCCCGCCTTCACCCGGGGACTGTGGGCGTGGCTGAGCGACCCGACCGGCATCCCGCACATCAACGCGTTCGGCGAGGAGACCGACGAGATGTGGTACTTCGGCATCCCGACGGGAATGCCGCAGTACGACGCGACGCAGTTCGTGGCGCAGATGCAGCGCTTCACGAGCCAGTTGCCGTGGCGCGTGCGGCTCGGATCGATGCTCCCGCTCGACACGCACGACACCGCCCGGTTCGCGACCCGCGCCCTGCCCGGAACGATCCCGGTGGCCGTCGGTCTGTCGATGACGCTGCCGGGCATCCCCGTGGTGTTCGCCGGCGATGAGTTCGGCCTGACCGGCGTCGACGGCGAGATGAGCCGCACACCGATTCCGTGGAACCGCGTGGACGACCCCGACATCGCCGAGCGCATCGCGCTGTACCGCGACCTCATCGGGATGCGCCGCGCGCACGCCGTGCTCGGCGACGGAGGTCTGCGGTGGCTGCACGTCGGGCCCGAGGGCGTCGTGTTCGTCCGCGAGTCGGCGGAGGAGTCGGTGCTCGTCGTCGCCGCGCGCGACGATCTGGATGTCGCCCTGCCCGCGTCGGCGGCGCCGGGAGCGGCATCCGCAGAGCCGCTGTTCGGCGAGGCGACCCTGGGGGTCGCGAGCGACGGAGGGGTCGTGCTCTCGGCGGAGGGTCCCACGTTCGCCGTGTGGTCGTTGCCCGGCGTCGCGGCGCCGGCCGTCAGCGCGACGGCGCCGGCCGCGCTCCCGCAGGCCGGCGGCATCGCGGATGCCGAGATCGCCGCGCTCGAGGCGGACGAGTAGAGGCGTAGATGCGTGCGCGGGGCGGGTGCGCGCACACCGCGCACCCGCCCCGGGCGTTGTTCGTAGACTGGGCGAGGACGCCGAGGAGGTCCGATGCGCCATTTGACCGAGGACGACATTCGCGGGGCCTTCGCGAACGCGGATGCCGATGATCTCCGACTGCTGGCCCTTCCGGCCGACTTCGTGCTGATCGACTGGGATCACCTCGACTTCCTCGCGTGGCGCGATCCGCGCACGCGCGGCCGGGGCTACCTGATCATCGACGCCGACGACGGACCGACCGGTGTGGTGCTGCGTGCTGCGGAGGGCACGTCGCGGGCGGCATCCGCGCTGTGCAACGTGTGCCACACGATGCAGCCCGCCGACCAGGTCGCGCTGTTCACCGCGCGCAAGGCCGGTGAAGCGGGCGCCCACGGCGATACAGTCGGCACGTACATGTGCGTCGACCTGTCGTGTCACGAGAATGTCCGCCTGGCGGCACCGCTCGCGCCGAACGAGGTCCGCGCGAGCGTCGACACGCGCATCGACGGGACGCGCCGGCGCGCTGAGGCATTTGTCGAACGAGTACAGGAATCTGCGAGGGCGGACGCATGAACGGACAGGTTGTGGTCATCGGTGACGCACTGATCGACGAACTGCGCGACGACACGGGCGTGCGCGAGTTCGTGGGCGGTGCGGCGCTCAACGTCGCCGTGGGTCTGACCCGGCTCGGCGTGCCCACGACGCTCATCGCGATGCTGGGTGACGACGAGGCGGCCGAGCACATCCGCGCGTATCTCGGCGACTACGGCGTCGAGCTGATCTCCACGCCCTCGGCGCTCGGCTCGTCGCGCGCCGTCAGCACGCGCAGCGCGGCGGGCGAGCCGGTCTACGAGTTCAACGCCGCCGCCCAGGCGCGGTCGATCGTCTTCGGCGACGAGGTGCGCACGGCGATCGCGGATGCCGCGATGGTCGTCGTGAGCTGCTACCCGTTCGACAACGTCGAGCAGACGCAGCTTCTGGCCGACGCGCTCGAGGGCGGCTCGGCGCCCCTCGCGATCGACCCCAACCCACGCTCGGGGATGATGTCGGACCGCGCCGAGTTCGTGCGCGGGTTCGAGGCTCTCGCAGCCCGCGCGTCGCTGGTGAAGGTGGGGGAGGACGACTCGCTCCTGCTCTACGACGAGCCGCTCGATGCCCTGCGCGCGCGCCTGGTCGACCTCGGCGTCGACGCGGTGCTGGCGACCCAGGGGTCGGCCGGAGCCACGATCGAGGCGGGCGAGATCATCGTGACCCGCCCGATCTCCGACCTCCCCGGCCGCATCGTCGACACGATGGGCGCCGGCGACGCTGCGTTCGCCGCGGCCGTCGCGGCCGTCGTGGCGGAGTGGCCGCAGACCGAGGAAGCCTGGGGCGCCGCCCTCGAGCGCGCGATGGACGTCGCCGCCGCGACGTGCCGATTCGAGGGTGCGCTGCTGCGCCTGCCCGAGTCCCTCTCGGCCGTCGACATGGACCGCATCGGCACCTGAGGGGCGCGCGGAGGCGCTCGCGGCGGGCGGGGGAGGACCGGATTTTTCTGGCGCCCCCGGGGCGCGTAAGATGGGTGATCGCGCCTCCGCTCGACTGTACAAGCCGGTCGGGTGCGCACTGGCGAGTTACCCAAGCGGCCAAAGGGATCTGACTGTAAATCAGCCGGCGTAGCCTTCGGGGGTTCGAATCCCTCACTCGCCACACACCGACCGAGGCGCCCCCACGTGGGGCGCCTCGGTCGTTTCGCGTGATGCCCCGCGCGACCCGGCTCGTAGCACTCGTCCTCGACGCTGGCAACCCCACCGGCCTTTCCGGCGACCTCACGGACCCCGAGCGTACGATGACGCGACCGCACGACGAAGGGACACCATCATGAGCGACACCCAGGGCAACTCCGAGGCCACGCAGGCGGCGCGCGACGCCGCCGAGCGCGTACGCACCGCGACCGCCGACGGCGCCGCCTCGTTGGGCGCGACGGCGGAGCAGATCGCCGAAGACGTCGCCGCCGCGGCGGACGACGCGAAGAAGAGCGCGAACAGCACGGTCGGTGACCTCGCCGACAAGGTGAGCGACAAGGTCGGCGATGTGGTCGACGGCGCGAAGAACGCGGCATCCGATGCCAAGGCTGCAGCCTCCAAGGCCGCCGACGCCGCCACGGACGCCGCGAAGTCCGCGAGCGCCAAGCTCAAGGACGTCGCGAACGACGTCGACATCGACGGGCTGGTCGCGCAGACCAAGACCGTCGCGAACGACTGGACCGAGAAGCTCAAGCAGACGTATCGCGAACGCCCCGGCGTCGTGATCGCGGCCGCCGCAGGCGCCGTGGTCCTGCTCGGCGCGATCGTCCGCTCGGCCGGTCGCCGCTGACGCCGAATCCTCATCCGGACCCGACGCCGGTGGGAGGTCGCCTCGTGCGATGTCCCACCGGCGTCTCGCGCATAGGCTCATCCGCATGAAGTGGACCGCCACCGGCATGCTGACCGCCCGCCCCGCGCTCGATCATCCCGAGGCGGTGGCGGTGCCCGTCCGCCGGGCTCTCGAGGGCATGGATGCCGCATGGGCGGCGCAGATCGGCGTGGCGCAGATCGATCCGGCGCTCGCCGACACCGCCGAGTTCTGCGCACGCTACGAGGTGGCACTCGACGCATCCGCGAACTGCGTGGTCATCCGGGGCAAGCGCGGCTCCGACGTGCGATACGCGGCGTGCATGGTCCTCGCCACGACCCGCGCGGATGTCAACGGCGTCGTGCGTCGGCGGCTCGACGTGCGGACAGCATCCTTCGCCCCGATGGACGAGGCGGTCGCGCTGACCGGGATGGAGTATGGCGGCATCACGCCGTTGGGTCTTTCCGTCGACTGGCCCCTGCTGATCGACGCCGCGGTCGCCGCCGCCCGCGAGGTCGTGATCGGCAGCGGCATGCGCGCGAGCAAGCTCTTCCTCCCCGGTGCCGCGCTCGCCGAGCTGCCGCACGCGGAAGTCATCGAGGGGCTCGGCCGCCCGGTGGCGTGAGTCCGTCCCGGGACGCCCCTCCCCGCGCGGGGTGGTGCGTGTCAGGATGAGGGTGCGCGGGACGAGGGTCCGCCGTCGACGGAGGGGAGTGCCATGAGCGTGCAGAATCGCCCGGATGCGGGGCCGGCCGTCGCCGATTCGACCTCGTCACTGGTCCGGGCGGCGATCTGGGTCGCGATCGGCGCGCTGATCGCCGCTGCGATCGTCTGCGTCATCTGGGTGCTCGTCGGGACGCAGAACGGCATCGTCGGCCGGGCCTTCGTCACGATCCTGCTCCTCGCTGCCTTCGCGGGCGTGGCGATCATGGATGCCCACCTCGCCGCGCGCCGACCCGCGTGGTTCGCGCTGGCCAGCATGGCGACGTGGGTCGTCACCCTCCTCATCGGGGCTGTGATGATCTGGCTGCCCGACCGTTATCCGTGGACGGGGTTCAGCAGGCTGGTCCAATTCCTCCTGATCGTCCTCATCCTCCAGCTGGCGCTGCTGCACATCCGCCTCTACATGAAGGCGCTTCAGCGGTACGTGACGCCGTTCACCCAGACGATCGCGGTCATCACGATCGCGCTCGTGATCGGCCTCGCGCTCATGCTGGTGCTGCCGCTCATGCTGGGCGAGTGGGTGGTCTTCCGCGACCTGTACTGGCGTTTCGTGGTCGCGATCACGATCCTCGCCGCCGTCGGCACCGCGCTGATCCCGCTCCTGAACGCCCTGTTCGCGCCCAAGCGCGCGCGTCCCGCGCCGACGCCGCCTCCCTCCGCACCGACGCTCCCGCCGTGGCCGACCTACGCGGACGGCGTGACGCCGCTGCCCCTCATGCCCGACGGATCACCCGACTGGAACGCGTACTACACCGGCTACCCGTCGCAGATCCCGCAGGCGATCGCTCCGGTCGCGCCGATGGCGGCGCCCCCGCCGCCCGCGACCACCCAGGGGCCGCGCAGCGGGTACGACGGCTACCCGCCCCCTCCGCCCCTGCCGCCGCGGCCGGAGGCTCCGACACCGCCGGCCTAGGCGCGAGTCGAGATCAGCTGCGCAGGAGCTCGAGCGCGGCCATCGCGGCGTTGTGGCCGCCGATGCCGCTGACGGCGCCGCCGCGGCGCGCTCCCGAGCCGCACAGCAGCACCCGCTCATGCGCGGTCGCGACGCCCCAGCGTGCGGCGGGGGAGTCGAGGCTCTCGTCGTCCTCCGCCCACGGCCACGACAGCGGCCCGTGAAAGATGTCTCCGCCGGCCATCGCGAGCGAGTCCTCGAGGTCGGCGGTCGTGCGCGCCTCGATGCACGGTGAACCGTCGGATGCTTCGTAGAGGCAGTCGGCGAGGGGCTCGGCGAGCACCGCGTCGAGCGAACGCGTCGCGGCGTCCAGCAGTGCGCTGCGCGCGGCATCCCGATCCTGGCCGGCGACGAGCCGGTGCGGCACCTGCAGTCCGAACAGCGTCAGGGTCTGCGCCCCCTCGGCCTGCAGCTGCACACCGAGGATCGACGGATCGGTGAGCGAGTGACAGTAGATCTCGGCGGGGAGGGGATCGGGGATGCCGCCGCCCGCGGCGACCGCATAGGCCCGGTCGAGCTGGGTCATGGTCTCGTTGATGTGGAACGTGCCGGCGAACGCCGCCCGAGGCGACACGGTCGTGTCGCGGAGGCGCGGCAGACGACGCAGGAGCATGTTGACCTTGATCTGGGCGCCTTCGGGAGCCTCCGTCCCGGTGGCCGGAGCGTCGCCGAGCAGCTGCGCGACCACCGCAGGCCCCACGCCCCCCAGCACCACGCGGCCGCGCAAGGTCTGGGGGCGATCACCGCCGACCTCGACCTCGCCGTCGGGGCTGATCGACACGACCTCGGAGCTGGTGCGCAGCTCGGCGCCCGCCTCGCGGGCGGCGCGTTCGAGCTCGGCGCTCACGCGTCCCATCCCGCCGACGGGGACGTCCCAGTCGCCGGTGCCGCCGCCGATCACGTGGTACAGGTAGCAGCGGTTCTGGCGGAGGCTCTCGTCGTCGGCCGTCGCGAACGTGCCGATGAGCCCGTCGGTCAGCGCGATGCCGCGCGCCATGTCGGTCTCCAGCGACGCGCGCAGCAGGCCGCCGAGCGGCGCTTCGACGACGTCGTGCCACAGGCCGTCGTCGCCGAGACCGGCGCGCACCTCGGAGCGCGTGCGCAGCGGCTCGGTCACCGTGGGGAAGAGGTGCCGCGCCAGGGGAGCGACGCGCGCCGACAGCGCGGCGAACCGCTCGGCCTCGCGCGGATCGGCCGTGGTGCGGACGAAGGACGCGGACGTCGCCGCCGCGTCGCCCGTGTCGATCAGGATGCCGCGCCCCGGGTCGCCCGGATCGGGCGTGTACGACGAGTAGCGTCGCCGGCGCAGATCGATGCGCAGCCCGAGGCCGGCGATGACCTGCTGCGGCAGAAGGCTCACGAGGTAGGAGTAGCGCGACAGGCGGGCCTCCACGCCGGCCCACGGCGTCTCCGAGACGGCGGCGCCGCCCACGTGACCGAGGCGCTCGAGCACGACGACCGAGCATCCGGCGCGGGCGAGGTAGGCGGCGGCGACGAGGGCGTTGTGGCCCCCTCCGACGATCACGACATCGTGGGTGGCGGCATCGACTCCGTCGGCGACAGGCAGCATCCCTCCACGCTAACGCCGTGCGTGCTGGTCGCGGGGCGCGGACGGGGGATGCCGCGGCGATAGCGTTGATGCATGTCTCTGCCGTCGCAGCTCGAAGCGCTCGCCGTCGACATCGCGCGCGAGGCGGGTGAGCTCGCGCAGCGTCGCCGCACGGAGGGTGTCGCGATCGCGGCGACCAAGTCCTCGATCGCCGACATCGTGACCGAGGCCGACCGAGAGGTCGAAGACCTCATCCGCCGCCGGCTCGCCGCGGAGCGACCGGGCGACGGCTTCCTCGGCGAGGAATCGGATGCCGAGCGCGGCACGACCGGCATCACGTGGGTCGTCGACCCCATCGACGGCACGGTGAACTACGCGTACGGCATCCCGGCGTATGCCGTGAGCATCGCCGCCGTACGCGGCGGGGCGACCCCCTCGACGTGGGAGGCGCTGGCCGGTGCGGTGTTCAGCCCGCCGACCGGGGAGCTCTTCCACGCTGCGCAGGGGGAGGGGGCGTGGCTCGACGGGCAGCGGCTCGCGGTCAACGCCGAGCCGGCGCCCGCGGGAGCCCTCGTCGCCACCGGATTCGGCTACGACCCCGGCACACACGCCGGCGATCTCGCCCGGGTGGCGCGGGTGATGCCGATGGTGCGTGATCTGCGGCGCATCGGCGCGGCATCCCTCGATCTGGCGTTCGTGGCCGCCGGCCGGTTCGACGCGTATTTCGAGCGTGGTCTGAAGCCCTGGGACCACGCCGCCGGCGCGCTTCTCGTCACGGAGGCGGGCGGCCTGTTCGCGGAGGTCACGATGGACGATATGCCGGCTCGTCCGCTGTTCGTCGCCGCGGGGCCCGGAGTTTTCGACAGCCTGCTCGCGGCCGCTGTCGGTCCGTGAAAGGATCATGGGTGAGCCGATCGGCGTGGCGTGGGTCTGCATACATGGCATTCCCAGGTCAACCCCGATAGTCTTTACCCGATCGTTACTTTTGCCGCCCGAACGGTGAGAGTGATTAACTGCCCGCCGTCCGACCTGTCGTCCCCCGAGCGACACGATCCCGAGAGCCCCCTGCGCTTGCCCTTCGACGCCCTCCCGGCTGCGTCTGCGCCTACGCGACGTTCCAGCCGAGCCTCCGCCACGCCGATCTCGGCGACCACGGAGACCGCAGGGCTCTCGCGCGCAGAACTCCGCCGGCGTCAGGCTGAGGCCGCGGCTCGTCAGGATCGCGCATCGACCGATGCCGTCATCGAGGCGGTGGCCGCCGCGGTCGAGATTCCGGTCGTGGACGAACCTGTCGCACCCGCTCCGGTCACACCCGCGCAGACGTCGACCGCCGCGCCCACCCGCCGCAGCCGTCGCGCCGCTCGGACCGCTGAGCAGCCCGTCGTCGTCGAACTGATCACGGTCGAAGAGCCGCCGCTCGAAGGCACGCCCGTGGCGCCCGCGCCGCTCCCCGAGCCCGTCCTCGTGGCCGCCGAGCCGTTCGAGCTCCTCGAGCCCGAGCTCACCGACGCCTCCGAGCTCTCCGGGGCTGCGGAAGCCGTCGACGAGTCGCTCATCGCCGCTGAAGACGACATCGTCGGCGCCCCCGCCGGTCTCACCGACGAAGAGATCGATGCGTTCGAAGCCGCGGCCCGCCTCTTCGCCTTCACGGGCGAGACGCCGATCCAGTCCTCCGTGAGCGCCGAGCAGCCGACGGTGACCGACACCGTTCCCGCCCCGGTGTCGGCGCACATGGCTGCCCGTCGCAACCGTGGGGCATCCTTCAAGCGCGTGACCGCCGCATCGTTCTCGGTCGGCGTCATGGGTCTCGTCGGCCTGCTGACTGTCGGAATGACGACGCCCGCCGATGCCGTCGCCGCGACCCGCGGCACCGATCTCATCACGAGCTCGCTCGTCGTCGCCGACGAGGCGGAGGCCGCGAAGGACGAAGCCGAGATCCAGGCGTACGTCACGCCGACCGAGGTGCAGAACGCCGAGATCGAGCGCAACGAGACCTACTCGACGGTCACGACGGCGCAGCTGGCCGCCGAGTCGGGCATCACGAACTTCTCGAACTTCTTCGTCAACGACCCGAACGCGGCCATCCAGTGGCCCTTCGCCGTCGGCGTCCCGATCACGTACGGCTTCGGCATGCGCTCCGGTCGCATGCACGAAGGCGTTGACTTCACGCCGGGCGCCGGATCCCCGATCCAGGCGATCGCCGACGGCGTCGTGCGGGAGTCGACCGACTCGGGCGGCGCGTACGGCGTGCACGTCATCGTCGACCACGTGATCGACGGTCAGCTCATCTCGAGCCACTACGCGCACATGCAGTACGGCTCGCGCCAGGTGCAGGTCGGCGACCACATCACGGTCGGCACGATCCTCGGACGCACCGGCAACACCGGTCGATCGTTCGGCGCCCACACGCACTTCGAGCTGCTCGTGAACGGCACCACACCGATCGACCCGATGCCCTGGCTGCGCGAGCACACCGGAGGCTGACCTTCGATTCAGAGAGGATGCCGCGCTCTGGTATTCTCTTCTAGTTGCCCCGGCATGCCTGGGCACGCCCCGATAGCTCAGTGGCAGAGCACTTCCATGGTAAGGAAGGGGTCGTCAGTTCAATCCTGACTCGGGGCTCGCAGCATCCAGTTCGACCGTCGGATGCCGTGCGGCAGGGTAGCTCAGTTGGTGAGAGCGCACGACTCATAATCGTGAGGTCGCGGGTTCAAGCCCCGCTCCTGCTACGAACGAAAAGGCCCCCTTGTGGGGCCTTTTCGTTCGTCCAGGGGTGGTTGGTTGAAGCCGTATCCGCGGGCGGGCCCCTGCCGCCGGAGGCTCCGCGCGTCGCGCAGCGGCGTGTGGAGGGGCGGTAGGGACAAGCCCCGCTCCTGCTACGAACGAAAAGGCCCCCTTGTGGGGCCTTTTCGTTCGTCCAGGGGTGGTTGTTTCAAGCCGTATCCGCGGGCGGGCCCCGGGGAACTCGCTCACTGCCGGCCGCGGCCGGCGTATCGGGCGCTCGGTCAGGCCGGGCTGGACAGCTGGATGAGATTGCCGCACGTGTCGTCGAGCACGGCCGTGACCACGGGTCCCATCGCCGTCGGCTGCTGGGTGAAGGTCACGCCTCGACTCGAGAGGTCGGCGTACGTCGCCGCGACGTCGTCGACGGCGAACGAGGCCGAAGGAATGCCGTCAGCAGCCAACGCGGCGGTGTAGGCCTTGGCGGCCGGATGCTGATCGGGCTCGAGGAGGAGTTCTGTGCCGTCGGGCTCGTCGGCGCTGACGACGGTCAGCCACCGGTACTCGCCGACCGGCACATCGGTCTTGGCGACGAAGCCGAGCTTGTCGGTGTAGAACTCCAGTGCCTTCGCCTGGTCGTCGACGAAGACGCTCGTGAGGTTGATGCGGATGCTCATGTGTCAGTCCTTCTCGGGTTGCGGCCAGCGCTCGATGATCTCGCGCAGGGGATCGGTGTGCAGGTGGTGGATCCGCGTGCGCCCCACCCGGTGGGAGCTCACGAGGCCGGCTTCTTCGAGCACACCGAGGTGCTGCGAGATCGCCTGGCGGCTCGAGGTGATGCCGTGGCGCATCGCGAGTCGCCCACACAGTTCGAACAGGCTCTGGCCGTCCTGCTCTGTCAGCTCGTCGAGGATGAGTCGGCGGGTCGGGTCGGCGATGGCCAGATAGAGATCACCCACGGATTCCAGAATATGCAAGTGATGACTTGCATGTCAATGATCTCTGGCGGCCCGACCCGGTGCGCCGGAGCTGTGTCGTCGGCGTGGCCTAGCCTGGGCCGATGCGCATGCTCCTCACGTCGAACGGCATCTCCAATGACGGCATCCGAGATGCGCTCGTCGACCTGCTCGGCAAACCGCTCGCCGATTCGCGCGTGGTCGTGGTGATCGACGCGATCCTCGGCTTTCCCGGCGACAGCTCCATGCTCGTCACGCATCTCGAGGGCCTGCGCGCGCTCGGCTGGGCGGAGTTCGACGTCGCATCGCTCTTCGCCGGTCCGCCGACGCTCGTGGAGTCGCGGCTGCGCTCAGCCGACGTGATCCTCGGATACGGCGGCAGCAACCTGTGGGCGGCGCACGCGTGGCACGCGAGCGGTCTCGCCCCCGTGCTCGCCGAACTCCTGGAGCACAAGGTGTACGTCGGATGGAGCGCAGGCTCGATGATCTTCGCCCGCCGACTGGACCGCTGGCCCGCGGATTTCGACGATCAGGAGGAGCTGGATCTGTTCGGGCTCGAGATCGCCGTGCCCGCGGTTCCGCTGTTCGACTGGTTCTTCGCCGGCCACCTGGGCGCCGACTGGATGCCGGCGGACGCCGAGGAGCGGTTCGCGCGTGGCGCCGCACGGTCGGGTCAGGAGGTGTGGTTCCTCGACGACGAGTCCGCGCTTCTCGTCCGCGACTCCGCAGCCGAACCCGTGGTCATCTCATCGGGCCGGTGGCTGCGCTACGGCCCCGACGGCTCGAACATCGCATCTCACTGACGGATCGTCTCGTCCGGCATACGGAGAGCGCGGTCCTCAAGGCGCGCTCGGCGTCAGGTGCCGCTCCGGGGGTCGTCCGCGGTGACGTCGTGTCGGGGTGTGGGAGGGTCGGCCGTTGCGGCCCAGCTGGCGAGCAGCTTGAGCGCGTCGTCGGAGGGTGACCCGGGTTCGGCGGTGAAGGTCGACAGCTGCAGACCGGGGTCGGCGGGGAGATCGAAGGCCTCGTAGGTGAGTTCGAGCTCCCCGACGACGGGGTGGTGGATGCGCTTGACGCCGGTGCGGTGGTAGCGGACGTCATGCGCGGCCCAGAGAGTGCGGAATGTCTGAGAGCGGGTGGAGAGCTCGCCGACGAGGTCGGTCAGTCGTTTGTCGTAGGGGTTGCGGCCCGCGTCGCCGCGCATGGCCGCGACGAACTCCTGGACCACCTTGTCCCAGTCGGGGTAGAACTCGTGAGCGGCGGGGTTGAAGAACGCGAACCGGGCGCTGTTCGGAGCGGGCTCGGCGAAGACGGGGGCGTAGAGGGCGCGGCCGAGACGGTTCGCGGCGACGTAGTCGTAGTAGTTGTTGCGGATGATGGCGGGGGCTTCGGTGATGGCGTCGAGAAGGCGTTGGATGCTGGGCCGGAGGGTGTCCCCGGTCGGCCGCTTGCGCGGCCTTCGTGCAACGGGGGAGGCGCTCGCGGCGCGGGCGAGATCGTGAAGGTGAGCGGTCTCGGCGTCGTCGAGCTGGAGGGCGCGCGCCAAGGACTCCAGGACGCTGTCCGAGACGCCGGACAGGTCGCCGCGCTCGAGGCGGGTGTAGTAGTCGACGCTCATCCCGGACAGGAGGGAGACCTCTTCGCGGCGAAGTCCCGGAACGCGGCGATTGCCCCCGAACGCGGGGAGCCCGGCCCGGTCGGGAGTGAGGCGTGCGCGTCGGGTGGTGAGGAACTCTCGCACGTCGTCGCGGTTGTCCATCCTTCGACCGTACGCCGCTGCGGGTCGCTGAGGGAGGTACTGGTGGTACCGGGTGCATCGCCCACTGTCATCCGGATGCCGCGTGGCGTTTGCTGGGATCACCGACAGAAGGAGGAGCGGCGATGCACACAAGGACTCTGGGTCAGGGACTGCAGGTCTCGGCGATCGGGCTGGGCGCGATGGGCATGTCGATGTCGTACGGCCCGAACCCGGGTGACCGTGACGACATGATCGGGGTGCTGCGGTACGCGGTCGAGCACGGTGTGACGTTCATCGACACCGCCGAGGTGTACGGGCCGTACGCCAACGAGGAGCTCGTAGGTGAGGCGATCGCCCCGGTCCGCGACCAGGTCGTGGTGGCCACGAAGTTCGGGTGGAACATCGTCGACGGCAACATGGTCGGCACGGACTCCCGCCCCGACCAGATCCGCCGCGTCGCCGACGCATCGCTGCAGCGACTGGGTGTGGAGGCGATCGACCTGTTCTACCAGCACCGGGTGGACCCCGCCGTACCCATCGAAGACGTCGCCGGCGCGGTGGCCGAGCTCGTCGCCGCGGGCAAGGTGAAGCACTTCGGCCTCTCCGAGGCCGGCGCCGACACCATCCGTCGTGCACACGCGGTGTTCCCGGTGACCGCGGTGCAGAGCGAGTACTCGCTGTGGACCCGCGACCCCGAGAACGGCGTCCTGCAGGCCTGCGATGAGTTGGGGGTCGGCTTCGTTCCGTTCAGCCCTCTCGGCAAGGGCTTCTTCACAGGCACCGTCACCGCGGATGCCACCTTCGCGCCCGGCGAGATCCGCGCGCGGGTGCCCCGGTTCGAGGCGGAGAACCTCGCGGCGAACCAGGCGCTCATCGACCACGTCACCGCGCTCGCCGCGCGTCGGGGCGCCACCCCCGGTCAGGTCGCGCTCGCGTGGCTGCTCGCCCAGCGCCCGTACATCGTCCCGATCCCGGGCACCCGTCGGCGCGAGCGGATCGACGAGAACGCCGACGCGACCACGATCGGCTTGTCCGCCGACGACATCGCCGACCTCAACGCAATGATCGACCGCATCGGCGTCGCCGGCAACCGGTACGACGACTCCGGCATGGCCATGGTGGGCCGGTGACCCCGAACGACAGAGGCGCCGTGCGCACCCTCACCGTCCAGGAGGAATGAAGCATGGAACTGACACTGAACAACGGCATCCCGATGCCCGCCCTGGGTTTCGGGGTGTTCCAGACCCCGCCCGACGAAACCATCCAGGCGGTCCAGACCGCGCTCGAAGACGCCCGCGCAGGTCATGCTGCGCTGGCACCTGCAACAGGGGCGCTCCGCGATCCCCAAGTCCATCCGCCCCGACCGCATCCGCGAGAACTTCGACGTGTTCGACTTCACCCTCACCGAGGGAGACCTCACCGCGATCGACGCGCTCGACACCGGCATCCGTCGCGGCCCCGAACCCGCCGACGTCACGCTCGAGATCTTCGGGAGGGAAATCTCCGAGCCCTGAGGGCCAGAGACGGTCACGCTCGCATGGACCCGCACCACATGTCACGCGGCTGGCGCACTCAACGGCGGTGAGCTGGGTGACCTCCTGGTCTTTCGGCAGCAGGTTCTTCTGCCTGACCGGGCGCCGCGGTGCCGACTCCTCGATCCAGCCACATCCCTGCCGCGGCCTCGATCTGGGCTCGGATCTCATCGAGGATCTGCGATCGAAGGCTCCACTGCTGCCAGAACAGAGGGACCCGGAGAGGCGGCCCGTCGAGTCGCACGACTCGGCCGGCCGCGATTGCAGCAGACGCCTGCGCCGTCGGTACCATCGCCCATCCGAGCCCGAGCTCGACCGATTGCAGAAGGTCGTGCGCCGAGGGAACGAAGTGTCGCGGTGGGAGCCGGGGCTCGATTCCGCGCTGCGCGAGCCAGCGGCTCTGTAGTTCGTCGTCGCGATCGAAGCTGACGAAGGGGGCGCTGTCGAGATGCTCACCCCCGTCAGTGTCGCCCAGCCACTCCGACACGAACTCCGGCGAGGCCACCGGCTCGTAGCGCAGCGCGCCGAGCCAGGAGATCTCGCAGCCGGCGACGGGAGAGTTCTCCGATGTGACGACGGCCATGACCCGCCCCGACTCGAGCAGCCGTGCGGTCTCGCTCGGATCGGCCCGCAGAAGTTCGAGTTCGAAGGCGTGCGCAGACGCCGCGCGCGTGAGCGGACCCAGGAGCCACGTGGCGAGAGAGTCGGCATCTGCTGCGAGTGACACGCGCAACCGCGCGAGCGTATCGCCCACGCGGAGTTCGGCCGCGGCGTCCTGCTCGAGCAGCGAGATCTGCCGCGACAGCCGGACAACTGCTTCGCCCGCCTCGGTCGGCCTCACGGGGCGCGATCGTACGATCAGCACGCGGCCGAGCTGCTCCTCCATGAGCTTCACGCGCTGACTGACCGCGGAGGGACTGATGCGCAGACGACGCGCAGCCGCCTCGAAGGCTCCCTCTTCGGCGACTGCGGCCACCGTCGCCGCGAGCTCCCGATCGAACACCGACATGAAGCAAAGCTAAACCCAATGAAGGATATTCCGCTGGTGTTGAAGCAGCTCCCTTCCTATGTTGACGGCGTGAGACCCGAGAGAACCCTTGCCGCCGTCACGGCCGCGCTGCTGTGCGTCCTCCTCACGAGCGGCTGCGCCGCGCAGGCGAGTACGGACGAAAGCGACACCATCGCGCCGGGCGAAGTGGTGACGGCAGAGCCGGATGACGGGGCGGATGCCGCCGATTCCATCGACGAGAACACGGCGTGCGAGATCGCGGCCGAGAGCCCCGCACTCGCCGAACTGGGCGGTGTCGGCGCACCGGCAGATACGCAGTTCATCGTCGCGCTGTCGTTCTGCCAGGTCCAGCTGACCGCGCCGGGCGTCGCCGACCTCAGCCTCAGCGTCGAGATCGTGACCGCCGCGGACGTGGCGCTGATCGCCGGATCGGATCCGAGTACGGTCCCGGGCTCGTTCGTGGCGCTGCCCGATCTGGGGGAGAACGGGCACTTCTTGTCAGCCATCCCGGGTGTCGCCCCCGCGGATGAGCCGACGTCGGGAGCGCTCACGTCGGCGCGCGGGAACCTCGGCATCACGCTCGCATGGGCGGGCGCCGCCGGCACTGTGCCGTTCGCGACCTTCGAACAGATCGCACGCGAACTGCTCGAGGCGCTCCCGTGACCGACGCGGCCAGGCGCGACAGGAGACGGCTCTCCGTCGGCGTCGTCGTCGCGATTCTGGTCGCGGCGATACTCACTGCCTGCACCGCCGATGATGCGGCGGAAGAGGGGGACGCCGTCGCCGACGTCTTCGCCGGGCACGGGATCGCGGTGTTGGACGACGTGGCCGACGAGTGGCCCGAGCAGGCCCTCCTCGCCTCTCCGGCCTATGCGGTGGGGGTGATGCAAGCCGAAGTCGACTCCGCAGGAGGGGTCCCGGGTGCGGACCTCGACGAGCTCGCACCGATGCCGGAGGGCGCCCCGCCGTTCAGCTACCTCGTGGCGGCGTGGCTGATGGAGGGGGCCACCGACCGTGCCACGGCGGCGCGACGGTGGATGCCCGCCGAGATCGACTGGTCACGTGCTCCGACGATCTGGTACCCGCGTGCCGCGCTCCTGCTGTTCGTGGCGGATGCGATGGAGGCGTCGCTCGCCGATTTCGGAGCGCTGCCGGACGCGTCGGAGACGCCCGCAGCGCACGGCGGCGGCTTGGTTCGCGGCGCGGATTCCGGCGGCGGGGTCGCGGTCGCCGGTGCAGGCTCCGCCGTCGTGCCCGAAGCGCCGTGCACCCTCGTGACAGATTTCTTCGCACAGACGATCAACCGCATCTTCGGCGCAGTCCAGCTCCCACCGGACTTCCTCGGCTCCGGCGGCATCCTCGGGTCGATCTCGGGATTCCTCGCGAACCTCTTCAACTCCGCTGTCGCCCTCGCCAAGGCCGCCGTCGTGAAGGTGATCGAGACACTCACCGGACCCGCGCTGCGAGCCATCGCCTCCGCCGTCGCGGTCGTCGGCATCGCCTCGCATATCAGCACCTACCTCATGGGGGTGTCGATGATGCTCGTGTCGACGCGCGATCCGGTGCAGCTCGACGGTCAGCCGGGATACTGGCACGCCATCATCGACACGAAGCGGCCGCTCGAGGCGCAACTCAACGACTGTCTGGCGCGCCTCGGCCAACGCCCGCTGCCCGACATCGTGAAGTCGGGCGAACTCTTCTCGTGGCGCGGTGAGCTACCGGTCAAGGCCAACGGGAAGTCGTTCTACGAGAAGGACGTGCTGTTCTACCCGCAGCCGCAAGTGGCCGCTGTGGACGAGGCGAAGCGCGTCGTCATCCCCTGGGTCGCCAACGCCGTGGAGACGAGCAGCAACAAGCCGGTGGAGTACGGAAAGGTGCGCGTGCGTGCAGAGGTTCCCAAGGGCGACGTGACCGATCTGTTCCGAACCGTCGAAGACCTTCTCGCGCAGGCGATCGCGCAAGTCGCGGCCTACGGCGGACCATTGGCGCCGCAGATCGACGCTGAGCTCCGGCGCATCCTGTACCGCATCTTCGAAGACATCAAGCAGGGCATCCTGAACGCGGGGCGATCGCTGCTGATGATCCTCGGGAGCGGTGAGACCGCGTTCGAGTACCGCGAACCCGACGACCCCACGCCGGCGCCGGGCGCGCCGGTGCCGAACTGCTTCACCGGCGTGTGGCGCTTCGAAAGCGTCGAATCGAGGTGGCTCGATCTCAGCCGGGCGTCGTTCTCACGCTTCACCCTCGAGGTCGGAGGCGGTGGGTCGTACGCGGTGCGCGTCGCGGGATTCGCTGTCGCCGACCCCGCGGGTGGCTTCTGGACCTCCTACCGCGGCACCACCCGATTCACCGTGGCACCCGGCCCCTCGGGTTCGTGGGCCGTCACGGCGCCGCGGCTGACCGCGTCGGAGTCGTATGCCGCTCTGTACCTGTCGGTCGGCAATGGATACGCGGTCGGCGGCGATGACTACGGAAGGTCGGCGATGCAGGAACGCGATCTGCAGTATGAACGGCTCAAGAGCGAGATCCCCGTACCCCTCGGGTTCGTGACCGAATCCCCGGAGCCCGACGGCGCCTTCGGCGAGGCCGTGTTCGGCGCCGGGCTGCGGCCGACGCAGTTCTCCTGTGCGGCCGACGGGCAGACCCTGACCGTCGCCGGCGAAGCCGACGCTCGATACGGGCCGGCCGTCTGGCACTTTCGACGGCTGTGAGCCGAACGAGCTGTCGATGATCCCGCGCACCTCGGCGTGAGCGTGAGAAGGGCGCGGCTATTCGAGTAGGCGGTGGACGAGTTCATCTATTGCGGCGTCGAGGGAGAGTGCGGTGTCGAGTGGCACGGTGAGGTGGTCGAGCATCAGTCCGTCGATCGCGTAGTGGAACAGGGCGATCTCAGTTCGGCCGCCGGGAAGACCGGAGTTCTCGTTGAACTCGACATCTGCGTGGAACGCTCGCTGACGCCACGCTCCGAGCGTCGTCGCGACGGAGGGTCGTCGGGCTGCTTCCAACCGCAGTTCGAAGAGGGCGAGCGGCACGTCCGGGTCGAGAGTGAGTCGGCGGACGGTGTCGCGGAGGTAGTCGGCGAAGAGTGTCCGGTCGGGAGATCGTCCAGTAAGCGGCATGACGTCGGGGTCGGGTGCGAGTCGTTCCGCGATGCGGTCGACGAGTGCGGAGATGAGGTCGTCTCGAGTGGGGAAGTAATTCGATGTGGTGCCACGTGGGGTGCCCGCCGCGTCGTCGACAGCGCGGTGGGTCAGACCGCGGGCCCCGTCCTGGGCTAGGACGCGGATTCCTGCGTCAGCAAGAGCCGCGCGTCTTTCGTTGTTGCGAGCCATGTCGTCATGGTAGCCAGACCACGACTGCTGTTGTACCTTAACTACGACGGATGTTGTGATTGGAGAACGCGTGCGAGAACTTGTCTACTACGTGGCCGCGAGCATCGACGGATACATCGCCGACCCCGCCGGCGGATTCGACGCGTTCCTCGTCGAGGGCGATCATGCGTCGGTCGTGTTCGGAGAGTACGCGGACGCGCTGCCCGCACATGCGCACGCGGCGCTGGGGATCGAGGCGCCGAAGACGCGATTCGACACGGTGATCATGGGGTGGAATACCCTCACCCCGGCGCTTGATGTCGGAATCGCCAGCCCGTACCCGCATCTGCGTCAGATCGTCGCGACCCGCCAGGCACGCGAAGTCGACCCCGCGATCGCCCTCACCGGCGATCCGGTGACGACGGTCCAGGGCTTGAAGGAAGAGGACGGATTAGACGTCTGGCTGTGCGGTGGCGGTTCGCTCGCGGGCGCCCTCCTGCCGGAGATAGACCGCCTCATCGTGAAGCGCCATCCCCTCGTCTTCGGCTCCGGCATCCCCATGTTCGGCAACGCACCGTACAACCCGCGGGCATTCGCTCTGGCGAAGACCAGGTCCTTCGAATCGGGTGTTGTGATCGAGGAGTACGTCGCCAGCGGCCGATCGTGAGCGACGATCCGGCAGGACCGGGATCCTCGATCCGGCAGACAAGACGGGGTCTCCACGACCAATCTCGGAACTCCCGATTCGGGCGCTGAACGGAGATGGCGCCGCAGCGTGGCGGTTCTGCTCGCCGCGCACGGTACATCGATCCGTGGTCTGCGTCGACCCGTGTGACGATGTCGGGCGTGACGCGTAGACAAGGCACATGGCTGACGTCTTGATGTTCCACCACATCCTCGGGCTGACGCCCGGCATGCGTGACTTCGCCGACCGGTTACGGGCCGGCGGTCATGCGGTGCACGCACCCGACCTGTACGACGGACGTGTCTTCGACTCGATGGAAGACGCATTCGCGTTCGCGAAGAGTGGAGTGGTCGACGTGGATGAGCGGGCGGATGCCGCAGCCGCCGGTCTTCCGGCCAGGCTGGTGTACCTCGGTGTCTCGTCGGGAGTGATGCGCGCGCAGCGGCTCGCTCAGCAGCGCGCGGGCGCCGTTGGGGCGGTGCTGCTCGAGTCGGCGATCCCGGTGTCGGGAGAGTGGGCGTTCGGTTCGTGGCCTGATGACGTGCCCGTTCAGATTCACGGTATGGACGCCGATGAGTTCTTCGCCGGCGAGGGCGATATCGATGCGGCGCGCGAAATCGTGGCGGCAGCCGACGACGGCGAGTTGTTCACCTACCCCGGCGAACAGCACCTGTTCGAGGACAGTTCGCTGTCAAGCTACGACGCCGAGGCGACGGACCTGCTGGTGAGCCGCGTGCTCGCGTTCCTCGACCGAGTGGATCGCTGAGGCCGCTCACGGCACCAGCCGCCGCGATCGGCGGCCGCGACCTCCGGTAGATATCCGGCAATCGTCCGGAAGGCCCGATCCTTCTGTGGGTGACGCACGTCCACGGGAGGTCTGCGACGTCAAGAGCCGACCGTACTTCACGCTCACCGCGAGGTTGCCGCGTCGTCGGTGCGCTCAGCGCCCCAGCGTCCGAGTGCCTCGATGGTCGCGCGCAAGGCCAGCCCACGCTCGGTCAGGGCGTACGCGCGCGTGTTGTGTCGAAGGGGGAGCCGATACAGTACGCCGGCCACCTCCAGTTCGCGTAAGCGGGTGGCAAGCACGTTCGTTCCCATTCCGAGATCGCGCTGGAGGTCGCCGTAGCGCTGCGGACCGTCGAGCAGTCGCTCCACGATCAGCAGAGCCCAACGCGCTCCGACGACGTCAAGGGCCGCAGCGAGATCGCTCACGCGCTCTGGTCAGACTCCGGCTTCATCCAGAATGGCGAGTAATGGTAGCCATCGGGGTCGTCGAACTGGCGTTGATACATGAAGGGGTAGTCGTCGGTGTCGCCGATTCGACCGCCCGCGGCACCGGCGCGCTCGACGAGCTCATCGACTGCCTCCCGGCTGTCGAGGTCGAACGAGACGGTCACCTTCGAGGGGGTGCCGGGGCCGCCCACGAGCGCATCGACCCCGCCGACGCTCGCGTACATCTCACGGCTGCCGAGCATGACGTACTGGTCTGGCGCGATCGCGAAGCACGACACGTTGTGATCCGACATCTCGGCGTTCAGCGTCCACCCGAGGGCGTTGTAGAAGGCGGTCGCGCGTTCCACGCTCTCGACCGGGCAAGTGATGAAGAGACTCATGATTCGACACTTTCAAAATAGAAGTGCCACGTCAAGGCCCATTCCGTCTGCAACGCCGAATCCCGACCTGCGGGCGATCTTCACGCGGGGCAGAGAAGCTTCGGCTGCCTTCATGGGCGGGATTGTTCTTGCGTCCGATCGGCGATGTCGCGGTGACGCGTTGCGGGGGCCGCTCGTCCCAGATGGCGTCGCACTGACAGGGATGCTGCAGCGCCGTCAGTGCTGGTACGGATGCTGCTCGAGTCCGCCCAGACGTTCGAGGGGGTTCGCCGCGAGCTTGTCGATGAGGCCGCCATCGATCAGTCGCTTCGCGGCGGTATCGGGCTTGCGCGCTGCCTGGTCTATCACGCACGAGCCGAACTGTGCGGCGAGCGTTCCTCGTGGGTGAACAGCGAGCACCTCGCGCCGGAAGTCCTCCGGCAGGGCATCTGGCCGTGCACCGGAGATGTCCAGACCTGTGGCGATCTCGAGCAGGTAGCCCTCGGCGTCCAACGTCGGCTCGACGCTGGACCAGTTGTGGCGCACGATCACCTCGAGAACCCGATCGCGCCGGTGTGCGGGCCACCCTGCTCCCGCGGCCAGCGCGACACCGACGTGCCCGCCGGCGTGCTCGTAGGAGATCCTGTGGTTATCGAACTCCGGCACGGTGCCGATGTCGTGGAGGACGGTGGACACGTACAGCAGCTCGTGGTCGATGTCGCTGATCCCGTCGACCTGCGCGAAGGCTTCGGCCCAGAGCCAGGAGCGCATCGCGTGAGCCGTGATCGCGGGGGACTGGTAGTGGGTGGCGAGCTCGAGGGCACCCCGGGCGGCAAGAGTGTCGGGCACAGGGAAGTCTGCGATACGCATGCCTCCATCCTGCGGGCGCGTGAGGGCCTCCGACACTGTCCGATGTGACGGCGATCGTCCGAAAACAGCCATCCCCTCGCGGTCGGGTGACCCTAGGGAATCCGCAAGCGGGCATGGCTCCGTAGAGGCCCCGCGCGGGCAGTGCCGTCAGCGCGCGCAGCGCGAGTGTCCTCCGTCTAGAGTCGCGACATGCGGATCGTCGTTTCCGGGACACATGCGAGCGGGAAGAGCACGCTCGTCTCTGACTTCGCCGTTCGCCATCCGGAATTCGTCGTGCTCCCGGATCCGTTCGAACTGGTCGACGAATCCTGGGACAGCCCGAACGCCGCGTTGTTCGCCACTCAGCTGCGTCTCGCCGCTGCCCGACTCCATCCGAACCAGACCGCGGGACACCTCGTCTCCGAACGGGGCCCGATCGACTTCCTCGCATACCTGCTGGCACTGGACGAACTCCACAGAGCAACCTCTTCGCGAGAGCTCATCCAACGGTCGATCGAGATCAGCCGAGAAGCGATGCAATACGTTGACCTCCTCGTGGTCTTGCCCCTCGTCGCGGGCGCTGAGATCTTCGCTCCCGTCGACGAGGACCTTCCGCTGCGCGACATGATGAACGACGTGCTGCTCGATCTCGTCGCCGACGACGAGATCGTCGGCCCCAAAGCGAACGTCGTCGAGATCGGCGGCGATCGGAACCAGAGACTCGCAGTCCTCGAGACACTTACCAGCCCTGCGTCCTCTCACCCCTGAGGATCGGGATCGCTCACCGGGCGGCGTCGTTGACTCAGCCGCTCGAACGCCCGTCGAGGGCGACTATCAGGTGAGGTCTCTTGGAGTGCGAGGTTTGCTGATTCAGTTCCGTCAGGCGGGCGGGAATGCTGCAGCAAGGCGGGTGCGCATGCTGTCGACGTCGATGGTCTCATCTGCTGAGTCGGTCAGGCGTTTGAGGAGCAGTGTCGGCCACAGCACGTCGATGTCGTTGACAGTGAACGCCCCGCCTAAGAGGGGCCAGTCGGCTTCGACGAAGCAGAGCGCGCCCCTCACCTCGATGTCGGTATCGCCCACCGCGGCGGATACCCTCTCCACCTGCGATCGCACTCCGTCGACAAGTTTGGTCTTGTCGCGTCCACCAACACGAAGTGTCTCGACGCGCGGTCGGATAAGCCCGCCCTCGACGTGCAGGGAAGGTCGCTGGCCCTTGTATCTTTTCGCGTCGATCACCCATACCCCGGCGGGAGTGACGGCGATGTGGTCGATGTTCGCGCGCGTGCCGGGAATGCGGCGATCGTGGAGCACCCGAGCGGAGTCGGGCAATTCTCTCAGTTTCTCGGCGAGGATCTCCTCTCCGATCGCGCCGCCTTTCCACGCCTGGGTGCTCTGGGGCTCGTCGGAGAAGGCAAGGATGAGTCCGCCGAGCTTGGGGTGGTTGGTGCGGACGCGTTGCTCGCGGGCGTCCTTTCGGCGTTCGTGCTCACGGCGCGCGGACGCTCCAGCAACTCCATTTGCCGCTGCGCATGGTTCCGCCTCGCAGGTCACGCAGCGCACCGTCTTTGAGTGACGCTCGTAGATCGCGTCGGTTCCCGTTGGCAGGGCAGCGCCGCAGAGTCGGCATGTTCCGGCGTACCTCAACCGCATCCGCTTCTCGTCTTGCCCTGGCTCGAGCGTCACGGCACGACGCTAGCAGCGCGCGCGATCGACCTCGGGTAGTGCCTCGGGTCAATGTTGTCGGAGGGCGGCTAACCTTCGCTCATGGATTCTGACGCGACGGATGTCTCCGCTCTCGAGGGGGATCCCACGCAGATGCATGCGGACTCACTCGCACGGTACTTCGTGACGATGAGGAACATCGCCGTCGACCTTGATGGTCTTTCCCGAGCTGAGGTGCCGCCCACAAGTCGGCTTGCCGCTGACGAGCGCACGGCCCGTGAAGCGGGCGGCAGTTTGGTGCTGACTCAGTACATCCAGGAGCGAGCCGCGACCGCGGCACGATTCTTGTTCGAGCTGCACCGTTCGACACTCGAGGCTGATCCGGGGCAACTGACCCTGGACTTCGTTCTGCTCTATCCCATGATGCGCGCGGCTGTCGAGAACAGCGCAGCCCTGACCTGGCTACTTAGCCCGGAAGACCGTCTCGACCGGCTCGAACGTCTCATTCGGGTGCTCCGCCGCGACGTCGGTCAGTTCGTCGCCAACAACAAGCGCCTCGCCGCGACACGCAATGACGGCATGCCGATACCCGCCGAGATGTTCGATCAACTCGCGACGGCCATGGAAACTCAAGGACCCCTCGCCACGAAATACCTCGACAGCGCGGCCAGCGCTATAGGCCTTGATGTCCGTTTAACTCGACAGCAAATGCAGACTGCCACTCCCATCGCCGGCGTCTACGGCGACAACAGCTTGGTGCACGTCGTCTGGCGCTTCCTCAGCGACCTCACCCACTTCTCCTACTCCATCATGAAGAATCAAGAAATCGCTGAGGCCGAAGGCGGAGGACTAGTCAGGATCGCATCCCTTCAACTGTTCACAACGACAACCACCCTTACCGCGCGAGACGCCCTACGAGCACTCGAACAGGCCACACGCCCCGAGCCTCACCCGTAAAGCATGGGTGTGCCCGACGGGATCCCTCTGCGCGAATAGCTCCGTCGCGCTGAGGGGCCCTTCGGCGGGGGAGACCTGCGTGAAGGCACGTGCTGGTTAGCCTCGGTGGGTGGCGCATCGAGGCATCTTCGTGGAGATCGAAATCCATGCCCCTCTCGAACAGGTGTGGGATGTGACCCAGGACGCCCGCCAGCATGGCAGGTGGGATCTTCGTTTCTCCACCATCCGACCAGCCGGTACCGATAAGCACGGCGCGGCGAGCTTCACCTACACGCGCAAAGTCCCGTTCCACACGGTCACGGGGGTTGGGGTGAGCCTGGGAGAGCGGTCACGACCTGATGGGACCCGCACGTCGGCATTGCGGTTCTCGACCGCCGATCCGGTCTCGCCGATCCGCGCCGGCCGCGGGTACTGGCGATACGCGCCCATCGAGGGCGGGCGTACCCGGTTCACCACCGGGTACGACTACACCCCGGGCTGGGGACTCCTGCTCGACCAGCTCGCGCGACCGTTGCTGGGATGGGCGACGGCGTGGAGCTTCGACCGACTCCGCATCTGGATTGAACGAGGCGAAGAACCCGAGAGATGGCCGCTGCCCAGCGTCTTGTGGTTCTGGAGACCGGACCGTCCCCGCGCCTCCCGTTGCCGTCGCGCACCCGCAGGAGGATCCCGGCGCGATGACTACCTGGCCAACGCGCCCGCCACGCTCGCGACACTGCCCGACCCCGGGGTCATCTGATGGGCTCCATCTTCGAGCAAGCGATGGGTGCGGACTTCGAGCGGCTGCACCCGATGTTGCAGCGCCGCTTCGGAGTCGGACTGGACCGCGGTGAGGCGTGCGTGGGCCACGGGACCATGACCCAGATCCGACGCGGACCCTGGTGGACCGTCCCATTCCTGCAGATCGGGCGGCTCCGCAACATCCTTGTCCCCGACACCGGAACTGACATCCCGTTCGTCGTCGAGAACTACCCCTACCGCGACCCGTTCGGCCGCGAGACCGTCACCTTCGTCCGCGAGTACACGATCAGTCAGCACCGAAGCCGGTTCGACGCCACTATGGTGCTCGCACAGGGGCGCATCGTGGACTACCTCGGCACTCACCAGCATCTCGCCGTTGACCTCGACCTGACCGTCGACGAAACCGGAGCGCTCATCCTCACCTCCGACGCGCAACGCTTCTACGAAGGACCGATCGCCTTCCGGTTCCCCATGCTCTTCAGCGGCCGCGCACGCCTCCGGGAATCATTCGACGAGCAGACCGATGCCTTCCAGGTCGACCTCGAAGTCCACAACCACCGATTCGGGTTCCTCTTCGGCTACAAGGGATCATTTACTTGCGAGTGGATCCCCGCGACCGACGCGCCCGACCGCCTCAAACCAAAACGCCACGAACACCGCACCTAGCCGGTGAAGGATCCGCTCTCGTGCTGCGCGGGGATCCCGCAGGGAGATTGCCGTCAAGACTGGTTGGGGACGTAGACGTTCGCTGAGATTTCGATCGAATCTTCCGGCGCCGGTGCGAAGTCGGGTTGGTACACGTACTGTGTGCCCGGCCCTCCCACGCCGGACTGGCCGGCCATGTCGCTGCATCCGATTACCCACCCGTCCGCGTCTGGGTATGCGAGAAGGCAGACGGTAGCGGGGTCATTGCCCTTCATGAGCCACAGCGAGGTGCCATCGTGTTCTCCCACGAATCGACTGGAGGACAGGTCTGCGTTGTTTCCCGCGTAGTCGGGCAAAGTGTTCGGTACCGCATCTGCTGCCTCGGCGCCACGGTCAAGAATCGGGTAGCCGTTTCCGGAAGAACAGCCGGCTAGGACGAGCACGGACAGGAGTCCGGCGACCGCTAACCCCGGACGAGATCGTGCTGTCATGGTCAGAGTCTCCCAGACAGCCGAAAGCCGGCAAAGCTCCGGGGTTGGCTTTCGGTCATTGCCGGGTCGCTGAGTGACCCGCTTCCGGACGGCGTTGGTCTGTACTCGCCGATGCACAATGTCAGCATGGGCTTGAAGGACGATGACTCCGATTGGTACCGCTCTTCCACCTGGAACGAGTCCGTCTCGAAGGCCTTCGAAACGAAGCTGCGTCGCGCCCGCGCGGCCAGTCGCCCACAGTACGTCCGAATACAGGGTGTGCACCTGGTCGCCCAGTCGGATGCTGCGACGCGGCAAGCGGGACGTGAACTCCTGCAGAGAGTGATCGACGACTACGGCGAAGATCAGCTTCAATCTGTCTGGGCCGCCGAGAATCTTGCCGAAGCGTTGAGCGCTGACGACCATGACCAGGACGCGGAGGCCCTGACGCGAGACCTTATCGAACGTCGCAATCGCGACCCCTCGGGGTGGCTTGGAGGCCGAACTGATCTCGACCTCGCTCTCGCCGAGATGCTGCTGGGCCGCGGCGATGCCGACAGCCTGCGAGAAGCCGACGAGCGCCTCGACCAAAGCGGCGAGGAAGTTCAACGGGCCTCGATGTTCCGCAATCTGGTTCTGCGTCACCTTGTCGCTCGCGCGCGCGTTGCGGCGCGTCTCGGAGACAGCCAACGCGCACGGCGCTACGCCGACGAGGCACTCGAAGTAGCCGCCGAAACGGCACCGTCTTTGCCACGGCACCCACACGTCGGCAGACCAGACGCCACCACCGACCTCATCACCGAGCTGCGCCAGCTATCGCAGGACCACGGCTGACTTAATGTCCGTCCCGCGCTAGACCGATGTTGACGAGCGCATGATCATTTGCGCTGAGGGACGGTGAGCGACCGGCTTTGGAGCAGCACGGGGCTGCGGCCGGTGAGGCGTCTGCGGGTGGTGCCAGGAAGCTCACATCGCATCAGCACCGGTTGATAGGGTGCCGGGATGGAACTGGCTGCGAAGGTGTTGGTCCTGCTCGGATCTGCGCTCCTTCTGACCGGATGCACAGCTGCCTCCATCCCGGAGTTCAACGCAGAGCAGACCAGCAGCGATGTCGTCGTAGAAGAGGCCCAGGTCGACATCGATCCCGACACCACGCGCTATGTCGGTGAGGTTGAGGGTGTTGCGCTGTACCTCGCTCGCGGCGAGGGAACGACGTGCCTGATCCAGATCCGCGATGAGGTGTGGGAGCAGACAGGCTGCGGAGCAGGGGGCGGCCTCGGCACGACACTCCAAAGCGGGACGCGCATCCAGGTCGGCGACTTCACGTTCCCGCCGAGCGAAGTCGCCGGCGGAACGCGCACACAACTCAGTGACAGCGTGACTGTGATCTCGTTCCCTTGAATCACAGCCTCGATGGGTGATGACGGTCCGGTCTCCGGTGCACCTGGGGTGCTGAGGGTGCGGCGCGCCGTCCGATGATCAAACCGCAAGGCTCAGCCGGTGATTGCCCCTTCCTGCCGTGGGGGCGAGCCACTTACGATGGCGCCATGGACTACCTCATCGTGTTGGCAGTCACACTTCTGACGGTCGCGGTCGTGCTCTTCTGGGGATGGATCCATTGGCTCCGCACGCGGCGGACCACGCATGATGACCTTCTCCGCGCCGGCGGCGACGCGGAGGTAAGCCCATATCGGGCGTCTCGCCGCGCCGAGGGCGAAGCGGCGTGGACTCGCATCGGCGGGGGCGTCTGATCCAGCGGGCCTCGTGGCCGAGCGCGCTGTCGGAAAGTCTCGAAAGGTAGGCCGCTGCGACGTTGCCTGGAATCACCAGGTCGCCACCACGCGTGCGGCTGCTGCTGGCCCCTGCCTGCTTGCTCGTGCGACACTGCACCCATGGAGACTGGGCCCGTAGTTCCGGATCAGGTCAGAGGGCCGGCGGCGACGTCCGAGAGTGACCGGCACAATCCATACATCGTTGGTCTGCTCGCGGCCGGCGGGTTCGCGTGGCTGATCGCGTTGATGCTGTGGATCGTGCACGGTCAGGTCACTGACTACGTCACCTACGATCGCGACACCGCCGCGGCCCTGACGGCATGGATGATGCTGCTACTCCTCGTCGGCACAGTCGCGTTCGTGGGGTCAGCGCTGATCGCCGGGGTTGGATACGAGCTTCGCCGCCCCCAGCACAAGTAGGCGATGACCCGTACGCAAGGGGACCCGGTTGCGGACGGGCGACACAGGGGGTAGGGGTATCACTGTGCCGCGTGGGGGTGACCGTAGCGGTGGGGGTCGGCGTCGAATGCGGCGGCGCAGCCGTGTGAGCAGAAGTAGAAGGTGGTTCCGTCGTGCTCGCGGGTGGTGACGGCTATCTGGGGATCGATCTGCATGCCGCAGACCGGGTCGGTCACCAGTGCTGCGCTATGGGTGGCGTTTTCTGACATGGGCGTTCTCCTTTGTTGAGGTCACGGCCGTGCTGGCCACGAGCTTGGGCTAGGCGTACGTCACGCTCGGTCGCCGCTGGGCGCGGGAGACGGAGCGGAATGTTTTTCCGTCGGGGCGGCCGGGGCCGGGAGGCGGAGTCGCTTCAGCATGAGTGCGTTGGCGGCGACGATGACGCTCGAGCCGGACATGGTGATTGCGGCGATCTCGGGTGTGAGCATGATGCCCAGCGACGGGTAGAACACGCCTGCGGCGATGGGTAGTGCGACGGCGTTGTAGCCGATGGCCCATCCGAGGTTCTGGCGCATTTTGCGGACGGTGCCTTTGCCGATGCGTAGCGCCGTTGCCACGTCGAGCGGGTCGGAGCGCATCAGTACGACGTCGGCGGTTTCGATGGCGACGTCGGTGCCGGCTCCGATCGCGATGCCGAGGTCGGCTTGTGCGAGTGCGGGGGCGTCGTTGACGCCGTCGCCCACCATGGCGACCTTCTTGCCTGAGCGTTGCAGTTCGGCGATCTTGGCGGACTTGTCCTCGGGGAGCACTTCGGCGATGACGGTGTCGATGCCCAGCAGCGCGGCGATGCGTTTGGCTGTGGGTTCGTTGTCGCCGGTGAGCATCACCACCTCGATGCCGGATTCGTGCAGTGCGGTGATCGCTGCGGCGGCGGTCTCGCGTGGCGCGTCGGCGAGGGCGATCACGCCGGCGGCTTTGCCGTCGACGGCGAATGCGATGGCGGTGCGTCCGGTGGCGGCGAGTTCGTTCTGGGCGGCGGCGATGGAGCTGATGTCGATTCCTTCGTCGGCCATCAGTCGGGCGTTGCCCATCACCACGCGGCGGCCATCGACCGTTGCAACGGCACCGAGGCCGGTGACGTTGCGGAATGAGCTGGCTGTGCGACGGGGAATGTTGCGGGCGTCGGCGTAGGCGACGACGGCTTTGGCGAGCGGGTGCTCGGACTCGCGCTCGGCGGCGGCGGCAAGGGAGAGCAGTTCGATGTCGTTCATCCCGATGGGGAGGTAGTCGGTCACTTCGGGTTCGCCCTTGGTGAGGGTGCCGGTCTTGTCCAGGACCACTGTGTCGACATGCGCGGCGGACTCGATCGCTCCGGCGTTCTTGAACAGCACGCCGCGTTTGGCGCCGAGGCCGGTGCCGACCATGATTGCGGTCGGTGTGGCCAGGCCCAGCGCGTCGGGGCAAGTGATCACCACCACGGTGATGGCGAACAGGATCGCGGTGGGCACCGGGGCGCCGATCAGCCACCAGACCAGGAAAGTGACAGTGCCGCCAATCAGGGCGACCAGCACCAGCCAGAAGGCTGCGCGATCCGCGAGCCGCTGCCCGGGGGCTTTGGAGTTCTGCGCCTCCTGAACGAGCGCGACGATCTGGGCCAACGCGGTGTCGGCACCGACCTTAGTGGCCCGCACCCGCAGGGTGCCGGTGGTGTTGACGGTGGCGCCGATCACCGTCGATCCGGCGGTCTTGACGACTGGAAGGCTTTCGCCGGTGACCATGGATTCGTCGATCTCCGACGCGCCCTCCTCCACGGTCCCGTCTGTGGGGATCTTCGCGCCGGGCCGGACCAGCATGAGGTCCCCGGGGATGACATCGGAGGTGGGCACCTCGAGCTCTTCCCCGTTTCGTAGGACGACCGCGCGGGGCGGGGCGAGCTCGAGGAGGGTGCGGATGGCGTCGTTCGCGCCGCCGCGGGCGCGCATCTCCACCCAGTGGCCGAGCAGCACGAAGCTGGCCAGCACCGTGGCGGCCTCGTAGAACACTTCCCCGCCCCCGGTGAGGGTGACCACGACGCTGTAGAGCCAGCCGGTGCCGACCCCGACGGCGACCAGCACCATCATGTCCAGGGTGCGAGCCCGAAGGGCACGCCAGGCGCCGTCGAAGAAGATCCAGGCGGAGTAGAAGATCACTGGAAGGGAGAGGATCAGCGAGAACCAGTCGTCGCGAAGCCCGAATGGTGCCGGAACGGTGAAGCCGAGCACTTCGCGGCCGATCGGTGACCACAGGATGATCGGCACCGACAGGACAGCGGCGACGATGAACCGGTTGCGCATATCGCGGATCATCGCCGCCATCGACATCCCCGCATGGCTCCCGCCGTGCCCCATCGCATCCTGGCTCGTACGAGCAGGCATCCCCTCCCCATGCCCCCTGTGGGCATCGTGCCCCGAAGGCTCAGCAGGGGCCACCGCATGATCGTGCATCGGCGTGCCCGCGTCGGCGCCGTGACCCGGGTGCGCATCTGCGGAAGGTCGGGTGGGCGCCACCGTCACGCCTGCGTCGTGTGCGTGGTCGGGGTCGAGAGCGGGATCGCAGATGTGCTCGGGGACGGACTGCCCGGCGCAGTGGTAGCCGCAGTCGATGATCCACTGCCGCAGCTGTGCTTGTGAGGTGAGCTGCGGGTCGTAGGAGACGTTCGCGGTCTGGGAGACCGGGTTCGCCTCGACATCCGTGACCCCGGGCTGGCGGAGAAGCGTGGATTCGACGATCGACTTCGAGGATGCCCAGGAGACTCCCTCGACTTCCAGGACGACGGTGCGCGTAGTTCCGTTCATTTCTGTTCTCCTGCTCCGTGAAGCCGCTGCGGCGTGCTCATGAGGTGGGCTCGGTTCTGATGACGACTCGCCAGGTGTTCCCGGCATCGGACGTTACGCGGACTCCACCGTCGTCGGCGATCGCGACGATCCCCTCCCAGCTGACGGCGATCGCGGACGCGGTGCCGGTGGCGTGCCCGGCGGTCCTCCACACCGCGTCGGGCGTTGTCGCCCCGGTCCAGATGGTGCCGTCGGTATCGACGCCGATGATCCCTTCCTCCACCGTCGGATCGGCCGCGATGACCAGCAGGGCGGGGGCGTTCGGCACAGGCGAGAAGGTGGTGCCGCCGTCGCGGCTGACCATCAGCCCGTCTGGGGTGGTGGCGGTGACGATGTCGGCCTGGGTGGTGTCGATGCTGATGTCACGGGCGGTCAGCGGGACAAGATCCGCCCAGGTCTGCCCGGCATCGGTACTCTCCGCCAGGACGGGCCGGTCCGAGGGGAGCCCGAGCAGGATCTCGGGTGCGGCGGGGGTGGCGGCGAGCATATGAAAGTCGGTGACGCCTGCCAACGACACCTGCTCCCAGCCGGCCTCGCTGTAGCGCACCAGTCCCACGTTGGGGGCTGTGAACGTGTGGTCCTGGTTGGCCGGGTCCGGGTGACCGGACGCGAGGATCGTATCCCCCTGGACGGTGAGTCCCATCGCATCGAATGTGGTCTTACCGACGAGGGAGACCTCATCGCTGGTGAGGTCGACCAGATAGACACCGGTGTGCGCGCCGACCAGCAGCGCCCCGTCCAGATCGAACGCGACATCGTGGACATGCGGGATGAGGGCGGGCGAGGCATCGCTATCAGGGGACGCCGTGCAGGCAGTGGCGGTCAGGGTAAGCGTCGCGGCGAGGGTGGCGGCGGCGAGGGTACGGGCGTGTGTGGTCATAGTGGCGTTCTCCGGAGACAGCGGGCCGGCCGTCGGGTGCGGCCGGCCCCTGCCGGTCAGAGGGTCGCGAGGATGTCCTCCATGGTGGCGATCTCGGTGGTCTGGGAGGCGATGATGTTCTCGGCAAGGGTGACCACATCGGGGTTCTGCCCGTTATCGACCTCGTCTTGGGCCATCTCGATCGCACCCTCGTGGTGGACGATCATCTGCTCCAGGAACAGGCGGGAGGCCTCGGCACCGGTGGCATCCTCGAGGGCTTGCATGTCGGTGTCGGACATCATCCCCCCGTGGTCCATGCCGTCCATGTCCCCCATCGGGGTGCCCCACTCGTCGAGCCAGGACTCCATCAGGTCAATCTCGGGGCCCTGGGCTGCCTTAATCTGCTCGGCGAGGGTGAGCACGCGTTCGTCGATGCCGTCCTTGGCGAGGATCATGTCAGCCATCTCGACGGCTTGTTCGTGGTGCGGGATCATCATCATCGTGAACTGCATGTCGGCGTTGTTCACGTCGGCGGCCGGGGATGCGGATGCCGATGAGCCCATTCCGGGCATGTTGTCCATCCCGCCACTGCTGGTGGTGCTGGCGCAGCCGGCGAGGGCGAGCAGGGCGGTCAGGGTGATCGCGGCAGTTGCCGCGGCACGGTTGTTCATTAGGTATCTCCTCAGTCGTATATGAGGCGCACGAGCCGGTGCCCGGGCGCGCGAATGCTGTGCCCACCCGCAAACGGGTCGGCGGACAGCGCTGCTCAGGTACGACTGATGCAGAGAACCAGAAGAGACGGTGGTCGAGTAAGGACAGCGGCACGGGCGGTCAGGGCCGGGCCGGCGCGCAGCGCGGCCCCCCAGGAGATGCCCACGCGCGGGAGGAACAGCAGCAGCGAGACGATCAGGAGCGCGAGGACGCAAGCCATCGCCAGCATGCTGGCGTGCCCGCCACAATCCGCGCAGTCCCCGTCGGTCGCTGGCTGGGTGGTGCCGTGGTCGATAACGCCTGGGTTGGCGGTGCCGTGCTCGTGCATCGGCGCCGCGGCTGCGGGTGCGGCGGTCTCGGTGTGACTGTTCAGGGAGTGCATCGCAAGCAGCCCGACGATGATCGCGGCAGTGACAGCGATGAGCAGCAGGACCGAGCGACCCAGCCCGCGCGGGCCGGGACGCAGACGCTGCGCCAGAGCGATCATCGACATGTCACCTCCCTCGTGTCCAGGGTAGACCGGCTCAGGCCGGCTGCACCGTCCGGTCGGCCGGCGCGGGCGCCGCAACAGCGGGTGCGGGGTGGGGGCGGAAGCTGCGCAGGCGGAGGCTGTTGGTGACCACGAACACGGAGGACAGCGCCATGGCGGCCGCAGCAACTAGCGGGTTGAGTAGGCCGAGCATTGCGATCGGGATGGCGGCGATGTTGTATGCGAACGCCCAGAACAGGTTGCCCTTGATGGTGCCCAGGGTGCGGCGGGACAGCCGGATCGCGTCGACCACGACGAGCAGGTCGCCGGAGGCGATCGTGACATCGGAGGCGGCGATCGCCGCGTCCGTGCCACCGCCCATGGCGACACCGAGGTCCGCGGCGGCCAGGGCTGCGGCGTCGTTGACGCCGTCGCCGACCATGGCGACGACCCGGCCGGCGGCTTGCAGCTGACGGATCACCTCGAGCTTCCCGGCCGGGGTGACCCCGGTGCGGATCTCGTCGATGCCGACCTGGGCGGCGATGTGCTGCGCGGCGCCGGCATTGTCGCCAGTGAGCAACACCGGCGACAGGCCGAGGGCGCGGAAGCGTGCGATCGCTTCGGCGCTGGTCGGCTTGACCGTGTCCGAGACGGCGATGGTGCCGAGGAACTCGCCATCGCGGGCGACCGCGATCACCGTGGCCCCGGCCGCTTCCAGAGCCTCTGCCTCTGTGTGGTGGGTGATCGGAGGGTGCACGCTCCACTGATCCTCAACCCACAGCGGCCGGCCGGCGACCACGAGTGCGCCGTCGACGACGGCCTGCACACCGAACCCCGCATGGGAGGCGAACGCTTCAGCCAGCGGCGGGGTGCCGTCGGCGGCGGTCACGATGGCGCGGGCGACCGGATGCTCGGAGCCCCACTCGGCCGCCGCCGCAGTGGTCAGGAGATCCTCGGCGGTGACGCCGGGGGCGGGTGAGACGGTGGTGACGGTCATGGTGCCGTGGGTGATGGTGCCGGTCTTGTCCAGCACGATGGTGTCGACCTGGCGGGTCTGTTCCAGCACCTGCGGTCCGCGGATCAGGATCCCCAGCTGCGAGCCGCGGCCGGTGCCGACCAGCAACGCGGTCGGTGTCGCAAGGCCGAGCGCGCAGGGGCAGGCGATGATCAGGGTCGCGACCGCGGCGGTGAACGCGACCTCGAGTGATCCGCCGACCAGCAGCCACCCTGCGAACGCCACGATCGCGAGGACGATCACGATCGGGACGAACACCCCGGATACGCGGTCGGCGAGGCGTTGCACCTTGGCTTTGCCGGTCTGGGCTTCATCCATCAGGCGCTGCATCCGTGCCAGTTCGGTGTCGGCGCCGATCCGGGTGATCTCCACGATCAGCCGCCCGCCGACGTTCACGGTCGCGCCGACGACACGGGACCCGGTGGTCACCTCGACCGGGACGGATTCGCCGGTCAGCATGCTCGCGTCAATCGCGGAGGCCCCATCGACCACGAGGCCGTCGGAGGGGATCTTCTCCCCCGGGCGCACGAGCACCCGGTCGCCGACGATCAGCTGCGAGACGGGAACCAGCTGTTCCACGCCGCCGACCAGGCGCGTGGCATTCTTCGCGCCCAGGTGCAGGAGTGCGCGGAGCGCTTCGGTGGAGGACTTCTTGGCACGGGCCTCCGCGTACCGGCCGGCGAGGATGAACACTGTCACCAGGGCGGCGACTTCGAGGTAGATCTCGCCGCTACCCGCCTCGGGGCTGCCGAACAGGGTGAAGGTCATGTGCATCCCGGGCATCCCGGCCATGCCGAAGAACAGCGCATACAGCGACCAGCCGAACGCGGCGATCACCCCGACGCTGATCAGCGTGTCCATCGTCGCCGCCCCGTGGCGGGCGTTCACGAACGCGGCACGGTGGAACGGCCACGCCCCCCACACCGCCACCGGCGCGGTCAGCGTCAAGGCCAGCCACTGCCAGTACGTGAACTGCAGCAGCGGGATCATCGACATCAGCGCGACCGGTACCGCCAACGCGGTGCTGATTAGTAGCCGGCGACGCAGCGACACCAGCTCGGGGTCTTCCGCAGGAGTGTCGGTCGATGTCGGCTCGGGCGCGATAGGTGCCGGTACCGCCGCGGAATACCCGGCGGATTCGACCGCCGCGATCAGCTCCGCCGGCTCGACACCGTCGGCGCGGACACGGGCTTTCTCGGTCGCGTAATTGACCGTCGCCTCAACCCCGGGGAGCTTGTTCAGCTTGCGTTCGATCCGCGTCGCGCAGGACGCGCAGGTCATCCCGGAGATCTCGAGCTCCACATCGAGGGTGCTCATGACGGGCTGCCGGCGAGGGCGTACCCCGCCTCCTCCACCGCGGCGCGCACGCGTTCGGCATCGATCGGTGCGGCGCTGTGAATGGTCACACGCGAGGAGCCGCCCGCGTTCAGATCGACCGACACGTTCTCGACCCCGTCGATCGCGGTGATCTCCTCAGTGACGCTCATCACGCAGTGCGAGCAGGTCATCCCGTCCACCAGAACATCCTGTGTGGTCGTCGATACGGCAACCTGCGTGTCGGTGGCGGACACGGTGGAGCAGCAGCTGCATCCGGCGGCGGAATCGGTCAGGCCCAGGTCGGTGCGCTCGTTCGCGGTCATGATGGTGTCCTCTCGGTCGGGGGGTGTGGTTAGGAACGGACCAGGCGGGCGATCGCCTCGTTCGCTTCACGGATCTTCTCCGCAGCGACGGCGCCGCCCTCAGCGGTCGCTTCCGCCACGCAGTGCGACAGATGATCGGCCAGCAGGGAGAGGGCGACCGTCTCCAGTGCGCTGGTCGCGGCGGAGACCTGCGTGAGGATGTCGATGCAGTACTTGTCGTTTTCGACCATCCGCGCGATACCACGCACCTGACCCTCCGCGCGGCTCAGCCGCTTCAGGAGGTCGTCCTTATTCCCTGCGTACCCGTTCATATCTCGATACTATACCCCCCTAGGGTAATCTGGCTGATCGCAACTGATCGCTTTGGCATTGCAAGGCGCTGGCGGAGGATGAGGGAATGAACATCGAGGTACTCCACATCGAGGACTGCCCCAGTTGGGGCGAAACCGGGAACCGCCTCCGCGAAGCCCTGGATGCGACCGGGTTCGGTGAGACGACCATCGCCTACCGACTGCTCCGCACGTCCGAGGACGCCGCCCGGGTTCCCTTCGCGGGTTCGCCCACCATCACGGTCGACGGCCAGGACCTGTTCCCCAGCGGCGGGCGCACCGCGGACCTCGCCTGCCGGGTATATATGACGCCCACCGGGCTGGCTGGACTCCCTACGACCGAACAGCTCATCGAAGCGATCGCCGCCAATGGACACTGACGCGGCGGTCCAGTGTTCCTGCTGCGGGCGAACTCTGCCCCGACGCAGAGTCCACGCGTTGAACGGCACCGCCGGATACGTGTGCCGGCGTTGCGGCCTATGGATCGCGCTACGGCTGCACAACGACCGACGCACGGCCGACTGACCACTCGCCAGGCGAACGCGCGGACCTGCTCCCGACCGCAACGCTATGTCGTCGGGTGCGAGTGCCGGTGGTGGCTGTCGGGGTAGTGCTCGTGCGTGTGGGTGAGCTCAGCGTGCGCGTGTGGATGCCGGTGGCGACTGCCTGGTGAGACCGGCTCGCGGTGCTCGTGATTGTGATGCTCGTCGGGGTGGGTGTGCCAATGGTCGTGCCCGAGCGGCTCGTGGGTGTGTGGGTGTTCGTGCCGCTCGGTCAGATGCAGCCAGACCCCGAGCACCATGAGCGCGCCGGCGATGATCAGCGGGATCGTGATCGGATCCCCCATCGCGATCGCCAGGACGGCGCCGAAGAACGGGGCGATCGAGAAGTACGCGCCAGCGCGGGCGGTGCCGATATGACGGAGGGCGACGATGAACAGCACCAGGCTGATCCCGTACGCGAACAACCCCGTGACCATCGCCGCCCCGACGTTCAGCAGCGGCGGAAGTGATGCGCCGAGCAGGAAGGCGAGTGTGAGGTTGACCGGTCCCGCGGTGAGTCCCTTGACAGCGGCGAGCCAGGTCGCGTCGTGGAGGGCGACCTTCCGGGTGAGGTTGTTGTCGATCCCCCAGGCGAGGCACGCGCCGAGGATCGCCACTGACGGGAGGATGCCGGCGAAGTCGGCCTGGCCGGGCCAGGAGAGCACGACCGCCCCGGCGACGATCGCGGCCATACCGAGGGCGATGCGACGGTCGAAGTTCTCCTTGAACACGAACCACGCCAGCAGCGCGGTCGCCACCCCCTCCGCGTTCAGCAGAAGGGATGCGCCGGATGCCGGCATCCCGACCAGTCCGAACATCAACAGCACCGGGCCGACCACCCCGCCAAAAAACACCGCCCCGGCCAGAGGCAGCAGCTCCCGGCGCTCCAGACGCACCCGGGGCGCCCGGCGGATCAGCCGGTACACACCCAGGCCGATCCCGGAGCCGAGGTAGAGCAGGCCGGCGAGCATCCAGGGGCTCACGTCGACGAGCAGCAGCTTCGCGATCGGGGTACCCGCACCGAACAGCAGCGCCGCGGCAAGGGCGGCCTGTACACCGGTGTTGCGTAGGGAGGTCAATCGCACGATTCCACGCTACGCGTGCTCGTGGTGACCGTCATGGTCGTGGTGGTGGTCGTCGATTTCGAGTTCACCAGTGAGGGCGGCGATCGGGACGGTGCACGCGTCGCCGCGCCACGCTTCGAGTCCTTCCTTTACGGCGAACCCGGCGATGAACAGGGCGGCAAGGGAGTCCGCCCACGCCCAGCCGAACAGGCTGTTCAGCAGCAGGCCGACCAGGAGCGCCGCCGACAGGTAGGCACAGATCAGGGTCTGCTTCGAATCAGCCACCGCTGAGGCCGAGCCGAGTTCCCGCCCCGCGAGCCTCTCCAGCCAGCTCACGACAGGCATGATCACCAGGCTGATCGCGGCCAGCGCGATCCCCACCGGGCTGTGCTCCGGCTCCCTGAGGCCGGTCAGCGACAGCAGTGCATCGACGCTCACGTACGCAGCCAGCGCGAAGAAGGACACGGCGATGATTCGCAGCGCCGGCTTCTCGCGAGTCTCGGGGTCGGGGGCGGCGAATTGCCAGGCGATGGCCGCCGCAGAGAGCACTTCCACGAACGAATCGAGCCCGAATCCGATCAGCGCGGCGGAAGAGGCGGCTCCACCGGCGATCAGCGCGATGATGCCCTCGATGACGTTGTAGGTGATCGTGAACCCCACGATCCAACGGATCCGCCGACGCAGGATGACGACGCGGACCGGGTCGGTCGCGACGCTCACGCCACGGCCCCCGCTCCGCAGCACAACGGGAGGGCACAGTCAGGATCCACGCATCCCGTACCGTCGTCGACCGCAAGCACAACCTGCACAAGCGCGCCGATCGCGTGAGTGAGGTGCGGGTCGGCGATCTCGTACCGGGTCTGCCGCCCCTCCGGCGTCGCAACGACAATGCCGCAGCCGCGCAGGCAGGAGAGATGGTTGGATACATTCGTCCGGGTCAGATCGAGGTCGCGTGCCAGCTGCGCCGGGTAGCCGGGCTGGTCAAGGAGCGAGAGCAGGATCCGCGACCGGGTGGGATCGGCCATCGCACGGCCCAACCGATTCATCACATCGACGCGAGAAGATAAGGTCAGCATCGACTGACCATACAGCATCCAGTGACCTATACACGTCTGACAGCGGGAAAGAGCCGCGTGGAGCTCCGTGTAGCGCAGGACGATCCGTCAGCGGGCTGGAGCGGCCGGCCGCAACGCTTCGATCACCAGAACCGCCGTGATAGTGAGTAGACCGACACAGAGCAGCGCTAGCCCGATCGGCCAGATCTCCACTGTCACCCCGTTGGTTGCTGTGGTGACCCCGTTGCCCTCGTCAACGTAGTCGAAGGCGATGAAGGACCTCACTGAGGTCATGATGGAACCGACGACGATCAGGATGACCGCCTCTGCCCACAACGCGGCACGAGCGATGGTCTTCCGGTTGGACGTCTCCACGGGGATCACCATATCGGCCGCTCGATTAGGACCAAGATGTCTACCTGCTCTGAGCTTGGACGCACCTGCCCCGTACGCGGATCCGTCAGCGGGCTGGAGCGGCCGGCCGCAACGCTTCGATCACCAGAACCGCCGTGATAGTGAGTAGACCGACACAGAGCAGCGCTAGCCCGATCGGCCAGATCTCCACTGTCACCCCGTTGGTTGCTGTGGTGACCCCGTTGCCCTCGTCAACGTAGTCGAAGGCGATGAAGGACCTCACTGAGGTCATGATGGAACCGACGACGATCAGGATGACCGCCTCTGCCCACAACGCGGCACGAGCGATGGTCTTCCGGTTGGACGTCTCCACGGGGATCACCATATCGGCCGCTCGATTAGGACCAAGATGTCTACCTGCTCTGAGCTTGGACGCACCTGCCCCGTACGCGGATCCCCTTGGACTCCGGGTCGTGCGGCCGCAGCTGCACGACCTTCGTCGCGAGCGTCCCCGCGAACGCCGCTACCCCTTGAGCGAGGCGGCCCTTCTGACCGATCCCGGCTCGTTGTCGCAGATCAACCGACGCGGAACCCACCCGAGCAGCTGGATCAACTCCCACGACCCGAGAAGCAGATCCTCGGTCTTCCGGGTCGGGATCATCCGTGCGGTGAGGAACCGTGAGTGAGCCGCGACGATCACCAGCACCGGCAACAGCACGGATGAGCCATCCTCGAGCGGAATCTTCCTCGGCGGGAACCTGCTGCATCCGTCGGGTCCTGCCACGGCAGCCTCGAACGGTTATCGCAGTCAGGCGGCTGGACAGGTGCGCGCTGCAGGTATATAAGGGTCGTGTACCGTGCAGTGCTTCGCCTTTGCTGGGGAAAGGTTTGAAATGAACGCCGACAACAGGTGGCGCGGAATAATCACGATCATCTTGCTGGCGCTAGCAGCTATCGTTGTCGCCGTCGCGCTGCTCAATATCGCAACACCGCCGGTCATGGACTCCAAGGGAAACGTGGTGATGGAACCGTTTGAGAACGCAATGCTCGTTCTCACACCGGTCCTTGCGGCGGCGACCCTCGCGCTGGGGTACTGGTTCGGCGCTAGCGGCAAGGAGAAAGCCGAGGCGGGCAAGGAAGAAGCGCAGGCAACCGCGGCCGAGGCCAAGAAGGTTGTGGCACAACTGTCGTCGGAGGTGGACGAATCGAAGGTTGAACCGCTGCGCCAGCAGTACCGCCGGGCGTTCTGAACAGTTCGGTTTGGGCACGCACAAAGCGCCTACCTGCGCGCGATACTCGTCGACGTTATCTCCTCGTGCGGCGCGTAGACTACTTCGACCGCAGCTGCCCCGGCGGCCCGGTTGATCGGGATCCTTAAACGGGCATTGCCCGTAGAGGGTCCGTCGCGCACGGCTCCCAGCCTGCTCGTTTCGCGTGCCCGAGCGCGCGTGACCGGGCAGCGTCGTCCGTGAGAGTGAGATGTACTCCGACTGCCATCAGAGCACACGATCTACGCGAAGCAGGAAGTTTCAACTACCGGACGGCGAGCCAGGCGCTTTGAGACGTTGAACCCGCGACGTCAGGTGCCACGATGTCGACGCTGCTGGCTACGGTGAGCAGGTGGTTCAGCTCAAACCCGGCACCTCAGCCCCTGCAGCGATAGCAGCACTCGAAGGGGCGTCCCGTGCTGCCTCCAACGTCCTCGGCGCAGGGGGTGTCCCGGTTGACCGGCTCAACGCCTATCGCCCGTGGTCGAGCCAGCAGATCCGGTCGCTGTCCGCACACCTGACCGCGTCATCGATTGACGAGTTAATCGCCACCGGACGGTACTGGGTACTGCAGACGCTCGAGCCTGCTGCGTACGGACTCCCCGCGCTAGGTGATCTAGTCGACCTTGAGCTCACGGCGTGCGTGGCCGCTCTGGATGAGGCGGCGCAGACGCTCAAAACTCAGGCCGATGCCTGGTCAGAGTGGCGTGGATCGGGTATCCCGGGTGCGCCATTTCACGCCGTGGTGCTCGATACCAACGTTCTGCTCCGGCATGCCGACGAGCTGATCGAAATCGAATGGAATCGTGGGTTGAACATCTTCCCGCACTACGCGATCGCCCTTGGGGTTCCGATGGTGGTCGTCGAGGAACTTGACCGACTCAAGGACAGCAACGCTTCGATGTTCATCGACGGCGAGAAGCACGCAACACGGACGCTTGCCCGCCTGGCGCTCAAGTCGCTGGACCGAATATTCCAGGGCGGCTACATGAGTTCACTAATTCGCCACCGTGGCACGACGGGCGCCAACTCTTTCGCTGATCTGCACGCTGTCCTCACTGTGGACGACCTGAGTCACTCTCGCCTCGGTGACGCCGACCTCGAGATCATCGACCAGGCTCTGCGGCTCCGACCCTTCACGGCCGACGTCGCGCTCGCCACTTACGACCAGTCAATGATCTTCCGGGCACGCAGCGCAGGATTGAAAGCATTCCGGCCCACAGACGAGCCTTGACCGCTGACCAGAAGTGTTCGGAGGCGACCCGATCGCGCTAGGCGCTGGTTAGCTGCGACGGAGAACGCCTGCCCGCAGTCGATGCTGATCATCGTTGTGCCCGTGATTCCCTACCGTCGCAGGGATCCCTTTGCGCGCGATCATCCGAGAGGGTCGCTGGTCAGCCCACGACGAGACGCAAAGTGGGTCGCTGGTCAGCCTCCCCCAGCAGGTCACGCACCAGAGCTGGGTTGACCTTCAACGCCTCGGCGAGTACCGGGATAGGTGCGCCGTTGTCGCCGGCAAGGTCGCCGGCCTTCTTCAGCAGCGTGGGCACTTCCCCCGGGTACGCGCCAGCCGGGTCTGCCTTGGCGTCGTATACGGCGTTGAGCCGTTGGTAGGCCCGGCGGGCTGACGACTCGGTGGTGCGGCCACGCTCAACCATGCGTCGGACCAGCGACGTCGGCGATACGCCCCAAGTCCGGCCGAGACGATCGAGGGCAGCGAGGTCGAGCCGCTGAGGCAGCGCCGCGTCCATCGCCGACGCGGGCGTCAGGAACGCGGCGGCGAAAGCGTCGGCCTCCTTCTCAATCATTGCGGTTGGCTCTGTCACCTCGCGGTGCAGCAACAGATGCCCGATCTCGTGGGCGATCGAGAACCGGTGCCTGAATACGTTCTCCGTGCGACGGGGCGTCGTGATGATGATGGGCCGGTCGAGAACGACCACCGAGAAGGCGTCGACAGCGTCGATTTCGCTCAGTGGGCGCACGGCCACGACGATGCCGCGGGACTCAGCGTTGGCAACCAGATGCTTCACCGGGCCATCAGGCAGGCTCCAATGTCGGCGCAATAGCGCAGCCGCCTCTGGGGGCGTAGTGCCGGCCGGGACCACAGGCAGATCAGCCTCGGGTAGCTTTACGTAGCGCTCCAGGGCGAAGGCCAGCTCCCAGACCAGGGTCGCGGTCGCCAGCGCCCTCTGCCGGTCACTCACGCGTGCCGAGCGCAGGCTGCGGAAGTGCGCGTTGACGCTATCCATGCGCGCAAGCGGACGGCCGACCGAGAAGAACTCCGGGCGAACCTGCAGCGCCTCAGCGAGACGGTCGAGCACCTCGGGCCGTGGCGAGTTCACCCCAGCCTCGTACTGGCCGATCGCGGCGGGTGAGACTTTCACCTGGGCGGCGAGGTCGGTCTTGCTGACGCCGAGGCGAACGCGTGCTTGAGCCAGCCGGGCGGGCTCGAACCGGCTGCCAGAGGCTATCGGCAGGTCGAACAGGCTGGGCGGATCCTCACGCATCGGTGCCCGGCCGTTCTTGCGTCCTTGGAGCCAAGTCGACCTTGACCGGGCTGCCCTGGTCGAACGCCTCCACTGTGGACGCCGCGTCTTCTGCGACAAGCTCGGGCTCCCAAATGCTGTCCCGGCCGCGGAGTTCGACCTTTCCTTCGCCGTCGAGCTCGGCGACCGCCCATTCGATCTTCTGCAGTTGCCACGGGACAGAGTGCACCATCACGAGCACCAGGGGCATCGGGTCACCGACGGCGACCATCAGGGCCGCGGTCTCTGCCGGCTCGACGTCGGTCGCAGCCGCCTCGATCGGATCGACGCCCTCGTCGAAACTGGCCTCCCACAGCCCCGCCGGAGGCGTGGGGGAGACGAAGCCGTTCTGGCGGGTCGGGCTCGAGGCGAAGTTCTTAACAGCGTTCGGGTCTTCCGGGACGCGCCAGACGTAGATCAGGCAGCCGCTGACGATCCCGACCTTCTGGCCGCCCGGAGCCAGCTTGTAGGACTCGAACCCGCGTTCAGTCAGTGCGGCGCAGGCGTCATCGAGGAGGTCCCGCCACTGAGCACCAAACCCCATCGCGTAGCGCGACCCCGACATCTGGTGCGCGGCGGCGAACCGATCGTGGCGGGAACGCACAACGTCGATCATCAGGTCGCGGACGCCGTCGGCCTGGTCGCCGAGCGCATGAGCGGGAGAGTTCGGAACCATCAATTGGCCTCCTCGAGCCGTGTCCGAAGCCATGGCCAGCTTCGCAATAACTTCAGTATGACACATGATTCGCGCATTATGGCTTCAGTGATGATTGTCATTTTCGCTGTCGTCAGGAGCGCTCAGCATTGTTCGAGTCGTCCTCCGGCAGGATCGATCAAATCGACGGCGCGAGTCAACCGTTCGCGCAAGATCACGTACGGGGTCTCGGATGGTCAGCAATGAAGCGCCGCGCGTCCTCGAGCGGCATCGTCTCTTCGGGCACCTCGTTGCCGTTTTTCTCAGACCAGGCAAGCGCAAACTGCACGCGTCACTCCATCACACGAGCACGGTACCCGACGAGATGACACCTATCGCCTCGCCACCGCGCACCATGCGGGCTCTCGCCGAATAGTGGTTCTCGGGCGCGCCACGACGCTGCGGCGGGTAGGTCTGTCAGCGGACGCCGCCCATTACTTGATGGGCGTCACCAGATGTCCTGGACTCCCTGCACTGACAGTGGGCGTGGCGCGCATCTCATACTGAGCACTTCGGCCAGATTGGAAGAGTCTTCGGTGCGAGTTCCAACGATCGGTCTCCGCAAGGTTATCGCTCCGATTGTTGGCCCCATGGGGCCGCAGAGACTTCTGATTGGAGTGCGATGGGCCTGCTGGACATTGGGACGCGCCACCGACTGTGGGAGCACCAGAAGCGGGCGGTTGCAGCCGTCGAAGAGTTCCTAGAACGCCCCGACACGGGTGGGCGGAGCTTCATCGTTTCGATGCCGACGGGGAGCGGCAAGAGTGGAGTTATTGGATTCCTGGCCCAGGATCGCCTGGACGAGGAGAGCGACGTGCTGCTGCTCTGTCCATGGGACGCGCTCGCGAGTCAGTTGAGCGAAGACGTGAGCGCTCGGTTCTGGCTGCATGCCGGAATCGACAGTTCTGCAATGTCGAAGACCGTTCGCCTTATGCCGTCCACAACGGCCACCAGGCTCGCTGACGCTACGGCACCCACTATCTGGGTGATGACGCTCGCCGCGCTCAACGCGTTGGATCGGCCACTTCGCGACGCTCTCTCGTCTCGGGTCAAGCTGGTCATCGTCGATGAGGGGCACTACGAGCCGGCGCCTTCGTGGGCGAATGCCGTGCGTTATCTGGCGCGCCCGACAGTGCTCTTCACAGCGACTCCGTTTCGAAACGACGTGAAGTACTTCGACGTGGAGCCGGGCGACAGCTTCCACTACCCCGCCAGCGACGCCATCGACAGCTCTCAACTGCGCTCGCCTCGGTTCGCCTCCGTAGCGACCGAGTCGCCGACGACGTTCGTGGAACAGCTTCGTGAGTTTGTCGCTGACAATCTCACAGCGGACGACAAGATCATCGTGCGATGCGCTACACAGACTCAGATCAGAGATGTAGTCAGCACTCTGCGCCGGGCCGGGGAGACCGCGGTCGGTATACACGAGAGATTCAAGTCGTCGGATCAGGCCTCTGGCCTGCTGAAGAAGGTCCCGGCGAATCATGAGGCGCGGTACTGGGTACACCAAAACAAGCTGCTGGAAGGGATCGACCACTCCGAGTTCAGATGCGTAGCGCTGCTCGCGAGACCTTCAGGTGACCGTGCTTTGATACAGCAGATCGGGCGGGTCCTCCGCGGTGCTGTCCAGCACCCCACAGCGTGGGTGGTAGGAGGAGCCCATGACCGCCTTCGGGAAACGTGGAACGCGTTCCTCTCGTACGACTTTCAGAACGACGCGTCCGTGTCTCCCGTCAAAGAAATTCTGGGATTGGCTACGGGTCGCCACTTCTACACGAGCGGAACCTTCCGCGTCCCCCTCGATGTCGAAGCGCTCGACGTGGACGAGGTCCGAGTTCCCAGATCCTTCACAATTCATGAGCGACCGAGCAGGTTCGATGACCCGATTGGGCGGCTGCTGACTGAACTAGACCGTGCCATCGAGGATGCCGACGCCGAAGGAGTCGGCTCGGCGAAACGCGGTACATGGGACCGATCCGGGCAGCCAAGGATCGAGTGGGCGCTACGACTGATGTATGTCAACGAACAGTCACCCATACTTGCGCGGAGTAGCTTCTACGACTCGAAGCTGGAACTTGCGTTCTTCGCGGTGACTGAGGCCCGGGTTTACGTTCACTCCGGCATCGGACTCGATTTCGAGTCCATTGGCCTTCGACGCCTCCCGACGGCCGCGCTGCGCGCAGCATTCGCTCGCTCGACCGGAACGTTCACAAGTGTCACGCTCAAGAACACGGACCTGTCCACAACCGCTGAGAGAACACGAGCCCAGTCGGCCGCTTCCCTGATTGGCCTGGCGCCCGACCTTGGCGACTTCTTCAAGTCACCCAGCACCATCACTGGCGTGGTTCAGAACAGTGATCTTGGCGGGACCGAGTACGGCGCCTCCCGGTATGTCGGCTTCGCGAAAAGCCGAGTTCGGGAACAGGGACGGACATCAGTCGAGGAGCTCCTCAACTGGATCGCGCAGATCGAACTCGGCCTCGTCGAGCGTGGCGGTTCGCGCGCGCCAGCGATCTTTTCAAGGTACGCAGACGTTACCGACCTGATCAATCCCGTAGTTCAGAACTTCCTGCTCGATCTCGAGGAGGCGGTTCTGAGCGAATACATCGACACCGACGGGCACCCCCTGCTTTTGGCGGACCGCTGCGTCGATGTCGGGGCAGACTCGAGGTTTGCGCTTCTGCGGGCGGATGGGACTGCGTACGATTGCTCGCTTGTCTGGTCGGGCCGACGTTACGAGTTCCACAGCGATCAGTTGGACCTCACTTTCATCCGGCCTGTCGGTCGCTACGCGACCTTCTCTACTGAGGTGACGGAGAGTCAAGCGTTCCGACTGATAGTCCACGAGCAAGCGACGCCTGACGATCTCGTTCAGTACGTCGACGCTCAGTTTGTGCGTCCGCGCTCGACTTTGGCCCTCAAGACCTCCAGTTCCGGAGTGCTGCTCGACAGCCTGTTGCGCGCCGTCGATCTCTCCGACGTGACTTCCGAGAAGGGGACTGTCACGCACGAGACCCGTTGGTCGGAAGGGAGCATGTTTCGACGAATCTGCGATGACGTGGCGTCCGGGAACCTGCTCGGGGAGCCCGTGGAGCGGGACTCAATACTCGTCTGCGATGACGACGCCGGCGAGACAGCGGACTTTTACGTGGTGGACAAAACTAATCGAACGCTGTTCGTCGTTCACGCCAAGGTTGCTGCGGGGAATGGCGGACACGGGGCGTCGGGCCTTCACGAGGTTGTGGCTCAGGCACAAAAGCATCTCGGAACGATCCGCCCTGGGGGATCGGGGTTCGACCGGCGCCGCCTGCGAACCAGGTGGGGCCGGAATTGGAAGTACCTTCGCAGTTCTATACCGCGGATCCGATCCGCGCACACAGCATCTGACGCGTCGAACGCGGTGTGGGATGCGCTTCGGGATCCGTCGTACCAGCGGGTCGTAGTCATTGCTACGGCTGGAATCCTCAACAAGAGAGACTTCCTAGCAAAAGCACGGCAGAACAATGCGAACGCACTGCAGGCGCTCTACCTCATTCACAGCGCGTGGGCATCAGCCGGCGCCATCGGTTCTCGCTTGCTCATCGTCGTGAACGAATAGAGTTCGTAGGCCGGTGGCGGAAGCGCCGTCGAGACCGGGCCCCGCTCGCAAGACGGTGGGCTTCAGGGCTGAACTTGCTGGCTTAGGCAGTACGTCTGGCAGCGTCGCGCATTCCTCTTGCGAGCGCCTATCCGTCGGCTGTTCCGGCGAAGGCCACGAGGCGCGGATTCTCAAACCCGTCCCAACCGTTGAAGGCGAAGGCTTCACGCCGCGCCGCGCTGTTCATGTGGCGGTATACCGCAGAGAGTTGGGCGTCGGTGCCGTCAAAGAGCGCAGCGCGAACGACAGGATCGTCGAGCACGGCGAGGAAGGCGGGCTCGGCCCTCGCGGAGTAGTAAAGGGCGAAGTTGGTGTAGGCGCCGAGCCTATCGTTCTCGTCTTTGCCTGCGTTAGCGATGCCGCGGTAGACATCAAACTCGACGAGCAGATTCGTAAGATCCCGCGGTGGGCTCTCACCGATGAGTTCGAACAAGTGAGCCGTCAAGGGCTTTGCCGCCTCGATCACACCCGTTCGCGCGCCTTCCTCGTCCTTCAGCAGCTCGGCTCGGGCAACCATGACCTCTGCCTTCCGAAGCAGCGACTTCCAGTAGCCACCGTGGGTGCTGATCGGGGTCAGGCGAACGAGGATCGCCAGGTTCTCCCACTGCCTTTCCTGCACGAGAACAGCGCCGACGGCATATAGGTGCATCAGCACCTCTTTATGGCCGAGCGGGAACCGGCGTGGTTGGCTAACGAAATCTTCATCGACCGCCTCGTAGACGTCTCGGTAGCCCTCGATCACTCGCGCGAAAGCCGCGCGCGCTGAGTAACGGGCGGAGAGAGCCGCGATGATGTCCAGCCGGTCGAGTTGGTCTCCGAGTTCGGACGCAACAGCTCTCGCATCCTTCCCCGTGGCGTCATTGACGACGGCCACGGCGCTGCTGATCGTCTTTCGCAGAAGAAGATCGAGTCCGACTTCGTCGCCACGGCGAATCAGCTCGGTTACTGCTGCACTGAACGACTCAGCTGGCATCTCGACGTTCACGTTTACGAACCCGCCCGGCTCGAACGCCGGGGAAGCGACGCGCACCGTCTCCAGGATGTCCCGTCGCCACTCCTCTTTGCGGGACGCGATCACTCGCTCGATGATTCCCCTGGCCTCGTGCTGATTCCATCGAACGCTCGAGGTGCCCCGACGCACGAAAACATCGCCGGCGCGCCATACGGTCCTATTCTCGTGCTCGCCATCTCTCGACATGATCCGCATGCCATCCCGGTTCGGGCCGACGCCGATCAATAGGAAGCCGTTCGACTCGATGTGATGGAGTGCAGCGCTCACGTCGATGGGCTCGCCGAGCACAGCCGCGACCTTGGATCGGACCTTTTGTTCATCGAAGTCGCGGGCTGGGTCAGGCGTGAACATGCCGCTAGGTGTCCCACGGTCGTCAGCGCCTACGACGATGTAGCCACCGGCGGACAGGGACTCCATTGCCGCGATGTCTTTGCATAGTTCGATGAGCTCAGACTTATGCCGCGGGTCCCACGTGACCTTGAAGTCGAGGTCGTCTGACTCTGCGCCGCGCGCCAGGAGCCCGCGCAAGCGATCCAAATCAACGCTCATCGGCATAGCCGGAGCGTACATTGCTGGACCGCGAAGCAGCACGATGGTGGCGCCAGCAACAGCTAGGCGAATCGGCATACTGGCGAGTGTCTGGCCCGTGTAGGTGGGATAGCAGCGGGACCGATCGCCGCAATGAGCGAATGACTGCGCCCGCGAGCCGGTCGACGGACGGGCGAGGCGCGTTGAGCGTGAGTCGCGTGCGGGCCTGAGCGCGTTCGGATAGCGGTCGTTCTCCGCGCAGCCGCCAGAATGAACGGTGGTAAACACCCAGCCTTGCCTCAAGGTGTTCGGATAGGCGGCCCGAAACGATGCCGAATGAGGGGAGGCCAAACGAGGCAGCCCGCGTTCGCTCTTGAGCTCTCATCGTCGTCGCCCAAAAACCCGGGCACAGGTCGTGCCTTCGGGCCCGACATGTCCTTCAAGAACGCGCCCCGCAAGCGCATAGTCGCTGGCCGACGCGCGCACCAGTACTTTCATCCGCGGCGTCACCTCCGTAGCGTCGAAGGATGGCGAACGACGAGCATCGACCCGAAGAGCTGTACACCGGCCCGATCGACCTTCCTCTCCTCCAGACCCTCGACGCCGAGGCCGCCGACGGCGAGGCCCCCGAGATCAGCTACGACGAGCAGCGCTATCCGGCGCGACCGCGGCGCCTGCGTCCGCGCGACCACCTGCGCGGCAGCAGCGTGCGCCGCATCCGCACCGATCCGCGCACCGCGAACGGCAGCAACCCGTCCTATGTGGAGTGGCTCGTCCGGCAGTCGATGCTCAAGGACGCCGATGTGCTCGCCCGCCAGCTCTCGGGGCAGCCGGCGATGTGGCGCAACGCCTACGCCCGGCCCGACGCGCGGCGCGCGATCGGCACGAGCGACGTGTGGTTCACCGCGTACCCCATCTCGCTCATCACCAGGCCGGGCCAGTCCTTCCTGTCGGCGCTGGGCGACGACGAGCTCTGGGCGGCCTTCGAGCGCATCGGCATCAGCGCGGTGCACACCGGGCCCGTGAAGCGCGCGGGCGGTATCGCCGGGTGGCTCGACACTCCGAGCGTCGATGGGCACTTCGACCGCATCAGCACCCAGATCGACCCGGCGTTCGGCACCGAGGACGAGTTCCGCGCGCTGTGCGACGTCGCCGACACCCACGGCGGCAGCATCATCGACGACATCGTGCCCGGGCACACCGGCAAGGGAGCCGACTTCCGGCTCGCCGAGATGGGCTTCAAGGACTATCCCGGCATCTACCACATGGTCGAGATCCCGCCGGAGGATTGGGGGCTTCTTCCCGACGTGCCCGACGGGGTCGACAGCATCAACCTCGACCCTGCCACCGAGCACGAGCTCATGGAGCGCGGCTACATCATCGGTGCGCTGCAGCGAGTCATCTTCTACACGCCGGGTGTCAAAGAGACCAACTGGAGCGCGACGACCCCCGTGCTCGGCCCCGACGGCGTGACGCGACGCTGGGTCTACCTGCACTACTTCAAGCAGGGGCAGCCCTCGATCAACTGGCTCGACCCGACGTTCGCCGGCATGCGCCTGGTGATCGGCGACGCGCTGCACTCGCTCGGCGAGCTCGGCACGAGCGCGCTCCGGCTGGACGCGAACGGCTTCCTCGGGGTGGAGAAGAGCGCGGAGGGCCTGCCCGCCTGGTCGGAGGGGCACCCGCTCTCGCACGCGGCCAACCACATCATCGCCGGCATGGTGCGAAAGGTCGGCGGCTTCACGTTCCAGGAGCTCAACCTCACGATCGAAGACATCCGCGACACCGGCGCGGTCGGCGCCGACCTGTCGTACGACTTCATCGGGCGCCCGGGCTACCACCACGCACTCGCGACGGGGCAGACGGAGTTCCTGCGCCTCGCGCTCACGACGTCGCTGCGTCTGGGCGTCGAGCCCGTGCACCTCGTCCACGGCCTGCAGAACCACGATGAGCTCACGTACGAGCTCGTGCACTGGGCCACCCGTCACGGCGACGACACGTTCCGCTTCCGCGGCCGCGAGATTCCGGGCAGCCAGCTCGCGGAGGAGATCCGCGCCGACCTCACCGAGAGCCTCACCGGCACGGCCGACTTCAACCGCGTCTTCACCCAGAACGGCATCGCCTGCACGACCACCTCGCTCATCGCGGCCACGCGCGGGATCGCGCGCCTCGACGACGTGACCGACGACGACGTGCCGGCCGTCCGCGACGCGCACCTGCTGCTCTGCGCCTACAACGCGTGGCAGCCCGGCGTCTTCGCGCTCTCGGGGTGGGACCTCACCGGTATGCTCACGATCCCGGCGGAGCAGGTCGCCGACCTCATCTCGGCCGGCGACACCCGCTGGATCGAGCGCGGGGCCCACGACCTGCTCGACGTCGACCCCACCGCGACGCGCTCCGCGGCAGGGATGCCGCGCGGCCGGTCGCTGTACGGCGCCCTCCCCGCCCAGCTCGAGAACCCCACGTCGTTCGCGTCGCGCCTGGCCGGCATCCTGCGTCTGCGCCGCGCTCATGGCATCGCGACCGCGTCGCAGGTCGACATCCCCGAGGTCGCCCACGCGGGCATGCTCGTGCTCGTCCACCGACTCGACGACGGGGATGCCCAGGCCGACGCGCCGATGCAGGTGACGGTGCTGAACTTCTCGCCCGAGCCGACCGAGGGCACGGTGCGCTCCGAGCAGCTCGTTCCCGGCAGCGAGGTGCTGGACGCGGACTCGCACGAGGTGATCGGCCACGTCGACGACCTCTGCAGCTTCTCGGTGTCGCTGCCGGCGTACGGCGCGCTGTTCCTGCTGCTGAACCGGCCTGAGGAGGCTGGCGACGAGAGCGTGAGGTGAGCGTCATGCGTCTTCATCACGTGCAGGTTGCGATGCCCGCGGGGGAGGAGGAGCGCGCTCGCGCGTTCTATGCGGACGCACTCGGATTGACCGAGGTCGACAAGCCCCCGTCGTTGGCAGGCAGGGGCGGATGCTGGTTCCGCGCGTTCGACGGCGAGACCGCCGTCGCCGAGGTGCATCTCGGTGTGGATGAGCCGTTCGCTCCCGCGAAGAAGGCGCACCCGGCGTTCGTGGTCGACTCGCGCGCGCAGCTCGACGCTCTCGGCGCGCGCGTCGAAAGCCTCGGTCACGACGTTTCGTGGGAAGAACGCCACTCGTTCGAGGGGTACGAGCGCTTTCACACCCGCGACCCGTTCGGAAACCGCGTCGAGGTGCTCACCCCCGCCTGACGCGGGCAGCTAGGCGCGGCCGGGTGGCTTCAGGCGCCCCGCGAGCCACCGGTCAGGAGCTGAGCGCCCAGGCCGCCGCATCGAACGCGCGGGTCGTCCACAGCAGCTTCTCGCCGTCCTGCGGGGTCGGCCAGGTCGACAGCTTCGCCGCGACGACGCCGGCCGCGCGGTTGACGTACACCATCTGGCCGTGGATGCCGAGCGCGAGCATCACGTCGGGGGAGGGGCCCGGAAACCAGAAGCCGTTGCGGTACATGCCGCCGGTCATGAGGGTCGGCTCGGCGGCGGCGGCGAACGCCTCGCGCGAATCGGGCCCTCCCGTGAACGTGTCGGCGACCCAGGCGGGGGGTAGCACGGGGAGTCCGTCGAGGGCGAGACCCTCGTGCAGGAACAGCGAGCCGAACCGGGCGAGATCGCGCAACGTCGCCGAGCAGCCGCCGTCGAACATGCCCGCGCCGACCGCATCGAGCCCGACGTTCGCGTCGACCTCGGCGCCCATCGGCGCCCACAGCCGCTGCGACATGACGTCCGCGGGGTGCGCGCCGGTGGCGCTGGCGATCACGAACCCGAGCGCGTCGGTCTCGCACGACTTGTAGTCGAAGCGCCCGCCGTGCGGGCCGTCCTGCCCCAGGGAGGCCAGGAAGCCGAGCAGCGTGTCGGGGGTGTCGTCGTGCGTGCGCGGCGCCCAGCCGATCGCCTCTTCGAGCAGACGCACCTCGGCGTCGGGGTTCAGGTAGTCCTCCGAGAACCGCACACCGGTGCGCATGTCGAGCAGGTGCCGCACGGTCGCACCGCGGTACCCCGAGTCGGCGAGCGCCGGCACGTAGTCGGTCACGAGGCGGTCGGCATCCAGTTCGCCCGTGCCGACGAGGCAGCCCGCCGTGGTCGCGGTGAGCGATTTCGACACCGACATCAGCAGGTGCACGGCCGTCGGAGAGAGCGTGCCGAGATACTCCTCGGCGACCACGACGCCGTTGCGGGTCACGATCCAGCCGTCGGTGTGCGTGGCGGCCATGATCTCGCCGAGCGTGGCGGACCGGTCCTCCCACGGGTGGGCGACCGGCAGCGCGGTCAGATCCTGCGGCGCGTAGGCGAACGCGGTCGCGCGCGGGCCACGGGCGATGATCCCCACCGGCAGGAACGTCGCGATGTTCTGCATCGACCACGCGAGGTGCTGCGGCGACTGCCACTGATCGAGGGCGGGCACCGGCCGCGCCACCCCGCCCGGCGGCACGGCGGCATCGTCTGTCGGGAACACCTAGCTACTGTCGCACAGGCAGGGCTCACACGCCCTTCGAAGCGAAGGGGTTGCGCTCGGGCGCGGGTTGGTCGACGGGCGTCGCGGCGTACAGGGCGCGGATCGAGTCGATGAAATGCGTCGCGCGGATCGTGAGCGCTCCACCGCGCGTCTGCAGCCGGCCCTTGGTGACCAGGATGCCGAGATCGGCGCCCTTCCAGCGGTAGTCGCCCGGGCCGTAGACGCGGAGGAAGAACGCCTCACCCTCGGTGCTCAGCAGGTGCCAGTCGAGCTCGGGGTGCGAGAAGACGAGCGCGCCGCTCGCGTCGACGACGTAGCGCCCGGTCGGCGGGGCGGTGTCGATGCGCTCGACGTCGGAGCGGGTGTGCTTGATCACCATCGTGCTCCACTCGTCCTCGGAGGCGAGCTCCTCCCACCGGTCGTTGATCTCGGCCACGTCGAGCTCGAACTCGACGCCCGCGTACTCGAGCAGGTGGAAGACGAACAGCGGCACGTCGGCGTACGCGCCGGCGGTGACGTTCGTCGTGGCCGACGCCCCGCTCACCCGCGGGTTGAGCTCGCCGAGGTACACCTCGTTCGTGTCGGTGTCGACGAGGACGTCGACCTCGAAGAAGCCGCGGTACCCCTCGCCGCCGAGCCGGTTGCCCAGTCGCTCGACGAGGGATGCCGCCTTCCGGCGGGTCTGCTCGTCGAGGACGTCCGGGAACATCTCGTTGCCCGACCAGCCCCCGCGGTATGGCGTGAGCGCCTTGTGGCCGGTGATCTCGGTCATGAACGGCCCGACGATCGTGCCGTGCCGGGTCAGCACCGCCTCCACGGCGATCGGGCGGTTGTTGATGCGCTTCATGATCTTGATCTCGACGCCCAGCACGTCGGAGCCGATCTGGTCGAATTCCTCCTCGGACGTGACGAAGAACGTCGTCTTGCCCGAGTCGCCGTACGCGGTCTGGATCACGAGGTCGGTGCCGAGCTTGGCCTTCTTGGCGACCTTGACGACGTCGCCCCAGTTCTCGACCGTCGTGAGGACGTTGGGGACGCTCGGCACACCCACTTCGTCGCCGAGCTGGGTTGTGACGATCTTCGAGTCGAGCCGTTCGCGCAGCTCGGCCGACGGGAGGATCAGGTCGTATCCGAGCTCGTCGCAGATCGCCTCGGTCTCGGCGTCGAAGAACACCATGACGATCTGCGGGCGGATGCCGACGGGCGTGCGCCGGGCGATGTGCGCCCGCACCTCGGCGTTGCGCAGCAGCCAGTTGTTGATCTCCTCGCCGCTCTCGAACTCGATGTAGGGCTTGCGTGCCGGGCTGAACACGCGCGGGTGGGCGCCGTTCCAGGCGTCGTAGTACGTGATGTACGAGAATCCGCGCACCCATCGGTCGAGCCCCAGCAGGTTGAAGGCCGTGGCCCCGACGAAGTACACCGGCTGCGTGCTCGTGCGGAAGTGGTGCCGGATCTCGGACATGTTGCGCAGCGCGTGCTCAGCGCCCGTCTTCTTCGCCGTCCGGGCATTCGCGGTGCGCCGTGCAGGGGGCGGGGGAGGGGCGGGCTCTGCGCGGGGGGTCGACGGCTTCTGAGCCGGGATCGGGATGCGTGCCATGGGCGAGCCCTCCATTGCGCTCGGGTCCTCGCGCGTGCAGGGTGGACCGACGGGCGAGGACGGATTGGCTCAATCCTGGTCTCGCGCCGACAGCGCGGTCAACATGCGGATGCCGTCAGGCGGAGTCGCGGGCGTCGGATGCCGCTTCGTCGAGCGCCGTGGACTGCAGATGCAGCATGGCGAGGGTCTCGCGCACGGCGCCGACGGGTGCCTCGATGCGCTCGTACTGGTGCGAGAAGCCGTTCTCGTCGACGACCGAGACCGTCACGAGGGCGCACCCCCGTCGCGGCAGACGCGATGCGCCGCGTGCTGACTTCGCCCCCATGCCCCTGCCTCCTCTGCGCCGTCCGGCGCGTCCGTTCCCCGCCACCATCAAACCACCGGGCGCCGACAGTGACCGGGAACCCTCGGGTCGTGTCTCGGTCGATCCCACGGATGGACCCCGTTATCGTCGCGCGCATACGGACGCGCCCCCGTGCACCCGCCGGAGGCGGACACGGGGGCGCGTCGTGGCTGTGCGCGGGTGGTGCTTACGCGAGCGCCTTGGCCTTGAGGGCGTCGAACTCGGCCTGCGAGATCGCCCCCGAGTCGAGCAGCTTCTTGGCCGACTCGATCTCAGCGGTCGGCGAGCTCGTTCCGGCGACCTCGCGGATGTAGCTGTTCTGCGCGGCCTGCGCCTCTCGCATCTCCGCCACGCGGCGCTCGGTCATGCTCTTGCCACGGGCGATCAGGTAGATGAATGCGGCGAGGAATGGCACGAAGACCAGGAACACGACCCACAGCGCCTTGGCCCAGCCGTTCAGGCTCGGGTCACGGAAGATGTCGATGATGATCGTGATGAAGATCCAGATGCAGGCGACTGCGATGTAGATCCAGAAGAGCCAGAGGAGAAACTCCCAAATGTTCACTGTGAGCAGCCTTTTCTATCGGGCGGCGGCGAGGTCGCCGCCGAGGGTGCTCACAAGGTATCCGCGGGTGCATCACCCCCGCGTCATGCTCTGCGGGTGAATTCGGTGACGTCAGTTCACGGCCGAGGTGAGCCGCGCGAGACCGTCGAAGAACGTCGCCTTGAGCGGCTCCTGACGCCACTGCTCGAGCGTGAGCTCGCGGCCGGCGTCGCGGTAGTCCTGCTCCACCGCCCGCATCGCCGAGACGAACGAGGTGCCGCGCACGAGCAGGGAGGACTCGGCGTTCAGGCTGAACGAGCGGATGTCCATGTTGCTCGAGCCGATGAACGCGATGTCGTCGTCGATCGACATGTGCTTCGCGTGCAGGATGAACGGCTCGGGGTACTGGAAGATGCGCACGCCCGCCTCGAGGAGGTCGCTGTAGTACGACCGCTGCGCGTGGCCGACGAGCCACTGGTCCGCCTTCTCCGATACGAACAGCTGCACGTCGAGCCCGCGCTGGCACGCGGTGGTGATCGCGTAGACCATCGCCTCGTCCGGGACGAAGTACGGACTCGTGATGATGACCTTCTCTGTGGCGCCGTAGATGAGCGAGAGGAACATGCGCAGATTGTTCTCGGTCGGGTAGCTCGGGCCGCTCGGAACGACCTGGCACACGAGGGCGTCCGGGGAGGTGTCGCGCTTCTGCGCGCTCGCCGGCACGTTCTCGCCGTCGAGCAGCTCGCCGGTCTCGACCATCCAGTCCGTGAGGAACACGGCGTTGACCGTCGTCACGACCGGACCCTCCAGGCGGGTCATGAGCTCTTGCCACTTCAGGCCACGCGCGATGTTCTTCTTCGAGTCGTACGTGCGGTCGATGAGGTTCTGCGACCCCATGAAGGCGACCGTGCCGTCGACGACCACGATCTTGCGGTGGTTGCGCAGGTCGGGGCGCTGGTATTTGCCCTTCAGTGGCATCACAGGCAGCATCCACTCCCATTTCACGCCGATCCGGTCGAGTTCGGCGAAAGTCTCCTTGCTGCCCGGGATCTTGCGCGTCGCGATGTGATCGGCGAGCAGTCGCACCGACACGCCGCGCGCGACGGCGCGCTCCATCGCCGCGAAGAACCCGCGGGTCGTGTCGTCCCACGCCACGATGAAGAACTCGACGTGGACGAACGACGTCGCGGTGTCGATCTCGGCCGCCATCGCGTCGATCGAGCCCTGATAGTCCGGCAGCAGCGTCGCGCTGTTGCCCCCGACGGCGGGAAGCGCGGTGAGGGCGAGGTTCTGCTGCACGACGCGCTGGAACCAGCGCGGCCAGGTCGCGGCTTCGGTGGGTTCGGTGCGCCCCGCCACGCGCTCGGCGATGATCGCGTCGACCTTTCGCTGAGCCTCACGCCGCTTCTTCGGCAGCCGGAAGTTGCCGATCAGCAGGAACAGCAGCACGCCGACGTACGGGATGAGGAAGATCGCGAGCAGCCAGGCCATCGCCGCGGTGGGCTTGCGCCGTCGCGGGATGAAGATGAGCGCGGTGATCTTGATCGCGAGGTCGATCAGGAACGCGATGAACCAGGGGAGGCCGTTGCCGAAGATGTCCATTTGCGCGTCACGTTAGCGCCTCGGTGACGCCGCACGCCTCACCCCCGGAGGACGAGACACGTGGATGCCCGCAGCAACGCCGCCGGGATAGGCTCGGTCCGCGAACCGGCATCCGGATGGTGGCGGCGCGAAGGGATGAAGCGCATGGCCACCACACCGCCGGGCTGGTACGACGACGGACGCGGCGCGCTGCGCTGGTGGGACGGCGCGCAGTGGACCGAGCACGTGCAGACGCCGGATGCCGAGCCCGCCGCCGTCGACGCAGCCGCCGACCCGCTCGCCGCCGAACCGGTCGAGCCTGCCCCGACGCTCGCCGACGCGGCGACCGGCACTGCCCCCGCAGCGGACGGCACTGCCCCCGCAGCGGACGGGACTGCCCCCGCGGCCGACGGGACTGCCCCCGCGGCCGACGGCACGGCGCCTGCGACCGACGGTGCTGCGCCGACGCCGCCGTACGAGACCGCGCCCGAAGGTGGATACGCACCGTCGGCTCCTCCCGGGTACCCGGGAGGCTTTCCCGGCGGGGCGACCCCGTCCGGGGCCTTCATCTCGGCCACGGAGCCGAAGAAGTCCAAGCTCTGGATCCTCTGGGTCGTGCTCGGCGTGGTTCTGCTCGGGATCGTCATCCTCGCGACCGTGCTGATCCCGATCCTCATCGGCATGTTCGGTACGACCACGAACGGCGGGTCCGGCGGCATCCCGACCGCCGAAGACGAAGACGCCGCCGTCGCCGCGGTCGAACTCTACGACGAGGCGTGGGGCACCGGCGACTGCGACAAGTTCGAGGAGGCCACGACGGAGGACTTCCGGACCTTCCTCGACATCACGGACTGCGCGTCGTTCACGGCGGCGTCCCAGGGCTTCATCGACTCCGTACAGGACTACGAGCTCGCCGTGGTGTCGGTCGACAGCGCCGAGGACCAGGTGACGGTCGTGACGTCCGAGACCTACCTGAGCCTTTTCGACGCCGAGGGCAATCAGCTCGACGAGCCCGCGCCGTTCGAAGACCAGTACGCCTACATCGTGATCCCTGCGAACGGCGGCTGGGCGATCAACGAAGCGCTCGACGCGTCGCAGTAGGTCGGGTCGCGCAGAAGCTCGCGTCCGGCCGGGGAGGCGCGTCAGGCGCGGCCGGCCTCGGCGGTGCCCGACGCGGCGGCGCCGAGGTCGTCCTTCGCGCCCCGCAGGGGGATGACCGTGCCGCCGGGCGCGGCGGCATCGAGGCCGAAGACCGCCGCGAGGCCGGCTTCGAAGTTGTCGATGCGGCCTCCGGCCGCCAGTTCGCGGGCGCGCTGGGTCGGCTCGTGCAGGAGGGCCCCGGCGAAGTGCCGGAGGGCTTCGGTGACCGCGGCCGCCTGCTCGGGCGGAACGGACTTGGAGGCCAGGCGCGTGAGCTCGCTGTCGAGCGCGTCGAAGACGTGACGCCGCAGCGCCACGATCGCCGGCGCCGCGATCTGCTCGGCCGCAAACGCCCCGGCCGCCGACGACACGAGTTCGCGGGCCGTCGCGTCGGGCGCGAGCATGGGCAGGCGGGCGTGCGTCGCGATGAGCTCGAGGTCCATGAGCTCGACGCCGGCCAGGCGTCCGACCGCGGGGTCGACGTTGCGGGGGAGGCCCAGATCGATGATCGTGCGCCGTGACGTGTCGGGGATGTCGTCGACGGTGAGCGAATAGGTCGTGGTGCACGTGATGACGATGTCGGCGTCGGCGACGGCATCCCGCAGGTCGTGCTCCGCACGCACGCCGTACTTGTCGGCGAACATCTGCGCGCGACCCGTGAGCGAGTAGACCGAGAGCTGCGAGACGCCGAGCGTGCGCAGCGCCGCGACGGTCGTGGCGGCGTAGTTGCCTGTGCCGACGACGAGCGCCCGGGTCTGACGCCAGTCGGTCAGCCGGGTGCCGGCGAGTTGCAGCGCGAACTGCACGAGCGAGCGGCCCTGCTTGCCGAGCGCGGTCGCGGCGCGCACGTCGCGCGAAACCTTGGCGGCGCGCTGGAAGGCGGTGTCGAGCTCGGGGGTCGTCGCGCCGCTCTCCCGCGCCGTCTCGTACGCTCGGCGCACCTGGCCCGCGATCTCCTCTTCGCCGATCGCGATCGATTCCAGGCCCGAGGTCACGGCGAACAGGTGGTGCAGCGCCGGTGCGCCGACCAGGACTTCCGCGCGGTCGCGGAGTGTGTCGGCCGCGACGTCTGCGCTACCGGCGAGCGCGCGCAGCGTCGCCTCGGCAGTGCTCGAATCCGCGCCGGCGGGCACGTCGAGATACGCCTCGACACGGTTGCAGGTCGACACCAGCACGGCTCCCTGTGCTCGTCCGTCGTGGAGCAGATCCGTCGCCGAACTCGCGGTCACAGCCTCCGAGAGGCGACCGAGGAGATCGAAATCCGTCGTCCGGTGGGACACGGAGACGCAGACAAGCACTGATCCATCGTACGGAACTTTCGCCTGTGAGCGCACTCAGGCGACATCCCCCGAAACGTCGCGCGGACCGGGCCGGTGCCGAGCGGTGGGAGGATGGAGGATATGTCTTCTCCCGTGTCGCACCCGCTCCGAGACGGTCGGACGACCTCGTCCGCGCTGGTCACCGCCCTCCGGGGAACGCGCCCCGCACGCACTCCGGTGTGGTTCATGCGGCAGGCCGGACGCAGTCTTCCCGAGTACCGCGAGCTGCGCGTGGGGACGGCGATGCTCGACGCGTGCCTCGACCCCGCCCTGGCGAGTGAGATCACCCTTCAGCCGGTGCGGCGGCACGGTGTGGACGCGGCGGTGTTCTTCAGCGACATCGTCATTCCGCTGCGGCTCGCGGGGGTCCCGGTCGAGATCGTCCCGGGGCGCGGGCCCGTGCTCGAGACGCCCGTCCGCACGGCCTCCGACATCCTGCGGCTGCGCCCCCTCGACCCCGACGCGCTCGCGCCGATCCGCGAGGGCGTCGCGCGCACCGTGGCAGAACTCGGTGACACTCCGCTGATCGGCTTCGCCGGCGCGCCGTTCACGCTGGCCTCCTACCTCGTCGAGGGCGGACCGTCGAAGGACCAGTTGCGCGCGCGCAGCCTCATGGTCTCCGATCCGCACGCATGGGCGCAGCTGCTCAACCGGTGCGCCGACGTGTCAGGGGAGTTCCTGCGCGCACAGGTCGACGCCGGGGCAAGCGCCGTGCAGCTGTTCGACTCGTGGGTGGGGTCGCTGTCGCGACGCGACTATCAGCGCCGGGTCGCCCCGCACTCGCGCCGCACCCTGTCGGCGCTGCGCGGAACCGATGTGCCGATCATCCACTTCGGCGTCGGCAGCGGCGACGTGCTCGATCTCATGGCGGGCATAGGCGCCGATGCGGTGGGCGTCGACTGGCGGCTCCCGCTCGACGAAGCCTCCCGCCGCCTCGGCGGCGACGTCGTCGTACAGGGCAACATCGACCCCGCGTTCCTGAGTGCCCCGTGGAACCTGCTCGAAGCGCACGTGCTCGACGTGCTCGAGCGCGGTCGGTCGGCGCCGGCGCACGTGGTGAACCTCGGCCACGGCGTGCCGCCCGAAACGGATCCCGAGGTGCTCACGCGGATCGTCGACCTCGTGCACGAGGCGTCGGTCGGCGCCGTCGCGGTCTGACATGCCGCAGCCGACGTCCGCAACACCGCTCCCCGCCGGAGCGGTGCCGCGCGTCGTCGTGATCGGTGCCGGGGTCGCGGGACTGCTCGTCGCGAGGGATCTGGCCCGCGCCGGCGTGCCGGTCACCCTCGTGGAGGCATCCGATCGCGTGGGCGGGCAGCTCGCCGCGGTGCGCATCGCCGGACTCGACGTCGATGCGGCCGCGGAGTCGTTCGCAACGCGCGGGGGAGTCGTCGAAACGCTCGCCGGAGAAATCGGGCTCGGCGATGACATCGTGCGCCCGCTCGCCTCGCCCGCGTGGCTGATCGGTCGCGGTGGACGCGCGTGCCCGCTCCCGGCGGCGAGCGTCCTCGGCATCCCGGCCGATCCTCGTGCGGCGGACGTCGTGCGCGCGATCGGCTCGCCGTCCGCGTGGCGGGCGAGGTGGGATGCCGTCCTCCCGCTGCGCGATCCCGCGTCGTACCGCACGATCGGAGACCTCGTCCGGCGCCGCATGGGCGCGGGCGTCCTGCGACGGCTCGTCGCCCCCGTCGTGCGCGGCGTCTACTCCGCCTCGCCCGATGCGCTGGCGCTCGAGATCGCCTCGCCCGGCATGCGCGACGCGCTGCGCGAGGCGGGGTCGCTCAGCGGGGCGGTCGCGAAGCTGCGGGCGGCGAGCCCGGCCGGATCGCAGGTCGCCGGCGTCCGCGGCGGCGTGCACCGGTTCGCGGACGCGCTCGCCGACGACGCTCGACGCGCGGGGGCGACGATCCTCCTCGGCACCCGTGCCGTGCGGGTCGACCACGAGGGCGTCGTGCTCGACAGCGGCGAGCGCCTCGACGGTCGCGTCGTCCACGCCGCCGCGGACCTGGTCGGCCCCGCCGAGCGCACCCGCACGATCACGGTCGCGATCGCCGCCGTCGACGCGCACGGTCTCGACCACGCGCCGCGCGGTACCGGAGCGCTCATCGAAGAGGGCGTGCCCGGCATCCGGGCCCGCGCTTTCACGCACGCCTCGGCCAAGTGGGAGTGGCTCGCGAATGCCCTCCCGACGGGCCGCCACCTCGTGCGGCTCTCGTACGATGAGATGCCGGAGGACGCGGAAGCCACGGTCCTCGCGGACCTGCGGGCGATCACGGCCACACGGATCGACCGCCTCGTCGACCTCGACGTGCGCACCTGGACGCGCACGCTGCAGGCCCACCCCGTCGCCGCCGGTCGGGATGCCGTGGGCGAAGCCTCGTCCGTGACGGGGCTCGCCGGCATCGTGGCCGCGGCGCGCGTGACCGCGCAGAAGATCATGACCGACGTCAGTGCCGCCCCCGCGGGCGGAAGGGAAGGAACGCCATGACGGAAGAATCGCAGGAGACGATCGGCTACGCGCTGTGGGCGGTGTTCTCGCGCGCGATCGGCGGCGTCCCCGCGCCGAACGACGGAGGCTCGCTCGCCGGTGCGGTCGAGGCGCTCGGAGAGTCGGGCGTCACGCTCCGCGGCATCTACGACGTGTCGGGTCTGCGCGCGGACGCGGATCTCATGCTCTGGCTGACCGGCGACGACGCGCAGAAGCTGCAGTCGGCGCTGCGCGCCCTGCGGCGCACGCTGCCGCTCTCCCCGCTCGTGCCGCGGTGGAACGCCCTCGGCGTGCACCGTGACGCCGAGTTCACCCGTGACCACTCGCCGTCGTTCATGCGGGGTCTCCCGCCGAAGCAGTGGGTGAGCGTCTACCCGTTCGTGCGGAGCCTCGACTGGTACATCCTTCCTGAGGCCGAGCGCCGCGCCATGCTCGGCGAGCACGGACTCAAGGGCCGCGACTACCCGCAGATCCAGCCCAACACCGTGGCCGCGTTCGCACTCGGCGACTACGAGTGGATCCTCGCGCTCGAGGCCGACGACCCGATCGACCTCGTCGACATGATGCGGCACCTGCGCGCCACCGAGGCGCGGCGCCACGTCCGCGAAGAGGTCCCGTTCTTCACGGGCCGGCTCATCACGCTCGACGAACTGGAAGAGGTGCTCTCATGAGCGACGCAACCCCCACGGTGCTCGCCGCGAGCGCGGCGGCATCCACCGGCCTGCCGCACGTCGAGACGCCGGTGCCCTACGACGCGATCCTGCTCGCCGGCTTCGGCGGGCCGGAGGGGCAGGACGATGTGATCCCGTTCCTGCGCAACGTCACGCGGGGGCGCGGCATCCCGGATGAGCGGCTCGAAGAGGTCGCCCATCACTACCGGCACTTCGGCGGCATCAGCCCGATCAACGCCCAGAACCGCGCACTGAAGGCCGCGATCGAGGCGGAACTCGCGGTCCGCGGCATCGACCTGCCCGTGTACTGGGGCAATCGCAATTGGGCTCCGTACCTCGAAGAGGCGGTGCAGGAGGCTGCGGCCGCGGGTCACACGACGCTGCTCGGCCTCGCCACGAGCGCGTACAGCTCGTATTCGAGCTGCCGCCAGTACCGCGAGGACTTCGCGCGCGTGCTCGATTCCACCGGGCTCATGGGCCAGGTGACGATCGACAAGGTGCGCCAGTTCTTCGACCACCCCGGCTTCGTGCACGCGTTCACCGAGGGCGTGAGCGCGGCCGTCCGCGACCTCATCGCCGACGGCGTGGCCGCCGACCGCATCCAGGTGCTGTTCTCCACGCACAGCATCCCGACATCCGACGCGCAGCGCTCCGGACCCCGCGATCGCGATTTCGGTGACGGCGGCGCGTACGCCGCCCAGCACGAAGCCGTCGCCGGCGTCGTGATGGCGAAGGTCGTCGACGCGGTGCCGGCGGCAGCCGTGACGGACTGGGAGCTCGTGTACCAGTCGCGCTCGGGCCCGCCGACGCAGCCCTGGCTCGAACCCGACGTGTGCGACGTGATCGGCGAGCTGCCCGGCCGCGGCAAGGACGCGGTCGTCATCGTGCCGCTGGGCTTCGTGAGCGACCACATGGAAGTGCTCTGGGATCTCGACACCGAAGCGATGGAAGCGGCCGAGGAGGCCGGCATCCGCGCCGTCCGCACGCCGACGCCCGGAATCGACCCGGCGTTCGTGAGCGGACTGGTCGACCTGGTCCTCGAGCGCCGCGACGGGACGCCCGCCGCCGACCGCCCGCACGTGACCGACCTCGGCCCGTGGTTCGACGTGTGCCGCCCCGCGTGCTGCGAGAACGTGCGCGCGGGCTTCAAGCCGGCCGTCTCGGGAGTCGCCCCGTGAGTGGTTCCGCGACAGACGACGCGACGGATCAGGGACTGTTCAAGCCGGGTGCCCCGATCCGGGTCGGCACACGCGCGAGTGCGCTCGCGGTCGCCCAGACCTCGGCGACCGCCGCCGCGCTCGGCGCGTACGAGCTCGTGACGATCACGTCCGAAGGCGATCGATCGACCGCGCCGCTCGCGTCGATGGGCGGCACCGGCGTGTTCGTCTCCGCGCTCCGCGACGCGCTCGTCGCCGGCGAGGTCGACGTGATCGTCCACTCGTTCAAGGACCTGCCCACCGCCCCCGCCGACGGCATCCGCCTCGCCGCGGTTCCTCGCCGCGCCGACGCGCGCGACGCGCTCGCGACCCGCGACGGCGTCACGCTCGCGAAGCTCCCCGAGGGTGCACGCGTGGGCACCGGGTCGCCGCGACGCCGTGCCCAGCTGCTCGCCGCGCGTCCCGACCTCGACGTCGTCGGCATCCGCGGCAACGTCGACACGCGGCTCGGCCGCCTGTTCGACCCGGACGACGACCGGCGGGTCGATGGCCTGGTCCTCGCCGCCGCGGGACTCGAGCGCATCGGCCGGATCGCCGAGGCCTCCGAGCTGTTCGACCTCGACCGCTGGCCGACCGCACCCGCCCAGGGCGCCCTGGCGCTCGAGGTGCGCGCCGACGCCCCGACGGCGCTCGTCGAGCGCGTCGCCGCGGTCGACGACCTGCCGACGCGCCTGGGCGCCACTGCCGAGCGCGGGGTGCTCTCGCGCCTGGAGGCCGGCTGCTCCGCGCCGATCGCGGCCCACGCGGTGATCGAGGGCGGCATGCTGACCCTGACCGCGGCCGTGTTCGCCGCGGACGGGCAGCGACACCTCACGATCACCGAGACCGGCGCCGTGAAAGACGAAGAGGCGGCGCTTGCGCTCGCCGATCGGGCGGCCGGCGTGCTGCTCGAGCGCGGTGCCGCAGACCTGGCGCCGCTCGGAGCGACGCGATGAGCGGCGCGGAGAACGTCGAGAGGATTCCCCGATGAGCGCACACGGAGGACCCGTCCCCGACGTGCGGCCCCGCCGCACCCGCGGCAGCGCGGCCTGGCGCCGCCTGGTCGCGCAGACCCGCCTGCACCCCGCCGAGCTCGTGCTGCCCATGTTCGTGCGCGAAGGCGTCGACGCCCCCGTCGCGATCTCGTCGATGCCCGGCGTCCACCAGCACACCCTCGACTCCTTCAAGCGCGCGCTCCACGACGCGGCGGATGCCGGGGTCGGCGGCGTCATGCTGTTCGGCGTGCCCGAGCACAAGGACGCGACGGGTTCGGGCGCGGACGACCCCGACGGCATCCTGAACGTCGCGACCCGCGTCGCGGTGGCGGAGGTCGGCGACGCGCTCGTCGTGCAGACCGACCTGTGCCTCGACGAGTTCACCGACCACGGCCACTGCGGCGTGCTCGACGGCGCCGGTCGCGTCGACAACGACGCCAGTCTCGAGCGCTACCGCTCGATGGCGCTCGCGCAGGCCGACGCCGGCTCGGCGCTGCTGGGCCTGTCGGGGATGATGGACGGCCAGGTGCGCGCGGTGCGCGACGTGCTCGACGCGCACGGCCACCACGACACGGGCCTGCTCGGCTACGCGGCCAAGTACGCCTCGGCGCTGTACGGCCCGTTCCGCGAGGCGGTGCAGTCCTCCCTGGAGGGCGACCGGCGCACGTATCAGCTCGACCCCGCGAACGCGCGCGAGGGCGTGCGCGAAGCATCCCTCGACGTCGACGAGGGCGCCGACGTCGTGATGGTCAAGCCCGCGTCCCTGTACCTCGATGTGCTGTCGCGCGTGGCCGCGGCATCCCCCGTGCCGGTGTGGGCCTATCAGGTCAGCGGCGAGTACGCCATGATCGAGGCCGCTGCCGCGAACGGCTGGATCGACCGCGAACGCGCGATCCTCGAGTCGCTCGTCTCGATCCGCCGCGCGGGCGCCGACGCGATCCTGACCTACTGGGCCGTCGAGGCGGCGCGACTGCTGCAAGGCCGCCCCGCAGAACCGAGGAGCACGCGATGACCAACGAGACCGAATTCGCCCGTGCACGGGCCGTCATCCCCGGCGGGGTCAACTCCCCGGTGCGCGCGTACCGCTCGGTCGGCGGGACCCCGCGGTTCCTCGTGTCGGCACGTGGGCCGTACGTCACCGACGTCGAAGGCCGCGAATACGTCGACCTCGTCTGCTCCTGGGGTCCGGCGCTGCTCGGACACGCCCACCCCGACGTGGTGGCCGCGGTCCGGGATGCCGCGACCCGCGGCCTCTCGTTCGGGGCCACGACCCCGGGCGAGGCCGAGCTCGCCGAGCTGATCCGCGAGCGGACGACGGTCGGCGGCACGCGCTTGTTCGACAGCATCCGTCTCGTCTCGACCGGCACCGAGGCGACCATGACCGCCGTGCGCCTCGCGCGCGGGGCCACGGGGCGCGATCTCGTGATCAAGTTCGCCGGCCACTACCACGGCCACTCCGACGGGTTGCTCGCCGAGTCCGGCTCGGGCGTGGCGACGCTGGGCCTGCCCGGTTCCGCGGGCGTGCCCGCCGATGTCGCGGCGCTCACGATCGTGCTGCCCTACAACGACTTCGTCGCCGTCGAGGAGACCTTCGCCGCCCACCCGGGCCGGATCGCCGCGATCATCACCGAGGCCGCCGGCGCGAACGCCGGTGTGCTCGTGCCCGCCGACGGGTTCAACCGCGAGCTGTCCGAGCTCGCGCACCGCGAGGGCGCGCTCCTGATCGTCGACGAGGTGCTCACGGGCTTCCGCGTCGGACCGGCCGGTTGGTGGGGCCTCGAGGCCACGCGTGCCGGTGAAGCGCTCTGGACCCCCGACATCGTCACGTTCGGCAAGATCGTCGGCGGAGGGCTCCCGCTCGCAGCTGTCGCCGGCCGCGCCGAGATCATGGACCTGCTCGCCCCGCTCGGCCCGGTGTACCAGGCGGGCACGCTGAGCGGCAACCCCATCGCCGTCGCCGCGGGTCTGGCGACCCTCCGCGCCGCGGACGCCGACGTGTACGCGCGCATCGACCACTCCGCCGCCTGGCTGTCGGCAGCGGTCGAAGACGCGTTCGCCGCGCAGGGCGTGCCGATGACGGTCTCGCGTGCCGGAAGCCTCTTCTCGCTCGCGTTCCGCGACGGCGCCGTGCGCGACTACGACGACGCGAAGGACCAGGACGCCTGGCGCTACAGCGCGTTCTTCGGATCGCTGCTGCAGCAGGGCATCAGCCTGCCCCCGAGCGTGTTCGAGGCCTGGTTCCTCTCGGCGGCCCACACGGACGTCGAGCTGGACCGCATCGTCGCCGCGCTGCCGACTGCGGTGCGCGCGGCGGCCGAGGCGCCGCGCCCCGACGCGGCAGGATAGGGAGCATGCCAGACCTCGACGCGCCCGGCGCCGCACAGCCGGGCGCCGACCGCCCGCGCGGCGCGAAGTACATCCTGACGTGCCTGGCGATCGGCCTGCTCGCCGGGATGCTGTCGGGGCTGTTCGGCGTCGGCGGCGGCACCGTGATCGTGCCGCTGCTCGTGCTCGTGCTCGCGTTCAACCAGCGCATCGCGGCGGGCACGTCGCTCGCGGCGATCGTGCCGACGGCGTCCGTCGGGGTGATCTCCTACGCGCTCAACGACTCGGTCGCCTGGATCCCGGGGCTTCTGCTGGCCGCCGGCGCGGTCGTCGGCGCACAGATCGGCACATGGCTGCTGCCGCGGGTGTCGCTCATCGCACTGCGGTGGACGTTCATCGTGTTCCTCGCCGCGGTGATCGTGAGCCTGTTCCTGGTGATCCCCTCGCGCGACGCCGGACTGCCGCTGAACGTGTGGTCGATCGTCGGCCTCGTCCTGCTCGGGCTCGTGACCGGCACGGTGTCGGGCCTGATCGGCGTCGGCGGCGGCATCGTGGTGGTGCCCGCGCTCATGCTCGTCTTCGGCACGAGCGACCTCATCGCGAAGGGCACATCGCTGCTCATGATGATCCCGACCGCGATCTCGGGGACCGTCGGCAACATCCGCCGCGGCAACGTCGATCTGCTCGCCGCGGCCGTCATCGGCGTCGCGGCGTGCACCACCACCGCGCTCGGGGCGTGGGTCGCCACGATCGTCGACCCGTTCTGGGGCAACGTGCTGTTCGCCGCGTTCCTGGTGTTCATCGCCGTGCAGATGGGCGTGCGCACCGTGCGGCAGGCCCGATCCGCGCGAGGCTGAACCCCACGCGCGCGCCCCGGTGGGGGCGAGGGCGCTCGATAGGATGGCAGGGTGCCAGTGAACCCCGAGCTCGTCGGGCGCGCCTTCCCTCCCACCGCGCCCTATCTCGTCGGCCGTGAGAAGGTGCGCGAATTCGCGCGCGCCGTCTTCGCCGACGACCCGCAGCACCTCGATCCCGCGGCCGCCCGGGCGCTCGGCTACGCCGACGTCGTCGCTCCGCCGACCTTTGCGATCGTCGTGACGGACGCGACCCTCCAGCAGCTGCTCGGTGAGCCCGACTCGGGCATCGTCCTGCAGAACGTGCTGCACGCCGAGCAGAAGTTCCGGTACTCGCGGCCCATCGTCGCCGGCGACGAGCTCACGGCGAGACTGTCGGTCACCGGCATCCGCGCGATGGGCGCCGCCGCGATGGTCACGAGCGAGTCCGAGATCACGGACGCCACGGGCGCTCACGTCGTCACCACGACGTCGATCCTGCTCGTGGGGGAGGGCGAGAAGTGAGCGGGCTCACCGTCGGCGAGGTCGTCGCCGAACGCACCGTGCATCTGACCCGCGAGTCCCTGGTGCGCTACGCCGGGGCATCCGGAGATTTCAACCCCATCCACTACCGTGACGACGTGGCGGCATCCGTCGGGCTCCCCGGCGTGCTCGCGCACGGCATGCTGACGATGGGCCTCGCCGTCTCGGCCATCGAGCCGTGGCTCGGCGACACCGGGCGCATCCTCGAGTACGGCGTGCGGTTCACCAAGCCCGTCGTCGTCGACCCCGAGACCGGCGCCGACGTGACGGTCGTCGCGAAGGTCGGAGCCGTGGATGACGACGCGGCCCGCATCGACCTGACCGTGACCTTCGCCGACACCACGGTGCTGGTCAAGGCGCAGGTGCGCGTGCGCCTCTCGTAACGCATGCCCGACGTCACTCCCCTCCCGCTCTCGCAGCTGACCACGCTGCGCACCGGCGGCGAGCCCGCGCGCATGATCGACGCGCACACGACCGACGAGCTCGTCGCGGCGCTCCGCGAGGTGTGGGCCGAGGGCGAGCCGCTGCTCGTGCTGGGCGGGGGCTCCAACCTGTTCGTCGGCGACGGTCCGTTCGACGGCACGGTCGTCCGCGTGCTGACGACGGGCATCGAGCGGATGCCGTCCTCCCGGCCCGGGTTCACCAGGCTCCGGGTGCAGGCGGGTCACGACTGGGACGCCCTTGTCGCGTACGCCGTCGCCGAGGGTCTCGCCGGCATCGAGGCGATGTCGGGCATCCCCGGCACCGTGGGCGCGGCTCCGGTGCAGAACATCGGCGCCTACGGGCAGGAGATCGTGCAGACCCTCGCCGAGGTCGAGCTGATCGACGAGCTCGACGGCGAGGTGTCGACGGTTCCGGCCGCCGAGCTCGGACTCGGGTTCCGCACGTCCGTCCTCAAGCACCACTACGGCTCGGTGCCCGAGCGCTCCGCCGTGATCCTCTCGGTCACGTTCGAGCTCGCCGACGTCGGGCACGGCGATCGCCCCGTCGTGGGAGACCAGCTGCGCACCGCTCTCGGACTCGAGCCCGGGGCCGAGGTGTCGCTCGCCTGGGTGCGCGATCACGTGCTCGCCACTCGGCGTCGCAAGGGCATGGTGCTCGATCCGGATGACCCCGACACCTACAGTGCGGGCTCGTTCTTCCAGAACGCGATCGTGTCGGCATCCTTCGCCCGCACCCTGCCGCCGGAGTGCCCCCGCTGGCCGGTGACCCCCGACCTCGACCCGGTGCTCGTGATCCCGCTGGCGTCGTACGACGGGTACGTCCCGCCGCCCGTCGGCCAGGAGTCCGACGTCAAGGTGAGCGCCGCGTGGCTCATCGAGCATTCGGGCCTGCGGAAGGGGTTCAGGCTCCCGCGCTCGCGTGCGGCGCTGTCGACCAAGCACGCCCTCGCCCTCACGAACCGGGGGAGCGGCTCCGCGGAGGAGCTCGCGCAGTTGGCGCGGTTCATCCAGGGGCGGGTGCAGGCCGAGTTCGGGCTGATCCTGCAGCCCGAACCGGTGCTGGTGGGCGTCGAGCTGTAGCCCCGTCCGGCCTCGCGCCCCGCGCCCCGCGCCTCGCGCCTCGCGCCTCGCGCCTCGCGCCTCGCGCCTCGCGCCTCGCGCCGCTGCCCCCTCGCCCGTCGCGTCGGCCCGACAACCGGCCCGCACCACCGCGTCGGCCCGCACACACCACCGCGTCGGCCCGCGCCGCTGCGCTTCAGCGCGTCTTCAGCCCGCATGCGCCACGATGGACTCATGCGACTCCTCGTGGTGGACGATGAGCCGCGCCTGGCCGAGGGGCTCAGGCGCGGGCTCGAGGCCGAGGGGTTCGCGGTCGATGTCGCCCACACCGGCACCGACGGCCTCTGGCTCGCCCGCGAGCAGCAGTACGCCGCAATCCTGCTCGACATCATGCTGCCCGGCATGAACGGGTACGTCGTGTGCCGTACGCTCCGCGACGAGGAGAACTGGACTCCGGTGCTCATGCTCACCGCGAAGGACGGCGAATGGGACCAGGTCGAGGGCCTCGACACGGGTGCCGACGACTATCTCACGAAGCCGTTCTCCTTCGCCGTTCTCCTCGCGCGCCTGCGGGCACTCATCCGACGGGGGGCCGGCGCTCGCCCCGCGACGCTGACGGTGGGCGACCTCACGCTCGACCCGGCCTCGCGAGAGGTGCGCCGCGGCGAGACGCCGGTCGAGCTCACGACCCGCGAGTTCGCGGTGCTCGAGTTCCTCATGCGCCGGGCCGGCGAGGTCGTGTCGAAGGGCGAGATCCTCGACGGTGTCTGGGACTTCGCCTTCGACGGCGACTCCAACATCGTCGAGGTGTACGTCGGTCACCTCCGGGCGAAGATCGACCGGCCGTTCGGGCGCGACAGCATCCGCACGATCCGCGGCGCGGGCTATCGGATCGGCAGCGACGGTGACTGACGGTTCAACGTCCCACTCCGCCTCGGCTGCGCCGCCGACGTCCCGCCGCCGGGCCGGCATCCGAGTGCGGATCACCGCGGTCGCGGCATCCGTCGTCGCGCTCGCCCTGCTCGTGGGCGCCGTCGGCTTCTGGTTCACCCTCCGCGCCGCGCTGTACGGTCAGCTCGATGCGGCCGCCGGGCAGGACGCCACTGCCTTCGCCGCGCAGGTCGACGACGCCGGCCCGGGCGCCCTGCCCGACGTCGACGACGAGCGCTTCTGGCAGGTGATCGAGCGCGACGGCGGCGGGGTCGTCGCGGCGAGCGATGCGGCGGAGGGCTTCGGCGCGCTCGCCGATCGGGACGGCGACGCGCCCGGGCTCGTGCGGCTCGACCCGGAGGACCCGCCCTACGTGACCGCGGTCGAGCGCGACGGGGACGACGTCGTCGTGGCCGGCCGCAGCACCGAAGAGGTCGATGACACCCTCGCGACCGTGGGCGCGCTGCTGGCGGTGTCGGTGCCGCTCGTCGCGGGCGTCGTCGCCGTCACGACCTGGATCGCCGTCGGCCGATCCCTGGCCCCCGTCGAGCGCATGCGGCGTCAGGTCGACGGCATGTCGGCATCCGATCTGTCGCAGCGGGTCGACGAGCCGCCGACCCGCGACGAGATCGGCCGGCTCGCTCACACGATGAACGGCATGCTCGGCCGCCTCGAAGACGCGCAGGCCGCGCAGCGACGGTTCGTCTCGGACGCCTCGCACGAGCTCAAGTCGCCGCTCGCGTCACTGCGGCAGTACGCCGAGGTCGCCCGCGCGCACCCCGACCGCATCAGCGCGGCCGAGCTCAGCGACGCGGTGCTGGACGAGGGTGCTCGCCTCGAGCGTCTCGTGCAGGGGATGCTCGTGCTCACGCGCGCCGATGAGGGCGGTCTCGCGCTCGCCGTCACCGACGTCGACCTCGACGACCTGCTGCTCGCCGAAGCGTCACGGCTCGGCGCGCTCGGCGCGGTGGCCGTCGATGCGTCGGGCGTACAGCCCGCGCGCGTGCGGGGGGATGCCGCCCTGCTGCGTCAGCTCACGCGCAACCTCGCCGACAACGCCGCCCGGCATGCCCGCAGCGCGGTCGTCCTCACGTCGGTCGTCACCGCCGGGCGCGCGGTCATCACGATCGAGGACGACGGTGCGGGCATCGACCCCGCCGACCGGGCGCGCGTCTTCGAGCGCTTCGTGCGCCTCGACGAAGCGCGGGCGCGGGATGCCGGCGGCAGCGGGCTGGGGCTCGCGATCGTGCGCGAGATCGTGCGCGCGCACCACGGCGACGTGCGGGTGGATGCCGGACCCCGCGGCGGCGCGCGGTTCGTCGTGTCGCTTCCCGCCTGATCCTCCTCGCGCCGTAGTCCTCTGCTTCAGGTTCGCTTCAGCAGCCGCGCGGGATCGTGGAGTCCTCGCCATTCCCGCCAGGAGGAAACCATGCGCAAGCCCGTCATCTGGATCACCGCCGTCGCCGGAGCGTCGGCACTCGTCATCGGCGGCGCCGCCGCCGTCGCGGTCGCCGCAAGCTCGACCCCGTCATCCGCGCCGTCCCCGTCATCGTCGGCATCCGTCTCACCGTCAGCATCGACGTCCGGTGACGACGGTGCGCGGTCCGCGTCGCCGTCGGCATCCGTCGTGGCGACCGACCTGGATGCCGCGATCGCGGCGGCCCTCGCCGAGGTCGGCCCCGGGGTCGTGATCGACGCCGACACCGACGACGACGTCGCCTACGCATACGAGATCGACATCCGCCTCGATGCCGGGGGAGAAGTGGAGGTCAAGCTCGATTCCGCACTGAACGTGGTGTCGACCGAGAACGACGACCGGAGCACCGACGACCGGACGGCGTCGGCCGATCCCGCAGACCTCGACCGCGCCGCGGCGGCAGCCCTGGCGCACGTCGGACAGGGGACGGTCGTGGAGGTCGAGCTGAGCGACGACGCCGACCACGTGTACGAGGTCGAGATCGATCTCGGCAACGGAGACGACGTCGACGTCGAGCTCGCCGCCGACTTCACCGTCGTCAAGGCCGACTGACCGCACCCGCCTGCGCGAACACGCCGAAGTCCCCTGTCGTCTCCTGATGTCGTCGTTCATCGAGTGCGACGAACGACGGCATGCGGAATCGACGATCCCGCGCGGGCTCTCAGGCGCGGAAGAGCTCCTGCATCCGTCGCACGCCCTCGAGCAGTGGCTCGTCGCCGAGAGCGTAGGAGAGCCGCAGGTAGCCGCTCGGACCGAACGCCTCGCCGGGCACCACCGCGACCTCGGCTTTGTCCAGGATGAGGTCGGCGAGTTCGAGAGACGTGGTCGGCGTGACGCCCGCCCATTCCCGACCGAGCAGGCCCCGCACGTCGGGGTAGACGTAGAACGCGCCGAGCGGATTCGGGACGGTGACGCCCTCGATCTCCGCCAGCTCGGCGACGATGAGCTTGCGGCGCCGATCGAAGGCCTGCCGGAACTCCTCCGCCTCGGTCTGCGGACCCGTGAGGGCGGCCAGCGCGGCGCGCTGGGCGATGTTGTTCACGTTGCTCGACAGGTGCGACTGCAGGTTCGCGGCGAGCTTGATCGCGTCCCTCGGCCCGACCATCCATCCCACGCGCCAGCCGGTCATGGCGTAGGTCTTCGCGACGCCGTTCACCAGGATCGTCTGCCCGGCGGCATCCGGCACAGCCTCGACGATCGAGACGGCGCGCGAGCCCTCGTAGACGAGGTTCTGGTAGATCTCGTCCGAGATGATCCAGATGCCGTGCTCGACGGCCCACTCGCCGATCGCCTTCGTCTCTTCGGGGCTGTAGACCGAGCCGGTCGGGTTGGACGGCGACACGAAGACCAGCACGGTCGTGCGCGGCGTGCGCGCGGCCTCGAGCTGCTCGACGGTGACCTTGTAGTCCTGGTCGGCGCCGGCGAAGACCTCGACGGGGATGCCGTCGGCCAGCGCGATCGCCTCGGGGTAGGTCGTCCAGTACGGCGCGGGCAGCAGGACTTCGTCGCCGGGGTTCACGACCGCTTGGAAGGCCTGGTACACGGACTGCTTGCCGCCGTTCGTGACGATGATCTGCGACGGGTCGACCTCGAGGCCCGAGTCGCGCAGCGTCTTCGCTGCGATCGCCTCACGCAGCACCGGCAGGCCGACCGCGGGCGTGTAGCGGTAGTTCGCGGGGTCGTGGAGTGCCTCGGCGGCGGCATCCACGATGAACTGCGGCGTGGCGAAGTCGGGCTCACCGGCCGCGTAGCTGATGACGGGCCGACCGGCCGCCTGGAGGGCCTTCGCCTTCGCGTCGACCTTGAGGGTCGCGGATTCGGCGATCGCGGAGAGCTTGCGGGAGAGTGGGGCGCGTTCTGTCACGCAACCGAGCGTAGTCGCAGGCGCAGGTGCGCGAAGAGGATGTCCCGGGGTCGCGGCGACCGCTACCGTGTACGCATGGGGGAGTGGATGTGGAGCGCGGTCGTCATGGCGGTCGTCGTGATCATCGCGGGCGGGATCGCCTGGTGGCTGGCGCGGGGCTGCGTCGTGACGATCGTCGGTGCGGCCGGCGCGATCGTCGGCGGACTCGCCGCGCTCGGCAGCCTCGTCGTCCTGCTCGACCCTGAAGTGGCGCTGCGCGCCGCGCCGCTCATCACGGCGGCATCCGGCGTGTGGCTCCTCGCGTGGGCGTTCGCCGGTGCGCAGCGCAATCGGCGCCTCACCGCCCGTTCGGGCGCGGTCGCCGCGGACGCGACCGCCCGGCTGGACTGACCGTCGCGACGCGGCGAGGAGATGCCGGAACGCGCCCCTGACCGCGCGCCCCGGCATGCCTGGCTGAGGTTCCTCAGAGGTCGAGCGGCCAGACCGGCCGCACCTCGATGATCCCCGAAGTGGCCATCGGATGCCGCGACGCGACCTCGACCGCCTCGTCGAGGCTCTCGCACTCGAGAATGTCGTACCCCGCGATCCACTCGTGCGTCTCGGCGAACGGGCCGTCGGTGACGCTGACCTTGCCGTTGCGGCGCCGCACCGTCTTCGCGTCGGACGGCGGCCGCAGCCGGTCGCCGTCCACGGCCTTGCCCGTGCCGTAGGTCTCATCGGCCCACTGCTCGATCGTCAGCGGCGGTTCTTCCGTGCCGTCCCTGCTGGGGTCCGCCACTACGAGCATCAGAAACTTCATCGCGTGTCCTTCCGTCGGTGCGACGTTACGTGAAGGACGTCGAGCGCGGCATCCGCCGATCGACAAACCCGCGCCTCCGCTTTCTCCGGTCTCCCCTCGGCGAGACTGCAACTGCGCGCCGAGACGTAGGGGATTACCCTCGGTCTCGGCGCGCAGGTGCAGTCTCGCGGTCGAAGTGGTGTCAGCTGAACTGGTTCATCGTGTTGTGCGCGCCGCCGGCCTTGAGGGCCGCGTCGCCGGCGAAGTACTCCTTGTGGTTGTCGCCGATGTCGCTTCCGGCCATGTTCTGGTGCTTGACCGTGGCGATGCCCTCGCGGATCTCGCGACGCTGCACGCCCCTCACGTAGGCGAGCATGCCCTCGTCGCCGAAGTAGCCCTTCGCCAGGTCATCCGTCGACAGAGCGGCCGTGTGGTAGGTCGGCAGCGTGATCAGGTGGTGGAAGATCCCGGCGCGCGCCGAGCCGTCCTTCTGGAACGAGCGGATCTTCTCGTCGGCCAGCCGCGCCAACTCGGTGTCGTCGTAGTCGACGTTCATGAGGTCGCCGCGGTCGTAGGCGGAGACGTCCGCGCCCTGCTCGGCGAGCAGGTCGTAGGCCTGCTGGCGGAAGCTCAGCGTCCAGTTGAACGAGGGGCTGTTGTTATAGACGAGCTTCGCGTTCGGGATCTCCTTGCGGATCTCGTCGACCATCCCGGCGATCTGCTCCACATGGGGCTTCTCGGTCTCGATCCACAGCAGGTCGGCGCCGTTGCGCAGTGACGTGATGCAGTCGAGGACGCAGCGCTGCTCACCGGTTCCCGGCCGGAACTGGTAGAGGTTGCTGGGCAGTCGCTTCGGGCGCAGCAGCCTGCCGTCGCGCTTGATCACGACGTCGCCGTTGCCGAGCTCGGCTCCGGAGATCTCCTCGACGTCCAGGAACGCGTTGTACTGGTCGCCCAGGTCGCCGGGCTCGTGGGTGACCGCGAGCTTCTGAGTGAGCCCCGCTCCGAGCGAATCGGTGCGGGCGACGATCACGCCGTTGTCGATCCCCAGCTCGAGGAACGCGTACCGCACGGCGGTGAGCTTGGCGATGAAGTCCTCGTGCGGAACCGTGACCTTGCCGTCCTGGTGGCCGCATTGCTTCTCGTCCGAGACCTGGTTCTCGATCTGGATCGCGCACGCGCCGGCCTCGATCATCTTCTTGGCCAGCAGGTACGTCGCTTCGGGATTGCCGAAGCCGGCGTCGATGTCGGCGATGATCGGCACCACATGGGTCTCGTGGTTGTCGATCTGGGACTGGATGAACTCCGCCGCCGTCTCGTCCCCGGCCGCCCGTGCCGCGTCGAGCTCGGTGAACAGCAGGTCGAGCTCCCGGGCGTCGGCCTGGCGAAGGAACGTGTAGAGCTCCTCGATGAGCGCGGGCACCGCGGTCTTCTCGTGCATCGACTGGTCGGGCAGCGGCCCGAACTCGGAGCGGAGAGCTGCGACCATCCACCCCGAGAGGTAGAGGTAGCGCTTGTTCGTGGACTTCAGGTGCTTCTTGATCGAGATGAGCTTCTGCTGCCCGATGAAGCCGTGCCAGACGCCGAGCGACTGCGTGTACACCGACGAGTCGGCGTCGTACTCGGCCATGTCGCGGCGCATGATGTCGGCGGTGTACTGCGCGATCTCGAGCCCGGTGCGGAACCGGTTCTGCGCGCGCATGCGGGCGACGGACTCGGGGTCGATCGCGTCCCAGCTCGTGCCGTGCTGCTCCTTGAGCGCCCGGATGGCGGTGATGTCGTCCTGGTAGGTGGTCATGTCATGTCCTTCATCGGATCGTGTGGCGGAAAGAGGGGTCAGTCGGTCTCGACGAGGAACTTCGCGTACGCCGGCAGTGTCAGGAACGCCGGGAACTCCTGTCCGAGCGCGACGTCGCGGAAGATCTCGGCTGCGTCGTCGTACCGGTCGCCCTCGCGTCGGTCGACCTCGCTGAGCACCTGCGCGATGAGTCCCTCGATGTACTCGCGGGTGATGAGGTCGCCCTCCGCCGTCGTGCGGTCCTGGTGGATCCACTGCCACACCTGCGACCTGCTGATCTCCGCGGTCGCGGCATCCTCCATGAGGTTGTCGATCGCGACGGCGCCGAGCCCGCGCAGCCACGCCTCGATGTAACGGATCGCGACCGACACGTTCGCGTGCACGCCGGCCGCGGTGATGGGACGCCCGATGTGCACGTCCAGCAGGTCGGCGGCCTTCACGTCCACGTCGTCGCGCTGCCGGTCGACCTGGTTCGGGCGGTCGCCGAGCACCGCGTCGAACTCGGCCATCGCGGTCGGGATCAGGTCGGGGTGGGCGACCCACGTGCCGTCGAAGCCGTCGCCGGCCTCGCGCTTCTTGTCGGCGGCGACCTTCTCGAACGCCCGCGCCGTCACTTCGGGGTCGCGGCGGTTCGGGATGAACGCGCTCATGCCGCCGATCGCGAAGGCGCCGCGCTTGTGGCACGTCTTCACGAGCAGCTCGGTGTAGGCCCGCATGAACGGCACCGTCATCGTGACCTCGCTGCGGTCGGGGAGCACGAACCGCGCCCCGCGTCCGCGGTAGTTCTTGATGATCGAGAAGATGTAGTCCCAGCGACCGGCGTTCAGACCCGCGATGTGGTCGCGCAGCTCGAAGAGGATCTCCTCCATCTCGAACGCCGCCGGGAGCGTCTCGATCAGCACGGTCGCGCGGATCGTGCCGTGCGGGAGACGCAAGTACCGCTCGCTGAACGTGAACACGTCGTCCCACAGCTTCGCCTCTTCGCTGGATTCGAGCTTGGCGATGTAGAAGTAGGGCCCGCGTCCGTCCGCGATGAGGCGCTGCGCGTTGTGGAAGAAGTACAGTCCGAAATCGACGAGCGATCCGGATGCCGCCATGCGGCGGCCCGAGCGGTCGGTGAACTGCAGGTGCGCCTCGCTCAGGTGCCAGCCGCGGGGGCGCATCACGATCGTGGGGGTGCGCTCGGCGGTGACCTCGTACGTCTTCCCTTCCGGGCTGGTGAAGGTCAGCTCGCCGCGGATCGCGTCGCGCAGCGACAGCTGCCCCTCGATGACGTTCTTCCAGGTGGGACTCGCGGCGTCCTCCTGGTCGGCCAGCCACACGCGCGCGCCGGAGTTGAGCGCGTTGATCGTCATCTTCGGGTCGGTGGGTCCGGTGATCTCGACGCGGCGATCCTCCAGACCCGGGCCCGGGCCGGCGACGCGCCACTCGGCATCCTCGCGGATGTGCGCCGTGTCGTCGCGGAAGCGCGGGTCGTGGCCGTTGCCGATCTCGAAGCGACGGCGCATCCGGTCGGCGAGCCGGTCGTGCCGGCGCGAGCCGAACCGCTGGTGCAGTTCGGTGAGGAACGCGATCGCGTCCGGGGTGAGGATCTCGTCGTAGCGGGCGCCCATCCGACCGAGGATCTCGATCGACGGGTCGGTGGTCTGCGTGGGGATGGGTCCCGTCTGCGTACGCAGCGGGGCGGTGGTGGCAGGTGTCATGTCCCTGTCTTCCTGTGATCGATTCGTGGCTGAGAGGAGGCGGTACCGGTTCGGCGTGTGTGCCGCACAGGTGCCCTCCGTGATCCGCGTGTGGATCGGTCCGTGCTGTCGTGGTTCCACTGTGCGTGAAGTTCCGCACCCGACCTTGACCAAATGCGGTGTGAAGTTTCCGGAAAGTTCTGCTTTCGTGACAGAATCTGCTCATGCCCTCCACTGCGACCCGTGATCACCACGCAGAAGTCCCTGACGATGGAGACGTGGACTCCCTGACGATCGGCCGGCGCATCCGTCAACTGCGCACCGATCGCGGCATGACGCTCGAAGAGCTGGCCGCCGCGGTCGACCGCGCGCCCAGTCAGCTGTCGATGATCGAGAACGGCCGGCGCGAGCCGAAGCTCACGCTCCTGCAGGCGATCGCCCGCGCGCTGGGCTCGACGCTGGACGCGCTGCTCGAATCCGAGCCGCTCGACGAACGCGCGACGATGGAGATCGCGCTCGAGCGGGCGATGAAGGGGCCGACGTTCCAGGCCCTCGGCATCCCGCCGTTCCGCATCGGCAAGACGGTGCCCGACGACGCGCTGCGGGCCATGCTCGCGCTGCAGGGGGAGATCGAGCGCCTCCGCGACGAGCGCGCCGCGACACCCGAGGAGGCGCGGCGCGCCAACGTGGCTCTCCGCCGCCTCATGCGCACGCAGAATAACCACTTTCCCGAGCTCGAAGAGCAGGCTCGGCGCCTGCTCGACGCCGTCGGGCACCCCGGGGGTCCGCTCACGCAGCGGACGGCATCCGACATCGCCGCCCATCTGGGGTTCACCCTGCACTACGTGCCCGACCTGCCGCAGACCACCCGCAGCGTCGCCGACATCAAGAACGGCCGGCTCTACCTCTCGAGCAGGCTCGCGGCGAAGGGCGACCCGCGCACCGCGGTGCTGCAGGCGCTGTCGAGCCGGATCCTCGGGCACACCGAGCCGAAGAGCTATGCGGAGTTCCTGCGCCAGCGCGTCGAGACCAATTACCTCACGGGCGCTCTGCTGATCCCCGAGGCGCACGCCGTGCCGTTCCTGCAGGAGGCGAAGGGGCGGCGCGCGGTGTCGGTGGAGGATCTGCGCGACGCCTATTCGGTCTCATACGAAACGGCGGCCCACCGCTTCACGAATCTCGCGACCGTGCACCTCGGCATCCCGGTGCACTTCCTCAAGGTGCACGAGTCGGGCACGATCACGAAGGCGTACGAGAACGACGACGTGAACTTCCCGACCGACCGCCTCGGGTCGATCGAGGGGCAGATGTGCTGCCGAAAGTGGACCTCACGCGTCGTGTTCGATCAGGACGACCACTTCAACCCCTACTACCAGTACACCGACACCGGCAACGGGACGTACTGGTGCACCGCCCGCGTCGAGCTCTCGAGCGAGGGTGCGCACTCGGTCTCGGTCGGCGTGCGGTTCGACGACACGAAGTGGTTCCTCGGCCGAGACACCCCGAACCGCGGTGTCTCGAAGCACTCCGTCGAGGTGTGCTGCCGCCGTGCCCCGGCCGATCTCGAAGCCGCTTGGCGCGACCAGTCCTGGCCGAACGTGCGCACGCCCCGTACGCTGCTCGCGACGCTGCCGACGGGGTCGTTCCCCGGCGTCGACACCACGGACGTGTACGAGTTCCTCGAGGCACACGCCCCGCGCTGACCCGTCGCGCGTCAGCGCCCCGAGATCAGATCCGCGACGTGGGCGAAGACCGAAGTGCGCGGTGAGCGCCCGGAGCCCTCGACGCGATCGGCGGCGCGGTACGCCGCGTAGATGCCCTGCACCGCGAGCCAGCGCAGCGGCTCCGGCTCCCACCGCCGCGCGCGGTGACCGACCCACGGCAGGCGCGTGAGCTCGGTGTCGCGGCGCAGCACGAGGTCGGCGAGCGTCCGCCCCGCGAGGTGGGTCGCGGTCACGCCCGTGCCGACGTACCCGCCCGCCCACCCCAGACCGGATGCCGCATCCAGGCCGACCGACGCGGCCCAGTCTCTCGGAACCCCGAGGACGCCGGCCCACGCATGAGCGATATGCACATCCGCGGCGGCAGGGAAGAATTCGCGCAGCAGCGCGGTGAGCGAGCGGATCGTCCGCTCCTGCGTACGGCCGTCCGTGTCGACGCGCGAGCCGTAGCGATAGGGCACTCCACGGCCGCCGAACGCGATCCGGTCGTCCGCCGTGCGCTGCGCATACATGTAGACGTGGGCGAAGTCGCCGAGCACCTCGCGGCCGCTCCAGCCGATGCGGTCCCACGCCGTCGCGGGCAGCGGCTCGGTCACGATCATCGAGGAGTTCATCGGCAGCACGGCACGGTGCTGGCCGCGCAGGTCGGGCGTGAATCCCTCTGTGGCCCGGATCACGAACGGCGCCCTGACGACCCCGCGGTCGGTGACCGCCCGCCCCGGAGCGATCTCGGTCACGCGGGTGTCCTCGTGGATCGTGACGCCGCGCCGCTCGACCGCCGCGGCGAGACCGCGTGCGAGCTTCGCGGCGTGCACCCGCGCGGCGTGCGGGTGCCACAGTCCGCCGAGCGCGCCGTCGACGGTGATCCGGGATGCCGTGGCCGCGGCATCCCACTCCTCGACGTCGGTGTGGGGCCAGGCGCGCTCCGCGGCCGCCGCGGCACGCAGTCGTGCGAGCTGCGCGGGCGTCCGTGCGATGTTGAGCTCGCCTCCCCGCACGATGTCGGCGTCGATGCCCTCCCGGGCGGCGACCGCGATCACCTCGTCCACGGACTCGTTGAGTGCCCGCTGCTGCGCGATCGCGGCATCCCGCCCGTGCGTCTTCGCGTATTGCTCCCGCCCGCCGGTGACCGAGTTCGTGAGCCATCCGCCGTTGCGGCCCGAGGCGCCGAAGCCCGCGAAGCGCTGCTCGAGCACCGTGATCCGCAGATCGGGCTGCAGCGCGGAGAGGTAGTACGAGGTCCACAGGCCCGTGTAGCCGGCGCCGACGATCGCGACGTCCGTCTCGGTCGAGCCGGCGAGCGCCGGACGTGCCGCCGGCGCACCGCCGAGCTGCCGCCACCACCACGAGGTCTCGCCGTTGCGCACCGTCACCGGCTCAGGATAGCCACCGCGATCGGCAACGGTGGCGGCGCCTACCGATCGAGGACGCGCAGCGCCGCCCAGAGCTCGGCGCGCGCGGCGAACGACCCGAGGTCGCGGCCCAGAACCTGCTCGGCGAGTGCGAGCCGCGTCCGCACCGTGTGGCGGTGCACCCTAAGCGCCCGGGCCGTGGACTCGTGGGAGCAGTCGGAGTCGAACCAGGCGCGCAGGGTCTCCACGAGATGCGAGCCGTGTTCTCCGTCGTGGCCGATGAGCGGAGCGAGCTCGGCCGCCGCCAGCGTGCGCGACTCCTCGGTGAGCGCCGACAGCACGCCCGATCGGGCGACGTCGGCGAAGTCCGTGACGCGTCCGGTACCCCGGTCGCGGGCGAGCATGGCCTGATCCACCGCCGATGCGAACGTGTCGTACCCCGTCGGCTCCGACACGCCGACCCGCAGGTCGAACCGCTCCGCGACCTCGGCGATCACCGCGCGGTCGTCCGCGGGCACGACGAGCACGAGACCGTCGTCGCCGCGCCCGAAGAACAGGCTGCCGCGCCGCTCGTCCACCCGCAGCTCGAGCAGTTCCGCGAGACCCTCGACGCGCGCCGTGCGGGCGGCGCTCACCCGGCCGTGACCACCGGATGCCGCCGCGTCGGTCACCGCGACGACCACCGGGGCCGCCGGCAAGGGTCCCCACAGGTCGCGCGAGATGCGGCGCGCGAGGGCGGGGTCGTCGGCGAGCAGCGACTGGACGAGCCCCGCACGCAGCGCGCCGCGCGCCCTGCTCAGCCCCTGCTGCTGCTCGAGCGCCAGGCCCGCCATCGCGATGACGGCGGTCACGACGCCCCGTCCCTCCTGATCGAGGTCGCCGGCGGCGATCGCGATCACGCCGCGGAGGTGCCCGCCGCGTCCGAGGGTCTGCAGGGAGAACGCGGTGTCTCCGAGGCGCAGCGCCGACCCGGCGCGGGCGCCGCGTCGCAGCACCGCCCCGACCTCGTCGTACAGATCGGCGGCGGTCGCGGGTGCGAGCCCGCCGGCCGGATGCTCGCGCGTGAGCTCACCCGCCGCGTCGTACATGCCGACCCAGGTGCCGAGCTGGCGGGCGAGTTCCGCCACCGTGGCCCCGAGCCCGTCCGGGCGCAGCGCCGCGAGCGCGATCGCGCGCTGGGCGGCGAGCGCCCAGCTGCGACGCGCGTACGCCTGCGCGGCGATCGCTTCGGCGTTCGCGCGCGCGACGGCGATGAACGGCGTGCGATACGGCACCTCGAACAGCGGCATCCCCTCGTCGCGACACGCCTCGGCGAGGGCCGGGGGGATGCCGTCGCGCACGACTTCTGTGCCGAAGCCGAGTCCCACGACGCCCCGTGCGGCCAGGCGGCGCACGTACGCGGCCCACTGCCCGTCGTCCTCCGGCGCCTCGCGGAACTGCGTCCCGGTCGTGAGCAGCACGAGTCCTTCCGAGAGGAACGGGGTGGGGTCGGCGAGGTCGGTGCTGTGCACCCAGCGCACCGAGCGGTCGAGCACGTCGTCGGGCAGCGCGTCGTCGGCGAGGCGCAGACGCAGGTCGGTGCGCGCGAGCAGCGCCCGCAGCGTCGGGGTGTCGGCGGCGATGTCCATCGGGCTCCCGGAATGTACTGCCCGTACACCGGGCTATGCAGAATGTACATCCTGTCAGGTGTGGCGGCGAGAGCGGCCGGTCTACGCTCGCGACCATGAGCACGACTGCATCCGGCACCCTGACCGATTCCCTCCCCCTGGGCGGCCCCACCCTGCCGCAGGAGCGGCGGATGGTCACGAGCATCCCCGGCCCGCGCTCGCAGGAGCTCCTCGCCCGCAAGTCCGCCGCCGTCGCCGCCGGCGTCGGGCACACCGTGCCGATCCAGGCGGTCGCCGCGGGCGGCGGCGTCGTCGTCGACGCCGACGGCAACTCCCTCATCGACCTCGGCGCGGGCATCGCGGTGACCACGGTCGGCAACGCGCACCCGAAGGTCGTGGCCGCCGTGCAGGAGCAGGTCGCGCAGTTCACCCACACGTGCTTCATGGTCTCGCCGTACGAGTCCTACGTCGCGGTCGCCGAGGCGCTCAACCGCATCACGCCCGGCGCCCACGCGAAGAAGACCGCGCTGTTCAACTCGGGTGCCGAGGCCGTCGAGAACGCGGTGAAGATCGCCCGCAAGTACACGAAGAAGCAGGCAGTCGTCGCGTTCGACCACGGCTACCACGGGCGCACGAACCTCACGATGGCGCTGACGGCGAAGAGCATGCCCTACAAGAGCGGCTTCGGTCCGTTCGCCTCAGAGGTCTACCGCGCCCCCATGTCGTACCCGTTTCGCGACGGGCTGACCGGACCGGATGCCGCCAAGAAGGCCATCTCGATCATCGAGAAGCAGATCGGGGCCGACAACCTCGCCGCCGTCATCATCGAGCCCATTCAGGGTGAGGGCGGCTTCATCGTCGCCGCGGACGGGTTCCTGCCGACGCTCGTGGAGTGGTGCCGCGCGAACGACGTCGTCTTCATCGCCGACGAGGTGCAGACCGGATTCGCCCGCACCGGTGCGATGTTCGCGAGCGAGCACTTCGGCATCGTGCCCGATCTCATGACGACCGCGAAGGGCATCGCCGGCGGTCTGCCGCTCGCGGCCGTGACCGGGCGTGCCGAGATCATGGACGCCTCCCATACGGGTGGGCTGGGCGGCACGTACGGCGGCAACCCCATCGCGTGCGCGGCGGCCCTCGTCGCGATCGACGTGTTCGAGAACGACGGCATGATCGAGCGGGCGAACGAGCTCGGCGCGGTGCTCACCGAGCGCCTGTCGCAGATCCAGGCAGCCGACCCCCGGCTGGGCGACATCCGCGGCCGGGGCGCGATGGTCGCGGCGGAGTTCATCGACCCCGCGACGGGCGAGCCGGATGCCGCGCTCACCGCCGCGGTCGCCAAGGCGTGCATCGCGGAGGGCGTGATCGTCCTCACGTGCGGCACGTACGGCAACGTGATCCGCTTCCTCCCGCCGTTGTCGATCTCCGACGACCTGCTCAACGACGGGCTGGACGTCGTCGCGGCGGCTCTGCGCGCCGCCTGACCGATCGGCGCCGGACCCGGTGGGGGAGCCGGGTCCGGCGCGCACTCCCTTCTCCCCGTCGTATCGAGCAAAGGAGCCGACATGGTCGAGCTGAACCGTGACGTCGTCATCGTGGGGGCGGGCGTCGCCGGCCTCACGGCCGCCAACGATCTGAAGAAGGCGGGGCTGTCTGTCGCCGTCCTCGAAGCACGCGACCGCGCCGGTGGACGGCTGTGGACCGACGTGATCGACGGGGCGATGCTCGAGATCGGCGGCCAGTGGGTCTCGCCCGACCAGGACGCCCTGATCGAGACGGTCGCAGAGCTCGGCCTGGAGATGTTCAGTCGTTACCGCGAAGGCGACAGCGTCTACGTCGGGCCCGATGGTGTCGCGAAGCGATTCACGGGGGAGATGTTCCCCGTCTCGCCGGAGACCGAGGCCGCGATCGCCGAGATCACCGAACGGCTCGACGCGATGGTCGCCGAGATCGACCCGGATCGGCCCTGGGCGCATGAGAAGGCCGCCGAGTGGGACTCCATCTCGTGGGATGCGTGGCTGCGCACCCAGACCGACGACGACGAAGCGGTGCGCAACCTCGCGTTCGCGACGGGGCCCGCGATGCTCACGAAGCCCACCCACTCGTTCTCGCTCCTGCAGTCGCTCCTGATGGCGGCATCCGCCGGCGCATACTCGCACCTGGTGGACGCGGACTTCATCCTCGACAAGCGGGTCGTCGGTGGACTCCAGCAGGTTCCTCTGCTCCTCGCGGAGCGCCTCGGCGACGACGTCTTCCTCGAGCAGCCGGTCCGCACGCTCGAGTACGGCGACGACGGCGTGACCGCCGTCGCCGACGGCATGACCGTGCGGGCGCGGTTCGCGATCCTCGCCCTGCCGCCGAACCTCTACCCCCGCATCTCCTTCGTGCCCGCGCTGCCGCGCCTGCAGCATCAGATGCATCAGCACCTCTCGATGGGGTTCGTGATCAAGGTGCACGCGGTCTACGACCGTCCGTTCTGGCGCGAGAAAGGTCTGTCCGGCACCGCCTTCAGCCCGTACGAGCTCTCGCACGAGGCCTACGACAACACCAATCACGGAGACGAGCGCGGCACGCTCGTCGGATTCGTCTCCGACCGCCACGCCGACGACGTCTTCCGCATCTCGGCCGAGGAGCGCAAGGAGCGCATCCTCGAATCGCTGTCGCACTACTACGGACCCGAAGCGAAGGACCCGATCGTCTATTACGAGAGCGACTGGGGCGCCGAGGAATGGACGCGCGGTGCGTACGCGGTCAGCTTCGACCTCGGCGGGCTCCACCGCTACGGCGCCGATCTGCGCGAGCCCGTCGGCCCGATCCACTTCGCCTGCAGCGACATGGCCGGCGCGGGATACCAGCACGTCGACGGCGCGATCCGCATGGGTCGCCTCGCCGCGTCGAACATCATCGAGGAGGCCCGGGCATGAGTGGACACATCGTCGTCGGCTACACGGCGACCGAAGCCGGAGAGGATGCCGTCGCCCTCGGTGCGCGCCTGGCCGCGGCATCCGGATCCGAGCTCGAAGTGGTCGTCGTGCTCCCCGCCGACGACCGCAGTGTGATCACCCCGCCGGACGCGAGCTACGACCGCTACCTGCGGGATCAGGCCGAGACCTGGCTCGCGAAGGCGACCGCCCAGATCCCGGACTCCGTCGTGCACCGGACGAACGTGAGGTTCGCGGACTCGTTCGCCGAGGGCCTCGTCGCCGCGGCGCAGGAGTTCGGGGCGTCGCACATCGTCGTCGGGGCCGCGAACGGCGGCATCCGGGGTCGTCACCGCCTCGGCTCGGTCGCGACCGAGCTGCTGCACTCCTCCACGGTGCCGGTCGTGCTCGCCCCCGAGGGCTCTCGGCGGGTCGACCCGGCGACCGGGGTCACCCGCATCACCGCGGCGATCGGCACGCGGCCGGGCGCCGACGCGCTCCTGGACGAAGCGACCTCGCTGGCCTCGGCGACCGGCGCCGAGCTGCGACTCCTCTCCCTCGTGACGGTGGACCTGCCGCCGAGCGTCGACACCGGAGTGATCCGCGTCGCCGGCGCGGCGCACGCCGACGAAGTGCTCACGAATGCGCGCGCCGCCCTGACGGGCGTCGGCGACGCGGAGGTCGTCGTCGGTCGCGGAGACAGCATCGAGGACGCGGTGCAGCACTTGAGCTGGGAGCCCGGCGAGCTCGCGATCGTGGGCTCGAGCCGCCTCGCCCAGCCCAGACGCTTGTTCCTCGGCTCGACCGCGGCCAAGATGCTCCATGAACTCCCCGTCCCGATGATCGTGGTGCCGCGCACGCGCGCCGCGGAAGGAGAACCGCGATGACCGATCACATGGGCGCCGCAGCGCCGCTCGCCCCGGTCGGCAAGAAGGGCGAGCCCACGGGCCTGTCGAAGAAGGGCCTGAGTGCCGGCACGGTCGGCCTCATCGGCGCCGTCGTCATCGGCATCTCGTGCATCGCCCCGGCCTACACGCTCACGGCGGCCCTCGGGCCGACGGTGTCGGAGGTCGGCTTCCAGGTGCCGGCCATCATCCTCATCGGCTTCATCCCGATGCTGCTCGTCGCGTTCGGCTACCGCGAGCTCAACCGTCAGATGCCCGACTCGGGCACGTCGTTCACGTGGGCGGCGCGCGCGTTCGGCCCGTGGGTCGGCTGGATGGCCGGCTGGGGTCTCATCGCCGCGACGATCCTCGTGCTGTCGAACCTCGCCGGGATCGCCGTGGAGTTCCTCTTCCTCCTGATCGACCAGATCGCGGGGAGCCCGGGCACGATCGCCGAGCTCGCCTTCAATCCGTTCATCAACGTGGCGGTCTGCCTGCTCTTCATGCTCGGGGCGACGCTGATCTCGTACCGCGACATGCAGACGACGCAGAAGCTGCAGTACGTGCTGGTCACGTTCCAGGTGCTGGTGCTCGTGATCTTCTCGGTCGCGGCGTTCTGGCACGTGTTCCAGGGCGATGCGTTCGATGCGAGTCCCATCGAGCTGTCGTGGTTCAACCCGTTCGCGGTCGGTTCCTTCACCGCCGTCGTCGCGGGACTCTCGCTGTCGATCTTCATCTTCTGGGGGTGGGATGTCACCCTCACGATGAACGAGGAGACCAAGGACCCTGAGAAGACCCCCGGCCGCGCGGCGACGCTCACCGTCATCACGATCGTCATCCTCTACCTCATGATCTCGATCTCGCTGCTCGCGTACGCCGGCACCGGGACCTCGGGTCTGGGGCTGGGCAACGAAGACATCCAGGCGAACGTGTTCTTCTTCCTGAGCGGTCCGATCCTCGGCCCGCTGGCGTTCCTCGTATCGCTCGCGGTTCTCACCAGTTCGGCATCGTCTCTGCAGTCGACGTTCGTGTCGCCGGCCCGCACGCTGCTCGCGATGGGGCACTACGGCGCCCTGCCGCCGCGCTTCGCCGAAGTCAGCCCGCGGTTCTTCACGCCCGGGTTCGCGACGATCGTCTCGGCGATCGTGGCGTCGGTGTTCTACGCGGTCATGCGGTTCGTCAACGAGAACGTGCTGTGGGACACCATCACCACGCTCGGCATGATGATCTGCTTCTACTACGGCATCACGGCCTTCGCCTGCGTCTGGTACTTCCGCAAGCAGTGGTTCGACTCGGCGCGCAACGTGTTCTTCACGCTGCTGTTCCCGCTCGTGGGCGGCATCATCCTGGCGGCGCTGTTCGTGATCACGCTCGTAGAGAGCATGGATCCCGCCTATGGCAGCGGCACCGAGTGGTTCGGCCTGGGAAGCGTGTTCGTGCTCGGCGTGGGCATCATCGGGCTCGGTATCGTCATCATGATCTGGCAGGCGATCAAGCGCCCCGCCTTCTTCCGCGGCGAGACCCTTTCCCTCGACGCCCCCGCCAGCCTCCGCCGCCCGCGGGGCTGACCCTCACGACCACCGACGAACGGAGACAACATGAGTGACTACAAGGTCGTCAATCCCGCCACGGGCGAGACCCTCGCCGAGTACCCCCTCACCACGGATGCCGAGCTCGAGACCGCGCTCGCGTCGGCGTACGCCGCTGCGAAGGGCTGGGCGCACACGTCCACCGTCGCCGAGCGTGCGGGTCTGCTGCGCCGCGTCGCCGAGCTGCACCGCGAGCGTCGCGATGAGCTCGCGGCGATCATCGTCCGCGAGATGGGCAAGCCGCTGGCCGCCGCGGAGGGCGAAGTGGACTTCGCCGCCGACATCACGGAGTTCTACGCCGACAACGCCGAGCGGATCATGAAGGACGAGCCGATCGACATCCTCGCGGAGGGCACCGCGGTGATCCGCCGTTCGCCGCTGGGCGTGCTGCTGGGCATCATGCCGTGGAACTTCCCGTACTACCAGGTGGCCCGCTTCGCCGCGCCCAACCTGCTGATCGGCAACCCCATCCTGCTCAAGCACGCGCCGCAGTGCCCCGAGTCGTCCGCGGCCATCGAGGCGATGTACCGCGACGCCGGCTTCCCCGAGGGCGCGTACACGAACCTCTACCTGACGAACGACCAGGCCGCCGCCGTGATCGCCGACCCTCGGGTCCAGGGCGTATCGGTGACCGGCTCGGAGCGGGCGGGTGCCGCCGTCGCCGAGATCGCCGGGCGCAACCTCAAGAAGGTCGTGCTCGAGCTCGGCGGGTCGGACCCCTTCATCCTGCTGTCGACCGACGACCTCGACGGGGCCGTGCAGGCCGCGGTCGACGCGCGTCTGGACAACACGGGGCAGTCCTGCAATGCCGCCAAGCGCTTCATCGTGGCCGACGGGCTGTACGACGCGTTCCTCGAGAAGTTCACCGCGGCGATGACCGGCGCGAAGGTGGGCGACCCGTTCGCGGAGGACACCGTGCTCGGCCCGCTCTCGTCCGACCTCGCCGCCGAGCGCCTCGCAGCGCAGGTCGACAAGGCGGTCGCCCAGGGGGCGAAGCTCGTCGCGGGCGGTGCGCGGGACGGCGCGTTCTATCCCGGCACCGTCCTGACGGACGTCACTCCCGAGATGGATGCCTACCGGGAGGAGTTCTTCGGCCCGGTCGGCGTCGTCTACCGCGCGGCCGACGAAGACGAAGCGGTCCGCATCGCGAACGACACCCCCTTCGGTCTGGGGTCGTACGTCTTCACGACCGACCCCGAGCAGGCCGAGCGCGTCGCGGACAAGATCGACGCGGGCATGGTCTACGTCAACCTCGTGCTGGCCGACAGCCCCGAGCTGCCTTTCGGCGGGGTCAAGCGCTCCGGCACGGGCCGCGAGATGGGGCTCCTCGCCGCCGACGAGTTCGTGAACAAGAAGCTCGTGCGCATCGGGGCCTGAGCCGCGGCATCCCTCGTTCTCCTGCTCCTCATGCCGAGACAGGGGGTGTCGTCGAAACCGGGTGTCCTGCGCCCCCGTCTCGACGACGCCCCCTGTCTCGGCGAACGGTGCGGGGCGGAGCGACGGGGTCACGGGCGGGCCGCCGTGCGGGGCCTGGAGAGCCGCGCGGGTTCGCCCGCTCCCGGCCCATGCCGTACACTGGAACGTGCAGTCGAAGTCTGCATTCTTTCGCCGTGCCCGGGGTCCGGGACCGTCCTCTCACACACAGGTCGGGGTGGAAGTGTGCGGGCATCCCGAGGCCTCACGGCCTCTAGGGCGGTAGCTCAATTGGCAGAGCAGCGGTCTCCAAAACCGCAGGTTGCAGGTTCGATTCCTGTCCGCCCTGCGCGTCAGCCGAAGCTGACACACGGAAGGTAATCAGGTGGCATCGATGGTCCAAGACGAGCCGAAGGGCGAGGTCGTCCCCAGCGGGACGCCGCGCGAGAAGAAGCCCAACGTCTTCGCGCGCATCGCTCTGTTCATCCGTCAGGTGTTCGCGGAGCTCCGTAAGGTCGTCACCCCGACCCGCCAGGAGCTCATCAAGTACACCGGCGTCGTGCTCGGATTCGTCGTCGTGATGATGGCGGTCGTCTACGGACTCGACCTGCTGTTCGTCTGGCTGACGACCATCGTCTTCGGCGTTCCGGCCTGACCCCTGAGCCTCACCGCGGGACGGATGCACGCATCCGGTGCCCACGACACGGAAGAGAACAACGCAATTGTCTGAAAGATACATCGACGACGCCGACTGGGCGACCGCTGCCGAGCAGTCTTCGGAGGACGACGAGGCCCAGGAGGGCAACATCCTCGCGGAGGAGGAGCGCGCGAACACGCCCGCTGAGCACCTCGCCGTGCACATCGTCGACGAGGACGAGGATGAGGTCGACCTCTCCGATCTCGACGACATCGACATCGACGACCCGGAGGCGGACGCGATCGTGAACGACGCCCTGCACATCGACCGCGCCGACGAGGCCGAGGCCGCCGCCGAGGTGCTCACCGACTCGCTGGCCGAAGAGGCCGCCGAGTACGAGGCCGAGCACGCCGACGACGTGACGCCGTACGACGGCCCCGATGTGAACGGCGACGAGGACGAGCCCGTCCTGGACGAGCAGTTCGTCGCGGACGTGGATGCCGCCGCCGCCGTCGTGGACGAGGTCGAAGCCTCTGTCGACGCGGCGGACGCAGCGACGGTCGAGGGCGACGCCGATGCCGAGGACGAGGACCCGTACGAGGCGTTCCGTGCCGAGCTGCGCAGCCTCCCGGGCAAGTGGTACGTGATCCACTCCTACGCCGGATTCGAGCGCAAGGTGAAGGCCAACATCGAGCAGCGCAAGTCGACGCTCGAGGTCGAAGAGGACATCTACCAGATCGAGGTCCCGATGGAGGACGTCGTCGAGATCAAGAACGGTCAGCGCAAGATGGTCACGCGCGTCCGGATCCCCGGCTACGTGCTCGTGCGCATGGAGCTCAACGAAGACACCTGGTCGGTCGTCCGGCACACGCCCGGCGTCACCGGCTTCGTCGGCAACGCGCACAACCCGACTCCGCTGCGCTTCGAAGAGTCGTTCAACATGCTCAAGAGCCTCGTCGAGGTGAAGGATGTGGCTCCCGCGAAGGGCGCCGCCGCCAAGGGCGGTCAGGCCGTTGCGCGCAGCATCCCGGCCGAGGTCGACTTCGAGGTCGGCGAGACCATCACGATCAAGGAGGGCTCGTTCGCGGGTCTTCCCGGCACGATCAGCGAGATCAAGCCCGAGAGCGGCAAGCTCACGGTCCTCGTTTCGCTCTTCGAGCGCGAGACCCCGGTCGAGCTGTCGTTCGACCAGGTCACCAAGCTGTAAGAGCATCTTCTTCACGGAAGCGCCTCGTCTCGGACGGGGCGCTTCCGCTTTGTGGCCGGAATTCCGCGCGCGCGTGCGGACCTCCCGCGCGCGGCGCGCCGGATGACGGAGATGTGCACGATTGCGTGGTTCTTCGGCCCTGGGCATCAGTCATTCTGCACATCTCCGTGATCTTGCGTGGGATCCCTTCTTCCTCCGCGCCCGGAGCGGCGCGGTGGCCTCCCGGTCCTCCCGTGCTCGGCTGCGTGGATGCGCACGATGACGGATGCCGTAGGCCCTGGGCATCCGTCATCGTGCACGTCTCCGCATTGCTGCGCGGCACCCCCTCCTCCCCAGCGCCCGTGCCCGCGCGGGCCGTCCCCATTCGCAGCGCTGCGGCGCTCGCGGCGCCTTCCGATGCGGAAGTCTGCGGGGATGGACAGACTGAGGGATGCCGTCGCCGCGGGCGGCGGCGTGGTGCGCGTCGCCGCACTGCGGGCCGTCGGGGTGCCACGTCGCGCGGTCGAGCAGGCGGTTGCGGCACAGTTGCTGCGTCGTCCGCGCAACGGCTGGGTCGCGCTGCCTGACGCCGATCCGCTTCTGATCGCGGCGGCGCGGGCCGGGGTCGTTCTCTCCTGCCTCACGCAGGCCGAGAGGCTCGGGCTCTGGGTGCTCGGCGACGGCGCGATCCATGTGGCGGCGCCTCCGCAGCGACACATCGCGGAGGTCAAGGCGGAGACACGTGTGCATTGGGCACGACCGCTCGTGCCGCGGCATCCCGACGTCCTCGTCGATCCCGTCGAGAACGTCCTTGCATTGATCGCGCGCTGTCAACCGCGGGAGCGCGCGCTCGCGGTGTGGGAGTCCGCGCTGCGGCAAGGGCTCGTGACGCGCGAGACCCTCCGGTTGATGCCTCTGGCGCCGTCCACGCGCTCGCTGCTCGAGGAGTGCTCGATCCTCTCCGACTCGGGGCTCGAGACTTTCATTCCGGTGCGCCTGCGGTTCCTCCGCCTGCCCATCCGCCAGCAGCTGTGGCTCGCCGGGCGTCCGGTCGACTTCCTCATCGGCGACCGCCTCGTCCTGCAGATCGACGGCGGTCACCACGTCGGTGCGCAGCGCCGCAGCGACATCGCGCACGACGCGCGCCTGACGCTGCTCGGCTACCACGTGATCCGCATCGACTACGTCCAGGTCATGACGCGGTGGGCCGAGGTGCACGATGTGATCGTGCGCGCCGTCGCGCAGGGGTTTCACCGCGCGGCCTGAGCATGGACCGCGCGCGGCGCGAGAACCTACGTGCCCGCGCACGCGCTCGCGCCGGATGACGGAGATGTGCACGATTGCGGAGTTGGTAGGCCCTCGGCATCCGTCATTCTGCACATCTCCGTGATCCGGAACGCTGCGCAGCCCGCGGGACCGCTCGAGGAAGGACGCGGGGGAGGACGCCGGGGGAGGACGGGGACGGAATGCGGGTGGGCGGGGGATGCCGAGGCGAGGGGATGCCGAGGCGGTGATGCGGGCGGGGAGTGGGTGCGGGAAGGCCGGGGGCGCGGATCGGGTAGACTTGAGCGGTTGCGCCCATCGCGCGACGAAACCCCACCACGTCCAGGGCTCGCCTGGTTCGTGGCAGCGCGTCCTGCGGGGGGCGCACGAAGAAAAGGAACACAATGGCACCCAAGAAGAAGGTGACCGGCCTGATCAAGCTCCAGATCAAGGCCGGCGCTGCCAACCCGGCGCCGCCGATCGGCCCCGCGCTCGGTCAGCACGGCGTCAACATCATGGAGTTCTGCAAGGCGTACAACGCGGCCACCGAGGCGCAGCGTGGCAACGTCATCCCCGTCGAGATCACCGTCTACGAGGACCGCAGCTTCACGTTCATCCTCAAGACGCCCCCGGCGGCTGAGCTGATCAAGAAGGCGGCCGGCGTCGCGAAGGGCTCGCAGACCCCGCACACCGCCAAGGTGGGCAAGCTCACCAAGGCGCAGGTCCGCGAGATCGCCGAGGTCAAGCAGCCCGACCTGAACGCGAACGACATCGAGGCCGCCTCGAAGATCATCGCCGGAACCGCCCGTTCCATGGGCATCACGGTCGAGGGGGAGTAAGGGAAATGGCTACCAAGTCCAAGGCCTACCAGGCTGCCGCCGCGAAGATCGCGGCCGACAAGTTCTACACGCCCGCCGAGGCCGTCGCGCTCGCGAAGCAGACCGGCTCCGCGAAGTTCGACTCGACCGTCGAGGTCGCGCTCAAGCTGGCCGTCGACCCCCGCAAGGCCGACCAGATGGTGCGCGGCACCGTCATGCTGCCCCACGGCACCGGCAAGACCGCCCGCGTCATCGTCTTCGCGACCGGCCCGGCCGCCGAGGCCGCGATCGCGGCGGGTGCCGACGAGGTGGGTGGCGCTGAGCTCATCCAGCGCGTCGCCGACGGCTGGACCGACTTCGACGCCGCGGTGTCGACCCCTGAGCTCATGGGCCAGGTCGGTCGTCTCGGCAAGGTGCTCGGCCCCCGCGGCCTGATGCCGAACCCGAAGACCGGCACGGTCACCCCGAACCCGGCCAAGGCCGTCGAGGAGATCAAGGGCGGAAAGATCGAGTTCCGCGTCGACAAGCACGCCAACGTGCACTTCGTCGTGGGCAAGGCTTCCTTCTCCGAGGACCAGCTCGACGAGAACCTCAAGGCCGCGCTCGAGGAGATCATCCGCCTCAAGCCGTCGAGCTCGAAGGGCCGCTACATCCAGAAGGGCGCTGTGTCGACCACGTTCGGCCCCGGCATCCCGCTGGACGTCAACTCGCTGTAAGCACCCGATCGGCAGCGGCTCGACCACGCATCGGACCGAAGGGGCTCCGCCGGAAGGTGGGGCCCTTTCTCGTCCCCGGACGTGAGGGATACCGCGCCTTGCGGCGCCGTGACGTCCGGCGCTACGGTTCCCCCGAGCGCGCCGCCTCCGCAGAGAGGGACGCGGGCCGGGGGTGTCATGAGCGGATCCACCGCACTCGAGGCGGGCCGTGCGGCGTTCTCCCACCACCGCTGGCGGGAGGCGTACGAGCGCCTCACCGAGGCGCAGAGCCTGAGCGCCCACGGCCTGGACACCGAGGATCTCGAGCTCCTGGCGACCGCGGCGCTCCTGCGCGGACAGACGACCGTCGCGGTCGAGACGATGACCCGCGCACACGATCAGTACATCGCCCGCGACGACATCGTGGGCGCGGCCCGCACCGCCGGGTGGCTCGCGCTCGAGCTTCTGGAGATCGGCGACCTGCCGCTCAGCGGCACGTGGATCGCGCGCGGGCTGCGCTTCGTCGGTCGCCTGCACGACTCGGATGCCGTGGGCGCACGCGTCGCACTCGTGCCGGCCGCGCTCACGGGGCTCTTCGTCGGCGACTTCGACGAAGCCTTCCGCAAGTTCGACGAGATCGCGGCGATCGCCGAGGCGGTCAGCGATCGCGAACTCGCCGCCCACGCCGCGTTCGGCAGCGGCAAGTGCCTGACCACGGTCGGCAGGACCGCCGAGGGGCTCGAGCGCATCGATCACGCGATCGACGCCGTGCTCGGGGGCCTCGTGTCGCCGACCTGGACGTGCGTGTTCTTCCGCGTGGCACTGGACGTGGCCCACGAGTCCTTCGATCTGGAGCGCGCGCAGCGATGGACGTCGATCTTCGACGCCTGGTGCCGTGCGCAGCCCGAGCTCGTCGCGTACAGCGGGCAGTGTCACGCGTATCGGGCGCAGCTGCAGCTGCTGCGCGGCGACGACGAGGGGGCGTCGGCGGCCGCCGCGCTCGCGGAGGAGCGCCTGCACGCCGGGGACTTCACCGCGTCGTTCGTCTCGAACTACCAGCTCGCCGAGCTGCGTCGGCGGCGAGGCGAGTACCGTGCTGCGGACGAGCACTATCGGCGCGCGGCCGCCACGGGATGGGAGCCTCAGCCCGGCCTCGCGCTGCTCCGGCTCGCGCAGGGCGAGCTCGAGGCCGCGCAGTCGATGCTCCGTCGCGTTTCCTCCGGCGCGGAGGAGGGCGCACATCGGCGCCTGCTGCCCGCCACGGTCGAGATCGAGACGGCGGCGGGCGACGTGGGTGCCGCCCGACGCGCGGCCGATGAACTCGCCGCGCTGCGCGACCGGACACCGTTTCCGATGCTCGTCGCCGCCGCGGCCCACGCGTACGCCCGCGTCCTGCTCGCAGAGCAAGACGCGCGCGGAGCGCTCGACGCCGCGGAGGAGGCGCGAGGCGCGTGGGCGGCTCTGGACGTCCCGTACGAGGCGGCACGATGCCGTGTGCTCAAGGGACAGGCGCTCCGAGCGCTCGGTCGCGCGGACGCGGCATCCGTCGAGTGGGATGCCGCGCGAGAGGTCTTCCATCGGCTGGGTGCGGGAGCGGGGCTCGCCGAACTCAGCCTCATCACGGGGGAGCGGCAGCCCGGCATCCTCACCGAGCGCGAAGTCGAGGTGCTGCGACTGGTCGCGACGGGGCTGACGAACCGCGCAATCGCCGACCGTCTCTCGCTGAGCGACAAGACCGTCGCGCGCCACCTCAGCAACATCTTCGGCAAGCTCGGGCTCAACACCCGCTCGGCGGCGACGGCGTACGCCTACGAGAACGGCATGATCTGAGCCGGCGGCCCTCCTGCATATGCGCTTCCGAGCGCGTCTGCATGATTCTGTCCATCGCCGCGTCGGGCGAAGATGGACGATTCTGCCGACGCGCGTGCGGATCATGCGTCCGTACCGTGTGGGCATGGACACTCCGCTCATCGCCGGCACGGTCGCGACCGTGGCCTTCGCGGTGAGCAACCTGCCGATGCTGACCAAGGCCCTGCGCACGCGCGACGTGTCGTCGTACAGCCTGCCGAGTCTCGTCATCGTCAATGCGGCGAACCTTCTGTATTCGCTGTACGTCTTCTCGCTCCCGTTCGGGCCGATCTGGGCGCTGCACACGTTCTATCTCGTGTCGTGCGCGATCATGCTGACGCTGTGCGCGCGGGCGCGTTCGTCGCGGAGCCGCGCACTCCTGACGGACGGCCGCGACGCGGCATCCGGCCCACCGTCCGACGCGCGTGCTCCTGCGGTGTCACGCGGCGTAACGCGATGACGGCACGCCTTCCGAGGCATGTTCTACTGGTGGGTCTTGCCCGGCGTCACCCTCGCCGCGCAGCAGCCCCGTTCCCGACCCCCAGGAGCCCACGCATGTCCCGTCGCGCCATTCTGACCGCTGTCCTCGCCGCATCCGCCGCACTCACGCTCTCCGCCTGCAGCGGGGCTGCCGCTCCCGCTTCCTCGGCGGACGCGGCGGGAGAAGACCTCGGCCTGGTCTCGGCCGGCACCCTCACCGTCGCGACCGAGGGCACGTACCGGCCGTTCAGCTTCCACGACGAGTCGGGCGACCTGGTCGGCTTCGACGTCGAGATCGCGGAGGCGGTCGCCGACAAGCTCGGCCTGGAGATCACGTTCCAGGAGACCCAGTGGGACGCGATCTTCGCGGGCCTGGATGCCGGTCGGTTCGACGTGATCGCCAACCAGGTCTCGATCAACCCCGAGCGCGAGGAGAAGTACCTCTTCAGTGCCCCGTACACGGTCTCGCCCGGCGTGATCGTCGTCCCTGAGGACGACGACTCGATCGAGGGCTTCGACGACCTCGCGGGCAAGACCACGGCGCAGTCGCTCACGAGCAACTGGTACGAGCTCGCTCAGGAGAGCGGCGCGAACGTCGAGGCCGTGGAGGGCTGGGCGCAGGCCGTCGCCCTCCTGCAGCAGGGTCGCGTGGACGCCACGATCAACGACAACCTCACGTTCCTCGACTACGAGAAGAGCGAAGGCCCGACGGGCCTGAAGATCGCGGCCGAGACCGACGACCCCGGCTACAGCGCCTTCGCGCTCACGCAGGACAAGGCCGCGCTCACCGAGGCGATCGACGGCGCGCTCGCCGAGCTTCGCGAAGAGGGCGTGCTCGCCGAGATCAGCGAGAAGTATTTCGGCGAGGACGTCACGCAGTAGACCCGCGTCGTCGCCCGCCCGATGAGGCGGGCGACGGCCGTCTCGTTTCGGGAGGAGAGGCGTTTCCATCATGGATGCCGAGCTGTGGTCGCTGCTGGTCGACTCGTTCTGGCCGCTGCTGCTGGCGGCGATCACGGGCACGATCCCGCTCGCGCTCGCCTCGTTCGCGATCGGTCTCGTGATCGCGATCGGCGTCGCGCTGCTGCGCTTGTCGGGCAACCGCGTGCTTGCCGGCATCGCGCGCTTCTACGTCTCGGTCATCCGCGGCACGCCGCTCCTGGTGCAGCTGTTCGTGATCTTCTACGGGCTGCCGTCCATCGGCGTGGTCATCGATCCGTGGCCTGCCGCGATCATCGCCTTCTCGCTCAACGTGGGCGGGTACGCCGCCGAGGTCGTGCGGGCGGCGATCCTCTCGGTGCCGAAGGGGCAGTGGGAGGCCGCGCACACCGTCGGGATGTCGCGCGGTCGCACGCTGACCCGCATCGTCCTCCCGCAGGCGGCCCGCGTCTCGGTGCCGCCCCTGTCGAACACCTTCATCTCGCTCGTGAAGGACACCTCGCTCGCCTCGACGATCCTCGTGACCGAGTTGTTCCGCCAGGCGCAGCAGATCGCGGCGTTCTCGTTCGAGTTCATGGCGATCTACCTCGAAGCGGCCCTGATCTACTGGATCATCTGCCTGCTGCTGTCGACGGGGCAGAGCGCGATCGAGAGGAAGCTGGACCGGTATGTCGCCCACTGATGCGTCAGACGACGCCCTCGCTGCACCCGCGCCGGCGGATGATCGCCCGCTCCTGAGGGTGACCGGGCTCACGAAGAGCTTCGGTGCCCACCGCGTGCTGGACGGCGTCGACTTCGAGGTCCGCCGCGGCGAAGTCGTCGCGCTCATCGGACCGAGCGGTTCGGGCAAGACGACCGTGCTCCGCTCGCTCAACGGACTCGAGACCCCCGACGCGGGCATCGTCGACTTCGACGGCGGGCCGCGGCTGGACTTCGCACAGCCGGTGTCGAAAGCCGACCTGGTCGCAATGCGCGATCGCTCGGCGATGGTCTTCCAGCACCACAACCTGTTCCCGCACCGCACCGTGCTGCAGAACGTCACCGAAGGTCCGGTGTACGCGCACGGTGTGCCGAAGGCCGAGGCGGTCGCGCGTGCCGAAGCGCTGCTCGAGCGCGTCGGCCTCGCCGACAAGCGCGACGCGCTGCCGTTCGAACTGTCGGGTGGTCAGCAGCAGCGCGTCGGCATCGTCCGGGCGCTCGCGCTGCGACCCTCCCTGCTGCTCTTCGATGAGCCGACGAGCGCGCTGGACCCGGAACTGGTCGGCGAGGTCCTCGTCGTCCTGAAGGAGCTCGCCGACGAGGGCTGGACGATGCTCATCGTCACGCACGAGCTCGCCTTCGCCCGCGAGGTCGCCGACGAAGTGCTGTTCTTCGACGACGGCGTCATCCTCGAGCGCGGGGCTCCCCGCACGCTGCTGAGCAACCCCGCCCACGAGCGCACCCGACGCTTCCTCGATCGGATCCTGCGCCCCCTCGACGACTGAGGCCTACCAGCCGGCGTCGCGCACGTCGCTCCTCAGGCGGTCGGCAGGACCTCGAAGCCCTGCGTGCGGCTGAGCGCGGCATCCGTCACCATCGCCGTGTCGACACGGGCGCCGGGCGGACCCTGCGCCATCCACGCGACGACCTCGTCCACCTGGTCCGCGGTGCCCTGGATCTCAGCCTCGACGCTGCCGTCCCGGAGGTTGCGCACCCACCCGGTGACTCCGGCTTCGAGGGCGACCATCCGCATCGTGTAGCGGTAGCCGACGCCCTGCACCATGCCGTGGACCATGACGTGGACGCGCTTCATGCCTCCATCGTGCCGCGGCGGGGGTGCGGGGGCCAGCACCCGATGACAGGATGCCGTCATGGGAACCGTCGACGAGTACCTCTCCGGCCTCGAACCGGCGGATCGCGACGCCGTGGGGCGGGTCTACGCGATCGCGCGGACCGTGGTTCCCGACGCCGAGCAGGGTGTCGGCTACGGCATGCCCGCGCTGGTGCACCGCGGCAAGCCGCTCCTGTCGGTCATGCGCGCCGCCGAGCACATCGGGGTCTACCCGTTCAGTCCGGATGCCGTCGCCGCGGTCGCGGCCGACGTCCGCGCCGTGCCCGAGACCGGACTCGCCAAGGGGACGATCCGCTTCCAGCCCGGGCATCCGCTTCCGGACGACGTCGTGGTCGCGCTGGTGGGGTTCCGGAGGAACCAGATCGAGGGATAGGGCAACACCCGTCGGATCGACGGGGCGTCTGAACGTCCGTGTGACACGTGTGGCCGCTCAGGCGGGGTTCGTTCGACGAGTGTGCCCTCCGCGCCGGCGGCAGCGCTCTCGCACGCCGCCGATCTTGCGCTCAGTGCGGAAGCACCAGGCTGATGCCGATCGCGATCATGACGACCGCGATGACCGCGTCGAGGATGCGCCAGGCGCGCGGTGTGCCGAGCCAGCGGCTGAGGTAGCGGGCGCCGAACGCGAGCGCGAAGAACCAGATCACACTCGCGGCCATCGCACCGGCAGCGAAGATCCAGCGGCCGTCACCGTGCGTGTTCGCCACCGTTCCGAGCAGGAACACGGTGTCGAGGTAGACGTGCGGGTTGAGCCACGTCAGCGCCAGGCACGTGAGCGCGACAGGCAGGGCCTTCGTCCGTGTGCGCACGGCGATCGGCGCGTTCGATCCGGCACCGCCAGCGCCCGATCCGGCACCGGCGGCGGCGCGCGATCCCGCACTGCCGTCGGCGCTCGATCCCGCTGTGCCGTCGGCGACCGACCCCTCCGTCGCGAGAGCAACGCCCGAGGGCTTCCACGCCCGCCGCGCGGCGAGCAGGCCATAGGCGACGAGGAAGACCGCTCCGGCCCAACGCACGACGTCTACGAGCCAGGGCACCGCCGAGATCACGAGTCCGACGCCCGAGACGCCCAGCGCGATGAGGACGGCATCCGAGACCGCGCAGATCGCGGCGACCAGCACGACGTGCTCGCGGCGCAGCCCCTGCCGCAGCACGAAGAGGTTCTGCGCGCCGATGGCGATGATGAGCGAGAAGCCGAGGCCGAGACCGGCGAGCAGAGGGGAGATCACGACGTCGACGCTACGGGGCGCGAAAGCATGAGTCCAGCTGATGATTCTTCAGATGCATTAGCCTCACTTATGATGCGCATCTCGATCGAATTGGCCGAGACCGTCGCCGCCGTGGTCGACGGAGGAACGTTGGATGCCGCGGCGCGGCGCCTCCACATCACGCCGTCGGCGGTGAGCCAGCGCATCAAGGCGCTCGAGGAGCAGCTCGGCCGGGTCGTTCTGGTGCGGTCCAAGCCCGCACGCCTCACGGAGGCCGGGGTCGCGGTCGTGCGGATGGCGCGGCAGGTGGCACTCCTCGAACACGACACGTGGGCGGAGGTGGGCCACGACGCGGACGGCGCCCGCACAACGGTCCCGCTCGCGGTAAACGCCGATTCGCTCGCGACCTGGTTCCTCGCGCCGCTCGCGCGGCTCTCGGAGCGGCATCCCGTCGTCTTCGAGCTGCACCGGGACGATCAGGACTTCACCGCCGGCCTGCTCGAATCGGGCACCGTCATGGGCGCGGTGACCTCGCGCGCGACGCCGGTCGCGGGATGCCGCGTCAGCAGCCTCGGCGCGATGCGGTACGAAGCCGTCGCGACGCCGGCTTTCGCGCGACGGTGGCTGCCGGATCCCGTCGACCTGTCGACGCTCGCGGCCGCGCCGCTCGTCGACTTCGACCGCCGCGACGATCTGCAGACCCGGTGGCTGCGGGAATGCGGCATCGACGAGGACCTGCCGGTGCGGCACTACGTCCCGGCGTCGAACGACTTCGCCGCGGCCGTGCGCCTCGGCCTCGGGTGGGCGCTCCTGCCGCGCTTCCAGTCGCAGGACGCGCTCGAATCCGGAGAGCTCGTGCGGCTGGGCGGGCCGCCGATCGACGTCCCCCTGCACTGGCAGCAGTGGAACCTGCGCTCGCAGCTCCTGGACGGCATCGCCGACGAGATCGTCGCGGAAGGGCGCCGGGTGCTCGCACCGCACTGAGCGGTGGGGGCGGGGAGCCGGGTCAGTCGTCGCTGACCCGCAGGACGATCTTGCCGCGCGTGTGCCCCTCCTCGAGCGCGGCGTGCGCCGCGGCGGCTTCGTCGAGGTCGAACACCCGGTCGATGTAGACCTGCACGGCGCCGGAGTCGAGGAGGCGCGCGATCGTGGCGAGCGTGCTGCCGTCGGGGATGACCTTGTATCCGGTCGTGCGCACGCCGGCCGCAGCCGCCGCTTCCGCGTACCCCGGCCACGAGCCCGTGGGTACGAGGATGTACAGCCCGCCCGGTCTCACGACCTTCAGGGAACGTTCACCGGTCCGGTCGTGCACGTTGCCCACCAGGTCGACCACGACGTCCACCTCGGCGACCACATCCTCGAATCTGGTGGTGGTGTAGTCGATCACGACGGAAGCGCCGAGCTCGCGGAGCCACGAAGCGTTGCGCCCCGAGCCCGTGGCGGTCACGTGCGCGCCGAAGTAGGCGGCGAACTGCACCGCGAAGTGCCCCACCCCGCCGCTGCCCGCATGGATCAGCATCCGCTGCCCCTCGTGCGCGTGCGCGGTCTCGACGATCAGGCCCCACGCGGTGAGCGCGGCCAGCGGCACTCCCGCCGCCTCGACGTGCGAGAGCGACGACGGCTTGCGGGCGACCGACTGCGAGGGCACCACGGCGTACTCGGCGTAGCTGCCGCCCGTCCGCGGGAACGGCACCATACCGAACACCGCGGTCCCCGGTGTGAGCGGATGCGATTCGTACGGCGACCGGACGACGATACCGCTGAAGTCGAAGCCGAGCGTCGCGGGATAGCCCGATATCGCGCCCGACACCCCCGCGCCGGCACGGGTCTTCGCGTCGATCGGATTGACGCCCGCCGCAACGACCCGCACGAGCAGTTCGCTGATCACGGGCGCGGGAACGGCGACGGATGCTTCGTGCAGGGCATCGGTGCCGCCGGGGGCATCGATGACGGCGGCGCGCATGGTCTCAGGGGGGTCAGCGACCGCGACCGGGTTCGGGTCGGGAGCGGATGCTGATCGCAGCGGCCGGAATCTCATCGGTCGCTCCTTCCGCGTGCATGTCGGCTTCGGCAGCACTCGTTTGCTGGTGAACCCAGTCAACCCCGACAATGTCTCGCCCGTGTTACACGGGTGCTACCGGCTGACGAAACCCGGCCGTACGAATGATGCGAAGCGACTGTACGGCCGCCGTGGCCGGCTCAGATCGTCGCCGACGGGGTCTCGCCGGTGGTGAGCGCGTGAAGGAGTCGGGTGAGGTTGCGGATCTCCTCGAGCGACCATGTCTCGAGCGTTTCGAGCAGGAGCCCCTCTTGCGGCGCACGGGCCGCGGCGAGCCGGTCGAGCCCTTCGGGGGTGGGGAAGAGAAGGCTCGACCGCCCGTCCTCCGGGTCGGGCGTGCGCACGATGAGCCCGAGGTTCTCGAGCTCGCGCACCGTGCGGCTGATCTGACCCTTGTCAGCCATGAGCGACTCCGCCAGCGCCGAGAGCGTGATGCCCTCTTTGCGCGCGATCGTCGTGAAGACCTTGTACGCGCCGGGCAGCATCCCCGGGCTCACCCGGTTCGCGTTGTCGGCGAGCAGTCGGCGCACTCTGCTGATGAGCTCTCCGAACTCCGCCTCGAGAGCGCGCACCGCCTCGGTGCGCGCGTCTCGGTTCTCGGGTGCGGACATCGCGATCGACATTAGCGGGGATCCGTGCCGCGCGAACCGCGGCGAGCCCGTCGCGAGGCGGTCCGCGGGCCGGCGGCATCCCGCTGCGTGCCGACCGGGCCCGTCGCATTGAGCGTCGCCATGCCCTCCGTCGTCGACACCGTCGCGAGGTCGGCCTCACCGGCGGCCAGGCGCTCGGAGGTCGTCATGCGGGTGAGCGGCACGTTCGGCAGGAAGAGGATCGCGATGAGGCTCACCACGGCCACCGGCACGGCGTACAGGAACGAGTGCGCGATGCCCTGCGCGTAGATCTCCTCGACGATCACGCGCACGCTGTCCGGCAGCGCGCTCACCTGCGGGAGGGTTCCCGACGTGAGCTGCTGCGCGACCGCCGCGCCCTCGTCTCCGAGGCCGGTGATCGCCGTGGTCAGCGCCTCCTTGCTCGAGGCGAACAGGTCGGTGACCGAGGTCGCCAGTGCAGCGCCCATGACCGAGACGCCGATCGTCCCGCCGAGGCTCCGGAAGAAGGCGACACCCGAGCTCGCCGCTCCCATCGCCGCGGGGTCTGCGGTGTTCTGGACGATCAGCACGAGGTTCTGCATCGTCGCACCGACGCCGGCGCCGAGAAGGAACATGTAGAGCGAGACGAGCACGAAGTCCGTGTCGTAGTGCAGGGTCGACAGCAGTGACGAGCCGGCGATCAGCAGCACGCCGCCCGCGATCAGATACGGCTTCCAGTGGCCGAAGCGGCTGATGAGCTGGCCGACCACGATCGAGGTGAGGAGGAGCCCGGCGATCATGGGCAGCGTGAGCAGGCCCGCCTCGGTCGGCGTGGCGCCGCGGGCCATCTGCATGTACTGGCTGAGGAACACCGACGTGCCGAACATCGCGATGCCGGTGGCGATCGAAGCGATCACCGACAGCGTGAAGGTGCGGTTGCGGAAGAGCGAGAGGGGGATCAGCGGCTCGCGCGAGCGGAGCTCGATGAACACGAACAGCACAGCGGCGACGAGCGCGCCGCCCGCCATCAGCAACGTCTCGATGCTCCACCAGTCGTACGACGAGCCGGCGTTCGTGATCCAGATGAGCAGGAGCGACACGCTCGTGGCCAGGAGAACGATGCCGACGTAGTCGATGTGCGCCTTCTTCTTGGGGCGCTGCTCGATGTTCAGCGTGATCTGCAGGATGATGAGCGCCGCGATCGCGAAGGGGATCGCGACGTAGAAGTTCCAGCGCCAGCCGATGCCGTCGGTGATGAAGCCGCCGAGGAGGGGTCCGCCGATCGTGCCGAGGGCCATGACTGCGCCGAACAGCCCCATGTAGCGGCCGCGTTCACGGGGGCTGATGATGTCGGCCATGATGACCTGGCTGAGCGCGGCGAGGCCGCCGGCCCCGATGCCCTGCACGGCGCGGAACGCGATGAGGGTCGCGGGGTCCTGCGAGAAGCCCGCGGCGGCGGTCGCGAGCACGAAGACGATCAGCGCGAGCTGGATGAGCAGCTTGCGGTTGAACAGGTCGGCGAGCTTGCCCCAGATGGGCGTCGAGATCGCCGTCGTGAGCAGGGTGGCCGTGACGACCCAGGTGAACGCGGCCTGGTCACCGCCGATGTCGTGGATGATCACGGGCAGCGACGTGGAGACGACCGTCGCGGCGAGGATCGAGACGAACATCCCGAGCAGGAGTCCCGACAGCGCTTCGAGCACCTTGCGGTGCGACATGCGCGGGGGATCGATGGTCGCGGATGCTGGCGTCGTTGCGGTCGTGGAGAGGTCGGAGGCCATAGTGGGGCCTTTCACAGCAGAGAGGGCGTGGGACGTCGATGCGATCGACGAAGATGGTTGACTGACGTCAACTATATCCCAGATGGTTGACTCCGGTCAACCATCTCTCTCAGTCGGCGAGGGCCAGTGCTCGAAAGGGCTCCCTCGGCGGGCGCGGCGGGACCGGCATCCGCTCTTCTGTCCTCGACTCCACGAGCGATCGCCCCCGCGTCGTGCGATGGTGCAGTTCGTCGATCAGAGCGGTCGCGAGGCGCACGAGCGTTCCGATCTCCCTCTCATCGCGGTCGACCCAGGCGCGGTGCGGCTCGTCGTCGATCGGCACGAAGCCGTCGTGCTGCTCCCAGACCACGAGCGTGCGCTCCGCACCGAGCACGTGCTGCTGCCACCACACCTGACGCAGGTAGGTGCGGGGGATGCTGCGCCACGACTTGTTCGTCGTCTTGATCTCGCAGAGCGTGACGCGGCCGCCCGCGTCGACCATCACACCATCGGGCGTGGCGAGGTGGCGTCGTTCGACCTCGGCGCGGAACAGCGCGCTCGAGGGGAGGATGCCGTGCGTGGCGGCCACCCACCGGGCGATCTCGGGCTCACGGACCCGTCCGTGCGCCGTGTACGCGTTGCCCGAGAAGCCCGAGCCCATGAGCTTCGCGTCCGCGGCCTTGGCGATCGCATTCGCCGACGTGAGGGTGGCGACGTCGGTCGCCGTGATGCCCCGCGAGCGGGCGCGGATCCACGCGACCCGGTCGCGCGAGTCGGCGACGACCCGTGCGGCGAGCCCCGGGTGCAGGGCGGCGAGTTCGGGGGTCACGCATCCGAGGCTAACCCGCCCCGCCCTCACGCGCCGCCGCGCGCGCGGCGTGCCGCGCCTGTTCCCATTGACCGCCGAGTGCACGACGTCGTGCCGAGTGCACGGCATCCGCGCGTCGCGAGGTCGTGCACTCGCACCTACCTCGTGCACTCGCGAATCGCCTCCCTCCACAGGACGCGGTGCAAGCGAGCTGTGCACAGATTGCGCGCGAGGGGCCGACGCGATCGCGGATCCGTCGGATGCTGACGCGATGCGACGCGCTTTCTCCGTGCCGGAACTCTCTCCCCTCGTCCGATCGAGATCAAGCCTGCGCGACGACGGCTGGAGTGACCGCGCGATCTCCGGCGCTGTGGACCGCGGCGACCTCCTGTTGCTGCGACGCGGCTCGTTCATCCAGGCGACGGATGCCGAGCTCCTGTGGCCGGAGGGTCGTCATCTTGCACACGTGATCGCTGTCGCGAGGGACTCGCGCGGGGGTGCGCTGGCGTCCCACGAGTCCGCGGCCGTGCTGTGGGGCCTCCCGCTGTACCGACACCGACCGGAGCGCGTGCATCTGACGACGCCTGCTCCGACGCGGATCTCGAGTGGACCGGATGTCCGAAGGCATCTCGCACCCGTGAGCCCCGGAGATGCCGCGGTGCGATCGGGGATCCGCTGCACGTCGCTCGCGCGGACGGTCTTCGATGTCACCCGGACCCTTCCGCTCGAGGCCGCGCTCGCGTGCGCCGACGCAGCCGAGCGTCTGATGGCGCTGCGCGGAAGGGAATGGGACCGGGATGCCGTGCTTGCGTGGCGCGAAGGGATGCAGCGGCGGCTCGTCGACGCGGACGGCGCGCGGGGCATCCGGCAAGCGCGGTGGGTGTTCGACTTCTCCGACGGCAGCGCGCAGTTGCCGGGTGAGAGTGTCAGCCGCCTCCAGCTGCTCCGCCTGGGATTCGCTCGCCCGCGGCTCCAGGTTCCGGTTTCCGCGCCGAACGGCCGTCATTACTTCGTCGACTTCGGTCTCGAGGAGGTGCGTACATTCGGCGAGTTCGATGGCCAGGGCAAGTACACGGATGAGGCGATGCGCCGCGGCATCCCGCTGGAGCAGGTCCTGCTCGAGGAGAAGCGGCGCGAGGACTGGATCAGGGGCACGACGCAGTGGCGCTTCGTGCGCTGGCACGATGAGCACATCGTGACCGCGGCCGCGCTCGGTCGGCGGCTCGCGTCCTTCGGCATCCCACCCCCGCCCTGATGAGCGCGCGCACCATCCCCGTGCACTCTCCGTCGCCGAGTGCACGACCTCGTGCCGAGTGAACGACGTACCGTCGCTGCAAAGTCGTGCACTCGGTGATAGCTCGTGCACTCGGCGACAAGGGCAAGCGCGAACGGGCCGCACCGATTTGGCGACGCCCCGCGCGGCACGTACACTGGAGGACAGCCGAAGACCGCTGGTCATCGACGTGCGCGCAAGTGCATGACGATCGAAGCTCTGCAGTGCAGGGGCCCGCGCAGGTGTACGACACGAATCTCGTCCCGAGAATCCAGCTCCGTGCGCTTGCGCCGGAGCTTTTGTCATTCCAGGGCGAGATCCGATGAGCGGATGCCGTCGGCCGGCGCCCCGCCATCGCGGAGCGTCTCGTACACACAAGGAGTGGCCATGGCGCAGAAGGATGCATCGGTCGCCGAGCTCACGAAGCATTTCGAGGACTCGACCGCCGTTCTGCTGACCGAGTACCGCGGTCTGACGGTTGCCCAGCTCAAGGAGCTGCGCAACAGCATTCGTCAGGATGCGGAATACGCCGTGGTGAAGAACACGCTCACCAAGATCGCCGCCAACAAGGCGGGGATCTCGTCGCTGGACGAGGACCTCAAGGGTCCCTCGGCCATCGCGTTCGTGCACGGAGACCCCGTCTCCGTCGCGAAGGGTCTGCGCACCTTCGCCAAGGCACACCCTCTTCTGGTCATCAAGGGCGGCTATTTCGATGGCAACCCCCTGACCGCGGAAGAGGTCAACAAGCTCGCCGATCTCGAGAGCCGTGAAGTCCTGCTGGCGAAGCTCGCCGGTGCGATGAAGGCCTCGCTGACCAAGGCGGCCTACGTCTTCAACGCGCTGCCGTCGAAGGCCGTTCGCACGGTCGACGCGCTGCGTGAGAAGCAGGAGTCCGCGGCCTGATCTCAGGCTTCGGCATAGCACAACCCCGAATAAGGAGAATCATCATGGCAAAGCTCAGCACTGAGCAGCTGCTCGACGCGTTCAAGGAGCTCACGCTCATCGAGCTCAGCGAGTTCGTCAAGGCGTTCGAGGAGACCTTCGACGTCACCGCCGCCGCGCCCGTCGCCGTGGCCGGCCCCGCCGCCGGTGGCGCGGGTGCCGCAGCCGAAGAGGTCGAGGAGAAGGACTCGTTCGACGTCGTTCTCGAGGCCGCCGGCGACAAGAAGATCCAGGTCATCAAGGTCGTCCGCGAGCTCACCTCGCTCGGCCTCGGTGAGGCGAAGGCCGTCGTCGACGGCGCTCCGAAGGCCGTCCTCGAGGGCGCCAACAAGGAGACCGCCGACAAGGCGAAGGCCGCTCTCGAAGAGGCCGGCGCGACCGTCACCCTGAAGTAATCTCGCTCTGCGAACAGGAAGGCCCCGGATGCTGCATCCGGGGCCTTCTTCGTGTGTCGCGATCGGCCGCGACCGGTCAGGGCCGCTGCACCACGAGTCGGTCGCCCTGCCACGCCACCGGCATCGGATCGGTGACGCCGCCGACGAACTCGCCGTCGGCATCCATGTGCCGGAACGCGAAGAACAACCACGCGCCGTCGTCGCGGCGACGCAGCAGACGACCGACATACAGGTCGTCGTCGGCGAGGGGATAGGCCTGGTCGATGCGATAGGGCCCGACGAGCGAGTCGGTCGGTGCGGCCCAGATCGCGCCGCGCGGGTACTGCGCGCGTCGACGGTTCGAGGCCTGCGGCGGCAGGCACACGAACAGCAGCACCGGTCGTCCGTCGATCTCCTCGACCTGCATGACCTCGAGCTGCCCGAAGCCGTTCGGCACAGGCGTGCTGAGCGGCGGCCGCACCTCCCACGTGCGCAGGTCGGGTGAGACGGCGTGCCCGACAACGCCGCGGGTGAGCGATTCGCCCTCCGTCGCCCGCGCGGTCACGAGCAGGTGCCAGCCGTCGCCGTCGGGGTCGCGGAACACCCAGGGATCCCGCCACGTCTCTTCGTTCCACGGGGAGTTCGCCGCGACCTCGTACCAGCGCGCATCCGACTCGACGACCGGATTGTCGGGGCACTTGTGCCAGGTCATGAGGTCGCTCGACGTCGCGTAGCCGAGCCGCTGCACGTTGCGTCCGTCCTCGAAGCGGACGCCCGTGTAGAAGAGATACCAGAGCCCGTCGTCGTCGCGCACCACGCTGCCGGTCCATGTCGCGGTCTCGTCGAACGAGGGAGCGTCGCCGCGCACGAGCGCGTCCGCGACGCGCGTCCACGACACGAGGTCGTCCGAGACGGCGTGCCCGATCGACGCGCGCAGGTGTCGGCGGTCCGGGTCGTGGAGCGCGCGGGACGCGTACAGGAAGAACAGGTGGTAGCGCTCGCCGTCATCGGCGAGCCAGAAGTCCCACACCCACGAGTCGGGCAGGTCGAACACGGAGCCTCCTTCGGCTACTCGCCGCGCGCCCGGCTGTCGATCACGACGGCGGAGCGGCGGGGGTCGAGTGCGGCGGTCGAATTGCGGACGATGAGCTGCGACGGCATCCGCACGACCCGCATCGGGCGGCTCGGGTCGTCGAGGTGCTCGAGCAGGAGCTGTACGGCGACGCGGCCCTGCTCGCGCGGTGACTGGCGCAGGGTGGTGAGCGAGAACATGTCGGCGAACTCGTGGTCGTCGATCCCGATGACGCTGAGGTCGCTCGGCACCTGGACTCCGAGCCGCCGGGCCGCGATGATCGTGCCGATCGCGACCTCGTCGCACGTCGCGACGATCGCCGTGGGGCGGTTGCGCACGTCTCCGAGCGCGTCGACGGCGGCGGCGTAGCCGCCGGGCATCGTCACGTCCGAGACGATGTGCACGGCGTGGTTCGACAGTCCGGCATCCTCCATCGCGCCGAAGTAGCCGCTCAGCCGGCGGCGGTCGACCTGCGCCCAGTGGGTCGTCACGCCCCCGCCGAGGAACGCGATGTCACGGTGCCCGAGGGCGACGAGATGCTCCGTGGCGCGTCGGGCGACGTAGTCGTCGTCGATCTCGACCACCGTCGTCTCCTCGCCCGACCCCACGATGCTCACGACGGGTCGGCCGATCGAGAGCAGACGGTCGAGCTCGTCGTGATCGGGTTCGAGGCCGACCGCGATCAGTCCGTCGAACCGTTTGCGGGCGAGGAAGTCCTCGAAGATCCGGTTGCGCCCGTCGGTGCCGGGCTTGGCGTCGTAGAGCGTGAGATCCAGGCCCCGCTGCAGCAGGGACTGCTGGATGCCCTCGAGCACTTCGGCGAAGAACCACCGGTTCACGTAGGGCATGACGACGCCGATGTTCTGGGTGCGTCCGGTCGCGAGGCTCACGGCGCTCGTGGAGGGGACGTAGCCGAGCGATGCGGCGGCGTCCATCACGCGGCGCCGGGTGTCGTCCGAGACGTAGCCCGTGCCGCCGAGCGCGCGGCTCGCCGTGGATTTCGAGACCCCCGCAAGGCGGGCGACTTCCGCGATCCCGCTCACTCTGACTCACCACCTCGTGGTCACTTGCCCGTCCGCGGCCTGGTGCGGTTCGGAGTCAGCATACGAGATTTCTCCGAATCTGGAAACGGTTCCATATGATCTCGTCCCGCGAATGTCGCGGAACGGCAACGATCTCGCGCCACCTGGAGATTCACGGTTGTGCGATCCAGCCGCATCCAATACCTTGTGTGGAAGCGGTTCCCGAAATGACCGCACCGCGAAGTCTCGTGGACTCAAGGAGGAGAAGCACACATGGGCATGTCACAGCACAGACGTATCCTGGCGCCGATGGTCGCGCTCGGCGTCGTCGGCCTGGCGCTCGCCGGCTGCACCGGCGGGGGCGGAGACGGCGGCGACGGCGGCGGCGGTGGGGACGGTGAGAGCGTCACGATCATGGGCGCGTTCACGGACGCGCAGGCCGAGGCGTTCCAGGCTGACCTGGACGCGTGGTCCGAGGAGAGCGGCATCACCGTCACCTACGACGGAAACACCGACTTCCAGACGGCCGTCGTCGCACGAGCGACCGCCGGCAACCCGCCCGACATCGCGATCTACCCGCAGCCGGGCGTCCTGAAGAGCCAGACGGCGCAGCTGTTCCCGCTCGAAGACCTCGGCATCGACGTCGACGCGATCACCGCCGATGAGGCGAACGGCCTCGGCGAGATCGCGGTGGTCGACGGGCAGACGTTCGGCCTGCCGTACTCGATCAACGTCAAGTCGCTCGTCTGGTACAACCCGGCCGCGTTCGAGGCTGCGGGCCTGACCGTGCCGACGACGGATGCCGAGCTCACCGCCCTCCAGCAGCAGATCATCGACGAGGGCCTGGGCTACCCGTGGTGCGTCGGTCTCGAATCGGGTGCGGCGACCGGTTGGCCGGCGACCGACTGGCTCGAGGAGTACGTCCTGCGCTACGGCGGACTCGAGGACTACAACGCCTGGATCGCCGGGGACATCCTGTTCAACAGCGACCTGGTGAACGAGGCCGGCGACAAGGTCGCGACCGAGCTGCTCGAAGAGGGCAAGGTCAACGGTGGCGGCGCCGGTGCGGCGACCACCGCGTTCCAGACCGCCGGCAACCAGCTGTTCGTCGAGGGCAAGGACAACGGTCAGTGCTTCATGATGCGTCAGGGGTCGTTCATCGCGGACTTCTTCCCCGAGGACATCAAGGCGCAGATCGCCGACAACGACCTCACGAACATCGACTTCTTCCAGCTGCCCGCGCCGGAGGGCACGGAGCAGGCGATGCTCGGTGGCGGTGACCTCGTGGGTGCCTTCACCGACTCGGACGCGACGAAGCAGGTCGTGGAGTACATCACCGGCAAGGAGTTCGGCACGAACGGATACGCCAGCCAGGCGATCTTCCTCTCCCCGCACAACGACTTCGACACCTCGTTCTACACGACGGAGTTCCAGAAGAAGGCTCAGGAGCTGCTCGCGGCGTCCGAGATCTTCGGCTTCGACGCGTCGGACCAGATGCCGGGTGAAGTCGGCGCCGGCACCGAGTGGAGCGAGCTGACCAGCTGGTTCGCCGGACAGAAGACGATGGAACAGGCCTTCGACGCGATCGACGCGTCGTGGCCGCGGTAATCGTCACCCGTCACACCGCATAGCGAAGGAGCGGCGCCGGCACTGTGCGCCGGCGCCGCTCCCCACTAGCATCACCATCAACCTCACAACGACGTCAGGCGGTCTCGATGGGTCCCATCATCAGTGCAGTCGTATCCGTGGTCCTGGGCCTCGGTGTCTCGTTCCTCATCTTCTGGCTCCTCAACTTCGTCGTCGAGAAGACGCACGACCGGACGAAGACGCGGCTCCTGCCGTACGTCTTCCTGCTCCCGGTCATCGTCCTCGTCGCCGTGTTCCTGCTCTACCCCGCTCTGCGCACTTTCGTGGAGAGCTTCATGGAGGCGAGCCAGCGACGCGGAGAGGGCTCGACGTTCGTCGGGCTCGACAACTACATCTCGCTCTTCACGGATCCGAACTTCCTCGGCGTCCTGCTGAACAACCTGCTGTGGGTCATCGTCGTCCCGACCGCGGCGGTTCTGATCGGTCTTCTGGTGGCGATCCTCACCGATCGCCTCGGCAAGAAGCGTGAGACGACGTTCAAGTCGATGATCTTCCTGCCGATGGCGATCAGCGGCATCGCCGCAGCCGTCACCTGGAGGTTCATCTACTTCTACGCGCCTCCCGGCAACCCGCAGATCTATCTGCTCAACGCGATCTGGACGGGCGTCACCGGAAACGACCCCATCCCGTGGCTCACGATCGACGCGGCCCGCCTGAACAGCTTCCTGCTCATGTTCATCGTGATCTGGCTGCAGGTCGGCTTCGCGATGGTCCTGCTCTCGGCGGCCATCAAGGGCGTGCCCGAGGAGACCATCGAAGCGGCCCGCCTGGACGGCGCGAGTGAGCGCAAGGCGTTTTTCCTCGTGATCGTCCCGCAGATCCGCGGCACGATCCTGGCGGTGTTCGTGACGGTCACGATCTTCGTCATGAAGACCTTCGACATCATCTACGCGATGACCGGCGGTCAGTACAACACGAGCGTCCTCGTGGTCGAGTTCTACACGCAGCTGTTCAGCTTCCAGAACCCGGGCAAGGCGGCTGCCGTGGTGATCGTCCTGATGATCGCGGTCGTACCGCTCATCGTCTACCAGATCCGTTCCTACAAGTCGCAGGAGGAACTCCGATGACCATCGTCCCCACCCCGATCGTCGACGAGGACTCGGGCAAGCGCGAGATCGTCGACCTCGAGAAGAAGTCGAAGAAGCGTCTCAACAAGGACGGCACCGAGAAGGGCAAGCCCCGCGTCCTGATCACGATCATCATGGGCGTGATCGCGGTCGCGTGGCTGTTCCCCCTGGTCGGGCTGCTCGTCACCAGCTTCCGCCCCCGCGCGGACGTGGAGGCGACCGGGTGGTGGACGGCGATCCTCAACCCGTTCCAGACGACCTGGACCCTGCAGCCTTTCGCCGATGCCTGGGTCGCGCTCGATGCCGGTACGACGTTCTGGAACTCGGTGGCGGTCACGATCCCGGCCACCGTGCTGCCGATCATGTTCGCCGCCATGGCTGCCTACGCGTTCACTTTCTTCAACTTCCCCGGTAAGGAGATCTACTTCGCGGTGGTGCTCGGCCTCATGGTCGTGCCGATCCAGATCGCGGTGATCCCGATCCTCCAGCTGTTCGTCTGGTTCGGCAACACCACGGGCATCCAGATCATCGGACAGTACCCGGCGGCGTGGATCGTGCACGCCACGTTCGCGTTGCCGCTGGCGATCTACATCCTGCGCAACTACATGCAGACGCTGCCGAACTCGCTGATCGAGGCGGCGCGCGTCGACGGGGCGAGCCATTTCCAGATCTTCTGGCGGCTGATCGTGCCGATGTCGGTGCCCGCACTGGCCTCGTTCGCGATCTTCCAGTTCCTCTGGGTGTGGAACGACTTCTTCGTCGCGTACCTCTTCATCCAGAGCGGTCCGAACCAGGTGCTGACCCAGGGGCTCTACACGCTCCTCGGACAGTACGGTCAGGGCTGGCAGCGCGTGGCGGCGGGGTCGTTCATCACGCTCATCGTTCCGCTCGCGATCTTCTTCGGACTGCAACGGTTCTTCGTCCGCGGACTGACGGCCGGTTCGGTCAAGTAGACGCATCGAACGACAGAGGGCCGGGAGCGCAGCGACGCTCCCGGCCCTCTGTCGTTCGCGCGTGACGGTCAGTCCACCGCCACGGCGTGGTAGAGCACGGCCTGGTCGGGGTGGATGCGGGGAGCTGCGACACCGACGGTCGCCAGGACGTCGCCGCGGAAGCGTGCACCGGGAAAGCTCACATCGGCGCGCTCGGCACGATCCCAGTACTCCTGGCTCGCCAGCGCCTCGGCGTCGCTCGGCTCACCCCACCACACCGGCGGGATGAGTCCCGACGGCAGCGTCCCGATGAAGACGGGAGCCAGTGCGTAGGTCCGCTCGGGGTCGAGGCCGCGCAGCTTCAGCCGCGCCGCGGGCTCGGGGTGCGCGCTGTCGAGCAGGGCGGAGGAGTACAGCGCCTCGGCGCGGTCGGCGGCGACGACGCCGTGCACGACGACCCGCGGGTCCGTGGTGTCCATGCGCACGACCTCGCCGCCCAGCAGCAGATGGCGGTGCTGCTTGTGCAGCGCGATCCAGCGTCGCAGCAGCTCGAGTTCGGCATCCGTCGCCTCACCGAGGTTCCACTCGATGCCGAGGTGTCCGAAGACGGCCGTGCTCGCCCGGAAGGACAGGTCCAGGCGGCGGCCCGTCGTGTGCGACCGGTCCGAGGCGATGTGCGCACCCAGGAACTCCGGCGGCGCGAGCTGCACCGACCAGCGCATCATCGACTGCCGGTCGTGCGGATCGCTGTTGTCCGAGACCCAGATGCGATCGGTCAGCTCGAGCACGCCGAGGTCGACACGCCCGCCGCCCGACGAGCACGATTCGATCTCCAGCGTCGGATGGGCTTCTTTCAGCTCGCGCAGCAGGCGGTAGAACGCCCGGGTCTGCTCGTGCACGACGGGACGTCCGCCGTGCTCGCGGTCGCCGGCCTCGGTGAGATCCCGGTTGTGGTCCCACTTGATGTAGTCGATCGCGTACTCGTCGAGCAGCGCGAGCATCTGGCTCTTCACGTGCGCGTACGCGCCCGGCGCGGCGAGGTTGAGCACGTGCTGCGCGCGGGATTCCACGGGCAGCTCGTCGCGCGCGGCCATGATCCACTCGGGATGCCGCCGGGCGAGGTCGCTGTCGAGGTTGATCATCTCGGGCTCGAACCACAGGCCGAACTGCATGCCCTTGGCGCGCACGTGGTCCACGAGGGGATGCAGCCCGTCGGGCCACACGTCGGTCGAGACGATCCAGTCGCCGAGCCCCGCGCGGTCGGTGCGGCGATCGCCGAACCAGCCGTCGTCGAGGACGAACCGCTCGATGCCGATCTCCGCGGCCTGGTCGGCCAGTGCGATCAGCTCCGCCGCGTCGTGGCGGAAGTACACCGCCTCCCACACGTTCAGGGTGACGGGGCGCTCCGCGGGGCGATGTGCGCCGAGCGCGCGCAGGTGGGCATGGAACCGGTGCGCGACGGCATCCAGTCCGTCCCCATACGATCCGAAGACCCACGGGGTTTCGTAAGCCTCGCCGCGCGCGAGCACGATCTCGCCGGGCAGCAGCACCTCGCCGCCCCCGATCACCTGCTCGCCGGTGTAGACGCGCTCCGCGTAGTGGCGGTGGTTGCCGCTCCACGCGGTGTGCACCGCCCACACGGGACCCTGTGCGAATACGAAGCCGGGCACGCCGACGTGCAGGACGTACGCGCTGTCGGCGCCCGTGCGTCCGCGGCGGTTCTCCCGCAGATGGATGCCGGCGCGCAGCGGCCCGCGCTGGGGGAAGCGCTCGTAGTTGTGCTGACCGGTGAAGTCGAGGACCTCGGTCGCCTCGCCGGGGAGGGGGAAGCACAGCGACACGTCGTCGACCGTGTAGGCGGCATCCTGCAGGTTCGTGAGGAGCGCGCGCGAACGGACGAGGCCGCTCGGCAGGAGTTCGAGTTCGAGACGCAGGGCGAGGCGTCCCTGGTCGTCGACCGCGTGGAACACCACGGCTCCGGCGCCGTGCCTGACCACGCCGTCCACGGGAGACCCGTCGAGCTCGACGGCGGTCACGGCGAACTTCGGCGACCAGCCGCGCCCCGACGCGGATCCCGAGATCCCGGGGCGGCCGGTCCAGCCGGTGTGGTGCTCGGGCAGCAGCGCGACGCGCGGGGGTGTGTCGACGTTGTTCGACCCGACGACGGGGATGCTGCCGGCGGTCAACCCGCGCAGTGCGGCGTCGTCGAGGTTGCCGAGACGTGCGCCCCAGTGCACGATCGAGGGGAGCCTTCCGTGGCGGGCGTCGACCACGAGCGAGACGTCGGCGTGGGCGAGGTGGAGGATGACGTCGGGGATGGTGTCCATAGACCGCCCATTCTCCGGCATCCGGTCCGTGCCGACATAGCGGGGCAGGTCATAGTGTGTGATCCATGGATGCCGCGACCGACGTCGACGCCCCGCCCGCGCCCGTCGATCCCCGCGTCGGTCTGTCCGCCGACGCCGTGTCCGAGCGCGTCGCTGCGGGACGCACGAACGCCTTCGTGTCGGACTCGAGCCGGAGCGTCTGGAACATCGTCCGGGCCAACGTCTTCACGCTGTTCAACGCGATCGTCGGCGCGTGCTTCCTCATCCTTCTCCTGCTCGGCCGCTGGCAGGACGCGCTGTTCGGTCTCGCGGCCTTCGCGAACGCGATCATCGGGTGCGTGCAGGAGTTCCGCGCGAAAGCGGCCCTCGACAAGCTCGCACTGCTGAACGCGCCGCGCGCGCGAGTGCGACGGGAGGGCCAGGAGCTCGAAATCGCGCCGGGCGACGTCGTGGTCGACGACATCCTGGTGCTGCGCGCCGGAGACCAGGTGCCCGCCGACGCCGTGGTCGTCGACGGCCGCGCGCTGCAGATCGACGAGTCCATGCTCACGGGCGAATCCGACGCCGTCGACAAGAACTCCGGCGACGAAGCGCTCTCGGGGTCGATCGTCGTGGCGGGCGAAGGAGACGCGCGGGCCACCCGTGTCGGGGCGGATTCGTACGCCAACAAGTTCGCCGACGAAGCGAAGCGGTTCTCGCTCGTCTCGTCCGAGCTGCGTTCGTCGATCGATCGGGTGCTGACCTGGGTGGGCTGGGGGATCGGGCCGATCGGCCTCCTGGTGCTCAACGCGCAGATGATGGTCGCCGGTGGCTGGGTGCAGGCGTGGGAGAGCGGAACGTGGGTGCAGGCGGTCGTCAACACGATCGCCGCCCTGACCGCGATGATCCCACTCGGTCTCGTGCTGGTGACCTCGATCGCGTTCGCGGTCGGGGCCGCGACGCTCGCCGGCAGCAAGGTGCTCGTGAACGAGCTGCCCGCCGTGGAGGGATTGGCGCGCGTCGACGTCATCTGCCTCGACAAGACCGGCACCCTGACCGCGGGCGAGATCGCGTTCGACGGCGCGCATCCGCTCGACGGCGCGGCCCCCGAGTGGGAGTCCACGCTCGCCTGGTACGGCGCCGCGCCCGACGCGAACGCGACCGCCCGATGCCTGCGCGATCCGTACCCGGTCGACCGGCCCCGCAGCGTGCGGGCCTACGTCCCGTTCTCGTCCGCGCGCAAGTGGAGCGCCGTCTCCTTCGCCGGCGATGACGGGACGTGGGTGCTCGGTGCGCCCGAGATGGTGTTCGGCGACGCAGCCTCCGACGCGTCGGGTCCTTTCGGTCGAACCGTCACCGAGCTGGCCTCGACGGGTCGTCGGACGCTCGTGCTGGCCCGGTCCGAGACCGGTCTGACCGATGCCGACGTCGCTGCGGAGCGACTGCCCGCCGGTCTGTCACCGGCGGTCGTGCTGACCTTCCGAGAGCAGGTGCGACCGGATGCCGCGCAGACGCTCGCCTACTTCCGCGCGCAGGGTGTCGGCATCCGGATCATCTCGGGCGACAATCCGCGCACCGTCGCCGCGATCGCCCGTGAGGTCGGTCTCGACGTCGCCGAGGGGTTCGATGCGCGCAAGCTCCCGGAAGACGACGCCCGACTGGGCGAGGTCCTCGACACCCACACGGTGTTCGGACGTGTCACGCCCGAGCAGAAGAAGCGCATGGTCGTCGCGCTCCAGGGGCGGGGGCACACGGTGGCGATGACCGGTGACGGCGTCAACGACGCACTGGCGATCAAGACGGCCGACATCGGCATCGCGATGAACTCCGGTGCCGCGGCGACGAAGGCGGTCGCGCGCCTCGTGCTGCTCGATGGGCAGTTCTCGCACCTGCCCGACGTGGTGGCGGCCGGCCGACAGGTCATCGCGAACATCGAGCGGGTCTCGATGCTGTTCCTCACGAAGACCGCGTACGCGACGGGCCTGGCGATCCTGTTCGGGGTGCTCGTGCTGGAGTTCCCCTTCCTGCCGAGACAGCTGTCGATCACGGACGGGCTGACGATCGGCATCCCCGCGTTCTTCCTCGCGCTCATGCCGAACACGCAGCGGTACGTGCCGGGCTTCCTGAAGCGCTCGCTGACGTTCGCGATCCCGTCGGGAATCATCATCGCCGTCGCACTGACGCTCTACACGCTCGGTGCGATATCGCTCGGGGTGGACGAGGCTCAGCTGCGCACCGGCTCGACGATCATCCTCGCGATCGTCGGCATCTGGGTGCTGACGGTGCTCTCGCGACCGATCAACCGCTACAAGGCGCTCGTGATCGGGTCGATGTTCGTCGCGCTCCTGGTGATCTTCACCGTGCCGTTGTCGACGGAGTTCTTCCAGCTCGTCGACCCGGGTGAGGAGTGCGCCTACCTCGTTGCTCTGGTCACCGTGGTCACGATCGGGGCGATCGAGATCGTGCGGTTCTTCCACCGGCGGTTCGTCGCCCGGGCGCTCGCCGCGGCCGGAGTCTGAGTCCGGCGGACGCGGGGGTCAGGCCATGGCGGCGGGGGACTCCTCCGCGGATGACGCGCGGAAGTAGCGCGAACCGGGAGGCGTCCACACGGCGACCGCGATGAACGCGTACAGCGCGATCACCGCGAGCGATGACCAGTCCCAGGTGTCGGCGGTGACGATCGTGAGCACGTGCTGAAAGACCTGGATGGCGAGATAGATCGTCAGGAGCAGCCGCGCCAGTCGTCTTCCGCGGGCGACGCCGGACGCGACCGCGATCGTCAGCAGCCCGAACAGGATCACGCCCGCACCGAGCAGCGACACCGTCAGCACTTCCGCGGTGGGAACGCGATATCTGCTGAGCAGCACCAGGATGCCGATCGCGACGCTCGCGAAGCCACTGAGGTAGATCAGAACGACCGCCACACGCACGAGAATCGGCTGAGTCATGGGCACGGGCTCCGGCGCGGTCACCCGATCACTGTAGCGAGCGAGCGCAGTCGAAGGCGACGGCGGTCCTCAGTCGCAGCCGAGGCGTTGCCGCATGCTCTCCATCGCGTCGATCTCGGCGGTCTGGCCGGCCCGAATGCTCTCGGCGACGCTGAGCACGCGGGGTTCGGCGCCGAGTTCGATCACCGCCTCGGCCATGGGGATCGCGCCCTGGTGATGGCGGATCATGAGCTCGAGGAACAGGCAGTCCGCCTCCTGACCCGTCGCCGCCGCGAGGGCGCTCAGCTCGGCATCCGACGCCATGCCCATCGCCACCCGCGCCTCTTCGTCGGTCAGGGTCTCGCCCGGCTCGGCCGCGCCGTGCGCGTGCCCGGCCTCGGACGCCGACATCCACGCCATCATCGGGCCGCCCGACTGGGGCAGACCCCACTGCACGAGCCAGTCGAACATCTCGCCGCGCTGCCCGGCCTGGCCCGTGGCGATGTCGTACGACAGGATGCGCAGCTCGTCGTCCTCGGTCTTGCGGTAGATCTCCATGGCCATCGCGATCGCCTGGGCGTGGTGCGCCTGCATGTCGCGGGAGAAGCCCGCTTCCGGCGAATCGGTCGTCGGCGCGGCCGCCGCGGCGCCGAACGTCGAGAAGCGGCCGATCGCGAATGCGAGCCCGGCGATCGCGAGGCACGCGAGTACGACGATCACCCAGCGCCGCGGCTCCGTGCGGGTGGTCGTCTCGTCGGTCACGACTTCTACTGCTTGCCGGGCGCGTCGAGCGCGCCGGAGCAGGACGCGTTCGGCTCGGGCGCGTTCTGGCTGCGCCAGTACGCGGTGAGGAACTCCGAGAAGCGCGCGTCGTCGGCGGAGTCGAGCTTGAGCTGCGCGTTCCACGCGCTCATCACGATCGGGGAGTCCAGCCCTTCGTACGGGGACAGGACGATGTAGCTCGACGGCAGCTCGTCGCGCAGGGCGGTCAGCTCCTCGTCGCCGACGGCGGCGGGGTCGTACGTGATCCAGACGGCGCCGTGCTCGAGCGAGTGGACCGCGTTCTCGTTCGGGACGGGCTGATCGTAGATGCCGCAGTTGAGCCAGATCGCGTTGTGGTCGCCGCCCGCGGGCGGGCTCTGCGCGTAGTCGACGGCTCCCTCGACGTGGTTCGCGGTGTTCTCGAACGTCTCGAGCCCCTCGATCGACGACCCGTCGCCGTCCCCGGGCTGCAGTGTCGGCGGCGGCGTCGGGGCGAACACGACGGACGCCACGATCGCGGCGATGACGCCGACGGCGACGACGGACCCGACGGTCCACCAGACGAGCTTGCTGCGCCGGCGCTTGGCGAGCTGCTTCTGATACTCGGCGAGCTTCTCCTGGCGCTTCTGCTCGCGCTGCTGCTTCACGGTCTGCGCGATCTGCGCCTGCGTGGCGGGATTGCCGCTCGTCTTCTTCTCGGTCGGACGCTGGGGTGTCGGGGTCATGTGTCTGATCTCGGCTCGGGCGCGCGGGCCGGGGCTGCGCGGGCGAAGGGATGCGTGCGGACGGTACGAACATCCTATTCGAGCGCATGCTGTCGGGTCTGGGAGGCCGCCGACAACGGTGTGACCGGTATCGGTCATCCGGTAGCATTGACTCTCGAATCGATTCGGACCTCTGTTCCGACAGCACAGTCCGTCCCGAGGACAGCGCCTGTGCCGTTCGACCCTCCCCCTTGCGCCTGAGCCGGAAAACCCGGTGTCGACGCTTCCCGCCGCGCCGCCGAAACGAAGATCCCTGTGCTCGATACCGCCTCCATCCCCACGCAACGACCGGCTCCCGCGTCGCGACCGCACCCCACGACGGGCGCAATCCGCAGCCTCGGCAGCAACCCGGCGACCGCGCCGATCATGCTGCATCCGGGCGACGCGATCCCGCATCGCCGCCGGGTCCTCTACATCGTCCTCCTCGGCGCGCTCACGGCGCTCGGTCCGTTCACGATCGATCTGTACCTCCCCGCTTTCCCGGTGCTGGAGAGCGACTTCCAGACCACTGCCGCGGCCATCCAGCTGACGCTGACCGGCACGATGGTCGGCTTCGCCCTCGGGCAGCTCATCGTCGGTCCGCTCAGCGACAAGGTCGGTCGCCGCATTCCGCTGCTGGCCGTCACGGCGCTGCACGTCGTCTCGAGTGTCGCCGCCGCGCTGTCCCCGTCGCTCGAGCTCCTCATGGTCGCCCGTGTCGGCATGGGTATGGGGGCCGCCGCGGGCGGAGTCGTGGCCATGGCGATCGTGCGCGACCTCTTCGGCGGAAAGCGCCTCGTCGTCATGCTGTCGCGGCTTGCGCTCGTCTCGGGCGTCGCCCCGGTCGCGGCGCCGCTCATCGGCTCGGCCCTGCTGGCGATCATGCCGTGGCGCGGCATCTTCGTCGTGCTCGCGGTCTACGGCGCCGTCATGCTCGCGTGCGCGGTCTTCCTGATCCCCGAGACTCTGCCGAAAGCCCGTCGCCAGGACAAGGGCAACACGACGGTGCTGCAGCGGTACAAGAGCGTGCTCAGCGACCGCGTGTTCATCGGCGCGATGGTGATCGGTGCGATGACCTTCAGCGGGCTGTTCTCCTACCTCTCGGCATCCTCGTTCCTCTTCCAGCAGTCGTTCGGCTTCGACGCGCAGCAGTACGGTCTGCTGTTCGCGGCGAACTCGCTGGGCGTGGTGGTCGGCGTGCAGTTCGCGTCGCGGCTCGCGGCGCGCTTCGGACCGCAGTGGGTCATGGCGTACTCGACGGCCGTGCTGCTGGTCGCCGCGACCGCGATCATCGTGTTCGACCAGCTCGGCTTCGGCCTGTGGGGCACGGTCATCCCGCTGTTCGTCTTCATGACCGCGTGCGGCTTCACGTTCCCGTGCGTGCAGGTGCTCGCCCTGGACCGTCACGGCAAGGCCGCGGGCACGGCGGCCTCGCTGATCGGCGCGACGAACTTCGGCATCGCCGGGATCATCTCCCCGGTCGTCGGCTGGATCTCGCGCGACGCGGGCATCACCGCGACGACGATGGCCGCCGTCATGGCCGGTTGCGCCGCGATCGGTGTCCTGGCGCTGTGGCTCATCGTGCGCCCGCGCACGGTCGCGATGCTCACTCCGTGAGCGGCGCGACCCGTCAGGCGCGCGCGATGCTCACGCCCTAGCTGCAACCGGCACGGCGGCATCCCGGGTGCAGCACACCGGACCTCGGGCGCGCCAGCGCACGCCGAGACGCGACGCGCAGCGCTCCGACGTGCAGAATGGGACGATGGAGACCGCGGAGACCGAGACCGCCGGAGGCCCGCGCGTCGCGGGGATCCGCAGAATCACGCTGTTCGGCGTCGGCGCGCTCCTTCTCGGGGTGGCCTGCCTCCTCGGAGCCTGGATCTACTTCCAGTCCGGACTCTTCGCGATCGACACGTGGTGGAACGGCATCATCGTCGACCTCGCCTCGCCGTTGCTGACCGGCTTCGCGCGGGTGATGGACTTCGTGGGCGCGGGATGGTTCGGCGTCTACCTCGTCCCGATCGCCGCGGCGCTCGTTCTCTTCCTGCTGAAGCGCCCCTGGTCGGCTCTGTTCTTCCTCGCCGCCGAGATCGCGACCGCCGGGATCGTGCAGCTGCTCAAGCACCTGTTCGGCCGCGCACGGCCGGAAGAGATCCTGGTGATCGCCGATGTCGGCTCCTTCCCGTCGGGCCACGCGGCGAACGGCGCCGCCCTCGCGATGATCGCCTTCCTCCTCTTCCCGCGGCTCTGGGTCGCGATCGTCGGGACGATGTGGATGGTGCTCATGGCCCTCAGTCGCACCGCCGTCCACGCCCACTGGCTGAGCGACACGGTCGGCGGAGTCATGATCGGCATCGGCACGACGCTCATCGTCGCGGGTCTGTTCGCACCGCTCCTGGCGCGCGAGGTCCGACCCGCCCGCGAGATGTCGGTCGCTCACTAGGCTGAGCGCATGAGCGCGCCCCCGCCGTCCGATCCCGCCGTCGCCGCTGCGGAGGCCGAGCTGGCGAGACTCCGAGCCGAAGCTGAGGCCGCCGAGGCGCAGCTGCGCGCCGCGCAGGCGAAGGCCGCGCTCGCCGCCGCCGAGGCGGAGGCCGCACGCGCCCGTGCCGCCGCGCCGGTGGAGACTCCCGCGTCGGCGGAGGTCGCGGAGGCCGCCCCGGCACCTCCCGCTGCGAGTTCACCTCTCCTCGCCGAGACACCGGGATCGGCCGAGGCGGCGCCCCCTGCCGCGGCATCCACCGGCCCGCTCGGCGCAGACGAGGTCGCGGCCGTCGTCGCCGGCTACACGTTCGCCGCGCAGACCCTGGACCTCGGCGCCCTCATGAACGGGGATGCCGTCCCCGAGGCGCAGATCCGCATCCCGCTCGCGATGATGAACCGTCATGGTCTCGTCGCGGGGGCGACCGGCACCGGCAAGACCCGCACCCTGCAGGGCCTCGCCGAACAGCTGGCCGAGAAGGGCGTGCCCGTGTTCGCCGCCGACATCAAGGGCGACCTCTCCGGCGTCGCGACGCCGGGGGAGCCGAGTGAGAAGCTCCTGGCCCGCACGAAGGCGATCGGGCAGGACTGGGCGCCCTCGGCATCCGTCACGGAGTACTTCGCGCTGGGCGGCATCGGCAAGGGTGTCCCGGTCCGTGCGACCGTGTCGGGGTTCGGTCCGCTCCTGCTGAGCAAAGTGCTCGGGCTGAACGCGACGCAGGAGTCGAGCCTGGGCCTGGTGTTCCACTACGCCGACGCCAACGGGCTGGCTCTCGTCGACCTCGCCGATCTGCGCGCCGTGCTGACGTACCTCACGGGCGATGAGGGCAAAGCCGAACTCAAGCAGCTCGGCGGCCTGTCCGCCGCGACCGCCGGGGTGATCCTCCGCGAGCTCATCACCTTCGCCGACGGCGGCGCCGACGTCTTCTTCGGCGAGCCCGAGTTCGACGTCCGCGAGTTCCTGCGCAGCGCCCCGGACGGCCGGGGCGTCATCAGCCTCCTCGAGGTGCCCGGCGTCGCCGACAAGCCCGCGCTGTTCTCGACGTTCCTCATGTACCTGCTCGCCGAGCTGTTCGAGATCCTCCCCGAGGTCGGCGACCTCGACAAGCCGAAGCTCGTGTTCTTCTTCGACGAGGCCCACCTGCTGTTCAAGGACGCGTCGAAGGACTTCGTCGCCGCGATCGTGCAGACCGTGCGTCTCATCCGCTCGAAGGGCGTGGGTGTCTTCTTCGTGACCCAGACCCCGAAGGACGTGCCCTCCGACGTCCTCGCGCAGCTGGGATCCCGCGTGCAGCACGCGCTGCGCGCGTTCACCCCCGACGACGCGAAGGCGCTCCGGGCCACGGTCGGCACGTACCCGAAGTCGGGTTACGACCTCGAGCGGGTCCTGCAGGAGCTCGGCACCGGCGAAGCGATCGTGACGGTCATGAGCGAGAAAGGCGCCCCGACGCCGGTCGCCTGGACACGCCTGCGCGCGCCGCAGGGACTCATGTCGCCGACTCCGGATGCCGCGATCGACGCGGCCGTCGCGGCATCCCCCCTCATGCCGAAGTACGGCACCGCGATCGACCGCGAATCGGCCCGCGAGATCCTCACCGCGCGCATGAACGCGGCCAACGAGGCCGCCGCGGCCGAGGAGGCGGCGCTCGCGAAGGCGAAGGCCGACGCGGAGTTCGCGAAGCAGCAGGCGGCGATCGACAAGGCGAAGGCCGCAGCCGACAAGAAGGCGCAGGCCGAGTACGAGCGGCTGCTCAAGAAGACCGCCGGCACGAGTCGCACTTCGCGGTCGAGCCAGAAGTCGCCGATCGAGCAGATCCTCGGTTCGAAATCCACGCAGACGATCCTCAACGGAGTGATCCGCGGCATGTTCGGCACCGGCCGGCGCTGACGCCCTGTCACGCTGAGCCTTCGAGGGCGGCATCGAGGCGCGGATCGCCCGCGCGTAGCATGGCGGGTATGGCGACGAAGCCCCCGAGGGATGACATCGACGAGAGCCGGGTGCACGTCACCGGGCGCAAGAAGGTCGCCGTCGGTGTGCCCGCCGTGCTGCACGCCCTCAAGATCTCGAACGATCAGATGGGCGTCGCGCGCAGCATCCAGACCCTGCTGCAGGTCAATCAGAAGGACGGCTTCGACTGCCCGGGCTGCGCGTGGCCCGAAGAGGACAAGCGGCACATCGCGGAGTTCTGCGAGAACGGGGCGAAGGCCGTCGCCGAGGAGGCGACGATCCGTCGGGTGACGCCGGAGTTCTTCGCGGAGCACCCGCTCGATGCGCTGCGCGCGCACGATGACTGGTGGCTCGGTCAGCAGGGACGGCTCACCCACCCCATGATCCTCGAGGAGGGTGCCACCCACTATCGGCCGATCTCGTGGGATGCGGCGCTCCGCGAGATCGCAGACGCCCTGCGCGGGCTCGACGACCCGAACGAGGCGACGTTCTACACATCGGGCCGCACCTCGAACGAAGCGGCCTTTCTGTACCAGCTGCTCGTGCGTGGGTTGGGGACCAACAATCTGCCCGACTGCTCGAACATGTGCCACGAATCCAGCGGGTCGGCGCTCGTCGAGACCCTCGGCATCGGCAAGGGCACCGTGTCGATCGACGACATCCACCAGGCGGACCTGCTGATCGTCGCAGGACAGAACCCCGGCACGAATCACCCCCGCATGCTGAGCGCCCTCGAGAAGGCCAAGCGCAACGGCGCGACGATCGTCGCGGTGAACCCGCTGCCCGAGGCGGGGCTCATGCGGTTCGAGAACCCCCAGACGCCGCGCGGCGTGGCATTCGGGGGGACGAAGCTCGCGGACGAGTTCGTGCAGATCCGCCTCGGCGGCGATCAGGCGCTTTTCCAGGCGATCGGCAAGCACCTGCTCGAGGTCGAGGACCGCGACGGCGGCGTGCTCGACCACGACTTCATCGATGCGCACACCACGGGGTTCGGATCGTACGCCGCGGCGGTCGCGGCGGTGCCGTGGCGCGAGCTCGTGGCCGCGACCGGTGTGCCGGAGAAGGCGCTGCGGCGCGTCGCGGAGCGCGTGCGGACCTCGACGGCCACGATCGTCTGCTGGGCGATGGGCCTCACGCAGCACAAGCACTCCGTCGCCACGCTGCGCGATGTGGTCAACGTGCTCCTGCTGCGCGGCGACATCGGCCGGCCGGGCGCGGGGGTCTGTCCCGTGCGCGGGCACTCGAACGTGCAGGGCGACCGCACGATGGGCATCTACGAGAAGCCTGCCGAGCACTTCCTGCAGCGGCTGGACGATGAGTTCGCGTTCCACGCGCCGCGCAAGCACGGCTACGACACCGTCGAGGCGATCCGGGCGGTACGGGACGGCCGGACGCGCGTGTTCATGGCGATGGGCGGCAACTTCGTCAGTGCGACACCCGACACGAACGTCGTCGAGGCCGCGATGGGCGAGGTCGACCTCACGGTGCAGGTCTCGACGAAGCTCAACCGGTCGCATGTCGTGACAGGTCGTCGGGCGATCATCCTGCCGACGCTCGGTCGGACAGACCGCGACGTGCGCCGGGCCGGTGAGCAGCGCGTGACCGTCGAGGACTCGATGAGCGCCGTCCACGCGTCCCGCGGGAGGCTCACGCCGCCGTCGGACGACATGCTCAGCGAGGTCGCGATCGTCGCGCGCCTGTGCGCGATGGTCTTCGAGGGGCGCGAGGGCGTTCCGGATGCCGATTGGGTGGCACTCGAGGGTGACTACACGCTCATCAGAGAGCACATCTCGCGCGTCGTGCCGGGCTTCGACGACTTCGAGGCGAAGATCGCGAAGGGACGCACGCTGTACCTGCCGAACGCTCCGCGGGACGAGCGAAGGTTCGCGACCGATTCGGGTCGGGCCGTGTTCACCGCGAACCCGCTCGAGTACCCGTTCATCCCGCAGGGACGCCTGCTGCTGCAGACCCTGCGGTCGCACGATCAGTACAACACCACGATCTACGGCAAGGACGACCGCTACCGCGGCATCCACGGCGGACGCCGCGTGATCCTCGTCAACGCGAAGGACATCGGGCAGCTCGGCTTCGCGGAGGGCGACGTCGTCGACCTCGTCTCGGAGTGGAAGGACGGCGTCGAGCGGCGGGCCGAGGCGTTCCGCATCGTCGCGTACTCCACCCCGCGCGGCAACGCGGCGGCGTACTACCCCGAGACGAACGTGCTCGTGCCGCTGGATTCGGTCGCCGACGTCAGCGGCACGCCGACGTCGAAGTCGGTGATCGTGCGGCTGGAGCGCCGCGACGCCTGAGCGCTCTCAGTCGTCTTCGTGGTAGCCGTTCGCGAGCGACGTGATCTCGGCGACCGCGCGTCGCACCTGCTCGGGCGTGCCGCCCGCCCGCCCGGCGACGAGCCCGGCGACGAACGCGCTCAGCGGCGCTGCGGGGCGAGCCACGCCGACCGCGACGTCGCGGGCCAGATCGAGGATCAGGGGGATCGGGATGTCGTCGGGGCCGAGGCCGAAGAGTCGGCGCAGCTCATCGGCCCACTCGTCGAGGGCTTCGGGGGGCAGTCGCTCGCTCATGTGCTCCTCCTGCGTGCGGCGCGTCCGTGGCACCGCGGACGCGCGTCCTGTCGTGGCTGATTCTGTCGGGCGTGGTGGCCTCGGGCGTGGTGCTGTCGGGCGTCCTGCAGATCGTCCCACGTATCGATGTCGGCCGCGAGGGCATCGGATGCCGCGACGATGCGGACCGCGAGGCCGCCCAGCATGCTTCGCATGGAGGCGTCGCGGCCGGCATCCGGAAGGCTCGCCGCCGCGTGCCGCAGCGCCTCTGTGCGGTAGATGCCCGCGAGCCACTGCCGGTGGCCGGTCGCGTCTTCGAGGCACACGCCGTCCGCGGCGTCGTCCGCCGGAACGGCGCTGCGCAGCGCCCGCACGATGTCACCGGCGTGCGGGAGGTCGCACGCGAGCACGAGCGCCCGGGGCGTGGTGATCAGCGGCAGCGCAGCGGTGATCGCCGCCGCGGGCCCGCCGAACGGCGGGTCCTCGCGCACCCACGTCAGCTCGGCGTGCGCGTCGTCCGCGGGGCCGACCGCGACGATCGGCTCGCACCCCGCGTCGCGCGCGGCGCCCAGTGCGGCATCCAGCAGCGTCGTCCCGCCGACCTCGAGGAGGGGCTTGTGCACACCGCCCATGCGCGACCCGCGGCCGCCGGCGAGGAGGATCGCCCCGAGCTCGCCCATCAGAGCATCATGACGTCGACGAGGTCGCCGACCGCGACCGCGTCGACGTCTTCGGGGACGACCGCATAGCCGTCGGCCCGGGCCAGTCCCGCGGCGCGATGCGAACCGTGGGCGGCGGCCGGCATGACGCCGCCGTCGATGAGCGTGATCGGGACGTACTGGCGACGCCCGAGCGGCGACCCCCAGCCGGTCGCGGCGGGAAGGCGCAGCATCCGCCGATCGAGGTGCGTCCGGCCCTGCATCGCGAGCAGGGCCGGACGGACGAAGACCTCGAACGACACGGCGGCGCTCACCGGGTTGCCGGGGAGACCGAACATGAGCGGGCGACCGGCACTGAAGCCCTGTGGTCTGCCCGGCTGCATCGCGACCTGCACGAACGTCATCTCCGACACCGCGGTCTTCACGACCTCGAACGCTCCCGCGCTCACCCCGCCGGACGTGATGATCGCGTCGGCCCCGAGACCGGCCGCGTCCGCGATCGCGGCGCGCACGTCGGCGTCGACGTCGGGCACCGTCCGCTGCAGCACGACATCGGCCCCGGCCTCGTGCGCGAGCGAGGCGAGCAGGAGGGAATTCGAGTCCGGGATCCGTCCGGGCGAGAGCGGAGATCCCGGCGGCACGAGTTCGTCACCGGTCGCGAGGACCGCGACCTTCGGCCGGCGGCTCACGGTCACGCGTGCGACGCCCGCCGCGGCGAGTGCCGAAAGCTGCAGGGGACCGAGAGCCGTGCCCGCCGGGACGAGCGTGGTGCCGGCGGTGCCGTCCTCGCCACGGTGCCGGATGTGGGCCCCCTGCCGCCGGGGCGCCCGGATCACCCGGGTGTTCTCGAGCGAGCCGGCGAGCCCGGCCGCGGTGTCCTCGAACGGCACGACGGTGTCGGCCTCCGTCGGCAGCGGAGCGCCCGTCATGATACGCACCGCCTCGCCCGCGCCGAACGACGGATCGGCGTCGCTGCCGGCCGGAAGGTCGGCCACGACCCGCAGGGAGACCGCGGATGCCGCACTCGCCGTCGCCACGTCGGCGAAGCGCACCGCGAATCCGTCCATCGCGGAGTTGTCGAACACAGGCAGATCGACGACGGCGTGCGCCGGTGCGACGAGCGTGCTGCCGAGCGCGTCGGGCAGCGGGATCGTGAGCCGGCCCAGCGGTCGCACCGCGGCGAGGATCGTCGCCCGGTGCTCGCTGACCGTGATCACGACGCGTCGCCGACGTCGGATCGCGGGCATGGGCGCATGGGTTTCAGGCTAGCGCGCGAGGGTGTTCCCGGCCGGGGTCGTCGTCGCCGGGGACGCTTCGGGGCGCGATCGCCCGCTCGGGCGCTGGTGCTGCGCCCCGACGGAGCGAATGCGCCCCAGACCCCGGCAGGCCCACCGGACGCGCACTCCGGCACCGCGCGTAGGCTGGCGACATGGGTCGCATCACCGTCAGGCGTCCCGTGACCAAGCTCACGGTCGGCGCCGATCGCATCCGCCGCTCCGACACGCTCGCGGTCGAGGAACCCCTCGAGATCCGCGTCGGCGGACTTCCGCTCGCGATCACGATGCGCACGCCCGGCCACGACGTCGAGCTCGCCGCGGGCTTCCTCGTCTCGGAGGGGGTCATCTCGCGTGGCGAGGAGTTCCGCTCCGCCATCCACTGCGGCGGGCCGGGGACCGGCGAGGCGATCACCGGCATTCCGGTCGGCGCCCCAGCGGACGGCAACACGTACAACGTGCTCGACGTCAGTCTCGCGCCCGGCGTGACGCCGCCCGACCCCGACCTCGCGCGCAGGTTCTACACGACGAGCTCGTGCGGCATGTGCGGCAAAGCGTCGATCGACGCGGTCGAGACGGTCTCGGCGTACGACGTGGGCGGCGACGACGTCGCGGTGGATGCCGGGACGCTCGCCGGCTTCCCCGACGCGCTCCGCGCGCAGCAGGCGGTGTTCGACAAGACCGGCGGCCTGCACGCCGCCGCACTCTTCGACGCGGCATCCGGCGAGCTGCTCGTGCTGCGCGAAGACGTCGGCCGCCATAACGCCGTCGACAAGGTCATCGGCTGGGCCGTGCTGAACGACCGGCTGCCGCTCCGCGGCGTCGTGCTGCAGGTCTCGGGCCGGGCGAGCTTCGAACTCGTGCAGAAGGCGGTGATGGCCGGCATCCCGATCCTGGCGGCCGTGTCGGCGCCGTCCTCGCTCGCCGTCGAACTCGCGTCGTCGTCGGGGCTGACGCTCATCGGCTTCCTGCGAGGGTCGTCCATGAACATCTACACGCGCGACGACCGCATCCTCGCTCCTGCCGCAGCTCCGTTGTCTTCGGCAACGGCTGAGGCCTGACCTCGGCCCCTGTCCCGGGGTCGGGGTCGCGCGACGCCGGCGGCTGAGCGCTGCTGTTTCCTGCGAGGGCTGCGTCGCGCGACGGCGCGTTCGCCGGAAAGTGCAGCGCTCGACTCGGGGAGGGCTCGGGCCGGTCCTCCTAGACTCGTCGGGTGCCCCGCATCCGCCCATTCCGTGCCGGGGACGAACCCGTCCTCGCCGACATCTGCCTCCGGACCGCGGATGCCGGAGCCGACGGCACCGGCATCTTCGACGACGACCGCATCTGGGCCGAGGTGTTCGTGCTTCCGTACGTGCACCGGCATCCCGATCTCGCGTGGGTCGTCGAGCAGGACGGCGGCCGCGTCGTCGGCTACGTCGTGTGCGCGCCCGACACCGATGCGTTCGAGGACTGGTTCCACGACGTGTGGTGGCCGACGCGGGGTGCGCGCTGGCCGCGACCCGACGGGGAGCGGACGCGCCAGGACGGCACCCTGATCTACGCGTACGCGCGACGCGCCGGCGCCGAGCCCTACGCCGCCGAGTACCCCGCGCACCTGCACATCGACCTGCTGCCCGAAGCGCAAGGGCAGGGGTGGGGCCGGCGCCTGATCGAGACCGTCGTCGCGGAGCTCACGGCGCGCGGTGTGCGCGGACTGCACCTCGCGGCGGCATCCGAGAACGCCTCGGCGATCGCGTTCTACCCGCGCGTCGGCTTCACCGCCATCCCCTCGCATGAGGGCGTCCAGGCATTCGGCATGCATCTCGCCCCGGACGACGCGGTGTTCACCGACCTCGGTCTGAACGACCCTGGCCCCTCGCGCCGGGCGTAACCTGCCAGGATGGACGATCTCACCGCGCCCACCGGCCGCGAAGAAGCCCTGCGCGCGCTCCCGCGCGAGGACGGCTCGCAGCCCCTCGCCCTCGTGCTCGGCGCGACCGGCTACCTCGGCGGCCGCCTCGTGCCCCGCCTGCTCACCGGCGGGTACCGCGTGCGCGTGCTCGCGCGCGACGCGCGGCGCGTGACCGCGTTCGACTGGGGGAGCAGGGTCGAGATCGTCGAGGGCGACGCGGCCGATGCGGATGCCGTCCGCCGTGCCGTGCAGGACGTCGACGTGCTGTACTACCTCGTCCACTCGATGGGAGCAGGGAAGGGATTCGAGAGCGCCGACCGCGTCGCCGCGCAGACCGTGGCGCGTGCCGCCGCCGAGGCCCACGTGGGGCGCATCGTCTACCTGGGCGGACTGCATCCCACCGGCACCGAACTGTCGCCGCACCTGCGTTCGCGCGTGGAGGTGGGGCAGATCCTGATGGACAGCGGCGTGCCCACCCTCGTGCTGCAGGCGGGCGTCGTGATCGGGTCGGGCTCGGCGTCGTTCGAGATGGTGCGGCACCTGACCGAGGTGCTGCCGTACATGCCGGCGCCCAAGTGGGTGCGCAACCGCATCCAGCCGATCGCGGTCCGCGACGTGCTGCACTACCTCCTCGGCGCCGCCCGCGTCGCGCCCGATGTCAACCGCGCCGTCGACATCGGCGGCCCCGACGTGCTGCGCTACGGGCAGATGATGAACGGCTATGCGGTCGAGGCGGGGCTCAAACAGCGCGGCATCGCCGCGCTCCCCGTGCTCACGCCGCGCCTGGCGTCGCACTGGGTCAACCTCGTGACTCCGATTCCCCGACGGGTCGCGATGCCGCTCGTGGAGTCGCTGCAGAACGAGTGCATCGTGAAGGACCGTGACGTCGACGCGCTCATCCCGCCGCCGGAGGACGGCCTCACGCCCTACCGGCGGGCGGTGCAGCTCGCTCTCGGCAAGGTGAAGAACGACACGATCGAGACGAGCTGGCAGGACGGTGAAGTGCTCGGCGTGCCGAGCGATCCGCTGCCCAACGACCCGGACTGGGCGGGCAAGACCGTCTTCACCGATCTGCGCACCGCGACGACCGACGCGTCGCCCGCGTCGCTCTGGCGCGTCGTGCAGGGCATCGGCGGTGAACGTGGCTGGTACTCGAACCCGCTCCTGTGGGCGATCCGCGGGTGGATGGACAAGCTGGTCGGCGGCGTCGGCCTCCGCCGCGGCCGCCGGCACCGCGACCGTCTGGTCGTGGGCGATGCGGTCGACTTCTGGCGCGTCGAGGCGCTCGAGCCCGGGTCGCTCCTGCGGTTGCGCGCCGAGATGAAGGTGCCCGGTCTTGCGTGGCTCGAGATGCGCGTGACGCCCGAGGGGTCCGGCTCACGCTACGACCAGCGCGCCGTGTTCTTCCCCCGGGGGCTCGCCGGCCGACTCTACTGGCTGGCGGTGCTGCCGTTCCACGGCTTCATCTTCGCGGGCATGGCCAACCGCATCACCGCGGCCGCCGTCGCAGCGGATGCCGAGGCACAGGATGCGGGCACGGTGCAGGTGCCCGACAAGGACAGCGTCGCGGCCTGAGCCCTCTCAGCCCTCCCGCACGCGCCCGTGCACGAGGTGAACCTCGCGGTCGATCATGCCGGCGGGCACCGCGACGTGCGAGATCAGCACGACCGCCTGATCCTCGCCGACCGCCGACAGCAGGTCGGTGAGAAGAGCATCGGATGCCGCCGGGTCGACGCCCGCGGTGGGCTCGTCGAGCACGAGCAGCGGGAAGCCGCGCAGCAGCGCGCGGGCCAGGGCGATCCGCTGCGCCTGCCCTCCCGACACGAGAGCGCCGCGCTCGCCGACCCGGGCATCGAGCCCGCCGCGCGCCCGAACCCAGTCGCCGAGACCCACCCGGTCGAGGACAGCGAGGAGGTCGGCATCCGTCGCGGTGTCGTTCGCGAAGAGCAGGTTCTGCCGGATGTCCTCGTCGAACAGCATCGGGCGCTGCTCGCACAGACCGATCGTCCGGCGCACATCGTCGCCGGAGAGCTCGTGCACCGAGACGCCGCCGATCGTGAACGAGCCGTCCACCTCGAGAAAGCGCACGAGCGCGTGGGCGAGCGTGGTCTTTCCTGCGCCGCTCGACCCCACGACGAGCACCCGTTCGCCGGGACGGATGTCGAGGTCGATGTCATGGATCGAGTCCTCGGCGGCGCCCGGCCACCGTGCCGAGACGCCGCGCAGGCGGATGCCGTCCCCGGCGTCCGTGACGAGTTCCGGCGCGACGCCGGTGGGCTCGACGCGCTCGCGCACGAGTCCGTCGGGCAGCTCCGGCGGCAGGGCGTCGGCGATGCGCGTCGCACTCGCCCGCACCTGGCGCCACGCGGAGGCCGCGAGCGGGACCGAGCCGAAGACCTCGAACACCGCGATCGGCACGAGGACGGCGATCGCGAGCGCGGGACCGCCCACGGCGCCGTCGGCGTGCAGCGGCGCGGTCGCGACGAGCGCCGCGACCGACGCGATGCCGGCGATGAGGGAGATGACCGCCGCGGTCCCCGCCTGCCCGAGCGCCCGGCGCACGACGACCCTGCGCACCGCGGCGTCCGCCTCGCGGATGCGGGCGCGCGCCGCCTCTTCGGCGTCGAAGGCGATCAGCACGTCGAGGCTGCCGAGGTGATCCAGCACGGCGTCCGCGAGCGCGGCCCGCAGCGGCGCGATCGCCCGCTCGGCGCGGGCGCCCGCCGCCCACCCCCACAGCGCCGAGGCCAGGCCCGCGGCGATCAGACACGCGAGCAGCGTGAGCGCCGCCGGCCAGGAGACGAACGCCATGAACACGACCGACAGCGTGGCGACGAGTGCCGAGGCGACGAGGGGCTGGACCACCCGCAGGGGGAGGTTCTGCAGCTCGTCGACGTCATCGACGAGCGCACCGAGGACCGAGCCGCGACGCGTGCGGCTGAGCCCGTCGGGCGCGAGCGGGATGAGGCGGCGCACCAGGTCGGACCGGGTGGTGGCGAGCTGACGCAGGGCGGCGTCGTGGCCGCCCAGGCGCTCGAGGTAGCGGAAGGTCGCGCGGGTCAGGGCGAACAGGCGTACGCCGACCACCGCGGCCGACAGGTACAGCAGCAGAGGCTGTTCGCTCGCGCGGACGATGAGCCACGCGCTCACTGCGAGCAGTGCGACGGCGGAGGCCTCCGACAGGAGGCCGGCGGTGGCTCCGGGCCAGAATCTGCGCGGTGGCGGCATCGCCCCGCGCAGCACGTCTGAGGTCGTCGTCGCCGCCGGCGCCGGCGGCATCTCCCTGGCCTCGTTCGTGGCGGCGCTCATACCTGAACCCCCCGTGAATCGAGGGCCACGACCGTGTCGGCGATCGTCCGCGCACTCGCGCGATGCGAAATGAGCAGCACCGTGGCTCCCCGGTCGGCGAGGGTCCGCAGATTCGCCCAGAGGAGCGCCTCGGTCGTGGGGTCCAGGGCCGAGCTCGGCTCGTCGAGGGCGATGACGGCCGCGCGCCCGGCGAGGTGGCGGTGGATGGCCCGCGCGACCGACACGCGCTGCGCCTGTCCGCCCGAGAGCCCTGCGCCCTGCACCCCGAGCATCAGCTGCGGGTCGAGGTCGTCGGCGGTCGCGAGCTCGAGGGCGGCGGCCACGCGCTCGAGGCGAGGCTCGGCATCGCCGAGGGCGACGTTCTGCGCGATCGTGCCGGCGATCAGCCCGGGCTGCTGACCCGCCCACGCGAGCCACGCCGACGGCGGCAGCTGGGCGACGTCTGTGCCGCCGAACGTTGCGCTGCCGGTCCAGGATGCCGCACCCCTGAGCGCAGCGAAGAGGCTGGACTTGCCCGCACCGCTCGGACCCCTCACGAGCGTGACGCTGCCCGGTCGGGCGACGAAGGACACCGGTGGGAGGGTGAGGCCTCCGTAGTCCACGACGAGATCGCGGGCGACGAGATCGCCCCCCATGAGCGCGTCCGCCGCAGCCCTGCCGGCGGAACCGGGCCGTACGGCGCGGGAAGAGTGCGACGCGGTGCGCGCGGCATCCAGCACCTCGAACACGTCGTCGGTCGCGGCGATGCCCTCGGCGGCGGCGTGGAACTGCACACCGACCTGGCGAAGCGGCAGGTACGCCTCGGGGGCCAGCAGCAGGACGAACAGCCCGACGGCGAGCGTGAGGGCGCCGTCCAGCAGGCGGAACCCGATCGAGACGGCGATGATGGCGACCGCGATGCTTGCGAGGAACTCGAGCGCGAACCCCGAGACGAACGAGATGCGGAGCACCTTCATCGTCTCGCGGCGGTAGTCGTCGGTCACGCGTTCGATGGATGCCGCGGCACGCCGCTCCCGCCCGAACACCTTGAGCGTGCTGAGCCCCTGCACCGTGTCGGAGAAACGAGCCGCGAGGTGCTGCAACGTCTGCCACTGGCGCTTCTGCACCGAGCGCGTCGCGAGGCCGATCAGCACCATGAAGATCGGGATGAGGGGGATCGTCAGCAGGACGGTCAGACCGCTGATCCAGTCCTGCCACCACATCACCGTGATGATGACCGGCGTCGCGATGACGGTGAGCACGAGTTGCGGGAGGTAGCGGCCGAAGTACGCGTCGAGCGCGTCGAGTCCGCGTCCCGCTGTCACGGCGAGCTGCGCGGAGTTGCGCGTGGACAGCCACCCCGGGCCGAGCTTTCCGACCGCATCCACCAGCGCGCTGCGCAGCTCCGCCTGCACGCGCGCCGACGCGCGCGCGGACGCCCACTCGCGCAGCCAGAGGAGCGCGGGTCGCGCGGCGAACGCGCCGAGCAGCCACACGAGCGTCATGCCGAGCTCGTCGATCGGCATCCCGTCGATCACACCGGTGATCGCGCGCGTGAGCAGCCCGGCGATCGCGACGATCACCGCGGTCTGTGCCGCGCCGATCACCCCGGTGAGCACGAAGAACGACCGGGAGGTGCGCGCGTACCGCAGGAGACGCGGATCCACCGGGCGACGGCGCTCCGGCGGGGGCGTGGGATCCGTCCGACTGTCGGTCACGAGTTCAGTGCGCGACTGCGGCTTTCTCGATACGCGACCGCGTCACGCGCTTGCGGAACACCCAGTACGTCCACGCCTGGTACGCCAGCACCAGCGGGAGGAAGATGAGCGCCGCCCACGACATGATCGTCAGCGTGTAATCGGTCGATGAGGCGTTCTCGATCGTGAGGCTGTTGTTCGCCAGATCGGTCGAGGACGGCATCACGTACGGGAAGAGTGCGAACCACAGTGTCAGGACCGCCGCCACGATCGTCGCTGCACCGAACCCGAACGCCCAGCCCTCGCGGTCGCGCATGTTGAACACGAGCGACATGATGAGCGCGACCGCCGCGATCGCCGCGCCGGCGATCACGAGCGAGAGGAGCGGGGCACCGCGCCCGGCGGCGATGAAGATCGTCCACACGAGGAATGCCGCGGCCACCACGACCGTGAGCATGCCCGACCGCCGTGCCAGACGGCGCGCGTCCTGATGCACCTGGCCGTCGGTCTTGAGGGCGACGAAGTACACGCCGTGCGTGAAGAACAACAGAAGCGTCGTGAGACCGCCGAGCAGGCCGTACGGGTTCAGGAGCGTCAGAAGCGATCCGGTGAACTCGAAGTCGGCGTCGAGCGGAACGCCCTGCACGATGTTCGCGACGGCGACGCCCCACAGCAGAGCAGGGACGGCCGACCCGATGACGATCATCGTGTCGAAGCTCTTCTTCCACTTCAGGCCGTCGCGCTGGTGCCGGTATTCGAACGACACGCCACGGGCGATCAGTGCGAGCAGAATGAGCAGCAGCGCGAGGTAGAACCCGCTGAACAGCGTGGCGTACCACTCCGGGAACGCGGCGAACAGGCACGCACCGGCGACGATGACCCACGTCTCGTTGAGGTCCCACACGGGACCGATCGTGTTGATGATCTGGCGGCGGCCGATGTCGTCCTTGCCGAGGAACGGCAGCGACATCCCGACGCCGAAATCGAACCCGTCGAGCACGAAGTAGCCGACGAAGAGGAATCCGACGATCCAGAACCAGAGGTAGGCGAGATCCATGTTGTTGTCCTGAGATTCCTAGTAGACCGTCGTGGGGGTGTCTTCGAGCGCCGGCGGCTCCGCGGCCGCGCTGCCTGGATCGGGCAGGGGATCGGGCCCCTTCTGCGCCGTCTTGAGGATCAGCCCGACTTCGACCACCGCGAGGATCGCGTAGATCAGCGTGAACGAGACCAGCGAGATGAGCACGGTCCAGCCGGGGACGGTCGGCGAAACGCCGTCCTCGGTGAGCATGAGGCTGAACACGATCCAGGGCTGACGGCCCATCTCGGTGAACACCCAGCCGACGAGGATCGCGAACAGGGATGCCGGCCACGCCCAGATCGCCAGACGCCACGCCCAGACGGGCACGTCGCGCTTCGCGCGCTTGCGCGTGAGCCAGAGGCCCACGACGGCTGTCAGGGCGGCGATGCCGCCGAGGCCGATCATCCAGCGGAACGACCAGTACGTGACCCACAGGATGGGGGCGAAGTTGCCGTCCACCTGGTCGGCGAACTGCGGGAACATCTCCGTCGCATACAGGGCGTTCAGATCGTTGATGCCCTCGACGCAGCCGTCGAACGAGTGCGTCGACAGCAGTGCGAGCAGGTACGGTACGCGGATCGAGAAGAGCTCGCTCGTGCCGTCCGGTGTGCCGAGGGTGAAGATCGAGAATGAGGCGTCCGCTCCGCAGGCGCTGTCGAACATCGCCTCTGCGGCCGCCATCTTCATCGGCTGCGTCGCCACCATCACGAGGCTGAGCTGGTCGCCCGACAGGGCGACGCCGGTGAACGCGATGATCATGCCCCACAGGCCGTAGCGCAGCGACGAGCGCATCATCTCGATGTTCTGCTTGCGCACGAGGTGCCACGCCGAGATCGAGATGATGACCCCGGCGGTCATCATGAACGCGGCGAAGAGGGTGTGGGGGAGTGCGGCGAGGGCGACGGGGTTCGTGAGCACCGCGAAGAAGTCGGTCATCTCGGCGCGGCTGCCGTCCTCGGCCATCCGGAAGCCCACCGGGTTCTGCATGAACGCGTTCGCGGCGAGGATGAAGTACGCCGAGAACCAGGCGCCGATCGTGGCGATCCAGATGCTCGCGAGGTGCAGTCCCTTCGGCAGCTTGTCCCACCCGAAGATCCAGAGCCCGATGAACGTGGCCTCGAAGAAGAACGCCATGAGGCCCTCGAACGCCAGGGGGGCGCCGAAGACGTCGCCGACGAAGCGGGAGTAGGACGACCAGTTCATGCCGAACTGGAACTCCTGCACGATGCCGGTCACGACGCCCATCGCGAAGTTGATCAGGAAGATCTTGCCGAAGAAGCGCGTGAGGTGCAGCCACTTGAGCTTGCCGGTGCGGAACCACGCCGTCTGGAAGATCGCGACGGTGAGCGCCATGCCGAGCGTGAGTGGCACGAACAGGAAGTGGTAGAGCGTCGTCAGTCCGAACTGCCATCGGGCGAGCAACAGCGGATCGAGCAGGTCCATGGGTTCCCCTTCACCCCCGCGCCATTCCGGGTGACACGGTGTCCTTCGTCACGGTACACAGAACCCGTTCGCCGGGGCGATGTCGGAACCGTGCAAAATACCTCGACGTCGAACGACCCGCCGTGGTCACGCCGGAGTCGGTCACGCCCGGGCCAGTTCGACGGTGCAGTCGGTGGGGCAGGCCGACGAGCGGATGCCGGTCGCCTGGAGAGGTCCGCCGGCCTGCGCGAGCACGGCCTGCATCAGGCCGAGGTGCACCGCGCACAGTCTCTCGCGGTGGTCCGCCTGCGACGCGGCGTGCGGGCACGGCGACAGGTCGATCGTCAGCCCGCGCTCGTCGACGCCGGGATCGAAGCCCGATTCCGCGAGGTGGTCGACGATCGCATCGAGCTGATGGGTGGCGGCCACCCCGAGCTCGACCGTCGACGCATCGGTCCAGGGCATGATGCGACGCATCACGTCCCCGCGGTCAGCCGCTTGGGCCGCTTTCCGCCGTGCAATGGGGCTCGTGGCGCCGCCGCGACCGGTGGCGGCCGAATAGAGGATGCGGGGCCGCCCCCGGCGGGTGCGGCGCTCCACGGTGCGCAGGGCGAAGCCGCCGTCGATCAGACGCTGCAGGTGCTCGCGCACGGTGTTGGGGTGCAGTCCGGTCGCGTCGGCGATCTCGGCGATCGTCCGCTCGGGCCGGGCCTGGAGGAGGGCGAGGATCTCGACGCGAGAGTAGCTCGAGATCGCGCTGTATGCGGTGGGGGGCATCGGCATGCGCACCATTTTTCACGGCCCGCCGTCGGTCGCTCAGGGTCGAAGGTCCCGCGACGTGCCTCAGCGTGTGCCGAAGTGCGTGATGCGTGTGGGGTGGGGAGCCGACGGGTCTGCAATCCGATCCTCCTTCGGCCGCGAACAAAGAGCGCAGGGGGATACCCTTCGGATGTGGAGGACCACGATGGCGCACGAGGGCACCTCGGCGAGTACGCCCATGAGACCGAAGAGACGCGGCCGCGCGCTCTTCTGGTTCTGGGGGGCGCTCGCGGGCGTTGTGAGCGCCGCCGTTTTCCTGGCGACCGCGGAACTCGTGGCGCTCCTCGTTGCGCGCGTGGGAAGCCCGATTCTCGCGGTCGGCGGATTCGTGATCGACATCGTGCCGCAGCCGTTCAAGGAGTTCGCGATCGCGACGTTCGGCGAGTACGACAAGATCGCCCTTCTCGTGGGTCTCGGTCTCGCGGTCGTGATCGCGTCAGCGATCGCCGGGGTGCTCGAATACCTGCGTCCGCCGCTCGGCGTGATCGCGCTCGTGATCGCGGGTGCACTGTCGGTCGCGGCGATCGTGACGCGCGCCGGTGCCTCGCCGCTCGCTTGGGTCCCGCCGCTGGCCGGGACGATCGCGGGATGCATCGTGCTGTGGTTCCTGGGAAAGCGACTGCGCGGGTGGTCGTCGGGTGTCGACGACGTGGAAGCCGGTCGGGCCGTCGAAGATACTGCGGAGCGGCCGACCGTGCACGACAAGCAGGCGCCGCGGACGGCATCCGTCGACCGGCGCATGTTCCTGCGCGTGACCGCGATCGCCGGCGCGACCGCCGTCCTGGTGGGTGTGGGTGCGCGCACCCTCATCAACGCGACGGCGTCGTCGATCATGGCCGTGCGCAAGGCTCTGAACCTCCCGGCCCCGCGGTCGACCGTCACGATCCCGGCGGGCGCCGAGCTCGACGTGCCCGGCATCTCGCCTCTCATCACCCCGAATGCGGACTTCTACCGCGTCGACACGGCGCTGACCGTGCCGTCGGTCGACCCCGCGTCGTGGCGGCTCGTGATCGACGGCATGGTCGACCGGCGGGTCGAGCTGACGTTCGACGACCTGGTCGGCATGGGGCTGGACGAGTACGCGATCACCCTGACCTGCGTCTCGAACGAGGTCGGTGGAGAGCTCGTCGGCAACGCGGTGTGGCTCGGTGTGCCGCTGCGCGACGTGCTCGCCCTCGCCGGACCGAACTCGGGTGCCGACATGGTCCTCTCACGCAGCGTGGACGGCTTCACCGCCAGCACGCCGTTGGAATCGCTCACCGACGACGGGCTCGACGCGATCCTCGCGGTCGGCATGAACGGCGAGCCCCTCCCGCTCGAACACGGATTCCCCGTGCGGATGGTGGTCCCCGGCCTCTACGGCTACGTCTCGGCGACGAAGTGGCTCACCGAGTTGAAGGTCACGACGTTCGACGCGGACGAGGCGTACTGGACGCCGCGCGGGTACAGCGCGAAGGCGCCGATCAAGTTCTCGTCGCGGGTCGACACGCCGCGCACCGGCGAGGCGGTCGCCGCCGGCCGCACGCCCATCGCCGGCGTCGCGTGGGCGCAGACCGTCGGAATCGACCGCGTCGAGGTCAACGTCGACGACGGCGAGTGGCAGGCGGCGACCCTCTCGACGCCCATCAACGACGACACCTGGGTGCAGTGGTTCCTCGATTGGGACGCAACCCCCGGAACCCATTACGTCGCGGTGCGCGCCGTGAACAAGAACGGCGACGTCCAGATCGAGGAGCGCGCGCCGATCGCCCCCGACGGCTCGAGCGGGTGGCAGAGGACCCTCATCCGCGTGACGTGACACGAAGCGGGCCCCGTGTCAAGCGCCTCCTGTGCGCTGAGTCGCCGTGCCACAGTGAAGCCGATGGAGCGACTTCGGCTCTCCGGACCTGCCCGATCCGGAGATGTACTCGGCGGACGCTATCGGCTCGAAGAGCTGATCGGCGAAGGCGGAATGGGGTCTGTCTGGCGTGCCGCCGACACCGCTCTGGGGCGTACCGCGGCGGTGAAGGTCTTCTGGTCCGGCACGGCCGACGACAGCGACGTCGCACGCCGCGAGTCCGAGAAGAAGCTGCTCGCCGCGGTGAGTCATCCGTCCCTGGTCACACTCTTCGACGCCCATCTGTCGCACGACGGCCTCAGCTATCTCGTGATGGAGTACATCGACGGGGGAACGCTGTCCTCGCTGATCGCGAACGGGCCGGTGGCGCCTCGGGATGCCGCGTCCCTCGCGACCGACCTGGGTGAGGCGCTCCACGTCGTCCACGAGGCGGGCATCATCCACCGCGACGTCAAGCCCGCCAACATCCTCCTGCGGCCTCCGCTCACCGAGGACCACACCTTCCGGGCGGTGCTGGCGGACTTCGGCATCGCCTACGTCGTCGATGCGACGCGCGTGACCACACCCGGCATGGCGATCGGAACGGCGGCCTACATCTCGCCGGAGCAGGTGCTCGGCCACGCCCCCACCCCGGCATCCGACATCTACAGCCTGGGGCTCGTGCTCCTCGAAGCACTGTCGGGGACACGCGCGTTCTCGGCGCAGACGCCCGTCGAGGCCATTTCGGTCCGCCTCACCGCGGCACCGCAGATTCCAGGGGACTGGGGGTACGGCTGGCGGTCGCTGCTCAGTGCCATGACCGCGCTCGATCCCGATGCCCGGCCGACCGCGCTCGAGGTGGCCCGGCGCGGACGCGAACTCGACAGCCCCGAGAGCGACGCGGCCGAAACCAGTCCGGTGCCGCTCGCGACGGGCGATGCGCGGGAGCACACGACGCTGCTCATCGCTCCGGCGCCGATCGCCACCCCCGCGTCTGTGCAGGACACGGCCTCCGGAGGCGCGGCGCGCGAGGCGACCTCCGACGGGGAAGCCACCGCGCTGCTCATTCAGTCCGGCGCCGGCATTCCCGCGGGTCGCCGCGCGGCACGGCCTCACCGGCAAGCCGCCACGCGTCGTCGGCGTCGCGGCGTGATCGCCGGTGCGGTCGCGGGTGCAGCGGCGATCGCCGTCGCGCTCGCCGTCTGGGGCGGCGTGGCCGCATCGACGGCGCCCGCTCAAGCGCCGCAGGTCGAGGTCACCGATCCCGCGGAACCGCAGCCGCTGCTCACCGTGGAGCCGGCATCCGAACCGACGACGGATCCGGCCGACACCGAGCCGCCTGCCACCGATCCCGCGGTGACCGAACCCGTCGTCACCGACCCCGGAACCACCGGCGGCACGGGCGGCACGGCACCCGGCAGCGGACCCGCGAACGACAACAGCGGCCCGGGGAACAACAACGGCAGCGGCCCTGACGAGAACAGCGGCAAGGGTGGCGGCAAAGGCAACGGCAAGAACGGGTGAACCGCTCCCGTCCAGGTGCGCGTGAAAGACTGGGGTCGATGACTGATCAGCGACTCCCTGAGCCTGCTCAGCCGGGAGACGTGCTCGACGGACGCTACCGGCTCGTCGAACGCATCGGCCAGGGCGGCATGGGTGCGGTGTGGAAGGCGTCGGACGACGCGCTGGGTCGCACGGTCGCGGTCAAGATCTTCGCACCCGGGACGGCGCGCGACGACGACGCGGCTCGGCGGGACTCCGAGAAGCGACTCCTCGCATCCGTGAACCATCCGTCCCTCGTGACGCTCTTCGACGCGCACCTCGAGGACGACGGGCGCCCCTATCTGGTGATGGAGTACATCGACGGGGGCACCCTCGCCGATCTCATCTCGGCGGGGCCCATCAGCCGGCGTGACGCCGCCTCGGTGGCGGCCGAACTCGGCGAGGGGCTCCACGTCGTGCACGGCGCGGGCATCGTCCATCGCGACATCAAGCCGGCCAACATCCTCCTGCGACCCCCGCTCACGGCGGGGCACACGTTCCGCGCCGTGCTGGCCGATTTCGGCATCGCCTATCTGCTGGACACCGCGCGCGTGACGGCGCCCGGAACCGCGATCGGCACGGCCGCGTACATCTCTCCCGAGCAGGTGCGCGGTCACGCGCCGACGACCGCGTCCGACATCTACAGCCTGGGGCTGGTGCTGCTCGAATCGCTGTCGGGCAAGCCTGCATTCCCTCATCAGACGCCGGTCGAGGCGATCTCGGTGCGCCTTACGACGCCCCCTGAGATCCCTGGAGACTGGGGCAGCGGATGGCAGTCGCTGCTGCGCGCGATGACCGAGATCGATCCCCTGCGGCGGCCGACGGCGCTGGAGGTGTCCGTGCGCGGCGGCGAGCTCGATCGCGGGGATGCCGACGAGGACGCCACGCGCGTCATGACCTCCGGCGACGATGAGACCCGTGTCATCGGTGCCCCTGCGGGCGATGCAGCACCGGCCGCCAGGCCCACCCGCCCGGCCGCGACCGCACCCACGAAGCTGCTCGCCTCTCCGACGAGCGCTGCGACGGCCGTTCTCCCGGGACAGCAGGCTGCCACCGGACCGATGGTGCCGCCGCGGCCACCCCTCCCGCGAGCGGCGAAGCGGCCGCGCAGAGCCGCGCTCATCGGGGGGGCGGCACTCGCGGTGGCCGCGGTCGTCGTCGCACTGGCGGTCTGGGCCAACGCCTCCGCGACCCCCGACCCGCCGCCGGCGTTGCCCGCGCTCGAGCAGCCCCTCGACTCGAGCCTGCAGAACCTGCTGGAACAGGTGAGCCCGTGAAGCGCCGCATCCGTGCTTTCGCGCTGTGCGCGGCTCTGCTCGCCGGCGGGCTCGCCGGATGCGCGACCGCGTCTCCCGATGTGACGCGGGAGGCGTCTTCGCAGATGCAGGCCGTCGTGCTGTCGGTGGCGGAGTCGGCGGCCGCGGGCGACACCGTCACGGCCCTGCAGCGGCTCGACGAGCTTCAGCAGCGACTCGACGCCGCTGTGGCGGCCGGAGAGGTCAGCGCGGAGCGCGCCGCCGCGATCCAGCAGGCGATCGACGCGGTGCGCGCCGATCTGCAGCCGGCTCCCGAGCCGACGGTCGCGCCGACCCCGGATCCCTCGGTCGACGACTCCGAGGACGACGCCCCGTCCGACGACGACGGCAAAGGCAAGAACGACGACAAGCCCGACAAGCCCGACAAGCCCGACAAGCCCGGCAAGAAGGACGACTGACGCCTCCGAGCCTTCACTTCGGGGGCGTCGTCACGGTCGGCGTGGCGGGCAGAATCCGGAACTCCGGCGCCTGCGAGACCAGCAGCCACGCCGGCAGGACGACGATGCACAGCACGGGAAGCAGCGCGATGTCGCCGGGGATCGCCACCGCGACGAAGAGCGCGAGCCATCCGTCGCGGGCGACGACCAGGACGATGCCGAGGACGGCGCACGCGACGACCAGGCTCATGTTCAGCGACGGGAACAGGGCGCTCACGAGCAGCCCCAGCGCGACGCCGATGAACGCGGCCGGAAAGACCCGCCCTCCGCGGAACAGAGCGGATGCCGCCACGAGCAGCGCGACGATCTTGATGCCCGCGATCACGGCGAGCTGTCCGGCGTCGTACTGACTCGGATCTTGCAGCAGCTCGCCCATCTGGGTGAGCCCCTTGAACATCGTGATCGGCCCGCCGATGAATCCGAGGACGCCGAGGACGAGACCGCCGACCGTGGTGATGATGATCGGCTGCCGCAGGGCATGGAACGTGCGGTACACCAAGGGGAAGAGGTACAGCGCGATCAGGCCCACGAGCGTGACCGCGCACGCGACGGCCGCGCCGATCAGGATGTCGAACGCCTGGGGCGGCCCGTACGCGGGCATGTCGAACGCGAAGGGCGGCGCGCCCAGAAGATGCATCGTGATGGATGCCGCACCCGCCGCCGCGAGCGGCAGGAAGAGCTTGTCCCACAGCGACCCGCCCGCGCGCACGGCCGCGACGAGCCCGGTGAAGACGAGGGCGGCCGCCACTGGGGTGCCGAAAAGCGCGCCGATCGTGGCGGACGCGGCGAGCAGCGTCGAGATCTGCGGCGTGACGGCCGGGAGCAGACGCGCGAAGACCGCGACCATGATCGCCGTGTTGATCGCGATGATCGGGTTCTCGGGTCCCAGGCTCACGCCGCCCGCGAGCCCGAGGAGCGTCACGAGGGCCAGTCCGGGCAGGGTCTTCAGCGGCAGGGGAGGGGCCACGAGCTCGGTCGTGGCTGAGTCTGCGCCGCCGTGCCCGGGGAGGACCTGCAGCGCGAGGCCCACCGCGAACCCCGTGACGGTGAGCACGAGGATGATCCACCACCCGTCCGGATCCACGCCCAGAGCCGCCGGCGCGGCATCCCAGATCACGGTCGACAGGGCGTCGGCGGCCCGGTCGAGCGTCCACAGGATCAGGGCGGAGACGATGCCGACGAGCAGAGCCGGCACCGCGAGAAGCAGCAGTCGTCGCGGCGTGACGTTCGGGTCGGTTTCGGTGGGCGCGAGGGTCATGAGCGGAAAGTACCACTTGCGGCCTGCCGCACCGAGGGTGAATCCGCGGCTGCGCTCAGACCCAGACGCCCGCGGAGCCGAGCATCTTCGACGGAGTGATGCGGATCACGACGCGTTTCGGGTTCGGGCGCGGCTGCCGGTAGCGCCGCGCGTACAGCTCGACGGCGAGGGCGATGGCGTCGGGCTCCCGTTCGATCTCGCCGCGTCCGGCGATGCTCAGCCACTGCGGGCCCGCCACCTGACCGACGCTCGCCCGCGGATCGCGCTCGATGTTGCGCACCTTCTGGCTGCCGTCGCTCGTGATGATGCGCACCACCCCGTCGACGAATGTGAACCCGACGGCCACGACATGGATGCCCCCGTCGCGGGCGACGGTCGAGAGGGTGGCCAGGTGGTAGTCGCTCAAGAGGCGACTGCCGTCATCGGTGGGCTGGAGTACGGGCATCCTTCCATCATGGTGGGGTCCGTGCGCACCGGCGCCGATTACGCTGGAGGCATGAAGGTCACCGCCTCCTCTGACTGGCGCGACGACATCCCCTTCGAGACCCCGACCCTCGTGGCCGATCTCGTTCCCGGCGAGCCCGCACGATGCTCGGGATGCACCGCGGACGCGGCGCCGCACCCGCGAACCGAGCTGTGGGCGGTCAAGCACCGGCATCCGCGGCATCACGCCGGGTACGTGCGTTTCTACTGCCTCGCGCACCGCCCGGAACCTCGTCGCGAGCCGGTGGAGCAGTCGCGGCCCGCCGCCCGGAGCCGCTCCGCGGCGCGTCCTGAGCGGACCACGACCCCGCGCCGTCCCGCGGTGACGGATGCCGCTCCCCGGGCGATGTGCCCGGACTGCTTCGTCGAGGTCTCGGCCGCGGGAGTGTGCGCGATGTGCGGGCAGCGGATCGCCTGAGCTCGCAGCGCACGTCGCTACCGCGGTATACCCCAGGGGGGTACTCTGGGTCTTATGATCCCGATGAACACGCGCACGATCGCGACGGCAGGGGCCTCGCTGGCCCTCCTGATCGCGCTGACCGGCTGCACCGCTGCCACGCCCTCCGGAATGCCGGGGATGGATCACGGGGGCGGGATGTCGACGCCGTCGGTGAGTGCGCAGGGTGAAGTCAGCCGCGCCGACCTGATGTTCACCATGATGATGATCCCGCACCACGCGCAGGCGGTCGAGATGAGCGACCTGATCCTGGCGAAGAACGACATCGATCCGGCGGTCCGAGAGCTCGCCGAGCAGATCAAGGACGCTCAGGCCCCCGAGATCGAGCTGATGGAGAGCTGGCTCGAGGAGTGGGGGATGCCGTCCTCCGGCGGCATGGACGCGGATGACATGGGCGGCATGGAAGGCATGGACCACGGCGACGGGATGATGTCGCAGGAGGACATGGACGCGCTCGCGGCCGCCGAGGGCGACGAGGCGTCGCGCCTGTACCTCGAGCAGATGATCGTGCACCACGAGGGCGCGATCGACATGGCGGAGGAGGTTGTCGAGGACGGGACCGACCCGGAGGTCCGGGCGCTGGCCGAGAGCATCATCACGTCGCAGGCCGCCGAGATCGTCACGATGCGGGAACTCCTCGAACGGCTCTGAGGGAATACCCCAGGGGGGTATGTCGTTGGACCGGTTCGACGACATCAGAGGTCGTCCGGATTACGGAGGACAGAGACATGACCGATCCGCACGCAGGACACACGACGGTCTCCCACGTCGGTCATCACGGCGCCGGTCATGGTTCTGACCTCGGCGCCGCCCACAGCGCCGATCACCGCGGGCATCAGGGCGGCCATCACGGCGCCGACCACGTCGAGCGGTTCCGCCGCCTGTTCTGGATCAACCTCCTCCTCGCCGTTCCGGTCGTGGGGTTCTCCAGCATGTTCGCGATGCTCGTCGGCTACCCGCTGCCCGACATCCCCGGGGTCCACCTGATCTCCCCGATCCTCGGGACGGTGATGTACTTCTGGGGCGGGTGGCCGTTCCTGACCGGCGCAGTGGACGAACTCCGCTCCCGCCGGCCGGGGATGATGCTGCTCATCGGACTCGCGATCACCGTCGCGTTCGTCGCCTCATGGGGCGCGAGTCTCGGCCTTCTGCACCACGAGCTCGAGTTCTGGTGGGAACTGGCACTCCTGATCGTGATCATGCTCCTCGGCCACTGGCTGGAGATGCGCTCCCTCGCGCAGACGACCTCCGCGCTCGATTCGCTCGCCGCGCTCCTGCCGGACCAGGCCGAGCGCCTCGACGGCGATCGCATCGAATCCGTCCCGCTGTCCGCTCTTCGGGTCGGCGACGTGGTCGTCGTCCGTCCGGGCGGCGGCGTTCCCGCCGACGGCCGCATCATCGACGGGCGCGCCCACCTCGACGAGTCCATGGTGACGGGCGAGTCCCGCCCCGTCGCCCGCGGCGTCGGAGAGACCGTCACGGCCGGAACGGTGGCGACGGACTCCGGTCTGCGGGTCGAAGTGACCGCGACGGGCGACGATACGATGCTCGCCGGCATCCAGCGGCTCGTCCTGGAGGCGCAGAACTCCTCGTCCCGCGCGCAGCGCCTCGCGGACCGTGCGGCGGGATGGCTGTTCTGGTTCGCGCTCGTCGCGGCGGCGATCACGGCGGTCGTCTGGACCGCTGCGGGTGATCCCGACGCCGCCGTGATCCGCACGATCACCGTCCTCGTGATCGCGTGCCCCCACGCGCTCGGGCTCGCAATCCCGCTCGTGGTGTCGATCGCCACCGAGCGCGCCGCCCGCGGCGGCGTCCTCGTGAAGGACAGGCTCGCGCTCGAGAGCATGCGCACGATCGACGCGGTGCTCTTCGACAAGACCGGCACCCTCACGAAGGGCGAGCCGACCGTCATCGCCGTCGACGCCGTCGAGGCCGCGGATGCCGATTCGGTGCTCGCGCTGGCGGCCGCGGCCGAGCGCGACAGCGAGCACCCGCTCGCACGGGCGATCGTCCGTGCCGCGCACGATCGCGGTCTCGCCGTCCCCGCCGCGTCGGAGTTCACCTCTTCGCCGGCCGTCGGGGTCGCGGCGACGGTCGACGGCAGCCGCGTCGAAGTGGGCGGTCCTCGACTGCTCGACGAACGACGGGTGAGCGAGGTCGCCGCCGCGGACCGGTGGCGAGATGACGGCGCGATCATCCTGCACGTCCTCCGCGACGGCGTCGTCATCGGCGGCCTCGCGCTCGGCGACGAGGTCCGTGCCGAATCACGACAGGCCGTCGACGCCCTCCACCGGCTCGGCATCCAGGTCGTGATGATCACCGGCGACGCGGAGGCCGTCGCGCGGTCGGTGGGGCGTGATCTGGGAGTCGACCGCGTCTACGCGGACGTGCGCCCGGAGGACAAGGCCGCGAAGGTCGCCGAGCTCCAGCGGGAGGGGAAGAAGGTCGCGATGGTCGGCGACGGCGTCAACGACGCTCCCGCGCTCGCGCAGGCCGACGTCGGCATCGCGATCGGCGCCGGCACCGATGTCGCCATCGCCTCGGCGGGCGTGATCCTCGCCAGCGATGATCCGCGCTCCGTGCTGTCGGTGATCGAGCTGTCGCGGGCGAGCTACCGCAAGATGGCGCAGAACCTGTGGTGGGCCGCCGGCTACAACCTCGTCTCGGTGCCCCTCGCGGCGGGGGTCCTCGCGCCCTTCGGGTTCGTGCTGCCGATGTCGGTCGGCGCGATCCTCATGTCACTGTCGACGATCGTGGTCGCGCTCAACGCGCAGCTCCTGCGCCGGCTCGACCTCCGTCCCGAGCGCAGCGCGGCCGCGGTTCTCTCGCGCTGACGTGCGGCGTAGCCTGACAGCGTGCGACTGACCTCCCTCCGCAATCCAGGTGTGCAGGCCGCCCTCGCGGCGGCGCTGCTCTTCGGGGCGGGGACGCCGGTCGCGAAGCTGCTGCTCGTCGACGCCGGCCCCTGGATGCTCGCGGGCCTGCTGTACCTCGGCTCGGGTGTCGGTCTCGGCCTGTACCGGCTGATCCGCCGCTCGCCGCGCGTCCGACCGGCTCGGCGAGAACTGCTGCCGCTCGCGGGCGCCGTGTTCTTCGGCGGACTCGTCGGGCCGGTGCTGCTCATGTTCGGACTGCTCGGGATGCCGGCATCCGGCGCGTCCCTCCTGCTCAACGCAGAGGGTGTCGCGACCGCGCTCCTGGCGTGGTTCGTGTTCCGCGAGAACGTCGACCGCCGCGTCGCGCTGGGGATGACCGCGATCGTCGCGGGCGCCGTCGTCCTCTCCTGGCCCGGGCAGGCGGATTTCGCCGGTCTGTGGCCGTCGCTGGCGATCCTCGGCGCCTGCCTCGCATGGGGGGTCGACAACAACCTCACCCGTATGGTCGCGCTGCACGACGCGACCTGGCTCGCGGCGGTCAAGGGGCTCGTGGCGGGACCGGTCAACCTCGCGATCGCCTTCCTTCTGGGCGCCGCACTCCCGCCGCTCGCGAACATCGGTGCCGCCATGCTCACGGGACTGCTCGCCTACGGCGTCAGTCTCGTGCTCTTCATCGTCGCGCTCCGCCACGTCGGCACCGCACGGGCGGGCGCGTACTTCTCGATCGCCCCGTTCTTCGGAGCGGTCCTGGCGATCGCGCTGGGTGATCCCCTCACGATCCCCCTGCTGATCGCCGGCGCGCTCATGGCGCTCGGGGTCTGGCTGCACCTCACCGAGCGACATTCCCACGCGCACACGCACCCGACGCTCGAACACGACCACTGGCACACGCACCCCGATCCGCACCACGAGCACGCGCACGCCGAGCCCGTCCCGGCCGGTACGCGCCATCGGCATCCGCACGCGCACGCCGAGCTGACGCACACGCACGAGCACTACCCCGACAGCCACCATCGGCACGCGCACGACGCGTGAGCGTCGGACTCGGCTCCGGTCGTGGCGATGTCGTATCGGCGGCTCCTCACGCAGACCGGTAGATCTCGACGCTCTCTTCGCGGACACGTGCGGCGAGTACGAGCGCGATGATCCCGAGCCCGAGCGTCCGCGCGAGGAAGCCGAGGGCGCCGAGGGCGATCGCCGCCTCCGCGAGACCGGAGTCTCCCGTCGCCCCGGCCGAAGCGAACATCAGCTGCGGGATCACACCGGACGCGACGCAGGCGCCGAGTGCCCACATCGGCGCCCACCGCCACGGCGCCGGAACGGTCCCGGCCCTCGCGATCTGCACCGCCGCGACCAGTCCTGCCGCCAGCGAGACCGCGATGTCGACCAGGAACACCGCGGTCAGCACGCTCTCCGCCGCCCGGTACGCCTCGAGACCGGCGTCGAAGGTGTCGGCATCCATCGTCGGCAGGAACGGCTGAGCGACACGCACGGCCACCGGCCACAGAGCCACGACCAGGAGGGCCGAGACGCCCAGCGGGCGCCGATCGACCACACTCGCCGGGCGCGACAGCCCGAACGTGAACAGCAGCACGGCGGCGGCGAACAGCACGTCGAGTGCGAGTGCGAGAACCGTCGTGCCGGGGGCCGCGTACTGCAGCATCCCGATCACCGCGCACACCACCAGCCCGCCGCCGCCGATCATCCAGGTCAGGCGCACAGCTCGCATTGTGCGACCCTACCGGCCGGCGGTAGCGCCGGGGCACCATCGGGGAGCGCGGCCTCCGCGGCAGGGAGCTGCGGAGGGCTCAGCCGGCGCTGACGCCGCGGGACGCGTTGAACTCCCGGATGTTCTTCGACGTCCGGGCGACGCCGCGCGCACCCACCACGGTGAAGAAGAGACCGATCGCCGCCATGAGGATGACGCCCAGGATGTTCGCGTCGGGGTGCGGGAACAGCATCATCACCGCGATCACCAGGAAGTAGATCCCGAACCCGAGCGAGGCGAAGGCCATACCGCGTCCGTTCCGGGCGGCTCGTTCGTCCTTGTCCAGCGAGGGGGCGATGTGGGAGGAGGCGTCGACTGTGGTCATGCTCCGATTTTGCCATCATTCGCGGGTGTTGCCGGGTGGGGGGAGCTTTCAGGCGATCCGCGGCGCTCCTCGCACATCGGAGGACCTTCGACCCGAACCCAGGGGACCGCGCCGGGGAGGATGGAACGCGGCATGAGATTCCTCGAAGACGCACCACGATTCCTGTTCTTCACCGGCAAAGGCGGTGTCGGCAAGACATCCGTCGCGTGCGCCGCGGCCGTCCATCTCGCGACCCCCGACCGACCCGTGCTCCTCGTGAGCACCGACCCGGCATCCAACCTCGGTCAGGTGTTCGGCATCGCGATCGGCGACCGGGTGACGGAGATCGCCGTGGTGCCGGGTCTGGCTGCTTTGGAGATCGATCCCGAGCAGGCGGCGGAGGCCTATCGTGAGCGCATCATCGCACCGGTGCGCGGGGTGCTGCCCGATGCGGAGATCGCCGGGATCGTCGAGGGGCTCTCCGGCTCGTGCACGACCGAGATCGCGTCCTTCGATGAATTCACCCGGCTCCTGACGGACGAGGCCGTGTACGGACAGTACGCGCACGTGATCTTCGACACGGCCCCCACCGGCCACACCATCCGACTGCTGCAGCTGCCGGGGTCGTGGACGGAGTTCCTCTCGACCGACGGTGATGCGTCGTGTCTCGGTCCGCTCGCCGGACTCGACAAGCACCGGGCGACGTACGCCGCCGCCGTCGACGCGCTCACCGATCCGACCCGCACCAGGCTGATCCTCGTCGCGCGCCCGCAGGCATCCGCGCTCAGGGAGATCGATCGGACGTTCTCCCAGCTGGCGGCCATCGGCATCACGGGTGGATTCGTCGTGATCAACGGGATCCTCCCCCCGGCGGCGGGCGACGAACCCCTCGCCCGAGCGGTGCGCGCTCGGGAGGCGGCCGCGATGTCGGCTCTGCCGGCCGCGATCGCCGCGTTGCCGCGCGACGAACTGGCGCTCGCGGCAGGGAACGTCGTCGGCCTCGATGCGCTCCGAGCATTCCTCCGCCCGCACTCCGAAGTCATCGCCGACAGCGACGCTGCTCTTTCCGGTCTTCCGGAAGCACCGTTGGTCGCCCTCGTGGATGAGATCGAGCGGGATGGACACGGCCTGGTGATGTGCATGGGAAAGGGCGGGGTCGGAAAGACGACCATCGCCGCAGCCCTCGCGGTGGCGCTGGCTGCGAGGGGCCACGAGGTTCTGCTGACCACGACGGATCCCGCTGCTCACCTCACCGACACGCTGGGTGGAGCGGTCGAGGGCCTGACCGTCACGCGGATCGATCCGGACAGCGCGCTCGAGCAGTACCGCGCCCGCGTCATGGCGACGAAGGGGAAGGATCTCGACGCCCCCGGCCGCGCGGCCCTCGCGGAGGATCTGATGTCGCCGTGCACCGCGGAGGTCGCCGTCTTCCAGCAGTTCTCGCGCGCAGTGCACGATTCCCGCCGGACGTTCGTCGTGATGGACACGGCGCCGACCGGGCACACGCTCCTCCTCCTCGACACCGCGGGGTCCTACCATCGTGAGATCGCACGCCAGATGGGTTCCGCCGGCATGGCGTTCTCCACGCCCCTGATGCGGCTGCAAGACCGGTCGCAGACGAAGGTCGTCATCGTCACGCTGGCGGAGACGACGCCGGTCCTCGAAGCAGCCGGCCTCCAGGCCGACCTGGAGCGCGCCGGCATCCACCCCTGGGCCTGGGTGGTGAACGACTCCCTCGCCGCCGCGCGACCTCGGTCGGCGTTCCTGCGCGCGCGTGCGATCAACGAGGGGCCGCTGATCGCGCGTGTCCAGCACATCGCACAGCGGGTCGCTATCGTCCCCCTGCTCGCGGAAGAGCCGGTCGGTGTCTCACGGCTCTCCGCATTGGCAGGCGTCGCGGGGAAGTGAGGGCCTCACCCGCCGGATGCCGCAGGCGCGGTGCCCGCGACGGGAGAGGCGACCGGGAAGAGGCCGCGAACCAGCGCCCACGCGATCGCCGCTCCAACGAGTTGGGCGGCGATGAACGGCAGAACGGAGGCGGGTGCGATCCCGGCGAAAGTGTCGCTGAAGGCGCGCCCGATCGTGATCGCGGGGTTGGCGAAGCTCGTCGACGAGGTGAAGAAATACGCGGCGCCGATGTACGCGCCGACGGCGGGCGCGGCGAGGTGCGAACGCCCCGTGCGGACGAGGGCGAAGATCACCGACAGCAGACCTGCTGTCGCGACGACTTCGGCAAGGAAATGCGGCCAGGTCGCGCGGTCGGTCGTGCTCCACGCGATCGCGGGCGCCCCGAACATCAGATTCGCGAGGATCGCGCCGGCGATGCACCCGATGATCTGCGTCGGGATGTACGTCGCGGTGATCGCCCACCCCTTGCGGTGCAACAGCGCGTCCACCAGCGAGACCACCGGATTGAAGTGCGCGCCGGATACGGTCTGGAAGACGAGGATCAGCACGGCGAGGCCCAGCGCGGTGGCGAACGCGTTCTCGAACAGCGCAAGACCGGCATCCGACGGCGACAGCGTTTGGGCCGCGATGCCGGAGCCGACGACGACCGCCGCGAGGAGCGCGCTGCCGAGGAACTCGCCGGCCAGAGCGCGCGCCGTATTGGGGCTTACACGGCTCACGAGGCGCTGAGGAGCTGCGAGACGCGGTCCAGCGCGCCCGGCACCAGCCGGAAGTACGCCCAGGTGCCGCGCTTGCTGCGCGTGAGGAACCCGGCCGCGGTCAGGACTTTCAGATGATGCGACACCGTGGGCTGGCTGAGGCCGACCGGCTCGATCAGGTCGCAGACGCACGCTTCGGAGTCCGCGGATGCCGCGACGATGGACAGGAGGCGCAGACGCGTGGGGTCGGCGAGGGCCTTCATCGTCGTGGCGAGCTGCTCCGCCTCCTCTGCGGAGAGCGGCTCGCGCTGGAGCGGAGTACAGCATGCGCCGGTGGTGACGTCCGTCACTTCGAGCATCGTGGTCATGCATCGACGATAGTCGATATTGACAGATATCGATAGACCGCACAGGATGAGGTATCGATGTTCATCGATATTGATGGAGGAGGACGCCGTGACCCTGCTTGACCTGACGCCCCGTGTGGCGGAGGACGATCGTCTGACCATTCTTCCGGTCGCCGTCATCGGTGCCGGTCCGATCGGTCTGGCCGCTGCCGCCCACCTGCTCGAGCGCGGCATCGAGGTCGTGATCTTCGAGGCGGGCGACCAACCCGCAGCGAGCGTCCGCGCGTGGGGTCACACCCGCCTGTTCTCGCCGTGGAAGCACCTGGTCGACCCTGCGTCCCGCCGGCTGCTCGAGCGTCAGGGGTGGCAGCTGCCCGATCCGGAACGTGCTCCGACCGGTGCTGAGCTGGTCGAGAAGTACATCGAACCGCTGGCAGCGCTCGAGCCCCTTGCCTCGCGCCTGCGCACCGGGGTCGAAGTGCTCGGCGTGACCCGTGAGGGCATGGACCGGACCCGCACTCGGGCACGCTTCGCGACACCGTTCTCGTTGCGCGTCCGAACCGCTGAGGGCGTGGTCGAAGATGTCGCCGCCCGCGCGGTGATCGACGCATCCGGAACCTACCGCTCGCCCAACCCGCTGTCCTCGGGTGGGCTCGATCTGCTCGGGATGGCGGAGATCGCCGATCGCGTCACCCCTGCTCTGCCGGACGTGCTCGGGCGGGACCGTGCACTCTTCGCAGGCCGGCACACGACGGTCGTCGGAGCCGGACACTCCGCGGCGAACACCCTGCTCGGCTTGGTCGCGCTGGGCCGGCAGGAGCCCGGCACCGAGGTGACCTGGCTGATCCGCAACGCGCAGGCCGTGCGGGTCTCCTCGTCTGCGGACGACGAGCTCGCCGACCGGGCTCGACTCGGGAGCCGCGTCGACCAGGCGGTCGCCGAAGGAACGATCACCGTCCTGGACGGCTTCGAGATCATCCGCGCCCAGCGGCGCGGCGACGACGTCGAACTCGTCGGACACCGCCGCGGCGAGGTCGTCACGCACGTCACAGACATCGTCGTGAACGCGACCGGCTTCCGTCCGGATCTGCGCATGCTGCGCGAGATCCGCCTCGAGCTCGACGACATCGTCGAGGCGCCCAAACGGCTCGCTCCGCTGATCGACCCGAACGTGCACTCCTGTGGCACGGTCGAGCCGCACGGCTTCCGCGAGCTCACCCACCCGGAGAAGGGCTTCTTCATCGTCGGAATGAAGTCGTATGGGCGCGCCCCCACCTTCCTCCTCGCCACCGGATACGAGCAGGTCCGGTCCGTGGCAGCCTGGCTGGCCGGCGACACGGCGGCCGCGTCGAACGTGGAGCTCGTGCTGCCCGCGACCGGGGTGTGCTCCACCGACGCGAACGACGGCGGTGGATGCTGCTCGTGACGCGGATCCGCGCCATGGCGGCATCCGACTGGCCGGCTGTCGAGGAGATCTATCGGCAGGCGATCGAGGAGGGGGAGGCGACCTTCGAAACCCGGACGCCGACCTGGGAGGCCTTCGACGCCGGCAAGCTCGCCGCGCCGCGGCTGGTCATCATGGACGACGCCGATCAGGTCGTCGGCTGGGCGGCCGCCTCGGCCGTCTCGGCGCGGCCCGCCTATCGAGGGGTGATCGAACACTCGGTCTACGTCCACCGGGATGCGCGCGGCCGAGGATTCGGGCGACGTCTGCTCGCGGCGTTCGTCGAGGCATCCGACGCGGGAGGCTTCTGGACGATCCAGTCGAGCGTGTTCCCCGAGAACACCGCCAGCCTGCGTGTGCATCAGTCGGAGGGATTCCGCGCCGTCGGCATCCGTGCACGCATCGCGCGTTCGTCCCTGGGTGCGCATGCCGGACAATGGCGCGACACCGTTCTGATCGAACGCCGCAGCGAGGTGAACGGGACCGACTGAGTCGGCGAGGCGCAGCGCGCCTCGGGACATAGACTGCGGTCTATGAGTGCAGGGGCGGACCGCCACGAGCTGACGGCTCTCGGCGACCCCACCCGCGCGCGGATCGTGCGGCTGATCCGCGATTCGCCGGACGGGCGTACCCTCGTCGGGCGCCTTGCGGACGCGCTCGGACTGCGTCAGCCCACCGTCAGCCACCACATGAAAGCCCTCGCTGCGGACGGCATCGTGCAGCGGCATCCCGAGGGGCGCGTCGTCTGGTACTCCCTCGACCCCCGCCAGGCGGCACGTGTCGACGCACTGCTCGGAGGCGACGCCACCCGGTCGGAGAGCGAGCCGGATCTGCCGCGCATCGTCCGCGACCTCGCCGAGCGATACCGCGGCACCTTCAGTCCTGAGACCGTCGAGCGGTACGTGACCGAGAGTCGGGAGCTCCTCTCGCGGGGTGGTCCTGCGTCGCTCCTCGGGTCGCGGATCGCGGCGTTCGCCACTGTCCGCCTCGACGCGCTCGCCCGATCCGAAACGACGCCTCACGCCGTTCCCGAAGTGCTGTTCGTCTGCGTGCAGAACGCCGGGCGGTCGCAACTGGCAGCCGGCATCCTCCGTCAGCTCGCCGGCGATCGCGTGATCGTGCGTACTGCCGGTTCCGCGCCCGCCGACGCGGTGCGGGCGACGATCGTGAGTGCACTCGACGAGATCGGCGTGCCCCTCGGAGGCGAGTTCCCCAAGCCGCTCACCGACGAGGCCGTCCGCGCCGCCGATGTGGTCGTGACGATGGGATGCGGCGACGCATGCCCCGTCTACCCGGGTCGGCGTTACCTCGACTGGGAACTCGAGGACCCCGTGGGGAAGTCCCCGGACGTCATCCGCGGGATCCGCGACGACATCGAGGAGCGCGTGCGGGCGCTCCTCGCAGAGGTCCTCGCGGGCTGATTGTTCACCCACGTGTAACCGTAGATCAATAGATCGTGATCTATGCTTTCAGGGAAGAAAGCGAGACACCATGACCGACAAGCCCACCGTCCTCTTCGTCTGCGTCCACAACGCCGGACGCTCCCAGATGGCCGCCGGATTCCTCCGCGAGCTCGGCGGCGACGAGATCGACGTCCTCTCGGCCGGGTCTGCGCCGAAGGATCAGATCAACCCCGTCGCGATCGAGGCGATGGCCGAGGAGGGCATCGACATCGCCGACAACACACCGAAGGTGCTGACGGTCGATGCGGTCAAGGAATCCGACGTCGTCATCACGATGGGATGCGGCGACGTGTGCCCGATCTTCCCCGGGAAGCGCTATGAGGACTGGGAGCTCGACGACCCGGCCGGCCAGGGCATCGAGGCCGTGCGCCCGATCCGCAACGAGATCCGCCGTCGTGTGGAGGCGCTGATCGACGATCTGCTCCCCGATCGGGTCAGCGCATGACAGCCGCGAGGGGGCAGGACGCGCTGCTGTCCGCGGACTCCGTGCTCCACCGGGCGGCGGAGCGTCTCGCGTCGCAGTTCGCCGGGATGGTGAGCGAGGAGACCGTCGAGCGGGTCGTCTTCGAGTCCTACACCGCCCTCGCGCGCAGTGCTTCGGTTTCGACCCACCTGCCGTCGCTCGCCGAGAAGTTCGCCCGCGACCGGCTCACGGCGCTCGCGCAGTCCCGCGGCCATATCGCGAAGCCCGTTCCAGAGGTGCTGTATGTCTGCGTCCAGAACTCGGGGCGCTCCCAGATGGCGGCCGCGCTCACGCGCCACCTCGCCGGCGGTCGTGTGCACGTGCGCTCCGCCGGCTCCCGGCCGGGCGAGGGCATCCTCCCGTCCGTCGTGAAGGTGCTCGCCGAACTCGGCATCGCGGTCTCGGACGAGTTCCCCAAGCCCCTCACGGATTACGTCGTCCGCGCCGCGGACGCGGTCGTCACGATGGGATGCGGCGATGCGTGCCCTCTCTACCCGGGCAAGCGGTATCTCGATTGGGATCTGGCCGACCCTGCCGACCTCACTCTCGAGGGGGTGCGCGCTGTCCGCGACGACGTGCGCGCACGCGTCGAAGAGCTCCTCGCCGAACTGGTGCCGGCCGTACGGGCGTAGGCCTGCGCGTCACGAGCGGGGCGGAATCGGAGAGCGGAGGATAGGGGATTCGAACCCCTGAGAGCTTTCACTCAACACGCTTTCCAAGCGTGCGCCATAGGCCACTAGGCGAATCCTCCGTGGCCCTTGCGGGCCGCCGACAATCCTACCTTGCGGTTTCGCGTGCCGAGTGACGACCCCTTCGAGCGGCCCTGCCCGGCCGTCGGCGAGCCCATCCCCGGCATCCGGTTTGGCTCACCGTGCCGCGCTCGCTGGGCAGGATGTGCGGTTTCGACCCGGGGATGCCGCCGGAATCGTCCACCGAACCCCGCGGCGCGGCATGGAGTGGACACGATGTGCGGGCATCGCCCCGGGCCGGTCACGGAAAGCGTCCACTGAACCAGCCACCTGGCCAGGCACCCGACGCACCCACGAAGCCGGCCCGCTACTTCACGCGCGCGGCCCCCGACCCCGCGTACACGCTTCCCGGCCGCACGACGAGCGAACGCGGCGCCAACAGTGCGAGCAGCCGCCGCGGCGTCTCGACCTGCGCCAGCATCGCGGCGCGCACGCTCTGCGCGGCATCCGCGAGCGCGTCGCCCTGCCAGAACGCGTGCTTGCCGCCGGGCGCGTAGCTCGCGCGCTCGATCGCGCTGATCAGCACGCTCATCTCCGTCGCGGGGGCGCCGTGCTGTTCGACGAGCCGGACGCCGAGGCTCCGCGGACTCTCGCTCGCCGGCACATCGATGCCGAGGTCGATCGCGGTGTCCTGCACGGCGAGCCACGCGGCTGCGGCATCGCCCGTGCGCGCCGAGGTCAGCGTCTGGCGGCGTCGCACCTCGCGGATGCCGGCGGGAATGGACAGCGCCAGCAGGATGCCGATCACGACGGACAGCGCGGGCAGGGGGTTCACGGTCGTTCCGGTGGCGCCGGCTTCGCTGCCCGACTGCTCGGTGTCGGCTTGGTCGGGTGTCACCCCGGTTCCCGCGGACGCCGAGCTGCTCGGCTGCGGCGAGGGGTTCGCCGGGTCGGCGAGGTCGCCGGGCGCGGAGCCGGCGGGCGAGAACGTCGTCGGCACACCCAGGCTGTTGGTCGGCTCGAACGGCACCCAGCCGATGCCGTCGAAGTACACCTCCGGCCAGGCGTGCAGCTGTCCGCTCGACACCGAGTACACGGTCTCGCGCTCGATCGCGTCGCTGGTCGCGCTGCCGGGAAGGTAGCCGACGACGATGCGGCTCGGCATCCCGAGTGTGCGTGCCATGAGCGCGAACGCCGACGCGTAGTGGATGCAGTAGCCCTCGCGCACCTCGAGGAACTTCGCGACGGCGTCGGTTCCCGACCCGTCGAAGCCCTCCTCGACGGGTGCGTCGAGGGAGTAGGTGAAGTCGGTGCCGCGGAACCACGCCTGCAGCGCGACGAGCGCGTCGTAGTCGTTCGTCGTGCCGGCCGTGACCTCGGCGGCCAGATCGCCGACGATCGGGGAGATGTCGTCCGGCAGCGCCGTCGTCCCCTCGCGCTGGTCCGTGCCGCCGGCCTCCCGCGCACGGATCTGCTCCAGCGTGGGCCGCGGCACGTTCGTGATGACCTCGTAATTCTGCCCCTGCGTCGTCGCCTGGCGCGCGACCACGGTCCGGTTGTACGGCGCGCCCGACCACTGGCCCTCGAGGCCGTTCACCGCGACGGCCGGGAACGAGACCGGCAGCCACGGCGACGCGAGGTTCAGCACCTCGACCGTCGTGACGTACTCGGTCACCCGGATGTCGTCGTCGACCTCGACGCCGCCGAGCGAGAGCTCGTTCTCGAGCGCGACCGTGCGCACCCGGTCGGGCTCCCACACGTCGCCCTCGAGCTGCGACAGCGTCGTCGCCCGCAGATACGGCGCCGAGGGTGCCGAGCTGCGGACGAGCAGCACCTCGACTTCTCGCGGGCGGCGCAGGTCGTCGCCCAGCTGTAGCGTCGCGTCGATCCCCGGACCGCTGCCGATGCTCCCCGCTCCGGCGCGCACCGTCGGCTCGGGCAGCAGCGGCACCGCGACGAGCGCCACCACGACGGCGATTGCGCCGATGCCCAGCGCCGTGGCCGGGACGCCCGCCGTGCGCGTCGCCTCGCGGTCGACCGGCTCCTCGCGGGATCGGGTGTCGGTGCGCATCAGGAAGAGGATCGCGGCCGCGAGCAGCACGAACGCCATGATGTCGACCTCGCCCGGCACCGCGATCGACGGGATGAGCGAGACGGCGATGAGTCCGATCGCGGCCAGCAGCGGCATCCGCGCCGTGAGGACGACGTGGTCGATGATGATCGTCAGCAGGCCCGTGCCGCCGACGATGAGGAGGGAGAGCGCGAGTCCGGCATCCAGCGGCGCCGCTCCGAGCGCGATCTGCTCCGCCGCGAGGGAGAGCAGCCCCGGCAGCTCGCGCACCGTCTCCGGGGTCGGGATGATCCACAGGAGCGCCGTCTCGCGGAGGAAGACCAGCATCATGAACGCGACCCAGACCGCGGCTTCGATCAGGCTCACCGCGAGGGCGGGCAGGCGGTAGCGCCGGGCGATGTAGCCGGCGGCGAGCACGGCGACGGCCAAGACGATCGCCCCGACGAGCCAGCTGCTCGGGCGCACGACCCGCATGAGCGGAAGGAGCGCCGCGAACACCGCGACGAGCACCCCGATCGTCAGGGTCAGGTCCGCGCCCCGGCGGGCGCCGCGCTCATCGGAGGGCATGACTGACTCCGCGCTCCGCAGCGGCCGCCCACGAGACGGCCAGATCACCGTCCGGGTCGATCGCGGCGGCGTGCCATCCCAGGTCGGCGGCGTGCTCGAGGGCGTCGCCGACGGGTGCGACGGCCAGCAGCAGGGGGAGGGTGCTGTGGTGGACGACCGGGGCGAGGGTCTCGGCATCCTGCGGGTCGATGCGTCCGACGATCAGCACGACCGGTCCGGTCATGACCCCGGCGAACACACGCACGAGCTTGCCCAGGTGGTCGTCGCGCCGTGCGGTGAGGCTCGCGAGCTGTGTGACGAGCCCCTCGACCTCGGTCATGTCGCCGCCGTCGATGCGCTCGGCGAGCAGCGACCCGTCCGAGTCGATCACCTCGACGGCATAGCCGTCGTGTACGAGGCGCGCGACGACCGAGACGCACGCCGAGACCGCCGCCTCGAACCCGGGGTCGGCGCCCGGCGCCTGCATGGCCTCGGGGGAGTACCGCAGCACGCCGAGGTCGAGCACGACGGTCGCCTCGGGGGTGGACTCCTGCTCCTCCTGCCGCACCATGAGCTCGTCGCGGTGCGCGGTGGCGCGCCAGTGGATGCGGCGCATCGAGTCGCCGGAGGCGTAGGGGCGCGCGATCAGGTTGTCGGCGCCCTGTCCGAGCTGGTTGTTGCTCGTGTGCAGACTGCCGCCCGCCTCGCCGGCGAAGTTCGTCAGCGGCGGCAGGTCGATCACGGCGGGGGCGACGGTCACGGGGGTCCGCTGCCCGAAGATCGTCGTGCGCCGGGCCAGGCCGAACGGGTCGGACGACGTCACCTGCAGAGGGCCGAGCGGGTGGATGCCGCGCCGTGCGCCCGTGAGCACGTAGGAGAGCTGCACGACGCGCTCCGCACCGCGGAGCCCCGACCCGAGCGCGGGGAACACTCCCTGCGCACGCGCGGACAGTCCTCTCGAGACCGTGTCGCGCCACGTCCCGGGGGCGGTGGGCAGCGCGGTCCGCACACCCACCCGCACCGTGACGAGCGTGTCGCGTCCGACGGTGGCGACGTCGGGCGAGAGCGATCGGGTGACCGTCTCGGAGCGGCGCGTCAGGTAGAGCGATGCGACGCTCGCGCCGAGGGCGGCAAGGAGCATGAGCCCGAAGTACATCAGTTCGGGGATGCCGGCTTCGTTCGCGATGACGAAGCACGCCACGGCCAGCACGAGCGCGCCCGTTCCTCGGGCGGTCAGCGGCCAGAAGCGTCTCATCTCGCGCTCACTGGCGGGCGGCGATGGGCACGCGGATGTTCGCGGCGATGCGCTCGAGGATCGTCGCGATCGCATCGGCGGTCGTGCGCGCCCGGGCACCGCCGGCCGACCGCGTCGGGATCAGGCGGTGGGAGAAGACGGGGATCAGGAGTGCGGTGATGTCGTCGGGGATGACGAATCCGCGTCCGTCGAGCGCGGCCCACACCTTCGCGGCCCGTACGAGCTGCAGGGTCGCCCGTGGGCTCGCGCCCAGGCGCAGGTCGGAGTGGGTGCGCGTGGCACCCGCGAGCGCGACCGCATACTCCTCGATGGCCGGCGCGACGTGCACCGCGCGGGCCCACGCGATGAGCTCGGCGACCTTGCCCGACGTCGCGACCGGGGCGATCGCGTCGAGCGGGTTCACCGTGTCGCGCTGGCGCAGCATGAGCGCCTCGCTGCGGGGGTCGGGGTAGCCCATCGAGATGCGCATCATGAAGCGGTCGCGCTGCGCCTCGGGGAGCGCATACGTCCCCTCCATCTCGAGCGGGTTCTGCGTCGCGACGACGAGGAAGGGCTCCGGCAGCATGTGGGTCTGCCCGTCGACGGTGACCTGGCCCTCTTCCATCGCCTCCAGCAGCGCGGACTGCGTCTTGGGGGAGGAGCGGTTGATCTCGTCGGCGATCACGATGTGCGCGAAGATCGCGCCGGGCTTGAACTCGAACTCCCGGTCGACCGGGTTGAAGACGCTGACGCCGGTCACGTCTCCCGGCAGCAGGTCGGGTGTGAACTGGATGCGGCGGACGGTCGCGTCCACGGACGCCGCGAGGGCCCGTGCGAGCATGGTCTTGCCGACTCCGGGCACATCCTCGATGAGCAGGTGCCCCTCCGCGAGGAGACAGACGAGGGCGCTGCGCACCGCGTCGGGCTTGCCGTCGATCACCCGTCCCACCGAGGCCAGGATGCCGTCGGTGACCCGCGCGAATCCCTCCGCGGTGAGGGCGCCCGAGTGTGCGCCGGCCGCACCGGCGGCGGCATCCGTCATCGCCGTCTCTGCCAACGCGACCCCCTTGAATCGGCACAGGCGGGCGTCCTCGCCCCCTGTCGATCGTAACCCGCACGTCTGCGGGGCGGGTCTGGGAGATGGCTGTCCATCCCGCGCTGCTCCGAGGGACCTTGGGCCTGCCGTCGATCGCCCTGGACGGGCATGATGGCCCCATGACCGAGACCGCCGGACGAACACGCGTCCTCCTCATCGCGCTGGTCTCCGGCGTGGTACTCGTCGTCGTGATCGCCCTCATCGCCGTGTTCGCGAGAGGCGGCACGACCCAGCTGGACGAATCGACGCCCGAAGGGGTGGTGCAGCGGTACGCGCAGGCGGTCGTCGACGGAGACGCGCATGCCGCGCGCGGCTACCTCGTGCCCGAGCTCGCCGACGACTGCGACCGCGTCTCGCCGTCGAGCGACGATATCCGTGTGACGCTGCTGGAGACCACCGAGCACGATGAGAGCGCCCGCGTCCGGGTGCTGATCGTCACGGTCTACGGCACCGGTCCGCTCGGACCGGACGAATACGAGAGCGAAGAGGTCTTCGACCTCGTCGAGGTCGATGGCGAGTGGCTCATCGAGACGACGCCGTGGCAGCTGGCCGTGTGCGTCTCGGGGGGCTGACGCGATGACCACCGAGGTGCGCACCGCCCCTGCGGTTCCGACGTCCGGGCGCGGCCAGACCGTCGTGCGCCGCATCATCGTCTTCGCGATCCTGTTCGCCCTCGTGGTGATCTCGGCCACCGGCCTGAGCGGACTGCTCGACCGCGCGATCGGCGCGCGCAGCATGGTCGGGGCCGGTGAGACCGCCCTGGCCCTGGCCCTGGCGTTCGCGCTCATCGGTGCGCCGCTGGCCGGCGTGCTGTGGTGGTGGGAGCGCCGCCGGCTGACCCGCGACCCGTCCGAGCGTGCGTCGCTCGTCTGGGCGCTCTACGTGATCGCGATGTCGGTCGTGTCGCTCGTGACGGCGGCGACCTCGCTCGCGGTGGCGGCGGCCGCGGGCATCGACGGCGAGTGGGAATCGTCCGCGCTGTCCACGGGCCTCGTGTGGTCCGGCGTGTGGGTGTGGCACCGGCACATGCGACTCAGCACGGTCACGGCGCCGACGCGGCTGCCCGACGTCGCCGTCGTGCTCGGCTCCGTCTTCGGGCTCGCCGTCGCGGTCTCGGGGGCGATCAGCGCGCTCGCGGTCGTGATCTCGCAGGCACTCGTGGGCGTCAGCCCGGTGCTCGTGTCGTCGTCGCAGTGGGTCGTCGCCGTCCTGCAGGCGCTCGTGTGGTGCGTGCTCGGCGCACTCGTCTGGGCGTGGCACTGGTACGCGGAGCGGGCGCGCGCCGCGCGCGGCACCTTCGCCGGGGTCGCCCTCGTGATCGTGAGCGGCGTGGCGGCGGCCGTGACGCTGTTCGCGGTCGGCACCGCGCTGTTCGTGCTGCTGCGGGCGCTCTTCGACACCGATCCGCTCGCCGACGTGCTCGCACCGCTCGATGTCGCGCTCGCCGCAGCCCTCGTCGGCGCGATCGTGTGGACGTATCACGCGGGCGTGGTCGCGGAACGCTCGCCGCAGACGCGGCGCGGGGCGCGCCTCGTCGTCGCCGCGATCGCGCTCATCGGCGCGGCGAGCGGCTTCGGCGTCATCGTGAACGCCCTGCTCGCGACGCTCGGCGATCCGCTCGTCGAGAACGATCCCCGCACGCTGCTGCTCGGCGGCCTCAGTGCGCTCGTGATCGGCGCGCCGGTGTGGTGGATCGCCTGGCGCCCGGCCCGGCCCGTGACGGCCGAGCAGGCGGCCGACCCGGCGCGGCGCGTGTATCTCGTCGCGATCTTCGGCGCGAGCGCCGTCGTCGCGATCATCACGATGCTGATCATCGGGTACCGGCTGTTCGAGTTCGGCCTCGATCCCACGGGGTCGGCCGGTCTCGTGGAGCGCATCCGCGCACCCCTCGGACTCCTCGCCGCAACGGCCCTCGTCTTCGGGTACCACTTCGCGATCTGGCGCCGCGACCGCGCCCTCGCGGCACCCCTCGCTCCCCGCCAGACCATCGGGCGCGTGATCCTCGTGACCTCGGGGGACCCCGACGACATCGGCAAGCGCGTCCGGACCGAGACGGGGGCACCGGTGAGCGTCTGGCAGCCGGCGGACGCGAGCGCGGCGCTCCGGGACGAGGACGTGCCGGAGGTCCTGGCCGCCCTCCAGGGGATGTCAGCGCCGCGCGTGCTCGTGATCGCGGTGCCCGGCGGCGCTCCGCACGTCATCGCCCTCGCCGACTGAGGCGCCGTCAGCAGCGCGTCGCGGAACGGTTAGACTGGTGACAGCTCTCCGCGAGGCGGCATCCAGGCCAACTCCCCCAGGACGGAAACGTAGCAAGGGTAACCAGGCTCTGCCGGGTTCGCGGAGAGTCTTACTTTTTCCCGGACGACAGATCGCGACGCGGCGACAGATCTCGATACGCCGCCTTCGCCGGCTACTCGATCTAGAGTCGAAGCCGCGTCAACGCGGGAACCCCCGCATTGACCCGGCGCGACTCTAGGCTGGGAGCGTGGCGCAGAGCATCTTCATCACCTCGGCCGAAGGACACTCGGGCAAGTCGACGGTCGCTCTGGGAGTGCTCGAGGCCCTGAGTCACGCGACGCCGCGCATCGGGGTCTTCCGTGCGATCGCGCGGTCCACGGTCGAGCGCGACTACGTGCTCGAGATGCTCCTCGCGCACGACGGCGTCGATCTGGACTACGACGATTGCATCGGCGTGACCTACGACGACGTCCGTGCGGATCCGGATGCCGCGCTCGCGACGATCGTCGAACGCTACAAGGCCGTGGAAGCGCAGTGCGACGCCGTGGTCGTGGTCGGCAGCGACTACACGGATGTGGGGAGCCCGGCGGAACTCGCGTACAACGCACGCATCGCCGCCAACCTCGGCGCCCCCGTGCTGCTCGTGCTCGGCGGGCGCTCGGCGCAGGACGAGACCCAGCCGGAGCTCCTCGGCTCGTCGCTGCCACGGACGGCCGCCGAGATGGGCAAGATCGCCGATCTCGCGCTCGCCGAACTCGCGCACGGCCGGGCCGAGCTCTTCGCGGTCATCGCCAACCGCGCCGACCCGGACTGCGCGGATGAGGCCATCGCGGCGATCGAGCGTTCCCTCGCCGCCTCGCTCGCCCCCGCGCACGCGAAGGTGCCGGTGTGGGCGATTCCCGAAGACCGCTATCTCGTCGCGCCCTCCATGCGCGGCATCATGCGCTCGGTCGGCGGAGAGCTGCTCGCGGGCGATCCCGACCGCCTCACGCGCGAAGCCCTCGGCGTGGTGGTCGCGGGCATGTCGATGGTCAACGTCCTGCCGCGGCTGCTCGAGGGCGCGGTCGTGATCATCCCGGCAGACCGCTCCGAAGTGCTGCTCGCGACACTGCTCGCGAATGCATCCGGCACATTCCCGTCGATCTCCGGGATCGTGCTGAACGGCGGGTTCGAACTGCCCGAACCCGTCACGCGACTGCTCGACGGACTCGGCTCCAACGTGCCGATCATCACCACCGACCTCGGCACGTACGAGACGGCTGTGCGCATCATGAGCACGCGCGGCCGGCTCGCCGCCGATTCGCAGCGGCGCTACGACACCGCCCTCGCGCTGTTCGAGACGAACGTCGACACCGACGAGCTGCTCCGTGCGTTCGGCGTCGCACGCGCGACGGTCGTGACGCCGCTCATGTTCGAGTTCCAGCTCATCGAACGCGCGCGCGCCGAACGCAAGCGGATCGTGCTGCCCGAGGGCGACGACGACCGGGTGCTCCGCGCCGCGGCGACCGTCCTCAAGCGCGGCATCGCAGACCTCGTGATCCTGGGCGAGCCGTTCGAAGTGCGCTCGCGCGCGATCGAGCTCGGAATCGACATCCAGCGCGCCGAAGTGCTCTCGCCGTTCGACCCGGTGCACGTCACGAAGTTCGCCGAGGAGTACGCGCGACTTCGTGCCCACAAGGGCGTGACGCTCGAGAAGGCCGCCGACACGGTGACGGACGTGTCGTATTTCGGCACGCTCATGGTGCACCTGGGACTCGCGGACGGCATGGTCTCCGGCGCCGCGCACACGACGGCGCACACGATCCGCCCCGCGTTCGAGATCATCAAGACCAAGCCCGGCGTGTCGGTGGTCTCTTCGGTGTTCCTCATGGCCCTCGCCGACCGGGTCCTCGTCTACGGCGACTGCGCGGTGATCCCCGATCCGACCTCGGAGCAGCTCGCCGACATCGCGATCTCGTCGGCGGCGACCGCTGCGCAGTTCGGCATCGAGCCGCGTGTCGCGATGCTGTCGTATTCGACGGGGGAGTCCGGGTCGGGCGCAGAGGTCGAGAAGGTCCGCGTCGCGACGGCGCTCGTCCGCGAACGCGCACCGGAGCTCCTCGTGGAGGGGCCGATCCAGTACGACGCGGCCGCCGACGTCGCCGTCGCCGCGGCCAAGATGCCGGGATCGGCCGTCGCCGGCCGGGCGACGGTGTTCATCTTCCCCGACCTCAACACGGGCAACAACACGTACAAGGCGGTGCAGCGCTCGGCCGGCGCGATCGCGATCGGCCCCGTGCTGCAGGGTCTCAACAAGCCCATCAACGACCTCTCGCGGGGCGCGCTCGTCGACGACATCGTCAACACGATCGCGATCACCGCGATCCAGGCCCAGGGCGATCCGTCGCTCCTCACCGGGACGGGGGTGCCCTCGTGAGCGTCGTGCTCGTGGTCAACAGCGGCTCATCGTCCTTCAAGTACCAGCTGATCGACATGGATGCCGAGACCGTGCTTGCATCGGGCCTTGTGGAGCGCATCGGTGAGAAAACGGGGCGATCGGCCCACACCGTCTTCGCGGTCGCGGGCGACGGACCGGCCCCCACGATGCTGGACGCGACGTACGAACGGGAGCTGCCGATCCCCGACCACACCGCCGGATTCGCCGTCATGCTCGAGGCGTTCGCTGAGAACGGCCCGTCGCTCGAGGAGCGCGCCCCCGCAGCCGTCGGACACCGCGTCGTCCACGGCGGAGCACGGTTCTTCGAGCCCACCGTCATCACGCCGCTCGTCGAGATCAACATCGACGAGCTCTCGGTGCTCGCCCCGCTGCACAACCCCGCGAACCTGGCGGGCATCGTCGCCGCGAAGAAGGCGTTCCCCGACGTGCCGCACGTCGCCGTCTTCGACACGGCCTTCCACCAGAGCCTCCCGCGGGCGGCCTACACCTACGCGATCGACGCCGAGCTGGCGGCATCCCACCGCATCCGCCGCTACGGCTTCCACGGGACCTCCCACAAGTTCGTGAGCGAAGCCGCGGCCGACTTCGTCGGGCGTCCGCTCGCCGAACTCCGGCAGATCGTTTTCCACCTCGGCAACGGCGCGTCGGTCACCGCGATCGACGGCGGCCGATCGGTGGAGACATCCATGGGCCTCACGCCGCTCGAGGGGCTCGTGATGGGCACGCGCTCGGGCGACGTCGACCCGGCCGTCCTCTTCCAGCTCGCGCGTCGCGCCGGCATGTCGATCGACGACCTCGACGACCTGCTCAACAAGCGCAGCGGCCTGCTCGGCCTCTCGGGATACTCCGACTACCGCGACATCCGCGCGGCGATCCAGCGGGGCGAGGATGCGGCGCTGCTCGCATTCGAGGTGTACGTGCACCGCCTCCGCGCGTACGCGGGTGCGTACCTCGCCCAGCTCGGCGGCGTCGATGTGATCTCGTTCACCGCGGGGGTGGGCGAGAACACGCCCCTCGTCCGCGCCGCAGCCCTGGAGACTCTCGGCTTCGCCGGAGTGCAGATCGATTCCGCCCGCAACGAGGCGCCGGGTCGCGGCATCCGGGTCATCTCGTCGGATGCCTCGCGCGTGACCGTCCTGGTCGTGCCGACGAACGAAGAGCTCGAGATCGCCCGCCAGACGCTCGAGGCCGCGCGTCCGTGACCGAATCGGTGTAACCGCACCGAACCCCGTCGCACTACGCTGGCTAGGCGGCACGAAGAGGCGCCGAGCCCCGATATTCGCCCCTCGCCCGGAGGTTCTGCGTGGCCCTTGATCCCCTGCCTGATCTGACGACGTTCCAGGCGGTCCTGTTCGATCTCGACGGCGTGCTCACGCCGACCGCCGAAGTCCACATGCACGCGTGGCAGTCGATGTTCGAGGAGCTCTTCGCGGCGTGGGACATCCAGCCCCCGTACACCGAGCGCGACTACTTCGACTACCTCGACGGCAAGAAGCGCTACGACGGCGTCGCTAGTCTGCTCCGCAGCCGTGACGTCGAGGTGCCCTGGGGCGATCCGTCCGACGACCCGTCCGCCGACACGGTGTGCGGCATCGGCAACCGCAAGAACGAGGTGTTCTCCCGCGTCCTGCGTGCGGAAGGCATCGCTGCGTACCCCGGGTCGATCGCGCTCCTGGACGAGCTCCAGGCGGCCGGGATCCCGATCGCGGTCGTGTCGAGCTCGAAGAACGCCGAAGAGGTGCTGCGCACCGCAGGGCTGCGCGAACGCTTCCCGGTCGTGATGGACGGAGTGATCGCCGAGCGTGACCACCTCGCGTCCAAGCCCGCACCCGACGTCTTCGTCGAGGGGGCGCGCATGCTCGGTGTGGAGCCCGCGCGCAGCGCCGCGGTGGAGGACGCGATCAGCGGCGTGCAGTCCGCCGTCGCCGGCGGTTTCGCCCTCGTGATCGGTGTCGACCGCGGCACCGGCCCCGAGGAGCTCCGCCGCGCGGGTGCGCACCTCGTCGTCGAAGACCTCGCCGAACTGCTCGCACAGCCGCATGGCGACGCCCGCTCCGCATCCGACACCGAGGAGGAGTCCGCATGATCGACCGCGACCGGTTCCCCGTCGATCCCTGGAATCTCATCGAGAGCAGCTTCTCGATCGACGACGTCGGCGTCACCGAGACGGTCTTCTCCGTCGGCAACGGCTACCTGGGGCTGCGCGGCAACCATATCGAGGGTCGATTCGCCCTCGAGCACGGGACGTTCATCAACGGCTTCCACGAGACGTTCCCGATCCGCCACGCCGAACAGGCGTACGGCTTCGCCGAGGTCGGCCAGACGATCGTCAACGCCCCCGACGCGAAGGTCATGCGGGTCTACGTCGACGACGAGCCGCTCTCGCTCGACGTCGCCGATGTCCGCGAGTACGAGCGTGTCCTCGACATGCGCGCCGGAGTCGTGCGTCGCCGCGTGCGCTGGACCACGCCGTCGGGCAAGGACGTCCTGATCGAGGACGACCGCCTGGTGTCGTTCGAGGAGAAGCACCTCGCGATCCTGCGCCTCGAAGTCACGGTGCTCAACGCCGATGCGCCCGTGACGATCAACTGCCAGGTCATCAACCGTCAAGACGGCGAGAACGTCTACGGCGGCAGCCCCGCCGCACTCAAGAAGAGCGGCTTCGATCCGCGCAAGGCCGAGCGCATCCAGGAGCGTGTGCTGCAGCCCGAGGAGTACTGGCAGGACGGCGGACGCTCGGCCCTGTCGTACCGTGTCACCGAATCGGGCATGACGATGGCCGTCGTCGCCGACCACATCATCGAGACCGAGAACGAATACAACGCCCGGCGTCTGGTCGAGCCCGACATCGCGAAGAACGTCTTCCGCGTGCAGGCGAAGGCCGGCGTCCCGATCCGTGTGACGAAGCTCGTGAGCTACCACACGTCCCGCGGTGTGCCGGCACGCGAGCTCGTCGACCGGTGCCGCCGGACGCTCGACCGGGTCGAGGTCGAGGGCGTCGAACGCCAGTATGAGCGCCAGCGGGTCTGGCTCGACGGCTTCTGGGACAGGTCGGACGTCTGCATCGGCGGGCACGACGACATCCAGCAGGCCACGCGCTGGTGCCTGTTCCAGCTCGCCCAGGCAGCCGCGCGTGCCGACGGCCAGGGTGTGCCCGCGAAGGGCGTGACCGGCTCGGGGTACAGCGGCCACTACTTCTGGGACACGGAGATCTACGTCCTCCCCTTCCTGGCGTACACGACGCCGCTCTGGGCGCGCAATGCGATCCGCATGCGGTACCTCATGCTCCCGGCCGCTCGGCGCCGTGCGCACCAGCTCAACGAGCACGGCGTGCTTTTCCCCTGGCGCACGATCAACGGCGAAGAAGCGTCGGCCTACTACGCGGCCGGCACCGCGCAGTACCACATCAACGCCGACGTGAGCTTCGCGCTCGCGAAGTACGTCCGCGCCACCGGCGACGTCGAGTTCCTCCACCGCGAGGGCGTCGACATCGCCGTCGAGACGGCGCGCCTGTGGGCGACGCTGGGATTCTGGCGCACGAACGACAGCGACGGCGAGCAGTCGTTCCACATCCACGGCGTCACCGGACCCGACGAGTACACGACGGTCGTGAACGACAATCTGTTCACGAACGTCATGGCGCGCTTCAACCTGCGCTTCGCCGCCCGGACGGTGCGCGAGATGGCCGAGGACGACCCCGAGGCGTACCGCCTCATGATCGACCGGCTGCGACTCGACCCGGCGGAGGCGGAGGCGTGGGACCGCGCCGCGGAGGCGATGCACATCCCGTTCAGTCCGGCCCTCGGCATCCACCCGCAGGATGCCGTGTTCCTCGAGCGCGAGGTGTGGGATCTCGAGCACACGCCCGCCGATCAGCGACCGCTCCTGCTGCACTTCCACCCGCTCGTGATCTACCGCTACCAGGTGCTGAAGCAGGCCGACGTCGTGCTGGCGCTGTTCCTGCAGGGCAATCACTTCTCGGATGAGGACAAGCTCGCCGACTTCGAGTACTACGACCCGCTGACCACGGGGGACTCGACGCTGTCGGCGGTCGTGCAGGCGATCCTCGCCGCAGAAGTCGGTTACCAGGACCTGGCCCTGGAGTACTTCCGCGAGTCGATCTTCGTCGACCTGGGCGATCTGCACCACAACGCGTCCGACGGCGTCCATGTCGCATCCGCGGGTGGGGTGTGGACGGCGCTCGTGTGCGGCTTCGGCGGCATGCGCGACCACTTCGGCGAGCTGTCGTTCGATCCGCGCCTGCCTGCGGACTGGCCCGAACTGTCGTACACGCTGCACTGGCACGGGACGCCGTTGCGCGTCACGCTCCGTCGTGACGAGATGCGCGTCAGGGCCGGCGAGGGCGATCCGTTGACCTTCAGCGTCCGCGGCGAGGCGTTCGTGATCGGCCCGGACGAAGAGGTCGTCGTCCCGCTCCGCGGGCAGGGTCCGGTGATCGCCGGTCGGCCGTCGCTGAAGCAGTTCGCCGACATCCGTCGCGAGGACGGCACGCTGCTGTCGGCATCCGTTCCCACCGTCACCACGACGATCCCGATCATCGGCGCCGGAGCGGATGTCGACCACGGCGTGGACGCGTGAGGGGAGCTCCCTCCACCGTCGGCGACGCCGCCCCGCTGCATGTCCCCGCGACGCCGTAGGCTGAGTGCGTGACGACCGCTCTGTACCGCCGCTATCGTCCTGAGACGTTCGGCGAGATGATCGGGCAGTCCCAGGTGACCGAGCCCCTCATGACCGCGCTGCGCGGCGACCGCGTCGGACACGCCTACCTCTTCTCCGGACCGCGCGGGTGCGGCAAGACGACGTCGGCGCGCGTCCTGGCGCGCTGCCTCAACTGCGCCGAGGGGCCGACCGACGTGCCGTGCGGCGTATGCGACAGCTGCATCGAGCTCGGGCGCAACGGCGGCGGCTCGCTCGACGTCGTCGAGATCGACGCAGCGAGCCACAACGGCGTCGACGACGCGCGCGACCTGCGCGAGCGGGCGGTGTTCGCCCCCGCGCGCGACCGGTTCAAGATCTTCATCCTCGACGAAGCGCACATGGTCACGCCGCAGGGCTTCAACGCCCTGCTCAAGCTCGTCGAAGAGCCGCCCGAACACGTGAAGTTCATCTTCGCGACGACCGAGCCCGAGAAGGTCATCGGCACGATCCGCTCGCGGACGCATCACTACCCCTTCCGCCTCGTCCCGCCCGCGGCGATGCTCGACTACGTCCAGACGCTCTGCGAGACCGAAGGCGTCACGGTCGAGCCCGGCGTGCTCTCGCTCGTCGTGCGGGCCGGCGGAGGATCGCCGCGCGACACGCTGTCGCTGCTCGATCAGCTGATCGCCGGTTCGGAGGGCACGCTCGTCACGTATGCGCGCGCCGTCGCGCTGCTGGGCTACACGCATGCCGAACTCCTCGACGAGGTCGTGGACGCGTTCGGCGCTGCCGACGCCGCCGCCGCGTTCGCCGCCGTCGACCGCGTGGTGCAGACCGGGCAGGATCCACGGCGCTTCGTCGACGACCTGCTCGAACGGCTGCGGGATCTCATCATCGTCGACGCGACGGGTCAGGATGCCGCGTCCGTGCTGCGCGGCATCTCGGCGGACGAGCTGGCGCGCATGATGCGCCAGGCCGATGTCTTCGGCTCGCTCCGGCTGACGCGCACCGCCGACCTCGTCATCGCGACCCTCGACGAGATGACCGGCGCGACCTCGCCCCGCCTGCAGCTCGAGCTCATGGTCGCGCGCGTGCTCGCGCAGACCGGCTCCGCGCCGGTCGCGTCTCCGGCGACCGCGTCTCCGGCGGCCGCCGCTCCGGTGCAGGCGCCTGTTGCGGTGCCCCCGCCTCCGGCCGCCGCCGAGCGCGCACCTGCTTCGGCGCCCGAGCCCGCACGCGCCTCCGCGCCCCAGCCCGGGCAGGCTCCTGCGGCCTCGACCGCAGCCGCTGCCTCCGCGCCCGCGGAGCGGTCACCTGCGCCACCGGTGCCTTCTTCAGGAGAGCGCCCCCCAGCGCGGGCGCCCGCGGAGCCGGTGACGCTGCAGCACATGAAGGATGCCTGGCCCGAGGTGCTGTCGCAGCTCGAGGAGAAGAGCCGTTCGTCGTGGCTGCTCGCCTCCGGCGCGCGCGTCGTCGAGCTGAACGGCGATGTGCTCACTCTCGCGTTCCAGAGCGTCGCGGACGTCGCGCAGTTCAAGAAGCTCGCCGCCGGGAGCGGCCCGAGCGAAGACCTGCGTCAGGCGATCCTCGCCGTGCTCGGCATCCGCGTGAAGTATCTCGCCAAGCACGACAACCCGCACGGGTCGGCGGGCGGGTCGGCGGCTCCGCCCGCTCCCGAGCGGAGTGCACCGCCCGCGCCCTCCGCACCGCCCGCGAGTCCGCCCCGCGCGGTCTCGCACGCCGCCGCGCCCGTGACGGAGTGGGCCGTCGCCGCGATCCCGCGCGACGATGATGCACCGCCGGCCGACATGCCCGAACCGCCGATCGCCGAATCGCCGACGACCGTCGCGCAGTTCGCCGTCGACGACGAACCCGAAGACGCGGCGGACCCCGGCCGTGCGCGTGTGAGCACCCTCGCACCGCCCCGCGAGGGCGACGTGCTGCCCGCCCGCGACGTCGAGCCCTCGATCGAGCCCGAGGACGACGACAGCGCGGGCGACGAGATGGATGCCGCGTCCGACGCGCCCGTCCCGCCCGTCGTCGCGCGTCCGCTGCCCACCGCCGCTGCGCGTCCGCTCGCCGGGGGCGCCCAGCGCTACGGCGAAGCCGTCGTGCGACAGGTGCTCGGCGCGCGCTTCGTGCGCGAAGAGCCCTACGAGCCCCCGACGAGGTTCAGCTAGCCATGTACGACGGCATCGTCCAAGACCTCATCGACGAGTTCGGCCGCCTCCCCGGGATCGGCCCGAAGTCGGCTCAGCGCATCACCTTCCACATCCTGCAGTCTCCGTCCTTCGACGTCTCGCGGCTCGCGCATCTGCTCTCGGAGGTGCGCGAGAAAGTGCGCTTCTGCGAGATCTGCGGCAACGTCTCCGAACAGGATCGGTGCGGCATCTGCCGTGATCCGCGGCGCAACCCCGCGGTGATCTGCGTGGTCGAAGACGCGAAGGACGTCGCCGCGATCGAGCGCACACGCGAGTTCCGCGGGCTGTACCACGTGCTCGGCGGCGCGATCAGCCCGATCGCGGGTATCGGTCCCGACGACCTGCGTGTCACTCAGCTCATGCAGCGGCTCGCCGACGGCACGGTGCAGGAGGTGATCCTCGCCACGAACCCGAACCTCGAGGGCGAGGCGACCGCGACCTACCTGAGCAGACTGCTGCACACGCTCGAGATCTCGGTGACACGCCTCGCGTCGGGACTGCCGGTCGGCGGTGACCTGGAGTACGCCGACGAGGTGACGCTCGGCCGCGCGTTCGAGGGTCGTCGCGCGGTCCGATGACGGCGGCGGTGCAGCGCTTCGGGACGCGCGGCTCGTTGCTCTTCGCGGCCATGGCGGTCGTCTGGGGCATGCCCTACCTGTTCATCAAGCAGGCGGTCGACTCCTACTCGCCGGCATCCGTCGTGGCCGGGCGCACGCTGATCGCCGCGGTGCTGCTGTTGCCGTTCGCGCTCCGTCAGGGAGCGCTGCGTCCGGCGTTCGCCAAGATCGGCTGGGTGCTGCTGTTCGGCGCGATCGAGATGGCCGGCCCGTTCCTGCTCCTCGCGCACGCTGAGCAGACCCTGCCGTCCGGCCTCACCGGTCTGCTCGTGGCCACCGTGCCGCTGTTCGCGGCCCTCATCGCGTTCACGGGCGGCGACCGCGGAGTGCTCAAGCCCGCGCGCATCCTGGGCCTCGTCATCGGCTTCGTGGGTGTGGCGATCGTCGTCGTGGGGCCCGGCCTCGCGGCGGGTGGCACCGCCGGGCTCGTCGCGGTCGGCGAAGTCCTCCTCGTGGCGATCGGCTATGCGATCGCGCCCTTCATCGTCGCGGGCAAGCTGCGCGACGTCCCCGCGCTCGGAACGGTCACGATCTCGCTCGCCGCCGTCGGGCTGGCGTACCTCCCGATCGCGCTGCTCACCCAGAACCGGGTGCCCACGGCGCAGAGCACGGTCTCGCTGCTGGCCCTCGCGGTCCTGTGCACCGCCGTCGCGTTCATCCTGTTCTTCGCGCTCATCGCCCACGTCGGACCGGCCCGCGCGCCGCTGTTCACGTACGTCAACCCCGTGGTCGCCGTTGTGCTGGGCGTCATCGTCCTCGGCGAACAGATCACGGTGGGCCTGCTGATCGGCTTCCCGCTCGTCATCCTGGGGTGCTGGCTCGCCGCGACCGGGGGAACGGTCCGCACCCGGCCGCCCGCCGAGGAGCTGCCGCCGGTCGCGCCGGGCTGACCTCAGCGCAGCACTTCGACCAGCGCGACCCACGACACCAGGATTCCGGTGACGATCGCGAGGATGCACCCTGCGGCGACCAGGAACAAGCCGGAGGGAGATCCCACCCCCACCGCGACGGCACCGGCGAGGTAGGGCGCGATCGGCAGGAACCCGAACGCCGACTTCACCGGCTTCGCCTGAGCGTGCGGATCGTGATCGGCGAAGATCGCGCGTGTGGCCTGCACCTGGAAGGCGCCGGCGCAGACAGCCGCGATCGCGAGGAGGGCGGCGAACCACACCCGCGAGATGTCCGGGACCAATCCGAGACCCGAACCGACGATCGCGAGCACGAGAGCCGCGATTCCCGCCGCGAGCCGAGCCGTGAGGGATCGGGCCTTCACGATCTCGGAGATGTTCACGCTCGAGGCGACGATCACCAGACCCGCCAACGCGGCCGTTGCGCCGACCATCGCGACGTTGAAGTCCGACCACCGTTCGAGACCTTCGATCATGGTCGGGATGCTATCGTCTGCCCGGCCGCCGTCACATGATTCGGGCGGCATACCGCATCCGTAAGATGGTGCGTCGGGGCGGGGCATCCGGATCGTCCGCCCATCACCACACGCGCGTCACGGGAGTGACGTCTTCGGGAGTGTCATCGTGGCGTTGTTCGTCCAGAAGTACGGCGGGTCGTCGGTCGCCGACGCGGAGAGCATCAAGCGCGTCGCCAAGCGCATCGTCGACACGCGCCGTGCGGGCCACGACGTCGTGGTGGCGGTCAGCGCGATGGGCGACACGACCGACGAGCTGCTCGACCTGGCCGCACAGGTCGCCCCGATCCCGGCGCCGCGCGAACTCGACATGCTGCTCTCGAGCGGCGAACGCATCTCGATGGCGCTCCTGGCGATGGCGATCCACTCGATGGGCTTCGAGGCCCGGTCCTTCACCGGCAGCCAGGCGGGCATGATCACGACCGCCGACCACGGCTCCGCCCGCATCGTGGACGTCACGCCGGTGCGGCTGCGCGAGGCGCTCGACGAGGGCGCGATCGTCATCGTCGCCGGCTTCCAGGGCTTCAACCGCGACACGCGCGACATCACGACCCTCGGGCGCGGGGGATCGGACACGACCGCCGTCGCGCTCGCGGCGGCGCTCGACGCCGATGTGTGCGAGATCTACAGCGACGTCGACGGCATCTTCACCGCCGACCCGCGCGTCGTGCCGAAAGCCCGCAAGCTCGGCCGCATCTCGAGCGAGGAGATGCTCGAACTGGCCGCGAACGGCGCGAAGGTGCTCTACATCCGCGCGGTCGAGTACGCCCGTCGTCACGGCGTGCTCATCCACTCGCGGTCGACGTTCAGCTCGGGCGAGGGCACATGGGTGCTCGGTCCGGGGATGACTCTGCCCGCAGGTGCTGCGGGCGCAGAAGGAGAAGACATGGAAGAGCCGATCGTCGCCGGTGTCGCGACCGACCTCAGCCAGGCCAAGATCACGGTGATCGGCGTCCCCGACGTCCCCGGCAAGGCCGCCGAGATCTTCAAGATCGTCGCGAAGTCCGGCGCCAACGTCGACATGATCGTGCAGAACGTGTCGGCGGCATCGACGGGCCGCACGGACATCTCCTTCACGCTGCCCAAGGAAGACGCCGCGACCGCGCTGCGGGCCCTCGCCGCCGAGCAGGGCGACGTCGGCTTCGAGAGCCTGGTGCACGACGACCAGATCGGCAAGCTCTCGGTCGTCGGCGCGGGCATGCGCACGCACTCGGGCGTCTCGGCGACGCTGTTCGAGGCGCTGAGCGTCTCAGGAATCAACATCGAGATGATCTCCACGAGCGAGATCCGCATCTCCGTCGTCGTCCGCGGCGACGACCTCGCCGAGGCGGCCCGCGTCGTCCATACCGCGTACGGCCTGGACGGGGATGCCGAAGCGGTCGTCCACGCCGGCACCGGTCGCTGAATTCGAGAAAGGTAGCATCACCACATGACCCGCATCTCCGATTCCGGACTCACCGTCGCCGTCGTCGGCGCCACCGGCCAGGTCGGCACCGTCATGCGCGAGATCCTCGCAGAGCGCGCTTTCCCGATCGGAGAGCTGCGCCTGTTCGCGACGGCGCGCTCCGCCGGGACCTGGGTCGAGTTCGCGGGCACGACGATCGTGATCGAAGACGTCGCCACCGCCGACCCGGCGGGAATCGACATCGCGCTGTTCTCCGCCGGTGCGACCGGAAGCCGCGCGCACGCGCCGCGTTTCGCCGAGGCCGGCGCGATCGTGATCGACAACTCCAGCGCCTGGCGCATGGACCCCGAGGTGCCGCTCGTCGTCAGCGAGGTCAACCCGCACGCGATCCGCGAGGCGCGCAAGGGCATCATCGCGAACCCCAACTGCACGACGATGGCGGCGATGCCCGTGCTGAAGGTGCTCGACGCCGAGGCCGGCCTCGAGCGCCTGATCGTCAGCACCTACCAGGCGGTGAGCGGATCGGGCATCGCGGGTGCCGAAGAGCTCCTCGGCCAGGTCGAGGGCGTGCTCGCCCAGGGCGACACGCTGCGCCTCGTGCACGACGGCTCGGCCGTCGACTTCCCCCAGCCCGAGAAGTACATCGCGCCGATCGCATTCGATGTCATCCCGTTCGCCGGAAACCTCGTCGACGACGGCGACAACGAGACGGACGAGGAGAAGAAGCTCCGCAACGAGAGCCGCAAGATCCTCGAGCTGCCCGACCTCCGCGTCGCCGGCACCTGCGTGCGCGTGCCCGTCTTCACCGGCCACTCGCTGAGCATCAACGTCGAGTTCGCCCGCGAGATCACGCCCGAGCGTGCCCGTGAGCTGCTCTCGGCGGCCCCGGGCGTCACGCTCGAGGAGGTGCCGACACCGTTGCAGGCGGCGGGCAAGGATCCGAGCTTCGTCGGTCGCATCCGTCAGGATCAGTCGGCGCCCGACGGCAAGGGTCTCGTGCTCTTCATCAGCAACGACAACCTCCGCAAGGGCGCCGCGCTCAACGCGGTGCAGATCGCGGAGCTCGTCGCAGCCGGTATCGGCGTCAGCGCCTGAGGCCTGCCTTCGCCGACGCAGGGGATCGCGTCGCGTCAGGGGATGTCGTCGAGGCAGGGGGGGCGGACAGCCCCGTCTCGACGGAATCACCTGTCTCGGCTTGCCGCCCTGTCAAGAACGGCGGACTTTGACGGTCGGGGAGGGGGCGCACGGTGAGAGGGTGCCGGGGCGCGAACTAGACTTGTCCGGTGACAGAAACCGTCGATGTGGTGCTGATCGGTGGTGGCATCATGAGCGCCACCCTGGGCACCCTCCTCTCCGAACTTCAGCCCGACTGGAAGATCGTCGTCTACGAACGACTCCACGACGTCGGCCTGGAGAGCTCCAACGCGTGGAACAACGCCGGAACAGGCCACGCCGCGCTCTGCGAGCTGAACTACACGCCCGAGGGTCCCGACGGCACGGTCGACCCCGCGAAGGCGATCTCGATCAACGAGCAGTTCCAGCAGAGCCGTCAGTTCTGGTCGTCGCTCGTGGCCGAGGGCGCGCTCGACGCCCCCACGACCTTCATCAACTCCACGCCCCACATGACCTTCGTCCGTGGCGAGAAGGATGTGGCGTTCTTGAAGCGGCGCTACGAGGCGCTGAAGGACCAGCCGCTGTTCGCCGGCATCGAGTACAGCGAAGACTCCCGGGTGATCAACAAATGGGCCCCGCTGCTCATGCAGAAGCGCCGGGCGGGCGAGCCGTTCGCCGCCACCCGCGTCCCCGCGGGGACCGACGTCGATTTCGGCGCCCTGACGCGCCAGCTGTTCGACAACCTCCGCGAACGCGGCGCCGACATCGTCACGAACCGTGAGGTGAAGCGTTTGAAGCGCCGCGCCGACGGCACATGGGACATCACCTGGCGCAACTCGATCGGCCACACGCCCGGCAAGACGAACGCGCGCTTCGTGTTCGTCGGGGCGGGCGGCTGGGCGATCAAGCTCCTGCAGCGCTCCGGCATCCCCGAGATCAAGGGATACGGGGTGTTCCCCATCGGCGGACAGTGGCTCAAGACGTCCAACCCCGCGCTCGTGGCGAAGCACAAGGCGAAGGTGTACTCCCAGGCCTCGGTCGGTGCACCGCCGATGTCGGTGCCGCACTTGGACACCCGCGTCGTCGACGGCGAGACCTCGCTGCTGTTCGGTCCGTTCGCGACCTTCAGCCCGAAGTTCCTCAAGAACGGCTCGATGCTCGACCTGTTCACCCAGATCCGTCCGAGCAACATCTTCGTGATGCTCAAGGTCGCGATCGACAACCCGTCGCTCATCACCTATCTCGTCGGCGAGCTGCTGAAGAACCACAAGAAGAAGGTCGACAGCCTCCGCACGTTCATGCCGACGGCGAAGGACGAGGACTGGGAACTGCTGGATGCGGGGCAGCGCGCGCAGGTCATGAAGAAGGATCCGAAGAAGGGCGGCGTGCTGCAGTTCGGCACCGAGGTCGTCACGGGCGCGGACGGCACGATCGCCGGCCTGCTGGGCGCATCGCCGGGAGCCTCGACGGCCGTCTCGATCATGCTGGGCCTGCTGCAGACGTCCTTCCCCGACCGGATCGAGGCGTGGGAGCCGCGCCTGCGCGAGCTCATCCCGAGCTACGGCGAGAAGCTGAACCCGCGTCCCGAGCTGGCGCAGGAAGTGCTGACCGAGACCGCGGAGACCCTGGCGCTCACCGCGTGAGAATCGCCTGACGCGGACGACGACGAAGCTCTTCATCACGGCGACCGCGCGCCCCTAGGGTGGGGGCATGCGGGGAGCCTGGTCAGGGGGCGCGCGGCGCGCGTGGACGACGGTGGTCGGGGTGGCGGTGGCCGTCACGCTCGCCGCGACGCTCGGGGGCGCCGCGGCGATTTCGGCCGCCGCAGCGGGAACAGCGGTCGTGGATGCCGCTCCGGCGGTTCCGGCATCCGTGCAGGATTTCACCTACGACTCGTTCGAGGCCGACTACTGGCTGGTCCGAGGTGCCGGCGGCTCGAGCCATCTGTTCACGACCGAGACGATCGTCGCGCGCTTTCCCGACTTCGACCAGAACAAGGGCATCGTCCGCTGGATACCGAAGGCCGATTCGGGGATCGCGCACGACACCCGCGTCGTGAACGTCACCGGGGCAGGGGGCGAGCCGATCTTCTGGTGGACCGAGGAGGACGACGACTGGATCTACGTCCTCACCGGCGACGATTCGTACGTGCGCGGCGTGCAGACCTACGTGATCTCGTACACGATGAGCGACGTCGTCCTGCGCTACGAAGACACCGACGCCGACGAGTTCTACTGGGACACGGTCGGCACCGACCACGCGCAGCCGTTCGGCGCGGTCACCGCCCGCGTGCACATCGCGCGGGATGCCGCGGAGGGGCTCCTGCCCGACCGGACGGCGTGCTACTCCGGCCCGGAAGGATCGACGGACACGTGCGAGATCGCCCCGACGACCGCGACCGCCTGGCCGCCCGAGGTCGCCGCGTGGGCGACGGGCGTGGGCGGCGACGCCGCGGACGGGTCGGTCTCGTTCCAGGCCGGAGACGTCGATCTCGGCCCGGATGAGAACGTCACGGTGGCGATCGGGTTCGCCCAGGGCACGTTCTCCGCGCCGACGCCTCCGCCTCCGCCGCCCTATCCGTGGTGGGAATGGATCCTGCCCGGCCTCGCGCTGCTGTCGGGCTTCGGGGGACTCGTGTTCCTCCTCGTCATGAAGGTCGTCCTGCGGCGCAATCCCGACCGCTCGCCCGTGATCGTCCAGTACGCCCCGCCCGAAGACGAGTCGCTGACCCTGTCGGCGGGCGTACTCGATGTGCCCGAGCGCGCCATGGCCGCGCATGTCGTCGATCTCGCGGTGCGCGATGCGGTCGAGCTGCGGGCGACCGGCGACCGCGAGGACCCCGACGACTTCGAGGTCGTCCTGCGCAGCAAGGAGGGCCTCGACGACGACGATCTGCGGGTGGTCAACACGCTGTTCCCCAAGAACGCCGAGCCGGGCGCGGACGTCGATCTGGGCGTGTTCGCGAAGAAGCCGCCCGCCCGGGCGGTGACCTACGTCCGCCGCATCGACGAGTTCACCGTGCAGCGGGGCTACCGCACCAAGATCCCCGGCTGGATCGGCGCGGTGCGCGGGGCGTCGCAGATCGGCGGTTTCTTCCTCGCGATGGCGCTGATCTTCTTCGGCGACGGAGCCTTCGCGGTGCTGTCCGATCTCGCCCCCGTCGGCAACCTGCTCTACATCGCCGCGATCGTCAGCGGCTTCTTCGCGTTCCTCTTCCTGCCCTTCCTCAGTCTGCCGAAATCGACCCTGACCCTCGCAGGCGGCATGCACAAGACGTACCTGGACGGCATCCGCGAATATCTGCGACTCGCGGAGGAGGACCGGCTGAAGGCCGCCCAGTCCCCGCGCACGGCCGATCTCGTCTCCTCCGGCCGCCGCCCGTACGGCGACACCCCGAACTCTCCCGGCGACAGCATCGTCAACGTGTACGAACGACTCCTGCCGTACGCCGTGCTGTTCGGCATGGAGCGCGAGTGGGTCGAGGTGATCCGCAGCGCTGCGCCGGCCGTCGAAGCGGCGCCCCGCGTGTCGCTGTTCGATGCGGTGTCGTCGGACTCGCTGTCGCAGGCGTCCTCGTCGATCGGACGACTCGCGGCCACACCGGTCTCGCGCCCCGGTTCGTCCAGCAGTTCGTCGTCGAGTTCGAGCTGGTCGTCTTCGGGCGGATCGTCGGGAGGCGGCTTCTCCGGGGGCGGGGGCGGCGGGGGCGGCTTCGGCGGCCGGTGACGACTACGCTCGGCACGTGGCAAAACTGTACTTCCGCTACGGAGCGATGAACTCGGGCAAGTCCTCGTCGCTTCTGCAGGCCGCGTACAACTACGAAGAGCGCGGCCAGCACGTGCTGCTGGCCAAGCCCGCGATCGACACGAAGGAATCCGACAAGATCTCCAGCCGACTGGGGATGTCGCGGACGGTGGATTTCCTCATCGCCCCCGACGCGGATCTGAGGGTCCTGTTCGCGGAGCACCGTGCGCGGGTGAAGGCGTCGGCCGACGAGGCGCTCATCCCGGAGCAGGCCGTGCTCGGCCGACCGGCGGACGTCGCGTGCCTGCTCGTGGACGAGGCGCAGTTCCTCACGCCCGAGCAGGTCGACGACCTGCTGCGCATCGTCGTGCTCGACGGCGTGCCGGTGCTGGCGTACGGCATCCGCACCGACTTCCGCACCGAGGCGTTCCCCGGGTCGCGCAGGCTCCTCGAACTCGCGCACAGCCTGGAGGAGCTCAAGACGATCTGCCGCTGCGGACGCAAAGCGATCTTCAACGCACGCCTGGTGGGCGGTCGGTTCGTCTTCGACGGCGATCAGGTGGCGATCGACGAGCTCACCGCCGACCGCGTCACGTACGAGTCGATGTGCGCGGAGTGCTACCTGCGCGAGTCGGGTGGACGCCTCGACGGACGGTGACGTGGGAGCCGCCTCGCTAGGCTGATCGCATGCGAGTCCTCCTTGCCGGCGGCGCCGGCTACATCGGCGCACACACCGCGGTCTCCCTGCTGGATGCCGGCCACGACGTCGTCCTCCTGGACGACCTCTCCGGAACGAGCGCGATCGCCGCAGACCGCGTCGCGACGATCACCGGCAAGAGCACGCCGCTCGTGGTCGGGGACGCCGCCGATGACGCCGTCGTGGAGAAGGTGTTCGCCGAGCACGGTCCGATCGACGCGATCGTGCACCTCGCCGCCTTCAAGGCGGTGGGGGAGTCGACCCAGAAGCCCTTGGAGTACTACTCGAACAACGTCGACACGACGTTCGCCCTGCTGAGGGTGGGCCTCGCGCACGGCATCCGCTCGTTCGTCTTCTCCAGCACGGGGACGGTCTACTCCGATCCGGCGGATCTGCCGTTCACCGAGGAGTCGACGACGAGCATCGACCTGTCGAACGCGTACTCGAAGTCCAAGCGCATCAACGAGGTGGTCCTCGCCGACGTCGCCCGCGTGAACCCCGAGCTGAACGTCACCGTGCTGCGGTATTTCAACCCCGTGGGCGCGCACCCCAGCGGCCTGATCGGCGAGGACCCCGCCGGCATCCCGAACAACCTCATGCCCTTCGTCGCGCGCGTCGCGGTGGGCAAGCTCGACCGCATCGGCGTGTTCGGCGACGATTACGACACCCCGGACGGCACGGGCCTGCGCGACTACATCCACGTCGTCGACCTCGCCGAGGGGCACGTCACGGCGCTCGAGCAGGCGAAGCCGGGATACGTCGTCTACAACCTGGGCACCGGTCGCCCGGTGAGCGTGCTCGAGCTCATCGCGTCGTTCGAGAAGGCCGTGGGGCACGAGCTGCCCCAGCAGATCCTCGATCGGCGGCCGGGCGACGTCGCGGCCACGTACTGCGACCCGTCGAAGGCGGAGCGCGAACTCGGCTGGACGTCGCGTCTCACGATCGACGACTCGTGCCGCGACTACTGGAACTGGCAGTCGAAGAACCCCGACGGGTACGCGACCGCCTGACCGTCCGGCGCGGGCGGCGGGTCGACGCCGCCCTCGTTCCGATGCCCGGGTACACCCCGCGCATGGGGATGTCTACCCATCCGCCCTTCGGCGCGATCGCGCTTAGGATGGGAAACCGTGTCGCCGGGGGACGGCACGGATGGATTGTTGTCGCGCGGAGCCGAGGGGATGCCAGGGGATGAAGGCTTTGTCGTGGATGCGTTCGCGCCCGAAGGCGCTCGCTTCCACGGCGGGTGTGACGGTCGGCCTCGTCGCGATCACCACGATGGCCTTCTCGTACGAGGGCTTTCCGACGACCAAGGTCGACCTGAACGACGGCGGGGTGTGGATCACGAAGACCTCCGACATGCTCGTCGGGCATTTCAACCACGAGTCGACGGTCCTGGACGGCGGCCTGCGCACCACGGGTGAGAACTACGACATCCTGCAGGATGCCGCGAACGTGCTCGTCGTCGATTCCGGCAACTCCACGCTCGCTGCGGTGGACCCCGCGCGCGTGTCGCTGGGCGATTCCGCCGGCATCCCGGGCGCCGCCGACGTGGCGCTGGGCAAGGACACCGCCGCCGTGCTCGACGGCGAGTCCGGAGCGCTGTGGGTCGTGCCGGTGCGCGGCATCGCATCGTTCGAGATCGAGGCTGCCGAGCCGGTCGCCGAGCTCGGTGCGAACGCCGATGTGACGGTCGCGCGCGACGGCACCGTCTTCGCCCTGTCGAGCGAACGCGGCGAAGTCGTCACCGTCCCGGTCGACAACGAGGGTCAGGCGCTGGACCCCTCGACCGCCTCCGTCGGCGACGGGGAGCTGTCGGACCGCTCGAGCATCACCGCGGTGGGGCGCACCCCGGTTGTGCTCGACCCGGCGGCCGGGGTCGTGATGTCGCCGGGAGGGTTCCGTACGGACGTGCCCGGAGGCGAAGATGCGGTGCTGCAGCAGGCATCCGAAGAGAGCGACGCCGTCGCCGTCGCGACGGCCTCGGAGCTCGTGCGTGTGCCGCTGGACGGCGGCGAGCCCGCCGTCACCGCAGCCGGTGGCCAGGGTGCCCCGGCGGCGCCGGTCTCGCTCCGCGGCTGCACGTACGGCGCCTGGGCCGGCTCGGGCGCGTTCCTCCGGGACTGCGCGGGCAGCGCGAGCGACGTGTCGGCGGCGATCGAGGACGCGCAGGACGCGACGAGCCTGGTGTTCCGGGTCAACCGGGACGTCATCATCCTCAACGACGCCGTCGGCGGCGCGGCGTGGCTCGCGAACGAGAGCCTGCAGCGCGTCGACAACTGGAACGACCTCACGCCGCCCGAGGGTGAGACCGAGAACGAGGAGGATTCGACGGAGGAGACCGTCGAGTCGACCCTCCCCGAACGCAGCGAGATCAACACCCCGCCGGTCGCGGAAGACGATGCGTTCGGTGTGCGACCGGGCGCGTCGGCGCTCGTGCCCGTGATCGACAACGACAACGACCCGGACGGCGACGTGCTCGTCGCCACCGTCGCCGACCAGCAGACGGCGATCGGCGTCGTCCAGCCCATCTACAACGGCGGATCCCTTCAGATCGCGGTCGCCGAGGACGCGACCGGTTCCGCGACGTTCACGTACGAGATCGACGACGGCCGCGGGGGCACGGACACGGCATCCGTCACGCTGATCGTCCGGGAAGAGGGCGTCAACGCGCCCCCGGCACCCAAGCGCAAGACCGTGCTCACGGTCGAGACCGGCGGCACGGTCTCGTACAACATCCTTCCGGACTGGATCGATCCCGACGGCGACGACATCTACCTGAAGGAGGTCGTGGCCGCGCCCGGCGACGAAGTCGACTTCAGCACCGACGGGCAGCTCACCTACAAGGCGACCGCGAGCCTGCAGGGGCGCAAGGACATCCAGGTCACGGTCGCCGACGGGTTCGGCGAAGTGGCCACGACCACGCTGACGCTCGACGTGCGACCGCAGGGCTCGACGAAGCCGAAGACGAACGCCGACCATGTCGTGACGTACGTAGGGGAGCAGATCACCGTCGCCCCGCTCGCGAACGACACCAGCTCCGGTCGCGAGCAGCTGCGGCTCGGCCGCGTCGACGAGGTCCCGGGCGCCACGGTGCTCCCCGACTTCCCCAACAAGACCTTCACGTTCTCGGCACCGGCGGTCGGCGTCTACTACGTGCAGTACCTCGCGACCGCAGGCCCCGAGAACGGCGAGGGCCTCGTGCGCATCGACGTGATCGAGTCCAAGGACGTCGATCTGCCGCCCGTCGCCGTCCGCGACGTCGCCCTGCTGCCCACCGGGGGCGACGTGCTGGTCGGTGTGCTCAACAACGACACCGACCCGGCGGGCGGCATCCTGGTCGTCCAGTCGGTGTCGATCGAACCCGGAACCGGCGTCTCCGTCTCGGTGATCAACCACGAGACGCTGCGCATCACCGACCAGGGCACGCTCGACGAGCAGGTCCGCATCTCGTACCGCATCTCCAACGGCGCCCAATCGGCCGACGGCGAGGTGGTGGTCGTGCCGATTCCGGCACCGGAGAAGATCCTGCAGCCGGTCACCACCGCCGACTCGGTGTCGGTGCGCGCGGGGGACGTCGTGACGATCCCCGTGCTCGCGAACGACACGCACCCGAGCGACGATCCGCTCCACCTCGCCCCCGAGCTCATCGAGCCGTTCGTCGACCCCGCCGACGGTGAGGCGTTCGTCTCGCAGGACACGGTGCGGTTCAAGGCCGGAGCCGAGGCGAAGACCGTCTATCTCACGTACGAGGCCGTCGACTCGCGACAGCAGAAGGCGGCGGGCTACGTCACGATCCAGATCCTCCCCGTCGTCGAGGAGACGAACGCGGCGCCGCGCCCTCGCGACCTCGTCGCGCGGACGCTCTCGGGCACGGAGGTCGACATCGCGGTGCCGCTGGACGGGATCGACGCCGACGGCGACTCGGTCGAGCTCCTCGACATCGCGTCGAGCCCCACGAAGGGCCGCATCGTCGAGGTCGCGCAGAACTACCTGACCTACGAGGCCTTCGACGACTCGACGGGCGTGGACGTGTTCACCTATCGTGTCCGCGACCGCCTGGGCAAGGAGGGCACGGCGACGATCCGTGTCGGCATCGCGCCCGGCGAACAGGTGAACCAGGCCCCGTACGCCGTGAAGGACGCCGTCGTCGTGCGTCCCGGTCGCGAGATCGCCGTGCCGGTCATGCTGAACGATTCCGACCCCGAGGGCGACGAGATCTCGCTCGTGAAGGACGGGCTCGAGCTTCCCTCCGTCGACGGGCTGTCGGCGCGGGTCTCGGGCGACCGTGTGCTCGTGCAGGCGCCGGATGCCGCGGTGGAGACCTCGCTCCAGTACACCGTCCGCGACGCCCGCGGTGCGACGGCGACGGCCGTGCTGCAGATCACCGTCGACGAGGACGTCCCGCTGCAGGCGCCGATCGCGCGCGACGACCGCCTGCGTCCCGCGGATCTCGAGGGCGAGAGCCTCTCGGCCGATCTCGACATCCTCGACAACGACGAGGACCCCGACGGCACGACGGAGCGACTCGACGTCGAGGTCGGCGCCGGTGCGACCCTGCTGCGCGACGGCAAGGTCCGGGTCACCGTGACCGAAGAGCTCCAGCTCATCCGCTACACCCTGACCGATCAGGACGGACTGCAGTCTTCGGCGTTCATCTTCGTCCCCTCCGAGGACGGCCTGCGTCCGACCCTCACCTCGACGGAGCCGCTCGAGGTCGTCAGCGGCGAGACGAAGGAGGTGCCGCTCTCGGAGTACGTCACCGTCGCCGGTGGGGGCGAGGTCGTCATCACCGAGCACGCGAAGGTCAGCGCGGTCAACGCCGACGGCTCCGATCTCGTCAAGGACGCGCGCACGCTCGTCTACACGTCGGCGCCCGGCTACTTCGGGCAGGACGCGCTCACATTCGAAGTGACCGACGGCACCGGCCCCGACGACCCCGAGGGACGAAAGGCGACCCTCAGCATCCCGATCAACGTGCTGCCGCCCGAGAACCAGGCGCCGGAGTTCGTGGGAGGCCAGGTGAACGTCGCGCCCGGCGAGGACGCGACGGTCCTCGATCTCGCCGCCCTCACGATCGACCCCGATCCCGAGGACAAGGGCGCACACGAGTACGCGCTCGTCGGCGGAGAGGGCAAGGGCATCAGCGCCGAGATCGATGGCGACCGCCTTCTCGTGTCGGCGTCCTCGAACGCGAGGAAGGGTGCCGCGACCACGCTGACGCTGCGGGTCACCGACGGGCAGACCGATCCCGTCGAAGGATCGGTGCTCGTGCAGGTGACCGCGTCGAACCGGGCCATGCCCGCGGCGAACACCGACACGATCGCCGAGGCCGACCAGGGCGAGTCGGTGACGGTCCCCGTGCTGGCGAACGACTTCAACCCGTTCCCCGAGACGCCGTTGAAGGTCGTCTCGGCGAACGTGGAGACCGGTGCCGGCAGCGCGAGCGTGAACGGCGACGACGTGATCGTCACGCCGTCCGCCGACTTCGTGGGCACGATGGTGGTCCGCTACACGATTCAGGATGCGACCGAGGATCCCGACCGCGAGGCGACCGGCCAGGTCGTCCTCACGGTGCAGGGTGTTCCCGAGGCCCCCGGCGCCCCGACGGTCACGAGCGTCCAGGACCGCACGGTCGTGGTGTCGTACACCTCGCCGTCGAACAACGGGGCCGAGATCACCAAGTACACCGTCCGGGCGGTGCAGGGCGGGGCGTACTCGAAGGAGTGCCAGTCCACGACGTGCACGCTCGACAACCTCACGAACAACGTCGAGTACGTGTTCCAGGTGACGGCGACGAACCGCGTCGGCGAGTCCGAGCCCTCGGGCTCGTCGGCCGTGGCCCGTCCCGACGCACGCCCCGACACTCCGAACCCCCCGACGCTGACGTTCGGCGACAAGTCGCTGCAAGTGGCGTGGACGACTCCGACGACGCCCGGCTCGCCCGTCGAGCGCTACACGCTGGAGATCTCGCCGGCACCGCCGTCGGGCATCACGCAGAAGGAGGTCACCGGCAACTCCGTCACGTGGGAGGGGCTGGAGAACGGCGGCAACTACCAGGTGCGCGTCCAGGCGCACAACCGCGCACCCGAGCCGTCGAGCTGGAGCAACTGGTCGGCCTCCGAGGTTCCGGCGGGTCCGCCGCTGGCAGGATCGGCGCCGACGACCGCCGAGCTCGCACCCGTCGGCGACCAAGCCCAGATGCAGGTCAACTGGGCGACGCCGCCCGCGAACGGGGACGCGATCGACGCGTACCAGCTCGAGGTCTGGGAGGGTTCCGGCCTGCAGCGCACGCTCACTCCGAGTCCCGGCTCGAACAGCCAGGCGGTTGTCGTCCCCACATCCGAGAGCGCGTACACGTACCGCATCCGTGCCCACAACAAGGCCGGGTGGGGGGAGTGGAGCCCGATGTCGGCGCCCCGTCGCGGAGTCGTGGCTCCCGCGGCTCCGCGCATCGACAGCGTCACGGCGCAGGACCGCCAGCTGACCGTCGCCTTCACCCCGGGCTCGCGTAACGGCGCCCGCACCGACGAAGTGAGCTACCAGTACCGTCTCAACGGCGGTGGCTGGGGGGCGTTCCCGGGCAACGGCGTCATCGGCGGTCTCACGAACGGCACCGCCTACACGGTCGAGATGCGCGCGGTCGCGCGCGTGGACGGCACGACGTACGCCGGAGCGGTGTCGAACGGTGTCCGCGAGACGCCGTACGGCCAGCCGAAGGCCCCGATCGCGAACGCGCGAAACCTCGGCACGAGTGTCGAGGTGAGCTGGAACTCCAACGGGTCGGACAACGGTCGCCCGATCACGACGACCCAGATCCGCATCGACGGCGGCAACTGGCAGAACGTCGGCGCCACCGGATCACGCACCGTCGGCGACGGATACCAGCAGAACCACAGCATCGACGTGCGGGCGCAGGACTCCACCGGCGCCTGGTCACCGGTCGCCTCGGCATCCGCCCGGACGAACGATCCGCCGGAACCGCGTGCCTTCGTCACGCGCGGCTCGAGTGCGCAGGGTCAGCCCAACTGCAGCACGGCATCGTGTGCGTACTTCGTGGTCAACACCCGCGACTTCCCCGCCGGGACGTACAACATCATCTGCCACTCCGATCGCGGCCAGATCAACAGCGGCTCCTCCTGGAGGCTCACCGCGAACGGATCGCAGCAGCTGGGCTGCTACTTCGGATACCCGGGCGTCAACGTCTGGGTGGAGATCGCCGGCAAGAACTACGAGAAGCGCAGCTGGTAGTCCCCGCGCCTTCGACGACCACAGAGGAATGAACTGACATGAGCATGACCCCCGAACAGGCCGCCTGGTTCCACCAGACCTTCGACCGCCTGGTGCACAACGTCGACAAGGCGGTGCAGGGCAAGCGCGAGGTCGTCGGCCTCGTGATCGCCGCGATGCTCGCCGAGGGGCACGTGCTGCTCGAGGACGCCCCCGGAACGGGCAAGACGAGCCTCGCCAAGGCGCTCGCCGCCACCGTGCAGGGCACGAGCTCCCGCATCCAGTTCACGCCCGACCTGCTGCCCTCCGACGTGACCGGCGTGACGATCTACGACCAGCAGTCGCATCGCTTCGAGTTCCACAAAGGACCGATCTTCGCCTCGATCGTCCTCGCCGACGAGATCAACCGCGCCTCGCCCAAGACGCAATCGGCGCTGCTCGAGGTCATGGAGGAGTCCCGGGTCACCGTCGACGGCGTCACGCACGAGACGGGCCGCCCTTTCCTCGTGATCGCGACGCAGAACCCGATCGAGCAGGCGGGGACCTACAAACTCCCCGAGGCCCAGCTCGACCGCTTCCTCATCAAGACCTCGATCGGCTACCCCGATCTGGACGTCACCGAGAGCATCCTGGCGGGGGCATCCACTCGCAACCCGTCCGCCGCCCTCACGGCGATCATCACGATGGGCGCGGTCGCCGACATGGCGGACCTCGGCGCGACGGTGCACGTCGATCCGGCCGTGCTGCGCTACGTGGCCCAGCTCGCCGAAGCGACCCGCAATGACCCCGCGACCCGGCTCGGGGTGTCCGTCCGCGGTTCGATCGCGATGATCCGCATCGCGAAGGTGTGGGCGGCCGCACACGGGCGTCACTTCGTGCTCCCCGACGACATCAAGGCCCTCGCGCGTCCGACCTGGCAGCACCGTCTGCTGCTGGATGCCGAGGCCGAGTTCGCCGGGACCACCAGCGACGTCGTCATCGACCGCGTGCTGGACGGGATCGCCGCTCCTCAGGCACGCGCGGCGGCGTGATGGTCGCCGAGGCACCCTCGGCCCCCACGGTTCAGACGGGCCGCGAGGCCGGATGGAAGGACGTGGCGGCCGTGGTCGGCGCGCGCGTCCTCGCGCGCCTGCGACTCATCGCGGGCGCGATCCGGCCGCTCGCCTGGACGCTCGTCGCGATCGCCGTCGGCCTGTGGGTCATCGGGCAGATCGCCGGATGGTCGGAGCTGCTCGTCGCGGCCCTGGTGATCGCGATCACGGTCGCCCTGTGCGCGCTGTTCCTCATCGGCCGCACCGCGTACGACGTGTCCCTGGACCTCGCGCGCACGCGCGTCGTGGTGGGGGAGCGCGCCGTGGGAGCCCTCACGCTCGCGAACCGCGGATCGCGGGCGATCCTCCCGTCGCGCATCGTGCTCCCCGTCGGCTCGGGACGCGGAGAGTTCGGCATCCACCGCCTCGCTCCCGGCGAGGAGGCCGAGGAACTCTTCGCGATCCCGACGCAGAAGCGCGGCGTCGTGAAGGTCGGCCCGGTGAGCGTCGTGCGCGGCGATCCGCTCGGCCTGTTCGAGCGGGCGCATCGTCGCGACGATCCGGTCGATCTCTTCGTCCACCCGCGCACGGTGCTGTTCGACGGTCAGTCGCTCGGGTATCTGCGCGACCTCGAGGGACTCCCCGCGACGGATCTGTCGCGCGACGACGTGTCGTTCCACGCGCTGCTGGAGTACCAGCCCGGCGACGATCTGCGTCACGTGCACTGGCGCTCCACCGCGCGCACCGGCACGATGATGGTCCGCCAGTTCGAGGAGACCCGCCGGTCGCACTTCGTGATCGGCCTCTCGCGATCGAACGGGGACTACGCCACCGCGGAGGACTTCGAACTCGCGGTCTCGGCGGCAGGCTCGATCGGTCTGCGGGCGCTGCGCGATTCGCAGCGCGTCGACGTGCGCGTGCAGGGGAGGGAGCTCCCCTCCCGCACCGGCAAGCAGCTGCTCGATTCGCTCTCGGCGCTGGAGAACAGCAGGCCCCGCGAGGGCGGGGTGGCGGCACTGGCTGGTGTCGTTTCTGCCGCGATGCCGCTCGCGAGCGTCGTCGTGCTCGTGTGCGGATCGAAAGTGGGCTCCGACGACCTGCGCGTCGCGTGCTCCCGCCTCCCGTTCGGCGCCCGCGCCCTCGCCGTCGTCGCCGACACGACGGCCTCGGCTCCCTCGCTGCGCCGCGTCGGCGACGCCGACGTCATCACGATCGGCGCGCTCGAGCAGATCCCGCCCGCGCTGCAGAAGGTGCTGGCATGACCGCGTCCGTCTCGGCACCCGCGAGCCTCTCGATGCGCCGCGTGATCCTCGATCTGTCCGCCACCGCGGTGCTGGTCCTCGTCGCCGTCGTCGGATTCCAGCCGACGTTCGGCGGGCTGTCGTTCCTCCCCGCCGCCGTCGGCGGCATCGTGATCGGTCTGGCCATCGCCGCCGTCGCCGCGTGGCGTCGCTGGGGCATCCTGACGATCTCGGGTCTGATCGTCGCGGCGTACTTCGTCTTCGGCGGAGCGCTCGCCCTTCCCCACACCGCGCTGCTCGGCGTCGTGCCCACGCTCGACACGCTTCAGCAGCTCGCGCTCGGCTCCGTGACCTCCTGGAAGCAGATGCTCACGACCGTCGCGCCGGTGTCGGCGGCCGACGGCCACCTTCTCGTGCCGTTCCTGCTGTCGCTCGTGACGACCACCGTGACGGCATCCCTCGCCCTGCGGCTCAGCCAGGTCGCGTGGTCGCTCCTCCCCGTCGGAGCGCTCCTGATGCTCGTGATCGCGCTCGGCACGCCCGAGGCCGCATTCCCGCTCGCGCAGGGACTCGTCTTCGCGGTCGTCGGTACCGCGTGGCTCGCACTGCGCCAGATCTGGGCGCCGCAGAATTCGGCGGTCTCCGTCGGCGACGTCGACCCGACGCGTGCGACGCACATGCGCCGGCGACGCCTCATCGCCGGCGCCGCCGTGCTCGCGATCGCCGGGGGCGCGGGGATCGCCACAAGCGCGATCGCGGCGCCGTCCCAGCCGCGTCACGTCTTCCGCGACGTCATCATCCCCCCGTTCGACGTCCGCGACTATCCGAGCCCGCTGCAGTCGTTCCGCAAGAACGTCCGCGACGACGCCGACGAGACGCTGTTCACCGTGCAGGGTCTGCCGGAGGACGCCCGCATCCGCACCGCCGTCATGGACGACTTCGACGGCATGGTCTACAACGTCGCCGACGGCGGCCCGACCTCGTCGAGTGCGTTCTCGCCGCTGCGGTCGGACATGTCGCCGGACGCGGAAGGAGTCCCGGTCACGCTCAAGATCGCGGTCGGACAGTACGCGGAGGTGTGGGTGCCGACGGCGGGCGCGCTCGCCGAGATCGGCTATTCGGGCGAGCGGGCCGAAGAGCTGCGGCGGGGCACGTACGTCAACGTCGAGACGGGCACCGCGGTGGCCACGCCGCGACTCCAGCGGGGCGACGAGTACACGCTCGACGCGGTGATCCCCGCCGTGCCCGACGACGACCAGCTCGCCGAGGTCGACTTCGGGGTCGTCGCCCAGCCGAAGCAGAGCAACGTGCCCGAAGAGCTCGCGGCGCTCGCCGCTGAGACGGTCGCGAGCGCGGAGTCGCCCATCGAGCAGGTGCGCGCGCTCGAGGCGTTCCTCGCCGAGGGCGGCTTCTTCAGCCACGGGCTCGAGGGTGAGGTCATCTCGCGCGCGGGGCACACATCCGAGCGCATCACGACGCTCATCGGCGGCGACCAGATGATCGGCGACGATGAGCAGTACGCCGTGGCGATGGCGCTGCTGGCGGGCGAGCTCGGCATCCCGGCGCGCGTCGTGATGGGGTACTACCCCGACGAGGAGGAGAAGGGCGAGGCGGTCTTCGCCGCGACCGGTGATGACGTGCACGCGTGGGTCGAGGTCAACTTCGACGGCGTCGGCTGGCTGCCGTTCGATCCGACGCCGCCGGAGGACCAGATCCCCAACGACCAGAACACCAAGCCGCGGACGGATCCGCAGCCGCAGGTGCTGCAGCCTCCGCCGCCGCCGCAGGAGCCCGTCGATCTGCCGCCCACGCTTCCCGATGACCGCGAGTCCGAGGACGAGACTCTCAACATCGCCGGCATCATCGGCGTCATCCTGCTCATCGGCGGGATCACGCTCGCGATCCTCGCTGTGCTCATGTCGCCCTTCATCCTGATCGGCGCGTGGAAGGCCGCTCGCCGTCGCTCGCGGCGCACGGCCGCGCGGCCCGCCGACCGGATCAGCGGCGGCTGGGACGAACTCACCGATCGTGCCGTCGACTACGGAGCACGACTCGCGCCCGGCGGGACGCGTCCGGAGGAGGCCGCCGCCGTCGCCGCGACGCTCGACGTGCCCCACGTCGCGACGCTCGCCCGCCGCGCCGACGTCGAGGTGTTCGGGCCGACCGACCCGACTCCCGAGGACGTCGACGCCTTCTGGAGCGAAGTCGAGACCATCGTCGGGACGCTGGGCGAGAAGGCGGGCTTCTGGAAGCGCATGAAGGCACGTCTGAGCCTGCGGTCGCTCCTGGGCGGCACGGCGATCTCGACCGGCCTGCAGGGGCTTCGCGACGCCGCGTCCGCGCGCGTGCGCGGCGAGTCCGACGGGGACCGGTCCGCTGTCCGGGCGGCTGGCCCTTCCGACACACCCTCCGCACACGAGAGCGAGACGTCATGACGCCGCCCGCGGCCGCAGAGATCGCGCCCATTCCGCGCCGCGCGATCGCCTACCTGATCGACACCTTCATCGCGGCCGGCCTCGCGATCGTGCTGTGGGGCGCCCTGCTGGTCGTCGCGGCGCTCGCCGGTCCGGAGGGGATGCCGACGACGATCCTGATCGGCGCGCCGATCGTGACGCTCCTCCTGCTGGGCTGGTTCATCGTCTACACCCTCATGCAGGCGGGCGCGGGTTCGATCGGCATGCGGGCGCAGGGCGTGCGCATGGTCTCGGTGCGCGACCGCGCGTCCGTGGGGTTCGGACGCGCGCTCCTGCGCAACATCGTCTTCGGGCTCGCCGCCGCGATCGTGATCGGATACTTCACGCCGCTGTTCGACGGCTCGGGTCGATTCCAGGGCTGGCATGACAAGGTCGCCGGCGCCCTTCTGCTCAACGCGCGCGCAGCGGTCGCTCACTCGCCCGCGGAGGCAGCCGACGAGCCGGCGGACGGCGTTGAGGGGACTTCTGAGACGGCGGGCGCGATCGTGGTGGCCGAGGAGCGGGAAGGGCCCGCCGGCCTCGCGACGCCGACGTCTCCTCCGCTCCCGCCGGCGCCGTCGCAGCGGACGCAGAGCGCGCCCGGGGACTCCGGCCCCGCCGGCGGGGCGCCGGGAGAGGGGGCGGCCCTCATCGCGTTCGTCCCCGGCGTGAGTCAGAGCGCGGCCGCGTCCGCGCCCGTCGTCGTCGAGCCCGCCGCCGCGGTCGACCAGACCGTCCACGCCGCGCCCGCCGTCCGCGAGCGCGTCGAGCCGGACGCCCACGACATCGAGGACACGCGGATCAGCATCCCGGGTCACCGCCTCGTCTTCACGTGGGATGACGGCACCCGCGTCGCGGTCTCGCGCCGCACGATCTTCGGCCGCAACCCCGCGCCGGAGGACGGTGCGGTCATCGTCGCGGTGCGCGATGAGACGCTGTCGCTGTCCAAGACGCACTTCGAGGCTGCGGCCGAGGCATCCGGCGGCTGGGTGGTCGACCGGCACTCGACGAACGGGATGACCCTCGTCCGCGACGGGCAGCGGATCGCGTGCCCGGCCGGCCAGCGCGTCGCCGTGCGCCTGGGCGACGCGATCGAGATCGGCGACCGCATCGTGACGATCGGGGGCTACGCGTGAGGCCTGCGCTGGCCGTGTCGACGGGGGCGGCGACGCACCCCGGGCTGCGCCGCGCCCTCAACGAGGACGCGCACCTCGCGAGTGCACCGGTGTTCGTCGTCGCCGACGGCATGGGCGGGCACGAGGCGGGGGAGCGGGCGAGCGCCGCCGTCATCGCGGAGTTCGCGAGCTCGATCGGACGCGCATCGCTGCACCTCGACGACGTGCGGCACGCGCTGTCGCGGGCCCGCTCCGTCGTGGAGCAGCTCTCGCTCTCGGGCGACGTGCGGGCCGGCACCACGCTGAGCGGTGTCGTGATCGCCACCGTCGACGGCATGGGCTACTGGCTCGCGGTCAACATCGGCGACTCGCGCACCTATCGGCTCGCCGACGGAGAGCTCGAGCAGATCAGCGTGGACCATTCCGTGGTGCAGGAGCTGATCGACTCCGGAGAACTCACGGCCGAGCAGGCGATGACCGATCGGCGTCGCAACATCATCACGCGCGCCATCGGCGCCAGCAGCACGGGCGACGCCGATTACTGGCTGTTCCCCGCCGAACTGGGCGACCGCATGATGGTGTGCTCCGACGGGCTGACCTCGGAAGTGTCCGATGCGCGCATCCTCGAGGTCCTCTCGCACACGACCGACCCGCAGGAGGCGGCGGACGTGCTCGTGCAGGAGGCGGTCGACGCCGGCGGGCGGGACAACATCACCGTGGTGATCGTGGATGCCGTCTCCGTCGCCTCCCGTCCGGGGACGTACCTCGAGACGGACTCGGAGACGGACGCGCATGCGGACATGCATGTGGATACGCATGTGGACATCACCACGCGCCCGCGTGAAGCCGCGACAGGAAAGGCCCGCTGATGCAGACGACCTATCGAGCCGGACACTGGTATCTCGTCGTCGTCCCCGGCGCCGTGGTGGCGCTGCCGCCGGACGTCGCGGACGACGCCGTCACACGACTGTGGCGGCGGATGCCCGAAGAGCCGACCCTCGCCACCGTTCTGGATGTCCTCGCGGCCGGCTCGGGAGGCGGCTTCTCGTCGCTGCCGCCGTTCGCGGCGGTCGTCGCGGAGGGCTCGGGGATCCGCGTCGCGGTGCGCGGCGACGTCGCGGTCCGCGCGCTCTCGCCGACCGGCTCCGAAGAACTCACCGGCGCGGAGCTGACGACCTGGAGCGAGCGTTTGGTCGCCGACGCCGGCCGCGTCGAGATCGCCCTGGGTGGCGACGCGGAGACGCCCGAAGGTGTCGGGGCGCTCGCGGTGCGCGACGGGATCGTGCGCGCGTCGTCGGCCGTGTCCTCGTTCGATTCCGATGACGTGATGGTGACGGCGGGGCCCGCCACGCACCCGGAACGCGTGGACGAGGAGCTTCTCGAGCACGTCCGGCAACAGGGCGACGCGGACGGAACGGCCGAACCGACGGGTGTGCCCGAAGAAGCCGACGCGGCTGAGACGGCCGACGCGATGGACGCCGACGATGCGACGGCAGGGACCGCCGACGCCGGAGAGCCCGCGATGGTGTCGGACGAGGCGGTGGACGAGGCGACGATGGTGCCGAGCGAAGTGACGCTGGCGCCGTCGAGCGAGGACTTCGACCAGCTGTGGGGGGCGACGGTCCACTCGCCGCCCGTGCCGACAGCTCCGGCCGCGCCTCCTGCGCAGGCGCTGCCGTCGGCCTCTGCGGCAGGGCCCGAGGCGCATCTCGTCGGCGACCACGACGGCGCCACGATCTCGGTGGCGGAGTTGCGCGCGATGCGCCAGCAGAACACGGCGACGGGCGACGTCCCGACCGCGGTGCTTCCCGCCGTCCCCGAGACGACGGGAACGAGCGCGCGCATCCGCGTCTCGACCGGCCAGGTGGTCACCCTGGATCGCACCGTCATCATCGGGCGGCGTCCCCGCTCGACGCGGGCGAGTGGGGCGACGATGCCGCACCTCGTCGCGGTGGACAGCCCCCAGCAGGACATCTCGCGGAGCCATCTCGAGATCCGGCCGGAGGGTGACACGGTCGTCGTGATCGACCTGCACACCACGAACGGCTCGACCCTGCTGCGCTCGGGTGCGGACCCGGTGCGTCTGCACCCGGGGGAGCAGACGCTCGTGCTGTCGGGCGACGTGATCGATCTCGGCGACGGCGTCGAGGTCGCGTTCGAGGATCTGCCGTGACGCGCCCGCCGTCCCCGCCGCCGGAGCTCCCCGGGTTCCGCTTCGTCGAGCCGCTCGGCGCCGGCGGGTTCGCGGACGTGTTCCTGTACGAGCAGCAGATGCCGCGCCGCGAGGTCGCGGTCAAGGTGCTGCTCGCCGATCGCCTCACCGCGGGAGCCGCCCAGGAGTTCGCCGACGAGGCGAACGTCATGGCGATGCTGTCGACGCATCCCGCGATCGTCACGATCTACCAGGCGGGCGTCGCGGGAGACGGCAGGCCCTACCTCGTCATGGAGTACTGCCCGCGCCCCAATCTGCAGCAGCGCGCCCGCAAGGAGACGTTCTCGGTGGCCGAGGCGCTGAGGGTCGGCGTCCAGGTCGCCGGTGCGGTCGAGACGGCGCACCGCGCAGGAGTGCTGCACCGCGACATCAAGCCCGCGAACATCCTCGTCACGACGTACAACCGGCCGGCGCTGACCGACTTCGGCATCGCGTCGACGACCGGTGCCACGGGCGAGGCGTCGGGCATGTCGATCCCGTGGTCGCCGCCGGAATCGTTCGCCGAGGTGCCGCAGAGCGGACCTCGCACGGACGTCTGGGCGCTCGGCGCGACGCTGTACACGCTGCTCGCGGGCCGCTCGCCGTTCGAGCGCCCGGGCGAGCGTAACTCCAGCGCCGATCTGATCGAACGGATCGAGCATGCAGCACTCGTCTCGACGGGCCGGCCCGACGTGCCCGAGAGCCTGCAGCGCGTCCTCGAGCGGGCGATGGCGAAGAATCCCAGTGACCGGTACCCGAGCGCCGTCGCCTTCGCACGCGCACTGCAGAAGGTGCAGATCGAGCTCTCGCACTCCGTCACCCCGATCGACATCGTCGACGATCATCCGCCCGCGGACGACCGTGACGACGACGGCGACGGGCTCACCCGCGTCCGCGAGATCGTCAGCATCGATCCGGATGCCGCGGCCTTCACGCGTCCTTCCGCCACGACCGAACGCAAGCACACGCCACCGGCGCGCGCCGACGTGCCACGGTTCGACGGTCCCGGACTCGATGGGACGCAGGGCGCGGATCCGGTCGACGGAGCCACCCAGATCCGCGTGCCCGCGCCGCCCTCCGCCGCCGTGCCTGCCGCGAATGCGCCTGCGTCGACCGCAACGCCGCGTGACGCGCGGGGTCCCGACGACGACCGCACGATCATCCGCCCGCCGCGCTCCATCGCGGCGCAGGCCCCGGCATCCGCGCCTACGTCGGCGGCGTCACCGCCTCCCGCCGATTCGGCGACCGCCGCGTCGGATCCGAACGCCGGGGAACGGCCGCGCTCCGGCCGGAAGGGCCTGTGGATCGCGCTCTCGGCGGCGGCCGCCCTCGTGCTCGTCGTCGGCGGCATCGCAGGTCTCAACGTGCTCGTGTCGGGCATGAGCGCGACCCCGCAGGCGACCGAGACCGCCGAGCCTCAGGACGTGGTGTCGGACTTCGTGCCGAAGGTTGCGGATCTCACCGGCAGTCGGCAGGGCGAGCAGATCGTGTTCACGTGGGTCAACCGCGATCCGCAAGACGGCGACACGTTCATCTGGAGCAAGGTCGAGGTCTCCGGTCAGGTCGATCCGCAGCAGGCTGAGGAGCCGGTGGCGCAAGTGGCCGCCGAACCCGGCACCGTCTGCATCGACGTCCTCCTGCGGAGGGATGACGGTCGCGTCTCCGAGCCCGTGCGCGGGTGCGTCGACTGATGATCTGGGACATCGACGAGCAGAAGCCGATGATCGAGGGACTCGACGTCGACGGCCGCCCCGACCCCGCCTATGCGGCCGCGCTCGGACTCGTGCGCGCCCCGTTCGGCCGCCGGGCACTCGCCGCGACGGTGGATGCGGCGATCTGGGTCCTCCTCCTGCTGCCCGCTCTGATCGGCGCGACCCCGCTCGTGGTCAAGCTCGCGACGGGGGCGATCTCGCCGTACGGGTTCGTGAACCACCCGGACTTCCTGCTCGCGGCGATCCTGACCTCGATCTCGACCGGCCTGGGACTGATCTACCTGATCGTGCAGTGGCTGCTGCACGGCATGAAGGGCCTGACGATCGGCAAGGCGCTCACCGGCATCCGGAGTGTGAACGTCCGCACGCTGGAGCGCCCGCGCGTCGCCGCCGTGCTCGCGCGCCTCGTCATCCTCGTCGCGTCCGGGATCATCCCGGTGCTCGGGCCGGCGTTCATCCTCGTCTCACCCGTGTTCGATCCCGAGGGTCGCGGGCGGGGTCTGCACGACAAGGCGAGCGGAGTGTGGCTCGTAGACGTGCGCAAGGGCCTCGACCCGTACGACCAGAAGCGGATGCGCGTCGCGCGCAAGACCGTCAAGGCCGGGCCGGTCGCCGAGCGCTCCGCTCTGCCGTCGCTCGCGACGCCGACCGACCCGGACGCGCAGCCCGAGTACCGCCCCGGTGGCAGAGTGAGCGCGGGCGTCCTCGGCATCGCCCGTCCGGACGCGCGCGATCGCCCGGAGCCGGGACCGGTCACACCGGCGCCGGCGACGCCGACGTCAGCGGGGCACGCAGCGCTCGTGTCGACGCCGGCGCCCCAGGCGGAGCGTGCTGCGGCGTCCGCCGTCGAGGAACCCGTCGAGAAGCCCGTCCCTCCGGCCTCGGCGCACTTCGGGCTGCGATTCGACTCGGGTGAGAGCATCCCGGTCTCCGAGCCGGTGCTGCTCGGGCGCAATCCCGACGCCACCGACCATCCGGGCGCGCGCGCGATCGCGCTCGCCGACGACAGCCGTTCGCTCTCCAAGACCCACATGCGCGTGACCCCGATCGACGGGGGCCTCGAGATCGTGGACTGCCGATCGACGAACGGCTCGGGGCTCATCCGCAGCGGCACCGAGTACGCGGTGACCGCGGGGGTGCCGGTGGCGACCACCGAGGGCGACACGATCCGGCTCGGGGACCGCACCGCGGCGGTGGTGCGCCTGTGACCGCGCGCATACGACGCCTGAGCGACCGAGACATGACCGCCGGCACGGCCGGCAGGAGCGGAGGAGGGTCGTGAGACTCAAGCTGACGATGCGCCGACCCGTCGGCGACCCCGTCGACATCGTGATCACGACCGACTCCACCGCGACGGCGGGCGACGTCGCCCGCCACGTGGCCGCGGCGGATCCGACCCGATCGATTCCGTTCACCGACAAGGACGTGCTCACGCTCGCCGTGGCACCCCCGACCGGCGAGCGTCTCGTGCCCCTCCAGCCCGACGTTCCGATCGGCGAAGCGCCGATCGGATCCGGCTTCGCGGCATCCATCGTCAATTACGGCCCCGATTACGCCTTCGCCGGTCGGCGCGAGGTCGTCGGTGTGCTCGTCGCGACCTCCGGGTCGCTCGCGGGGCAGGAGTTCCCGATCGCCGCGGGCCACGCGACCCTGGGCCGAGAGGTCGGCAACGACGTCGTGCTCGCCGACCCGATGGTCTCCAAGCGCCATGCGCGCCTCGAGATCGGCGCCCACATCGAGGTCGTGGACCTCAACTCCGCGAACGGCGTCCTCGTGGACGGTGTCGCCGTGCAGCGGGTGCGCGTCGAGGAGGGTGAGCCGTTCGTGATCGGCGGCACCACACTGGTGCTGCGGCTCGCCCGGTCGTTCGACGGCACCGCGAGCGAGGAGCCCATCATCGAGCGCGGGGGAGGCCTGCTGTTCAATCGCAGTCCCCGGGTCGAGGTGCGCTACCCCGGCACCTCGTTCAAGGTGCCCCGGCTTCCGACCGAGAAGATCGGCCGGATGTTCCCCTGGCCGATCCTGATCGCGCCGATCCTGATGGGCATGGCGCTGTACGCGCTGAACGGCAACCCGCGCTCGCTTCTGCTGATCGTCATGACGCCGCTCATGGCGTTCGGCAACATCATCAATCAGTCGATGCAGAGCAAGAAGGGCGAGAACCACGAGATCCTGCTCTTCGAGCGGCAGTACGAGCAACTGGAGGAGGACTTCTACACGGGCAAGCCCGAAGAGGAGCGCGCCCGCAACGCCGAGGCTCCGCCCGTCGCCGAGGTCTTCGATCAGGCGATGCGGCTCGGTCCGATGCTGTGGACGCGGCGCCCCGAGCACTGGAACTTCCTCGCACTGCGGCTGGGCAGTTGCCGACTCCCCGCGCGCAACGCGATCGACGATGCCGAGACGCCCGAAGGGCTGCCCGACTACATCGACCGGGTCGACCGGCTGCGGGAGCGCTACGCGTACGTCGACGACGTGCCCGTCTTCGAAACGCTCGTCGACGCGGGTTCGGTCGGCATCTCGGGTCCGCACGGCGCCGTCGCCGACACGATGCGCGGTCTGGCCGTCCAGCTGTTCGGCCTGCACGCCCCGAACGACGTCGTGGCCGTCGCGTTCGCCGATTCGGCGTGGACGCCCGAGCTCGATTGGCTCAAGTGGATGCCGCACACCTCGAGCGAGCGGAGCCCCTTCCGTGACGTCGCCCTCGCGGATTCCGCGCCCACCAGCTCGTCGCTGCTCAACATGCTCGAGGAGTACGTCGCGCGCGCCGAATCGGCGCGGGGCCGCGGTGAGCCCCGCGGGCCGTTCAAGGAGGACTGGAATCCGCTCCGCTACGGCACGGACGTCTCGCGTGCGGCATCCGAGCACAAGAGCACGCCGCCGCTGTCGGTGATCGTGTTCGTCTCCGGCGACGCCCCCGTGGACCGCGGTCGCCTCACCGACGTGCTCGAGCGGGGCGCGGATCACGGCGTGCACGCCGTCTTCGTCTCCCCGACGGTCGAATCGCTCCCCGCTGTCTGTCGCAGCTACATCGACGTCACGACCGGGCTCGAGGATGCCCGCGTCGGGCTGGTCCGCAACGGCGAGACGTTCGAGCACGTCCGCGTCGAGGGCGTGTCGAACGCCTACATGCAGATGCTGGCCCGGCGTCTGGCTCCCGTCGTGGACGCGAGCACCGTCGTGCACGACTCGTCCGACATCCCGACGTCGGTGATGTTCCTCCAGCTCGTCGACCCGGCGGTGGCCGAGGATCCCCAGGTCGTGATCGAGCGCTGGCGGCAGAACAACACGATCGTCGACCGTTCCCCGAGCCCCCGCCCGAGACTGAAGAAGGCGGGAACGCTCCGCGCGATCATCGGGCAGGGCCCGAGCAACGCGATGGCCCTCGACCTGCGCACGCAGGGTCCGCACGCCCTCGTCGGCGGCACGACGGGCGCCGGCAAATCCGAGTTCCTGCAGGCGTGGGTGCTCGGCATGGCCGCGGCCCACAGCCCCGACCGGGTGACGTTCCTCTTCGTCGACTACAAGGGCGGGTCGGCGTTCGCGGATTGCGTCGAGCTTCCGCACTGCGTCGGCCTCGTCACCGACCTCAGTCCCCATCTCGTGCGCCGCGCGCTCACGAGCCTCCGGGCCGAGCTGCAGAACCGCGAGCATCTGCTGAACCGCAAGAAGGCGAAGGACCTGCTCGAGCTCGAGAAGCGGCAGGATCCGGAATGCCCACCCGCCCTCGTGCTCGTGATCGACGAGTTCGCCGCGCTCGCCTCCGAGATGCCCGAGTTCGTCGACGGCGTCGTCGACATCGCCCAGCGAGGACGCTCGCTCGGCATCCACCTGATCATGGCGACCCAGCGGCCCGCCGGCGTGATCAAGGACAACCTGCGCGCGAACACGAACCTCCGCATCGCGCTGCGTATGGCCGACGAGTCGGATTCGCGCGACGTCGTCGACGACGGTATCGCGGCAACCTTTCCGGCCTCCGTGCCGGGGCGGGCGATCGCGAAGACCGGTCCCGGCCGCCTCGTGCCTTTCCAGTCCGCCTACGCGGGGGGTTGGACCACCGACGACGATTCCGCGGCCGCCGAGGTGCGGGTCGCCGAGCTGCGATTCGGTGCCACCCGCGAATGGGAGCCCGACGGGCTCGCGGAGTCAGACTCGCACGAGGAGGACCTCGGCCCGAACGACCAGAAGCGCATCGTGTCGACCCTGATCGACGCCGCCGACCGCGCACGTCTGCAGCGCCCGCGTCGGCCCTGGCTGGACGACCTCGCGCCGGTGGTGGATCTGCGCGATCTGCCGAACGAGGGCGATACCCGCATCCCGATCGCGCTCGTGGACGTACCGGAGAAGCAGCTGCAGCAGCCTGCGGTCTTCGTGCCCGACCGCGACGGCTCGCTCGTGATCTACGGCACGTCCGGATCGGGCAAGTCGACGCTGCTCAAGACGATCGGCACGGCCGCGGGCATGCGCCCGGATCTCGGGCGCGTCCAGGTCTACTGCCTCGATTTCGCATCGGGCGCGCTGGGCGCACTCGCGGCTCTCCCGCACGTCGGGTCCGTCGTCGACAGCGCCGACGTCGAGCGCATCCAGCGGCTGCTGCGCACCCTGGACGCCGAGATGGATCGCCGCGCCGCGGCGTTCTCAGCGGCGAGTGCGGCATCCGTCCAGGAGTACCGCGAGCTGAAGGACGACCGCATGCCGCGGATCCTGCTGCTGATCGACAACTACCCCGAGTTCAAGAAGGACTGGGAGGTCGCCCCCGGGCGCGGCCCGTTCTACCGGATCTTCATGCGCATCCTCGGCGAGGGTCGCACGCTCGGGCTGCACACCGTCCTCACCGCCGACCGGGGCAACGCCGTGCCGAGTGCCGTGGCCGCCAACATCTCGCGACGCGTCGTGCTGCGCATGGGCGATCCCAGCCAGTACATGCTGCTCGGGGTGCCGCGCGACGTGCTCGACGAGCAGTCGGCACCCGGGCGCGCCGTCGTCGACGGGCACGAGGCGCAGATCGCGGTGCTCGGCGGCACGATGAACGTCGTCGATCAGACGAAGGCCCTCATCGCGCTGGGCGACCGGCTCCGCGCCGAGGGCGTGCGGGACCTCCCCGAGATCGGTGCGCTGCCGACGATGGTCGGCGCCGACGAGATGCCGGCCCAGGTCGGCGGGATGCCGGTGTTCGGCGTCGCCGACGACACGCTCGCGCCGCACGGGTTCGAGCCGATCGGCTCGTTCGTCGTCTCGGGTCCCCCGGCTTCGGGTCGCACGAACGCGCTCAAGGCGCTCGTCGTGGCGATGGAGCGCTTCGATCCCGGCGTGAAGATGTACCACCTGGGCAGCCGGCGCGCGGAGCTGAAAGACTTCCGCCCGTGGGTGCGCACCGCGACACGGCCCGAGGACGAGAAGGATCTCGTCGCCGAACTGGCCGAGCTCGTGGTGAGCGAGTCGCCGGGGGGTCGCATCCTCATCGTCGTCGAGGACATGCCGCACCTCGCGGACGGCCCGGCGGACCGCCCGATGCGCGCCCTGCTCCAGGCGATGAACGACAGCGACCACCTGCTGATCGGCGAGGCGGAGATCTCGCGGGCGAGCGGGAGCATCGGCGTCCTCGGCGAGTGGAAGAGCGGCCGGCAGGGCATCGTGCTCAAGCCCGACACGTACGACGGCGAAGCGATCTTCAAGACCGCGTTCGGACGCGTCAAGCGCTCGGACTTCCCGGTCGGGCGGGGCATCTTCGTGCAGGCCGGACGCGCGGTGACGATGCAGATGCCGTTCGTCCAGGAGGCCGGCTCGGGCGGGCAGGTCTGACATGGGTAGCCCTGCCCGTCGGCCGATCGCCGATCATTGGCTAGCCTCGATTGCAGAGGGGCCGCAGGGCCTGAACACGACGAACGCAGGAGGCGGGTCTCATGGCCGGACATGATTTCGGGGCGACGTACAGCGAGATGGAGAGCGCGGCGGCGCGCCTGCGCGACGGGCGCAGCACCGTCACCGACACCTTGAAGGAGCTGCAGGCGGTCATCGACGACCTGGTGCAGGACGGGTTCAAGACCGAGAACGCCTCCGAGGCGTACTCGACCGCCTACTCCGAGCTGACGACGTCGCTCGACGACGCGGCCGAGGCCGTGAACGACATGGCGCAGGCTCTGGACCGCATGGCGGACTCGATCCGCGACAAGGACGCCGAGCTCGCCGGCGGCTGAGCCGTCGCACTCTCGGAGGTCGTGGCGCCGGTCGGAGGACCGGGGCCACGACCTTCATCGTCGGAGCGCGACTGCGCGCATAGGATCGGAAGAATGGGCGGGATGAGCGGATGAGCGGCGGACAGCCCTACTGGTACAACCTCACGACGCAAGCGGTGCAGCGCGCCGACGCGCGGCCGTCCGAGGACGCGATCGGCCCGTTCGACACCGCGGCCGAGGCGGAGGACTCGCCCGCATTGCTTCTGGAGCACGCGCGCGCGTGGCTCGAGAGCGAAGACAGTGAGCGCTTCCGCGAGATGGCCGAAGGCGACGACACCGTCGACCTCGCCTGAGCCTGCTCCCGTGACCGTGCGACGCCGCGTGGCGGCATCCCTCGCGATCGTGGTCGCCCTCGGGACGACGGCATGCGCCCCCGCGCTGCCCGAAACGGTCGTTCCCGGATCGGTGGTCACCGTCGGATGGGACAGCGCCTTCACGTCCGCGAACGCCGCCGCCTCGCCGACGGCGGGCAACATCGACATCGCGGCGATGACGCGCGCGGCCTTCGGCGATGTCGTCGACGGCGACTTCGTGCCGGATGAAGGCTTCGGAACCGTCTCGATCATCGACGACGAGCCCTTCACGGTGCGCTACGACCTCGCGGAGCCGGCCTGGTCGGACGGCATCCCTCTGGATGCGGCCGATCTGCTGCTCGGGTGGGCGGCGGCATCGGGGCAGCTCGCCGGTGACCAGGCGACCGAGGGTGGCGTGCCCACGGAGGCCACGCCGGACGTGCCTCGCATCGACGAGTTCGCCCGCGCGATCGAGGTCACCTACCCGCAACCGGTCTCGGACTGGCAGGAGCGCCTCGTCGTCGCGGTACCCGCCCATGTGGTCGCCGGTCGGGCGCTCGACGTGGACGACCCGATGGCGGCCAAGCAGGCTCTGCTCACCGCGGTGCGGGACGGCGACACGCAGGCCCTCGCTGCGATCGCACAGGTCTGGAACGACGGCTTCGGCATCTCGGACGACGGCGCCGTACCCGCGGAGCTTCTGATCTCGAGCGGGCCGTTCCGCGTCGAGGACGTGACGACGGATGCCGATGGCCGGAGGATCGCACTGACGCCGAACCCCGCCTACCGGGGAACGGTGACGGCGAAGGTCGCACGCATCGATCTCGTGCCACCCGGCGACGACCCCTTGGCCGAGATCGGCCAGACCCTGGATGCCGTGCACGTCGCACCCGTCGCGTCGAACCGCGAGCCGATCGACGCGCTCGAGCGCAAGGACTTCACCGTCGCGACAACACCCGACGGCACGGTGTGGGCGCTCCTGATCCGCCCCGCCGGGGTCTTCACCGAGCCCGCTGCGCGTGCGGCCTTCCTCCGTGCGATTCCGGCGCGGGCGCTGATCGAACGCGGAGGCGGCGCGTGGGCGTCGGCGTACACGGCCAGCACGTCGATGCTCGCCGCGCGCGGAAGCCGCGCGTACGACATCGTCGAGGAGGACGCCGGTTTCGCCACCGCGCTCGGCGGTGCGGATGATCCGCTGCAGGAGCGCGAAGCGGCCGGGATCGCCGCCGGAACCACGGTGTGCGTCCTGCACGACCGCGCGAGCGAGTTCGCGGTCGGCGCGTTCGCCGCCGTGCGGGACGCCGCGGCCGAGGCCGGATGGGGCGTCGTCGACTGCGGGGTGGAGGATCTTCCGGCTGCGCTCGAGCAGGGCGCCTGGGAGGCGGTCATCATGCGCGTCCCCGTGCCGGAGGGCGCGAGCCGGATCGCCGCTCAGTGGGGGAGCGGTGGAGCCGAGTCCCTCGTCGGCTGGGCGGACCCGCAGCTGGACGCCCTGATCGCGCAGTTCGCCCAGGCGGCGGACGTGTACGCCGCGCGCGATCTGCGGGCGCAGATCGAAGCGGGAATCGTCCGGGCGGCTGTCGCGCTGCCGATCGCGGTGAATCCCGTGGTCACGATCGTGGACAAGGATGTGACCGGCGTCGCGGCGCGCAGCGGGGCGCGCGCACCGCTGACTTCGGATGCCGAGCAGTGGGCGGTCGTTCCGTGAGCGGGGCGACGCCGCGGGATCTCCGCGTCGGGGGCGCGCGTGGGCGATACGTAGAGTCTTCTGAGGAGGTGCAGCCGTGGGGATGATGTTGCCGAACGAGCTCGTGTGGGTGATGGAGAAGCTCGGCTTCGAGTGGCCCGACATCGACGAGGATGAGCTGCGGCGCGGTGCCGGCATGGTGCGGGTGTTCCGCGACGACCTCGAGATGAAGATCCAGGTGATGGATCGCAAGGTGAACGGCGACCTCGCCACAGCGATGCGCGGCCAGGCGGGCCCCGCGTATGTGGCGGCGTGGAACGCGAACCGCTCGCAGAACCTGGAGAAGCTGCTGGACATCCTCGGCCCGGTGCCGACGGGAGTCGACATCGCCGCGGACGCGGTGTTCGCGCTCAAGATGAAGGTGATCGCCGACGTCACGACCACGATGATCGCGCTCGTGGCCATGCTCACGAACCCCCTCACCGCCGTGGGCGCCGGTCCGATGCTGATCGTGAAGAAGAAGCTGCTGAACGCCGCCGTCGACATCGCGATCGAGCAGGTGCTGAACCAGGTGCTCCCGACCGTGATCGAGCCGCTGGCGCAGGAGCTGCCCGGAGTGATCATGGCCGCGCTGGAATCGCCGATCGTCGAGGCTGTCGCAGGCGATCCCGACGAGTTCTACGCCGATCTGCAGGCGCTCGAGCAGGCCGAGGGCGAGATGGAACAGCACGCGGCCGACGTCGAGACGCTGACCGACCGGCTCATGTCCGATCTGGCGAGCCTCAACATCGGGGGAGACTGAGATGAGCATCGGCAAGGCCGTGATCCGGCCGCTCAAGGACGCGCTCGATGACATGCCGGTGCATGTGCGCCAGCTCTCGGAGATGTTCCGCAAGCACGGCCAGAAGCAGAAGCGCAACGTGGGCGAGGTGACCGACCTCGACGCGACGGACGTGCCGACTCCGCTGCAGAACGGGTGGAAGCCCGACGGCTGGACTCCGAACGACGTCGTCGGTGCCGGCAAGGGCGACCGGCCCGATCCCGGCGACTACCTCGACGGCGACTACGTCCGCCAGCACCTCGACCAGTTCGCTGACGGCGCGACACGGATCTACCGCACGAGCAGCCTCGAGGGCTGGGGACCGGGCAACAACGGCACGACGTACGTCTTCCCGACGGATCAGCTGCAGAACGTCATCGACGGCTCTCCCACGCCGCAGGATCTCGCCAGGACCCTGGGGCTGCCGGAGAACTTCTTCGCCGGGCACGACGTCGAGCTGCGCGACTTCGCGCCCCACGAGCTCGACGGACTGCGGATGCCCTCGGGCAACGAGGGCGGCACGGACCCGGACGCCTGGATCCCCGGCGGGTACCTGCCCAGCGGCATCCCCGAGGCCGTGATCGACATCCCCGAAACGGCGACGGGCCTCAACAACGGCGAGTTCCGACCGTCGGAGTGGCCCGGCAGCCCGCGGCACTTCACCCCCTAGGCAGGTCTGGAACATGGACATCGATCGTGATGTGCACCGGGATGCGGCATCCGCGTTCGGAGCGACGTCCGTGACGGACGGCGCACTGCTGCCGTTCGAGGCCCGCTCGTCGCTGTTGACACCGGACGGCCCGCCGCGCGCCGCGCTCGAGGCCGACGCCGACGCCTGGCTGTCTCCCGGGCTGCCGGTCCTCGTCCGCGGCGCGGCGAGGATCCTCCCGCTCGCTTGGCGCGGCGATCCGCACGGCGGGGGCGGGTCGGCCGTGACGGAGGAGGAGATCGCGGCGTTCGCGACGCGGGTGCAGGATGCCGGGATGTACTGGGCCGGACCCTGGCGGGTGCTCCCGCTCACCGGGAACCGCTCCGACAGTGTCGGATCGTACACGGCGGCGCTGCGCGGATGCGGAGCCACCGAGGTCGATTGCTGGACGTACTCCGAGTCCACCGGTCTCGCCCTCGTGCGAGCGGGCGCGACCGACGACGGAACGATGTCCTTGGCGCTGCACATCGTTCCGGCCGGTTGGGTCTCGGATGCCCGGGCCGGCCGGCCGGTGCGCGGGATCGACCTCCGGTGGTCGTGGTCCGACGTGGTCGCGCTGTACGGTGCCCGGGAGTCAGGCGCGGGATCCGGGGCGGATAGCCTGGAAGAGCACGACGACGAGGGGCACACATGATGACGGACGCGTCCGGCGGCACCGCCGTTCCGCGGGTGTACGGCGCGAACGAGCTGGGCGTCCTCGCCCTGACGGCTCCCGGCGACGACCACCCTCGAGTGGAGTACGTCGGCGGCGAGGTGTTCGTCGGGCTCGATGTGAACGGCGCGGCGATCACCCGGGCCCAGGCGGAGCGACTCCCGCGACCGTTCGTCGAGGTCGTCGCGTCCGTGGCCACGGCATCCGCGCTTCCCGATGCCGTCGGCGGCGTGATCCTCATCGAGGACGAGACGTCGGCCGCCGCGGTGCTCGTCGACCCCGGGCTCGGCGACCCCGTGTTCCGCAGCCCTGCGGGCCTGGCGGGTGCCCCGGTCGCCTTCGTCTTGTCGCGCGACAGGCTCGCCCTCGTCGGCGCGGAGGACGAGGCGGGCATCGGACGCGTCCTGGACCTGGCGGAGGCGCTGTACGACGCGGGCGGCCCGCTCGTGAGCGCGCATCCGCTCGTCCGGGCGGATGGCGCGTGGCAGCCCTTCGGCGGGCTCGCTCACTTCCCAGCGCTCGAAAAGCGCAGGGAGCGGGTGCTCCGCCTGTTCGGCGTGCGCGCCTATGAGGCCCAGGCGGTCGTGCTGCAGCGTCCGGATGTCCATATCGCAGACCCGAAGCTCCATGTCCGCGAGGACGGCGTGACGCTGACGTTCGCAGCGTGGCCGAAGGGCACGGCGACGCTGCTCCCCGTCGTGGACAACGTGATGATCGCAGATCCCTCCGGATCGATCAGCGTCGCGACGATGGGTCAGTTCCTGGATGCCGCCGGCGACGCCGTCGTGCGGACGGGTCTCTCTCCGCTGCGCTACTTCGTCCCCGGCGAGGCGCCCCGCTCGTAGCAGGCGTCCGCCGCAGTCCGCAGGGAGGGCTGCCTGGGCAGTGGTCCCCATGGCCCGAAACCGCGCGCCGACCTAGCGTCGTCACAGGAGGTTGCGCCGTGGGGATGATGTTGCCGAACGAGCTCGTCTGGGTGATGGAGAAGCTGGGGTTCGACTGGCCGGACATCGATGAGGACGAGGTGCGCAAGGGCGCGACGCTCGTGCGGAATCTGGGGAGCGACCTGGAGGACGCGATCCAGGCGGTGGACCGCCGGATGAACGGGGACATCTCCGCGGCGATGCGCGGCCAGACGGGACCGGCGACGCTGGGGGCCTGGAACACGAACCGCTCGCAGAATCTTCAGAAGCTGGTCGACATCATGCCGCCGGCGGCGGTGGCGATGGATGTCGGCGCCGAGGCGATCCTGGCGCTGAAGATGAAGGTCATCGTCGACGTGACCTCGACGATGATCGCCCTCGTCGCGATGCTGACGAACCCGCTGACGGCGGTCGGTGCGGGGCCGATGCTCCTGATCAAGAAGAAGCTCCTCAACGCGGCGGTGGACATCGCGGTCGAGCAGCTGCTCAACCAGCTGCTGCCGATGGCGATCGAGCCCATGTCGGAGCAGCTTCCGGCGGTGATCGACGCGATCCTCGATGCGCCCATGGTGGAGGCGGGGGTCGGCGATTCGGATGAGTTCTACGCGGACCTGCAGGCGCTCGAGGATGCACAGTCGACCATGAAGCAGCACGGGTCGGATATCCAGACCGTGACCGCGACCTTCTTCGCCGAGTTCTCCGCCCTCGATTTCGGGGGCGATTCCTGATGTCGGCGATCAAGCCGGTGATCCGGGAGTTGAAGGAGGCCGTGCTTTCGGGCATGGAGCACGCGAAGGACAAGCTGCACCAGGTCACCGACAACCTGAACGACCATTTCGACGACGTCGTGCGCCAGGTCCGCGCCCAGGACACCTTCGACGATGCGCCCGATCTCCCTTCGACCCCGCACCGGCCCTACAACCCGGTCCGGGGCCCCGACGGCCGCTACGAGCCCGGTTCGCTCCCTTCCGCCGCCGAGCTGCGTGAGCTCACGAGGACCGAGCCCGGGACGGCGTTCTACTGGTCGGGACGGGATGCGAGCGGCGTCGGAGTCGGCCCCGACGGGTCGGGCATCGCGGAGACGATCGCAGCGGGCAGCGGTGGACGCACGCTCGAGCAGACCCTCACGGCGAACGGCGTGGATCCCCTCCCGGTCTGGAACCAGAAGGATCCGGAGTCCGTGAGGTTCTGGGAAGAGGCGTCCGCGGCATTCGCCGAGAACGCCAGCGGTGAGGTCCGCGCCGTCGTGGGCAGCGATCTGCGTCCCGGAAACATCTGGCAGACTGTGGAGATTCCGCGCCTGACGGACAATCCCCACGTGACGAGCATCAATCAGCTCGACCCCGACACCGGTGTCTGGGCTCAGCTCTGACCGAAAGGCACACTCATGACCGATCAGCATGTGGACATCAGCGACGCCCTCGTGGTGTTCCTCGAGAACTATCCAGGGAAGAACGACGACGAGTTCGAGGCTCGTTTCGGCACGACGGATGCTCGGGAGCGCGTCCGCGAGATCCTCGACGAGACGTCGCGGATCCGGATCGAGTGGGGAACGAAATCGCTCATCGAGATCGGCGACGAGGTCGAGAAGATCATGCATGAGCGCCACCCGGGGCTCTCGCCCGCGGCGCTCGAGAAGCTGTCCAACTACTTCACCTATCTCGTACGGTGATCAGGTCTCGTACGATGATCAGGTCTCGTACGGTGATCAGATCCCATTCGATGAGCCGGTCTCGTAGGGTGAACCGGGACGCCGGGGCCGACGGGGCATGAGCGCCGGGGCGCGCGCTGTGATGCGACAGCTCAAGGACGCGGTCGCCGACGCCGGGCGGGTGCTGAACGACCGGCTGCCCACCCTCGCCGATCGGATCACGGCACACCTCGACACTGTCGTGACGCAGGTCCGGAAGACCGACCGGTACGACCACACCGTCACCACTCGCGGCTCGAACACGAAGATCACCCACTTCGACCCCGAGACCCGGCGTCCCGTGCAGGAGCAGGGGCTGATCCTCGAGGACTTCGGTGGCACCCGACGTGGGGACAATGCGACGGCTGTCGGGCGGCTGGGTGATCCGGGCGACGACGGCGGGCACCTGGGCGCGCACCGCTTCTTCGGCGACACCCCCGATGAGGGGATCGTGCCCCAGATCGCGAACCTCAATCGCGGTGCGTGGAAGAAGATGGAGAGCGAGTGGGCCGACTGGATCGCCGAGGGTGCGCGGGTGGACTATCGCATCGCGGTCGATCCGCCGGGCGCCGTGCGACCTGATACCTTCCAGGTCGTGTACGTGGTGTCCGACCCGTCGACGGGCGAGGTCATCGAGATGCGCGATCCCACCTTCGCCAACATCGCCGGTCAGACCTTCGACCGCATCGACAAGCGCTGACCCGAGCCGAGAGGAAATCCATGCCAGGCAACGCCACCGCCGACCTCATCCGCGCCCTCATCGACAATCTGAAGGGCCCCCAGGTCGATTGGGACGGATGGGCGTCGATGGCGATCATCCTGGAGTTCCCGGACGGCGAGTTCAACGAAGCTCACGGCTATCTCTACTCGCCGGACGGACAGGTCTCCGCCGTCGCCTCCGACCCGTGGGCCGTGCGCGCGGCGGTCAAGTCCTACACCGACGGCTACTATCCGCCGGGTGATGTGCTCCCGCGCAAGATCCTCGTGCAGTTCGACCGCACGACCGGCAAGTACGACATGACGTTCGAGGAATCCGACGACGCGCGGTGGAAGGTCACCCCCCGCAACTTCCGGACGATCCGCGAGGAGCTCCGCCCCAGCCTGGGCTGAGCGGTCCGGTCCCGCGCAGCATCCGGCGCGTCGGCCCCGGTGACCTCGCCGACTGGCAGACTGTCGCCGGGGGAATGTCACGAAACCGATGTGAATGCTGAGTATCACCGTGGACAGAACTGCTGTGAACACCGAGACGGAATCCGCGACGGGGGAGGGGACGGGCGGAGCCGAGGCGGCACCGCTGCGTCTGGAATTCGCGGGCGAATGGTTCGATGTGCCGGCCGACGGGCCGTTCATCATCGGTCGTGAGGGTGACCTCGAGATCGATGACAATCCCTACCTGCACCGGCACTTCCTCGAGCTCCGGCACCGTGACGGGCTGTGGTGGCTCGCGAACGTGGGCGTGCGACTCGCGGCGACGATCTCGAGCGCCGGTGGCGCCGTGCAGTCGTGGCTGTCGCCGGGAGCGCGGATGCCGCTCGTGTTCGAGCGCAGCGTCATCGTGTTCACGGCCGGTCCCGTCACTTACGAACTCAGCCTGCACACAGAGGAGGCCCCCTACGAGGTCTCGCGGCAGGTGCAGGCCACGATGAGCGGCGAGACGACCGTGATGCCCGTCAGCTTCACGCCCCTCCAGAAGCAGCTCATGGTGGCGCTCGCCGAGCCGATGCTCCGGCGCGAGGGTGTGAGCATGAACGAACTGCCGTCCTCCAGCGCCGCCGCCCAGCGCCTCGGGTGGACCATGAGCAAGTTCAATCGCAAGCTCGACAACGTCTGCGACAAGCTCGACCGCATGGGTGTGCAGGGTCTGCGGGGTGGAGCGGGCAAGCTCGCGACGAACCGTCGCGCGCGCCTCGTCGAGTACGCGGTGACCTCGCACGTCGTCACGCGCGCCGACCTGCCGCTCCTGGACGACGCCGCGCTGCGGAACGCCTCGGATTCGGACGCCGACTGACAGCGGGCTCAGGGCGGGTTGTGTGGTCTGACCATAGGCGCTAATGTGGTCAGACCATAGAGGAGGAGTCCTGTGCCCGACGAAGCGCGCGCGTGGCAGGTCGTGCTCGAGAGCATCGAGACCGACCTTCTGGAAGGCCGTCTCGCGCCGGGTGATCGCCTTCCGCCTGAGCGCGAGCTGGCGGCCACCCTCGGCGTCGGCAGATCCAGCGTTCGCGAGGCGCTGCGAGTACTCGAAGTCATGGGGCTCCTGCGCACCGGCACCGGGTCGGGCCCGACGGCCGGAGCGATCATCATCGCGACCCCCCACGGCGGGATGTCGGCCCTGCTGCGCCTCCAGGTCGCCGCGCACGGCTTTCCGCTCGACGACGTCGTCGCGACGCGTCTGGTGCTGGAGACAGCAGTAGTCGAGATGCTCAGCGCCGACGCGTCTGCCGACATGCACGCCGCACACGCGGTCGTCGACGCGATGGATGCCGACGGCCTGAGCGCCGAGGAGTTCCTCGCTCTGGACGCCCGCCTCCATCTCGCCCTCGCCGAGGCGTCGGGCAACATCGTCATCGCAGCGATGATGGCGGGCCTGCGCACCTCGATCGAGACCTACGTCCAGGCGGGTGCGGCGCGCATCCCCGATTGGACGTCCACGTCCGCCCGGCTGCGCGCCGAGCACCGCGCGATCCTCGACGCCGTCGACAGCGGCGACGCGGCGACGGCGCGGGCCCTCATCCGTGATCACATCTCCGGCTACTACGCCGAAGCGGGCCTGCCCGCACCTGACGAAAGGACCGCCGATGGTCAAGCGCCAACTCCCCAGACCCGCTGAACTGCTGGAGCTGATGCAGTTCAAGAAGCCCGAGCTCGACGGCCGGAAGCGCCGTCTCGACTCCGCGCTCACGATCCACGATCTGCGCGCGATCGCGAAGCGTCGCACCCCCAAGGCGGCTTTCGACTACACCGACGGTGCGGCGGAAGGCGAACTGTCGCTCTCCCGCGCGCGTCAGGCGTTCGAGGACATCGAGTTCCATCCCGGCATCCTGCGGCCCGCCCCCGACGTCGACACGTCCGTCGAGATCCTCGGCGGGCGGTCGGCTCTGCCGTTCGGCATCGCCCCGACCGGATTCACCCGCCTCATGCAGACCGAGGGCGAGAGCGCCGGCGCGTCCGCGGCCGGGGCCGCCGGCATCCCGTTCACGCTGTCCACGCTCGGTACGACCTCGATCGAGGACGTGAAGAAGGCCAACCCGCACGGTCGCAACTGGTTCCAGCTCTATGTCATGCGCGACCGCGAGATCTCGTACGGACTGGTGCGCCGTGCGGCGGCGGCGGGCTTCGACACGCTGCAGTTCACCGTCGACACCCCGGTTGCCGGGGCGCGCCTGCGCGACAAGCGCAACGGCTTCGCGATCCCGCCGCAGCTCACAGTGGGCACGATCGTCAACGCGATCCCGCGGCCGTGGTGGTGGTACGACTTCCTCACCACGCCGAAGCTCGAATTCGCCTCACTTTCGACGACGGGTGGGACGGTCGGCGAGCTCCTCAACGCCGCCATGGATCCGACGATCAGCTACGACGATCTCGCCGTCATCCGCGACCTCTGGCCGGGGAAGATCGTCGTCAAGGGTGTCCAGAACGTGGAGGACTCGAAACGCCTGATCGACGCCGGGGTGGACGGCATCATTCTCTCCAACCACGGCGGTCGTCAGCTGGATCGGGCACCCGTCCCCTTCCACCTGCTTCCGAAGGTCGTGCGCGAGGTCGGGAAGGATGCCACCGTCATGATCGACACCGGCATCATGAACGGCGCCGACATCGTCGCGTCGATCGCCCTCGGCGCCAAGTTCACGCTGATCGGCCGCGCCTACCTGTACGGACTCATGGCGGGCGGACGTCAGGGTGTGGACCGCACGATCGCGATCCTGCGCGATGAGATCGAGCGGACCATGAAGCTCCTCGGCGTGTCGAGCCTCGCCGAACTGGAGCCGCGTCACGTCACGCAGCTGACGCGACTGGTTCCCGTCGCCCAGCCGACTTCTCGGCCGGTGCGCACGCGGAACGTGCCGACCGCGGCGTCCTGACGGGAGGTCCGGCTCAGTCGCGCGCGGGGAGGGTGGGGAGCAGCCGTTCCAGGTACTCGGCGGTGTCCTCCCACCCCTCGACCGCGTGGCACTCCACGCCCATGGCGAGCACGGGGTAGTCGTTGCCGTCCGGGTCGAGACGGTCGCCGAGGAAGAGCATGTCCTCCAGTGGGATGCCGGTCTGCTCGGAGAGCTGACGCATGCCGTACGCCTTGTCGATGCCGCGGTGCGTGATGTCCACCGACGTCGAGCCCCCGGATCGCACCTCCAGGTCGGGGATCCGTGTGGCCACGGCCTCGCGGAGGGTGTTCTTCTTCGCGCCCGTGGGATCCCACGCGACTTTGGCATCGAGCGGCGCGCGCTGGCCCAGCGCCGAGAACGTGATCTGAGAGCCGCGGTCCTCGAGGATATCTCCCCACGTTTCGGCTTCCCAGAGTCCCAGTCGGCGCGCTTCTCCCTCCACGGCGGCCAGAGCCCGGTTCTTCTCGTCCTCGCTGAGGGCGTGCGCGTACACCGTCGCGATGCCCTGCTCCTCGAGGCGGTAGTACTGCGTGCCGCATGTGGGGAGGAGGTGGATGCGGGACAACACCTCGGTGGATGCGGCGGGGAGGCGGTCCACCACCTGGGAGCGGAACTGCTCGAGCTGGCCGCCGGAGATGATGGCCACCTCGACGCGCTCCGCGAGGGCGATGAGCAGTGCGCCGATGCGGGGGTCGATGGCGCTCTTGGAGGGCGCGAGCGTGTCGTCGAGGTCGAAGGCGATGAGGCGGGGGGTCGTCATCAGGGTCTCCTGTCGTGGGGACGCGAAAGGCCCCGCCGCGCCTCTTCTCAGAAGCGGACGGAGCCTCTCTGCTGTCGGGGTGACAGGATTTGAACCTGCGGCCTCGTCGTCCCGAACGACGCGCGCTACCAAGCTGCGCCACACCCCGTGGCAACCCTCCGAGTCTACCCTGATCTGACCGATGCTCCGAACCGTCGGTTGTCATCCGTTCCCGTGGACGGCAAGGCGCCGTCGTCGGGAGAGCGTGAGGAGCGTGCCGCCGCCGGTGAGGAGGAGCACGCCGACAGCGGCGCCGGCGCGGTACGTGGACGGCTGAAGGCCGGTCGCGGCGAGCGCTGCGGGAGCTTCCCGCGCCGAGTCCGAGCGGGCGGGCCCCTCCGCAGCAGTCACGCGCGTCGTCTCGTGCGGCACACCGCACCGCCCCAGATGGACGAGCTGCCCCCGACTGTCGACCGCGCGCTCCTGCCAGTAGTACGTTCCCGGCACCGTCACGGCCGGCGAGACGACGACATGCTCGCCGGGCGCCGTCATGAGATGCGCTCCACTCGTCCAGACGAGGTTCTCGTCGGAGCACGAGTCGGAGGGTGCGAGACCTTCGACGGCCCGGTACACCGCCGATGTCACGGTGAGCCCACCGTCCGGCAGGGGACCGGCGACGATGATCCGGTCGCTCATGGTCGCCCCGACCTCGACCGTCGGCTCAGCCGCGGAGGACACGTCGGCGACCATCGTGATCTGGGTCGGCTCACCGAACGATTCCGTCCAGGAGTAGTCCGGGGGAAGGTGCCTGATGACGTCCGGATCCTGGCCGTCCGCGCGCACGCTCCAGACCGCCGTGTAGAAACCCGGCTCGGCGAGCTCCCACAGCGAGCTCACGCGGTAGGCGTCCGTCGGTCCGATCCCGGGTGTGGTGGTGAGGCCGAGGGAGCCGACGTGGAACGCGTGATCCGGCACCGGACCTCCGGTCGCCGGCGGCGCGGCGGCGGTGCGGTAGACCTCGGCCGTCGCCGTGAGCGGCAGATAAGCTCCCGTGTCGTCGCGGGGCCAATCCTCGATCGCACCCTCGAACCTCACGTCGTCGACGAAAGCCCCGCCGGCGACGTACGCCGAGGCCACCTGCGTCGAGATCGTCGGGGCGAACACCGGTACGCGGGGAGCCGCGTCTGCGCCGTGCACCGTGAACTCGAGCGGGCCCGCCGGCCCCGCGGTGTCCTGACCGCCGGCCGTCGTGAAATGCCGCACGGCGGCGAGGGGACGCGAGACGACGAAGGTGCCGGAGGCTGCCACGGTGTACGCCCGCCCCGGAGTCGGAGCGGAGGTCACGATCGGGTAGTCGGCGCCGGGTGCGGCATCCGATCTCTCGGACGTGCCTGTGTCGGCGAACGTCGCTCCCTCCAGACGCAGTGTGCCCGTGGAGGCGGACTCCGTCGCCTCGACGCGGACGGTGCCGAGTCGGTGGTCCGCCGCATCCGTGGTGAACACGACACGACCGGAGGCCGCGGTCGCGCCGGGCGCCATGTCCATCCCCTCCCGGTAGTACGCGACCGCCAGACGCTGGACCTCTGCGCTGTGCGCCGGGGCGAGCGCGGAGAACGTCCAGTGCACCGCGCCGGCGAGCGAGTCACCGCGATAGCCGAAATGGTGCAGCGTCTCGTCCCAGTCCGCGATCGCCTTCACTGCCCAGCCGACGGCGGCCGCCCGGACCGGATCGTCGGTCTGGCCGTACGTCGTGACGAGGTGGTTGATACCCGTGAGCTGCGCCGCGGTGAGTCCGGCCGCCGTGGTGCTGATTCCGCGGTCGTTGCTCGGCCCCGTCGGGGCCGGTGCCCCCGGCAGGATGCAGTAGGTGTGGACGCCGTCGATGAGCATCGACCCATGCCAGCCGTAGGTCGAGACAGGCGCCCACGATCCGAACCCGGCACCCTGCGCGGCGGCGTTGGCGGGGGACGCGCCGAGCCCGGTGCCGAGTGCGGACAGCACGAGGGCGGCGATCAGGGTGACCGCCCGCCACGGGGTGCGGCGGGTGGGCGGTGCGGTGCGGGTCTGCGCGGACATCGGTCTCCGATCGGTCACCCACCGATCGTCGCGGCATCGACCGCGCCGAAGCGGACGCGGAGAGCCGTCTGGGGAGAGCCGGGCTCGGGAGCGCGTCTGGGGAGGAGCCGACGGACCGGGTTACGTGCGCGGGAGCAGCGTGATCAGCGACGCCTCGGGACGGCAGGCGAAGCGGACCGGTGCGTAGATCGAGTGACCGAGTCCGGCGCTGACGTTGAGGGGAATCGTCTTTCCGCCGTGCGTCCAGTCGCTGAGACCCCGGGCCTGGGGGAGAGGGATGTCGCAATTGGCCACGAGTGCGCCGAACCCCGGCACGCGCACCTGCCCCCCGTGCGTGTGGCCCGCGAAGATCATGTCCGCGCCGAAGTCCGTGAACGCATCCAGGACGCGTCGATAGGGCGCGTGGGTGACGCCGAGGGTCGCTGCGGCCGGTGCGACGTCGGCGCGCAGCTCTTCGAGCAGGTCGGGCAGATCCTCGAGGCGATCCCAACCGCGGTGCGCGTCGCTCACGCCGAACGTGTCGAATCGGAGGCTGCCGATCTGCACGGACCCCACGGCGTTGTTCAGGTCGAGCCACCCGAGCTCGTCGCGCAGGTAGCCGTCGAGGGCGTGCGTATCGAGCGGCTCGCTCGCGGTCTTCACCGTGGACGGGCCCGTGAAGTAGCGGAGCGGATTGCGCGGCGTGGGCGAAGCGTGATCGTTCGAACCGTGGACGAAGACGCCCGGGATGCCGCGCAGCGTGTCCATCGCGCCACGCAGGCCCCGTAGGCCGTCCGCGTGGCCGAGGTTGTCGCCGGTGTTGATCACGAGATCGGGTCGCCAGGTGTCGGCGAGGGCGGCCATCCAGCGCTGCTTGCGCCGTTGCCACGGGGCCATGTGCGCATCGGACAGATGGAGCACCCGCACCGGCGCGGAGCCGGCGGGAAGGAGCCGGACGTCATGCTCACGCACCGTGAAGAGGTAGCGCTCGATGCCGATGCCCCAGACGGCCGTGCTCACGCCGACCGCCCCCACCGCTCCGAGAGCGGTGAGGGCGGTCTTGGCGGGCGAAAGCGCCACTAATCGTTGCCGTTGCCGTTGCCGGGGCCGCTGTTGCCCCCACAGTCGGTCCGCGCGTAGTCGACGCTTATCGCGGCGTTGCGGTTCACGACGGTGCCGGCGGCAGGGTTCGTACCGGTCGCCACTCCCTGATCCGTCCCGGAATCGCTCGACGTACACGATCCCGGCTGCACGTTGCCGAACCCGGCGCGTCGCAACTCGTTTATCGCCTGGTCGAGCGGTCTGCCCGCCACGTCCGGCACGCTGACACCCTGACCGTTGCTCGGGTTGATCGTGACGACGGTTCCGGCGGCCACGCGGCCCGCGCCGGGATTCTGTGCGGCCACGACGCCCGCAGGTTCAGCGGAGTCGACCGCGTCGCCCACGTTCACCGAGAAACCGGCGGCATTCAGTCGGGACGTCGCCTCATCGACGCTTAGGCCGATGACGCCCGGCAGATCGCGCAGGACGACGCGCGTGAGGTTGGAGTCCGGCTGCGGGAAGGCGTCACCGCCGTACACGTCGTTCGCTGCGGCCTGCGTCTGTCGGGCGAGGATGTAGCGCAGTCCGCCGAAGGGCTTGAAGACGTCGTTGAACCCGTCGATGTTGCCCACCCACGCGGCCGTGGTGACCTTCGAGCTCGACTCGATCATCCACGTGTGGTACGTCTCGTGGGTTCCGGTCTTGCCCAGGAGCGGAGTGCCGTCGTAGGGGTTCGCCTGCGAGCCGGTTCCGCCGCGCTGCATGACGCCGGAGAGCGCAAAGGCCGCGGTCGCAGCGACCTTCGGGTCGATGACCTGCGAGCAGGATCGCGTCGGCGGCGTCATCTCGTTGCCGTCGGAGTCGAGGACGCGGTCGATCGCCTTCGGCTGGCAGTAGATGCCGTTGTTCGCGACGGTGGCGTAGGCGCCGGCCATCGCCAGGGGGGAGACGGCTGCCGATCCGATCACGGAGAACTGATTGTCCATCTGCACTTCGCTGCCGTCCGTCGCGACGGTGACGCCCATCTTGGACGCGACCTTCTGGATGTCGCAGAGATCGAGCTGCTCGGCCATGGCGAAGTAGCCGGAGTTCAGGGACTGCGCGGTGAACTGCATCGGGGTGCCGGTGTACCCGCCGCCGCCGCCGAAGTTGCCCACCCGGGTCTTCTCGACGTTGACCCAGTCGCCCTTGCACGAGTTGGTCATGCGATCGATGATCCGCACCCGCCCGTTGAGCGACTCGTTGACCGAGTGTCCCTTCTCCAGCCAGTCGATCAGGGTGAAAAGCTTCCACGTCGAGCCGGCATTGAAGCCGCCCGACGATCCGTAGGTGTTGTCGCCCGCGAAGACGAGCGCGCTCTTGTTCGGATCTGCTGCGGCTGCGGCGTCCTCGCTGAACTGCGTGTTCTGCGCGATCGCGAGGATGCGGCCCGTGCTGTTCTCGAGACTCACGATCGTCGATCCGAGCTGCATGAAGCTCACGGAGGACGGCACGTTCTCGACCATCGCCGACTCGGCCGCGGCCTGGACCCGGAGGTCGATGGTCGTGTAGACGCTCAGGCCACCGCGCTTGAGCGCCCTCTCGCGTTCTTCCGGTGTGGCGCCGAAGGCCGGATCGTTCTCGATGACATCGCGGACGTACTGGCAGAAGTACGCCGACCCGCCCGCGGTTCCGCATCCCGTCGTCGCGGGCGTGATGACGGGCGTGATGGGTTCGATCGCTGCTGCCACGTACTGGTCGCGTGTGATCTTCTGATCGTCGAGCATACGGCTGAGCACATACAGCTGCCGGCCCTTCGTGGCGCTATAGCCGTCCGCCGCCGCGAGATACTGCTCCTGCGTGATCGTCCCCTCGCTCAGGAGTGTGTCGAGCGCGGCGAGTTGACCGGCGTTGACGTCGTCGACCGAACCGTCGGGGGCCTTGTTGTAGCCGTTGCCTTCGGCGTCGAAGATCGAGCCGCCGGTCTTGTCGATGCGGTACGTGTTGGGGTTCTGGACGATTCCCGCGAGCGTCGCGGCCTGCGACACCGACAGATCCTTCGCCGATACGCCGAAGTAGTACTTCGCGGCGGCATCCACCCCGTACGTGCGTCCGCCGAAGTTCGCGATGTTGAGATAGCCGAGCAGGATATCCGTCTTCGAGTACTTCTTCTCCAGAGCGATCGCGTACCGCATCTCCTGCAGTTTGCGTTGGATTCCTTCGGTTCCTGCCGCGGTGGTGGCCTCGGTCCAGCAGTTGAGGAGCTCTTCGCTGGTCTTCGCGTCGCGCTCGCAGCGCTGGATGAGGACGTTCTTGACGTACTGCTGGCTGATGGAGGACCCACCTTGGGTCTCACCGCCGCCCTGGACGTTCTGCAGAAGGGCGCGCGAGGTCCCGATGAGGTCGACGCCGCCATGCTGATAGAACCGGGGGTCCTCGCTCGAGAGGATCGCGTCGTACATGACCGGCGTCACTTCATCGAATTCGACGGGCGAACGGTTCTGGTCGTAGAACTTGGCGAGCTCGAAGTCCGCGCCCGTGTTCGGGTCCTTCGCGTAGATCGTCGTCGGGAGCATGAGCTTGTCGATGTCGAGGACGCTCGGGAGGTTGTCGAACATCGTGATCGCACTCGTGGCCGCAGCGCCCGACAGGGCGATCGCGGGAGTGACGGTGGCGGTGATGAGCACGCCCGCCGCGGCGCTCAGACCGACGACCCCGAGGAGGCCACCGAACACGCCGCTGGCCGTCCGTTTCTTATCAGGCATAGGCTTGATCGTAAAGGAACTACCTGGGCGAACCCTTGACGGACCCGCCCCGGGAGCCAGTCTTGCCACCCGGCCCGCCAGTGCCGTTCCGGCATCCGCCCGCGACTCTTACGGAGACTCCATGACCACGTGGGAGTACCTCACCACGCCGCTGCTGATCCACAACACCGCCGCGATCCTCAACAACTGGGGCAAGCAGGGGTGGGAGCTCGTTCAGGTCGTCCCCGGCCCCGAAGGTGGTCTGGTCGCGTACCTCAAGCGGCCCACCGGAGGCGGGGCGGCCAACGCCGGCCTGGATGCCGCCGCGCAGGCCGCTCAGCAGTTCGAGGAGACGGCGCGATGAGCATCTCCGAGAACCTCGCCCGTCTCGGCATCGATCTGCCAGATGTGGTGCCGCCCGTCGCGGCGTACGTGCCGGCGAAGGCGCACGGCGATCTCGTCTACACCGCCGGGCAGCTGCCGATGGTCGAGGGTGCGCTGCCGGCGACCGGCAAGGTGGGGGAAGCCCACGGACTCGTGCCCGCCTCCGACGCCACGAGGTACGCCCGGCAGTGCGCGCTGAACGCCGTGGCTGCCGCCGCGGCCGCCGTGGGCGGTGTCGATCGGCTCACCGGAGTCGTCAAAGTCGTCGGATTCGTCGCTTCCGTCCCCGATTTCGTCGGCCAGCCGGGCGTCATCAACGGCGCGAGCCAGGTGCTCGGCGAGATCTTCGGCGACGCGGGCCGCCACGCCCGCTCCGCCGTCGGAGTCCCGGTCCTTCCGCTGGACAGCCCCGTCGAGGTCGAGGTCGTCTTCTCCTACGCCTGATCCGCCCCGGGCGGGTTCAGCGCACCTGCGCGGTGATCACCGACATGACGGCCGTATCGGCCAGAGTCGTGGTGTCGCCGACCTCGCGCCCCTCCGCCACGTCGCGCAGGAGACGGCGCATGATCTTGCCCGACCGGGTCTTGGGCAGCTCCTCGACGATGTAGACGTCACGGGGGCGCGCGATCGGACCGATCTGCTCGCCGACCCATCCGCGCAGCTGCTGAGCGAGACCGTCGGCGGAGTGGGCGGCGAGGTAGCTCTGCTTGACGATCACGAACGCGGCCACCGCCTGGCCCGTCGTCTCGTCGGTCGCCCCGACGACCGCGGCTTCGGCCACCGCCTCGTTCGCGACGAGCGCCGACTCGATCTCCGCCGTCGACAAGCGGTGCCCCGACACGTTCATGACGTCATCGACACGGCCGAGCAGCCAGACGTCGCCGTCTTCGTCGAGGCGGGCGCCATCGCCGGCGAAGTAGTAGCCCTGCGCGGCGAACTTGTCCCAGTAGGTCTCCTTGAAGCGCTCCGGGTCACCCCAGATGCCGCGCAGCATGCTGGGCCAGGGGTCGGTGACCACCAGCAGACCGCCGTTGCCGTTGCCCACGTGCACGCCGTCGTCGTCGACCACTTCGATCGAGACGCCGGGAAGGGGCACCTGGGCGCTGCCCGGCTTGGTCTCGGTCACGCCGGGGAGGGCGGAGATCATGATGGCGCCGGTCTCCGTCTGCCACCAGGTGTCGACGATCGGCGCCGTCTTGCCGCCGATGACCTTCCGGTACCACATCCACGCTTCGGGGTTGATGGGTTCGCCGACGCTGCCGAGCAGCCGCAGCGACGACAGGTCGTACTGCTCCGGGATCGCGCGGCCGATCTTCATGAACGAGCGGATGGCGGTCGGTGCGGTGTAGAGGACGGTCACGCCGTACTTCTGCACGATCTCCCACCAGCGTCCCGGATGGGGGGTGTCGGGCGTGCCTTCGTAGAGCACCTGGGTCGCGCCGTTCGCGAGCGGCCCGTAGGTGACGTAGCTGTGTCCGGTGATCCAGCCGATGTCGGCCGTGCACCAGTAGACATCCGTCTCGGGGTGCAGGTCGTGCACCACCTTGTTGCTGAAGGTGGCCTGCGTCAGGTAGCCGCCCGAGGTGTGCATGATGCCTTTGGGCTTGCCGGTCGTGCCCGACGTGTAGAGGATGAACAGCGGCGTCTCGGCGGGGAACGCACGCGCGACGTGATCGGCTGAGGCCTGTGGCACGACGTCGTGCCACCAGATGTCGCGACCCGCGGTCCAGCTGACGTCGTTGCCGCCGCGTCGCACGACGAGCACGTGCTCGACCGTCTCCTGCACTCCCGAGCCGTTGCGGTCCTCGAGCGCCATGTCGACGGCCGGTTTGAGCGGGGAGACCCGGCCCTTGCGGTAGCCGCCGTCGGCGGTGATGACCAGCTTGGCGCCGGCGTCGTCGATGCGCGCACGGAGGCTGTCGGCCGAGAAGCCGCCGAACACGACGGAGTGGATCGCCCCCAGACGGGCGACCGCGAGCATCGCGGCGATCGCCTCCGGGATCATCGGCATGTAGATCGCGACCCGGTCCCCCTCGCCGATGCCCAGATCTTCCAGGACGTTCGCGAGCCGTTTGACCTCGTCGGTGAGCTCGCTGTACGTCACATGGCGGGAGTCGCCGGGCTCGCCTTCCCACAGCAGGGCGGGTCGGTCCCCGTTGCCGGCTTCGACGTGGCGATCGAGGCAGTTGTACGCGACGTTCAGCTCGCCGTCCGCGAACCACTTCGCGAAAGGCGGGGTGGACCAGTCCAACACCTCGGTGAACGGCTTGTGCCAGTGCAGTTCGCGTGCCTGATCGGCCCAGAAGGATTCCCGGTCCGCTGACGCGCTCTCGTACAGCTCGGCGGTGGCGACGGCATCCGCGGCGAAGCGCTCGGGCGGCGCGAACCGCCGGCTCTCGTTGAGGAGGTGGTCGATCTGGCTGCTCATGCTCGCTCCTTCGCGGGCCGTACCGGGGTGACGCGCGAGAAGGACGCGCCGCTGAGAAATCTATCCAGCGGGCGCGTGAGCCACTACCTCCGATAGTGGGGAGCGCGAGAAGGAAGGCGGAAAGAGCGGACCGGACCGATATATCGGTCACGACCTGATGAGTTCTTTTGGACGGCTTCGTCGTGTTGCGTATGCTCTTCCCGGCCCGAACATTCGATTCCGGCATTGCGGCACCCGACCCACCCCCGAAATGCGGTGCTGCGCGGCGGCATCCCATTCCCCCCATGGGATGCCGCCCTCTCCTTCTCCGGCTCCTCCCCAGCCCCGCCGTCGGCCACGTTGTGCACGGCTGCTCCGATCGGACCGTCACGCCTCAGCGCGCAACCCTAGCGTCGAGGCATGTCCGAGCGCTTCGTGGTCCAGCCGAGATCCGCCGCCGCGGTGCGTGCGGAGTCGGAGCACACGCGACGCCGCGACGGAGCCGCCGGACATGCCGCGGACGCGGGCGGGGCCTCGGGGCCCGTTCTCGTCGCCGACCGCCCGCGACCGCGCCCGCCCGTGGAGCGGCATCCGGTGTGGGAGCCGCTCGCACCCTATGTCGCCGATCCCGACGTCACCGATCTCTTCGTCAACGGAGAGTCCGGCCTGTTCGTAGACCGCGGACGCGGTGCCGTGGCCGTGGACGGATGGCGGGCGCGCGAAGAGGACGTGCGCGGACTGGCCGTCGCGCTCATCGGACTGGGTGGCCGACATATCGACGACGCGACACCGTGCGTCGACGTGCGTCTGGACGGCGGCATCCGCGTGCATGCCGTGCTGCCGCCCGTGTCGGCCGAAGGTACAGTCATCTCGATCCGCGTGCCGCGCATGGACAGCGTGGACCTTGCCGGCCTGCAGGCGCGCGGCATGTTCGACGCAGCGACCCGGACCCTGCTCGAGGATACCGTCGCGCGACGCGAGAACCTTCTCATCACGGGCGCCGCGGGCGCGGGCAAGACGACGCTCCTCGCCGCGCTTCTCGGCTGCGCACCCGCCGGGGACCGCATCGTCACGATCGAGGATGTGGCCGAGCTGCGGCTGGACCACCCGCATCACGTGCGGCTCGAGTCGAGGCAGGCGAACCTGGAGGGCGCGGGGGCGATCGGGCTCGCGCGTCTCGTGCGCGAAGCGCTCCGGATGCGTCCGGATCGTCTCGTGGTCGGCGAGTGCCGGGGAGAAGAGGTGCGCGAACTGCTCTCCGCGTTGAACACCGGACACGACGGCGGCGCCGGCACTCTTCATGCCAACGGCCTGCCCGAGGTCCCGGCGCGCCTGGAGGCGCTCGGCGCACTCGCGGGCCTGGACGACAGGGCGCTGGCCAGACAGGTCGCCAGCGCGATCGGCTGCGTTCTCCACGTCGATCGGCGGCCGGACGGCACGCGCGTGCTCGCGGCGGCCGGCCGTCCCCTCGTCGGCGAGGACGGACGACTGCGGATCGAGGAACTTCCGTGGCCCGCGCGGTGACCAGTCCGTCGATCACCGAGACGTTGCTGCGCCTCGCCGTCCTCCTCCAGGCCGGCGTCGCGCCCGCGCGGGCGTGGTCGTATCTCGCGGAGTCGGGCGACGAGTCGGCCGCGCGGGTGTGCACCGGGATGGCGGCGGGTCTGGCGCTCGACGAGGCGATCCGCACCGCCGCGCCCGCTCCTGTCCAGCCTCGCCGGTTCGGGCGTCGGGCGGTCGTCCCGTCGGTCATCGAGCCGTGGAGCGACGTCGCCGCGGCGTGGCACGTCGCGACGTCGGTGGGTGCCCCGCTCGCCGAAAGCCTGCGCTCGCTGTCGGCCGCGCTCCGCGACACGCGCGAAGCAGCGGACGACGTGCGCGTCGCGCTCGCCGAACCCGCCGCGACGGCGAAGATCATGGGATGGCTGCCGCTCGTCGCGGTCGCACTCGGAGTCGCCCTCGGATTCGACACGTTCGCCACACTGCTGACGAGTCCCGTGGGGATCGCCTGCCTCCTCGCGGGCGGGGCGCTCATTCTCGCCGCTCAGAGATGGAACGCGGCGCTCGTGAAGAGAGCGACCTCCGGTGGCCGCATCCCCGGGCTCGGCGCCGAACTGCTCGCGATCGCACTGAGCGGAGGCGTCTCGATCGACCGCGCGCGCCACCTCGTGCACCAGGCGACGGGAGACGCTCCGGATGCCGGCACCGACGCGGTGCTGGATCTCTCCCGCACCGCGGGCGTCCCCGCCGTCGAGCTGCTCCGCGCGTCGGCTGCGCTCGCGCGTCACCGCGCGCGCGTCGACGGCCGGCTTCGCGCGGCTCGCCTGTCCACGCGCCTGCTGCTGCCTCTCGGCGTCTGCACGCTGCCCGCCTTCCTGCTGCTCGGCGTTGCGCCCATGCTGCTGAGCGTGATGGGTTCGCTGCCCTCGCCGTTCTGACGACGCCTCTCTCGATGTGACGCCGCCACGCCCTATCCACCGAACCGTGCCCACCGAACTGTGCCCCTCACCTGGAAGGAACCCCATGTCACTACCCCGATTGACGCGGCGACGCGCGGCCCTGATGTTCGGAGACGACACCGGCGCGGCGACGGCCGAATACGCGATCGCGACGATGGCGGCTGTCGCTTTCGCCGGCCTTCTCGTCGTGATCATGCGCAGCGACGAAGTGCGCGGCATCCTCACCGATCTGGTCCGCCGCGCGCTGACGGTCGCGTGATGAGCCGCGGGCTCGGCGATGACCGCGGGGCGGTGGTCGCCGAGTTCGCCGTCGCGCTGCCCGCCGTGGCGGTCGTGCTCCTGTTGGCCTCGGGCGCGCTCGGCGCGTGTGCCCAGCAGGTCAGGCTCCAGGACGCCGTCGCCGACGCCGCCCGGCTCGTGGCGCGCGGCGAGCCGGACGCCCGCGCTCACGCGGTCGTCGCCGGAGCCGTCGCCGGTGCAGGCGTCGCGATCGATCGGCGCGGCGAGCTCGTGTGCGTCACGGCGTCGTCCACCACCACGCCGTTGCCCCTCACGCTCCGCGCGACCGGCTGCGCCCTCGACGGCGGACTCTGATGCCCGGCACGCTCCTGGCCGTCGCCGTCACCGCGTGCACGGCGACGATCACCGTGGGTGCGGTGGCGGCGGGCGCGGCCTCGGCGTTCTCGCAGCACATCGCGGGCGTCGCCGATGCCGCCGCGCTCGCCGCCGCGGACGCGGCATCCGGCGCGATCCCGGGCGAGCCGTGCGAGCGCGCACGCGAGGTCGCTTCGGCGGCGGGCGCTGCGGTGGACGCCTGCGTCCTCGACGGGCTCATCGCGACCGTGCGGGTGGCCGACGAGTTCGGGAGGCTCCCGGTGACGGCATCCGCTCGGGCGGGCCCGCCGGAATCGTGACCCGCCGGATCTCCCGGCGGGCGGTGCGACATCACTCTCGACGGGCTCACGACCAGGTGTGTGTATGGTGTGCATCGAAGAAAGGACGCCCCCGTTGGCAACAGGCAAGAAGCTCGTCATCGTCGAGTCACCGACGAAGATGAAGTCGATCCAGGGGTACCTCGGGGATGACTACGAGGTACTCAGTTCGGTCGGGCACATCCGCGATCTCGCGAGCAAGAAGGACATCCCCGCCGACAAGAAGACGGCGTACGGCAAGTACTCGATCGACATCGACAACGACTTCGACCCCTATTACGTCGTCAACGAGCGGAAGACGAAGACGGTCGCAGAGCTCAAGCGCGCGCTCAAGACCGCCGACGAAGTCCTCCTCGCGACGGATGAGGACCGCGAGGGGGAGGCCATCGCCTGGCACCTGCTCGAGGTGCTCAAGCCCAAGGTGCCGGTACACCGCATGGTGTTCCACGAGATCACGAAGGACGCGATCCGCGCCGCCGTCGACCACACGCGCGAGCTCGACCTCGCGCTCGTCGACGCGCAGGAGACGCGCCGCGTGCTGGACCGGCTGTACGGATGGGATGTGTCGCCCGTCCTCTGGCGCAAGGTGGGCAGCGGACGCGAGGGCGCCGCGCTGAGCGCCGGTCGCGTCCAGTCCGCGGCGACGCGACTCGTCGTCGACCGCGAGCGCGAGCGCATGGCATTCGTCTCGGCGTCGTACTGGGACGTCGAGGCACTCGCCGTCAAGTCATCCGATTCGTTCACGACGCGCCTGGCCCGCGTCGACGGCGCACCCCTGGCCCGCGGTGGCGACTTCGACGACCGTGGTGAGCTCAAGAAGGTCGTCATCGTCCTCGACGAGGCGAAGGCGCGTGCGCTCGCCGCCGCGATCGAAAGCGTCGGTGAGGCGGCCGTCACGGCGTTGGAGTCCAAGCCCGGCACCCGCAGCCCGAAGGCGCCGTTCACGACCTCGACGCTGCAGCAGGAGTCCGGCCGAAAGCTCTCGATGAGCGCCAAGCACGCGATGAGCGTCGCCCAGCGCCTGTACGAAAAGGGCTTCATCACCTATATGCGCACCGACTCGACCTCGCTGAGTGCGCAGGCGATCTCGGCGGCGCGCGAGCAGGCGGTCGCGCTGTACGGTGACCGCGCCGTCCCGCCGAACCCCCGTGTCTACGCCAGCAAGAGCAAGAACGCGCAGGAGGCCCACGAAGCCATCCGCCCGTCGGGCGAGCAGTTCCGCACCCCCGCCTCCGTGGCGGCCGAGCTCGACCGCGACGAGCAGCGGATGTACGACCTCATCTGGAAGCGGACGATCGCGAGCCAGATGTCCGACGCCAAGTACGAGACCACGACGGTCACGCTCGCAGTCGAGGCGCCGGTCGACGGCGCCGTGCAGCGCGCCGAGTTCACGGCATCCGGCACGGTCTACACGTTCAAGGGATTCCTCGAGGCGTACGAAGAGGGTCGCGACGAGAAGCGCGGCGACGCCGACAAGGCCGACGACCAGTCGCTTCCGGTGCTGGCGGTCGGGGACGTCCTGCGGATGAAGGACGTCGAGCCGAAGGGCCACGCGACCACGCCGAAGCCGCGCTACACCGAGGCGAGCCTCGTGAAGGCGCTCGAGGAGAAGGGGATCGGTCGTCCCTCCACGTTCGCGAGCATCATCGATGTGATCCTCGACCGCGGCTACGTCACAAAGCGCGGGCAGGCGCTCGTTCCGAGCTGGCTGGCGTTCAGCGTCGTCCGACTGCTCGAGGAGCACTTCTCCGATCTGGTCGACTACGACTTCACCGCGGCGCTCGAGGACGACCTCGATGCGATCGCGCGCGGAGAGCAACAGCGCACCGCGTGGCTCAAGGAGTTCTACTTCGGTTCCGATGCCCAGCCCGGCCTGCGCAACATCGTCGAGAATCTGGGCGAGATCGACGCGCGTGAGCTCAACGCCACGCGCATCAGCGACACGACGACCCTCCGCTTCGGCAAGTACGGGCCCTACCTCGACGTCGTCGACCCCGCGAACCCCGACGCCCCGCCGCGCCGGGTCAACATCCCCGACGACCTCGCCCCGGATGAGCTGACCCCCGAGAAGGCGCAGGAGCTCATCGACGCGCCGGTCGCGGGCAACCGCGTGCTCGGTGAGAACCCCGAGAACGGCAAGCTGATCGTGGTGAAGGACGGGAGGTTCGGTCCGTACATCGAGGAGACCGAGCCCGAAGAGCCGACCGCCGTCGACGAGACCACCGGCGAGATCGTCGAAGAGGCGCCCAAGAAACGGGGTGCGGCGAAGAAGGATGCCGCGCCCAAGCCGCGGACCGCCTCGCTGTTCAAGTCGATGTCCGTCGACACGATCGATCTCGAGACCGCCCTGCGGCTCCTGGATCTTCCCCGCACGGTCGGGATCGACCCGGAGTCCGGCGAGCCGATCACGGCGCAGAACGGTCGGTACGGTCCGTACCTGAAGAAGGGCACGGACTCGCGCACGCTCGACTCCGAACAGCTCATCTTCGACATCGACCTCGAGCAGGCCCTCGCGATCTACGCGCTGCCCAAGTACGGAGCCCGCCGTGCGTCGGCCGCCCTCGCGGAGTTCGACAACGACCCGGTCAGCGGCAAGCCCATCCGCGTCAAGGACGGTCGGTTCGGTGCCTACGTCACGGACGGGGAGACGAACGTCACGATCCCGCGCGGGCAGACGGTCGCCGACATCACCTACGAGATCGCGGTGCAGATGATCGCCGACAAGCGCGCGAAGGGTCCCGCACCGAAACGCACCTCCGCCCGCAAGTCGACCGCCCGCAAGGCGCCGGCGAAGAAGTGAGCTCAGAGCATCCGGTGTCCGCGCGCGCGGACACCGCGCCCGCGCGCGGCATCTTCCTCACATTCGAGGGCGGTGACGGTGTCGGCAAGACCACGCAGGCGGCGCTGCTGGAGGAATGGCTGTCGGCGCGCGGGCGGATCGTCGTGCGCACGCGCGAGCCGGGAGGCACCGAGGTCGGCGTGCTCATCCGCGACATCGTCCTCCATCATCGGGGCGAGATCGCACCGCGCGCGGAGGCGCTGCTGTACGCGGCCGATCGGGCGCACCACATCGAGCACGTGGTCCGACCGGCTCTCGAGGGGGGTGCGGACGTGATCCAAGACCGTTACCTCGACTCGTCGGTCGCCTACCAGGGTGCGGGACGGGTTCTCGGCCGCGACGAAGTGCGCGAGCTCTCGTTGTGGGCGACCGAGGGTCTGCTTCCCGATCTCACGGTGCTGCTCGACCTCGACCCGCACCTCGCCCGCACGCGCCTGGATGCGGACGACAAGCCGTTCGATCGACTCGAGGCCGAGCACAACACGTTCCACGACCGCGTGCGTGAGGAGTTCCTCGCCCTCGCCGCGGCGGAGCCCCGGCGATTCCTCGTCCTCGACGCCGCGCGTCCGGCGGCGGACCTGGCCGCCGAGATCCAGCGCCGGGTGCAGCAGCTGCTGGACGGAGACGGGTCCGACGGCGTTGCCGTCGGACCGGCCGATTAGGCTGAACCCATGGAGCGCACGGGTCCCGGGGAGCGCGCGGGGGTCGCGGTCGCGTCGACGGTGACCGCGTCGGCGGCGGCAGACCTGCCGTGGGGCGCTGTCTGGGGCCAGGACGAGGCCGTCAAGGTACTGGCGGCTGCGGCATCCGATCCGCAGTCCCTCACGCATGCGTGGCTCATCACCGGCCCGCCCGGCTCCGGCCGCTCGACGCTGGCCTATGCCTTCGCCGCCGCGCTCATCGCCGAACCCGGGGACGAGCAGGCGATGCGGCAGGTACTGGCGGGCACCCACCCCGACTTGACCGCGTTGCGCACCGAGGGCGTCATCATCTCCATCAAGGACGCCAGATCGCTCGTGGAGAGGTCGTCGTTCAGCCCGTCGCTCGGCCGGTACCGGGTGATCGTGATGGAGGATGCCGATCGCATGGTGGAGCGCACATCCAACGTGCTCCTGAAGTCGCTCGAAGAACCCCCCGAGCGCACGGTGTGGATCCTGTGCGCCCCGAGCGACGCCGACCTCCTTCCGACGATCCGTTCGCGCGTGCGCACGCTGCGCCTGCGCGAGCCCGACGTCGACGACGTCGCGCGGCTCATCGCGGCACGCACCGGCGCCGATCCCGCCGTGGCAGAGCAGTCCGCGCGGCACGCGCAGCGTCACATCGGCATGGCGCAGCGTCTCGCGACGGATGCCGCCGCCCGCGCGCGTCGGGATGCCATGCTGCGCGGCGTCCTCGCGGTGCGGGGCGTGGGGGATGCCGTCGAGGTCGCCGGCCGCGTCGTCGCGGCCGCGACCGAGGATGCGAAGGCCCTTACGGCCGAGCGTGACGAAGCGGAGCGCGCCGGGCTTCTGCGGACGCTGGGGATCGCCGAGGGCGGACCCGTGCCGCCGGCCGTGCGCTCGCAGCTCAGTGCGCTCGAAGACGACCAGAAACGTCGCGCCACACGCAGTCTGCGTGACGGCATCGACCGGGTGCTCACCGACCTGCAGTCGATGTTCCGCGACGTCGTCATGCTGCAGTTCGGCCGCGGGGGAGCAGGCGACGGCGACCTGATCAACCGCGAGCTCGAGCCCGAGCTGCGATCCCTCGCCGAGGCCTGGCCCGTCGAGCGCACGCTCGTCGTGCTCGATCAGATCGCCGAGACCCGACGCAATCTCGAACAGAACGTCGCACCCACCCTCGCCCTCGAAAGCATGCTCGTGACCGTTGCGAGCGGGAGAATCCCGTGAAGACCACCGCTTCTCACCCTTCGTCGTCTCCGCGTCGCACGACTCGGCTCACCGCCGTCCTCGCGGGACTCGCGGCGGCATCCGTCGCACTGTCGGGATGCCTGTACTCCCTCATCCCCGAGGCATCGCCCACTTCGACCGCGAGCCTCGCTCCCGACACCGACGGCGTTTCGGCAGACCTCCTGCCCTTCTACGAGCAGACGCTGACGTGGGAGGCGTGCGGCGAATTCGAATGCACGACCGTCACCGCGCCGCTCGACTGGGCCGACCCGGCGGCGGGTGAGATCGAGCTGTCCGTCATCCGCCAGCGCGCGCAGTCCGGTGAGGCGATCGGCTCTCTGCTGACCAACCCCGGCGGACCGGGATCGAGCGGCGTCGGACTCATCCGCGACAGCATCTCCTTCGCAGTCGGTGCCGACCTCCGTGAGCAGTTCGACGTGATCGGCTTCGACCCGCGCGGGGTGGGCGAGTCCACCGCCGTCACATGCTTCGACGCAGCCGACATGGACGCGTACCTGTTCGACATCCCCGCGGACCCGCGGGGAACCGAGGGATGGGCTGCCGAGCTGTCGCAGGCCAACCAGGAGTTCGCCGATGCGTGCGAAGCCGGCAGCGACGGCATCCTGCCGTACATCACGACCGAGAACTCCGCCCGCGACATGGATCTGCTGCGCGCGGTGCTCGGCGACACCGAGCTGAACTACCTCGGCTACTCGTACGGGACGTTCCTCGGCGCGACGTACGCCAAGCTCTACCCCGAGAAGGTCGGGCGGCTCGTGCTGGACGGCGCGATCGACCCGTCGGTGTCGGGCACGGATGTCAGCACGATCCAGGCGATCGGCTTCGAGTCGGCCTTGAGGGCGTACATGGCCGACTGTCTGGGCGGCTCGGACTGCCCGTTCCAGGGGAGCGTCGACGAAGGCATGGCAGACCTCGGCACGCTGCTCGCGAGCGTCGACCGATCGCCGCTCCCGGCGGCGGACGGTCGTCGGCTGGGTGCCGACACGCTGCTCACCTCGATCGTCGCGGCGCTGTACGCCCAGGAGAGCTGGCCCTATCTCACCGCCGCGCTGACCGACTTGCTGCAGGGCGACCCCGAGATCGCCTTCCAGCTCGCCGATTTCTACTACAACCGCGAACAGGGCGTGTACCTCGACAACTCGACCGAGGCGTTCCGTGCGTACAACTGCATGGACTACCCCGCCGACACCACCCCCGAGGCGCAGGCCGAGTCGGACGCCCGGATCGCCGCCGAGGCGCCGACGGTCGCGCCGTACTGGTCGGGCGCTCCCGACCCGTGCGAGAGCTGGCCGTACCCGCCCACCGGCACACGCGGTGCGATCGCCGCGGAGGGCGCGGCGCCGATCGTGGTCGTCGGCACGACGAATGATCCCGCGACACCGTACGAGTGGTCGGTCGCACTCGCCGATCAGCTCTCGTCGGGCGTGCTGATCACCCGCGTGGGCGAGGGGCACACCGGCTACAACAAGGGCAACGCGTGCGTCGACGAGGCGGTCGAGGCCTATCTGCTCCAAGGGACGGTCCCCGAGGACGGGCTTCGCTGCGAGTGAATCGGATGCCGGAGGCCCGCGCGTTCGCGACCGCCCCGGCGACCCTGTAAGATCGATGATCGTGCGCAGCGCAAGCGGCACGCGCCACCTTAGCTCAGTCGGCAGAGCATCTCACTCGTAATGAGAAGGTCGAGAGTTCGATTCTCTCAGGTGGCTCGGATGGGCTCCGGCCCGGCATGCACGACATGAGGCCCGCTTCCGGCGGGCCTCAGTCGTAGGCCCCGATCCGGCTCAGCGAGAAGTCCGACGACGGCGGAGGTGGATCAGCGAGATGGACTCAGCGCTCGACGCGGTCATCGAGATCTTCACCTGGATCGGCTTCGGCGCGGGCGCCCTCCTCGCAGGTGTCGCGCTCGTGGTGTACCTCTTCGACGGCACGTGGGTGCCGGCCCGAGCGGTCGTCGAGACGACCGATCACGGCAAGGTCGTGCGCTGGTTCGACGAGGACGGTGGAGTCAACGAGGCGCCGCTCAGCCACGAGCAGCTGCGCGTCGTGGGCGACGCCGGAATGTACGACATCTTCAGCCGCCGGGGCTGGAACAACCGGATGCGGCTCACGCAGCACTCTCCTTTGGTGCGCTCGATCGCGCTTCTGGCGGCGGGGCTGCTGGCGCTGGGCGCGATCGCGCTCACCCTCTCCGCCGTCCTCCTCTTCGCCCGCGGCTGAGGGTACGGGCGCGACAGCCCGGCGCTCAGGCCAGCGCCAGCATCCCGCCGGCGAGAAGGGCCAGAGCGAGTCCGGTCCACTGCACGGCGGCGACCCGTTCCCGCAGCACGATCGACGCGAGGATGATCGTCCCCGCGGGATAAAGCGCGGTGAGGGCGGAGACGATCGACAGCTCGCCGACGCGGAGAGCGAGCAGCAGAAGCGCGTTGGCTGAGGCATCCACGATTCCGCATGCGAGCGCGAGCATCCACGCCCGTCTCTGCGTGGGCGCCCCGATCGCCGTGCCGGTCGCCGTGGGGGTGGCGCTGTCCGTCGCCCGGGCCGCGGCGACGGCGTGCTCCAGATCGGCGTGACCGCTCGGTGTCGCGCCGATGATCGGCCCGGAGACCGCGAGCACCGCCCGACCCGGTCGTCCCGCGGCTCGTGCCCTCGCGATCAGGACGACGACGATCGTCAGTGTGATCGCGGCGTTCGTCATGCGCGTCACCACAAGCGGTGCGAGGCCGCTCTCTTCGCTCGTCTGATCGATCGCGATGAGGAACGCTCCGATCGCCAGGCCCGCTCCGATCGCCATCAGCAGTCCGCGCGCGCTCGGGCGCACGACCTTCTCGCCCGGGATGAATCCGACGAGCACGACCGCGACGAGTGCGACGGCCAGGCCCACGTACCCCATGGTCGACAGTGTCTCGCCGACGACGAGCAGCCCCCACAGCATGGGGGCGATCGCCGAGATCACAGCGGTGAGCGGTGACAGGATCGACATCGGACCGATGGCGAGGCATGCGTACAGCAGCGCGATCGCGACCACTCCGAACACGCCCGCGACGGCGCCCCACGCCACATCGTCCACCGCCCACGTCCCGCCGACGAAAGGCAGGAGGAGCAGGAGGAAGACGAGCCCGGATGCCGCAGCCACGGCCGTGACGACGATCGAGCGCAGACGCTTCGCGGCGAGCCCGCCGAGGAAGTCGGCCGCGCCGTAGACGACGGCACCGACCAGGGCGAGTGCGGCCGAGAGCATGGTCGCTCCAGCTTAGGAGGCCACCGCTGACGCGCGGTGGTCGGCGTACGCTCGGAGCATGAGCAAAGCGCTGTTCATCGTCGACGTCCAGAACGACTTCACCGAGCGGGGTGCGCTGGGGGTGGCGGGAGGCGACGAGGTCGCCGCCCGCATCACGCGGTTCCTCGCGTCGCACGCGGAGGACTACGAGATCATCGTGGCCTCACGCGATTGGCACGACGGTGACAACGACAACGGCGGCCACTTCGCGACGGGCGAGCCGGATTTCATCGACTCCTGGCCGGTGCACTGCGTCGGCGGGACGTACGGCGCGGAATACGACGACGTGTTCGACACCTCGTCGGTGACCCACCACCTGAAGAAGGGGCAGGGCAAGCCCGCATACTCGCTCTTCGAAGGCGTCGCGGACGACGGAACGACCGCGGCGCAGCTGCTCGACGCCCACGGGATCATCGACATCGACGTCGTCGGGCTGGCGACCGACTACTGCGTGCGTGCGTCGGCGCTCGACGCGATCGCGCACGGACGCCGTGTCCGCGTCTTCACCGACCTCGTGGCGGGAGTCCATCCAGAATCGAGCGAGAAGGCCCTGGCCGAGATCGCGCACGCCGGCGCCGAGCTGGTGGAGTCCGGCACCTGAGGCGCGAACCACGCGCGTCGGGCGCACGACTCCTGCATCCCTCGCGCCCGCATCGACGGGCTGCGCGACTTTCCGCGGAGCGCGCGCAGTACCGGCTGCGATCTGCAGGAGTTGTGCGCCGTTCATGATGGCGGCGCGCGGAGCCTCGGGCGGCGGGGGCCCGCCCACTGTGTGTTCTCGACGACACGCGGCCGAGAAGCAGTGAGGGGACGCCGCTGGCGCGACGTCCCCTCACTGCTTGTGGGCCCCGTGGGGCTCGTCCCCGCCGCTCCTCCACACGCCGCTGCGCGGCGCGCGGAGCCTCGGGCGGCGGGGGCCCGCCCAGGACGGATTCTCGACGACGCGCGGCCGAGAAGCAGTGAGGGGACGCCGCTGGCGCGACGTCCCCTCACTGCTTGTGGGCCCCGTGGGGCTCGAACCCACGACCCGCGGATTAAAAGTCCGATGCTCTACCGACTGAGCTAGAGGCCCTCGGCATCCAGCCTACTTCGGTCCGAGCGCGTACTCGGATGCGGCGTGCAAGCCCGAACGGCCGCCGGCACCACCTCGCAGGTGCCGGCGGCCGTTCAGCCCCCAGGGGTCCCGGCCGAAGCCGGGAGCTTGATCACATCGGCGGCATCAGCACCGTGTCGATGAGGTAGACCGTCGCGTTCGCGGTCTGGACGCCACCGCAGATGACGGCGGACTCGCCGTTGACGACGATCTCGTCGCCGCTGCCGGTGACCTCGAGGTCGGCGCCGTTCACCGTGGTGTGGGTGCCGTCGATGTCGTCGGGCAGGATCTGGCCGGGGACGACGTGGTACGTCAGGATCGTCGTCAGCAGCTCGCTGTCGGTCTTGAGCGTCTCGATCGTCGCGGGGTCGATCTTCGCGAAGGCGTCGTCGACCGGTGCGAACACCGTGAACTCATCGCCGTTGAGCGTGTCGACCAGGTCGACGTCCGGGTTCAGACCACCCGAGACCGCTGCCGTGAGCGTCGTGAGGATCGGGTTGTTCGACGCGGCGGTCGCCACCGGGTCCTGCGCCATTCCGGCGACCGAACCGGCGCCGTCCGGAACCTGCTCGGCGTAGCCGGCGCAGCCGGGGCCCACCAGGTTGGCCGCGGGGTCCATCTCGGTCTCGGGCGCCATCGTCTCTTCGGCGGCCGGAGGAGCGGTGGTCTCCTCGGCGGTGTCACCGCTCGACATGGGCGAGCAGGCGCTGAGTGCGATCGCCGTCGCGACGGCGAGGGGTCCGAGCAGATACAGCTTCTTGCGGGACATCTTGTCCTCCTAGGTGATGCGACACCGCAGTGGTGTCGCGTTGCCAGTGGTGCTGTGGCCACTCGAGGCGGCCTACACGGGGTCTTCGGCACCCTCGCCGGATCGGATGGGTGATTCTGGAAAAGAGTTCTCCGACCCCTCTGTCAACCCTCGCGTCGTGTGCGGGCGCGCGCGCGTGACTAAGGCATGCTGGGAGAGTGGTGATCGATGGCATGGACGTGCCCGAGGATGGCGCGGACTCCGTCGACCATGTCGGGGAGCTTCTCGTGCGGATCGCGGACGGCGATCAGAACGCGTTCGCGACGCTGTACGACATGCTCTCGCCCCGCGCCTTCGGGCTCATCCTCCGCGTCCTCGTGGATCGCTCGCAGAGCGAAGAGGTGCTGCAGGAGGTCTTCCTCGAAGTCTGGCAATCCGCGTCGCGGTTCGCTCCGAACAAAGGTCAGGGAAGGTCGTGGGTCTTCACGATCGCGCACCGTCGAGCGGTGGACCGCGTGCGGTCGGCGCAGGCGAGCACGGATCGTGATGTCAAAGTGGGCTTCCGGGATATCGGGGTCGCCCACGACGGCGTCTCCGAAGAAGTCGAACTGAGGATCGAGGGTCAGCGCGTGTCACAGGCGCTCGCGACCCTGCCCGATCCTCAGCGGGAAGCGATCACCCTCGCCTATTTCGGGGGATACAGTCAGAGCGAGATCGCGGCACTGGTAGGGGCGCCGCTGGGAACGATCAAGACCAGGATGCGGGACGGCCTGTCTCGCCTTCGAGTGGAGATGGGGGTGACACCGTGAACGAGCAGGAGTTCGTCGAACTCGCGGCGGGTCACGCCCTGCATGCCCTGTCGCCCGAAGACGAGACAGCCTTCGAGACCGCGCGTCGGCAGCATCCGGAATGGGAGCACCACGTGACGACGGATGCCGCGACCGCGGCCGAGCTCGCGGAAGGCGTTTCCGAGGTCGCACCCCCCGAGGGTGTCCGCGCGGCACTGCTCGCGCAGATCGCCACGGGCCCGGCCGCTGCGCCGGCCACCGGTGAAGCCGTCGCGTCGGATGTCGACGTGGCGTCCGTGGCACCGGCGTCCGCGCCCCGTCGATGGGCCGCGAGGTCCTGGTTCGCGCTGGCTGCATCGCTCGCGCTGCTCGTGGGCGTCGGGTGGGGGGCCGTGTTCGTCGGGCAGCAACTGTCGGCTCCGGCATCCATCGTCGCGCTCGACGAGATCGAGGCGGCCCCCGACGCGCAGTCGCAGACGGTGAGTCTCACCGACGGCGGCCAGGTGACGGCGCACTGGTCCGAATCGGTCGGCAAAGCCGTTCTCGTCTCGGACGGGCTCCCGTCGCTGACCGACGACGAGAGCTTCGAGATGTGGGTCGTCCGAGACGGGGCCGCAACGTCGGCGGGAACCTTCACGGCGGACGACGGCACCACGACCGCGCTGCTGGACGCTGCGGTCGAGGAGGGCGATGTGATCGCCGTGACCGTGGAACCCGCCGGGGGTTCCCCGACCGGCCAGCCGACCTCCGACCCCATCCTCGCGATCGAGACCGCCTGAGCCGCTCGACGGACGCGCGGGTAGCCTTGACGGGTGACCGACGACTCGAGGGAGTTCCACAAGCCCGTCCGCAGGCCCGCCGAACTCTTCGATCGGCGCTTCGCCGCTGAAGACCCGGCCGAGGTGTCGCGCGTCGCGCACTCCACGGCGCACGCCCTGCTCAACCGGGCGAGGACCGACCCCGACGGCGAGATCGTCGAGCGGCTCGTCGCGTTCACCGCACAGCACGGCATCGACGACATCGCCGAGCTGTGGTCGCGGTCGCCGGCGCGGACGCTGCCCGGGGCGCTCTGGCGGCTGTATCTCGTGCAGCTCATGATCCACGACGATCCGCACACCGCCGCGCTCCTGTATGAACGGGGGCGGGTCGAGATCGTGTCTGTCGACCCGGTGGTCGCCGGTGCGCCCTCGCCGGCCGGGCCCGAAGAGCTCGTCGCCCTCGTGGACACGATCCTGCGCGGTCTCTTCCAGGGGGACTTCGCCGTCGCGCTGGATCGGGCCGCGGCGTTCTGCCGCGTGGAGGCGTCGGGTGCTACGCACGTGGCCGACGACTACGAGGGCACCGAACCGGAACGGGCGTCCGCGCTCACGACACGTGCGCTGCGCCTCGCCGACTACGCCACCGACCTGAGCGCATGCGCCGCGCTCTGGCGCCGCGAGTCGCTGACCTGACGGGCCCTCCGAAGCTGAGACGCCATCTGCACGTCGAGACCGTGGGGTGCACCCGCCGTCTCGACGTGCGGTCGTCGTCTCACGGTCGGGGTGGCCGGACATGAAGGTGCCGGGCCGCAGAACGCCTCTCGGCGCGAGGCCGCTCGCGGCGGCAGAAGATGGAGCCCGGGGTTACTGCGGCCCGGCTGTTCCAGTGTAACCGAGCCCTCGCGCTCGGCATTCCCGAGGAACCCGTCGGTAGGCTCATGCCATGGCATGGCGCTACGCCCTCATGATCGATCCGGCGACCTCCGACGACCCCCGGACCGATTTCGCCGACACGTTCGAGCCCGTCGATCCGGCGGCGCCGGCCCTCAGCGTCGGCGAGCTGAGCACACAGCGGGGGGACGGGATCTTCGAGTCGATCGGCGTCATCGACGGCCACCCGCAGGAGGTCGAGGCGCACCTCGACCGGCTGGCTCACTCCGCCCGTATCTGCGACCTGCCGGCGCCCCACCTGCCGCAGTGGCGGGCGGCGATCGCACACGTCGCGGAGCACTGCGGTCCGGGCGAGAACGTGATCAAGCTCATTTTGAGCCGCGGCGTCGAGCACGGTCCTGCGCCCACGGCCTGGGTGACGGCGGCGGCCGCCGCCGACTTCACCGGTCAGCGGACCGGGGGAGTGCGGGTCGTCACGCTCGATCGCGGCTACGACAGCGGCGTGCCCACGCGGGCTCCCTGGCTGCTGCTCGGCGCGAAGACCCTCTCGTACGCGGTGAACATGGCGGCGATCCGCGAGGCGAAGCGCCGCGGGGCGGATGACGCGGTCTTCGTCTCGTCGGACGGGTTCGTCCTCGAGGCGCCGACCGCGTCGCTCATCCTCCGACAAGGCGACACCTACACGACCCCGGCGCCGAATGGCGGCCTCCTGCAGGGGACGACGCAGCTCAGCGCGTTCGCGTGGCTCGAACGCCAGGGTCTGCGCACCGCGACCCGTGATGTGACGACCGCAGAGTTGCGGGGGGCGGATGCAGCCTGGCTGGTGTCCTCCGTGCGCCTCGCCGCGCCGATCACCGATGTCGACGGACAGCCGCTCCCCGTCGACGCGGACATGACCGCCCGCCTGAACGCCTACCTGCTGGGCCCCCGCGACTGACCCTGCCGCCGTCCGCGGTCGCGCACGCGCACGGAATCAGACGCCGGGGCGGATGCCGCATCGACGGCGTGTCGCCGACGGTCTCCGATTCTGTGCGCGGAGCGCGCCTTTACCCGAAGCGGCCGGAGACGTAGTCCTCGGTCGCCTGGACGCTCGGGGTCGTGAAGATCGAGCGGGTGTCGCCGTACTCGATGAGCTTTCCGGGCTTGCCGGTGCCGGCGATGTTGAAGAACGCGGTCCGATCCGACACGCGCGACGCCTGCTGCATGTTGTGCGTCACGATCACGATCGTGTACTCGTTCTTGAGCTCGCCGATCAGCTCTTCGATCGCGTACGTCGAAATGGGGTCCAGAGCCGAGCAGGGCTCGTCCATCAGCAGCACCTGCGGCGAGACGGCGATCGCCCGTGCGATGCACAGACGCTGCTGCTGGCCGCCCGACAGGCCCGATCCGGGCCGGTCGAGGCGGTCCTTCACCTCGTTCCACAGGTTCGCGCCCGTGAGCGACTTCTCGACGAGGTCATCGGCATCCGACTTGGAGATGCGCTTGTTGTTGAGCTTGACGCCCGCCAGCACGTTCTCCTTGATCGACATCGTCGGGAACGGGTTCGGGCGCTGGAACACCATGCCCACCTGACGACGCACGAGCACGGGGTCGACCGTCGGGCCGTAGAGGTTGTCGCCGTCCAGCAGCACCTCGCCTTCGACGCGCGCCTTGGGGATCACTTCGTGCATGCGGTTCAGCGTGCGCAGGAACGTCGACTTGCCGCAGCCGGATGGGCCGATGAAAGCGGTCACGGTGCGCGGCTCGATCGAGAGCGAGACGCCCTCGACGGCCAGGAACTGGTCGTAGTAGACGTTCAGGTCGTTGACTTCGATGCTCTTGGACACTTCGTTCCTCTGGAGTTTCGGGTTCGGGTGGCCGGGTCAGCGGCCGAGCTTGGGGGCGAAGATCTTCGCGATGAGGCGGGCGATCAGGTTGAGCGCCATGACGATGACGATCAGCACGAACGCGGCGGCCCACGCGCGGTCGATGTAGGCCTGCGCCGGGATGCCCTGGTTCATGTACTGCGAGTACGCGAACACCGGGAGGGTCATCATGCGACCTTCGAACAGGTTGTAGTTCATGGATGCCGTCACGCCGGCGGTCAGCAGCAGCGGCGCGGTCTCGCCGATCACGCGCGAGATCGACAGCATGATGCCGGTCGTGATGCCGGCGATCGAGGTGGGGAGGACGACCTTGACGATCGTGAGCCACTTCGGCACGCCGAGCGCGAAGGAGGCCTCGCGCAGCTCGTTGGGCACGAGGCGCAGCATCTCCTCGCTCGAGCGGACGACGACGGGGATCATCAGCACGGCGAGGGCGACCGATCCCATGATGCCCATGCGGATGCCGGGACCCAGGAACAGGGCGAACAGCGCGTACGCGAACAGACCGGCGACGATCGACGGGATGCCGGTCATGACGTCCACGAGGAACGTGATGCCCTGCGCGAGGCGCTTGCCGGCGCCGTACTCCACGAGATAGATCGCGGTGAACAGTCCGATCGGGATGGAGATCACGGCTGCGGCGAGCGTGATGAGCAGCGTGCCGACGATCGCGTGCAGCGCGCCGCCGCCCTCGCCGACCACGTTGCGCATCGAGCTCGAGAAGAACTCGGTCGACAGGCCGGCGATGCCGTTCGCGACGACCGTCCACGCGACCGACACGAGGGGCACCATCGCGAGCAGGAAGGCCGCCGAGACGATGCCGGTGACGAGGCGGTCGACGCCCTTGCGGCTGCCCTCCACCACGCTCGAGATCACCGTGATGAGGATGAGGTAGGCGAGCGCGGTCACGATCGCGATGCCGGCGAGGCTCAGCTCGGAGCCGGACGCGACGGCCATCAGGCCGAACAGCACGAGGGCGACGCCCAAGCTGCCCGCGAGGATCGCCCAGGGAGCCCACTTGGGCAGGCGCCCGTTGGTCAGGCGATAGGGGGCGGCGCCGGTGGCGGTCGGCGCGGGCGGGGGAGCGGTGGTGATCGTCATGTCAGTTGGCTCCCGAGAATTCCTTGCGGCGACTGACGATCCAGCGGGCCAGCGCGTTGACGGCGAACGTGACGATGAAGAGAATGAGGCCGGTCGCGATCAGCACGTTGATGTTCGTGCCGTAGGCCTCGGGGAACGTGAGGGCGATGTTCGCCGGGATCGTGCTGGGGTTCGTGGACGTGAAGAGACGGAACGTGATCACGCCGGACGCCGACAGCACGAGGGCGACCGCCATCGTCTCACCCAGCGCGCGACCGAGGCCCAGCATCGCGGCCGACACGATGCCGCTGCGACCGAACGGGAAGACCGCCATCCTGATCATCTCCCAGCGCGTCGCGCCCAGCGCGAGGGCGGCCTCCTCGTGCAGCACGGGCGTCTGCAGGAAGATCTCGCGGCAGATGGCGGTGATGATCGGGGTCACCATGACGGCGAGCACGATCGCCGCGGTGAAGATCGTGCGGCCGGTGGCGGAGGCCTCGCCGGCGAACAGCGGGAACCAGCCCATGTTCTGCGTGAACCACACGTACACCGGCTGCACCGCCGGGGCCAGCACGAGGATGCCCCAGAGGCCGAAGACGACGGACGGCACGGCGGCCAGCAGGTCGACGATGTAGCCGAGGCCCTGCGCGAGGCGGCGCGGGGCGTAGTGCGAGATGAAGAGGGCGACGGCGACCGAGAGCGGCACAGCCATGAGGAGTGCGAGGAGGGATGCCCAGATCGTGCCGAACGCGAGGGGCCACACGTAGTCCCAGAAGTTCGTGGCGAGGATCGACGCGTCTTCGCTCGTGGCGCTCAAACCCGGGATCGACTGGATGATGAGGAAGATCGCGACCGCGGCGAGCGTCACGAGGATCATGGATCCTGCGGCGAGTGCGGTGCCCGAGAACCAGCGGTCTCCCGGCCGCTGCTTGACCTTGACGGCCGGGGGAGCGGTAGTGGTCATCTCATCCTGTTCGGGTCGTGCGGATGGCGGTGCGGTTCGTGGGTGGTGCCCGGTCCGCAGCGGACTGCGGACCGGGCACCGGGATGTTACGGAACGACGATCAGGTCGATCGCGGCCTGCATGGCCTCGCGCTGCGTGTCCGAGATCGGCGCGCTGCCGGCAGCTTCGGCCGACGCGTCCTGACCCTCGGGGCTGATCGCGTAGTTGAGGAAGCCCTTCACCAGCGGCGCGAGATCGGCGTTGACGTACTCCTCGCACGCGATGCTGTACGCGACGAGGACGATCGGGTAGGCGGCCTCGTCGGGCGTGCGGTCGAGCGCGACCGACAGGTCACCCTCGGTGCGGCCCTCTTCGCGCGGCGACGCGTCGACGATCGCCGCGGCGGCCTCGGGCGAGAAGGAGACGAACTCGTCGCCGATCTGGACCGCGACGGTGCCGAAGCCCTCGGCGCGCGACGCGTCGGCGTAGCCGATCGTGCCCTGTCCGCCTTCGACAGCGGCGACGACGCCCGACGTGCCCTGGGCGGCCTCACCGGACTGCAGCGGCCACTCGCCGTCGGCCTCGTAGGTCCACACCTCGGGGGCGGCCTGCGAGAGGTAGTCGGTGAAGTTCTCCGTCGTGCCCGAGTCGTCGGCGCGGTGCACCGGCGTCACGGCCAGGTCGGGGAGCTCGACGCCCTCGTTGAGCGCGGCGATCGCCGGGTCGTTCCAGTTCGTGATCTCACCGGCGAACAGGCCCGCGATCGTGGCGGCATCCATGTTCAGCGTGTCGATGCCCTCGATGTTGAAGATGACGGCGATCGGAGAGATGTAGGCGGGGAGCTGGATGATGCCGGTGCCCTCGACGCAGCCGTCGAACGGTCCTTCGGCGATCTCCTCCGCGGTGAACGCGCGGTCGGAGCCGGCATAGCCGACGGCTCCGGCCTGGAAGGCCTCGCGACCCGCGCCGGAGCCGGCCGGGTCGTACGTGACGGTCACGCCCTCGTTGAGGGTCTGGAATCCGGCGGCCCATGCCTGGACGCCGACCTCCTGAGCGGACGAGCCGATGCCCGCGAGCTCGCCGGACAGGGTGGGGCCTTCGGACGGTGCCGAGGTCTCTCCGCCGCCGGTCTCGTTGGCGGCGCAGGCGGTGAGGGCGAGGGCCGCGATCGCGCCGATGGCGCCGATCTTGGCAATTCGGGTGAGCTTCACTGTGGATCCTTCACGATTGTCAGGGTTCGTGCCCGGTGCGGGGCACGCACTGACCGTAGACATCGAGCCTTAAGAGACTGGGCGATGACGGTGAACGGAAGGTGAACGGGACGTGGTCGCGCGGCTTTTCCACCCGGCGTGCGCGGGCGCGGCGCGCGAGCCGTCAGGCCTTGGGCGCGTGGGTCTCGATCGCGACGATGCCCGAGCCCGGGTTGTCGACCGAGAGGTGCACGACCGAGAACTCCGCCGGTTCCAGGGCCGACGCGCTCCCCAGGTAGGAGCCCCGCAGAGTGCCCGTCGCGAGCGCGATCTCGGTCAGGATCTCGGGGAGGACCGGGCCGTGGCTGCACAGCACCGACGGTTTGCGCGCGCGCACGCGCTGCCCGACGATCGTGCGGGCATCCGATGCGCCCTCCTCCCAGGCGTCCTGACTGAGGAGCGGCGTCTTGTCGATCTTGCGTCCGAGCGCGGCCGAGAGCGGCGCGACGGTCTTGACGCAGCGGGTCGCCGGGCTCGATATGATCCTCCGCGCGCCGAACGCGAGCAGGGGTCCGACGATCGCGTTCGCCTGCTTCTTCCCGCGCGCGGCGAGCGGGCGGACGGCATCCTTCCCGTCCCAGTCCTCGCGGGCGAGCGCCTTGGCGTGTCGCAGCGCGATGATCGGGAACGTCCGCAGCACGCCCTCGTCGACGAGCCGCGCGAAGTGCTCGAGGATCTCCACGTCGACCGGGTAGCTCAGTCGACCGGGCGCCTTCTTGAGCGCCACCCACTCGAGGGCGGCGATCTCCTTGTTCGGCACGAACGCGGAGGCGCGGATCGCGGCATCCGTGGCCTCCGCCGCCCAGTAGTGCACGATCTTCTGGCGCTTGTTGGGCATGCGGTAGCGGGAGACTCCGACCGGCACGCCCAGGCTCACCTGGATGCCGGTCTCTTCGTAGATCTCGCGGCGTGCCGTCTCGGCGAGCATCTCACCCGGATCGACCTTGCCCTTGGGGAGCGTGACGTCGCGATACTGCGTGCGATGGATCAGCAGGACGAGGATCTTCTCGTCGACGACGCGCCACAGCACCCCGCCCGCCGCGTACACGGCGGTGTCGGTCATCGGGCCGTCCGCGAGCGACGCCGTCGTTGCACGCTGGTCATCGTCTGATCCTGGATGTCGATGAGCGGCTTGCCGTCGGCGTCGAGACTGTGCCGCGTCCAGTCGCCCTCCGGCCCCAGCCACCACGAACTGGTCGTGTCGCTCATCGCGAGCTCGAACAGGTCGGCGAGCTCCTTCAGATGCGGCGCGGCCACCACACGGACGAGCGCCTCGACGCGGCGATCCAGATTGCGGTGCATCATGTCGGCGCTGCCGATGTACACCTGCGGATCGCCGTCGTTGTGGAACATGAAGATGCGCGAGTGCTCGAGGTAGCGCCCGAGGATGCTGCGTACGCGGATGTTCTCGCTGACACCGGGCACGCCCGGCTTGAGGGAGCAGATGCCCCGCACCCAGACTTCGACGGGCACACCGGCCTGGCTCGCGCGGTACAGCGCGTCGATGATCTGCTCATCGACCATCGAATTGACCTTGATCCGGATGCTGGACGGCTTGCCCTCCAGGGCGTTGCGGCGCTCCTTCTCGATGAGCCGCAGCAGGCCCTTGCGCAGATGCAGCGGCGCCACGAGGAGCCGCTTGAACTTCTTCTCGATCGCGTAGCCGGACAGCTCGTTGAACAGGCGCGTCAGGTCGCGGCCCACCTGGTCGTCGACGGTGAAGAGGCCGAAGTCCTCGTAGATGCGGCTCGTCTTCGGGTTGTAGTTGCCCGTGCCGACGTGGCTGTAGTGGCGCAGCTTGCCATCTTCCTCGCGGATCACGAGGGCGAGCTTGCAGTGCGTCTTCAGCCCGACGAGGCCGTAGACGACGTGCACGCCGGCCTTCTCGAGCTTGCGTGCCCACACGATGTTCGCGGCCTCGTCGAACCGTGCCTTGACCTCGACGAGCGCGAGAACCTGCTTGCCCGCTTCGGCGGCGTCGATGAGGGCCTGCACGATAGGGCTGTCACCGGAGGTGCGGTAGAGCGTCTGTTTGATGGCGAGGACGTGCGGGTCTTTCGCCGCCTGCTCGAGGAACGCCTGCACGCTCGTCGCGAACGACTCGTACGGGTGGTGCACGAGAACGTCCGCGCGACGGATCGCCGCGAAGATGTCGGCGCGGCCGTTCTGCTCGCGCGGCTGGAAGGACAGAGCCGTCGTCGGCACGTGGGCGGGGTAGTGGAGCTCGGGACGGTCGATCTTCGCGAGGTCGAACAGTCCGCGCAGATCGAGCGAGCCGGGAAGCCGGTAGACCTCCTGCTCGGTGATGTCGAGTTCGCTGATGAGCAGGTCGAGCGTGACGTCGTCCATGTCGTCGCCGACCTCGAGGCGGATCGGCGGACCGAACCGTCGACGCAGCAGCTCGGCCTCGAGCGCCTGGATGAGGTTCTCGGTCTCGTCCTCCTCGATCACGACGTCCTCGTTGCGGGTGAGCCGAAAAGCGTGGTGGTCGAGGATCTCCATGCCGGGGAAGAGGTCTTCGAGGTGGTTGGCGATCAGCTCCTCGAGCGGCAGGTAACGCACGGTGTCGCCGTGTCGCGACACGTCGACGAAGCGGGGGAGCATGGGCGGCACCTTGAGGCGCGCGAACTCCTGGCGGCCGGTCTTGGCGTTGCGGATGCGGATCGCGAGGTTGAGCGACAGCCCGGAGATGTAGGGGAACGGGTGCGCGGGATCGACCGCGAGCGGCATGAGAACCGGAAAGACCTGCCCCTGGAAGTACTCCGAGACGCGTGTGCGCTCGTCGTCCTCGAGCTGATCCCACGAGATGACCTCGATGCCGGCGGCGGCGAGATCGGGCCGCACGTGCGAGGTCCAGGCGTCGGCGTGCCGCAGCTGCAGGGCGTGCGCCTCCGCCGAGATGTCGGCGAGCACCTCCTGCGGAGAGCGGCCGACGTTCGTCGGCACCGCGAGACCCGTGACGATGCGCCGCTTGAGCCCCGCGACGCGCACCATGAAGAACTCGTCGAGGTTGCTCGCGAAGATCGCGAGGAAGTTCGCGCGCTCGAGGATCGGCAGCGCCGGGTCCTCCGCGAGCTCGAGTACGCGCTGGTTGAAGGCCAGCCAGCTCAGTTCGCGGTCGAGGTAGCGGTTGTCCGGCAGCTGCGAGTCGAAGACCTCGGACAGGTCGAAGTCGTCGTCGTCCGCGTCTCCGAGACCCGCGTCGAGCACGTCGTGTTCGATCATCCCCTCATCATTGCAGGGAGAGGTGACGAGCGTGTGAACTGCCGGGTCAACCGCAACCCCAGGCGATGTTCCCCCGGCAGGATGCGGCGCGCTACGCGCCGGTCCGCTCGCGCGGAGCGGGGAGCTGGTCTTCCTCGTAGACGTTGAACCGGTAACCCACGTTGCGCACGGTGCCGATCAGCTGCTCGAGGTCCCCGAGCTTCGCGCGCAGGCGCCGGACGTGCACGTCGACGGTGCGGGTGCCGCCGAAGTAGTCGTACCCCCACACTTCGCTGAGCAGCTGTTCGCGCGTGAACACGCGCGAGGGGTGCGTGGCGAAGAAGTGCAGGAGCTGGAACTCCTTGTAGGTGAGATCGAGCGGCTTGCCGTGCACCTTCGCGGAGTAGGACGACTCGTCGATCGTGATGCCCGAGGTCTGGATGCGCGTGGAGACCTGGTCCTTCGTCATGCGCCCGATCGCGAGGCGGATGCGCGCGTCGACTTCGGCGGGTCCCGCCGTCACGAGGATCACATCGTCGATCCCCCAGTCGGTCGACACCGCGGTGAGTCCGCCCTCCGTGACGACGAGCAGGAGGGGGGCGTCGAGGCCCGTCGTGTTGAGGATCTTGCACAGCGACTTCGCGCCGACGAGGTCGAGGCGCGCGTCGACGAAGACGATGTCGGCGTTCGGGGCGTTCACGAGCTGCGCGGGTTCGGCCGGGATCTGCCGCACGCGGTGGCTCAGCAACTCGAGCGAGGGCAGGACCGGCCCGCCACCGTTCGCGGAGCTGAGAACCAGAAGCTGTGCCAAAACGCCGTCCTTCCGGCGCAGGGGGAAGCGCCGCGGGATCAGTTTAGGGCTTGCACGCGCATCGATTCGATTCGATGTCGTCCCGCTCCACGCGCGGGCGCTCGTGGCGTCCGTGCGCGAAGCGGCCCGGTAGGTGAGAATGGTGCCGTGGCCACCCCCGAACTCGCTCCCCGTCGCACCTTCGGCGGCGTCGTCGCCGTGTGGGTCATCGCCGCGCTCGTCGGCGTCTCGATCGGCATCTTCGCGCCCGAGGAATGGCGCGCAGCGTGGCTCGCGGTCGGGCTCGGCGGATGCCTCGTCCTCGCGTTCGCGATCCAGTTGTGGTTCGGCCGGTCGCAGGGATTCACCGAGCGCGTCGCGGCGAGCGTGCTCGGCGCCCTGCTCGTCATGGGCGTGATCAGCCTCGGCTTCGGTCTCGCGGCGATCATCCCGGGCTAGTGTCGCTCCCGTCGTTGCCCGCCCGTCGGGACGGCGGCTGTCGGCTGGTTCGGAGTAGACTCGCCTCATGGATCTCGTCGCGCTGGAACTCTTCTTCGTGGGACTGCTCGGACTCGCGTCCCTCGCGATCGTCTTCGTCTCCGGCGTCGTGCTGAAGAACCTCTACCGCGGCCAGCGCTGACGGTCGCCGCGTCGTGTTCGACCTGCCGACCGACCTCCCCGCCGACCTCGCTCCGCTCTCGTGGCTCATCGGCGTCTGGGAGGGCACCGGGGTCATCGACTACGAAGCAGCCGGTCATCACTTCGCCGGTGAGTTCCTGCACCGTGTGAGCTTCAGTCACGACGGGGGTCCGTACCTGAACTACACGGCGGGCGCGTGGCTGCTCGGCGAGGCGTCCGACGGCGGTGAGTCCGGTGACGGACGCAGCCGCATCCCGCTCGTCTCCGAGATGGGCTACTGGCGCCTTTCCCACCCGGCGACGGACGCCGATCCCGGTCCCGGGCTGCTCCCGGCGACGCAGGCGCGATCGGAGCGCACCGCCGACGACGTGGAGTCGTTGCGCAACGACGTGGGCGGGTTCGACATCGAGGCGTCGATCGTCCATTCCGACGGCGTGAGCGAGCTGTACCTCGGGCAGATCCGCGGCCCGCGCATCGATCTCGCGACCGACGCGGTCGTCCGCACGGCGGGGGCGAAGCCGTACGCGGCCGCCACCCGGATGTACGGACTCGTGGACGGGCATCTGCTGTGGGCCTGGGACATCGCCGCACTCGGGCACGAGCTGTCGTCGCACGCGTCGGCGCGCCTCGCGAGGGTCGACTGATGGCGGATCCGTTCGCCCACGTCCCCGGGGCTGTCGTCGGCGAACGGGGTCTTCAGCACCTCGGCAATCCGCTGGGCGAGCAGCGGCTTCTCGCGAGCGGAGCCGCGCTCGCGCCGCTCGGCGATCGCGCGGTGCTCGCGGTACCGGGCGAGGACCGCCTGTCGTGGCTGGACTCCCTGACGTCGCAGGCTCTGACGCGGCTGACCCCTGGTGAGAGCACCGAGCTGCTGATCCTCGATCCGCACGGGCACGTCGAGCATGCGGCATCCGTCATCGACGACGGCGAGACGACGTGGCTCATCACCGATGACGGCGACGCGGAAGCACTCCTCGCGTGGCTGCGCAAGATGCGCTTCCGCCTGCGGGTGGACCCGCGCGACGCCCGCGACGAATACGGAGTGATCGGGGGCACGCGCGCGGCGCTCGATGTCGTGTCGCCTGCCGCGCCGACCGGAGTTCCGCTCGTGTGGAGCGATCCGTGGCCGGACGTCTCCGTCGGCGGATGGGCGTATGCCCAGGCGACGCCGCATCCGGGCGCGCAGCGCGACTGGGCCGAGGCGATCGTGAGCCGCGACGAAGAGCAGCGGCTGGCGGAGGCCGCCGCGGCGGGGGAGGTCCGCGTCGCGGGGCTCGTCGCGGCCGAGGCGCTGCGCATCGCCGCGTGGAGACCCAGATGGTCGCGCGAGGTCGACGATCGCGCACTCCCGCACGAGCTCGACTGGCTCCGCACGGCGGTGCACCTCGAGAAGGGGTGCTACCGCGGGCAGGAGACGGTCGCGAAGGTGCACAATCTGGGTCATCCACCGCGCCGACTGGTCGCCCTGCAGCTGGACGGCAGTGATTCGCTCCTGCCGGCGCACGGTGACGAGGTCTTCGCCGGTGAGACCGCCGTGGGCGTCGTGACCTCGGCGGCGCTGCACCACGAGGAGGGACCGCTCGCGCTCGCCCTCGTGCGGCGCAGCACCGCGGTGGATGCCGATCTCGTCGTCCGCGCGGCCGACGGCGACATCGTCGCGGCGCAGGAGGTCATCGTCCCGCCGGACGCCGGCGCGACGGCATCCATCCCCCGTCTGCCGCGGCTCGGGCGCCGAACCGGCTGACGCGTCGTGGCCGAGACCCCCGAGCCGACGACGACGGCGATCGCGACGGGCTGGCGCAGCCGCGTGGACCCCCGACGGGGCCTGCGTCGCGTCCAGGGTTCCGCGATCGCGATCCTGCAGATCGTCGTGGCGGCGACCGGCGCGTACGCGTTCTCGGCGTACGTGCTGGGGCACCCGGCGCCGCTGCTCGCGGCGACCGTGTGCGTCTCGAGCCTCGGGCTCGTCCGCGACGCGCGCCCGCGGCGCGTCCTCGAGACGGTGCTCGGGATGCTGGTGGGGATCCTCGTCGCCGAGATCCTCCTCGTGACCGCCGGCTCGGGGTGGTGGCAGCTCGCCCTCGCGCTCGGGTTGACCCTCATCGTGGCCCGCTTCCTGTCGGCGCAGGCGAGCTTCGCGATCGCGGCGGCGATCCAGGCGCTCATCGTGATGGTCGTCCCGGCGAACGCGCCGTTCCTGCGACTCGTGGACGGTGTGGTGGGCGGCATCGCCGCGCTGCTGGTCACCGCCCTCATCCCGCGAACGCTCCAGCGCGACGAAGCCCGCTCGGGCCACGCGGTCTACCGGTCGCTCGACTCCGCGATCCGCACCCTCGCTCAGGCGCTCCGCCGCGGCGACCGTCTGCGCGCCGAGCGCGGTCTGGAGAAGGCGCGCGGGCTGCAGCCGCTCGTGGACGCCTGGGCGACGACGCTCGACTCGGGTCTCGCGATCGCGCGCATCTCGCCGTTTCTGCGCCGACAGCGATCCGAACTGCAGCGGCACGACCGCATCCGCCGGTCGACCGACCTCGCCACCCGCAACATGCGTGTCATCGCGCGCCGCACCGTCTACCTGTGCGACGACGGCGCACCGCGGCCGGTCGCAGCCGACATCCTCGCCGAGCTGGGACGGGCGGCCGCGCTGGTCGCCCAGTCGCTCGACGACATCTCGCTCGAACCCGTCGCCCGGGAGGCGGTGAAGGCCGTCGCCGGGCGCCTCGACCCCGGGTCGCTCCTGCCGGATGGCTCGCTGGGCGATCAGAACCTCATCGCCGCCTTCCGGCCGTTCGCGGTCGACCTCCTGACCGCGACCGGGATGCCGGACGGCGACGCCCGAGCGTGTGTGCCGAGGATCTGATCTTCCACGCAGGTCACGCCGGTGCGACGGCCGCCCACGGCACCGTCAGCTCACCGAGGCGCGCGCGTGAGCGCGTCTGCACGGGCCAATGCGCGTGACGGAGAGCGTCGAGCGCAGCCTCCCATCGCTGCGCGGGCCCGAACGCCGACATCCCGGCCGCGCGGTCCCATTCCGCATCGAGGGCGTTCAGCAGCGCGTGTACGCGCTCGCCCGGCACGTTGCGGTGGATCAGGGCCTTCGGCAGCCGCTCGGCCGCGATCGACGGCTGCGCGAGCTCGGCGAGCCGCAGTGAGATCGTCAACGACCGGGGGACGGCATCCGGTCCGATCGCCACCCACGTGCTCACCCGGCCCAGCTCATCGCACGTGCCTTCGACCAGCAGACCCTCCGGCGCGAGCCGCCCGGCCATGCGCGCCCACGCGTCGCGCACATCGCCCTCGTCGTACTGACGCAGCACGTTCATCGCACGGATGACGGCCGGTCGGCGCGGCGCCGGCACCTCGAAGCCCCCGACCTCGAACGACACCCGCGCCCGCGGATCGAACGGCGTCCCGCCCGCGCGCACCTGCTCGAGCTGCGCCCGCGCGCGCGTCACCCGCGTCGGATCGATCTCGAGGCCCAGCACCTCGACGTCGGGACGCACGCGCGCGAGCCGCGCGTGGAGTTCGAGGGCGGTGACCCCGCTCGCCCCGAACCCGAGGTCGACCACGAGCGGATCGTCGGTGCGCCGCAGGGTCGCGTCTCGGGCGATCCAGCGGTCGACGCGGCGAAGGCGATTCGTTCCCGTGGTCCCGCGCGTCACCTGCCCGATGGGGGAGCGGCCCGAACTCATCAGGCAATGATGCCAGGCGCCGTGCGGGTCCCCCTGCCCGCTCGGCCCCGCCGCCGCGGCCGGGGCGGACGGTGCGCGCTCGCTATCATGGGGCCATGACCGCGCCTTACACGCTGATCCTCCTCCGACACGGCCAGAGCGAATGGAACGAGCTCAACCTCTTCACCGGATGGGTCGACGTCCGGCTCACCGAGCTCGGCAAGGCCGAGGCCCGGCGCGGCGGCGAGATGCTCGCCGAAGCAGGCATCCTCCCCGACGTGCTGCACACGTCCGTCCTCAGTCGTGCGATCCAGACCGCGAACATCGCGCTGGACGCGGCCGACCGCCTCTGGATCCCGGTGAAGCGCACGTGGCGCCTGAACGAGCGTCACTACGGCGCCCTGCAGGGCAAGGACAAGGCGCAGACGCTCGAGGAGTTCGGGCCCGAGCAGTTCATGCTGTGGCGCCGTTCGTTCGACGTGCCGCCGCCCCCGCTCGACGACGATTCCGAGTTCAGCCAGGTGGGCGACCCCCGCTACGTCGGCATCGACGGCGAGGTGCCCCGCACCGAGTCGCTCAAGCTCGTGATCGACCGCTTCCTGCCGTACTGGGAGAGCGACATCGTGCCCGACCTGCGCGACGGCAAGACCGTGCTGGTCACCGCGCACGGCAACTCGCTGCGCGGACTCGTGAAGCACCTCGACGGCATCAGCGACGCCGACATCGCCGAGCTGAACATCCCGACCGGCATCCCGCTCGTGTACCGGCTCGACGAGAACCTCGAGCCGCTGGGTCCGGGAGAATACCTCGACCCCGAGGCCGCCGCCGCGGGCGCCGCAGCGGTCGCATCGCAGGGCAAAGGCTGACCGACGCCGAACGCACAAGAGAGCGGATGCCGTAGCCACGGCATCCGCTCTCTTCGTGTGTCGGCTACGGGCGGACGATGTCGATCGTGTCGGTCTCCACCGTCCAGTCACCCGTGGAAAGGTAGACGACCTTCTTCGCGACCGAGACGGCGTGGTCGGCGAAGCGCTCGTGGTAGCGGCTCGCGAGGGTCGCGTCGACCGTGGCCGACGCCTCGCCCTTCCAGCTGTCGCTGAGCACCTTCTCGAACACGCTGATGTGCAGGTCGTCGAGCTGGTCGTCGTCGTTGCGGATCTCCTCCGCGAGGGCCTGGTCCTCGGTGCGCAGCAGCTCGGTGAGCTTGCGCGCCACGTTGACGTCGAGCTCGCCCATCTTGGTGAAGGTGGACTTGAGCCCACGGGGGATCGCGCGCTCGGGGAAGCGCATGCGGGTCAGCTGGGCGATGTGCTCGGCGATGTCTCCCATGCGCTCGAGCGACGCGCTGATGCGCAGGGCGCTCACGACGATGCGCAGGTCGCGTGCGACGGGCTGCTGGCGCGCCAGGATCTCGATCGCGAGCTCGTCGAGTGCGACGGCCTTCTCGTCGATCACGACGTCGGCTTCGATCACCTCTTCGGCCAGCGCGACATCACTCGAGCTGAAGGCGCGGGTGGCCTTGTCGATCGCGACCGTCACGAGTTCGGCGATCTCGACCAGGCGTCCCTGGACGTCCTCGAGCGACTGATGGAAGACTTCGCGCATCACAGCACCTTTCGTGTTCGCGGCAGGCGAGTGCCCCGCGACGTGGCGATCTTCGCGACCGAAGGTTAACGGACGGTGCCACGGGAGTGAATAGTAACCGCCCGCCCCCGCGACCGGCGGACGCGTGCCGGGAGGGCCCGTCCTCTCCCTCTACTCTGGAGCCATGGATACGACGCAGCTCGCGCTGCTCGCCCTGCTCGTGGGGGCGGTCATCGGGGGCTCCGTTTCGGCGGTGATCGTCTTCGCGCTGCGTGCCCGTGACCGCGCGCTCGCAGAGACCTCGTCGGACATCCCGGACGGCGTGCGGGAGGTGCTGCACGGGATGGACGACGCCGCGGTCGTCGTGGACGCCTCGTCGACCGTGCTCGCGGCCTCTTCGGCCGCGGTGCCCTTCCATCTCGAAGAAGGATCCGTGCTTCCGTCGGACGAGCTCCGCGGCGTCGCGCGCCGCGTTCGGACCACCGAGACGGCGGTCACCGCGACCCTGCGGCTGCGTCGGGGCGCCCCGCCCGCCGAGCCCCGGCTCGTCGTCGTGCGCGCGACCCGGATCTCGGCGCGGCTCACCCTGCTCGTGCTGCGCGACATCACCGAGCGCGAGCGCGTCGAGCAGATGCGCCGGGACTTCGTCGCGAACACGAGCCACGAGCTGAAGACGCCGGTCGGGGCGGTCAGCCTGCTCGCCGAGGCGATCGAGTCGGCTGCCGACGACCCCGAGCAGGTGCGGAACTTCGCGTCGCGTCTCACCGCGGAGGCGTCGCGCCTGGCCCAGCTCACGTCGCGCATCATGAACCTCTCGCGTCTGCAGGCCGCGGACGAGTTCACCGACGAACGCGAGGTCGCGATCGACGAGATCGTCGCCTCCGCTGTCGAGGCGCACACGATCCAGGCGGACTCCGCCGGCGTCGACGTCGTGCGCGGCGGCGACCGCGGACTGTATGTCCGCGGCGACGCGCAGGTGCTCAGCGAGGCCGTGGGCAACCTCATCGCGAACGCGATCGCCTACTCGCCGCGCGGCTCGAACGTCGGGGTGGGGGTGAAGGCCGTCGGCGACGTGGTCGAGATCGCCGTCACCGACCGCGGCATCGGCATCGCGGAGGGCGATCAGGAGCGCGTGTTCGAGCGGTTCTACCGTGCCGACCAGGCGCGCTCGCGCCGCACGGGCGGCACCGGGCTCGGCCTCGCGATCGTCAAGCACGCCGTCCAGCGGCACGGCGGCGAGGTGCGGCTGTGGTCGCGCCCCGGTCGCGGTTCGACCTTCACGATCCGCCTGCCCCTGATCGCCCCGCCGGCTGACCAGGTCGCGCCCAAGCCGCGCCGCAAGAAGAAGCGTGCCGCGACCCCGGCGGCCCCCACCCCCACGAACGGAGCACCCGCATGACACGCGTCCTGATCGTCGAGGACGAGCCGGATCTGGCCGACCCGCTGGCCTACCTGCTGCGCCGCGAGGGCTACGAAGTCGAGATCGCCGAGGACGGCCCGGCCGCCCTCACGGCGTACCGGGAGCGCGGCGCCGACATCGTGCTGCTCGATCTCATGCTGCCGGGGATGCCCGGCACCGAGGTGTGCCGGCAGATCCGCGCGACCTCACGGGTGCCGATCATCATGCTGACCGCGAAGGACTCCGAGGTCGACATCGTGGTGGGGCTCGAGCTCGGCGCCGACGACTACGTCACGAAGCCCTACTCGGCCCGTGAGCTGCTCGCGCGGATGCGCGCCGTGCTGCGCCGGCTTTCGCAGACGGAGGCCGATCTGGAGGACCACGTCCTGGACGGGGGTCGAGTCGTGCTCGACATCGACCGCCACACCGTCTCGGTCGACGGGCGCGAGATCAACATGCCGCTCAAGGAATTCGAGCTGCTCGAAGTGCTCATGCGCAACGCCGGTCGCGTGCTCACGCGCGGCCAGCTGATCGATCGGGTCTGGGGCACCGACTACTTCGGCGACACCAAGACCCTCGACGTGCACATCAAGCGCATCCGGTCGCGGATCGAGGAGCACCCGAGCGATCCGACGATGCTCATGACGGTCCGAGGGCTCGGCTACCGCTTCGAGGCCTGACGCGCGTGGCGCCGGACGCGCCTCTCAGGGCGCTTCGGGGTCAGGGGAGGAAGACGCCGTAGTAGTCGAGCGCGCCGTCGAGCACCGGGACGTCGAACAGCACGCCCTCGGCGTCGCCCGACTGGAAGAACACCGGCAGGTTGCGGCCGGGAACCGTGTCGATGCCTTCGAGCAGCAGCGGCTCGGTCTCTTCGGTGCCGAGGCTCACCGTGGTGCGGGCGGGCACGCGGATCGTCTCGGACGACTTCGACGCCCCCTCGCCCCACTCGATGTTGAGCGTGTGGGTGTCATCCGTCGCGTTCACGATCGCCGCGATGAGGTTGCCGTCGGCGCCCTCTTCGTCGGTCACGACCAGGGCGTTGCGCACCTGCAGCGGACCCGAGTCGGGGATGTTCACGCCGTCGGAGGGCGAGTAGGGGATCGTGGTCGCCTGTGTGGACAGCATGGCGCAGCCCGTCGTTCCCAGGACCACCAGGGCGCTGAGGGCGAGCGAGGCGAAAAGGCGCGATTTCACGGATCCTCCTGGGACGGATGTCGGCATCCTGATCATTCTAGGGGGACGCGGTCGGAGACGCGGGGCCCCGCGTCCAGGGCGCGCACGAGGGCGCGAAGACGGCGGGGCAGGACCTGGACGGACGCTGGGCGGGACCTGGGCGGCGAACCTTACCGCATCTTCGCCTGTGGTATCCTGGAGGTTGCCGAAAGGACATAACTCCATGCTTTTTGAGGTTGGCGAAACGGTCGTCTACCCCCACCACGGGGCCGCGACGATCATCGAAGTCAAGGACCGGGTCATCAAGGGCGAGACCAAGAGATATCTCAAGCTCAACGTCACTCAGGGCGATCTGATCATCGAGGTCCCGGCGGAGAATGTCGACCTCGTCGGCGTTCGCGACGTCATCGGCAAAGAGGGCCTCGACCGGGTCTTCGAAGTGCTGCGCGCCCCCTTCACCGAGGAGCCGACGAACTGGTCCCGCCGGTACAAGGCGAACCTCGAGAAGCTCGCGTCCGGCGACGTCATCAAGGTGAGCGAGGTCGTGCGCGACCTGTGGCGCCGCGATCAGGATCGCGGTCTGTCGGCGGGCGAGAAGCGCATGCTCGCCAAGGCGAAGCAGATCCTCATCTCCGAGCTCGCGCTCGCCGAGAAGACGGACGAAGAGCAGGCCGGCGCGATCCTCGATGAGGTTCTGGCTTCTTAGCGACAGCCGTTGATCGCGCGATAGCGTGAGGGCGTGACCATCACGCCAGTGCCGCGCATCGCGGTCATCGTCGTCGCGGCCGGATCGGGAACGCGTCTGGGCGCAAGCCTGCCGAAGGCGTTCGTCGGAATCGACGAGCACACCATGCTCCGGCACGCCCTCGCACGCGTCTTCGACGGGCCCGAGGCACAGGTGGTCGTCGTCGCGCCGGCCGGTCGCGAGGGCGACGCTCTCACCGACGCGATCGCCGCAGCCGGCACCGCGCGCGACCTGGTCACGGTCGTCACGGGAGGCGACTCTCGTCAGACGTCCGTCGCGGCGGGACTCGACGCGCTCTGGGGCGACGTCGAGATCGTGCTCGTGCACGACGCCGCGCGCGCGCTCACTCCGCCCGAGGTCTTCGCACGTGTGATCGCCGGAGTGGATGCCGGGAGCGCGGGCGTCATCCCTGTGCTGCCGGTCATCGACACGATCAAGCGGGTCGAGGGTGAGCGCATCGTCGCCGCGGTCGACCGGTCCGAACTCGCGGCCGCGCAGACGCCGCAGGGCTTCCGTCGAGGCGTCCTCGTCGCCGCGTACCGGGCCGCCGAGGAGGAGTACACCGACGACGCCGCGCTCGTGGCGGCGGCCGGGCACGACGTGACGGTCGTCGACGGTGACGCGCTCGCGTTCAAGATCACCACACCCGCGGACCTCGATCGTGCGCGGTCGCTCGTGGCGCGGCATCCGCTCTCCCCGACATCGGTGCACCTCGACGATCCCGTCGCCGTCCCCCGGGTCGGTGTGGGCACGGATGTGCACGCGTTCGGCGGAGACGGATCGCTGTGGCTCGCGGGCCTGGAATGGCCGGGTGAGCCCGCGCTGTCGGGGCACTCCGACGGCGACGCCGTCGCGCACGCGATCGTCGACGCGCTCCTGTCCGCCGCAGGGCTCGGCGACATCGGCACGCACTTCGGGACCGATCACCCCGAGTACGCGGGCGCCCACGCCGACGCGTTCCTCTCGCGCACGGTCGCGCTGCTCGGCGAGGCCGGCTGGCGCGTGGGCAACGTCGCGGTCCAGGTGCAGTCGAACCGGCCGCGCTTCGCTCCCCGGCGGGCCGAAGCCGAGGCCGTGCTGTCGGCCGCCCTCGGAGGAGCCTCGGTGTCGGTGTCGGCGACGACGACCGACGGACTCGGTTTCACGGGACGCGGCGAAGGCGTCTCGGCGTTCGCGACGGCGCTCGTCGTCCCCGCCTGAGGAGATCCCTGAGGCGCTCCATCGGAGCGCGCGGTCAGAGGCGACGCGTCATGAAGACCGAGTACGGGTCTTCCGCGTAGCCCTCGAACGGTCCGCACGGCACGAATCCCTCGCTCTCGTACAGCCGCTGCGCCGGCACGAAGTCGTCGGGCGTCCCGGTCTCGAGCCACAGGCTCGTCATACCGCGCGCACGCGCGGTCTCCACGATGTGGCGCAGCAGTGCGCGCCCCACCCCGGTTCCGCGGAAGCGGTCGTCGACCCTCATCGACTTCAGTTCGCCGCGATCGGCATCCATCGCCTTGAGCGCGCCGATCCCCGCGAGCTCGCCTTCGATCCACGCCGACCAGAACGTGATCGAGGGATGCCGCAGCCCGTCGATGTCGAGCGCGTGGACGCTCTCGGGGGGAGAGGTCTGGTGCATGCCGTCGAGGTGGAGGGCGATGAGCCGGCGGGTGGACTCGCCCGACAGGTCGTCCTCGTGGATCTCGATCGCCGCCACGGTCACGCCTCCACGGCGAAGGGCTTCGGGTCGCGCGAGCGCGACCCCCACGCGAGCAGGGCGAGGCCGGTCGCAAGCACGACCAGACCGACGACGGCGAGCACCGACAGGCGCTCGCCGAGCACGACGATCCCCAGGAGCGCGGCGGTGAGCGGCTCGCCGAGCGTCAATGTCGCGGCCGTCGCGGCGGTGAGACCGCTGAGTCCCCAGGTGAACAGGACGTAGGCGATCGAGATCGTCGCCAGACCCAACCACAGGGCCATGGTGAGACCGCTGGGCGTCGCCAGCCACGACACGTCGACGAACGGCAGGAAGAGCGCGAAGATCACGGCGCTGCTCGCGCCCATCGCGCCGACGACCGTGAACGGGTCCCAGCCGGCGTCGAGCAGTCGGCGCTGGGCGTTCGCGATGACGGCGAACGACGCGCCGGCTCCGATCGAGCCGAGCAGTCCGACCGGATCCGTGCCGCCGGAGACGCCCCCGCCGCCGGCCTCGCCGCCGAAGCCGAGGAGGACCACGCCGAGCGTCGCGACGCCGGTCGCGATCATCCACGTGACCGACGGCATCCGTCGTGTGAGGGCCCACTCGAGCAGTCCCGCGAGGATCGGCGCGGAGCCGAGGGCGACGACCGTCCCCACGGCGACGCCGTTGCGCTCGGTGCCGAGGAAGAAGAGCGGCTGGTACAGCGCGAGGCACGCGCCCGTCAGCACCATGAGCCCGAGCGCTTTCGCGCTGAGCCGCGGCAGGGGGGCGGCATCCGCGCGACGACGATGCCGGGCGGTGAGTGCGAACGCGATGAGCGCCAGGCCCGTGCCGCCGATGACCATGCGCATCACGCCGACCGACAGCGGGGTCGTGCCGTCGGGTCCCAGGGCCATCGAGGTGCCCGTCGTCCCGAACAGCAGCGCGGCGGCGAGGACGGCGAACACGTGCACCCTCCAGTTCTACAGGCACCGGCATCCGCCACGGGAATCGCCCGACGTGACGCCCTGCGAGGGAGCGTCCGTCACGCCCAGGTTCGGCGCGGACCCCGCCGGTAGGCTGGTCCAGTGACACCCGGTACCCCGCCCGTGAGGCTCTACGACACCGACGCGCAGGCGCTGCGCGATTTCGTGCCGCTCGACCCCTCGAACGTGACGGTGTACGTCTGCGGTCCCACCGTGCAGTCCGGTCCGCACATCGGGCACCTGCGCGGGGCGCTGAGCTTCGACATCCTGCGGCGCTGGCTCGCGCACCGCTTCGGTCGGGTCACTTTCGTGCGCAACGTCACCGACATCGACGACAAGGTGCTCGTGAACGCGACCGCGGCCGAGCCGTGGTGGGCGCTCGCCTACCGCATGGAGCTCGAGTTCTCTCGCGCGTACGCCGCGATCGGCATCCTGCCGCCCACGTACGAGCCGCGGGCGACCGCGTCGATCCCGCAGATGCAGGAGCTCATCCAGCGCCTGATCGACGCGGGGCACGCGTACGCCGCGAACGGCGACGTCTACTTCGACGTACGCTCGTGGCGCGAGTACGGGCGCCTCACCCGCCAGTCGCTCGACGCGATGGAACCGGCTCAGGATGCCGATCCGCGCGGCAAGAGGGACCCGCGCGACTTCGCGCTGTGGAAGGGCGCGAAGGACGACGAACCCGACAGCGCCGTGTGGGTCTCGCCGTGGGGGCCGGGCCGACCGGGCTGGCACATCGAGTGCTCGGCGATGTCGCGCCGCTACCTCGGTCCTGCGTTCGACATCCACGGCGGGGGACTCGACTTGCGCTTCCCGCACCACGAGAACGAACTCGCCCAGTCCACCGCGGCGGGGGATCCGTTCGCGCGCTACTGGGTGCACAACGGCCTCGTCACGGTCGGCGACCAGAAGATGTCGAAGTCCCTCGGCAATTTCCTGCTCGCCGAGGATGTGCTGCGGGACCGCGATCCGCTCGTCGTCCGCTACGCGCTCGCCGCGGCGCACTACCGTTCGAGCCTCGACATCTCCGCCTCGTCGTTCGACGAGGCCGAGACAGCGCTGGACCGCATCCGCACGTTCCTCGAGCGCGCCGTCCGGGTGCTGCAGAGGGATGCGGACGACGTGCGGATCGCAGCCGCCGTACCCGACCGCTTCGCGGCCGCGATGGACGACGACCTCGGAGTGCCGCAGGCGCTCGCGGTCATCCACGAGACCGTGCGGACCGGCAACAGCGCCCTCGACGCCGACGACCTCGCGTCGACGACGCGGGCCTTCGCCGACGTGGCGGTCATGACCGGTCTGCTCGGCATCGATCCGCTCGATCCAGCCTGGGGGTCCGCATCGGCGGGCGTCGAGACCGCCGCACTGGACTCCCTCGTCCGAAGCCTCATCGCTCAGCGTGCCGATGCGCGCGCGGCCAAAGACTGGGCCGCAGCCGATCGCATCCGCGACGCGCTGACGGCCGCGGGCATCACGCTCGAAGACACGAACGATCAGACCCATTGGAGTATTCATGGCCGGTAAGCCGGGGCGCCCGGGCGCCAGCAAGGGCAAGAAGGGCCCCACGAAGGGCACGGGAGGCAAGAACAAGCGATCCCTCGAGGGCCGTGGTCCGACGCCGAAGGCCGAAGACCGCGCGTGGCACCCTGCGGGCAAGCGCAAGGCCGCGGCCGAGCGCTACGCCGCCGCCGGGGGCAAGGGCAAGCCGGCCGGACAGCCGCAGTCGCGCCCGCGCGCGGCGAAGAAGGACGACGACACCGAGACGGTCACCGGCCGTAACTCGGTGCTCGAGGCGCTGCGGGCGAAGATTCCGGCGACGGCGTTCTACATCGCCCAGCGCGTCGAGATGGACGACCGCGTGAAAGAGATGCTCTCGATCGCGACCCATCGCGGCATCCCGGTGATGGAGGTCACGCGTCCCGAGCTCGACCGCATGGCCGGCTTCGACGGCGTGCACCAGGGCGTCGCGCTCAAGGTGCCCCCGTACGAGTACGCGCACCCGCAGGACCTGCTGGAGACGGTGATCGACAGAGGCCAGACCCCGCTGTTCGTCGCGCTCGACGGTGTGACCGACCCGCGCAACCTCGGCGCGATCATCCGTTCCACCGGTGCCTTCGGCGGCCACGGTGTGATCCTGCCGCAGCGCCGTTCGGCCAGCGTCAACAGTGCGGCGTGGAAGACGAGCGCCGGCGCGGCTGCGCGCATCCCCGTCGCGATCGCACCCAACCTCACGACGACGCTCAAGGAGTTCAAGAAGCAGGGCGTGTTCGTGCTCGGTCTCGATGGGGGCGGAGATGTCTCGCTTCCCGCCCTCGAGCTCGCCGACAGGCCCGTCGTGATCGTCGTCGGCTCCGAGGGCAAGGGATTGTCGCGCCTCGTCGGAGAGACGTGCGACCAGATCGTCTCGATCCCGATCGACGCGGCCACGGAATCGCTGAACGCGGGCATCGCGGCATCCGTCGCCCTCTACCAGGTGTCGACCCTGCGCGCCCCGCGCGCGGAGTGAGTCCGAGGGTGCATCCGCGGGAATGAATCCCGCGGCGGGGCGCTTGCTCTGACTGACCCCGTCGAAAGGAACAGCATGACCCGCATCGCCGTCATCGGAGGAACCGGATACGCCGGCCGCCACATCGTCGCGGAGGCCGTCGAACGCGGCCACACCGTCGTCTCGGTGGCACGGTCCGTGCCCGCGGAGCGCGTGGAAGGGGCGACCTACATCGAGGGCACGCTCCTGGACGTGCCCGGTCTTGTGGCGGAGCTCCAGGGTGTCGACGTCGTGATCTCGACCGTCCCGGCCCGCGGTGACATGCTCGGCAAGGTGCGTCCCGGTGTGGCGGAGCTCGTCGCCGCTCTTCCCGCGAACGTCCGGGTCGGTGTGATCGGCGGTGCCGGCGGCAGCCTCGTCGCTCCCGGCGGACCCCGCGTGGTCGATCTCGACTCCTTCACCGAGGAGTACAAGCCCGAGGCGCTGGAGGCCATCGACATCCTCACCGACCTGCAGGAGTCCGACTACGGGCACGACTGGTTCTACATCCACCCCGCCGGCGGATTCGGCGCGTGGAATCCCGGCGAGCGGACGGGCACGTACCGCGACGGCGGTGACGTGATCGTCACCGACGCCGATGGAGAGTCCTTCATCTCCGGACCCGACCTGGGTGTCGCGGTCGTCGACGAGATCGAGCAGCCCAAGCACTCGCGCGAGCGCTTCACCGTCGGGTACTGACGCTCAGCGCACGCCCGTCAGCGCGTCCGCGAGGCCGGGGGAGGGCTCGATCTCGCCGCCCTCCACCTCCCTCGCGAGGCGCACGATCTCGGCGTTCACCGGTGTCGGGATGCCGAGCCGTGCGCCTTCCGCCACGACGAGGCCGTTGATGTCCTCGGCCTCGCTGCGACGGCCCTTGCGCCAGTCCTGCAGCACCGTCGTCGTCGCCCCGGCGACCACGAAGCGGTCGTAGAGGATGTCGAGCATCCGCTCGACCAGGGCGTCGGGCTCGGCGAGGTCGCGCTCGTCGAGGCCGAAGATCGGCAGCATCCCGTGTCCGCGCGCCCGCCCGACCGCAAGGGCCTCGCGTCCGGCCTCGACCATGGTCGCCCGCATCCCGGGCACATCGATCGCGTCCGACATCGGCGCCGCCAGCAGCGCGGTGGGCACGAGCACCGAGGCGTTGCTCACGAGCTTCATCCACTTGGCCGAGGCGATGTCGTCGAAGCGGGCGACGGTGCCCGCATGGGCGAGCAGCTCCGCGATGCGGTCGGCGCGTGCGGCGGCATCCACCGCGAACCACGAGCGCTCCGGCGGCGTGTGCCGATGCACCACGCCCGGATCGGTCATGGTCGCCGAGACCTCGATCACCGTCCCCACCGTCCGGTCCTCGCCCACCGCGGCCGCCACGGCATCCGTCGTGAGCCCGTTCTGCACGGCCGCGACCACGCCATCCGGCGCCAGGACGGACGAGATGAGCTCGGCCGCCCACCGGGTGTCGTACGCCTTCATGACGACGAGCACCGCATCGAAGGGATGCCGCACCTCGGCGACCTCGCACAAGTGCAGGACCTCCGGGTGCACGGTCCGCGTCGCATCCGGCTGGATGATCGTGAGGCCGTGGGCGCGCATCGCCTCGACGTGCGCGGGCCACTGCTCGACGAGCGTCACATCGACGCCCGCGTGAAGGAGGTCGGCCCCGATCGACGAGCCGTTGGCCCCTGACCCGAGGACGGCGACCCGGAGTCCTGACCGGCTCACTTCTTGTACTGGTAGGGGTTGTAGAGCACCTCGGTCTCGGGGATCTCGGGGTTCTGGCCCGCCAGCCAGTCGTCGCCGACTTCGCTCTGCAGGTACGACACCGTCTCCTCGAGCTTGGCCTTGACACCCTTTAGATCGCCCGCGACGACCTTGCCCTCGGACTTGACGACCTCGCCGCCGACCAGGACCGTGTGGACGTCGCCGCGCTGCGCCTGGTAGACGATCTGGCCGTAGGGGTTGATCAGCGGCGCCCACGTGGGGGAGTCGTCGTTCTTCAGCAGCACGACATCGCCGAGCTTGCCGACCTCGAGGGATCCGATCTGGTCCTCCTTGCCGAGCGCCTGCGCGCCGCCTCGCGTGGCCATTGCGACGACTTCGTCGACGCGGAGCTTCACGTGCGTGATCGTCTCCGCGGGGTCGAGCTGGTGTGCGAGGTAGTGCTCCAGGGCCCGGTCGGCGCCGACCGTCGCTCGCATCGCCGAGAACAGGTCGGCGCTGAACCACACGCTCGTGTCCACCGAGAGCGAGGTCGGGATGCCGTAACGACGGAGCTGGTGCACCGGGGGATAGCCCTGACCGCACGTGTCCTCCGACTCCGTCGCAAGCGAGACGTTCCCGCCCGTGGCGGCGATCTTCTGGTACGACTCCGCCTCCAGCGAGGCGGCGTGCACGTAGGTGTAGCCCTCCTTCATGACACCCGCGGCGTACGCGTTCTTGATGCCCCAGTCGTTCGTCGCACCCCAGACGCCCGCGTGGGTGGTCACACGCAGTCCGAGCTCCTCCGCGACGCGATACGCGGCGAGCTCGGGGAAGTTCTCGTCCTGGTTCGGCACGTCGAACGCGATCTGCGTGCCGAACATGCGCGAGTCGTCGCGCGACCGGACGAGCAGGGCCTGGATGTCGGGATCGGCCGTCCACTCCCATGGCGAGCGATGGATGTTGCCGTACGCGAACACGAAGCGTCCCGGCGAGGTCGCGAGAGCCTCGTAGGCGGCCTCACCGTGCTCGATGGTGCGCAGGCCGTGCGACCAGTCGACGCTCGTCGTGACGCCGGATTCGATCGCGTCCAGTGCCGAGATGAGGTTGCCTGCCGCGTAGTCCTGAGGGCGGAACTTCGCGCCGTGCTGCAGGTAGTACCAGACGAAGTACTGGGTCAGCGTCCAATCGGCTCCATACGCGCGCATCGCCGTCTGCCACATGTGGCGATGCGTGTCGACCATGCCGGGCATCACGATGCCGCCCTCGGCGTCGATCGTGAACGCATCGTCGGGCGCGTCGACGTCGACACCGACCTCCGCGATCTTGCCGTCCTTCACCAGGACGTCACCGCGATTGAGCACGGTGCGGGAGTCGTCCATCGTGAGGACGATTCCGTTCTTGAAGAGGATCGGCTGGCCCTTTCGAGGGGTCGGCTTGTCCGTCATCGCTCATCTCCTTCGATCAGCTGGGGAGGCGGATCGATTCCGCCGTCGCCCGAAGTGTATTCGTTCGACTGCACAAGCGTAAAGTAATCCTGCACACGTGCGGCGAACCGTGCACGTCGAGATGAGGAGCCCCATGATCCTGCACCTGGCCATGTTCACCTGGAAGAGCGACGTCACCCCCGAGGATGTGGCCGAGCTCACCCGGGAGCTCACCGCGATGGCCGCGGAGATCCCGGCGCTTCGCCGCTACGACTGCGGGCCGAATCTGCGCCTGCGCCCGAGCGATGCCGATTACGCCGTCGCCGCGCTCGTCGACGACGCCGAAGGACTCACCGCGTACCTCGATTCGGATGCGCACAAGGGCGTCTACGACCGCATCCTCGGGCGGATGGTCGCTCATCGCCAGGCGGCGCAGCTCGACGTCGACACGGCCGGCTGACCACATGCGCGCCGCCGTTCTGCATGCGCTCGGAGATCTCCGGATCGAGGACCGCGCGATCCCGCGTCCCGGCGCCGGCGAGGTGCTCGTGCGGGTCACGGTGTGCGGCGTCTGCGGCACGGATGCGGTCGAATGGGACCGCGGTCTTCTCTCGACGCCGCCCATCGTGCTCGGCCACGAGTTCACCGGGGTGGTCGAGGAGCTCGGCCCTGGTGTGTCCGAGCCCCGTCTCGGGGCGACCGTCGTGTGCGGCGCGGGTCTGTCCTGCGGGTCGTGCCGCCCGTGCCTCCGGGGCCGCACGAACCTGTGCCGGACCTATCGGACGGCCGGTCTGCAGGTGGACGGGGGCCTCGCCGGCTACGTCGTCGTCCCCGCGACCACACTGCTCGACGTCACCGAGACCGGTCTTCCGGATGACACCCTCGCGCTCGCGCAGCCCATGTCGATCGCCGTCCATGTCGTGCGCCGCAGCGGACTGCGCGCGGGCGACGAGGCGGTGATCGTGGGAATCGGCGGGATCGGCGCGTTCATCGTGGTCGCGGCAGCGGCCACGGGTGCGCGCGTGACCGCCGTCGCCCGCGATCGTGATCGACTCGCCCTCGCCGCCCGGCTGGGCGCGGCGGACGGCATCCTCAGCGGCGAGAACCGGTTGCGGGACGCGTTGCACGAGCGGGGAGTCGAGGCCGATGTGCTGTTCGAGGTGAGCTCGTCCGCGGATGCGCTGGCCGAGGTGATCGACGCCGCCCCGCGCGGGGCGGTCATCGTCCCGGTCGGCGTCCAGAAGCAGCCGACCACGGTGTCGCTGCGGGACCTCACCCTGAACGAGAACTCGCTCGTCGGGAGCGTCGCCCACGTCTTCGCGGAAGACATGCCCGAAGCCGTGCGCCTGCTGGGCACCCGCACCGACTGGTCGGACGTCGCCGGTGAGGTGATCCCGCTGGACCAGCTCCTCGAGCACGGGCTGCGGCCACTGAGGGACGGCACGGCCATGCAGATCAAGACGCTCGTGGACCCGTGGGCGGATGCCGCGCGCCCCGCCGTCCACGGGCGGTGAATGCCCCTTTCACACCCCGCGCAGGCGATCCATCGCCTGGAGGACGTCGACGGCCGACGAGGGCGGGCCATCCGACAGCCCGGTCGCGGGGAGCGCGTCCGTCGGCGCGGCGGGCATGGCCTGGTTCTGCTCGCGGCGTCCGATGACGAACCAGATGCCCTTCGCGACGGCATCCCCGCGGTTCGTGTACAGGTGCGGCCGTACCGAGTCGAAATGGAGCGAGTCTCCGGGATGCAGGACGTAGGTGTCGAAGTCGAGCTGGAGGGTGAGTTCACCTTCGAGCAGATAGGCGTACTCGACGCCGGCGTGACGCATGAGCCGGCCCTCCACCGAGCTTCCCGCGCCCGGCTCGTACGTCACCAGCAGTGCGTCGGCCGCACCGTTGCCGACGGCGAGGCGTTCCCACCTCACCCCGTTCTCCATCTCGATGACGGGGTTCTCATCCGATCGCTGCACGGCCGATGCGGTCGCCCGCGGCGGCTGCGGTGCGCGCTCGACGCCCAGGAGCTCGTCGATCGAGATCCCGAGCTCCGAGACGATCGCGTACAGCGTCGAGACGGATGGCTGGGTCTTTCCGGTCTCGATCTGCGAGATGAGACTCGCCGACACCCCGAGCGACTGCGCGAGGCCGCGGACGCTCAGGCCCCGCGCGAGCCGGGCGTCGCGCAGCCGGGTACCGATCTCCTCCGTCGCCATGGCTCTCCGTTCTGCGGGTCTTCGTTCTGCGGGGTCTTCGTGCGACGTGACAGGTCGCAGGTGTTCACTGTACCTTTACACCTGTTCTCTTCTGTTTCGCGCCTTTGAGGTCGAAACGGATCGCACAGCGTCGTAGGAGGATTCGATGAAGAACACCGGAACGACCGGCATGAACGCCGTCGACTGGGAGGCGCGCGTCGACTTCGACCGTTTGCGCTCCGACCGCCTGCGGCGTCTGCGCGGGGAGCTCGACCGCTCGGAGCTCGGCGCGCTGCTGGCGTTCGATTTCTCGAACATCCGCTACATGACGGCGACGCACATCGGCACATGGGCGATGGACAAGCTCATCCGCTTCAGCCTCCTCACCCGCAACAGCGACCCCATCTCGTGGGACTTCGGCTCGGCGGCGAAGCACCACGCGCTGTACAACCCGTGGCTCGACGTCACGACCGCCGAGATGGATGCCGATCCGAACGCGCCGCACGAGAACGCCCCGCGCCCGCGGCTCGAGCGTGGTGCCCGTGCGGGCATCTCGACGCTGCGGGGTGCCTTCACCCCCGACGCGGGGATCGCGGAGGGCGTGGCGAAGAAGATCAAGCGGGAGCTGGAGAAATTCGGTCTGGCAGATCAGCCGCTCGGGGTCGACGTGATCGAGCTGCCGATCCTGTTCGCGCTGCAGCAGGAGGGCATCCGCGTCGTCGACGGTCAGCAGGTCTTCATGGAGGCTCGACGCATCAAGACCGGTGACGAGATCCGGCTGCTCACGCAAGCCGCGTCGATGGTGGATGCCGCCTACGAGGAGCTCTACCGATTCCTCCGACCCGGCGTCCGCGAGAACGAAGCGGTCGGGGTGGTCGCCAAGACGCTGTACGACCTCGGCTCCGAGTACGTCGAGGGCGTCAACGCCATCTCGGGCGAACGCTGCTCGCCGCATCCCCACGTGTTCAGCGACCGGCTGATCCGCCCGGGAGATCCGGCGTTCTTCGACATCCTGCACTCGTTCAACGGCTACCGCACGTGCTACTACCGCACGTTCGCGGTGGGGTCGGCGAGCTCGGCGCAGCGCGACGCCTACACGCGTGCGCGGGAGTACATGGACCGGGCGATCGCGCTCGTCAAGCCCGGCGCGACGACCGCCGACATCGTCTCGGTGTGGCCGACGGCGCAGGAGTTCGGCTTCGCCGATGAAGAAGCCGCGTTCGCGCTGCAGTACGGTCACGGCGTCGGGCTGTCGATCTGGGAGAAGCCGATCTTCTCGCGCCTGGTGTCGCTGGATCACCCCGAGGTCATCCAGGAGGGCATGGTCTTCGCGCTGGAGACCTACTGGCCCTCCGCCGACGGGTGGGGCGCCGCGCGCATCGAGGAGGAGGTCGTCGTCACCGCGGACGGCTGCGAGGTCATCACGAAGTTCCCCGCCGAGGAACTCCTGGTCGCCGGGCCCCGCTACATCGCCGTGGGCGGACCCCTCAACCTCCAGCGCGACTCGCAGTCGCACCTGAACACCGCGTGGGGTCGCGGGGAGGCCTGACGTGCGGATCGGCTTCCTCGGTCTCGGTTCGATGGGCTCGGCGATGGCCGCGCGCCTCGTGGATGCCGGGCACGACGTGCAGGTGTGGAACCGCTCCGCCGAGGCGGCGCAGCCCTTGATGGCGGCGGGCGCGACGCTCGTCCCCGACCCCGGCGACGCGCTCGCCTGCGGCCTCTCGCTGTCGATGCTGGCCGACGATGCGGCGGCGGAGGCGGTGCTGGATACCGACGCTGTCGCGCAGGCGCGCGGCATCCACATCAACATGGCCTCGATCAGTCCCGCCGCCGCAGATCGGCTCGAGCAGCGGTTCCGGCGTGCGGGGGTGGAGTACGTGTCGGCGCCGGTCCTGGGCCGGCCGACGGTGGCCGCTGCCGGGCAGCTGAACATCCTGGCAGCCGGCCCGTCGACCGTCGTCGAGCAGGTTCTGCCGATCCTCGGCGTGCTCGGCGTGCGCGTATGGCGTCTGGGCGAGCAGCCCCGCGTGGCCAACGTCGTGAAGGTGGCCGTCAACTACAACATCATCCACGCGATCCAGGCGCTCGGGGAGTCGGTCGCGATGACCGAGCGGCACGGCGTCGACCCCGCCCTCTTCCACGACCTGCTCACCAGCACGCTGTTCGACGGCGTCGTGTACCGCGGGTACGGTGCCGAGATCGTGGAGCAGACGTATCACCCACCCGGCTTCATCATGGCGCTCGGCTTCAAGGACCTGCGGCTCGCCGAGGAGGTGGCCGCCGAACGCGATGTCGCACTGCCGACCGCTCCCGCGATGCACCGCGTCTACGAGATCGCCTTGGCGGACGCCGAACTCGCGACCTACGACTGGGGCGCCACCGCCGAAGTCATGCGGCGCGGGCTCTACACCGACACAGCCACCGACGGGGGCACCGACACCGATCCCGCCCCGGACCCGCAGGAGGACCAATGACCGACCGCACCATCGTCATCGTCGGAGGCACCTCCGGCATCGGACTCGAACTGGCCCGCGACGTCGTCGGCCGCGGCGATCGCGTCGTGCTGACCGGGCGGAGCGCCGACGGCGCGGCCGAGGTGGCGGCATCCCTCGGCGAGCGTGCCTCATCGCTCGCGCTCGACATCTCGGAGCCCGAGAGCATCGCCGGCCAGCTCGCCCCGCTCGGCGCGGTGCACGGCCTCGTGCTCGCCGCGATCGAACGAGACGCGAACACGGTCCGCGACTACGACATCGCCCGTGCACGGCGGCTCGTCACACTCAAGCTCATCGGCTACACCGAAGTCGTGCACACGCTGCTGGACCGCCTCGCCCCCGAACGCTCGACCGGCATCGTGCTGTTCGGCGGCCGTGCGAAGGACGCGCCGTATCCGGGTTCGACCACGGTGTCGACCATCAACGGGGGAGTGGAAGGACTCGTCCGCACCCTGGCCCTCGAGCTCGCGCCGATCCGCGTCAACGGCATCCATCCGGGCATCACCGGCGACAGCCCGTTCTGGGCCGGGAAGCCGGCTGCGGTGCTCGACGGCTATACGTCGCGCACGCCGGGCGGCGAGCTCGCCACCATGGCCGACATCGTGGACGCGACGCAATTCCTGCTGCGCAACCAGGGCGTGTCGGGCACGAACCTCTGCGTCGACCGTGGGTGGCGCCTGACCTGAGCGGTCAAGCGCCCTCGGCGAACACCTCGGGGTGCCGCGCGAGTTCGAGCCGGGTGCGCCGGATGTGGCCGGAGAGCACCCGCTCGGCTTCGTCGGCGTCGCCCCTGCGGATCGCCGCGACGAGCAGATGGTGCTCGTGGTGCACGCTGCGGTCGCCCTCGGAGCGGAACACCCGCGTGAAGGCGCGACGGTAGTGCTGCGTGCGGTTCCACAGCTGGATCACGAGATCGCCGAGGACGGACGTGGGCGCCAGGGCGTAACACGAGAGGTGGAAGCGGCGGTCGAGCGCGAGGAACTCCTCGACGTCGGCATCCTCCATGGCCGTCGCGAGACGGTCGAGCTCGGCCACGTCCGCCGCGCTCAGCAGCGGAAGGTTGAAGCGCAGCAGCAGCGGCTCGATCCGCTCGCGGATCTGATACATCTCGTCGCACTCCGCGAGGCTGATGCGAGAGACCCAGGCTCCGGTGTTCGCGACGAGAGTGACGAGCCCTTCGGCCTCGAGGGTGCGGAGCGCCTCGCGCACCGGCACACGGCTCGCACCGTAGCGTTCGGCGAGCACCTCCTGCCGGATGCGCTCGCCGGGCTGGTAGTCGCCGGCGAGGATCGACGCGCGCAGTGCATCGGCCACCCGGAGACCCGCCGCGCCGTGGCCGTTCGGCGTCGGGCGCACCGCCTCGACACCCACAGGCGCGGCGTCCATCGGAGCGGTGCTCACGCGTCCGGCCGTGCGGGATGCCACAGCAGCGTGGCGGCTCCCTGTTCGTAGGCCTTGCCGTCCGGAAAGCTCACGAGCTCGAACTGCATTCCCCACGGACTGCGGAAGTACACCCAGTGCTGGCCGGCCGACGCGCCGGCACTCGCGACGGGTTCGCCCATGATCTCGACATCGTGTGCTCGAAGGTAGTCCACGGCGGCATCCATGTCGTCGACGTAGAGCGCGAGGTGATGACCGCCGATGTCGCTGTTGCGGGGCTGCGGGGCCTGGCCGTCGGCGCTGTCGTAGTCGAACAGCTCGATGTTGGTGCCGTTGCCGAGGCGGTAGAAGCGGATCTCGCGGATGACGGTGCGGGGGTGGACGCCGAGGTGCACGCTCATCCAGTCGTCGTCGGCGCGCTTGGCGGCCAGCGTGTAGACCGGCACAGCGCCGAGCACGTCGACGAAGAAGCGCTCCGCCTGGTCGAGATCGGGGACGGTGATGCCGATGTGATCGGTGCCGCGCAGTCCGGGGATCATGTGCTCGTCTCCCTCGATCGCCCCTCTATTGGATCCATCATGGCGAAGAAGTCGGGGGTTGTCCATGATTTCTGCCGCCTCGATATTGAGATTGGATTCAATCCGGGCTAATCTGCGAGGGAAACGGGAGGCAAGGATGCCGCGCACGCGCTCATTGGACACAGAGGTCGACTGGATCGAGCTCGAGACCACGCCGGAGGACTGGGCGGAGGCCGATCCCGGACTGCTGGAGACGATGCTCGTTCAGCTGCACCTGATCCGGGCGTTCGAGGAGACGGTGCTCGACCTGGCCGCCGAGGGTCTCGTCCACGGTCCGGCGCACTCGAGCATCGGTCAGGAGGGCGGCGCGGTCGGTTCGATCGTCGGCCTGCGCTCGACCGACGGCATCAACGGCTCGCATCGCGGCCACCACCAATTCCTCGCGAAGGCGCTCACCCACGTGAGCGGCGGCAGCATGAACGCGGCCGCACCGGTGGACGGCGCCGTCCAGGACGTGCTGCAGCGCACCCTCGCGGAGATCCTCGGTCTCGCCCAGGGCTACTGCGGCGGACGCGGCGGCTCGATGCACCTGCAGTGGCTCGAGGCGGGAGCACTCGGCACGAACGCGATCGTCGGCGGCGGAGCGCCGATGGCCGCGGGCAATGCCTGGGCGCAGAAGCACTCCGGCACGACCGACCTGTCGATCAACTGCTTCGGCGACGGCGCGAGCCAGATCGGCTCGGTGCTGGAGAGCATGAACCTGGCGGCCGCCTGGAAGCTGCCGCTGTGCTTCTTCATCGAGAACAACCTCTACGCGGTCTCGACCCACGCCGCCGAGGTCACCGCCGACACCCGGTTCTCCGTCCGGGGCCAGGGATTCGGCATCCCGGCCTGGCGTGTGGATGGTATGGACCCGCTCGCGGTGCACCTGGCCATGCAGGCCGCGGCTGAGCGGATGCGGGCGGGGGAGGGCCCGACGATCATCGAGGCCGAGGTGTACCGCTTCTTCCACCAGAACGGCCCCTACCCGGGCAGTGCCTTCGGCTACCGCACGAAAGAAGAAGAGGGGCAATGGCGCGCGCGCGATCCGCTCGACCGGGTCGCCCGCGAGATGATCGCCCGCGACCTCATCGACGAGGCGGGCGTGCAGGCCCTGCGTGAGCGCGCGCAGTCCGCCATGACCGCCGCCGTCGCCGAACTGCTCGAGGAGGACCCCGATGACCCCGCCCGGCGACGCATCCGCCCGGAGCTGTGGCCCGATCCGGGCTTCGTCGATGTCGGCATCCGGAGCGACCTGCGCGAGCTGGAGGGCCTCGACGCCCGCACGGACGCGGACCCCGTGGCGCCCAGGGGCGAGCGCAAGTTCGTGGAGGTCGTCGCCGCGGTGATGGATCGGCGGATGGAGGCCGACCCGCGCATCGTCGTGATGGGCGAGGACGTGCACCGGCTGGCCGGCGGCACGAACGGCGCGACGAAGGGTCTCGCGAAGAAGTACGGTCCGGAGCGGGTGATCGGCACGCCGATCAGCGAGAACGCGTTCGTCGGCCTGGGCGGCGGCCTCGCCCTCGACGGCCGCTTCCGCCCGGTGGTCGAGTTCATGTACCCGGACTTCATGTGGGTCGCCGCCGACCAGGTCTTCAACCAGATCGCGAAGGCCCGGCACATGTTCGGGGGCACGCACGCCGTGCCGCTCGTCCTGCGCACGAAGGTCGCGATGGGTTCCGGGTACGGGTCTCAGCACCTCATGGATCCGGCGGGCATCTTCGCGACGAGCGCGGGGTGGCGGATCGTCGCGCCCTCGACCGCCGCCGACTACGTGGGCCTCATGAACGCCGCGCTCGCGATCGACGACCCCGTGCTCGTGATCGAGCACGTCGATCTCTACCCCTCGCTGCAGCAGGCCTCGGACGTCGACATGGACTACGTGATCCCGCCCGGCACGGCTGCCGTCCGCCGCGAAGGGGCGGACCTCACGATCATCACCTACTTGTCGATGGTGGGGCACAGCGCCGCCGCCATCGAGCAGACGGGCGTGGATGCCGAACTGATCGATCTGCGCTGGCTCGACCGCGCGTCCGTCGACTGGCAGACGATCGGCGAGAGCATCCGAAAGACGAACGCGGTGCTGATCGTCGAAGAGGGCGCGCAGGGCACGTCGTACGGCGCATGGCTCGCCGACGAGATCCAGCGCCGCTATTTCGACTGGCTCGACCAGCCCGTGCAGCGCGTGACGGGCGGTGAGGCCTCGCCGTCGATCTCGAAGGTGCTCGAGCGCGCGGCGATCGCGCGCACCGAAGAGGTCGTCGCCGGGATCGAGCGCGCGCGCGAAGGCTTCGGAGGCATCTGATGGCGACGATCATGCGGATGCCGGCCGTGATGGCCGGCGCGACGGAGGCGGCCCTGCAGACCTGGCTGATCGCGGTCGGCGATCGCGTGGCGGTCGGTCAGCCCGTCGCAGAGATCGAGACCGAGAAGGCCGTGTTCGAACACGAATCGGATGCCGCCGGCACCGTCGCCGGTCTCCTGGTCGAGCCGGGCGTCGCGGTCGCGGTCGGAGAGCCGATCGCGGTGCTCGCCGATGACGGAGAGAGCGCCGAGGCCGCGCTGCGCGCGTCCGGCGCGCAGCCCACGGACGCGTCGACCGAGGACCCGGCGGAGGCTGCGGAGGTCGCCGCCCCCGGCGGCGAGGATTCCGAGGCGGCGCAAGAACCGGCCGCGCACGCACCGGCGCGCGAGGTCGCTACCCGTCGCATCTTCGCGAGTCCGCTCGTGCGACGTCTCGCGAAGGAGCGCGGGATCGACCTGCTCGCGATCCGCGGCAGTGGACCGGGCGGCCGCATCGTGCGGCGGGACCTCGAGCACGTCTCCGCGGAAGCCTCCGCCGCGCAGGCGACAGCCGCCCCGATGCCGGCGAGCGCCCCCGCGCCGGCATCGGGTGCGGTCGCGCCGCCGAGCCCCGGAGCTCCGGCCCGGGTCGCCGCACCCGTAGAGGGGGCGGAGTGGACGGACGTGCCGCACACGCCCATGCGGCGCGCGATCGCCCGGCGCCTCACCGAGAGCAAGGCGAGCGTTCCGCACTTCTACCTGACCGCCGACTGCCGCGTCGACGCGCTGCTCGACCTGCGCGCACAGATCAACGCCGACCGCGCCGAGAAGATCTCGGTGAACGATTTCGTGGTCAAGGCCGTCGGCGCGGCGCTCACGGCGGTGCCCGACGCGAACGCGATCTGGACGCCCGAGGCGACGCGCCGCTTCTCCGGCGCCGACATCGCGATCGCCGTGTCGATCGAGGGCGGGCTCGTGACGCCCGTCGTGCGGGGCGTCGACCGGATGCCGCTCGGCGAGCTCAGCGGCACGCTGAGAGACCTCGCCGCTCGGGCGCGGTCGGGAGGTCTGCGCCAGCACGAACTCGAGGGAGGCTCTTTCGCCGTGTCGAACCTCGGCATGTACGGCACCCGCGAGTTCTCGGCGATCCTGAACCCGCCGCAGTCGGGCATCCTCGCGGTCGGCGCGGCAACCCCGCGCCCGGTCGTCGACGACGACGGGTCGCTCGGTGTGGCCACTCTGATGACGGTGACGCTGTCGGCCGACCATCGCGTCCTCGACGGCGCCCTGGCCGCGCAGTGGCTGAGCGCATTCGTGGGGGCGATCGAGAACCCCGTTCGGATGCTCGTCTGAATTCAGACCAGGTCGCGCCAGTCGACGCTGTCGGCCTCGTCGTCCTGGATCGGGATGTCGGCGGTCACGACCGGCAGGGCCATCGTCTCGGTGACGGGGCCCATGAGCGTCGCTTCGTCGCGCCGGTGACTGAGCACGTCGGCGATGTAGCTCTGGACGACCTCGGCGAGCGGCACCGACTTGCCACGCGCCTGCGACATGTACCAGCGGTGTTCGAGCACCTGATGGAAGACCTCGGCGGGTTCGAGCTTCGCGCGCAGCTCGAACGGGATCGACTTGATCACGGGTTCGAACACGCGCGTGAGCCACTCGTGGGCGACCATCTCCTCGTCATCGCCCAGGCGGGAGATGCGCGCGCGGAACTCGTCGAGGTCGTTCAGCAGGCGCCGCGCCTGGTTCTCCTCGACGTCCAGTCCGGTGAGCCGCAGCAGTCGGCGGGTGTGGTGTCCGGCATCCACGACCTTCGGCTGGATCGAGACCTTCGTGCCGTCGGCCATCGCCTGGATCGACATCTCGCCGATGTCGAAGCCGAGGTCGTTGAGGCGCTGTACGCGTTCGGTGATGCGCCATGACTCGTTCGCCGAGAACGCCTCCTCGTCGGTGAGCGCGGTCCACAGCGACCGGTAGGACGACATGATGCCGTCGGCGATCGCGATCGCGTCCACTCCGCCCTCGAGGCGTCCGCCGGCTTCGAGGTCCATGATCTCGCCCGCGATGTTCGTGCGCGCGACGTCGAGGTCGTGTTCGCGCTGGCCGCGCGTCAGCCCTCCCTCATGGAGCTCGCCGGTCTCGGCATCCACGAGATATGCGGCGAACGCCCCCGCGTCGCGACGGAACAGCGTGTTCGACAGTGAGACGTCGCCCCAGAAGAAGCCGACATTGTGCAGGCGCACGAGGAGCACCGCGAGGGCGTCGACGAGGCGTCCCGCGGTGTCGGGGCGCAGCACCTGGGTGAACAGGGCGCGGTAGGGGAGGGAGAACTTCAGGTGCGCGGTGACGAGCGCGGCCGGCAGGGGCTTGCCCGCGGCATCCGTCCGACCCGCGATCACGGCGACGCGGTCCACGCACGGCGCATCGAGGCGATCGAGATTGCCGAGCATGTCGTACTCTCGGCGCGCCATCTCCTCGGTGGTCTCCTTGATGGCGACCACGCGGCCCGAGAGGTTCGCGAAGCGCACGAGGTGACGTGAGAGGCCTTTCGGCAGGAAGACGATCGTGCTGCTCGGCCATTCGGCCAGGGGCGTGCTCCACGGCAGGGCGAGGAGCCCGGGGTCGACGGAGCTCGCGGTGATGCTGAGTGCGTCTGGCATCTGGATCCCCCCAGGAGGGCGCGGGAAAAGAGAACCGCGGCGCGGGGGGTCGGGTGACCCTCCGCGCCGCGGCCTGGATACTAGCTGCCCGAGACGACCGGAGCGTCGTTGAGGCGCTCGCCGGTCTCGAGGTCGAACGCGTGCACGTGGCCCGCGGTCGCGGCGAGCGTGACCGTCTCGCCGGCGTTCGGGTGACGGCGACCGTCGACCCGCGCGACGATGTCGGTGCGCTTGCCGGAGATGTCGGTGTGGCCGTAGAGGTAGCCGTCCGCACCGAGCTCCTCGACGAGGTCGACGACGACCGAGAGGCCCTTGCCGTCGGCGGGGCCGACGACGATGTCCTCCGGACGCACACCGACCGTGACCTGGCTGCCGTTCGCGCGGCCGACCGTGTCGCGGTCCAGCGGCACGACCTCGGAGCCGAACTGCACGCCGCCTTCGGCGAGGTCCGCCGGGAACAGGTTCATGGCGGGCGAGCCGATGAAGCCGGCGACGAACACGTTGTTCGGACGCTCGTACAGGTCGCGGGGCGTGCCCACCTGCTGCAGGAGGCCGTCCTTGAGCACGGCGATGCGGTCACCCATCGTGAGGGCCTCGGTCTGGTCGTGCGTGACGTAGACCGTGGTGACGCCGAGGCGACGCTGCAGCGACGCGATCTGCGTGCGGGTCTGCACGCGCAGCTTCGCGTCGAGGTTCGACAGGGGCTCGTCCATGAGGAACACCTGCGGCTGACGCACGATGGCGCGACCCATGGCGACACGCTGACGCTGACCACCCGAAAGGGCCTTCGGCTTGCGCGTGAGGTAGTCCTCGAGGTCGAGGAGCTTCGCGGCCTCGAGGACGCGCGCGGCGCGCTCGTCCTTGCCGACGCCGGCGATCTTCAGAGCGAAGCCCATGTTCTCGGCGACGGTCATGTGCGGGTACAGCGCGTAGTTCTGGAAGACCATCGCGATGTCACGGTCCTTCGGCGGCACATCGGTGACGTCACGGTCGCCGATGAGGATGCGGCCGGAGTTGACCTCTTCGAGGCCGGCCAGCATTCGCAGCGACGTGGACTTGCCACAGCCGGAGGGGCCGACGAGGACGAGGAATTCACCGTCGCCGACTTCGAGGTTGAGCTTGTCGACCGCGGCGCGGGTGCCGCCGGGGTACAAGCGGGTTGCGTTGTCGAACGTGACTGACGCCATTGTTCTCTTCTCCTTCACCGGCAGGTACGTGCCGGACGATCCGTAGTGATGGAATTGCGGCGATGACCGCGCGCCCGTCCTTGGGCGTTCGCTCATTATGCCATGGGCCACGTCGCACGCGTGCCACGGGCTGCGCGCAGGCGCCGTCTGGGTATTTCCCAGCCTGCCTTACTACCATCGTCAACGGCCGCCTCACTGTGCGGTCATGCGGGTCAGCCCCGCCCGCAGTTCGCCCCGAGAGGTCCCATGTCGAGCGACGAATCCCCGAACGTGCCCGCTGAGCGCGACCGCCGTCACGCGGTGCGCGAGAAGGCGCAGCAGGTTCAGGCACGTCAGTCGCGCGCGCGCCGAATCCGCACGTTCTCGATCGCCGCGGCCGTGATCGCGGTCGTCGCGGTGGCCGCCGTCGTGGTGACGTACACGGTCACCTCGGTGGCCTCGCAGCCGCTCCTGAAGCCCGCGAACATCACCGATGACGGCTTCGTGGTGACGACGGTCACCGGCGTCGCCGCCGCGGACGAGCCCGGATCCGTCGACGATGAGGCCGCCGCATCGCTCGAGGCCGCGCCGGCGGAGACCGCGACGCCCACGCCCGAGCCCACGCCCACCCCGGGCGCGACCGAGCAGCCCGTCGTCGACATCCGCGTGTACGTCGACTACCTGTCGACCGGATCCCACGACTTCCAGGTCGCCAACGTGCAGCAGCTGTCGAAGTGGGTCACCGAGGGCGCCGCGACCCTCACGTACTACCCGGTCGCGATGCTCACGGCCAAGTCGAACGGCACGAAGTACTCGCTGCGCGCCGCGGCCGCTGCGGCGTGCGTGGCGACCCACTCGCCCGACACGTTCTTCGCGTTCAACAACGCCCTGCTCGCCGAGCAGCCCGAGGTCGACTCGGACGGCTACACCGACGCCGAGCTCGCCGACATCGCCCAGGCGCGCGGTGCGCAGCCGCCCAAGGTGGTCCGCTCGTGCATCGAGGAGCAGTCGTACGCCTCGTGGGCGAAGTCCGCGACCGAGCGTGCGCTGCAGGGCCTTCCCGAGACGGAGGGCGTCGCTCTGACCGGCACGCCCACGGTGCTCGTGAACGGCGTTCCCTACGTCGGGCGACTGGACGACCCCAAGGAGTTCGCGCAGTTCGTGCTCACGAGCGCGAGCGACGCGTACTACAGCACCCCGAGCCCGACACCGAGCCCCACCGGCAGTGCGACGCCCACCCCGACGCCCGCTCCCTGAGCGCCGGCCGCGTTTCCCGGCACGTGTCGGTGTTCGCGGCACGAGTGACATCGCGTGCCGCGAGCGTGTGGGCGGGCCGCGAGCGTCGATGCTCATCACGTCGTGACCGATGCCGCTCGCGCGGCTTCGATAGACTGGTCATCCTGCCGACTTGGCGCAATTGGTAGCGCACCTAACTTGTAATTAGGGGGTTACGGGTTCAAGTCCCGTAGTCGGCTCCACTGCCTGACGCCCGGCGGCCGATAAGGTGCCGCTGACGTCGAGAACGTGCTCTTGGCGTCGAGAAGGTGCCCCACCTCCTCGACACCGGACCCACCTTCTCGGGGCCGAACCAACCTTCTCGGCGCTGAACCCACCTGCTCGCGTCGGAGAGGAGCTACGGCGCGGGCTCGAACGTCAGAGTCACCGGAGTCGCGCCGCTGCCGGCGTAGAAGGTCAGCGTCGCAGTGACCTGCGCGCCGCCCGTTGAGGGCCCGACCACGGCCGTGAACACGTCGCCCTCGCCGGTGCGGTTGAACTCCGCGAGCTCGTCGTCGAGACCGTCGATCTGCGCCTGATCCCAGCCGAACGTCGGCGCGAGCGCGCTGACGCGGCCCGTGGCATCAGACCACGTGCCCGCACCGTCGAACGCGAGCGTCACGCTCGCGAGCTCGCCGTTGCGGGTGACGGCGGTGAGCCCCGCGATGTCGTCCACGACGTACACGTCGTCGCCGCCGGCCATGATCGCCCGGACGGGACGACGGAACTCCGCGGACTTCTCGCCGTCCGCCGGCATTCCGAGCTCATCGGCGGGCAGCGACCCCTCGCCGACCCGAACGCGCACGACGCCCTCGACGTTCACGTAGTCGAACCCCGCGTCGGTGAGCATGCTCGACCCGTCCGAGGCCTTCTGATCGGCGGATGCCGCCGGGTTCTCCTCGGCCCACCACGAGCCCTGCACGGCGAACGTCGCCAGCACGATCAGGCCGATGACCACGACGAGGATCGTGGCCGGAAGCCAGGTGAGGAGGGAGCGCGTGCGCGCGGAAGTGGGCACAGTCCAGCGTAACCGCGAGCAGCGACGCTCTGAGCGGCGGGGTCGTCGGCGCGAGGGATGACGCGCCCGGCCGGGCATGATGGGCAGGTGACCCGCGCCCGCCTGCCCGCCTGGATCGCGATCGGCGGCGCGGTGCTCGTCGGCGTCCTGACGGCGCTGCAGGCGCGCGCGAACGGCCAGTTGGGCGCGCGGATCGACGACGGCTTCATCGCCGCCGCCGTCTCGTTCGGGTCGGGGCTCGTGATCCTCGTCGTGCTCTCCGCCGCGTTTCCGGTCGGCCGACGGGGCCTGTCGACCCTCGTCGCCGGTGTGCGGGCTCGCGCGATCCCCTGGTGGATGCTGGCGGGCGGCGCCGCCGGTGCCCTGACGACCGCGACGCAGGGCCTCGCGGTGGGCATCACGGGCGTCTCGCTCTTCACGGTCGGGGTCGTCGCGGGCCAAGCGCTGTGCGGACTCGTCCTCGACCGCGTCGGGTACGGCCCGGCGGGTGTCGTCGCGGTGACCGTGCCGCGGCTCGTCGGCGGCGCGCTCGCGCTGACCGCGGTGGCGATTTCGCTCACGGGCGACGGTCTGCGGGGGATCCCGCTGTGGATGCTGGCGCTTCCGGTCCTCGCCGGCGTGGGCATCGCATGGCAGCAGGCGACGAACGGCCGGCTGCGGCAGCGGGTCGGCACGCCGCTCACCGCGACGTTCGTCAACTTCGCCGGCGGGACGCTCCTCCTCGTGGCGGCGGCCGCCGTCCACGTCGCGTTCGCAGGCCCGCCGCAACCTTTCCCCTCCGAGTTATGGATGTACCTCGGCGGCGCGCTCGGCGTCGTCTACATCTTCCTGTCGGCCGCGCTCGTCGAGCAGACCGGTGTGCTGCTGCTCGGTCTCGGCGCGGTCGTCGGCCAGCTCGGCACGTCGTTCGCCCTCGACGCGCTGTGGCCCGCCCCCGCGAGCCCTGGCCTGGTGCAGGAGCTCACGATGGTGGTTGTGGCGCTTCTGTCGGTCGTCGTCGCGACCGTCCCTTGGCGTCGGCTCCGGCGCTGAGTCGTCAGCGAGGCGAAGTCAGGGCCGCGCCGTCAGTTCTCCGTCGTCTTCTTCGACGGCATCCGCGAGACGTGACGACGGGCGTCGACGGCCTTGCGCCGTCCCTGGCGTGCCCGCGGCGGCTTGCCGCCGACGTACAGCCAGCCGAGCAGCTCTTCGTCCTTGCCGAGGCCGTGGGCCTTCGCAACGGCCTTGCTGCGCGTGTAGTCGCCCGTGCGCCAGAACACACCCCAGCCGGCCTCGTCGAGCAGCAGGCTCAGCATGTGGGCGACACCCGACGCGACGGCCTCCTGCTCCCACCGCGGCACTTTGCTCTTGCGGTAGCTCGCGACCACGGCGATCAGCAGCGGCGCGCGCATCGGCTTCGACGAGACACCGCTGTCGCCGTTGGCCTTGTTGATCGCGCGGCCGAGGCGCTCGCGGTCGGCGCCGCGCAGCTCGATGAGCCGCCAGGGGCGCAGCGAGGAGTGGTCCGCGACACGACCGGCCGCCGAGACGAGTGTCAGGAGTTCGGCGCGCGTCGGAGCGGCATCCGTCACCTTCGACCACGATCGGCGGTTGCGCACCGCCTCGAGGGCGCCGGTCACTGGGCTTCGGGGGTGAACCCCAGGGCGACGGAGTTCATGCAGTAGCGGTCGCCGGTGGGCGTTCCCACGCCGTCCGGGAACACGTGGCCCAGGTGGGAGCCGCACGTCGCGCACCGTACTTCGGTGCGGACCATCCCATGGGAGTTGTCCTCGATCAGCTCGACCGCCTCGGGGCGGACCGATTCGTAGAAGCTCGGCCACCCGCAGTGCGAATCGAACTTCGTGCCGCTCTGGAAGAGCTCGGCACCGCACGCGGCGCACGTGTACAGACCCGCACGACTCTCATCCAGCAGCTCGCCGGTCCACGGCCGCTCGGTGGCCGCCTGGCGCAGCACCTGGTACTGCTCGGGGTCGAGCTCGGCGCGCCACTGCTCATCCGTCTTCTGAACGCTGTACGTCATGAAAGCCTCCTCAGCCACCCTCCATTCAACCTCACCGCCCGGAGCGGAGGACGCGTGCGGGCGGCATCCGCGGCGCGATCACCGGGAGAATGGCCGAATGGATGCCGTCCCCTCCGGTGCCGACGCGGGCGCCGCAGCCGCAGCCGTCGCAGCCGAAGCCGCCGCGGCCGACCCTGAGGCGGCCGCCGTCGTCGAGCGCTTCGCCCGCTTCGCGCGCGACGAGGCTCCCGGGCGCTCGGCGCTGTACGAGGAGTGGGCGCGCGGTGTGGCGTCCGACCCTCGGATGAGCGCCCTCCTGGGCCGCATCGCCGCGACGCGCCGGCAGCCGCCCCTCGTCTTCGCCGTCACCCGCATGCTCGGCGCTCCCGAAGAGGGCTACCCCGCGTGGGCGGACTGGGTGCACGCGCACGCGGAGCGCGTGGTGTCGGAGTGCGGCCGTCGTGGCCTGCAGACGAACGAGCCCCTCCGGTGCGCCGCACTGCTCCCGGCGCTGAGCACGCTCGACGGTCCGATCGCGCTGCTCGAACTGGGCGCGAGCGCCGGCCTGTGCCTCTACCCCGATCGCTATTCGTACCGGTACGCCGGTGGTCCTGCACTCGATCCGGTGGGCGGGGTCTCGCGCGTCGTCCTCGAGTCCCGGATCACGGGAGATCCGCCGCTGCGCATACCCGAGATCGTCTGGCGGGCGGGCATCGATCTCGCTCCGCTCGCGGCGGCGGATGCCGAGGACCGCCGCTTCCTCACGAGCCTCGTGTGGCCGGGGGAGCAGGGGCGGATCGAGCGCATCGAGGCGGCCCTCGACATCGTGGCGGCCGACCCGCCTCTCCTCGTGAAGGGCGACGCGACCGACCCTGGCACGCTCGCGCGCGCGGTCTCGACGGCACCGTCGGGGGTGACTCTGGTCATCACGACGCCCGGGATGCTGCCGCACGTGCCCCGCGCGGCGCGGGAGCGCCTGTACGCGGCGCTCGCCGCGACGGACGCCGTATGGATCTCGATCGACCCACCCGGGCTGCACGATCTGTGGACGCCCCCGATCGATCCCGTTTCCTGGGGCGGCTTCGTCCTCGGCCGCGACCGCGTCCCGCTCGCCGTGGTCGACCCGCTCGGCGGCTTCGTGGAGTGGCGCGCGGGCGCGGGCGGCGCGGAGCGCTAGCGTGGCGCCGTGCCCTTGACCGACCGCGACCGCGCCCTCCTCGACTTCGAGGCGGAGTGGCGGCGGCACGCGGGTGCGAAGGAGGAGGCGATCCGGGCTGAGCTCGGCATGTCGCCCGCACGGTACTACCAGCTTCTCGGTCGGCTGATCGACACGACCGAGGCGCAGCAGCATGACCCGATGCTCGTGAAGCGGCTGCGCCGCATCCGCGACGCGCGCCGGCATGCGCGGCTCGCCCGCGCCGCGGGCTCACCCCGCTGACCCGGTACCATCGGGGGGTGCCGAGAACGACCTACCCGCGGGACCGCTTCGACGACCTTCCCGCGGATGCGGGCCGGGTCGGAGCGCACCGTGCGGAGAATCCGCGCATGCGCGGGTGGGTCGTGCTGCTGTGGGCCCTCCTCGCGACCGTCGTGCTCATCGCCGTCGGCATCTTCGGCACACTGCTCGTGTCGGGTCGCGTGGTGCTCTTCCCGACGCCCGAGCCGACCGTCAGTCCGCTGCCCGTCGTCACGCCGGTCATCGACACGTCGTACGAGGTCCTCGTCCTCAACGCGACCCCCGAGCAGGGGCTGGCGACGCAGACGAAGGACGTCGTCGTCGCCGCCGGCTGGGCAGAGGACACCGTGTCCGCCGGCGAGGCCGGGTCGACCGACTTCCCGCAGACGACGATCTACTACTACCTGCCCGAGGACGAGGCGGCCGCGGCGGGACTGGCCGAAGTGATCGGCGGCGCCGAACTCGCGCAGAGCGACGTCTACCAGCCCACCGATGACCCCGAGGCGAAGCAGCTCACGATCGTGATCGGCCTGGACCGCACCGCGAACCCGCCCGCGGAGACGCCTGCCCCCTGAGCCCGCCCCTTCCGAGCCGGCTGCTTCCTGTCGTCCACTCTCACCCCCCCTGCCGGCGCCGCGTACGGGGGAGGAGACGCGCGGCCGGGAGGTCGGAATCCGCCTCAGCGGTCCTGCATCCTGCACATCCCCTGCATCCTGCGCGTCGCACGGCAGGGGGCGGGTCCACCGAGTGTTTCAGGCCGGTAAACACTTCGATGCATGCGTGTCAACACTTGGCCCGGCGGCCGGAAAGCGCCCATCCGCGTGCATACGATGGCCCTGTTCCCCCGCACTACAGGAGAGTCAGATGACCCAGGGCACCGTGAAGTGGTTCAACGCCGAGAAGGGCTTCGGTTTCATCACCGTCGCCGACGGCCAGGACGTCTTCGTGCACTACTCGAACATCGACATGAGCGGCTTCCGCGTGCTCGAGGAGGGGCAGACGGTCGAGTTCACCGTCGGCTCCGGACAGAAAGGTCCGCAGGCCGAATCGGTGCGCGTCGTCGCCTGATCCCGTCACGCTGCCGTCGCGACTGCAGCCGCATCCCGCCCCGCCCACGGAAGTGGCGGGGCGGCGGCGTTTGAGGGATGCCGCCGGTCGCGGCATCCCTCCCCCCGGTGTCCCGCGTGGCTTGTGTCGCGTGGCTTGCACTCGATGGGGTCGAGTGCCAGAATGGATTAGCACTCGACTCATCTGAGTGCTAAAGACATCCAACGTCCGGGAGGGACGAAGAACACATGGCTAAGATCATCGCTTTCGACGAAGAGGCCCGTCGTGGTCTCGAGCGTGGCCTGAACACCCTGGCTGACGCCGTCAAGGTGACCCTGGGCCCCCGCGGTCGCAACGTCGTCCTCGAGAAGAAGTGGGGCGCCCCCACGATCACGAACGACGGTGTCTCCATCGCCAAGGAGATCGAGCTCGAGGACCCCTTCGAGAAGATCGGCGCGGAGCTCGTCAAGGAGGTCGCCAAGAAGACCGACGACGTCGCGGGTGACGGCACCACGACCGCCACGGTCCTCGCTCAGGCGCTCGTCCGCGAGGGCCTGCGCAACGTCGCCGCCGGCGCCGACCCCATTTCGCTCAAGCGCGGCATCGAGAAGGCCGTCCAGGCCATCTCGGACGAGCTGCTCGCCTCGGCCAAGCCGGTCGAGTCCAAGGAGCAGATCGCGGCCACGGCCTCGATCTCGGCCGCTGACACCACGATCGGCGACCTGATCGCCGAGGCGATCGACAAGGTCGGCAAGGAGGGCGTCGTCACCGTCGAGGAGTCGCAGACGTTCGGCACCGAGCTCGAGCTCACCGAGGGCATGCGCTTCGACAAGGGCTTCATCAACCCCTACTTCGTCACCGACCCGGAGCGCCAGGAGGCCGTGTTCGAGGACGCGTACATCCTGATCGCGAACCAGAAGATCTCGAACATCAAGGACCTTCTGCCGATCGTCGACAAGGTGATCCAGGACGGCAAGGAGCTCGTCATCATCGCCGAGGACGTCGAGGGCGAGGCGCTCGCGACTCTCGTGCTCAACAAGATCCGCGGCATCTTCAAGTCGGCCGCCGTCAAGGCTCCCGGCTTCGGCGACCGTCGCAAGGCGCAGCTGCAGGACATCGCGATCCTCACCGGTGGTCAGGTCATCACCGAAGAGGTCGGCCTCAAGCTCGAGAACGCGACGCTCGACCTCCTCGGTCGCGCCCGCAAGGTCATCATCACCAAGGATGAGACCACGATCGTCGAGGGTGCCGGAGACGCGGCGCAGATCGAGGGTCGCGTGACCCAGATCCGCCGCGAGATCGACAACACCGACAGCGACTACGACCGCGAGAAGCTCCAGGAGCGCCTCGCGAAGCTGGCCGGCGGCGTGGCCGTCATCAAGGCCGGTGCCGCGACCGAGGTCGAGCTCAAGGAGCGCAAGCACCGCATCGAGGACGCCGTCCGCAACGCGAAGGCGGCCGTCGAGGAGGGCATCGTCCCCGGTGGTGGCGTCGCGCTCATCCAGGCCGGCAAGGTCGCGTTCGCGACGCTGAACCTGACCGGTGACGAGGCGACCGGTGCGAACATCGTGCGCGTCGCGATCGAGGCTCCGCTCAAGCAGATCGCCCTCAACGCCGGCATGGAGCCCGGTGTCGTGGCGAACAAGGTCGCGGAGCTCGAGCCCGGATTCGGTCTCAACGCCGCCACCGGCGAGTACGGCGACCTCTTCGCCCAGGGCATCATCGACCCGGCGAAGGTCACGCGCTCGGCTCTGCAGAACGCCGCGTCGATCGCCGCGCTGTTCCTCACGACCGAGGCCGTCGTCGCCGACAAGCCCGAGAAGGCCGCGGCTCCGGCCGGCGACCCGACGGGTGGCATGGACTTCTGATCCAGAAGTCTCCGCGACGCTGAAACGCACAGAAGGGCCCCTCCTCCGGGAGGGGCCCTTCCGCGTTCGCACTGGTGGTCGCGGTGAAAGGCGCCACATCGAACTACTGGAAGAGGCTCGTGGTCGCCTGCTCGGCATCCGCGTACTGGCGCCCGGCGGCGGCGAGGGCGGTGTTGATGCCCGCCAGGGAGTCTTCGACCTGACGCTGCGTCGCGCGCCACTGGTCGATCACGGTCTGGAAGGCGACGGCGGCACTGCCGGTCCATGACGCCTGCAGCTGAGTGAGCTGCGTGAGCATCGCCTGCGTCTCTCCCTGGATCCTGTCGATCGTGCCGCGCACGGCGGCGGTGGTGGCGAGGACGGCGTCGCTGTCGACGGAGAAGACGGCCATGGAGGAACTCCTTGCTTCGGGGATGGGCGTCCCACGCTAGGAGTCGTCTCGCCGTCGCCACCCCCGCGCGGGCGCAGCTGTGCACGCTTCGCCGAGCACGCACCCCTGGGGAGGAGCCGCCGGAAGCCGCCGGGTCAGTCCTCCGAGAGGTCGAGGCGCTCGAGCGGCTGCGTCTCGATCATGAGGTGCTCGGCGGCATCCCGTTCCTGGGCGAGAGGCAACGAGACGCGGAACGTCGCCCCGCCGCCCGGAGTCTCGTCGACGTTCACCGTGCCGTGCAGCGCCTCGACGATCGACGCGACGATCGACAGGCCGAGGCCCGTGCCGCCGGTCTCGCGGGCGCGGGAGGTGTCGGCCCGCCAGAACCGCTGGAAGATCTTGTCGCGGATCTGCTCGGGGATCCCCTCACCGTGGTCGGCCACCTCGATCCATCCCATCCCGGCGGTGGTGTCGACGCCGATCCGCAGCTCGATGGGGGAGTCCTCCGCGGTGAACCTCCGCGCGTTGCCGAGCAGATTCGCCACGACCTGACGGATGCGGTTCTCGTCTCCCAGGACGATCGGAGGCACCGCTCCGCCGGTCGCCGCGGGCTCGATCGGGGTGACCGACGGGAGTTCGACGGCCCCGGATGCCGACACCGCGGGAACCGGACGCGACTTGCGGCGCAGCAGCGACAGCGCACCCCCGCCGACCCGCGCGACGGTCGAGGTCGGAGGTCCGCCGCGACGGCGCGCGGCCTGCACCGCATCCTCCGTTCCGCCCCCCGCCTCGAGGGGCGGAACGGAGGCCGCGGCCTCGACGGTTGTCGTGTCGATCACGGTCACCGCCCGCAGCGGCGAGGTCGCCCGCACGTCGAGGGCGGCATCCCGCGCGATCGGACGCAGGTCGACCGGAGCGATCACGACGTCGCGACGCTCGTCGAGCCGGGCGAGCGCGAGCAGGTCCTCCACGAGCACGCCCATGCGCTTGGCCTCGGCCTCGATGCGGTCCATCGCCTGCGCGACGTCCTCCTGGCCGGTGAGGGCGCCCATGCGGTACAGCTCCGCGTAGCCGCGGACGGTGACGAGCGGGGTCCGCAGCTCATGGCTCGCGTCGCCGATGAACCGGCGCATCTGACGCACCGACGAATCGCGCTGCGAGAGTGCGGCATCCACGCGTCCGAGCATCGCGTTGATCGCCGACTTGAGCCGGCCGACCTCGGTCGTCATGGGCTCGATGTCGGTGAGGCGCTGGCTGAAGTCTCCGGCCGAGATCGCCATCGCGGTCGACTCGACCTGGCCGAGGCTGCGGAAGGTGAGGGTGACGAGCCAGCGCGTGAGGAAGGCGCTCGCGATCAGGATGACGAGTGCGAGGAGGGTGTAGATGCCGATGTACTGGGCGACGACCTGGTACGTCGAGGCGAGGGGGAGAGCCACGAGCTGCGCGTACAGTGTCCCCGCGCCGGGCAGCTCCTGCACGGCGACCGCCGCGCGGAACTCGTTCTCACCGTCGGCGGAGTAGAGGGAGAAGGGCTGCAGGTTCTTCGACAGCGCGACGTCCACCGGATAGGTCTCGGGGTAGACCGGTTCGGGTCCGCCACGGCCGCCGCCCGTGCCCACCATCTCGCCGTCCGTCGGTCCGTAGATTGCGACGTAGTACTCGGTCAGGGGCGGGTTGTCGACGCCGGTCGTCTGCAACTGGCCGTCGACGAACGTGATGTCCATCAGCGGGGCCGCGACATCCGTGCGTGCGAGTGCGTCGAGCTGACTCTCGACGTTGGCGATCAGGGTGTTGCGCAGGAAGTACGCCGTGCCGAAGCCGGCGGCGATGAGCCCGACGGCGAGCAGGATGACCGTGACGCTCGTGACCTTCGCGCGCAGGCTGATGCCGCGCCACCATCGGGTGACCGCATCCGTCTTCTTCTGGTGCTTCGCGTGCAGAGCGGCGACCCCTCCGGCCCGGGCGACCGCGTCAGGCGGTCTTGCCCGCCTTGAGCATGTAGCCGAAGCCGCGCTTGGTCTGGATGAGGGGCTCGGACGAGTGCGGGTCGATCTTGCGCCGCAGGTACGAGATGTAGCTCTCCACGATGCCCGCGTCGCCGTTGAAGTCGTACTCCCACACGTGATCGAGGATCTGCGCCTTCGAGAGCACGCGGTTGGGGTTGAGCATGAGGTAGCGCAGCAGCTTGAACTCGGTGGGGCTCAGGTCGATCGATGCGTCGCCGACGAGCACGTCGTGGGTGTCCTGGTCCATCGTGAGCTCGCCGGCGCGGATGATGGACTCCTCGTCGGCCTGCATCGTGCGACGCAGGATCGCCTGGATGCGGGCGACGATCTCGTCGAGGCTGAAGGGCTTCGTGACGTAGTCGTCGCCGCCGGCGTTCAGGCCCGCGATCTTGTCTTCGGTCTCGTCCTTGGCGGTGAGGAAGAGGATGGGCGCCGTGTAGCCGGCGCCCCGCAGGCGCTTGGTGACGCTGAAGCCGTTCATGTCCGGCAGCATCACGTCGAGGACGATGAGGTCGGGTTCTTCCTCGAGCACGGCCGAGATGGTCTGGGCGCCGTTGGAGACGGCCCTCACCTGAAATCCGGCGAATCGGAGGCTCGTGATGAGCAGGTCGCGGATGTTCGGCTCGTCGTCGACGACCAGGATGCGCGGTGCGGTCATGGGTTCAGTATGGCGAAGGATCCCATGCGGCGCCTGGATATCGCTCGGAGCGGCACCGATCCGTGCGGCCCGCAGGGCTGAGCGGCTCCGTGGCCGCCGGGTGGCGCCGCCGCTTGCCGCTCGGGGGATCATGGAGGGGTGACCACGAGTCCCGCGTTCCCGCCCCCGCCCGCACCGGAGCCGCACCACGTGCCCGCCCCGGTGCCGGCGCGCCGCCCGCTGCTGCCGCCCGATGCGCGCGAGGGCGGCCTGGCGTTCCATCGCCTGCTGTTCGCCCGCCGCCGCTCGGGATGGTGGACTCCGCTGGTCGTCGGGCTCCTCGGCGTCGCGCTGTACGCGGCGATGCTCGCGGTGATCCTCGTGGTGGTCGTCATCGTCGCGCTGGTCGATCCTGCCTTCGCCGACCGGCTCGCGGTCGTGGGTGGGGGAGCGGTGGGCTTCGATCTGGCGGATCCGCTGCAGGTTGCGGTGCTGCTCGGATCGATCGCTCTCATGCTGCCCGCCTACCTGCTCGCCTCGCTCATCGTGAACGGCGCCCGCGTCGGGCTCATCTCGTCGGCCGCGGGCCGGCTCCGCTGGCGGTGGATGCTGGTGTGCGGCGCGCTCGCGGTCGTGACCGCCGTCGTCCTCACGGGGCTCTCGCTGCTCCTCCCGGCCGACCCGAGCGCCGGGGCCGCAGACGTGCTGCAGCCCGCCGACAATCCCTGGCTCCTCGCGACGCTCCTGGTGATCCTCCTCGTCGTACCGCTGCAGGCAGCGGCGGAGGAGTACGTGTTCCGGGGATACCTGCAGCAGGCGATCGGACGCTGGCTGCGGCATCCGCTGTTCGCGATCCTCCTCCCGGTGCCCTTGTTCGTCCTCGGCCACCTGTACGACCCGCTCGGCCAGGCGAGTGTCGCGGTCTTCGCAGTCGCGGCCGGCTGGCTCACGTGGCGCACCGGAGGGCTCGAGGCGGCGATCGCCGTGCACGTCGTGAACAACCTGCTGGCCTTCACCCTGGCGCTCGCCGGGCTCAGCGACGTCAACGCGTCCTCGCCGGGGGTCGTCAGCTTCATCTGGTCGGCCGTGCTCGTGGGCGTCTACGTCGCCGGCGTGGAGGTGCTCATGCGCCGCGCGCGCCTGCCGCGCGTACTCGTGATCCGGGATGCCGAGTCCGAGACCTCCGCCGCGATGCCGGTCATGCCGGGGGGAGTGGCGCCGCCGCCTGACGGCCCCTGAGGTCGCTCGTCAGTCCAGGCTCGCGCGCACCGCGCGTTCGATGACCGGGCGGATCTCGGCATCCGGATCGATCGTGACACGGTGGAGGACGAGTCCGTCGGCCGCCGCCATGAGTGCGCGCACCGACTGCTCGGGCGTGCGGGCCCCGACGCGGGTGAGGATCGCCGTCGTCCACTCGACGAACGCCTCGCGCTGGGCGAGGAGCGGGCGCAGCAGCTCGGGGTCGCCGGCGCCCTCGAGGAAAAGCGCGTACCGCGCCCGAGTGCGACCGGCCAGTGGTCCGGTCTGCGCGCCGATCATTCCGGTGAGCGCGTCGATGAGGTGCTCCGGCGTGTCGACGTCGGGCATCGGCTGTGCGGCGAAATCGGCGCGCTCGCTCTCGGCGAGCCAGGTGACGAGTCCCGAGACGAGTGCGTCGCGCGTGCGGAACCAGTTCGAGGTCGAGCCTTTCGGCAGGCCGGCGCGCTCGTCGACGCGCGCGTGGGTGAGCGCGCGGATGCCTCCTTCGCCGACGAGTTCCAGGGCCGCCTCGAGGGCGCGCGTGCGGGTGCGGGCCATGTGCTCACCCTAGGCTCGGACGGTTTACTATCAATGTAGTGACACAGTACTACGAAAGTAGTATTGTCTGCGCCATGGACGAAGAGAGGGCGATGCGCACCCCCGCGGTCGGCATGCCCGCGATGCCCGACGTGCCGGGGTTCACGCACGAGTACATCGAGACGCCGGGGCTGGTGACCCACGTGGCGATCGCGGGCCAGGGCGAGCCGATCGTGATGCTGCACGGCTTGCCGCAGCACTGGTGGCAGTGGCGCGAGATCGGCGCCGGACTTGCGACCCATCACCGGGTGATCTGTCCCGACCTGCGCGGTTTCGGGTGGACGCGGGCGGACGCGCCGGGCATGGGCCGGATGACCCAGACCGATGATCTGCGGGCGGTCCTCGACGCGCTGGGTGTCGATCGCGCCCGCGTGGTCGCACACGACATGGGTGCGCTCACCGCAGCCCACCTCGCCTACACCGCCCCGGAGAGCGTCAGCGCGATGGTGATCCTCGCGGTGCCGCCCCCCTTCATGCCGATCAGCCTTGCGATGCTGCCGGCGATGCGGCACATCCCGCCCCTGCTGTTCCATCGGCACGGCCGGTCGCTCGCGCACGTCTTCGATCCGCCGTACGTCGTGCGTCCCCTTCCGGACGAGACTGTGGCGACGTATCTGGCGCCGCAGGTGCGCCCCGACATCGACGCCGCGATCAACGAGGTCTACCGGTGGCTCGTCTTCTCCGAGATGCCCCGGATGGCGGGCGGCTCGTACCGCCGGGCGCGCCTTACGGTGCCGACGCTGTACGCCCTCGGCGATGCCGACAAGCCGCTGAACGCGACGTTCGTCCGTGAGCAGTGCGGTGACACCACGCGGTTCGCGGATCACGTCGAGATCGTCGGCATCCCCGACGCGGCGCACTTCATGACCGACGACAACCCTGCGGGCGTCGAGGCCGCGATCCGGGACTTCTTCGCGAGGTTCTGACGAAGGTCAGTCGGGAACGCGTGTGCACAGAATCGGAGATCCTGCCCGACACGCCGCACCTCGGAGGGGTTGGACGGCGTGTCGCCGATGTGCTCCGATGTCGTGCTCGGGATGCCGCAACTCAGGCGGCGATGCGGTCGGCGTCCAGGAGCTGTGTCTCGAGCTCAGGCGGCGATGCGGTCGGCGTCCAGGAGCTGTGTCTCGAGCTCAGGCGGCGATGCGATCGGCGTCCAAGATCGTATAGCTGTAACCCTGCTCGGCGAGAAAGCGCTGGCGGTTCTGCGCGAAGTCCTGATCCACGGTGTCGCGGGCGATGAGGGTGTAGAAGCTCGCGGTGTGGCCGGACTCCTTGGGCCGCAGCAGGCGTCCGAGGCGCTGGGCCTCCTCCTGGCGCGAGCCGAACGAACCCGACACCTGGATCGCGACGGAAGCCTCGGGGAGGTCGATCGAGAAGTTCGCCACCTTCGACACGACGAGCAGAGAGATCTCGCCGACGCGGAACGCCTGGTAGAGCTCCTCGCGCTCGTCCACGGGGGTCGCCCCGGTGATCTGCGGGGCGTCGAGCGCCTCGGCGATGATGTCGATCTGGTCGAGGTACTGGCCGATCACGAGGATGCGCTCGCCCTTGTGCCGCTCGACGAGCTGGCGCACGACGTCGATCTTCGCGTGCGCGGTGGCGGCGAGGCGGTAGCGCTCGTCGTCGGCCGCCGCGGCGTATTCGAGCCGCTCGTCGGCGGGCAGGTCGACGCGCACCTCGTAGCACGCGGCGGGCGAGATGAAGCCCTGCGCCTCGATCTCCTTCCAGGGCGCATCGAAGCGCTTGGGCCCGATGAGGCTGAAGACGTCACCCTCGCGGCCGTCCTCACGGACGAGTGTCGCGGTGAGCCCGAGCCGGCGACGGGCCTGCAGATCGGCGGTCAGCTTGAAGACCGGGGCGGGCAGCAGGTGCACCTCGTCGTAGACGATGAGGCCCCAGTCGAGCGCGTCGAGGAGCGCGAGGTGGGCGTACTGTCCGCCGCGCTTCGCCGTGAGGATCTGGTACGTCGCGATCGTGACGGGCTTGACCTCTTTGACCTGCCCGGAGTACTCGCCGACCTCCTCGGGCGTGAGCGACGTGCGCTTGAGCAGCTCGTCGCGCCACTGGCGGGCGCTCACGGTGTTCGTCACGAGGATGAGCGTCGTGGTCTTCGTGTCGGCCATCGCCGCCGCGCCGACGAGCGTCTTACCGGCGCCGCAGGGGAGCACGACGACGCCCGAGCCGCCCTCGGTGAAGATGTCGACGGCTTTGCGCTGATAGGGGCGCAGGGTCCAGCCGTCCTCGGCGAGGTCGATCGGGTGCGGTGTGCCGGGTGTGTACCCTGCGAGGTCTTCGGCCGGCCAGCCGATCTTCAGCAGCTCCTGCTTGATGTGCCCGCGCGCCCACGGGTCGATCACGAACGACTCGGGGGTGGGATGCCCGATCAGCAGCGGCTGGATGCGCTTGTTGCGCGACACCTCGGTGAGCACGGCGGTGTCCTTGGCTGTGAGGAGCAGCTCGCCCTCCTCGTTCCGCTCGATCACGAGGCGCCCGTAGCGCCCGACGGTCTCGCGGATGTCGATCGACACCGACGGTGGCACGGGGAACCGCGACCAGCGGTCGAGGGTCGAGAGCATGTCGTCGGCGTCGTGTCCCGCCGCGCGGGCGTTCCACAGGCCCAGGCGCGTGATGCGGTACGTGTGGATGTGCTCCGGCGCCCGCTCGAGCTCGGCGAAGATCGCGAGTTCGTGGCGCGCGGATTCGGCGTCCGGATGTGCCACTTCGAGAAGCACAGTCCGGTCGCTCTGCACGATGAGAGGACCGTCAGCCATAGGGGTCAAGCTTAGTCCGCGGGTGCGTCTTCGGCGCGGGCGGCGTGCGTCGCGGCATCCCGCGGTCGTTGGATGCCGAGACGGCGCGAAGTGTCGCCACGGGGCAGCGCGGCAGCACTTTGCGTCGTCTGAGCGACGACGTGCGAGAGGAGGCTGGGGAGGTCTCGATACGCCGCCTGCGGCGGCTACTCGACCTTGCCCTGTCTCGGGTCAACGCTCCTGCGGAGCATTGACCCGAGACACGGCGACGATGCTCGAGACCGGAAGAGTGCGCTCGACGTCGGCGTGACGATCGAGGCCGCGCAGGCGGCCGCCGCCGAGGCCGGAGGCCTCCAGGGTGAGCGAGCGCTCCGAGCCGTCGGGCATCCGCACCACGACGACGATCTCGGCTTTCGTCCGCACAGCCTGCTCGAGCTCACGGCCGAGCCAGGCGGCGTCGGCATCCGTTTCGTGACCGGCGCGCAGCACGCCGATCAGTCGCCCGTACGCATCGCGCGGCTCGATGTCGCGCGCGGCGTCGGTCGCCCGCGTGCGGCGGTGCAGCGACTCGGCGGCGCCGTCCGCGTCGAGCGCCACGACCGGATACCGCGCGTCGGCGAGCGCCCAGTAGACGGCATCCCGGGTCACGCGCGACAGCAGATCGTCGCCGTCCCGCTGGAACCCGAGGGGCCGCAGCGACTGGTCGACGAGGATCGTGTCGCGCAGCCCGGGCTCGGCCTCGAGCCGCGTGCGGCCGCTGGCGGCATCGGTGCGCACCCGCACGAGCCCATGGCGGGCGGCGGTGCTCTCCACCAGATAGTCGAGGGGCTGGGGGATGCCGGTGAGCGAGATCTCGCGCAGGAACGAGCGGATCGACGCGGCGGACTCGCCCTCGGTCATCCCGGCGCCGAGCGATTCGGCGCTGAAGCGGTACGTCGACGCCTGCGCGCGAGATTCGCGCGTCGCGATCGTGCGCAGGCGCAGGTCGAGCACCGGCGCGAGCGGCCCGGGCGCGATCGCGGTCAGATCGGCCTGCAGGTAGACGCGGTCGATCTCCGCCGGCAGGTGCGCAGCCAGGGTGTCGGTGTCGGGCTCGTCGCCGTCGCGCAGCGAGACCGCCCATTCGGGCTCGGTGCCCGCCGCGGTCACGAGTCCCCACGCTTCGGCGATGCGCTGCAGCCGGGCAGCGCGCTCGGTCCACTCCGCGTCGAGCGGATAGGCGCCCGCCCACCGGTCGGGGGGAGGGAAGCCGCCGTCCTCCGTGCGCAGGCCGACCGGGAGAGCGCCGCGCAGTCCCTCGGCCACGATCGCCCAGCGACGCGTCGTGCTCTCCTCGAGCCACTCGGCGCCCGCCGTCGTGACCGTCCACTCGCGCCCTTCGGGCCGAACGAGCCCGGCAGCGTGTGCCGCGGCGATCAGGTCGTCGAGATCGTCGGTCGAGCCGAGGGCGCCCGAGTCGGTCAGGCGCCGCCGGTCGGCCGCGCTGACCGCGCCCGCTCCCGTGCGCGCGAGCGGCGTGTGGAGTCCGGCGAGCAGGACGTCGGCCAGCGCCCCGACAGTCGTGAACGCGCGCTCGGCCGCCGCCGCGGCATCCGCGTCGTCCGAGGTCTGCGCGGTCGTGCCGACCGGCTCGACGGCGAACGCGTCGGGGTGCGCGACCCTGGCGGCGCGGACCTGCGCGATCACGGCGTCGTAGGGGGCGTCGTCGTCGGCGAGTGCGAGCGGGCGCAGGGTCTGCAGGGCGCGTTCGGGCAGGTCCGCCCCGTCAGCCGCGGCGCCGAGGGCCGTCAGTGTCGTGCGGGGCAGGCGGACGATCGCGCGGTCGATGGATGCCGCCTCGAGCAGCCCCGCCGCCGCGTCGAAGAAGTCGCGCCACGGCGCTGCGGTCGAGACGGCGCGCGCGGCGAACGTATGGGCGAGGGCGTCGTCGTCGGTCGCTGCCAGTCGACTGGCCAGTGCCCGCTCGTCGGATGCCACTCAGTCGCCTCGGTTCGCTCGTGCCCTCCGCACGAAGGTCATGATGAGCAGCGCGAGGATCAGGAGGAACGCCAAAGGCAGCGCGATGAGCGGGAGCACGGCGATGATCGGCCAGATGCCCTGCGAGAAGTCGGTCACGCCGGCGGGGCGAGCGATCATGATCGCGAAGAAGCAGCCGATCGACACGACCGCGAGACCCAGTGACATGAAGGCCAGGATGCGGTCCAGTCGCCGGACCGGAACGTCTCCGCCGGGGGTGCTCGTGCTCATCCGACTCAGCCTATCGGGTGGCGGACCGTGGCGTAGGCTGGGTATCGGGGTCGTTCGGTCCCAGGTTCAGCCGTGCCCGCGAAGCGAGGCGCACGACACAGCGAGGTTTCCATGCCCACCGGCAAGGTCAGGTTCTACGACGAGGAAAAGGGATTCGGCTTCATCGCCGCCGATGACGGACAGGACGTCTTCCTGCACGCCACGGCCCTGCCCGCCGGCGCACCGGCTCCGAAGGCCGGCACGCGTCTCGAGTTCGGCGTGGCCGACGGCAAGCGAGGTCTGCAGGCGCTCTCGGTGCGCGTGCTCGAGGCTCCCGTCAGCCTCGCCAAGCGCGCCCGCAAGCCCGCCGACGACATGGCGATCATCGTCGAAGACCTCGTGAAGCTGCTCGACGGCATCGGCGGCGACCTGCGCCACGGCCGCTACCCGAGCGGTTCGCACGCGAAGAAGGTCGCAGCCGTGCTGCGCAAGGTCGCCGATGAGCTCGACGCCTGAGCCGATCGCGGAAGCGACGGCACGGGAGCTCGCGCTCGCGGCGCTGCACGAGATCACCCCTGACGCGACGATCGGGGAGTTCCGCGACTCATCGGTCGACGCGGACGGCGTCCTGACGCTGCGCTTCGCCAACCGGATGCCGGGATACCCGGGCTGGTTCTGGACGGTCAGCGTCGCCCAGGTCGAGGACTCCGCGCCCACCGTGCTCGAGGCCGAGCTCATGCCGGGCGAGGGTGCGCTCACGGCGCCGGACTGGCTGCCGTGGGCGGAGCGCCTCGCGGAGTACCAGGCGGCGCAGGCCGCGCTCGCGGCCGAGGGCCTCGAGACGGACGAAGATCTCGCGATCGGCGAGGACGACGAAGAGCTCGACGACGTCGACGACCTCGATGCGTCGGATTTCGACGCGGACGGCTCGCCGATCCTCCACGCGGGCGACGTGGACGGCGTCGACATCGACGAGCTCGCGGAGGTCGCGTCGGACCACGACTCCGACGACGATGACTCCGACGAGGACGACTCCGACGAGGACGATTCGGACGATGACTCCGACGAGGACGACTCCGAGGGCGACGACTCGCACCCCTGACCCCGAGGCCGGGGGTTCGGCCGGCGCAGCTCCGCCTACAGGTTCTCGAGCGTGAAGTCGATGCTCCGGATGAGCTGACGCACATCGTCGGGCTCGATCGAGACGAACGTCGCGACGCGCAGCTGGTTGCGGCCGAGCTTGCGGTAGGGCTCCGTGTCGACGATGCCGTTCGCGCGCAGCGTCTTGGCGACGGCTGCGGCATCCACCGAATCGGCGAAGTCGATCGTCACGACGACGGGGGAGCGATCGGCGGGGTCGGCGACGAACGGCGTCGCGACGTCGGACGCCTCGGCCCACGCGTACAGCGCACCCGACGACTCCCGCGTGCGGGCATCCGCCCACGCGAGCCCGCCGTTGCCCAGGATCCACCGCAGCTGCTCGTCGAGCAGGAACAGCGTCGTGAGCGCCGGGGTGTTGAGGGTCTGGTTCAGGCGCGAGTTGTCCAGCGCGTTCTTCAGGCTCAAGAACTCGGGGATGTAGCGGTCGGATGCCGCGATCCGCTCGATCCGCTCGATCGCCGCGGGCGAGACGAGCGCGAACCACAGTCCGCCGTCCGAGCCGAGGTTCTTCTGCGGGGCGAAGTAGTAGACGTCCGCCTCGCCGAGCGAGAAGTCGATGCCGCCGGCGGCGCTCGTCGCGTCGATCACGGTCAGTGCGCCGGGGTCGCCGGCCACTCGCGCGATGGGTGCGGACACGCCTGTGGAGGTCTCGTTGTGCGGCCACGCGTACACGTCGACGCCCGCGACCGGCTCGGCAGTCGTGCGGGTGCCGGCGGCGACCTCGCGGACGTCGGGCGCCTCGAGCCACGGGGCCTTGGCTGCGGCCGCGAACTTGCCGCCGAACTCTCCGAACACGAGGTTCTGGCTGCGCTTCTCGATGAGTCCGAAGGCTGCGGCATCCCAGAAGGCGGTCGACCCGCCGTTGCCGACGACGACCTCGTAGCCCTCCGGCGCGCGGAACAGCTCGGCGAGGTGCGTGCGCACGTCGCCGACGAGGTTCTTCACGGGCGCCTGGCGGTGAGATGTGCCGAGGAGGGCCGCGCCGCGGGTGAGGAGCGCGTCGAGCTGCGCGCCGCGCACCTTCGACGGTCCGCACCCGAATCGTCCGTCGGTGGGCAGGAGTTCACTCGGGATCGCGAGGTACGGCATCCCACGATTGTAGGGGCGGGCGTGAAGTCGCCACCGCCCGTGTGACGCCTCGTGAAGCCGAGCCGGGTGCGGTGGGGCTATGGTTGCGACACGGGGCCCGGTCGGGCTCCCGAATAAAGGGCGTCACCGTGTCAGACAAGTCCCCGAAGAAGTCGTCCAGCAAGACCGCCGCGTCGAGCACTCTGAAAGAGAAGCGCGCAGCCAAGAAGGCGAAGGCCGAGCACCGCGCCGGCAACGACGTCAGCGAAGCCACGCACCGCAAGTAGACGCGACACTTTCGCGCGAAGAGCGCGTCGGCGCCCGGATGATCCGTCGTCCGGCACGTGCCGATCGGCGCGCGCCGGAGGTCGTCGCCACCCTCCGCCGCGGCGGAGGTGTCGGGCGGATTGGATAGGCTGTCCTTGCACGAATCTTCCGCGTCTGCGAGGCATGATGACCGACCTGATCGACACGACAGAGATGTATCTGCGCACGATCCTCGAACTCGAGGAGGAGGCGATCACGCCTCTTCGCGCGCGCATCTCCGAGCGTCTCGGGCACTCCGGCCCGACCGTGTCGCAGACCGTCGGACGCATGGAGCGCGACGGTCTCGTCGTCGTGTCGGACGACCGCACGCTCGAGCTGACCGATGCCGGTCGCGCCAAGGCTGTCGACGTGATGCGCAAGCACCGTCTCGCCGAGCGGCTGCTGTCGGATGTCATCGGTCTCGACTGGGCGTACGTGCACGAAGAGGCGTGCCGGTGGGAGCACGTCATGAGCGAGCAGGTCGAGCGGCGCCTCGTCGAGCTGCTCGGCCACCCGACCGAGTCGCCCTACGGCAACCCGATTCCGGGCCTCGCGCAGCTGGGGGATGTGCCGGCGAACACGTTCGAGCAGGGCGTGATCGGGCTGGTCCGCCGGCTGAACGCCGAGGGCGGGCCGATCACCGGCACCGTCCGGCGGCTCGCCGAGCCCGTCCAGGTCGACCCTGAGCTGCTCCAGCAGCTCAAGGCAGCCGGTGTGGTGCCCGGGGCGTCCGGTGACTACCGCTACAGCGAGGGCTACGTGCTGGTACAGATGGACGGCAGCGACGAGGGCCTCGAGCTGCCCGTCGAGGTCGCCTCGCACATCTTCCTGGTCGACGACCGCACCTGATCCGGGGCCCTTCGGAGTGGTGTCGCATCGATTCCTCCACAGGTGGGGGATGCCGGATGTCCAGGCTTCTGCCAGGCCCTCAATGTGACTTAACCGTTACCTTCCGGTAGCGTGAAAGGGTCCACAGGCGAAAAGCCCGCCGTCGGACGCCACTCGGATTGCCTCACCGGCTCGTCGTCCGACTGGTCACACCCGCATCGTGCCCCGACATCGAATGCTGACGAGCCAGCGCATCGCGCAGAGGCGCCGGAGGAACTTTGGCTGAAGAGATCACCTCGCCCGCGAGCGACAATCAGAGCGACGACTCGACCCCCACACGTCGCACCCGCGGACGAAGCACCGCTGTGCCGCGCCCGACCGGACGGTTCGCGTTCCGGCGGCCCCAGAAGCCGGCGCTCGAACGCACCGCTCCGGCAGCCGCTCCCACCGCGTCCGCGGCGAGCGCGAAGGCCCGCAGCGGCTCGCGCGCCGCTAAGCCCCTCCGCAGCCTCGTGATCCTCTCGATGGTGGGCGGCCTCGTCGCGACCGTCGCCCTTCCCGCTTATGGCGCCTGGCGCCCGGCCGATGACGCCGTCACGCTGCAGCAGGTCGCGGCCGACGACGCGCAGTCGCTCGTGGTCGCCTCCGACTCGTCGAACGCCGAACTCTCCCGCGGCAGCTACTCGGCCACGACGCCCGAAGAGATCCAGAAGAAGAAGGACGAAGAGGCTGCTGCGGCGGCCGCCGCAGCCCGCGCACGCATCTCGGCGAATGTGGCGGCATCCCTTCCGGTCAACATCAGCCTCGTCTCGCCCGGCAGCGGCGAGGTCCGCTGGCCGATCCTGAACTTCACGAAGGGCCGCGGTCTCTGGGACTCCGGCTACCACCAGGGCGTCGACCTGCTCGCGTCGTGCGGCACCCCGCTGTACGCGGCGGCCGGCGGTGTCGTGCGGGTCTCGCAGGAGAGCTTCGGCGGCTACGGCGTCGCGGTCACGATCGACCACGTGATCGGCGGCCAGCAGGTCAGCACGCTGTACGGGCACATGACTTACGGCAGCCGGCAGGTCTCGGCGGGTCAGTCGGTGCAGGCCGGTCAGCTGATCGGGCTCGTCGGCAGCACCGGCAGCTCGACCGCGTGCCACCTCCACTTCGAGACCCACATCAACGGCGGCGTCGTCGACCCGTGGGCCTGGCTCGTCGCGAACGCGGGCTGATCCGGCTGTCCGTCGGCTGACGGACGCGGGCTGATCCGTCTGCTCGCTGACGCGGGGCGTGCATCCGCGCGGAGTCGTTCGTCGACACGCCTCCGGCCGTTCATCTCGGCCTGCGACCCTGTCGCGCCGGTCGTGCGTTAGCCTGAGACCGACGCTGAGAGAAGCGGAGGGGAGCTGATGGACCGCACACCACGCATCCGAACCATGGATGCTCTGGGTCGCCTTGTCCTTCGGCATCACACGAGTGGATGCCGCGGCCTTGCCGTGGCGCCGAGGCGCTGTCTGTAGACAGCGCCTTTTTTCATGCCCCTGCGCACCTCGAATCGTCGCGTAGTCGAATCACCGGGAAGCCGTCCCGGCCGTTCGAGAGGATGAGGAATGCGCACTCTGGTGCTCAACGCGGGCTATGAGCCGCTCGCCGTCGTGTCGTTCAAGCGGGCGATCGTGCTCGTGATGAATGAGAAGGCCGTCGTCGTCGAGCGCGTCGACGATGAACCGGTCTGGGGGACGCGGGGGTCGTACGATCGCCCGGCGGTCATCCTGCTCACGCGCTACGTGCGCGTGCCGGGTGCCCGCCACATCCCGGTCACCCGCCGCGGCGTGCTGCGTCGGGACGCCCACCGGTGCGGATACTGCGGCAAGGCGGCATCCACGATCGATCACATCCTGCCGCGCTCGCGCGGTGGCGCGGACTCGTGGGAGAACCTCGTCGCGTGCTGCCTGCGCTGCAACAACGTCAAGGGCGATCGCACACCGCAGGAGATGCACTGGGAGCTGCGGGTCACACCACGGCCGCCGCGCGGGGTGCAGTGGACGGTGCGCGGCACCGACCGCACCGACCCCTGCTGGGAGCCGTACCTGGCTCTGGCGGCCTGACGGGTCTTCCCTCCCTCTTCCGCCGGTCGGCTGCACCGATCTGCGATGGCCCTGCGAAACCTCAGGCGCCGTCGCAGGGAAGTGGCGCCGAGGGTGTGACTCGCGGAAGCGCTGGAGCGGCGGGCGGGAGTCAGTCGTCGCCGAGGATGCGCAGCCACCGCTCGAGCAGGATCTCGAGGCGCGCGGCGTCGGCGTGCCCGATCTCGGCGATGAGCCGGTGCTCGTTCTCCATGTGCGCGGTGAACGCGGCGTCGATGAGTTCGAGGCCGGCAGGGGTGAGGGCGATGATGCGCTGACGGGCGTCGGTGGTGCCGGGTCGGCGTTCGACGAGGCCCTTCTCGACGAGCCGGTCGACGCGCTTCGTCAGTCCGCCGCTGGTGATCATCGTGTGGTCGGCGAGATCGCCGGCGGCGCGCGCGTACGGGATGCCGGACCGCCGGAGCGTCGCCAGCACGTCGAAGTCGCCCTCGTTGAGGCCGTAGCGACCGTAGACGGCGACGAGTTCGTCGGTCAGCAGCGCGGCGACCCGGTGCAGGCGGCCGATGACTCCCTGCGGGAACGTGTCGAGCTCTGGGCGCTCCCGCCTCCATTCGGCCTGGATCCGTGCGACGCGGTCGGGGGCGGCATCCATGGAATCGATAATATCTTGCCGGTAAGATAAACTGTCTTCCGTGGAAGATAAACTGTCTTCCGTGGAAGATAAATCATCCCGCATCATCTGGATGCTTGTCACCGCCATCGCCCCGATCGCCTGGGGGAGCAGTTACGTCGTGACCCGGCAGCTGCTTCCGGCCGACTCCCCGCTCTGGGGCGGGCTGCTGCGTGCGCTGCCGGCGGGGCTCATCCTGCTGCTGATCGCCCGGCGCCTGCCGACCGGCGCATGGTGGTGGCGCTCGCTCGTGCTGGGCGCGCTCAACGTGGGCGGATTCTTCGTGCTGATCTACATCGCCGGCCAGCGCCTGCCCTCGAGTCTCGCCGCGACTCTGATGTCGACCTCCGCCCTCGTGATGATGCTGCTCGCGTGGGCGATGCTGCGACAGCGTCCGCGGGTCGTGGCTGTGATCGGCGCCCTGGTCGGACTCGTCGGCGTCGCGATCATGCTCGGACTCGGCGGCGGGCCCGTCGATCTGTGGGGCGTCGCGGTCTCGCTCGGCGCGATGGTCGCCTCGTCGTTCGGCTACATCCTCACCGCGCGGTGGGGATCCGACATCCCCGCGGTCACGATGTCGGCCTGGCAGCTGGTCGGCGGCTCGCTGCTGCTGATCCCCGTCGCGCTCATCGTCGAGGGTGCACCGCCCGTGCTCACGCCGACCTCCGCGCTCGGTTTCGCCTACCTCACCGTGATCGCGACCGCGGTGGCGTACGTCGCGTGGTTCACCGGCCTGCGCCGGCTGCCGGCCGGTGTCGTCGGCGTGGTCGGCCTGCTCAACCCGGTGACCGGCGTCGTGCTCGGCGTCGCCCTCGCGGGCGAGGTCTTCGGTCTCGCGCAGGGCATCGGTCTCGCGCTCGTCCTCGGCGGCATCGCCCTGGGCTCGCTCCCGCCGCTGCGGAAGCGCCTGGCGCGCGCATCGGATGCGGTCACGGGGGCGGTGCCGGTGATCACGCGCCCGATCACGGCGCAGTTCCGGGTGGTGGGCGCCGGGCGCTGAGCCCGGGGTGCCGGGTGCGTGAGTCCGGCATCCGCGTCCCGCATTCTGAGGGGATCGAGCATTCCGAGGGCGGATCGGGATGCCGGCTCCTCCGTTGCCTCGATCTCCTCCGTTCGCGTGGACGAGGTGGGCGCCGGGCGCTGAGCCCGGGGTGTGCGACGTCGGCCGGGCGTGGTGGGATGGGGGCATGACCCGAGCTCTCATCGTGATCGACATGCAGCGCGCGTTCGACGACCTGGACTACTGGGGTGCGACGACGAACCCCGACTGCGAGCGCAACGTCGCGGCGCTGATCGACGCGTGGACCGACGCCGGCGAGCCGATCGTCGTCGTGCGGCACGACTCGACGTCGCCGCATTCGCCGCTGCATCCCGACAACGCGGGCAACGAACTCGTGGATGCCGTCGCGGCGGCGTCTCCGGCGCTGTTCGTGACCAAGAGCGTGAACTCCGCGTTCTACGGCGACCCCGATCTGCAGGCGTGGCTCGGAGCGGAGGGGATCCGCGAGCTCGTGGTGTGCGGCATCCAGACCAACATGTGCGTCGAGACCACCGCCCGCATGGCCGGCAACCTCGGGTACGACGTGACGGTGGCGCTCGATGCGACCCGCACGTTCGATCTGACGGCTGATGTCGCCGGGCTCGGCGTCGTGACGCGGACGGCCGCCGAACTCATGGCGACGACCGCGCTCGACCTGCAGGCGGGTGGTTTCGCGGAGATCGCGACGACGGCGGAACTGATCGGCGAGAATCGAACATAATGCACGGATAAGCCCTCTCGATGATGTCTGAGGGCGGCGGTAGCGTCCTCATGACGTTGACCCACTAGAACATCTGTTCTAGCCTGTGGGAGTGAGGGCGGCTGTGCAGAGCGAAGTTTCACCGGCGGGTGATGTGCACCGCCTGCGCGCCCAGCTCGAGCGGGTGCAGGGGCGCAAGCTCGACGCTCCGGTGCTGCCCGCGCTGCCGGCTCTCGCGTCGCTGCTGCCCGGCGGCGGACTGCGTGCGGGCGCGGCGTACTCGATCGCGGCGTCGTCGTCGCTGCTGGCGGCCCTGCTGGCGGCGCCGTCGCAGGCGGGGTCGTGGTGCGGCGTCGTCGGCATGCCGCAGTTCGGCGCCGAGGCGGCCGAGGGGCTGGGCGTCGACCTGTCGCGCCTGGTGCTGATCCCCGAGCCGGGCGCGCGGTGGCTCGCGGTGACCGCGACGATCGCCGAGGTGCTGCCGGTCGTGGCCGTGCGTCCGGCCGGTCGGGCCTCCGACGGCGACGTCTCGCGGCTCGCGGCGCGTCTGCGCGACCGCGGCGCGGTGCTGCTCGTGCAGGGGCCGTGGGCGCAGGCCGAGGCGGCGATCGGCCTCGCCGACCCCGACTGGACCGGCCTGGGCGACGGCCACGGCTACCTCTCCGGCCGCGAACTCACCGTCACCGTGACCAGCCGGCGCTCGCCCGTGCCGCGTCGGGGGCGGATGCTGCTGCCCGCCGTCGACGGCGGCCTCGTGCCCCTGCGGCCCGAGCCCGCGGTCGCGTACCCGCCGCTCGAGGCGGTGGGCTGACATGCGTGGCGGTGTCATGAGTGGCGGTGTCATGAGTGGCGGTGTCATGAGTGGCGGTGTCATGAACGGCAGTGCTCCGGTGCGGAGCCTCGTGCTGTGGTTTCCGGACTGGCCCGTCACGGCGCTCACCCGCGACGGCTCCCGTGACGTGCCGCTCGACCCGTCGCTTCCGATCGCGGTGATGGCCGCGAACGCGGTCGTGGCGTGCTCGGCCGCCGCGCGCGCCGAGGGCGTGCGGCGGGGGCAGCGTCGCCGCGACGCGCAGGCGCACTGCCCGCGGCTCACGGTGGTCGCGGCAGACCCGGTGCGCGACCACCGGGTGTTCGCGCCGGTCGTGGCGAGCATCGAAGACCGGGCGCCGGGGGTGCAGATCGTGCGGCCCGGACTCTGCGCGCTGCGCGCCCGCGGCCCCGCCCGGTACTACGGCGGCGAAGCGGAGGCGGCGCGCGTGCTGCTCGACACCCTGCGCGATCTCGGGCTCGAGGGCGTGCGCGCGGGCATCGCCGACGGTCCGTTCACCGCCGAGCAGGCCGCCCGGGTCGGGGCGACCGCGACGCAGCCGGTGTTCCTCGTGCCGTCCGGGGGCGCGGGCGGCTTCCTCGCGCCGCTGTCGGTCGCGGCGCTCGACGACCCCGAGCTGGCGGGGCTGCTCGCCCGGCTCGGCGTCCAGACGCTCGGCGAGTTCGCCGCGATGGATGCCGACCGCGTGCGCGAGCGGTTCGGCGAGCGCGGCATCCGCCTGCACGCCCTCTCGGCGGGGCACGACTCGCGGGCCGTCGAACCGCGCGTGCCGCCGCCCGAGCTGCACCGCGAGATCGCGTTCGAGCCGCCGCTCGAGATCGCCGAGCAGGTCGCGTTCGGCATGCGGCAGGCGGCTGATGCGTTCATCGCCGGGCTCGGCGCCCTCGATCTGGTGTGCACCGAGCTGCGGGTCGAGCTGCACGGCGATCGGGGGGAGCGCAGCGAGCGGGTGTGGCTGCATCCGGGGTCGTTCGATGCGGCATCCGTCGTCGACCGCGTGCGGTGGCAGCTGGGGGAAGATGCCGGCACGCTCGCGTCCGGCGTCGCGAGAGTGCGCATCGAGCCGGCGGCGGTGGATGCCGCCCGCCATCACGCCCCGGCGATCTTCGGCGCCGGCACCGACGAGCGCGTGCACCATGCGCTCTCGCGCGTGCAGGCGATGCTCGGACACCGCGGCGTCCTCACCCCCGCGATCGGCGGCGGTCGCTGGCTCGCCGAAAGGCAGGTGCTCGTGCCGTGGGGCGATCGTGCGGTGCTCGCGAAGGAGCGCGCGCGCCCCTGGCCGGGGAGCCTGCCCGATCCGCTGCCGGGCACGGTATTCGCCGAGCCCGTGCCGGTCGAAGTGACCGGTGGTGGGGGCGACCGCGTCGACGTCGACGGCCGCGGACGGGTGACCGCGCCCCCGGCCGTGCTCGTCGAGGGCGGACGCCGCCGCGCGATCGAGGCGTGGGCGGGCCCCTGGCCCGTCGTCGAGCGCGGGTGGGATGCCGCGCGCTCGCGGCGGGCGCACCGGTTCCAGGTGGTGGATGCCGACCGCACGGCGTGGCTGCTCGTCTGCGAGGACGGCGGCTGGAGTGCCGAGGCGCGCTATGACTGATTCCTGCCGGTGGTCGAGTAGCGTCCGCAGGACGCGTATCGAGACCAGGTACGACTGATGGGCTTCCACAACCCCTCCGTCCCGTGGTCGGAGATCGAGCGGCTGCTGAGCGACAAGCGCCGCCCCGACGGGGTGCCGGCCGGCGCCGACGGCGGCGACAGCCCCGCATGGTCGCGCAAGCGCGGGCCGTACGTGCCGCAGCCGATCGTCCGCCCTGACGACGCCGTGCCCTACGCCGAGTTGCACGCGCACTCGACGTTCTCGTTCCTCGACGGCGCCTCCTCGCCCGAAGAGCTCGCCGAAGAGGCCGAGCGGCTCGGGCTGCACGCCCTCGCGATCACCGACCACGACGGGTTCTACGGCATCGTGCGCTTCGCCGAGGCGGCCGAAGCGCTGCAGCTGAAGACCGTGTTCGGCGCCGAGCTGTCGCTCGAGCTGCCCGCCCCGCAGAAGGGCGAGCCCGATCCGGCCGGGGCGCACCTGCTCGTCCTCGCGCGCGGGGAGGAGGGGTACCACCGGCTCGCGGCCGCGCTCACGCACGCGCAGCTGACGGGTGCCGAGAAGGGCCGGCCGGTGTACGACCTCGAAGAACTCGCCGACCGGGCCGGGGGGCGGGGCGGCTCGCACTGGGCCATCCTGACCGGCTGCCGCAAAGGCGCCGTGCGGCGGGCGCTCGCCGATCACGGGGCCGCGGGGGCGGCATCCGCTCTCGACCGGCTCGTGGATCTGTTCGGGCGGGATGCCGTCCACGTCGAGCTCATCGACCACGGCAGTCCCCTCGACACACGTGACAACGACGTGCTCGCCGCGCTCGCCGCCGAGCGCGGGCTGCCGCTCCTGGCGAGCAACAACGTGCACTACGCGGTGCCCGAGCGTGAGCGGCTCGCCGCGGCTGTCGCGGCGGTGCGCGCCAACCGGGGCCTCGACGAGCTCGACGGATGGCTCCCCGCCCACGCCGGAGCGCACCTGCGCTCGGGGGCGGAGATGGCGGTGCGGTTCGCGCGGTACCCCGGTGCGGTCGCACGGACGGTGGCCCTCGCCGACGAGCTCGCCTTCCCGCTCCGCCGCGCGAAGCCCGCACTGCCGAAGCAGAAGGTGCCCGAAGGGCACACGCCGATGTCGTGGCTGCGGCACCTGGTGTGGGAGGCGGTGCCGCGCAAGTACCCCGACCTGACGCCGGCCGACCGGGAGCGCATCGAGAAGGAGCTCGGGGTCATCGAGATGAAGGACTTCCCGGGGTACTTCCTCATCGTGCACGGCATCGTGCAGGAGGCGCGGCGGCGCGGCATCCTGTGCCAGGGGAGGGGGTCGGCCGCCAACAGCGCCGTCTGCTACCTGCTCGACATCACGGCGGTCGACTCGATCGCCTACAAACTGCCGTTCGAACGGTTCCTGTCGTCGCTGCGCGACGAAGAGCCCGACATCGACGTGGATTTCGACTCCGACCGGCGCGAGGAGATCATCCAGTGGGTGTACGGGCAGTACGGGCGCGAGCGTGCGGCGCAGGTCGCGAACGTCATCCAGTACCGGCCGAAGAACGCCGTGCGCGACATGGCCAAGGCGCTCGGGCATTCGCCCGGCCAGCAGGATGCCTGGTCGAAGCAGGTCGAGGGGTGGGGCGCGTCGCTGTCGACCGGGCCCGATCACGACATCCCCGACCAGGTGATCGAGTACGCGTCCGAGCTGTTGAAGGCGCCCCGGCATCTCGGCATCCACTCGGGAGGGATGGTGCTGACCGACCGGCCCGTCGGCGAAGTCGTGCCGATCGAGCACGCGCGCATGGAGAACCGCACGGTGATCCAGTGGGACAAGGACGACGCGGCCTGGATGGGCCTGGTGAAGTTCGACCTGCTCGGACTCGGGATGCTGGCCGCCCTGCAGTACTGCTTCGACCTGATCGCCGAGGCCACGGGGGAGCGGTGGGAGCTCTCGACCCTGCCGAAGGAGGAGAAGGCCGTCTACGACATGCTGTGCCGGGCGGATTCGATCGGCGTCTTCCAGGTCGAGTCCCGCGCGCAGATGGGGCTGCTGCCCCGCCTGCAGCCGCGGCAGTTCTACGACCTCGTGATCGAGATCGCGCTCATCCGGCCCGGCCCGATCCAGGGCGGGGCGGTGCACCCCTTCGTGCGGCGCAAGCTCGGGCAGGAGGAGATCACCTACCCGCACCCGAAGCTCGAGCCGGTGCTCGAGCGCACGCTCGGCATCCCGGTGTTTCAAGAGCAGCTCATGCAGATGGCGATGGCGGTGGGGGAGTGCACCGGTGAGGATGCCGATCTGCTGCGTCGCGCGATGGGCTCGAAGCGCGGGGTGGAGCGCATCGAGTCGCTGCGGGAGAAGCTGTACGCCGGCATGGCCTCGAACGGGCTCGTGGGCCAGGCGGCGGACGACATCTACGCGCGGATCCAGGCGTTCGCGAACTTCGGCTTCGCCGAGTCGCACTCGCTGTCGTTCGGGCTGCTGGTCTACGCCTCGTCATGGATCAAGCTGCACTATCCCGCGGCCTTCCTCGCGGGGCTGCTGCGCGCGCAGCCGATGGGCTTCTACTCGCCCGCGACCCTGACCGCCGATGCCCGCCGGCACGGGGTGGAGGTGCTCCGGCCCGATCTGCTGCGGTCGGGGTCGCAGGCGGTGCTCGAGCCGGTCGGCCCGGTGGATGCCGGGGTCGGCGCGGTGCGCGGCGGGGTCGGCGAGGTGCGCGGGGCGGAGGAGATGTGCAGGGCGGAGGATGCATCCGGGGCTTCTGATCCTCCGGGTTGCGCATCTCCTGCATCGTGCGCGCGGTGCGGGCCGTCCCCGGAGTTCGGCGCGGTGCGCGGAGCGGAGGAGATGTGCAGGGCGGAGGATGCATCCGGGGTTTCTGATCCTCCGGGTTGCGCATCTCCTGCATCGTGCACGCTGTGCGCGCCGTCCCCGGCACCGGAATCGGATGCCGCAGCGCGGGCATCCGAGACACACGCCGGAATCCGGCCGCCGACGGGGCTGGAGTCCTGCACCCACCGCATCCAACCACCCGTCGGGCTGTTCGACCGTGACGAGCCCGACGAATCCGCCGCGCACCGGCGCGACGGCCACTTCGCGGTGCGGCTCGGGCTCGCGGCGGTCAAGGGCATCGGCGAGGCCGTCGCCGACCGCATCGTCGCCGAACGCGAGAGCGGCGGGGCCTACCGCGACCTGCGCGATCTCGTGCGCCGCACGGGCGTGACACAGGCGCAGCTCGAGTCGCTCGCGACCGCCGGGGCGTTCGAGTGCCTCGGACTCAGTCGGCGCGAGGCGATCTGGCTGGCCGGTTCCGCCGCGCAGGACCGGGCCGAGTTCCTGCCCGACTCGCTCGCGTTCGTGCAGCCGCCGCTGTTCACCGATCCGACGAGCTACGAGCGGCTCGCGAGCGACCTGTGGGCGACGGGGGTCTCGACCGACGACCACCCGCTGACCCACTACCGGTCCGGACTCGACGCGCGCGGGGTGCTCACCTCGCGAGAGCTCCGCGATCACGAGAGCGACCGCCGGGTCGAGGTGGCGGGGCTCGTGACGCACCGGCAGCGGCCGGCGACGGCATCCGGCATCACGTTCATCAACCTCGAGGACGAGCACGGACTGGTGAACATCGTGTGCTCGGTCGGCGTGTGGAACAGGTACCGCCGGGTCGTGCGCGACGCGCCGGCCCTGATCGTGCGGGGCATGCTCGAGCGGTCGGTCGAGGGCGTGACGAACCTGATCGCCGACCGGTTCGAAGACCTGCGGGTGGAGGTCGGGCACCGCTCGCGCGACTTCCGGTAGCCGGTGGGTGTCGCTGCCGAGCGCGCGGGCTTGCGTGTCCGGTGCTGCGCGCGAATGTCCGGGTGCTGGACCGGAGCGGGGCGTGCGCGTGTCAGGGGGAGCCCGGCGCGCTCGTGTCCGGGAGAGTGCGGGCGCATGTCAGGAACTACGTCGTCTCCGCCCGCCGTGACGACCATCTTCCAGACATGAATGGGTCAAATGCCGCCACACTGGCACGGCGCGGGGGAGCGTGTCCGGGTGCCGGAGCCCGGCGCGCTCGTGTCAGGGAGAGTGCGGGGGCATGTCAGGAACTCCGTCGTCCCCGCCCGCCGTGACGACCATCTTCCGGACATGAACGGCCGGGATGCCGCCACACTGGCACGGCGCGGGGAGCCTGTCAGGGTGCCGGAGCGGGGCGCGCTCGTGTCCGGGAGAGTGCGAACGCATGTCAGGAACTAGGTCGTCCCCGCCCGCCCGGACGACCATCTCCCGGACATGAACGGGTGGGATGCCGCCACACGCGCGCAGTCACGGTGCGGGCGAGCGCAGCGGGGTCACCGACTCCGCGATGAAGCCCTTGTCCGTCAGAACCCGTACGTCGAGCAACGTCAGGGTCGCGGCCTCGACCTCGTCGAGCAGGTGGGTCGCGGCATCCGGATCGAGACGCCCGGCCTCCACGGCATCCAGCGACGCCTTCGCCCACAGCGCGAACGCCGCCCGCACGCCCATGCCGTTGTAGTGATGCCCCGGCGTGTCGCCGACGCCGCGGGTGCGGGGAAAGCCCCAGTCCGGCGGCAGGGTCCACGGCCAGATCTCCGCCGCGATCACGTACTCCCGGTCCACGTCGGCGTGCGATACGCGCTCATCGCCGTCGCCGGTCCCGCCGATGCCCGTCGCGGTGAACAGCTCGTCGACGGTGCCGGGGGTCGTCGTGAGCGTGCCGATCAGCGCGGTCTGCGCCTGCTGCGGGAGCATCGGGATGATCGTCCATGCCGCAAGGGCCACGAGGCCGATCGCGGCCAGAGCCGAAGCGACCCAGGCAGCGGCGACTGCGGCTCGGCTCATTCGAGAAACGCTATCCGCCGTGACCGACACATGCCAATTCGGTCATGCGCTCCCGGTCTACCGACAACCGCCCGCACGGGATGCCGGAGGAATAGCCTCGGGGCATGACCGAGCAACAGCCGTATGAGGTCGTCCGCGCGGAGGACGGGTGGGAGCTGCGGCGCTACCCGCAGCATGTGGTCGCCGAGACCACGGTCGGGAACGCGTCGTTCGAGGATGCCGGCAACCGCGCCTTCCGGTCACTCGTGGGCTATATCAACGGCGAGAACACGCGGCGGCAGTCCATCGCGATGACCGCGCCGGTCGTGCAGTCGTCCGGGAAGGCGGCATCCTCGGAGAAGATCGCGATGACGGCGCCGGTGGTGCAGGCCGGTGGGACCGACGGGTATGTCGTGGCGTTCGTGCTGCCGGCGACGATGACCGAAGCCGACGCGCCCGTTCCCGCCCGTCCGGAGGTGCGCCTGCGGACGGTTCCCGAGCAGCTCGTCGCCGCCGCGCGCTTCTCCGGGCGCTGGACGCACGAATCGGGGGAGCGCCACCGCGACGAGTTGCTCGCGCGCCTCGCGGCCGCCGGCGTCACCGCGGTCGGTGAGCCCCGATTCGCGCGCTTCGACCCGCCGTTCACGCCGTGGTTCCTGCGCCGCAACGAGGTGCTGGTCGACGTCGAGGAGTGACGTGGCCTTCAGGCACGGAGCTGGGCGAGCAGCTCCACGTGGTCGGTCGTGCCCGACACCTCGGTGATCCGCCTGCGCTGTACGCGGTAGAACACGAACTCGGCGACGTTCACGTGTCGTCGCGTGGGCGCGATGCCCCGGAAGACGCCGGTGTGCGTGCCGCTCGCGCGCAGGTGGACCGCGACGCGATCGTCTTCGACGACGAGCTGGATGCGGCGCCATCGCCAGTCTGCGAACCCGTGGAACAGGTCGGCGAGGTCGTCGACGAACGCGTCGACGCCGCCCGGCAGATGCGCGCGCCGCACGGCCGGGTCGACGAACCCCCGGATCGCGTCGAGATCGTGCCGGTTGCAGGCCTCGAGGAAGTCGGCGTACCACTCCCGCAGCTCCCACGACTCCACCGACCCATTATCCGGTGGCACTAACGGGCGCGCGGCGGTTGAAGGGAGGTGCTCCGGCCGGCGGAGGTCGGATTCCGGATGCCGACACCTCCGCTCGCGGCATCCCCCCGTTCGCGGGAGGATGCGGACCGCGCCGATACAGCCGGTGGCGATCCCAGGCTCCCTGCACTCTGCACCTAGGCTGGCGATGGTGCTATGGGGGACCGACTGGGGGTAGGGATGAGCACGATTCGCGCTGGGCTGGCTGTGGCCGCACTGGCATCCGTTGTCGTTTCGACGTTGGTTCCGGCCCATACGGCCGACGCTGAGGTGATCGATGCTGCGGCACTTCCAGCGCTGCTCGTCGTCGCTGCCGAGACGACCACGCCGGCATACGACCGAGACCTGTTCGAGCACTGGATCGACGCGGACGGCGACGGCTGCAACACGCGGTACGAGGTGCTGATCGAGGAGTCCACGACTCCGGTGTCCATCGGCGATGGATGTTTCCTCACCGGCGGCACGTGGGTTTCCCCTTACGACGGTTTCAGCGCCTCATCGCCGACCGAGATCGAGATCGACCACGTCGTGGCGCTCGCGGAGGCGTGGCGGTCCGGAGCCTCCGGATGGTCGGATGCCGAACGCCGCGCGTTCGCCAACGACATCGACGTCCCCTTCATGCTGACCGCGGCATCCACGACCGCCAACCAGTCGAAAGCAGACAAGGACCCCGCTGAGTGGCTTCCCACCAACGGCGCGTACACCTGTGAGTACGTGATCGGGTGGACGCTCGCGAAGTACAGATGGTCGCTCACCGTCGACGCGGCGGAGCTGGCGAGCCTGCAGTCGCAGCTCAGCGGCGCGTGCGGTGCGACGCCGGTCGAGCTTCCGACCATCATGCGTGCACCCGGCGGAACCGGGGGCGGCGAAACGGTCATCACGCCGTTCCCCACGGGCACGGTGCGCATCGCCGGGCCGGACCGCTACCAGACGTCGACCGCGACGTCGGGCTGGTACGAACCGGGCGTCCCGGTCCTCTTCGTTTCGCTCGGCACCAACTTCCCCGACGCGCTGTCGGCGGCATCCGCAGCGGCGCTGCTGGGAGGTCCGCTCCTCATCACGCCCGGGAACGCACTCCCTGCTCAGACCCTCCAAGAGGTCCAGCGACTCGCCCCCGAGAAGATCTTCGTCACCGGTGACGAGAAGTCGATCAGTGCGGCCGTCTTCTCGGCGCTCGCGTCCGTCGCTCCGACGGAACGGCTCGGCGGGGCGGATCGCTTCGACACCGGGCGGCGGATCGTCGAGACGGCATTCGCGTCCGCGTCGCACGCGATCATCGCCTCGGGGCGCAAGTTCCCTGATGCACTCGCGGCGACCGGAGCCGCCGGATCACGACAGGCTCCCGTCATCCTCGTCGAGGGTGCGGCCGGTTCCGTGCCCACACAGACCCTGGAACTCCTCACGAAGTTGGGCGTGACGTCGGTGTCGATCGTGGGTGACGCCAACTCGGTGTCCAGCGGCATCGAGACGCAGCTCCTCAACCTCGGGTACGGCGTCGCGCGCTTCGGAGGGGTCGATCGATACGACACTGCGGCGAAGATCAACAACGAGTACTTTCCCGGCACCGCCTCGACGGCCTTCGTCGCTGCGGGGACGAAGTTCCCCGATGCGCTCTCGGCGGCGGCGCTCGCCGGTCGCCTCAGCGCTCCGCTGTACATCACGCCCCGAGACTGTCTCCCGCTGAGCATCCACGAGTCGATGGCCCGTGTGTCGCCGACGACGAGAGTCATCATGGGTGACGAGAACTCCGTGGGTGCCGCGCCCGCCGCGAATCTCGCGTGCATGGCTGTCGGCACGCCGTCCATCAGCGGCACGACCCGCGTGACGAGCGTCCTCACGGCGAACGTCGGCGCGTGGACCGCGGGGACGTCGTTCTCCTATCAGTGGTACTCGAGCCGCGGGCCGATCTCCGGGGCGACGAACTCGACCCTGTCGCTCACCGAAGGACTGGCGGGGACGGCGATCTACGTCCGTGTCACGGGGGCGAAGGCGGGCTTCGTCACCAGCAGCGCATCGTCCCCATGGACGAGCACGATCACGTACCCCGATCGAACTGCCCCCATCAGCACATGGAACTGCCCCTCGTGGGCGCCGATCAAGGGCAACCAGGACTCGTGGATCTACCACGTGCCGGGCGGACGCTACTACGACGCGACGAACCCCGAGGAGTGCTTCCGCACCGAATCCGCTGCGCAGGCTGCGGGCTATCGCAAGTCGAAGCTTTAGGACGGCGCCCGGACCTCAGCGCAGCCCCTCCAGCACCTCCAGCGCGGCGCCGGTTCCGTCCTCGCCGGCCATCGCCTGCGCGGCGGCGGTCACCTGCGGGCGGCATCCGTCGACGGCATCCAGCGCAGCTCCGAGTGTCTGTGCCGACACCGAACGACGACGCACAGGCGCGGGCGCGAGCCCTGCGTCGTGCAACCGCGCGCCCCAGAACGGCTGGTCGGCGATGAACGGGACGATGACCGACACCGTGCCGGCGGCGGTCGCGGCTTGCACCGTCCCGATGCCGCCGTGATGGATCGCCGCGACCGCGCCGGGCAGCACCTGCTCGTGCGGCACGCTTTCCACGACGAGCACATCGTCGCCGCGGAGCGCGTCGGGTACCGCGATGCCGCCCAGTCCCGTTGCGATCACCGCCCGGACGCCGCGGTCCCGCGCCGCCTGCACGATCGCGCGCCCCCGATCCTCGGCGCCCTTCGCCGCCATCGAGCCGAAGCCGGCATAGAGATACGGACCGCCGGCGAGCAACGCGGCGACCTCCGCAGAGAGCGGAGCAGTATCGACAGCACGGGTCCACCGCCCGGTGAGGTGGACCGACACGGGCCAGTCGTCCGGCCGCTGCAGGATCGCCGGGCTGATGGGCATGAGGGTCGCCGCGGGATCGGATGCCGTCCGGTCGGGCGCATTGACGACGGTCCGCGCTTCGGCCAGGTCGCGGCGGAACATCGACTGCGCGGCGTCCGCGGCGCGATACGTCAGCCGGTTGAGCGGGCCGAGGTCTCGCGCGACGGTACCGGCGGCGGGGAACGCGCGGGTGGGCGTGATCGCCGGCACGATCTCGACGCGCGCGTGGGGAATACCGAGCGCGTCGGCGACGATCGGCGCGGACAAGACCTTCGGGTGCCACACGATCACGTCGGGTCGGTACGCGTACGCGGCCCGCGCGCTCTCGACGATCACCGCGCGCATGAGCGGGCGCACGACCGATCGGTAGGAGCGCATCGCGGCGACCACCGAGACGCCCTGGCTCTGGATCATGGCGCTGTAGTCGACCCCCATGCTCGCCACATCGAGGTCGCCGGTGTCGGCGCCCGAGTTGTCGGGTGCGACCAGACGCACCTCATGACCGTGCGCGCGAGCGCGCTCGCCGAGCGCGACGAAGGGCTCGACGTCGCCCCGGGAGCCCGCGGTCGCCAGGAGGATCCTCATGCGCCGGCTCCCTTCGCTGCGGCGAGCACCGCGCCGTCGGTGAGGAGTCCCGCCGTGTAGATCTCGGCGATCGGCACCGCGAGGCGCGTCATCGCGGACCCCGTGTCGGACCCCGCCCAGTGCGCGAGGTTCGCGGCGAAGGCGAAGGGCGCGAGGCCGAGGACGAGGAGTGCGACCGCCTGCGCCTCCGGATCCGACGACGGGCGCAGCGATCCCTCGGCGTTCCCGTCGGCGACGGCGGCGCGCGACACCACGAGCAGCTCGTCGAAGAGGCGCCGCGATTCGGGGGAGTCCTCCGCCAGCATCCGCGCGGCGTACGCGCCGAAACCCGCGAACGCCGCGTCGAGCGCCTGCGCGGCATCCGCCTGCGCCTTCTCCCGGACGAAGGCCGCGACCCTGCGGTCGCACTCGCGCCGCAGCGCCTCCTTGCTCCCGAAATGATGGATCACGAGCGCGGCGCTCACCCCGGCATCGGCGGCGATGTCGCGCACCGTCGCGCCGGAGACGCCGTGTCGCGCGAAGCGCGCGAGCGCCGCCCTCACGATCCGAGCGGATGCCGACAGGTCGCCGGCCTCGCCCAGACTCGAGACCTCTGAGGGTGAGGATGGCGTCGTGAGTGAACTCATGTTCAGTATTCTGTACGCTTGTTCAGCCCTGCGCCAGTCCTTCCTCGCCCCGAGTGCACGGCTTCGGTGCGAGTGCACGGCTTCCGCGCGCAGGGAGACCGTGCACTCGGCGCGAAGCCGTGCACTCACTCGGCGGAGGAAGACGCGACCAGCGACTCGCCCCCGCGCCTCCGCCTCACACCCGCCGGGTCTCGTAGGCCCACATCGCGACTTCGACGCGGTTGCGCGCTCCGAGCTTCAGCATGATGCTCGCCAGGTGCGCCTTGACCGTGCCGAGGCTCACGAACAGCTCGGCGGCGATCTCGGCGTTCGTGCGGCCGCGCGCGACGGCACGCAGCACCTCCTCTTCACGCGGGGTCAGCGGATCGTTTGGCTGGGCGACGGATGCCGCGCCCGACGCCGCGAACGCCGACAGCAATCGCACGGTCACCGACGGATCGATCAGCGCATCGCCGGCGGCCGCCGCGCGCACCGCGTCGGCCAGCAGCGCGGGGCCGGCATCCTTCAGCAGGAATCCCCGTGCGCCCGCCTTCAGCGCGGCGTAGACGTACTCGTCGAGGTCGAACGTCGTGATCACGACGATCGCGAGCGGGTCCGCCGCCTCACCGGCGAGTACCCGGGTGGCCTCGATGCCGTCGAGGATCGGCATCCGGATGTCGAAGAGCCCCACGTCGGGACGCAGCTCGCGGGCGAGCCGCACCGCCTCGCGGCCGTCGCCCGCGGTTCCGACGACCTCGATGTCGGGCTGCGCGTCGAGCAGCAGACGCAGTCCGGTGCGCACGACGGGCTGGTCGTCGGCGATCAGCACCCGGATCATCGGCCCGCACCGACCAGCACCCGGATCATCGGCCCGCACCGACCAGCACCCGGATCATCGGCCCGCCCCGAACGGCAGCCGCGCCTCGACGACCCACCCCGACGCCTCCCGGCCGGCCGTGCACGTGCCGCCGAGCAGCACCGCCCGCTCGGCCATGCCGGCCAGGCCGTAGCCCTGGCCGCGAGCGGTCAATGCCCGACCGTCGTCCGACACATGGATGCCGACGGCGTCCGCCCCGACCGTGACGGTCACCGCGATCGCGGTCGCGCCGCGCGCGTGACGGCGGGCATTCGTGACGGCCTCCTGCACGATCCGGTACCCCGCGGTGCTCACGGCGGCGGGTACCCGCGTCGGGTCACCGTGGATCTCGATGTCAACGCGCGGAGAAGCCGCCGGAGAAGGCGCCAGCGCGGGCACATCGGCGAGCGTCGGCACGGGCGCCCGCGGCGCCGAATCGTCCCCGCCCGTGACAACCGCATCCCCGCCACGGGGCGTCTCGCGCAGCACGCCGACCATCGTCCGCATCTCGCGCAGGGTCTGCGCCGCCTCGTCCTCGATGACGCGCAGCGCCTCGTCGGCGGCATCCGGGTCGCTCTTCGCCGTGACGATGCCGGCCTGCGCCCGCACCGCGATCGCCGAGACGTGGTGCGCGACGGTGTCGTGCAGGTCGCGGGCGAGGCGCTCGCGCTCTTCGAGCCGCACGCTCTCGAGACGCTGGCGTCGGGCGGCGTCGGTCACCCGGAACACCGCGCCGAGCGTGACGCACACCGCGACGACGGCGATGCCGCCGATCGTGTTCTGCAGATCGCCCGGGTCGGCGACGAACGAGCGAACCATCGTCGCGAGCACGACGGCGCCGCCGAGCACGATCTCGCGGCCCGACCCCCACCGCGCGAGCGCGTAGATGAGGGTGAGGAGCGCCGCCAGCGCGTAGTTCGCCGTCGAGGGCACGCCCGCGGCGGCGCGGATCAGATCCCACACCAGCAGCATCCCGAACCCGATCGCGGTCATGAGCCCGGGGTGGGTCCGCCGCCACAGCAGCGTCGGCAGCACCGCGAGCACCACCGCGAGGGTCGCCCAGCGCCACGGCAGCTCGGGGCGCACGAGCGACTCGATCACGGCGAGCAGCCCGAGCACGACGACGAGCACGGCGTCCCGCCAGACGTGCGCGGGCGCGCCGGGCGCGCGCGGCAGGTCCCAGGCCGATCGCAGCATGCGTCTCACGGCTGCATCCTACGAGGCGGCATCAGCAGAGGCGACGGTCCGCGGCCGCCCGGGCGCGCGCCGGATGATCCACTCGGCCACCGCGAGGTTGATGACCCAACCCGCCGTCATCGACAGGGTCTTGCTCGTCGTGTCGAGGCCGCTGGCCATCAGCATCCAGGGGAGTGCCGTCACCACCTGTGTGCCGGCGCCGAGACCGATCGCGTACGCGCGCATCATCCACGCGCGGTGCGTCGCGACGTCGCGGCGGAGGATCGCGCGCATGCCGAGCGCGAGCGCGGCGATCATCGCGAGTCCGAAGATCCACCGGATCGCGGGCAGCAGGCCGCCGTCGGCCGCCGGCAGGTCGTACACCGCGGTCATCCACAGACCGGATGCCGCGGCCGCGAGTCCTGCCGGCACCAGCACGCGTCCGGCGAGGCGGTGGTAACGCGGGTGCCGCCGCCGCAGGCTCGGCACGAACTGGAACGCTCCGAGCACGCAGTACACCGTCGCGCCCACGATGTGCAGGACGACGGGGAGCGGCAGGGCGAAGAATCGCGCATTGTCGGGGGTGATCTCGGCGCCGCCCGCGAGCGAGCCGAGGCGGAGCGCTCCGGCGAGCACGGGGATCGCGCTCAGCACGAGGAGCGACGCGGGAATGAGCCATTCGCGGCGGCGGGAGCGCGCGCCGGGGCGGGTGCGGGTGAGCGTGTCGGTCATGCCCCGATCGTGACGCGAGAGCGGTGCCGCGCACATCGGCCGAACGGCCAGATCGCGGTGGTGTCGTCGTCGCAGGGCTTCGCGCCTGTGCGCGACGTGGTCGCGAACGCACGGCTTCGGTGCGCCGCTGTGTCGTCCCCTCGGTGCGAAGCCGTGCACTCCGCGGACGGTGAGCGCGCGGAGCGCGGCGGGCATCCGGCGCGTCGTCAGCCGCCTGGTACCGCCGCGCCCCCCGCACCGCTACGGTGAGGTGTCGCCACGGCACCACCGCAGAGGAAGGCCCTGGCGCCGCACGCGCCCGCGCGACCCCCGCGCGGCATCCAGCGCCGTCACCCGACGGCGACGCCCGGCCGGGAGGAACGTCGCAGTGGCCTACTTCGTCATCGTGCTCCTGCAGACCGTGGTGCTTCCGATCGTGTCGGCGCTCATCGAGCTCGCCGTGGTCGGCGGCGACCCTGTTCTGGTGTTCGGCAAATGGTTCGTGTTCTGGGGCGTCGGCACGCGACTGTTCCTCGCCGGCCTCGTCCAGGTGTCGGGCAAGGGCAACACCGCCGAGATCCTCGGCGCGACCGGACCGACCGGGGTCGAGAGGCAGCTCACCGCCGAACTCGGCACCGCCAATCTCGCGATGGGCTTCGCCGGGCTCTTCGCGCTCGTCCCGGGCTGGGCGCTGCCCGTCGGCCTGGCGGGCGGCGTGTTCCTGCTGATCGCGGGCATCCTGCATCTCGGCAAGAAGGACCGGAACGCCCAGGAGAACCTCGCCACCTGGACCGACCTCGTCGTCGGCCTCGCGGTCGTCGTGCTCGCCGTGTACACGCTGATCCGCGCGCTCGCGTAGGGGCCGACGGATGCCGCGCGCGACGCCCTCGATGTTGACCGAGCCGCGCGCCGTGCGGAGCGCTCCATGAGCCGCACGGTCCCCGACCTCATGACCGCGGTCGTCCGCGACCGGTACGGCCCGCCCGAGATCATGCGGGTCGAGCGGATCGCCGTCCCCCGCCCGGGCGCGGGGCAGGTGCTCGTGCGCGTCCTCGCGACATCGATCAACCTGAGCGACTGGGAGGGCCTGCGCGGCTGGCCCGCCTACGCACGCTTCGGGGGCCTGCTGCGCCCGCGTCGCCCGGTGCTGGGGTCCGACATCGCCGGCATCGTGGTCGAGGTCGGCGACGGCGTGACGGCGTTCGAGGTCGGCGACGCGGTCTACGGCGACATCCTCACGGTGCCCGGAGGCTTCGCCGAGTACGCCGTCGCCCCGGCCAAGGCTCTCGCGCACAAGCCCGCCGCGCTCACCTTCTCCCAGTCGTCGACGCTGCCGCAATCGGGTGCGATCGCCGTGCAGGCCATCGCCCGAGTCGAACCGGGCGATCGGATGCTGATCAACGGCGCCGGGGGAGGCACAGGCGCGTTCGCGCTGCAGCTGGCCGCGGCAGCCGGCATCCACGTGACCGGTGTCGACAACGCCGGAAAGCTCGACTTCATGCGCGAGTGCGGCGCATGCGAGGTGATCGACTACCGCGCCGAGGACTTCACCCGCCGCGGCCCGTACGACCTCATCGTCGACCTCGTCGCGCACCGTTCGGTGTTCGCGTACCGCCGCGCGCTGGCGCCGGGCGGCACGTACCTCATCGTCGGCGGATCGGCGCGGACGCTGCTGCGGGTGCTCACGGTGGGCGCCCTGATCGGCCGGCTCACCGGCCGCCGGCTCGGGGTACTCGCGGTGAAGCAGGGGCCCGAGCACTTCGCGCAGCTCGCCGACAGCGCCGCCGACGGCGGGGTGCGCATCCACATCGATCGTGTGTTCGCCCTCGACGAGGTGCCCGAGGCGCTGGCGTATGTCGGCACCGGGAGGGCGCTCGGCAAGGTCGTGATCATGGTGGATGCCGCGGCCGATTCGTTCTGACGAGGGCGATGGATGCTGTCGGCGGGGAGTGGCAGGCTCATCGCATGAGCAATGCAGAGCGCTTTCTGGCCGGCTACCTCGACGCGTGGCGGACGAACGAGGCCGACAGCATCCGAGCCCTGTTCGCGCCCGACGCGACGTATCGCAGCGGCGCGCGCGATCTCGCCCCGGCGGTCGGGACGGACGCGATCGTCGCGCACTGGCTGGAGGAGCGAGACGAGCCGGGGGAGTGGTCGTACGAGGGCGGGGTCGAGCTCGAAGATGCGAAGGCGGCGGTGATCCGCGGGGTGACGACCTACTCCGCGGGGCCGAAGTCGGGTGTCTACGAGAACGTGTGGCTCGTGCGGTTCGACGACGAGGGTCGGGCGAGTGAGTTTCAGGACTGGTGGTTCCCGCGCGGAGCGTGAGGCGCGTGCCAGGCTTCGCGGCGCCCGCCGGTGCGCGCGCCGTTCACGACTGATCGAGCGAGCAGTGCCAGCGGGCTTCTCTCCAGCCGTCCTCCGTGCGCTTCCACACGATCGTCGCGATGCACGAGTTCTCGATCACCGTCGGGCCGATCTCGACCCGTTGGACGAACCGGACGACCGAGTACCCCAGGCCGTCCGACATCTCACCGTTGTACTCGCGAATCCGTGACGAAAGCACCGCGCCGCCCGCCCGCATCGCCGCGAAATTGACGTCCATGTACGCGTCCCATTCCGCCTTCGTCGTGATCACCACGCTCCGACCCTCGGGATCGATGTCGACGATGCCGAAATCATCGTCGACCATGGCGCGCAGCGCGTCGAGATCCAGTGTGTTGACGGCGTCGAGGAGCGCGTGGGTTTCGGCGAGAAGCGGCTCTGCAGACATGTGGCGCCCTTCGTCGGTCGGCATGCGTGCGGTCTGAGAAGAGGCTAACGGCGCCGCGGTGGGGCAGGGCCGTGCGAGCGGCACTCCCGTGCGGGCGGCTCTCCCGCGCGGGCGGCCCTCCCGTGCGGGCGGCCGTCCCGTGGGGGTGGCGATCAGAACGAGCGAACGACTCATCGATAGACTGGATGCCGCCAGCCTCTGTAGCTCAATGGAAGAGCAGTTCCGTCCTAAGGAAACGGTTGGGGGTTCGAGTCCCTCCAGGGGCACAGTCTCATTTTGCCTCTGACCAGGTATTTCTTCCGTGGTCAGACCACTCAGAATGCGTTTTTGGCCGCTTTTTGGCCGCATCCCTCTTCGCCAGGCTGGTTGTGAGTCAGTTCACGATCGGTGAGGGAGGTGCGGGGTGTCGATCACTCCGGGGTTCACGACGGCGGAGATCCGCGAGCTCGTGCATGAGTATCAGCTGGTGGCGCA